>Ga0208898_1000002_pt1 | contig 1339629 bp, 1290 predicted proteins | sample VirMetDEL_Mar_4_FD_184513 | JGI IMG/M metagenome (GOLD analysis project Ga0208898, IMG submission 184513) | Aqueous microbial communities from the Delaware River and Bay under freshwater to marine salinity gradient to study organic matter... | ecosystem: Environmental > Aquatic > Marine >... | reverse complement strand
GCGACAACGCCGAGCTGAACGTCGAACTGATCACCCCGATCGCCATGGACCAGGGCCTGCGCTTCGCCATCCGTGAAGGCGGCCGCACCGTCGGCGCCGGCGTCGTCGCCAAGATCATCGAGTAATCGATAGTCGACCTAGTCGCGTAACAGAACGGCCCCCGGAGCGATCCGGGGGCCGTTTTGCTGTGTGGACTGCCTTGCGGCTTCAGATCAGCGCTTGGCGGCCTCGATCATCCGGGCGATCTCGGCGGGGTCGATGCTGGCGGCGGCCTTGCCGTTGACGAAGAAGGTGGGGGTGCCCTGCAGCTTCAGCGCCGCCGCCGCCGTGTGGATGTCGGCGATGTGGCGGGTGGTTTCCGGCGCGACCAGGGTCTGTTTGGCGCGCGCCATGTCCACGCCGTGTTGGGCCAGGATGCGGTCGGTGGATTCGGGCGTCAGGGCGCGCTCGGACATCAGGGCGTCGTAGACCTCCAGATACTTGCCCTGCTGGTGCGCGGCCAGCGCGGCGCGGGCGGCGTACTGGGACGCGACGTCCTCGCCTCGGTCCAGGATGGGCCAATCCTTGAAGACGAAGCGGACGTCAGGGTGGGCCGCCATCAGGGCGCGGAACTGGGGCGCCACGGCCTTGCAGCCGGGGCAGCGGAAGTCGAAGAACTCGATCACCGTCACCTTGGCGTCGGCCGGGCCGAACGCGGGGTCGCGGGCGTCGGGGGCCAGCAGGGTGGCATTGGCGGCCGCCGCTGTATTGGTGTCGTCGACGCGGGCCTGGCCCTCCTTGGCCTGAAGCGCCAGGCTGGCCTCCTGCAGCACCTCGGGGTGGGCCAGCAGATAGGTGCGGACGTCGTCGCCCGAACCGCCGCCGAAATAGGGGGCGGCGGCCAGGCCCAGGGCCACGACCGAGACGCCCAGCGCGACATAGCCGGCGACCGCGCCCGTGAGGCGGCTGCTCTTGGCGGGCGGCGGGGTGTGGGGCTCAGGCGCGGGGGCGTCGTCGGTCATGAAGGCTCGCAGTCAGTAGGGGGGCAGGGCGTCAGTTCAGCGTGGTCGGCTTGCGCGCGGCGTCGCGACGATCAAGGTCCAGCAGATCGTCGGGCGTGGCGCCTGACGCCAGGACGATGTCCACCGCCCGGCGCCATTCGATGGAATTGGGGTCCAGCATGCTGCGGGCCCGCAGGGCGAACTGGGTGGCTTCGCGCTCCTGGCCGGCGGCGAAATAATACTCGGCCGTCGCCAGACGGGCCTCGCCCTCCTTGCCCTGGGCGGCGTAGGCCTGGCCCAGCAGACGCCAGGCCATGGTGTTCTCCCGCTCGGCGACGGTGGCGTGCTTCAACTGGTCGATGGCCTCGTCCAGGTTCTTGGGATCGTCCGTGCCGATCAGGGCGTGGGCCAGGTTGATGCGCAGCAGGGGGGCGTCGGGCTTGAGCCGCACGGCCTCGCGGTGGGCGGCGACGGCCTCGACCGGACGGCCCTCCTCGAAATAGATCTGCCCCTTCAGTTCGGCGAAATAAGGGTTCTGCGGGTCCTCGGCGATCAGGGCGTCCACCGCCGACAGGGCCTTGTCGGTCTGGCCGTCGCGATACCAGGCGATGGCGCGGGCGTAGCGGGCGGGCAGGGCCGTGTCTGTCGAGGGATAGGCGCGCAGGGTGGTGTTCGGCGGATCCATGAAGGCGTGGATCTTGGCCAGGATCAGGGCGTGCTGGGCCATTCGCTCGGGGCTGTCGCGATGATCATAGTGGGGCTGGTCCTGCACGAAGCGGCGCATGGATTCGATGCGCTGCGACGACAGGGGATGGCTGCGGAAATAGGGATAGCGGCGGGCGTCGGAGAAGACTTCCTGGGCGCGGAAATTCTCGAAGAAGGAGACCAGGCCCGCGCCGGATTCGCCGGCGCCCTCCAGGGCGCGGGCGCCGGTCAGGTCGGCTTCGCCCTCCTGGCCCTGCATATACTGAAGCGCGCCGATCGTGCCGAAATACTGGCTGGAGCCCAGCAGGGCGAGGCCCGCGTCCGGCGCGCCGGCGGCGATGGCCAGGGCCCCGAGGGCCATGGTCATGAACATCGGCTGTTTGGCGGCGTTCTGGGCCCCGTCGCGCAGGGTGTGGCGGTTCTTGATATGGCCCGCCTCGTGCGCCATCACCCCCAGCAGTTCGTTGGGGTTCTTGGTCCGCAGGATCAGGCCGGTGTTGACGCCCATGATCCGCCCACGCGTGGCGAAGGCGTTCAGCTCGTTGTCATTGACCAGGAGAACTTCGACGTCGGTCGGGTTCAACCCCATGGAGACGAAGACCGGATCGACCCATTCGCGGATGATGCCCTCGATCTCGGTGTCGCGGATCAGGCTCTGGGCCGAGGCCTGGCCGGCGGCGGCGAGGGCTGCGAAGCCCACCGCCGCCGCGGCCAGAACACGAGATGCGGAACGGGGAAGCCACGTCATGGCGTACTCCAGTAGCGGCCGACCCCCGTCTGCATCCTCACAGTCTAATCGTGACCGATCAGCGGCGCCACCACCCACGTTTGGGCTTTTCGGGCGGGGCCGAGATCTGGTTCGGGTCTTCGGCGATGATCGCCTCGACGTCGATCTCGGGCGTCGGGGCGACGAACGGTTCCGGCAGAGCCGCCGGTTGGGGTTCGACAGCGACCGGCGGGACAGGCCGTTCGACCGGCGAGACCATGACCGGCTCGGCGGCCAGGGCCTCTTGCGGCGTCACGTCCAGTTCGACCGGCGCGCCTTCAAGCGCCGCCTCGTTCGGCTCGATGGCCGTGTCGGGGTGAGGCTCGACGTGCGGCTCGGCGGCGGTCTTGACCGGTTCCGGCGCGGCTTCGGTTTCCCGTGCCGGTTGGACCACGGCGTCGGCGCTGGCCGACTTGCGGCGAACGCGACGACGCTGGGGCTCGGGCGCGACGGCGGGGGCGTCCGTCTCCGGCGTCTGGGCCTGGACGGCGTCGGCCCCGGCTCCATCGGCTACGGCCATCGGCGTCAGGGGCGAACCGTCGGGCGGCATGCCCTCATTGGTGGCGCGGTTCTCGACCTTGATCTCCTGGCCGATGGCGTCGCCGCCCCGACCCCGGCCACGACGACGACGGCGACGCGAACGGCCGCCTTCCTCGCCCGAGCCTTCGGACGCCGTGGCGTCCAGACCTTCGACCTCGGCCTGTGCGGCCTGGGGACGCTCAGCACGATCCGGACGTTCGGCGCGCGCCTCGGGACGGCCCGGGTTCAGCGGGTCGAACCAGACATAAGGATCGTCCAGCGACGGGGTGCGGCCGCGGACCCAGGTGTAGACGTCACGCTCGCCGTCCTCGCGGACGCGGCGACCGCCACGGCGACCCCGGCGACGGCGACGGCCGTTCTCGTCCTCTTCGTCGTCCGAGGCGTCGTCGATGTTCAGCGTATCGGCGGCTTCGACGGTTTCGGCGACATCGGCGGTTTCGTCGTCACGACGCCCGCCGCGACGGCGACGGTTGCGGCCCCGGCCACGATCACGACCGCCGGACTCGGCGCGTTCAGCGCGTTCGCGCGGCTCGTCGTCGTCGCTGTCCTCGCGGTCCAGCGCCTCGACGTCTTCCTCGTCCTCGTCGTCGCCGACGATTTCCTCGTCGTCGTCCTCATCCTCGTCTTCGTACAGCGAGGCGTCGAAGTCGTCGTCGAGGTTGGGCATCTCGATCTCGGGCGCGACGAAGTCCTCGTTCGTCTCGGTCCGGTCGATATTGTGCTCGCCCTGGCCCAGGCTGTCGTCGATCTGGACGATGACGTTCAGGCCGCGACGTTCCAGCAGCGACTGCAGATAGGCGCGCTTGTGGTTCAGGATATACAGGCCGACGGCGGTGCAGACCTTCAGCACCACGACGCCCGCGCCGTTCTTGCCGGCCTCGATATCGACCGCGCGCAGCGTCATCAGGGCGGCGGATTCGGCGGAGCGGATGCGGCCGGTGCCCTGGCAGTGCGGGCAGGCCTCGGTCGCGCCCTCGATCACGCCCAGGCGGCGACGCTGGCGGCTGATCTCCATCAGGCCGAAGGGCGAGATGCGGCCCATCTGGATGCGGGCGCGGTCGGACGACAGGGCGTCCTTCAGCACGCGCTCGACCGTGCGGTTGTTCTTGCCCTCATCCATATCGATGAAGTCGATCACGACCAGGCCGGCGAGGTCGCGTAGGCGCAGCTGGCGGGCGGCTTCTTCCGCCGCTTCCATATTGGTCTTGAACGCCGTCTGTTCGACGTTGCGTTCCTTGGTGGCGCGGCCGGAGTTGACGTCAATGGCCACCAGGGCCTCGGTCTGGTTGATGACCAGATAGCCGCCGGACTTCAGCGGTACGACCGGCTGGTGGATCTGGGTCAGCAGCTCCTCGATGCCGTTGGCCGCGAACAGGGGGCGCGAGCCGCGATACAGGTGAACCTTCTTGGCCTGCGACGGCATCAGCACGCGCATGAAGTCGCGCGCCTCCTTGAAGCCCTCGACGCCCTCCACCTGGATGCCGTCGAAATCCTTGTCGAACATGTCGCGCACGGCGCGGCGGACCAGGTTTTCTTCCTCGTAGATGACCGAGGGGGCGTGGGAGGCGAGGGTGGTCTCGCGGATCGTCTCCCACAGCCGCAGCAGATATTGATAATCGCGCTTGATTTCGGCCTTGGTGCGCTTGGCGCCGGCCGTGCGGATGATCAGGCCCATGCCCTTGGGCACTTCCAGGGCCGAGACGGCGCTCTTCAGGCGGCGACGGTCGGAGGTGTTGGTGATCTTGCGGCTGATGCCGCCGCCCTTGCCCGTATTGGGCATCAGGACGCAGTAGCGGCCGGCCAGCGACAGCCAGGTGGTCAGGGCCGCGCCCTTGGCGCCACGCTCGTCCTTGACGACCTGGACCAGCAGGATCTGGCGGCGCTTGATGACGTCCTGGATCTTGTAGCGGCGCATCAGGCGGCGCTTCAGCCGCTCCTCGTCGGCCAGGGCGGCTTCGGGATCGGCGTCGTCGTCGGATTCGCGGCCCAGATCGTCGTCATCGTCGTCGTCATGCGCTTCGGCCATGATGGCTTCGCGGTCGGCGACCGGAATCTGGTAGTAGTCCGGGTGGATTTCGTTGAAGGCCAGGAAGCCGTGGCGGTTGCCGCCGTATTCAATGAACGCAGCCTGCAGGCTGGGCTCTACGCGGGTGACCTTGGCCAGGTAGATGTTGCCGCGAAGCTGGCGCTTCGCACGGGATTCGAAATCGAATTCCTCAATCTGGCGTCCGTCCACGATGGCGACCCGGGTTTCCTCCGGGTGGGCCGCGTCGATCAGCATTGTCTTTGACATGGAAAGTCTCTCTCTGGCGCGCACGGGCCGGCCCTTCCAGAACTCTGGACAGGGTCACGGCGGCTCGCCGAATGGGGGGAGGGGCCGGGGCGCGCGAAATCCCCTCGCCGAAAACGGCGAAGCGGGCTTGGTCAAGCCGTAGGGGGACGCAGGCGGAAAGGCCCATGGAGGTCGTCGGTCCTGAACCGTGCGCGCCAATCCGTTGGAACGGGTAAGGCCGCGACACTGGTCCGCTCTTCGAACCACCGGCGACGCCGGCGCGGTTCTCGGATTGGTGAAAAGTCAGCGCCGCGAGGAGGGCGCGCCGGGTTCCGCTGAGGCGAAGAAGGCGCGATCGGTTCGCGAGCAGTCACATCATAGTCACGCCGGACGCGAATTAAAAGGTGTTCGGCCTTAACCCCCTGAATACGAGCATCTGGCATCATGGCGACCAGGTTCCAGTAGGATTGGGTTCGACGTCGTTATGGGCGGTCGTGTTTTGACAGGTGTAGAGCGCTGGGGCGCGAGGGAATGGGCGATGACCGCCTTGGCCTTCGTCGTCATCTGCACGGTCGCCCTGTTTTCGACGCGGGGTTTCGCCTGGGGCGCCCAGGGGGATGTCCTGGGCGTGCGCTTCGGTGCGGACGGCGACCGGACCCGCGTGGTCATCGATCTGGACAAGTCGACACAGGGGCGCGTCATCGATACAGGCGCCGCGGGCCGGGTCACCCTGGCCCTGAACGGCGTCGCGCCCGGCCGCGGCCTGAACGGCGGCGGTTCGGGCCTGGTCCGCTCCTATCAGGTCAGCGCCTCGGGCGGGGCGTCACGGATTGAGCTGGAGCTGGCGCGCGGCAGCGAGATCGAGCGCCGCTTTCTGCTGCCCCCCGGCGACGGGGTGGCCCATTATCGCTATGTCGTCGATCTGAAGGCTGTCGGTGGAGCTATAGCCGCGTCACGACCCGCGCCGCGGACGACGCCGGCGCCGCGTCGCGCCGAACGCCCGCTGATCGTCATCGACGCGGGGCACGGCGGCAAGGACCCGGGCGCCAGCGGAGCCCTGACCCGTGAGAAACAGGTCACCCTGGCCGCCGCCCTGGTTCTAAAGACCGAGCTGGAGCGCACCGGCCGCTATCGGGTTCGCCTGACGCGGGCCGATGACACCTATGTCGATCTGTATCGCCGCGTTTCCATCGCCCGCCAGTCGGACGCCGATCTGTTCATCTCGCTGCACGCCGACGCCGGGTCCGATCCGGCCCTGCGCGGCGCCAGCGTCTATACCCTGTCGGAACAGGGCGCCGGACGGGCCGTGCGCGAGTTCACGCGGACCGACAATTGGCACCGCGAACTGCACCTGCCGGGGCGGGACCCGTCGGTGGACCGTATCCTGCTGGACATGACCCAGCGCGCCACCCAGAACCGTTCGGCCCAGTTCGCCCGCGTCCTGCTGACCCATCTGGAAGGCTCCGACCATCCGCTGCTGCGCCGCAGCCACCGTGACGCCGGCCTGGCCGTGCTGCTGGCGCCCGATGTGCCGGCCGTGCTGCTGGAGATGGGCTTCATCACCAATCCCGAGGACGAGCGTCTGCTGACCGACGAACGCGCGCGTCGCCGTTTGATGAAGTCGGTCGCGGACGGCATCGACCGCTATTTCCGGGAGCCGACGGCCCCGTTGATGACGGCGTCGACTGATGGAGCCGGGCAGCCCTGACTTCGGCTGCAACCAGGCTTCGGCTCAGCGGTTTGCGTGACTATGAAAAAGAGAGCGATCATCACCGGGGGCGCAGGCCTGATCGGCGCCGGACTTTGTCAGGCCCTGACGGATCGGGGCTGGGAGGTCGCCGCCTTTGACCTCAAGCCCGCCTCGTCCGGCGCTCGGTCGGTTCTCTGCGACGTCGGTGATGAGGCCTCGGTCACGGCGGCCTATGCCGAACTGGGATGGTCGGAGCTGGATCTTCTGGTCAACAACGCCGGCGTCGCCGATCCGACCAACGGCCCCCTGGCCGAACTGTCGCTGGAGGCCTGGCGCCGGACGGTGGACAGCCACCTGACGGGCGCCTTCCTGATGTCTCGCGCCGCCATCCCGATGCTGCGGGAAGGGGCCAGCATCATTCACATGACCTCGACCCGGGCGATCATGTCTGAGCCCCAGACCGAGGCCTATGCTGCGGCCAAGGGCGCGCTGTCCGCCCTGACCCATGCGATGGCGATCAGTCTGGGGCCGAAGATCAGGGTCAATGCGATCGCGCCGGGCTGGATCGCCGCGCCGGAAGGTCTGAGTGAAAGCGATCACGCCCAGCATCCCGTGGGGCGTGTCGGACGCGCCGAGGACATCGCCGAGGCCGTCCTCTATCTCGTCGAGGCCGGATTCGTCACCGGACAGGTGCTGACGGTGGACGGCGGCATGACCCGCAAGATGATCTACGCCGACTGAAGGCGCGGATCCGCCAGCCTGGTTTAGGCCAAGCCCGCCTTTTTCAGTGTCTTCCAGGCCTTGATGACGCGTTGCAGCTTGGCCTCGGCGCCGCGGTCGCCGCCGTTGGTGTCCGGATGGAAGCGTTTCAGAAGGTCGTGGTACTGAGACTTGATCTTGGCCTTCTCGGCGCCGGGATCGAGATCGAGATCGGCCAGGGCGGCGCGTTCCAGCTTGCCGATTCGGCGGTCCTCGGTCGGGGACTGCGGGGCCTGGTCGCCGCGACGGCCGAACAGGCCGAAACTGTCACGCCAGGAGCCGGCGCCGGTGTTGTTCGCTGTGCCCATCTTGGCGGAGAAGGCGGCGGCCTCGCGCGTGAACTTGCCGGCCTTCATCTCCCAGGTCGGACGACCGCCGGTCATGGCCTCGTTCTCCTGGACGGCGCGGACCTGGCCTTCGCTCATTCCGGCGTAGAAGTTCCAGCCCTTGTTGTATTCGCCCGCATGCCCCTGGCAGAACTCGTAGAAGTCGTTCAGCCGCTCGCGCGACTTGGGCGCCCTGGCGGTCGCGGCCTTGCGGCAGTCGGGCCATTGGCACGGTTTTTCGCCCGGCTTCAGGTGCAGGACGTCCGCCTTGGCGGCTTCCTCCTCGGGCTTCGGCGGCTTGACCCGAATGTCGGTGAAGCGCGGCTTGTATTGAAAGGAAGCGGACATCGCCCGAAGTGTAGTGTGGAATTGGACCTCTTCAAGGAAACGATCATGTCAGACGGCCCTGTGGCGACGATTATCCGTGAAAAACTGAACGCCGCGCTTTCGCCGCAACGGCTGGAGATCGAAGACGACAGCGGACGGCACGCCGGCCACCACCACGAAGGCGGCATGGACGCAAAGCCCGGCGGCGAAAGCCACTTCAATCTGGTGGTCGTTTCTGCGGCGTTCGAAGGACAGTCGCGGCTGGAGCGGCAGAGGACGGTCAACGGGGTGCTGAAACAGGAGCTGTCGGGCCCGATTCACGCCCTGTCGATCCGGGCTCTCACCCCCGTCGAAGATTCCCACAGCGCCTGATTGCGAAGAAAACCAGCGTTCACTCCGTCTTAGAACCTTCGTCCTAGCGTCACGCGACCAAACAGAACGTGGGGACGGCTGGAACATGGTGGAATCTGACGGCGTCGCGAAGGCCTTTGCGGGCGACCGGCGCGCGGGCGATCCTGCTCAGGCCCTGACGGCCATCCTGCAGACCCAATATCTGCGGTACCTGATCATCGCCAGCTGGGCCCTGGGTCTGCTGGGCACGGTGGCGTGGTGGCAGGCCATGATATGGTTCGTGGTCACTTTGGCGGCCGGTTCCATCCGCGGCGTCGTCGAACACAAGCTCAGCCACCGCGTCGATGTCGGTTGGGGCATGGTTTTCCCCGCCGTGGCGACCGTCACCACCGCCGCATGGGCCGCTGCGCCGCTGATGGCCTGGTTCTCGAATTCGGCGTTCGGTCAGACCCTGGCCGTCGCCCTGATCATTTCGGGCTATGTGCTGGTCTTCGCCCAGTTGCGCAATTCGCCGCGGCAGGCCGTCATCATCTCTTCGCCCTATGGCGTCGCCGCCTGTATTATCCTGTTCAGCCTGTGGGGGACGCCGCAGTTCTGGTCGATGTTGGCCGTCCTGCCGTTCACCATGGCCTGTCTGTTCGTCCTGGTCACCATGACCATGCTGCGCGAGCGTCGGATCGACGCCTTCCAGGCGCATCAGGCCCATCTGATCGAGGAGCTGGAGGCTGCACGCGACAAGGCGGACGCCGCCAACGACGCCAAGTCGAACTTCCTGGGCGTCATCTCGCACGAGCTTCGCACGCCGATGAACGGCGTCCTCGGGGCGGCCCAGCTGCTCAGTGCGACGCGACTTGAAGGGGCCCAGCGCGAATATCTGTCGATCATCCGCAATTCCGGGGACAATCTTCTGTCCCTGCTGAACGACATCCTCGACATGACCAAGATCGAGGCGGGAAAGATGACCTTCGAAGTCGTCGATGTCGTCGTCGATGACCTGCAGCGCCGGATTTCCGGACCCTTCGAGGCCCAGGCCGAGGCCAAGGGGCTGACCTTCGTGTCCGAACTGGAAGGGGACATTCCGGCCGTGGTGCGCGGGGATCCGCTACGGGTCTGCCAGGTCGTGCAGAACCTGCTCTCGAACGCGGTCAAGTTCACCGACGTCGGCGAAATCCGCTATGTCGTGCGCGGCCGACGTATTTCCGACCGCAGGGTCGGGTTCGAGTTCTGCGTCACCGACAGCGGAGCCGGCATTTCTCCGACCGATCTCGAGCGGTTGTTCCAGCCCTTCACCCAGGTGGACGCCTCCTCGACGCGCCGGTTCGGCGGCACGGGCCTGGGGCTGACCATCGCGCGACGCATGGCCAACATCATGGGCGGCGACATCAGCGTCGATTCCTCCGTGGGCCGCGGGTCGAGCTTCACCCTGACCGTCGAAGCCGAGGTGGTGGAATGGAGCCGCCGTGTCTCGATCGAACGGGTCGAGACCGAGATAGAATGCTGTGAAAGCCTGCGGGTGCTGGTGGTCGAGGACCATCCGGTGAACCGCATGATTCTGGAGGCCTGGATGAGCACGGCCTCGCATGTCACCGCCACGGCCGAGAACGGGCAACTGTCCCTGGAGGCGGCGAGCGAGCAGCAGTTCGACCTGATCATCATGGACGTCAACATGCCGGTGATGGACGGCCTGACCGCCACCCGCAGGATCCGCGAAGGCCAGGGGCTCAACGCCGACACGCCCATCGTCGTGCTGTCCGCCTCGGCGCGCAGTGAAGATCATCAGGCCGGCCTGGACGCGGGCGCGGACGCCTATCTGACCAAACCCATCGATTTCGGGGCCCTGGCCGAGATGATGAGCCGTGTTCCGGGCGGACGCGAGGCCGTGGGCCGCGCCATGTCGCCTGCGGAACAGTCGGTCGCCGCCTGATTGAGGCTGAAAGGCGGTCCTGGTCTGAACGGCAGGCGACCGCGCCGGTTCAGACCCGCCTCAGCCGCCGGTCTCCATAGTGTGGGCAGTCGAATGGTTCGGCCGCAGATGGAGACATCCCATGAAGAAGATTCTCACCGCCACGATGGCCGCGGTCCTGGCCGCCACCGCCGTGGGCGCCGCCGGAGCCGCCTCGGCCCAGTCTCGTGACGACCGCCGCTACGAACAGCGCCAGGACAACCGCCAGCACAATCGCCATGACGGGCGTGACGAAAGACGCGATGACCGCCACGACCGCCGGGATGATCGCCGCGACTTCCGTCGGGACCAGCGTCAGGATCGCCAGGAGTATCGCCAGGATCAACGGCAGTACGGCCGCTGGCAGCAGGCCCAGCGTCGCTATCATGCGCCGCGCTATGTCGCCCCGCGCGGCTATGCGGTTCGCACCTGGAGCTATGGCCAGCGCATGCCGTCCTATTACCGCAGCAACGGTTATGTGGTGAACGACTACGGCCGCTACGGCCTGCGCGCGCCGCCGCGCGGCTATCAGTATGTCCGGAGCGGCAATGACGTGGTGCTGGCGGCGGTCGCGGGCGGTCTGATCACCGCCGTCATCGCCGGACTGTTCAACTGATCATCGCGTGATCCGATCTGCGCCCCGGAGGGAAACCTCCGGGGCGTTTTTCGTTCTGGGCTGACGGCGACGTCTCGAGCGCCCCATATGGATGCCCATGCGCGCCTTCGCCGAACTTCTGGACCGCCTGTCGCTGACCGCCTCGCGGAACGCCAAGCTGGTGCTGGTGCGGGACTATCTGAAGACGACGCCCGATCCGGATCGGGGCTGGGCCCTGGCGGCCCTGACCGGCGACCTGACCTTCGATGCGGCCAAGCCCGCCATGATCCGCAAGGCGGTCGAGGCGCGGGTGGACGGGGTGCTGTTCGGCTGGTCCTATGACTATGTCGGCGACCTGGCCGAGACGGTCGCCCTGATCTGGCCGGCGCCGTCCGACCGCCGGCCCAATCGCGAGCCCGAACTGGGCGAGGTGATCGAGGGGTTGCGGACCGCGACCCGCGCCGAGGTCAAGGGCCTGCTGGAGGGCTGGCTGGACGCCCTGGAGCCCAAGGGACGCTGGGCCTTGTTGAAGCTGATGACCGGCGGGTTGCGGGTTGGGCTGTCGGGCCGGCTGGCCAAGACGGCGGCGGCGATGATGCGGCCCGAGACGCGTCTGACGCCTCCTTCACCGGACGGGGCGGAGACGATTACGCCGCTTGAGCCGGTGGACGTCTCGGCCATCGAGGAGGTCTGGCACGCGGTCCCGCCCCCCTATGGCGATCTGTTCGCCTGGCTGGAGGGACGGGCCGAACGGCCCAGCCCGGATGCGCCAGGGCGGTTCCGCCCGGTGATGCTGGCTGTCGCTGTCGACGAGGCGGTCGATTTTCCCAAGATGGACCCGGCCGACTACGCCGCCGAATGGAAGTGGGACGGCATCCGGGTTCAGGCGGTGGTCGAGGGCGCGGTCCGCAAACTGTGGTCCCGCACCGGGGACGAGATTTCAGGCGCCTTCCCCGATGTGATGGAGGCCCTGGCGTTCGAGGGCGCGCTGGACGGCGAACTGGTGGTCTGGCGCGACAGCGCCATCGCCCCCTTCGGCGACCTGCAGCAACGGCTGAACCGCAAGACGGTGGACGCCAAGACCATGGCGGCCTTTCCGGCGGCGGTGGTCGCCTATGATCTGCTGGCGGACGGCGCGACGGATCTGCGAAGCCTGTCGCTGCGTGAGCGGCGGGCGCGACTGGAGACCCTGGTCCAGGGCCATGGGGGCGGGCGGCTGCATCTGTCGCCCCTGGTCGAGTATGCGGACTGGGACAGCCTGGCCCGGCTGCGGGCCGATCCGCCGGTCGGGGCGGCGGCCGAGGGGCTGATGCTCAAGCGGTGGGACAGCCCCTATGTGGCGGGCCGCCCCAAGGGGCCGTGGTTCAAGTGGAAGCGGGATCCTCACGTCATCGACGCCGTCCTGATGTACGCCCAGCGCGGGCACGGCAAACGGTCCAGCTTCTATTCCGACTATACCTTCGGGGTCTGGACGGAGGAGGGGGCGCTGACCCCCGTGGGCAAGGCCTATTTCGGCTTCACCGACGAAGAACTGAAACAGCTCGACAAGTTCGTGCGCGACCACACGGTGGACCGGTTCGGCCCGGTGCGGTCGGTGCGGGCCGAGCGGGATTTCGGCCTGGTGCTGGAGATCGCCTTCGAGGGGCTTCAGCGTTCGACCCGGCACAAGTCGGGCGTGGCGATGCGTTTTCCCCGCGTCAGCCGCATCCGCTGGGACAAGCCCGCACGCGAGGCGGACACCCTCGACGCCGTCATGGACTTGCTGGATGCGATAGAGACCGGAGGGGGGCGCATCGCCAAGGTCTAGCGCCTTGCCGCGGGTGAGACCGCGACGCGGCTTTGACCGGGTCGGGGCAAGCCCTCGCCGAACGGGGCCTTCCGGCGTAAAGACTTCGGCCTGGAAATAGGTCGAGTGCGTCTGGCTTCAGTAGCGTTGAACCAGATGATTTACTCATATCTGCCGAGCGATCAGCCAATTGCAAAGCGTTGCAGTAAAGGCCGCCGCCGTTGTCGTAGTGCAGGCGGTCGTTACGACTCTATTGCGCGGATGATGGCCCTAATTGGCGTTTCTTTCGGAACGATTTGAGGCGGCGGCCACTTCAAATCTGTATCTCGAAAGGACACGCATCATGATCAAGCCCATCTTCGCGCTCGTCGCCGCCAGCGCTCTGCTGGCCGCTTGCGGCGACAATGCCGAGACGACCCGACCGGTCGAAGGTCCGGCGGTCTCCACGTCGGAAACGCCCCGCAATCCTGCGGTGGATATGGACGACACCACCCAGACCACGGCGCTGACGCCCGGCGCCAATTCCTTCACCGAAGGCCAGGCCCGGGAAGCGATCGAGAAGCAAGGCTACACGGACGTCGGACCGCTGATGCAAAACGAGAACGGCGTCTGGTCCGCCACGGCCATGAAGGACGGCGCTCAAGCCACCGTCTCGGTCGACTACAAGGGCGTCGTCACCGCGCAATAGGCGCGCGCGTCTTCCCAGATTTTCAAACCATCAGATTCAGGAGCGCCCAATGGCGACCGTCACCCGTCTCTTCGACAGCCACACCCATGCCCTGCAGGCCGTGTCAGACCTGGAAGCCGCCGGCTTCAAGCCTGACGACATCAGCATCGTGTCCAACAACGCCGACAACTGGCACGCCGGCCATTCGCATCCCCACAAGGACGGCGCGGGCCCGCTCGGCGACCGCAACGGCGACGGAGAGAATGATGTCGCCGACGGAGCCGGCACGGGCGCGGCGACCGGCGGCCTGGCCGGGGCCGGGGCCGGTCTCCTGGCCGGTCTGGGAATGTTGGCCATCCCCGGGCTTGGGCCGGTCGTGGCGGCAGGCTGGCTCGCCTCGACGGCGGTCGGCGCCGCCATAGGCGCGGCGGCCGGGGGCGCTACAGGCGGCCTGCTCGGCGCCCTGAAGGAGGCCGGCCACTCGGACGAAGACGCCAATGTCTACGCCGAAGGGGTCCGGCGCGGCGGAACCCTGGTCAGCGTCAAGTCAGACGGTGACGATGAAAGCCGGGTCGAGGCCATCCTGAACGGCCGCCAGGGCTTTGACGCCGTGTCGCGGGGCGAAGCCTATCGCGCCTCCGGTTGGAGCCGGTTCGACAGCGATGCTCAACCCTACAGCAGTGAAGACATCTCGCGAGAGCGGGCCCTCTACCGCTAGGGGGGAGGCCGGATGCGACGCCCGCCAGCCAATACGCTGGCGGGCGAAGACGGTTGAGGGCGAGATGCGAGTTGCTGACTCTCAACCCAGCGACGCCGCGGAACCGTGATTTCGCAGTCGGTTCGACAGCCGTCTCGTTCCGGAGAACGGCTGAATTTTCTGATTTCTAAAGGGAAAGACGATGGTGGGTGATGTAGGGTTCGAACCTACGACCCGCTGATTAAGAGATGCCGATGTACGGCGTTCCGAACACCGCGAAATCAGCGAAAGTGTGCGATTCAGCCTATTGATATAATTGAGTATTTTCGCGCTACGGCGTGGGCTATCGTAGATTTACGGGTTGAAACCATGCTGCCTCCGGGCGTCAATTTCACCGTTTTTCTCACCGTTTTTCTGGCCCCGATCTCACCGTTTTTCACGCGAAAAAGTCAGCAAATGTCGAACCTGCGTTTGACCCTCACAGACAAGAATCTGATCGGCCTGCCCCTGGCCCGCGATCGCCCCTATATCGCCCGCGACACCGACCTCGGCGGCTTCTTCGTGGTCGTGGGCAAGACCTCCAAGACCTTCACGATCCAAGCCGATCTTCATGGTGAGGACGGCGCGCGGACCACCATCCGGATGGCGGTCGGCGAGGTGGGGTCCATCAACTCGCGCGAGGCGCGCAGTCGGGCCAAGGCGCTCATCGGCCGGATCGGGAAGGGCGAGGATCCTCGACCGCCCAAGGCCAAGAAGGTCAAGCCGCTCCCCGCCGAGATCGACGGAGCGCCGATCACCTCGCCCGATGGCGTGCCGACCCTCGGCGAGGCCTGGCGTCGGTTCAGGGCCTCGCATCTGCTGCGCAAGAAACGCGCGGAAGGCACGCTGCGGGGCTATCTATCCGGACAGCGGACGGACTTGGCTCTTTCCGAGCGACGCGCCGAGCGGTCATCTTCAGGAGCATAAGGAAAAGCGCGGGGTCCTGAGCCACTGGGGAAACGATCTGCGCCAGACCTATCGTACCCTGGGTCAGGCGGCGGAGGTGTCGGAGGTGGACATGCACCTCTTGATGAACCACTCGCTGCCCGGCGTGAACGCCGGCTACATCACGCGCTCCAAGCTGATGCGCGATCATCTGCGCGCCCAGCAGGAAAAACTGTCCCGGTTTATCCTGGGCGCCGCCGTCGGACGCGGCAGACGCCCCAGCGACGATCTCAGCCGTTGGCTCAACAGCACAAGCCGCGCCTTGCTCGAAGACTTGATGGCGGAGAACCCTGACGTGGCGCGGTTGAAGGGCGGATCGCGCGCCGCATTGCGCAAGCTCGAGGTTCAGGCCGCCCGGCTTGCGGTTCACGCTCTGCCGTCAGTTCTGATCGACGCTCCCTCGCGGCGCAGTCGGGCCGGGCGAACGCGCCTGGGAAGAGCCGCGGCTGAGACCCAGCGCGTCACGAGATGAGGAGAACCCAGGGAGAGCAGGCTAGCCAGGGGGGCGGCGACATTCTCCTTCTCGCAAACCTGAGGCGCCGAGATGCGGCGTCCGAATGGGGGGGCGGGCCAGGAACTTCTGCGACGAAGCCCGGCGTTTCAGCACCGGCCGCCGCCGACGTCACAGACGTCCCCCGGCTCCCGGTCGGCCCCTATCGTTCCGGAGCCCGCCGTTGATCAGTCTTGCGGACTCAGGCGGCGCGCGTCACTCGGTCCGATAAAAGCCCGTCCCCAAATGCCTCAAGCTTTGCTAGTGTGGCGGTGTCAGGGCGCGCCGACCTCGTGCCTCGACCTGCGGCCCGGCGCGCTCATCCCCCTGAGGCCGGGCCGCACCCTTCGCGCCTTGTGGACCTGCGGGCGAGACCCGGGCCTTTTACGCATCAAAGAGGCAGGGCGCCGCCAAAACCGCAGCCGCCACGGACCCGAGATCTCGACGTTGTCCTTTGACGGATCGCTGTTCCCAGCCCTCCTGTCCCGTGCTTTGCTGAAGCGCTGCGGCGTCGCCCGACGCCTCGGCAGGCGGCCGGTCATTGCGAGGACATTTCACGGGCCGGTCGCCGACCCTGCGCCCTGATGCGCCGGCCCAGCCGCGAACTTCGACCTTCTGGCGGAGGGGGGGCTTCGCGGTGAGCCTAGCGCCCCTTTCGGCGTCTGTGGGGGCGGGGAGCCAGGATGACGGGCTGCGCCACGTCGGTGTCAAGGTCAAGCTAACCCCAGGGCGCTGGTCGCCGCTGGATGAAAACTCAGAGGCAGGACATCGGCATTCGAGCCTGGAGGTTGACGTGGCCGCTGTGACGCGAGACGGCAAATCATGAAATCACCTGAACCCAAACTGACCTCCCTGGCCCATGGCGGCGGCTGCGGCTGCAAGATCGCCCCGGACGTCCTTCAGTCCATTCTGGCGGAAACGCCGCAGGCCGCACCCTTCGCCGCATTGATCGTCGGGGCCGAGACCTCCGACGACGCTGCGGTCTGGCGCCTGAACGACGGCCAGGCGCTGGTCGCGACCACCGACTTCTTCATGCCCATGATCGACGACCCGTTCGACTTCGGGCGGATCGCAGCGACCAATGCCCTGTCCGACGTCTACGCGATGGGCGCCACGCCGATCTTCTCTCTGGCCCTGGTCGGGATGCCGATCGGCAGATTGTCAGTCGAGGTGATCGGTAAGGTGCTGGAAGGTGGGGCGGCGGTCTGCGCCGCCGCCGGCGTCCCCATCGCTGGCGGCCATTCGATCGACAGCCTCGAACCGATCTACGGCTTAGTGGCGCTGGGTCTTGTTCATCCCGATCGGGTTCTAACCAACCGCGGCGCCAGACCGGGCGACGTGCTCATCTTGACCAAGGCGCTGGGCGTCGGCGTCCTCAGCGCGGCTTTTAAACAGGGGCGATTGGGGGCCTCGGGCTATGACGCCTTGATCGCCTCGACCACCCAACTGAATACGCCCGGTCCACAGCTTTCCGCCTTGTCCGAGGTTCACGCCGTCACTGACGTCACCGGCTTCGGCCTCCTCGGCCACGCCCTGGAGATGGCGCGAGGCTGCGGAGCGACCGTGGAGATCGACGCGGACGCGCCCGACTGGCTTCCGGGCTCCATCGACTTGGCGCAGGCCGGCGTACGCACCGGCGCGTCGGTTCGGAACTGGTCCGCCTATGGCGGTGATGTCTCCCTGGCTTCGGGGATATCGCCTGCGCCTTCTAGCCGGATCACTCAATCCATCGTCGCCCAGCTTGAAGCCGGGGTCCGCCCCTGGGCCCAGCCCTGGAAGAGCGCAACCTCCGTAAGCCGCCCGCTCCGGCATGACGGAACGCCGTACAACGGCATCAATGTCGTCCTGCTCTGGGGCGAAGCCGCCAGCAGGGGATTCACCCGCTCGACCTGGATGACCTTTCGCCAGGCGCTGGCGCTCGGGGCTCATGTCCGAAAGGGCGAACGCGGTTCCACCGTCGTCTACGCCAACCAGATCGTCCGCGAGGAAACCGACGAGACCGGGGAAGGCGTCGAACAGCGCATTCCCTTTCTGAAGGCCTACACCGTCTTCAATGTCGACCAGATCGAAGGTCTGCCGGATCGCTATGGTGAGCCGGACGTCCAGGACGTCAATCCGGATGAGCGAATCGCCCGCATCGACGCCTTCTTCCGGAACTGCGGCGCCGACATCCGCCATGGCGGCGGGAGCGCCTATTACGCGCCCGGCCCGGACCATGTGCAGATGCCGCCGTTCGAATGTTTCGAAGACGCCGACGCCTATTACGGCACCCTCGGTCACGAGATGACGCACTGGACGCGCCATCCCACCCGTCTTGATCGGGACTTCGGCCGTCAGCGCTTCGGCGATCCGGGATACGCCCGCGAAGAGCTGGTCGCCGAATTCGGCGCCGCCTTCCTCTGCGCGGATCTCGGTCTGGCGCTTGAGCCGCGCGAGGATCATGCCGCCTACATCGGCCACTGGCTGCAGGTGCTGAAGAACGACAAGAGGTTCGTCGTTTCCGCCGCCTCTCATGCTCAGCGGGCGGTGGCTTGGTTGCACGGCCTTCAGGGCTGATGGCCCCGCAGCGGCGCCTCGTCCGGCTTTTAACCTGGGCGAGGCGGGCCGCCGGGCTTGAGCTTGTAATCGCTCGAAGGTCTGAGCGTCGACTTGGCGACGGGGCGAGGGGTGTCGCTGATCGGGCGCGGGCGCGGGTGGTGCGGACGGGGCGGCGCATCGCCCGGGAGTTGGATGGAGACGACGTCTTCCCGAACCTCGATCGAGGGGCTCTTCTTCCACCGGTCAATGATGTCGGAGATGCCGTCCTGAGCCGGATCGAAAGACCGTTGGCGCGCCTGCTTCCAGTCGCGGTGCGTTTGGTCGCAGTGGGCTGCCGAATAGGTCAGGTGGACGACGAAACCGCCGTCCGGACGGGCGCGCTCCAGCATTTGAAGCGTTTCGCGGTCGGGGTTGCCATGGGTTCCGTCGCCCGAGACCACATAATGATCGGCATGGATGGCCTGGAAGAAGTCGTCATCAAGATTTCGGCTGGAGCCGTGGTGGGGGAGCTTGAGAATATCGACCTTAAGGGGCTGAACCCCGCCCAGACGGCCTCCCGCCCGCAGGCCGTCGAGGATTTTGTCACCGCGGGCGTCGCCGGTCAGAAGGATGGAGACGTCGTTCTGTTCGACCAGGACCACCAGGCTCGACAGATTGGGGATCGACTTGTCGAGATAGGCCGCCAATGCGGCGCGCCCGTCCGGCTTTTTCACCTCGGTCGCCCATTTGCGGCGCAACGCCTCGACCTCGGCTTGCAGTGGGCCAAAGAAGGTGAGGGTGGCCGGACCCAGACGACGAACAGGCGCGGTGACGCCGTCGAACATCAGCACGGCGGCGTCGGGCGGGTTGCGCCGGATCTTCATGGCTGCAGCAAGCGAGGCGAGGCGGCTGCCTTGCCCATAGCTCTGAAGCACCAGCAGAGCGGACGGATCGGGACTCGAAACGCCCTGAAGTCCGCCCATAGAGGTTCCGACAGCGGCGAGCACATCGGACGCCTGGAGGTTCCGGGCGGCGCCGCCTTCCCCCTCGCCGATCAGGGCGTCGAAGCTGTTGTGGAACAGCCATCGGACCTCGCAGAGCGGACCGCCGGGCGAGCGGTCATCCCGAACCTCTTCGAGGAGATCCAGTATGCCAAGGATATGATCCTCATCAATATGGCTCACCAGAACCGCATCGAGGGTCACCGGAGCCTCGCCGGGATGCGCCCTGAGTTCGGCCTCAAGGCGCGTCTTCAGGGCGTTCTGGAACACTGTCCCTGGACCGCCATCGACGAGGAGCCGGGTCGGCTCGGCGCCCGCCATTGCGCCATCGAAGGTCAGGAACAGACAGTCGCCATAGCGGGCCTTAAGCGCTTCGAACCTCATGATAGACCTCCGCCTTAAGCCCGCGCCGATCCGGCGGGGGGTGATGATGCTCAAACCGACTGGAGGGCGCGCAGGGCGTCCACCAGACCCGCTCCTTGGAAATGACGCTCGCGCCCCAGGTCTGTGGCGGTCGAGATGATGATGGCCTTCACCCGACGAGGATCGCTCACCAGTTCCGGGTGGCGCGCCATCAGAAGGGCGGCCACTCCGGAGACATGAGGAGCCGACATGCTCGTCCCGTCGAGGCGCCCAAAGCCGAGATTGGGCAGGGGGCCGTCGATCCGCTCCCCTGGCGCCACGACATCGGGCTTGGCGCGGCCATCTCCGGTCGGTCCTCGCGACGAGAAGAAGCTGACCCCGTATTCGTGAGGTCGTTCCCGATGGGTCGCGCCGACCGTGATCACGGCTTCCGCATTGCCGGGATCCGAAATCGACATGGCGGCGTAGCCTTCGAAGGCGCCTGCGGCCGTGGTGAAACTGTGCGACCCCCAGTTCCCGGCCGCGGCGACGACGGTCACGCCTGAGGCCACCGTCGTCTCGCACGCCAGGCAGACCGGCGTGCGGCCACAGGCGTAGTTCGCCTTATCGTGCAGCAGGCCGATCGAAAGATTGACGCCGTGGATCGCAATATGGCGGTTGCGGGTGTTCATCCACCGGACGAACTCGAGGGCGGCGATCACGGCGAATTCGGTGGCGTCAACACTGTTGCCCAGGACGCGCAGATCAATGAGCCTGAGGTCCGGGCAAACCCCGCGATAGATCGTCTTGTCGCCGTCCCGCCAGTCGCCGGCGAGCACCCCGGCGACATGGGTGCCATGGCCTTCGACCCGGCCGGCGGCGTCCGACTGCAGCTTGTCCGGGGCGGTCTCGAGGAGCCGGGACAGCGCATCCCAGTCGTACGGTCGGCCCCGACGCGCGTCCGCCTGCAGTCGTCCAAGCCAGTCGCTCGCTTCTGAGGTTGAAACCTGCAGGCCGCTCGCCACCTCCGCGAGGATGGCGTCATAGGCGGCAGGGTCCAGCAACGCATCATAGGACGCCAGGTCGCGGAGGCGTGTGAAGTCGAACGCTTGGTCGATCCGGGTCGCGAAGCCCGCCTTGCCATGGTCCCGAAAAGCGGGATGGGCGCCGTCGATGCCGGAATCGACGACCGCCCAGGTCAACGCGCGGCAGCTGATGTCGAACACGCGTTGAGCGGCGTCGGCCTTGATGGTCTCGACCGACACGCCAAGCGTCTCTACGGGCCGGTTCAAGGACACCCGCCAGATGAGCGGCGGATCCGCCTTCGGCTGCTGGCGATTGGGATCGGGAAAATCGACCGGCGTATCCTCCTGCGCCAACTCGGACCAGACGGGGCGGCGCGCAGTCTGGATGAGTAGGACGACGAGGGCCGTCCGCAGCGTCGGGGACAGCCGGCCCGCATTCGCAAGGCCGAAATCGAGAAGCTCCCCTATGCTCACCTGTCCTGGCGACAGGTCTCCCAGGGTCATGAGGTGTGTCCTCAGCAGATCGAAGAGCTCGCTCGCCGCATGACTGAAATCCAAGCCCGTCGCAGGAAGGACGACCTGGACGAAGGCGTCGAACGTGAGCCTGACGGCGACGGCGCCTTCGAGGGGAAACAGGCCCGAGCCTCGCGCGGCCTCGCGTTCGGACAGCGCCTTGAAGATGTGGGCGGCGAGGCTGGAGGCTTCGGTCGCGTCATACGGCGCGAGCAGCAGGTCCGGCCGCACTTCCCCCTTGGCGTAGGCTGACCAGACATCAATCGCCACCGAGTTTTCGTTCAGCAGGCGCGGTCCGGCTCGGCCCGCAAGAAGCAGTTGCCTGACAACGTCCGGATCAAACCTGGCCATGCAACCGCCCTCCGACTGGAAGGGCTAAGCTTAACGCGGCTGGGTTGCAACCGTGATCTAAAACCCTCTGTGTCGCGGGATCGCGCTCGCACCCACGAGATCGCCTCCGCCATCCGGCTGGGGCGCCCTTCAGGGCGGCGGGCGAGCGGCCGGTTTTGGCCGCCGAGGGGAGGGCGGGCAGCCCCGTAGGCCTACGGGGCGAAGGGAGGGAGGGTCTAGGGCAGGATAGGCTTTGCGCCGGCAATGTCAGACAGGCTCCTCGCCCCATGGACCGCATCACCCTCCGTCTTCCGACCGATCTCCTGGCCCGCTTCGACGCTGCAGCGACCGGGCAAGGCGGACGCTCGCGGTTGCTGCGCAAGCTTATGGAAGGGGCCGCCCAGGCGTCCTTACCAGCCCCGTCTGCAGCCCCGCTGACGGCCTCGGCGGCGAAACTGACCGTACGGTTGACGGGCGTCGATCTCGCGCGCCTGGAGGCCGAGGCGGGCGCTGTGGGCCTGTCCCGCACCCAATGGACGGTGGCGCTGATCCGGGCGCGGCTGCACGGCCGCCCCCAGCTTGGCCGTTTGGACGGGACGGCCTTTCTGGACGCGCGGCGCGAGCTGCGACGCATCGGCGTCAATATCAACCAGATCGCCCGTGCGATGAACACGGCGGTCCTGGAAGGCCAGGTGCTCGATCTGGAGGTGGCGCAACTCGCCGCCTTCCAGGTCGAGATCGCGGCCTGGATCGACGCCCTGGGCGACGCCTTCCGGGGCAATCTCGACTATTGGCGGAGGGGCGGGTGACGGAGTTCTACGTCCTGCGCGGTTTCGAGGAGGCGCTGCGGCCGCCGGTCGATGTGCGTCGCGCCCGGATCACCCCGGCGGTGCTCGGCAAGGCCGGGATGCGCGGCGAGGGCGAGGCCGCCGCCCGGGTCGCGCGGCTGGCGCGCCGCGTTCCGGAGGTGATGGTCAAGATCACCGGACGCACCCGCGACGCCGGTCATCTGAAGGCGCATCTGGACTATATCAGCCGCAACGGCGCCCTTGATCTGGAAGGCCCCGACGGCGAGCGGCTGAAGGGCGCGCGCGACGTGGCAGGGCTGTCGCGCGACTGGGCCGAGGAGGCGGCCATGGAGCCGGGCCGTCGCTGCAACTCGCCCCTGTCCTTGTCCATCATCCTCAGCATGCCGGCCGGCGTGCAGCCGACGCGGGTCCGGGATGCGGCCCGGGCCTTCGCCGTCGCCACCTTCGGCGAACGTTTCGCCTATGTGTTCGCCCTGCACGACGAGGGGCGTCATCCGCATGTTCATCTGACCGTGCGTGCGCTCGGCCGGGAAGGCGAACGGCTCAATCCCCGCAAGGCCGATCTGCAGGCCTGGCGCGAGGGGTTCGCCCGCGCCCTGCGGGATCGCGGCGTCGAGGCCGAGGCCACGCCGCGACGCGCGCGGGCCGTGACCCGCAAGGCCGAGCGCGGTCCGGTCCGGCGTATGCGCGAACGCTATCTGGCGGGGCGGGGGCCGCTGCCTCGGGTGTTGGAGGCGGCGTACCGGCAGGCCTTGCGCGATGATGCGCGGCCGACGCCGTGGCGGGCAGCGATCCGAGCGCGGGAATTGGCGATCCGACGCGCGCTCGTGGCTGAGAGCCTGAGACTTCAGCGATCTGGAAAGGTCGAGGACCGGGTTCTCGGCGCGCTCGTCGAGCGGTTCACCCGATCGCGCCGCGAGCCGGAGACCCGGGAAGAGAGCCTGGTCCGGCGGCGGACGGATCCGGTCCGAGACGACAGAAGGGACCGGGAGCGGTAGAGAGACACGGCGTGGCTGGAGATCCAGGATAGGGTATCGGCGTGGAGAGGATGCTTTTCACAACTGATTTTGGTTGTTAATGGTCTGTACAACCGAATTTGGTTGTATTGTAGAGCGTCGCAGCGACGGCGTATGGAGACGGCGGAGCATGAAACACCCGACGATCAGTCTCATAAGCCTCTTGGCTTTCGGGTCCGGTCTGGCCGGCTGTATGCCCGAAGAGGCGCTCAAACCGCCGGCGCAGGTGCAACTGGCCTGCGCCTTTGCGCAAGGCCAACCGACCATGGTTCTGGTCCTGGATACCGGGCTCGAGACGGCGCAGTGGCTCAATCTCCCGGAGCCGAGGCAGGGGACGGTCCGCGCCGCCGCCCATCAGTATCAGCTGGAGTTTCCGGCGGTCGGACGCACGCCGGCCGTTCGCGCCCGGATTGATCGTTATGAGGCGACGATCATGCGGACCGTGGGCGTAGGCAAGACGGCCGTGTCGCAGTCGGGACGGTGCGCGAAGCAAAAGACGGGACGCCGTCTCTCCGTCCACCGTCAGGCGGACGACTTGGCCGTCGCTGTTGAACAGGACGGCGGACCGGCCCTGGGCGACTAGTCTGGCATCCGGCGCGATCTTCAGACGGCGCGGCGACGGCCCAGCCTGGAACCAGGCGTCGACGGAGCCGGCGCGGCCCTTGAACAGGGGCGAGGCCCCCGCCCAGCCCCCCACGGCCGTGGCCATGCCCTGAAAATCCACAGGCGTCGTCGGATGGACCCCGGGCGGGGTGACGTCCTGGACAAGGCCGTTCGGGGCGATCGCCAGCAGCCGGGCCGGGTCCCCTACGCGACCAGGCTCTGGAAATCGCGCCGCGCCGCCGTCGCGCGCTGTTCGTCCCCGCAGGTCTCGCCGTCGCCCTGGCGATGACCATGGGGTCCTACGTCGGCCTGCACCATTTGATCTATGAGAGCACCGACCCGCATGTCGCGACCCTGCTGCGCGCGGAGTCCTCTAAACATCCTGAAACCGGAGCGGCGCCCGGAGCCTTCTGGCGCGGGCAGACCCACTACCACGGCAAGGCGGGCGCCACCCGAGCGCCTGGCGCCGGAGCGGCTGCGGCGATGCTGGCTCAGATGCAGCACATGCACGACGCCACCAACGCCGTGCAGGTGACCGGCGATCTCGATCACGATTTCACCGCCCTTATGATCCCCCACCACCAGGCCGCGGTGGATATGGCCAACACCTATCTGGAAAGCGGCGCCGATCCGGAACTGCGCCGACTGGCGCAACATATTGTGGAGACCCAGCAGCAGGAGATTCGCCAGATGCGGGCCTATGGTGGAACACCGGCATCCGCGTCCTCGGCCCACGCCCATTGAGGCCCCCGATGGAACCCGCCGCCGGCGTCTTGGGACCGAACCTGAGGAATGTCGATTCGCGCCCACGACGGCGCCGGTCTTGACGACAGTCGCGCCTGAAGCCCGCCGTCGGTCTGGACCTCGGCGCCGGCTCCAGGGACGCGCGACGCTCAGCCCGACAGGCCGGCGAGAGGATCGACGCCGATCAGCCGGGGATGGAGCAGGATCAGGGTCCCGTAACAGACCAGGCCGGCCAGACCGCGCCACAGATCCGAGGGTCGAAAAAGGCTCAGGAACGGGGTGTCCCGGGTCGCTCTTCGCATGTCGCGCCACAGGTTTAGGCGTCTTGCGCCCTCGCGACGATCAATCATGGTCTGGCCGATTAGGGCCATGGCGCCGAGCAGCCCGAAGAGCGCGACATGGGCCAGATCGCCATTGGCGACGAGATGGGCCAGGGCCCACAAGGCCAGGGCCGTCAGGATGGGGTGGCGGATCCACCGGGTCAGGCCGGGGCGGGTCGGGTCGAAAGGCGCTGGGCCGCCGCCGCCTCCGAAGGAGAAGGGATTGGGCCGTCCGAGCGTCAAGGCGAGGATCAGAACCGCCGCGGCCATCGCCCCGAGGACCAAGAGGTTCTGCCAGGGGGCCCAGGGCCAGATCATCAGGCGCGGCGCCCGGTTCGTCGCCATAATCAACCAGGCCAGAAGGCCCAGAGACAGAACCGAATAGATCCAAGTGAACCCCGTCTGTCCAAGCATCCGCTTCAGAGGCGCCCGAAGCCTCGGTCGAAGCGGTGCCCAGTGCGCGATGAAGAACGCCGCCAGGGCGGCGATGAACTCAATCCAATCCACGACAGGCTCCTGATCGAAGTCCGGGATCGGGCTCGGTCCGGCCCGTACGGGTCAGGCCGGGCCCCATTCCATCTCCTCATCCGTCACCTGCAGCCCGGAGTCCAGACAACCTGTGGACCGAAAAGCCTGAAGCCGCGACGGACCGGCGCCTTCCTGTTCCAGGTCCTCGCGCAGACGGTCGAGACGCGACGCCGGATGCAGCCGAGGGTGGATCGTGGTGCGCAGATCGTGGGGTTTTCCACTATCCAACAGCAGCTGCAGGCTGGCGCGGGCGCGACGGCCGCTGCCGCGGGCGCGGGTCAGGTCGTCATAGTCGTCGAAGGCGGTCTTGACGTCGAAACCCACCCAATCCACCAGCGGCAGAACCCGCGCCAACCGCGACGGATAGGCGCCGCCGGTGTGCAGGCCGATGCGGAAGCCCAGAGATCGAACCTGGACGACGGCCTCGACCAGGCCTTTCTGCAATGTGGGTTCGCCGCCGCTGAAGACGACGGCGTCCAGCAGGCCGCGCCGACGACGCAGAAACTCGAGCGTCGCCGGCCAGGACAGAAGGGCGGCGCCTCTGACGGGCAGGAGGTGGGGATTGTGGCAGTAGCCGCAGCGCCAGGGACACCCCTGGCAAAAGACCGTCGCCGCCAACTGACCGGGCCAGTCGCAGACCGACAGAGGCTCGAACCCGCCGACGAGCAGCTCACTCAAGACCGGCGGCCCGTTCGCTGAAATAGAGACGCTCGCGGAACTCGCCCTTCTTGCCGAGATTGAACGACGAAACGGGGCGGTGATAGCCCATCACCCGCGTCCATACCTCGCAGGGTTGACGCTCGCTCTGGGGAATACGGTCCGCAGCTGAGGCGGGACGGTTCTGAGACATGATAAGCTCCTGGCTTTCGAAGGGGACAGCGTCAGGCGGCCGCGCGGGCGCGACGGGCCAAGATCACTTCGTCGCATTTGGGGCAGAACGGGTGCTCGCCGGCGAGGTAGCCGTGCGTGGGGCAGATGGAATAGGTCGGGGTGACGGTGATGTAAGGCAGGCGGAAATTGGCCAGGGCGCGCTGGACGAGTTTGCGACAGGCCTCGGCGCTGGAAAGGCGCGCGCCCATATACAGGTGGAGCACCGTGCCGCCGGTGTATTTGGACTGCAGGATCTGTTGGCGGTCCAGAGCCTCGAACGGGTCGTCGGTGTAGCCGACCGGAAGCTGGCTCGAGTTGGTGTAATAGGGGTTTTCGGGCGTTCCGGCCTGGAGGATGTCGGGCCAACGACTCCGGTCTTCCTTGGCGAAACGATAGGTGGCGCCCTCGGCCGGCGTGGCTTCCAGATTGTACATGTGGCCGGTCTCGTCCTGGAAGGCGAGGATCCGGGCGCGCACATGGTCCAAAAGCCGCTCGGCCAGGGCGTGGCCCGCCGGGGTGGTGACGTCCTCCACGTCGTCGGTGAAGTTTCGGATCATCTCGTTGATCCCGTTCACCCCCAGGGTCGAGAAGTGGTTTCGCAGCGTGCCCAGATAACGCCGCGTGTAGGGAAACAGGCCGTCGTCCATCAGGCGCTGGATCTCCGTGCGCTTGATCTCCAGACTGTCGCGGCCCAGGTCCAGCAGCCGGTCGAGATCGGCCAGAAGCGCGGCCTCGTCGCCCTTGCGCCTGTAGCCGAGCCGGGCGCAGTTGATGGTGACGACCCCGAGCGACCCGGTCTGTTCGGCGCTCCCGAACAGACCGTTGCCGCGCTTGAGCAATTCCGTCAGGTCGAGCTGAAGTCGGCAGCACATGGACCGGACCATGTGCGGCTTGAGATCGGAGTTCAGGAAATTCTGAAAATAGGGCAGGCCGTATTTGGCCGTCATGGCGAACAGCCGTTCGGCGTTCTCGTGATCCCAGGGAAAGTCCGGCGTGATGTTGTAGGTCGGGATGGGGAAGGTGAAGGCGCGGCCCAGGGCGTCGCCTTCGCTCATGACCTCGATGAAGGCGCGGTTGATCATGTCCATCTCCGGCTGGAGGTCGCCATAGGCGAAGGGCATGGCCTCACCACCGATCATCGGAATCTGCGCCTTCAGATCATCAGGGCAGGTCCAGTCGAAGGTCAGATTGGTGAAGGGCGTCTGCGTGCCCCACCGAGAGGGCACATTGAGATTGAACACCATCTCCTGAAGACACTGACGCACCGCCTCATAGGGCATGGCGTCCTTACGGACGAACGGCGCCATATAGGTGTCGAACGAGCTGAAGGCCTGGGCGCCCGCCCATTCGTTCTGCAGGGCGCCCAGGAAGTTGACGACCTGGCCGACCGCGCTGGACAGGTGGCGAGGCGGCGCCGACTCGATCTTGTTGGCCACGCCGTTCAGACCTTCCGTGAGCAGGTTTCTGAGCGACCAGCCCGCGCAATAGCCGCTGAGCATGTCCAGATCGTGGATGTGCAGGTCGCCCTCGCGGTGGGCGGCGCCGACGGCGGGCGGATAGAGGTGGGACAGCCAGTAGTTGGCGATCACCTTGCCGGAGACATTCAGGATCAGGCCGCCCAAGGAATAGCCCTGGTTGGCGTTCGCGTTCACCCGCCAGTCCTGCCGGTCCACATATTCGCGAACCGTTTGAACGACGTCGATGGACGGGGCGGCGGGGCGGATGACGGTCAACATATGGTGTATCACTTCTGGTGGATGACTACATGTTGGGTTTTTCCTTGGGGTCGGGTCAATGCGGCGCGGTGCGGCATCGGGCCGCGCGGCGCCGTCCGATAAGCCGAATTCAGATGTCGTCTCCGGGATTGATCGCCATCAAGACGAGGACGGCGACTCCGGCGACGGGCGATGTGACGCGCCGAAACATCGATCAGAGAACAGGAGTTTGCGCCAAGGCAAGGCGCCCGTCGCCGGGCGGCGCCAGAAGGGAGAGCAAGGAGTTCCGTCATGACCACCGATCGCCCCCTTCGCGCTCTTTCAACGCCCGTCCTGTTCAGCTTAGGGCTTCGGCCCTTCTTCCTGTTCGGCGCCCTGTGGGGAGCGATGGCGGCGCCGCTCTGGGTCTATGTTCTGGCGCATGGCGACGGACGGATCGCCGGTCGCGCGGGGATGGACTGGCATATCCACGAGATGCTGTTCGGCTATGTCGGCGCCGTCATCGGCGGTTTTCTTCTGACCGCCGTGCCGAACTGGACCGGTCGCGCGCCACTCGCGGGAACGCCGCTGGCGGTGTTGTTCGGGCTCTGGGCCGTCGGACGTCTGGCCCTGTCGACCCCCGGAGCCGACGCCTTCACCCTGCTGATCCTCGACGGCCTCTATCTGACAGGGCTGAGCCTGGTCGTCTGGCGCGACGTCCTGGCGGCGCGCAACTGGCGCAATCTCGGCGTCGCCCTGGCCGTAACCGGACTGGCCGCCGCCAATCTGGCCTTCCACCTCAGGTCAGGAGAGGCCGGCGGTCTGGACGCCGTGGTGCGCGCCGGTCTAGGCCTGATCGTCATGCTTCTGGTCCTGATCGGCGGCCGTGTGACGCCGAACTTCACCCGCAATTGGCTGGCGCGCCAGGGAAGCGGGCGGCTGCCCGCCCCTGCCTCGCGGTTCGATCTGGGGGTCATGGCGTTTACCCTGACGGCTCTCGTCGCCTGGGTGTGGCGGGCCGACCATCCGGCGGTCGGAGTGGTCCTGGCCTTGGCGGGGCTCTTGAACGGCGTGCGGCTGGCCCGGTGGTGCGGCTGGCGCACCGCCGGCGAGCCGCTGGTCTGGATTCTGCACCTCGGCTACGCTTGGCTCGCCGTCGGCCTGGTCCTGCTGGGGCTGGCCGCCATGGGGGCGAGCTTTGCGCCTTCGGCGGGCGTCCACGCCCTGACGACCGGGGCCATGGGGGTGATGATCCTGGCGGTGATGACCCGGGCCACGCGCGGCCATACGGGACGGCCGCTGGAGGCGGACCGGGCCACGGTGGTCTTGTATGGGCTCGCCAATCTCGCCGCCGTGGTGCGGGTGGCGGGCGGGCTGTGGCCGGAGGTCTATGGCGCGGCCCTGATCGTCGCGGGCGGCCTTTGGGCGGCGTCTTTGCTCGGCTACGCCCTTGTCTACGGGCCGATGTTGCTAGGACCGCGCTTGAGGTGAGGCGCCGCGGCTTGACCGGTGGATCGTTCGGCCTGAACTCAGGCCGTGCGCGGCGCGGCGGAGACGCCGGAGGGGGCGGGCGGCGGAGGCGCGCCGGGCGTCGTGGTCAGGCTTTCGGTCCCCGCCCGTCCGATCGGAAGCGGGCCGGCCTTGACGTGGTTGTCGATGAGCGGCGAGGGGCGGGCCAGGCGCTCGAGCGCGCGAGGGCGCGCCAGATGAATTTCCGGGCCTCGCACCTGAACCCCGTAGTCCGCCAGTTGGGCGAAGGCGCGCGACAGATTCTCGGGCGTCATGCCGAGGAGAGAGGCCAGGACGCGTTTCCCATACGGCAAGACGATATGATGAGGGTCGCCCTGCCGGGCGCTTTGCGCCAGAAGATAGTTGGCCACGCGTTCCAGGCAGCCGCGCAGCTTGTGAGCCTTCACCATACGCACCACGCCGCGGTAGCAGCCGGCCAATTCCTGCACTACGGCGAAACCGAAGGCGGGGTCTTGCCGCGTGGTCCGGCGCAACGCCTCGCCGGACAGCATCAGCACCTCCGACCGCTCCAGGGTCCGTGCGGACATCAAGGCCGGCGCCTCGAGCATCACGGCCGCCAGAATAAAGGTCGAGACGGGGCGCAGAACGGCGAGAACCGCCTCTTTCTCTTTCCAACTCCCCTGGAGCTCCACAGCGCCGTCCAGCAAGACATATAGAAAGTCGACCGGATCGCCCTCCATCAGCAGGGTGGTGCCGGCGGGGAACCGTTGCAGAAAAGCCCCGGCCGTGGCGTCGCGGAAGACGCTCGGGGTCATGTCCGCGAACAGGGGCAGGGTGCGGATGCGGTCAAGGTCTGTCTGACGAATGGACATGACCCACAGGATCACGTCGGACGAGGTTTCCGATTGATCCCGATCAAATCGCCTTCAAAGGCGTGAAGACTCCGCCCGTCGGTGTTCAAAGGCGTCCGATTTGCGCAAAGGCAAGGCGGGCGACGCCGAGACCGGTCATTCTGAGGCGCACGAGATGTTGCGGCGGACCGGACGGCCATGGCCCCACGAGCGGAGAAGACGGGAAAGACCGGGATCCGCGCGGCCGCGTGGGCCCTGTCTCACGCCGTTCGCCTGGCGGATCGGCTGGAGCCGGTTCATGCGGCCGACGACAACTGGCCCCATGGGATGGGCGATCTACTCGCCGAATTGCAGGACGGCCTGGACCTCTGTCAGGCGCGCGAGACCGGGCGGTTCGCACAGGATCAGGCCCCGGCCTCCCGGGCGCGGCGTCGCGCTGAGATCCTTCACCGCGCTCGAGCTCTGGGGGCGGTCGAGCGCGCCATGGTCCAACTCTCGGCGTCCGCCTCCGCACCCGCAGACTGGCTTCGTCTTCAGGCGAGCTGCCGGGTCGTTACGCGCGCTCTGCGCGATTGCTGGGCGCTCGAAAGGCCGAGCGGCGGCTGCGCTTGCGCTGAGGCGGCATGATGGTCGCGCCCCTCGTCCTTCTGGTCGATGACGACCCTGCGGTGGCGCAATCCGTCGCCTTTGCGCTCGAAACCGAAGGCTTCAGGGTCCGACGATATGGCAGCGCCGAGGCGCTGCTCGAGGCCGTGGAAGATCGCGTCGGGGAGGGGGCGGGATTGCGGGCGGCGCGCTGCCTCGTCCTCGACTATCATCTGCCGGGTCTGGACGGGCTGGCGCTTCTGAATCGACTGAGAGCCGCGTCGCTCGCCGGCGGCGCCATACTGATCACCACCCACCCGCGCCGCGGGGTCTGCGAAGACGCCGCCCGCGTCGGCGCGGTCCTGCTCGAGAAACCCCTGATCGGAGGCGCCCTGCTCGAGGCCGTCAGGGACGCCTGCGGCCTCAGCCGCCTCGCGTCAGAACCGTGACGCGAACCAGCTCGGACAGGCTGCGCACCTGCATCTTGGTCATCACATTGGCCCGGTAGACCTCGACGGTGCGCGGACTGATGCCGAGATCATAGGCGATCACCTTGTTGGCATGGCCGGCGACGAGCCCCTCCAGAACCTCTAGCTCGCGTTGGGACAGCGAAGCGAGGCGCTCGGCGACGAGAGGGTCCCGTGCGGCGGTGCGGGCGCCGTCGGGTTCCGCGAGCGCGCGCTGGAGCGCCTCGATCAAGACGGCGTCGTCGAACGGCTTTTCGATGAAGTCCTGGACGCCGGCGCGCATCGCCTCCACGGCCAAGGCCAGGTCGGCGTGTCCCGTCATCACCACGATCGGAGTGGTCGCGCCGCTCGCGCGCAGACGCCGCGCCAGATCGATACCGCTCATCTCGGGCATGCGCACATCAGTGAGGATGCAGCCCGACAGGGGTTCGCGGCGCGCCGCCTCCAGCAGTTCGAGCGGTGAGGCGTAAAGCCGCGGCTCCAGGTCGTTCGTCGAGATCAGAAAGGCGAGGGAGTCGCGCAGGGCCGCATCGTCATCGACCACGTGCACTGTCGTGTCAGCCTGGATCATCGTCGCCATCGGTGTCGTCTTCATCTGCGGTCTTCAAGGTAAAGGCGAACTGCGCGCCGCCCTCCGGACGCGGGGTCGCCCAGATGCGTCCGCCATGCGCTTCGACGATGGTTCGGCAGATCGACAGACCCACGCCCATTCCCGTTCGCTTGGTGGTCACAAAGGGCTGGAAAAGCATATCCGCCACCGACGGGTCCAGTCCCGATCCCGTATCGGCGACGGTGACGCAGGCCTCGTCGGCGCATCGCGTGAGCGATATGGTCAGATCCCGCCGGGGCTGGTCTTCCATGGCTTCGATGGCGTTGCGGATCAGATTGAGCACGACCTGCTGGATCTGGACACGATCCGCCAACACCAGATCGACGTCGGGCGGGAAATCGAGCGTGACGCGCACGCCATGCTCTTTGGCGCCGACCAGCGCCAGGGCGCCGGCCTCCTCGATCAGCTTGGGCAGGCTTTCGACGCGGCGTTCCACCTCGCCGCGCGCGACGAAGTCGCGCAGCCGGCGAATGATGTCGCCCGCGCGCAAGGCCTGGGCTCCGGCCTTGCGAAGCGCGTCCTTGAGCACCTCGCGCGGCAGTTCCTCACGATCGAGCAGACGCGCCGAGCCGTTGAGATAGTTGGCCATGGCGGTCAGGGGCTGGTTCAGTTCGTGGGCGAGGGCCGAGGCCATTTCGCCCATGGCGGTCAAGCGCGAGATATGGATCAGCTCGGTCTGCAACTCCTGTAGCCGGGTCTCCGTGGCCTGGCGGTCCGTCAGGTCGCGAATAAAGCCGGTGAAGTAGCGTTCCTCGCCGGACTGCATCTCGCCGACCGCCAGTTCGAGGGGAAAGGTCGCCCCATCGCGCCTTTGACCGACCACGACCCGACCCTGGCCGATAATCCGTCTTTCGCCCGTCCGCCGATAGCGCTCGAGATAATCGTCGTGTTGCGCCTTGTAGGGCTCGGGCATCAGCCGTTTGACATTCTCCCCGACGACCTCGCTGGCCGTCCAGCCGAACATCCGCTCGGCCGCCGGGCTGAAGGACCTTATGACGCCCCTTTCGCTGATCACGACCATGGCGTCAGGGACCGTGTCCAGGATGGACTGCAGATGCGCCTCGCGCGCGCGTAGGTGAGCGTTGGCCGCGACGACGCCGCGGCGGCCCCGGTGAAGAAGTTCCCCGCCCACGCTCAAGCCGATTCCGACAGCCAGAAAGACCAGGGCGGTGGCGATGTCGCCGCCGGTCCTTGGCCCAGCCTGCCAGGTGATCAGCAAACCCCCGGCGGCGCCGAGCAAGGCGGCGAGGGCGCCGGCGCCGAATCCGCCCACGGCGGCGGCGGCCGCGACGGCAGGGACGAAGAAGAGAAAAGCGATCCGCTCGCCCAGCATGGGCGCCATCGCCCACCGCGCGGCATAGGCCAGGCCCACTCCGCCCAGAGCGATCGCGGCGCCGACCAGATGCCGGTGCGGTCGCACCCGTTCGGCCCAAAAGAGCGGCGCGCTGATTCGGCTGGTTTTCATCGGCCTCCATCCGCCTGTTCAGGCGAGTCTGGCACGTCCGCCGACGAAGAACCATCCGGGGGGAGGAGGGAGCCTTGTCCTTTGCGCGCGCGCAAAGGCGCCAAGGGCGCCGGTTGCTAAGAGACCGGCGGCGGACGGGACCGGGCCGCCGCCTGCGACGGGGAGATTTCGATGACCACGCGACGGGCGCTGCTGACGGCGGCGGCGGGATGGGGGCTCGGCGGCGCGGCCGCCGCGCGCGTCCACCGCGTTCAGATGCTGAACCGCGGGCCGGGCGGAGCCATGGTGTTCGACCCGGCCTTTCTGCGCGCCGAGATCGGAGATCTCGTTCGCTTCGTGCCGACCGATCCCGGACATAATGCGGAGGTCATCGTCGGGCTTGCGCCGACGGGAACGCCGCCGACGCGCGGCGCCATGGGGGCGGTGTTCGACCTTCGTCTCGAACGACCCGGCCTCTACGGCGTCAAGTGCGCGCCTCATTTCGGCATGGGCATGGTGGCTCTGATCGCCGTTGGCGATGTCCGCGCCAGCCGCTCCGGGTTTGAAGCCGGTGTGGCGCGCCTTCCAGGGCTGGCCCGACGACGCATGATCGAGGCGCTGACGAGACTGGGTTGATCCGAGACGGCAACTCGGGTCTTTCCCCTAGGCGACACACCCGAGTACCGAAATCGGCCTGTCCCCCGTAGCGTCACGGCGTCGAATAAACCCGAGGTCGCCATGTCCGCAGCCCTTCTCGCGATGACCCCCGAGCCGCTCGCGCGTCCGCTCCCGACGCCCGAGCCCGAAGCCATGTGCCCGCTCAACGCCGCCTTCGCCGACAGTCAGGCTCTTCGCACCACCGTCGATCTGGGCGACGACCTGTTTCTCGCCGGCGCGGCCGCCGACTACGCCTATCGCGTGGAGGCGGGCGTCTTGATGAGCTATCGCCTGCTGCGGGACGGTCGTCGCCAAGTCGTGGACTTCCATTTGCCTGGCGAGTTCCTCGGGCTTGACGCGGGCGTGGACTATACGACCGCTGTGCAAGCCGTCACGCCGGCCGTCGTGGCCGGGATGCGGCGTCGGCGTCTTTCGGCCTTGGCGGCGACCGATGTCCGCCTGACCGGCGCCCTGTGGGCGGCCTCGGTGAGGGTCTGCCAACGCAGTCAGGATCATGCCGCCATTCTCGCTCGCCAAAGCGCCACCGAACGGGTCGCCGCCTTTCTTCTCGCCTACGCCCGACGAGTCAGATCGCTCGACGACATGATCTTGCCGATGAGCCGCCAGGACATGGCTGACTTCCTGGGTCTGGCGATCCACACCGTCTCGCGCACCCTGACCCAAATGGAAGGCTCCGGCCTGATCTCGGCGCGCTCCAGTCGGCACGTCCGGCTGGTCCGCCGCGACCGGCTTGAAGCCCTTTGTTCCTAATCCGGTCTGTGAAGACCTGAAACGAGAAAGCTGATGAATATGACTGACCTTCTGAGTGATATCGACGTCCATCATGCGCCGCGTTCGGTGTCTGATCGCATCGCCTGGGGTTTTGTGAAGTCGCTCCGCTTCTGCGCGGACACCTTCTTCGCCAAGCGTTACGGCCACCGGGCCGTGGTGCTGGAGACGGTGGCGGCCGTGCCCGGCATGGTCGGAGCCACCCTGACCCACCTGAAAGCCCTGCGGCGCATGAGCGACGACCGCGGCTGGATCCGCACCCTGATGGACGAGGCCGAAAACGAGCGCATGCACCTGATGACCTTCATCGAGGTGTGCCAGCCGACCCTGTTCGAACGTTTCATCGTCATGGCCGTGCAATGGCTGTTCTATCTCTTCTTCTTCGGCCTCTATCTGGTCTCGCCCCGCACCGCCCATCGGGTCGTCGGCTATTTCGAAGAAGAGGCGGTGATCAGCTACACCCATTATCTCGCTGAGATCGACGAAGGGCGTAGCGAGAACGCCCCTGCGCCTAAGATCGCCCGCGACTACTGGGGTCTGCCCGCGTCCGCAACGCTGCGCGACGTGGTTCTGGTGGTCCGCGCCGACGAGGCGCATCACCGTGACGTCAACCATGGCTTCGCCGATGAACTGGCCGGCGGACCGGTCAAGGCCGTGCGGCCGGGTCCCGCGCATGTTCCGCTTCAACCGCATTGGACGGTTGCCTGAGGCCGGGGATCGCGCATGTCGACCTCCCTGCCTAAGGCCTGGATGACGCATGCCCGTCGGACCCTGCCGCGCTACACCAGCTATCCCACCGCAGTCGCTCTGCGGCCCGGGACGCTCGAAGAAGTCGAGACTTGGTTGATCGCGGATGAGGGGGAGAGCCTCTCGGTCTATGTCCACATCCCCTTCTGCGATCGACTGTGCTGGTACTGCGGCTGCCACACCAGCATTGTCTCGGACTATGAGCGGGTGGCGGCCTTCCAGGCCCAGTTGTTGCGGGAGATCGCGCTCTGGGCCGAACGGCCCGGGGTGCGGCGCGGGGTTGTGCGCCATCTGCATTTCGGCGGCGGCAGCCCCAACATCCTGCGGCCTGCGGATTTCGTCGCCGTCGTGGACCGGCTGAGGTCGATCTTCCGCTTCGCGCCCGACGCGGAGGTGGCGGTCGAACTCGACCCGGCCCGACTGGAGATCGGTTTCATCGCGGGCCTCGCGCAAGCCGGGGTCACGCGGGTAAGCCTTGGGGTTCAGACCTTCGACCCGGCGGTCCAGGTGCGGGTCAATCGACCGCAGCCCTATGCTCAGGTGGCTGAGGCCGTCGAGGAATTGCGGCGCGCAGGGATCGCGGGCGTCAATTTCGATCTGATGTATGGCCTGCCCGGTCAGACGCCGGACAATGTGGCCGAGACGGCGGACCTGGCGGCGGGGCTCGCGCCCGACCGACTCGCCGTCTTCGGCTATGCGCATGTGCCCTGGTTGAAGAAGCACCAGAGCATGATCGCCGAGACCGAACTCGCCGACGCCGCCGGACGTTGGGCCCAAGCCGGGGCGGCCCACGACCGACTGGTCTCGGCCGGTTACGAGGCGATCGGTCTGGACCACTACGCGCGTCCCGACGATCGTCTGTCGCGCGCCCTGGCGCAGGGCGGGCTGCGGCGCAATTTCCAAGGCTATACCGACGATCCCGCGCGGGTGCTCGTGCCGCTGGGGCCGTCGGCCATCGGTCAGTGGCCGACGGGACTGGTGCAAAACGCCGCGGATGCGCGGGTCTGGCGGCAGGCGATCTCCGATGGCCGGCTGCCGGTCGCACGGATACTGCCCCTGACATCCGAGGATCGGCTTCGGGGGGCGGTGATCGAAGCCCTGATGACCGGGCTGTCGGCGGATGTCGATCAGATTTCCCAGAACCACGGGCAGTCTTCCGATCACCTCGACGCCTGTCTGGACCGGCTTCGGGAGGCGGCGGACGCGGGCTTGTGCCGGATCGACGGGCGGCGCGTCTGGATCCCGGACGCGGCGCGGCGGCTGGTTCGCACCGTCGCGGCGGCGTTCGACGCGGCGGGCGAGCCGCCGCAACGCCATGCGCCGGCGGTTTGACGACGCCGGGGCTTGAGGGGCGTCAAGCCATTGAGCGCGAGGGGTCAAGGCGCTCGCGGTCGGGCGGGCCTAAATTCCAGACAAAGGAGACCCCATGCGCCCTCATCCCCTGGCTCGACTGGCCGCGCTCGTCGCCCTAGCGGCGGGGCAGGCCGCAGCCCAGACGCCCGCCGCGGACATCGTCCGTCGCGCCGACGACCTGCCGGCCCCGCTCACGGCCAAATCCCCGCGGACGCATCAGGTGCGGTTGGAGGCGATTGAGCGTGACGGCGCGCTGTCGGACGGACAGACCTATCGCTATTGGACCTTCAACGGTCGTACGCCCGGCCCCTTTTTAAGGGTGCGCGTCGGCGACAGGATCGAACTGACCCTCGCCAACGCCGCCGACAGTCAGATGATGCACAATATCGATCTGCACGCCGTGACCGGGCCGGGAGGCGGGGGCGGGGTCACGCGGGTCTATCCCGGCGAGAGCGCCAGCTTCCGCTTCAAGGCCCTGGCGCCGGGCCTCTATGTCTATCATTGCGCCGAGGCGATGGCGGCCCAGCACATCGCCAACGGCATGTACGGCCTGATCCTGGTGGAGCCCGAAGGCGGACTGCCGCCGGTCGATCATGAATTCTATGTCATGCAGGGCGAAATCTACGCCGAGGCGGACGGCGAGGGCCGTCTGATCGAGGATCTGGATCGGCTTCTGGAGGAGCGGCCGTCGCATTACGTGATGAACGGCGCGGTGCGCGGCCTGACGGGCGAGCGTCGCATGCGGGTGCGGGTGGGCGACACCGCCCGCCTCTATTTCGGGGTCGGCGGTCCCAACAAGACCGCCAGCCTGCATCTGATCGGCGAGATCATGGATCGCGTCTATCCCAACGCCGCCTTGACGGACGCCCCCTTGCACAATGTCCAAACCGTCAGCGTGCCGCCTGGCGGCGCGACCGTCGTCGAGTTCACCTTCCAGGTACCCGGAGACTACGCCCTGGTCGATCACGCCCTGACCCGGGTCGATCTCGGCGCCTTGGCGGTCATCCAAGCCGAAGGTCCGTCGTCGCCCGAGGTGTTCGACGGACGAGACCCGCACGGCCCTCACAGTCACTGATCCCCGATAGGGACGCGTCGAAGCCTTTGCGGAGACAGGAGGGCGGCGGTCAAATCCTCGGCGACGAGCGCCTCTGGCCAGGGGGCGCCGCCCAGCATCGCCGCGGCCGCCTGACCGAGCGCGGGCGCGCACTGGACCCCGGACCCGCCCAAGCCCGCGATCCAGAAATAATCCGCCGCATCGGTCGCCCAGCCCGCCACCGGATCGCGATCGGCCGCGAAGCTCCTCAGGCCCGCCCAGTGCGCCGTCGGCGTCCACTCGGTCCGCCCGGTCAGATCGTTCAGGCTTTCGCAGGCCAGAGCGACGGAGAGGGGATCGGACTGGGCGTCGCAGGGCGGGGACGGCGTCTCCTCGCAGGCGCTCGCCCAGACGGCGTCCCCGGCAGGACGCAGATAGCCCTGTCCGTTCGCCTGTTTGAGGATCGGCCAGGTCCGCACTTCCACGGCAGGCGGGGGCGCGGCTTCGATCAGGGTCCGCCGGTACGACTGCAGCCCCAGGGGCTGAACCCCGGCGAGACGCGCCGTCTCGTCGGCCCAGGGGCCAGCGGCGTTGACCAGGACCGCGCCGGCAAGGGTCCGCTCCGCCGATCGAAGCCGCCAACAGCCCTGACGCCGTTCGATCGTCTCGGCCTCGAAGCCGGTGACGATCGGGCCGTGCCGCAAGACGGCCCGGCGCAAGCGATCGACCAGGCCGGCCAGGTCGATCAGGCCGGCGTCCGTCTCCAGGAAGCCCAGAGCGGTCGCCCCTGCCCGGAGGCCGGGCGCGAGCTTCGCGATCTCGGCGGCGTCGATCCGTCGTCCCCGTCCCCATTGCTGGACGGCGGCGAGATCCGTCTCTTCGGACGCCAGATGGAGGGCCGCGCGCGGCTCCAGCAGATCAGGAGCCAGAAGGCCCCGAGACGCGCGCGCCAGCCTCGAGACGACGGGGCCGCCATAGGTGGGGATGAACATGGCGGCCGCCCGGCCGCTGGCGTGGCGACAGAGCCAGGCCTCGCGCTCGACCAGGCAGAGCCGGCGGTGCGGCGCCAGGGCGGCGGCGACGGCCAGACCCGCAAGGCCCCCGCCCAGGATCAGAAACTCGAATCTGTCTTGCATGGCGGCTCCCGTGGCCGGGACAGCCTATCGGCGACGGCGGCCGCAAGGATTGAGGCGGATCAAGCCCCGAAATGACGCCGGGCAGGGCGGCGATTGAGACCGGTTCAGCCCGATCAGACCCGGCTGGGTTAGGAGCCGGGGCATCCGCGACGCAGGACGCCCCATGCCCTTTTATTCCACCAAGACCTATGGCCCCGAGCGCGGCCTGTCGTGCGCCTATCGTCAATGGGACGCCGGAACCGATTGCCAACTGCTGCACGGCTATGCGCTGGGGTTTCGGTTCGTCTTTGCCGCCGAGCAACTCGATCGGCGCGGCTGGGTCGTCGATTTCGGCGACGGCGGTTTCGGCAAGATCCGGCGGTGGCTGCACAAGATGTTCGATCACACCCTTCTGGTGGCGGTCGACGACCCGGCCCGCGACGTATTCGAATCGCTCGCTGCGGCCGGGCTGGCGGACCTGCGCACCGTGCCCAGCACCAGTTGCGAGCGGCTGGCGCAGCATGTCCACGACGCCGCTCAGGAGATTCTTCACGACGCCACCCAGGGACGTTGCTGGCTGAGTTCGGTGGAATGTTTCGAGCACAGTGCGAACAGCGCTCTGTTCGAGGCGCCTGATGCGGTCCAGCGCCAGACGGTCGCGGACGTCCTGCAGGCGGTGCTGCGGGAGATGAAATGAGCCCGCGCCTGAACCGGATTGTCGAAAGCGCGGCGGCGGAAGCGGCTCTGATGGCCCTGCGCGCGATCCCCGAGGCGGTGCTCGGAACGGCCATTCGCCGTCTTCGGCAGCGACGACCGGATGTGTTCGAACGCCTCGGGACGGCCGCGTCCGCGACCGTCGTCCTGGCGCCCACGGACCTGCCGGTCCTGTTTCGACTGACCCCGGACGCCGAGCGTCCTGTTCGCGTGGCGCGCCGGGACGATGATCGCCCCAGCGCGGCCCGGATCAGCGGGCCGCTCGTGCTGTTGCTGGGGGTTCTGGACGGCGGGCTTGACGCCGATGCGGCCTTCTTCTCGCGCGAGATCCGCGTTTCGGGCGACACCGAGACCGTGGTCTCTCTGCACAACACCCTGGAGGCGGCGGCGCTGTCGCCGTCGGATCTGCTCGGCGCGCCCGCCTGGCTGCGCGGCGTCGCCGATGCGGCGGCGCGCGGGGCGCTCTCTTGGGGTCAGGCGCGAAGGACATCATGATGGGGTCCATCGAACTCGTCTGTCCCGCCGGTTCGCCGGCGATGTTGAAAGCGGCCGTCGAGGCCGGCGCTGACAGCGTCTATTGCGGGCTGCGTGACGAAACCAACGCCCGCAATTTCCCCGGACTGAATTTCTCGCCCGAGGAACTGGCCCAGGCTGCGACTTGGGCCCACGCGCGCGGGCGAAAACTCCTCGTGGCGGTCAACACCTTTGCGCGGGCGGGACAAAGCGCCCGGTGGCGCGCCTCCGTCGACGCCGCCGCGACCTCGGGCGCCGATGCAGTGATCCTCGCCGATCTGGGGCTTTTGGCCTATGCGCGGGAGCGATGGCCGGATTTGCGACTGCACTTGTCTGTTCAGGCCGCGGCCGGATCCCCTGAAGCGGTCCGGTTCTACGCCCAGGCCTATGGCGTCCGCCGCATCGTCCTGCCGCGCGTCCTGAGCGTTCAGGAAGTCGCCGCTCTCGTTCGCGAGACAGAAGCCGAAACCGAAGCCTTCGTGTTCGGCGGCCTGTGCGTGATGGCTGAAGGGCGCTGCGCCCTGTCGTCTTACGCCGCCCGCCGCTCCCCCAATCTTTGCGGCGTCTGCTCGCCGCCCGAGGCGGTGTCCTATACCGAAGAGGACGAAGGCCTGGTTTCGAGACTGGGGGGCTTCGCGCTAGACCAGTTCGCCCCGGGCGAGAAGGCCGGATATCCCACCCTGTGCAAGGGACGGTTCGAGGCGCGCGGCCTGCTCTCCTATCTGTTCGAAGACCCCGTCAGTCTGAACGCCATGAGCCTTCTCGCCGGATTGAAGGCGGCGGGGGTCACGGCCGTGAAGATCGAAGGCCGCCAGAGGGGCAAGGCCTATGTCGCCCGTGTGGCCGGGGCCTTCCGCCAAGCGATCGACGCCCTGGATTCGGGCGCCGATCCCGAGGCCTTCGCCCCTCTGCTGACGGACCTCGCCGAAGGCGGGCGGGAGACGGCCGGCGCCTATAGAAAGTTGTGGAGATGACGGCCATGCGGATCGCGCTGGGGCCCTTGCTGTTTCACTGGGCGCCGGATCGGATTGAAGCCTTCTATGCCGAGGTAGCCGACGAGCCGTCGATCGACAGGGTCTATCTGGGCGAGGTGGTCTGCGGCAAACGTTCGCCCCTCACCCAATATGCGCTCGCGGCGGCGGCGGAGACCTTGAGCGCGGCAGGCAAGGACATCGTCTGGTCGGGCCTGGCCCTGCCGGCGACGGTCCGGGATCGCAAGGGACTGGCGGCGCTCGCCGCCCTGCCGGACCTCATTGAGGTCAACGACGTCTCCGGTCTGTCGGAGCGGCGCGACCCCTTCGTCGCCGGACCTTTGTTGAACATCTACAACGAGGGGGCGCTTGGGGAGCTGGCGCGACGCGGCTGTGTGCGCCTGTGTCCCAATGTGGAGCTTTCTCTGGAGGCGATTTCGCATCTTTCGGCGGCGCAGCCACAGGTCGAGATCGAGCTGTTCGCCTTCGGTCGGCTGCCGCTCGCCCTGTCAGGGCGCTGCTACCACGCGCGCAGCCACGGCCTGCACAAGGACGCCTGCCAGTTTGTCTGTGATCGCGATCCCGACGGGATGGATCTGAGGACCCTGGAGGGCCAGCCCTTCCTCGCGGTCAACGGCGTGCAGACCCTGTCTTGGGCGATGCAATGCGTCGATGCGCCGGTCGCCGCCCTGCGTGCCGCCGGCGTCGGAGCGTTGCGCCTGTCGCCCCATTCCGGCGATATGCCGGCCGTCGCGCGGGCGTTTCGCGCCTATGCCGACGGCCTGTGCGATCCCGATGGGCTCCTCCAGCGACTGCAGGAATTGAACCCCTCCGTCGCCTTCGTTAGCGGCTATCTGCACGGTCTCGCCGGTGTCGCCGGGACCCGCTGATCCGGGAACGGCCGGGCTTGACCCGCCCGGCGTGCGCGCAATCCTTGACCGGCTCGATCGTCGGCTGGTGATCCTGCTGGCCCTGCGCCTGAAGGTCGCCGACGCCATGGCCGCGTTCAAGTCGCCCGGGACGGTGCGCGATCCCGCCCGTATCGCGGCGGTGATCGATCATGTCCGTCAGCTGGCCGAGACGGTCGATCTGTCGCCGGACTTGGTCGAGGCTCTATGGCGGCAATTGATGCAAGCCAGCGCCGTCCGCCAGGCGCGGCTTGTGGCCTTGCACCGAAAAGCCGGCGACGCCGCCGCCGGCCTTCCTGTGCATCAGAACAGCCAGCCATGACTGCCGGCGACCGCCCCGAACACCGTCGTCAAGGCCAGGACCAGCAGCACCATATGGGCGGCGTGCAGCAGGCGGAACGCCTGATCCGGCGCGCGCTTGGCCCAGGCCGGAAAGAAGCGGTGGAGCAGAAAGGGCTCCACCACAAACAGCAGCAGGACAAACACGGCCCAGACGCACACCATGGCGTGCATCCACCAGAAGCGTAGGTCGCTGAATCGGTCCCACAGCGCCATCCGCTCAACGAGATAGACGCCCGACAGGCCGACAAGCGCTACGGCCGTGCGCGCCTGCCAGATGAAGCGACGCTCGAAGGCTTCGAAAGCCGCCAGGCGGTCGGCGCCGAGAAGCCCCCTGCGAATGGCGGGAAGCGCAACGGTGGTGGCCATCGATACGCCGCCGATCCAGATCACCACGCCCAGCACGTGAATCACGCGCGCGAGAGCCAGGTCGTCCATGGGAGTTTGTCCTTGTTCTGATCGTCAAGCTCGGTCGGGCGCGCCTCTGGTCAAGGCGCTTCTCTGGAGGGGTCAGGGGCAATGGACCCGTCGCGCAGGGGCGTGATCTGGAGCAGCACATCGTCCTGGCGCGCAGCGGCCCAGTGTTCGCCCCCGACCACAGGCAGCAAGATCAGGCTGCCGGGACCAAACACCCGCTCCGCCGCCGGATCGACGATCCCGCCGTCGCCCCAGGACAGATGGCCGGACACGACCGTGATGAGCCGCAGTCCCCCTTCGCCGCCGTGCGGCGGCAGAAGTTGACCTTTTTCGATCCAAAGGAGCATGACGGCGGGACGGCCCTGAGCGTCGAGGGCGACGAGGGTGCGGCGTGCGCCGGCGACATCCGAAGACGGCAGGCGATCCACGTCCAGCCGCCGGGCCTGGGCGGCGGCGGAAAGGGGCAGGGCGGCCGATGCGACGGCGGCGAAGGCGAACAAAGACAAGCGCTTCATGATAGGGTCTTTCTTGCGAGGTTAGAATTTGAGGCTCACGCCCGCGCCGAAGGCGCGACCGTCGCCGGGAAGGAAAACCGCCTGATCGGCGCGCGCCTGGTCGACGACGAGGGTGGAGGCGGCGTAGGTTTCGTCGAACAGGTTCAGGCCTTCGGCGAAGACGACCAGGCCGTCGCGGATCTCGCGCTCAGCCCGCAGGTCGAAGACGGCGTAAGGGTCGCTGTAGAGGGTGTTGAGGTTGTCGATCGGCGTTTTTTCCGGAACCCAGCGCACCCCGCCTTGCAGCAGCCAACCCGGCCCAGGCCGCCAGTCCAGACCGGCCTGGACCCAATGCGGCGGCGTGCCGGCCAGATGATTGTCGCCGCGCAGAGGATCGTCGTGGAAGCGGAAGTCCTGCCAGGTATAGGCGAGGCGTCCGGTCAGGTCCGGCGTCATCCGTAAGCTCAGTCCCAGCTCCAGCCCCAGGTGACGGGTGCGAGGCGCATTGACCGCGCCCAATGACACGCCGGTTTCGTCGCGCAGGCTGAGGAGCTCGTTGCGCACCCAGGCGTGATAGGCGACGGCGTCCCAGGTCCAGGCGCCGGCTCGAGCGCGCCAGCCCATTTCTACGGTCGTCGCTCGCTGCGCCTTGAGCGCGGGGGTGGCGAAGACGGCTGCGGCCTGATTGGGCGCGGCGGGATTGGGGCGTCCCGGACTGCTGTTGGGCGTGCCGTTGACGGTGGCGAACAGATCATCGTGCGTCGGCGGTTCGAAGGTCTGATTGGCCGAGACGAAGACGGTTTGCCGGTGGTCCGGCCGCCAGGTCAGGCCGAGGGCCGGGCTCCAACCCTCGTAGGTTCGTTCATAGCTGGACCCGACCGTTGGGACGGCGCCGAACGGCAGAGCCAGGCCGGGATTGGCGGGACTATAGGCCGCCGTCGGCCGCGTGGACGGCGCGTAGCGGTCCTGGTTGTCGCGCGTGGCGCGCGACCAGGCCGCCGAAGGCGACAGGGTGAGCGTCCGTCCGAGCGGGAGGTTGAAGCCGCCGTTCAGGGACAGGGTGTCCGCCTTCAGTCGATTGCGGCCGAACTGCGCGCCTCGGCGTCCTGAGAGATTGAGATAATAGTCGCGGTCGGCGGTTCCGGTCACCCATTGCAGCGTGCCCTCGAACAAGGGGATGGCGCGCGCGGGATCGGGCGCATATGCGTAACGGGCGACGACGGTGGCGTCGTCGCCGCGGGTGTCGCGCACGCCCGCCGAGATCGGAAACCGGAACATGTCGTCGGTCTGGGCATAACCCAAGGCGACGTCGATCAGATGGGCGTCCATCACGCCCGTGGCCCGAACCCCCGCATGGAATTGCGTGGCTTCGCGACGGGGCTGGTCGCGCACCACATTGGGGCCTGGATTGACGGCGCCCGTCGGCGTCACGGTCGGGCCGGTGAAGACGCTGCGCGAGCCGCTGTCGAGCAGGGCGCGGGTCAAGGGACCGGCGACGTCGAAGCCGAGGTCGGCGTAGCTGGCGAAGGCGCGCACTGTCACCCGATCCGACAGTCTCACGCCGAAGTTGGCGCCCACAGCCGATCGACTCGAGCCGTTATAAGTCCGGGAACCGTCCCGCTCGGTGTGGTCAACGCGCAGCAGAGCGTCGATCGTGTCGTGGACATAACCGGCCGAGGCGCCCGTCCCGATCTGGCCGAAGTCGCCGGCGGAGGCCTTGAGGCGCAGCCCGGGCGCGCTTCGTCCCGTCGGAGAGATGAGGTTCAAGGCGCCGCCGAGCACCGTCGCGCCGAGCCGGTTCGCGGCGTGACCGCGAAAGATCTCGATCGACTGGGCCTCGGCGGGGTTGGCGAAACCGACGATATAGGAGCCGTCGGCGCGATTGACCGGCAGGCCGTTGCGCAGCATCAGCACCCCGCGCTCGACGGGGTTCTGCTGCAGGCCGGATCCGCGAATCTGGATGCGGGGCTGATCGTTTCCGCCGAAGAAGTCCTGCACGACAACGCCCGGCGCGAAGGCGAGGGCGCGTGAAATCGTCAGATTGGCGCTTTGCGGCAGGTCATCCGCCTCGATCAGCCCTGTTGCGCCGGCCGTGGCGTTCAAGCGTTCGGCGGCCGAGGCGCGGCGGCCGATGACGACCACATCTTCCACAAAGCCCGGCGTGGCGGACTGCGCCTGGGCGGGCGCGGTGACAAGGCCCGGAGCGAAGCCGAGCGCGAGAGCGCTGCAGGTCAGAGCGAGACGAGCGACGCCGTGCGGTAAGAACGGCTGGGAGAGCGGAACGGGGAGGGGCACGGCGGGTCTCGATTTGCTAATGCGACCCGTTTTCATCTAAAGCATGCCGAACGGCGCTTTATTGCGCCAGCGCAAACTGCGGCGAGAAGTCCGCCCGATCCGGTGTCGATCCGGGCCCGCAGGAGAGGAACAGGCCCATGTCCGACCCCGTCCGGAGCGAGACCATCGCCGGTTTGGATCTGTTCCGGGGCGCCGCTTCGGCGACGTGCGCCGATCTCGCCGAGACTGTCCGGGTCGATCATCATCGAGCCGGAGCCTATGTCGGCGAACAGGGCGCGAAGGTGGAGCGGGCCTATGCGCTGAGCCGCGGCAGCGCCCGTCTGATCCAGACCGGCGCCGACGGCGGGCAGGCGCTGATCCGATTTCTGGGACCCGGCGACATGTTCGCAACGGCCGCGCTCTTTGCGCAAGGGCGCTTTCCGGCGGACATTGTGGCTCTGGAGGCGGTCGTGGTTCTGAGTTGGCCCCGCGAGGTGCTGTTCCGCATTATGGAACGCGACCCCGTGGTTGCGGTGAACGTCATTCGTATTCTGGGGACGCGCTTGGCGCAATTGCAGGAGCGGATAAGGGAGAAGTCCTTCTTGCGTGCTGACCAGCGCATCGCCCTGGCCCTTCTGCGGCTTCTGGACCCGTCCGGTCGTCCTCAAGACGCCGCCGCCATCACGATCCCGCTGCGCCGCCAGGACGTCGCCGAGTTCGCCGGTACGACCCTGTATACGGCGAGCCGCATCATCGCCGGATGGGAAAAGTCCCGTTGGCTAAAGACGACAGGACGCCGTCTCATGGTGCTGGATCCCGCCGCGCTGAGACGCCTCGCCGAGGACGGCGTGAACGGGTCCAGCGCCGCAACGCACGCTGCGGCGAGCCGATAGCCGCATCCGATTCAGTCGAAAACCACGGGGTCGCCGGCGGTGTCGAAGGCGAGGAAGCGCTGGATGGCCCCGGTGTTGACAGCCTCGACCATGTTTTCGAGCGCCCGGTCTATGTCGGGCTTGGCAGGGGCGTATCCGTCGCGCCCGGCAAGGGCCGCGGCGAACACCAGGCCCCAGGGCGGTCCGGCCGTCGCCGCTTCGGCGGCGAAAACGTCGAAGCCCGCCAGGTCCTCTGGCGCCTTGTCCACGCACATCAAGGGGGTCAGGGTTCCACCCCGACCCAGGCGATGACGCTCGCGCTGCTCGGGCGTCGGGGCGTCCGGCAAGGCCACGGCGGCGAAGACGAAAAGCAGGCGGTGCGGGGTCTGCTGGGCCAAGGCGGCGGCGACGAGTTGCTGAAAATGAGAGGTCTGGGTCATCCGAGCAGAATGCCGCCTGATCCCCGCGCTGGGCTTGCGCCTGAACAAATCACGTTCGATTTGATCCTCAGCTCCATGGCGGGGTCTGTCCCGTTGGCGAACCCGAGCCCCGGTTTTCGCGCTTCGGCCAGCGCGCCCCGACAAATCTCGCTGACCCCTTGTGCGATGCAACATTCCATGCCAGCAATGTCAGGCGGCGTCCTAAAGCGCTGCGCGTAACGGGGCGTCCTCAATGAGGGGAGACGCGCCGGACATTCAGCAGATTTCGGCAATGAAGCCGCCCGGGGCGCTCTGACATGAGCGTGTCGAGGCGGCTTTCGTGCGTCCGCGATCCGCACCGGGTTTGAACAAGCCACCAAACATGGCGGGGGATGAAGGTGATGGACAAGCGCAGATTCCTGATGGCCGGCGGCGCGCTGCTGGCCGGCGCCGCAGCGGGCCTCGCCGGATGTGGCGAGAGCGAGCCGCGTTCGAACGGGGCCACGGCGCCGGCGGGGACGGTCGAAAAACCCAATCTCAAACTCGGCTTCATCAAGCTGACGGATATGGCGCCCCTGGCGATCGCCAAGGAGAAGGGCTTTTTCCTTGAGGAGGGCCTGAACGTCGCCCTCGAACCCCAGGCCAATTGGAAGGTCCTGCTGGACGGCGTGATCGGCGGCCAGCTGGACGCCGCCCACATGCTGGCGGGGCAGCCGATCGCGGCGACCATCGGTCTGGGCACCAAGGCCGATCTTATCGCGCCGCTCAGCCTGGACCTGAATGGAAACGCCATCACGGTGTCGAACCGGATCTGGGCGCAGATCGCGCCGACCCTGCCCAAGGGCGCCGACGGCAAGCCCTTGCATCCGATCTCGGCCGCCGTCCTGAAGCCGGTCGTCGAGCGTTTCCGGTCCGAGGGGCGTCCGCTCAAGTTCGGCATGGTCTTCCCGGTCTCCACCCACAATTACGAGCTTCGCTATTGGCTGGCGGCCGGCGGGATCCATCCCGGCTTCTATCTGCCGCGCGACGTGGCGGGCACGACCGGCGCGGACATCCAGCTGTCGGTCACGCCGCCGCCCCAGATGCCCGCCACCCTCGAAGCCGGCACCATCGAGGGCTATAGCGTCGGCGAGCCTTGGAACCAGGCGGCCGTCAAGAAGAAGATCGGCGTGCCCCTCATCGCCGATCACGACATCTGGCCCCGCAATCCCGAGAAGGTCCTGGGCATGACCCGGGCCTTCGCCGAGACCTATCCCGCCACCACCACCGCCCTGATCCGCGCCCTGATCAAGGCCCAGCAGTGGCTGGACGCCGACCAGGGCGCCAATCGCCCGGAGGCGGTGCAGATCCTGGCCCGCTCCAACTATGTCGGGGCCGACGCCGACGTGATCGCCGCCTCCATGACGGGGCGGTTCACCTATGCGCCCGGCGATGTCCGCCCCGCCCCGGAGTTCAACATCTTCTTCGGAAGCTTCGCCGGCTATCCGTTCGCTTCCGACGCGGTCTGGCAACTGACTCAGATGCGCCGGTGGGGCCAGATCGCCGAGGATCGTCCCGACGCCTGGTACCTGGAAACCGCTCAGGCGGTCTATCGCGCCGACCTCTATCTGGCCGCCGCGCGCGCGCTGGTCGCCGAGGGGGTGATCCCGGCCGAGTCCGTCCCGGAGACGGACGGCTTCAAAGAGGTGCAGACCGGCTTCATCGACGGCGTCGCCTACGACGGGCGCGCGCCCAACGCCTATCTGGCCAAGTTCGCCATCGGTCTGAAACAGGGTCAGCGGGTCGCCGCCTCCGGCGTCTCGCCGGCCTGATCGCGCAAAGGGGAGAAGATTGATGCTGACGAACCAGGTCGCGCCCGACGGTGAAACGCCCACCAAGGTCATCGGTCGCATACCGTCCGAGACGGCGCCGCGTCGGACGCCGTCCGAGGACGCCGCGTCCGACACCCGTTCGGCGTCGGAGGAGGGGAGAGCGTCCAGGCTCGTCCGTTTCGCCGCCGGGCTTGGAGTCAAGCTGGGGGCCAGATTGCGCGCCCTGGTTCCGCCCCTGGCGGGCATCGGGATTTTCATCCTGTTGTGGGCCATGGCGGCTCCTATGGTGAAGACCTCGTTGGGCGCCCTTCCCGGGCCCGTGGCGGTCGCGGCGCAGGGCGTCGCCCTGGCCGAGGAGTGGCAGGCCGGCCAGGCCGATCGGGCCGCCTTCTATGCGGCCCAGTCCGAGCGTAATGCCGGACTGGAAGCCGCCGGACGGGGGGGCGAGGTTCGCGATTTCCGTTACGCCGGATCGCCCAGTTTCATCGATCAGATCTTCACCTCCCTGTTCACGGTGGCCTTCGGGTTCGGCTTGGCGACGGTGGTCGCCGTGCCGCTCGGCCTGGTCTGCGGCCTGTCCAAGGGGTTCAACGCCGCCTTCAATCCCCTGGTGCAGATCTTCAAGCCGATCAGTCCGCTGGCCTGGCTGCCGATCGTGACCATGGTGGTGTCGGCGACCATGACCCGCCCGGATCCGGCCCTGCCCAAGAGCTTCGTCATTTCGGCGGTCGTGGTGATGCTGTGTTCGCTGTGGCCGACCCTGATCAATACGGCCGTCGGCGCCGCCTCGATCGACCGGGATCTGCTCAATGTCGGACGGGTGCTTCGCCTCAGCCCCTTCGCCCGGCTGAGACGCCTGATCCTGCCTTCGGCCCTGCCCTATATCTTCACGGGCATGCGGCTGTCGCTGGGCGTCGGCTGGATGGTGTTGATCGCCGCTGAGATGCTGGCGCAGAACCCCGGACTGGGCAAGTTCGTATGGGACGAGTTCCAGAACGGCAGCGAGCAGTCGCTGGCCCGCATCATGTTCGCGGTCATCGTCATCGGCCTGATCGGCTTCTTGCTGGATCGGTTGATGATGGCCCTGCAAGCCCTCGCCTCGCGGAACCACGCCAAATGAGCGCGCCGATCCTGTCCTTGCGGGGACTGAGCAAATCCTACCTGGGGGCCGACGGCGCGCGCACCGACGTCCTGTCCGGCGTGGAACTGGACGTTCAGGAAGGCGAGTTCGTCGCCGTTCTCGGCTTCTCGGGCGCGGGCAAGACGACCCTGGTGTCCGCCATCGCCGGGCTGATCGAGGCGGACAGCGGCGACATCCTGATCAAGGGCCGGCCCTGCGCCGGCCCCGGACCGGATCGCGGGGTCGTCTTTCAGAGCTATTCGCTGTTTCCCTGGCTGACTGTGGAACAGAATGTCAGGCTGGCGGTCGACGCCGTTCACCTGACGATGCCCAAGACGGAGCGGGTCGAACTGGTGCGCGCGACGGTCGCCCTGGTGGGACTGGCCCATGCGCTGGATCGCAAGCCGGCGCAGTTGTCGGGCGGCATGCGCCAACGCGTGGCGGTGGCGCGGGCTCTGGCGACAAAACCCGAGATCCTGCTGCTGGACGAACCCCTGTCGGCGCTGGACGCCCTGACCCGCGCCAAGCTCCAGGACGAGATCGAGCGGATCCGGCGCCAGGAGAAACGCACCATCGTCCTGGTGACCAACGACGTGGACGAGGCCCTGTTGCTGGCCGACCGGGTCGCGGTCCTGACGCCGGCGCCCCACGCCCATATCGGCCGAATCTTCGAGGTGGCCCTGGCTCGGCCGCGGGACCGCACCGAGCTGAACCATGACGAGGCCTATAAGACGCTGAGAAACGAGATCGTCGGCTATCTGGGGCGTCTCGCCGGCGGGGCGCGCGAGGCGGCGGCTTCGAACGTGATCGACCTGCCGACGGTGGCGCCGCTCGATCTCTTGGCGCCGCCCAAGGCCTATCAGGACGCCGCCTATAGTCCGATCCATCGCCGCTATCTCGAGTTCTACAACCTGTCCAAGGTCTATCCGACGCCCAAGGGCCCGCTGACGGTGGTCGAGAAGGTCAATCTGCTGATGGACCGCGGCGAGTTCATCTCGCTGATCGGGCATTCGGGGTGCGGCAAGTCCACGGTTCTGACCATGGCCGCCGGTCTCAATCCGATCTCTGACGGCGGCATCGTGTTGAACGGTCGGGAGATCGAGATCGCGGGACCGGACAAGGCGGTGGTGTTCCAATCGCCGTCCCTGATGCCCTGGTTGACGGCGCGCCAGAACGTGGCCCTGGGGGTCGAGCGTGTCTATCCCCACGCCACCCGCGCCGAGAGAGCCGACATCGTCGCCTATTATCTGGAACGGGTCGGCCTGGGCGACGCCATGAACAAGATGGCCGCCGATATGTCCAACGGCATGCGCCAGAGGGTGGGCATCGCCCGCGCCTTCGCCCTGTCGCCCCGACTGCTGCTGCTGGACGAGCCGTTCGGCATGCTGGACAGCCTGACGCGCTGGGATCTGCAGGACGTGCTGGTCGAGGTCTGGAACCGCACCAAGGTCACGACCGTCATGGTCACTCATGACGTGGACGAGGCGATCCTGCTGGCTGATCGGGTGGTGATGATGACCAACGGGCCGAACGCCACCATCGGCAAGGTGCTGGAGGTCGATCTGCCGCGTCCGCGCGACCGCCGCGCCCTGCTGGATCATCCGCAATTCTACGCCTATCGTGAGGAAGTGCTTCAGTTCCTGGCGGACTACGAGCACGGCGCTCACGCCGACGCCGCCTGATGCGGGTCTTTCTGGCCGGCATACCCTTGCATGACGCGCTTGTCGTCGTGGTCGGCGACGGGGAGGCGGCGCTGGCGAAACTGCGGCTGTTCGTCGGCTCGCCCGCCCGACTGGTCTGGTTCACCCCCGGCGGCCCCCCCGACGCGGATCGCCGGCCGGCGAACGCGCCCACGCCCAGGGCTCGCGCGCCGACGCGGGCGGATTTTCAGGAGGCGCGGCTGGTCTTCATCGCTCTGGAGCAGGAGGATGAGGCCGAGGCGGTCGCCCGCGATGCGCGGGCGGCGGGCGCCCAGGTCAATGTGGTGGACCGGCCGGCCTTGAGCGATTTCCAGACGCCGGCCCTGATCGACCGGGATACGATCGTCGTCGCCATCGCGACCGGCGGCGCCGCGCCGATCCTGGCGCGGGACCTGCGCAGCCGTATCGAAGCCATACTGCCCCAAGCGCTCGGCCCCCTCGCCGAGATCGCCGGCGAGATTCGTGACCAGGTCAAGACGGGCATTCCGGACTTCATGGCGCGGCGACGGTTCTGGGAACGGGCGTTTCGCGGTCTGGCCGTTGATCTGGTCGGACAAGGGCGGATATCGGCCGCCCGCGCCGAGATGATGCGGCTTATAGAGGCGGCGGCGCCGGAGGCGGGGAGTCTGTATGGTCTGGGGGCCGGATCGGGCGATCCGGAACTTTTGACGCTCAAGGCGCTGCGGATCATGCAGGACGCCGATGTCATCCTTTACGACCCGGAGGTCTCGGAGCTCGTCCTGGCGCGGGCGCGACGTGATGCGCCTCGGCGAAACCTGGCGGACGCCGGCCCCGCCGAAGCCTGCCGTCTGATGGTCGAACATTGGACTCAAGGCGAACGCGTCGTGAGACTGTATGCCGGCAATCCTGCGGCGTCTGAGCGGGCGAGGCGCGAGCAGGATGCCCTGAATGCAACAGGTTGCGAAATGATCGTCGTCCCGGTCGCGCTCGACGCGGCCCGTCTAGACTCTTGACGGAGGGCGCCGCTTACTCGCGTCGGGGAACATCACAATTGCGTATCGCCATCGTCGACGACACCGGCCTGCGCGCGACCATCCTGAAAGAGGGGCTGGCCGAGGCGGGCTACATCGATATCGAGGTCGTGGCGCCCCACGGCGGTTTCGTCGCGCGTCTGGAACGGATGGCGCCCGACATCGTGCTGATGGACCTGGGCGATCCCAGCCGCGACACGCTCGAGGAAATGCTGACCGTCAGCCGCGCTCTGGCTCGACCCATCGCCATGTTCGTCGACCGGTCGGACGATGCGATGATCGGCGCCGCCATTGACGCAGGGGTATCGGCCTATGTCGTCGATGGTCTCAGGAAGGAAAGGGTGAAGCCGATCCTGGAGCTGGCGATCCGCCGGTTCAACGCCTTCAACATCCTGAGGGCGGAGCGGGACGACGCGGTCACGGCCCTGGCCGACCGCAAGACCATCGATAAGGCCAAGACCCTGCTGATGCAGGGTCGCGGTCTGTCCGAGCCCGATGCCCACGCCCTGCTGCGCTCCACCGCCATGAACCAGAGCCGCCGCATCGTCGAGGTTGCCGAAGCCTTGATCACCGCCTACGCCCTGATCGACCCACCCAAGGGAACCGGACGATGACGCCGCTTTCAATCGCCTTTCTGCCCCTGACCGACAGCGCGGTGCTGGTCGCGGCCAAGGAGATGGGTTTCGCGGAAGCGGCCGGGCTGGACCTGACGCTGGTCCGCAACACCTCCTGGGCCACGGTTCGAGACCGTCTGGTCTACGGCCAGGTTCAGGCGGCGCACATGTTGGCGCCTCTGGCCGTGGCGGTGACCTTGGGGCTCAGCCAACAGCCGACCCGGCTGGTGGCGCCCTTCCGGCTGGGGATGAACGGCAACGCCTTGACCCTGTCGCATGAGTTCGCCGCCGCCCTGGACCCGGTGCTCGCGCATCGGGTCGAGGATCCTGTCGCGACCGCCCATGACTTCGCTTCGGCCATCGGCATGCACCGTCGCAAGCCGATCATCGGCGTGGTTCATCGGTTTTCCAGCCACGCCCTCATGCTGCGCTACTGGCTGGCGTTCGCGGGGGTCGATCCCGATCGGGACTTGACCCTGCGGGTGGCGCCGCCGTCCTTGATGGTGGAGGCGTTGCGGACCGGCGAGATCGACGGCTTCATGGCGGGCGAACCCTGGAGCAGTCTCGCCGTGGACGAAGGCCTGGGCCAGATCGCCGCTTTCGGATCACGGCTCTGGCGCCGGGGGGTGGAAAAGGTCCTGGCCGCGCGCGCCGACTGGGCCGAGGCCAATCCGGAGGTTCTGAACCGGCTCTTGATCGCCTTGGACCGTTCCGCCGCCTGGTGCGACGCGCCGGAAAATCGCCCCGCCCTGGCCCGGCTGCTGGCGGCGCCCAATTATGTGAACCAGTCGGCGGCGGTGATCGAGCGCGCCTTGGCCGGGCGACTGGTGCTCGGCCAGGGGGAAGCGCCCGTGGCCGAGGCGGACTTCCTCATGCTGCACCGCGAAGCCGCCACCGCGCCGGCGATCGATCATGGCCTGTGGATCTACTCGCAGTTCGTGCGTTGGGGCATGATCGAGGCGTCCGAAACGGCGCGCGCGGCCTCTGCGGCCGTCTTCCGTCCGGACCTGTATCGTCGCGCCGTTCCAGGCGGGGACGGGGCCGGAGCGGTCGGGAACTTCTTCGACGGCCGGCCCTTCGATCCCGACCGGATCGAGGCCTATGTCGAAAGCTTCGCCGAGGCCGCCGCATGATCGCGGACAAAAACCTCTTTGTGCGATGCAAAATGACCCCTTGCCGAGCAGGGAGAAACGAGTCAACCTCATCGAACTGAGGCAAGGACGCCTCGGATTGGTCGGAACCCTCCATCGATGGGGAGTCCCGGCTTTCGCGCCCTGACCGGATCGGTGGGGGTGATCGAGATTTGGCAAAGCCGCCATGCAGGCGCTGGGAAACCAGCGTCTGCATGGCGGCTTTTTTCGTTTGGGGCGTCGAATGGACGGTTTTGCAAAGGTCTTGGCGCGGTCCACGGGCGCGACCCGGGACACCCGGGAGCATCTGGTCGTCGTCGGCAATGGCATGGCCGGCTGCCGGGCGGTGGAGGAAATTCTCGCGCGCGACGCAGACCGATACCGGGTGACCATCTTCGGGGCCGAACCCCATGTGAACTACAACAGGATCATGTTGTCCCCCGTGCTGGCGGGCGAGAAGACCTTCGATCAGATCGTCATCAACGACCGCGCCTGGTACGCCGACAATGACATCGAACTGATCGTGTCGGATCCCGTCGAGGCGATCGATCGCGCCGCCCGGACCGTGACCGCGAAGTCAGGCCGCACCGTCGGCTATGATCGTCTGCTGATCGCCACCGGATCGGACCCCTTCATCATCCCCGTGCCGGGTCACGACCTCGACGGCGTCATCAGCTTCCGCGACATGGCCGACGTCGACCGGATGGTCGCCGCCGCGCAGCAGGGCGGGGACGCGGTTGTCATCGGCGGCGGCCTTCTGGGCCTGGAGGCGGCGCACGGCTTGAGCCTGCGGGGCATGAAGGTGACGGTCATCCATCTGATGCCGAACCTGATGGAACGGCAGCTGGACGAGGCCGCCGGCTGGCTGCTGAAGTCGGCGCTGGAGGCCCGGGGGCAGACCATCCTGACCGGCGGCGATACGGCGGAGATCGTCGGCGACGTCGGCGTCGAGGGGGTGCGACTGAAGGACGGTCGGCTGATCCCGGCGTCCCTCGTCGTCATGGCGGTCGGCATCCGACCCAATATAAGTCTAGCGCGTGCGGCCGGACTGGCCGTGGGGCGCGGCATTCATGTGGACGACCATATGGTCACCTCCGACCCGGCGGTTTTGGCCGTCGGAGAATGCGTCGAACACGCCGGTCAGGTCTATGGCCTGGTCGCCCCCCTGTGGGACATGTGTCGCGCCCTGGCCGATGGACTGACGGATCGTCATACGGGCTATCGTGGCTCGGTGACCTCGACCAAGCTCAAGGTGTCCGGCATTGACGTGTTTTCCGCTGGGGATTTTTCGGGCGGCGAGGGGGCGCAGGACATCGTCCTGAGGGACGCGTCGCGCGGCGTCTACAAGCGGGTGGTGGTGCGCGAGGACCGGATCGCGGGCGCGGTCCTGTACGGCGACACCGCCGATGGCGGCTGGTATTTCGACCTGATGAAACGGGGCGAGGACATCTCGTCGGTCCGCGACATGCTGATCTTCGGTCAGGCCTTCGCCCTGGGAGGAGGGCCGCCGGACCCTAGGGCGGCCGTTGCAGCCCTCTCGGACGAAGCCGAGATCTGCGGCTGCAACGGCGTGTCCAAGAAGACGGTTGTCGCCGCAATCGAGGGCGGCGCGGCGACGCTGGACGCCATTCGCGGCGGCTGCAAGGCTTCGGCCTCCTGCGGGTCCTGCACCGGTCTGGTGGAAACCCTGCTGGCCGTGACCCTGGGCGACGACTATGCGGGCGAGCGCGCCGTTCGGACCCTGTGCAAATGCACCAGCTTCGGTCACGACGACGTGCGTCGGGAGATCGTGGCCCAAGGGATGCGGACAATCCCTGAGGTCATGCAAAGACTCCATTGGACGACGCCCGACGGCTGTTCGTCGTGCCGTCCGGCCTTGAATTATTATCTGCTGTGCGCCCTGCCCGGAGACTATGTGGACGACCAGCAAAGCCGGTTCGTCAACGAACGTCTGCACGCCAATATCCAGAAGGACGGGACCTATTCGGTAGTGCCGCGGATGTGGGGCGGGGTCACCAATCCGCGCGAACTGCGCGCCATCGCCGATGTGGTCGAGAAATACGACGCCCCCCTGGTCAAGGTCACCGGCGGCCAGAGGCTGGATATCTTTGGCATCAAGAAGGAGGATCTGCCGGCGGTCTGGGCGGATCTGAACGCCGCAGGCATGGTGTCGGGCCACGCCTACGGCAAATCACTCCGCACGGTGAAGACCTGCGTCGGGTCGGACTGGTGCCGGTTCGGCACCCAGGACTCCACCGGTCTGGGCATCCAGGCCGAGCGCATGACCTGGGGCAGCTGGATGCCCCACAAGTTCAAGATCGCGGTGTCGGGCTGCCCCCGCAACTGCGCCGAGGCCACCATCAAGGATTTCGGCGTCATCTGCGTCGACAGCGGTTATGAACTCCATGTCGGGGGCAACGGCGGCATCCATGTTCGGGTCACCGATCTGTTGTGCAAGGTCGCGACCGAGGCCGAGGCGCTGCACTATTGCGCCGCCTTCATCCAGCTTTACCGCGAACAGGCCCGCTATCTCGAGCGCACCGCGCCCTGGATCGAACGCGTCGGACTGGAGTGGATCAAGGCCCGGATCGTCGAGGACGCCGAGGGGCGCGACGCCCTGGCCGCACGCTTCCTCTACGCCCAGAGCTTCAGCCAGGAGGATCCCTGGGCCGCACGAGTGAGCGGGGTCGATCGCGAACTTCACCAACCCCTGGTCCTGGCGGAGACGGCGTGATGCGGGCGGAGCGATGGATGGATGCGGGGGCCGTCGAGGAGATCCCCCTGCGCGGCGCCCGCACGGTGACGGTGGGTGAAGACGCGATCGCGGTGTTCCGCACAGGCGACGGCGCCGTCTTCGCCCTGATCGATCGTTGCCCCCACAAGGGTGGCCCGCTGAGCCAGGGTATCGTCCACGGCCACAGCGTCGCCTGCCCGCTGCACAACTGGAGCATCGCCCTGGCCACCGGCGAAGCGCAGGCGCCGGATCGCGGCTGCACCCCGACGATCCCGGTCAGGATCGAAGCCGGGCGGGTGCTGATTGCGACGTCCAGCCCGGTCCTCGCCTGAGGTGACCCGGCCCGTCTGCACCACCTGTCCCTATTGCGGCGTCGGCTGCGGCGTGGTCGCGCGCGTCACGGGCGAGCGCACGGTGGACATCGCGGGCGACCGCGACCACCCCGCCAATAGGGGGCGGCTGTGTTCCAAGGGCACACATCTGGGCGAGACGGTCGGACTGAACGGCAGGCTGCTGCACCCGATGATCGGCGACCGGCGCGCCGCCTGGGACGAGGCGCTGGATCTGGTGGCGGACCGTTTCGCGACCGCCGTCGCCGAGCACGGCCCTGACAGCGTCGGCTTCTATGTCTCGGGCCAGCTTCTGACCGAGGACTATTATGTGGCCAACAAGCTGATGAAGGGGTTTATCGGCTCGGCCAATATCGACACCAATTCAAGACTTTGCATGTCCAGCGCGGTGTCGGCTCATCTGCGGGCCTTCGGCGAGGACGTCGTGCCGGCCTGTTACGAGGACCTGGAGGCGGCCGATCTGATCGTGCTGGTCGGCTCCAACACCGCCTGGTGCCATCCCGTGGTCTGGCAAAGGATCGAGGCGGCCCGGTCGCGGAGCGGCGTCAAGCTTGTCGTCATCGATCCGCGCCGCACCGAGACCGCTGAGATGGCGGATCTGCATCTGCCCCTTCGCGCCGGAACAGACGTCAGACTTTTCAACAGTCTTCTGGCGGCGCTTCGTGCACGAGGGCAGGTCGATGAGGCCTATATCGCGGCCCATGTCCTCACCCCTGAAGGCTTTTGGGAGGGGATTGCGGAGGACGCGGACCCGGGCGCCGCCGCGGCGGCCTGCGGTCTCGATCCTGTCGTCCTCGACGCCTTCTTCGATCTGGCGGCCCGTCATCCCCGCACCGTCACCCTGTTCAGTCAGGGCGTGAACCAGTCGACCCAGGGCGCCGACAAGGCCAACGCCATCATCAATTTTCATCTGGCGACCGGTCGGATCGGAAAGCCCGGCGCGGCGCCCTTCTCCATCACCGGACAACCGAACGCCATGGGCGGGCGCGAGGTCGGGGGGCTGGCCTCCACCCTGGCCGCCCATATGGATTTCGCCGAGGACAATCGGGATCGGGTCGGGCGGTTCTGGGGCGCTCCGGCCCTGGCGGCCGCGCCCGGATTGAAGGCCGTGGATCTGTTCCGGGCCGCCGGCGACGGTCGGCTCAAGGCCCTGTGGATCATGGCCACCAATCCGGCCGTCAGCATGCCCGACGCCGGCGCGGTCCGCGACGCCCTGGCGGCCTGTCCCTTCGTCGTCGTCTCGGACGTGATGGCCGACACCGACACCGGCCGCCTGGCCCATGTGCGGTTCCCTGCGGCGGCCTGGGGGGAGAAAGACGGGACGGTCACCAACTCCGAGCGTATGATCAGCCGCCAGAGACCTTTCTTCCCTCCGCCGGGCGAGGCGCGGCCCGACTGGCGGACCCTCGCGGACGTGGGGCGTCGGATGGGGCACGGGTCCGGTTTCGCCTGGACCACGCCGGCCGAGGTGTTCGACGAACATTGCCGTCTGACCGCCTTCGAGAACGACGGGCGTCGGCGTCTGGACCTGTCGCCGCTGATCGGTCTGGATGCGGCGGCCTATGACCGGATGACACCCGTCCGTTGGGGCGCCGATCGCGTCTTCGCGGACGGTTCTTTTTCGACGCCGGACGGCCGGGCCCGTCTGGTGGCGGTGCGCCAGCAGCCGCTGGTGAACCACGACCTGATCCTGAACACCGGACGCTATCGGGATCAGTGGCATACGATGAGCCGCACCGGATTGTCGCCGCGCCTGTCCCAGCACCGTCGCGAACCCCTGGTCGAGCTACACCCCGACGACGCGGCGCGGTTCGGCCTGGCTGACGGGGATCTGGCCGTCGTGCGGACGGCGCAGGGCGAGAGCGTCTTCCGTCTTGCAATCACCGACGCCCAGCGACCGGGCGAGGCCTTCGCGCCGATCCACTGGACGGACCGGACGGCGTCAGGGGGGCGGACGGGGCGGCTGGCCGATCCTGCGGCGGACCCCGTGTCGGGCCAGCCGGGGTTCAAACGAACGGCCATGACCGTGACCCGGCTTCACACCGACTGGCGCGCCTTCTTGATCCTGCGGGGGGAGACCGGGGTTCAGCCGGACTGTGTCTGGTGGGCGGCGGTGACGGCCCCCGGCGGCCGACTGTTCGAACTGGCGGGGAACGGCGATCCGCACGCCCTGGAGGCCCTGCTGCCGGACGGCGAGCGGATGACGGCCGTGGACCCGGCGCGCGGGACCTTGCGGATCGGCGTCCTGAAGGACGGGCGGCTTCAGGGCGCGCTGTTTGTCGCGCGCGACGGGCGACTTCCGGCCCGGGACTGGCTGCTGGCCCAGCTGTCGGAGACGGTTGAGACCGCCGGGCTCCTGGCCGGGCGAGCGCCGGGGGCGGCCGTGGATCGCGGGCCTGTCGTCTGCGCCTGTTTCGACGTGCGCGCCCGGACCATCCTGACCGCCATCGCCGAACAGGGGCTGACGAGCGTGGCCGAGGTCGGCGCAGCCCTGTCCGCCGGCTCCAACTGCGGCTCGTGCCGCCCCGCCATCGCCAGACTGCTTGCCGCCTAGGAGAGCGACCGTCCATGACCCGCAAAGATCCGTCTCACGCCGCCTTTCCCCGTCGAACCTCTATCAAGGCTGGCGGGTCCATCGGGGGCGAGGTCTGGCTGGTCGGGGCCGGGCCGGGCGATCCCGACCTGATCACCCGACAGGCCGAACGCCTGATCCGCGCCGCCGACGTCGTCTTTTATGACGCCCTGGTCGGGCCGGGGGTTCTGGCGCTCATTCCCGATGCGGTCGAACGCGTTTGCGTGGGCAAGCGGGCCGGCGTCCATTCCAAGCCCCAGGGCGGCATCAACGATCTGCTGCTGGCGGCCGCCCTGGCAGGCCGACGGGTGGTGCGGCTGAAGGGCGGCGACCCGTCAATGTTCGGCCGGTCCGCCGAGGAATTGGCTCATCTTCAGGCGCATGGGGTGCGCGTCCATGTGGCGCCGGGGGTTACGACGGCCAGCGCCGCCGCCGCCCGCGCCGGCGTCTCTCTGACCCTGAGGGGCGTGGCGCGGCGGGTTCAGTTCGTCACAGCCCATGCCCGCGCCGGAGAAGCCCTGGACATGGACTGGGCCGCGCTCGCCGATCCCAGCGCCACCCTGGCCGTCTATATGGGGCGAGCCGCCGCGCCGGAACTGAAGCGACGCCTGATGGCGGAGGGCATGGCGGGAGATACGCCCGTGCTGGTCGCCGTCAATGTCAGCCTGGCGGACGAGAAACTGCTGTTCACGCGGTTGGACCTGTTGCCCCTGACCGTCGGCGCCCTGGCGGAGGACGCGCCGACCCTGATGCTGATCGGCCAGGCGGTCGGTCGGCAAGCCGCTGTGGCGGAAACGCCCGTCGGCGCCGACGTCGCCGCAGCCGGTTCGGCGCGGCCGTGGTGAGCGACCGTGTGTCCGTCTGGATCAGCCGTGTTCGGGCAGGGCGGCTTCAGCCAGGGCCAGGTCGTCAATCGTATTGATGTTCACGAAGGCGTCGTCGTCCTCCGCAGGCCAGTCCACGATGACGCGGCCCACGGCCTCGCTGAGGCCCTGCAGGGACAGCCGGCCCTCGTCGGCCCGGCGCCTTAGGACCGGGACGGCGGTGGTGCGCCACAGGGCGCAGACCGGATGAAGCCGGCCCCCGCTTGCGGCCACGGCCACGCCCGACTCGGCCGTCAGGGCGGACTGGAGCCGCGATAGCAGATCGCCCGGCACGCGGGGCATGTCGCAAGCCAGGGTCAGAACCTGGTCGAAGCCGGCGTCCGCCGCCCAGACCAGGGCTGCGAGCAGGCCCGCCAGGGGGCCGTCGATATCCGGCGCATCGAGCACGATCGTCTCGGCGAAACCGTCCGCCTGGGCGGGATCGCGCACCACCAGGATCACCGGCCCGGCCAGGGCGTGAGCCTTGTTCAGCGCATGGTCGAGCAGGCGCAGCCCGTTAAGCCGCCGACGCGGCTTGTCGCCCCCCATTCTTCGGCCGGCCCCGCCGGCCAGGACCGCGACAACGACGGGGCTCATGGGACCTCGCGCGGACGGGGCCGAGGCGGCTTGGCGCGCCGGGTGCGAGGCACGAGCGCAGGCGGCGCGGTCAGACTTGCGGCCTCGGCGGGACTGCTGACCGTCGTCTCGAGATCGCGCACCAGTCCGTCGCGTATGGAATAGATCCAGCCGTGAATCGACAAGACCTGGCCGCGTCGCCAGGCGTCGGTGACGAAGGGATTGCGCGACAGAGCACGGACCTGAGCCAGGACGTTCTTCTCGCAGATGAAGTTCACGCGGGTCTCGGCGTCATGGATAGCCTCTAGGTCTGTGGCGTGGTCCTCGCACAGTCTCTGGACTCGTTGCATCCAGTGATCGAGCACCCCGTGCCTCTGGCCGTCGAGCACGGCGCGAACCCCGCCGCACCCGTAGTGGCCGCAGACGATGATATGCCGGACCTTCAGGGACTCCAGGGCGAACTGGAGTACGGCGAGCAGGTTCATGTCCTGGGCCGGCGCCAGATTGGCGACATTGCGATGGACGAACAGTTCGCCCGGCTGCAGTCCGACCACCTCATTGGCGGGCACCCGGCTGTCGGAGCAGCCGATCCACAGATATTCCGGCGACTGTTGCGCCGACAGGCGACGGAAATACTCTGGATCCAGTCGGGTTCGCGTCGCCGCCCAAGCCAGATTGTTGCGAAGCAGATCCTCGATCATGATGCGGTCTCGCCCATTGGCGCCTCCAGCAGGACGCCCCGGCGCGCCGCAATACGGATGCTGAGCGATCGGAGGTCCGCCGCCGTCAGACGCAGGCGGGCGATGGGCAGGACCACGGCGTTCTCCAACGCAATATGGCGACGTTCACGCGCGGCGAAATCGACGAACAGCTGTCGCGTCTGCAGATCATGGCCAGGCGCCCGACCGTCCATCAAGGCCTTTTGCAGCCGGTCGATCAAGGTCTGCGCATGGGTCAAGTCGTCGCGATGTTCGGCGGACAGGGCGCCCAGGACCGCGTCGAGTTCGTCGGCGGGCTGACACCGCCGACGCAGCAGCGGAAAAAGGTCGTCCTCCTCGTCGATGACGTGCAGCGGCATGTCGTGGCGCAGGAAGTCCAGGATTTCCTGCGCCTCGTCGCCCAGCAGGACGGTCGCGGTACCGACGCGCTCGATCAGTTGGCAGAGCTGGCGATGGCGATAGTGTTCGGCGAACAACCAGTTCAACGGTTCATGGACCAGCTCGGGAGGCAGCCGTTCGATCAGAGAGGTCTGGCTTGTCCTCGCGTCCTGTCCCGTCATGGGTCTAGAACCGGTAGTCGACGGCGGCCCAGACCTTGTCGCGGTCGGCGAAGGCGACCTGGCTTCCATCGAAATGGGCGGCCTTCACCTCCAGAGCCCACCGCGCGTCCAGCGTCAGTCTGGCCGATACGTCGAGCTCCCGACCGTAGCGGACCGAGGCGTCTGCGTCCTGGAAGTCGCGCCAGGCGGCGGTCAAGACGGCGCTGCGCCCCAGCGGCGGTCGGGTCACCGTGTAGCTGATGGTGGCGGAAACGTCGCGCAGACCGTTGGGAGGCGTGGTCAGGAAGACGTCGGCCCAGCCCTGGAAGGCGTGCAGGGTGGCCAGGGGCGTCTGGAAGGCCTGGACGCCGTCGCCATCCAACCGCTCGAGCGCCAGCGTTCCCGTCACAGGGCCGCGCTTCAGTCCTGCGGAGATCTGCCCGTAGTCGAGATCGAACCGGGCTGGATTGGCGCCATATTCCGACTGGCGCGCGTATTCGAGGGCGAAAAGGGCAGACCATTCAGGAGACAGGGGCCGACTCCCTTCCAGTCGTGCGCCCCAGGTCGCCGAGGATTGAGCGGGCGCGTCGGCGAAGTCCAGCAGATAGCCATAGGTCGTGAGCCGTCCCACCGGAGTGGGGGCCTCGATATTGATCAAATGACTGTCCGAGCGCCATTCCCCGACAGGACTGTCGTCGCCGAAGACGCGATGAACCTTGTCAATCCAGGCCCAGGTGACGGTCAGGGGCTCGAACGCCTTGGTCGTCACCTTGACGGCGTCGAATGTCTGTTCGTTCTGGCGGAAACCGACATTACCGACGAAGCGGGCGGCGCCGAGCACGATCCGCTGGCGGCCGAGGACCACCTCGGTGTCGGGCAGGCCGGTCCAGGCGACCTGCAGCCGGTTCAGCTCAAGGGCCTCCGGATCGCCCACGACCGCCCGGTGCGCAGGGCCGTGAATCGTGTCGTTATAGTCGTCGACCAAGGCGGTGACCGCCTCGCCCTCGACCAACAGGCGAAAGCCCGAATAGACCGGACTTTGCCAGCCGAGGCGCGCGCGCAGGGTCAAGGCCGTGGCGTCGTCGAGCCCGTCTTGGCCGACGTCTTCATAGCGCAGGCGGCTATCGAACAGGATGTCGCCCGCCGGACTGGAGGCGGCCGCCGGTGCTGCGGGGGACTGGGCCTGCGCCACGGCGGGCGCCGCTGTCATCAGCAGGCCGACGGCCCAGGCGCGTCCGGTCAAAGCCATGTCAATGTCTCCGGATCAGGGTGAAGGTGCGTGCAGGCTCCACCAGTTTCGATTTCAGAATGGCGCGGACGCAGGCCAGGGCCGGGTCATCGGCGCCCTGGGCGGCGGAGATCAACCGGGTCCATCCCTCGTCGTCGGCCTCGCGGATGAAGTTGGTGATTTCCCCCTGGACGAACTCGGCGGTCGCCACGCCCGCCTGGGCCGCCGTGTCGCGGGCTCGGGCGGCCAGGCCCGGATCCGCTTCGTCGAGCCAGGCTTCCAGCCGCGCCGTCACGGCGGACTGGTCGTTCAGAAGGTCGCCCAAGGACAGGGCCGCCGAAGCGACGGCGCCGTCCTCGGTCACGCTCAGCCTCACACCGCCTTCGCGGGCCTCAGCGGCCAGACCGGAGACATAGCGGGCGGCGGCCGCCGTCCAGGCGCGGCTTTCCAGGTGCAGGGCGATGCGCGGCAGGACGTGCTCGAACGGCAACTGGCGGCCCTCTATGCGCCGATCCAGGCGCAGGACATGCCAGCCGAAGCGCGACCTGACCGGTTCGGACGCTGTTTCGCCGTCCTGAAGCGCATCGAGACCCGCTTCGACCTCGGCGGCGAGATCGCCCGGCGAGATCTGACCCAAGGATCCGCCAACGCCCTTGGACGGGCAGTCGGACAGGCGCTGGGCCAGGTCGGCGAACCGATGCGGATAAGCGGCCAACTCCGTGATCGCAGCCTTGGCCGCCGCCTGCGCTTCGGCCCAGGCGGCCTCGTCCTGAGTCTGGGGCGCCAACAGGATGTGGGAGGCCTCGGTCAGGGCCGGTGTGCAAAACCGTTTCGGCGCATGGTCATAGACGCGACGGCATTCGTCACGGCTGGGCGCGTCCACCAGGATTTCAGCCTCCAGGACCGCGCGGATCAGGGCTTCCTCGGGCGTCTCCTCGCGGCCGTCTTCATCGCACTCCGGGGCCGGGGTCAGACCCAGTTGATCGGCCCGGTCCAGCAGCAGGGCCTTGATGGCCAGGGCGTGGGCCGCCGCCTTGCGCGCCTCCTCGGCGTTCGGCGCAGGATGGTGCTGGGCCTCCTCGGCGACCAGACGCTCTGGCAGGGCCACGCCGTCGATGACGATCATAGCGCTCATCGTGCGGAGCCTCCGATGCGGCGCGTCACGGGCATGCGGCGTTTGCTGCGAACAAGCTGCCAACCGCGGCGGTTGAGATACCAGACCGGCGCGGACAGCATGTGGACGAGCCGTGTGAAAGGGAAGACCAGCAGGATCGTCAGACCCAGCGTCAGATGCGCCCGGAAGATCCAGTGGACATCGGCGATGAAGTTCGCGCTGTTCGGATTAAGGGTGAAGATGCCCTGGGCCCAGCTCATGAACTTGACCATCTCATGCCCGTCGCGGTGGCCCAGCGACAAGGGAATGGTCGCCAGCCCGAGGCAGAGCTGGGTCATGAGGATGATCAGTATGGCCATGTCGCCGAAGCTGGATGTCTGGCGGATTCGCGGATCGAACAGGCGCCGGTGGAGCAGCAACAGGCCGCCCACCAGACAGGCCGAGCCGGCCAGGCCGCCGGCCACGATCGCCAGCATCTGCTTGAAGCCATGGCTGACGCCCAGGAAGTCCCAGACGGCGATCGGGGTCAGCAGACCCACGAAATGGCCCGCGAAGATGGCCAGGATTCCGACGTGAAAGAGAACCGAGCCCACCATCAGCTGTCTGCGCCGCAGAAGCTGGGAGGAGCCGGTGCGCCAGGTGTATTGTTCACGATCGAACCGCAGCACCGAGCCGATCACCAGCACGGCCAGAGCGATATAGGGATAGACGCCGAAGGCGATGAAATTCAGGTCCATGGTCTCGATCCTCAGGCCGCAGCGTCGGCGCGGCGACTATTGTCAGGGGACGGGGCGGCGTTCATGGCGGACAGGATGGCGTCGGCCTTCGGACACCCGGCCTCGGCGGGGCCGAAGGTGACGGCGGTCTCTTCCCAAGCCTTGTCGAGGGTCTCCAGATCGTCCGGATCGTCGTCCGGCTCCTGCATCAAGGCGGCCACCGCGTCGGAATCCGGCACGGCGCCCGTCATGGCCGCCAGCGCACCGAACACGGCGCGATAGGGGCTTTCGCGCTTGTGAAGCCGCTCGGCCAGCGCCGCCAGGACATGGGCGCCTTCGCCGAGCAGAGATGCGGCGTCCTCGTCCGGCAGGGTGGACAGGAAGTCCAGGAACACCGGCAGATGGTCCGGCAGCTCATTGGCGGTCAGCTCCAGGCCGTAAGAGCCGTAGAGCTCGATCAGAGCCGCCATCGCTTGGCCCCGGTCGCGGCTCTCGCCGTGAATATGCTCATAGAGATTGAGCGACAGGGAGCGCGTTCGGTCGAAGAGGTGAACAAACCCCTCCTGAAGCTCGTACAGATCCTCGTGCTCCAGCTTGCGGGCCAGCTTGTCCAGGGCGCTGACGATGGGCGGCGGGACCAGGCCTTCCGAGCGGATGGCGGCCATGATCGCCGGGGCGGCGGTCTGGATGTCCGCCGTCGGATAGGTCAGCAGAAGGGCGAGGGCGCGATAGGTCAAAGCCATGGTCAGGCCACCTCTGCTGTGGGTTTGGCGCGTGAGCGTTTGTCGGGCCCGAATAGCCCCAGTTCGGTGCGGCCGCCGGAACAGCCGTTGCCGAAGGTGAAGCCGCAGTTGCCCCGCAGGTCATAGGCGTCTTCGACCGTCTCGCGGTGCGTCGAGGGAATGACGAACCGGTCCTCGTAGTCGGCGATGGCCATGATCTTGTACATGTCGTCGATCTGGGCCGCCGTCAGGCCGACCGTCTCGGCGAGCCCGTGGTCGATGCGGCCGTCCACCGTCCGGGCGCGCATATAGGCGCGCATGGTCAGCATGCGGCGAAGCGCCAGGGTCACCGGCTCCTCGACGCCTGCGGTCAGCAGGTTGGCGAGATATTTGACCGGGATGCGAAGCGCCTCCACGTCCGGCATGTCGCCGTCCATCTCCAGGGCGCCGACAGCGGCCGCGTTCTGGATCGGGGAGAGGGGCGGCACGTACCAGACCATCGGCAGGGTCCGGTATTCGGGGTGCAGCGGCAGGGCCACCTTCCAGTCAATGGCCATCTTGTAGACCGGGCTGCGCCGCGCGCCCTCGAGCCAGGCCTCGGGCACGCCGTCCGCCCGCGCCTGGGCGATCACCGCCGGATCGTGCGGATCCAGGAAGAGGTCGAGCTGGGCTTGGTACAGATCCTTCTCGTCCGGGGTTGAAGCGGCCGCCTCGATGCGGTCCGCATCATAGAGCAAGACGCCCAGATAACGGATCCGGCCGACGCAGGTCTCCGAACAGACCGTCGGCTGCCCCACTTCGATCCGGGGGAAGCAGAAGGTGCATTTCTCGGATTTTCCCGAGTCCCAGTTGTAATAGATCTTCTTGTAGGGGCAGGCCGAGACGCACATCCGCCAGCCGCGGCATTTGTCCTGATCGATCAGAACTATACCGTCCTCCTCGCGCTTGTAGATGGCGCCGGAAGGGCAGGCGGCTACGCACGCGGGGTTGAGGCAGTGTTCGCACAGCCTCGGCAGATACATCATGAAGGTGTTTTCGAACTGGCCGTAGATCTCCTTCTGGACGTCTTCGAAATTGACGTCCTGCGAGCGCTTGGAGAACTCGCCCCCCAGGATTTCCTCCCAGTTGGGCCCCCATTCGATCTTCTCCATCCGTTTGCCGGTGATCTGCGACCGGGGCCGGGCGGTGGGGAAATGCTTCATTTCCGGCGCCGTCTGGAGATGACCGTAGTCGAAGTCGAACGGCTCGTAATAGTCGTCGATCTCGGGCAGGTCGGGGTTGGCGAAGATCTTGGCCAGGATGCGCCATTTGGCGCCCATGCGGGGCTCGATCTTGCCGTTGGGCTTGCGCCGCCAGCCGCCGTTCCACTTCTTCTGGTTTTCCCATTCCTTGGGATAACCGATGCCCGGCTTGGTCTCGACGTTGTTGAACCAGGCGTATTCCACGCCCTTGCGGCTGGTCCAGACGTTCTTGCAGGTGACGGAACAGGTATGACAGCCGATGCATTTGTCCAGGTTCAGCACCATGCCGATCTGTGCGCGGATCTTCATTGGCCGAACTCCTTGGATTTCAGAGGCTCATCGAGCCAGTCCACCTTCTTCATCTTGCGCAGCACGATGAACTCGTCCCGGTTGGAGCCGACGGTGCCGTAGTAGTTGAAGCCGTAGGCGAGTTGAGCGTAACCGCCGATCATGTGGGTCGGCTTGAGGACGGTGCGGGTCACGGAGTTGTGGATGCCGCCGCGCCGGCCGGTGATCTCCGAACCGGGCGTGTTCACGATCTTTTCCTGAGCGTGGTACATGAAGGTCGTACCCTCGCGGATCCGCTGGGACACCACGGCCCGGGCCGTCAGGGCGCCGTTGGCGTTGAAGACTTCGATCCAGTCGTTGTCGACGATCCCGGCCTTGCGGGCGTCGACTTCAGAAATCCACACCACCGGGCCGCCGCGATTGAGCGTCAGCATCAGCAGATTGTCTGAATAGGTCGAGTGGATGCCCCATTTCTGGTGCGGGGTGATGAAGTTGAGCACGATCTCGGTCTCGCCGTTGGGCTTGAGACCCTTCACATGCGTCGTCTTCAGATCGACCGGCGGCTTGTAGACGCACAGCGCCTCGCCGAAGGCCCGCATCCAGAGGTGATCCTGATAGAGCTGCTGGCGGCCGGTGAGCGTCCGCCAGGGGATCAGCTCATGCACATTGGTGTAGCCGGCGTTGTAGCAGACCGTCTCGCTCTCGATGCCCGACCAGATGGGCGAGGAGATGATCTTGCGCGGCTGGGCGAGCAGATCGCGGAAGCGGATCTTCTCGTCCTCCTTGGCGAGCGCCAGGTGAGCGTGTTGTCGCCCCGTCTGTTTCTCGAGCGCCGCCCAGGCCTTGACCGCCACCTCGCCGTTCGTCTCCGGCGCCAGCATCAGAATGGTCTCGCAAGCGTCTATCGCGCTGTCGATCCCCGGCATGCCCTCGGTCAGCCCCGGTTCAAGCACGGCGCCGTTGAGGGCGCGCAGTTCGTCGACCTCGTGACCGGTCTTCCAACCCAGGCCCTTGCCGCCGTTCCCGAGCGTCTCCAGCAGCGGGCCGAGGGCTGTGAACTGCTTGTAGAGGTTCGGATAGTCCCGCTCGACGACGGTGATCTGGGGCATGGTCTTGCCCGGAATGGCCTCGCACTCGCCGAGGTACCAATCCTGGACCTCGAAGGGCTGAGCCATTTCACCGGGGCTGTCGTGCTGGATCGGGGTGAGCACCACGTCGTGCTCGCGGCCCAGCACCTCGGGCGCGACCGCCGAGAACTTCTTGGCGATCGTCTTGAAGATGTCCCAGTCTGATTTGGACTCCCAGGCCGGGTCCACCGCCGCGGACAGCGGGTGGATGAACGGGTGCATGTCGGAGGTGTTGAGGTCGTTCTTCTCGTACCAGGTGGCCGTCGGCAGAACGATGTCGGAATAGACCGCCGTGGTCGACATGCGGAAATCGAGCGTGACGAGGAGGTCCAGTTTGCCCTCGGGCGCCGCGTCATGCCAAACCACGTCGACAGGCTTGACCTGTCCGGCCTCGCCTAGATCCTTGCCCTGAACGCCATGCGAGGCGCCGAGCAGGTGTTTGAGGAAATACTCGTGCCCCTTGCCCGACGAGCCCAGCAGGTTGGAGCGCCAGATGAACATGTTACGCGGCCAGTTCGCCGGGTCGTCCGGATCCATGCAAGAGAGCTCGATCGAGCGGTCCTTGAGGCCATTCACCGTGTAGGTCTTGGGATCGACGCCCGCCGCCTCGGCGGCCTTGACCAGGTCCAGCGAGTTGGTCTTCAGCGCCGGCGCCGAGGGCAGCCAGCCCATGCGTTCAGCCCGGACGTTGAAGTCGATCATCGAGGCCTTCCACGGCCCTTCCGGCGCCGTCGGCGACAGCAGTTCGTCGACGCCCACGGTTTCGTAGCGCCACTGATCGGAGTGGGCGTAGAAGAAGGAGGTGGAGTTCTGCTGACGCGGCGGACGGATCCAGTCCGTGGCGAAGGCCAGCGGCGCCCAGCCGGTCTGCGGCCGCAGCTTTTCCTGACCGACATAGTGGGCCCAGCCGCCGCCGGATTGACCGACGCAGCCGCACATCACCAGCATGTTGATGACGCCGCGGTAGTTCATGTCCATGTGGAACCAGTGATTCATCGCCGCGCCGATGATCACCATTGACTTGCCGTTGGTCTTTTCGGCGTTGGTGGCGAAGCCGCGCGCCGTGGCGATGATCTGATCCCGCGGGACCGAGGTGATGGCCTCGGCCCAGGCCGGGGAATAGGGCTCCAGGTCGTCGTAGGAGCGCGGCATGCAATCGCCGCCGAAGCCCTGGTCGACGCCGTAGTTGGCCAGGAACAGGTCATAGACGCAGGCGACCAGCGCCTCGCCGTCCTTCAGCTTGACCCGGCGGACTGGGACGTTGCGCGTCAGGACGTCAGGGTGGTCGGTGGAGGCGAAGCCGTTGCTGGCGGTATTGGCGAAATAGGGGAAGCGCACGCCGGCGACCTCATCGTGCGCGTCCTTCAGGCCCAGCTTCAGCGTGGTCTCGCGCCCGGCGGCGTCTCGCTCTTCAAGGTTCCAACGCCCGTCCTCGCCCCAACGGAAGCCGATCGAGCCGTTCGGGACCACGATCTCACCGGTGGCCTCGTCTATGGCGACCGTTTTCCAGTCCGGATTGTTGGCCTGATCGAGATCCCCGACGAAATCCGACGCCCGCACCAGGCGTTCCGGCACATAGCCGCCCTCCTGGGGGACCAGGCGGACCAGCATCGGCAGGTCGCTGTATTTGCGCAGATAGTCGCGGAAATACGGTACCTGCTTATCGATATGATACTCCTTGAGGATCACGTGGCCGAAGGCCATGGCCAAGGCTGCGTCGGTGCCCTGTTTGACGGGAAGCCACAGGTCGGAGAATTTCGACGCTTCGGAATAGTCGGGGCAGATGACGACGGACTTGGCGCCGCGATAGCGGGCCTCGGTGTAAAAGTGGGCGTCCGGGGTGCGGGTCTGGGGGACGTTCGACCCCCACAGCAGCATGAAGCTGGAGTTGTACCAGTCGGCGCTTTCGGCCACGTCGGTCTGCTCGCCCCAGGTTTGAGGCGAAGCCGGCGGCAGATCGCAGTACCAGTCATAGAAGGAGCCGGTGACCCCGCCCAGCAGTTGCAGATAGCGGGCGCCGGCGGCGTAGGACACCATGGACATGGCCGGGATGGGCGAGAAGCCGAACACCCGGTCGGGGCCCCAGCGCTTGGCCGTATAGGCGTTGGCGGCGGCGATGATCTCGGTGACTTCCTCCCAGTCGGCCCGCACGAAGCCGCCGGCCCCGCGCATGCTGGTGTAGGATTTGCGCGCGGCGGGATCGTTCTGGATCGAGGCCCAGGCCGCGACCGGTTCCATCGTCTGGCGGGCCTTGCGCCATGCCCGCAGCAGGCGCGAGCGGATCAGCGGATATTTCACCCGGTTGGCCGAATAGAGATACCAACTGTAGCTGGCGCCGCGCGCGCAGCCCCGGGGTTCGTGATTGGGCAGGCCCGGTCGGGTGCGAGGATAGTCGGTCTGCTGGGTCTCCCAGGTGACGATCCCGCCCTTGACGTAGATCTTCCAGGAGCAGGAGCCGGTGCAGTTCACGCCGTGGGTCGAGCGCACGACCTTGTCGTGACGCCAGCGGCTTCGATAGGCCTCCTCCCAACCGCGATCCTCGTCGTTCATGACGCCGTGGCGATCGGAGAACAGTTCGGTCTTGCGCGTGAAGAAGGCGAGACGGTCTAGGGTATGGCTCATGATCAGGCCGCCTTGGGTGCGAGGTTCAGGATCGAGCGCCGGCGGGCGTAGAAGGCCCAGTTGACGACGGCGCAGCTGCAATAGAAGGCGAGGAAGAGGTACAGGGCGATCAGCGGATCCCCGGTCGCCTTCATCGAGTTGGCGAAGGCCAGCGGGATGAAGAAACCGCCATAGGCGCCGATGGCCGACGAGAAGCCGACGATGGCCGCGGATTCCAGCTCGGCCTGCTTCAATCGCTCCGCCGCCGTGGCGCGGGGCATCAGCCGGGGCATGTCGGCGCGGACGAGGGCCGGGATCATCTGGAAGGTCGAGGCGTTGCCGACGCCGGTCCAGAAGAACAGCCACAGGAAGCTGGGGAAGAACAGGCTGAAGGACGGTTCCGCGCCAAAGGCGCCGACGCTCTGAAGCACCGCCAACACCCCCAGGATCAGGGCGTAGAAGACGATCTGTGTGACGTTGTGCCCGCCCCAGCGATCAGACACCCAGCCGGTCAAGGCCCGAGATGCGGCGCCGACCAGGGGGCCGAGGAAGGCGATCTGCAGGATGTTCACATCGGGGAAGAGCGTCTTGCCGAGCAGGGGGAAGGCGGCCGAGAAGCCGATGAAGGACCCGAAGGTGCCGATGTAGAGAAAGCAGATCAGCCAGTTGTGCTTGCGCTGGAACACCACGGCCTGCTCGCGGAACGACGCGCGCGCCGAGGCGACGTCGTTCATGCCGAACCAGGCGGCGGCGGCGGCGATCAGAATGAAGGGGACCCAGACGAAGCCCGCATTCTGAAGCCAGACCTGATGCTGAACACCGTCTTCGACAAAGGTCTGAGGCGCGCCTAGCAGGGGGCTGAACAGGGCCACGCCGGTGATCAGAGGCGCGGTGAACTGGAGGACGCTGACCCCCAGGTTGCCGAAGCCGGCGTTCAGGGCCAGGGCGTTGCCCTTCTGGGCCTTGGGAAAGAAGAAGCCGATATTGGCCATGGACGAGGCGAAGGCCGCGCCACCCAGGCCGCAGAACAGGGCCAGGACGACAAAGACCCCATAGGGCGTCTCAGGGTTCTGGACGGCGACCCCTATGCCGATGGCGGGGATGGCCAGGGACAGGGTCGACAGGGTGGTCCATAGCCGCCCGCCGAAAATGGGGACCATGAAACTGTAGAAGATCCGCAAGGTTGCGCCCGACAGGGCCGGCAGCGCCGTCAGCCAGAACAGCTCGGCGGTCGAAAACTTGAAGCCGACCGTGTTGAGACGGGTCGCCGCCGTGGACCAGAGCATCCAGATGGAAAAGGCCAGCAGCAGATTGGGGATCGAGATCCAGAGATTGCGGCGGGCGATCCGGTGTCCGGAAGCGGCCCAGAACGCGGGGTCCTCCGGACGCCAGTCATGCAGAATGTGACGAGACATATGCGTCTTTCTCTAATGCGAACGCAGGGATGAGGAGGCGGCCTTGTCCGGGCCGACGCCCGCCAGTTCGGGGAACTCCGGCAGGTCCGCCAGAATGGGCGCGCGGCGGCGCTCCATCCGGCGCACCGCGAAGTGCATCCAGACGAGGGCGGTCAGGACCAGGAGGAACAGCAGCATGAAACAGCTGGTCCAGACGCCGGTCAGATCATTGAGGGCACCGAAGACGATGGGCATGATGAAGCCGCCCAGACCGCCGATCATGCCCACCAGACCGCCGACGGAGCCGACGTGGTCGGGGTAGTAGACGGGGATGTGCTTGTAGACGGCGGCCTTGCCCAGGCTCATGGCGAAGCCGAGCACGAACACCAGGGCCGTGAAGACCGGCAGGCTGATCGCCAGGCGGAAGCGGATCGGGCCTTCGATCCCATCGACCACATAGGCGGTCGCCGGATAGGACAGGATGAAGGTGCAGATCACGCTGATGGCGAAGGTCAGATACATGACCTTGCGGGCGCCGATCTTGTCCGACAACCAGCCGCCGAAAACCCGGAACAACGAACCCGGTATCGAATAGGCGGCCGCCAGCATGCCGGCGACGCCGATCCCCACCCCATAGGCGCCGGTGAGATAGTGCGGCAGCCATAGGGCGAGGGCGACAAAGCCGCCGAAGACGAAGAAATAATAGAGGGCGAAGCGCCAGACCCGCAGATCCTTCAGCGGGGTCAGTTGCATCCAGGCGGCGGCGGCCCTTTCACCACTGCGGCGACGCGCGACCAACTGCGGCTCGTCGCGGGTCAGCAGGAAAAAGCCAAGAGCGATGATCAGCAGGGCGCCGGCCCAGATCTGGGCGACGGCCTCCCAACCCAGGGCCAGCATCACAAAGGGCGCGGCGAACTTGGTCACCGCTGCGCCGACGTTGCCGGCGCCGAAGATGCCGAGCGCCGTGCCCTGACGGCCGGCGGGATAGAATTTCGAGACATAGGCGACGCCGACGGCGAAGGCGCCCCCGGCCATGCCGACGCCGAGGGCGGCGATCAGAAACTGGCCGTAGGTCTGGGCGTAGGACAGCAGGAAGGTCGCCGCCGCCGCCAGGACCATGACGATCAGATTGACGCGCCGTCCGCCGAACTGCTCGGTCCAGACGCCCAGAAAGACCCGAACCAGGGATCCGGTCAGGATCGGCGTTCCGACCAGCAGGCCGAACTGGGCTTCGGAGAGGCCCAGGTTGGTCTTTATCTGGACGCCAATGATCGAGAAAATCGTCCACACCGCAAAACAGGCGGTGAAGGCGAAGGTGCTGACCCACAGGGCCGATGCGGCGCCTGGGGCGGGGTTTTCGGCGGATGCCAACGGACTGCTCCCTTCACGGACGGCGTCTCAGCGGCCGCCGCTCAGCTGTCCTAGCTGGCGTCTCGTCAGTCTTATTTGATGCGTATCAATTCGCGTCTTTGTAAAAGCGGTCGTGTGGCGAATTTATACATGATTTTCTAAGTAAAGCGACATTTGGCAGTTGTTGTCTTGTCTTAGGTCGGGGCGTGGATTGATGTTTGTCAATCGACGGCCTATCGAACGGGGGCGTCGCCTAGATGGAATCAACCTGTTCCGTCGAGGAGACGACTGTCCCGACCGCATCAGGAGCCATAGCCATGACCATGCGCGCTTCCGATCTCGATCGCGTCCGAGCCCTGCCGTTGTTTTCGCGGGCCTCGCCCGAGGTCTTTCGCGACGTGACGGCGGGGGCCTTTCTTCAACGGTTTCCTGCCGGAACCACGCTTCTGATGGAAGGCGACACGGTCGACTTCCTCTATGTTCTTCTGGAAGGCGCGGTGGAGCTTCAGGGCTCGTGGAAGGAGAAGGAGACGACGCTGGCGCTGCTGCGTCCGGTCTCGACCTTCATCCTGGCCGCAGTCGTGCTTGATGCGGACGCGCTGATGTCTGCGCGCACCCTGGAGCGATCTGAAATCCTGATGCTGTCGGGCGAGGCTCTGCGTCGCACCATGCGCCAGGACGCGGACTTCAGCTTCGCCGTCGCGGAGGAAGTGTCCGGCTGTTATCGGGGATTGGTCCGGGCCGTAAAGAACCAGAAGCTGCGGGGCGGGGTCGAGCGGCTGGCCAATTATCTGATCACCCAAAGGGCGCGTCAGGGTTTGCGTGATCCGATCGTCTTGCCGCACGAGAAGCGCGTACTGGCGTCACTGCTGGGCATGTCGCCCGAAAATCTGTCCCGCGCCTTCGCTGGTCTGTCCAGCTACGGGGTCGTGGTGCGCGGCGCGGAAGTGAGCCTGGGACGTCCGGACGCCCTGGAACGACTGGCGCGCCCGCACCCGCTGATCGACAACCATATGCCCGCGCCCGCCGGCGGCGCCGGCAAGGCGGAGATCGAGCGGTGGACGACCCGCTCAGGGCGCACCTGCGGCTCCAGCCTGGCCTGATCAGCCGCCGAGCTGGGCGAGGTTTTTTAGGTCGCCCGAACGACCCGACGCCAGGTCGTGGCCGGCGGCCTTGCCGCCGAGCGAGGAGACGATACGACGGGTGAGGGCTTCGCGGTCGTCGTCGTTCTGCAGCAGTTCGCGCAGATCGACGCCCCCGTCGCCGAACAGGCAAAGCCGCAGCTTGCCTCGTGCGGTCACGCGCAGCCTGTTGCAGCTGTCGCAGAACCCCGGCGCATAGGGGGCGATGAAGCCGAGCGCGCCGGCGTGATCGGGATGGCGGTATTCGAAAGCCGGGCCTGCGTCGAAGGCGCGCGGCGTCGGCATCCAACCGTTGTGATCCAGCCAGGCGCGGAATCTGTCGGCCCTGACATGATGGCGGGTGAAGAAATCGTCGTTTTCGGTCGTCTTCATCAGTTCGATGAAGCGAACGGAGACGGGGCGGTCGCGCACGAAACGCGCCCAGTCGTCGAATCCCGCCTCGGCCGTTTCGCGCAACAGGACGGCGTTGACCTTGACGGCGGAGAAGCCCTCCTCAAGGGCGCGGTCGAGCCCCGTCAGAACCTGGCCCAATTTGTCGTGGCCGGTGATCCGATGAAAAACCTGCGGATCGATGGAGTCGATGCTGAGGTTGATGTGGGTCAGTCCTGAGGCGCGCCAGCCCTCGACCTGGCGCGCCAGGTTCCAGCCGTTAGTGGTTACGGCGATCTTGGCCACGCCGGGCGAGGCGGCGACCGTCCGCAGGATCGCGTCGAAATCCTTGCGGACGGTCGGCTCTCCGCCGGTCAGACGCACCTTGCTGAGGCCCAGGTCCGAAAATCCGGCCACCAGCCGACCGATCTCCTCGACTGTCAAAAACGACAGAGGGCCCGTCTTCTTCCAGCCGTTCGGCAGGCAATAGGTGCAACTGAAGTTGCACACCTCCGTGACCGAGAGGCGAAGATAATGGAACCGGCGGCCAAAGCCGTCGGTCATGGCAGCGGCGTCAAACGCCATGGAAGCTCCTTTCCAGAGGCGGGAGGCGGAGGGATTTCTCCCGCCGCCCTCGATCCTTGCGGATCCGGCCGTCAGACCTTGGCGCGATTGCTGTAGGTCGGACGGCTCGGAGCGAATACTGACTGATGTGTTACACGATGAACCTGCACCCGACTATGATGGGCGCGTGGAATGATCTTGACGAAGATCAAGTCGAAACCCTTCAAGTCTTGTGCGGCCGGGCGGACGACCATGTTAATCGGCCGAAGCGATGCCCGGGGCGCCGCGTGGAGAGACGAGCCCATGTCGATGAAAGAAGGCGATGTCGGACGGCGTCGCGTGCTGGCCCTGATCGGGGCGACGGCTCTGGCGGGATGCGCGCCCCGCTCATCCGAAGACCGGCCGCTCGACCTGTTCGCGGCGGCCAGCCTGCGTGAAGTGCTCGACGCCGCCGCCGCCCAGTATGATCGGTCCTCGGGGCGGCGCGTTCGCGCGACCTATGCCGGCAGCGCCCAGCTCGCGCGTCAGATCGCGCAAGGCGCCCCGGCCGATCTGTTCATCTCGGCCGACGAAGACTGGATGGACTGGCTGCAAGGCCGCGGCCTGGTCGAGATCGCCGCGCGCCGCCGCCTCGCCGCCAATCGGCTGGTGTTGGTCGCGCCGGCCTCGGCTGCGGCCGGCATGGTCGATCTGGCCTCGCCAGACGCCGTGGCTCAGCGACTAGGGGAGGGCCGTCTGGCCATTGCCGAGGCCTCAGTGCCGGCGGGCCGTTATGGGCGACAGGCGCTTATGCGTCTGAACCTCTGGTCCCAGGTCAAGGATCGCCTGGCGCCGACAGCGGATGTACGCGCCGCCCTGGCGCTGGTGGCGCGAGGAGAGACCCCGCTCGGGGTGGTCTATGCGACCGACGCCCGCGTCGAGGCGAAGGTCCGGGTGGCGGCGGTCTTTCCAACGGACGCCCATGTGCCCATCCTCTATCCCGGCGCGCCCGTCCGACGCCTTGACGGGGCCGGGGATATTCAGGGGGCGCAGGTCTTCCTCGATTTTCTGACCAGCCCCCAGGGTCAGGCTTTGTTTAGGGAATTCGGCTTTGCCCCGCCCGTTTGAGCCCGTCCGGTGATCCCGTTCAGTCTCGAGGAACAGCAGATCATCGGTCTGTCGCTGAAGGTCGCGGCGACCGCGACCCTGTTCAGCCTGCCGCCCGGCGTCGCCCTGGCCTATCTCCTGTCGCGCGGCGACTTCCCCGGAAAGGGCCTGCTGTCGGGCCTGACCCATTTGCCGCTGATCCTGCCGCCGGTCGTGACAGGTTATGGGCTCTTGCTGCTGTTCGGACGCAGCGGTCCGCTTGGCGCCTGGCTGGAGCCGCTGGGAATCGTCTTCGCCTTCGATTGGACGGGGGCGGCGCTGGCCGCCGCCATCATGGGGTTTCCGCTGCTGGTGCGGGCCGTCCAGCTGTCGTTCGACCTTGTCGATCCCCGAATCGAGCGGGCCGCTGAAACCCTGGGGGCCAGCCCCTTCATTCGTTTCCTGACCGTCACTCTGCCGCTCGCTCTGCCGGGTCTCGCCGCCGGAACCGTGCTCGCCTTCGCCAAGGCCTTGGGCGAGTTCGGCGCCACCATTACCTTCGTCGCCAACATACCCGGCGAGACCCGCACCCTGCCGCTGGCCATCTATAGTCTGACCCAGGCGCCGGGCGGCGAGGCCGCTGCGCTGCGGCTCGTCCTGATCTCCATCGGCGTCTCGATTACGGCGCTCCTGATCTCCGAGTGGGGCGCCCGGGTCGCCGCCCAGCGGATCGGGGCGACGCGATGACCCTGGACGTATCCTGTCAGATCGAGCGCGGCGATTTCTCGTTGGAGATCGATTTCTCGAGCGACGCCCGCATCACCTGCCTGTTCGGCCGCTCGGGCAGCGGAAAAACCACTCTGGCCGAGGTCGTCGCCGGCCTGATCCGCCCCCGTAGCGGCCGGGTGGCGCTGGACGGAGAGGTCTTGTTCGACGACTCAACGGGTCTGTCGATTCCGACCTGGAAGCGGCGTATCGGCTACGTGTTCCAGGACGCGCGCCTGTTTCCGCACATGACGGCGCGGGACAATCTTCTGTACGGCCCGCGACGGGCCGGCGATCCTCGGCCGGATCTGGAGGAAATCGTCGCCCTGCTGGGGCTTGAAGCCCTTCTGGAGCGGCGGCCGGGCGTGTTGTCGGGCGGCGAGGCGCGCCGGGTCGCGATCGGGCGTGCGCTGTTGACCCGCCCCCGGTTGCTGATCCTGGACGAACCCCTTTCGGGCCTGGACGGCGCCCGACGCGGCGAAATCCTGCCCTATCTCGATCAGTTGTCGCGAGCGGGACCGCCCATTCTCTACGTCAGTCACGCCGTCGAAGAGGTCGCGCGTCTGGCCGATCGTGTGGTGCTGGTCGGTGACGGTCGCGCCGTGGGCGCCGAGCCCCCGGACCAGGCTTTCGACCGGCCGGAGGCCGAGACCGCCGCCGGGCTCAGTGCGCCGCTGTCCATCCTCGACGGGCGGGTGAGCGGGCACGACCCGGCCGGCTGCGCCACGCGGATCGACCTGGCCGGAACCCCCTTCCTGTCGCCGCTTCTGGATGTCGCGCCGGGCGAGCGGCTGAGGATCGTGGTCGATGCGCGCGACGTGGCCCTGGCCCTGACCGACCCGATCGACGCCAGTTTCCAGAACCGGCTGCCGATGCGGGTGGCGAGCCTTGAAACCCGAGGAGACGGGGTTCTGACGCGGCTGGAGGCGGGCGGGCTCACGCTGAAAGCCCTGGTCACGCCTCAGGCCTGTCGCCAGCTCGATCTGACGCCCGGCTTGCCCGTGATCGCCCTGGTCAAGGCGACCGCCGCCGCGCGCTACGCCTGACAGGGATCACGGTCGGGCCAGGCGCGGCGTCGCCAGCATCGGCCCATAGGCGAACACGAATGTGAAAAAGGCCGCCGACCAGAGGGCGGCGGAGACGGTCAGCAGCAGCGGATAGAGGCTGGGCGTCAGTCCGCCCGCCACGCGGGACAGGGCGGCGGCGTTGATCAGTCCGTAGATCGCGACCTCGGTTCGCCCGGCGACCAGGGGCCGTCCGGCATGGCCCCGGCTGGCGCGGGTCATGACGGCCAGGGTCATGACGCCGACCGCCCCCGCCGTCAGGGCGTGCACGCCGACGGACGGTGACATCAGGCGCGGCGCGGTGATCGAGAGACCCATCAGGATCAAGCTCGCAGCAAGCCACATATAGCCGAGGTGCAGGATCCACACGAGCGGTTCGGTCAGGGTCGCGTGACCGCGCCATCGCCCCAGACGCAACAGCGTCAGGCCGCCCGCCGTCAGAAGCGTCGCTCCGGTCCCCGGATGCGCGGGACTGACGCACCAGGCGGTCAGGGCTGCAGCGGTGACGATCAGGGCTGCGGCGTCAAAACGACCCGCGACGGCGGGCAGCGGCCCGCCGCGTTTGATCTGCCAGTTGCGAGTGAAACTGGGCGTGATCCGGCCGCCGATCACGGCGATGAGCAGGGCGACGATTCCGAGCCCCAGTCGGGTGGACAGGGAGGCGACACCGCTCGCCTTCGCCTCAAGGTGGAAGCCGATATTGGCGAGGGCGAAGAGACTGACCATGACGGCGACAGGAAGGTTGCGGCCGTTTCGGCCCGCCGCCGCCTCTCGCCAGATCAAGCCCGCCATGACCGACAGGAACAGGCTGTCGATAATCCCGGGCCAGGCCGCGTCGGCCAGGCTGGGGGCCAGGGCCTTGGCGAGCATGGCGGCCCGACCCGCCGCCCACAAGGCGAACAACTGGGCCAGCGGACGGCCAACGACGGGCAGGCGGCCGGTCCAGTTGGGCACGGCGGTCAACAGAAACCCCGCCACGACGCCGCCCGTATAGCCGAACAGCATTTCATGGATGTGCCAGCCAAGGCCGACCGGACCTCCGGCGAGAAAGGCGTAAAGCCAGAGGGGCGCGGCCACCGCCGACCACAGGGCGCCGAACAGGAAGAAGGGGCGCAGACCCAGGCTAAAGACGGCCGGCCCCCGATAGGCCCGAAGCGCGGCGGCCGTATTCACCGCGGCCTCGGAACGACGGATTCAGCCCTGACCCTCATCCGCATTTGGAGTGGCCGCACTCGAGACAACTGTCGCAACCCTCCTTGCGCACCAGGCCTGGCGCGCCGCAGCGGGGGCAGGCCGAGGGCGCCGGCCCGGGCGCTGTGGAAACGGGGTGAGGTTCGATGGATTCGGCGGACTCGCACCCGCTTTCTGCGGCGAGGCCAAGGTGCCGCTCAATCACTGCGCCGATCGCTGCGGGAAGCGACGGCGTGTAGCGCCCTTCCATCCAGGCGCCGCCGCCGGGATCGAACACCGCCTTCAACTCCTCGGCGACAAAGGAGACGTTCCCGCCGCGCCGGAAGACCGCCGAGACCATCCGGGTCAGGGCGACGGTCCAGGCGTAGTGCGCCATGTTCTTGGAGTTGACGAAGATCTCGAACGGCCGCCGCGCGCCTTCGTCATCGGGGTCCGCGTCATTGATGGTGACGTAGACGGCGTGGGCGTCCAGCGGCCAGCGGATCTTGTAGGTCGCGCCTTCGAGCCGACCGGGGCGCGGCGTCAGAGGATCGACGTCGGACGACGGAGCCGCCGCGGGAACGGAGGCCGGCGACTCGACGCTGAGCACCGAGCCGGTGATGGCGTTGGGGCGATAGGTGGTCAGCCCCTTGCAACCCATCCGATAACCTTGACGATAGACATCCGAAAACGCCTCAAAGTCGATGTTTTCCGGGCAGTTGATCGTCTTCGAGATCGAGCTGTCGATCTGCGCCTGCGCCGCCGCCTGCATCCTCAGGTGATGCTCCGGGGTCAGGGTCTGGGCGCTGACGAAGGCGTCGCCGGGCGCGCTGTCGAGCGGCGCGTCAGGGCCTTTGAGCGTCTTCCATAACGCCAGGGCGTAGTCTTCGACGGCCTCCTCACGTCGCGTCCCATCGGGCTGCATGACCTTGCGCGTATAGGCGAAAGCAAACACGGGCTCGATGCCGGACGAGACATTGCCGGCCAGGAGGGAGGTGGTGCCCGTCGGCGCGATCGAGGTCAGACAGCCGTTGCGCAGGCCGTGAAGCCCGATCAGTTCCCGAGTCTCCGCATCCAGGCTTGCGAGATTGGGCCGCTGCAGCATCGCGGGGTCATAGAGGGGGAAGGCGCCCTTTTCGGCCGCGAGTTCAGCCGAGGCGCGATAGGCTTCTCGCCGGATCAGGCCCAGCCACCGCCCGGTCAGGGCGACGGCGCGGTCTTCTCCATAGCGGGCGCCGCAGAAGATCAGGGCGTCGGCCAAGCCGGTCACGCCGAGGCCAAGCCGGCGTTTGGCGCGGGCTTCGGCCTCCTGGGCGGGCAGAGGAAAACGGGAAATGTCGATGACATTGTCCAACATCCGCACGGCAGTGCGGGTGAGGTCGGCCAACTTCTGTTCGTCCAGCGCCGCATCGGGCTCGAAAGGCGCCGAGACGAGGCGGGCCAGATTGATCGACCCGAGAAGACAGGCTCCATAAGGCGGCAACATCTGTTCGCCGCAGGGATTGCTGGCCGCGATGACTTCGCAATGCGCCAAATTGTTCGCAGCATTGACCCGATCGATGAAGATCACGCCCGGTTCCGCCGCGTCATAGGTGGCCTGCATCAGTCGGGTCCAGAGATCCGTGGCGCGGACCGTGCGTCGGATTTCGCCGTCGAACACCAGGGGCCAGTCCGCATCCGCGTCCAATGCGGCCATGAAGGCGTCGGGAACCAGAACCGAGAGATTGAAATTCCTGAAGCGGACCGCGTCGCGTTTGGCGTCGATGAAGGCCTCGATGTCCGGATGGTCGATGCGCAAACAGCCCATCATCGCCCCGCGCCTCTGACCGGCGGACATGATGGTGCGGCACATCGAATCCCACACGTCCATGAAACTGAGCGGACCCGAGGCCTCCGCCCCGACCCCTCGCACGAGAGCGCCGGAGGGGCGGACTGTGGAAAAGTCCATGCCGACGCCGCCGCCCTGCTGCAGGGTGACGGCGGCTTCGCGCAGATGCTGGAAGATGCCGTCCAGATCGTCCGGGACGACGCCCATGACGAAACAGTTGAACAAGGTCACGGCGCGACCAGTGCCGGCGCCGGCGAGGATTCGTCCAGCGGGCAGGAACCGGTAGGCGTCCAGCGTCTCGCGGAACCGGGCCCGCCATCGCGCCCGGGTCTTGGTCGGCTCCGCTTCGGCCAGGGCGGCCGCCACACGGTCCCATGTGGCTTCGACGGTAGCGTCTCCCGTCCCCTCGTGCGGGCGGAAGCGATATTTGCTGTTCCAGATTTCTCCGGCCAAGGGACTGTCGAACGCCATAGCTGCACCCTGTCAAAACGTGGCGCTCAGACTCGGTGATTCCCTGCGGCGTGCGGAACAGGCTGCGGCATGTCGCAGGCGCCGACGAGCGTCAGCATCGCCCTTGACGCCGATCAAGCCGAGCGCGGCCTCAGCGGCCTAGAAGGAGCGAAACCCCAGGCCGGGGCGCAAAAAGGGACCCTTCGCCGCATGGCTCTTCGACATCAATCCATCGCCGCGATCGCCGCCTCTCTTCCGGGCGCTTGCGACGTCCTGCTGCGCCACAAGATCGATTTCTGCTCCAAAGGGGAGGCGACCCTGGCCCTGGCGGCGGAGGCGCGTCGTCTGAATCTCGCTGAGCTCCAAGCCGAACTATCCGCCACCGCACGCCAGGCCGAGCCCTATCCGACCGAACCCGCAGCGCTCATCGCCCACATCATCGAGCGCTACCACAAGGTCCATCGCCTCGAGTTTCCGGGTCTCATTGACACCGCGCGCCGCGTCGAAGCGACGCATAAGGATCGCTGCGACTGTCCACGCGGCTTGCACGACCTGCTGTCGCGCATGTTCGAGGACCTTGAGGACCATCAGCACAAGGAGGAGGCGATTCTGTTTCCCATCATGCTCAACGGCGGGGAGCCGAGCTTGCACCAGCCCATCGCTCGAATGCTCCAGGATCATGTTGAGTTGATCGACGCCCTCGATCTCATGGCCGATCTGACGGGCGACTTTGCTCCGCCCGCCGACGCCTGTGGCTCCTGGCGCGCGCTCTATGTCGGTTGTCGGAAGCTGGACGCGGACCTGCGGGTCCACGTCCATCTGGAGAACAACCTGCTGTTTCCGCGCTTTTCCTAGGCTTCAGAAGTCCAGAACCGGGACCATGTCGCCGGGGGGCAGGCCTGGCGCGCCTGGGCGCCGGCGGATCAGGAGGTCGGCGCCGGCCAGCGCCTTCTGGGTCGCCGAATCCTGGACCTTGAGCCCGGCGACGCCATCGCCGTCGGGACGCCCCCGTTCAAAGGTCTCGCGGTCGCCGCAAGGCTTGAGGGCTTCGGTCAGGATCATGTCCCGCCAGGCCAGCCGTTCGGCCGGATCGCGGCCCGCCAGGCCCGCGATCAAGGGCGCCAGAAACAGACGCGCCGTGACCATGGCGGATGTCGGATTGCCTGGCAGGCCCATGACCAGTTCGCGACCGGCGCGTCCGAACCAGACCGGCTTGCCTGGCTTCATGGCCACCTTGGAAAAAATCAGGTCCAGGCCGAATCCGGCGAACATCGAACGGGCGTAGTCCTTGTCGCCCACCGAGGCCCCGCCTGTGACCACGACCACGTCGGCCGTATCAAGGGCAAGACGGGCGGCGGCCTTGAGCTGGTCGGGGGCGTCGGCCAGACGACGGCGGTCCAGGACCTGGCCGCCGCTGGCTTCAACCAGGGCGGCGACGCCGAACGACACGCTTTCGGGAATACTGCCGGCTGTCTCCAGAGACTGGCCCGGCGCCGCCAGTTCATCGCCGGTGCTCAGAATGACGACCCGGGGTTGGCGCACGACGGAAAGGGCGGCGACATCGGCGGCGGCGGCGGCCACCAGGGCGCGGTAGCCGAGCCGGGTCCCCGCCGCCAGCAGCACGTCGCCGGCTTCGAAATCAGAACCGGCGGCCCGGATGTGACGTCCTGGTCCCGGCGCCGTCGCAAATAGGGCCAGTTCGCCGTCGCGGCCGACTTCCTCCTGGACCACGACGCGGTCGGCTCCGGTCGGCACAGGGCCTCCCGTGAAGACCCGCACGCAGGTCTTGGACGGCAGGACGGGAAGGTCGCCGCGCCCTGCGAAGGCCACCGAGGCGATCGGCAAGCGCGCCGGCAGGATCGACAGATCGACGTCGCGAACGGCATAGCCGTCCATGGCCGAGACCGCCGTCCGCGGCGCGGCGCCACGCGCCTTGAGATCGGTCGCCAGCACGCGTCCGCTCGCCGCTTCGAGCGCGACGACTTCGGAACCGAGCGGATTCGCCTGGGCTAGGAGGCGGGCCAGGGCCGTATCGAAATCCGTCACGCGGCGCTGTCCTCCTCGACGGTCCAATCGCCCGAGCGTCCGCCGGACTTGGACAAGAGCCTCACCTGGCTGATAATCATGCCGCGGTCGGCGGCCTTCAGCATGTCGTAAAGGGTGAGGCAGGCCACCGAGACGGCGGTCAGGGCCTCCATCTCAACCCCAGTGGAGCCGCTGACACGGGCCTCCGCCGTTACGACAAAGCCGGGAAGATCGTCGTCGACCGCCACCTTCACCGACACCTTGTCTAGGCTCAACGGATGGCACAGCGGGATCAGATCGGCCGTACGTTTGGCGCCCATGATCCCCGCCAGTTCCGCAGTGGTGATGACGGCGCCCTTGGGCGCCTTGTCGTCGCGCACCAGGGCGAGGGTGGCTGGCGCACAGAAGACCCGCCCTTCGGCCACGGCGCGTCGCGCCGTTACAGCCTTGTCTCCGACATCGACCATGTGCACCCGGCCTGCGGCGTCCAGATGGGTGAGGCCGCTCATGGGCAGATGCCCCGGAAGCGCGGAATTTGGCCGACGAGGGAGCAGGGGCGAAAGCGGCTGTCCAGTTCCTCGGCCAACACCAGGTCCCAGGCGTCGCGACAGGCGCCGGTGGAGCCGGGCACGCAAAAGACGAAGGTGTCCTCGGCCTGACCCGCCAGGGCGCGCGACTGCAGCGTCGCCACGCCGACCGTCCCCAGACTGGCCAGGTGGAACACCACGGAAAACCCTTCCAGCTCGCGTCGGAACAGCGGCTTGACGGCTTCCGGGGTCACGTCACGCGGCGAAAAGCCGGTGCCGCCCGTCGTCAGGACGACGTCCACTTCGGGGCCAGAGATCCAGACCTTCAGCTGGTCTCGGATCGCATCGACATCGTCGTGGACGATCGCCTTCCCGGCCAGCCTATGGCCGGCACCGGTCAGCCGTTCGACCAAGAGGCCGCCGGAGGTGTCCGTGGTTTCGTCGCGGGTGTCCGATATGGTCAGAACCGCGATGTTCAGGGGGTGAAACGGCAGAGTTTCATCGATTCTTCCGGCCATCAGGGGGTCTTGTCCTTCCAGCGCGCCAGGGCGGCGCGATCTTCGTCCACGGGCTCGATCCAGCGCGCGCCGGCGGGGCCGGTCTCGCGCTTCCAGAATGCGGCCTCGGTCTTGAGCCTGTCCATCAGATAGTCCGCCGCCTCGAAGGCCGTGCGCCGGTGCGGCGACGCGGTGGCGACGAAAACAATGGTTTCTCCCGGCGTAATCTCGCCGCAGCGATGCGCCACGATCAGGTCCTCGATCTGAAATCGCGCCGCAGCGGCTTCGGCGATGTCGCGCATAGAGCGCTCGGTCATGCCGGGATAATGGTCCAGCGTCAGGGCGGCGACGGTCGATCCGTCCCTGGACGTCCCGCGCGCGAGGCCGGTGAAGGTCACCACTGCGCCGTCGCCCGTCCGACCGGCCAAGAACGCCTCCAGCTCGGCCGCCGGAGACAAGGCGCCGAAGACCAGTCTAACGTCCAAGGCCACCTCATCCCCCCGAAAAGATGGAGAAGAAGGCGATCTCTTGGTCCGGTCGGGCCAGGGCGTCCTCGCCGGCGATGACCTGATCCACCGAGGCGCGCACGTCGGAGCGTATCAGGGCGTCGGCGGCGACCTCGTCCTGATCGGCGAGGCGGCGTCTTATCTCACGTACGGTCAAACCTTCGGCAGGCAGCTCCAGGGCGCCTTCTGTGCCCAGCTTTTCAGCGACGCGGCCAAAATAGAGGATGCGGGTCATGGCTATTCAGTATCCGGCCGTCGAAACGGCTCTGTTGAGGTTGCGCGGCGCGCAGAGGCGGAACCCGGCCCTGGAAGAGAAGACATCAAGCCGCTCCTTCCAATCAATAGCCAGAGCGAATCTTGGGCGAGCGAATGGGGGAGGGACAAGTTGGCTGCTCGGGTCGGCTTCGGCCATCGAGATCGACCCTCCGGCCGATCACTTTGGCGATTTCACGTCCCTTACAACACGCAGCGATAATCAGAATTGTCTTCCGTCAAATGGTGCGCTGACTCTCGTCATGCGGCGGCGGTCGCCAGAGTTCGATTTGCGTTTGATGGGCTGTTCATCGCTAAGGCGGGCCCGATGCCCCGCCGTTCGCTTGACGCTTGATGATATCGAAGATTGAACGGCCTGCTACCCTGACAGCCAACGGTGACCCGGCCAAGTGATCCATCCAGCACCAAAAGGAAACGCCGCCGAAGGCGCGGCGCAGGGTTCGGCAGGCGAGGTCTTCTTTACCTTTCTGAAGTTGGGCCTGACCGCGTTCGGCGGACCGATCGCTCATCTCGGGTATTTTCGCGACGAGATTGTTTTGCGTCGTAAATGGCTCAACGAGGCCGCCTATGCGGACCTTGTGGCGCTTTGTCAGTTCCTGCCCGGACCTGCGTCTAGTCAGGTGGGATTTGCGCTGGGTCTGATGCGGGCGGGCCCCTTAGGCGCCCTGGCGGCCTGGGCCGCATTCACGCTTCCCTCGGCAGCAGCTCTGGTTCTGTTTGCCTATGGCGCACAGTCCTTGGGTGGCCCGATCGCGCTCGCCTTAGTCCATGGGCTCAAGCTCGTCGCCGTCGCTATCGTTGCGCAAGCCGTGGTGGGCATGGCGATGACGCTCACGCCGGACGCTCAGCGGGCAGGCATCGCTGTTGGAGCGACGCTGATTGTATCCTTGGCGGCGGGGGGACTGACACAGGTCGCCGCGATCACCATGGGCGCGATCTTGGGGCTCGTCGTCTGCCGTGGCGCACCCCAGGCTCCCGTTCAGCCGCTTCCCTTTCCTGTCAGCCGGCGGGCCGGCGCTGCGGCTCTGTTGGTCTTCGGCGTCTTGCTGTTGGGCTTGCCTTTCCTCGTCATCGCCACGGATTCTCACGGCTGGGCGCTTTTCGAAGCCTTCTATCGCTCAGGAGCAATGGTGTTTGGCGGTGGCCATGTCGTCTTGCCCTTGCTGCAGGCCGGCGTCGTGGGACCGGGCTGGGTTGGCGAAGACGTCTTCCTTGCCGGCTATGGCGCCGCGCAGGCCGTGCCGGGACCGCTTTTCACCTTCTCCGCCTATCTGGGTTTTATAGGTGCCCCTGCGCCCAACGGCCTGGGCGGCGCGTTCATCGCCTTGATTGGCGTCTTCCTGCCCGGTCTCTTAATTTTGGTCGGCGTGGTCCCTTTCTGGGGCGGCGTGCGGACGCGGCCCGCCGCGCAAGCCGCACTGCGAGGGGCCAACGCCGCCGTCGTGGGTATTCTTGCGGCGGCGCTCTATGATCCGGTTTGGGAGAGCGCGGTCCTATCGCCTATCGATTTGACCTTGGCTGCTGCTGGCTTCGTTCTGCTCGTTCCCTTTCGGACGCCGCCCTGGCTCGTCGTCTTGAGCCTTGTCGCTTCCAGCATGGCGGTCTCTCTCGTCGTCGGCTGAAGCCGAAGCCCTCCAATCCAATTAGCCGACCGGACGGCCATGGCTGGGTGGCGGCGTCTTGGGGAGGGCGGCTGGATCTGAAGTGGACAGTCTCAGCCCCGCGTCCGCCCACGCAAGCAATTCATTCTCCGCATAGACCACTCGACCGCCCAGTTTTCTGTACCGGGGGCCTGTGCCACAGGTCCTATGCTTCTCCAGCGTTCTGCCGGACAAGCCAAGCAGTCGGCCAGCTTCCGGCGTCCTCAGAAATCGGCCTGGAACGCGTGTTGTTTCTTCCATGACGCAGATCCTCGATCAGTTTGGACCTGTGAGTCTCCAAACAGGATCGAGAAGACTAAATACCGATCCCTACGGTCGGAGGTTCTCGGTCCTGAAGCGGTCGGGCGGGTTGGGTCCTGCCTTAATGACGAGTCTCGTCATCATGACGGAGCATAGATTCAATCTATCGTCAGAGAACGGCTTGCGACCTTCCGGATCGGCTTTCAAAGACCTCGAAATCGACCGTTTTTTTCACCGTTTTTCTCTGGCCGAGAAACGGTGGCCCGGGAGGTTGGGTAAAAATGTTCAATGAAATCAATAAGACGATGGTGGGTGATGTAGGGTTCGAACCTACGACCCGCTGATTAAGAGTCAGCTGCTCTACCAACTGAGCTAATCACCCGACCGGTCGTCTTCGTCTTCGGGGGCGAGAGGCCTTGCCGAAGGGCGCTCCTACTACCCAGCCCTTGGGGGGTTGGCAAGCGCTTTCGCAAACTTTCTTTGACGGGCATGGTCCGCACGGAATCGGTCGCGTGGGGCGGCGGGGGAGCAAGCATCATGGCCTTCTGGAACCGGCGTCGTTCGATCGACGTCATGACGGCGCCGCACGACGGACCACGCCTGAAGCCGACGCTCAGCTGGCCGCACCTGCTGGCCCTGGGCGTGGGCGCCATCGTCGGCACCGGCATTCTGACCCTGATCGGGGTCGGGGCGGGGCTGGCGGGGCCGGCGGTGCTGATCAGTTTCGGCCTGGCCGGCCTGGTCTGCGCCTGCGCCGCCCTGGCCTATGCCGAACTGTCGACCATGATGCCGGCTGCGGGCAGCGCCTATACCTATTCCTACGCCGTCCTGGGCGAGATGATCGCCTGGGTCGTGGGCTGGAGCCTGATCCTGGAATATTCGCTGGTGGTCAGCGCCGTGGCGGTGGGCTGGTCCGGTTACGCCGTCGGCTTCCTCAGCGGTCTGGGCGTCGATCTGCCGGCCGCCCTGGTCGCCGGGCCCCACGCCGGCGGGATCATCAACCTGCCGGCCGTGGCCATCATCGGGGTGGTGACGGGCCTGCTGCTGCTGGGCACCAAGGAGAGCGCGACGCTGAACGCCGTGCTGGTGGTGATCAAGATCGCCGCCCTGGTGGTCTTCGTCGCCATCGCCCTGCCGGCCTTCAAGCCCGAGAACTTCACCCCCTTCATGCCCAACGGCTTCGGCGCCCCCTTCGTCCAGACCGGGGTGATGGCGGCGGCGGCCATCATCTTCTTCGCCTTCTATGGGTTCGACGCCATTTCGACGGCGGCCGAGGAGACCAAGAAGCCCGAGCGCGACCTGGCCATCGGCATCGTCGGCTCCATGCTGGTCTGTACGGCCCTGTATCTGGTGGTCGCGGCCGCCGCCATCGGCGCACGGCCGGTGGCGGACTTCGCCGACAGCCCCGAGCCCCTGGCCCTGATCCTGCGCCAGATGGGGCAGGGGACGGCGGCCCAGTGGATCGCGGCGGCGGCGGTGATCGCGCTTCCGACCGTGCTGCTGGCCTTCCTGTTCGGCCAGAGCCGCATCTTCCTGGGCATGGCGCGCGACGGCCTGCTGCCGCGCCGCCTGGCCAAGGTGTCGGCGCGCGGCGTGCCGGCGGTGGTGACGGTCTTTACGGCTGTGGTGGTGGCGATCCTGGCCGGCCTGCTGCCGCTGGACGAACTGGCCTCCCTGGCCAACGCCGGCACCCTGGCGGCCTTCTGTTCGGTGGGGGTGTGCCTGGTCGTGCTGCGGATTCGCGAGCCGAATCGCAAACGGGTGTTCAAGGCGCCGCTGTGGCCCCTGGTCGGCGCGATCAGCGTGATCGGCTGCATCGTCTTCTTCCTGAGCCTGAAACCCGTCACCCAGGTGGGCTTCGTCGTCTGGAACCTGATCGGCGTGGCCATCTATCTGCTGTGGTCGTCGAAGAACTCGCGTCTGGCCAAGGGCGAGGAAGAAGCCGCCTGATGGCGCGCCGCGACCTGACCGGCGCCGTCGACTTCAGCGTCCTGGAGGGCATGACCGGCGGCGACGCGTCGATTTCGGAAGAGGTGCTGGGCCTGTTCGTCGAACAGGCCGCCCTCTGGTCCGTTCTGCTGAACCCCAAGGCCGACGGTTGGCGCGACGGGGTGCACACCATTCGGGGCGCGGCGGCAGGGATCGGGGCCGGCGACCTGGCGTCGATCTGCGCCGAGGCGGAAGCTTCGGAACAGGCCTTGGCGGCGCCGGCGCTGGACCGGGTCCGGACGGCGCTGGACGCCGCCCTGGCCGACGTCGCCGCCTATCGGCACGAGCTGATGCTGAGGGGGTTGCGGGGTTAGTCCAAATCCTGTGCGGCGTGGCGAATGTCGAGGATGACGACCAGGTCGTTCGCCACGCGATAGCGGATCAGATACGGCGGAATATGGGTCAGCTGGCGACGCCCGCCGCTGATCGGCGCGCCGCGCTCCGGAAACTCGGACAGACTGTCGCCCGCCGTCTTCAGGCGCCTGGAAATCCGCTGACTGGCCAGCGGGTTAAAGTCGGAAATATAGGCTTGGATCGAACGGAGGTTCCGAAGAGACCGGACCGTCCAGATCACCCTAGTCATCCAGGCCCCAGGATGCGGGCGGCGGTCCTTCCTCGGGCGTGCCCCAGGTCAGAAGCCACTTCGAGACCTCTTCATGAGGCACGACCCGACCGGCCGCGAAATCGGCCTCCGCCTCTTCCAGGGATCGGGCGTCCGCCTCGGGGTCAGGCTGGCTGAAGATAGAAGGTTCCTGATGCGCCATGTCAGGAGAATACCACTGTAAGGCGTTAGCTCCGAGTCCGGTCGTAGACCGCGAACTCGTGGGCGATGCAGCGGTCGATCAGCAGGCGCCAGACCGGTTCGGCGATCTCGGGCGCCAGGTCGTGGGCTTCGGCGGCGGTCAGGACCTTGGCCACGACGTCGTCGATGCGGGCCTGGTCGAAGACGGCGTCGCGGTCGGGCTTGATGCGGGCGGCCGCCTCCATATAGCGCTGGCGTTCGGCCAGCAGGGCGACCAGGGCGCGGTCCAGGGCGTCGACGCCCTGGCGGACCTCGGCCATCGACTGGCATTCGGCGGGATCGACGCGGGCGTCGACGGCGACAAGGGCAGGGTGGTGCATGGCCCCGGCTTTCGCCGGGATGGGCGGACTTTTCAACCCCTAGCCGACGAAGGCGCGTTCCAGCACATAGTCGGCAGGCTCGGCGTTGGAGCCTTCCTTGAGCCCATAGGTCTCCAGCAGTTCGCCCGCTTCCTTGATCATGGCCATTGAGCCGCACAGCATGGCGCGGTCGCGGGCGGGGTCGAAGCCTTCGGGCAGGCCCAGGTCGCGGAAGAAGTCGCCCGACTTGATGCGGTCGGTGATCCGGCCGGGGGTCACGAATTCCTCGCGCGTGACCGTCGGATAATAGGTCAGCTGCGCCCTGGCCTCGTCGCCGATCAAGGGATCGTCGTGGATCTCGCGGGTGAAGAAGTCGCGGTAAGCTAGGTCGGCGACGCTGCGCACCGTGTGGATCACATAGACATGGCCGAAGCGGGAATAGGTCTCCGGATCGCGCGCCACGCTCAGCCAGGGGGCCAGGCCCGTGCCCGTGCCGATCAGGAACAGCCGCTCGCCGCCGGTCAGGGCGTCCAGGACCAGGGTGCCGGTGGGCTTCTTGCCCATCAGCACTGTGTCCCCGGCCACGATCTTCTGCAGCCGCGAGGTCAGGGGACCGTCGGCGACCTTGATCGAGAAGAACTCCAGCTCCTCGGCCCAGCAGGGGCTGGCGATGGAATAGGCGCGCAGCACCGGCTTGCCGCCGTCTTCGCCCGGCAGGCCGATCATCACGAACTCGCCCGAACGGAAGCGGAAGTCCTCGGGCCGTTTCACGCCGAAGCTGAACAGGCTGTCGGTCCAGTGGCGGACCCACAGAACCTCCAGTTCGTTGAACGGGCTGGCTTTGACGGGAGCGGGGGAGAGGGCGGCGTCGGTCATCGTACGCCTCTCTAATCTGAGACCCGCTCGCAGGGAAGGAAAAGCCATCGTCCCAACGGCGACTTTTCCTCGTGACGGCTTGCAGAAGCGCCGCTAGCGTCGCCGACCATGCGCACAATTCTTCTCGCCTCGACCATCCTCCTCTCGGCCGGTTCAGCGGTCGCCCAGGAGTCGCCCTCCAATATCCTGACGCCCGAGCGGGTCTTCTCCAGCCCCAGCCTGAACGGCCCGGTGGCCAAGGGGGTCAGCCTGTCGCCCGACGGCCAGCTGGTGGCCTTCCTGCGCTCTCGCGAGGACAATGTGGACGTCCAGGACCTGTGGGCCGCCCCGACCGGCGAGGGCGAACCATACAAGCTGATCGACGCCCGCGCCCTGGTCCCCGACGCCGGCGAACTGTCCGAGGCAGAAAAGGCCCGGCGCGAGCGGATGCGGATCAGCGCCCGTGGCGTGGTCGACTATTCCTGGGACCAGCAGGGCCGCTACATCCTGGCGCCGCTGGAAGGCGACATCTTCCTGGCCAGCCGCGCCGACGGCAAGGTGCGCCGCCTGACCGAGACCGCCGCCGACGAGATCGACGCCAAGGTCTCGCCCAAGGGCAATTATGTCTCCTGGGTCCGCGACCAGAACCTGGTCATCTATGATCTGGCGACCGGCCAGGAGACCCCGATCACCGACGACGGCGCAGGCTTGATCGCCTGGGCCACGGCCGAGTTCATCGCCCAAGAAGAGATGGACCGCGACACCGGCTATTGGTGGAGCCCCGATGAACGCTACATCGCCCTGACCCGTGTGGACGAAAGCCCGGTGGACATCGTGCCGCGCTTCGAGATCACCGGCGCCGGCGCCACCATGGTCGAGCAGCGCTATCCCCGCGCCGGCCGCCCCAACGCCCTGGTCGAACTCTATGTCCGGGATCAGCAGACCGGCGCACGGGTCAAGGTGGACCTGGGGTCCAACACCGACATCTATCTGGCGCGGGTCGACTGGGCCGACGACGGCAAGACCCTGTACGTCCAGCGCCAGTCGCGCGACCAGAAGACGCTGGATCTGCTCAGCGTCGATCCGGCCACCGGCGCCTCTCGCGTGATCCTCAGCCAGAAGGCCCAGGCCTGGGTCGATCTGAACAACGACTTCCATGTCCTGGCGGACGGCCGTTTCATCTGGTCGAACGAGGACAGCGGCTGGCGCCACCTGTATCTGTACGACCGTAACGGCCGTCAGCTACGCGCCATCACGCGGGGCGACTATCCGGTCAAACATCTGGACGGCGTCAACGAACAGACCGGCGAGGTCTATTTCACCGCCTCGATGCGCGACGGCAAGGAACTGCCGATCGAACAGCAGATGTTCCGCGCCAGCCTGAACCGCACCGTCGATCCGGTGGCGGTGACCCCGGCCGGCGGCTGGTGGAACGTGTCGGTCAACGGGCCGGCGACGGCCTATGTCGGCAACTATTCCGATCCGAAGACCCCGCCCCAGTCGGCCCTGTACCGGATCGACGGCACGCGCGTGCGCTGGATCGAGGAGAACAGGCTCGACGCTGACCACGCCTTCGCCCCCTATGTCTCGCGGCTGCGCACGCCCGAGTTCGGCACGATCCAGAGCCACGGCGAAACCCTGGTCTGGCGCATGACCACCCCGCCGGACTTCGATCCGTCGAAGAAATATCCGGTGGTGATGCAGGTCTATGGCGGCCCCGGCACCGGCGCGGGCGTGCAGAAGAGCTGGCAGCCCCTGACCAACCAACTGCTGACCGAGGCCGGCTATATCGTCTTCCGCGTCGATAACCGCGGCGAGGGCGACCGGTCCCAGGCCTTCGAAACCAGCCTCTATCGCCGCCTGGGTCTTCCTGCGGTCGAGGATCAGGCCTTGGCCGCCAAATGGTTGAAGACGCTGCCCTATGTCGATCCTGACCATATCGCGGTCATGGGCTGGAGCTTCGGCGGCTTCCTCAGCCTGCTGACCCTGACCGACAAGAATGCGGACCTGGCGGCCGCCCTGGCCGGCGCGGCGCCGACGGAATGGAGCCTCTACGACACCCATTATACCGAACGCTACATGTCCACGCCGCAGGACAACCCCGAAGGCTACGCCGCCACCGACGTCCTGCCGCGCCTCGACGACCTGACCGGCCGGCTGCTGATCCTCCACGGCATGGCCGACGACAATGTCATATTCGGCAACGCCACCCGCGTGATCGACGCCCTTCAGGCCAAGAGCACGCCGTTCGAGATGATGCTCTATCCCGGCCAGAGACACGGCGTCCGCGGCGAACCGAGGCAACTTCAGCAATGGCGCACCTATCTCGACTTCCTGGACCGCATGATCGGCAAGCGGGCGGAACCGGCCGCCGACTGATCCTCGCGGCTGCGGTCGCGCTGTCCCTGGCGGGATGCGCGGCCGGGGCGGGCGGTCAGGCCGGGGAATATCCGTCCGCCGCAGCGGTGGTTGTGGCCGGCCGCCTGAACGACAGCGCCCACGCCGTCCTGCGCTGGAGTGACTCTTCGCCGACCGGCCGCGGCGTGTCCGCCGTGTCCGGAATGCCGATCCTGCTGAAGGACAATATCGAGACGACGGACATGCCGACCACGGCCGGGTCTCTGGCTCTGGCGAACAATGCGCCGGGCCGCGACGCGCCCCTGGTCGCCCGTCTGCGCGCCGGTGGCGCGGTCATCGTCGGCAAGACCAATCTGTCGGAATGGGCCAATATCCGCTCGTCGGACTCGATCAGCGGCTGGAGCGCGGTCGGCGGCCAGACCCTGAACCCCTATGATCTCGCCCGCACCCCCTGCGGCTCCTCGTCCGGCAGCGGCGCGGCGGTGGCCCTGGGCCTGACGCCGGCGGCCATAGGCACAGAGACGGACGGTTCGATCACCTGTCCGGCCTCGGTCAACGGGATCGTCGGGTTCAAGCCCACGGTCGGCCTGGTCTCGCGCACCCACATCGTGCCGATCAGCCATTCCCAGGACACCGCCGGCCCCATGGCGGCGACCGTTCGCGACGCCGCGCGGGTGCTGACCGTCATCGCCGGTTCGGACCCTGCCGACGCCGCCACCGCCGAGGCCGACGTCCGCAGGACCGACTATGTCGCCGCCCTCGACGCCGGGTCGCTGCGCGGCGCGCGCATCGGCGTGATGCGTTTCCTCAAGGGCTATTCGCCCGAGACCCAGGCGGTGTTCGAACAGAACCTCCAAGCTATGCGCGACGCCGGCGCCGTCCTGGTCGATCTGCCGGAGGGGCCTGACGGCCGCACCCTGGGCGAGGCTGAGTTCAAGGTGCTGCTGTACGAACTGAAGCACGATCTGAACGCCTATCTGGCCTCGACCGACCCGACCCAGGTCAGGACACGCACCCTGGCCCAGGTCATCGCCTTCAACGCCGCCGAGCCGCGCGAGACCGTGCTGTTCGGCCAGGACGTCTTCGAACAGGCCCAGGCCATGGGCGGGCTGGACGACCCCGCCTATATCCAGGCCCGCGCCACCTCGCTGCGACTGGCGGGGGAGGAAGGGATCGACCGGCTGATGCGGGCGCACAGCCTGTCCGCCCTGGTCGCCCCCACCACCTCGCGCGCCTGGACCAATGACCCCAAGGACGACGACGACATGCAGGGCGCCGCCAGCCGTCTGGCCGCCGTCGCCGGCTATCCCCACCTGACCGTGCCGATGGGGTTTGATCAGAATATGCCCGTAGGTCTCAGCTTTATCGGTGGAAAATGGGATGACGCGCGCATCCTTTCCCTTGGTTACGCCTTCGAACAGGCGACGCAGGCGCGGCGGCCGCCGCCTGTATCCCGGCCCTGACATCGGGCGGTCGCGGCCGCTGGGAATGCGGCATGAGCGACCTGATCGCCAATATCGTCGGCTCGGCCGCAGCGGTCTGCTCCGTGACCAGTTTCGCGCCCCAGGCGATCAAGATCTGGAAGGAACGCGACGCCTCGTCGGTCAGTCTGAAGACCTATTCCCTGACCGTGACCTGTTTCGCCCTGTGGGTCGTCTACGGCGTCATGACCCAGGCCTGGCCGGTGACCATCGCCAACTCATGCGCCCTGGTCATGGCTTCGGGGGTCCTGGCGATGAAATGGCGCTTCCGGAACGGCGATCCCGAAGCGTGACGGTTTGATCCGGATCAAGGCGAACCCTGTCTGACGGCGCAATCGTGGGCGGAGGAGATTTCGCATGCCCCAGGACGCAGTTCCATTCGTCGCCGCTATCGTCGCGGCCTTCGTCTTCTTCATGGCCGCGCTGGCCCTGGCCGGTCTGTATTCGCGCTCGTCCGACGACAAGTGACGACAGCTTTACCCGACGTGATCTTGGCGCCCTGCGCGATGCGGGTTACGGCATGTGTTCCAACGTCCAAGGGAGACGCCTCCAATGCCTGATCTCGCACAAGTCACAGAACACATCCGCGGCGCCGTCGGCGACAACTCCGGCCTCGGCAAGACCGTGAAGCTCGACCTCGGCGACGAGGGCAAGATCTTCATCGACGGCGCCTCGGTGCCGAACACCGTCACCAACGAAGACAAGCCCGCCGACGCCACCATCTCGATGAAATGGGATGACTTCATGGCCCTGTCGGAAGGCAAGCTGGATCCGATGATGGCCTTCATGCAGGGCAAGCTGAAGATCGCCGGCGATATGATGATCGCCCAGAAACTGGCCCCGCTGCTGAAGCGCTGATGGCAGGCTGAGCAACAGTTGATTGCGGCGCGGCTCCCCTCGGGGCCGCGCCGTTTTCGTCTTCAGCGCCCGTCAGAGACGCGAACGAAAAACGAGGAAACGACATGGACTTCAGACATTCCGACCGCGCCCTGGACTGGCACGCCCGCGTGCGCCGTTTCCTCGACGAACAGGTCATCCCGCGCGAGGCCGAATATTTCGCCCAGGTGCGCGAGAACCCGAACCGCCAGCCCCCGGTCATGGAGGCCATGAAGGCCGCCGCGCGCGAGGCGGGCCTGTGGAACATGTTCCTGCCGGGCGAGCATGGCGCCGGCCTGACCAACCTCGACTACGCGCCTCTGGCCGAGATGATGGGCGCCCATCTGTGGTCGTCGGAGGTGTTCAACTGCAACGCCCCCGACACCGGCAATATGGAAGTCCTGCACATGTACGGCGACGCGGCCCAGCAGGACCGCTGGCTGAAGCCGCTCATGGCGGGCCAGATCCGCTCGGCCTTCCTGATGACCGAGCCCGAGGTCGCCTCGTCCGACGCCACCAATATCCAGACCCGGATCGAGCGCGACGGCGACCACTATGTCATCAACGGCCGCAAATGGTGGTCGACCAATATGGCCCACCCGAACGTCGCCGTGACCATCGTCATGGGCAAGACCGACCCGGACGCCGCGACCCACGCCCAGCAGTCCCAGATCATCGTCCCCGTCGACACGCCCGGCTTCCGCGTCGAGCGGATGCTGTCGGTGTTCGGCTATGACGAACGCCCCATCGGCCACGCCGAGGTGGTGCTGGAGAACGTCCGCGTCCCCGCCTCGAACCTGATCGCCGGCGAGGGCCGGGGGTTCGAGATCGCGCAAGGCCGCCTCGGCCCCGGCCGTATCCACCACTGCATGCGCGTGATCGGCGCGGCCGAGCGGGCGCTGGAGCTGATGGTGAAGCGCCTCTTGAACCGCACCGCCTTCAGGAAACAGCTGGCCGAACATTCAGTCTGGGAGCAGCGGGTCGCCGACGCCCGCACCAATATCGAGATGTGCCGCCTGCTGGTGCTGAAGGCCGCCTGGATGATGGACGAGGCGGGGGCCAAGAACGCCCGCTCCGAAATCGCCCAGATCAAGGTCGCCGCCCCCCGCATGGCGCTTCAGGTCATCGACGACGCCATCCAGGCCTTCGGCGGCGCCGGCGTCTCGGGCGACACGCCCCTGGCCGAACTCTATGCGACGGTGCGCACCCTGCGGATCGCCGACGGCCCGGACGAGGTTCACAACCGCAGCATCGCCCGGCTGGAGTACGCCAAACACGGCGGCAAGCCGGTGCGTTGAATTCACCGTTACGCTTCCTAGATCAGGGGAACTCCGGCTGAGGCGTGACGTTCGTTCTGCTTGGACGACGCGACGCCCGCCGGGGCTTCGGGGCTGAGGCGGGACGGAACGGCTGACATGAATGCTCGCTTCGAGCCCGATACGCGGGCGGCGTCGGATGTGGCGCGTTTCAGGGAGACCCGGGTCGCCATGCCCGCCCTGGCCGACGGCCTTTCGCCCGAGGACCTGTCGGCCCAGTCCATGCCGGATTGCAGTCCCGGCAAATGGCACCTGGCCCACACCAGCTGGTTCTTCGAGGCCATGATCCTGTCGGCCGATCCGGACTACCAGCCGGTCGATCCGCGCTTCCAGCAGCTGTTCAACTCCTACTACGAGGCCCTGGGCGAACGGGTGCCCCGGCCCCAGCGCGGTCTGATGACCCGCCCCTCGGTGGACGAGGTCCTGGCCTATCGGCGCGAAATCGATCGCCGCATGGCCGCCTGGCTGGCCTCGGGTCCGTCCAGCGGTCAGCAACTCTATCTGTTCGAGCTGGGCCTGCACCACGACCAGCAGCATCAGGAGCTGTTCCTGATGGACCTGCTGAACCTGATGTCCCGCTCGCCGCTGGACCCGGCCGCCTATGGGGTCGAGCCGCGACAGGCCCCGTTGGAGCCCCCGCGCGGCGGCGTCGTCGCCTTCGACGGCGGCCTGGTCTCAATCGGTCACGACGGCCCCGGCTTCGCCTTCGACAACGAGGGGCCCTCGCACCGGGTCTGGCTGGAGCCCTTCGCTCTGGCCGCCGATCTCGTGACCAACGGCGACTGGCTGGGTTTCATCGCCGACGGCGGCTACGCCCGACCCGAGCTGTGGCTGTCCGACGGCTGGGCGACAGTCAAGGCCGAGGTCTGGACCGCGCCCCTCTACTGGCGCCGCGACGGCGACGACTGGAGCGTCATGAGCCTGACCGGCCGCGTTCCCGTCGACCCGGCCGCCCCGGTGCGTCATGTCAGCTTCTACGAGGCCGACGCCTACGCCCGCTGGGCCGGCAAACGCCTGCCGTCCGAGGCGGAATGGGAGCACGCCGCGACCACGGCCCCCGACGCCTTGTCCAACCTGTCGGGCGAGGTCTGGCAGTGGACGTCCAGCGCCTACGCCCCATACCCCGGCTTCCAGCCGACGCCGGGCACGGCGGCCGAGTACAATGGCAAGTTCATGGCCAATCAGATGGTCCTGCGCGGCGGCGCCTTCGCCACGCCGCCCGGCCATGCCCGCATCACCTATCGCAACTTCTTCTACCCCCAACAGAGGTGGGCCTTCATGGGTCTGAGACTGGCCGAAGACGCCCCGCACGAGCGCAAGGTTTCCCCCGAGGACGACCCCCAGACCGCCGCCTTCCGGCGTGACCTGGTCCAGGGCCTGTCGCGTGGCCAGAAGGCCGTGCCGCCCAAATGGTTCTACGACGCCGAGGGCTCGCGCCTGTTTGAGGACATCACCGCCCTGCCGGAATATTATCCGACCCGTCAGGAGACGGCCCTGCTGCGCGACCGCGCCGCCGCCCTGACCGCCGACTTCGGCCCAGACGCCGTCCTGGTCGAGTTCGGATCGGGGGCCAGCGAAAAGACCCGTCTCCTGCTGGACGCCGCGCCCGACCTCGGCGCCTATGTGCCGCTGGACATCAGCGAGTCAGCCCTGCTGGACGCCGCCGCCCGTATCCGCGCCGACTATCCCCGCCTGCGGGTCCAGCCGGTCCCGGGCGACTTCGAACATCTCGCGCCCCTGCCGGACGATTTGCCGCACGGCCGGCGCATCGGTTTCTTCCCCGGCTCCACCATCGGCAATCTGGAGCCCGAGGAGGCGGTGCGGTTCCTGGCCTCGGCGCGCCGGATGCTGGGGGAGGGGGCGCTGTTCATTCTGGGCGTCGATCTGGTCAAGGATCCCGCGACCCTGGTCGCCGCCTATGACGACAGTCAGGGCGTCACCGCCGCGTTCAACCTGAATCTCCTGGCCCGCGCCAACGCCGAACTGGACGCCGATTTCGACCTCGACGCCTTCGCCCACCGCGCCGTCTGGAACCCGGATCAGTCGCGCATGGAGATGCACCTCCAGGCCGTGCGCCAAACCGCCGCCCGCGTCGGCGACAGCGCCTTCAACTTCATGGCCGGAGAGACCATCCACACCGAAAGCTCGCGCAAGTTCACGCAGGATTCGGTCGCCGCACTGGCCAAGGAGTCCGGCTGGTCCACGGCCGGTTTCGAGGTTTCGCCCGAACCCCGCGTAGCCCTGGCCTTGTTGCGAGGTTGAGACCCTGTGGGGGCGTACACCCCCACGCCCGTCACCTCGGGCGAGCGTTGACCCAGGACGACAGTTTCCTGCAGTCGCGATCTGAAGGTCGGCTTTCTTACGGCGGGTCTATTTCGGTTTGCGACCCATTTCGGACGTCAGGCGGCTACCTAGTGAAGCTGCTTAGCGGTCCGCGCCAACCGAGTTTATGGACAGCATCCAACCGACCATCACATTGAACACAATCCTCGCCATCCCGGCTTCCCGTGGCGATCCAGATTTCTCCCTTCACGGGTAGAACGGACCAACGACAGGGCGGTCCTCCGAACAGCTCCGGATAAAGCGTAGCGTCGAAACGAACGGACGTTCGCGTGGCCTCCCCCTGGCCTTTCAAGGTCGCGAGAGGCGTCAGCTCGAACGTTCCGCGCATCAGTTCCGTCTCATCTGCGGGCAATGGGTCGGTATCCACCACCACTGCCGTAACGACGTAGAGCACCACCCTCTCAGACACTTCCATGGCTACTGGTAGGCTTGGCGACCCAGCGCTGCAGAGAGCTTCATCTGCTGGCGGGTCGGCAGACACATTGCCAGCCGCGAGCATGATCCCAGCTAATGCGAAGGCGATGCCTGCCCGTTTCATCGTGATTGGCCGTCCCAGCGATTTTAGCGAGACTGCCTCGCGTAGCTTCCGCTTTCCACCCATAATAGCCGTTTGAAAAGTCCGCTTTCGGCGACGGCGCCGTCCGGCCCTTTGCTGGTGTCGGTGTATCCTCGTCTTTTCCTGGCTTGTCCGAGGATGACGGGGACCAGAAAAAGGGCGGCGCATCTTTGACGCGCCGCCCTGCAGAATTTCACTGAAGCCGTATCACTCGGCTTCGTTCGAAGCGTCCTTCTTCGGCCCGTGCGAGGCCTCGCCGCCCTTGCGTCCGGCCTGGGCGGCCAGACTGCGATCCTGGGAGAAGCTTCTCTTTTCGCTGGGGACGCTGGCGCCCCCTTTGCGCGCGATCTCGCGCTGCCGTTCCGGATCCATCGAGGCGAAGCCTCGCTTGGAAACGCCGGAGGGTCGCGTGGGTTGGCTGTCCATCGGTGTTCCTTTCAGTGCTGCGGTTGCGCTTGCCGAAGTGAACCCTGTGACTCGGTGACGGTTCCGTGCGGAACTTCGTTTTACTGTCCCGCCTCTGAACGTCTTTGTGGTTTGACTTCAATCGGCTCCGTAGGGGCGGGATCGCCTTCGTCGCCGCCGCCGGGCTCCATCGGCGGCATTTCGTCGGGCGTGTCGGACGGATCGATTTCGGGCTGGGGCGTCGGGTCCGGCTGGATCTCGGGTTGCGGCGTTCCGGGGGGCGTGGGTTCGACATAGGTCATGGTCTTCTCCTTTGAGGCTGAAAGAACGCCACGCGACCCGCAATGTTCACGGCCGGGTTGGAACTGGATCGGGGCGCGCCGGTTCAGTGTCCGAACCCCGGAGATCACCATGACCCAGACCCCCATCACCCCCGCATCGCCCGACGACATCGTCCTGGAAGACGACACCCTGACCCAGCGTCTAGACCGTCAGGCCGACGCCATCCTGGCCGAAGGCGAGCGCCGCAGCTTCGAAGACACGACCTCCCTGCGTCAGGCGCTTCGTGAAGACGCCGAACTGATCCGCAGCAAGGTGGTCGGCCGGGTCGAAACCGCCCGCGACGGCATCCGCGATGAACCGATGAAGACCACCCTCTACGCCCTGGGCGTCGGCGTGATCATCGGCATGCTGCTGCGCCGCTGATCTAGGCCGGCCCCACCGGTTCCCGCTGGATCGGCGCCCTTTGCAGCGCCGCATCCGACACGAAGGGATTGGTCCGCCGCTCCTCGCCGAAGGTCGAGATGGGCCCATGTCCCGGCACGAAGGTCACGTCGTCGCCCAGCGGCCACAGCTTCTCGACCACGGCGCGGATCAGGGCGGGCGGATCGCTCATCGGGAAGTCGGTGCGGCCGACTGATCCCTTGAACAGAACGTCCCCCACCTGGGCGAATCGCGCCGCGCGATTGAAGAAGATCACATGGCCCGGCGTATGGCCGGGGCAATGCCGCACCTCCCAGGTCGTCTCGCCCAGGCTGACCGTATCGCCGTCCTCCAGCCAGCGGTCGGGGGTGAAGGGCCGCGCATCGGGCAGGCCGTACATCCGGCCGCTCTCCACGATCCGGTCGATCCAGAACTGATCGGCCTTCTGCGGCCCGGTGATCTGGACCCCGGTCTTCTCCTGCATCTCGGCCGCGCCGCCGGCGTGGTCCAGGTGGCCGTGGGTGATCCAGATCTGATCGATGGTCAGCCCACGCCGCTCGACCTCGCCCAGAACCGCATCGACCGCGCCGCCCGGATCGATCACCGCCGCCTTGTTCGTCGCGGTGCACCAGACGGTGGTGCAGTTCTGCTGAAGCGGGGTGACGGGCGTGACGAAGACGCCGATGGGGGAGGCGGGCTGGCTCATTCGGCCAACATAACCCCCGATGCGGCGTGAAACCACCGTCCGAGGCCACGCTCACGTTGACCTTTGGAGCCCTTCTCGACATAAGGGCGGGCTTCGAGGCGCCGCTCCCAACGGGGCGGCCTTCTTGCTTTATCCATTCCGCGCCGGCCGTCTCGACGGTCCATGCGCCCCAGAGCGTCAGAAATCCCGACCATGCAAGTCGTCGAAAAGTCGAACGAAGGCCTCAGCCGCGTGTTCGCGGTCACCATTCCCGTCGCGGAGCTGAACGAGAAGCTCGAAGCCCGCGTCAAGGAAGTCGCCCCGCAGGTGAAGCTGAAGGGCTTCCGTCCGGGCAAGGTGCCGGTCGCCCACGTCAAGAAGACCTTCGGCCGCGAGTTCATGGGCGAGATCATCAACGCCGAGCTGAACGAAACCAGCCAGAAGGCCCTCGACGAGGCCAAGATCCGTCCGGCCGCTCCGGCCGAGATGAAGCTGACCTCCGACATGGACAAGGTCATGGCCGGTCAGGAAGACCTGGCCTATGAAATGGCCCTGGAAATCATGCCGGACTTCACCCCGGTCGATCCCAAGACCCTGAAGCTGGAACGCCCGACCTACGAAGCCTCGGACGCCGATCTGGACGAGGCCCTGACCGAGCTGGCCGGCCAGGCCAAGTCCTACGAGGACAAGAAGGGCAAGACCGTCAAGGCCGCCGAGGGCGACCAACTGACCATCGACTTCCTGGGCAAGCTGGACGGCGAGCCCTTCGACGGCGGCGCCGCCGAGGACGCGGACCTGGTCATCGGCTCGGGCCGTTTCATCCCCGGCTTCGAAGAACAACTGACCGGCGCCAAGGTCGGTGAAGAAATGACCATCGAGGTCACCTTCCCTGAGAATTATCAGGCCGCCCACCTGGCCGGCAAACTGGCCACCTTCGACGTCAATGTGAAGGCCATCAAGGCCGAGGTCGAAGCCAAGGTCGATGAGGACTTCGCCAAGCGCATCGGTCTGGAATCGCTGGACAAGCTGAAGGAACTGCTGAGCCAGAACCTGAACCAGCAATACGCCGGCGCCGCCCGCTTCAAGCTGAAGCGGGCCCTGCTGGACCAGCTGGACGCCGCCCATGACTTCCCGCTGCCGCCGAAGATGGTCGAGGCCGAGTTCGACGGCATCTGGCAGCAGGTCGAGGCCGACAAGGCCGCCGGCCGCCTGCCGGAAGAGGACGCCGCCAAGTCCGACGAGGACCTGAAGGCCGAATACCGCAAGATCGCCGAGCGCCGCGTGCGCCTGGGTCTGGTCCTGGCCGAGATCGGCCGCGCCAACAACGTCCAGGTCACCGACCAGGAGCTGAACGCCGCCCTGCTGCAGGAAGCCCGCAACTATCCGGGCCAGGAGCAGGCCGTCCTGAACTTCTACCGCCAGAACCCCAACGCCGCCGCCCAGATGCGCGCCCCGATCTACGAGGAAAAGGTCGTGGACCTGATCGTCGGCCTGGCCGAAGTGACCGACAAGCCGATCACCAAGGAAGAGCTGCTGAAGGAAGACGAAGAGGGCTGATCGCTCCCCGAGTTTGATGTTCCAAAAGGCGGGGGCCGCAAGGCCTCCGCTTTTTTCGTGTCCAGGGCCGGCCTTGTAAGGAGGTCTTCATGACGCGATATGCAGACTAACAAGGCGTGCGATCACTGATTCGCCCGTCCCCCGCATTATCGAGAAGGCCATATGCGCGATCCGATCGAACTGATGAACATGAACCTCGTCCCCATGGTGGTGGAGCAGTCCAGCCGGGGCGAGCGCTCCTTCGACATCTTCTCGCGCCTGCTGCGCGAGCGGATCATCTTCCTGACGGGGCCCTTCGAGGACACGATGGCCTCGCTGATCTGCGCCCAGCTGCTGTTCCTGGAATCGGAGAACCCCAAGAAGGAGATCTCCATGTACATCAACAGCCCCGGCGGACAGGTGTCCTCGGCGCTCGCGATCTACGACACCATGCAATACATCAAGAGCCCGGTCTCGACCGTGGTCATGGGCATGGCGGCCTCGGCCGGTTCGCTGATCCTGACGGCCGGCGCCGCGGGCCAGCGCATCGCCCTGCCGAACGCCCGGATCATGGTGCACCAGCCTTCCGGCGGCTTCCGCGGCCAGGCCTCGGACATCGAATTGCACGCCGCCGACATCCGCTACACCAAGAAGCGTCTGAACGAGATCTACGTCCACCACACCGGCCGGACCTACGAAGAAGTCGAAAAGACCCTGGACCGCGACCACTTCATGTCGGCCGAAGAGGCCAAGGCCTGGGGCATCGTCGACCACGTCTACGACAAGCGCGAACAGGCCGACGCCGACGGCGTCAAGACGCCCGGCCACTAAACCGCCGGATGATATGGCGAAAGGGCGCGCCGTCTCGGCGCGCCCTTTTCATTTTGTGCTATCGGAACCGTCATGCAGTTCACACGAGATCCCAGCGGCACGGTCGAGGTCGACGGCGAGACCTATGTTTGGGAAATCCGTCGCCAGCCTCAACCCAAGGGCGGCAACGTCTGGGAGGGCATGGCCGTGTCTTTGCGCCACGTCGATTTCAAGCGCGAAGCCATCGTGCAGTTTCCGCCGCCCTTGCGCCCCAACGGCCGGCCCGACGTCGAGAAGCAGCGCGTCAATGTCGATGCGGTCCGCAACGCCGTCGCCTCGGCCATTGAGGCGGGATGGGACCCGACCTCGCGCGGCAAGGCGGTCGTGTTTGATGTTGACGCGGACGGCGCCTGACTGTCACGGCTTCTGGCGGAACACCCTGAATCCGGGCTGCTGCGCCATGGCCAGCATCTCGCGGTCGCCCGAGGTGTCGCCATAGGCGGCGGTCAGCACCATGTCCTCGCCATAGGCGGCCTTCAGACGCCGCACCTTTTCCAGCCCGCGACAATTCGGCCCAGCGAATGCGCCCGTCACCCTCTGTTCCGAATCAAACACCAGCGGGGTGCCCAGCAAGGCCTCGGCGCCCAGTCTGAGTGCAAAGGGCGCCACCGTGGTCTCGGGCGAGGCGGTCACAATCACGCGATGGGCGCCGCGTTCGCCCCACTCGTTCCAGACCTTCAGCGCGTCGGGCCGTATGAAACGATCCCAGACGGTGTCCGCGAATTGCGTCGCCTCGGCCTCCAGGGCCGTCTTCGTCTCGCCGGCCAGGAATTCCTTCACCGAGGCGGCCTTGATCCGACCCCGATCCCGGTCCCGCGCATAGACGGCCAGGGCGGGCGCCAGCTTGACCAGGCCCAGGGCCCAGCCGCCCGGACCGGCCCGCCAGCGCAGGAATTCGGTGAAACTGTCGCGAATAGTCAGGGTGCCGTCGAAATCAAAGGCCACGATGGGCGCCGCGCCCCGGTCCGGCGCGTCTCCCGACTTCGTCCGGGACTGGCGCAAATCCTGCAAGCTCCCCATGTCAGACATTCGCCTTGATCCCCACCGACACTGATCCATCCCCGCCTTGCAACATTCCCCTGCCGCCTTCGGGGTTGTCGTTGAACGTGGGATGGGTGATTGTCATTTTTTGAAGACCTTTGCGTCCAGAGTGCTGGAATCAACGTGGAGGAAGCGCGTTTCGGGCCATTTCGGTCCGCTCCGCGGGAGTGAGATAAGGGTCTATGACCAAAGCAGCCGGCTCTGACGCCAAAAGCACCCTGTACTGCTCGTTCTGCGGAAAGAGCCAGCACGAGGTCCGCAAACTGATTGCGGGCCCGACCGTGTTCATCTGCGATGAATGCGTCGAACTGTGCATGGACATCATCCGTGAAGAGCACAAGATCGGGTTCAAGAAGACCACCGACGGCGTCCCCACGCCGAAGGAGATCCGCGACGTCCTGGATGACTACGTCATCGGCCAGTCGCACGCCAAGAAGGTCCTCTCGGTCGCCGTTCACAATCACTACAAGCGTCTGAACCACGCGACGAAGAACAACGACGTCGAGCTGGCCAAGTCGAACATCATGCTGATCGGCCCGACCGGGTCGGGCAAGACGCTGCTGGCCCAGACCCTGGCCCGCATCATCGACGTGCCCTTCACCATGGCCGACGCCACCACCCTGACCGAAGCCGGTTATGTGGGCGAAGACGTCGAGAACATCATCCTGAAGCTGCTTCAGGCCTCCGACTACAATGTCGAACGGGCCCAGCGCGGCATCGTCTACATCGATGAAATCGACAAGATCAGCCGCAAGTCGGACAATCCCTCGATCACCCGCGACGTCTCGGGCGAGGGCGTGCAGCAGGCCCTGCTGAAGATCATGGAAGGCACCGTCGCCTCCGTGCCTCCGCAAGGCGGCCGCAAGCATCCGCAGCAGGAATTCCTGCAGGTCGACACCGCCAACATCCTCTTCATCGTCGGCGGCGCCTTCGCCGGGCTGGAGAAGGTGATCTCGGCGCGCGGGGCAGGGGCCTCGATCGGCTTCGGCGCCCAGGTCAAGGAAATCGACGAGCGTCGCACCGGCGACATCCTCAAGGGCGTCGAGCCCGACGACCTGATGCGTTTCGGTCTGATCCCCGAGTTCATCGGCCGTCTGCCCGTGCTGGCGACCCTGGAAGACCTGGACGAAACGGCCCTGGTCACCATCCTGACCGAGCCCAAGAACGCCCTTGTCAAACAGTACAAGCGCCTGTTCGAGATGGAGAATGTCGAACTGACCTTCACCGACGACGCCCTGATCGCCGTCGCCAAGAAGGCCATCACCCGCAAGACCGGCGCGCGGGGCCTGCGTTCGATCCTGGAAGGCATCCTGCTGGAAACCATGTTCGAACTGCCGACCTTCGAAGGCGTCGAGGAAGTGGTGGTCAACGCCGAGGTCATCGACGGCAAGGCCCAGCCCCTGCTGATCTATTCCGAGGCCTCCAAGAAGAAGGCCGACGGCGCCGCCTGATCGGGCATCGCCTCCGCACTGAAATGAAGGGCCGGAGCGACAACGCTCCGGCCCTTTTTCTGTCTCCGCTCAGACCCTCTCCCGCTTGCGGGAGAGGTGGCCCGGCGTCCGCGCAGCGGACCAGGGTCGGAGAGGGGAGGCTGGCTTGCTGGAAGAAGACTTCCCCCATCGTCACGCGTGTCGCTTCGCGCCACGACGCGACACTTCCCCCGCAAGCGGGGGAAGATCTGATCAGCCGCCCAGCACCAGCATATGACCGGGATGGGCTTCCGCCTCGGCCCGGGCGCACTGAACGGCGCTCTTGGCGTCGGTGAAGACGCCCTCGAACAAACCGTCGCTCGAGGTGACAAGCCAGCGGCCGTTCGCGGGCTGGATCGTCAGGGTTTCGACAGCGGGCGGCGAAGGGGGAGGGGCGGCGATCATTGCGCCCGCCTGTGCTGGTCGCGGTTCAACCGATCGGCCTCGGCCTGCAGCCGCGCCGCAAGCTGTTCGGCTGCGGCCCGATCAGGCAGGGGACGGGTCGCCGCGCCGTTGACCGCGGCGGCCCATCCGGCCGCGCGTGCCACGACCCTGTATCGTCGCGGCGGGACCGGCTCGGCGGCCCCGCCTTCCAGATGGCCCTGCATCATCGCGACGGCCCCCGGTGAATCGGCGCACCGAACAGAGCGCCGATGACGGTCCAGGCCATCTTCAGTGTGGACGGTTTGTCGGCGGATCGTTTCAGCGACTCCGCCAGTAGATGTGAACGGCTCATGGTCTCTCCTTCGCCGACCAGAAGACGCCCAAACCGCGTAAAGCCGCCATGTCGAAAGCGCGGGCCGGCGTAATGCGGACGTAAAGCGCTACATTCACCTCGCCGCCCTCCCTCTTTCGTCATTCCGGGCGAAGCGCAGCGGAGACCCGGAACCCAGCGGCGCCAAAGGCGAAATCCATCCGCCGCACAATGCCGGACGACCTAATCTGCGACAGGTTCGCGCTCTCGCGCGCCGCTGGGTTCCGGGTCTGCGGGCCAAGCGGCCCTCCGCCCGGAATGACGAAAGTGATGATCGACAACCTAGGCCAACACCCACAATGACGCTGGTCTGAATCGCACGATTTCAACGGCTTGCTAGATTCTCACCCCGACTTCCCCGCCATACCCGCCGGCGCCCGTATCATCCTCTCATCCCCGCCGATGGGGAGGGCGTCGGATCCAGCGCCCTGACGGCGGCGGGGCTGTGGTCGAGCGATGAAGCCGGTGGGGAGGAGACCGCCGGGGTCCTTAGGGGCGGCGATGGATGCCGCCTCCTGCTCGCCGCACGCCTAGGAAAGCGGGCCGCTGTCGATCCTTGTCGGCATGTCCGCCCCGGCGAAGCCGTCGCAAGACGGCCCGCCGATCCGGCAAGGCTCGAAGAATAGGGCCGCCAGCCGGAGCGCGTGTGGAAAACGACCGCGTGGGACGACGACTGCGCCGAAACGGTACTTAAAATCTCAAACCCCGGGTGCAGACCCGGCGTCCCACGCCCTCCCCGAACTTCGCCGTGAGAACGGCGAGGACAAGGCCAATTCCGCATGTGCGTGCGGCGTCCAAACCACGCAGGTGTGGGCCGTTCGCCAGCCACGCTTGAACCACGGCTCTTTCAAACCACATACTCATCCGAACGCCGTCGGAATCGACGGGCTGTCATGCGCTGGTCGGACCTCTTGTCCGGGCGACCGTGGCGGCGGGCCGGAGATCATCAATGGCCCAGGAGTACGCATCATGACTGAAACAAAGATCCTGCCCGTCCTGCCGCTGAGAGACATCGTCGTCTTCCCGCATATGGTCGTGCCGCTCTTCGTCGGCCGCGAGAAATCGGTGAAGGCCCTCGACGAGATCATGAAGGGCGAAAAGCAGATCCTTCTGGCGACCCAGAAGAACAGCGTCGACGACGATCCGTCGCCCGACGCCATCTATCCGATCGGCGTGCTGGCCAGCGTGCTGCAGCTGCTGAAACTGCCCGACGGCACCGTCAAGGTTCTGGTCGAGGGCAAGGGCCGGGCGCGCCTGACCCGCTTCACCGACCGCGAGGACTATTTCGAGGCCGAGGCCGTCGAGATCGAGGACGAGCCGGGCGACGCCTCCCAGACCGAGGCCATGCTGCGCGCCGTGGTCGAGCAGTTCGAAAACTATGTGAAACTGAACAAGAAGGTCCCGCCCGAGGCCCTCAGCTCCATCCCCCAGATCACCGACGCCTCCAAGCTGGCGGACTCGGTGGCCGCCCACCTGTCGGTCAAGATCATCGACAAACAGGGCCTGCTGGAAACCTTCGACGTGCCCAAGCGGCTGGAGAAGGTCTATGGCCTGATGGAGGGCGAGATCTCGGTCCTGCAGGTCGAGAAGAAGATCCGCTCGCGCGTGAAGCGCCAGATGGAGAAGACCCAGCGCGAATATTATCTGAACGAGCAGATGAAGGCGATCCAGCGCGAGCTGGGCGAGACCGACGACGCGCGCGACGAGATCATGGACCTGGAGAAGCGCATCCGGAAGACGCGCCTGTCCAAGGAAGCCCGCGCCAAGGCCGAGGCCGAGGTCAAGAAGCTGCGCAACATGTCGCCGATGTCGGCGGAATCGACCGTGGTCCGGAACTATCTCGACTGGCTGCTGTCCGTGCCGTGGGGCAAGGCCAAGCAGAAGCCGATCGATCTGGTCAAGGCGGAGGAGATCCTCGAGGAGGACCACTTCGGCCTGGAGAAGGTCAAGGAACGGATCATCGAATATCTGGCGGTCCAGGCCCGTACCGGCAGCCTGAAGGGGCCGATCCTGTGCCTCGTCGGCCCTCCCGGCGTCGGCAAGACCTCGCTGGCCAAGTCCATCGCCAAGGCGACCGGGCGTGAATATGTCCGCATGTCGCTGGGCGGCGTGCGCGACGAGAGCGAGATCCGCGGCCACCGCCGGACCTATATCGGCTCCATGCCCGGCAAGATCATCCAGTCGATGAAGAAGGCCAAGACCACCAACGCCTTCGTCCTGCTGGACGAGATCGACAAGCTTGGGTCCGACTGGCGCGGCGACCCGTCGTCGGCCCTGCTCGAGGTGCTGGACCCGGCCCAGAACTCGACCTTCGGCGACCACTATCTGGAGGTGGACTACGACCTGTCCCAGGTCATGTTCGTGACGACCGCGAACAGCCTGAACATGCCACAGCCGCTGATGGACCGGATGGAGATCATCCGGGTGTCGGGCTACACCGAGGACGAAAAGGTCGAGATCGCCAAGCGTCACGTCCTGCCCAAGCAGCTGACGGACCATGGGCTGAAGGCCGACGAACTGATCGTGCCGGAAGATACGATCCGCGACCTGATCCGTTACTACACCCGCGAGGCCGGGGTGCGGTCGCTGGAACGCGCCCTGGGCGGCCTGGCTCGCAAGGCCGTGCGCGAGATGGCCAAGACCAAGGTCACGTCGATCACGGTGGACGCCGAGAAGCTGGCCGAATACGCCGGCGTCCGGAAGTTCCGCTATGGCGAGACGGACGAGGAGGATCAGGTCGGCATCGTCACCGGCCTGGCCTGGACCGAGTTCGGCGGCGACATCCTGACCATCGAGGCCATCAAGATGCCGGGCCGCGGCCGCATGACCGTGACCGGCAACCTGAAGGACGTGATGAAGGAGTCGATTTCGGCGGCGGCCTCCTATGTGCGGTCGCGGGCCCTGGCCTTCGGCGTCAAGCCGCCGGTGTTCGAGAAGACCGACATCCACGTCCATGTGCCGGACGGCGCGACGCCCAAGGACGGCCCGTCCGCCGGCGCCGCCATGACCGTGGCCATGGTCTCGGTCCTGACCGGCATCCCGATCCGCAAGGACATCGCCATGACCGGCGAGATCACCCTGCGCGGCCGGGTCACCGCCATCGGCGGTCTGAAGGAGAAGCTGCTCGCGGCCCTGCGGTCCGGCGTCAAGACGGTGCTGATCCCGCAGGAGAACGAGAAGGACCTGGCGGACGTGCCGGACAACGTCAAATCGGCGCTCGAAATCGTGCCGATCTCCACGGCGGACGAGGCCCTGCACTGGGCCCTGACCGGTCCCCTGACACCGGTCGAATGGGATGAGGCGACGGATCCTCTGCCCGCGCCCGTGCCTCCGCTTGACGGCGCTGCAGCGACCGTCAGTCACTGAACCGCGACCTAGGTCGCAGACGAAACGCCGCCGACACGCCTGTCGGCGGCGTTTTCGCTTTTGACGCAACCGCCGATCCGCCCTTTACTGGTTCGCTTGGGAGGATGACATGACGAAAGCCGAACTTATCGGCCGTATGGCGACGGCCGCGAACATCAGCCGCGATCAGGCCAAGACGGCGCTCGAAGCCTTCACCGACGGCGTGGTGGAAGCCCTGACCCAGGGTCGGGACGTCAAGCTGATCGGCTTCGGCAGTTTCACCCCTGTCGATCGCAAGGCCGGCGTCGCCCGCAACCCCCAGACAGGTCAGGCCGTGGCCCGGCCCGCCTCCCGCACCGCGCGCTTTCGCCCCGGCGAAGGCTTGAAAAGCGCCTTGAACGGTTGAAGCCCAACGGGCATAAGCCCCGCTCCGGTTTCCACTTCGGTTTCTTGGGCGGCTAGCTCAGCTGGTCAGAGCATCTCGTTTACACCGAGAGGGTCGGCGGTTCGAACCCGTCGCCGCCTACCAAACAAAAAGGCCGCCGGAGCGATCCGGCGGCCTTTGTCTTTTGGCGATCGCCCCGGTCAGAACCGGAAGCTGGCCCGCAGCAGCAGCGAATAGCGGACGTAATCCTCAAGCAGTTCCGCGTCGCCCGTCAGGGACAGCATGCCCAGGTCGTTGCCCAGGTTCATGCGGAAGCCCAGGATCAGGCCGCCGCCCTCGACCCCGTCCGGCGACAGGACGAAGTCCGGGCCGCCGCTGGCGAAGCGGGCGATGGTCTCGCCAGCGTCGACGGACAGGTTCTGGCGATAGCCGATGCGCAGTTCCGGACGGATCCAGCCGTCCTTGCCGAAGCCGTAGCCGACGTTCATCGCCGCAACGGCCGAGAAGATGTGGCTGTCGCGCGAGTCGATATCCAGATCGAAGCCGCTGCCGCCGCCCGATTCGGAGCGGGCGCCTTCCGACAGGCGGAAGTACTCGGCGTACACCTCGGGACGGACGTTCAGGCGACCGTAGTTGCGCTCGTAGGAGGCGCCGCCGGCTGCGGCTGCAGTCCAGCCGTGCCAGTCGGATTTGTTGTTCAGATAGACGCCGTTGGCGACCAGCGACCGGTCGGCGTTGAAGCTGGCGTAGCCGCCGGCCGCGCGCGCCCAGGTCGTCCAGTACTGGCCCTGCGCACGCCAGTAGAGGCCCAGCTCCAGCAGGTTGGCCGACAGGACTTCCTCTGCCTCGGACTCGGGGTCCTTGATGTCCGACGAGGTGAAGGCGGCGGTCAGGCCGAAGGCGCCCGCGCCGGTGCCCTTTTCGACGCCGCCCGCGACGCCGAAGCCCTCAGAGCGGAAGCCGTAGGAATCGGTCTTGTCCTTGTCGGCGTAGAAGTTGATCTCCTGCACCCAGGCGCTGGTCTCGCCGGGGGCGGCGGAGGCGTTGCGGCCGGTGAGGGCGCGGGTCACCGCGTCGACGCCGGCCGACAGGGACATCAGAGGCCCGCCCGAGTGGTCCGGCAGCATCTGCTCATAGGCGTCGATGAAGCCGTCCCGGTTCGTCTGGCTCAGGAACAGGTTCCGGATCGTCTCATTGCTGCCTAGGGCGGCATAGACGGCGTCGAAGGCCGAGGCCTCGACGGGGATCAGATCGGCCTCCTGGGCGGTGCGGCGACGGGCGTCGACGTAGACCTCCCCTGCGGCTTGATCGACACCCGCCTGAACGACGTAAAGATAGGGGGAATTATCGGTCAGCAGGCTCTGGTTGATGTCACCGACGTTCAGGGCGCCAGCCTTGATCACGCTGAACCGCTCCGGCGACTCCAGAAGGGACGAGAAGCGGACGCCCAGTTGCGCGCCCGTGGCCAGGGTTGCGGCGCCGCTGACATTGAATCCGCCGGCGCGATCGCCTTGAGGGTCGACGGCGACGATCAGGACGCCCTCGGCCCCGACGTTCAGGCTGGAAATGGAAGTGGCGGTCGTCTGGGTCGCGTTCAGCGTGCCCTTGGAGACGTTGATGTCCAGAGCCCCGTCGCTGTCGGTGACAGCGCCGCTCACCGCCGCGCCGCCGCTGATGGACAGGCGGTCGGCGCCGGCGCCGAAGGACATGTCGCCGATGACCGTGCCGTTCTCGACGTTGAAGGCATCCGCGCCCGAACCGAATTTCACCGCGCCGACGATGACGGGTTCGCTGGCGTCAGGGACCCCGTCCTTGTCCGTATCGGTCGCCGTGCTGCCGGCGGCGGCCGGGATGCCGTACTGACGAACCGTGACGCCGCTGGTGTTGGCCGTCAGGTCGATGGCGGTCACCGTGCCGTCGATCGCCGTAGTGTCGGTGGAGTCCGCCGACAGCGAGCCGATGATGGAACCGGCGTTGCTCAATTGGGTCAGGGTGCCGGACTGGTCGCGGATGACCGTCGCGGCGCCGTGGTTTCCGCCGAACGAGGCCACGATATTGCCAGTGTTTGTCAGCGAACCGACATTGGCGCCGGCGCCGATGAGCACGCCCGTGGCCGTATGGGCCTGTTTGCCGGAGGCGACGGCCTGGATATTGCCCGTGTTCGAGATGGCCGGGGCGGTGACGCCGGCGCCGATCCAGATAGCGGTGGCGTTGGCGTCCACGGCTGTGGAGGCGATTCCGCCTTCGTTGCGCACCCCGCCCGCGACGGTGACGGTCTGGCCGCCGGCCACGCCCAGCTGCAGGGCGCGCGATTCGACGCCGGAATAGACGCCGGTCCCGGTGATGGAGCCGCGGTTGATCAGGCCATAGGCGGCGTCGCCGGCGCCTACGGCGCCGAGGGTCACCGCATTGGTCGCGGAGCCGATGAGCAGGACGGGCGCGCCGCCTACCGATGTCAGGGAGGCGGTCGTTTCGCTGGCGTCCGGCACGCCGTCGCCGTCGCGATCCGCATCGTCGCGGTTCTTGACGCCGTCGCCGTCGTCATCCTCGTCGCCGTTCTTGACGCCGTCCTTGTCGTCGTCGCCGTCGATCCCGGCCGAGGAATAGGCCGGGCCCGTATCCAGCAGGACGCCGCCGGCCACATTGGCGGCCACGCGCACAGCCGGACCGCCCTGCAACAGATCGTCGGCGTCCAGTTCGTCCAAAAATATGGTCGAGGCGTTGTCGTAGGTGCCCGTCGTCGGGCGGACGGGGGGCGGGGAGGTGTACCGGTAGCCCGTGGTCGTCACGGCCGAATGGATTTTCAGGGCGCCGCCGACGTTCCCTTCGATCGACACGCCCGAGGCGCCGGCTCCGGTCGCGGACACCGAGCCCGCAAGGTCGACATTGCCCGAGATCGGGCCGGTCGTGCGGATGCCGACGCTGTTGTCGCCGACGACGCGCACAGTACCGAGGCTCTGCAGCTTGCCGGTCAGTGGCGCTTCGACCGCGAGGCCGTAGGAGTTGTTGCCTTCCACGGAGATCGAGCCGCTGGATTCGACCAGGACATTGCCGACGAAGGGCGAGGCGCCCGTGACCCGAACGCCGTAGCGGCCGGTCCCGGTGGCGAATGGCCCGTCAAGGTCGCCGTCGCCGTCCGTGTCCTTGATGTCCGCCGTTTCCTGGCTGTCCGTGATGTTGATCGTTCCGCCCATTGTGACGGAGCCGGTATTGCCGCCGTTCACTAGGACGCCCGTGGCGCCGTCGGCCGCCTTGGCCATGGTGATGGAGCCGCCGCTGTCGATATCGACCGTATTGTTCGAATCTAGCGTCATCGCTGCGCCGGAGGTGACGGCGATCGAGCCGCCGCTGGCGATGCGGACATTGTCAGCCGCGGTGCCGGTGGCGTTGGACGTCTGGATCGGCGTGGTGCGGGCTGTCGAGACGACGACCTCGGCCTGAACGCCCGTAACAGCCAGCAAGGGGGCGATCGCTACGGCGGTCGCGAGTAGAATACGCATTCGGAAGAAAACCCCTGATGGTCACGCGATCACGAAGCAGACGGTCCTTTACAGGATCGACGCTAACCGTGCCCAAGTTTATCGAATTTGAGGCGAATGCAAGGCCGTGTCCAGTCTGTTGCAAGAGCGTGTCGCAACCGTAGCTTGGATAAGGGGCTGATTTCGCGGTCTATTAGGTGGGGTGCGGAAGGTTTTGGCTCAGAGGTATTGAGGTTTCCGACGGCGGGGTTTACGGGCGGAAGAACGGTCCACCGCGTTTCCCCGCGACGCATCCAACCCACGCCCCCCGGCGTTGGTTAGCCCAGACCCGGCGAGAACCTCTTCATGACACTGACCGACCTCGACGTTCACGAAAGCGAACTCCGGCTGATTCCGGGGTTGGACGTCGAGGTCGCCGACACGTTGAGAGCGCTGAAGCTGGCGTCGATGGACGACCGGCCCAGGCTGGTGGACACCACCATGCTGTATGCGCCGCGCTCGGGCGGGGTGAAGCGCTATCTTCTGTCGAAGAAGGCCTGGATCGAGGAGAATCGGCCGGGCGTCAGCCATTCGCTGATCGTCCCGGGCGCGCGGCACAAGGCGCGGGCCGACGGGATCGTGCAACTGCGGGCGACAAAACTGCCGTTCGGCGATGGCTATCGCTGGCCCAGTTCGGTCAAGCGCTGGAGCGCCTGGGTCGCGGCGATGAAGCCGTCGATCATTGAGGCCGGCGACCCCTATACGCCGGGTCAGGGCGCGCTGGAGGCCGGTCAGCGGGTCGGGTGTCCGGTCGTCGGCTTCTGTCACTCGGATCCCGCCGGGCTGGCGGCGCTGCATTTCGGCGAATGGGCCAAGAAGCCGGTTGAGAAACGCTGGGCGCGCCTGTTTTCCCAGTTCGACCGCGTCATCTCGCCCAGCCGTTTCATCGCCCGTCGACTGGAAGAGGCGGGCGTCACCAATATCGTCATCCGGCCCCTGGGGGTGGAGATCGACACCTTCCGACCCGAACGCCGGGATCGGAAATGGCTGTTGGGAGAACTGGGCCTGGGCGAGGACGCCCGCCTGCTGTGCTTCGCCGGCCGTCCCGCCAAGGAGAAGAATGTCGATATTCTCATCGAGGCGGTCCAGAAACTGGGCGCGCCCTATCATCTGGTCCTGGTCGGGGCGGGTTCAGGCATGCCCGCCGAGGACCGGGTGATCTCCATGCCCTATGAGAAGGATCCGCGCGCGGTGGCGCGGATCATCGCCAGCTGCGACGCCTTCGTCCACGCCAATGACAAGGAGCCCTTCGGTCTGATCGTGCTGGAGGCCATGGCCTGTGGCCGCCCGGTCGTGGGCGTCAACGCCGGGGGCGTGGCCGAGACTGTGGATGACACGGTCGGCCAGCTGGCGACCAGCGCCGACGCCGACGCCTACGCCCAGGCGGTCGAGGCCCTGTTTGCGCGCGACATCGAGGCCATCGGCCGCGCCGCCCGCGAAAAGGCCGTCAGCCAGTTCGCCTGGAGCCGCGTGTTCGAGGACCTGTGCATGGTTTACGGCGAACTGACGGGCGAGGCCGCCTTTGTTCAGCCCGAAGAGGCGTTCGCCGTTCACTGACGCGTTACGTCGTGATTTCGGGTCGATATCTGGACGCGAATATCCGGGCCGTCGCGTCAGGTCTGAAGATAGTCGGGAAATGAGGGGCGGCGCGCCACTTCTTCGTCTGGAAGAAGTGGCGCGAGTGACGGGGCTCGAACCCGCGACCTCCGGCGTGACAGGCCGGCACTCTAACCAACTGAGCTACACCCGCGTATCAGGTCGAAACTTTTGAGTTGTTTCGAAAACTATGAAGGGAAGGCGGTAGCGCCACTCTGTCTATTTCTAGAAAGAGTGGCGCGAGTGACGGGGCTCGAACCCGCGACCTCCGGCGTGACAGGCCGGCACTCTAACCAACTGAGCTACACCCGCGTTTCCCGGCCGAAGCGGCTGTGCGCCCCGGCGAGGGGCGTCGTTTAGGCGGGCTGACCCAGCGCGTCAAGCGGCCTTTTCCGAGAAAGACCCGCCTCAGCGCGGAAGGGGCGTGGACGGAGGGACTGCGGCCGCCTGGGGCGGGCTGTGCGGGCCCGACAGGCCGCCCGTGGCGGGCTCCTGAGCGGCGACGGCCGGGGCGGGCGGCTCGTAATGAACGCCCACGCCGGGCCCCACCGGCAGGTCGAAGGCCACCCAGGCCGCCACCATGGTCAGGCCGGCCACCAGGAAGGCCCCGGCGTAAGGCAGCATGGTCGCCATCAGGGAGCCCAGGCCGAAGCGCGGATCCCAGCGCTGGGCGAAGGTCAGGATCAGCGGGAAATAGCTCATCAGCGGCGTGGCGATGTTCGTCACCGAATCGCCCATGCGATAGGCGGCCGTCGTCATCTCGGGCGAAATCCCCAGCAGCATGAACATCGGCACGACGATGGGGGCCAGGGCCGACCATTTGGCCGAGGCCGAGCCGATGAACAGATCAAAGAAACAGGACACCAGGACGACGCAGATCAGCAGAAGGGGCGCGGGCAGGGCCAGGCTCTTCAGCTCGGCGGCGGCGTTGACCGCCAGGATCGGCCCCAGGCCCGACCAGTTGAACATGGCCACGAAATGGGCGGCGAAGAAGGCCAGGACGATATAGGGCGCCAGCTGGGCGATGCCGTCACGCATCATCCGCACCAGGTCGCGATGGGACTGGATCGAGCCGGATCCCGCCCCATAGGCCGCGCCCGTGACGAAGAAGACCACGGCGAAGAAGGCGACCAGGGATCGGTACAGGGGATTGAACCTCTGTTCCGGATCGGCGTCGGGGTCCACGAAGGGCGAACCGGGCAGCAGGGCGATCAGGGTCCACAGACCGATCATGGCCAGGAGGGCCAGGCCGGCGAATTGGAGACCGCGTCTCTGGCCCGCGGTCAGGGGCTCCTTTTCCGAGGTCGCAGGGGCGGCGACGCCTTCGGACGGGGTCCATTTGCCCAGCCGGGGCTCGATCACCCGGTCGGTCAGGAACCAGACGATGGGGGTGAAGACGAACACCACCCCGACGATGAAGAACCAGTTGCCGGCGATGTTCACCGAATAGGACGGATCGATCAGGTGGGCGGCGGGCTCGGTGATGCCCAGGATCAGGGCGTCGCTGGCGCCGGGGAACAGATTGCCGGCGTAACCGCCCGACACGGCGGCGAAGCCTGCAGCCAGGCCGGCCAGGGGATGACGCCCCGCCGCCGCGAAAATCACCGCCGCCAGGGGAATCACCACCACATAGGAGGCGTCGGATGCATGGTGCGACACCATGCCGGTGATCACGACGACCGGCGTCAATATGGCGCGGGGCGCATTCAGAAGCGCGCCGCGAATCGCCGTGGAGAACATCCCGGTTCTTTCGGCCACCGCCGCGCCGTAGATGATGGTGATGACGATCCCCAGCGGCGGGAAGTCCGCCAGGGTGCGCGGCATGCCGATGATCAGCCGTTCCAGATTTTCGGGCGACAGCAAGCTTTGCGCGACCAGCTGGTCCCCCGTCACCGGATTGACCGCCGACCAGCCCAGTCCGGCCCCGACCAGACTCAGCGCGATCAGGCCCGCGATCAGCCACAGAAACAGGAAGACAGGATCGGGCAGGCGATTCCCGACCCGCTCTACGGTGTTCAGGACACGGGCGCCCAGGCTCATGCGGATGACTTTCGGTTGGGATTTCAAGGCGGCAGTAGGGCCGGGAAGGGGCCAGAACCGCAAGCGTCGGGGCTGCGACATATGGCCCGGGAACTTGCGATCCGTTCTCAACAAAAAACCAATGGACGCAGGGGTTTGAACCTCGCGAACGTTGGGTCTAAGAAGCGCCGAATCCCGCCTCTCCCCGGCGGCCGAGGTTCTTTGAATGAACGCATTTCTGCTCGAATATCTGCCGGTCATTATCTTCGCCGGCATCGCCGCCTTCATCGGCGTGCTCTTCATCGCCCTGCCGATGCTGCTGGCGCCCAAGAGCCCCGATTCAGAGAAGCTGTCCGCCTATGAGTGCGGGTTCAACGCCTTCGACGACGCCCGGATGAAGTTCGACGTGCGCTTCTATCTGGTGTCGATCCTCTTCATCATCTTCGATCTGGAAGTCGCCTTCCTGTTCCCGTGGGCGGTGTCGATGTTCGACCTGTCGCACGCCGGAATGATCTTCGCCTTCTGGTCGATGATGGTCTTCCTGGGCGTCCTGACCATCGGCTTCATCTACGAATGGAAGAAGGGAGCCCTGGAATGGGAATAGTCGCGCCTTCCTCGCCGCTGCCCGGCGTTTCGGCGGGGCCCCTGGTTCCCGCCAATTCGGCCGCGCGTTCGATGGTCGAGGGGTATGACCCCAAGATCCACGACAAGTTCTTCGAGTCGGTCAACATGGAGCTGGGCGAGCGCGGCTTCCTGACCGCCTCGCTGGACGACGTCATCACCTGGGCGCGCACCGGCTCGCTGATGTGGATGACCTTCGGCCTGGCCTGCTGCGCCGTCGAGATGATCCAGATGTCGATGCCGCGCTTCGACGTCGAACGGTTCGGCATGGCTCCGCGCGGCAGCCCGCGTCACTCGGACCTGATGATCGTGGCCGGCACCCTGACCAACAAGATGGCTCCGGCCATCCGCAAGGTCTACGACCAGATGCCCGACCCGCGCTATGTCGTGTCCATGGGCAGCTGCGCCAACGGCGGCGGCTACTATCACTACAGCTACAGCGTCGTTCGCGGTTGCGACCGCGTGGTGCCGGTGGACGTCTATGTCCCGGGTTGCCCGCCGACGGCCGAGGCCCTGCTGTACGGGCTGCTGCAGCTGCAGAAGAAGATCCGCCGCACGGGGACCATCGACCGATGAGCTCGCTGGCTGTTCAAGAACGGTTCGAGGCCGCTTTGACGCCGATGGGCGCCGAGATGGTCGGGGCTCTGGGCGTCGAGGCGCAGGTCGCCTTCGGCGAACTGACCCTGCTGGCGCCGCGCGAGCGGATCGTCGAGGTCATGACGGCGCTGCGCGACCAGTTCGGCTTCCAGCAGCTGCTGGATCTGTGCGGCGCCGACTATCCGGATCGCGAGGAGCGGTTCGAGGTCGTCTATCACCTGCTGTCGATGACCCGGAACGCCCGGGTCCGCGTCAAGGTCGTGACCGACGAGGTCCAGCCCGTCGCCACCGTGACCGGGGTCTATCCGTCGGCCGGCTGGTTCGAGCGCGAAGCCTACGACATGTACGGCGTGATCTTTTCGGGGCATCCGGACATGCGCCGTCTGCTGACGGACTATGGCTTCGAAGGCCATCCGCTGCGCAAGGACTTCCCGATGACGGGCTATGTCGAGGTCCGCTACGACGAAGAGCAGAAGCGGGTCGTCTATGAGCCGGTCAAGCTGACGCAGGAATTCCGGACGTTCGACTTCCTGTCGCCGTGGGAAGGCGCCGACTACCCGGCGCCCGTGCTTCCCGGCGACGAAAAGGCTGGAGTGAAGGGCTGATGGCTGACGGAGCCCCCGTAACCGCGCCCGTGAACGGCGCTGTCGATCCGTTCGAGGACATGCCGGTCGATCACCGCACCGCGCACGCCAAGGACATGGACGACCGCAAGTTCACCATCAACTTCGGCCCGCAACACCCGGCCGCGCACGGCGTGCTGCGGCTGGTGCTGGAGCTGGACGGCGAGATCGTCGAACGCGTCGATCCGCACATCGGCCTGCTGCACCGCGGCACCGAGAAGCTGATGGAGGCCCGCACCTATCTGCAGAACGTGCCCTATCTGGACCGGCTCGACTATGTCGCGCCGATGAACCAGGAACACGCCTTCTGCCTGGCCATCGAGAAGCTGCTCGGCGTTGAGGTTCCCTACCGGGCCCAGCTGATCCGGGTGCTCTATTCGGAAATCGGCCGGATCGGGAACCACCTGCTGAACGCGACCATGCAGGCCATGGACGTCGGCGCCCTGACGCCCCCGCTGTGGGGCCACGAAGAGCGCGAAAAGCTGATGGTCTTCTACGAGCGCGCCAGCGGGGCGCGTCTCCACGCCAACTATTTCCGTCCCGGCGGCGTCCACCAGGATCTGCCGATGGACCTGATCGACGACATCGGTCGCTGGTGCCACGAATTCCCCAAGGCCCTGACCGATATCGAGAGCCTGGTCACCGAAAACCGCATCTTCAAGCAGCGCAACGTCGACATCGGCGTGGTGTCCAAGGAACAGGCCCTGGCCTGGGGCTTCACCGGCGTCATGCTGCGCGGCTCCGACATCGCCTGGGATCTTCGCAAGTCGCAGCCCTATGAGTGCTACGCCGAGCTGGAGTTCGATATTCCGGTCGGCAAGAACGGCGACTGCTGGGATCGGTACCTCTGCCGCATCGAGGAGATGAAGCAGTCGGTGCGGATCATGGAGCAGTGCATCCACAAGCTGCGCAACTGCCCCGGCGAACCGGTGATGCTCGAGGACAACAAGATCGTTCCGCCGCGTCGCGGCGAGATGAAGCGGTCGATGGAATCCCTGATCCATCACTTCAAACTGTATACCGAAGGCTTCAAGACGCCTGAGGGCGAGGTCTATGCCTCGGTCGAGGCGCCCAAGGGCGAGTTCGGCATCTATCTGGTGTCTGACGGCACCAACAAACCCTATCGCGTCAAGATCTCGGCGCCGGGCTTCCGTCACCTGCAGGCGATGGACTGGATCAACAGCGGCCACCAGCTGGCCGACGTCTCCGCCATCCTGGGCTCGCTCGACATCGTTTTCGGAGAAGTGGACCGATGAGCGTTCGTCGTCTCGCCAAGGAACAACCGGCCTCGTTCGCCTTCTCGGCCGATACGACGGCCAAGGCTGAATGGTGGATCAAGAAGTATCCGGAAAGCCGTCGCCAGTCGGCGGTGATCCCGATCCTGTGGCTGGTCCAGAAGCAGGAAGGCTGGGTCTCCGAGCCCGCCATCCGCGCCATCGGCGAACTGCTGGGCATGCCCTTCATCCGGGTGCTGGAGGTCGCGACCTTCTACACCATGTTCATGCTGGAGCCGGTCGGCAAGACCGCCCTGATCCAGGTGTGCGGCACGACGCCCTGCATGCTGCGCGGCGCCAATGAGCTGATGAAGGTCTGCAAGGAGAAGATCGGTCCCAAGGACCATCTGTCCGCCGACGGCCGCTTCACCTGGCAGGAAGTCGAATGCCTGGGCGCCTGTTCGAACGCGCCCATGGCCCAGATCAACGACTATTATTTCGAGGACCTGACGCCCGAGTCCCTGGCCCAGATCATCGACGACTTCGCCGCCGGCAAGACGCCCAAGCCGGGCTCCTATCAGGGGCGCGCCACGTCCGAGCCGGCCGGCGGGGCCAAGACCCTGCTGGATCCGAAACTGTACGACGGTTCGGCCGCCCAGCCGATCGCCAAACTGCCCAACAGCGACCCGGCGCCGGTCGAGAAGGCCCCCGCCTGATGCCTGCGCCCGACCTCGACAGCGACGAAGGCCGCGCCGCGTACCGCAAGGAGCTGCGCCTTGTCGCACGGCCCCTGCGCGCGGGCGGGCTCGCGCTGGTGGTCGGCGCGGCCATGCTGATTTTGCTGACCCGTCAGGGGACGCCGGGCCTGGGCGACTGGGCCTTCACCCTGTCCTACGTCATGCTCGGCGCCGGCTGGGCCTGCGTCATCGGCGCCATCTACGCCCGAAACCGGCACCACAAACGCCGGATGCGCCAGTTGGACGTCATGTCGTCATGACGCCGTTGATCGATTGTGGTTCCATGAATTCGATGCAGCGTGCCGGGGGGCGCCATGTCGATGGATCAGAAACGGGCAGGGCGCCGCGCGCCCAAGCGCGGCCGGGGCGGGTGGAGCCCCGCCGGGACGGGCCGATTGCTGGTCAATCTGGCCGGCGCAGCCAGTCTGTCGCTGAGCGCCGGCCCCGTATCGGCGCAAACCCCGCCAACATCACCTTCGGTCGCCCCCGCGCCCGCGTCCTCTACGCCTTCACCCGGTCCTGCTGATGCTTCCGAACCGCGTAACAACCCCAGCCCTGAACCGCGTCAGCCGCCGCCCGGCCAACGCGATCTCGGCCTCGAACGCCAGTCCGCTCTCGGTCCCCCCCGTCGGCGTAGACGGAGGAGCAGCCTGATGGTCGGCATTCTCGAAGACAAGGACCGGATCTTCACCAACCTGTACGGCTTCCAGGATTGGACGCTGGACGGGGCGAAGACCCGCGGCGCCTGGAACGCCACCAAGGACATGCTGGACCTTGGCCGCGACTGGATCATCAACAACGTCAAGGCCTCGGGCCTGCGCGGCCGCGGCGGCGCGGGTTTCTCGACCGGGTTGAAGTGGTCCTTCATGCCCAAGGAAGTGAAGGATCGTCCTCACTACCTGGTCGTCAACGCCGACGAATCCGAACCCGGCACCTGCAAGGACCGGGAGATCATGCGCCATGATCCCCAGCTGCTGATCGAAGGCTGCCTGATCGCCAGCTTCGCGATGCAGGCCCACGCCTGCTACATCTATCTGCGCGGCGAATATGTGCTCGAGCGCGAGCGGATGGAGGCTGCGGTCAAACAGGCCTATGAGGCCCGTCTGATCGGCAAGGACAATGTCCACGGCTGGGACTTTGACGTCTATATCCACCACGGCGCCGGCGCCTATATCTGCGGCGAAGAGACCGCCCTGCTGGAATCCCTGGAAGGCAAGAAGGGCCAGCCGCGCCTGAAGCCGCCGTTCCCGGCCGGCGCAGGCCTGTACGGCTGCCCCACCACGGTGAACAACGTCGAGTCGATCGCCGTCGTCGGCACCATCCTGCGTCGCGGCGCCGGCTGGTTCGCGGGCTTCGGCCGTCCGAACAACACCGGCACCAAGCTGATGGCCATCTCGGGCCATGTGAACGCGCCCTGCGTGGTCGAAGAGGCCATGTCGATCCCGCTGCGGCAGCTGCTGGAAGAACACTGCGGCGGCGTGCGCGGCGGCTGGGACAATCTGAAGGCCATCATTCCGGGCGGCTCGTCCGTGCCGCTGATCACGCGCGAAATGTCCGAGACGGCGCTGATGGACTTCGACAGCCTGCGCGAAATGCGCTCGGGCCTGGGCACCGCCGCCGTCATCGTGATGGACAATTCCACCGACCTGGTGAAGGCCATCGCCCGCATCAGCTATTTCTACAAGCACGAGAGCTGCGGCCAGTGCACGCCTTGCCGGGAAGGCACCGGCTGGATGTGGCGCGTGCTGGAGCGGATGTCGGTGGGCGAGGCTGATCCGTCGGAAATCGACCTGCTGCTGGACGTCGCCGGTCAGGTCGAGGGCCACACCATCTGCGCCCTGGGCGACGCGGCCGCCTGGCCGGTGCAGGGCCTGATCCGTCACTTCCGTCACGAGATCGAAGAGCGTATCGCCAACTACCGCAGCCGCCGCGCGAACTTCGCCGGCCACGCGATCGCGGCGGAGTAGGCATGCGCCTTTCACCCGCCATCGTGATCGGAGCCTTCGCACTCGCCGCCTGCGGCGAGCGTGAAGCTGCGCCCACGCCTGCGGAAAAGGTTGCGGCTGCGGCGAAGCCTTCCGACGCCGTGCAGACGGCGCCCGAGGCCCTGAACGCCGCCGACCTGCGTCGCGTCTGCCGCGCGGGTCTGGCCGCTGTTCACGGGCAAGAGCCGATGGCGATCAACGTCGACGGCGTCGACGGCGGAGTGGTTCACGCCTCGTGGCGGGCCCCGGTCGACGGCGGCCGGATGCGCGCCGATTGCCGCGTCGAGAAAGACCTGATCGTGTGGAAACCGCTCGATCTGCCCGATCCCACCCTCGTTCGCTGGATGAACCAGTCGGACGATCCCGTGATCCGCTACGTCATGGACGGTCAGGCGATCACCATCACCCAGACCCTCCCGGATGGGACGAAGGAACAGGCCGAGTTGGCCGTTCCCGCAGAAGAGGAGGCGCGGTGATGGCGGATGAACCCGACAACCTCGTCCTTCAAATCCAGCGTCGCGTCGAAGGGCTTTTGACGTCGATGGAAACCAAGATGGATCGCCTCGGTGAGGACATGCACGACCTGAAGGTCCGCATGACTCACGTGGGGGAGGGCCTTGCAGGCGTCAATCGTCGCCTGGATCGCCTGGATCAACGTATCGAACGGGTCGAGACACGTCTGACCCTGGTAGACAGCCCTTACGGCGGAGTTCGAGAATAATGCCCATCGCCAAGGTCAACGGCGTCGAAGTCGAGTTCGAGCCCGGGATGACCGTGCTCCAGGTCGCCGAGCGCGCGGGGCAGGAAATCCCGCGCTTCTGCTACCACGAACGCCTGTCCATCGCCGGCAACTGCCGCATGTGCCTGGTCGAGGTGAAGCCCGGACCGCCGAAGCCCCAGGCTTCGTGCGCCCTGCCGGCCGCCGAAGGTCAGGAAATCTTCACCGACACCCCGATGGTCAAGAAGGCCCGGGAAGGCGTGATGGAATTCCTGCTGATCAACCACCCGCTGGATTGCCCGATCTGCGACCAGGGCGGCGAGTGCGATCTGCAGGATCAGTCCATGGCCTATGGCCGCGACGGCTCTCGCTATGCCGAGAACAAGCGCGCGGTCGAAGAAAAGAACATGGGTCCGACGATCAAGACCTTCATGACGCGGTGCATCCAGTGCACCCGTTGCGTCCGCTTCATCACCGAGGTCGCCGGCGTGCCGGACATCGGCATGATCTCGCGCGGCGAGGACGCCGAGATCACGACCTATCTGGAGAAGTCGGTCGCGTCGGAACTGTCGGGCAACGTCAATGACCTGTGCCCGGTCGGCGCCCTGACGCACCGCCCCTGGCAGTACCACTATCGTCCGTGGGAACTGAAGAAGACCGAGACCATCGACGTCATGGACGCCCTGGGCTCGAACATCCGCGCCGACTTCCGCGGCTCCGAGGTCATGCGGGTCCTGCCGCGCGTCAACGAGGGCATCAACGAGGAGTGGCTGTCGGACAAGAGCCGCTATGTCGTCGACGGCCTGACCGCCCGCCGCCTGGACCGCCCGTGGATCCGCGAGAACGGCAAGCTGCGCGCCGCCTCGTGGAACGAGGCCCTGGACGCCGTCGCCGCCAAGCTGAAGGCCGCCCCTGCCGACCGCATCGGCGTGATCGCCGGCGACCTGCAGGACGCTGAGTCGATGAAGGCGACCCTGGACCTGTTCCGCGCCCTGGGCTCGAAGAACACCGACTGCCGCCAGGACGGCGCTGCGCTCGGCTATGGCCCGCGCGAGAGCTGGCTGTTCAACTCCGGCCTGGAAGGTATTGAAAAGGCTGACGCCATTCTGATCGTGGGTGTGAATCCGCGTATCGAGGCGCCGCTGCTGAACGCCCGCCTGCGCAAGAGCTGGATCAAGGGCGGGGTCGAGATCGGCGTCATCGGCGAACAGGCCGACCTGACCTTCGACTACGCCTATCTGGGCGCCGGTTCGAAGACCCTGGCCAAGCTGCCGAAGTCGGCGATGGACTTCCTGACCAAGGCCGAGCGTCCGGCGATCATCGTCGGCTCCGGCGCGCTGAACGGGGAGGGCGGCGCCGCCGTCCTGAACGCCCTGGGCGCCCTGGCCAAGAAGGTCGGCGTCATCGGCGAAGGCTGGAACGGCTTCAACGTCCTGCACCACGCCGCCGCGCGCGTCGGCGGCCTGGACATGGGCTTCGTGCCGGTTGAAGGCGGTCTGACGGTCTCGGACATGCTGAAGCCCGGCGCGCTGGACGTGCTGTTCCTGCTGGGCGCCGACGAGGTCGATCCGACCGGTTCGAACGCCTTCCGTGTCTATCTGGGCAGCCACGGCGACCGCGGCGCGCACGGCGCCGACGTCATCCTGCCCGGCGCGGCCTATACCGAGAAGTCGGGCCTGTACGTCAACACCGAGGGCCGGGTGCAGATGGCCGAACGCGTCGTCTTCCCCAAGGGCGAGGCCAAGGAAGACTGGGCCATCATTCGCGCCCTGTCCGCCCGCGTCGACCAGACCCTGCCTTACGACACCCTGGATCAGCTGCGCGCCCGGCTGATGGCCGATCATCCGACCTTCGGCCGGATCGACTATCTGCCCGCGCCGGCCGCCTTCGATCCGTCCAAGCTGGGCGTCAAGGGCGACCTGGGCGACCGGGTCTTCGCCTCGGCGATCACGGACCCCTATCTTTCCAACCCGATCGCGCGCGCCAGCGCGACCATGGCCGAGCTGTCCGCCCTGCGGATCGCCCCGGTCGCGATGGCGGCGGAGTAAGTCATGGACGCTGCTGTTTCCTTTTGGGCCACGCCGGGCGGCTGGACGCTGATCACCGTCGGTCAGATCCTGCTGATCACGGTCGGCGTGCTGATCGCCGTCGCCTTCCTGCTGCTGGCCGACCGCAAGGTCTGGGCTTCGGTGCAGATGCGCAAGGGGCCGAACGTCGTCGGCCCCTTCGGTCTGCTTCAATCCTTCGCGGACATGATCAAGTTCGTGCTCAAGGAGGTGGTCATCCCCTCCGGCGCCGACAAGGCGGTCTTCATCCTGGCGCCGATCATCACCGTGGTCCTGGCCTTCATGGCCTGGGCGGTGATCCCGTTCGCGCCGGGCTGGGTGGTGTCGGACCTGAACGTCGGCATCCTGTACATTTTCGCCGTCTCGTCGTTGGGCGTGTACGGCATCATCATGGGCGGCTGGGCTTCGAACTCGAAGTATCCGTTCCTGGGTTCGCTGCGTTCGGCGGCGCAGATGGTGTCCTATGAAGTCTCGCTGGGCCTGATCATCATCAATGTGATCCTGCTGGCCGGCACGATGAACCTGTCGCAGATCGTCGAGGGGCAGAGCGGCTATTTCTGGAACTGGTACGCCTTCGGCGGCGGGCAGGGCACCTGGCCCCTGATCGTGGTCCTGTTCCCGATGTCGATTGTCTTCTTCGTTTCGGCCCTGGCCGAAACCAACCGTCCGCCGTTCGACCTGCCTGAAGCCGAGTCCGAACTGGTGGCCGGCTATCAGGTCGAATACAGCTCGACGACCTATCTGCTGTTCATGATGGGCGAGTACGTCAACATCGTCTTCATGTCGGCGATGATCAGCATCCTGTTCTTCGGCGGCTGGAACCCCGGCTTCCTGTCGCAGGAGACGCTGGACGGCCTGCCGGCCTGGATCGCCTACACCATCTATCTGCTGACCTTCCTCACCAAGACGGTGTTCTGGTTCCTGGCCATCGCCCTGGTGAAGGCCTTCGTGCCCCGCTACCGCTACGACCAGCTGATGCGCCTCGGCTGGAAGATCTTCCTGCCCGCGTCGCTGGTGGCCGTGGTCATCACCGCCGCCTGGCGCGTCTTCGCGGTGGGTGCGTAGATGAGCCCACGCACCGTCATCCTGGCCCTGGTCGCGTCGTGGGGCCTCGCCGCCTGCACATTCGCGCCCATCGCCGCTCCGGCGCCGACCGATCCGGCCGCGTCCCTGGAGCGGCGCGAGGATGACGCGCGCCGCGGCGGCGAACGGGTCAACCTGTGCCGGATGATGAACCGGGACGATCCGCGCTATAAGGACATGGACTGCAAGGACGTGCTGCGGGGAGGCGGGGCATGAACCGTCTGAGCCTCATGCTGCTGGCGTTCGCCCCCCTGACGACGGCTTGTGCGCCCGATACGCGCATGCCCGAGTCCGGCTATCAATGGGAACGCCGCCAGGAGCGCATCGAGCGTGAATGGCGCGACGGCCAGGCCAAAGGCCAGACTCAGGGAGCGGCCCCGGCCGCGCCCGCCCAGACTTCAACCAACGGCGCCCCGGCGCCAGAGGATCGCTTCTGATGTTCACTCGTATCGCCCAGGCCGCCAAGGGCGCGATGATGCTCGACGCCATCGGCGCCATCGGCCTGACCCTGAAGTACATGGCCCGCCCCAAGGCGACCGTGAACTATCCGTTCGAGCGGAACCCGCAGTCGCCGCGCTTCCGCGGCGAACACGCCCTGCGCCGTTATCCGAGCGGCGAGGAACGCTGCATCGCCTGCAAGCTGTGCGAGGCCATCTGCCCCGCCCAGGCCATCACCATCGAGGCCGAACCGCGCGCCGACGGCAGCCGCCGCACGACCCGCTACGACATCGACATGGTCAAGTGCATCTACTGCGGCCTGTGCCAGGAGGCCTGCCCGGTGGACGCCATCGTCGAGGGGCCGAACTCCGAATACGCCGTCGAAACGCGCGAGGAGCTGCTGTTCGACAAGGCCCGACTGCTCGACAATGGGGATCGCTGGGAACGGCAGATCGCCAAGAATCTGGAACTCGACGCGCCTTACCGCTAAGGCGCTCACGCTAACGGGTCGGCGATTCCCAAACGGGGGTCGCGGCCGCTACGAAAGGGGCTTCGTCCCGACATGCTGCAAGGCATAGCCTTCTATCTGCTGGCGGCGACCGCCGTGGTGTCCGGCCTTCTGGTCGTGACCGCGCGCAATCCGGTGCACAGCGTGCTGTGGTTGATCCTCGCCTTCTTCTCGGCGGCGGGTCTGTTCGTCCTGCTGGGGGCCGAGTTCCTGGCCATGCTGCTGGTCGTCGTCTACGTCGGCGCGGTCGCCGTGCTGTTCCTGTTCGTCGTCATGATGCTGGACGTCGACTTCCTGAAGCTGCGCGAGGGCTACGCCCGATACCTGCCCATCGGGGCCGTCATCGCCGCCGTTCTGCTGGCCGAGATGATCCTGGTGTCCAGCGCCGTCATCCAGGGCGGGGCGACCGCCGGTCTGGCCGGGCCGGGCGCGCCCGATCCCGACATGAGCAATGTCGAGGCCATCGGCCGGGTGCTCTACACCGACTATATCTACTTCTTCCAGGCGGCCGGGATCGTGCTGCTGATCGCCATGATCGGGGCCATCACCCTGACCCTGCGCCACAAGCCGCATATCAAGCGCCAGAACATCACCGACCAGGTCAACCGCTCCGCCGCCAAGGCGATGGAGGTCAAATCGGTCCAGACCGGGCAGGGCGTCTCGCCCGAGGAGCTTCTCTGATGGACATCGGTCTCATCCATTATCTCAGTGTGGCGGCGATCCTGTTCACCATCGGGGTCTTCGGCATCTTCGTGAACCGCAAGAACGTCATCATCATCCTGATGTCTATCGAGCTGATCCTGCTGGCCGTGAACATCAACTTCGTCGCCTTCTCGACCTATCTGAACGACATCAGCGGGCAGATCATGGCCATGTTCGTCCTGACCGTCGCCGCGGCCGAGGCCGCCGTCGGCCTGGCCATCCTGGTGACCTTCTTCCGTAACCGCGGCGACATCGCCGTCGACGACGCCTCCGTGATGAAGGGCTGAGCGTGAACCTCCACACCCTTATCATTCTCGGGATTTTCGCCCCCCTGCTGGGCGCGACCGTCGCCGGCCTGTTCGGCCGCCGCATCGGCGACATCCCGTCGCAGACCCTCACGACCGGTCTGCTGTTCTTCTCGTGCGCCGTCGCCTGGACGGTGTTCGGCCAGTGGACCTGGGGCCATCTGGAGCCCTTCACCATCCGCCTGGCGCCCTTCATCAATGTGGGCGACTTCCAGTCGTCCTGGTCGATCCGCATCGACGCCTTGTCGGCGACCATGCTGATCGTGGTCACCAGCGTCTCGTCGCTGGTCCACCTGTATTCCTGGGGCTATATGGCCGAGGACGACAGCCGGCCGCGCTTCTTCGCCTATCTGTCCCTGTTCACCTTCATGATGCTGGCGCTGGTGACAGCCGCCGACTTCATGCAGCTGTTCTTCGGCTGGGAAGGCGTGGGTCTGGCCTCGTATCTGCTGATCGGTTTCTGGTTCAAGAAGCCGACCGCCAGCGCCGCCGCCATCAAGGCCTTCGTCGTCAACCGCGTCGGCGACTTCGGCTTCGTGCTGGGCATCATCACCATCTTCTGGATGTACGGCACGATCGAGTTCTCGGAACTGTTCCCGTTGGTGGCCACAAAGGCCGGCACGACCTGGGAGTTCCTGGGCGTCCAGTGGTCCGCGCTCGACCTGGCCGGCTTCCTGCTGTTCATCGGCGCCATGGGCAAGTCGGCCCAGTTCTTCCTGCACACCTGGCTGCCGGACGCGATGGAAGGCCCGACCCCGGTCTCGGCCCTGATCCACGCCGCCACCATGGTGACCGCCGGCGTCTATATGGTCTGCCTGCTGTCGCCCATCTATGAGTATGCGCCGGGCGCCTCGCAGATCATCGCCATCATCGGCGCGATCACGGCCCTGTTCGCCGCCACGGTCGGCCTGACCCAGAACGACATCAAGCGGGTCATCGCCTATTCGACCTGTTCGCAACTGGGCTACATGTTCTTCGCGGCGGGCGTCGGCGCCTATCAGGCGGCCATGTTCCACCTGTTCACCCACGCCTTCTTCAAGGCCCTGCTGTTCCTGGGCGCCGGTTCGGTGATCCACGGCATGCACCACGAGCAGGACATGCGGAAGATGGGCGGGCTGTGGAAGCTGCTGCCGATCACCTATGCCGTCATGACCATCGGCACCATCGCCATCACCGGCCTGGGCATCCCCGGCGTCGGCGGCTTCGCGGGCTTCTATTCGAAGGACTCGATCATCGAGAGCGCCTTCGCCTCGGCGGCCTCGGGCCATTCGGCGGTAGGCATGTTCGCTTTCTCCATCGGCCTGATCGCGGCCGGTCTGACGGCCTACTACTCCTGGCGCCTGATCTTCATGACCTTCCACAACAAGCCGGTGTGGAAGGAAGAGGGCGACGCCCATCATGCCGACGATCACGCCTCGCACGCCCAGCTGGAAACCCATTCCGAGCCGGTCTCCGATGCGCACGCCCATGACGACCATGCGCATGACGATCATGGCCATCACGGCCCGCTGCAACCGCACGAGAGCCCCTGGGTCATGCTGGTTCCGCTGATCCTGCTGTCGGTCGGCGCCGTCGCCGCGGGCTTCGTGTTCGCGCCGCACTTCATCGGCCATCACGAGCATGAGTTCTGGCGCGGGGCCATCTTCACCGGCGAGCACAACCATGTGCTTCACGAAAGCCACGACGTCCCGACCTGGGTGAAGTGGTCGCCGCTGATCCTGACCCTGACCGGTACGGCCTTCGCCTACTGGATCTATGTCGCCCGCGAAGGCATGGGCCGTCGCATGGCAGAGCGGGGCGGGTTCCTGTACAACTTCCTGTACAACAAGTGGTATTTCGACGAGTTGTACGACTTCGTCTTCGTGCGCGGCTTCAAGGCCGTGGGCGACGTCTTCTGGAAGATCGTCGACGTGAAGATCATCGACGGCCTCGGCCCGAACGGCGCCGCCTGGGCGTCGCTGAAATCCGCCGCACGACTGGGCAAGCTCCAGTCCGGCTTCGTCTATCATTATGCCTTCGTGATGCTGCTCGGGGTGGCCGGTCTGCTCACCTTCGCCATCCTCGCGTGGGGAGCCTGAGCCCGTGCCCTACATCCTGAGCCTCGTTACATTCCTGCCGCTGGCCGGCGCCCTGGCGATCTTCCTCGCCCGGCTGGCGTCCAAGTCCCAGGACGCCGCCGCTCCGGCCGCGCGCTGGATCGCCCTGATCACGACCCTGGTCGTGCTGGCGGTCTCGGTCGTGCTGGTCGCCGGTTTCGATCCGTCGAACCCCGGATATCAGTTCGTTGAAATGGTCCCCTGGTTCGCCGGGGCCAGCTATCATCTGGGCGTCGACGGGATCTCGATCCTGTTCGTCCTGCTGACCGCCTTCCTGATGCCGATCTGCATCCTGGCCAGCTGGAAATCGGTCGAGACGCGCGTCGTCGAATATATGATCGCCTTCCTGGTGCTGGAGACCCTGGTCATCGGCGTCTTCACGGCGCTGGACCTGTATCTCTTCTACATCTTCTTCGAAGGCACCCTGGTGCCGATGTTCCTGATCATCGGCATCTGGGGCGGCGCCAACCGGATCTACGCCGCCTACAAGTTCTTCCTCTACACCCTGCTGGGGTCGGTGCTGATGCTGCTGGCCATGCTGTGGATGTCGCACACCGCCGGCACCACCAGCATTCCCGAGCTGAAGCAGTACGCCTTCGACCCGGCCGTTCAGCCCCTGTTGTGGCTGGCCTTCTTCGCCTCCTTCGCGGTGAAGATGCCGATGTGGCCGGTCCACACCTGGCTGCCCGACGCCCACGTTCAAGCGCCGACGGCGGGTTCGGTCATCCTGGCCGGCATCCTGCTGAAGCTGGGCGGTTACGGCTTCATCCTGTTCAACGTGCCGATGTTCCCGGTCGCGTCCGAGATGTTCCGCCCGCTGGTCTTCACCCTGTCGGTCATCGCCATCGTCTATACCTCGCTGGTCGCCTGGCGTCAGACGGACATGAAGAAGCTGATCGCCTATTCGTCGATCGCCCACATGGGCTTCGTCACCCTGGGCATCTTCTCGGGCAACTATCAGGGCATGCAGGGCGCGGTGTTCCAGATGATCAGCCACGGTCTGATCTCGGGCGCGCTGTTCCTGTGCGTCGGCGTCGTCTACGACCGGATGCATACGCGTGAGATCGCCTTCTACGGCGGCCTGACCTCGCGCATGCCCTGGTTCGCCGCCATCTTCCTGATGTTCACCATGGCCAACGTCGGCCTGCCGGGCACCTCGGGCTTCATCGGCGAAGTCCTGACCATGACGGGCGCCTATCAGGCCTCGACCTGGGCGGCCCTGGTGGCGGCCTCGGGCGTCATCTTCTCGGCCGTCTATGCCCTGACCCTGTATCGGGCGGTCATGTTCGGCGAGATCACCAATCCGAAGCTGATGACCATCGCCGACATCGACAAGCGTGAGCTGCTGCTGTTCGTGCCGCTGATCCTCGGCACCCTGTGGCTGGGCGTCCATCCGGCCGCCGTCCTCGATTACACCGGGCCCGCCGTCGAGGCCCTGACCAATGCCTATCGCGTCGCGATCGGCGGGTGAGACCAAGCATGCCTGATCTGTCCTCCGCCCTGCACCTCGCCGCCTCGGAGCTGACCCTCGCGGTCGGCGCCCTGGTCCTGCTGATGGTCGGCGCCTTCATCGGCGACAAGAGCGCCCGGCTGGTGTCCATCCTGTCGGTCCTGCTGCTGATCGCCGCCGCCGTCCTCGCCTTCATGGGACCGTGGGGCGTCGCCTTCAACGGCGCCTATGTGGCCGATCCGCTGGCCATCTACGGCAAGAGCGTCATCTATCTGTCCGCCGCCGTGGCCATCGTCCTGGGCGACGGCTGGATGAAACGCACCCACATCGCCAAGTTCGAATATCCGGTCCTGATCGTGCTGGCCTCGGTCGGCATGGGGATGATGGCGTCCTCGGGCGACCTGATCTCCATGTATGTCGGCATCGAGCTGCATTCGCTGGCTCTGTACGTCCTGGCCGCCTTCCACCGCGACGACGTCAAGGCGTCGGAAGCGGGCCTGAAGTATTTCGTCCTCGGCGCCCTGTCGTCGGGCCTGCTGCTGTACGGCTCCAGCCTGATCTACGGCTTCGCCGGTTCGATGCGGTTCGAGGACATCGCCGCCTTTGCCGTCGATCACCCCAGCCCCGGCCTGGTGTTCGGTCTGGTCTTCCTGATCTGCGGTCTGGCGTTCAAGGTCTCTGCCGCGCCCTTCCACATGTGGACGCCCGACGTGTACGAAGGCGCCCCGACCCCGGTCGTGGCCCTGTTCGCCACGGCGCCCAAGGTCGCCGCCATGGTCCTGATCGCCCGCGCCCTGGAGGGCGGCTTCAGCGAGGCCCACGCCCAGTGGTCGCAGGTCCTGGTCGCCATTTCCCTGATCAGCTTCGTCGTCGGCGCCTTCGGCGGCCTGGTGCAGAAGGATGTCCAGCGCCTGCTGGCCTATTCGTCGATCGCCAACATCGGCTACGCCCTGCTGGGCATCGCGGCCGGCACCAGCGAAGGCCTGCAGGCCATGCTGATGTTCATGACCCTGTATGTCATCGACCAACTGGGCTTCTTCGCCATCCTGCTCAGCCTGTCCAAGTCGGGCCGGCCGATCCGCCGCATCGCCGATCTGGCGGGTCTGAAGAAGGATCGTCCGGTCACGGCCGTGGCCCTGACCGTCCTGTCGCTGTCGGTCCTGGGCATGCCGCCGTTCTCGGGCTTCTGGGGCAAGTATTATGTCTTCGGCGCCGCCGCCGACGCCGGCCTGTGGCCGGTGGCTGCGGCCGGTCTGGTCGCCTCGGTCGTCGCCGCCTTCTATTATCTGCGCATCATCAAGCTGATGTGGTTCGACGCACCCGTGGACGACATCCAGATGGACAAGTCCTCGCCGGAGACCAGCATCATCGGCTGGGCCTGCGCCGCCTTCGCCTTCCCGCTGGTGATTGTCGGTCTGACCTGGCTGGAGCCGCTGACCAAGGTTGCGAGCGCCGGCTTCGGGAACGGTTAGGGCGTTGACGCCCGCCCCTCTGGTCATCCTCGACGAGATCGACTCGACGCTGTCGGAAGCCCGGCGGCTGGCGGAGGCGGGCGAGGTCGGCCCGAAGTGGATCATCGCGCGCCGCCAGACGGCGGGGCGTGGCCGGCGCGGCCGAAGCTGGGTGGACAAGCCAGGCAATCTGGCCGCGACCTTGCTGATCCGGGTTCATGCGTCGCCGCGCGAGGCCGCTCAGGCGACCTTCATCGCCGCCCTGGCCGTCGCCGACCTGCTGGACGTCTTCGTCTCGCCGGCCCTGGTCTCGATCAAATGGCCGAACGACGTCCTGCTGGACGGCCGCAAGGCGTGCGGCATCCTGGTTGAAAGCGGCGCGCATGCGTCCGGCGGGCTCTGGCTGGCCGTCGGCATCGGCGTCAACCTGGCCCATGCGCCCGAGGGAACCGAGAAGGCCTCGGCGGCGATCGCGGAAAGACTGCGCGAGGACCTCGCCTTCGCCCCGCCGGTCGAAGCCGCCGCCGAGATCCTGGCCGAGACCTTCGCCGTCTGGTGGGGGCGCTGGCAGACGATGGGCTTCGAGCCGGTGCTGGACGCCTGGACCAGCCGTCTGACCGGGCTGAACGGCCCGTGCACCGCGCGTCTGGACAACGAAACGATCGAGGGCCTGGCCGAGGGTGTGGAGCCTGACGGGGCCTTGCGCCTGCGCCTCGCCGACGGCTCCGTGCGATTGATTTCCGCAGGCGACGTCTTCTTCGGCAAGGCGGCCTGATGCTGCTCGCCATCGAACAGGGCAACACCAATACGCTGTTCGCCGTCCACGACGGTTCGGACTGGATCGCCCAGTGGCGCGCCGCCACCGAGGCCAGCCGCACCGCCGACGAATACGCCGTCTGGCTGAACCAGTTGATGGTCATGAAGGGGCTGGAGTTCGCCGCCCTGACCGGCTGCATCATCTCCAGCGTCGTGCCCCAGTCGATCTTCAACCTGCGCAATCTGTCGCGCCGCTATCTGAACATCGAACCCCTGGTGATCGGCGAGAACGCCCAACTGGGCATAGAGGTGCGGATCGCCAAGCCCAGCGAGGCCGGCGCCGACCGCCTGGTCAACGCCATCGGGGCCAAGCTGGTCTATCCGGGCGACCTGATCGTCATCGACAGCGGCACGGCCACCACCTTCGACATCGTCGCCGATGACGGCGCCTTCGAAGGCGGCCTGATCGCCCCCGGCATCAATCTGTCGCTCCAGGCCCTGCACGAGGCGGCGGCCAAATTGCCGCGCATCGCCATCCAGCGCCCCGACCACGTCATCGGCAAGGGCACGGTCGAGGCCATGCAGTCCGGCGTCTTCTGGGGCTATATTTCGTTGATCGAAGGCCTGGTCGCGCGCATCAAGGCGGAATGGGCGCGGCCCATGACCGTCATCGGCACCGGCGGCGTCGCCAGCCTGTTCGAAGGCGCGACCGACAGCATCGATCACTTCGATCCCGACCTGACTATTCGCGGCCTCCTGGAAATCTGGCGTCGTAACGCCCAAATGACTGACTGAATGAAAAAGCAAAACCAAGACGAACTCGTTTTCCTGCCGCTGGGCGGCTCGGACGAGGTCGGTATGAACCTCAACGCCTATGGCTTCGGGCCAGAGGCTGATCGTGAATGGCTGATCGTCGATGTCGGCGTCACCTTCGGCGACCTGTCCACGCCCGGCGTGGACGTGATCGTGCCCGATCCTTCCTATCTGGAAGGCGAGACGATCAAGGGCATCGTCCTGACCCACGCGCACGAGGACCATATCGGCGCCCTGGGCTGGCTGTGGCCGCGCATCAAGGCGCCGATCTACGCCACCCCCTTCACCGCCTATCTGATCCGGGACAAGCTGCGCGAGCGCGGCATCCTGGACGAGGTGCAGTTGATCGAGGTGCCGCTGGGCGGCACGGTCGACATCGGCTCGTTCGGCGTGACCTTCGTCAACATGAGCCACTCGATCGCCGAGCCGAGCGGCCTGGCCATCGACACCCCCCTGGGCGTGGTGTTCCACACCGGCGACTGGAAGATCGACGACCAGCCGATCATCGGTGAGAAGACCGACGCCCCCGCCATTCGCGCCATGGGCGACGAGGGCGTGCTGGCCATGGTCTGCGATTCGACCAATGTCTTCGTGCCGGGCGTCGCCGGGTCCGAGGGCGATGTGGCCGTCGCCATCACCAAACTGATCTCCAGCCTCAAGGGCCGGGTCGCCGTGGGCTGTTTCGCCTCCAACGTCGCCCGGATGGACAGCGTCATTCGCGCCGCCGAGGCCTGCGGGCGTCGCGTGTCGCTCGCCGGCCGCTCGATGCACCGGATCACGGCTGCGGCCAAACACGTCGGCATGCTGCAGGACGTGAAGCCCTTCCTGTCGGACGAGGAGGCCCGCGTCTGGCCCGCCGACCAGATCCTGTACCTGTGCACCGGCAGCCAGGGCGAGGCCCGCGCGGCCCTGTCGCGCGTCGCCGACGGCACCCATCCGGTCGTCAAACTGGGCCTGGGCGACCACTGCATCTTCTCGTCGCGCCAGATCCCCGGCAATGAACTGGCCATCGGCAATCTGCAGGACCGCCTCGCGGACCGGGGCGTGCGCCTCTACACCGAGAAGGATCACCCCGGCATCCACGTCTCGGGCCACCCGTGCCGCGACGAGCTGAAGCAGATGTACGAATGGGTGCGGCCGCAGATCGCGGTGCCCACCCATGGCGTGCGTCGCTTCCTGCTGGAACACGCCAATCTGGCCAAGGACATCGGCGTCAAGGAAACCGTCACCCCGCGCAACGGCGACATGGTTCGCCTGGCCCCCGGACCGGCCAAGATCATCGACGAAGTGCCCAACGGTCGCCTCTACGTCGACGGCGGCATGCTGGTGACCGAACAGGGCGAGGCCCTGAAGGAACGTCGCCACGCCTCGACCAACGGCGTGCTGATCGTCAGCTTCGCCCTGGACAAGCGCGGCCGCATCGCCAGCGACATCGACATCCGCAGCGTCGGCCTGCCCGGCGACACCGCCACGCCGCTGGGCGACGCCCTGGATAATCTGGCCGAGCGCGTCGAGCAGGTGATCAAGAGCCTGAAGGGCGACGCCCTGGACGACGAAATGGTCATCGAACAGGCTGTCGCCCGCGTGCTGAAGAAGGCAAGCCAGCAGATCTGGGACCGACGCCCCATCGTCGAGACGGTCGTCCTGCGGGTCTGATGCAACCTTGACCGTTCAGGCGCATTTCTTGCGCCTGAACGGTTGGGGAAACTCATGTCAGACAAGCCCACGCGCGGCCGCCGTCTGCTGGAACGGGTGCGCCACGCCCGTTATCCGTTGCACGGTTGGCGGCGCTGGGCTGTGATCGCAGGGCAGGGGACGGCGGGCTTCGTCGCCCTCTTCGCCGCAGTGAACCTGGCGCTCAGCCTTTCGACCTTTCGCGGCGACGAGCCTTTGTCGCGCACCGTCCACGAACTGCGCGTCCTGTGGTTCAGTCCGCCGGACGGACAGCCGATGTCGCCGACCGCCTTTCCGACCGTCTATGGCCGCGACCTCGGCCCCGCGCCCGACACCGCCGCCATCCACGCCTATCTGGAACGGGAGGCCGAGGACGGGGTCTTTCTGCTGGACCATGTGATGGTGGACCGGATCCTGACGCTGAACGGACGGATCGACGCGCGCAGCCTGCCGTCCGGCGTCTATGTCGGCGCCCACGCCCTGGGGCCGGACCGCCCGCCGCTGGTGCCCGTGACCAAATACATGGGCCACTATCTGCTGTTCCCGCGCCACGCCTATATTCTGGTCGTGCCGCAGACGGGCCCGGCCATCGCTTTTTCCGCCAGCCAGAACGCCAAGTTCGGCGTCACGGATCACCCCGACCGTCTCTCGGCCGAGATCGCCCCCTATACGCCCGACGCCTATGACTTCCCCAGTTCGGGCGAGGCCCTGCACGAGATGACGCGGATCACCAGAGACCCAGCCCGCGTCGCCGAGGCGGTCGAGGCCCTGAAGGGCGCCCAGGCCCGACTGGAGGCCGAGGGCCTGACCTACGGCCTGCTGGCCCCGAACTCGAACACCGCCGTCGGCTGCGTGCTGGAACGGTCCGGCTCCATCACCCAGGCGGAGCGGTCATCCATCCTGTTGGCGTTACGCGCGCCGGGCTTCGGCGCAGCCTGCGAATAGACGTCTCGGAATCCGGCGGAGGTCCGCTATATCCCGTCCATGACCGAACGACTCTTCCTGCTGAATCCCGACTGGCATGACGACCAGGGCGGTCCCTGGTTCTGCCCGGCCGGCGCCTATGTGGAGGGCGTGCTGGCCTTCTATCCCCGGCTGAGGGACGTTCTTGATATCGTCTATCTGGACCACCCCCGGCCGCGCCCGCTGGTCATCGCCGAGGTCGGCGAAGCGCATCAGAGCTGCCCCATCCTGATCCTCGACGGCGAACTGGACTGGCCCGAGGCTCAGGTCAGCGAAACGACGGGGCGTCGCTTCCTGCAGGATCACGCCATCGCCCCCTATCTCGCGGCGCGCTACGGCGTCGGCCGGCCGCATCCCTGAGGCGCGACCGACCGCGATGTCGTCTCAGCCGAGCGTGGCCTTGCGATAGGTCTCGTTCAGTTCGAACACCTCGGCCGACACCTCGACCTTGCCGGCCGTGCGAGCCAGGGCGGCGGTCAGGATCTCCAGCACCTTTTCGCTCAGCGCGCTCTTCTGCTGCGGCGTGCGGCCCAGCATCAGGCCGACGCGGCAGGCCAGCATGGCGGTCTCGGGCGCGCCGTCGGCGATGACGACGTGATCCAGGGCGATCAGCCGGGTCTTGCAGGCCGACAGGGCGGCGCCGGCGATCTCGACTGCGGCCTGATGGATCTCCAGGGCGACCGGGGTCCAGTCGGCGTCCGCCAGGTGGCGGGTGTATTCCAGGGTGATCTGCGGCATGTCGGGGACTCGTCCAGAGGAGGCCGATCCTCTAGACCGGTTTCAACCGGGCGCCAAAGCCCGGACAGGAGGTCCCATGCCCATCGGCCCCATCACCATGTTCGGCATCTACATCATCGTCTGGTGGACGGTGTTGTTCGGCGTGCTGCCGCTGGGAACCTCCCGCGAGACCCACGAGCCGCCGACGGACGGCGCCCAATGGGGTGCGCCGACGACGCCGAACCTGAAGCGCAAATTCATCACCACCACCTGGGTCGCGGCCCTGGTTTGGGTCTTCGTCATGGTGCTGATCTTCACCGGCTGGCTGCCCCTGCCGGACTTCTCGCGCGCGCCGGCGGTCTAATCCCCATCCCGGCCTAGCTTTCGCCCCGGTCCAGCGGCTAAAGCCTTGGTCTGTCTCTACGCCTAGGATTCCCCATCATGCGCCTGTCGCGCTTTTTCCTGCCCACGCTGAAGGAAGCCCCTTCGGACGCCCAGATTGTTTCGCACCAGCTGATGCTGCGCGCCGGCATGATCAAGCAGGAGGCCGCCGGCATCTACGCCTGGCTGCCGCTGGGCCTGCGGGTGCTGCGCAAGATCGAGCAGATCGTGCGCGAAGAGCAGCAGCGGGCTGGTGCGGTCGAGCTGCTGATGCCGACCCTGCAACTGGCCGACCTGTGGCGTGAGAGCGGCCGCTATGACGCCTACGGTCCCGAGATGCTGCGCATCACCGACCGGCACGAGCGCGAGCTTCTGTACGGGCCCACCAATGAGGAGATGATCACCGACATCTTCCGGGCCTATGTGAAGTCCTACAAGTCGCTGCCGCTGAACCTGTTTCACATCCAGTGGAAGTTCCGCGACGAGCGCCGCCCCCGGTTCGGCGTTATGCGCGGCCGTGAGTTCCTGATGAAGGACGCCTATTCCTTCGACGTGGACGAGGCCTCGGCCCGCAAGGCCTACAACCGCATGTTCGTGGCCTATCTGAACACCTTCGCCCGCATGGGCCTGAAGGCCGTGCCGATGCGCGCCGACACCGGCCCGATCGGCGGCGACCTGAGCCACGAATTCATCGTCCTGGCCGAGACGGGCGAGAGCGCGGTCTTCTGCGACAAGGCCCTGGTCGAAATGCCGGCGCCCGGCGCGGATGTGGACTGGGACGATCTTCAGTCAATCGTTGATCAACGAACCGCGCTCTACGCCGCAACCGAGGAAATGCACGACGAGGCCCGGTTCGAGGCCGAGACCGCCGAGGGCGACCGCCTGTCGGCGCGCGGCATCGAGGTCGGCCACATCTTCTATTTCGGCGAGAAATATTCGGCCCCTATGAAGGCCAAGGTCGCCGGGCCGGACGGTCAGGACGCTGAGGTCCATATGGGCAGCTACGGCGTCGGCGTGTCGCGTCTGCTGGGCGCCATCATCGAGGCCAGCCACGACGAGGGCGGCATCATCTGGCCCGACGCCGTGGCCCCGTTCGACGTGGTGGTGATCAATCTGCGCGCCAATGACGCCGCCGTCTCCGCCGCCTGCGAGGACGCGGTGGCCCAGCTGGAGAAACTGGGCAAGGACGTGCTGTACGACGACACCGACGAACGGCCGGGCGGCAAGTTCGCCACCGCCGACCTGATCGGCGTGCCGTGGCAACTGACCATCGGTCCCAAGGGCCTGGCCGACGGCGTGGTCGAGCTGAAGCGCCGCGCCACCGGCGAGAAGGTCTCCGTGCCCCTGGCTGAAGCCATCGAAAGGTTGACTGCTTGAACCTGCCGTCCCGTCCTTCCGGCGCCTTCTCCTCGTGGGAGATCGGCCTGGCCCTCCGCTACCTGCGCGCCAAGCGCAAGGAGGGCGGGGTGGCGACCATCGCGGTGATCAGCTTCATCGGCATCATGCTGGCTGTCGCGGTCCTGATCAGCGTCATGAGCATCATGGCCGGCTTCCGCTCGGAACTGCTGGGCCGGATGCTGTCGTTCAACGGCCATATGTACGTCCAGGGGCCGGTGCTGGCGTCGGAAGACCGGGACGCCGCCCTGAAACGGATCGCCGCCGTGCCCGGCGTGGTCAGCGTCACCCCGCTGAACGAGAGCCAGAGCCTGGTCCGGGTCGGCAACTTCACCACGGGCGCCATGGTGCGCGGCGTGCGGCCCCAGGACCTGGCCACCACCAAATACGTCTTCGACAGCCTGACGCCCAAGGAACGCGCCGACTTCGGCAAGGGCGCATACGGCGGCGACCGCATCCTGATGGGCGCGGCCCTGGCCAACTCCCTGGGCCTGCGGGTCGGGGATCCCGTCACCCTCTATTCCCCGACAGGCGCCGACAGCGCTTTCGGCAATCTGGGCGGTCTGGAAAAGACCTATTTCGTCGGCGGCCTGTTCCGCTCGGGCACGGCCGACTTCGACCGCGCCTTCCTGTTCATGCCGCTGGAGCAGCAGCAGCTGTTCTTCGGCAAGGAGGGGGTCTGGGACGCCATCGAGATCAAGGTCGACGACCCCGACCGCGTCGGCGAGCTGACCCCCGCCATCCGCGACGCCGCCGGCCCCGGATCTGTCATCAGCGACTGGCGCGAACGCCTGGCCGCCTTCTACGGCGCCCTGCGGGTCGAGCGGGTGGCCATGAGCATCATCCTGGGCCTGGTCGTCGCCATCGCCGCAATGAACATCATCTCCGGCATCGTCATGCTGGTGAAGAACAAGACGCGCGACATCGCCATCCTGCGCACCGTGGGCGCCAGTCCGTCGGCCATCCTGCGCATCTTCTTCATGTCCGGCGCCATGATCGGCGTGGCGGGCACCCTGGCGGGCCTCGCCCTGGGCCTGCTGTTCTGCTGGAACATCGGCACGATCCAGCATGCCATCGAGGCCGTGTTGGGGGTGCAACTGTTCAACGCCGACGTCTATCAGCTGGACGCCATCCCGGCCCTGGTCGATCCGATGGACGTGGCCTGGGTCGCCCTGCTGTCCTTCAGCATGAGCTGCCTGGCCAGCCTGCCGCCGTCCTGGACGGCCTCTCGCATCGATCCCGTGGAGGCGCTCCGCTATGAGTAGGTCTCCGATCCTGTCGGTGCGCGGCCTGACCCGAACCTATGACACCGCCAACGGCGGCCTGACCGTGCTGAAGGGCGTGGATCTGGACGTCATGCCGGGCGAGATGGTCGGGCTGATCGGCCCCTCCGGCTCGGGCAAGTCCAGCCTGCTGCACGCCGCCGGCCTGCTGGAGAAGCCGACCGAGGGCACGGTCGCCATCGACGGCGAAATGGTGGGCGACCTCGACGAGCGCGCCCGCACCCGCCTGCGCCTGTCGCGCATCGGCTTCGTCTATCAGTTCCACCATCTGCTGGCCGAGTTCGACGCCCGCGACAATGTCGCCCTGCCGATGCGGATCGCGGGCATGAGCCTGGCCCAGGCGCGCCGTCAGGCCGAGGAGACGCTGACGACCCTCGGTCTGGGCGAGCGGCTGACCCACCAGCCGGCCCAGCTGTCGGGCGGCGAGAAGCAGCGTGTCGCCATCGCCCGGTCCCTGGCCAACAAGCCCCGCCTGCTGCTGGCCGACGAACCGACCGGCAACCTGGACCCGACCACCAGCCAGTCGGTGTTCGAATCCCTGCGTGACCTGGCCAAGACCACGGGCGTCGCCGCCCTGATCGCCACCCACAATATGGAGCTGGCCGGCCACATGGACCGCGTCTTCGCCCTGAAGGACGGCCATCTGGAAGAACGGGCGGCCCAAAGTCAGGCTTATTGAGCCAGGCCTAATGACATCTGGCGGACGCCGTCACCCAACGGCCGCGTCGCCCCAGATGGCGCGCAGCTGCTGGGGCCGGCGGCAGCCCTGGCGATAGGCCTCGTAATGGGCGCGGTTGCGGCGGGCGTAGTCCTGATGCTCAGGCCCGGCGGGCCAGAACCGCTGGACCCCGACGACCGGGGTGGTGAAGCTCTTGCCCAGAACGCGCATGGCCGCATCCCGTGACGCCACAGCGGCCGCCCGCTGATCCGCCGTGGCGAAGACCGCCGCGCGATAGGACGGCCCCTGGTCGCAGAACTGCCCGTTCGGATCGGTCGGGTCTATGGTGCGCCAGTAGCGGTCCACCAGGGCGCGATAGCTGACGACGCGGGGATCGAACGTGACCTGGACCGCCTCCATATGGCCGGTCCCGCCGCGCACCACCTGCTCATAGGTCGGGTTGGCCGTCTGGCCGCCGACGAAGCCTGATACGGCGGAGCGCACCCCCGGCAGGCCGTCGAACGCCTTTTCCTCGGACCAGAAACAACCGCCGGCGAAGACGGCCGTCTGAAGCACTGACCGGGCGGGCTGGGCCTGGGCGCGGTCGGTCCGGGGCAGGGCGGCGGTCGTCACGACGACCAGGGCGGCCGCAATCGCCGCGCCAGCCAGGAATTTCAGAGACTTGGGCATGGGGACATCTCCCTTTCTCCACAGGCATACGATGCGCCGCTGCAAATGGTTTCAGACCGTCTCGCCCCTTGGGATAAGACCGGGGTTGACGAGAACAATGAGCGAACATAGAACAAGGCAAGAACATTCATGTCTGGGGATAAGTCGCCATGCCGCGTTTGATGAGAGATATGCTGTCGCTGGCCTCGTGCAGCGGTTTCGTCTGGATGGTCTGGACCCTGGCCATCAGCGTGACGGCCGCCTGATTTTCAGACTCGCACCGACAGAGTCTGAATTCGCATTATGTAAAATCAATCGCTTATGAATAATTCTAGACTATTTGGACTGTGTTTTTTCGCCGTGACGGTCTGAAGCCTCTATCCACAGCGGATCGATGATCGCGCGGCCCGGCTGAAGGTTTGCGGTGTTCCGGCGGGCGGTGATGTGAGACTCGGTCCAGGATGATGCGCGGCCTCCCTCCGGAGGCGCGACAGGCGGAGGTCCAGTGAGCGAACCGGTCAACAGTCAGGGTTTCGTCCATCTGCGGGTCCGCTCGGCCTATTCGCTGCTGGAAGGCGCGATCAAGGCGGGCAAGCTGGGCAAGCTGGCGGCGGACGCGGGCATGCCGGCCGTGGCCATCGCCGACCGGACCAATCTGTTCGGCGCGCTGGAGTTCAGCCAGTACACCCGTGACGCCGGGGTCCAGCCCATCATCGCCTGCGCCCTGCCGGTGTTCGGCATCGGCGGACACCAGGCCGTGCGCTGGGCCAAGACCCCGACCGTGGTCCTGCTGGTCCAGAACGAGGCCGGGTGGCGCAACCTGTGCGCCCTGTCGTCCTCGGCCTATCTGGACGCGGGCGAAATGGCCGAACCGGGCGTGGCCTGGGATCAGGTCGTGGCGCGGTCCGAGGGGCTGATCCTGCTGTCGGGCGGCCCCGACGGTCCGGTCGATCCCCTGTTCGCCCAGGGCAAGACGAACGAGGGGGCGGCCGCCCTGGCGACGATGAAGTCCGCCTTCGGCGACCGCTTCTATGTCGAGCTGCAGCGTCACGGGCTGGAGGACGAAAAGCGGGCCGAGCCGGGTCTGGTCGAATGGGCCTACGCCCACGAGACGCCCCTGGTCGCGACCAATGACGTCTATTACGCCAAGGCGGCCCAGGCCAAGTCGCACGACGCCCTGTTGTGCATCGCCGACGGCGCCTTCACCGGCCAGGAAGACCGCCGCCGCATCACCGGCGAACACTGGTTCAAGTCGGCCGAGGCGATGCGCGACCTGTTCGCCGACCTGCCCGAGGCCTGCGACAACACCATCGACATCGCCCGGCGCTGCGCCTTTCTGGTCAACACCCATGCGCCCATTCTGCCGCGGTTCGACACCGGGGCAGGGCGGTCCGAGGCCGACGAACTGGCGCACCAGGCGCGCGAGGGGCTGAAGGTGCGCCTTGGCCAGATCACCCCCGCTGTGCCCGAGGCGGAATACTGGAGCCGGCTGGAATGGGAGGTCGGCATCATCCAGCAGATGGGCTTCCCCGGCTATTTCCTGATCGTGTCCGACTTCATCAAATGGGCCAAGGAGCACGGCATCCCGGTGGGGCCGGGGCGGGGCTCGGGGGCCGGCTCTCTGGTCGCCTGGTCCCTGACCATCACCGACCTCGACCCGCTGCGGTTCGGCCTGCTGTTCGAGCGGTTCCTGAACCCCGAACGGGTCTCCATGCCCGACTTCGACATCGACTTCTGCCAGGAGCGGCGCGAAGAGGTGATTGACTATGTCCAGGACCGCTACGGCAAGGACCGTGTGGCCCAGATTATCACCTTCGGCACCCTGCAGGCGCGGGCCGTGCTGCGCGACGTCGGCCGGGTGCTGCAGATGCCGCTGGGCCAGGTGGACCGGCTCTGCAAGATGGTGCCGAACAACCCGGCCAATCCCGTCACCCTGGCCCAGGCCATCGACCTGGAGCCGCGCCTGAAGGAAGCCAGGGACGCCGAACCTGCGGTCCGCACCCTGCTGGAGACGGCGCTGGAGCTGGAGGGGCTGTACCGCAACGCCTCGACCCACGCCGCCGGCATCGTCATCGGCGACCGGCCTCTGGTCGAACTGGTGCCCCTGTACCAGGATCCGCGCTCGACCATTCCGGCCTCCCAGTTCAACATGAAATGGGTCGAGCCGGCGGGTCTGGTGAAGTTCGACTTCCTGGGCCTGAAGACCCTGACCGTGCTGGACCGCGCGCGCGGCTATCTGGAACGGCGCGGCGCGGCGCAGGACTGGAACGGCCTGCCGCTGGACGACGCCCGCACCTATGAGCTGATGGCCTCGGGCCAGACCGTCGGGGTGTTCCAGCTGGAATCCCAGGGCATGCGCGACACCCTGCGCAAGATGCGCTGCGGCTCCATCGAGGAGATCACCGCCCTGATCTCGCTGTATCGGCCGGGGCCGATGGAGATGATCGACACCTATATCGACCGGAAGTTCGGTCGGGCCGAGGTCGATTATCTGCACCCCAGTCTGAAGGAGGTGCTGACTGAGACCTACGGGGTCATCATCTACCAGGAACAGGTGATGAAGATCGCCCAGATCCTGGCGGGCTACAGCCTGGGCGAGGCCGACCTGCTGCGTCGCGCCATGGGCAAGAAGAAGAAGGAGGAGATGGACTTCCAGCGGGCGCGCTTCGTCAAGGGCGCGCTGGAGAAGACCGTCCCCGAGACCCAGTCCGGCTCGATCTTCGACCTGGTGGCCAAGTTCGCCGGTTATGGCTTCAACAAGTCGCACGCCGCCGCCTACGCCCTGATCTCGTTCCAGACCGGCTGGCTGAAGGCCAATCATCCGGTCGAGTTCTTCGCCGCCTCGATGAGTCTGGACCTGTCGAACACCGACAAGCTGGCGGTCTTCTATCAGGACGCCAAACGGTTCGACGTGCCGGTGCTGCCGCCCGATCTGAACCGGTCCTCGGCCGACTTCGACGTGGCCTGGGACGACAGTCGTGGGGTGGTCCTCTACGCCCTGGGCGCCATCCGCAACGTCGGGCTCGAGGCGATGAAACACGTCATCGAGGTGCGCGAGACCGGCGGTCGTTTCGCAGACATCTTCGACTTCCTGGAACGGGTCGATCCGCGCAGCGTCAACAAGCGCGCGCTGGAAGGCCTGGCCAAGGCCGGCGCCTTCGACAGCATCCATCCGAACCGCCGCCAACTGGTCGAACAGGCCGATGTCCTGATGGCCTATTGCCAGAGCGTTGCGGCCGAACGCGCCTCGTCCCAGGTCTCCCTGTTCGGCGGGGATCAGGCCCATGTCGGCCGGCCGCGGCTGAAGAGCGTCGAACCCTGGGTCGGGCCCGAGCGGCTGGACCATGAGCTGTCGGCGGTCGGCTTCTATCTGTCCGGCCACCCGCTGGACGAGATGACCTCGGCCCTGAAACGCAAGCGCGTCACCTTCGTCGCCGAGGCGATTCCCCTGGCGGAATCGGGCCACGAGGCCTTCCAGATGGCCGGGGTGGTGCGCCGCAAGCAGGAACGCGCCAGCGCCCGCACCGGCGAGAAATTCGCCTTCGTCACCTTCTCGGACCCGACCGGCGAGTTCGAATGCCTGTTCCCGCCCGAACAACTGCGCAAATGCCGCGAGGTGCTGGAGCCCGGCGCCTCGGTCATGGTGCGGGTCCGCGCCAAGGCGTCGGAAGGGGAGGTGCGGTTCTTCGGCGACGACGCCAGCCAGATGGACAATCTGCTGGATGACGCCAACATCGGACTGCGCATCCATGTCTCGGCCCGCACCGCCGACGCCGAGGCCCTGAAGGCCCGGCTGGAACGCGCCCGCTCCGGCGCCATCGGCAAGGGCGGCGAAATCTCCCTGGTCGCCTCGCTGGAAGGCCGTCAGGAGGTCGAGGTCAAGCTTCCCGGCCGCTATCGGCTGGACGGCGCCCTGCGCGGCGCCCTGAAGTCGGCACCGGGCGTCCTGATGCTGGAGGAGGCGTGATGACCGCGCTTGTGCTGGCCGCCGCGCTGGCTTCGTCTGTGATCGGACCCCAACCCGCCCCCCAATCTGCCGCCGCTGCTGCGGCCGTCGTCCGGAGCCCCGCCATGTCTCACGCCGCCGGAACCTTCGAGGTCAAGATCACGCCGGTCGCGCCCGAGCCGGACGCGCCTGCCGACGCCCCCGCCGACGTCCACGGCCGAATGAAGCTCGCCAAGACCTTCCACGGCGATCTTGAAGGAACCGGCGTGGGGGAGATGCTGGGGGTCATGGCCGGCCAGTCCGGCGCCTATGTCGCCCTGGAGCGGGTGACGGGCGTGCTGAACGGTCGCCAGGGCGGTTTCTCCATGGTCCATCGCGGCGTCATGAACGCGGGGTCGCAGGAGCTTCTGATCACCATCGTGCCGGGCTCAGGCAGTGGTGATCTGGCGGGAGTAAGCGGGGTCTTCCACCTGACCATCGCCGACGGGGAGCATCGTTATGTCCTGGACTACAGCCTGCCTGAATGACGCTCCGAGGGTGGGTTGCATATGGTCAAGCTATTGTAATTGCGGAACCGCATGAGCCGTGAAGGGTTGGTTCAGTCTACAAGGGAGACTGTTCCAATGAAAAATCTCGTTCTCGCCGGCGTCGCTTCGGTCGCTTTGCTCGGCGCCTGCAATCAGGGCGGCGACACTGCAGCCCAGAACGCCGACGAAGCCGTCAATGCGACCCAGGACGCCGCTTCCGGCGTCGTCGGCCAGACCTCCGCCACCACCATGGGCGCCAACACCGTCGAGGGCTTCGTCACCAGCCTTGCGGTCGGCAACATGTATGAAATCGAGGCCGCAAAGGTCGCCGCCGCCAAATCGACCAACGCCGACGTCAAGGCCCTGGCGGCCATGATCGACAAGGATCACACGGCTGCGGGCGAGAAGATGACCTCGGTCGTCGCGACGGCGGCTCCGAACGTCACGGTTCCCACCACGCTGGACGAACGTCGCCAGGGGCTGATCGACAATCTGAAGGCCGCCACGCCGGCTGATTTCGACAAGGTCTATCTGGAGCAGCAGGTCGCCGCTCATAACGAGACCCTGACCCTGCTGAACGGTTTCGACGACAACACCGACGCCCCGGCCCTGGCCGGTCTGGCCCGGGAGCTGATCCCGACCATCACGGCCCACCGCGATCGCGCCCAGGCCCTGATGGATGCGATGAACTAAGGGCGACGAATTTCGCCCACGAAAGGCGGTCCCGAAAGGGGCCGCCTTCTGTGTTTTGTCAGGCGGCGCTTGCTATTCGGGCCTATCCCGCCTACATGGCCCCCGCATTTCGCAACGCGGGCGAGGCGCGTTTCGGGGAGACATCCCGATCCGCTCCATTCCGAGGGTCTTGTGACCTTTAATCCCCCGCGCCACGTTTGATCGGAAAAAGGACTGAACGATCATGGCTCTGCCTGAATTCTCGATGCGCACCCTGCTTGAAGCGGGCGCCCACTTCGGCCACCAGACGCACCGGTGGAACCCGAAGATGGACCGCTACATCTTCGGCTCGCGCTCGAACATCCACATCATCGACCTGTCGCAGACGATGCCGCTGTTCCACCAGGCTCTGGTGGCCGTGCGCGACGTCGCCGCCAAGGGCGGCCGCGTCCTGTTCGTCGGCACCAAGCGCCAGGCCTCCGAGCCGGTCGCCGAAGCCGCCAAGCGCTGCGCCCAGTACTACATGAACAACCGTTGGCTGGGCGGCACCCTGACCAACTGGCGCACCGTCTCGGGCTCGATCGCCCGTCTGCGTGAACTGGAAGGCATCCTCGAGAACGGCGGCGAAGGCCGCGTCAAGAAGGAACTGCTGAACCTGCAGCGCGAGAAGGACAAGCTGGAGCTGTCGCTGGGCGGCATCAAGGACATGGGTTCGATCCCGGACATCATGTTCGTGATCGACACCAACAAGGAAGCGATCGCGATCCAGGAAGCCCGCAAGCTGAACATCCCGATCATCGCCATCCTGGACACCAACTCGGACCCGGACGGCATCACCTATCCGGTCCCCGGCAACGACGACGCCGCCCGCGCCATCCAGACCTACTGCGACCTGATCGCCGACGCGGTCCTGGACGGTCTGGCCGCCGGCGCCTCGGCCTCGGGCGTGGACCTGGGTGCTGCGATCAATCCGGAAGAGCCCATGCTGCGTGAAGCCTCGACCCCGGTCGAAGCCGACGCCGCTCCGGCCGGCACGGAAGACGTCGCCGCTGAACTGGTCGCCGCCGCTGAACCGGCTGTCGCCGATGAAGCTGCTCAGGCCGCCACTTCGGAAGCGAACGACGCCGTCGAAACCGAGAAGGCCACGGGCTGATCGCCCGACGGCCCTCCTTTTGACGCTAAGCTTGCCGCGCGGCGGCTCGCTACTTGAGCGTCAATCCGAAGGCCGTGCGTTGAACTGACACACGGCCGGGCTAAATCAGCCCGGCCGTTCCCACATACGAATCCCCCAAGGAGAAGAACATGGCCGAGATCACTGCCGCCCTCGTGAAGGAACTCCGCGAGCGTTCGGGCGTCGGCATGATGGACTGCAAGAAGGCGCTGGTCGAAAACGACGGCAACATCGAAGCAGCAATCGACTGGCTCCGCGCCAAGGGCCTGTCCAAGGCCGCCAAGAAGGCCGACCGCGTCGCCGCCGAGGGCCTGGTCGCCGTGGCGTCCAAGGAAGACGGCAAGGGCGAAGTCGCCGCCGCCATCGAGTTCAACGCGGAAACCGACTTCGTCGCCCGTAACGAACTGTTCCAGAACGCCGCCAAGTCGTTCGCCCAGCTGGGCCTGGAGCATCACACCGTCGAGGCCCTGCACGGCGCCGAACTGGAAGCCGGCAAGACGGTCCAGGACGAAGTGACCAACATGATCGCCACCATCGGCGAGAACATGCAGCTGCGCCGCGCCGCCCGCCTGTCGGTGTCGGAAGGCGTCGTCTCGACCTATGTCCACAACGCGGTTTCGCCCGGCGTGGGCCGTATCGGCGTGCTGGTCGCCCTGGAAGGCGAGGGCGACAAGACCGCCCTGCGCGAACTGGGCCGCAAGATCGCCATGCACGTCGCCGCCACGGCGCCGCTGTCGCTGAACACGGACGACCTGGACCCCGCCGCCATCGAGAAGGAACGCACCGTCCTGACCGAAAAGGCCAAGGAAGAAGGCCGTCCCGAAGCCATGATCGCCAAGATCGTGGAAGGCCAGATCAACAAGTTCCAGAAGGACGTGGTGCTGTCCAAGCAGCCCTTCGTCATGGACCCGGACGTGACCATCGAACAACTGGTCGCCAACTCGGCCAAGGAACTGGGCTCCTCCAACCTGCACCTGGCCGGCTTCGTCCGTCTGGCGCTGGGTGAAGGCGTCGAGAAGGTCGAAGGCCCCGACTTCGCGTCGGAAGTCGCCTCGATGATGGGCGGCAACTAAGCAGTCTTCCCCTCATTCGTGAGGGTTTTGTATCAGAAGGGCGCGTTCGGCTTTGATGGCCGGCGCGCCCTTCGTCTATAAGAAGTCGCCTGATTCAAAAGGCGCCGCATTCAAACGGACCCCCGCCGCATGCCCGACGCCCCCGCCAATTTTCGCTACAAGCGCGTCCTGCTCAAGGTTTCCGGCGAAGTCCTGATGGGCGATCAGGCCTTCGGCGTCGACATGAAGACCGTGGACACCGTGGCCAAGGCCGTGGCCCAGGTCGCGGCCGAGGGCGTGGAAATCTGTCTGGTGATCGGCGGCGGCAACATCTTCCGTGGCCTGTCCAAGGCGGCGGCGGGCATGGAGCGCGCCCAGGCCGACTATATGGGCATGCTGGCCACCATCATGAACGCCCTGGCCATGCAGTCGGCGCTGGAGAAGATCGGCGTCTCGACCCGCGTGCAGAGCGCCATTCCTATGGCCGCCATCGCCGAACCCTACATCCGCCGCCGCGCCCTGCGTCATCTCGAGAAGGGCCGCGTGGTCATCTTCGCCGCCGGCGTCGGCGCGCCCTTCTTCACGACGGATTCGGGCGCCGCCCTTCGCGCGGCCGAAATGGGCTGCGACGCCCTGCTGAAGGGCACCAGCGTTGACGGCGTCTATACTGCGGACCCCAAGAAGGATCCGACCGCGACCCGCTACGAGACCCTGACCTATCAGGAAGTTCTGGCCCAGGATCTGCGGGTGATGGACGCTTCCGCCATCGCCATGATGCGCGACACGGGTATTCCGATCGTGGTCTTCTCGATCCGCGAAGACGACTCCCTGCGCCGCGCCCTGACCGGCGAGGGCACCTGCACCATCATCCAGGACCGCGCCTGATCGTTCGACGATCCGTTCAAGACAAGAGAGACCAAGACCATGGCCAAGCCCGAAGTGAAAACCTATCGCGACCGCATGGAGAAGGCGGTCGTGGCGCTGAAGGAAGAGTTCAGCGGCCTGCGCACCGGACGGGCCAACGCCGGCTTGCTGGAGCCCGTGCGGGTCGAGGCCTATGGATCGGCCTCGCCGCTGTCGGCCGTCGCCGCCATCAGCGTGCCCGAGCCGCGGATGATCTCCGTCAACGTCTGGGACAAGGGCATGGTGGTCGCGGTCGAAAAGGCCATTCGCAACGCCAACCTGGGCCTGAACCCCATCGTTGACGGACAGACCCTGCGCATCCCCGTGCCGCCGCTGACCGAGGAGCGCCGCAAGGACCTGGTCAAGCTGGCCGGCAAGTACACCGAGCAACAGAAGATCGCCGTGCGCAACGTGCGCCGCGACGCCAACGACGATCTGAAGAAGGCCGAGAAGGCGGGCGAGATCAGCCAGGACGAACAGAAGAAGCTGGAGGCGGACATCCAGAAGGAGACGGACGCCGCCATCAAGCGCATCGACGAGGCCTTGAAGACCAAGGAACAAGAGATCATGCAGGTCTGAGGCGGAACGGCTTGGGCCTGAAGGGACGGAACGACAGATGACGGCAGACCGCGCCGCGCCTTCGAGCTCGCGTTCCGATGGACCACGCCATGTCGCCATCATCATGGACGGCAACGGCCGCTGGGCGAGCGCCCGGGGCCTGCCGCGCACCATGGGACATCGCGAGGGGGTCCAGGCGCTGAAGCGCACGATCCAGGCCGCGCCCGATTTCGGCATCCAATGCCTGACCGTCTTCGGCTTCTCGACCGAGAACTGGAGCCGTCCGGCCGAGGAGGTCTCGGACCTGATGGGGCTGGTGCGGACCTATGTGGCCAGTGATCTGGCGCGGCTGGAGAAGGCGGGCGTGCGCCTGCGCATTCTCGGCCGCCGCGACGGACTGCCGTCCGACATCGCCGCCATCATCGAAAAGGCCGAGCGCCAGACCGCCCACAACGACCGGTTCATGCTTCAGGTCGCCTTCAACTATGGCGGCCGGGCCGATCTGGTCGACGCCGCGCGTCGCCACATGCAAAGGCTGCTGGCGGGCGAGACGGTCGAGCCGATCGATGAAGACACCCTGGCCGCCGGCCTGGCCACGGCGGGATCGCCGCCGCTGGATCTGATCGTCCGCACCTCGGGCGAGCAGCGCCTGTCGAACTTCCTGCTGTGGGAAGCCGCCTACGCCGAACTGGTGTTTCAGGACATCCTGTGGCCCGACTATGGGCCGAAGGCGCTGGGGGAGGCGGTCGCCGCCTTCGCTCAACGCGAACGCCGCTACGGCGGGCGAGAGGACGCGCCTGCGCGCGTGTCGGCCTGATGGCGGTCAAGGGGCGGGATATCGCCTTGAGGGCGGCCTCGGCCGCCGTCCTGGCGCCGGCGGCGGTGGCCGCCACCTGGTTCGGGGGCGTCTGGTTCCTGGCGCTGATGCTGGCCGCCTGCGTCGTCCTGGCCTTCGAATGGGGCGCCATGAGCGCGCCCAAGGCTCCGCGTCCCGTCGGTTTCGCGGTGGCCCTGGCCGTCGTGGCCGCCGTCGTCAGCGCCTATTTCGGCGTCATGTCCGTGGCCTTCGTCATCCTGGTGTTCGGCGCCGCCGCTGCGGGGCTCTATGCCCGAAGCCGAGGCCAGCAGGCCGTGGATGCGGCCTATGGCGTGCTTTATCTGGGTTGGCCCTCGGTGCTGCTGATCTGGCTGCGCGACGGGGACGGCGCGGTCGGTCTGCACTGGACGGCGCTTGTCTTCGCTGTGACCTGGTCGGCGGACATCCTGGCCTATCTGGCGGGTTCGACCCTGGGCGGGCCGAAGCTGTGGCCGCGTTATTCGCCCAACAAGACCTGGTCCGGCTTCGTCGGCGGCATTCTGGCGGGCGCGGTCGCCGGTGCGGCGCTGACGGCCTGGTTCGACATGGGCCGCCTGACCATCTTCTGGGGCGCGATCCTGGGCCTGGCGGCCGCGCTGGCCACCATGGGCGGCGATCTGTGGGAGTCGGGGCTGAAGCGCCGGTTCGGCGTCAAGGACGCGGGCAACACCATCCCCGGCCACGGCGGCCTGCTGGACCGGGTGGACGGGTTGATGTTCGCGGTCGTGGTGGTGGCGGCGGGACGTCTGCTGGTGGTTCTGCTGGAAAAGGGCGCGTCTTGATCCGTCGCCGCGTCACGGTTCTGGGCTCTACCGGCTCGGTCGGCTCGTCGACCCTGGACCTGATGGAACAGGCCGAGGCCACCGGCACGGGGGCCTTCGAGGTCGAGGCCCTGACGGGCGGCGCCAATATCGCCAAACTGGCCGAACAGGCGCGGCGCTGGAAGCCGAAACTGGCGGTGACGGCCGACCCGAAGAGGCTGACCGATCTGCGCGACGCCCTGGCGGGAACCGGCGTGGCGGCGGCGGCGGGCGAGGACGCCATTGTGGAGGCGGCGACGCGGCCGGCCGACTGGATCATGGCGTCCATCGTCGGGGCCGCAGGGTTGAAGTCGGCCTGGGCGGCGGCCGAAACGGGCGCCATCCTGGCCTTGGCCAACAAGGAAAGCCTGGTCTGCTGCGGCCCGGCCCTGATCGAGCGCGTTCGACGGGCCGGGGGGCGGCTGATCCCGGTCGATTCCGAACATTCCGCCATCTTCCAGGTGTTTCCGGCCGATGCGCCCGAGCAGGTGTCGAAACTGGTGCTCACCGCCTCGGGCGGGCCGTTCCGCCAGACCCCGCGCGCCCAGATGACCGGGATCACGCCCGAACAGGCCGTCGCCCATCCGAACTGGAGCATGGGGGCCAAGATTTCGGTCGACAGCGCCACCATGGCCAACAAGGGCCTGGAGATGATCGAGGCGGCCTATCTGTTCGCCATGCCTGCGGATCGGATCGACGTCGTGGTCCACCCCGAATCGATCATCCACAGCCTTGTGGAATATGTGGATGGTTCGACTCTGGCCCAGATGGGGCCGCCGGACATGCGCACGCCGATCGCCTGCGCCCTGGCCTGGCCCCATCGCATCGCCTGGCCCGCGCCGAAGCTGGACCTGGCGGCTCTGGGTCGATTGACGTTCGAAGCGCCCGATCTGGCGCGGTTCCCGGCCCTGGATCTGGCGCGTCAGGCCTTGCAGGCAGGGGGGGCGGCGCCCGCCGTGTTCAACGCCGCCAACGAGGTCGCGGCCTTTGCATTTCTTGACCGCAAGCTGGCCTTTCTCAATATTGCCGCAGTCGTCGCCGAAACCCTTGATCGTGCGACGAAGGCGGGGATGGTTTTCGGCTCTGGAGACGCCTGTGGCGCGGCCCTTTCGGTCGACGCCCAGACCCGTCTGATGGCCGGAACCATAATCGCCGGACTGGCGAACGCGGCCTGATCGGCCAGGGGAGACGATTTTACAATGCTGGGCGCTCTGGGTCAGATCCTGATCTACATCGTGCCGTTCCTGCTGGTGCTGACCTTCATCGTCACCATTCATGAGCTGGGTCACTTCCTCGTCGCCCGCGCCTTCGGCGTGAAGGTGGACCGTTTCGCCATCGGTTTCGGCAAGGCGATCTTCAGCCGCACCGACCGGCACGGCATCGAATGGCGGCTCGGCTGGATGCCGCTGGGCGGGTATGTCAAATTCTCGGGCGATCTGGACGCTTCCAGCGTGCCGGATCAGGCGGGCCTGGCCGAACTGCGCCAGCGGGTGATCGCCGAGGGCGGGCCGGGGGCTGAGCGCGACTATTTCCACTTCAAGCCCGTTTGGCAGCGCGCCCTGATCGTCGTGGCCGGGCCCGCCGCCAACTTCCTGCTGGCCATCACCATTTTCGCGATCGTCTTCATGAGCGTGGGCACGCAACTACGGCCCGCCCGCGTGGCCCAGGTCCAGGCCGGTTCGCCCGCCGCCGCCGCCGGCTTCCAGGTCGGCGACCTGATCACCGGGGTGAACGGCAAGGCGATCAAGGACGGCGGAGAGGTGACGCGCACCGTCATGCTGTCGACCGGCGATCCCGTCCGATTCACCGTCGAACGTGCGCAGCAGGTGGTGGAGCTGACCGCCGTTCCCGAGCGTCGCGAAGAGAACGATCCCATCGCCGGGCGGGTCAAGGTCGGCCGGATCGGCCTGGGGCTCGCGCCTGCGCCGGGCGATCTGCGTCATGTTCGCTATGGGCCTGTGGACGCCGTGGTCGAAGGCGTGCGCCAGACCCGCGACGTCGTCGGTTCGACCCTGACCTACCTGGGGCGTCTGGCGACGGGTCGGGAGTCGGGCGACCAGTTCAGCGGTCCGTTGGGCATCGCCAAGGCGACCGGTTCGCTGACGACGGCGGCGGTGGAGGCCAATCCGGCGCCCGAGGCCATCGCAATCAACCTTCTGCTCACCCTGACAACCTTCGCCGCCATACTTTCGATCGGAATCGGCTTTCTAAATCTCTTGCCCATCCCTGTGCTGGACGGCGGACATCTGCTTTTCTACGGCTATGAAGCCATAGTGCGGCGGCCCGTTGCGGCGCGGTATCAGGAGATGGGCTATCGCGCAGGTCTTGCGCTTCTGGCGGGATTTATGTTGTTCGCGACGTGGAACGACCTACAGAAGCTCAACATCTTCCAATTCCTCGGCGGGCTCGTCTCGTGAGCCGACGCCAGCCCCCGATGGTTTCCAGAATGAACGACATGACATCACGCGCCGCCGTCCGACTGGGCGCCCGATCCAGCCTCCTCGCGCTGGCTGTCGCCGCAGGCTTCGCCGCCCCGGCCCTGGCCCAGACCGCAGGGGCTCCTGCGGCGCCCGCGCCCGCCGGCGAACAGCCGCCGCGCGTCGAGATCGCCGCGCCCCAGTCGCTGACGGTCAATCGCATCCTGGTTCAGGGCGCGCAGCGGATCGACCAGACCACGGTCCTGTCCTATCTGCCGATCCGCCCCGGCGACACGGTCGACGCCGCCGTTCTGGATGTCGCGGTTCGCACCCTGTCACGCACCGGCCTGTTCGCCGACGTGCAGCTGGGCGTGCAGAACGGCGACCTTATCGTCCAGATCGTCGAGAACCCGATCATCAACCAGGTGGTGTTCGAGGGGAACAGCGCCCTGTCGCAGGACAAGCTGACCAAGGAAGTCACGCTTCAGCCGCGCGGCATCTACACCCGCGCCAAGGTGCAGGAAGATGTCGGCGCCATCGTCGAACTGTATCGCCTGCAGGGCCGCATCTCGGCGACCGTGACGCCGAAACTGGTTCAGCTGGAACAGAACCGCGTCGATGTGATCTTCGAGATCAACGAAGGCCCCCAGACCGGCATCAGCGCCATCAACATCCTGGGCAACCACGCGTTTTCCGACAACGACGTGCGCGGCGTCATGGTGACCGAGCGGTCGCAGTGGTGGAAGTTCTTCTCCAGCAACGACAACTATGATCCGAACCGCCTGGATTACGACCAGGAGCAGCTGCGGAAATTCTATACGAACCGCGGCTACTACGACTTCCGCATCGTCTCGTCGGTGGCCGAGCTGCAGCCTGACGATCAGGCGTTCCAGCTGACCCTGACCCTGAACGAGGGCGACAAGTACAACTTCGGCAAGGTCGACGTCATCACCCAGAATGACCGCCTCAACGCCGAATTCCTCAAGGCGCTTGTGCCGATCCGCGAAGGCCAGCTCTACGAGAGCGACAAGATCGAACAGGCGGTCGACGCCCTGACCTTCGCCGCCGGTTCGGCCGGCTACGCCTTCGTCGAGATCAATCCGACCTATCGCGCCAACCCCGACACCGACACGGTGGATGTGACCTTCAATGTGTCCGAGGGCCAGCGCGTCTATATCGACCGCATCAATGTGGTCGGAAACACCCGCACCATCGACCCGGTCATCCGCCGCGAACTGATGCTGACCGAAGGCGACGCCTTCAACCGCGCCCTGATGGAGCGCTCGCGCAACAATCTGCGCGCGCTCGGCTTCTTCAAGGACGTGACGATCGAGGAAACGCGCGGCAGCGCGCCCGACCGTTCGGTCATCAACGTCAACGTCCAGGAACAGCCGACGGGGGAACTGTCCGTCGGCGCAGGCTTCAGCTCGGTCGACTCCTTCACGGTCAACCTGGGCATTTCCGAGCGGAATTTCCGCGGGCGCGGCCAGAACGTCGTCGCGCGTCTTGAATGGGGCTCGCTGCGTCAGCAGGTCGATTTCCGCTTCACCGAACCCAAGTTCCTGGGGCGCGACCTTCGGGCGGGCTGGGATCTGTTCCACTCGCGATATGACCTGAGCAAATATTCGTCCTACGACTACCGTTCGACCGGGGGCGGCCTGCGCCTGTCCTATCCGTTGAACGGCAATATGCTGCTCAGCACCCGCTACTTCCTGAAATCGGACGAGATCATCGTCCCGACCGGCTACTGCAACGCGACCGGCAGCGGCTCTTCGGCCCTGTGCGACCAGGTCGGCAGCTATATCAACTCTTCCGTCGGCTATACGCTTCAGATGAACTACACCAACGACCCGGTTCGCCCGACGCGCGGCTGGTCGGGCTCGCTGCGTCAGGACCTGGCCGGTCTCGGCGGCGACGTGAACTATGTGAAGACCGAAGCCGACGCAGCCTGGTACTATGGCTTCTCGCCGCGCTGGGTCGTCAGCGTCCAGGGCTCGACCGGCTATGTCAGCGGCTGGAACGGCGATCCGATCCGGATCAACGACCGCTTCTTCAAGGGCGGCAACAGCTTCCGCGGCTTCGAGACCGCCGGGATGGGGCCGCGCGACCTGCGGACGACCGACGCCCTGGGCGGCAACTTCTACGCCATCGGCACCGTCGAACTGACCCTGCCGAACTATCTGCCCGAGCAGTACGGCATCAAGACTTCGCTGTTCGCCGACGTCGGCACCCTGGGCGTGCTGGATGATCGCTACAAGTTGACAACGACCGGCACGGTCAACACCAATATCGCCGATGAGTTGTCTCTGCGGGCGTCGGCCGGCGTCAGCATCCACTGGAAATCGCCGATGGGCCCCATCCGGTTCGACATCTCCAAGGTCCTGTCCAAGGAAGACTACGACAAGACGGAATCCTTCCGCTTCTCGACCTCCACCCAGTTCTAAGCCCGCGACGCAAAAGCGCACGCACGAGGAAGTCCCATGAAAGCTCTGATCATCGCCGCCACGGCCGCCGCCACCCTGGTCGCCACCGCCGCCTCGGCCCAACAGGCCGCTGCGCCCGCCAACCCCGGTCCGGTCATCCCGGGCGTCTGCGTCTATTACAACGCCCGTCTGCTGGCGCAGTCGGCCGCCGGCCAGGCCGTCGAGGCGCGCATGCAGCAACTGGCGCAGGAAGTTCAGGGCGAACTCCAGCCCTACGCCACCGCGCTTCAGACCGAAGCCCAGCAGCTTCAGACCTCGGGCGCCAGCCTGCCGGCCGACCAGTTGCAACAGCGCCGTCAGGCCCTGCAGCAGCGCGCCCAGGAAGCGCAACAGCTGGAAGGCACGCGCGAAAACGAACTGCGCTACACCCTGGCCATGCAACGCCAGGCCATCACCGAGGCCGTGTCGCCGATCCTGACCGCCCTGTACCAGGAGAAGGGCTGCGGCCTGCTGCTGGACCGCGAGAGCGTCTTCATGATGAACCCGGCCATGGATCTGACCGATACGGCGATCCAGCGCCTGAACACGGCCCTGCCGACCCTGTCGTTCAACCGTATGGCCGTCCCGGCCCAGCAGCCGCAACAGCCGGCCGCCGCCAACTAAGTTCGACATGCCCGACACCCGCTTCTTTCAAACCCTGTCTCCTCTGACCGTCGCCGAACTGGCGGCCCAGATCGGGGGCGAGGTCGAGAGGGGCGGGGACCGGACCATCGCCTCGGTCGCGCCCCTGTCCTCTGCGGACGGGGGCGCGATCGCGTTTCTGGGCGACCGCAAATTCGTCGCGGCGCTGGCGGGGACCCGAGCGGGTTGCGTGATCGTGCCGGCCGAAGCCGTGGCGTCGGCGCCTGCGGAAGCCGCCGTCATCATCTCACGCACGCCCCAGGCGTCCTGGGCCATGGCCTCGGCCTTGCTGCACCGTCCGGTGACGCTGGACCGGGCTATCCAGGCCTCCGAGGCGGCCGAGGACGACAGCGTCGTCATCGAGCCGGGCGTCGTGCTGGGCGAGGGCGTCCGCATCGGACGCGGCACGCGCATCTGCGCCAACACCGTCATCGGTCCGGGCGTTCAGATCGGCCGCGACTGCGTCATCGGTTCGAACGTCACCGTCGGCTTCGCCCTGATCGGCGACCGGGTGAAACTGTACGCCGGCGCGCGGATCGGCGAGGCGGGCTTCGGCGCCACCGGCACGGCCGCCGGCGCCATGGATATTCCCCAGCTGGGCCGCGTCATCCTGCAGGACGGGGTGACGGTCGGCGCCAACTCCTGCATCGACCGCGGGGCCTATGACGACACGGTCATCGGCGAAAACACCAAGATCGATAATCTGGTCATGGTCGGCCACAACTGCGTCATCGGCCGCAACAATCTGATGGCCGCCAACACCGGGATTTCCGGCTCCGTGACCAGCGGCGACAACGTCATCTTCGGCGGCAAGGCGGGGATCGGCGATCACATCACCATCGGCGAAGGCGCGCGGGTCGCGGCCGGCGCCGGGGTGCTGGCGAACATTCCGGCGGGCGAGACCTGGTCCGGTTATCCGGCCCGTCCGATCCGACAGTTCTTGCGCGAAACCATCTGGCTCGCCAAACAGGCCTCTTCAAAGAAGGCCCCGAAGGAATCATAGGGATGAGCGCAGACGGCAAGATCGATTACGCCGAGGTGATGCGGCGGCTGCCGCACCGTTATCCCTTCCTGCTGGTGGACAAGGCTGAGGCCTTCGTGCCCCGGACCTCCATCGTGGGCATCAAGAACGTCAGCCATAACGAGCCCTTCTTCCAGGGGCATTTCCCGATCGATCCGGTCATGCCCGGCGTGCTGATCGTCGAGGCCATGGCCCAGACGGGCGCCCTGCTGATGTCCAAGACCCTGGACGTGGCCGTGGCCGACAAGGTCATCATGTTCATGTCCATCGACGGCGTGCGCTTCCGCAAACCGGCGCGGCCGGGCGACCAGCTGCGCATGGAGGTCAAGGTGATCAAGGCGCGCGGCGACGCCTACAAGTTCCGCGGCGAGACCTTCATCGACGGCAAACTGGCCGCCGAGGCCGAATTCATGGCCATGGTCGTGACCGTGCCCACTCCAGCGACAGAGCCCGCCGCCTGATGACCATTCACCCCACCGCCCTGATCGACGCCACGGCGAGCCTGGCCGACGGGGTCGAGGTCGGGCCCTGGTGCACCGTCGGGCCGAACGTGGTCCTGGGCGAGGGCGTGCGTCTGGTCAGCCATGTGGTGGTTCAGCAGGATACGACCGTCGGGGCGGGAACGACGATCCATCCGTTCGCCGTCATCGGCGGCGACCCGCAGCACAACGGCTACAAGGGCGAGCCGGTGCGGCTGGAGATCGGGGAGAACAACCTGATCCGCGAGCATTGCACCTTCAACCGGGGCACGCCGCAGGGGACGGGCGTGACCGTCGTCGGCTCCAACAACCTGTTCATGACCGGCGCCCACGTGGGCCATGACTGCGTGGTCGGAAGCAATCTGGTCATGGCCAATAACGCCACCCTGGGCGGCCATGCTCATATCGGCGACAAGGTCTTCCTGGGGGGGCTGTGCGCCGTCCACCAGAACGGCCGTGTGGGGCAGGGGGCGATCATCGGCGGTCTGGCCGCCGTGACCCGCGACGTCATCCCCTATGGCTCGGCCTGGGGCAATCATGCGCGGCTGCGCGGGCTGAACCTGATCGGACTGAAGCGCAAAGGCTACGGCAAGGACCAGGTGCGGCGGCTGTTGGCCGCCTATCGCGACCTGTTCGAGGGCCAGGGCGAGTTCGCCGGCCGGATCGACGGCGTGGCCCAGGCCTATGCCGACCTGCCCGAGATCATGGAGATCATCGCCTTCATCCGCGACGGCGGGCGGCGTCCGCTGTGTCTGCCGAACGCGGAATGAGCGCGCCCGGCAAGCTGGGCCTGATCGCCGGCGGCGGCGACCTGCCGGCGGCCGTCGCGGCGCGGTGCGACGCCGAGGGGCGGCCAGTCTTCATCATCCGTCTGGCCGGGTTCGCCGCCCCCCATCTGACCCGCTGGCCGGGCGCCGAGTTCGGCATGGCCCAGATCGGGGCCATACTGAAGGCGCTGAAGGCCGAGGCCTGCACGACCGTCTGTCTGGCGGGAATCGTCAACCGGCCGGATTTCAAGAGCTTGAAGCCGGACTTCAAGGGCGCGACCCTGCTGCCGGGGATCGTCGCTGCGGCGACGCAAGGCGACGACGCCCTGTTGCGCAAGATCCTGTCGGTGTTCGAGGCCGAAGGGTTTGCGGTGGAAGGCGCCGATGACGTCCTGGGCGGCGAAACCCTGGCGTCGGGGGCCTTGGGCGCGGTTTCGCCGACGCCCGACCAGATCGCCGATCTGAAGAAGGCGCTGCATGTCGCCGAAAAGTCGGGCGAACTGGACATCGGTCAGGGCGCGGTCGTCTGCGACGGTCTGGTGCTGGCGGTCGAGGCCCAGGAGGGCACAGACGCCATGTTGCACCGGGTGGCGGGCCTGCCGGCCGATCTCCGCGGTTCGGCGTCAGCCCCCAAGGGGGCGCTGGGCAAGGCGCCCAAACCGATCCAGGACCTGCGTGTGGACATGCCGGTGATCGGGCCGCGCACGGTCGAGCTGGCGGCGGCGGCGGGCCTGGCGGGCATCGCCGGCGTGACCGGGCGGCTGATCCTGATCGACCGTCCGGCTATAGTGGCGGCTGCGGACCGGCTGGGTCTGTTCGTCTGGGGGGAAGACCGATGAGCCGTCCATTGAAGATCATGCTGGTGGCGGCCGAGGCCTCGGGCGATGCGCTCGGCGCCGGTCTGGCCCAGGCGCTCCGGAAGCGGCTTGGCGACACGGTGAGTTTCGTCGGCGTCGGCGGGCCCCGCATGGCGGCGGAGGGCGTCGTCAGTCCGTTCGATATCGCCGAGCTGTCGATCCTGGGCTGGATCGAGGGCCTGCGCGCCTATGGCATGGTCCGGCGCCGGGTTCGGGAGACGGCGGCCCTGGCCGCGCGCGAACAGCCGGACGCGGTGGTGCTGATCGACAGCTGGGGCTTCACCATCCGGGTGGCCGAGGCGATCCGCGCCGCCCGGCCGGACGTGCCGCTGATCAAATATGTCGGCCCCCAGGTCTGGGCGTCGCGCCCCAGTCGGGCCAAGACCCTGGCGGGCGCCGTGGATCACCTGCTGGCGCTGTACAGCTTCGATGCGCCCTGGTTCGAGCGTGCGGGCCTGCCCACGACGGTCGTCGGCTCTTCGGCCCTGCATGTGGATATGGACAGCGCGGACGGCGCCGCCTTCCGCGCACGGCGGGGAATCGCCGCCGATGCAAAACTGCTGCTGATCCTGCCGGGCAGTCGGCCCGCCGAGATCGCGCGCATGACGCCCGTCTATGAGGCGACGATCCGCAGGTTGAAGGCCGCCGATCCTGGCCTGGCTGTGGCCGTGGTGGCTGCGGGCACCGTGGCCAAGGATGTCACCAGCCGCGTCGCCGCCTGGCCGTTTCGGGTCCATCTGGTCGATGAGGCCGAGAAATATGACGCCATGCGGGCCGCGACGGCCGCCCTGGCCACAAGCGGAACGGTCTCGACGGAACTGGCGCTGGCCGGAACGCCGATGGTCATCGCCTATCGGATCGGCGCGCTCAGCTATGAGCTGATGAAGCGGGTGGTGACGGCGAAACACATCACCCTGTTCAATATCGCCGCCGACGCGCGCATCGCGCCCGAGTTCATCCAGAACGAAGCGTCGCCGGATATCCTGGCGCCTGCGGTCCAACGGCTTCTGGCCGACCATGAGGCGGCGGCCGATCAGGCGCGGCGTCAGACCGCGGCGCTGGATCTGATGGGCCGCGGCGGCCCGGATCCGTCGGCCCTGGCCGCTGACGCGGTCCTGCAGGTCATTGAAGCCAAGCGGGGCGGCTGATCTCGGGGCGGCCGCCCCACAAACAAAAACGCCGGGGATGTCTCCCCGGCGTCTTGCATTTCAGGCCTGTGGCGCTCGATCAGCCGCGCTGGTCGATCGCCACATAATCGCGTTGGGTCGGGCCCGTGTAGAGCTGGCGCGGACGGCCGATCTTCTGCGACGGATCCGCCATCATTTCCTGCCACTGGGCGATCCAGCCCACGGTGCGGGCCAGGGCGAACAGGACGGTGAACATGGTGGTGGGGAAGCCCATGGCCGACAGGGTGATGCCCGAATAGAAGTCGACGTTCGGGAACAGCTTGCGCGAGGTGAAGTATTCGTCCGACAGGGCGACCTTCTCCAGCTCCTTGGCGACCAGGAACAGCGGGTCGTTCTCGCGGCCCGTGGCGGCCAGGACTTCATAGGCCGACTGCTGCATGACCTTGGCGCGCGGGTCGTAGTTCTTGTACACGCGGTGGCCGAAGCCCATCAGCTTGTACTTGCGGTCCTTCACGCCCTGGATGAACTCGGGAATCTTGTCGGGCGTGCCGATTTCCTTGAGCATGTTGAGCGCCTCTTCATTGGCGCCGCCGTGCGACGGGCCCCACAGGCAGGCGATGCCGGCGGCGATACAGGCGAACGGGTTCGCGCCCGACGAACCGGCCAGGCGGACGGTCGAGGTCGACGCGTTCTGCTCGTGGTCGGCGTGCAGGGTGAAGATGCGGTCCATGGCGCGAACCAGGGCCGGATCGACGTTATAGTCCTCGGCCGGCACGGCGAAGCACATGCGCAGGAAGTTCTCGGCGTAGGACAGGTCGTTGCGCGGCGAGATGAACGGCTGGCCGACGTGGTACTTGTAGGCGCGGGCCGCGATGGTCGGCATCTTGGCGATCAGGCGGATGGCCGAGATGTCGCGCTGGACCGGATCATGGATGTCCAGGCTGTCATGATAGAAGGCCGACAGGGCCCCCACGGTGCCGACCATGATCGCCATGGGATGGGCGTCGCGGCGGAAGCCCTCGAAGAAGCGGTCGAACTGGGCGTGCAGCATCGTGTGCATGGTGATGCTGTTTTCGAACTTTTCGTACTGCGCCGCAGTCGGCAGTTCGCCGTGCAGCAGCAGGTGGCAGACCTCCACGAAGTTCGACTTCGACGCCAACTGGTCGATCGGGTAGCCGCGGTGCAGAAGCACGCCGGCGTCGCCGTCGATATAGGTCAGGGCTGACTCGCACGCGGCGGTGGAGGTGAAGCCCGGGTCGAAGGTGAAGGCGCCCGTACCCGCGTACATCTTGCGGATATCGATGACATCCGGGCCGGTGGAGCCCGAAAGGACCGGAAGCTCGATGGTCTTGCCCTCGAAGGACAGGGTCGCCGAGCCGGCGGTTTTGGCTTGTTCAGTCATGAATGCCCCTTTGCATCACACGTCCAGGCGCGGGGAGGCGTCGGCCGCTTTTTTGGTTGTGGGTGATCACTTAGTCTGTTGCAGCGCATCATCCAAGCGCCCGAGACTTTCGTCGCGCCCAAGAGCGGACAAAGTTCGCGCGATATCGGGTGAAGTTGACCCTGCGGTAAGGGCCGTTCGCACCGGCGGACCGATCTTGCCGAAGCCGACCTCTTCGGATTCGGCGAAGCTCTTGAGCTCGGCTTCCAGGGCGAAGACATCCCAGGACTGGAACAGCGTCAGCCGGTCCCGCAGACGGCCGAGGCGGTCCAGGGTTTCGCCCGAGAGCAGGACGCGCGCCTTGTCGTCCAGCGCGAGGGGGCGGCTCTTCAGCACGAATTCGGTCTGGTCGGCCAGGTCCAGCACGGTCTTGGCGCGGTCCTTGACGAAGGGCATGGCGCGTTGGAGCCTGGCCTCGTCGTCTTCGGCGATGACGCGACCGCGTTGCAGGTGGACATCCAGGGTCAGCTTGGCGAGGCGTTCGTCCGCCGCGAGACGCAGCCAGTGGGAATTGACGTGGGCCAGCTTGTCGAAATCGAGCCGGGCCGGGGCCTTGCCGATGCCGGCCAGGTCGAACCATTCCACCGCCTGGGCGTCGCTGAACAGTTCGTCGTCGCCATGGGCCCAGCCCAGCCGGGCCAGATAGTTGCGCATGGCCTCGGGCAGATAGCCCATCTCGGCGTATTCATGAACCGCCTGGGCGCCGTGGCGCTTCGACAGTTTGGCGCCGTCGGGGCCGTGAATCAGCGGGATGTGGGCGAAGGTCGGCCGGGTCCAGCCCAGGGCGTCGTAGATCAGGCTCTGGCGCGCGGCGTTGTTCAGGTGGTCGTCGCCGCGGATGACGTGGGTCACGCCCATATCGTGGTCATCGACCACGACGGCGAGATTGTAGGTCGGGGCCCCGTCCGAGCGCAGAAGGACCAGGTCGTCGAGATCGTTCGTCGACCAACTGACCGCGCCCTGAACCTCGTCCGCCACGGTGACGGTCGTGGACTGGGGGCGGCGAAAACGCACGACGTGAGGCAGGGCCAGGTCGTCGACGGTCGGCGCGCGGTCGCGCCACGGCGACTCGAAGGCGCGACGTTCGGCCTTGGCGGCGTCCCGCAGTCGGCCGGTCTCCTCGGCCGTGGTGAAATCGCGATAGGCGTGGCCGGTCTCAAGCAACTGGTCCACCACCTCGCGGTGGCGGTCGGCGCGGCTGTACTGGAAAACCGGTTCCTCGTCGGCGAACAGCTCCAACCAGCTCAGCCCGTCGAAGATGGCCTTGACGGCGTCGTCGGTGGACCGCTCGCGGTCCGTGTCCTCGACCCGGATCAGGAAACGCCCTGCGTGTCGTTTGGCGTACAGCCAGTTGAACAAGGCGGTTCTCGCCCCGCCGATATGCAGATAGCCTGTCGGCGAGGGGGCGAAGCGCGTGACGACAGTCGAGGAAGGTGAGGTCATGGGGGAAGGGTCCGTAAGCGAGGCCCTTATACGCCCCGAGACGACAAAGCCTACCCCCGGCGCGCGATTGCGGGCCTGGTTGGAGGACGAGGCTGCGGCGCAGAGGCTGAGATGGCGGCTGTGGGCGCCGGTGGCCTTTGGCGGAGGCGGGGCGATCTATTTCGCCCTGCGGTCGGAGCCGGCCCTGTGGCCGCTGCTGCTCGGGGCGATCGTCTCCGGCGCGGGCTGGCTGGCGGCGCGACGGCGGGGATGGGCGCGGCGCCTGACCTGGCCGCTGATGATGCTGGCCTGTCTGGCCGGCGGGCTGGCGGCGGCCAAGATTCGCACGGAGATGGTGGCGGCGCCCATCGCTCCAGCCCTGGGTGAAGCGACGGTGATCGAGGCCTGGGTGGTGGATGTGGACAGCCCCGGCCAGAGGGGCGCGCGGATCGTGGTCGCGCCGGTCAGGATTCGGGGGCTGGCGCCGGACCGGACGCCGGTTCGGCTCAGGGCCACGGTGCGGGGTGATCCGCCCCGGCCCGGCGAGGCGGTCCGTCTGTTCGCCATTCTCAATCCGCCGCCCGCACCGGCCAGCCCCGGCGCCTATGACTTCGGCCGCAACGCCTTTTTCCAGGGCATGGGCGGGATCGCCTTCGCCCTGGGGGAGACGCGACGGCTCGACCTGCCGTCGGCGCCGTGGCGGCTGCGCCTGGAAATGGCGGTGAACAGCGCCCGCTACGCCCTGGCCGAAAGGATCGTGGCGCGGCTGGGCGAACGGACGGGCGGGATCGCGGCGGCCATGACCACCAGCCATGAGACCTGGATCAGCCAGGAGGACATGGACGTGATGCGGGATTCGGGCCTGGCGCACATTCTGTCGGTGTCGGGCCTGCACATGGCCATCGTCGGCGGCTTCGTCTTTTTCGCGGCCCGACTGGGCGTGGCGGCCTGGCCGTGGCTGGCGTTGCGGGTTCCCGGCAAGAAGGTCGCGGCCCTGGCCGGACTGACGGCGGTCGGCGCCTATCTGGTCGTGTCGGGCGCGCCGCCGCCGGCCGAGCGGGCCGCGATCACGGCCTCCATCGCCTTTCTGGCCATACTGCTGGATCGGCAGGCGGTGACGATGCATGGCCTGGCTGTGGCGGCCTTTGTGGTGTTGGCCATCCAGCCCGAGGCCATCGTCACGCCGGGCTTCCAGATGTCCTTTGCGGCCACGGCGGCCCTGGTGGCCCTGGTCGAGGTCTGGCCGCAGCGGATGCGAGAGATTTCGGCGCCCTGGCCCATCGTGGCGGTGCAGAGGTTCGGCGGCTGGTTGACGGCGGCGGTGGCGGCCAGCGTCGTGGCCGGACTGGCGACGGGGCCGTTCGCCATGCAGCATTTCAACCGCACGGCCATGTACGGGCTTCTGGCCAATCTGGGCACGGCGCCGGTCGCGGATTTCGTCCTGATGCCGGCTCTGGCTCTGGGAGCGGCGTTGGAGCCCTTGGGCCTTGGCGGGCCTTTCCTGGCGGTGGCGGGGTGGGGCGTCGATCTGATGCTGGCGATCGGGGCTTGGACGGCGGGGCTGCCGGGTGCGGTGCAGACGGTGGCCAGCGCGCCGGACTATGTGCTGCCCATGGCCTTTCTGGGGGTGTTGTTCGTCTGTCTGTGGCAGGGGCGGCTGAGGTGGCTGGGCCTGCCGCTGGCGGCGGCGGTTCTGGTCTGGCCCAGGGCGCCGACGCCGGATCTCTGGATCGGGGACGGCGGGACCAACGCCGCTTTTCATCACCAGGCCCAGGCTGTCGTGATCCGGCCCGGCGTGCGCGCCTTCGCCGTTGATCTTTGGTCGCGGCGGCGGGGCCTGACGACGGCGGATCGGCCGGAGGCGGGCTGGACGTGCGACCGGTCTTCCTGTCGGCCGGAGACGCCGGAAGCCGGGCCGGTCGCCCTGTGGTGGGGGCGCGAGGCCCCGGATGCGGAGCAGATGGCCGACCTGTGTCGGGCGGCGTCCGTCGTCAGCGTGCGGGCTGCGGTCGCCGCCCTGCCGGCCTCATGCGACGGCCGTCTGGTGCTCGACGGCGTCGATTTCACGCGCGGCGGGGCGGTGGAGTTGTGGCGGGACGGAGTGGACCGCTGGAAGGCGGTGTGGACGGCCGACGTGCGCGGGGATCGCCCCTGGGCGCGTCAGCCGGATCCGGACCTCAGTGATAGCGGCGCATGAGGCCGACCAGCTTGCCCTGGACCTCGACCTGGTCGGGACCGAAGATTCGGGTCTCGTAGTTGCGGTTGGCGGGCTCCAGGGCGATGGAGCCGCCCTTGCGACGCAGGCGTTTCAAGGTGGCCTCTTCGCCCTCGACCAGGGCCACGACGATCTCGCCGTTGTTGGCCGTGTCGCCGCGACGGATGACCACCAGATCGCCGTTCAGGATGCCGGCCTCGATCATCGAGTCGCCCTCGATCTCGAGGAGGTAATGATCGCCCTTGCCCAGCATGGATTCTGGCACCGACAGCCGCTCCTGCTCGTGCTGGATCGCGGCGATGGGGGTGCCGGCGGCGATCTTGCCCAGCAGGGGCAGTTCGCGGGTGTCGTTGGCGGCCGAGGCCGCAGCGGGGCGTGGCGCGCCGCCGCCGCCTTCGATCACATCGGGCTTGAACCCGGCCCGGCCGCGCGGCGCGCCGGCGGTGGCCTGTTCAGGCAGTTTGGTCACTTCAAGAGCGCGGGCGCGGTGGGCGAGGCGGCGGATGAAGCCGCGTTCCTCCAGGGCCGTGATCAGCCGGTGGATGCCCGACTTGGACGCCAGATCCAGCGCCTCCTTCATCTCGTCGAACGAGGGGGAGACGCCCGTCTCCTGAATCCGTTCGTGGATGAACATCAGCAGTTCGTGCTGCTTGCGCGTGAGCATCGCCAGGCCCTCATGAGCCCTTTCCTCGAATCGGAACGGGCCGTGAACATTGGCGATGTTCTGTAAGTGTTCCTTCCTAATGTCAACTTAACGGCGTCGCTTCACCACGCGCGTCGGGTTGAATCAGGCGGCCAGCAGCTTGCGGGTCGCGGCCTCGACGTCGGCCTGACGCATCAGGCTCTCACCGACCAGAATGGCCTGGGCGTGGGCGGCGGAGACGCGATCGACGTCCTCGGGCGTGAAGATGCCGCTCTCGGCGACCAGCAGGGCGCGGACGGGACTGAGCATGGACAGGCGTTCGGTGACCTCCAGATCGACCTCGAAGGTGCGAAGCGAGCGGTTGTTGATCCCCACCAAGTCTCCGCCGAGGGCGCAGGCGCGCGCCATTTCGGCCTCGTCGTGGGTTTCGATCAGGGCGTCCATGCCGAATCGCTCGGCCTCAGCCAGCAGTTCAGCGGCCAGCCGGTCGTCGATCATGGCGAGAATGATCAGGATACAGTCGGCGCCGAGCGCCCGGCTTTCGGCCACCTGCCAGGGATCGACCAGGAAATCCTTGCGCAGGCAGGGCAGGGCCGTGGCGGTGCGGGCCTGGCCCAGATAGGCGTCGTCGCCCTGAAAGCTGGGGCCGTCGGTCAGGACCGACAGGCAGGATGCGCCACCGGCCTCGTAGGCCATGGCGAGGGCGGCGGGGTCGAAGTCGGCCCGGATCAGGCCCTTGGACGGGCTGGCCTTCTTGATCTCGGCGATCAGGGCGGGGCGGCCGGTTTCTTCGACAGTTCGGTCGAGGGCCGCACGGAAGCCGCGCGGGGCCGAGGCGGCCTGAGCCAGGGTCTCTATCGCGTCCTGGGAGGTCGCGGCCTTGCGGGCGGCGACATCCTCGCGCTTGTAGGCGGCGATGCGGTCCAGGACGTCGGTCATGCTTTGTCTTCGGCAGCCAGGGGCGTGGAGGTGATGCGGGCCAGACGCTCCAGCGCCTGGGCGGCCCGGCCGTCGTCAATGGCGGCGGCGGCGAGGGCGGCCCCTTCCGCGAGGTCGGTCGCCCGATCCGACACCACGAGGGCGGCGGCGGCGTTCAGCAGGACGATGTCGCGATAGGCGCCGGTCTGACCCGCCAGCAGGGCGCGCAGGGCCGCGGCGTTCTCCTCGCCGTCGCCGCCGCGGATGGCGTCGATGGAGGCGCGAGGAAGACCGGCGTCCTCGGGCGTGACCTGGAAGCGGCGGACGGCGCCGTCCTTCCATTCCGCGACTTCGGTCGGGCCGGAGGTGGCCAGTTCGTCCAGGCCTTGGCCATGGACCGTCCAGGCGCGGGTCGCGCCCAGCCGGCCCAGCACCTCGACCAGGGGCTCCAGCAGACGCGGGTCATAGACGCCCATGACCTGACGTTTCGCAGAGGCCGGGTTCGAAAGCGGTCCCAACAGATTGAAGACCGTGCGGAAACCGATCTCGGCCCGCACCGGCCCGACATGGCGCATGGCGCCGTGATAGGCGGGGGCGAACAGGAAGCAGATTCCGGCCTCGTCCAGAGCCTTGCGCTGCTGATCCGGGCTGGCCGCCAGATTGACGCCCAGGATCGACAGGACGTCGGATGAGCCGGATTTCGAGGATATGGCCCGGTTGCCGTGCTTTGCGACCTTCAGGCCCGCGCCGGCCAGGACCAGGGCGGCGGCGGTGGAGATGTTATAGGTGTGCTGGCCGTCGCCGCCGGTGCCGCAGGTGTCGATCACCTCGTACGGATGGTCCAGCGTCAGGGCGGCGTCGCGCATAGCCTGGGCGAAGGCGGCGATCTCGTCCACCGTCTCGCCGCGAATCCGCAGGGCGGTGACGGCGGCGGCGACCTGGGACGGGGTCGGCTCGCCGCGCAGGCAGGCGGCAAAGAAGTCGTGCGCCTGCTCGGACGTCAGGGGGTGGCCCTCGACCAGGCGGGCGAGGATCGGCTTGAACCCGTCAGCCATGATCAGGCCGCCACGATCAGGCGGCCGCGAGGCGCTTCACGCCGGCGATCTCGAGGAAGTTGGCCAGCATGTCGTGGCCGTGTTCGGTGGCGATGGATTCCGGGTGGAACTGGACGCCATGGATCGGGCGGCTGCGGTGCTGGAGGCCCATGATCTCGCCATCGGCGGTCCAGGCGGTCACTTCCAGGCAGTCGGGCAGGGTTTCGCGCTTCACGGCCAGGGAGTGATAGCGGGTGGCGGTGAAGGGCGAGGGCAGGCCGGCGAAGACGCTCTTGCCGTCGTGCAGGATCGGCGAGGTCTTGCCGTGCATCAGGGTCTTGGCGCGGATCACGTCGCCGCCGAAGGCCTGGCCGATGGCCTGGTGGCCCAGGCAGACGCCCAGGATCGGCATGCAGGCCGGGGCGCTCTGGATCAGCGGCAGGCAGATGCCGGCCTGGTCCGGCGCGCAGGGGCCGGGCGACAGCAGGACGGCGGCGGGGTTCAGCGCCCAGGCCTCGTCCGCCGTCAGGTCGTCGTTGCGCACCACATGGGTCGGCGCGCCCAACTCCGCGAGGTAGTGGACGAGGTTGTAGGTAAAGCTGTCGTAGTTATCGACGACGAGGATCATGATCTGGCTTCTAGGCGTGACAAGCCGCCGCGCCAAGCGTGCGCGGCGTTAAAGCGCATCTTAACATTGGCGGGGGCAGATGGGTGTCGTGAAACTCAGCGCCGAAAAAGACATCGCCGACAAGATCGCCGCCGCCAAGGCGAAGCTGGTCGTGGTCGAACCCAAGCCGATCAGCCCCTATGCGGCCCTGGGCGCCGCCGCCCTGGCCGCGACGGCGGCCGTAGTCATGGCTGGGGTCGTCGTGTTGGGGCCGGGCGTCCGGTTTGATGAACCCCCGGCGACCTACGGGCCCTAGAGCCTGATCGGCTGAGGAGGAATCGCTTCGCGATTCCGCTGATGCCGTGAATCAGGCTCCAGATTGAAGCGAGAGCATGATTCACGCTTCTGCCGGAACCGCTACGCGGTTCCGTCCGAAACGATCATGCTCTAGCGATTGCCGGTGCGGAAGCGCCAGGCGTCGTCGGCGGCCCGCATGGGGGCGCGGGCCTTGTGCCGGGTCTCGGCGTATTCGGCTGCTGGATCGCTGTCGGCGACCACGCCGGCGCCGGCCTGGACGAAGATCTGATCATCGGCGAACAGGGCGGTGCGGAGGGTGATGCAGATATCCGCCTCGCCGCCGGCCGAGATATAGCCGACACCGCCGCCGTAGCCGACGCCGCGCTTCTCGGTCTCCAGCTCGTCGATTACTTCCATGGCCCGCACCTTGGGCGCGCCCGACAGGGTGCCGGCGGGAAGGGCGGCCAGCAGGGTGTCGACGGCGTCCAGTTTCGGATCGGCCTTGCCGCGCACATTGGAGACGATGTGCATGACCTGGCTGTAGCGTTCGACGACGAAGCTCTCAGTCACTTCGACCGTGCCCGGCGCGGCGACGCGGCCGACGTCGTTGCGGCCCAGGTCCAGCAGCATCAGATGTTCGGCCCGCTCCTTGGGATCGGCCAGCAGCTCCGCCTCCAGGGCCTTGTCCGCCTCGGGCGTGGCGCCGCGCCTGCGGGTGCCGGCCAGGGGGCGGATTGTGACCTGGCCGTCCTTCAGCCGGACCAGGATCTCCGGGCTGGACCCGGCCAGCTGGAAGCCCTCGAAGTTCAGATAGAACAGATAGGGCGACGGGTTCTGGCGACGCAGCGACCGGTAGAAGGCGAAAGGATCTTCGGTCCAGGGGGCCGAGAAGCGGTGGCTGAGCACGACCTGGAAGATGTCGCCTGCGGCGATGTAGTCCTTGGCCTTGGCCACCATCTCGCCGAAGCCGGCCTCATCCACGGGGGAGGCGAAGGTCGGGGCGGGCGTCTGTTGGGGGGCGGCGCGCACCGGCAGGGGGTCGCGCAGGCCCGTTTCGAAGGCGTCCAGCCGGGCGACGGCGGCGTCGAAAGCCTCACGCGGCGCGGCGCCGGCGTCGGGATAGGCGGCCGAGACCAGGATGATCTCCTGCCCGACGGAATCGAAGATGGCGACCAGGGACGGACGGGTGAGCACGGCGTCCGGCAGATCCAGCGGATCCGGATTGGGCTCGCCCAGCGGCTCGAGCAGGCGCACCATGTCATAGCCGAAGACGCCGAACAGACCGGCGGCCATGGGCGGCAGGTCCTGCGGCAGGTCGAACTTCGACGCGGCGATCAGGGCGCGCAGGGACTGAAGCGTGGGCAGGGGCTCGGCGATGAAACGCCCCTCGACCACCGCCGGGCCACGCGCCAGTTCCGCCGCGTTCGCCCGGCAACGCCAGACCACGTCCGGGTCCAGCGTCAGGATCGAATAGCGGCCCTTCACGGCGCCGCCTTCGACGGATTCCAGCAGACAGGCGTAGGGGCGATGGCGACCCAGTTTCAGATAGGCCGAAACCGGCGTCTCAAGGTCGTCGATGACGCGCCGGACCAGCACCTGCGGCCGACCGGCCGAAAGGCCGGCGGCGAAGGCGTCGAAATCGGCCCCGTTGAAACCCGAGGCGTCTTGGCCGGCCGTGGTCATTGCGCCGGTGCGGCGGGAGCGGTCGGCTCGGCGGACAGGCCCAGGGCCTGACGCGCCAGGGCGACGTCGTTCTTGGCCTTGGAGCGCTGGGCGCCGGCGGTCATCTCGGTCTGGACCATGGCCTGGACCAGTTCCTGGGTGATGCGCGGACGGGCCTGTTCGGCCAGAGGACCGGCGACGGCCGGATTGGCGGCGTGGACGCCGTCGACGCGGCCGACCAGATAGCCGCCTTCGCCCGGTTGGGAGAAGACCTGGCCCTTGGCCTGACCGAACAGGCCCTGGAGCACGCCCTGGCCCAGCGATTCCTGGGTGGCCTGGTCGCGGACCACGCCGGTCCGGACGGTCAGGGGCGCGTTCACCGAACGGGCGACGGCGGCGATGTCCTGGCCCTGGCGGACGCGGCTCGCCAGTTCCTCGGCCTTGGCGGCGAGACGGCGCGAGATTTCGCGCTGGGTCCACTGGGCGGCCAGGGGCGCGCGGACTTCGGCCAGGGTCGGCAGGGCCGAGGGACGGATGTCGTTCACACGGACGGCGAAATACTGGCCCTGGCCGGCGTCGATCACGTCGCTTTCACCGCCCTTGGTCAGGCTCCAGGCTGTTTCGAAGATTTGCGGGGGGGCGTTCAGGGCCTGGCCGTTGGGCAGTTTGCCGTCCTTGGTGAAGGGGGGCAGGTCGATGACGCGGCCGCCGGCCTCGCGGGCGGCGTCGGCCAGGTTCTTGCCGGCGGTGCGGGCGGCCTCATACTTCTCGACCTTGGCGTAGGTCTGGCCCTTGACGTCCTCGGCGCGCAGTTCCGCGACGATCTGGTCGCGCGAGTTTTCCAGGGTGGCGGGCTGACCGGGCTGGATGGCGGTGACCTTGGCGACGGCGAAGCCGACGCCGGCCTGGACCGGGTCAGAGACCTGGTTGACCTGCAGGCCGAACACGGCGGCGGCGGTGGCCGCGTCGCCGACCGCGGCGCGGGGCGTGGCGTTGAAGTTCGCCGGCTGGATGCTGTTGGCGCGGCCGACATCGGCGGGCGACTGGCCGGCGCGCAAGGCGGCGGCGATCTTCTGGGCGACGTCGCGGCTGGGCGCGGTCAGGGTCACGAACGTGCGGGTCTCGGGCTTGCCCAGGCTGTCCTTCTTGAACTCGAAACGTTCGCGGATACGCTCATCCGACACGACGGGGGCGGCGCCCGGGTCCGGCGTGAACAGGACGACGGACACCATGCGGAACTCCGGCGCGCGCAGACGTGCGGCGTTTTCCTGAATGAAGGCGTTCAGCTGGGCGTCGGTCGGGGCGGGGATTTCGCCGGCCATGGCGGGCGTGACCTCGAACCAGCGACCGTCGCGGGTCTCGAAGGCGGCGCCGGCCAGCAGGGCGCCGTAGATGCGCGGCGCACGGGCGCCGGCGAAGATGGCGGCGCCGAAATGCTCCGTCGCATACTGGTCGCGCAGGTCCTGCTCCAGCATGGCGGGGGTCAGGTTCTGTTGCGCCAGGGCGCTCTCATAGGCCTGCTGATCGAACTGGCCCGTGACCGAGTTGAAGAAGGCGGGGATCTGGCGGATCTGCTTGACGATCAGTTCCTTGCCGGGGCGGATGCCCGCTTTCCAGGCCCAGTTCAGGAAGCCGAACTGTTCGGTCTGGCTGTCCAGGAAGCGGGTGTGGATGTTTTCCGCGATCAGGTCCTCGTTGGTCACGGGACGACCGGCCTGTTGCTGGATGTTTTCGCGCACACGCCCGAAGGCGGCGCTGAACTCGGCCTCGTTCATCGAACGGTCGCCGGCGTCGATCACATGTTTCGGGCCCAGGTTGGCGAAGACATCCATCCGCGCGCCCACGATCACGAAACTGATGGCGATCAGGACGAGCAGGGCGGCGGCCCACTTGGAGCGCGAGAAGGCGCGGAAGGCGGTGATCATTCGAAGACCCGTAGACTTGCCGACGTTGGCGTCACCCGGCGTATAGTCGGGCCGGGCGCGCCCCCGCAAGGACGGCGTGATGGCCAGATTGCGGCGGCCCCTCTTGGCTTGCCGGTTTGAGGCCCCTAGACAGGGGGCATGAAACAATCCGTGAAGTTGATCGTCGGCAACTGGAAAATGCACGGCGTCTCCGCAGACGTATCCGAGGCCCTGGCTTTGAAGGAAGGCCTGGCGGGGGCGCCGCCCTCATGCCGCATCGCCCTGTGCCCGCCCGCCACCCTGACGGATCGGCTGCGCCGCGTCCTGGCGGACAGCGCGGTCGAAGTGGGGGGACAGGATTGCCACGAAAAGGCGTCGGGCGCCTTCACGGGGTCGGTGTCGGCGGACATGCTGGCGGACGCCGGCGCCACCCTGGTGATTCTGGGCCATTCCGAGCGACGGGCGGCCTTCGGGGAAACAGACGCAGACGTCGCCGCCAAGGTCGAGGCGGCCATGGCGGCCGGTCTGGAGCCGATCGTCTGCGTCGGCGAGACCCTGGAGCAACATGAAGCGGGCCAGGCGGTCGCCGTCGTCAGCGCCCAGATCGCAGGCTCCCTGCCGGACGGTTTGTCCGAGCGTGACTTCGCAGTCGCCTATGAGCCGGTGTGGGCCATCGGCACGGGCCTGACGCCCACTCTGGAACAGATCGCGGAGGTTCACGCCGCCATACGGACCGCCATGATCCAGCGCCTGGGCGAGCCCGCCCGCCGCGCGCCCATCCTGTACGGCGGCTCGGTCAAACCTGACAATGCGGCCGAGATTCTGGCCGTGCCGGAAGTGGGCGGCGCCCTGGTCGGGGGCGCCTCGCTAAAGGCCGATGATTTCCTGAAGGTCGTCCACGCCGTCTGACGGGCGCTTCCGGTTTGCCCCCCGGCGGCTTCGGTGATAGAGGCCGCCGCTTGATCGGCGCAGCTCCGCGCCCACATGAATGACGCCATGCTCCAGACCATCCTGCTCGTCGCCATCATCCTGGTCGCCGTCTCCCTGACGGGCGTCGTGCTGCTGCAGCGGTCCGAGGGCGGCGCCCTGGGCATGGGCGGCGGTCCTTCGGGCTTCATGACGGCGCGGGGCGCCGGCAATCTGCTCACCAAGATCACCTGGGTGCTGGCGGCCCTGCTGTTCGGCCTGACCATCATCCTGACGGTCGTCGGCAATATGGACCGCGCCTCGGTCTCGGTGATCGACGCCGACGCCGTGGGCTCTCTGGCCACGACGCCGCAGACCCAGACGCAACAACCGGCCCAGCAACAGCAGCCGGCCGCGCCCGCCCAGCCGACCGCGCCGTCGCTGGACGATCTGGAAGCCAGCCTGCCGTCCGCCTCGGCGGCCCGGTCGCCGGCGTCCGCTCCGGCCCAGCAGCCCGCCCAGTAACGGGCAGGCGACCGACCCGACTTCCGAAAGCGCGCCGCAGGGCGCGCTTTCTTCTTTTGATCAACAGTTCGATTCGCGGCGGCCCATGCGTCGTTCGCGAATCATGGAGTAAGGTGTCCGCCCATGGCTCGCTATGTGTTCATCACCGGCGGCGTGGTTTCCTCGCTAGGAAAAGGCCTCGCCTCCGCCGCTCTCGGCGCTCTTTTGCAAGCGCGCGGCTACAAGGTCCGGCTTCGCAAGCTCGATCCCTATCTGAACGTCGATCCGGGCACGATGAGCCCTTACCAGCACGGCGAGGTCTTCGTGACCGACGACGGCGCCGAGACCGACCTGGACCTGGGTCACTACGAGCGGTTCACCGGGGTGTCGGCGGCCAAGTCCGACAATATCACTACCGGCCGCATCTATTCGACCATCCTGGAGAAGGAACGTCGCGGCGACTATCTCGGCGCGACCGTCCAGGTGATTCCGCACGTCACCGACCAGATCAAGTCCTTCTGCCTGACCCCGGCCCTGACTGACGACGGCGAGGATGTGGACTTCGTCCTGGTCGAGATCGGCGGCACGGTCGGCGACATCGAGGGGCTGCCCTTCTTCGAGGCCATCCGCCAGCTGGGGCAGGATCTGCCGCGCGGCCGGTCCTGCTTCGTCCATCTGACCCTGCTGCCTTTCATCAAGACGGCCGGCGAGATGAAGACCAAGCCGACCCAGCACTCGGTCAAGGAACTGCGCTCCATCGGCATCCAGCCGGACATCCTGCTGTGCCGCTGTGAATTCCCGATCCCGCCCGAGGAAAAGCGCAAGATCGGCCTGTTCTGCAATGTGCGCGAAAGCGGCGTGATCCAGGCGATGGACTCGGCCGACATCTACGCCGTCCCGCTGGACTACCATCGCGAAGGCCTGGACCGCGAAGTCCTGGCCCATTTCGGCATAGAGGATGCGCCGGAACCCGACCTGACGCGCTGGCAGGAGATCGCGCGCCGCCGTCTGCACCCGGACGGCGAGGTCACCATCGCGGTGGTCGGCAAGTACACGGTTCTGAAGGACGCCTATAAGTCCCTGATCGAGGCCCTGCACCACGGCGGGGTCGCCAATAACGTCAAGGTCAATATCGACTGGGTCGAGGCCGACACCTTCGAGGGCGACCCGGAGGCCTGCGAGGAGCGGCTGCAGGGCGCCCACGCCGTTCTGGTGCCGGGCGGCTTCGGCGAGCGGGGCTCGGAAGGCAAGATCGAGGCGGCGCGGTTCGCCCGCGAGCGCAACATTCCCTATTTCGGCATCTGTTTCGGCATGCAGATGGCGGTGATCGAGGCGGCGCGGAACCTGGCCGGCTATCCCAAGGCCTCGTCCACGGAGTTCGGTCCGACCGCCGAGCCGGTCGTGGGCCTGATGACCGAATGGACGCAAGGCAATCAGCGCGTCCTGCGCCAGCAGGGCGGCGACCTGGGCGGCACCATGCGGCTGGGCGCCTATGATTCGACCCTGGCCGAAGGCTCCAAGATCGCCGAGATCTACGGTTCCACCGCCATCAGCGAACGGCACCGCCACCGTTACGAGGTCAATATCAACTATCGAGAGGCGATCGAGCAGAAGGCCGGCCTGGTCTTCGCCGGACTGTCGCCGGACGGGGTTCTGCCCGAGACGGTGGAGCGGCCGGACCATCCCTGGTTCATCGGCGTCCAGTATCACCCCGAACTGAAGAGCCGACCGTTCGCGCCGCACCCGCTGTTCGCCAGCTTCATCGGCGCCGCCGTGGTTCAGAGCCGTCTGGTCTGATCAAGGCCTGGGATCAAACCGTGTTCACGGACCTGCGATTACTATGGGTCCGCCTTTTGCAGTAAACTGTCCTGAACGGATCGAATTGGCACGACCTGACGGGACACGAACGATCGATGATCGGCGAGTTGCTCTATCATCTGCACCGGCATTTTCGCCTGCTGCTGATCGCAGGGGGGCTCGTGATCGCCGTGTCTGCAGTCGCGCTCGGCTACGAGGCCGTGCGGCACATGGGGACGCCGTCGTCGGCCCGCCCGGCCGAAACCGGACGGGCCTGAGCCGTCAGTCGATCTTCAGGCGCATGAAGATCATTCCGCCGTCCGGATCGCCGCCGTAGATCGGCTCCAGCGCGTCCGGCACGCGGTTCACCGCATAGAGGGCGCCGAGGCCGAAGCGGACGCGGGAGGCGATCCGCCAGTCGCGGACGGCGCCCAGCGAGGCCTTGCCGACGGTGTAGAGCGGGCCGTGGCCGCCATGGTCGCCGGGGACCAGTTCGTCCGTCTCGATCCGTTCAGCGCGGGCGAAGACGGTCCAGCGGTCGTTCGGATGGACGGCGGATTCCAGCAGCCAGCCGTCTTTCGACTCGTCGTGACTGTTGGTCTTGCGCCCCCAGGCCAGGGTCGAGGACCACCAGCCGGCTTCGCCCAGTCGCCGGGTGTGGATGGCGCTGGCTGACCATTTGGTCTCGTCCTCGTCTGGCTCCAGCTGTTCCGGGGCCGAGACGTCGGCGTAGGAGGCCTGGAAGGACCAGTCGGCCGTCGGATTCCACGAGCCCCGCACCGACCAGCTGTCCAGTTTGGGCGAGTCTATGCCCCAGCGTTCCTCGTCGGGTTCACGCCCCTTGAAGGCCGAGGTCTCGATCTTGAAGCGGTCGTGGGCCCAGCCCAGGGTGGTGACGCCGAAGACGATATGGGTCGAGTCCAGCCAGTGGTGGGTGATGGGCGCCTCTGGACTGTCCATCGCGCTCATCCGGTGCATGAAGGCGGGCGGGCCGAAGGCCGGCTCGCCGGGCAGGCCGATGTAGCCGTAGAGGCTGTCCTTTTCCGACAGGCGCTTCGAATAGCTGGCCGACAGCTCCATGAAGAAGTCGTGCGGGTGCTGGCGGTCGACCAGGGGATCGACGCCGTTCGCCGTTTCGCCGGCCGCCAGCAGCAGCGGGTAGCCGGACTTGCCCATCAGGGGGTCGGGGCTGAGCATGGCGCGCAGGTTCAGGGTCGAGCCTTCATCGAAGTCACGACGCGCCGTGGTCATCAGCATGCCCGAGACGAAGGTCTTGTCGCCGCCGCGGGGGCCGGACTGGGTGTCGTAGGTCAGGTTCAGCAGGGCGTGGGTCATCACCGTCCAGTCGCCCCGGACGGTGTGGATGCCGGCGTGTTCGCCGGAGTCGGGCTGCCAGCTGGTGCCCGAGGCGTCCCGGCTCATGGGCCAGGGGCCGTAGGGGCTGGTCATGGCGTGTGCCGGGGCGTGTGAGGCGGCCGGCATGTCGGCCATGTCGTGGCCGGCGTGAGGATCGGCGGCCGGTGCGGCCGAGTGGTGGGAATGGTCCTGCGCCGTCGCCACCTGAGCGAGGGCGAGCAGGGAGACGCCGGCGAGGGCGCCGACGAGGGTATGGGGAGCCATGATGGCCTCCTGGAATGATCGTGACTGAAGGCGCCGCGAACGGCGCAGGGCTCAGGCGATCAGGAGGCGGGGCGGGCCGGGTTCGGGCGAGAGCAAAAGTCCGGCCGGGACATCGAACAGGGGGGCGGTGAGGCGGGCCGGGGCGACGGTCGGGCCGGGACGGGAAACGGGCTCCAGCGCCGGCGCCGTGACGCAAGCGGCGCAGCAGGCCATGGCCTTCATCGCCTTGTTCTGGTGAGCGGGCGTCTGGTCCGGCGCGGCGTGACGGGCGTCGGGGCGGGCCTCGGCGCTCGTTTCGTGGCAGGGCGCCTCGGCCATGGCCGGTCCTGCCGAGACGCCGAGGGCGCCCAGGGTCAGCACCGCCAGGGCGCCGATCAGCAGCAGAAGGGACGAGACGATCTTCACCGCGTCAGGATAGGGGCGGGCGCGGAGCGCGGCAATGGATCATCGCGCCGGCTTCTTGTCGACCAGCGGCAGGCCCGGGGCGTCCGGCGGCGTCTGCCCGCCGGCGCCCAGTTCGCGCTGCATGAAGACGACGTCGCGCCAGTCGTCATGTTTCCAGCCGGCCGCCTTGAAGACCCCGGCGTCGGCGAAGCCGCGTGCGCGGTGCAGGGCGATGGAGCCGGCGTTGTCGGAATCGCCGATCACGGCGACCATCTGGCGCAGGCCCAGGGCTTCGCAAGCGACGATCAAGGCGTCCAGCAGGGCGCCGGCGACGCCGCGGCCGCGGGCCTCGGGGGCGACATAGATCGAGTCCTCGACCATGTAGCGATAGGCCTGGCGGGTGCGGAACGGGCCGGCGTAGGCGTAGCCGACCACGGCGCCGTCGATCTCGGCGACCAGCCGGGGCAGGCCCAGGGCCTGGACGGCGGCGAAGCGGGCCGTCATCTCGATCTCGTCCGGCGGCTCCAGCTCGAAGGTGCCGCGTCCGTTGGCGACGCTTTCGGCATAGATGGCGGTGATCGCCGCCATGTCGGCCGGGGTCGCCTCGCGGATCTGGACCTCAGACCGCATCAGCCCAGCAGCCGCGCGGCCTGGGGCGCGAAATAGGTCAGGACGCCCGCGCAACCGGCCCGCTTGAACCCGTGCAGGGTCTCCAGAACGGCGCGGTCGTGATCGAGCCAGCCGTTGGCGATGGAGGCCTGCATCATCGCGTACTCGCCCGACACCTGATAGGCGAAGGTCGGGACGCGGAAGGTCTCGGACACGCGGCGGACGATGTCGAGATAGGGCATGCCCGGCTTGACCATGACCGCGTCGGCGCCTTCCGACAGGTCCATGGCGACCTCCTTCAGGGCCTCGTCCGAGTTGGCGTAGTCCATCTGATAGGTCTTCTTGTCGCCCCTCAACGCAGTCGAGGAGCCTACGGCGTCGCGGTAAGGGCCGTAGAAGGCCGAGGCGAACTTGGCCGCATAGGACAGGATCAGGGTGTCGTGGAAGCCGTTGGCCTCCAGCGCCTCGCGCACCGCCTGGATGCGGCCGTCCATCATGTCCGACGGGGCGACCACGTCGGCGCCGGCGTGGGCGTGGATGAAGGCCTGTTCGGCTAGCCGATCCAGCGAGGCGTCGTTGACGATCCGGTCGCCTTCCAGCACCCCGTCGTGGCCGTGGTCGGTGTAGCAGTCCAAAGCGACGTCGGTCATGACGCCGATCTCCGGCGCGGCGTCCTTGATGGCCTTGATACAGTCGGGGATCAGGCCGTCGGGATCGGTGGCGCCCGTGCCGACCGCGTCCTTGATCGCGCCGTCCACATTGGGGAACAGGGCCAGCATCGGAATGCCCAGGTCGCGCGCTTCGACCGCCGCTGCGGCGGCCGCCTTGGGCGACAGGCGGAAGACGCCTGGCATGGAGGCGACCGGCACGCGGTCCTCGGCGCCGTCGTGGACGATAAGGGGCCAGATCAGGTCGGCGGGGGTCAGGACGGTCTCGGCGACCAGACGACGCACCCAGGGGCTGGCGCGCAGACGCCGGGGACGGGCGAGCGGGAAGGGGGCGGGTTGGTAGGGAAGCATGGACGGATGACCTTGAAAACCTGGCGACGGACTAGCGCCGCCGGGGCGGAGGCGCAAATCGCGTGATGCGTCAGATCGTTTCGCGCGTGATACCGGCTTGCGCGGAGCGACGAAATGCGAGCCTATCGCAACGAAATCAGGCGCGACGAAATCAGGGAGACGGCGATGATGAAGCGGTTGGCGGCGGGCGCGGCGGTTCTGGCCCTGGCGGCGGGGCTGTCCGGCTGCATCATCATCGCGTCGGAGGGCGGCGAGCGGACGGTGGTCGTGGACAGCGCGCCTCTGGCCGCCCCGGCCTATGTCTCGCTTTATACGGACGCGGTGGCTGATCCGAAACGCCCGGCCGAAGAAGTGGCGCGCGATCCCCTGCGTCATCCGGCCGAGATCCTGGCCTTCGCCCAGCTGGCGCCGGGCGACAAGGTGGCCGATGTGCGCCCCGGCGCCGGCTATTTCACCCGGCTGTTCTCGGACGTGGTCGGGCCGACGGGGCGGGTCTACGCCTTCGTGCCCGAGCGGACCATGGCGCGGGAGAACCCGATGGCCGACGCCCTGGTCGCCGCCTATCCCAATGTGACGCGGGTCAACGGCCTGCTGGACGCCATGACCTATGACCAGCCGTTGGACATGGTCTTCATGAGCCAAGAATATCACGACTTCCATATCCCCGGTTTCAACACCGATGTGGCCCGGATGAACGCGGCCGTGTTCGCGGCCCTGAAGCCCGGGGGGCGCTATATCCTGATCGACCACCAGGCGGCGGCGGGGACCGGGATCTCGGCGGTCCAGACCCTGCACCGGATCGAGGGCGATTATCTGAAGCGCGAGGTCGAGGCGGCGGGCTTCGTCTTTGAGGGCGAGAGCGCGGCCGTGGCCAATCCGGCCGACGACCACAGCCTGAACGTCTTCGACGTCGCCATTCGCGGCAAGACCGATCAATTCGTCTATCGCTTCAGAAAGCCGGGCTGAGGTCTTCAGGTTCGGGAGCGTCGGTCGAGCGGGCGCTCGCCTCCCGCGCCTCCCGCGCCCGTCTGAGGGCGCCGGTCTCGGCCCGGAGAAGCGGGCCGGGGACGATATAGTCGGCATAGGCCGGACGGCGACGGGCCTTGACCTGCCGCAGGAACAGGCGTTCGCGCTCCGTCAGGGGTTCGGCCTCGCCCGAGGCGATCAGCTCCAGCCGATGTCGCTGAAGCGTATAGACGAAGGCGTCGTCATGGCGGGCGCTGGACGGACGGCGAGGGCGCATCGGAGGCTCCTTCCGGGGCTCGGGTGAATTGGCTCTGTCTTCGCGGCGGACCAGCGAAGTTCGGGGAGGGCTCGGGACGCCGGGACTGCGCCCGGAGTGGATATGTTTTTACCGTTTCGGCGCAGGCGTCGTCCCGAGAGGCCGTTTTCCACACGCGCTCCGGCTGGCGGCCCTATTCTTCGAGCCTTGCCGGATCGGCGGGCCGTCTTGCGACGGCTTCGCCGGGGCGGACATGCCGACAAGGATCGACAGCGGTCCGCTTTCCTAAGCGTGCGGCGAGCAGGAGACGGCATCCATCGCCGCCCCTAAGGACCCCGGCGGTCTCCTTCCCGCCGGCTTCATCGCTCGACCACAGCCCCGCCGCCGTCAGGGCGCTGGATCCGACGCCCTCCCCATCGGCGGGGATGAGAGGATGATACGGGCGCCGGCGGGTATGGCGGGGAAATAGGGTCGAGATTCTTTTAGGGCGTTGAAATCGTTCGATTCAGACCAGCGTCATTGTGGGCGTTGGCCTAGGTTGTCGATCATCACTTTCGTCATTCCGGGCGGAGGGCCGCTTGGCCCGCAGACCCGGAACCCAGCGGCGCCGAAGGCGAAATCTATCCGCCGCACCGCTTCTGGAGGCTGAGTCCGCGACAACTTCGCGCTCTCGCGCGCCGCTGGGTTCCGGGTCTCCGCTGCGCTTCGCCCGGAATGACGAAAGAGGGAGGGCGGCGTCACCTCTCCGCGCGCGAAGGCGCGTGGGGAGGTGAGACGTCAGCCGCCGAAGCCGCCGTCGTCGAGGAAGGCCTGTTCCTCGGGCGTGGTGGCGCGGCCCAGGGCGGGGTTGCGGTGGGGGAAGCGGCCGAAGCGGACGATGATGTCGCGGTGGAGGCGGCCCCATTTCTCGAGCTCGGCGTCGCCGGCGACCAGGGCCATGTAGCGGTCCTGATCCTCAAGCCGTTCGGAATGTTCGAAGGGGAGGAGGAGGAAGTTCTTCAGTTCCGGCGCGACCCGGAGATGGTGGCCGCGCGCCACGGCCTGGTTCGCGAACATCAGGGCCAGAGGATCGGTGGCGAACTGGTGCGCCGTGCCGCGGAAACTGTTCCTCGGATACTGATCGAGCAGGATCAGGAGGGCGAGGGCGGTCTCCGCCGTCTCGATCCAGTCGTCGCGCTCGCGCCGGGCGGCGGACAGGTGCAGATCATGGCCCCGCGTGCGAAACGCGGCGTCGAAAGCCTCGTCCTTGGCGAACCACTTGTCGGGACCGGCCGCTTTCCAGAAGGCGACGACGTCGGATGGGGCTATGAAGGCGGTCATGACACAGATCTTAGCCAATCCGTTGCCCGTCTTCCATGACCGCGACTGCGACCTTTCGATCATTCGCGGCAAGCGCGTGGCCATGATCGGCTACGGCAGCCAGGGGCGGACCCATGCGCTGAACCTGCGCGATTCGGGCGTGACCGACATCGTGGTGGGCCTGAAGGCCGGGTCGAAGACGCGGGAACGGGCCAAGGCCGACGGATTCGCCGTGATGACCGCGGGCGAAGCGGCGGCGGGCGCGGATGTGGTCGCCGTCATGACCTCGGACGAGGCGCACCGCGACCTGTGGCGCGACGAACTGGCGCCGAACGTGCGGCCAGGGGCGGCCTTGGTCTTCGCCCACGGCCTGTCGGTGCGGTTCGGCCTGGTGGAGCCGCGCGCCGACCTGGACGTGATCCTGGCCTCGCCCAAGGGGATCGGGCCGCGCATCCGCGACCTGTACGAGGCCGGGGAGGGGGTCTTCTGCCTGTTCGGGGTGCATCAGGACGCCACGGGCGGCGCCCACGCCCTGGGCCTGTCCTATGCGGCCGCCCTGGGGTGCGGGCGCAAGGGCATCCTCGAGACGACGATGAGGGACGAGTGCGAGAGCGATCTGTTCGGCGAACAGGTGGTGCTGTGCGGCGGGATCGCCGAACTGATCGATTCGGCCTTCATGAAACTGGTCGAGGCCGGCTATCCGCCCGAGGTGGCCTGGTTCGAATGTTTCTACGAGGCCAAGCTGGTCACCGACCTGATGTACGAACGCGGCATAGCCGGCGCCTTCGCCAAGATTTCCAATACGGCGGAGTACGGGGCCTATCTGACCGGGCCGCGCATCATCAACGCCGCCTCGCGCGCGGCGATGGACCAGGTGCTGGCCGAGGTGCAGGGCGGGGGGTTCGTGCGCGCCCTGATGGCGGATTACGACGCCGGCTCGCCCGACCTGCTGGCGCGGCGCAGCGCCCTGGGCCGGCGGCCGATCGAGGCGGTGGGGACGCATCTGAACGAAGTGGCGCGCAAGGCCCGGGAGTCGGCGGCGAACGACGACTGACGTCTGGCCGCGCGGGGAGGCGGCGGGTCTGAAACCCGCCGTCCTGCCGTCGATGTCAAAAGAGAAGATGGTCGGAGTGAGAGGATTCGAACCTCCGACCCCTGCGTCCCGAACGCAGTGCTCTACCAGGCTGAGCCACACTCCGACCGTGGGGGCTGGCCTGGCGGCGTCGCCCCGAAGTGAGGACGCGGCTTATAGCCATGGGTTTCGGACCCCGCAAGCATCCATTTCGACCTTCTTCGCACGGGGCGAAAATAGTCCTGAAAGAGGGTGTTGCATCCGAAAACGGTTTGGCCTATCTGACCGCCTCCGCCGCGCGAGAGCGCTGCGGTCGCCGGACCTGCTGGGGAATGGTGTAATGGTAACACTCCGGTTTTTGGTACCGTCATTCTAGGTTCGAGTCCTAGTTCCCCAGCCATCCGCCCTCACTGGATTTGAGCCTCTTTCAGCCGCCCGCGGGCGGTTTTCTGAGCGGGGTTTTACGGTCGCCCTTCTGTGCTGGATCTCCTGAAGCCGCGCGACCATGCCCAATCCGATGGCTTCGACGGTGACGTAACGGCGGGCGATCTCCTTCACGCGCTTGAGCTCCCAGCCGAGAATCGTGGCGACGCTATTTGAGCGGCGGCCGTCCCCGCCAGTTGATTACTGCTCATCTAGACGGAAGGGCGGCCGCTCGCGCCGAAAGACGATGATTCCGTCATAGGCCGTCGCCCAGTCGAAGAGGACCGGCTTATGGTCGCTGAACGCGCTGCCGACGATGGCGTCCTGGACATCCAGCCAGTGCGTGTCCCGGAACACGATCTCCTGATCCGCAGAATCAGCGAGAGCACGTTGCTCCAGCGAGCCTGCGGCCGCTTCTGCGATCTCCCGCGCCGTCCTAACCGTGTATCGGAACATGCCTCCCGCAGCGGAGAACCCTAGCGCATATGCGCTGCTTCCGAACCGTTCGGCAGCGAGAGCGCCCAGGTTCGGTCGGGTCTCATACGGCGATCCGTCCGGCGACGCCTTCGCGACATGGCTGTTCCCCGCCCAGACGATCACCTTGCGTGGGCGCCCGTCGCTGTCGCGAGCCGCCGCCTCGAGATTCTCGAGCATTGAGGCGTCGCGTCCCGCCAAGCGCTCAAGGCCGGGCTGGAAATCGCGCGCCAGCGTCCGGCGAAAATTTGCGATGATCCGGCGCGTGGCGTCGCGATCGTCTGGGCGGGCTACGCCAGCCGCTTCAATCTCTTCGAGACATCTGGCGAGGGCTGCGCGCGTTTCTTCGGTGTAAGGCGCTTCGCGCGTGTAACCCGACCAAATCCGCTGCTTGAGGCTGGCGGCGCATTCGATTTGGCGGTCAGGCCCGAGAGCGGACGCCAGTTCCGCAGGCATAGCCTCCAAGGAATAGAAACTTCCAAGACTGCCGAGCTGATCGTCCAGGCCAACCAGCAGCAGCCGCCCCGAGGCCGTCCGTGTGCGAAGATCATCGATCAGGGGCTGGATTTCTGCGTTTTGGTTCCAGAGACCGCCGATGGCGGAGGCGACCATGTCTCGCGTTATCGGTTCACCGCGCTGAACCGAGCGTTCGATGGCTATGAAATCGTAGGCGCCGCTTTCGAAGGCCACCACGCCGAAGCCGCATCGGTCAATCAATGCGCCGACGAGATCGGCCTTGAAGGCGGCAGTTTTGCCGTCGCCATGAAAGCCGTTCTCGCCGAGCATGGCGATCTGGCGGTCGCAAAGCGCAGCGACGGTTTGGTCAAGGACCTGTGCATCCGTTTTGTGATCGACCTCTGTGGTCGACAGCGCCTTGCTCTCTGTCCCGTGGAGGATCACGATCAGGCTGAGAGCGCAGATCATCGCAGCTTTCATGATTTAGTCCTTCTGCAACTAAGGAGCAGCCTATGCGCATCCTTTCGCGCGTGTCTAGGCCATGACTTGCCGAGCTTGGGGTGCAGAATGACGGCATCGATAGACGCCTGTCCCCTCATCACATCACCTGCTTTACGATTTCACAAGTGGCGCGTAAGCAACTGAATCTATATGGTTCGTGGTGCGGGCGCTCTATGTGCTGAGTGTCTGAAGCCTCGTCAGGACTCTGAGATTATGCTGCCGTCATTCTAGGTTCGAGTCCTAGTTCCCCAGCCATCCGCCCCATAAGGGTTTAAGCCCTTTCGGCGCCGAGTCACCTTGGCAGGCCGAGTTCGGCCCCCGCGCCTCACGCTGTTGCGAACAATTCGCAGGGCGTGTATCGCGCTGGACAATGGCACAGTCAGACTCACAGCCGGGGCAGAGTTTCGCGCAATTGCTGATGATCGAACGTCCGTCGCTGGTGCGGCTGGCGCGACGTATTCTGGGCGACTCCAGCTTGGCCGAGGACATCGCCCAGACCCTGTGGCTGCGTGTGCAACGGATCGCCGACCCTGCGGCGATCCAGGACAAGCGCGCCTATCTCTATCGATTGGCCCTCAACCTGGCCTCGGACCAGATGCGCCGCCGCAAGCGTGGCGCGGTCCTCTTCGAGGGCCAGATCGAGGATCCCGGCGTGATCGACGCCGCCCCCACGACCGAGGCCCGGATCATGCATCGGCAAAGGCTGGACCTCCTGGCGGAAGCCATCGACGAGTTGCCGCCGCGTTGCCGCGAGGTCTTCCTGCTGCGGCGTATCGAGGAGCTGTCGCCGGCCGAGGTCGCCGAACGGTTGGGCATCACGCCGAACGCCGTAGCCAAACACGTCCGCCACGCCTTGCACCACTGCCAAACGCGACTGGCGGAACGGGAGGCTGGATGATGTCGCGAGCGCCCAGACACGTCGCCCCCATAGACCGGGAGGCCGCACGCTGGCTGGCTGAGCAGGACGGCGGCCTGCTGGACGCCGTCGGCGAGGACCGGCTGAAGACATGGCTGGAAACGCCGGCGAACGCCCGCGCCTTCGCACGTGCGCAGTCCCTTTGGCGGGACATGGGCCAGGCGGCTCGCCCCGCCGCGCCCGCATGGCGCGCGAGGTCGGAACGGCGTTCGCGACGCACATCGATTCCGCGCATTGGGCGGTCAGGACTATCGATCACAACCGGGCTGGCGGCCGCCGTGGTTCTGGCCTGCATGATGCTGGACGTTCCGACCCGTCTGAACGCCGACGTGCTCACCCGGCCGGGCGAGCAAAGAACGGTGAGGCTGGACGACGGCTCGGTCGTGCAGGTGAACACCGACAGCGCCATCGACGTGGCCTATGCGCCTGACCGCCGAACGGTTCGACTGCTGCGCGGAGAAGCCGCCTTCACGGTCGCGCCCGACGCCCAGCGGCCCTTCACGGTCGAGGCCGGCGGCGGCTCCACCACAGCCCTGGGCACGCGGTTCGTCGTTCGCCGTCGCGCCGCCCTGACCCAGGTCTCGGTGACCGAACACAGGGTTCGAATTGCGACCCGCTCGGGATCGGTGACGACGCCCGAGACCATGACCTCGACCTACCGTCCGGATCAGGCGCCATCCGCCCCGACGCCGTCGTCGCCGGACGTCGACGCCTGGACCCAGGGCTGGCTGGTGTTCGAAGATCGCCCCCTGGCCGAGGTGGTCGAGGAGATCGCCCGCTACTCGCCGACGCCGATCACGGTGTTTGGACGCGCCGTTCGAAACCGTCGCGTCAGCGGCGCCTTCCGGATCGATCAGCCGTCCCGCACCCTCGCGCGATTGGAACAGACCCTGGGTGTTCGCGCCACGCGCCTGCCCGGCGGCGCGGTGATCATCCACGGCTGAGCGGATCTCCAGGATTTTTTCTGAATTCGGACAGTCCCGGTTCGGCCTCCTGGTGCGTCTATCTACAGAGAACCATTCTCATTCGCATGATTTGCGAACCAACCGGACCGGCGCGGAGCGCGCCACGAGAGGCGAAATTGACTAAGGCGAGACACGAACTGGGGGCCCTGCGTCTCTTCCTCATGGCCACGGCCGCCGTGGTTCCGGCCATCATCCTCGCACCGGCCGCCCAGGCGCAGTCTGCAGCGACGCAGTTCGACATACCGGCCGGCCCCCTGTCGCCGGCCCTGGCCGCCTTCGCCCGCCAGGCTGATATCGAAATGGCCTACGACGCCGGCCTGACGCGCGGCGTTTCGACACGCGGACTGCGGGGGCGATACGGCGCGTCAGAGGGGCTGTCGCGTCTGCTGTCCGGCACCGGCGTGACCTATCGTCTGTCGGGCCGCACGGCGACCCTGTCCGCCGCCCCCGCCATCGCCGACGGAACCCTCGCCCTGGGTCCGATCAGGGTGCAGGGCGCGACCGAAGGCGGCGCAGGCGGGCTCAGCGCCACCGGCGCCGGCGAGGCGGGCGATCCTGTGGAAGCGCCCTACCGCACGACCGGATCCAGCGCCTATATCGCGCAGGACACCATCGAACGGTTTCGCGGCGCCTCGACCGCCGACATCATCAAGGGCGTGGCGGGCGTGACCGCCGGCGACCCGCGCGTCGCCAACGCTCTGGACGTCAATATCCGCGGCATTCAGGGCCATAGCCGGGTGCCGATCATCATCGACGGCGGCCAGTCGACCATGGACGCCTACCGCGGCTACGCCGGTCAGTCGCAGCGGACCTATCTGGATCCCGATCTGATCTCCAGCATCACCATCAACAAGGGCCCCAGCCTGGAGGCCAACGCCTCTGGCGGCATCGGCGGCGTGGTCGTTATGGAGACGCTGAACGTCGATGACGTCCTGAGCGAAGGCCGCGACCTGGGCCTGCGCGTGCGCACCGGCGTGTCCGACGCCAGCGCCCGCAGCCTTCCGGCCTATAGCGACAAGTCGCGGACCGACGGGGGCGACCTGACCCGTCCGGGCGGGCAATTCTTCAACATCGCCGGCGCGGGACGCTGGGATCGGTTCGACCTGGTCGCCGCCTACGCCTGGCGCGACACGGGCAACTATTTCTCCGGCCACCGGAACTACAACGCCTTCCCCCAGGGACGGCGGGTCCTGGCGACGCTGAACCCCACGAATGCGGAGGTTTTCAATACCTCGTCCCAGTCGGAATCCCTGCTGCTGAAGGGGACGTGGCGCATCACCGACGCGCAGACGCTGGAGGCCGGCTATCGCCGCTATCAGGGCGAGCAGGGCGAGATCATGGCCTCGCAGATCATCCGCGTGGATCGCGACCAGGTGCCGCAATGGGACCTGGGGACCGTCGATATGGACGCCTATAGTCTGCGCTACCGCTACAAGCCCCAGGGCGATCTGATCGATCTCAAGGTCAACGCCTGGTACACGCACGCCGACAGCCTGATGTACAACGGCCTGACCGGCATCACTCCCTGGTACTATGACCGCCGCACCGAATGGTACGACGGCCCCTCCTTCAACACCGACCCGGGGTACAAGGAGGCCTATCGCAACGAACTGACCCAGAAGCGGTTCGGCGGCGACATCACCAATACCTCGCTCCTGTTCACCGGCGCAGGCAAGTTCACCCTGAACTATGGCCTGTCCTTCAGCGACGAGGACATCGCTCCCGGTCCGAACTCGCCGATCATGCACGACGATCTGGTGAACAACCGCTTCCTGCGCAACGCCGAACGTCAGGAATACAGCGCCGTCGCCTCGGTGAAGTGGGAGCCCGACACACACTGGGAGCTGATGGCCGGCGGGCGCTTCAACCGTGTCGAGGTCAAGGACCGCAACCGTCTGGCCACGCCCGCCACCTACGAGGTGATCGGTCAGTATCGCTATACCGAACTGCTGAACGGCGACCCGAGCCGCCCCGCCTACCTGGCGAAACGGATCGCCCTGCTGAACTGGTATCCCGACGCCAGCGGCCAGTTCACCAAGGCCTCGCTGCTGGCATCGCCCTACGAACACGGTACGGTGGCCGATATCGTCGGCTGGAACTTCTACGACGCCGACGCGCCCGAAGATCTCAAGGTCCCGGCCACCTGGACCTGGTCCGACCCCATCCGGCGCACCGACGACGCCTTCATGCCGACCGGCAGCGTCACCTACCACTTCGACGAGGACACCCTCGTCTATGTGAAGTACGCCGAGGGTGTGAAGCTGCCCAGCCTGTTCGAAACCACCCTGGGCCTGTTCAGCGCCGCGCGTCCGACCGAGGGCATGAAGCCTGAGCGCGCCCGAACATGGGAAGTCGGCGCCAGCGCCATCCGCCGCGACCTGCTCACCGGCGGCGACCGCACCGCCTTCAAGGTCGCCTATTTCAACACCGTGATCGACGATCTGATCACCCGCGACTACCGCAGCATTTCGGCGGGCCTGATCCGCAACATCGACGCGTTCAAGGTATCGGGCGTCGAACTCCAGTCGAACTACGACAACGGCGTCGTCTTCGGCGACCTGTCGGCTCACTATTATTTCGAGGCCAAGACCTGCGCGCCCGACATCGCCGCCGAACGCCGCGCCTATGGCGCCAGCCGCAAGAACGCCGAACTGATGGCCACGCCCGACTGCGTCGACGGCGGCTTCGTCGGCGCCTACACCAACACCCAGAACCCGCCGCGCTTCAATCTGAACCTGACTCTGGGCGCGCACCTGTTCGACGACCGCCTGACCCTCGGCGGTCGGGCGGTCCACAACTCGGGTCCGATCAGCAAGCTGGACAAGGCCTGGAACGTCGGCCTGTCGGCGATCCAGCAACTGTATCTTGAGACGACCGTCTATGACGCCTTCGCAAGCCTGAAGGTGACGGACCAGACGGCGCTGGACCTCAACATCGACAATGTGATGGACGAATACTACCTCGACCCGCTGGCTCTGGGCGTCATGCCCGCGCCCGGCCGCACCGTTCGCCTCGCCCTGACCTATCGTTACTGAGGCCGCCATGATCCAAGTCGAAACAAGCCGCGCGAAACGTCTGAAGTCCGCCAGCCATGGCGTCCACGAAGGGCTGGACAAGGCCATCATGGCCGCCAAGCCGTTCAGCAGCCGCGAGACCTATGCCGTGTTCCTGCGTATCCAGCAGATGTTCCACCGCGACATCGCCGCCCTGTACGCGGCGCCGGAATTGGCGGCCCTGTTCCCGGATCTGTCCGGACGCCGCCGCTACGAACAGGTGAAGGCCGATCTCGCCGATCTGGGCGCTGCGCCGGCCGATGAAACGCCGGTCCCGCGCTTCGTGGAGGGCGCATCGGTGGATCTGCCGACGGCCCTGGGCTGGCTCTACGTCGCCGAAGGGTCGAACCTGGGCGCCGCCTTCCTGATCAAGGCGGCGGCGGCGCTGGGCCTGTCGGCCCAATTCGGCGCCCGCCATCTGGCCGCCTCGCCCGAAGGCCGCGCCAACCACTGGCGCAGATTCACCGCCGCCCTCGACGCCCCGGATCTGACAGACGAGGAAGAGGCCCGCGTCATGGCCGGCGCCTCGGCCGCCTTCACCCGCGTGCGCGGCCTGGTCGATGTCGGCTTTCGCCATGGAGCCGCCGACCCGGCATGACAGCCGCGCCGCGCGCCACGATCCTGAACGACGTCGGGGGCCTTGCCCCCCGGCGTCCCAGGGCGCGCGCCCGTCGCGCCCTGGCCCTGGGCGCCGCCCTGGCCCTTCACGCCGCGCCCCTGCTGCTTCTGATCCATTTCGTCGTCCCGGCGCCCATGCCGCTGGAGGAGCCGCCCGTAATCGTCGTGGCTCTGGTCCGCAGCAACGCCGCACCGCCCCGACCGCCATCCGAACAGGTCGATGGTCCCAAGCAGATCCAGGCCGCGTCCAGCCGCCCCCTCCCGCGCCCGCCAGTCCCGCTCCGCGTTCACGCCGAGGCGCCCGAAGCCGTGGCCATCCCGGTCGCGCCTCCCGTCCCGCGCGCAGCCGAACGCCAGACGCCGGCGCCCGCCACCACGGCCCCCGTCTCGCGCCCTGCGCCGCCTTCGCCCAGCGCCTCGACCGCCCCGCAAGACTGGAAAGCCCGCCTCCTGGCCCATCTGGACAGCAAGAAGCGCTATCCGCCCGGTGCCCAGCGCCTGCGTCAGGAGGGCGTGGTCCATGTGCGGTTCACGATGGACCGCGCCGGCCGCGTCCTGGCCTCAAGGATTGAACGCAGTTCCGGCCGCGCCCTGCTCGACCGCGAGGCCCTCGCCATGCTGGCGCGGGCCCAACCTCTGCCCGCGCCCCCGCCTGAAATCTCCGGCGCCACGATCGAGCTCACGACCCCGGTCGAGTTCTTCCTGTCGCGCTGAGCGGCAGCCCCAAGACGTGTCCCGCGCCTGGACATCTTTCGACAACGCGCCAGTTCATCTTCAACCCCTGGAGTCCCGCGACGCTTTCGGAGTTGGCAAGTCGGGAAGGGTGCGAACGACATTGGCGATCGCGCCTGCCAGGAAGTCCATCTCCTGCATGGTGTTGAACAGGTTGGGGGTCACCCGGACGCAGCCGCCTCGATCGACGCCTCCTCGAGCCACGGTGAAGATGCGGTGGCGATCCAGCAGCTGGCGCGCGATGGCCTCATTGGCGCGCATCGAGGTCTGTCCTGTGATTCTGAAGGCTGTGATCGCGCCATACAGGCCGGGCTCGTCAGGGGTGAGAATTTCGATTCCTGGAATAGCCCGTGCGGGTTCGACCCAGCGATCGCGCAGGGCGCGCAGGCGCGCGCTCTTGCGGTCCAGGCCGATGCGGGTCTCGAACGCGAGGGCCGATGGCACGGTCAGGAAGGCGGCGGCGTTCAGCGTGCCGGTATGGATCCGTTCGCTGATGACGTCCGGAGCGTCGGACGCTGTCGCCAGGTCATGGTCGATGCGATCAAGGGCGCTCTTGCGAATGTGCAGGACGCCGACGCCCAGGGGCGCGGCCAGCCATTTGTGCCCGTTCAGGCCGACGAAGTCGCAATCCAGGTCCGGCAGGGCGAAGTCGAGTTGACGCCAGCTGTGGGCGGCGTCGACGATCACATCGATGCCGCGTTCACGCGCCAGGGCCGCTATTTCCCGGACAGGCAGGACGAGACCGGTTCTGTGACTGACATGGGTCAACAGCACCAGGCGCACGTGCGGATGTCTGTCGAAGGCCTCGGCATAGGCGTCGATCAGCCGCATTCTTGTGGCCGGTTCGGGCAGGGCGATCCTCACGACCTCGGCCCGCTCGCGCAGGGCCAGTCGATCCATGCAGTGCTGCATGCTGTCGTAGTCCAGATCCGCATAGAGGACCGCGTCGCCGGGGGTGAGACGGTTGTAGCCGCCGATCAGCGCCTTCAGCGCCTCTGTCGCATTCCGCGTGAAGGCGATCTCGTCGTCGGGGACCCCCAGGGTCTCGGCGAGGCGGCTTCTGACGTCCATCAGATCCCGCCCCATGCCGCGGCGGGCGTAGTAGCTCGTCTCGCGGTTCACACGGGACAGGACCTCGACATAGTGCGCGTGGACCGGCCTGGGCATCATGCCCCAGTTGCCGTTCTCGAGCTGGATGACGTCCCGGGTGACGTCGTACTCGGCGGCGATGTCGCGCCAGAAGGCGTCGTCGTCGGAGGCTGCGCGGGCCGGCGTGGGCGTCAGTGCGGCTCCGGCGGGGAGGACGACGCCGCCAGCCAGCAGCGCACGACGGTTGAGCTCAAGCATGGAAATCTCGGCGATGGCCCGGACGCTGCTGCAACGTCGGGAAGAGCGGGAAGGGCGTGGCGGTCCAGCCGCCACGCCCCATGGGATCCTGATCGGGATCTGCGTCAGAAATTATAGCCCAGACGCATCCAGTATTGCCCGCCGTCGGTGTCGAACGGGGCGTTACGCGAGTAGAGCAGGCCGCGATTGGCGTCGAGCGTCGCCCGGTCGGGATAGGAATCGAAGATATTCTCCCCCCCGACTTTGACATTCACGCCGTTGGCGAAATCGTACGAGACACTGAGATTGGCCAGCACCATCGGATCGAATTCCTGCCACAGGCGGTCGGCGTCGTCCGGGTCGGTGCCCATGTCGATCCAGGTCCCGTAGTAGCGGATGCGCGACGAGACCGAGAGCGAACCCAGGTCATAGCCGAATCCAGCAGAGACGCCCGCGCCAGGCCGCGAACGGCGGGCGAACAACTCCTTGTTGAGCGGGTTCAGCGGCGCGAGACGGTCATCGAGGATCTCGGTCTCATTCTGATTGTAGGACAGGCTGGTGTTGAACCGACCCGGACCGATGTCGCGGCGGTAGGCGGCGACGATGTCCACGCCCTGGGTGCGCGCTTCATAGGCGTTCATGAAGTAGCTGAGGGACGTGAAGTTCTGGGGGTTCGGCGTGCCCGCCGGAACCGACATCGAACGGGTCGTGAGGCGGTCCTTGGAGTCGACACGATAGACGTCGATGCTGAGCGTCAGCCCGTGGTTGTTGTAGACGACGCCCAGGGCGCTGTTCTTCGAAGTCTCGGGCTTCAGCGGCTGGGCGCCGAGCGAGATCGCCAGCGGATCGTTGACGTTCAGGCGGCCGCTGTTGTTCACCGAACCGTTGGTCAGGTTCAGGCTCTGGGTAAAGGCCGACGAATACAGGTCGAACGGCTTCGGGGCGCGGAACCCGGTGGAGTAGGTGCCGCGGACCGCCAGACCGACCGGCAGTTCATAGCGGGCGGCCAGACGGTAGTCGAAATTGCCGCCGAACGAATCGTGGTCCTCGTAGCGGCCGGCGGCCCCGAGCGTCAGCGCTTCGACAGGCCGCCATTCCAGGTCCACATAGGCGGCGTAGCTGCGGGCGTCCCATTCCCCGGCGCGCGCCGGGCTGTAGCCCGGCATGCCGTTGGATCCCACGGCCAGACCGTAGGCGGCCCCCGGTCCGATCTCCCACGAGGCCTTGTCGCCGACCTGTACGCCATAGGTCACGACGCGGGCCTCGGCGCCGAAGGCGATGTTCAGCGGCTCGCTGCCGCCAACCGGAAGCCGATAGACGAAGTCGGCGTTGGCGACGAAGTCGTCCTGATACTCGCGGCCGAGGAAGAAACTGGTCGGGCTCTTCGGACCGAGCGAGGCGTTGACCGTGTCGTCCAGGCTGAAGGCGACGCGGCTGGTGCCCCAGGTCAGGGCGAGGTCATAGGTCAGGCGATCCGACAGGTCGCCCCGGACGCCGCCTGACAGATGGTAGTCCTCGATCTTCGACCCGAACTGGGGCGTGAAGCCGCCCGGGAAGATCGACAGGAAGGAGAAGCCCGGGAAGGCGGCCGTCGCCTTGTAGACGTTGCTGGTGGCGTCCGGATTGCGCCAGTTGAAATCCGTCATCCCCTCGCTGTCGTTGAACAGGCCGAACGCGTAGAGTTCGTGGTTGCCGGACAGGCGATAGTTGGCGTTGAGCGAGCCCTTGAGCCGTTCCTCTTCCGGCTGGCCCCACTTCTGCACCGGATCGCGCAATTCAACGCCGGGGTGGGCGAGTTCAAAGGCGAGGGCGTCCGGCCGCTGGACCTGCCGGCCCGTGCGGCCCTGCCGGTTGTACTCGAGAGCGCCGCTGATCGAGCCATTTTCGCCGAGCGCGAGACCGCCGCCGAGACCGAAGCGATACTCTTCGCCGTCCCCCTGATAGTAGCGCGAGAACTGGCTGAAGGCGCGCAGCCCCGGGCGGTCGTCGAGGATGATGTTGATCACGCCGGCGATGGCGTCCGAGCCGTACTGGGCGGACGCGCCGTCACGGAGGATTTCCGTGCGACGGATCGAGGCGGAGGGGATGGTGGACAGGTCGGGGGCCTGACCCTGCGCGGAGTTGTGGTAACGCCGGCCGTTCACCAGCGCGAGGACGTATTTGCCCGGCATGCCGCGCATGGTCGTCGGGCGCACGAAGGCCGGCGGGTCGGCGTGCAGGCGCTGCACGTTGAAGGACGGGGCGAGCAGGGTCAGCGTGTCCTGAAGATCGCCGGACACGCTCTCGCGGATCTCTTCCTGGGACAGGACGTCGACGGGCGACAGGGTCTCGGCGGCCGTGCGCGAGGCTTGTCGGGTGCCGGTCACGATCACTTCGTCCAGCGCCTCCACGCCGCCCGGGGTTCCCAGCGGGGGCGGCGCAGACCGGGTCGCGGCGTTCGCAGCCGGTCTGGCGGGTGCCGCGCGGACCGGCGCCGAGGGAGCGGCTTCGATCAGCACAGCGTCGCCGACGATGCGGGCGGTCAGTCCACTGCCGCCGACCAGTCGGGCGAGGGCGTCAGCCTGGCTGAAACGACCTTCGACGGCCTGGCTGCGGCGACCCTGGAGCAGGGCGGGGCGCGCCGCGACCTGAAGGCCGGTGGCGCGCGAATAGGCCGTCAGCGCCCGGCCCAGATCCTGGGCGGGAATAGAGAAGGCCTGGTGCGCGGCCTGGGCCGTGGCCACGGCCGGCGTCACGGCCAGAGCGGCCGCGAGTGCGAAAACGGAGGCGCTGAGCGCCCGTGTGGAAGTCATGTCGGTATCCCCCGGTGAATCGTCGACTGTGATCGACATCGGTTCGATGTCCGGCCAGGGCCGAACCCGACATTTCTTTTTGTGAAACCTTAGCGACGGTCCGGCTGGCGAGATCCGCTGCGGACGACGATCGTCTCTCCCGTCGTGTCAATGCGCACGTCATAGGCTCTCTCGATCAGCGCCAGCGTGGCAGGCGGGTCCGTCAGGCGGAAGCGTCCGCTGACCGGGATACGGCTGGCCTGGCCATCAATGACGACGGGCGTTCTCGAGAAGCGGTCGATTTCGGCCACGAGGCGTCCCAGGGTCGTTTCCTCCGCGTCGAACCAGCCGTCGGTCCAGTCGGGCCGGGTCGAGAGACTGTGTGTCGTCGGGCGGATACGGCCGTGTTCCAACATCGCGCGGTCTCCAGGCTCCAGGTCGAGGATCTGGCCTCCGCGCGTACGCAGTCGGACCGCGCCTCGATAGAGAGTGACTTCCGCCCGACCGCAGGCCATCCGATCCACATTGAAAGCGGTCCCCATGACCCGTACCTCGCCTTCGCCCGCGTCGATGACGAACGGCCGACCGTCGTGCCGCACTTCGAACCAGGCCTCGCCGCGCTCGAGCGTCGCGGCGCGCCAGAGAGGGCTCTGCCGGATCGACAGGCGGGCGTCGCCATTCAGCCGGATCGAGGTGCCGTCCGCCAGCGCCACCGTCCGGGTCTCGCCGCGCCGGGTCTCCAGGGTTCGGTGGTCCATCCAGGGCGCGACAAGCACGGCGGCGATGCAGACGGCCGCCATCGCCAGGGCGGAGGGCGCCGCCAGACGCCACGGAACCCGAAGGGGGCGCCGGAGATCGGCCCGCTGCTCCACCTCAGCCGCCGCCTGGCTCAAGGCGTCGGAGCGCCACAAGCCGATCATCTCGGCGAAGGCCGCGCGGTGAGCGGGACTCGCGTTCATCCAGCTCTCGAACGCTGCGGCGTCATCGAGATCCGCATCCGGGTGCGAGGCTCGGTCCGCCCAGGCGGCGGCCTCCGCCATGATGCGTTTGTCATTCGTCATCAGAGCGCCGTCCTCCGCCCGCGCCGCTTCTGACCGCAGGCCTCATTCAGGTCCAGCAGACCTCGGGTCACATGTTTCTCCACCGCCTTGACGCTCAGGCCAAGGTCCTCGGCGATGGCGGCGCAACCCTGGCGGTGGATGCGTCGCCGGATTATGATCTCTCGACGCAGGCGCGGCATGCGCTTGAGCGCGCGTTTCAGGACCTCCACGGCCTCGCGGCCCTCCACAACCCTTTCGGGCGAAGGTTGGCCGCTGGCGAGCGTTTCGCTCAACCCTTCGACCCTCCAACGTCGCTCACGCCGATACTCCTCGTTCACGAGATTCTCCGCGATGCGCGTGGCGAGGCCGTACAGGTTGTCGATCCGGCCGCCGCGTTGGTACTCGATAAGCCGCAGCAAGGTTTCCTGCGCCACATCGTCCGCCATATCCGCGCGCCCCAGCCGTCGATGGGCCAGTCGACGGACGAAGTCGCGGACCGGCGACCACGTAACCGTCGCCAGCTTCTGATCCCCGTCGTACGCCACGTCCGCGCCCCCGCCGAAAGGCGTGCCTGCTGTCTGTTCGGCGCGGTGTAGCGGGGTCCTGTGAAGCTTGAGTGTCCCGGACATGTCCTGTTGGCGACACACCGCAGCGCCCACGAGATCTCCTGCTGGTTCAGCTGGCGTCGAACAACGCCAGGCGCGCCGCTGGCCTGTTCCGTTGCGTGAACCGGTCGATCGGCGTCAGCAGGGGAAGCGCCGGCACATACCGCTCCAGCGATAACCGAGCCGACTGGTCGATTGGTCGGTCGTCCATCATCGCGGCCCGCCGGCTCCCCGCCGCGGCTCTAGGTTCAGGACTTGGGACCAACGGCTGCTAGGGGCAGAACCCGGCGAAGCTTGTGAGCGGCGGGTCAGGCCTTTCCGTATTTCCCCAAAGGCGTATGGATCAGTTTGCCGGACGCCGGCCAGTATTCCACCTTGCATCCGGAACGCCCGCCGCAGATCGAATCGACGATCTCTATGCCCCGGTCAGCGAGGAAACCCTCGGCGAAGGCCACATTGTGCGCCCCCACATTGTAGAACGAATCGCCGGGACTGGCGCCGCCGAACACCATGGCTTCGAGACAGTGGGGATTGGCTCCGGCTTCCAGCAGGCCATCGACCAGACGCTGCATGAGGTAGGAGCCGTAGCGCGACGGGTCGTCCTGTTCCGAAAGCGGCGTCGGAGATTCGGGGAGAACGAAATGGTTCATGCCGCCCACGCCTCGCTTGGGATCGCGAATACAGGCTGCGACACACGAGCCGAGGACCGTCGTGATCACCGCGTCCGGGTCGTCGCTGATGCTGTATTGGCCCTGCGATATGGAGGTAAGGTGGACGGGCCGCTCGCCCTGGTCCCAGGTGCGACTGCAAATATTGTATCTCATGACGATCTGAGCCGGGATCTGGACCCAGTCCGGGGTCGTGTCTGAAGTCGCAAGATTTCGACTGTAGCGAACATTGGTATACGGACAATGTACGCAACGGCAAAAATGAAGGGCGCCGGGACTTTCGCTGGGACCTCACGCTCCCTAGCTAAGCAGTGCTTCAGCTGAGGAGAATGACCATGGCCACCGCCCACGAGAAACGTCTGGCGCCGTTGAAAACCCCCACCAGCCTGTCGGAGGCCGCGACGCGGGATATTTCCGCCGCTCTGACGACCCTGCTGGCGGATGTCTTTGCTCTCTATATCAAGACCAAGAATTTCCACTGGCACGTGTCCGGCCCGCATTTCCGCGACTATCACCTGATGCTGGACGAACAATCGGCCGAGATCCTGGCCATGACCGATCTGATCGCCGAACGGGCGCGCAAGATCGGCGGGACCACTCTGCGCTCTGTCGGTCAGATCGCCCGCGAATCGCGCGTTCTCGACAATGACGCCGAGTTCGTGGATGCGCTCGACATGCTGGCCGAACTGCGGGACGACAACAACGACCTGGTCGGGCGTATGCGCGAGGTCCACGATCTTTGCGACGAGCACAACGACGTGGCGACCGCCAGCCTGCTGGAGAACTGGATCGACGAGAGCGAGAAGCGCGTCTGGTTCCTGTTCGAATCGAGCCGCCGCGGCAACGTCTGATCCGACGCACGGACCGTCCGGAACCCTCCGGCTTGCAAAGTCTTAACGATCGGTAATATCTGGTCGGAAAGACGCGGAGGGGATGATGCGGACGGTCCTGATCGGTTGCGGCCTGGCGCTGGGCGTCGTCGTCGCCTCTACGGCCCCGGCGCGGGCCGATATGGCGGAGGCCTTTGGCAACACCATCGTGTCTCACTATCCCAACGGCCAGTGGGTGAAGCATTTTTTCGAGCCGGACGGCCGCTATGTGTCCCAGTTCTCGGACGGGCGTCAGTTGAGCGCGCGCTGGAGCCGGGAGGGCGACAAGATCTGTTTGACCGGGTTCAGGCCACGCCAGATTCTGCCACGCTTCTGTAGCCGCATGGTCGAGGCCGACATCGGTCAAAGCTGGCAGGCTCGCGATCCCCTGGGACGGACGATCCGCAACGAACTGGTCGCCGGACGCCGCTGAAGGCCGCTGGAGGCTCTTGTCAGGCGACGTCCGGCCCTCTAGAGCCCACCACCTGCCCAAGCGGATGTGGCGGAACTGGTAGACGCACTGGATTTAGGTTCCAGCGCCGCAAGGCGTGGAGGTTCGAGTCCTCTCATCCGCACCAAAGCAAAAAGGCCCCGGATCGCTCCGGGGCCTTTTCTTGTTTTGGCCTATCGCCCTCGCGGGCCTACTTGAGGCCGGTTTTGGGCTGGTCGCCCTCAGGACTTATGGCCGTTTTGGTTGGCCTGCCTGAGGACATCAGCGCGTGTCTCAGCTGATCGGCGGGACAGGCGGCGGCGGCAGGTCGCTGTCGGTCTCGTGGACCTCGATCAGGCCACGGCCCAGGTGGCTCTTGCGATAGCCATACAGGAAATAGATCAACAGGCCGAAGCCGCCCCAGATCGGCAGCACCATCTTGGCGTCGTGCGGCAGGTTCCAGAACAGGAAGGCGCAACCGAAGGCGGACAGGGGCGCGAAGAGCCAGATCAGCGGCGTCCGGAACGGACGTTTGCGGTTCGGTTCCTTGACCCGCAAGATCAGCACCGCGATCGACACCATGAAGAAGGCGAACAGGGTGCCGGAGTTCGAGATGTCCGCCAGTTTGCCGACCGGGAACAGGGCGGCGCCGATGGCCACGGCGATGCCTGTGAAGGCGGTGACGATATAGGGCGTCTTCCACTTGGGGTGCATCTTGGTCAGGCCTTCCGGCAGCAGGCCGTCGCGCGCCATGACGAAGAAGATACGGGTCTGGCCGTAGATCATCATCAGGATGACCGAGGGGAGGGCCAGCAGGGCGGCGGTGCCGAGGGCGTTGCCGATCTGGGGATGACCGATCACGCGCAGGACGTGGGCCAGGGCCTCGTTGGAGCACACCAGGGCTTCGGCGTTGGCCGGCAGGGCGCAGGCGGCGACGAAGGCGGGCGAACCGGGTTGGACGGCTTCGCCGGCGGCGCCGAGCACCGGCTGTGCGCCGATGGCGCCGGCCGCACCAAGCGCGACCAGAAGATAGAAGACCGTGCAGATGGCCAGCGAGCCGATCAGACCGATCGGTACGTTGCGTTGCGGGTTCTTGGTCTCTTCAGCCGCCGTCGAGACGGCGTCGAAGCCGACATAGGCGAAGAAGATCGAGGCGGCGGCGCCGACGATTCCCATGCCGGAAGACGCGCCGAACAGCCCGTTGGGGGCGAAGGGCGACAGGTTGGCCGTCTTGATCACCGGCAGGGTGATGACGATGAAGACGGTCAGGGCGGCGACCTTGATCAGGACCAAGACCGCGTTGACCCGGGCTGATTCCGTCGTGCCCAGCATCAGCAGGCCGGTGACCAGCAGGGCCACGACGATGGCCGGGATGTTGACGATCCCCGCCGAAAAGTCGGGCATCGGAATGAAGCCGTTCATGGCCCAGGTCGGTCCGGCGGATAGGAGGTCAGGGAAATCGAACCCGAGCCCCTGTTCTATCAGTCCGAGGACATAGCCCGACCAGCCGACCGAGACGGCTGCAGCCGCGACGGCGTATTCCAGGATCAGGGCCCAGCCCACGCACCAGGCCAGAAGCTCGCCCATGACGGCGTAGGTGTAGGTATAGGCCGAGCCCGAGACCGGGGCCATGGCGGCCAGTTCCGAATAGCAGAGCGCCGCGACGGCGCAGACCGCGCCGGCGATGACGAAGCTGACCATCATGCCGGGGCCGGCCTTCTGCGAGGCGGCGGCCGTCAGCACGAAGATGCCGGTGCCGATGATGGCGCCGATGCCCAGCAAGGTCAGTTGAATAGGTCCGAGCGACCGATGAAGCGATTTCTTCTCGGCCGTGGCCAGAATCGCGTCGAGCGACTTAACGCGCCACATAGAATACCCCCACGTTTACAGCGGCCCCTCGGCCGCGTTGGGCGGACGCTAGCGGCGGATCGAATGGCGCGCAACGCGCATGACGAGGCGGTAAAGCCCTCACGACGCTTTCGTGATCACGGCGCATCGGTGGCGCATCGGGGGCGCATCGGGTTAGAGGCGGGTGATGTTGCCGATCCACGCTGTTCTCGAACCCCTGAAAGCCGTCCTTGCGGCCGGAAATACGGCGGTGCTGGCCGCGCCGCCGGGGGCGGGCAAGACCACGGTCGTGCCCTTGGCCCTGCTGGATCAGGCCTGGCTGGGCGAGGGGAAGATCCTGGTGCTGGAGCCGCGCCGTATCGCCGCACGGGCGGCGGCGGACCGGATGGCCAGCACCCTTGGGGAGACGGCGGGCGGGACCGTCGGCTATCGCACCCGGCTGCAAAGCCGGATCGGACCGAAGACGCGGATCGAGGTGATCACCGAGGGCGTCTTCACCCGGATGATCCTGGACGACCCCGGTCTGGAGGGGGTGGGCGCCGTCCTGTTCGACGAATTCCACGAGCGCAGCCTGGACGCCGACCTGGGGCTGGCCCTGGCGCGGGAGACGCAAGGGGTGCTGCGGGAGGACCTGCGGCTGCTGGTCATGTCGGCGACGCTGGACGTGGCGGGGGTGTCGAGACTGCTGGACGGCGCGCCGGTGATCGAGGCGGAGGGGCGGGCCTATCCGGTCGAGACCCGCTATCTGGGGCGCAATCCGGCCGAACGGTTCGAAGAGGCGATGGCGCGGGGGTGTCTGACGGCGCTGGGCGAAGAGACCGGCTCGGTGCTGGCCTTCCTGCCGGGGCAGGGCGAGATTCACCGGGTAGCGCGGCTCGTCAGCGAGCGGCTGCGGTTGCCGAATGTCGATGTGGTTCCGCTGTACGGCGGGCTGGACCGGGTCGAGCAGGATCGGGCTATCGAACCGGCGGTGGAGGGGCGGCGCAAACTGGTGCTGGCGACTTCGGTGGCGGAGACCAGTCTGACCATCGACGGGGTGCGGGTGGTGCTGGACGGCGGTCTGTCGCGCGTGCCCCGGTTCGAGCCGTCCAGCGGCCTGACGCGGTTGGCGACGGTGCGGGTCAGCCGGTCGTCGGCGGAACAGAGGCGGGGCCGGGCCGGGCGGACCGAACCGGGCGTCTGCTATCGCCTGTGGGACGAGGAACAGACGCGGGGCCTGGTCCCGCACCAACGGCCGGAGATCCAGGAGGCGGACCTGACCGGTCTGGCGCTGGATCTGGCGCGGTGGGGCGCGCGGTCGGTCGAGGGGCTGGCCCTGCTGGATCCGCCCCCGGCCGGGGCCATGGCGGAGGCGCGCAAGGTGTTGAGCCGTCTGGGGGCGCTGGACGCCGAAGGCGGCCTGTCGGATCATGGACGACGTCTGACGCGCATCCCGCTGTCGCCGCGGCTGGCCCATATGGTCGCCGTGGCCTCGGACGCCGGGGACGCCATGACCGGGGCGCGGATCGCGGCGGTGCTGAGCGAGCCGGGCCTGGGCGGCTCGGGCGTGGACCTGGCGGATCGTCTGGTCGGGCTGGAACGGGATCGGTCGCCCCGGGCGCGGGATGCGCTGAAACTGGCCGACCGGTGGGCGAAGGCGGCGGGCGGCGGCAAGGGCGAGACGGTCGAACCGGGCCTGTTGCTGGCCGAGGCCTTTCCCGAACGCATCGCCAAGGCGCGCGGCAAGACGGGCGAACTGTTGCTGGCCAGCGGGCGCGGGGCGGCGCTGGACGCGGCCGATCATCTGGCGCGAGAATCCTGGTTGGCGGTGGCGGAGCTGTCAGCGGGTGGGGGCGGCGGCGAGGCGCGCGACCGGGTGCGGCTGGCGGCGGCGCTGGACGGGACGCGGATCGAGGCCGACCTGGGGCGATTGATCGATGTCGAGGATCGGCTGGTCAAGGAGCCGTCCGGCCGGATGGTGATCCGGCGTGCGCGACGCATCGGCGCCCTGGTGCTGGATGAAAAGGTGATCGGGGCGCCGGACGCCAAAACCATGACGGCGGCCCTGCGCGCCGAGATCGAGGCCGAGGGCCTAGGCGCCCTGCGTTGGGGCGAACAGGCGACGGGGTTGCGGGCGCGGCTGGCCTTTCTGCACGGGTTGGATGCTGGCTGGCCGGATGTTTCGGACGCCGCTCTGCTGGAGGCGCGGGCGGACTGGCTGTGGCCGGTGTTGGAGGGGGCGAAGTCGCTGGAAACGATCAGCGACGGGCGGCTGGCCGAGGCCCTGCGGGGGCTGGTTCCCTGGGATTTGCAGCGCAAGCTGGATGATCTCGCGCCCGGTCGGCTGGACACGCCCCTGGGGTCGGCGGGGATCGACTATGGCGCCGAAGGCGGGCCGCGCGTGGAGATCCGCGTGCAGGAGCTGTTCGGCGTCGTCACCCATCCGACCGTCGGCGGCGGACGGGTTCCCCTGACCCTGTCGCTGCTGTCCCCGGCGCGGCGACCCGTTCAGGTGACGAAGGACCTGCCGGGGTTCTGGGCCGGGTCCTGGGCGGCGGTGCGGTCGGACATGCGGGGCCGTTATCCGCGCCATCCCTGGCCCGAGAACCCGGCCGATGCCCAGCCCACCAACCGGGTCAAGCCGCGCGGGACCTGAGCGCCGGACTTGACCGCGCGGGACGGGCAAAGCATTGGCTTTGCTCCCAAGCAGGATTTCACCGTGTCTGACGCAAAGAATGTTTCGCCGACCGCCCGGAAGGGGCGGGTTCTTTTCGCCAGCCTGATCGGCACCACGATCGAATTCTACGACTTCTACATCTACGCCACGGCGGCGGTGTTGGTGTTTCCGCGCCTGTTCTTCCCCGGCGCCGATCCGACGACGGCCATGCTGTCGTCCTTCGCCACCTTCTCCATCGCCTTCTTCGCGCGGCCGGTCGGCGCCCTGGCCTTCGGGCATTTCGGGGACCGGGTCGGGCGCAAGGCGACGCTGGTGGCGGCCCTGATGACCATGGGCGTGTCGACCGTGGCCATCGGCCTGCTGCCGACCCATGCCTCGGTCGGGATCATCGCGCCCCTGTTGCTGGCCCTGTGCCGGTTCGGACAGGGGCTGGGCCTGGGCGGAGAATGGGGCGGCGCCGTGCTGCTGGCCACCGAGAACGCCCCGCCCGGCAAGAAGGCCTGGTTCGGCATGTTCCCGCAGCTTGGCGCGCCGATCGGCTTCATTCTATCGACCGCCTCCTTCATCGTGCTGACCTCGACGATGAACGAGGCTCAATTCGAGGCCTGGGGGTGGCGTCTTCCCTTCCTGGCCAGCGCCCTTTTGGTGTTCGTCGGTCTGTGGGTGCGGTTGAAGATCACCGAGACCCCCGAGTTCCAGAAGGCGGTGGACCGCAACGAGCGGGTCAAGGCGCCGGCCGTCACCCTGTTTGCTCATCACAAGATGGCGCTGTTCCTGGGGACGTTCAGCGGGGTGACGACCTTCTCGCTGTTCTATCTGATGACCGTCTTCGCCCTGGGTTGGGCCACGACGGGCATGGGATATGAGCGGGCGGACATCCTGCCGATCCAGTTGATCGGGGTGCTGTTCTTCGCCGCCTTCATTCCGGTGACGGCCCTGCTGGCGGACAGGTATGGGCAGGTGAAGGTGTTGATCGCGTCGTCGGTGGGCATCGGCCTGTTCGGCGCCCTGTTCGCGCCCCTGTTCGGCGCCGGTCTGACCGGACTGCTGATCTTCTTCGCCCTGGGGTTCGGGCTGATGGGCTGCACCTATGGCCCCATCGGCGCGGCCATGGCGCGGCCCTTCCCGACGACGGTCCGCTATACGGGGGCGTCCATGGCCTTCAATCTGGCGGGCATCGTCGGGGCGTCGCTGGCGCCCTATCTGGCGACCTGGCTGGCGCAGAACTATGGGCTGGCGGCGGTCGGCGGTTATCTGGCCCTGTCGGCGGTGGTGACCATCCTGGCCCTGTGGGGCATGGGACGGGTCAGCCCGGAGACCGAGCTTTAAGCCTCGTCCGTGGCGGCGTAGACCATGATGCCCGTGGCGATGGCCAGGTTCAGGCTGTCGGCCCGGCCGCGCATCGGGATCTTGACGTTGACGTCGCAGGCGGCGGCCAGTTGGTCGGTCAGGCCCGCCTGTTCATTGCCCATCAGGATCAGCGACGGCTTTTGCATCACCGCAGAGCGGTGGCTGACGGTCGCGTCCAGGCGGGTGCCGACGACGCTGCCGGGCCAGGTCTTGCGCCAGGCCAGGAAGGCCTCGGGGTCGGTCCTGGTGATGGAGACGGCGAAGACCGAGCCCATGGTCGCGCGCACGGCCTCGACCGAATAGGGATCGACGCAGTCGCCGATCAGGATGACGCCGCCGCATCCGGCCGCGTCGGCGGTGCGGATGATGGTGCCCAGATTGCCGGGATCGCGCACCTGCTCCAGGGCCACCCAGCAGGGCGCTGACGTCGGGTCCAGGCTGTCCAGCGGCGCATAGGCCTGGTCGAACACGCCCAGCACGGTCTGGGGATTGTCGCGGCGGCTGATCTTTTCGAGGATGGCGTGGGTGACGATGATGATGTCGCCGCCGGCCTTGCGCGTCTCGGCCTTGGCCCGGTCCAGCAGGGGGTGGGGGCGAGCCTCCTCGCCGACCAGCAGCATGCGCGGCGCGCGACCCAGGTCCAGGGCCTCGCCGATGAACTTCAGACCTTCGGCCAGGAAGGCGCCGGTCAGGTCGCGCTCCTTGCGCATATGCAGGGCGCGGACGCTCTTGATCGTGTCGTTCGTCAGGGAGGTGATGACGCGATATTCGTCTCTGGCGCTCATCGGCTCCACCGCGCGAAGAAGGACAGGCCGATGGCGCGGGCGTCCGGGCCGTCTTCGGACAGGGCCAGTTCGCCCCAGTCGATGCGGCCGCCGCGATCATGCGTCGCCTCGGCCATCAGATGGGCCAGGGACAGGCCCGAGACCCGGGCGGCATAGGCGTTCAGCAACAGGAAGTCGGCGTCGTCGGCCAGCAGGGCGGCGCAGTCCTTCAGCAGGAGCGGCATGTCCTCGAACAGGCGCCAGACCTCGCCGGTCGGGCCGCGCCCGTATTTGGGCGGGTCGAGGATAATGCCGTCGTATTTGGAGCCGCGACGAACCTCGCGGGCGACATATTTGCGGGCGTCTTCGACGATCCAGCGGATCGGGTGCTGGGACAGGCCGGACTGTTCGGCGTTCTCGCGGGCGTAGGCGACCGATTTCTTCGAGGCGTCGACGTGGGTGACCTCGGCCCCGGCGGCGGCGGCGGCCAGGCTGGCGACGCCGGTGTAGCCGAACAGGTTGAGGATCTTCGGGGCTCTGCCGGCTTCGCGCGAGAAGCTGCGCACGCGGTTGTCCAGCCATTCCCAGTTGGCGGCCTGTTCCGGGAAGAAGGCCAGGTGGCGGAAGGGGGTGAAACGGCCGGTGAATTTCACGTCGCGCCATTTCAGGGGGAAGGCGTCAATGGGGCCGTGCTGGTCGAACCGCCAGCGGCCCGAGTCTTCCTCCTCCTGCTGGGGATCGAAGGTGGCCGTGGCGTTCTCGAAGGCGGCCGGATCGCGCGGGGACCAGAAACACTGGGGCTCGGGGCGGACCACGGTGTAGCGGCCGTAGCGCTCCAGCTTCTTGCCGTCGCCGCTATCCAGCAGGGCGTAGTCGGACCAGCCGCGGGTCACGAGGGTTTCGGGGGTGGGGGAGAGCAGGGGCGCCATTGTGCGGCTGATAGGCGGTCAGGCGGCCTCGCGTCCAGCGTCCACCGTCATCACGGACGTGCATTCGGCGTCGATCTCGGCGTCGTGGGCCGTCTTGTCCCATGCATAGGGGGCGACGATCAGCCGCCAAAGGGCATGGATGAAGGCCAGGCTGAGCAGGGACCAGTAGGCGGGCGCGGCCAACATGTCGGTCAGCCTGTAGTCCTGCCCGGCCCGTCTTGCGCCCACCGCACAGCCCATCCAGGCGGCGATGACGCCCACGGCCAGGACGGCGAAGGAGGCCAAAGGCACGACTGGAGCCATGCCGATGTTGAGGGCGACCATCAGGGCCGCAATGAGCCAGGCCAGGGTGGGCGCGTGGGAAGCCGCCGAGACGATGGCGGCGCCCAGCGTCATGGCCAGCGACAGCTGGCCGCGCCGGCCCAGGGCCCGAGGCGCACGCGTGTGGACGCCCCAGGTCTGCATATAGCCTTTCAGCCAACGGGTGCGTTGCGGCAGCCAGCGTTCCAGCGCCCCCGGCGGCGCTTCCCAGGTCGGGCTTTCGAGCACCCCCAGCCGCCATCCCGCGGACCAGAGCTTGAAGCCCAGATCGGCGTCTTCCGTGACGTTGTAGGCGTCCCAGCCCCCGACCCGACGAAGGGCGGCGGTTCGCAGGTGATTGCTGGTGCCCCCCAGAGGAAAAGGCAGGTTCAGCTTCGCCATGCCGGGCAGGTTGACCTCGAACAGGGCGGCGTATTCGAAGGCGAACTGGCGGTCGAGGAAGGTCGAGAGTTCGGCGTTGCGCCGGCGAATCCGCAGGGGGGCCTGAAGGCAACCCAGTTGCGGCTGGCCGGCGAAACGTGAGGCCGCCTCGCGCAATTGGCCGGGATCCGGTTCGTCTTCGGCGTCATAGATGGTCAGGAGCTCGCCTGTCGCGAAAGCCAGGGCGTGGTTCAGTGCGCGGGGTTTGGTCTTCGGAGCGCCTGGCGGGACCACGAGGATCCGGAGCCAGCCCGGCCGGCGCGCGGCCTTGGCCGCATCTATGGTGGCCTGATCATGGGCTTCCAGCACGAGAAAACCTTCGAGTTGACGCCGCGGATAGTCGATTTTCGACAGGCGCTGGATAAGCTGGGGCACAACGGCCGCCTCGTCATGAAGGGCGGCCAGAATTGTGTAACGCGGCCACCGGGAGGGTTTGGGCGACGACGGGGTAGGACGAAGACAGGCGATGACCAGGGCCGCGCGCCACAGGGCCGAGGCGACGAAGCCCATCTGAATCCCGATGAACGACGCCGAAAGCGTCGAGCGGGGCCAGACGATTCCTGCGGCCACAAGCGCCGTCGCCAGGCTCGCGACCATGATCGCCTGCCCCAAGGTCGGCATTCGCCGCGCCGCGCCGGTTTGCGCCGCATCCCTCGTCGTCATGTCCGTTCGCCCCCGCGCCCGGCGCAACACAACTAGAAATACGCATTTCGCGCAACCTTGTTCTTCGAGGCGGCGATTGGCGTCGATGACAGATTGTCGCTATTCAGGGCGGGCAAGATCCGGAGTCGCCGTTGCCCGTCGTTTCGCCATCCTCGCGTTCCAGTCGCAAACCCAAGGGCGAGGGCCATTCACGGCGTGGCGAGATCCTCGCTGCGGCCGAACGCATCTTCGTCGAGTACGGCTATGAAGGGGCGACGATCCGCAAGATCGCCGACGAGGTCGGCCTGTCTTCGACCGCCCTCTATATGCATTTCTCCGACAAGGGCGCGATCCTGCAGGAAATCTGCCGCCACGCGTTCGGTGAGCTGATCTCGGCGGCTGAATCCCTGTCCGCCCTCGATGGGCCGCCCGAGGTCCGCCTTCGGCGCATGATCGAGGTCTACGTCGATTTCGGGTTCGCCAATCCGAACGCCTATCGCCTGATCTATCTGACCCGCCCCGTCGAGGCCCGGGACGGCGCCCAGAGCCTGTCGCAGGAACTGGGGGCGGGGGTCTTCGCAGCCTTCGAGACCCTGGTCGGTGAAACCGTGGCCGCAGGGCGAATGGAAGGGGATCCCCGCATGATCGCCCAATCGATCTGGGCCTCGGCCCATGGCGTCGTCTCCCTGATGATCACCAAACCCTATTTCCCTTGGGCGGGGCGCGAGGTGTTGGTGAAGACCACCCTGGACGCCGTCTTTTCCGGCCTGCTGAAATCGTGAACCGTGCTTGGGGGTTGGCGGCGGCGGTCGCGGCCATGGCCGTCGCCGTCGCCCAGGGCGCGCAGGCGCGTCCTTTGCGGGTCATGGCCCTGGACCAGTGCGCCGACCAGTATGTGCTGGCCCTGGCCCCGGACGCCGATCTGGCCCTGTCGCCGCGCGCCGACGATCCCGACGCCTGGTTAAGGCGCGAAGCGGCGGGCCACAGGCGTCTGCGGCCGACGCTGGAGGCGGCTGTGGGATTCAGGCCGGATGTGGTCGTGCGCTACTGGGGCGGGGAGCCCAGGCTGCTGAACTTTCTGCAAACCCAGGGCGTCACGGTGGTCACCATCGCGGACGCGACCGATATGGACGGGGTCCGGGCCAATATCCGCACGGCGGCCCGGGAATTGGGCCAGGTGGAACGCGGCGCACGGCTGGAACGGGCCATGCAGGCCAAACTTGACCGGGCGGCGGCGGCGGACCGCCCCCGGCCGGGCGCGGTCTATCTGACCTCGGGCGGGTTCACCTCCGGACCCGGCACCCTGATGGATGCGATGATCCGGGCCGCCGGGTTTCGCAATCTGACGGCCGCGCCGGGGTTCGGCGCCATCAGCGTCGAGCGGATCGCGATGGAGCCGCCGATCCGGTTCGTGCTGGGCTTCTTCGATCAGTTGCGGGCCGACTGGCGCGGGGCGGGGCGGCATCCGGTGGTGCGGCGCGCGGCCCAGGGACGGACGGCGGCGAAACTGCCGGCGGCGGTGCTGACCTGTCCGGCCTGGTTCGCGGCTGACGGGGTCGAGATGATGGCGAGAGGGCGGCCATGAGCCGGATGTTTAGGCTTTGCCTGATCCTGGGACTGGTCATCCTCGCGGCCCTGGCGGCCGCTGTGCTGATCGGCGAGACGCCCTTTGACGCCGCCCAGTATGCGGCGGCCTTCAGCGATCCGTCGTCCGGTCCATGGGTCGTCCTGTGGCAGGTGCGCGCGCCGCGCGCGGTCTGCGCCCTGGCGGTCGGCGCCGCACTCGGTCTGGCCGGGGCTGTGATGCAGGGCCTGCTGCGCAATCCGTTGGCCGATCCCGGCGTTCTGGGTGTGTCGGCGACGGCGGCCCTGGGGGCGGCCCTGGCCATTGTCCTGGGCGGCGCCGGGGTGGCGGGCGTGGTCGAGATGTCCGCCCTGTTGGGGGCGGCGGCGGCGGGCGGTCTGCTGATCGTCGCCTCGGGCCTGATGCGGGCGCCGGAGGCTCTGATCCTGTTCGGGGTGGCCCTGTCCAGTTTCGCCGGGGCGGTCACCGCGTTGATCTTCAACCTGTCGCCGTCGCCCATCGCCCAGGCCGAGGTCATGTCCTGGCTGCTGGGGTCGGTGCAGAACCGCAGCTGGGTCGATGTGGCCTGGGTCACGCCCGCAGTGGTCGTCGCGGCGGTCTTCGCCGGCCTGTCGGCGGGAGGGCTGCGGATGCTGACCCTGGGCGACGAGGCGGCGGCCGCGTCGGGTCTGTCCATGGGGCGGGTTCGCGCCTTGGCTCTGGTCGCGGCGGCGGTGGCGACGGGGGCGGCGGTGGCCGTGGCCGGCGTGATCGGCTTCGTCGGTCTGGCGGCGCCCCATCTGGTGCGGGCGGCGGTGCGGGGCGATCCGGGGCGGATCCTGGCGCCCTCGGCCCTGGCCGGTGGCTTGATGCTGGTGGTCGCCGACCTGCTGGCGCGGTTGACGCCGACGGATCAGGAACTGAAGCTGGGGGTGTTCACGGCCCTGATCGGCGCGCCCCTGTTCGCCCTGATCGCCTGGCGGGCGGCGCGGGAGTGGCGGCTGTGAGCCTGTTGTCGTTGAACGCCGTCCGGGCCAGGATCGGGCGTGAGCAGGTGCTGGACGGTGTCAGCCTGACCGTCTCGGCCGGCGAAGTCGTGGCCCTGTGCGGCCCGAACGGGGCGGGCAAGAGCAGCGTGATCCGGGCGGCGGCGGGACTGCTGGCGGCAGAAAGCGGCGAGGTGCGACTGGGGGACGACGACATCGACCGTCTATCGCCGCGTCAGAGAGCCGAACGCCTGTCCTATCTGCCGCAGGAGCGGCGGATCGCCTGGAATCTGCCTGCGGTTGAGGTGGCCGCCCTTGGCGCGCCCTTCCTGGCGGGAGAGGCGGCTCTGGATCGGGCCAAGGAAGCGCTGCTGGCCGTCGGGGCGGGCCATCTGGCGGATCGAGGGGTGGCCGAAATGTCGGGCGGCGAGCGGGCGCGGGTTCTGCTGGCACGGGCCCTGGTGGTCGATGCGCCGCTTCTGCTGGCGGACGAGCCGACGGCGGGTCTGGATCCAGACGCTCAGCGGCTGGTGCTGGAACAACTGCGGGCGCGGTCTAGAGCCGCCGCCGGGGTGCTGGTCAGCCTGCACGATCTGACCCTGGCCGCCGCCTTTGCGGACCGGGTGGTCGTGCTGGACGGCGGACGCATCGTCGCCGACACCGCGCCCCTGGACGCCCTGGCGCAACCCGTGTTGCGCCAGGTCTTCGGCCTGGACGGGACCTGGATCGAGGGGCCGGACGGGCCGCTGCTGGCGGCCCGTCGGGCTCAGTAGGCGGCGTAGGGGCGGGGACCGGCGGCCGCGCCGCGTGCTATGTCGGACGAAGTCGTCAGCGGGGCCGATCCCCCGTTCAGCCGGGCCTTGTAGACCGCCATATTCTCCATCACCCGCATCATATAGTTGCGCGTCTCGGTGAAGGGCGCGCATTCGATGAAGTCGATGGCCGCATTGGAATCGCCGCGTGGGTCGCCACAGCGGGCGATCCACTGGCTCGGACGGGCCGGGCCGGCGTTGTAGCCGACCGTCGCCAGCAGCATGGAGCCGTTGTTGGCCGCCATAAGCTCGCCCAGGTGATAGCTGCCCAGGGTCATGTTGTAGTCCGGATCCCACAGCTGCTCGGCCGAGAAGCCCATGCCCAGGCGACGGGCGACGCCCGAACCCGTGGCGGGCAGGAACTGCATCATGCCGCGCGCATCGGCGCCGGAGCGGGCGCGCGGGTCGAAGCTGGATTCTTGGCGGGTGATGGCCTGGGTGAATTCCAGCGGCGCGGCGCCGGCGACCTGGGGCGGGACGCGCACGGGGTACATGCGTTCGGGCAGGACGAAGCCGCGCTGGCTGGCGGCGCGGCCGACCATCATGGCGGTGAAGCCTTCGCCATAGCTGCGGGTCAGGTCCATCAGCAGGGCCAGATCCTCGATGGTCGGCAGGTCGTTGTCGAGCTGATAGGCGAAGACCCGCAGCAGGCTGGTCTCGCCGGTCTCGCCCAGGATTCGCATGGCGCGGACGAGCTCGTTGGATTCGAACCGGGCGATGTCGGCCTGGGTCGGGGCCGGTTCGCCGGGCAGGGTCAGGGTGGTCATCCCGGCTTTCTCGGCCGCCAGTTGGCCGTAGAAGGTCTGCCAATGCTGGGCGCCGTTGCGGTAATAGCCGAGGGCGGCGTCGCGCTCGCCGCGGGCCTCGGCCGCCCGGCCCAGCCAGTAATAGGCCCGACCCTGGGTGATCGGGGTGGAGGAGGCGGTGCGCAGGGCCTCGAAATGGCGGGCGGCGACCTCGGGCTGGTTCAGCTTGGTCAGGGCGACCCAGCCGGCGAAGAACTCCGCGTCCACCATCCGGTCGCCGGAGGTGAAGCCGTGGCCGTTCATGGCGTCATAGGCGGCGCGCCAATTCCCCTGTTGCAGGGCGTCGAGGTAATAGTTGCGGCGCTCGGTCCACAGGGTGTTGTCGCCTGCGGTATGAGCCGGGGCGGGCGGCAGGTTGGCCAGCAGGGGGAAGGCTTCCGACTGGCGGTTCTGAGAGCGCAGGATTCGCACCCGTTCCAGCGTCACCGCCGGATCGGCGGCCTGGGCGGGCGTCAGGGCGGCCACCACGGCGTCCGGGCTGTAGGCGGTGCGCAGGCTCATGACCGCATTGGCGACGGCCGCCCGTTCCGGCGAGACAAGATCGAGCATGGCGCGCGTCGCCGGGCCGTGCGGACCGAGCAACAGCATGTTCAGCCGCGCCTCGTGATCGGCCGGGGTCAGTTCCCCGCCCCAGCGCGCGAGGATGCGCGATTGCGGCTCGGCGTCGAAGGATCGGGTCCGCCACCAGTCGCGAATCAGGGCGCGGGCCTCGCGGTGACGTCCGCGCTGTTCGAGCGCCGAGGCGTTGGCGATGGCGCCTTGGACGGTTTCGGGCGGGTGGTCGGAGAAGAGGGCCATGACGGCGTCCGGCGTGGCGCCGACGCGGTCCAGAACCGATTCTGCGGCGGCGCGACGTGATTCGGCGCGCGGCCAGCCCTTCAAGGCGGTCTGGGCCTGGGCGAGTTCGGCGTAGGAGAGTTGTTCGCCCGAGGTGTCGATCAGGGCCCACTCGATCAGCTTGCGCGCCGTGGGGTCGCGCATCTGCGAGATCGCAGCCTGGGCGCCGGGGATGTCGCGCGCCCGCGCCGCCGCCAGGCCCTGACGGAACAGGGCCGTGTCCTGGTCATCGAGCACGCGGCCCTGATAGGTGGGGCTGTAACCCGGCACGGATTGTGAAACGGCGGAATAGGGAACAGGTTGGCCGGGAAGGGCGTCCTGCGGGGTCGGGGCGATGACGGCGAGGGCCGCAGCCAGACTGGTCGCGATCATGATATTTCCTGTTCTCATTCATCCCGGTTGCGGCGAGGCCGCTGGCGACCTAACGTCCCGCGCTCTCAAGACAGAGGTTCTGGACATCCGTCCATCGCCCCTCCCCACGCAGGCTAGCTAGTCCCATGACCGCCCCCTTGTTCAAGGGCGTGATCACCGCCCTGATCACACCACTTCATGACGGAAACGTGGACGAAGCCGCATTCGCCACGCTCATCGAAAGACAGATCGCCGCAGGCGTCGACGGGCTGGTGCCCGTCGGCACGACGGGCGAGGGCGCCAGCATGGACCTGGACGAGCACAAGCATGTGATCGATCTATGCGTGCGGCTGGTGGCGGGGCGCGTCAGCGTCATCGCTGGAACCGGATCGCCCTACACCAAGGAAGCCATCGACCTGACCCGGCACGCCAAGGCGGTGGGTGCGGATGGGGCGTTGATCGTCACCCCCTATTATATCCGCCCCTCGCAGGCGGGCATGGCGGCGCATTTCGAGGCTATCGCTGACGCCGTTCAGCTGCCGATCCTGCTCTACAACGTCCCGTCGCGTACGGGAGTCGATCTGGCCAATGAGACGGTAGCGCGGCTGGCGGCCCATCCGAACATCGTCGGCGTCAAGGACGCCACCGGCGACATGAGCCGGGTCAGCTGGATGCGCGCCAATATCGACGGCCAATTCGACCTGATCTCGGGCGATGATTCCAGCTATCTGGGTTATCACGCCTGTGGCGGGGTCGGACTGATCTCGGTGGCGTCCAATGTCGCGCCCGAGGCCATGGTCGCCCTGCACAATGCGGCGGCGGCCGGCGACTACGCCACCGCCCGCGACTGGCAGAATCGACTGATCGGCCTGTGCAAGGCGCTGTTCCTCGACAATTCTCCGGCTCCGACCAAATACGCCCTGGCCCGGTTGGGCCTGTGCAGCGAGGAGGCGCGGCTGCCGTTGTCGCCGACGTCGGAAGGGGTCAAGCCGCTGATCGACCGCGCCATGGCGGATGCGGGCGTCGTCTGATGGCGCCGCAGCCGCAGTCGAAGTCCAAGGTCATCGCCGAGAACCGCCGCGCGCGGTTCGACTATTTCCTTGAGGACAATATCGAGGCGGGTATTCAACTGCTCGGCACCGAGATCAAGGCGCTGCGGGACGGACGGGCCAATATCGCCGAAAGCTATGCGGCGGTGGAGGGGCGCGAGATCGTCCTGATCAACGCCGACATCCCGCCGTACAAGCAGGCGAACCGCTTCAATCACGAGCCGCGCCGACCACGCAAACTGCTGCTGCACAGAAAGCAGATCGACCGGTTGATCGGGGCGGTGCAGCGCGACGGTCAGACGATCATTCCGCTGAAGCTGTATCTGAACGACGCGGGCAAGGCGAAGCTGGAGATCGCCCTGGCCAAGGGCAAGAAGCTGCACGACAAGCGCGAAGCCTCGGCCGAACGAGACTGGCAGCGCGACAAGGCCCGTCTGATGCGCGACAAGGGCTGAGGCCCGAGCACTACCCCAGCGGCCGGGCGTCCGTGACCCCCGGCAGATCGGCGAAACCATAGCCGCCCGCGCCTCCGGTCCCTGTGGACGGATGGAAAAGGCCGCCTGTGATCAGGGCCAGGGCCGTGATCACAATCACGAGGACCGCGGCCAGGATCGCGATCCTGCGCTCGCGTCGCGTGAATAATCCGTCAGTGCGTCGCATCGTCCAGCCTCCCGCTGGGAGACGAACGCCGAACGCTCGCCTCTGTTCCGCCTTATTTCAGCATGGCAGAGTCGTGCGACACGCACGCAACAGTAGAGGGTTAGCGGGCGATGATCTCGCGCGCCCGATCAAACACCGCCTCGAACATGGCCGGGGTCAGCCGGCCGGTGTTCGTGTTCAATCGGGAGCAGTGATACGAGTTCAGGATGACGTATCCGCCGGCCTCGCCCTCTGCGCCATGGCCGGCCGGCATGGCCGAGGCCGGCCGGCCGAACGCCTTGAGGATGTTGCGGCGAGAGACGTCGCCCAGGGTCACGATGACCTTCAGATTGGGCAGCAAGGCCAGGCGGTCGATCAGGAAGGGGCGGCAGGTCGTCTCTTCGATCGGCAGCGGCTTGTTGCCGGGCGGGGCGCAGCGGACCGCGTTGGTGATCATGCAGTCCACCAGCGTCAGGTCGTCGTCGCCGTTCGGATCATAGTGGCCCTGAGCAAAGCCCGCCTTTTTCAGGGTGTCGTACAGCAGCCAGCCGGCGTGATCGCCGGTGAAGGGCCGCCCCGTGCGATTGGCGCCGGTGCGGCCGGGCGCGAGACCCGCGACCAGCAGCCGGGCGTTCGGATCGCCGAAGGACGGGGCGGGGCCGTTCCACCAGTCGGGGTTCTGGCGGGCGTTCTCCTGGCGATACTCGACCAGGCGCGGGCACAGGGGGCAGTCGCGGGGGGGCTCGGGTCTCAGGCTCATTGACCGGCGCCCGTCTTGGGACGACAGAACTCGGCCATCAGGTCGTTCAGATCAAGGAAGGCGTCGGCCTGGCGACGCAGTTCGTCGGCGATATGCGGCGGCTGGGTCTTCTGGGTCGAGACGACAGTGACGCGCACGCCTAGCGCCTGCACCGCCTGCACCAGTCGCCGAAAGTCCCCGTCGCCGGAAAACAGCACGGCGTGATCCAGGCGGGGGGCCAGTTCCAGCATGTCCACCGCGATCTCGATATCCATATTTCCCTTGATCCGGCTGTGGCCCTGGCCGTCGGTGAAGCGCTTCACCGGCTTGGTCACGACCGAAAAGCCGTTGTAGTCCAGCCAGTCCACCAGAGGCTTCACCGGCGAGAACTCTTCGCCCTCGACCACCGCCGTGTAATAATAGGCGCGCGTCAGGATGGATTTCTCGCGGAACCAGTCCAGCATCCGCTTGAAGTCCATATCGTGCTGCAAGGCGCGGGCGGCGGAATACAGGTTCGAACCGTCGATGAAGATCGCCAGGCGGTCGGTGGAATGAAACATGGTCGAGGCCGTCAAAAGAAATGAAGAAAATGGCGCCCGGCCGGACGCTGCGGTCGATGTGGGAATCGACGGCGCGCCCGATCTGGACGCTGCAGTCATCGTGGCGCTGGGCTGCAATGACAAGGGGGTCTGGGCCTCCTGCCGCGAGGCGCTGGAAGCCGCCTTGGCGCGTTTTCGCAGCGAGGGGATTGATGTGGTGGCGCGGTCGTCCTGGTGGTCGTCCATGGCCTGGCCCGATCCGCAGGACCCGCCGTTCCTGAACGGGGTGGTCATTGTCGCCACGCGCCACGATCCCCACGCGCTGATGGCGGCCCTAGGGCGGATCGAGGATGTCTTCGGCCGTCAGCGGTCGGTCCGCAACGCCCCGCGCACGCTGGATCTGGACCTGATCGCCTATGGTCGACTGAGCGGGGACCTGGACGGGCTGATCCTGCCGCACCCCCGCGCGGCCGAGCGCCGCTTCGTGATGGGGCCGATTGCGGAGATCGCGCCGGACTGGGTCCATCCCCACGGCGGGGTCGCCCAGGCCCTGGCGGCTTCGGCGACGGTGGGGCGCGACGCCCATCCGGTCTGAGGCCGCACTTTCGCCGCTCTGGCGTTGCAAAAGTCAGTCCCTATCTGTATTTCACGCGGTTCTCCCCCGCGTTCGAGGAATTTCATGGCCCGCGTCACCGTCGAAGACTGCATCGAAAAGGTACCGAACCGCTTTGGTCTGGTGCTGATGGCCGGCCACCGCGCCCGCAGCATCGCCAACGGCGCCGCCCTGACGATCGACCGCGACAACGACAAGAACCCGGTCGTCGCCCTGCGCGAGATCGCCGACGACACCGTCGTGCCGGATGAACTGCGCGAGACCATCATCACCACGCTGCAACGCGTCGATGAGCGCACCGAAGCCGAGGACGAGGCGGAAACCGTCGCCCTGCTGGCCGAACCGCAACACATGAACATGGCCGAGGCCGAGCTGATCCGCGCGCTGCAAAGCGACCGCGACGGCGGTCAGGAGGAGCGGTACTGACGCCCGAGGGAGCCCCTGGCGTCACTATCCTGCCGGCGCGGACCGAGACGGTTCCGCCGGCGCCCCAAACTGCAAACAAAAACGAACCTGTTTCAACGACTGCAGAACCGGCCCCCGCCATCAAGCGTGCGCCGGTTCTTCGTCAGTTCGAGCTGATCGAGGCCGTCAAGGCCTATGACCCTACCGCCGACGAAGCGCTGCTGAACCGCGCCTATGTCTATGCGATGAAGATGCACGGCTCGCAGATGCGGGCCTCGGGCGATCCCTATTTCGCCCACCCGATCCAGGTCGCGGGCATACTGACCGACTACAAGCTCGACACAGCCACCATCGTCACAGCCCTGCTGCACGATGTGGTCGAGGACACCTCGGCGACGCGCGACGACATCGCTCAGATGTTCGGCGAGGAGGTCGCGGTCCTGGTCGAAGGCGTGACCAAGCTGAGCCGGCTGGAGCTTCAGGCGGAACACACCCGCCAGGCGGAGAACCTGCGGAAATTCATCCTGGCCATCAGCCGGGACGTCCGGGTGCTGCTGGTCAAGCTGGCGGACCGTCTGCACAACATGCGCACGCTCCAGTACGTCAAGCCGGAGAAGCGCGAACGGATCAGCCGCGAGACGCTGGAAGTCTATGCCCCGCTGGGACGGTCGATCGGCATCCACTCGATTGCGTCCGAGTTGGAAGAACTGGCCTTCACCTATCTGAATCCGACGGCGAAGACGGCCATCGAACGGCGGCTGGAGGCGCTGAAGCTGGAGCATGGCCGCGCCATCGAAGGCGTGTCCGGCGAGGTCGAGCGGGTTCTGTCCGAGGCGGGCGTGGGCGCCCATGTGTTCGGGCGGCAAAAGACCCCCTATTCGATCTGGCGCAAGCTGCAGCGCAAGTCGGTCGGTTTCTCGTCCCTGTCCGACATCTATGGTTTCCGCGTGATCGTGGAAGCCGAGGACGACTGCTATCGCGCCCTGGGCGTCATCCATCGCGAATGGCCGATGGTGCCTGAGCGGTTCAAGGATTTCATCTCGACGCCCAAGTCGAACAACTATCGTTCGCTTCACACCACTGTGGTGGGGCCGCGCGGCCTCCGGATCGAGATGCAGATCCGCACAGAGGCGATGGATCGCGTGGCGGAAGACGGGGTGGCGGCCCATTGGCGCTACAAGAACCAGTCCTATGGATTCGACCACGAGGCCATGGCCAAGGGCGGCGGACGCGATCCGCTGCAGAACCTGCGCCATCTCGTTCAGGTGATTGAGCACGGCGAGGGCGGCGAAGATTGGGTCGAGCACGCCAAGCTCGAAATGTACCTGGACCAGGTGTTCGTCTTCACGCCCAAGGGGCGGCTGGTGACCTTGCCGCGCGGCGGCATGCCGCTGGACTTCGCTTATGCGGTCCACACCGAGGTCGGGGACACGGCCGTGGGGGTCAAGGTCAACGGCGAACTGAAGCCGATGCGGACGCCGCTTCAGAACGGCGACGTGATCGAGATCATCCGCGGGGCCAAACGCGAAGTGCCCGCCGACTGGCGCAGCCTGACGGTCACGGGCCGGGCCCGTTCGGCCATCCGCCGCCACATCCGGACTTCGGAACGCGAGGAGTTCGTCAAACTGGGCCGAATCGCCCTGCAGCAGACCCTGGCCCGAATAGACAAGACCCTGGCCGAGGTGTCGCTGAAGCCGATTCTGGAGACCCTGGCGGTCGCCGGTGACGATGATGTGTTCGAAAGCCTGGGGCGCGGCCGACTATCGCCGACGACGGTGGCGGAGACCCTGTTCCCCGCCATGAAGGGGCGGCTGAAGGCCGGACCCGAGAAACAACGGATCGAAAGCGACACCGCCCGTCTGTTCGTGCGCGGCGGCGGACTGACGCCGGGCGTCAGCGTTCACTTCGGGCAGTGCTGCACCCCGGTGCCGGGCGATCGGATCGTCGGCATCCTGGAGCCGGAGATCGGCCTGACGGTCCATACGATCGACTGCCAGTCCCTGGCGGCCTTCGCCGATGACGACTCGGTCTGGCACGACCTGCAATGGACGCCCCAGGCCGAGACAGACGCCGTGGCGGCGGTTCGTCTGAACGCGACCATTCGCAACGCGCCGGGGGTGCTGGGGCAGGTGACGACCCTGATCGGCGAGGCGGGCGGCAATATCATCAACCTGTCCATGGCCTACCGCCAGCAGGACTTCTTCGATGTGACCATCGACGTCGAGGTCGAAGACGCCAAACACGCGACCATGCTTATGGCGGCGCTGCGGGCCAATCCGTCCGTCGACAACGTCGATCGCGGTCGAGGCTGAGCCTTTGACTCGAGGGGCCGAGGCGCTAAGACCGCGCCATGAACACCCAAGACGTCCTCAACGAATTCCGTGACGCCGGCGCCCTGCGCGAAGGCCATTTCGTCCTGTCGTCCGGGCTGCACAGCCCGGTCTTCCTGCAGAAGAACCTGGTCTTCATGCAGACCGACCGCTGCGAACGCCTGTGCAAGGCCCTGGCGGACAAGATCGTCGCGACCGTGGGGCCCGTGGATGTCGCCATTTCGCCGGCCGTGGGCGGGATTATCCCCGGATATGAGACCGCGCGTCACCTGGGCGTGCCGTCGATGTATGTCGAGCGGGAAGGCGGGCAGTTCAAGCTGCGGCGCGGGTTCTCGGTCGAGCCGGGGCAGAAGGTGGTGATGGTCGAGGACATCGTCACCACGGGCCTGTCGTCGCGCGAGTGCATCGCCGCCATCCAGGCTGCGGGGGGCGAAGTGGTCGCGGCCGCCTGTATCGTGGATCGGTCGGGCGGCAAGGCGGATGTGGGCGTGCCCCTGATCGCCCTGGCCTCGCTGGAAGTGCCGGCCTATCCGGCCGACGCCCTGCCGCCGGAACTGGCGGCTCTGCCAGTCGAGGATCCCGGCAGCCGCAGACTTTCGAAGTGATGTTCGGTTTGGCGAGGAGCTGAGATGCGCGAACGGGTCAGGCTGGGCGTCAACATCGATCATGTCGCCACCGTGCGGAACGCGCGGGGCGGGACGCATCCTGATCCGGCCCGTGCCGCCGAGGCGGCGCTGGCCGCCGGCGCCGACGGCATCACGGCCCATCTGCGCGAGGACCGTCGCCATATCACCGACGCCGACATCGATGTTCTGAGCGCCCTGTGCGCCCGGGCGGGCAAGCCCCTGAATTTCGAGATGGCGGTGACGGAGGAGATGCTGGCCATCGCCCTGCGCCATCGGCCCCACGCCGCCTGTCTGGTGCCCGAACGGCGCGAGGAGGTCACGACCGAGGGCGGTCTGGCCGTCGCGGGGCACGAGGCGCGGATCGCGCCGGTGGCCCAGGCCCTGGCCGAGGCGGGCATCCGGGTGTCCCTGTTCATCGAGCCGTCGGAAGACCAGGTCGAGGCCGCCGCCGCCGTCGGCGCGCAGGTGGTGGAGTTCCACACCGGCCGCTACTGCCTGCTGACCGATCCCGGCGAGCGGGAGGTCGAGTTCGAACGGATCGCCGCCGCCGCAGCCCAGGCCGACATCCTGGGGCTTGAGGTCCATGCCGGCCATGGGCTGGATTACGACACGGCGCCGCGCATGCTGGCGATCCCCGAAGTTCGAGAGCTGAACATCGGCCATTTCCTGATCGGCGAATCCATCTTCGTCGGCCTGGATTCCGCCATTCGCCGCATGCGGGCGGCGATGGACGCCGCCCTGTGATCCTCGGCGTCGGGGCGGACCTGTCCGATATTCGGAGAATCCAGGCCTCGCTGGATCGGTTCGGCGAGCGGTTCAAACAGCGCTGTTTCACCGATCTGGAGCGGACGCGATCGGACCGCAAGCCCGATCCCGCCTGGAGTTACGCCAAGCGGTTCGCCGCCAAGGAGGCCTGCGCCAAGGCCCTGGGCACCGGGATGAGAGCCGATGTCTACTGGCGCGACATGGGGGTGGTGAACCTGCGCTCCGGCCAGCCGACCCTGGCCCTGACGGGCCACGCCTCCGACCATCTGGCGCGACTGACGCCGGCGGGTCATGAGGCGAGGATTCACCTGACCCTCAGCGATGAACACCCCTATGCACTCGCCTTCGTGGTGATCGAAGCCTTGCCGCTGTCGTAATCGCGATATACCCGTCACGGGACGACCGCGCAGACGCGGCAAGGGGATGCTTGATCGCATGAGCGAAGACCAGAAGCCGCACGACGCCGATGCTGCCCAGACCAACGCGACCGACGCCACGCCGGAGGAAGTCTTCGCCGCGTCCGAGGCCGATGCGCCTGTGGAGGCGGTGAAGGATCCCGCCGCCGAAAAGCGCCCGGTCTGGAGCGACAAGGGGGATGCGCCGTTCGAGGACGAGCCGACGACTCCGGTCTATGCGCGCAAGCCCGCCAAGAAGGCCAAGGGCGAACAGAGCGCCGGCGACGAAACGGTCGAGATCGTCAAGACGATCTTCTTCGCCCTGCTGATCGCCATGGTGCTGCGGATCTTCCTGTTCCAGCCCTTCACCATCCCGTCGGCCTCGATGGAGCCGAACCTGTACGAAGGCGACTATATCGTCGTGTCGAAATGGTCCTACGGCTATTCGAAACACTCGATCCCGTTCAGCCCGCCGCTGTTCGACGGCCGCATCATGGGTTCGGCGCCCAAGCGCGGCGATATCGTGGTGTTCAAGCTGCCGCGTGACGACAAGACCGACTTCATCAAGCGAGTGATCGGCCTGCCGGGCGACCGCATCCAGATGATCGCCAACAAGCTGTATATCAACGACAAGCCGGTTCAGGACGTCGTCGTCAGCCAGGGTGAGATCGACGACATCTTCGGCGCGCACACGATCGCCGAGGTCCGCGAGACCCTGCCGGAAGGCAAGAGCTTCATGACCCAGGACTTCGGCCCCGGCAACGACCTGGACGACACCCCGGTCTATGAGGTGCCGGTCGGCCACTACTTCATGATGGGCGACAACCGCGACAACTCGATCGACAGCCGTGTCGAACAGTCCAGCGGCGTGGGCATGGTCCCGGCCGAGAACTTGGTCGGCAAGGCGCAGATCATCCTGTTCTCGTGGAAGCCCGGATCGTCGCTGTGGAACCCCGTCAGCTGGTTCAACGTGCGGCTCGACCGGTTCTTCAACGTCCTGCACTGATGGCCAATTTACGGGCCGAGGCGGTCGCGGCGCTTCAGACACGCATTGGTCATGCCTTTAGGGATGCGGCCTTGCTGGAACGCGCCCTGACCCACGCCAGCGTGGGCGAGGGCGCGCCGGTCGGCGTGCATGGCCCCCGCGACAACGAGCGGCTGGAGTTCCTGGGCGACCGGGTGCTGGGCCTGCTGGTGGCCGAGAAGCTGTCGCGGGACTATCCCACCGCCAACGAGGGTCAGCTCTCGTCCAGCCTGCACGCCCTGGTCGACAAGACCGCCTGCGCACGGGTGGGAGAGGCCCTGGGCGTCGGCGCTGCGCTGCGGCTGTCGCCGGGCGAGACCAAGACGGGGGGGCGCCGCAAGGCCGGGGTGATCGCCGACGCGGTCGAGGCCATCCTGGCGGCCGTCTATCTGGACGGCGGGCTGGAGGCGGCGCGAGCCTTCTTCGACAAGGCCTGGGCGGAAGAGTTTTCCGCCCCGCCGTCACGGACCGTGACCAACCCCAAGTCGGCGCTGCAGGAGTGGGCCCAGGCCAAGGGCCGACCGCTTCCGACCTATCGCGTCGCGGATCGGACGGGTTCGGATCATGCGCCGACATTCACCATCGAGGTGTCCGTCGAGGGCGTGGAGCCCTTGACCGCACAGGGGCGTTCGCGTCAGGAGGCGGAGAAGGCGGCCGCAACGGCTCTCCTCAAACGTGAAGGCGTCATTTGACCGATATCGAAAACCAGCGCGCGGGCTTCGCCGCCATCATCGGCGCGCCGAACGCCGGCAAGTCCACGCTGGTCAACCGGCTGACCGGATCCAAGGTCTCCATCGTCACCCAGAAGGTGCAGACGACACGGTTCCCGGTGCGCGGCATCGCCATGGAAGGCGACGCCCAGATCGTTCTGGTGGACACCCCCGGCATCTTCACCCCGCGCCGTCGGCTGGACCGGGCCATGGTCGCCTCGGCCTGGGGCGGAGCGCAGGACGCGGACGTGGTCGTCCACCTGATCGACGCCCAGTCGCACATCAACGCCGAGGGCCGTGAAGGCACGGCGGCGGACCGCCGCTCGGCCGAGGACACCGAGACCATCATCGCCAATCTTCAGTCCACCGGGACGAAGGTGATTCTGGCGCTGAACAAGATCGACGGCATGCGCCGCGACACCCTGCTGGCCCTGTCGCAGACACTGTTCGAGAGCGGCGTCTATGACGAGGTCTATATGATCTCCGCCGCCAACGGCGACGGGGTCGAGGACCTGAAGCAGCGTCTGGCGCGGTCGATGCCCAAGGGGCCGTGGCTGTATCCAGAGGACCAGGCGGCGGACGTGCCGGTGCGGGTTCTGGCGGCCGAGATCACGCGCGAGAAGGTCTATCTGCGCGTCCACGAGGAACTGCCCTATTCGGCGGCGGTGGAGACCACCAGTTTCGAGGACCGCGCCGACGGCTCGGCCCGGATCGAACAGACCATCTATGTCGAGCGCGAGAGCCAGCGGCCCATCGTCCTGGGCAAGGGGGGCCAGACGCTGAAATGGATCGGCCAGAAGGCGCGCGAGGAGCTGAACGAGATCCTCGGCCGCCAGGTCCACCTGTTCCTGACCGTCAAGGTTGATCCGAAGTGGCAGGATTCGCGGGCGCTTTACGCCCAGTTCGGTCTGGATTTCGACGTCTGAGTTCCCGTGTTTGAAGTGCCGCGTACCCCTGGGGGCCATCCCCGGCTCGTTCTGGGCGTCCTTGGGGCGCTGATCCTCGGCGGCGCGGTCTGGGCGGGCTTCTCCACGGCCGTGAAACCCGCCAGCGATGCGGTTCTGGCCTCCATACGTCCCGACACGCCGCCGCGTCCGCCCCTGGTGGTGGTCGAGGACTTGCCGCAACTGGCCGCACGGCTGGACCGTGAGGCCGCCGCCGGGCGTTTCATGGGGGCGGTGCTGGTGGCCAAGGGCGACCGGGTGCTGTTCCGTCAGGTCTATGGCGAGGCGAACTATGAGCAGGATCGGCCGCTGAAGCTGGATTCCCGGTTTCGCCTGGCCTCGATCTCCAAACAGTTCACCGCCACGGCCATCCTGCGTCTTCAGGACGAGGGAAGGCTGCGCATCTCCGACCCCGTGTGCAAATGGATCCAGCCGTGCCCGAAGGCGTGGGAGCCGGTGCGGATCAGCCACCTGCTGTCGCACACCTCGGGGATACCGGACCTGATGGCGCGGCCGGGCTGGGGCATGCGTCGGACCACGCCGGCGACCCTGAACGAGCTGACCGAGGATTCGAAACGTTTCGGCCTGCAGTTCGCGCCGGGAACCAAGGTCCGTTACGACAATGCGGGCTTCAACCTGGCGGCGGCCATCGTCGAGCAGGCCAGCGGCCGGCCCTATGACGCCTATATGCGCGAGACCTTCTTCGGCCCCTTGGGCATGAAGGACAGCGGGCTGGACCTGGACGGCGGCGACCATGGGGTGATCATGGGCTACGCCAACTTCCCGGCCGGGCTGGCGGCCCAGCCGAACGCCAACACCTCCATCGTCGCCGGGGCGGGTGCGGTCTATTCGACCCTGGACGATCTGCTGGTCTGGCAAAGGGCGCTGCACCGGGGAGCGCTGCTGAAGCCGTTCAGCTATCAGCAGATGCTGGCCGACCACGCCCCGGCCGACACGCCCAAGGAGCGGGGCCGTCCGCGCCGCGACTGGGGTTACGGGATCTTCTCGAACCGGCTGGGCGATCAGGTTCGGCCCAGTTTCCAGGATCGCCAGATCTATCACACCGGCAGCTGGGGCGGGTTCCGCAACCTGATGCTCTATCAGCCCGAGGCCGATGTGACGGTGATCGTGCTGTCGAACAATTATCACCTCCGCGACCAGGTCTTCCTGATCAGCCAACAGGCGATGGCCGAGGCCCTGGGCCGGGAATTCCCCACGACCCTGGCCCGCTGACCGCCCGTCAGGTCGGCAGCATGGACCCCGTGTCGATGTAGCGCTGGTGCCAGGACAGGGCCTCGTTCAGCAGGTGCGGCGACTGGAGGCCGTAGGAGCCCTTCAGCGCACGGTCGTAATAGTCGTTCAGCGCATCGCGGTATCTGGGGTGGGCGCAGTGGGCGATGATCAGCTTGGCCCGCTGTTTCGGCGACAGGCCGCGCAGGTCGGCAAGGCCCTGTTCGGTGACGATGACCTGGACGTCCTGGGTGATGTGGTCGACGTGGCTGGCCATGGGCACGATGGCCGAGATGGCGCCGCCCTTGGCCGTTGAAGGCGTCACGAAGCAGGAGATGAAGGCGTTGCGCGAGAAGTCCCCGGAACCGCCGATGCCGTTCTGGATGCGTGAGCCCATGACCTGGGTCGAGTTGACGTTGCCGTAGATGTCGGCCTCGATCAGGCCGTTCATGGCGATACAGCCCAGGCGGCGGATCAGCTCGGGGTGGTTGGAGATTTCCTGCGGGCGCAGGATGATCTTGCCGCGGAACTGCTCCATGCGACTGTTCATGTCCGCCGCCGCCTCCGGGCTGAGGGAGAAGGCGGTGGCGGAGGCGACCGTCAACTTGCCGGCGTCCAGCAGGTCCAGCATCCCGTCCTGGATCACCTCTGTATAGGCGGCCATCCGCTCGAACGGACTGTCCATCAGGCCCGCCAGCACGGCGTTGGCGACATTGCCGACGCCCGATTGCAGCGGCAACAGGGCGGTCGGCAGGCGGCCGACTCGGACCTCGTGCTTGAGGAATTCGATCAGGTGGCCGGCGATGGCGCGGGCGTTGGCGTCGGGCGCGGCGAAGGGCAGGTTGCGGTCGGGGGCCTCGGTCTCGACGATGGCGACGATCTTGGCCGGATCACAGCGGAGGGTCGGCTGGCCGATCAGCTGATCGGGCCGGGTCAGGGGGATGGGCACACGGTTGGGCGGCAGGGCGGTGCCGTAATAGATGTCGTGCATCCCCTCCAGCGCCGGGTTCTGCCAGGCGTTGACCTCCAGGATCACGCGCTCGGCCCGGTCCAGCCAGGTCTTGTTGTTGCCGATGGAGGAGGAGGGGACCAGGCTGCCGTCGGCGTTGATCGCCGAAACCTCGACCACGGCGGTGTCCAGCGGACCCAGCACGCCCTGCCAGACCATGGGCGCCAGCTGGCTGAGGTGCATGTCCAGATAGTCCATCTGGCCCGAGTTGATCTTCTCACGCGCGATGGGGTCGGAGTTGTAGGGCAGGCGGCGTTCGATCCCGTCGGCCTTGGCCAGGGCCCCGTCCAGTTCCGGCCCGGTGGAGGCGCCGGTCCAGAGATTCAGCCGGAAGGCGTCGCCGGCCGCGTGGGCGGCCTCGATCCGCGCCGCGAGAGCCGAGGGCACCGCCTTGGGGTAGCCCGAGCCGGTGAAGCCGCTCATGCCCACGGTCGAGCCGGCGGGAATCAGGGCGGCGGCGTCCTGGGCGGACATCAGCTTGGAGCGCAGGGATTGGCTGCGGATACGCGACATGGAGCTCTTCAAGGTTACGGCCGGGGAGGGCCTGCAAGGCGGGGCTGGACTTGGGCGTCGCGGTCTCGACGGTCCATTAGACCTTGGTCGAGCTTGCCCGCTTCGTCCATGATCCTCGTCAAATATTCAGAGGGCCGGCTCCGGCGGCTAGCCTGTTTTCGAAAATCGAGAACAGGAGTAGAACGAACCCATGATCGCCGCTCTCGCCGCCCTGGCCCTGATGTCCGTCCCCCTGCAATCTACGGAGGACCCCGTGGTCGCGGCCGAGGCCGTGGTGGATCGGATGCATGCGGCGGCTTCGCATGCTGACGCCGACGCCTATTTCGGCCTGTTCACGCCCGACGCCCGCTTCATCGGCACCGACGCGACCGAGCGATGGTCGCTGGCTCAGTTCAAGGCCTATGCGGCGCCCTATTTCTCGCGGGGGCAGGGGTGGACCTATCGGCCCCACGACCGGGTCACGACACTGGCGCCCGGCGACTGTCGCTGCATCGTCTGGTTCGACGAACTGCTGGACAACGACGCCTATGGGCTGACGCGCGGTTCCGGCGTGCTGCGCCGAACCGAGGACGGCTGGAAGATCGAGCAGTATGTGTTGAGCATGCCCATTCCGAACGACAAGGCGAAGGCAGTGGTGGCTCTGGTTCAGTCTCCGGTCGAGGCCCGGCCTGACGCGGATCCCGCGCACTGATGGATTTTCATGAAGAGGCCTTTGTCCTGTCGGCGCGCGCCCATGGGGACACCGGCGCCGTGGTGGATCTGTTGACCGAAAGCCATGGACGGCGCGCGGCCTATGTGGCCGGCGGGGCGTCCCGCAAGATGCGACCCTTCCTGCAGGCCGGGGCGCGGGTCGTGGCCGACTATCGCGCGCGGACATCGGATCATCTGGGCGGGGCGCGGCTGGAGCCGGTGGGCGAGGGGCCCAGCGCCCTGTTCGACGACGCCCTGGCCCTGACCGGCCTGGCGGCTGCTGCGGGGGTGGCGCAGGGGGCCTTGCCTGAGCGTGAGCCGCATCCCGGCGTCTTCCTGGCCTTTGAGGCCCTGATGGCCGCCTTCGCCCTTCCGGACGTCTGGCCGGCCATCTTCGTGCGGTTCGAGGCGGGGCTGCTGGAAGACCTGGGCTTCGGCCTCGATCTGTCGAAATGTGCGGCGACGGGGACGGCGGACGACCTGATCTATGTCAGCCCCCGCACCGGGCGGGCGGTCAGCCGCGAAGCCGGCGCCCCCTATGCCGACAAGATGCTGAGCCTGCCGCCCTTCATGCTGGGGGCGCAGGCGGGGCTGGTCGAGGGCGACGTCAGGGCGGGGTTCGACCTGACCGGCCATTTTCTGGAACAGTTCGTCTTCCACCCGCAGAACAAGCCCTTGCCGGCCGCGCGGGTCTGGATGCTGGACCGGCTGGCCGAGACGGGACGTCTCTAAGCGACGGCTTCGGGTTCAAGCCCCATAGCCAATTCGGCGCGGGGCTCGCTTTCTTGGGCGCCTTGCAGGCCTGACGCCGCTGCGTCGCCTGAGCTGTGCTTCAGATCTCGAAAAACAACCGCGGGAAATTCACGCCACGCCCCATGGCGCGTCATGGTTGTGGGGGTCGACTTTCAACGGGGCCACGCGACCCTCCATCCGAGGCCTCAATCGAATGGAAGGAGACAAGCATGGCTATTCCGACCCCGGTGAACGGTCAGATCACCGACGCCGTCACCCAGGCGAATGTGAAGGTCCTTGGCGACGCCCCGGCGATGGCCATGGGCGCGATCTATCAGTCGCTCGCCCACTCCACCGGCATTCTCTACGAGAACGCGACGTCATCGCAGCAGCAGCTGGCGATCGCCGCCCAGGCCGCGACCAACCAGGGCGTGATCCAGATCTACAGCGTCGACACCATGGCCGGCGCGGTCGCCACGTCGAAGATCGCCCAGTCCGATACGCCCGACAACATGATGGCCCTTCTGACGGCCCTGCGCGCCGTCGGTCCCACGGCTGCGGTTTCCTGATTTTCCGTCCCGCAAACCCAAAACAGAAGGACTTGAGACATGGCGCTTCCGACACCCGTCAACGGCATGATCACCGACGCCGTCACCCAGGCCAACGTCAAGGTGCTGGGCGACGCTCCGGCCATGGCCATGGGCGCGATCTATCAATCGCTCGCCCACTCCACCGGCATTCTCTACGAGAATGCAGCCTCTTCGCAGCAGCAACTGGCCATCGCCGGCCAGGCCGCGACCAATCAGGGGGTCATCCAGATCTACAGCGTCGACACCATGGCCGGCGCTGTCGCCGCCAGCAAGATCAGCCAGTCGGACACGCCTGACAATCTGTTGTCCCTGCTGACGGCCCTGCGCGCCACGGCGGCCTGACGCCGAACCCTGGATATCCGTGACGGCCGCGGCGGGAGACTGGCGCCCGCCGCGCCAACCCCTGGAGGACGACCATGGTCGAGGCGAAGATGAACGAGAAGACGGCGGAAAAATCCGCCCAGACCCTCGGCGACTTCGAGGAGATTCTGAAGCTCATGCTGGAGCTCAGCAAGAACCCCGCGACGGCCCCCACGGCGGAATCAGCCGCCAACACCCTGCTGACCGTCATCGGCTCGGGCCCCAGCTTCGCGGCGATGCAGAGCCTGGTGGCCGCCAATCAGGCCAGCGGGATGATGTACCACAACGCCGTCGCCAACCAGCAGACCACCAACATCCTGGGCATGGTCGCGACCATGAACTGCGTCCAGGCGCTGATGGACAAGCCGTCCGTCATTCCGTGGCCGGACATCGGTCCGCGCCGTGAGGAGCCGTTCGAATGACACGCGAGGAAAAGCGATTGAGAACCGAAGAAGGGCTGGCCGTCGCGGCCTGTCGCGACGACGCCCTGCTGCTGTGCGCCGGAGCCGGCGTGTGCAACGCCGGTCTGATCACCATCATGGCCTCGGCGGACGCTTTTGCTGCGCGCCTGGCCGCCTCAACGCAGCATGCGGCGGAACTGTCGACGCTGCAGATCCGGCAACTGGCGACCAGCCTGGCCGACATGCAGCAAATCCGCACGGTCCGGACCGCCGACGTCGGCGTGCGGTCGGTGTCGCAAGTTCGTCAGGAGCCTGCGCCATCGGCCTTCTACGGCGCGCCGGTCGTCACCTGAGCATCAAGAAAAGGGGGAGGCTTCGTCATGAGCGACACCGTCAACGCACAGATCACCGACGCCGTCACCCAGACCAACGTCAAGGTGCTGGGCGAGGGGCCGGCGGAAGCCATGGCCGTGTCGGTCCAAGCGGTGGCGCACGCCACCAGCCTGTCGGTCGAGAACGCCAGCCAGACCCAGGGGGGCATGCAGCAGATCAACAACGCCGCCGTCGGCGCCCTGATCGCCAAGATCCTCGAAATCGCGGTCTGAGCGATGGCCTATCCGACCGCCGTGAACAGTCAGATCACCGATGCGGTGACGCAGCAGAACCTGATGGTCCTGGGCGCCGCCTCTACGATCGCCATGGGCTCGATCTACCAGAGCGCGGCCCATTCGACGGCGATCGTGTTCGAGAACGCGGTCCAGGCCCAGCGCCAGGCCTCGATCTGCGCCCAGGCCGCCACCAATCAGGGCGTGATGCAGGTCTATGAGATGGGCAGCATGGTCTCGGCCATCGCCACCACGCGGATCGCCGCCAGAGCGCCGCCCCCCAGCCCGCTCGAAAACGCCCTTGTTCTGCTTATCGCCGCCAAACTGCTGAATCTCTAGAATTGTCAGGATCTGAACCATGGCCGCCGACACGCCCGTCAACTCGCAAGTCACCGACGCGGTCACCCAGACCAACGTCAAGGTGCTGGGCGAAGCGCCGGCCCAATCGATGGCGCTGGTCTATCAGAGCATGGCCCATTCGATTTCCCTGGCCATGCAGAACGCCCAGCAGGCGCAAGGGGGACTGCAGCAGATCGGCAACGCCGTCACCTCCAGCGCCGTCACCATGATCATGAACGCGGCGCAGAAATAGCGCCTTCATCTGAAACGAGAGCTTTCGCGCCGTGACCGAACCGACTGTCAACAGCCAGATCAAGGACGCCGTTCAGACTTCGACGAACTGGGCGCTGGGCTTCGCGCCGCTCGAGCAGGGCACGCCCTCGACCTCGACGCGCGTCTCGGCCGGCGGCGCCATCGCCTACGACAAGGCCACCCAGGCGGCGGCTCTGTCGGTGCAGGACGCCGCCGATTACCAGCGCAACATGCTGTCCATCAGCACCACCGTCCAGGGCAAGGCCATGGCCATGATGCTGGCGTCGGGCGGGATGAACGAACCGGCGCTTGTCGCCTACGCCATGGCCCTGGTCAGTTCGTTCGCGGCGCCGATCGCGGCGGGCCTGGCGGCCGAATCCGTCACCACGGCGGTCAAGACCTTTCCCAGAAACTAGTCGAAGAGAGAGAAGGAGCAGCCATGTCCCGTTTGACCCTATCGAAGATGAGCGACGCCGAGGCCGTCGTTCAGGAAGCGCAGACGCTGGAATGGGAGACGCGATGCGAGACCGAGCGGTGGAGCGACGCCGCAGAAGACAGATCCTCGGCCGAAGGGTTTGAGGAAAGCCAGTCCAGATATCGGGAACTGCGTGCTGCGGCGGAGGCGATGGTCGCCATCCTGTACCGGATGCAGGAGCCGTTGTTGACCGATCCCTATGCGCCCTGGGCGGCGAAGCTGATGGTCAAGGCGCGGGGCCTGCTGACCGATATCGAAGACGGCGAGCGGGTCGAGAAGATCTCGTTCGTCTCCGCCGGCTCCGACAAGGAATGAGGCCGGAAAGGAGGGTTTGATGACAGACGATTCTCCCTCGCCTGAGGCCGCCGCCGGCGAGCCGCAGGTTCCGGCTGTAGATCCCATTGTCGTGGCGGCTCGGCGGATGGTCGCCGAGGTCTTCAGGACCTCGGCCGCGCGTCTGCCCGAGTTGCTGGCGGCTCAGTCGCCGCCGGACACGCCGATTCCCCAGTTCACCGAGGCCATGATCGAGCAGCTTCAGGCGCAGCTGACGCGGGCTCTGGGGCTGCCGCCCGATGAAGACGGATCCGCCCGATGACGGATGCGCAAGGGGCGACGGGGCGGCATCTCTATGACTCCATATCGGAGCAGAAGCACACGGTCGTCGACAGTTTCGCCGATCAGCGCGAGCTGTTGAAACGCGCCGTGGCCGAGCAACGCCTGGCGGCCATGCCCGAGGACATGCAGCGCGCGGCGAGGGGGCCTTCCGCCCAGGTCAGTCTCGAGATCGTCGAGGCCCTGCAGAAGATCATCGCGCGCGAGGTGACGCGGCAGTTGGACCTCGCGATCTGCGCAATGATCGAACGGACCGCCGCATCGCCATCGGCCGCCGCACCGGCTGACGGGGCGTCAGGCGGCCAGTAGCCGTCAGTATTTTCCAGCACCGCATCAAACGGCTTCACAAAAAGCAAATACACCCGTCTAAGTAGTGATAACGGGGTTCTTGCAAACTTTGGTTGATGCGACGTCGGCGATCCGGAATCGCGACAAGACCTCGACCGATACGCCCCGTTGGTTCTGCCAGGCCAAGCGTAGGGGGATGAGCTCGCTTTGGGCTTGACGGTCGCTCCCCACGCCGAGGGGGAGTGACGAATATGAATGTCGTCCGGTTGTTTCCGGATTGGGAGACGCAAGGCGAGAAAGAGAGGGCGCCCGCGACGGTTGCGCCGCCTGAGCGGCGTTCTGCTTCCCATCCTTCAGCGCCGCGCACCCCGTCTCCGGTCGAGGTTCTGGCCCGAGCGGCCGGCGGCGATCGGGGCGGGATTCCAAAAGCCGGGTTGACGCCTGCGGGCGTGATCGCGCGCGCTCTGGACCGGCCGCCGTCGATGGACCGTTTCTGGGCGATCTGGATGGTGCATCAGAACAGTCTGCGGCATCGAAGCCTGCGGCTCTCCGGTGGGAATCGGGCCGACGCCGAGGACGCGTTGAGCGCGGCCATGGTGCGGGCGGCCCAGGCCTTTGACCGCCAGCCGGTGCAGAACCCCGGGGCCTGGCTGGTGCGGATCCTGCACAACGCCTGCATGGATCAGCACCGCCAGAACGCCAATCGCATTCCCATCGTGGCAGAGGACGCCGATCTGCCGCCGCCGTCCGCCGCCGCCTGGGTCAAGGCGGCGCCCTCGCCGGAAGAGGCGCTGTCGCAACAGGAAAGCGACGCGGCCTGGGGGCGGGCCATGAACGCTCTTCCGGCCGCCCTGGTCGAGCCCTTGCGGCTCCATCTCGACGACTGGAGCGACGAACGGATCGCCGCCCATCTGAACATCAGTCGGGAACTGGTGCGCAAGCGGCGTCAACTGGCCAAGAACCGGCTGAGACTGCTGCTGGATCTCTAGCCGAAGGTGAAGGCGAAGACCTGGACGCCGGGGTCGAGGAATTCGATCTCGAAGGTGCGTTCGCGAACGGCGCCGGACTGGCGGATCAACTGATACAGGCGCTGCTGGTCGATGCGTCCCACGCCCTGGGCGTCGATGTCGGACCCGGCGTCCGCGCCAGGCGCCTGGCCGTCGATCAGGACGCGGAAACGCGGCAGGGCGCCGTTGGACCCGGGCCCCATGACCAGGTGCAGGTCGCGCGCCTTGAAGCGGAAGGACAGCCGGCCGCCAGCCGCCGCCAGTTCGGCGTGTTCGCGCGTCACGCGCCAGCGCCCGACCAGGCTCCAGTCGTTGAGGTCCAGCGGGCTGGCCACATAGGTTTTGACGGCGTCGCGGGCGAGGCCGCCCGGCGAACGGAAGTTCTCGGCGCGGGCGTAGCCGACATAGGTTTCGGGCGAACCGAGCTGGTCCATGGCGGCGGCGGCCTCGGCGCCCTGGGCCTGGACCTGGACCACGTCGGCGGCGACATCGGCGGCCCCGGCCTCCTTGAGCAGTTGCTGGATGACCCGTTCCGAGCCCTCATAGTCGCCCTCGCCGAAATGGTGGTGGCGGATGCGGCCCTGGGCGTCGATGAAATAATGGGCGGGCCAGTACTGGTTCTTGAAGGCGCGCCAGATGGCGAAGTCGTTGTCCATGGCGACCGGATAGTCGACGCCCAGGCGGCGGACGGCGTCGCGGACGTTGGCCTCCGACTTCTCGAAGGCGAATTCGGGCGTATGGACGCCGATCACGACCAGGCCCTGATCCTTGTACTTTTCGGCCCAGGCGCGGACGTAGGGCAGGGCGCGCAGGCAGTTGATGCAGGAGTAGGTCCAGAAATCGACCACCACCACCTTGCCGCGCAGCTGTTGCGGCGTCAGGGGCGGGGAGTTGATCCAGGTGGTGGCGCCGGTCAGGGGCGGCATGTTCCCCTCGACCGGCAGATTGGCCAGATCCGTCGGCGCCGCGTTCATCGGCGCGCCGCGACCGATGCCGCTCAGCAGCGCCTGTTCCAGACGGCCGGTGCTTCCGGCCGAAATCCGGGTCAGCAGGCCCGTGTCCAGGCCCAGACCGATGGCGACCACGCCGATCAGCACCAAGGCGCCCAGGCCGCGCCGCACCCATTCGCCGAGGCCCAGCGCGCCCTTCATGGCCTTGAACACCCGTCCGCCCACCAGCAGGGCCAAGGCCAGGGAGGTGGCGGCGCCCGCCGCATAGGCCAGCAGCAGAACGGTCGAGCCGACGCCTGCGCCCTGCAAGGCGGCGCCGGTCAGGATCACGCCCAGTATGGGGCCTGCGCAGGGCGCCCACAGCAGGCCGGTGGCCACGCCCAGCAACAGGGAGGCGCGGACGTCGCCCTGGTCTGCGGAGCGGCGCTCGACGCGATCGGTCAGCCAGGAACCGGCCGCCACGAAGGGTCGCATCAGCCGGTCGCCGATGGAGGGCACGAGCAGGCTGAGGCCCAGGACGGCCATGACCGCAAGCGCGATCCAGCGACCGACCTCATTGGCGCGCACGGCCCAGCCGCCGCCCAGGGCCGCCAGGGTCGCAACCCCGGCGAAGGTGACGGCCATGCCGACCAGCAGGGGCAGGCCGTTGCGCACGAACGGCCGACCGGCGCGGGCGAAGACGAAGGGCAGGACCGGCAGGATACAGGGGCTGACGATGGTCAGGGCGCCAGCGAGATAGGAGAGCAGGAACAGGATCATGAAGGCGGGCCTGACGTGACGGGCGTCACTCACATACGAAGCCGGGAGGCGTTCGGTTACCCTTCGGCGTACGATCTCCCACAGATAGACGCCCTGTCCCTGCTCGAACGGGCTAGACTTCGCGCTTCCGATCCCCGATTCGCTGGCCCATGACGATCCACGCTCCGCCGCCGGAAGGCGGCCGTATCATCGACGAGCCGATGGAGACGGCCCTCAGCCGTCGCTATCTGGCCTACGCCCTGTCGACCATCACCAACCGCGCCCTTCCCGATGTTCGGGACGGGTTCAAGCCCGTGCACCGGCGCATCCTGTACGCCATGCACCAGATGCGGCTGAACCCGCAGGCGGCGGCGCGCAAATGCGCCAAGGTCGTCGGCGAGGTCATGGGCGGATACCACCCGCACGGCGACGCCTCGATCTATGAAGCCCTGGTGCGTCTGGCCCAGGATTTCGCCCAGCGCTATCCGCTGGTCGACGGCCAGGGGAACTTCGGCAATATCGACGGCGATAGCGCCGCGGCCATGCGCTACACCGAGTGCAAGCTGACGCCGGCGGCCGTGCTGCTGCTGGACGGGATCGATCAGGACTCGGTCGATTTCCGCGCCACCTACGACGATCAGGACGAGGAGCCGGTGGTTCTGCCGGCCGGTTTCCCCAACCTGCTGGCCAACGGCTCGTCCGGCATCGCCGTGGGCATGGCGACGTCGATTCCGCCGCACAATGTCGGCGAACTGATCGACGCCTGCCAGATGCTGCTGGACCGGCCCGAGGCGACGACGGCTGAACTGGTGCAACTGGTCCCCGGACCCGACTTCCCGACCGGCGGGGTCGCCGTGGAGGGCCACGCTTCGATCCTGGACGCCTATGAGACGGGCCGGGGCGGGGTGCGGCTGCGGGCGCGCTGGGAGACCGAGGACCTGGGGCGCGGCGTGTGGCGGATCATCGTCACCGAGATGCCGTACCAGGTGCAGAAGTCGCGCCTGATCGAGGCGCTGGCGGACCTGATCGAGCACAAGAAGGCGCCCCTGCTGGGCGACGTGCGCGACGAGTCGGCCGAGGACATCCGCCTGATCCTTGAGCCCAAGAACCGCACCATCGAGCCCGAGATGCTGATGGAGAGCCTGTTCAAGCTGTCGGATCTGGAAGTGCGCTTCCCGATCAACATGAACGTGCTGGATGCAGACGGCACCCCGCGGGTCATGGGGCTGAAGGCCTGCCTGAGGGCCTTCCTGGATCACCGCCGCGAGGTTCTGAACCGCCGGTCGCAATGGCGGATCGCACGGGTCGAGAAGCGGCTGCACCTGCTGGAAGGCCTGCGCATCGTCTTCCTCAACATCGACGAGGTGATCCGCATCGTTCGCGAAGAGGAACAGCCCAAGGCCGTCCTGATCGCGCGGTTCGGCCTGACCGAGGTCCAGGCCGACTTCATCCTCGACACCCGGCTGCGTCAGCTGGCGCGTCTGGAAGAGATGACGATCGAGAAGGAGTTCAAGGCGCTGTCGGAAGAACTGGCGCACCTGCAGGCCCTGACGTCTTCGGAAGGCAAGCAGTGGAAGGCCATCTCCAAGGAGCTGGAGGCTGTGCGCAAGGCCCTGATCTCGCCGCGCCGGACGACCATCGCCGACGCCGTCGACACCTCGGCCTTCGTCGCGCCCGAGGCTTTTATTCCCCGCGAGGCCATCACCGTCATCCTGTCAGAGCGCGGCTGGATCCGCGCCGCCAAGGGCAAGGTGGAGGATCCGTCGGAGCTGAAGTTCAAGGAAGGCGACCAACTGGCCTATCTGGTTCCGGCCTATACGACCGACAAGCTGCTGGTGGGCGCCTCCGATGGGCGGATCTTCACCATCGGGGCCGACAAGCTGGCGTCCGGTCGCGGGCATGGCGAGCCGCTGCGCCTGATGATCGATCTGGACGAGAAGGCCGAGATCATCAACGTCCTGGCGCACCAGCCGGGCGGGAAGCTGCTGATCGCGTCGAAGGCCGGCTATGGCTTCATCGCGCCGGAAGACGACACCCTGGCCCAGAAGCGGGGCGGCAAACAGGTGCTGAACGGCGACATGCTGGCCATGCTGCGCATCCCGCAGACGCCGACGGCCGACCATGTCGCGACCATCGGCGAGAACATCAAGACCCTGATCTTCCCGCTGGACGAACTGCCCGAGATGGGGCGCGGCAAGGGGGTGCGGCTGCAGAATTTCAAACAGGGCGGTCTGGCCGACGTCACCGTGTTCAACGCCGAACAGGGGCCGGAATGGGCCGACGGTGGCGGACGCCGCCGCAACTGGCCCGACTGGAAGGACTGGCTGGGCAAGCGCGCCGGCGCCGGCCGTCAGGGGCCGCGAGGCCTGAGGAAGTTCAGGTAGAGTTGGCCTCTCCCTCCCCCTGCGGGGGGAGGGGGCGGAGGCGTAGCCGAAGCCGGGCGGGAAGGGCCGGGCGATACTTCGCTGTTGCTCCGTTGGTGCGCTGCTGCCGTGCCGCTCCCACCCCGTCGCTGCGCGACGCCCCTCCCCGGACGGGGAGGGAGAGGCGGTTCGCCTAGTCCTGCAGCCGCGCCCAGCCGAGCTTGCCCAGCACTTCCATCGGGCGAAAGCCCGACTTGTAGTCCATCTTGTCGGAGCCCTGGACCCAGTAGCCCAGATAGACGAAGGGCAGGCCGACCTGGGCCGCCTGGCGGATGTGATCGAGAATGGCGAACCGGCCCAGGCTGCGGCGCTCCATCGTCGGATCATAGAAGCTGTAGACCATCGACAGACCGTCCTTCAGCAGGTCGGTCAGGGTGACGGCGACCAGATCGCCCGGTCCGCCGTCGGTCGAGGCCAGGCGATATTCGATCAGATGGGTGCGAACCGTCGTGTCCTCGACCATGGCGACATAGTCGAGCCAGCCCATGTCGCTCATGCCGCCGGTCGGGTGGCGGGTGGTCAGATAGCGGCGCAGCAGCTGGAACTGTTCGGTCGTGGCCTCGGCCTCGACCAGGCTGCGCGACAGATCCGCGTTGCGGGTCAGAACCTTGCGCTGCGACCGGGTGAAGGCGAACTCGGGCACGGGCAGGCGGACCGAAACACAGGCGTCACAGGCTTCGCAGGCCGGGCGATAGGCGATGTTCTGACTACGGCGAAAACCGGCGATGGTCAGTTCGTCATTGACGTGGGCGCCGTCCGAAAAGGGCAGGTTGGCGAAGACCTTGCGCTCGGTCTTGCCGGGCAGATAGGGACACGGCGCGACCGAGGTCATGAAGAACCGGAGCTGTCGTGTCGGAACATGCTGCGTCACGGCGCTAGATCCGCACCCGATCTTGCCGAGAGTGTGACGGTCGAAGGCTCATTCGTGGATTTGGCGTCATTCCTCGCCGGGCCGCAAGCGCGTTCGCGCCACAGCCGAGCGGGATCACAGCGAGGTGTCCATCGGCAGGACCGGCGCCTCGCGCAGCAGGACGATGGCGATGCGGCGGTTGCCGGCCAGGGTCGGGTCGTCGGGATAGAGGGGGTCCGAACCCGCTTTGCCGGCGACGGAATAGACCCGGTCGGCGTCCACGCCGGCGCTCTGAAGCACCAGACGCGAGCCGTTGGCCCGTTCCGAGGACAGGGTCCAGTCGGCCGGACCGCTGGCGCGATTGGAGCCGGGCGTGGCGCTGGTGTGGCCGGTGATGGAGATGCGGTTCGGCAGTTGGTTGATGACTTTGGCCACGGCGCGCAGCAGGACCTGAGCCCGGGCGTTCGGCCGGGCCGAGTTGTTGTCGAACATCGAGCGGCCCTCCTGATCGACCAACTGGATGCGCAGGCCCTCGGGCGTCTGATCGACGATCAGCTGTTTCGACAGCTCGGCCAGTTCCGGCATCGACTGCATGGCCTGACGCAGGGATTCGGCGGCGCTGGCGAACTCCGCCGCCTCGCGCTTCTGGATCTCGGCCTGGAGCGCGGCCTCGCTGGCCGATGCGAGATTGGTGCTGGATCCGGCGGTCGTGGCGTCGGCCGGGGCCTCGGGCGCGAGTTGCTCAAGCACCGACTGGGATCCGGAGCTCTTGGGGCCGTCGTCGCCCAGGGCCGTGCCGCCCAGTATGCCGCCCGATCCGGAGGTGGTTTCGGAAACGCTGGCCGGAGCGAAATACTCGGCTATGCCTTTCTTCTGCTCCGGATCGGTCGTGTTGATCAGCCACATCAGCAGGAAGAATGCCATCATGGCGGTCACGAAGTCCGCATAGGCCACCTTCCAGGCGCCGCCATGGTGGCCGCCGCCGGAGACCTTCTTGACCTTCTTGATGAGGATCGGACGATCGCTCACGGACATGGACGCACCCCGGGAATTTACTGTCCCAATGTGGGGCGCCGAGGTTAACCGGGCGTTGATCCGCGCCACAGCGGCTTGAACCCCCGCTCGACCCGGCCTAGTCCGTGCCCTGAAACAGGGAGCCTGTCATGAAGATCGCATTCGCCGGCCTGGGCGTCATGGGCGCCCCGATGGCGCGTCACCTGGTGCAGGCCGGCCATGATGTCGTCGGCTTCAACCGCACCATATCCAAGGCGCAGGCCTGGGCCGAGGCGACGGGCGGCCGTTTCACGAAGACGGTGGCCGAGGCGGCGCAGGGCGTCGATCTGTTCATCCTGTGCGTCGGCAATGACGACGACGTGCGCGCCGTCGTGACCGAGGGGCTGCCGCATCTGGCTGAAGGCGCTGTGATCGTTGATCATACGACGACGTCGGCGAAGGTGGCGCGCGAGATGGCGGCGTTGGCCGAAGGGCAGGGGCGGCGCTTCGTCGACGCCCCGGTGTCGGGCGGCCAGGCGGGCGCCGAGAACGGCCAGCTCAGCGTCATGGCGGGCGGCGACGCCGGGGCTCTGGCCAAGGCGGAACCGGCGCTCCAGGCCTATTCCAAGGCGATCAAGCATATGGGGGCGGCCGGATCGGGCCAACTGACCAAGATGGTCAATCAGATCGCCATCGCCGGGGTGGTCCAAGGCCTGGCCGAGGCGGTGCATTTCGCTCAGGTCGCGGGCCTGGACACCGACGCCGCCTTTGACGCCGTCTCCAAGGGCGCGGCCCAGAGCTGGCAGATGGACAACCGCTGGAAGACGGCGGCCAGGGGCGAGTTCGAATTCGGCTTCGCCGTCGACTGGATGCGCAAGGATCTGGGCCTGGTGCTGGACGAGGCCCGGTCGAACGGCGCGCGTCTGGCCCTTACGGCTTTGGTCGATCAGTTCTACGCCGAGGTCCAGGCCATGGGCGGAAATCGCTGGGACACCTCCAGCCTGGCGGCGCGACTTCAGTCGAAGGACTGAAGTCGCGCAAGGGAAGTGGCGGATCAGGCCGCTTCCCAGCCCTTTTCGACGGCCCAGACGGCGAAGGCGTAGTCGTGGGCGACCTCTTTCAGATAGTCGAACCGACCGGCGGCGCCGCCGTGTCCCGCCTCCATGTTGATCTTCAGCAGCACAGGCTTGCCCGAGGTCGTCGCCGGACGCAGCTTGGCGACCCATTTTTCAGGCTCCCAATAGGTCACGCGGGGATCGGACAGGCCGCCGGTCGCCAGGACGGCCGGATAGGCCTTCGGCCCCACCTGATCATAGGGGCTGTAGCTCATCATATAGTCGTAGGCCTCCGGGTCCTCGATCGGATTGCCCCATTCGGGCCATTCCGGCGGCGTCAGCGGCAGGGAGACATCGCTCATGGTGTTGATCACGTCGACGAAGGGCACCTGGCCCATGACGCCGGCCCACAGGTCGGGCCGCATGTTGTTGACCGCGCCCATCAGCAGGCCGCCGGCCGAACCGCCCTGGGCGACGATGTGTCCGGCGGTCGCGTATTTCCGGTCGATCAGGTGTTCGGCGGCGGCGATGAAGTCGGTGAAGGTGTTCTTCTTCGTCATCCGGCGGGCGTCCAGGAACCAGCCCCAGCCCTTGTCCGAGCCGCCCCGGATATGGGCGATGGCGTAGATCCAGCCGCGATCGACCAGCGACAGCCGGTTGGTGGAGAAGCTGGCCGGCATGGGGATGCCGTAGGAGCCGTAGCCGTAGAGCAGCAGGGGCGCCGAACCGTCCACCGGCGTGGATTTTCGACGCAGCACCGTGACCGGCACCAGCTGTCCGTCCGAAGCGGGGGCGTTCAGTCGCTCGACCACATAATCCGCAATATTGTGGCCCGACGGAATCTGCTGCGTCTTGCGCAGGGTCCGCTCGCGCGTCGCCATGTCGTAGTCGAAGGTCTGGGTCGGGGTGGACGGCGAATTGTAGCTGTATCGTGTGTGGGTCGTCTCGAACTCGGACGCGCCGGACAGCGACAGGGCGAAGGCGGGTTCATCGACGGCGATCTCGTGTTCGGCGCCGGCGCGGTCGCGGATGATGATCCGGGTGTTGGCGTCGGCCCGTTCCTGGCGAGCCAGGTGATCCATCGTCAGGTCCAGGCCTTCGATGAAGCGGCCGGGCGTGTGCGGCACCAGGTCGGTCCAGTGGGCCTTGGCCGGCGTTGCGGTCGGCGCCTGGACGATCTTGAAGTCGATGGCGTCGTCCGCATTGGTTCGGATCACCCAGCGGTCGCCCCAGTGATCGGCGTCGTAGCGGAGGGCCACCACGCGGGGCTCAAGAATAACGGGTTCGGCCGTGGGCGTCGCGGCCGGAATGTAGCGCGCTTCCGACGTCTCCTGGTTCTGGATGCCGATGACGATGAACTGGTCGTCGGCGGTGCGGCCGACGCCGATGAACATGCCGTCGTCGGCCTCTTCATAGACCAGGGTGGCTTCGCCGCCGCGCGCCGGGCGACGGAAGATCTTGTCCGGGCGACCGTTGTCGTCGCGATTGGTCCAGAAGATCCACTGGCTGTCGGGCGAGAAGACGAAGTCGCCGGTGGCGCTGTCGATCACGTCGGGCAGAACTTCGCCGGTCGCCAGGTCCTTGACGTAGATCTTGTGGACCTCGGAGCCCTGGGCGTCCTCGGCATAGGCGAACAGGCTGTGGTCCGGGCTGTGGCTCGCGGCCGACACTTCCGAATAGGCCTTGCCCTTGGCGAGTTCGTTGGCGTCCAGGAGCAGTTGAGGCGTGGGCGCGACGACGAAATTCTTCGTCACCGGCTGACCGTCCACCATCCACGCGCCCTGGCGTTCGACGCGCATGTAACGGGGATGCTGGTCGCCGGTGCGGTATTCGACGTAGTAGTTCCAATCGCCGTCCGGGGCCGGAACCGAGCTGTCGTCTTCCTTGATGCGACCGCGCATCTCGGCGAACATCGCCTGCTGCAGCGGCAGGGTGGAGGCCATCATGGCCTCGCGGTAGGCGTTCTCGGCCGTCAGATGTTCCTTGACCTCGGCCTTGATCAGGGTCGGGTCGCGCAGCACGGCCTGCCAGTTGTCGTCCTTCATCCAATGATAGTCGTCGGTCCGCGTGCGGCCCAGTTGTTCGATGACGACGGGGATCTTCTTGGCGACGGGGGGCTGGGGCATCGAGGGTCCGGTAGTCTGAGCGGGCTTGGCGAGGGCGGGGGTGGCGACCGCGACGGCGGTTGCGGCGGTCGAGACGATCAGTTGGCGACGGTTCATCGGCTAGGCCCCCTTATTCGGACCCGAACCTTGTGCGTGGCCCACGGCGGCGTCAAATGAAGAAAAGCCGGGGAAGGCGCTTTGCCTTGATGTTCGACCTCCAGACCCTGCCGACGACCTCCGCCGAGGCGACGCAGACCGTGTCGCGTTCGGCCAGAGACCTGACCGTGACCATGATCCGTGCGACGGTCCAGATCGACCAGCCGAACGGCGACGGCACGCGAACCGTGGGCGCGGGTTTTCTGTTGAATGCGCCCCGCGCGGACGGCACGCCGCGCACCGTCCTGGTCACCGCCGATCACGTGCTGAGCCGCATGCCCGACAGCGAGGCGCGGATCGGATGGCGCGTCGAACTGCCGGACGGGGGATGGCGTTTCGATCCCCAGCCGCTGATCATTCGGGACGCAGAGTCTGACCCGCTATGGACCAAGCCGGGCGACCGCGACATTGCGGTCATGGAGATCAGCGCGCCGGCCGCCTTCGCCCGTGACGCCATTCCGATCGCATGGCTGGCGGACAGGGAGGCGTTCGACGCAGCCGCGGTCGGGCCGGGCGACGCTATGCGGACGCTGGGCTTTCCCCGGGGGCGGTCAGCCAACCGCGCCGGGTTTCCGATCCTGCGCGTCGGGCGGATCGCATCCTGGCCGCTGACTCCGATCAGCGCCTTTCCGACCTTCCTGCTCGATCTGGCCGTCTTTCCGGGCGACTCGGGCGGACCGGTGTTCTGGACGCCGCCGACGCAGGTGTCGCCGGTCCATCCGTGTGTCGCGGGGGTTCTGACCCAAGAAGTCATCGTCCAGGACGAACGTCTGAGGATCGGCGTGGTGGTCCACGCCGACTATATCCGTGAGGCGGTGGACCTGCTGGACCAGAAGGCCGCGCCGGCGCCCTGACGCCGCCGCCTCAGCCCGTCAGGGCTTCGGCCGTCAACCGCTTCAACAGATCGCCGCCCTGGCCTACGGCCGCCAGGCGGCTGGAGACATGGCCCAGCACATTGGCGGCATAGACCTCATACAGGTCCAGCTTGCCCTGCAGCCACACGGGGTCGCCCTCGCCGGCGTCGAGTCGCGCCTTGGCCGCCAGGGCGCCCTTGGCCAGCATCCATCCGCCGACCACGTCGCCCAGCAGTTTGAGATAGGCGTCGGCGGCGGCCAGGACATCGGCGGCCGCCTCGGCCTCGGCCTTGCGATCAAGCAGCCACAGGGTGGCGTCCTGAACCGCCTCGATCCCCGTGGCGAACCGTTCCAGCGGCTTGCCGGAATAGAGGTGGGCCAGGTCCGCCAGGGTCGCCTTCATGTCGGCGATCAGAGCCCGGGCCGCTTCCCCGCCGTCCATCGACAGCTTGCGGCCCACCAGGTCCATGGCTTGGATGCCGTTGGTGCCTTCGTAGATCGGTGCAATCCGGGCGTCGCGGTAATATTGGGCGGCGCCCGTCTCCTCGATGAAGCCCATGCCGCCGTGGATCTGGACGCCCAGCGACGCCACCTCGCAGCCGACGTCGGTGGACCAGGCCTTGGCGATGGGGGTGAACAGGTCCTCGCGGGCCTTCCAGCGCCGACGATCCTCCTCAGTTCCGGCATGACGAGCCAGGTCGGCGGCGACGCCGGTCGACAGGCAGATGGCGCGGGCGGCCGAGGTCTTGGCCTTCATCACCCCCAGCATCCGCCGCACGTCGGGATGGTCGAAGATCGGGGCGTTGGCCTCGCCGGTCCAGACCGAGCGGCCCTGGCGACGGTCCAGCGCATAGGCCAGGGCGTGCTGATAGGCGCGTTCGGCGATGCCGACGCCCTCGACGCCGACGGCGAGGCGGGCGGCGTTCATCATCACGAACATATGGGCCAGGCCCTCGTTCGGTCGGCCGACCAGTTCGGCGCGCGCGCCTTCATAGCTCATGACGCAGGTCGGAGAGGCGTGGATGCCCAGCTTGTGTTCGACCCCGACCGGGCGGAAACCGTTGCGGTCGCCCAGGCTGCCGTCGTCATTGACCGCGAACTTGGGCGCCAGGAACAGGCTGATGCCCTTGGGGCCCTTGGGCGCGTCGGGCAGGCGGGCCAGCACCAGATGGATGATGTTGTCGGTGGCGTCGTGGTCGCCCCAGGTGATGTAGATTTTCTGGCCGTTCAGGGCGTAGGTGCCGTCGCCGTTCGGCGTGGCCGTGGTGATCAGAGACCCCAGGTCCGAGCCGGCGCCCGGCTCGGTCAGGACCATGGCGCCGGTCCATTCGCCGCTGACCAGCTTGGTCAGATATTTGACCTTCTGTTCCTCGGTCCCGACCTGGTCCAACGCCTCGATAGCCGCCAGCGACAGCATGGGGCACAGGCCGAAGGCCATATTGGCGGCGTGAACGGTCTCATAGGCCGCCAGCTCCAGCGCCTTGGGCAGGGCCTGGCCGCCGACCTCGACCGGAGCCGACAGGCCGGTCCAGCCGCCGGCGGCGAACTGGCGATAGGCGTCGGCGAAACCGGGGGCGGCCGTGACTGCGCCGTTCGCATAGTGCGAGCCCTGCTGGTCGCCGATGCGGTTCAATGGGGCCAGCACCTCCTCGGAAAACTGTCCGGCCGCTTCCAGCACCGCGCCCGCGACGTCGGAATCATAGTCCGGGAAGGCTCCGGTGGCGGCGACGTCGGCCATGCCGGCGATGGCCTCCAGGGTGAAGGCCAGATCACGAACGGGTGCGCGGTAGCTCATGGGTTTCCTCGATGCATATTCAGGCCTAAGTGCCTCGTCATCGCCCCTCGTCGCAAGCGGCTTGGCGCAAGGCTCTTCGTCGGGGCACAGTGGCGCCCTGCCGCCACGGAAGGGAAGTCATGGCCGAACCTCGCAATCGCTATTCGACGGTGTCGCTGGCGCTGCACTGGATCATCGCCCTGGGCGTGCTGGCCCAGGTGCTGCTGATCACGGCGCATGAGAAGACGGAAGGCGTCCTGTCGGGCCAATTCGTCATGCTGCACAAGTCGGTGGGTATCACCATCCTGGTCCTGACCCTGGCGCGAATCGGCTGGCGGCTGGCGCATCCGGCCATCCCCCTCCCGGGCCACCTGCCGCGCTGGGAAAGACTGGCGGCGCGTGCGACCCATGTGCTGTTCTATGTCGTCCTGATCGCCATGCCGATGACCGGCTGGCTGGCCTCATCGGCGGCCGGGCGGGAGATCGCCTGGTTCGGTCTGTTCGACTGGCCCCTGCTGCCGGTCGGCGGCGGTCGCGAGACGGCGGGTCGGTTCATGGAGGTCCATGAGGTGGTGATGAAGGGCCTGTATGTCCTGATCGCGCTTCATGTGCTGGGTGCGCTGAAGCATCAATTCATCAATCGTGACAATGTGCTGCACCGGATGATTCCGCTGATCCCGCGTCGGCCATGACCCAAAGGTCCGGCGATACGGCCGATCAGGCGGCCACGGCCCTGCGCCGGGGCGAGTTGATCCTGCTGCCGACCGAGACCGTCTATGGCCTGGGCGCCGACGCGGGCAACGCCGAGGCGGTGGCCGCCATCTTCCAGGCCAAGGGAAGGCCGCGCTTCAATCCCTTGATTTCTCATGTCGCCGACGCCGTCGCGGCCGAGGCTGTCGGGGTGTTCGACGTCTCGGCCCGGGCGCTGGCCGAGGCCTTCTGGCCGGGCCCCTTGACCCTGGTGACACCGGTGCGGGACGGAGGGCGGGTCTGTGATCTTGCCCGGGCCGGGCTGGACAGCGTGGCCATCCGGGTTCCGGGCCATGCGGCGGCGCGGGCGGTGCTGTCGGCCTTTGGCGGGCCGGTCGTGGCGCCCTCGGCCAATCGGTCGGGACGGCCCAGTCCGACGAATTTCGCCGATGCGGTGGAGGAGACGGGGTTCGCCGTCACGGCGGCCGTGGACGGCGGGCCCTGCGCGGTGGGGCTGGAGAGCACGGTCGTGTCGGTGCTGGGCGGGCGGGTGTCGCTGCTGCGGCCGGGCGCGGTGACCCGCGCCGAGATCGAGGCCGTGGTCGGGCCGCTGGCGGACGGCGGCGACGGGCACAGGTCGCCGGGCCGGCTGGCGGCGCATTACGCCCCCGACGCCCCGGTTCGGATCGACGTCGTCGCGCCGCGTGACGGCGAGATCCTGCTGGGCTTCGGACCGGGGGCGGGCGATCCGCGCTGGAGCTTGAGCGTCTCGGGCGATCTGCGAGAAGCGGCGGCCAACCTGTTCAGATTGTTCAGGGAAGCGGATCGCACGCATCCTGCCGGAATCGCCGTGTCGCCGATCCCGTCACAGGGTCTGGGCGAGGCGATCAACGACCGTCTGCGCCGCGCCGCCGGCTTCGTCGGCTAGCCGAACCGGGCCTGGAGATCGACGCTGGAGTGCCGCCCGACGCAGGGCAGGCAGGTCTCCAGCCAGTCGTCGGCGGCGGCCCGTCCCCGCGCCTTCAGATCATTGAGGAAGCTCCATTCGGTGTTGAACTTGGACCTCAGCGACAGGTCCGAGAGCCAGCCGTCGGCCTCGATGGCGTGCAGCCGGACCTGACGATAGGACCCGCCGCCGTGTTTCAGCTGGCCCCCGGCGATCATCTCGGCGGCCATGGCGATGGCGCGCAGCTCGGCGACCAGGGGGGCGTTGAAGACGATCTCGTTCAGCCGTTCGACGATGTCGCCGGCGCTGCGCGGCGTCTCGTCGCGAACCATGGCGTTCAGCGTCACCAGCAGGACGTCGTCGGGCGTGTCATCGCCGGTCAGGGGCCACAGCGGCGGATTGGTCAGGTAGCCGCCGTCCCAATAGGGTTCACCGTCGATCTCGACCGCCTGGAACAGATGGGGCAGGCAGGCCGAGGCCATCAGGACGTCGGCGGTGATCTCGCCGGATTCGAAGATGCGGGCCCGGGCCTGGCGCACGGCGGTGGCGGCGACGAACATCTTTATATCGGATGCCTGAACCGCGCCGAAATCGACCGCCGCCTTTAGAACCCGTGTCAGAGGGTTGTGATTTAGCGGATTGAATTCATAGGGGCTCATGGACATGGCCAAGGTCTCGCCGGCGCGCCATAGCGGGGTGTCCTTGATCCAGTCCGGTGTCTGGGCCGGGTTCCACAGGGTGCTGTCGCCGAAGACGTTGCGGCCGCCCGACTGGTTGATCTCGCGCCACAGTTTGTCGAGGGCGGCGCGGGCGTCGCCGGCGGCGAGACCCGAAACCAGGGCCGCGCCGTTCATGGCCCCCGCCGAGACGCCCGAGACGGCGCGAACCTCCAGCCGGCCGTCCTCCAGCAGCCGGTCCAGAACGCCCCACTGGAAGGCGCCGTGCGCTCCGCCGCCCTGCAGCGCCAGGGACAGGGGCCGTCGTCCCGAGGTCGACGGGACGATGTCCGCCGGTTCGGCGGCCTTGCGTCTGAAGATCGCCATGCCGCCGTCCCCTAGGTCATTGGTCTATTGCGCGGTCCAGCCGCCGTCGATGGAGAAGCTGGCGCCATTGGCCGAGGCGCCCAGGTCGCTGACCAGATAGAGGAAGAGGCCCGCCAACTGGTCGGTCGTCACGAATTTCTTGGTCGGCTGGGCGGCCAGGATGACGTCGTGCAGGACCTGTTCCTTGGAGATGCCGCGGGTGCGGGCCTGGTCGGCGATCTGTTTCTCGACGATGGGGGTCTCGACGAAGCCGGGGCAGATGGCGTTGCAGGTGATATTGTCCTGGGCCAGTTCCAGGGCGACGGTCTTGGTGAAGCCGACGATCCCGTGCTTGGCCGCGACATAGGCCGACTTGAACGGGCTGGCGACCAGGCCGTGGGCCGAGGCCATGTTGACGATCCGGCCGCGCCCCTGGGCCTTCATGATCGGAATGGCCGCCCGTGTGGCGTAGAAGGCCGAGGACAGGTTGATGGCGATGATCTGCTCCCACTTGTCGGTGGGGAATTTCTCGACGGATTCGACGTGCTGGATGCCGGCGTTGTTGACCAGGATGTCGAGGCGGCCAAACTCGTGTTTGGCGAAGGCGACCATGTCGGCGATCTCATCGCCACGCATCATATTGGCCGCGTGATAGCGGACCCGGCCGCTGGAGCCGGCTTCCAGCCCGGCGCGGGTGCGTTCGATCTCGGCTGGATCGCCCAGCCCGTTCAGCACCACGTCGCCGCCGCGCGCCGCCACGGCCCGCGCCAGGGCCAGGCCGATGCCCGAGGTCGAGCCCGAAATGACGGCGACCTGACCCTTCAGGTCGCCGATGTCGCGAAACACCGGGGCGTCGCCGTGTGCGGCGGCTGGTGCGGCGCTGGGGCCCTTGGATGACTTCGACCAGTTGAACATGAATCCGCCCTTCGTGTTTTGTCGAGAGACTAGCGGCAGGACGGGGCGGGGATCAAGAATTTCCCGACCTGATGAATATCCACTCGTTGTCCGTCGAGGCGGCCTTGTCGAACCTGTAGCCGTCGCGGTCGAAAGCCTTCAAGTCCTCGACCCGTTCCACCCGCTCGTCGATGGCGAACCGGGCCATGGCCCCGCGGGCCTTCTTGGCGAAGAAGGAGATGATGCGGCTCTCGCCATTCTTCTCTTCGCGGAACTGGGGGGTGACGACCGGCAGTTTCAGGGCCTTGGCGTCCACGGCGCCGAAATATTCCTGGCTGGCCAGATTGACCAGGGTCGGGTCGGCGTGGTCCTCGGCGTCCGCGTTCAGCTGTTTCGAGATCCGGTCGCCCCAGAAATCATAGAGGCTGGACCCGCGCCGGGTCTTGAGCCGCGTGCCCATTTCAAGCCGATAGGGCTGGATCCGGTCCAGCGGGCGCAACAGGCCGTAGAAGCCCGACAGGATGCGCAACCGGTCCTGGGCGAAGTCGAGGGCCTCGGCGTCGAGCTCGCGCGCCTTCAGGCCTTCATAGACGTCGCCGGCGAAGGCGAAGGCGGCCTGTACCCCGTCGGTCGAGTCGGAATCAAAGGCCTTGAACCGTTCCAGGTTCAGGGTGGCCAGGTCGTCGGAAATCCCCATCAGACGACGCAGGTCCGCCTTGGTCTGACGCCGCGCCGTCACGGCCAGGCTGGCCGTGTCGTCCAGAAAGCGGCGGTCCGTGCCGGGAATGGCGGGGTCGGCTTCGGTGAAGTCCAGCCGCTTGGCGGGAGAAAGAACGATCAGCAAGAGGCGGCTCCGTGGTGGCCCGCTGACATAGGGCGCCTTGGTGACGATTTGAACCGGGCGCGATGACGGCGTGGGGGATCGTCCTCGCGCTTTCGATGCGAAGTTCATGGAGGGCTGGGCGGGGCGCCGGGCCTTCGCCCGGAGTTTTGTGTTTTGAGTACCGTTTCGACGAAGGTTTGACGCCCCGCGCGAATGGTTGGCCTGCAAGCTCGGGGCGCCGAGCGGTGGCGGTCTTATCGCCTAACCCCATAAGCCTGCGACGGGCCGGCGGTCCCTGCGAAGAACCGTCCCGAGTGCGATCGAGTATCCCCCTCGACCCTCCGACGGCGTCCTGAGACGCCGTCGGCGCGGAGGGATTTCACCCCCGCTCCCGTTCCATCCGCTCCCGCCGCCGCAAGGTCGCAGGCCTTACGAGCCCTCCAAGCGACGAGACCGGGCGTGATTATAGGGGGTGTGGGAGGGGTGATGGGTCGGAGGGGGTGAGAATCTGGGAAGGTGTTGGAATCACTGAAGTGAGACCAGCGTCATTAGGATAGTTGGACTCGTTCGTTCGGGCCCCCTCCGTCTCGCCGGCTTCGCCGGCGATCCACCTCCCCCAAGGGGGGAGGAGTGGGGCGATCACCTCCCCAGGGGGAGAGGAATGGGATGACGGAGATCCTCCCCCCTTGGGGGAGGTGGCGCGGCGCAGAGCGCCGTGACGGAGGGGGCGTGTCGCCGAGGTTAGAACAGCACCGCCGGGTTCATGATCCGCTTCGGGTCGATGGCGCGGCGGAGGGCGGCCATGGTTTCGATCTCGAGGGGGGATTTGTAGCGTTTGACCTCTTCGGTCTTCAGCCGGCCCAGGCCGTGTTCGGCGGAGATGGAGCCGTCATAGGTTCCGACAACGTCGTGAACCACTTGCGAGCCTTCCTTCCAGCGACCGATGAAGGCGGGGATGTCCTGGCCCACGCCGGGCAGGATGTCATAGTGCAGATTGCCGTCGCCGACGTGGCCGAAGACCGAGATCCGGGCGCCGGGGTGGAAGCGTTCGACGGCGGCCGAGGCTTCGTCGATGAATTCGGCGATGCGGCTGATGGGGACGGAGACGTCGTGTTTCCAGCCGCCGCCCTCGGGCTTCAGCGCCGCCGAATGTTCTTCGCGCAGGCGCCAGAAGGCGGCGCGCTGGGCGTCGTTCTGGGCGATGGCGGCGTCGGTTATCAGGCCTTGCTCGAAGGCGACTTCCAGCAGGGCCTCCATCTGGGCCTCGGCGCCGCCGGGCGTCCCGGAGGCGATCTCGATCAGGACGTACCAGTCGGGCGTCGAGTCCAGCGGTTCACGGGTGTCGGGGATGTTCTTGAGCACCAGTTCCATGCCCAGACGCTTCATCAGCTCGAAGGCCTCGACCCCGCCGCCGGTCTCGGCCTTGGCGCGGGCGAGGAGTTCGACGGAGGCGGCGGCCGTCTCCAGGCCGACGACGGCGACGGCGCGCGAACGCATGATGGGGAAGAGTTTCAGGGTGGCGGCGGTGACGACGCCCAGGGTGCCCTCGGCGCCGATCAGCAGCTGTTTCAGATCGTAGCCGGTGTTGTCCTTCCTGAGGCGTTTCAGGCCCCGGAAGATCTCGCCATTGGGCATGACGGCCTCAAGGCCCAGCACCAGGTCGCGCATCATGCCGTAGCGGAGCACCTGGGTGCCGCCGGCGTTGGTGGAGATGACGCCGCCGATGGTGGCCGACCCCTCGGCCGCGAGGCTGAGCGGGAAATAGCGGCCGGCGGCCGTCGCCGCCTGTTGCGCCTCCAGCAGGGTCAGGCCGGCCTCGACCGTCATGGCGTCGTCCAGGGGGGTGACGTCGCGGACGGCGCGCATCTTGCGAGTCGACAGCAGGACTTCACCGAAGGGGATCTGGCCGCCGACCAGGCCGGTGCCGCCGCCCTGGGGCGTGATGGCCACGCCTTCGCGGGCGCAGATGGCGACCGCCCTGGCCGTCTCCTCGGTCGAACGCGGGGTCAGCAGGATCGGCGTATGGCCGGTCCAGCGGTTGCGCCATTCGGTCAGGGCCGGGGCGATGACCTCGGGATCCTGGGTCCAGCCGCCCGGACCCAGGGCGGCTTTCAGTTCGTCCAGAACGGCGGGAGAGGGGGCGGGCGTCTGCATGGCTCCCTTTTGTCAGGCGCGAGGGCGAGGTGGAAGGGCCGTCGGCCTCAGACGTCCAGGTCTTCCTTCACGAACTGGGCGTTTTCCTGGATGAACTGGAAGCGGGCGTCGGCGCGCTTGCCCATCAGGCGTTCGACCAGATCCTCGACGCTGGTTTCGGCGTCGGGGACGGTGATCCGGGCCAGGGTGCGCTTCTTCGGGTCCATGGTGGTCTCCTTCAGCTGGGAGGCCATCATTTCGCCGAGGCCCTTGAACCGGCCGATCTCGGTCTTCTTGCCCTTGAAGACGGTGGCCAGCAGTTCGTCGCGGTGGGCGTCGTCGCGGGCGTATTCGCTCAAGGGACCGGCCGAGATCCGGTACAGCGGCGGCAGGGCCATGAAGACCCGGCCCTGACGGATGGTCTCGGGCATGACCCGGTAGAAGAAGGTGATCAGCAGGGCCGCGATATGGGCGCCGTCCACGTCGGCGTCGGTCATGATGACGATCCGCTCGTAGCGCAGGTCGTCGATATTGAACCGATTGCCGGGCTGGACGCCCAGGGCCAGGGCCAGGTCGGACAGTTCGATGTTCTGGCGCAGCTTGTCGGCGGTCGCGGAGGCGACGTTCAGGATCTTGCCGCGCAGGGGCAGGATGGCCTGGGTGGTGCGGTCGCGCGCCTGTTTGGCCGAGCCGCCGGCCGAATCGCCTTCGACGATGAAGAGTTCGGTGCCCTGGGCCGACTGGCGGCTGCAGTCCGACAGCTTGCCGGGCAGGCGCAGCTTGCGGGTGGCGGCGGCGCGCTGGACCTCCTTGTCCTTGCGGCGGCGCAGCCGGTCTTCGGCGCGATCGACGACGAAGCCGAGCAGGGCGTTGGCCTGTTTGGGACTTTCGGTCAGCCAGTGGTCCAGCGGGTCGCGCAGCAGCTGTTCGACCAGGCGGGCGCCCTCGGGCGAGGACAGGCGGTCCTTGGTTTGGCCCTGGAATTCGGGATTGCGGATGAAGACGCTGATCAGGGCGCCGGCGTTGGCGGTGACGTCCTCGGCCGTGATGATGGCGGCGCGCTTCTCGTTGGTCAGTTCGCCGTAGGATTTCAGACCCTTGACCAGGGCGGCGCGGAAGCCGGCCTCGTGGGTGCCGCCGTCGGGGGTGGAGACGGTGTTGCAGTAGGACTGGATGAAGCCGTCCGCCTCGCCGAAGCCGATGGGGGACCAGGTGACGGCCCATTCGAAGGCGCCCGCCTCGCCCTGACGCTCGGCGCGGCCGGCGAAGGTGGGGGTGACGGTCTCCAGCTCGCCGATTCGATCGATCAGGGCGTCGGCCAGACCGCCGGGGAAGTGGAGCAGGGCTTGGGTCGGTGTGGCGTCGGTGATCCGCTCGGGCGCGCAGGTCCATTTGATCTCGACGCCGCGGAACAGATAGGCCTTGGAGCGGGCCATGCGGAACAGGCGGGCGGGCTTGAAGGCCGCGCCCATGCCGAAGATTTCGTCGTCCGGCTTGAAGCGGATCTGGGTGCCGCGCTTCCTGGACGGCTGGACCTGCTGGATCGGACCCAGGACATTGCCGCGCGAGAAGGACTGTTTCCACTCGAAGCCGTCGCGCCAGACTGTGACGTCCAGGTGCTCGGACAGGGCGTTGACGACCGAGACGCCGACGCCGTGCAGGCCGCCCGAGGTCTCATAGGCCTTGCCGGAGAATTTGCCGCCCGAGTGGAGGACGGTCATCACCACCTCCAGCGCCGACTTGCCGGGATGTTTGGGGTGGGGATCGACCGGGATGCCCCGGCCGTCGTCGCGGACCGACAGATAGCCGTCGGCGTCCAGTTCGACGGTGATCAGCTTGGCGTGACGGGCCACGGCCTCGTCCATCGCATTGTCGAGGACTTCGGCGAACAGGTGGTGCAGGGCGCGTTCGTCGGTGCCGCCGATATACATGCCGGGGCGTTTGCGAACGGGCTCGAGCCCTTCCAGCACTTCGATGGAGGAGGCGGAATAGGCGTTCTGGGCGCCTGCGGTCGGGGCCGGGGCGGTCGGGGCTGCGGCGACAGGCGTCGGGACTGGTTTTGGCGCAGGGGCGGGCGCAGCCTGGGGCGGCGTCACCGCGACAGGTTTGGGCGCCTCGGGCTTGGGCGCCTCGGGCGTGTCGTCAAAAGCGAAGAGGTCGTCGGCCATTCACATAGTCTGAGGCGATTCGGAGCCGGTTCTGGTAGGCGCGTGTCGCCGGTCGAGCAAGCGGCGGTCGCACCGGAACCGGATCGAAGGTCACGGCGCGGGCCAGAATCGCCAGCATCAGCACCCAGGGCAGGTTGGCGTGGGTCAGCAGGACGCTCTCGGACAGGCTGAGGGCGAAGAAGACCGCCAGATAGCCGACGCTCCAGAACCCCTCGCGCGCGCCCAGGCCGTTCATACGGATCAGGATCATGACGGCGGACACGGCCATCAGGGTTCCGACGGCGACCGCGCCGGGCCAGCCCAGCTGGACCAGCAGGTCGATCCAGCCGTTGTGGGCCGAGGGGACGGGCCACTGGGTCTCCAGCCGGATCTCGCGGGCGGGAATGGAATCGACGCCCCAGAAGGCGCTGAAGCCGTAACCGGTCCAGGGGCGTTCGGCGACCTTGCGCATCAGGGCCTCCCAGATCAGGGTCCGGCCGGTCAGGGACGGGTCCTTGCCCAGGGCTTCGAGAATGGCGGCGGAATCGGTGTTCCAGAACCAGGTCCCGACGGCGGCGATCACCACGCCCAGCCAGACGGCCGCGACGGTCACGGCCGCGCCGCCCTGTTTCAGCGTCCACCAGCCGCCGACCATGCCGACGCCCAGCATCCAGCACAGCAGCGAGGTCTTGGACTGGGTGGCCACGACCAGAAGCGTGGTCAGGGCGAAGGTCAGCAGGGCGACCCAGGGCTTGCGCCCGTTTCCGGCCAGATGGTCGGCGGCCAGGCTGGCGGCGGCCGAGACCGCGCCGACCACCATGACCAGGCCCATCTGGTTCTTCTCGTACCAGAGGCCGCGCCACAGACCGGCGTTGTCGTACTGGTGAACCCCGATGCGGGGAAAGGCGAAGACCATGATCAGGCTGCCGACCGCCATGACCAGACAGGTGTGCATCAGGACGCGGGGCAGGGCCGCGTCCCGGAAGACCGCGCCCAGATAGACGGCGAAGGCGCTGTTGATCGCCAGGGCGATGACGCGCCGGTCGGTGACGCCGGGATCGATGGACCAGTACTGCGAGACATAGGCCAGGCCGACGAGGCCGCCGACCATCAGCCAGGCGGGCCAGGCGCGGATGATTTTTTCGAAGCGAAACACGATCAGGCCGGCGGTGACGGCGTAGACGGGCAGCCAGATCAGGCGAAGGATCGGGGTCTCGCCCTGGTCCGGGGCGATGACCGGGGCGATCAGGGCGCCGGTCAGCATGAAGACGACGAAGCCCGCCGCCCACTGTTCCCAGGCGGGCGGGGCGTCCGAATCATCGATCTGGACGGGCGAGGCGTGCACGGGGCGACTGTCGCCCCGGCCGCTTAAGGAAGGGTGAGCGCCGCGCGGAAGGCGGCGAAGCCGTGTTCGAGGTCGGCGATCAGGTCGGCGGGGTCTTCCAGCCCGATGTGAAGGCGGATCAGCTCGCCCTCCAGGATCGGCGGATGATCCCGATAGGCCATCTGGTGGGTTTCGTGAGTGATCAGGCTTTCGAACCCGCCCCAGGAATAGCCCATGCCGAACAGGGAAAGGGCGTCGAGGAAGGCGCAGGCTGCGGCCGTGTGTCCGCCCTTCAGCACCACGCCCATCAGGGAGGCGGCGCCGGTGAAGTCCCGCGTCCACAGGTCATGGCCGACCGCGCCGGGCAGGGGCGGATAGAGGACGCGGGCCACCTCGGGCCGGGCCTGCAGCCACTCGGCGACGATCAGGCCCGACCGCCCCTGTTCGGCATAGCGCAGCGGCAGGGTGCGCAGGCCGCGCAGGGCCAGCCAGGCGTCGTCGGGCGAGACGTGCCAGCCCAGATCCTCGATCGTGTCGGCGACGGCGCGCAGGCAGGCGGGGACGCTGGCGGCGATCCCGCCCATCAGGACGTCGGAATGGCCGGAGACATATTTGGTCAGGGCCTGGATGCTGACATCGACGCCGTAGGCCAGGGGCTTGAAGGCCAGGCCTGCGCCCCAGGTGTTGTCGATCACGGTCAGGACGCCGCGGTTGCGACAGGCGGACGCCACGGCGGCCACATCGATCATCTCGAAGGTCAGGGAGGCGGGCGATTCCATCAGGACCAGACGGGTGCGGTCGCCGAGGGCGGCGATCAGGCCCGCCGCATCCGTATCGGCGGGCAGGAAGCGGGTCGTGACCCCGCGCGCGGCCTGGTAGCGGGCCAGGAACCGGCGGGACGGGCCATAGATCGCGTCGCTCGTGATCACCTCGTCGCCCGGCCGGGTCAGGGCCAGCAGGGGCACGGTCACGGCGGCGAGGCCGGACGGGACGATGAAGGCGTCGGCCGCGCCTTCCAGATCGGCCAGGGCGGCGCGCAGCTGGCGCGCGGCCGAGCCGCCGTCCAGGCCGTAGGTCGGACCATCGGCGTCGTCCCGCATGGTCTCCGCCCGGTCGCTGAGCATGGTCGAGGCGCGTTCGATGGGTGGGTTGACCGGGCGGCGTCCCTGGCCCCGCCGGGTGGCGGACGAGATCAGACGGGTGCGGTCCGAATGCGGCGACATGGCCTCTCCGATGGGTTGCGGATCAGGGCCTAAAGGCCTCTAAAGTCAGCGGGGCGCAAGCGGCGGAGGATGCGAAACGCGATGCGGGTCTTGACGATCGGAGTTATGGCGGCGGCCCTGCTGACGGCGGCCTGCGGACGCGGGAACCCCGACCCGACGCCGGAAACCGCCTCGCAGACCCTGCCGACGCCCAGCGTGGCCACGGATCGCCCCGACAGCCCGACCCTGATCGCGGTCAAGCGACGCGGGCGGCTGAACTGCGGCGTGCATCAGGGGCTGGTCGGCTTCGCCTATACCGACAACCGCGGTCAGTGGCGTGGGTTCGACGCCGACTTCTGTCGCGCCATGGCGGCGGCCATCTTCGGCGACGGGAACGCGGTTCGGTTCGTGCCCCTGTCTGCGTCCGACCGGTTCGCGGCGCTGAAGGAAGGCCGAGTGGACGTGTTGTGGCGCAATTCGTCCTGGACCATGAGCCGGGACGCCGGCGAGGGCTTCGTCTTCGCGGGAATCAACTATTACGACGGCCAGGGCTTCCTGGTGCGGCGGTCTCTGAGCCTGGCCAGCGCCACGGAACTGAACGGCGCCCGGATCTGCGTCCAGGCGGGATCGACAGCCCAGGCCAACGCCGACGACTTCTTCCGCTCGCGCGGCATCGCCTATCGCCCGGTGGTTCTGCCCAGCGAGGAGGCGGCGCGGGACGCCTATGGCCGGGAAGACTGCGACGCCTTGAGCGCCGACATATCGGCCCTGGCCGCCGCCCGCACGGTTCTGGCGGATTCTCAGGCGCACACGATATTGTCAGACGTGGTGTCTAAGGAGCCGCTGGGGCCCGTCGTCAGGGCCGGGGACGAGCGCTGGGCCGACGTGGTGCGATGGACCCTGAACGCCGTCGTCCTGGCCGAGGAATTCGGGGTCACGCAGGAGAACGCCGAAGCCTTGTCGAAGACGTCGAACGACCCGCGCATCAAGCGTTTGCTGGGGTCTGAGGGCGAATACGGCGCCCTGCTGGGCCTGTCCGACGACTGGGCGAAGGACGCCATACTGTCGGTCGGAAATTACGGCCAGATCTTCGACCGGAACCTGGGTTCGCAATCGCCGCTCGACCTGGCGCGCGGATTGAACGCACAGTGGAACGCGCGGCCGGCCGGCTTGATCTATGGATTGCCGATCCGTTAAGCGCCGCAGCTTGAGTCTTTTCCTGGGGGATGGATGACCGAGACGAAACCTGGGGGCATAGCCCTCCACTGGCTGATGCTGATCGGCTTCACCGTCGGCCTGGGCGGGGGGCTGTGGGTCAATCTGGCGCTGGGCGCCGATACGGCCTGGGTGGTCTGGGTCACCGACAACATCACAGGACCGGCGGGGCAGATCTTCCTGCGCCTGCTGTTCATGATGGTCATCCCGCTGCTGTTCTCGGCCCTGGTGATCGGGGTGGCCGAGATGGGCGACCTGAATTCGCTGGGACGGGCGGGGATCAAGACCCTGCTGCTGACCATACTGGTTTCGGGCATCGCGGTGGTGATCGGCCTGGTCATGGTCAATCTGTTGCAGCCCGGCCGGGGCGTCGATCCCGCCATGGCGCAGCAGTTGCTGGAACAGGGACGCGACGGCGCCGCCGGCATCGTCCAGAACGCGCCGGAGACCATTCAACTGGGCGACTTCTTCCTGGGACTGGTGCCGTCCAACGCGGTCACGGCGGCGGCGGAGAACCAGATCCTGCCCCTGATGGTCTTCGCCCTGTTCTTCGGCATCGGCCTGGTCATGGCCAAGAGCCCTGCAACCGACCGCCTGCAAGAGGTGATCGAGGGGCTGCTGGAAGTGACGATGAAGCTGATCAACCTCTTCATCAAACTGGCGCCCTTCGCCATCGCCTGCCTGATGTTCAACCTGGCGGCCCTGTTCGGCTGGGATCTGCTGGTGCGTCTGGCGGCCTTCGTCGGCGTCGCCGTCGGGGCCATGGCGATCCACATGTTCGTCGTCTATCCGCTGGTCATCTGGCTGCTGGGCGGGCGTTCGCCGATCGCCTTCTTCAGGGCCGTGCGCGAGCCGATGGTGGTGGCCTTCTCCACCGCCTCGTCCAACGCCTCGCTGCCGGTGTCGCTGAAGGCGGCCGAGCAGGAGCTGAAACTGCCCAGGAAGATCGCCCGTTTCGTCCTGACGGTCGGCGCTACCGCCAACCAGAACGGCACGGCCCTGTTCGAGGGGGTGACGGTGCTGTTCCTGGCCCAGTTCTTCAACGTCGAACTGAGCCTGACCCAGCAGGTCATCGTCATGCTGGTCTGTATCCTGGGCGGGATCGGCACGGCCGGGGTGCCGGCGGGTTCGCTGCCGGTGGTGGCCATGATCCTGGTCATGGTGAAGGTGCCGCCGGAAGGGATCGGCCTGATCCTGGGGGTCGACCGTTTCCTGGACATGTGCCGGACCACGCTGAACGTCACCGGCGATCTGGTGCTGGCCACGGTGGTCTCGCGCGGCGAGAAGGACGATCCGGTCGAGCCGGTCGAGCCTGCGGCGCCCGAAGATCTTCCGGGGGCCGCCCGACGCGGCCTGAAGCACGGAACGGCGGGCTGAGTCAGTCGAGAACGACGGGGGTGTCGGTCCGGGACCCCCATTCGGCCCATGAGCCGTCGTAGAGACTCGATGGCGCGTCGAGCGTGGCCAGGGCCAGGGTGAGGATCGCGGCGGTGACGCCCGAGCCGCAGCTGGTGATGATCGGGCGGTCGAAGGTCACCCCGGCGTCGCTGAACCGGGCGCGCAGGGCCTCGGGCTCCAGAAGTCGTCCGTCCTCGCCGATCACGGAGAGGAAGGGCAGGTTCAGCGCGCCCGGCATATGGCCGGAGCGGAGGCCGGCGCGGGGTTCCGCCGCCTGACCGGCGAACCGGGCCGCCGGCCGCGCATCCAGAATCTGCGCCTCGCCGGTCAGGGCCGCCAAGACGGTCGGCAGGTCGGCGACCGCGTCGCTGCGTCGTGATGCGTTGAACGACGCCGGGGTCGGCGTCTGCGCCGGACCCGAGACCAGAGGCCGCCCTTCGGCCCGCCAGAGCGGCAGGCCGCCGTCCAGCACCCGCACGTTCGTCGCCCCCATCAGCCGGAAGGTCCACCAGACGCGCGGGGCGGAGCGCAGGCCGATCGTGTCATAGATGACGATGGTGTCGGTCGCGGCGATGCCGAGGGCTCCGACCGCCTCGGCGAAGGCGGCGGCCGTCGGCAGCATGTGCGGAAGGTCCGAGCCGTGGTCCGAGACCGCCTCGAGATCGAAGAAGACCGCGCCGGGCAGCCGGGCCTGGTCGAAGTCCGCCTGGGCGTCGCGGCCGTCCAGATGCCAGGACCCATCGACGATCCGCAGCGTCGGATCCTCCATCAGGGCGGCGAGGTCGGCTGTCGAGATCAGGGGCGAAGACTGGGTCATGCCCCCAGCCTAGTGTCAGGCGCGGTCCAGCACCAGTTGCACCACATCGGTCCGGCGCGAGCGGAAGCCCGCTTCGCAATAGGCCAGATAGAAGCGCCACAGACGGCGAAACCGCTCGTCGAAGCCGACGATGCGACGGATGTCGGCCCAGGCGGCCTGGAATCGGTCGTCCCAGAGTTTCAGCGTCTCGGCATAGTCCAGGCCGAACCGTTCGATAGGGCCCCAGTTCAGGCCGGCGGCGGCGACGACCGGCTTCAGCCGCTCTTCCGACGGCAGCATGCCGCCGGGGAAGACGTATTTCTGAATGAAGTCGGTGCGGGCGTTGTATTCCTCGAACAGGGGCTCCTGGATGGTGATGATCTGGAGACCCGCCCGGCCGCCGGGGTTCAGGACGTCGTGGATCTTTTCGAAATAGGTCGGCCAGTATTCCATGCCGACGGCCTCGAACATCTCGATCGAGGCGACGCGGTCGAACCGGCCCTGGACGTCGCGATAGTCCATCAGGTCGATGGTCGCGCGTTCCGACAGGCCGGCGTTGAACAGATGCTGGCGGGCGAAGTCGTGCTGTTCCTTCGAAATCGTCACGCCGGTGACCTGGGCGCCGATCTCGCGGGCGGCGAACTCGGCGAAACCGCCCCAGCCGCAGCCGATCTCGAGCACCGACATGCCCGGCTTCAGGTCCATCATCCGGGCCAGGGCGGCGTATTTGGCCTTCTGCGCGGCCTCGAGAGGGGCGTCCGCCCGCTCGAACCGGGCCGACGAATAGGTCATCGAGGGGTCGAGCCAGGTCTGGTAGAAGGCGTTGCCCAGGTCGTAATGGGCGTGGATGTTCTTCTTCGACCCGGTCCGGCTGTTGCGGTTGCGGCGGTGGGCCAGCCAGTTGACCGCCATCATCAGCCAGTTGCCGTCGAACAGGCGGCGGATGTGGTCGTAGTTCTCGACCAGGGTCTCCAGCAGGGCGGCCAGATGGGGGCTGTCCCATTCGCCGGCCATATAGGCTTCCGCGAAGCCGATGTCGCCGGCGGCCAGGACGCGGCGGGCGAAGCCGTAGTCCTTGATCTCGAGCACGCCGCTGGGGCCGGGGCGTTCGCCGTCCAGCACATGGGTCTCGCCATTGGGCAGGTGAACGGTCAGGCGGCCGAAGGTCCAGTTCGACGCCAGCAGACGCAGCAGCATGGCGAACATGCGCGGGGTGCGGGCGGCGGCGGCCTCGATATCGACGGTGGCGACACTCATGCGGGACCCTCTTTGGACGTCGTCAGTCATGGCCGGCCTGTTCGTCTCGTCCAGTGACGGTCTTCAGGGCGTCGAGGGCGCGGGCGCGGGCCTGGGCATGATCCAAGATGGGGTGGGGATAGTCTTTGCCAAGTCGCACGCCGGCGTCGCGCAGCACTTCGGGCGGCGCGGTCCAGGGCGACGGGAGCCAGCGATCGGGCAGGCGGCGCAGTTCGGGAACCCAGCGGCGGACATAGCCGCCCGTCGCGTCGAACTTCTCGCCCTGGGTGATGGGGTTGAAGATGCGGAAATAGGGGGCGGCGTCGGCGCCCGAACCGGCGACCCACTGCCAGTTCTGCACATTGCTGGCCAGGTCGGCGTCGACCAGAGTGTCCCAGAACCAGGCCTCGCCCTCGCGCCAGTCGATCAGCAGATGTTTGACCAGGAAGGAGGCGACGACCATCCGCACCCGGTTGTGCATCCAGCCGGTCGTCCACAGTTGACGCATGCCGGCGTCCACCAGCGGATAGCCGGTGCGGCCGCGCTTCCAGGCCTCCAGACCCTCGGGATCGCCGCGCCAGGGCATGGATTCGTATTCCGGGCGGAAGGCCCGGTCGGTGATGGTGGGGAAATGGTGGAGCAGATGGGCCGAGAAGTCGCGCCAGCCCAGTTCCGCGACGAACTTGTCCGCCTCGCCCGCCGGGACCGCGCCCGCGTCCGCCGCGCCTCGCGCCCGCTGGGCCGCACGCCAGGGACTGATCTCGCCCCAGTGCAGGTGGGGGGAGAGGCGGCTGGTGGTCGGAAGGGCGGGATGGTCGCGGCCCTTGGCGTAGGTCTTGAGGCCCCGTGCGAGGAAATCGGACAGGGCGGCGTCGGCGCCGGCCTCGCCTGGCGTCCAGTCGAAACCCTTGGACCAGTCGGAGCGGGTCGGATGCAGGCGCCAGTCGTCGATCGATTCTGTCTGGACCGCGTCGGGCGTGGCGATGCGGCGCGGGGCGGTCGTGGGCGGCGGCGGCTCGGCTGTCGCCAGCAGGGCCTTCATGAAGGGGGTGAAGACCTTGTAGGGCGCGTCCGATCCGTTCAGCACGGCGCCCGGTCGGGCCAGCAGGGATCCGTTGAAGCCCCGGCAGTCGACGCCGGCCGACTTCAGCTCATGGGCGATCTCGGCGTCGCGGGCGAAGGCGGCGGGTTCGAACAGCCGATTCATAAACAGGGCGTCGGCCCCGGTGTCCTCGATCAGGCTCTGAAGTTGGGTCAGCGAATCGCCGCGCCGCAGGATCAGCCGCGAACCGCGTTCCCTAAGCGAATCGTCCAGGGCGCGCAGGGACTTGTCCAGCCACCACAGCGAGGCCGCGCCCGCCGGACGGTCCGGGTCGCGGTCCAGGATGAAGACCGGCAGGATCGGACGGCCGGTGGCGACGGCGTGATACAGGGCGGGATTGTCGTTCAGGCGCAGGTCGCGGCGAAACCAGAGGACGACAGGCTTGGTGGCCACGCAGGCGAACTCCATGATAACTTGCGCTCACACAAAACGAGCGCCACCTGATGGCCTCATAGCTGCGGCAAACGCCGCCCCCATAACGCCCGAACTTCGAAAGAGCCGCCTCGTGAGCCGACCCAACGCCGTCATTACGTTGTCCGAAGGTCTTCGGACGCCTGTCGTCATCGGCGGCGGCGCACGAATCGCCTTCATCGCCGGTCCCTGCCAGATGGAGAGCCGTCAGCACGCGCTGGAAACGGCCCATGCGCTGAAGGAAATCGGCGAGCGGCTGAACGTCGGCATCATCTACAAGACCAGTTTCGACAAGGCGAACCGCACCAGCGCCAGCGCCGCCCGCGGCATCGGCCTGAAGGACGCCATGCCGATCTTCGCCGAGATCCGCGAAACCGTCGGCCTGCCGACCCTGACCGACGTCCACTCCGAGGCCCAGTGCGGCCCGGTGGGCGAGGTGGTCGACGTGCTGCAGATCCCGGCCTTCCTGAGCCGCCAGACCGACCTGTTGCTGGCCGCCGCCGCGACCGGCAAGGCGATCAATATCAAGAAGGGTCAGTTCCTGGCCCCCTGGGACATGAAGAACGTCATCGCCAAGGTGGTCGGGGCCGGCAATCCGAACGTCATGGCCTGCGAGCGTGGCGCCAGCTTCGGCTACAACACCCTGGTCAGTGATATGCGCGCCCTGCCGGTGCTGCGCGAGATCGGCTGCCCGGTCGTGTTCGACGCGACCCACAGCGTGCAGCAGCCGGGCGGGCAGGGCACGTCATCGGGCGGTCAGCGCGAGTTCGTGCCGGTTCTGGCCCGCGCCGCCGTCTCGGTCGGCGTGGATGCGGTCTTCATGGAGACCCACCCGGACCCCGACAACGCCCCGTCGGACGGCCCGAACATGGTGCCTCTGGACCAGTTCGAGGCCCTGGCCGCGCAGCTGATCGCCTTCGACGACCTGGCCATCAAGATCGGGGCCAAGGCGCCGGTGGCGCAGGCGGCCTGAATCCTCTAGGTCGGGCGCATGTCTGACACCCTCGATCTGGGCGCCCTGCAGAAGCTGCTGGAGCGCGTGCGCGGCCTGAAGACGGCCTGCGTCGGCGACCTGATGCTGGACCGCTACGTCTATGGCGAGGTCAACCGTATCTCGCCCGAGGCGCCGATCCCGGTGCTGCGCACCCGCCGCACGACCGCCATGCCCGGCGGCGTGGGCAATGTGGCGCGCAATGTCGCGGCCCTGGGCGGGGTGGCGCATCTGGGCGCCGTGACGGGCGAGGATGCGGCCGGAGCGGAATTGCGCGACCTGATCGCCGCAGAGGACCGGGTCGTCGACTTCATCGCCAGGCCGGCCGGCGCCGCAACCATCGTCAAGACGCGGTTCGTGGCCGCGGGGCAGCAGCTGCTTCGCCTGGACGAGGAGGCGGCTGCTGCACCTCTAGATGAAAGTGACGCGTTTTCCGACGTCTCCGCCATTCTTCTATCTGACTACGCCAAAGGCGTGGTCGGCGACGCCCTGATCGCCTCGGCCCTGAAAGCCGCGCGCGAGACCGGCGCGCCGGTCATTGTCGATCCCAAGGGGCGGGATTTCGCCCGCTATGGTGCGGTGGACGTCATCAAGCCGAACGCGTCGGAACTGGCCGGGGCCACGGGCCTGCCGGTCGAGACCGACGCCGAGGTCGAGGCGGCGCTGGCGGCCCTGCTGGCGGCGACGACGGCGAAGGCCATCATCGTCACCCGCGCCGGCAAGGGCATGAGCCTGGCGCGGCGCGACGGGCCGGTGCGGCATTTTCCCGGCCGGGCCCGCGAAGTGTTCGACGTGTCCGGGGCCGGGGACACGGTGCTGGCTTCGCTGGGCCTGGCCCTGGGCGCCGGGGCCTCGCTGGAGACGGCGGTGCAGTTCGCCATCCTGGCTTCGGGCGTGGTGGTCGGAAAGGCCGGGACGGCCGTGGTCACGCCCGCCGAGCTGATCGAGGCGGAGCTGAGCCAGCACGCCGTCGCGGCCCAGGCCAAGGTGACGCCGCTGGACGAACTGGCGACCGAGGTCGAGGCCTGGCGGCGGCAGGGTCTGAAGGTCGGCTTCACCAACGGCTGTTTCGACATCCTGCACCGGGGCCATGTCGCCTATCTGGCCCAGGCGCGGTCGTGGTGCGACCGGCTGGTGGTGGCGCTGAACACCGACGCCTCGGTCAGGCGGCTGAAGGGCGAGGGGCGGCCGGTCAATGACCTGGACAGCCGCGCCGTCGTGATCGGCGGCCTGAGCAGCGTGGATCGGGTGACCAGTTTCGACGATCCCACCCCCATCGCCCTGATCGAGCGGCTGCGGCCCGACGTGCTGATCAAGGGCTCGGACTATACCCGCGAGGGCGTGGTGGGCGGCGACCTGGTGGAGAGCTGGGGCGGCGTGGTCCGTCTGGCGGAATTCAAGGATGGGTATTCGACGACCCGGACGATCGAAAAGATGACGGGAAGCACGCAATGACGCCCAGAATGATTGTTGTGACGGGCGGGGCCGGCTTCATCGGCTCCAATATCGTGGCGCGGCTGACGGCCGAGACGGCCTATGACGTGGTGGTCTGCGACCGGCTGGAGACCGCCGACCTGGCCAAGTGGAAGAACCTGGCCAAACATTCCATCGCCGACTTCTGGGCGCCGGAAGAACTGTTCGAACAGCTGGAGCGTCATGCGGAGCGGATCGAGGCGGTGGTGCACATGGGCGCCATTTCGTCCACGACCGAGCCGGATGCGGACCTGATCCTGCGCACCAACTTCACCCTGTCGCGCGACCTGTGGGACTGGTGCGCGATCCGGGACGCCCGGATGATCTACGCCTCGTCGGCGGCGACCTACGGCGACGGCGAGACGGGGTTCAAGGACGACGATGATGCGGAGTCGCTATCGAAGCTGAGGCCGCTAAACGCCTATGGCTATTCGAAAATGCTGTTCGACCAGTATGCGGTGCGCCAGTCGGATCGCGGCCAGGCGCCGCCCCAGTGGGCGGGGCTGAAGTTCTTCAACGTCTATGGGCCGAACGAGGGGCACAAGGGCGGGATGAAGTCGGTCGTGGCCCAGATCTGGCCCAAGGTCGCGGCGGGCGAGACCGTCAGCCTGTTCCGGTCGCACAATCCCAACTATGCCGACGGCGGCCAGTTGCGCGACTTCGTCTATGTGGACGATGTGGTCGATATCATCGAATTCCTTCTGCAGTCGCCGGAGGTCTCGGGGATCTTCAACGCCGGGTCCGGCCAGGCGCGGTCGTTCGACGATCTGGCCAAGGCCACCTTCGCCGCGGCCGGCAAGGCGCCGTCGATCGAGTATGTCGACATGCCCGAGGCGATCCGCGACCGGTACCAGTATTTCACCCAGGCCCGGATGGACCGGATCCGCGCCGCCGGGTTCGAGGGCCAGTCCACGCCTTTGGAAGAGGGCGTGCGTCGCTACGTCCAGAACTTCCTGGCCCAGCCAGATAAGTACAGATGAGAGGCCTGACGACCCGGCAATGGATCGGCTACATCGGGTTCGTCCTGGTGTTCCTGCTGACCGCTGCGGTCGCGGTTTGGCGCGGGGACATTCTGCGCGCCGGTCTGGATCCCCAGGTGCCGTTCCAGACCTACAAGCCCCCGCCGGCGCCCGATTACGCCGATCCGCGCGCCTGGGCTCTGCTGGACGCGCGGGCGCCGGGGGCGGGCGGGGCCAACGTCTTCTTCGTTCATTCGACCACCTTCAACGGCGGGCGCGACTGGAACGGGGCCATCGGCGACCCCAAGGCCGACGCCTATCTGTACCGGGTGGTCCTGCCCAACTACGCCGGACCCTTCGCACGGGCGGGCGCGGTCAGCGCGCCGCGCTATCGGCAGGCCAGCCTTTATACGCGCCTGACCCTGCGCGACGATGCGCGTGAGGCCCGGGCCTTCGCCTATGGGGACGTCCTGGCGGCCTTTGACGCCTGGCTGGCGCGCCATCCCACAGGCCCCATCGTCCTGGCGGGGGTGGAGCAGGGCGCCGATCTGCTGGACCGGCTGATCCGCGAACGGATCGCACGGGATGCGGCGGTCCGGGACCGTCTGGTGGCGGCCTATCTGATGGACACGATCATCGCCGCCGAGAATCTGCCGGACTCCATTCCGGCCTGCGCCGATCGGCGCCAGATCCATTGCGTGATCGCCTGGTCGCAGGTCGGCGACCGCGACGACTCGGCCGCCCGTCGGCGACTGCGGCGGGCGACCGTCTGGGATGCGCGGGGGCATCTGGTCGATCTGGCGGGGCGGCCGGCGGTCTGTGTGAACCCGGTGACGGGGGGCACGGGCGAAGAGCCCGTTCCCGCGCGCCTGCACCGGGGCGCCACCAATGCGACGGGGCTGGAATGGGGGGCGCGTCCGGCGCTGATGGCGCGCGAGGTTGCGACCCAGTGCCGCGAAGGTCTGCTGCGCCACACCTGGCCCGATCTTGAATCCTTCCGGGAGACCGGCAACTGGGCCGACCGGAGAAAAGCGCGGCCTTACAACCTGTTCTACGGCGATCTGGAAGCAGATGTGGCGGAACGGCTTGCAACCTACGCTCGGCAGACCGGTTGAAAATCGGACGAAGGTCGTCCGGTTTCGGTGGCGCGGCTCGCGTCCCGCGCGTAACCTCCTCGCATACGGAGGATACACATGGACGTTCTCACCATCTTCGCCGGCGTTCTGCTGCTGCTTGCGATCGCGCTCCTGTTCAGCGTCATCAAGATCGTGCCGCAAGGCCGTGAATTCACGGTCGAACGGTTCGGCAAATACACCAAGACCCTGAGCCCCGGCATCGGCTTCCTGACCCCGTTCGTGGAACGGGTCGGCAAGCGGATGAACATGATGGAGCAGGTTCTTGATGTTCCGACTCAGGAAGTCATCACCAAGGACAACGCCATGGTCCGGGTGGACGGCATCGTCTTCATCCAGGTGATGGACGCCGCCCGCGCCGCCTATCGGGTCGATGATCTGCCCTACGCCATTTCGCAACTGTGCATGACCAATCTGCGGACCGTGGTCGGCTCCATGGAGCTGGACGAGGTGCTGAGCCAGCGCGACAGCATCAACACCCGCCTGCTGCACGTCATCGACGCGGCGACCGAGCCCTGGGGCGTCAAGGTCAACCGCATCGAGATCAAGGACCTGACCCCGCCGACCGACGTCACCAACGCCATGGCCCGCCAGATGAAGGCCGAACGCGAACGCCGCGCCGTGGTCACCGAGGCGGACGGCGAGAAACAGGCCGCCATCACCCGCGCCGAGGGCGCCAAACAGGCGGCCATCCTGGAATCCGAAGGCCGCAAGGAGGCCGCCTTCCGCGACGCCGAGGCGCGCGAGCGGGAAGCCGAGGCCGAGGCCCGCGCCACCACCATGGTGTCGGAAGCCATCGCCCGGGGCGACGTCAACGCCATCAACTATTTCGTGGCGCAGAAATATGTCGAGGCCTTCGCCGAACTGGCCCGCAGCCCGCAGCAACGGACCGTCATCGTGCCCGCTGAAATGGGGGCCCTGGTCGGCACCATCGCCGGCATCGGCGAGATGGTGAACCTGGCCAAGGGGCAGCAGCAGCAGGCGACCCCGGTCAAGCCCGCCGCCGCCCCGCGTCGTCCCTCCGTTCCGCCCACCGCCTGATCCGGGAGCCCAGGTCATGACCGTCGTCGCCGATCTGTACGCCGCCCAGCCGTTCTGGATCTGGCTGGCCGTCGGGGTGTTGTTGCTGGCCGTCGAGTCGATGTTCTCGACCGAATGGCTGTTGTGGCCGGCGGTTTCGGCCGGGCTGGTGGCGGTCATGACGGCGGTCGGGGTGCGGTTGGGCCTGCCCGGCGAAGTGGCGGTCTTCGCCGTGCTGACGGTCGTCGCCACCCTGTTGTCGCGACGCCTGATCCAGAAGGCCAATCCGGACGGGGTCGACATCAACGACCGGAACAGTCGTCTGATCGACCAGCGCGCCCGGGTGGTGGAGGCCTTCGTCGGCGGTCGAGGCCGGGTGTTCGTCTCCGGCGCCGAATGGTCGGCCGTCATCGACGGGGCCGCGCCCGAAACGGGGCAGCCTGAGGTCGGGCAGGATGTCGTGGTGAACGGGGTCAGCGGCTCGCTGCTGACGGTGCGCGCCGCGACCTGAGCCGTCCCGCGCAACCTTTGCCGTGGGACGACGTTCGACGCTGATGTCAGACAGCCGTATCGCCTCCGTCGTCCCGGCCCAGGATGGACTGCCGGTTCCGAGGCGCTACTGGGCCATCGTCTCCATCGGCCTGGGCATCACCCTCGCCGTGCTGGACGGCGCCATCGCCAATGTCGCGCTTCCGTCCATCGCCCGGGATCTGCAGGCGTCGGAGGCTGCGTCCATCTGGATCGTCAACGCCTATCAGATCGCCATCGTCGTCGCGCTTCTGCCGCTGGCGTCGCTGGGCGAGATCGTCGGCTATCGTCGGGTGTCGCAGGTGGGGCTGGCGGTCTTCACCCTGGCCTCCCTGGCCTGCGCCCTGTCCGATTCGATCCTGACCCTGAGCCTAGCGCGGGTGCTGCAGGGGTTCGGGGCGGCGGGGATCATGAGCGTCAACGGCGCCCTGGTGCGCTTCACCTATCCGCAGCGGATGCTGGGCCGGGCGGTCGGGATCAACGCGGTGATTGTCTCCATGGCCGCCGCCGCCGGCCCGACCATCGCCAGCGCCGTGCTGAGCCTCGGCGAATGGCGCTGGCTGTTCGCCCTGAACATTCCGCTGGGGGTTCTGGCGGTGTCGATGGCGGGCTTCACCCTGCCGCACAACCCGTTGCAGAAGCGCAGGCTGAACCTGACCGGGGCGGCGCTGAGCGCGGCGGCCTTCGGCCTCGTCATCACCGGCATGCAGGCCCTGGCCCACGGCGAGGCTTCGATCCTGGGCTTCGGCCTGACGGGGCTCGGGCTGGCGGCCGGGGTGCTGCTGGTGCGGCATGAGAGGCCCAGCAAGACGCCGCTGATCCCGCTGGACCTGCTGGCGCGGCCGATGTTCGCCCTGTCGGTCGCCACCTCCATCATCTCCTTCACCGCCCAGATGATGGCCTTCATCTCCCTGCCGTTCTTCCTGCAGGGCTCGCTGGGGCTGAGCGCGGTGGAGACCGGGCTGCTGATGACGCCCTGGCCGCTGGCGACCATGTTCGCCGCCCCGCTGGCCGGGTGGTTGTCGGACCGGTACTCGGCCGGGATACTGGGCGCCGTCGGCTTGAGCCTGTTCGCCTGCGGTCTGATGGCGCTGAGCTTCCTCGACGGGGATTCGTCGCGGTTCGACATCATCTGGCGCATGGCCCTGTGCGGGGCCGGGTTCGGCTTCTTCCAGTCGCCCAACAATCGCGCCCTGCTGTCCGAAGCCCCGCGCGAGCGGGCCGGGGCGGCGGGCGGGGCCCTGGGCACGGCGCGGGTGCTGGGTCAGTCGATGGGGGCGGTCGTGGTCGCCTTCCTGCTGTCGGCGGCCCCGGTCACGGGCGTGCGTCACGGCTTCGAGCTGGCCGCCGTCGCGGCCCTGTTCGGCGCGGTGATGAGCGGAGCGCGCATCCGACGCCGCATCGCCGAGCCGGAGAAGGAGGTCGAGGCGGTCTAGACGCGCCTGAGGTCGGCGACACCGCGATTCGCCAGCTGGTCGGCGCGTTCGTTCAGTTCGTGCCCGGCGTGGCCCTTGACCCAGCGCCATTTGACGTCGTGCTTCAGCCGGGCGGCGTCCAGACGCTGCCACAGGTCGGCGTTCTTGACCGGCTTCTTGTCGGCCGTCAGCCAGCCGCGCGCCTTCCAGCCGCGCATCCATTCGGTGATGCCCTGCATGACGTATTTGCTGTCGGTGTGAAGCTCGACCCTGCACGGCCGTTTCAGCGCCTCCAGCGCCATGATGGCGGCCATCAGTTCCATGCGGTTGTTGGTCGTGTTGGGCTCGCCGCCCCACAATTCCTTTTCGTGGCCCCCCCCGGTCTGGAGCAGGGCGCCCCAGCCGCCGGGGCCGGGATTGCCCTTGCAGGCGCCGTCGGTGTGGATGATGACGTGATCGGTGGGACTCATGGTCGCGAAGACCTACAGCCTCCCTTGGCGCGGGGCCATCACTGCGCCTATATGCGCTGAAGATAAGTGACGGGATCGATGATCGGTCCGCGTGAGGAGAACGAGCCATGGGCTCCATGAGCATCTGGCACTGGGCCATCGTCATTGTCGTCGTCGCCGTCCTGTTCGGTGGACGCGGCAAGCTGTCCGGCATCATGGGCGACGCCGCCAAGGGCATCCGCGCCTTCAAGGACGGCCTGAAGGACGACGACAAGAAGGACGGCCCGCACGACGGCGTCAGCTCGCTGCCCCGCACCGATGCGGAAAAGGAAGAGCTGAAGCGCTAGTCGTCGTCTGTAAGGGCTGACGCATGGGCGGGCTCGGCCCCGGTATCGGGGGCTTCGAATTAGTGGTGATCGGCCTGGTGGCCCTGCTTGTGGTGGGGCCAAAGGATCTGCCTGTTCTGATGCGTCGCGTCGGCCAGATGGTCGCCAAGGCGCGCGCCATGGCCAACGAGTTCCGCTCCAGTTTCGACGAGATGGCGCGTCAGTCCGAACTGGACGACCTGCGCAAGGAGGTCGAGGCGCTGCGGAGCGGGCAGGGGGCCATGTATCCCCTGGGCGCAGACGCCGATGCGGCCTTCAAGGACATCAACGCCGGCCTGACCGGGCCGGGCGCGCCGGCCGCCCTGCCGGCGCCGAGCGCCGAGGCGCCGATCATGACGCCCGCAGCCGACGAATGGCCCGATGCCCCGCCCCTCGTCGAGCCGACGCCGACGATTGAGTCCAAGACGAAGCGCGCGACGGCGAAGACCGCCGCCAAGTCCGCCGTATCGGCAATGGCCGAGACTAAGCCCAAGCCGCGACCGAAGGCGAAGCCGAAGGCCGCGTCCACGGCCACGATCCCCGCGACCAAGACGCCCGCCAAGCCCCGGACCCCGCGCAAGAAGGCCGTCGAGCTTTGACTTTTTCCGATCGTGACGAGGCCGAGATCGAGGCGTCGCGCGCGCCGCTGATGGACCACCTGATCGAGCTCCGCAGCCGGTTGCTGATCTGCGTGATCGCCTTCGGCCTGGGCTTCATCCTGTGTTTCGCCTTCGCCAACCAGATCCAGATCGCCCTGATCAAACCCTATCAGGCGGCGGCGGCCATTCATGCGGGGGCCCTGGCGTCCGGCGGACACGCCAACCCGCTGGAGCTGATCGCGACCATGACCGGTCTGCGCCCCTATCCGCCCGGCAGCGCCGCCGTGGTGCAACTGATCGCCACCGCGCCGCTGGAGCAGCTGTTCACCAAGATGAAGATCGCGGCCTTCGGCGCGGCGGTCCTGACCTTCCCGGTCATCGCCTGGCAGATGTACCGGTTCGTCGCGCCGGGCCTGTACCGAAACGAGCGGGGCGCCTTCCTGCCGTTCCTGATCGCGGCGCCGGTGATGTTCTGCCTGGGCGGGGCGTTGGTCTATTATGTCATGCTGCCCTTCGTCATGCTGTTCTCGCTGGGTCAGCAGGTGGTCAGCGACGGGATTTCCGTGGCCCAGACAACGAAAATCTCGGACTATCTGAGCCTGGTGACCTCGCTGCTGCTCGCTTTTGGCCTGTGCTTCCAGCTGCCGGTCGTGACGACCCTGCTGGGTCTCGCCGGCATGATCAGTTCCAAGGCCATGGCGGCCGGGCGGCGCTATGCGATCGTCGCCGTGGTGGTGGTCGCCGCCGTGGTGACGCCGCCGGACCCCATCAGCCAGCTGATGCTCGCCGTGCCCCTGGTCATCCTCTACGAGGTCTCGATCTGGTGCGTGCGGCTGATCGAACTGCGCCGCAGGAAGGCGGATGACGAGGACGGGCTGGCCTCGGCCTGAGCCCCGTCGCTCTAGCCCCGCTTCTTGCCGTCCGCGTGATCGACGGGGCAGACCCGTCGTGAGCCGGTCTGGCGGAAGGGCGACAGTCTGAGCTTGGACTCATGGTCGGCCGGCCCGGCATGGCCCTCCGGATGCAGTCCGCGATAGTAGAGTTTCTGCCATTGATCGGCGGGGGCCGTAGGCTTGGTCTTCTTGACCCACTCCTGGAAGGCCAGCCGCGAGGCTCGCCAGGCGTCGAAGGTCTGCAGCATCTCGGGCTGGTCCTCCATCGGCCGCAACTCCGGCTTCAGCCGGTCCAGCACGCCGCGCGGGGTGGGGAAGAAGAAGCAGAAGGGCTCGTTTTCCTCGAACCGGATCCAGACGTCGGGGCGGGTGAAGCGCCAGTTCATGGTGAAGGTGTAGGGCGACCAGTCCGTCTCGATCACCCCGCCCATCGGGGCGATGCCGTCCTTCATGGCGTTGGGCGGGCCGCCGACCCACAGGTTCCAGCCTTCCGAGGTGCGCATGATGCCGTCGACGTGGAAGGTCAGGGTCCCGCTGCCGAACAGGGAGACCGGACCCCGCTTCGGGTCCGAGCCGGGATCGAGCACGATCTCGACCGAGCTGGCGTCGACGCCGCCGTGCCAGCGGGCCTTGAAGCCGCAGGGGCTGAGCATCTCCCAGCCGTGGGTGTTGGCGATGGCGAGGGGCAGGCAACGATAGGCGAAACTGTCGGGCGTCTCAGTCATCCAATCGCGCCTGGGCGAGGCCGGGGCCACGCGCGGGGCCCAGCCCTCGCGCACATAGCAGACCAGTTCGGTTTCGGCCGCGCGGACCGGGGCGCCCTTGGGACGCGCGGGAACAGACCCCTTGAGACGCTTGACCATTTCGAGCCTCGTATGCCGCCGATGCGGCCTTATGGCATGGGCGCCGGCGGCGTGTAAGCCGGCCGCGTCTGGGCCGGCCGCGTGACGCACGGAAAAGAAAAGCCCCGGACGGCGGACCGTCCGGGGCTTTCCTGAAGTCAGACTGCTGAAGGGATCAGCAGCTGTAGTACATGTCGAATTCGACGGGGTGCGGGTGCAGTTGCAGGCGCATCACCTCTTCCATCTTCAGCTCGATATAGCTGTCGATGAAGTCGTCATCCATGACGCCGCCCTTCTTGAGGAAGGCGCGGTCCTTGTCGAGGTTCTCGAGGGCTTCGCGCAGCGAGCCGGAGACCTCGGGGATCGAGCCGCGCTCTTCCGGCGGCAGGTCGTACAGGTTCTTGTCGGCGGGCGCGCCCGGATCGATGCGGTTCTCGATCCCGTCCAGACCCGCCATCAGCAAGGCGACGAAGGTCAGATAGGGGTTGCCCATCGGGTCGGGGAAGCGGGCTTCCAGACGCTTGGCCTTCGGCGACGACACGTGCGGGATGCGGATCGAGGCCGAACGGTTGCGGGCCGAATAGGCCAGTTTCACCGGGGCTTCGTAGCCGGGGACCAGACGCTTGTAGCTGTTGGTGGTCGAGTTGGCGAAGGCGTTGATGGCCTTGGCGTGCTTGATGATGCCGCCGATGTACCACAGGCATTCCTGCGACAGGCCGGCGTATTTGTCGCCGGCGAACTGGGGCTTGCCGTCCTTCCAGATCGACATGTGGACGTGCATGCCCGAACCGTTGTCGGCGAACATCGGCTTGGCCATGAAGGTCGCCGACTTGCCGTAGGCGGCGGCGACGTTGTGGATCACGTACTTATAGAGCTGCAGCCGGTCGGCCATGGTCAGCAGGTCCGAGAATTTCAGACCCAGTTCGTGCTGGGCCGGGGCCACCTCGTGGTGGTGCTTCTCGGGCTGGAGGCCCAGGTCGCGCATGACGCCCAGCATTTCGCCGCGCAGGTCCTGGCCGGAATCGACCGGGTTGACCGGGAAATAGCCGCCCTTGGGCCCAGGGCGGTGGCCCATGTTGCCCTCGGTGTATTCGGCGCCGGTGTTGGCCGGCAGCTCGGTCGAATCATACGAATAGGAGGTGTTGTGCGGCTGGGTCGACCAGCGCACGTCGTCGAAGATGAAGAACTCGGCTTCCGGGCCGAAATAGACCATGTCGCCCACGCCCGAGGACTGGACATAGGACAGGGCCTTCTTGGCCATCGAGCGGCTGTCGCGGTTGTAGGGTTCGCCGGTGTCCGGGTTCAGCACGTCGCAGAACAGGAACATCGTGGTCTGCTGGTAGAACGGGTCGATATAGGCCGTGGTCAGGTCCGGCTTCAGCAGCATGTCGGACTCGTTGATGGCCTTCCAGCCGGCGATGGACGAGCCGTCGAACATCGTGCCTTCGTTCAGGAAGTCCTCATCGACCAGGTCGATGTCGAAGGTGACGTGCTGCAGCTTGCCGCGGGTGTCGGTGAAGCGAACGTCGACATATTTGACGTCCTTCTCCTTGATCTCCTTGAGGATTTTGCTGGCGCTCATTCTCGGAAGTCCTGTTTCTTGGTCGTTGGGGAGGAACCGATCGATCAGCGCATGGACGCGCCGGCCGCCGGAGGAGGGGTACGCGAACTCAGACGGCCTGGGCCCCGGTCTCGCCGGTGCGGATACGGATCACCTCGGCGACGTCGGACACGAAAATCTTGCCGTCGCCGATCTTGCCGGTGCGGGCCGAGGTCTGAATGGCCTCGACGACCGCAGGGGCGAGATCGTCGGCGACGACCACCTCGATCTTGATCTTGGGCAGGAAGTCGATGACGTATTCGGCGCCGCGATACAGCTCCGAATGACCCTTCTGGCGGCCATATCCCTTGGCCTCCAACACAGTCATGCCTTGCACGCCGACGTCCTGGAGCGCCTCTTTGACGTCATCCAGCTTGAAAGGCTTGATGATGGCTTCAATCTTCTTCATGGCGACCCCTGAGCGGCGTGCGGAATGCAGCGGCGCTCGGGCGGGAATGGGACACATCAAGGCCGTTCAAAGCAAGCGGTTTTCGCAGAAAAGTCACGGATATTCGGAGCCCGGATGATAGAAACCAACGACCCGGCGATCTGGCGCAATTTTCTTCCGTGGCCGGGCGCGGAAACGCACAAGCATGCGCGGGGGCGCCTTGGGGTCGTCTCGGGTCGGGCGCACCAGACCGGGGCGGCGCGGCTGGCGGCGCGGGCCGGACTGCGGATCGGGGCCGGGGTGGTGCGTATCTACTGCCCCCCCGACGCGGTCGCTGTGATCGCCCCCGCCATCGAGGCCGTCATGCTGACCCCCTTCGCCTCGGCCGAGGCCCTGGCGCGCGAGGTCGAGGAGATGGACGCGGTCGTGGTGGGCCCGGCGGCGGGTCTGGACGAGGCGACCGTGGCCAATATCCAGGCCCTGGCGTCCAGCGGCGCCGCCCTGGTGATCGACGCCGACGGCCTGTCGGTGTTCAAGGGGCGCAGCGCCGAACTGTTCGCCCTGCTGGACCGCGATGATGTTCTCACCCCGCACGAGGGGGAGTTCGAACGCCTCTTCCCGGGTCTGCTTCACAGGGGGCGAGTGGCCGCCGCAGCCGAGGCGGCGGAGCGCGCCCAGGCCGTCGTGGTGCTGAAGGGCGCCGAGACTGTCATCGCCGCCCCGGACGGTCGTCTTCGCATCAATCGCAACGGGTCGCCCTGGCTGGCCACCGCGGGAACCGGCGACGTCCTGTCCGGGATGATCGGCGGTCTGATGGCCCAGCGCATGGACAGTTTCGACGCCGCCTGCGCCGCCGTGTGGATCCACGCCGACGCCGCCGACCGATTCGGACCGGGCCTGATCGCCGAGGACCTGAGCGAGACTTCGCCGGTCTCGCTCAGGGCGTTGTGGATGGCTGATCGCCAAGGGTGAGGGCGTCGTGGACGTCCTGCCCCTGACGAATTCTGAAAACCCCTCCGATCCCATTGTGGAACGCGTATTGGGAGCCTGCCCGGCCGCCACACCTGGATTGCGGGCTGTTTCAAAACGGGACTATCGGAAGACGCCTTCAGCGCCTATTGCAGACCCCCTGAGGTGAAAAGGGTCTGTATTACATATGAGTTTTGGCTCTGGGGCGGTCCTGCGGCCCGGCCAGTCGGCGCTCGCGGCGTCGTCGAAGGTCGGGCTGGGCACGGTGTTGCTTCTGGCGTCTGTGCAGTTCGCGGCCTTTGTGGATCGCGCTGTGCCGTCTGTCGTCGCTGGGGCGCTGAAGGGCGAGTTCGACCTGACCGACCGCCAGATCGGCGCTCTGCAGGGCCCGGCCTTCGCCCTGACCTATGCGGCGGCCATGCTGGCGGCGGGGCACTGGGGGCGGCGGATCGAGCCCTTCCGGCTGATGGCGCTTTGCGTGGCCGTCTGGACGGTCGGCGGCGCGGCCTTCGCTCTGGCCTCGAGTTATGAAGCCCTGATGGCGGCGCGGATGGTGCTGGGGGTCGGCCAGGCCGCCTTTGCACCTGCCGCTCTTATGATCCTTGGGTCGTCGAGCGTCGGCATGGGGCGCGCGCGCGCCGTTTCCATGTTCACAAGCGGGTCGGCCGCCGGGCGAAGCGGCAGCTTCTTTCTGGTGGGCGCAATTCTGTTGCTGGTCGGAGGGCAGACCGTGGCGGGCCTTTCACCCTGGCGCTCGGCCTCCCTGATTCCGATCCTCCTCAACCTCGGCCTGATCGGCGGCCTTCTCTGGAAGGCGCGGGGGCGTCGGATGGTTTCGGCGGAACCGACGCGGGGCCTGCGCACGGCCGTCAGTTGGCTCGCCGGGGACGGACGAGCGGTGTTCGGGCTTATGGGGGCAAGCGCCGGGTGCGTGCTGTCGATTCAGGCGGCGGGCGCCTGGATGCCGTCCATCCTTGCGCGCGCGCATGAACTCAGCAGCGGTCACGCCGCGATCGCGATCGGCGGCGTGGTGCTGGTCGCGGCTCCTGCGGGCCATTTGACGGCCGGATGGCTGTTGGGGCTCGAACGCATGAAGGCGTCGGGACCGGCGCCGGTCATAGCAGGCGCCTTGGCCGTTTCGGTGCTCGCCGCCTTCGGATTGATGACCACGACCTGGCTGCCGATGACGCTTGCATGCCTGAGTCTGCTGGTCGCGAGCAGCGGCATGGCCGCCGCGTCGGCGCTGATCGGATTGCAGCCGCTGACGCCTGATCCGATCCGCAGCGGGGTGAACGCCATCTTTCTGGCCGCCGTGTCCGTCGTCGGCGTCGGACTGGGGCCGTGGGTCACCGGCGTGGTCAGCGACCGGAATATCGATACGCGGTTCGGTCTTGCGACCAGCCTGGCGTGTGTCGTCATGGTTGTAGCCGCGGTCGTGATTCCCCTGGCGCTCTGGCAAGGCCGGCGCTGGATTTCTGGCCCAAATGCCCCTGGTTTTGGGTCTGAGCCCCCTCGGATGCCGGCGGCGTTTAATTCCCCAATCAGGCGAAATACATAAAAACCCTGAGGAAAATTATATCGTCCACAGCGATATACCCAAATCTGGCGACGCTTAATGTTTTCTTAACTGCAACAGTCCGGTCAGCGAGACGCCCGAACCTAGGGCGCCGCGGGGGGACGGGCATTGCACGCTATCCAGCACGCGAATGTCGGCGGTGAGCCGACGTGGATGCGCCGCCGTGCGCGACACCTAGCCGGTTACGCCGCCCTCGGTCTGGCGATCCTCGCCGTCCTCGCATCCGCAGCGCCTGCCGCCGCGCAGGACGCCGGCGTCGACATCACCGTCTCAGCCGTCATTCCAGGTCGGTGTGGTTTCAGCCGGATTGCGCCGACGCCTCTGCGCGGCGTCACCCCGGATCTTGAGACGGCCCAGACCTTCAGCGTCTCTCTGCCGCTCGACTGCAACACGCCTTTCGCCGTCGGCGTTCGGGGTGAAAAGGGCCGTCTGGTCAACACCACCGGCGCACCCGACGGGTCGGGATACGCCTTCGACAAGAGCTATGGCGTACGGCTGACGCTGGAAACCAGCGACGGCGACGTGCGCAGCGGTCGCTGCCTGTCCGACCAGATCGTGGCCGGTGGAAACTGCGACTTCGCATCGGACCAGCCGGGCAGGGGGTTGGGCTCAGGCTCAGGCATCGCGGCGCCGGGCGGCGTGACCCTGACCATCGACTGGCCGGACCAGTCCACGCTGAACCAGCGCCTCGCCGCGGGCGACTACAGCGACACCATTACTCTGGTCGTCGGAGCGCGCGCCTGATGCGCACGTCCTCGGCCGGATCGGCGCATCGCGCCCTATCGAATTCGTCGACCGCATACCGCGGGCGACGGAGCCCTCGACGGGCCTTCCGCCCGCTCGAAAACACGCCGGGCTTCTCCGGCGCTCAATCCAAGACGGAGACTACCCTATGAAGCGTATCGTTTTCGCGGCCTCGGCCGCTGCTCTCGCCCTGACCGCCGCCGGCGCCGCCTCGGCTCAAGACAGCCAATCCGTCGCGATCAACGCCTCGGTCGCCGCCAAGTGCGGCGTCTCGGCTCAAGCCACCACCGTGACCCTGGCCGGCGACCTGACCGACTCGGAAGCCAAGGTCCGCAGCGGCGTGACCACTGAAATCGCAGACGCCCTGAACGGCGCCCGCATCATCGCCTTCTGCAACGGCGTGAACAACTCGGTCACCGTCGACCGCGCCGTTCTGGCCCGCACTGGCGCCACCGGCAACGGCCTGACCGAGGGCGGCTTCGCCCAGTTCATCCGCTACAACCTGGACACCACGATCAACGGCCTGGCCCTGGACACCACCAGCACCGCCGGCGCCTCGAACGTGGCCCAGCGCTTCGGCGGCCACGTCAGCCTGAGCGACAGCAACACCCACGTTCGTTTCGCCCAAGCGGCGTCGAACGGCGGCGCTGTGGCGACGTCGGGCGGTTCGAGCGACATCGCGACCAACTGGGGTTCCAACACCGACCGTAGGCTGGCCGCTGGCGCCTACACCGGCTCGGTCAATGTGACCGTTGCTCCGGGCGCCTAAGCCCCAATAAGCGCCGACGTTCCCACGGGGCGTCGGCGTCCGTCGGACCGGTCCCCCCGCACAGGGCCGGTCCGACCCCCTTTGGATCCACCAGGTAGTTTCCCATGATGCCCGCCGCCGCCCGACGCCTCGTCGGAGTCCTTCTAACTGCTGCGGCCTTGCTGGCCTCGGGCATTCCCGCCACGGCGTTGAATGTTCAGCCGGTGATCATTGATCTCCTGTCTTCTGGCCGGCGCACCTCGACGGTGCTGACGCTCCAGAATACTTTTTCCACCACAGTTCCCGTCGAACTGACCGCCCGCCGGTTGGACGTCGTCGACGGCGAATTGCGCGAAACCGATGTCGAGGCCGAAGACCTTCTGGTCTTCCCGGCCCAGGCCACCGTGGAGCCGGGCCAGTCCCAGGCGTTCCGGATTCAGTGGGTCGGCGACCCCGAGATCCAGGCCAGCCAGCACTTCTTCGTCACGGTCGCCCAGTTGCCTGTCGTGCTGCCTGAAAATCAGAACGCGATTCAGGTGCTGTATAATTTCAAGGTTCTGGTCAGCGTCGGCGCGCCCGGAGCCGTGTCCGCCCTCGCAGTCCAATCGGTGGCGATCGAGACCGGCGAGGACGGCGTCGGCCGCCCTGTGCTCATGGTCAGCAACTCCGGCAACACCTATGGCTATGTCGGCAAGAACCGTCTGACCCTGGTGCAGCGCGCGCCGAATGGCGACGAGATCCTGCGCGAATCCTGGGAGCCCGAGCAACTGCAGCAACTGATGGGCCTGGGCCTGGTGCCTTCGGGCGCCACGCGCCGGCTGCCGATCAATATTCGCCTGCCGCAGCCGAATGGCGCGGTGACGGTCGAACTGACGCCGGTTCAGGATCGGTGATCGTGTGATCGACGCTCAACCGCCTTCCTATTATTCCGCCGCGTCAGAGGCGGCGTTCGAGGTGATCCAGACCGCACCCCCGTCGCCGGCGCTGAACCCTTCCGGCCGCGACGTCTACCTGGGCGGACCGCTGAAGGACGGCCCTTTCATCTTGGGCGAGATTTCTTACCTGCTGACCGCCGACGCGCGTATCCAGGTGGACCTCGATCCGCTTCTGGACCTGCTTCAGCCCGTGATTTCGCCCGCCTCCTGGCAGGCGCTGGCCAGCGCCTTGGCGGGCCGGCAGCGGGTCTCGACCGTCGAACTGACGGACCTCGGCTTTCCGATCGCCTATGATCCGGCCACCTTCGGTCTGACGCTGTCGATCAGCCCTGATGTGCGGCCCAGAACCAGCCTGAGCATTTCGGGGGGACGTGAACAGTTTCGCGGGCCCGTGGCCAAGCCCGCAAACCTTTCGGCCTATGTGACCACCTATCTGACGACCGACTATGTGCATGTGGGCGAAGACACCGGCTTCGGCACGCCCAGCCTGCTGATCGACAGCGCGGTCCGATTCCGGGGGGTCGTCCTCGAGAACGAAGCGACCCTGGAGGATTCGTTCATCCGCGAGGGTACGCGTCTGGTCTACGACGACGTCGCACGCACCGGGCGCTGGACGGCCGGTGATCTGAGACCCCAGGCGCGGGGTTTTTCGGGAGCCAGCCCTATCGCGGGCCTGTCGCTGGAGCGGGTCTACGCCGATCTCGATCCCCAACGGAACATCCAGCCGAGGGGCCAGCGGTCCTTCACCCTGGTACGGCCTTCGACGGTGGAGGTGTTCATAAACGGCCGCTCGGTTCAGCAGACGCGGCTGAACCCCGGCTCCTACGACGTCAGCGACTTTCCCTTCGCTCAGGGCGGCAATGACGTGCGGCTGGTGATCCGCGACGATGCGGGCGTCGAGAGCGTGTTCTCATTCTCCATCTTCTTCGACCGAAGCCTGCTTGCGGCCGGTTTGACGGAATTCGGCTTCTACGCGGGCACGCGAACCGACTTCGATCAGGGCGGCCGGAAATACTCGGGGGACGCGGCCGGGTCGGGCTTCTATCGGCGCGGCCTGACCGACGATCTGACGGCGGGCGCCAACTTCCAGGCCAGCGCACGCGGCGGCGTGGTGGGCGGTGAAATCGTCTGGGCGGCGCCGATCGGCACGATCGGCATGAATCTGGCTGGATCGTCCATCGCCGATATCGGCGAAGGCTATGCGTTGAACCTCAGCTTCGAACGCGTCTTCGGCGCCGACCGAAGCAGCGCCCGTTCCTTGAACGCCACGGTCCAAACCATCAGCGAATCCTTCGCCACGCCCGGCGTCGAACTGGCGGACAATCCCTTCGCCTATGAGGCCGGGGTCACCTATTCGCAGTCGATCGGCACGACCCAGTATGTGTCGGCGGACGTCTTCTATTCGGTAGGGCGGGGCGCACGAGAAGACCAGGCGTCGGCCCGCGCAAGCTACGGCTGGCGCGCCAGCGGCCGGCTGCTGTTCAACGCCGAGGCGAATTTCGAGAAGCGTCAGAACCGCACCGAGACCGGCATCCGGTTTGGCCTCACCTATCGCATGGGCTCCTACGCCAGCGCGACGGCGGAGGTCGACAGTCGCCGCAATCGGGCGCGTGTCGGGTACCAGACCTCGCGCGGACGGGGCGTCGGCTCCTGGAGCGCGGCGGCGAACCTGGACACGTCCGAAGACGCGGCCGGGGTCAACGGGTCGTTCACAGCCCTGCTGAACCGCGCCGAAATCGGCGGGTCCCATCTGACGTCGTTCAACGCCGACAGCGGCGAAATCTCGGATCAGCGGACTTCATTCCGGGCCGGGGGCGCGCTGGTCTATGCGGACGGCAAGATGGCCGTGTCGCGTCCGATCTACGACAGTTTCGCCCTGTTCGCGCCTCACGCCAGCCTGAACGATTCCCAAGTCTATGTGGAGCCCCGCGAGGGGAACTACACCGCGCGGTCCGGTCGGCTGGGCGGGGCCGTGACGCCTGAACTCAGCGCCTATTCGCCGCGCACGGTGATGTTCGACGTGCCGGACGCGCCCACCGGCTACGACATCGGCGCCGGCTCGGTGCAACTGCTGCCGCCCTACCGTTCCGGCTATCTGATCACCGTCGGTTCGGACTATTCGGTCTCGGCCACCGGCCAGCTTGTCCAGGCGGACGGCGGGCCGCTGAAGCTCCTGGTCGGCACGGCCTATGAGATGGCGCGACCGGATCAACCCGGCGTGCGCATGTTCACGAACAACTCCGGCCGCTTCGCCGTTCAGGGCCTTCGGCCGGGCCGTTGGCGGATCGAGGCCGGGGTCGACGGCGCGCAGACCTATATGATCGTCATTCCCGCTGGCGCGGACGGCCTGGTCCGTCTGGGCGTCATCACACCGGAGCCCCGCCCATGAAGATCGTTTTGCCGACCGGTCTCGCCGCGCTCGCCCTGATGTTCGCGCCCGCCGCCGCACAGGCCGGATGCGCAGGGTTCGAGTCGCAGGGAACGGGCCTGTCCGTTCGCTACGATCCGTTCTCGGGTGCGCCGATCAATCATGCATTCAACATCCGGGTCAGCCGGACCGATCCCTCCGTGACGGCCGTCCGCTTCATCCTGGTCGACCCTGACCCCCGGGGCGGTCGTTCGCAGTTCGGGGCGGGCGGGCCACAGGGTTACGATGTCGAGTGGGCGCGGGACTCTTCCCGGCCGGTGTTTTTCAGCGGCGCAGAACAGCCCAATGCGACCAATGGCGCCGTGGTCAGCTTCAAGGCCGGGCCTGCGGGCGACGTCGTCAACGAGAGTTTCCGGCTGATGGCGCCGGCCGGCCAGTCTGTGGGATCGGGAGACTATTACGAACCGCTCGAGGTTCGTTACGTCTGCTACTCGGGCGAGGAGCGGCTCGACGCGGCGGAGATTCAGCAGGCCGGCCGGGTCGCGCTGGACCTGGAGACGCCGGACATGATTTCGGCCTTTATCGGATCCGCAGGCATGCGACGGGGCGAGATCGACCTGGGCGTCCTGAATCCCGATCAGTCCTCCAGCGGAACCGTGGTCGTGACCGCGCAGTCGACCTCGCCCTACGAGTTGAGCGTGTCGTCGAAATGGGGCGTGCTGCGTCGTGGCGACGCGGATGCCGCCGGCCTTCGCTATTCGATGCGTCTGGGCGGAATTCCGGTCGAGGCGGGGGCGGCTCTGGTGTGCGACCGCACGCCGGCGCCGTCTGGCCGCAGCCATCCGCTGCAGGTCACGGTCAGCGGCGAGGACGTGTCCGCCCAGCCCGCCGGCGCCTACAGCGACGTTGTGACCCTGACCTTTTCTCCGCGGCTCGGGTTGTCGCCCGGCGCCGGCTGTTCGATCTAGAAGATCATGCCCTTGGCTTCGGCCCGGAGGCTCAGGCTCATGGCGTCCTGAGGCGACGACAGGATGATGCCGAGGTCGCGCTGGCGGAACGCCGGCTGATTGCTGTCGATGATGACCGTCTGGGTGGCCGTCGAGGAAAGCGGCACACGCTGGCCGTCGACCACGGCGAAGGCGTCGACCAGGCCGGCGGGATGGTTGAGGATCAGGCGATAACCCTCGACGTTGTTGCAGAGCTCGGTCATTCGGCCCAGGCCGGTTTCGCCGGTTTCGAAGGCGGGGATGACGGCCGCGCCGACCTCGACCCGGCAGATGGTTCGAGCTGTCGCTCGAATGCCGATCGAAACCCCGCCGGCGAGGGCAGGGGCGACGCCCAGCAGGGAGACGGCCGCTGCAAGCGTGGCCGTTTTCAGAATGTCAGAGCGCGAAACCATCAGGCGTCCTTCCAGGAGCGAGGCTTCACTTTTATCCGCTCCGCCTGAAAGTCACTTTAACCGGCGTGGTCAACGCCTGTTTACCTTACCTCGACCATCCAGGACGCCCAGCGCCGTTTGATCGTCTCCAGGCGACGCGTCGGGTCATCGACCATCTGGCGGTAGGCGGCAGGGGATAGGTCGAAGCGGGCGCGGAAACGGCTGCGCATGTCCGCCTCGTTGCGGAAGGCGTATCGGAGCGCCAGTTCGGCGAGCGGCGTGGTGTCGTCCGAGCGATCCAGCGTGGTGCGAACCGCCGCCAGCCGCCGGCTTTGAATGAAACTGTCGACGCCGCCGTGAGGGGCGAGCAGCCGGTATAGCGTGGCCCGGGAAACGCCGGTCTCCCTGGCGATGACGCCTGCATTGAGCCCGGGATCGCTGAGACCTCGCTCGATGATCCTCTGGATGGCCTCGCGGCGATCAAATTCCATCCGCCGTTTCGAAGCCGTGGCGCCGCCGCCTGTCGGGCCGACGGCGAGCCCCAGCAGATCCACAAAGGTCCGGGACACCGTCGGAAGCGCATCATGCTCGAGCGCGCCGGCCCGGCGACACAAGGAAAGAAGATAGTCCCCCAGCAGACCGGCCTGATCGGGGTCCAACACGCGGCCATGCAGGCCGTTGGCGGCGCCGGCCGCAGCCTCGATCAGATCACGGGCCACGCTGACCGTGATCAGACGTCCATCCGGGATCGTGGTTCGGGTCTGTCGGCGAAGATCCTGAAGCACCAGGTCGCCCGGGTGGGCCTGTTCGAAACCGCTGACCTCGCTGCCGACGAGGACGCCCTCGACCACCAGATGAACGACGAAATGGGAAAAGCCGTTGAGACCGACGCGCTGCGCCGGACGGGCGTGCCCGACGCCCGTCAGCCGGCGATCAAACAGGATGAGACGATCCAGGCGATGAGCCGTGACCTCAGCAGACACGGCCTGTCCGCTTGAGACCACGTCCGCGCCGCCGTCATAGAGGTTGCGATAGGTTTCGGCGGCTTCGGGCGGCGTCAGGCCTTGCGTCGAAAAGCTGAAGCTTTCGATCATGATCCGGCGTTGGCCCGTCGGGGGCTCCGCGTGCGGTCTGTCGAGAGCGATACTGTGCGCCCAACGGGCAAGATGAAAAGCGGGGAAATGAATCCCTGTTTGGTACGCGGCACTGACTATCCTGATCTCGGCGAGATGGTGATGCAGGATTGGCGCCATCCTCAGCAGACGAAGCGAATCCGATCCTCCAGTCTCAATCGTGAGATCAAGGGCGCAATACCCACACTTGGGGATGGGGCGTACTTATAGCCAAGCCAGACTATTAATCTCTGGTAAACCATGTCGCTCCCGATGACTTCTCGGCTCGTTGCGCTGGCAGGCGCCACGGGACGGGAGGATGAGGCTCCCTCTCTTCACCTGTCCCGTTGGTTCGCCAACCACGCCATCGCCTGCCTTTTCCTTTCCGCACAGACCCTGGAGGTGCTGGATGCGAACGCCGCAGCCATCCGCCTCGTCGATGCGTCTGATGAACTCGCGCTCAGCGGCGGCAAACTGGTGGTCCGGGGCAAGGCGGCGGCGGAACAGTTCCGCCGGTTCGTCTGCAGTCTCGACGGAGCCCCCGAGATCCACATGGTCGGCGATCACCACAGGCCGCTTCTCATGCGCGTGGAAAGGGTCGACGAGACCGATGTGATCGCCGTTCAGCTTTTCCCGATCGCCCAGGACGAGGATCAAAGCCTGTGGGCGAACATGGGCGTGATCTTCGGCCTGACGCCGTCGGAGGATCGTCTGATCAAGCTTCTGGTCGGCGGCGCCAATATCAAGACCCTGTCCGAAGATCTCGGCATCAGCGTCGAGACCGCACGGACGCACGTCCGGCGTTCCTATCTGAAGATCGGGGTGAGCAATCGCGAGCAATTGTTCGCCGCCGTCGCGCCCTACCGGCTCAAGGGTTGATCGTCGCGCCGCCTTGGAACTGAACGGCGCATCCTCTTGAGCCGGCGCGTGGTGTTGATTGTCACAGTCGAGTTCTAAGCCCGGCGGAAGCAGCGCTGATGACGGCGCTGTCGTCTTCACGCTCGCCTGAACCGCACGTATTTCAAGCAGGCGGGTTCGACCGTTCCAAGTTAAACGGGGATCACCCATGCCCAAGATCGACCGCCGCGGCCTGTTGGCCGGCCTGACCGCCGCCGCCGCCTTTCCCTCGCTGGCGCGGGCCCTGAGCATCGCGCCGAAGGTGCGGACGGGTACGATCCAGGACGTCGAACATGTGGTCATCCTGATGCAGGAGAACCGCTCCTTCGATCATTATTTCGGCACGATGAACGGGGTGCGGGGCTTCTCCGATCCTCATCCGGCCCCTGCGCCCGGCGTCGACGGCCGCGCGCGCGACGTGCTGCTTCAACATGACGGCGGCGGCGAGGGGCCGGCCTGGCTGGCGCCCTTCCCGTTGAACACGCGTCAGACCTTCGCCCATATGCGGGTCGAGGGCACGCCGCACAGTTGGCCCGACGCCCAGGCGGCCTGGGACGACGGGCGGATGGGCCGCTGGCCCGAGGCCAAGCACGCCCATTCGATGGGCTATTATGAGCGCGCCGACATTCCGTTCCAGTACGCCATGGCCGACGCCTTCACCCTGTGCGACGCCTATTTCTGTTCGCTTCAGACCGGCACCAATCCGAACCGCGTCATGCTGTGGTCGGGTTGTAACGACGGGTCGGGTGAGCGCGGCGGTCCCTGTATCGGCAATTCGCACGACACCCTGCCGGGCGAGGGCGAGGCCATGGAGCCCTATCGCTGGACCACCTATGTCGAGCGGCTGCAGGCGGCGGGCATCGACTGGCGCATCTATCAGGACATGGCCGACAACTTCACCGACAACCCCCTGGTCGGGTTCGAGGCCTTCCAGAAGGCGGTCGCCGGGGCGCCGGGGTCCGATCCGGCCCTGGTCGAGCGGGGCCTGACCACGCGGGCGCTGGACGGGCTGAAGGCCGATGTCCTGGCCGGACGTCTCCCCCAGGTCTCCTATGTCATCGCCACCGCCAGCGGCTCGGAACACCCCGGCCCGTCCAGCCCGGCCCAGGGCGCGGACTATACGGCCCAGGTGATCGACGCCCTGACCGCCGACCCCGAGGTCTGGGCGCGCACGGTCCTGCTGGTCAATTTCGACGAGAACGACGGCTTCTTCGACCATGTGCCGCCGCCGGCGCCGCCGTCGCGCGATGCGGCGGGCGGACTGAAGGGCGGCTCGACCGTCGATCTGGCGGGCGAATATCACCTTCAGCCCAGCCCCGCCGACGCGCGTCTGGACCTGCCGGAATACCGCGGCCGTCCCTACGGTCTGGGGCCGCGGGTGCCCATGTATGTGCTGTCGCCCTGGAGCCGGGGCGGTCGGGTCAATTCCGAGGTGTTCGACCACACCTCGGTGATCCGGTTCCTGGAGGCCCGTTTCGGGGTCATGGAGCCCAATATTTCGCCCTGGCGGCGCGCAGTGTGCGGCGACCTGACGTCCTGCCTCGACTTCTCCGGCGTGGACGCCCGGCCCGTGCCTCTGCCGGCGACCCAGGCGGACGCCGCCCGCGCCGCCGCCCTGGACGGCCGCACCACCCCGCCGACCCCCGCCGAACCGTCGCGCCCGCACCAGGTCGCCGGCTTCCGCCCGGCCTGTCCCAGCGTCTACGCCCTGGAATGCGAGCGGGAGACGTCAGGCGACCGGGTGCGGTTGAGCTTCGTCAACACGGGCAACCGCGCGGCGGTCTTTCATGTCTATGATCGGATGAACCTGGAGGCCGGGCCGCGCCGCTACACGGTCGAAGGCGGCCAACGGCTTCAGGACGACTGGAGCACGGCCGGCGGCGTCGATCTGCAGGTCATGGGGCCGGACGGCTTCCACCGACGGTTCGTCGGCGCGGGGGACGAAGCCGTGTCCGCGCGCCTGGACTGGCGCGGCGCGGCGCCCGTTCTGGTCCTGACAGGCAGGGGCGCGGCGGAGGTGACGACCGGCGCAAGCGTTCGATCCCTCGCCGTCGACGGCGAACACCGGATGGATCTCGCCTGGGACGACGCCAACCATCGCTATGATATTGCGGTCGAAGCTGCGGGTTGGCGAAGCGAGTTCGCCGGGCGCGGGTGATCAATACAAAAGAAAAGGGGCGGCGCGCTGATGCGACGCCGCCCCGACACGGTTTCCGCCCGGATCAGAAGCGGTAGGCGACGCCGACCCGCAGGTTGCGACCGGGCAGAGGCGCGATGTCCTTGAGGAAGGACACGTGTTCGCGGGCTTCCTCGTCGGTCAGGTTGCGCGCCTCGGCGAAGACCGTGACGTTTCGATCCGTCAGCGGACGCCAGGCTGCGGCCAGGTTCAGCAGGGTGTAGTCGTCGGTCGGCAGTTCGTATTCGTTCGCGACCCGGTCCTGTTCCCCGACATGGCGCACCTCGACGCTGGCGTCGAACGGCGTGGAGGTCCAGGCGACGCGGCCGGTCAGGGAATAGGGCGGAATACGCGCCGCCGGACCCAGGTCCGTCTGGGCGTGGACAAAGTCGGCGGCGGCTTCCAGCGACAGTTTGCGGTCGCCGTTCTGCCAGGCCGTGTAGGAGCCTTCGGCTTCGAAACCATAGAAGCGGGCGTCGGTCTGGACGAACTGATAGACTGGGAATTCCTCGTTCTCTTCCTCGAACAGGAAGGTTTCGCCGGTGGCCCGCTCGTCGATGAAGCCGTCGTACCAGGAGTGGTAGACGTGCAGGTCGCCTGTGAACCGGCCGCGATCATAGTGCGCGGTGGCTTCGAGCGTATTGACCTTTTCGCTGTTCAGATTGACGTCGCCGGTCTCGTAGGCGGCGGTGGCGATGTGCACCCCGTCGGCGAATAGCTCCACCTCGCTGGGCGCGCGTTCGTTGTGCGCCAGGCTCAGGCCCAGGAACAGGCCGGGCGCGGGCCGCAGGAAGGCGGCGGCCGAGGCCGACCAGTTGTCGAACGTGCGATCCACCTGGCGGTCTTCGCCGATCGGCGTGGCGCTCAGTTCGCGACGATCATAACGCAGGCCGCCCTCGAAGCCGTAACCCTGGCGGTCCAGACGCTGGACCGTGTAGACGCCCAGTTCGTCGATGTCGGTCGTCGGAACGAAGGCTTCCTCGCCGATGGCCTGGAAGTTGCGCGAAAGGGATTGCACCCCGACCGCGCCGTTCCAGTCGCCGCGCGTGCGTTGCACCAGGTCGGCGCGGCCTTCCCAGCCGTCCGAGTTGAAGACCGTGCCGGGCTCGCCGACATCCTCAAACTCGGTGTGGGTGTAGTCCGCGTGGCCGTAGGATCCGCGCAAGGCCGAGAAGGGGCCGTCGTCGAAGCGATATTCGCCCCGAACATCATAGCGTTCCTGGTTCAGCTTGATGAAGACGGTCTCCTCGGCGACCGTGCCGTATTCACTATCGGTATTCTTGTAGGAGGCGCCCAGGAATCCCTTGTCGCCGATATAGGAACCGCCGACGCCCCAGGCCTCCAGATCCGAATAACTGTTGGGCTGGGATCCGCCTTCGCCCCGTTCCACGCCGTCGGCTGCGGCCTTGCGGGCGGACAGGGCCGGGGCGGGAATGTCGTAATCGTCCGACTTGCGCTTCACGCCATCGATGTTGAAGGCGAAATTGCCGCTGCCGAGGGTGACGCGGCCGAACGCGCTGCGGCCGTCGTCGACGCTGGACGCCTGGGTGGAGACGACGCCTGACATCCCGCCCTCGGGAATGGACGTGGGGATGCGTTCGTCGATGACATTGACCACGCCGCCGATGGCCGATCCGCCATACACCAGCGTCGCCGGCCCGCGGATGATTTCGATGCGGCTGGCCTCGGCCGGGTCGGTGGCTACGGCGTGGTCGGGCGAGACCGAGCTGGCGTCGATCAAGCCGATGCCGTTGGTCAACACCTGCACGCGGGGGCCGGAGAGACCGCGAATGACCGGGCGGCTCGCGCCGGGGGCGAAGTCGGTCGAACGGATGCCGGGGCGAGTGCTGACCAGATCGCCCAGAGACACGGCCGGCGCGGTGGCCAGGGTCTGGGCGTCGATCACGTCTGTGGCGATCGTCGTGGCGCGCTGGCTTATGCCATAGGGCGCGCCGGTGACGATGATGTCGTCAAGATCGACGGGCTTGGGGGCGGTCTGGGTGGGGGCGGTCTGGGCCGAAGCGGCGCCCGCGAGCAAGGCGGAGGCGGCGGCTCCAAGCAGCAAGGAGCGGGAGGAGGAAGTCAGACGCATGAGAAATCTTTCACCGGAGGGTGATGTAGTTATGAGATAACATCACACTTGGTCAAGACTGTCGCAGCCCCGCGCGTTTCATCCTCAAGGCCTGTGGCGGATGGGAGACTGTGATCGGTGACCTGGAACGGTCAGGTCCCATGAAGGGTCAGCCCCGCTCGGCCCACTTCAACAGGGGAATGAGCGGCAGGCCCCAGGCTGTGCCGCCGACGCCGAAGAACAGGAAGTCGATCCAGGGGGAGGCTGGCAGAAGCCCGCGCAGGGCGATCAGGCCCCAGACCCAGAAGATCAAAAAAACCAGCACGCCGACCGCCGCGACGAATCGGCGCGCACGGGGCGGCATCAGCGCTTGTTCCGGAACAGGAAGAAGGCGACCAGGCAGACGCCGGAGCCGATCAGGGCCCAGGGCACCCAGGCCCAGCTGTCCATGGTGCTGACGGCGAAAACCCGCACCGCCAGGAACCAGCCGCAGGCCAGGCCCACGCCGGACACCAGGCTGGTTCCGCCAAAGCCACGGCGGCCGGTGAGCAGATCGGCGATCCAGGCCAGCAGAAGTCCGCCCAGCACGGCGGCGACGATGTCGGCGTATTCCAACCCTGATCTCCTGCGGCGTCAGCGCCGTTAACTCAATCCGACTCGATCTTGTCGCGTCGGGCGGGCATACCGCCACGGTCGCGATTTGGTCACGGTCGAGCGCGACACCATATCCGGGTCAGTGTCGGGCGTCGAATGAACCGTTTCGGAAATCCAGATCGCAATCGCGCCGTCGCCGTGTGGCTGTTCGCCACGGCGGCCGTCGTCTTCCTGATGGTGGTGGTCGGCGGCATCACCCGCCTGACCGGATCGGGTCTGTCGATCACGGAATGGCAGCCCATCATGGGCGCGGTTCCGCCGCTGAACGACGCCCAGTGGGCCGAGGCCTTCGACAAGTACAAACAGATTCCCCAGTACGCCCAGATCAACGCCGGCATGAGCCTGGGCGAATTCCAGGGCATCTTCTGGTGGGAATGGCTGCACCGCCTGATCGGGCGTGTGGTCGGCCTGGTGTTCGCCCTGCCGCTGGTCTTCTTCCTGGCGTGCAGGATGTCGCCGCAGCGTTCGGTCCTGCGGCAATGGGCCATGCCCGACCGGCTGATTTGGCGCTGCGTGTTGCTGCTGGCCCTGGGCGGGCTTCAGGGGCTGATCGGCTGGTGGATGGTGTCCAGCGGCCTGTCGGAGCGGGTCAGCGTCGCGCCCGAGCGTCTGGCGACCCACCTGGGCCTGGCCTTCGTTCTGTTCGCCGCCCTGATCTGGACCGGGCTTGAGGCCTGGAACGGCGAGGATCACGGGCGCGCGCCGGGCGGATGGGCGCGCGGTGCCGGGATTCTGCTGGGCGTGGTCTTCGTCCAGTGTCTGCTGGGCGCCCTGGTCGCGGGCGGTCACGCGGGACTGGTCTATACCGACTGGCCGCTGATGGACGGGGCGATCCTGCCGCCGGCCGACTGGAGCCTGGGCGCCGGGGCCTTCCTGCATGACAAGGCCCTGATTCAGTTCAATCACCGGCTTGTGGCCTATGGGCTGCTGATCGCCGTCAGCATCTACGCCTTCCAGGCCTGGCGCTGGCGCGTGGCCGAAGGAATGGGGCTGGCGGCCTTTGTCCTGGCCGCCGTGGTCTGGCTTCAGGCCGTGCTGGGGATCGTCACCCTGATGCACGCCGTGCCGGTATGGCTGGGCGTGCTGCACCAGGCCGGGGCCGCCGTCGTCCTGGCTGTGGCGACGGCGAACCTTTGGCTGGTGCTGCGGGCTCAGCCCCGGATTTTCATGTCCGGACCGAGGACCATGGGCCTCTGATCGCCAGGGTCATGCCCGGGTACATGATGTTGACGAACAGCACCTCGCCGTCGGGCGAGAAACAGGCGCCCGCGAACTCGGAGTTGCCGGTGAAGACGTTGCGCCCGATCGTATAGACCTTGCCGTCCGGGGTGACGCCCTTCAGGTGGTTGCGGACGTCGGTGGAGTAGTTGTCCTCGCACAGGATCAGATGGCCCCACGGCGCGACGGTGATATTGTCGGCCATGTTCATGGTCTTCAGGTCCGTGCTTTCCACGAACAACTGGAGCCTATCCGCGGCGCCGTTCAGGCCCGGAACCAGCCGCATGACCTGGCCGCGATGGATCGGCCCGCCCGAGGTGGCGGTGAAGTACATTTCATTGTCGCCCCACCACACGCCTTCGCCGCGCGCCACCAGGGCCGCGCCCGCGGCGTGGCCGCGTTTGGCCAGGTCGCCGTTCGGGGATTCGACGTCGTCCAGGTCGATCCATTCGATCTCGCGCCAGTCGCCGACCTCCCACGTGCGGGCGTCATGGTTGCGGGTGTCCGCCGCGGGGACGCCCTTCCAGGCCAGGGCCTGAAGCTTGCCGCCCCGGACCAGTTCGCCGGGCGTGTTGGGAATGAAGCGGTAGAAGAGGCCGGTGTGATCGTCCTCGGTCAGATAGACCATGCCGGTGCGCGGATCGATGCAGACGGCCTCGTGATCGAACCGGCCCATGGCCTTCAGCGGCACGGGATCCACCAGGCCGGTGGCTGTCGCCGGCACTTCGAACACCCAGCCGTGGTTCTTGGCCACGTCCGCGTCGGCCGGCGTTTCAAGGGTTTCCTCGCAGCTGAGCCAGCTGCCCCAGGGCGTCGGGCCGCCGCAGCAGTTGGTCGAGGTGCCGGCCAGGGTCAGGTGCTGGCTGACCTTCTGGCGGGTTTGAAGATCATAGATGATTGTGGAGCATCCGCCGGGCAGGGGGCGGCCGTCCTTGTAGGTGTCATAGGCCTTGGCCGCATCCAGCAGACCGAGACGTTCTTCATGCAGACCGCCTGGGCCCAGATTGCGGTGCAGGCCGGAAGAACCCTTCAGCTCGTGATTGACCACCAGGGCGACCCTAGATCCTTCCAGCGGGAAACAGGCCATGCCGTCGGGTTGACCCGGCACGAACAGTCCGTCGTCCATGGTGTCGCCGCCTTGGACCACCACTTGGTAGGAGAAGCCCTCGGGCAGATCGAGCAGTCGGTTCGGATCGGTGATCAGCGGGCCATAGCCGTGAACCTCGTTGACATAGGTTTCTTCGCCGGCGGTCTGGGCGGAGGCGTGGCGGGCCAGTCCTGCAAAGGCGAGGGCGGCGCTCGAGGCGATCAGGCCGCGACGGTGAAGATTCATAAGGAGGCTCCGAAGGGTTTGGTCCCCGATGACTGCAAATGGCTATGGTTTGATGACGAACGCCGTTAATTTGTAACGGAGAGACGGCTCGTTTCGACGGGTATTTTAATACCGTATATAGAATATCGCTTCAAAACAGTAGTTTGCGCCACATGTCGCGCTTTTCGACGCGTTGACGCGGCGTATCGTCTCCTGTATCAGCGCGCCTTCATTCGGTTCCCTCGGGGGCCGGACCCGATTTTCGTCTCCAGGAACCCCCTCAATGCTGAAGAGCACCACGGCTTCGTTGAAGCCGGCCGAGGTCGAGAAGAAATGGATCCACATCGACGCCGAAGGCGTCGTGGTGGGCCGTCTCGCGACCTTCATCGCCAACCGTCTGCGCGGCAAGCACCGCGGCGACTACACCCCGCACGTTGACTGCGGCGACTATGTCGTCGTCACCAACGTCGACAAGGTGGTGTTCACCGGCAAGAAGTCGACCGACAAGGTCTATTATCGCCACACCGGCCACCCGGGCGGCGTCAAGTCGACGACCCCGGAGAAGGTTCTGGGCGGTCGCTTCCCCGAGCGCGTGCTCGAGAAGGCCGTCGAGCGCATGCTGCCGAAGGAAAGCCCGCTGGCCCGCAAGCAGATGACGCACCTGCGCCTGTTCGCCGGCGGCGCGCACGAACATGAAGCCCAGCAACCGGAAACGATCGACTTCAAGTCGGCGTCGCCCAAGAACACCCGGAGCGTCTGAGCATGACCGACGTGACCAACACCGAAGCCGCCACCGGTTTCGACGCCCTGAAGGGCCTGAGCTCTTCGGTCGAGAACGACGCCCCCGTCTATGTCCAGAAGCTGGACGCCCAGGGCCGCGCCTATTCGACCGGCAAGCGCAAGAACGCCATCGCCCGCGTCTGGGTGAAGCCCGGCACCGGCAAGATCACCATCAACGGCAAGGACCAAGAGCAGTATTTCGCTCGTCCCGTGCTGCGCATGATGATCGCCCAGCCGCTGACCGTCTCGGACCGCGCCACCCAGTATGACGTCGTCTGCACCGTCGAAGGTTCGGGCCTGTCCGGCCAGGCCGGCGCCATCCGCCACGGCCTCTCGCACGCCCTGACGCATTTCGAACCGGAACTGCGCAAGGTCCTGAAGCCGCACGGCTTCCTGACCCGCGACAGCCGCGTCGTCGAGCGCAAGAAGTACGGCCGCGCCAAGGCTCGCCGTTCGTTCCAGTTCTCGAAGCGCTAATCGCGTTCACGCGGTTTGGATTTGGGGCGCTTCGGGGAGACCCGGAGCGCCCTTTTTCTTGTCTATCTTCTCCCGCATGGGGGAAGGGTCAGGAGCAGCCTATGACCCACACCATCTTCATCGACGGCGAAGCCGGCACCACGGGCCTCGAAATCCGCGAGCGGCTGGAGGCGCGCTCGGATCTGGAGCTGATCCTGCTGGGCGACCGTCGGCGCGACGTCGAGGCGCGGCGCGAGGCCCTGAACAGCGCCGATGCGGTGATCCTGTGCCTGCCGGACGACGCGGCGCGCGAGGCGGTGGCCATGGTCGAGAACCCGTCGGTCAAGGTGATCGACGCCTCGACCGCCTATCGGGTCGCGCCGGGCTGGGCCTATGGCTTCCCCGAAATGGACGCAGGCCAGCGCGATCTGATCGCGCGGTCGCAATTCGTGTCCAACCCTGGCTGCTATCCGACCGGCTTCATCGGCCTGATGCGGCCGCTGGTGAAGGCGGGCCTGGTTCCGGCCGGCCATCCGGTCACGGTCAATGCGGTCTCGGGCTATTCCGGCGGCGGCAAGGCCATGATCGCCGAATTCGAAGCGGAAGGCGCTGCAACCGCCTATCGCGCCTATGGTCTGTCGCTGAAGCACAAGCATGTGCCGGAGATGACGAAACACACGGGGCTGAGCCGCGAGGTGCTGTTCGCCCCCGCAGTGGGGAATTACCGCCAGGGCATGCTGGTCGAGGTTCCGCTGCACCTGGCCGCCCTCCCGGAAACCCCGTCGGTCGAGCGGATCCACGGCGCCCTGGTCGAGGCTTATGACGGCCAGTATTTCGTCGAGGTGGCCGATCTGGACGAGACCGAGGCCATGACCGGTCTGGAGCCCGAGGGGCTGAACAGCACCAACCGCCTGCGTCTGCATGTGTTCGGCGACCGATCCGGCGAACAGGCGCGTCTGATCGCTCTGCTGGACAACCTGGGCAAGGGGGCCTCGGGCGCGGCGGTGCAGAACCTCAACATCCTGCTGGGCCTGGATGAGGCGACCGGTCTGATCTGAAACCCTGATCGGGAGAAGAAACGAGGCGAGAAACCTTTCCCCTCGTCCCGTCGTACTGGGTGGCATGACCCAGTCCCCGATCCTCCATCGACGCGGCCTTCTGGCAGGCGCCGGCGCGCTGGCCCTGGCCGCCTGTTCGCCCGAACCGTCCCAGGCGGGGCAGGGGGCCTACGCCGCCTCGCTCTATCGTCGCGTGTCGGACGCCGACTGGCGACGGCGGCTCGGCGACGCGGCCTGGCGCGTGATGCGTCACGAGGACACCGAACGCCCCTACACCAGTCCGCTGAACGACGAACATCGCCGTGGGACCTTCGTCTGCAAGGGGTGCGACCTGGCGCTGTTCCGCTCGAACTGGAAGTTTGACTCCCACACCGGCTGGCCCAGCTTCTATCAGGTCATCGCCGCCAACATCGGCCGCAAGCGCGACCTGGCCATCGGCATTCCCCGCACCGAATACCACTGCGCCCGCTGCCTGGGGCATCAGGGGCATGTGTTCAACGACGGACCGCGGCCCACAGGCCTGCGCTATTGCAACAACGGCGTGGCGCTGAAGTTCGTGGCCGCCTAGCCGCGATTGGCGCGTACAGCCGAATCGACCGTCACCCCGAACCAGACCGCCGCAATGATGATCAGCAGGCCGTAGTCGTGGCCCGGCAGGAAGACCGGGGCGACGGCGGCGGCGATGACCAGCGCGGGAAACAGGCCGGCCCAGGCGGCGGTTCCGGGCGAGGCCGCACGGATGACCGGCTGCGGCGTCGGGCGGTTCATCCGGCGGGCCATCCAGCCGTTCAGGGCGACGAACAGGACCGAACAGACGACGGCGCTGATCATATATTTCGCCGTATTGCCCGGCTCGCCGAAGGTGGCCGCCGTCATGATCAGCAGGATCAGGGCGACGCCCGTGCTGACGGCCAGCAGGATATTGGGTTCGATACGGTTCAAGACTTCACTTTCACATACAGACCCGGCGCCGGCGCCAGGGGCGGGAGCGGACCCTTAGCAGGGTCGCGCGCCGGAATCCTGGACCCCGAACGATCATGCAGCCAGCCGGCCCAGTGGTCCCACCAGCTGCCCGGATGTTCGACGGCCCCGGCCTGCCACTCGGCCAGGGTCCCGGGCAGGGCGGGGTTGGTCCAGTGCTGGTATTTCCGCGCCGCCGGGGCGTTGATCACCCCGGCGATATGGCCGGACCCGGCCAGGGTGAAGGTCACGTCCGGGCTGCCGAACAGACGGGCCGAGCGATAGACCGAGTTCATCGGGGCGATGTGATCCTCGCGGCTGGCCTGGAAATACAGGGGGATGGCGACCTTCGACAGGTCCGCCGTCAGGCCGCCGATCTCGAACACGCCGCGCGCCAGGGCGTTGGCGCCGTACATCTGGCGCAGATAGGCCAGGTGCAGGGTCTTGGGCATCCGGGTCTGGTCGGCGTTCCAGAACAGCAGGTCGAAGGCCGGCGGATCCTTGCCCAGCAGATAGTTGCTGATGAAGAAGGACCAGATCAGGTCGTTGGAGCGCAGGGCGTTGAAGGTGTCGGCCATGGCGGCGCCGGGCAGGACCCCGCCGGCGGCGTCCATCTGGCGTTCGATCTCGGCGATCCAGTGTTCGTCGGTGAACAGCAGCAGATCGCCGGCCTCGGCGAAGTCGTGCTGGGCGGCGAAGAAGGTGGCGGCGGCGACGCGCGTGTCGCCCTTCGCCGCCATATGGGCCAGGGCTGCGCCCAGCAGGGTGCCGCCGATGCAATAGCCGACCGCGTTCAGCCGGTCTGCGCCGGTCTGCTCCAGCGTCTTGTCGATGGCGCGATAGACGCCTTTTTCGAGATAGTCGTCGAAGCCGAGGCCCGCCTTGTCGAGGCCCGGATTGACCCAGGAACAGACGAAGACGGTGAAGCCCTGGGCCGACAGCCAGCGGATCATCGAATTGGTCGGCTGGAGGTCGAGAATATAGAATTTGTTGATCCAGGGCGGGAAGATCAGCAGGGGGATCTGATGCTGGGTCTCGGTCGCCGCATCGTACTGGATCAGTTCGAACAGATCGTCGCGCCACACCACCTGGCCCGGCGCGGTGGCGACGTTCTCGCCGACGACGAACTTGCCGTCGTCGGCCTGGCTGATGCGCAGCGAACCGCCGCCGCGTTCCAGATCGGCGGCGAAATTCTGCATCCCCTTCACCAGGGATTCACCGCTGGTCTCGGCCAGGGCCTTCAGGGCCACCGGGTTGGAGGCCAGGAAGTTGGACGGCGAGAAGGCGTCGGTCAGCAGGCGGGTGAAGAACTGGGCGCGCTGCTTGACCGCCGGATCGACGTCCTCGACCCCCGCGATCAGCCCGTTCATCCAGTCCGAGGTCAGCAGATAGGAGCGGCGCATCATGTCGAACATCGGATTGTCCGACCAGGCGGGATCCTTGAACCGCTTGTCGACGGGGGCGGGCGGCATCGGCTCGCCGGCCGCCTGACGCGCCGTGCCGGTCCACAGGTCCATATAGCGGCTGAACAGGTCGGCCTGGGCCTGGAAGAGCTTTTCGGGACGGGAGGCCAGGCTGCTCATGATCGAGGTCATGGCGGGGGCGACATGGAACGGGTCGGGCGACAGGGCGGCGGGGCGGTCCGCCTGGAACAGGGCGGCCTCGGCGAGCGCGCTCTGGGCCATCATGGCCGCCTTGGCCAGGTTCATCGACAGGGTTTCGAGCAGTTGGGCCTGGTCGGCGCCGGGGAAGGGGGCAGGGGCGGGTTCAGCAGGCGTCTCGGCGGAAGGAGCGGCGTCCGACGAGTCGATCCTGGGATCAGGCGCCGGAGTCCTGGCGCGGGGCGGGCGGGGCTTGGCCGAGGTCGGGCGACCGGGCTTGCGCGGCGTCTTGGCGACCGGGGCGTCGTCAAGCGCCATGGGCCCGGGCGTCTTGGCCGCTGCGGGTTTGGACGCCGCCGACTTGGACACCGCTGACTTGGACGCGCCGGGCTTGGCCTTCCGGGCGTCGCCCTTTGGAGCGGGCTGGGACGTCGGGGTCTTGTTCTTCGGAGCTTGGGCCATGAATTTCCTTCGCCTTCCTGGGTGCGGAGGGCCGGTTCGACGCCTCGCCCTTCCGCACGAAGCGATGATGGCATAAGACCGACCCCGACATGAACGCGCACTTTCGAAAAAGAACGGGGCTGACGGCTTCGTTGCTCTGCCTGGCGACGCTGTCGGCGTCTCTGGGGGCCTGTGCGCGCGCGTTTGCGCCGAGCACCGATCCGACGTCGCCGATCGCGCCGCGGGTTCAGGCCCTGGTTGACGCCAATCGCCATTATCCCAGTTGGGAGAACTTCCCCGCCGCGCCGGCCGATCTGCCGCAGGCGGCCCAGGTGGCCGCCCGGGTCCAGGCTCTGGAAGGCCAGGGCGGGGCCTTGGACGGCGAGGTGGCGCGGATCGACTGGACGCTGGGCGACGCCGAAACCCTGGCCGCCGAGACCCGCGCCCAGGTCGGAGCTGTTCCCGTGTCGCCGGATGCGGCCCGCACCGAGGCCGAGATCGACGCCTTCGCCCAAAGCCTGCGGGATCGCGCCAAGGCCCCGCCGCCGATTGATCGGCGTCCGATTGAATGAGCTTGTCGCCGGGGCTCGAGAATCCCCGGATGATGCGACGATGGCGGACGACGGCGGCTTCAAGATCGATAACGCATTTCTGGGTGTGACCCAGTCCCTGTCCGGTCGGGCCTGGCGTCAGCGCCCGGCCGAGGCCGCGACCATCCGCGCCCATATGCAGGGTCTGGGCCTGGAGGAGCCGCTGGCGCGGGCCCTGGCCTCGCGCGGCGTGCGGGCCGACCAGGGCGCCGACTTCCTGACCCCGACCCTGCGCGCCCTGTTTCCCGATCCGTCCAGCTTCATGGACATGGACGCCGCCGCCGAGGCCTTGCTGGATGCGTTCCAGGCCAAGTCTCAGGTTCACATCTTCGCCGACTATGATGTGGACGGCGCCTCCAGCGCGGCCCTGTTGGTGCGCTGGTTCCGGGCCATGGGGGCGGACCTGCCCATCTATGTTCCTGACCGGCTGACCGAGGGCTATGGCCCCAGCGCCAAGGCCTTCGACACCCTGAAGGCGGCCGGCGCCGACCTGGTGGTGACGGTCGATTGCGGCGCGGCGGCGAACGAGGCCCTGGCCCATGCGGCGGCCATCGACTTGAACGTCGTCGTCATCGACCACCATCTGATGCGCAGCGAACCGCCCAGGGCGCTGGCGGTCGTCAATCCGAATCGGCCGGGCTGCAACTCGGGCCAGGGCAATCTGGCGGCGGCCGGGGTGGTCTTTGTTCTATTGGCCGCCCTGAACCGCGAGGCGCGGCGGCGCGGCCTGTTCGCGGACCGGCCCGAGCCCGATATTCGCCAGTGGCTGGATCTGGCCGCCCTGGGCGCTATCTGCGACGTCACGGCCCTGACCGGGTTCAACCGCGCCCTGACGGGGTTGGGACTGAAGGTCATGAGCGACTGGAAGAACCCGGGCCTGCGCGCCCTGCTGGCCGCCGCCGGCGCCGAACAAGGGCCGGCCAAGAGCAACCACGCCGGCTTTATACTGGGGCCACGCATCAACGCCGGCGGGCGGATCGGCCGATCGGACCTGGGCGCGCGGCTATTGTCGACCGACGATCCTGCAGAGGCCCAGGCCCTGGCGCTGGAGCTGGACGCCCTGAACCTGTCGCGCCGCGAGGTCGAACGCGCCGTGACGGAGGCCGCCGTCCGCCGCGTCGAGGCGACCGGCGCCCACGCCGACGAGACGGCCCTGGTCGTCGTGGCGGGCGAGGACTGGCACCCCGGCGTGGTCGGCATCGTCGCCGGGCGCCTGCGCGAACGCTGGCGCAAGCCGGTGATCGTCATCGGGCTGGATCCGGTGACGGGTCTGGGCAAGGGGTCGGGCCGGTCGCAGCCGGGCATGAACCTGGGCCGCGCCATTCAGGCGGCGTGGGAGGCGGGTGTTCTTTTGGCCGGCGGCGGGCACGCCATGGCGGCCGGTCTGACGATGGACGGCGCACGACTGGCTGAACTGACCGACTTCCTGAACGACCGGCTGGCCGGCGAACGGATCGAGGCGGTGGCGATGGATGCGCTGGAGATCGACGCCCTGATCGATCCAGGCGCAGCGACCCGGGCCCTGTTCGAATCGTTCGAGCAACTGGCCCCCTTCGGCCCCTCCAACCCCGAGCCGGTCTTCGCCCTGAACGGGGTTCAGGCGCGCGAACCGGTGCAGATGAACGGCGGCCATGTCCGCTGTCGCCTGGTCGGGCCGGACGGCGCCTCGGTGCGGGCCGTGGCTTGGCGATGCGCCGATCTGCCGACCGGCCAGGCGCTGCTGAGCGGGCAGGGCGGGCTGAATGTCGTCGGCCGTCTGAAGGCGGACGACTGGAACGGCCGTCGCGGCGTGCAGTTCGAGATCGAGGACGTCGCCGATCCGCGCAGGGTTTGAGCGGCGCGGGCACGCCCTGGACCGTCGCAAAAAACTCGAAATCCGCGCTTGCACCCGTCCGAGGGCGCGGCTATATCGCCGGCTCTCCCGCGCAGCGGTCCCTTCGTCTATCGGTTAGGACGTCAGGTTTTCAACCTGAAAAGAGGGGTTCGACTCCCCTAGGGACTGCCACGCGGGATGAATACGGGCCGTGCCGATAGGCCGCCCGAGCGGCGTTCGCCTCTTCATTTGAGTCCTGCACCAACCCCGTCGTCGCCATGGGCGAAAACCATCACGGGTGGTGTCATTCGTGCGACACAACTGGAAGCTTTCCGCCAGAAGGTGCAAGTTTCGGGCGCCTTTCCCCCATTTTGACCTTTCCAAAGATTCGCGGAACAGTGTTAAACGTAATCGTGTCCGTAAGAGGAGCGGACGGGGGTTTGATAATTTGTCTGACTACGATGAGATGGAGACGGCGGAGACCGTTCGTGTCGTCGGGCGCGTGAAGTGGTTCGATCCGGCGAAGGGCTATGGCTTCATCGTGCCGGATGACCCGACGTTGACCGAGCTACGGGATGTTCTTCTGCACATCAGCAGTCTGCGCGACACCGGCCGCGAAACGGCAGATGAAGGCGCGCCTATTGTCTGCGATTGTGTTCGGCGATCCAAAGGCTGGCAGGCCGTCGAGATCCATGACCTGGGAGCGGGCGAGGCGAGCGTCATCGTGCGTCGTTCGGCGCCCATGGCCGAGGCTATCGCGACGTCGCCCGAAATCGATGCGGTCCTGGAGCCGGCCGTGGTCAAATGGTTCAATCGGACCAAGGGCTATGGATTCGTGGTGCGTGATCGCGAACCGGGCGATATCTTCGTCCACATCGAAACCCTGCGGCGCTGCGGCCTGGACGATCTGGTGCCAGGCGACACGGTGCAGGTGCGATTCGCCAGCGGTCCCAAGGGGCTGGTGGTGGCTGAAATCAGACCGGGCGGCTGATCGGTCGCTCCAGGAGGGGCGCATGATCGACGCGACGAGACGTTTTGTTGTGGCCGGCCTGATGGCGCTCGCCGTCGCCGGATGCGCCGCCAAAGCGCCGGCCGGGCCGAATGGCGAGCCCCTGCAGAAGCTGGCCGTGGTGACGGCGTCCGGCGAGCACCCGTTCTGGGTCGAAATCGCCGACGAAGAGCCTGAACGTCAGCGGGGCCTGATGTTCCGCCCGCCGCTGGGCGATGATCGCGGCATGCTGTTCCAGTGGCCCGGAGAGGCGCCACGGGAACAGAGCTTCTGGATGCGCAACACGCCCAGTTCTCTGGACATCCTTTATATCGATCCGAAAGGGCGGATCGTCTCGATCGCCTCCCACGCCACGCCCTTTTCCGAGGTTCCGATACCGTCGAACGGGGCCGCGAACGGCGTGCTGGAGCTTCGCGCGGGTCGCGCGGCCGAGATCGGCGCCAAGCCCGGCGACAGGATTTTGCATCCTTATTTCAAGCCTTGATTGCGGATCGCGCGACGAAGTGCCAATAGAGCGCTCCGTTCGGTCCGGGGTGTAGCGCAGCCTGGTAGCGCATCTGGTTTGGGACCAGAGGGTCGGAGGTTCGAATCCTCTCGCCCCGACCAATGGACGGCCGCTGGATTCCGTGTCCCGCGCGCGTTATGGCAGGTCCTCTGGACCTGCCGATCACTAGGGATTTCGCCATGCTCGCCCGCATCTACCGCCCAGCCAAGACCGCTATGCAGTCCGGCAAGGCCAAGAGCCGCGACTGGCGTCTGGAGTTTGAACCGGCCTCGGCCCGCAGCCTTGATCCGCTGATGGGCTGGACCAGTTCGTCGGACATGAACGGTCAGGTGCGTCTCGCCTTTGATTCGAAGGAAGAAGCCGTCGCCTATGCCGAACGCCACGGCATTCCGTTCCGCCTGCACGAGCCGAACGAGGCCCCGACGATCCTGAAGGCCTACGCCGACAATTTCGCCCCCAATCGCAAACAGCCCTGGACGCATTGACGCCCGGCTCGCTGCCGAGCGCCCTTAGCTCAACCGGATAGAGCACCCGCCTTCTAAGCGGACGGTTGCAGGTTCGAGTCCTGCAGGGCGCGCCATTCTCGCGACGGCGCCGCTGAAAGCCACGCCATGACCAATTCAAAATCTCTGAACCCCGGCGAGATTCGCGTCGCCGCCCTGTATCGATTCGCCGCGATCAAGGACGTCGAGGCGGTGCAGGCGCGGCTGCACAGCGTGTGCGAAGCCGGCGCGGTCAAAGGCACGCTGCTGGTTGCGACCGAGGGGCTGAACGGCACGATCGCCGGTCCTGAAGCGGGTATTGAAGCGGTGCTGGCCGACATCCGCGCCATTCCGGGCTTCGCCGATCTGGAGGTCAAATACGCCTGGACCGGCGACATGCCGTTTCTGCGGCTGAAGGTCCGGATCAAGCGCGAGATCGTGACCATGGGCCAGCCGGACCTGGATCCGGCGCGACAGGCCGGAGTCTATGTCGCGCCTGCGGACTGGAACGCCCTGATCGCCGATCCGACCACCCTGGTGATCGACACCCGCAACGACTACGAGGGCGAAATCGGCGCCTTCGAGCGGGCGGTGCAGCCGAACACCCGCAGCTTCCGCGATTTTCCCGACTGGTTCCGCACCGAAGGACGCGCCCTGCTGGATCAGATCAGGCCGCAGCGGGTCGCCATGTACTGCACCGGCGGCATCCGCTGCGAGAAATCGACCGCCTTCCTGAAGGCCGAGGGAGTCGAGAACGTCCACCATCTGGAAGGCGGGATCCTGCGCTATCTGGAAGAGGTCGAACCGGCCGACAGCCTGTGGCGCGGCGACTGTTTCGTCTTCGACGAGCGGGTCTCGGTCGGTCATGGCCTGGTGCAGGGCGATCACACCCTGTGCCGGGGGTGCCGTATGCCCCTGGACGCCGAAGGCCGGGCGTCGGCCCATTTCATCGAGGGCGTCTGCTGCGAACGCTGCCGGGATAGGCGCGACGACGCGCAGAGGCTGCGCTACGCCGAACGTCAGAGACAGATCGAGCTCGCCCGTCTGCGCGGGACGGAACATCTGGGGCGACGCGAAGACGGGTGACCGTCAGGCCCAGGCGCGACGATGAGGGGGAGAAGAGAACCGGTCAGGGCGTCGCCAACGAATGGGCGGTCTTTGCTAAACCCGCCGATTTTCAGGCCAAAACAGCGCTGGCGGCGAGATGTCTGATGCCGACAGTCTTAGCCCCGAGTGGCTCCGCGGGTAGGATTCGAACCTACGACCAGCCGATTAACAGTCGGCTGCTCTACCACTGAGCTACCGCGGAACTGCTCGGGAGGCGGGCCTATAGCAGCGGCCATTCGATTCGTGCAATGGGAAAAACGACGAATGCGCACGATCTCCATCAATGACCCCGATGACGCCCGGATCTCCGGCTTTCGCGATATTCGCGAACGCGACCTGACGGGCCGCGAGGGCCTGTTCGTGGCCGAAGGCGAGGTGGTGGTGCGGGTGCTGGCCTCGACCGCCTCACGATGCCGACCCCGCGCCCTGCTGCTGACGGAGAAACGGGTCGCGGCCCTGAGCGACGTCATCGCGGCGCTTGCGCCGTCGGTTCCCGTCTATGTCGCCGGCCAGACCGTTCTGGACCGGATCGCCGGATTTCCGCTGCACCGGGGCATCCTGGCCCTGGGTGAGAAGCCCGTCGCGCCGCCGGTCGAGCACCTGTTGGCGGCCGTCGCCGACGAGGATGTGTTCGTGATCGCCAGCGGCATCGGCAATCACGACAATATGGGCGGCGTGTTCCGCAATGCGGCGGCCTTCGGGGCGCGGGCCGTCTTGCTGGACGAGACCTGCTGCGACCCCTTCTATCGCAAGGCTATCCGGGTTTCGGTCGGGGCCGTGCTGAGGAGCCCGTTCACGGTCGGCGGATCGGCCGAGGATCTGGTGGCGGCGATGCAGACGGCGGGGGTGGAGGTGCTGGCCCTGACCCCGTCGGCGACGCTGAGGCTGGCGGACTACCGGCCCCAGGGCCCCGTCGCCCTGATGGTGGGGTCGGAGGGGCCGGGTCTGCCCCGTGTCGTGATTGATCGGTGCCGCGCCGTCGGCGTGCCCATGGCGGGGGGCTTTGATTCGTTGAATGTCGCCGTGACCAGCGCCCTGGCGCTTCATCATGTGACCAGCGGGCGGCCCGCAGGCTGACGCCGGCGTTCACCAGGATTTTAGGTCGTTAAGGTTTTGTACACCTTGCGCGGCGACCGAAACTGTGGCGACCATCGTTCTCGTTGGTGTGGGGGCGCGCAATGAACATTCTGTATTTTCTGAACCGAAACGTCCGGGCGGCGATCTTCATCGCCGCCGGGGTCGCCGGTCTGGGCGCGGCGGGCCTGATCGGCTGGGTGACTGCGCCGATCAGCTGATCGTTCAGGGGGCGATAGAGACGAAAAAGGCGCGGATCCCGGGATCCGCGCCTTTTGTTCGTTTGTCGCGATGGAGGCCTGACCGGGAATCGAACCCGGGTGCAAGGATTTGCAGTCCTCTGCGTCACCACTCCGCCATCAGGCCGCCTTGTCCCCGATTTCTCGGGGGCGGTCATCGCGAGGGGCGTTCGCTATCAGATCGGATTGTCCGCTGCAACGCGCGGAACTATAAGCGCGCAAGATTTCCTCCCTGACTACCGATTGAAGGCTGCCCAAAGATGGATTTCACCGCCGAGCGCAAGGCCATGGTCGACTCGCAGGTCCGCGTGAACGATGTGACCAATCACGAGATCCACATGGCCATGATGGCGGTTCCGCGTGAACGCTACTGTGCGCCGGACCGCATCTTCGCCGCCTATTCGGACGCATCGGTCGAGATTGCGGGCGACCGCAAGCTGATGCCGGCGCGCGACGTCTCCAAGCTGTTGCAGGCCGCCGATGCGCGGGAAGGGGAGAAGGCCCTGGCCATCGCCGCCCCCTATGCCGCTGCGGTGCTGGCGCGCATGGGTCTGACGGTCACGGCGCAAGAGTCTGACGCGGCCGTGTTCGAGGTCGTGGGCGAGGCCCTGGCGGAGGATGGGGTGACGACGGCGGTCGCGCCTCTGGATGCGCCGGTGGGCGAGGGCTGGGACCTGATCGTCTGCGAAGGCGGCGTGGCGGCCTTGCCGGAAGCCTGGGGGCAGGCCCTGCGGGCCGGCGGCCGTCTGGTTGTGGTCGAGCGGCGTGGCGCCATCGGCAAGGCCGCCCTCTATGTTAAGGGCCGCGAAGGCCTGTCGCGTCGCGAACTGTTCGATTCATCCCCGGCCCTTCTCGCAGAACTGACGCCGGCGCCTACATTCGCATTCTGACGTAGTCGGCAGCGCTCGCGGGAAGCGTGAAAAAAACTTAACTGGCGTCAGGTCGACTGAGGCCGCAGTTACGCTTGATGACATTCGGGCGCTCCTCGGGGGCGTCAGGCAAGGACGGACAATGTTGAAACGCTCGCGTGTGCTGGCTTCGGCCGCTGTGGTGGCTCTCGTGACAGGGCTTGGCGCGCCCGCCTGGGCCGAGACGCTGCAGGAAGCGATCGCCCTGGCCTATCAGACCAATCCCAGCCTGCTGGCTCAGCGGGCGAATCAGCGCGCGCTGGACGAAACCGTGGTCCAGGCGCGATCGGGCCTGCGCCCGACGCTGAGCGCCTCGGCCGGGGTCGACTACACCCGCAACGATTTCCCGACCGTCACCCAGTTCGTCGACACGAACAACGACGGCGTGCCGGACACCCAGGTTTCCAGTTCATCGTCCGAGAGCGACGGCGCCACCCTGGGCGTCAGCTTGTCGCAGAACATCTGGACCGCCGGCCGCACCACCCTGGCCATCGACCAGGCCCGGGCCGGCGTGATGGCGGGGCGTGAGAACCTGCGCGAGATCGAACAGTCGGTCATGCTGTCGGTCATCCAGGCCTATGTGAACGTCACCCGCGACATGGAAATCCTGCGCATCCGCCAGGAAAACCTCGCCGTGCTGCAACGCCAGCTGGAAGAGACCAGCGCCCGATTCGAGGTCGGCGAGATCACTCGGACCGACGTGGCCCAGGCCGAGGCCTCCTTGGCCCAGTCCGAAGCCGATCTGGCCAACGCCCAGGCCCAGCTGTCGACCACCCGCGCCGCCTATGCCGCCGTCGTGGGCCAGTCGCCCAGCGACCTTGAGGCGGCCCCGGTCCTGCCGACCGTTCCGAACGATTTCGACGCCGCCATGGAAGTCGCCCTGGCGCGGAATCCGGGCGTGCTTTCGGCGACCTATTCCTTGCAGGCCGCCGAGGCCGCCGTCGCCGCCGCGCGGGCCGAATATCTGCCTTCCGTTCGCGCCACCGCCTCCTACGGCGGCACGGCGAACGATCTGGGCAATCTGAGTGAACTGGCCGACCGCCGCAGCTTCACCGCCGGCGCCACGCTGTCGGTGCCGCTGTTCACTGGCGGCCTGAACCGGTCGCGCGTCGCCCAGGCCCTGGAACGGGCCAACGCCGCCCAGATCGCCGTCGAGGGCGAGCGCCGCACTGTGCTGCAGAACGTCAGCTCGGCCTATGCCCAGGTCCTGTCGACCCGGTCGAACGTCGCCGCCGGCGAAGAGGCCGTGCGCGCCGCCTCGGTGGCCGCCGAGGGCGTGCGGCAGGAGGCGCAGGTCGGCCTGCGCACGACGCTGGACGTGCTGAACCAGGAAGTGACCCTGCGGGCGTCGCAGACCTCGCTGGCCGCCGCCCGCGCCGCCGAATATGTGGCCCGCGCCTCGCTGCTGTCGGCCATGGGCCAGCTCGAAGGGCCGAACCTGAACGCCAATCTGGACGTCTATGACGCCAAGACCAACTATGACCGCGTTCGCAATCGCGGCGGCCTGCCCTGGGACGGCGTGATCGAGGCCCTGGACCGGGTCGCCTCGCCGCCGGTCGTCGACGCCGACGACGCGCGGGATGCGCCGATCGACACTCAACTCAAGGGCGATGTGATCCGCACTGCGCCCGGCGCATGACGTCGGCCTGACGAACGAGGGGCAAAACGCCCGTTGATTCCGGCGGGCGTTGATGCGACGACAATATCCTGGGGTCGGGAAGGCTAGGTCTTCCGGTCCCGGACCCGTGCATGGCGTTTGGGGGCGACCTCCACGCCCCCAGTTTCATTCCAGGCCTCTCCCAGGGTTAATTCATGACCGACCAGTCCGCCCCGGAACCCACCATGGAGGAGATCCTGGCGTCGATTCGCCGGATCATTTCCGAAGACGACGCGCCCGCCGAGACGCCGCCGGTTGCGGCCGCGCCCGAGCCGGCTCCCGCGCCGGAGCCAGCGCCCGAACCCACGCCGGAGCCTGAGCCTGAGCCAGAGCCTGCGGCGGCCGAGAGTATTTTCGCCGCGCCCGCCGAGCCGGAGCCGCAGCCGGAACCCGAGGTCGCCGATGACGATGTCCTCGAGCTGACCGAACTCTATGAAGCGCCCGCATCGGAAACCATCGGCGATCTGGACATCGTCGAGGCCGCGCCCGAGCCGGTCGTTTCCGCGCCCGAGCCGGCCGAAACGCCCGCCCCGGCCTATGATGCGCTGGTCGGCGAAAGCGCCGCCGCCAGCGCCGCTTCGGCTTTCGCCGGTCTGGCCGCCTCGTTCAAGAAGCCTGAGCCTGCTGCGGCCTCTTCGACGGAGATGCCCTTCGTCAGCGGCAACACCGTCGAGGCCATGGTCGCCGAGATGCTGCGTCCGATGCTGAAGGACTGGTTGGACAACAACCTGCCCGCCATCGTCGAGGCGGCGGTCCAAAGGGAAGTCGAACGCATCGCGCGCAGCGCCTAGCCCTTCGCTTCACCGCAGACTAATCGAGGGGCGGCTCCTGCAGGGGCCGCCCTTTGTCATTCCAGGCCGCCGTTCGGCCGCACGACAACGATCAAAGAAGTCCCATGCTCGAGAAGACCTTCGAACCCCAGGCCGCCGAACCCCGCCTGTACGCCCAGTGGGAAGAGAGCGGCCTGTTCGCGCCCCGCACGGAAGGGGCGCAGGGCGCCTATTCGATCGTCATCCCGCCGCCGAACGTGACGGGCAGCCTGCACATCGGCCATGCCCTGAACAACACCCTTCAGGACATCCTGGCCCGCTATCACCGGATGAAGGGCAAGGCGGTGCTGTGGCTGCCGGGTACGGACCACGCAGGCATCGCCACCCAGATGGTGGTCGAGCGTCAGCTGGCCGCCGCCGGCAATGTCGGGCGGCGCGACATGGGCCGCGAGGCTTTCATCGACAAGGTCTGGGAATGGAAGGCAGAAAGCGGCGGGACCATCGTGCGCCAGCTGCGTCGCCTGGGCGCGTCCTGCGACTGGTCGCGCGAACGGTTCACACTGGACGAGGGGCTGAACGCCGCCGTCCGCAAGGTCTTCGTGCAACTGCACAAGGAAGGTCTGATCTATCGCGACAAGCGGCTGGTGAACTGGGACCCGCATTTCCAGACCGCCATCTCGGACCTGGAGGTCGAGCAGCGCGAGGTGGACGGCGCCTATTGGCATTTCGCCTATCCGCTGGCGGACGGCGTGACCTACGAACACCCGGTCGCCTTTGACGACGAGGGCAAGGCGACCGAGTTCGAGACGCGCGACTTCATCGTGGTCGCCACGACGCGGCCTGAGACCATGCTGGGCGACACCGGCGTGGCCGTGCATCCGGAGGATGAGCGGTATAAGGGGCTGGTCGGCAAGTTCGTGACCCTGCCCATCGTGGGACGTCGCATCCCGATTGTCGCCGACGACTACGCCGATCCGACCAAGGGGTCGGGCGCGGTCAAGATCACGCCGGCGCACGACTTCAACGACTTCGGCGTGGGCAAGCGGGCGAGCCTGCCGTCGCTGAACATCCTCGACGCCTTCGGCCGCATCACCGACGTGGATACGCCGGACGTGCCGTCGGAATACGTCGGCGTCGACCGCTTCGCCGCGCGCAAGGCCATCGTCGCCCGGGCCGAGGAAGAGGGCTGGCTGCGCGAGATCGAGAAGACCAAGCACGTCGTCCCGCACGGCGATCGCTCGGGCGTGGTCATCGAGCCGTGGCTGACGGACCAGTGGTACGTCGACGCCAAGGTCCTGGCCCAGCCGGCGCTGAAGGCGGTGGAGCAGGGCGACACGGTGTTTGAGCCGAAGTCGTACGAGAAGATCTATTTCGAATGGCTGCGCAACATCGAACCCTGGTGCATCAGCCGCCAGCTGTGGTGGGGGCACCGCATCCCGGCCTGGTACGGACCGGGCGGCGAGATCTATGTCGCGGAGACGGAAGAGGACGCCCGCGAACTGGCGATGGCGGATTATGATTCCGAAGTGGCCCTGACCCAGGACGAAGACGTCCTCGACACCTGGTTCAGCTCGGCCCTGTGGCCGTTCTCGACCATGGGCTGGCCCGAGAAGACCGAGGATCTGGAGCGGTTCTATCCGACCAGCGACCTGGTCACGGCGGCGGACATCATCTTCTTCTGGGTCGCCCGGATGATGATGATGGGCCTGCATTTCATGGACGAGGTTCCGTTCAAACGGGTCATCATCAACGGCCTGGTCCGCGACGAGAAGGGTCAGAAGATGAGCAAGTCCAAGGGGAACGTCATCGATCCCCTGGGCATCATCGACGAGCTGGGCGCCGATCCGCTGCGCTTCACCATGGCCATCCTGTCGGGCACGCGCGACATCAAGCTGTCGAAGCAGCGGATCGAAGGATACCGCAACTTCGGCACCAAGCTGTGGAACGCCGCCCGATTCAGCCAGATGAACGAGGCGCGCCGCGTCGAGGGCTTCGATCCCGCGACGGTCGAACAGACGATCAACTGCTGGATCCGGGGCGAACTGACCAAGGCCGAGCGCGCCGTGTCCGAGGCCATCGAGGGCGGGCGGTTCGATGATGCGGCGGGCGCGCTGTATCGGTTCGTCTGGAACGTCTTCTGCGACTGGTACCTGGAACTGGCGAAGCCGGTGTTCAACGGCGCCGATGAAGCCGCCAAGGCCGAGACGCGGGCCATGACCGCCTGGACCCTGGACCAGACGCTGAAGCTGCTGCACCCGGTCATGCCCTTCATCACCGAAGAGCTGTGGGCCGAACTGGGCAAGGAAGGGCCGGCGCGGGAAGGCCTGCTGATCGGCGCGGAATGGCCGGTGCTGCCGGACGGCTTCATCGACGCTTCGGCCGAGGCCGAGATCGGCTGGCTGATCGACCTGGTCGGCGAAATCCGGGGCCTGCGGGCCGAGATGAATGTGCCGCCCGCGGCCAAGCCGCCTCTGGCTTTCGTTGCGCCGGACGCCGTCACGGGCGAGCGGATCGCGCGCCATCGCGACCTGATCCTGACCCTGGGCCGAGTGTCCGAGGTCGGATCGGCGGACGCTGCGCCGACCGGGGCCGTGACCTTCGTCTCGGGCGGATCGACGGTCGCGCTTTCGCTGACGGGCATCATTGATCTGACGGCCGAACGGGCGCGGCTGGAGAAGGAGATCGCCGTCTTCGAAAGCGATATCGGCCATGTGAACAAGAAGCTGGGCAATCCCAACTTCGTGTCGCGGGCCGCGCCGGAAGTCGTGGAAGAACAGCGGGCCAAACTGGCCGAGGCCGAGGCCGGCAAGGCCAAGCTGCAGGCGGCGCTGGCGCGGCTGAGCGAGATCGGATGAGGCTGGACCAGCTTCTGGTCACGCGCGGCCTGGCGGAAAGCCGGGCCAGGGCGAAGGCGGCCATCGAGGCCGGCGGCGTCACCGTGGACGGCACGCCGGCCAAGTCCGGCTCCCAGACCGTTGGTGCGAACGCCGAGATCGGCTATGTCGACGCCCATCGCTGGGTCGGGCGCGGGGCGCTGAAGCTGGATCACGCCCTGACCGTCTGGCCGGTGGCGATCGACGGGCGGGTGGTGCTGGATGTCGGCGCGTCGACCGGCGGCTTCACCGAGGTCTGTCTGGATCGCGGGGCGGCCAGGGTGTTCGCGGTCGATGTCGGCTTCGGCCAGATGCACGAGCGGGTGGCGGCCGATCCGCGGGTGGTCGGTCTGGAGCGGACCGATGCGCGCGACCTGACGCCGGACCTGATCCCGGAGCCGCCCTCGCTGATCGTGTGCGACGCCAGCTTCATCAGCCTGATCAAGGTCCTGCCGGTTGCGCTTGATCTGGCGGCCGATGAGGCGGACCTGATCACCCTGGTCAAGCCGCAGTTCGAGGCTGACGGGCCCGGCGGGGTCGGCAAGAAGGGGGTGGTCAAGGATCCCGTGGCCCATGCCTCCGCCGTGGCGCGTGTCGCCGACTGGCTGGAAGCCTTGGGTTGGGCGGTGCAGGCGACGACCGAGAGCCCCATCACCGGCGGAGACGGCAATATCGAGTTCCTGCTGTGGGCCAGGCGGGTCTGAGCCGGCAATCCCTCCACCACGCTTCGCGCGATCCCCCTCCCTACAAGTGGGGAGGAGACGGGCTCAAGCAGGCCGAAGGCCGATAGCCCCCTTAAAAATAAGAAGCCGCCGGAGGATTTCTCCTCCGGCGGCTTCCGTCACGTCGTCGATCGACAGGGGGGCTGAAAATTAATCGACGACGCGATAGCGGCCGTACTGGTCGGGGCAGGTGCGGACGTAACGGGTGTCCGTGCGACCATCGGGCAGACGGATCTGGCTTTCGGCCAGACGGCATCCATCTGAATTCTGATAGGAATCGACCGGGCGCGACCGGTCGTCGTAGTAGCCGCGATCCTGGACATAGTCGCCGCGACGGTCATAATCGTCGTAGCGATAGCCCTGATCGCCGCTGTAGCGGTCGTCGTAATAGCTCGGCTGGCTGTAGCCGTTCTGGGCATAGCCGTTCTGGTTGTAGTAGCCCTGCTGACCGTAGCTGCTCTGGTACGAGCGGCAGGCGTCGGAGCTGGAGCGGCCGACCTGAGACCCGATCACGGCGCCCAGAACCCCGCCCAGGATGCTGCCCTCGGTACGGCGGCCGCGCGCGGCCAGCTGCGAACCGATGACCGCGCCAGCGCCGCCGCCGACGACGGCTCCGGCGCCCGTGCGGCCCTGACGCTCACGGGCGCAGGGGTCGTATTGCCGTTGCTGGTAGCCATTGCCGTAGGCGTATGAGGGAGCGTAGGCGCCCGTGCCGTAGTTCTGGCTGTAGCCGTAACTCTGGGCCGAGGCGGCCATGGGCGCGGCGACGGCGCCGAGGGTGAAGGCCGCGACGGCGGCGAGGGACTTGGTGGAGAGACGCATCTTCAACCCCTTATGGTCGGACGTTCAGTGACGAGGGCTGAACGGGTGGACCGGCTGTCTGTTGCATTGGGGTTTAAGGGAGTGAAGCTGAACGGCTTTTGAGCGATCCGTTCATTTTCGTTCATGTTTCGTGGGCCTATCGCGCTTCGCGCTACTTGAGGCCGTCGGTTGGGGTTACCGCGTGTCGCGCGACTTGAGCCGAGCTGGTGTCCGGTCTCTTCTGTCCGCGTGCTTGGCGAAGAGGGGCGTCGCGGCTAGAAGCCCGGCGATGCAGACCTTTACGATCAGCCGCGTCGGCGGACAGGGCGACGGCGTCGCCGAGACGCCGCAGGGGCCGGTCTTCGCCGGCCTGACCCTTCCGGGGGAGACGGTGCGGGGCGAGGTCGTGGACGGGCGGCTGGAGCAGGTCGAGATCATGACCCCCAGTCCGGACCGGATCGCGCCGGTGTCGCCCCAGTACGGCGACTGCGGCGGGTGTTCGCTGCAACACTGGGCGGACAAGCCTTATCTGGAGTGGAAGCGCGAGCAGGTGCGGCTGGCCCTGGCGCGCGAGGGAATCGAGACCGAGGTCGAGGCGACGGTGGCGAGCCCGGCCGGGACGCGGCGGCGCGCAGCCCTGCACGCACGCCGGACCCAGGACGGCCGGGTGGTTCTGGGCTTCAAGGCGCGGCGGTCGTGGCGTCTGGTCGAGGTGCGGGAGTGCCCGGTGGCCGATCCCCGGATCATCCGCGCCATACCGGCCCTGACCGAGGTGGCGGCGGCCTTTCTGGAGCATCCCAAGTCGGCGCCGACCCTGCACGTGACCTGGACCCTGTCGGGGCTGGACGTGGATGTGACGGGCGTCGAGCGGCGCTCGGGCGGCGGGCTGTCGGCCGACGCCCAGATGCGGGCCATTGCGGCGGCGCACCGGGCGGATCTGGCGCGGCTGAGCCTGGCCGGCGACACCCTGGTGATGGCGCGCCAGCCGAAGATCGGCTTCGGCCCCGCCACCGTGCCCCTGCCGGCGGGGGGCTTCCTGCAGGCCGTGCCCCAGGCCGAGGCGGCCATGGTCGAGCGGGCCGTGGCGGCGGTGAAGGGGGCCAGGAAGATCGCCGACCTGTTCTGCGGCGCCGGGACCTTCACCTTCCCGCTGGCGACGGTGGCGCCGGTGATCGCAGCCGATGCGTCCAAGGCGGGGATCGAGGCGCTGAAGGCGGGCGTGGGCTCGGCCAAGGGGATGAAGGCGATCACGGCCGAGGCGCGCGACCTGTTCCGGCGGCCCCTGACCCCCTATGACCTGAAGGGGTGCGACGCCATCGTGTTCGACCCGCCGCGCGCCGGGGCCATCGACCAGACGGCCCAGATCGCCGGGACCAAGGCCGGGGTGGTGGTCGGGGTGTCGTGCAACCCCCAGACCTTTGCGCGGGATGCGCGGGTGCTGATCGACGCCGGGTTCCGGCTGGAGCGGGTCACGCCGGTGGACCAGTTCCTGTGGTCGGCCCATGTCGAACTGGTCAGTGTTTTCAAGCGGTAGGCCGTGAATATGGACGACGATCTGCAAGACGGGCTTGAAGACGACGGCGGCGGGTTCGACGCCGACGACTGGAGCCGACTGAAGCCCTTTGTCGGGGCGGTGGCGACGCTGGACGACGTCCAGGCGCGCCGGGCCGTCTTCGCCCTGGGCGAGACCGACGATCCACGCCCCATCGCCATGGACCTGCCCCAGCCGGTGATCTGGTGGGAGGAGGACGGCGAACAGGCGGCGGTCGCGGTCCAGGCCGAGAGCCATCTGGGGCCGGACGGCGAGGAGATGGAGATCCTGGGCCTGATCCTGCCGGACGGGGAGGGGGCGGTGGCCCTGATGGAGGACGTCGATCTGGTCGACGACACGGACCCGACCTGGCGCGATCTGGTGACGCGGGCCGTCGATCCCTCGGCGGCGGACGCCGATTAACCGAACAGCTCCAACTGTGGCCGGGCGTCGGCGGGGACGCGGAACTGGGTTTCGTCCAGCAGTCGCAGCGGCGTATCCAGGCCGTAGCGTTTGACGGCGGCCTTGAAGCGGGCGCCGATCAGTTCGGCGACGGGGCCGGTTCCCTTCATCCGCTGGGACCAGTCGGCGTCATAGTCCTTGCCCCCGCGGGTCTGGCGAATCAGCGACATGACGCGGGCGGCGCGATCGGGGCGGGCGTCGGCCAGCCATTCGCGAAACAGATCCTTGATCTCCAGCGGCAGGCGCAGGGTGACATACATGGCCCGCGTGGCCCCGGCCTTGGCCGCCGCCTCAAGCACGGATTCCAGTTCGTGGTCGTTCAGGCCGGGAATGACCGGCGCGAATCCGACGCCGACCGGACAGCCCGCATCGGCGAGGCGGCTGATCGCCTCCAGCCGTTTGGCCGGCGTCGAGGCGCGGGGCTCCATGGCGCGGGCCAGGCCCCGGTCCAGGGTGGTGATGGAGACGAAGGCCGAGGCCAGGCCGGCCTGGCCCATCGGCCCCAGTATGTCGGCGTCGCGCGCGATCAGCACCGACTTGGTGATGATGCTGAAGGGGTGGTTGAACCGGCGCATGACCTCGAGGATCGAGCGGGTCGATTTCAGTTCGCGTTCGACCGGCTGATAGGGGTCGGTATTGCCGCCTATGTGGATGCGCTTGCACCGGTATCGGGGGGCGAGGAAGGCCTGTTCCAGCAGACGTGCGCCCTCGGGCTTGAAGAAGATCCGGCTCTCGAAATCCAGGCCCGGGGATAGGCCCATCCAGGCATGGGACGGACGGGCGTAGCAGTAGATACAGCCATGTTCGCAACCTTTGTACGGGTTGATGGAGCGGTCGAAGCCGATGTCGGGACTGTCGTTCCGGGCGATGATGGTGCGGGCGTGTTCGGGCGTGAGGGTGGTGCGCAGCGGCGCGGCCTCTGCGTCGTCGTTCGTCCAGCCGTCGTCGAACGACTCATGCTGCTCGGGCTCGTAACGGCCTGTGGCATTCGAACGCGCGCCTCTTCCCTTGGCGGATTTCATGAGACGGAGGATGGATCAGAAAAGAGAACAAAGCAAGAACATTTGTTCTGCATGTCGTTCGCAACAAGCCAAACATAAGACACAGTTTCAGTTGCTGTATGGATATGGCGCCGCTAATGGCGAACCTTAGTCGAGGAGTTTCGCATGACGATCAGACATCTGGCGGCCCTGTCCCTTTTGGCCCTGCTGGCCGCCTGCAACCGTCCGGGCGAGGCGCCGGTCACGGCGCCTGCCGCCGAGGCCGAAGCCGCCGTGGCGCTGAAGGCGCCCGCCGGCGTCTATGCGCTGGATCCGACCCATGCGACGCTGCAATGGTCGGTGCTGCACAACACCATCTCGAACTACACCGCACGTTTCGACAAGCTTGAGGCGACGCTGACGCTGGATCCGGCCAATCTCGGGAACTCCCGGATCACGGCGACCATCGATCCGACCTCGGTCGACGCCGCCTATCCCGCCGACTACGAGGCCTCGCACGCGGGAACCGGTTTCCACAGCTGGAACGATGACATGGCGAATAACGCCAAGTTCCTGAACGCCAAGGCCTTCCCAACGATCAGATTCGTATCGACCTCGGTCGAACAGACCGGGGCGCACACGGCCAAGGTGACGGGCGACCTGACCTTCCTGGGCCAGACCCGTCCGGTGACGCTGGACGCGACCTTCAACGGCGAGATCGAACGGCATCCGTTCGCCCAGGTCCCGGCCGTCGGTTTCGCCGCCGAGGGGCGTTTCAAGCGCAGCGACTTCGGCATGGCCGTGGGCCCGGTCGGCGACGAGGTGACGATCCGTTTCGACGGCGAGTTCATCCAGCAGGCCGCCCCGGCCGCGCCGGCGAACTGATCGCCCGCACCGAGACCACCGAAACGGCGGCGGAGGCAGGCTCCGCCGCCGTGCTCATTTTTCGCCTGATCGAAGACCGCTCATGACCGCCGCCCATCGTTATTCCGCCGTCGCCGTCACCCTGCACTGGGTAATCGCCGTCTGCATCCTGTCGATGATTCCGATGGGGTGGTGGATGACTGCGGCCATCGAACAGCCCGACAGCCAGGCCCTGGCCTATCGGGTGTTTCAGATCCACAAGTCGATCGGTTTCCTGATCCTGGCCCTGACCGTGGTGCGGATCGTCTGGCGGCTGACGCACCGGGGGCCGGCCCTGCCGCGCGGGATGAAGCGGTGGGAGGCCTTCGCCGCCCACACGACCCATGTGGCCTTTTACACCCTGATGCTGGCCCTGCCGCTGACGGGGTGGCTGTATGTCTCGGCCGGCTGGGCCGTGTCGCAGGACCGGGCGCTGGAGGTGGCGACCAGCTGGTTCGGCCTGTTTCCCATCCCGCACCTGCCGGGCGTGGCCGAACTGGCGGCGGGCGTGAAACGGGCCCTGGCGTTCCAGGCCATGGGGGCGCATGCGGCGATGGCCTGGGGCGCGGTCATCCTGGTCGCCCTGCATGTCGGGGCGGCGCTGAAGCATCAGCTCGTGGATCGCGACGGCGTGCTGTCGCACATGGTCCCGTTTCTCAAGCCTGGCCTGAAGGCGGAACACGAGCCGTCGGTTTCGGCGCCGTCCTCCCCCTGGGCCGAGCGGGGCGTGGGCGTGGCCCTGATCGCCGTCGTAGCCGTTGCGGGCGCGGTGGCGGCGCGGCCCTACGCCATGCCCGGTCTGGAGATGACCCGGACGGAGGCGCCCGCTCCGGTCTCGGCGCCGGCGTCAGGCCCGGTCTCGGCGGAGGCGCCGGTCACGCCGGGGACGGCCGCCGCCTGGACCATCGACTCCGCCGCCTCGAGCATCGCCTTCGGCGGAACCCATGCGGGCGCGGCCTTCAAGGGGCGGTTCGAACGCTGGGAGGGCCAGGTCTGGTTCGATCCGACGGATCTGGCGGGATCCAAGGCCGTCATCACGGTGCAGACGGCGTCGGCCCGGACCGGCGACCCGACGCAGGAGGGCTCGCTGCAAGGCGCCGAATGGTTCGATCCGAGCCGGTATCCGACCGCCCGGTTCGAGACCACGGGCTTCCGCGCCCTGGGCGGCGACCGCTATGAGGCGACGGGCAGGCTGCGGGTCAGGACGACCACCGTGCCGGTCGTCCTGCCCTTCACTTTCCGAGAAGCCGGCGGCGTCGCCGCGGTGGACGGCCGGCTGGAGCTGGACCGCACGGCGCTGGACATGGGCATGGAGTCGGACGCGACCGGGGACTGGGTGTCGAAGATGATCGGCGTCCAGATCAAGGTCACGGCGCGACGGGCGGAGTAGGGCGCCGAATGCGCCGCCGCTTGCCCTGAGGGAAGTCAGGCCTTAGGGGTCCGCGCCTTGATCAATGATTCAGGGAGCGGTCGATGACCCTCGCACTTCTGTTTCCGGGACAGGGCAGCCAGGCCGTCGGCATGGGCGCGCAACTGGCCGACGCCTTCGCCTCCGCCCGCGAGGTCTTCGCCGAGGTGGACGAGGCTCTGGGCCAGAAGCTGTCGGTGCTGATGCGCGAAGGCCCCGAGGACCAGCTGACCCTGACCGAGAACGCCCAGCCCGCCCTGATGGCGGTCTCCGTGGCGGCGATCCGGGCGCTGAAGGTCGAGTTCGGCTTCGACGTCGCGACGGCGGCCTATGTGGCCGGTCACTCGCTGGGCGAATATTCGGCCCTGGCGGCGGCGGGAGCGATCTCGCTGTCGGACACGGCGCGGCTGCTGAAGCTGCGCGGCCAGGCCATGCAGCGCGCGGTTCCGGTGGGGCAGGGGGCCATGGCCTCGCTGATCGGACCCAAGACCGACCTGGCCCTGGCCGAGGCCGCGGCGGCGGCGGGCGCCGAACTGGGCGTCTGCGTGGTCGCCAATGACAACAACGCCGGGAACATCGTCATCTCGGGCGAGAAGGCGGCCGTGGACCGGGCCATCGAAAAGGCCAAGGAACTGGGCGCGCGGGCGATCCCGCTGAACGTCTCGGCGCCCTTCCACTGCCCCCTGATGCAGCCGGCGGCGGACGAGATGGCGGCGGCCCTGGCGTCGGCGACCATCCTGGCGCCGGTCGTGCCCGTGGTGGCCAATGTGCTGGCGCGGCCGGAAAGCGATCCTGAGGTCATTCGCCGGCTACTGGTGGAGCAGGTGACCGGCCGGGTGCGCTGGCGCGAGAGCATGGAGTGGATGGCGACCCCAGATTCGCAAGACGGGGGCGGCGTGACCCGCTTCGTCGAGATCGGCTCGGGCAAGGTGCTGACCGGCATGGCCAAACGGATTGCGCCGGACGCCGAGTGCCTGCCGCTGAACACGCCGGAAGAGCTGGAAGCCTTCGCCAAGGCTCTGGTCTAAAAGCCGTGACACGGGGCTCAGCGATCCTTTGGACCTGGGCGGCGAGCATCGTCCTCGTCTGGATCGCGGTTGCGGTCGATCTTGGGCAACCGCTGTGGGCGCGTCAGCATTCCATTGACCTGACGGCCTATGGGGCCTTCGAAGGTCGCACTTTAACGGTGGAGCATGGGTGGAAGCTGCTGGCGTCGCAATGGTTGCACGTCAAGTTTCCACATATGTTGTTCAACGCCGCTATCATCGGCCTGGTCGGGGCGGCGTTGACGCGGCGGATGAACTGGCCTTCGGTACTGGCCTTGGGCTTGATCGGGGGCGCTTGCGGGCAGTTGGCGTCAGCGCTGGCGCAGCCGCAAGCCTATGTGTCTGGGGCTTCGCAGGCCTATCTGGCGCTCTGTGCGACCGCGCTTTTCGTGCTGGATCGCAGGAGCGTGGGCTGGTGGTCGGCGGTCGTAGGCGTTCTGGTCAGCGTGGCGCTGGACCTGTTCGTGAGCGGCCATGAGGGCGTAAAGCCCGGACATATCGTACCTTTCGTCATCGGTTTGATCGTTGGCGGCGGTTTTCTATTGTTGGACAGACATCGGCCTGATGGGGCGGTGCTTCGGAGGACATGATGTTCAATCTTGCAGGCAAGACCGCGCTCGTGACCGGCGCGACGGGCGGGATCGGCGGGGCGGTGGCGCGGGCGCTGCACGCCCAGGGCGCGACCGTGGTGCTGTCGGGCACGCGAGAGGCGGTGCTGGCGGACCTGGCCAAGGAGCTGGGCGAACGGGCGCATTTCGCCACGGCGAACCTGTCGGACCCCCAGTCGGTCGATAATCTGGTGAACGCGGCCGAGACGGCGGCGGGCTCAGCCCTGGACATCCTGGTGGCCAATGCGGGCATCACCAAGGACGGCCTGCTGATGCGGATGAAGGACGAGGACTTCCAGTCGGTCATCCAGATCAATCTGGAGAGCTATTTCCGCCTGACCCGCGCGGCGGTGAAGGGGATGATGAAGCGCCGGTCGGGCCGAATCATCGGCGTGACCTCGGTCGTGGGCGTCACCGGAAATCCGGGCCAGACCAACTATTCCGCGTCCAAGGCCGGGATGATCGGCTTCTCCAAGTCGCTGGCGCAGGAGGTCGGATCGCGCGGCATCACCGTCAATTGCATCGCACCGGGCTTCATCGCCTCGCCGATGACCGATGTGCTGAACGAGCAGCAGCGCGAGACCATTCTGGCCCGGATTCCGGCCGGTCGGCTGGGCACCGGCGACGAGATCGCGGCCGCCGCCGTCTATCTTTCGTCGAACGAAGCGGCCTATGTCACGGGCCAGACCCTGCATGTGAACGGCGGCATGGCGATGATCTGATCGCGATCACGAAATTCAACAGACTATTTCTTGCCCGAAAGCCTGTGCTAAAGGGCAGAACGCAACGGCGGTTCGGGCTTTCGGGCTTGCGTCGCCTTCGCTGCCGTGAGACGGCGATTTACAAGCTACCCCCGCCTCTACGGCGATTTCAAACAGGCAGAGAGACACTCATGTCCGACACCCTCGAGCGCGTTCGCAAGATCGTCATCGACCACCTGGACGCCGATCCGGACAAGGTCACGGAAAAAGCCAGCTTCATCGACGACCTGGGCGCCGACTCGCTCGACAACGTCGAGCTGGTGATGGCCTTCGAAGAAGAATTCGACATCGAGATCCCGGATGACGCCGCCGAGCACATCCAGACGGTCGGCGATGCGGTCAAGTTCATCGACGAAAAGTCGGCCGGCTGATTTCAGCCCCCGACTGGCGGCCCGATAGGGCCGACGGTTCACAGGGCCGCCCGGCGCTCCTAGCGGAGACGCCCGGCGGCCTTTACTGTTTCTGACCCATGCGAATCCGAAGTGATTCTCCGGGTTCGGACTGGAGAATTTTAGGAGCACGCACCATGCGCCGCGTCGTCGTTACGGGCATCGGTCTGCTGACCCCCCTGGGTTGGGGTGTCGAGAAGAGCTGGAAGGGCATCGTCGAGGGACGGTCGGGCATCCGCCCGATCACCGCCTTCGACACCACAGGCTATGGCTGCACCATCGCCGGCGAAGTGCCGAGCGTGGATGGGCGCGGCGGCGGCGGCGAAGGCGACTTCGACCCCGAGAAGATCATGTCGGTCAAGGACCGCAAGCGAGTCGACGACTTCATCCTGTACGCCATTGCGGCGGCGGACGAGGCCCTGGCCGACGCGGACTGGAAGCCAGAGACCGACGAGGACAAGGAACGCACCGGGGTCATGGTCGGCTCCGGCATCGGCGGCCTGGGCGCCATCGCCGAGACGGCCATCGTGCTGAAGGAACAGGGGGTGCGCCGCGTCAGCCCCTTCTTCATCCCCAGCGCTCTGATCAATCTGGCCGGCGGGCAGATCTCGATCCGCCACGGCCTGAAGGGACCGAACCATGCGGTCGTGACGGCCTGCGCCACCGGCGCCCACGCCATCGGCGATGCGGCCCGGATGATCGCCCTGGACGACGCCGACGTGATGGTGGCCGGCGGGGCGGAGAGCTCGGTCGTGCCGCTGGGCATCGCCGGCTTCCTGGCCTGCAAGGCTCTGTGCACCGCCTATAACGACACGCCGGACAAGGCGTCTCGTCCCTATGACCGGGGCCACGCCGGCTTCATCATGGGCGAGGGCGCCGGGATCCTGGTGCTGGAGGAATACGAACACGCCAAGGCGCGCGGGGCCAAGATCTACGCCGAGGTCGTGGGCTACGGCATGAGCGGCGACGCCCACCACATCACCGCCCCGTCCGAGGACGGCGAGGGCGGGGTGCGGGCCATGAAGATGGCGCTGAAGCGGGCCGGAATGCAGCCCTCGGACCTCGACTATGTCAACGCCCACGGCACCTCGACCATGGCGGACTGGATCGAGCTGAAGGGGATCGAGGGTCTGGTCGGCGATCACGCCCAGAATCTGGCCGTCAGTTCCACCAAGTCGATGACCGGCCACCTGCTGGGCGCCGCCGGGGCCATAGAAGCGGCCTTCTGTGTCCTGGCCATCCGGGACCAGGTGGCGCCGCCGACGATCAATCTGGATGATCCGGAGATGGAGACGCCGATCGACCTGGTCCCGAACAAGGCCAGGCCGATGAAGATCGATGTCGCCATGTCCAACAGTTTCGGCTTCGGGGGCACAAACGCCTCGGTGATCTTCAAGAAGGTCGACTGACATGTTCGGACGGGGGCGGGTTGAAAGGGTGCGGGGCGGTTCGGGTCTGACGGTGACGTTGCTGACCGCCTCGGCGACGTTCAGCCTGTTCCTGATCGCCGCCCTGGCGATTGTCTGGGGCGTCTACTACGGCCCGGGGCCTGGCGCCCGTCAGGGAGACCGCACGGTCGTGACCCTGGCCAGCGGGTCGGGCGTCTCCGCCATCGCCGCACAGCTGAAGGCGGCGGGGGTCATCCGATCGACCGACCTGTTCAAGGCGGCGGCGACCTTCACCGGGGCGGACCGCAAGCTGCGCGCCGGTGAATACGAGGTGCCGTCGGGCACGTCGCTGGGCGGAGTGCTCAAACTGTTGGTCGATGGCCGGGTGGTGCGCCATTTCGTGACCCTGCCGGAAGGCTGGTCCTCGGCCCAGGCGCTCGACATCCTGAACAAGGAGCCGGTGCTGACCGGCACGGTCGAGGTCCTGCCGGAGGAAGGCAGCCTGTGGCCCGACACCTATGAGATCGCACGCGGCGATACGCGCCAGTCGGTGATCGACCGGATGCAGCGGGCCGCCAGCGAGAATCTTCGACTTCTGTGGGCGCAACGCGGGCCGGGAACCGTGGTGCGAAACCCCGAAGAGGCGGTGATCCTGGCCTCCATCGTCGAAAAGGAGACGGGCCTGGCGGCGGAACGTCCGCGGGTGGCGGCAGTGTTTTCCAACCGGCTGCGTCAGGGGATGCGGCTGGAGAGCGATCCGACCATCGTCTATGGCGTCACCCAGGGTCGTCCGCTGGGGCGGGGCATCCGTCGGTCGGAGCTGGACCGTCAGACGCCCTGGAACACCTATCAGATCGACGGCCTGCCGCCGACGCCCATCGCCAATCCGGGCAAGGAGGCGCTGCAGGCCGTGCTGAATCCGCCGGCTGAACAGGCCCTGTTCTTCGTCGCGGACGGATCGGGCGGTCACGCCTTCGCCTCCACCTATGAGGAGCATCTGCGCAATGTCTCCCGCTGGCGTCAGATCGAGCGCCAGAAGGTCGGATTGCCGCCCGAGGCGCCGGCGCCGGTCGCGCCGGGAACCAGCGCTGTCCCCATGGCGGAACCGGTCGAACCGGCGCCTCAGACGTCCGGGCAAGCGACCCTGACCCTTCCCGTCGGCGCCTCGCGGGGCGCGCAATGAGCCGGCTGTCCGGCATGACCGGCTTCGGCCGGGCGGACGGGGCGGGCGAAGGCTGGACCTGGTCTGTCGAGGCCCGCTCGGTCAACGGCCGCAATCTGGAGGTCCGGTTCCGCGGCCCCAATGGGTTCGATGGTCTGGAACGCGCCGCCAAGGCGGCGGCCCAGGCGCGTCTGGCGCGTGGCCAGGTCACCATCGGCGTTCAGGCCAAACGGGTCGAGACCGGCGAGGCGGCTGTCACTATCAATGCGGCGGTCCTGGCCCGCTATCTGACCCTGGCCAATGAGCTGGCCGAGGACGGAGCGACCCCGCCGTCGGCTGATGGCCTTCTGGCCTTGCGCGGGGTGATCGAGGCGCCGGAAGAGGTGGACGATCCCGAGGCCCGCGCCATTCTGGAAGCCGCCATGGCCGGAACGGTCGAAGCGGCGCTGGACGCTCTTAAGACGTCCCGCGAGGGCGAAGGCGTGCAGCTGACGCCGGTGCTGGAAGAGTTCATCCGCCGAATAGAGGCCCTGGTGGCCCAGGCTGAAAGCGAGGCCACGGCCCAGGTCGCGGCCATCCGCGATCGGTTCAGCCGCCGCATGGCCGAACTGGCCCCTGATGCGCCGGGTCTGGAAGACCGAATCTTCCTTGAAGCGGCGGCCCTGGCGACCAAGGCGGATGTGCGCGAGGAGCTGGATCGGCTGACGGCCCATATCGATGCGGCGCGCCAACTGCTGGTCTCGGCGCCCGCCGGGCGGAAACTGGACTTTCTGATGCAGGAATTCATGCGTGAGGCCAACACGCTCTGCTCGAAATCGGCTACGACCGCGCTCACCGGAATCGGCCTCGAACTGAAGGCCGTCATCGAACAGTTGCGTGAACAGGTCCAGAATGTCGAATGAACGCACGCCCCGCCGGGGCGTCCTCCTGATCGTCGCCAGCCCGTCGGGCGCGGGCAAGACGTCGCTGTGCCGCCGGTTGATGGCGGATCACGGCGGGCTGGAGCTGTCCGTGTCGATGACGACCCGCGGCATCCGGCCGGGCGAGGTCGATGGGCGCGACTATAATTTCGTCGATCGTGAGCGGTTCCAGAAGCTGATCGACGCCGACGCCTTCCTGGAATGGGCCGATGTGCACGGCAATCTGTACGGCAGCCCGCGCGGCCCCGTGGACCGCGCCCTGGCCGAGGGACGCGACGTCCTGTTCGACATCGACTGGCAGGGCGCGCGCGACGTGGCCGAGAAATGCCCCGAGGATGCGGTGCGGGTGTTCATCCTGCCGCCCAGCCTGGAAGAGCTGCGTCGTCGCCTGATCACGCGGTCGCAGGATTCGGACGACGTCATCGAGCGCCGCGTCGCCAACGCCAAGGGCGAGATCGAACACTGCGACGCCTTTGACTATGTGATCGTCAACGAGGATTTCGACCGGTCTTACGCCGAGCTGGCGCACATCTATCATGCCGAACGGTCGCGTCGTTTCCGCAATCTGTGGGTGGGCGACTACAAGGCCGCCCTGCTGCGCGAGCCGGTCTGAGAAGAACCCGATCCGGGCAATCGATCTGGAAAGAACAACGACACCGCGGCCGGCGTAGGGGGAACAGTGCCGCCGCGGTGTCGTCTTCGGCTGAGAAGCGGCGCCGACATCACGCCAGGCGGGGGCGTCCTACGCGACGTCGACTTCGGCGCTGCTCAACTGCGCCCTTTATTCCACAACAGGAGTTCCAGAGGGTAAATTTCTATCTAGGGGCGATTGCTTAGGTACGCCCCACGATTGCCAAGTCGATGTTTTGCGGATGCGATCAGAGCGGCGTGCGCGCAGCGAACCAGGGCGTGAGTCGCGCCAGGGCCGTCTCGACCTCGGGCGTGGAAACGGCGAAGCTGATGCGGATGAAGCGATGGCCGTCGACGGGATCGAAATCGACGCCGGGCGCGGTGGCCACGCCGGTATCGCGCAACAGTTGTTCGCAGAAGGCCACGCTGTCGTCCGTCAGATGGCCGATATCGGCCCAGATGTAGAAGGCGCCGTCGGGCGGCGCGATCTTCTTCAGACCGAGGGCCGGCAGGGCCGCCAGCATCAGGTCGCGGTTGCGGGCGTAGGTCTGGATATGGCCCTCGAGCTCGTCGATCGCGTCCATGGCGACCAGGCCGGCGTGCTGGCTGAGGCTGGGCGGGGTCAGGAACATGTTGCCGATATAGGCGCGGGCGGTGTCGATCAGGGTCTCGGGAACCAGCAGCCAGCCCAGGCGCCAGCCGGCCATGCTCCAGTATTTGGAGAAGCTGTTGATCACCATGGCGTCGGGCGCGAACTGCAGCATCGACGGCGTCGGGCCGACATAGGACAGGCCGTGGTAGATCTCGTCCGAGACGATGGCGGTGTTTCGTGCGCGGCAGACCTCGGCGATGGCGGCGAGTTCGGCGTCGGGGATGACGGTGCCGGTCGGATTGGCGGGGCTGGCGATGATGACGCCGGCGGGGGCCGGATCCAGGGCTTCCAGTTGAGCGGCGGTCAGCTGGAAACGGGTCTCGGGGCCGCAGGCGATCTCGACCGGTTCAAGGTGCAGGGCGCGCAGTGTGTTGCGATAGGCAACATAGCCGGGGCGGGCCAGGGCGATGCGGTCGCCCGGCCTGAAGCGGGTGCTGAGCGCCAGGACGAGGGCGGGGGAGGCGCCGCAGGTCAGGAGGATGCGGTCGGGATCGACCGTGACGCCATAACGCTCGTCGTACAGGCGCGTGATCCGGGCGCGCAGGTCGGGGCTTTCCCAATAGCCCATGGCGTCGGCGTCCAGCACCTCATGCGCGCGGGCGATGGCGGCGGCGGGCGCGCCGGTCGAGGGCTGGCCGAACTCCATATGGATGACCGACCGGCCTTCGGCCTTCAACTGGTGCGCCAGGCGGCTGATGGTGATGGCGCGGAAGGGTTCGACGGTCATGCCAGCGCATCCGCAAGTCGCAGGAAGCCCGCGACGTCCACGGTTTCAGCCCGCACGTCCGGCTCGATGCCGGCGGCCTCGCATAGCTCGGCGCCGCCCAGTTGTTTCAGGCTGGAGCGCAGCATCTTGCGGCGCTGGCCGAAGGCGGCGGCGGTGACGCGTTCCAGCTTCTTCAGGCGTTCAGGCGACGGGCGCTCGTCCAGCGGGACGAGATGGACCACGGCCGAGGCCACCTTGGGCGGCGGGGTGAAGGCGGCGGCGGGCAGGTGCATGACGATGCGGGCGGTGCAGACGGCCTGGGAAATGACCGCCAGCCGGCCATAGGCGTCGTCGCCGGGCCCTGCGGCCACACGCTCGGCGACCTCCTTCTGGAACATCAGGGTCAGGCTGTGGGGCAGCCAGGGACCGGTCAGCCATTTGATCAGCAGGGCCGTGCCGACGTTGTAGGGCAGGTTGGAGACCATGTGGGCGGGGCCGGAGACCAGGTCCGCCTCCTTCACCTTCAGCGCATCGGCCTCGACGATGGTCAGACGGCCGGAGCCGTCGTCCAGTTCGGACAGAAGGGGGATGAAGCGCGGGTCCTTTTCCACTAGGACCACGGGGCCGGCGTCGGATTCCAGCAGGGCGCGGGTCAGGCCGCCGGGGCCGGGGCCGACCTCGATCACGGCGCGGCCCTCGAACGGGCCGGCGAGGCGCACGATCTTGCGCGTCACATTGAGGTCCAGCAGGAAATGCTGGCCGAAGCTCTTCTTGGCCAGCAGGCCGTGGGCGTCGAGGGTTTCGCGGAGGGAAGGAAGGTCGGTCACAGGCCCTGTTAGCGCGCGGCGCGCGCCGCCGCCATCTCCGAAGCCAGTCGGACGGCGGCGATCAGGCTGTCGGCGCGGGCGATCCCCTGGCCGGCGATGTCGAAACCGGTGCCGTGATCGGGCGAAGTGCGGATGATCGGCAGGCCCAGGGAGACGTTCACTCCCCCCCAGAAGTCCAGGGTCTTGACCGGGATCAGGGCCTGATCGTGATACATGCACAGGGCGGCGTCATAGCCGGCCCGCGCCTCGTCGTGGAACAGGGTGTCGGCGGGCCTGGGGTCGGTGATGTCGATTCCCTCGGCCCGCAGCTGCGCAGCCACCGGGCGCAGGGTCTCGATCTCCTCCACACCCAGAGCGCCGCCTTCGCCGGCGTGAGGGTTCAGGGCGGCCATGGCCAGGCGCGGACGGGCGATGGCGAAGTCGCGCTTCAGGCTTTCGTGAACCACGCGGGCGGTGCGGGCCACGCGGTCTGCGGTGATCAGTTCTGCGACCTGTCCCAGGGCGACGTGGATGGTGACCAGGCAGGCCCGCAGATCCTTGGCGGTCAGCATCATCACCGGCCCCCGCGTGCCTGGATAGGGGGCGTCCGCAGTCAGTTCGGCGATGAATTCCGTATGGCCCGGAAAGCGGAAACCCGAGGCGTACATCGGGGCCTTGGCGATCGGCGCGGTCACAAGGCCCGACGCCTCGCCGGACAGGACGAAACTGACCGCTTCTTCGATGCCGTCGGCGACGGCCGGCGCATTGGCCGGATCGGGACGGCCGACCTCGACCGCGGCCGGCAAGGGGCGATGGATCACCGGCAGGGCGCGCCCGAAAGGCTGCAGCGCATCGGCGGGGGTGTTGATTTCGACCACCAGCACGCCCTGAGCGCGGAGCAGGTCCGCGTCGCCGATGACGGCGAAGGCCGGCGGCTCGGTCTTCAGGGCGTTCCAGGCGGCGGCCACGATCTCCGGCCCGACGCCGGCGGGTTCGCCCAGCGTCAGGACCAGAGGCCGGGTCATTTGAACTCGATGAGGGCGTCGCTACGCAGGTCGCGCAGATAGCGGCGCTCGAGCACGGCCAGGTTCTGGGAACGCAGACGACCCTCGACCTGTTGACGGTTCGGAGCCTCGGGGCCCCCGACCCGGCGACCGCAGACGGCGACCAGGTGCAGGCCCAGCGGGGTGCGGATCGGCGTGGAGACCGAGCCGATCTCGCCGGTGCGGGCGAACTGCTGGAACTGGGGCGCGAGGTTGGCGACATCTGATTCGCCGAGGTCCGCTCCGATCACGCCCTGGGTCGCGCGCGCCTGGGACAGGATGTTGTCGCAGTTCAGTCCCTGACGCAGGCCTTCCAGAGTGCGGGTCGCGGCGGCCAGATCGGCTTCCGACGCCGTCTCGGGCAGTTCGACCATCAGTTGCCGCAGAGAGACCAGGCTGGTCGCCGCGCCGTCGCGCTTGTCGCGCATATAGATGATGTACACCCCGCCATCGACGGCGATCGGGTTCGACAGCTGGCCGGGCTGGAGTTGGTCGAAGATGGTCTGAAGCGCGGGCTGGACCGTGCCCTTGACCACCCAGCCGGCGTCGCCGGGCACCCGGGCCGAAGCCGAAGGCGCCGATGAGAACTGTTGGGCGACGGCCTGGAAGGGCGCGCCCTGGATGATCTGCTGCACCAGTTGGCGGGCGCCGTTCATGGCGGCTTCCTGACCGCCGACTCGGGCCGCCTCGATATAGATTTCGCCGATCAGATACTGGGGCTGGGCGGCCGCGTCATTGAGACGACGGACTTCCTGATCGACTTGAAGCGTGCTGGGACGCGCGCGGCTGTTGAAGCGACCGGGCACCAGCTGTCCCCAGCCGATCTCGGTGCGCAGGCTCTCGCGGAAAGCGTTCGGCTGGATGCCGCCCTGCTGAAGGAACTCCATATAGGCGGCGGGGGTGACGCCGGCCTGGCGCGCCATCTGGGCGATTTCCTCGTCGATCTCCTGGTCGGTGACTTTCAGGCTTTCGAACTTGGTGATCTCCTGGGCCTTCAGGCGCTGCTCAATCAGCCGGTTGAGGGCGGCCTGCTGGATCGCCGGCAGGTTCTGCTCGGTCGGCTGGACCTGCGACGAGGCGATCAGCATGAGCATCTGCTGACGCAGATCGAATCCCGTGATGATCTTGTCGTTCACCGTGGCGACGATGCCGTCGGCCATCTCGAACTGGGGGGCGGGGCGAGCCGTTGCGGGACCGTCGCCGGCCGCAGGATTCGGCGCTCCGGCGGCGGACGCCTGCGGAGCGGCCGGAGCGGACGCCGTCTGACCATGAGCCGAACCGGCGAGGAGGACCGCCGCGAGCGCAGCCCCCGTCGAATAACGCATCAAACCCATTGGTCGTCCTGATTCCTCACAGCGGTCCGTTTGCCAGGTCGGCAGACGGTCGCGCCCCGTAAAGCGTCATGCTCAACGCATTTCACCCTGTCCATAACCTGAACCTCCGAAAGTGGCGAGGTTTAGGCGTATATAGACGCCGTCCGACGGTCCGCTGGCCCGCACGCGTGTATTGTCGCGGCGATATCCGAACTCGACGCGGAAACAGTCGTCGTCGAACAGCACGCCGACCTCCTGACGGGTGATGACGTTCCGTTCGAGATCGGCGATGCCCGTGACGGCGACGCCCCAGTCGCCATAGACGAACTGTTGTCCCGAAAGCTGGACGAATTCGTAGTTTCGATTCTGATCGCCGGACAAGGGATTGGATCGATCGACGATATAGCTGACGGACGCGAGATTTCGGCGTCCCCAGCGGCCGTCCACTGCGGCCTCGGCGCGACGAATGTCGCCGGACCCGTCAATGGTGGCGTGACCCCAGCTGCGAATTCGGTCGGAAGGAGAGAAACTGCCCTGCACCACCCAGTCCGACGCCGAGGACGCAAGACCGGTCGGATCGTAAAGCGCGCCGGTCGTGCTGTCCGGCACAGTGGTGCGGAAGGCGTCTTCGTCATCGGCGCGATAGCTTCGGCCGACGAACAGGCTGGCGCTACGGCCTTCGGACCAGCGAACCGTCGCACGACCGCCGGCCGTGACCCGCGATCCGCCCTCGACCAGATCGTATCCGGAGAAGCGATCCATGCGGAACAACGATGACTCGTCCAACTCGATGACCTGCGAATCCTCGTTCGGGATGCGGGGATCTATGTCGGCCTTGTTGGAAACCGAAACCTGTAGGACCGGCTCGAGGATGATGTCCGCGCGCTGGGTGCGTTTGATCAACGGGTAGCTGACATCGACCCCGGCGCTGAAGCGTGTGCGGCTGAGCGACTCGTCGCTGTCGACCCCCATCATCGGCGGCAGATCGGACAGGGAGTAGAGATCGACCCTCGCGTCGACAAACGGCTCGACCCGCAGACCCAGGCCAGTGATGAAGGTTCGACGCCATTCCGCCTGGGCGGTCACTCGCCGGCTATCCACGCCGGACAAGCCCGTCGTCACCGCCGGCACGATGTCAGGGTTCAGGATCGGCGTGCCGACGAAATTATCGCGGTACAGCGAAACCGCCGATCCCTTCAGCCGCAGTCGACCGCCGAAGACGTAGCCTGCGGGTTCCCAGCGCGCATCGATCAGCGGCGCGACCAGGGGCAGATCGTCGTCCTCCTCGAACACCTTGAAACCGGAGGCGTCGCGGAAGTCGTTGGCCTCGAACGCGGGGTCCAGCCGCAGGCTCTGAATGGAGAAGGCGGCGACCGAAACATAGGATTGCTCGGTCTGACGCTCGGCGTAGATCTGGCTGATCAGCCGACGACGGTCACCGTAATACAGCCCGTTGTCCTGATAGGTGTTGCGCACGTCATACCGGTCGAACAGGGTCTTGTCGGACGTGCGCTCCGCCGTGAAGCCGAAACGCCAGGGGCCGTCAGGATCGTATTCGCCGTGGGACAGCAGATAGCTGCGGTGTTCCTTGTCGCCGAAACGGACGTTGCTTTCATAGGCGCCGTCGCCGTTCAGGTCGAAATCGCCGAAATTGCGTTCGTAGGTGTAGCCGCCGCGCGCAAAGATCGAAGCGTTCACGAACCGGCGGCGCCATTGCAGGTTCAGCAGCGGCGCGACGCGCGTGTTGATCTGCGGACTGATGAGCCAGTCCTCGGACGGCGACACGACGTGAAGATAGGGAGCCTCGATCGAGACGCCCCGGCCTTCATCATAGTTGATGATCGGCACCAGCAAGCCAGACGCCCGTTTCACCGTAGGGTCGGGGTGGGCGAAAAACGGGGTGTAGAAGACCGGGACGCCGCCGACCCGGAAGATGGCGTTGCGATAGATGACGGCGCGCAGGGCTTCGTCCTGGACCACCTTTTCCGCCTGGATCGAGATGCTGGGCCGTTTGGGACCGTTTGCATCACAGATCGGGCAGGGGGTGAAAATGGCGTAGTTCAGTTCATTGACGTTTTCGCTCCGCCGAACCGCCGTCGCCGCCATCAGACTGGCGCCGTTCTCGAACCGTGTCGCGAAATCGACCGCTATGGCCGCCTTCAGGTCGCGATCGGTTTCCAGATGGCTGGCGTAGACGATGGTCCCATCCGCCGACACGGCTTCGACGCGCCCGCTGGCCGAGGCGGCGCCGCTGGACAGGTCATAGGCGAGGTTGTCGCCACGCAGCACATTGCCGTCTGCGCGCAGATAGACCCGGTCGCCGCCGTTGCTTTCGGCGGTGATCAGATCGCCGGTGCGGCTGGTGCTGGCGGCGTCGACATAGACGGCGCCTTGAGGCAGGCCGTCCGAGGCGGGCGTCGTCTGCGCTGCGGCGACACCGGCGAAGGGGACGCAGACGAACAGGGCCGCGCCGGCCAGAAGCCGCGCCCGGAAGGCTTTCGAACGCTGATCGCGATCACCCTGCATGAACCATCCGTCTGTCTTGAGCGAGGCGCTCGCTTAGCCGTCTTCGGTATAGAACAGCAAGGTGAAGGCGGCGAGCGCCGTCAATATCGGCGGCAACCAGGCCGCCACGAAGGGGGGCACCACCTCGGCCGATCCCATGGCGGACGAAAACTGGTTCAGGAAGAAGAAGGCGAAGCCCAGGACCACGGCCGCCACGCTCATCTTCGCCAGGTCGCCCAGACGCATCAGTCGCAACGAAAACGCCGCCGCCAGGATCGACATGGCCGCGAACACCAGGGGGGTGACCAGCAACTGCTGGAAGCGCAGGCGATAGGCGGTGGAGGCGAAGCCAGCGTCCTCGATTCGCTTGATCTGATTCGGCAATGACCAGAAGGGCGTCGATTGGGGGCGGGCGAACCGCTCGAAGGCCTCTTCATCCGCCAGGCTGGAGAGGAGGTCGAGGCTGGAATAGGTCACGGCGCGCTGGCCGATGCTGGCGCCCACCGCATCGGTTAACCGCCAGCGGCCGGCGCTGAGAGCGGCGGACCGGGCGTCGATCCGTTCCGAAAAGTCCCGGTTGCCCTCTGCATCGGTCGTGTAGATGAAGAAGGTGACATCCAGCAGCCGGGCGTTGGCGCGGTCCTGCCGCCCGGCGCGAATGATCATCTGCCTCTGGTCGTCGCCCTCGCGCAGCCAGATGGCGTCGTTGGAACTGGCGCCGGGGGCTGTTCCGGAGATGCGCGCCCGTTCGCGCTGCCACAGCCCGTCGCCGGCCGAAGCGAGCGGACCCAGAACGGTCACGGTCAGAACTCCCAGGACCAGGGCCATGCCTGCAGCCGGCAGCACGAACCGCCAGGCCGAAACGCCCGCCGCCCGCATGGCCACCAGTTCGCTGCGCCGATTCAGGCCGATATAGGCGGCCAAGGTTCCGAACAGGAAGACGAAGGGCAGAAGCTGAACGATCACCGACGGCGATTTCAGGGCTACGAGGCCCAGGATACGCAGGGCGGACAGGTCCTGATCCGAACCCACGCCGCGCGACACCTCGACGAAGTCGATGAGCATGACCAGGGCGGAGATCACGGCCAGGGCCACGCCCAGGGAACGAAGCTGCTGGATCAGCACATAGCGTTCGATCCGCCCCAGCCGAGGCAGACGCAATCGGGAAGGCGAGAGAAGGGCCAGGGTCATGCGAATCTCGCGCGCAGCCGGTCGATGACCGGCGACTTTCGGCGCTTGCGGGGCTTGAGGGCGCGGAACAGCAGCCGCACGGCCGCTGCGACGACGATCAGGGGCGCCAGATACTGCAGGATGTTCATCCACGGGTTCCAGGCGCTGGCGGCCACCAGTCCGTAGCCGATCACCCGGACCAAAAGGAAGACGCCCGCCGCCTTGGCGATCCGAAGCGAATAGCCGGTGCGGCTGAACGATCCGCCCATGATGGCGGCCAGGGCCATGGCCATGGCGACAAGGGCGTAGAGCGGGGCGGCGATGCGGGCGTGGGCCTCGGCCAGCAGTTCGCCGCGCGAGCCGGCGGTCTCCAGCACGCGAGGCGAGGGGGTCAACAACTGACGAAGATAGAGGTCGGCCGGCTTGTAGCGAATCTGCTCGGTCACGCCGGAGAACTGGCCCAGGGGGAAGTCGTATCTGTCGAAGGACAGGGTCTCGAGCACGCCGCGCGACGAATATTTCTGCCAGGAACCGTCGATCATGGTGAGAACCGGCTCATTGGCGGCGTCACGACCGAAACGCGCCTCGGCGGCGCTCCAGTTCTGGGTCGACTTGCCGTCATCGAGGTAGACGAACAGGTTTTTCAGAAGGCCGTTCTGTTCGATCTGCTGGACATAGACGGTCAAGCCGTCCGGTCCCTGGACGAACTGGCCCTCCTCGACCAGCAGGGCCGCCAGGTCCGTGCGAATGGCGAAAGCCTGGTTGCGGGCTTCACGCTGGGCCCACGGCTGGGCGAACAGGGTCATCACGAGATTCAGAATCAGCACGAGGAACGCCAGTCGCGCCGCGGGCGAGATCACCTGCCATCGCGTCATTCCGCCGGCGAAGGCCGCCGTCAGTTCCTGCTCGCGCTGCATTCGGGTCAGGGCGATGAGGGCGCCGACGAACAGACCGATCGGCAGGATGACCGCCAGCAGCTGAGGCAGGGCCAGCAGGGTCAGTTTCACCATGACCCACACGCTCTGGCCGCGTTCGACAATGACTTCCAGTTGGTCGAGGCTTTGGCTCAGAATCCCGATTCCAGCCAAGGAAGCGCAGGCCGCAACCACGGGCAGCGAGATCTGGCGGAAAAGGTATCTTTGAATCAGGGTCATGGGCGGATGGACTTCGCCCGGTTGCAGGCGGCGATAATGAGGCGCATCTAGTAGCACAGGAGGGCGCGTCCGCGACAAGCAGACGCGCCGTTTGTCTTTTTCTTCCGTTGTAAACGCCGGGTGGGGCCTGGCTGGAGTCACTGTATGAAGATCGAGTTCGTCGCTGCCGTGGACGCCGCTGAAATTCTCGCCGTGCCGGTTCATGAGGACCGCACGCTCGCCGGTTCAGGCCCGGCACTGGACGCCAAGGCCAACGGCGCCCTGACCAGAGCCATGTCCAAGAGCCGTTTCGTCGGCAAGTCTGGACAGACGCTGAGCATCGCCGCGCCGTCGGGTGTGAACGCCGATTGCGTGCTGCTGGTCGGCGCCGGGGCTGCGGACAAGCTGGACGACCTGGCGGTCGAGGCCTTCGGCGGCGCCGCCTATGCGGCGGTGAAACTGTCGGGCGCCGAGATTCTGACCATCGACGCCTCGGGCCTGACGCCGGAACAGGCCGCCCGCGTTGGCTTCGCCGCCCGTCTGGCCGCCTATCGGTTCGACAAGTACCGGACCACCCAGAAGCCCGACAAGATCCCGTCGATCACCGCGATCCGCGTCGTGACGTCGGACCTGCGCGCCGCCGAGGCCGCGCTGGAGCCCCTGTCGGCCGTCGCCGACGGCGTGATCTTCGCCCGCGACCTGGTGTCCGAACCCGCCAACGTCCTGTACCCGGCCGAGTTCGCCAAGCGCGTCAAGGCGCTGGAAAGCCTGGGTCTTGAGGTCGAAATCCTCGGCGAGGCCGAGATGGAGACGCTGGGCATGCGCACCCTGCTGGGCGTCGGCCAGGGCAGCCGTCGCGAAAGCCAGTTGGCGGTCATGAAGTGGAACGGCGGCGAGGCCGGCGGCCAGCCGATCGCCTTCGTCGGCAAGGGCGTCTGTTTCGACACCGGCGGCATCTCGATCAAGCCGGCCGACGGCATGGAAGACATGAAGTGGGACATGGGCGGCGCGGCCGCCGTGACCGGAACCATGATCGCCCTGGCCGGCCGCAAGGCCAAGGTCAACGCCGTCGGCGTGCTGGGTCTGGTCGAGAACATGCCGGACGGCGACGCCCAGCGCCCCGGCGACGTGGTCGTGTCGATGTCGGGTCAGACGGTCGAGGTGATCAACACTGACGCCGAGGGCCGCCTCGTCCTGGCCGACGCCCTCTGGTACACGCAGCAGCGTTTCAAGCCGAAATTCATGATCGACCTGGCCACCCTGACGGGCGCCATGATCGTGGCCCTGGGCCTGGATTACGCCGGCGTCTTCTCCAACTCGGACGCGGTGGCCGATCCGATCCTGGCGGCGTCGAAGAAGGTGGGCGAGAATTTCTGGCGGATGCCGATCCCCGACATCTATGAACAGCACATCGACTCGAAGATCGCCGATGTGAAGAACACGGGCAACGGCCGCGCCGGCGGCTCGATCACCGCCGCCCTGTTCCTGCAGCGCTTCACCAACGGCGTGCCGTGGGCGCACCTGGACATCGCCCCGACCGCCTGGGCCAACAAGAGCCCCAGCCCCACCGTGCCGGAAGGCGGCGTCGGCTTCGCCGTGCGCACGCTGGATCGCATGGTGGCCGACGCCTACGAAGCCTGAGTTCCGGACGGTAGAGCCGGATGAGCGGCAAGCCCGAAATCTGGTTCTACCATCTGGAGCGTTCCACGCTGGACCAGGTGCTGCCGACCCTGCTCGAGAAGACGCTCGAGCGGGGTTGGCGCGCCCTGATCAAGTCGGCGCACGCCCATCGGCTGGACGATGTCGATGAGCGGCTGTGGAGTTTTCATGATGAGAGTTTCCTGCCGCATGGCCGGGCCGATCAGCCCCATGCGGATCGCCAGCCTGTGCTGCTGAGCGAATCGGGAGAGAACCTGAACGGCGCTCAGGCGCTGTTCATCGTCGACGACGCAGAACTGGGCGTGACGGAAGGGTTTGAACGATGCTTCATCATTTTCGACGGTCGGGACGAGCCGGCGCTGCAATACGCGCGCGGACGCTGGAAGACGCTAAAAGAACAGGGCGCCAATCTGGCCTATTGGCGTCAGACGGACGAAGGGCGCTGGGAAAAGGCGGCCTGATCGCCGGGTTCGTGGGACTGGGCCTGCTGGCGGCCTGTTCGACGCCCGTCGCCGACCAGCCGGCGCCCCGCACGGTCGAACGCGCCCAGCTGAACCCGCCCGTCGGCAGCCGCATGCCGACCGGCCAGACGACCGACATCTGCAAGGCCGGCGAGATGCAGTATCTGGTCGGCAAGTCCCGGACCGAGATTCCCGTGCCGGTGGATGTGGTGAACCGCCGCGTCACCTGCACGACCTGCCCTGTCAGCCAGGACTATTCGGCCTATCGGCTGAACATCTTCTACAACGCCGACACCGGCATCATCGAACAGGTCCGCTGCGGCTAGGCCGTGACGGACCCCGGAGACGACCATGAAGACCGCCTTCATCCTGAGTTCCCTGATGGCCGCCGGACTTGCGCTGTCGGCCTGCGCCCAAACGCCCGCAACGCCCCCAGCGCCGGGCGGCGAGACCGCCTTCAAGGCCTGCAGGGTCGAGGATTACCAGGCCTATGTCGGGCGCAATCGTTCGACGCTGCCCGCCGCGCCGCAAGGGCAGAGCTTCAGGGTGCTGTGCACCACCTGCGCCGCGACCATGGACTATCGCGAGAACCGGGTGAACTTCGTCTATGACGAGGCGTCGGGCGTGATCCAGCAGGTGAAGTGCGGCTGAGGCGTCAGCGGCCGACCGTATCACCGGGCCACAGGGGGCCGCTGAACCGTCTGGCCAGATAGTCCATCATGGCCGTGACCCGCGCCGGTCGCGGCCCGCCCCCCGGCGCGACCAGGTGCAGGGCGATGGGCGCCAGTCGCCATTCGCTCATCACGGTCTCCAGATGACCGTCGGCGACGTCCTTCCAGTAGATGAAGTCCGGCTGGGGAAACACGCCCAGTCCGGCGCACAGCGAGGCGGTCAGGGCGTCGGAGTTGTTGGCCCGCAACGGGCCGCGCGGCCGGACCGACACCTCCTCGCCCGCGTCGTTGATGAACCGCCAGACATCGGGCGTGGACATGTAGGCGTAGCCGAGACAGGCGTGACGCTCCAGATCGTGCGGATGGGTCGGGCGCCCGCGCTGAGCCAGATAGTCCGGCGAGGCCACCAGCCGGCGCTCGACGGGTCGCAGCCGACGCGCCGTCAGGGAGGAATCCGGCAGGGCGGCGATGCGCAGGGCGCAATCGAATCCGCCGCCGACCAGGTCGATCACCTCGTCCGACAGATGCAGGTCGATAGAGACGTCGGGATGGGTGGCCAGAAACTCGGGCAGGGAGGGGGCGACATAGGCCATGCCGAAGGACATGGGGGTGGCCAGCCGCACGAGGCCGCGCGGCGTCACCGACATGTCCAGGGCCTCCGACACCGCTCCCTCGGCCTCGGCCAGCATCAGGCCCGCGCGCGCCGCCAGGGTCCGACCCGCGTCGGTCAGGGAGAAGCGGCGCGAGGTCCGGTGCAGCAGGGTGGTCTTCAGCTGCTGCTCCAGCCGTGTAACCGCCTTGGACACGGTCGCCTTGGACATTCCCATTACGTCGGCCGCGCCGGAAAAGGACTGGGCCTCCGCCACCTTGGCGAAGATGGCCATGGCCTCGAGGTCGGGCAGGCGGGACATGGCGGCCTCTGCGTTGGAAACGATGAGTTTCAGGTGTTTCTATTTCTGTTCGGTCGTCGATCTCTATCTTGGCGTCAAGTCAATGACGCCGGGACGGCCCGGCTTGAGGATGGACCGATGATCGAGCGCAGACCTTTTGAATCGCTGGGCGGCGCCAACCATGGCTGGCTGAACGCCAAACATCACTTCTCCTTCGCCAACTATTATGATCCCAAGCGGATGAGCTGGGGCAATCTGCGGGTCTGGAACGACGACGAGATCGCCGCCGGATCCGGCTTCCCGCCCCACCCGCACGCCGACATGGAGATCATCACCTATGTCCGCGACGGGGCCATCACTCACGAGGACAGCCTGGGCAACAAGGGCCGCACCGTGGCCGGGGACGTCCAGGTGATGAGCGCCGGCACCGGAATCCGCCACGCCGAATACAACGCCGAGCCGGAGCTGACCCGGATCTTCCAGATCTGGATCGAGCCGACCAAGCGCGGCGAGGCGCCCAGCTGGGGTTCCAAGCCCTTCCCCAAGGGCGAGCGTTCGGGACAGTTCGTGGTCCTGGCCTCGGGCTTTGAAGGCGACACGGAAGCTCTGCCGATCCGCACCGATGCGCGGATCGTGGCGGCGACGCTGAACGCCGGCGACAGCGCCGACTATGCGTTGGGATCGAACCGGCGGGCCTATCTGGTGCCAGCCAAGGGCGAGATCGAGGTCAATGGCGTTCGTCTGAACGCCCGCGACGGCGCCGCTATCGCTCAGGAGGACGTCGTGACGGTCAAGGCGGTCTCGGACGCCGAGGTCGTGCTGGTGGACGCGGCCTGACGACGAACGGCGCCGGGCGGGACGAACCTGCCCGGCGCCGTCATTCGCCCGTTTCTGGGATCAGAGTCCGGCGGCCCAGTCTGTGGCGCGGACCAGGCTGTCGACGATGCCCGGCTCCGACGAGGCGTGGCCGGCGTCGGCGACGATGTCCAGCTTCGCCTCGGGCCAGGCCCGGTGCAGGGACCAGGCGCTGGCGATCGGGGTGACGACATCGAACCGGCCCTGGGCGATCCAGCAGGGGATGTGGCGCATCCGGTCCACATTCTTCACGATCCAGCCGTCCTCCGGGAAGAAGCCCGCGTTGGTGAAGAACCAGTTCTCGATCCGGGCGAAGGCGACCGCAAATTCGGGTTCGGCGAACTTGTCCGGCCTGGCGTTGGGGCCCTCGACGCTGACCGTCTCGCCTTCCCAGCTGGACCAGGCGACCGCGCAACGTTCGCGGTCGGCGACGTCGTCACCGATCAGCCGCTTGTAATAGGCGCCCATCAGGTCGCCGCGTTCGGCTTCGGGTATGGGGGCGACGAACCTTTCCCAGGCGTCCGGGAAGATCATCGAGGCGCCGTCCTGATAGAACCAGTGCAACTCCTTCCTGGTCAGCAGGAAGATGCCGCGCAGAACCAGGGCCAGGACGCGCTCAGGATGAGTGATGGCGTAGGCCATGGACAGGGTCGAGCCCCAGGACCCGCCGAACACCACCCATTTGTCGACGCCGCACCGTTCCCGCAGCCGCTCAATGTCCTCGATCAGGGTCCAGGTGGTGTTGTTTTCCAGCGAGGCGTGGGGGCGGGATTGGCCGCAGCCGCGCTGATCGAACATGATGATCCGATACTGGGCCGGATCGAAATAGCGGCGCATGCCGGGATTGACGGCGCCGCCGGGTCCGCCGTGCAGCACCAGAACCGGCCGGCCCTGCGGATTGCCGCTTTCCTCGTAATAGATTTCGTGGACGCCGTCGGTGGTCATCCAGCCTGAGGCGAAGGGTTCGATCTCGGGGTAGAGTTCGCGACGCGGCTCGACGGGCGTGGGGAAGGCCATGCTTGCGAGGTCTTTCTATTGGGCCCGTATGCGGCCGTACTGAGGGTTAGGAACGAAATGCCGCAAAGGCTAGGCAAAGCCAACCGGCGATCATGAGCAGGCCGCCGATCGGAGCGACGGCGCCCATGACGGGCAGACTGAGCAGGGCGACGAAGGCCAGGGCGAGCGAGAACACAAGTCCGCCCGCCGCGCCCAGCCAGCCGGCGATCCGCGCCCATCGACCGCCGCCGGTCCACAGGGTGCAGGCCAGGGCGAAGACGGCGTGGGCCAGTTGATAATGGGCGCCGGTGGACAGCAGCGTCTTGACCTGCGGCCCGGCGCCATGGGCCGCAAAGGCGCCCAGGGCGACGGCAAGAGCCCCGTTCAGGGCGGCGAAGACGATCAGATTGCGACTCGGTGTCATGCAAGGAACCTAGCCTGACGAATCCGGGAAGTCTGCTATGCGCGGGCGATGGAATTGGGATCCAGATCGCGCGCGGCGCTGCAATATGTCCTGATGTTCGGCGGATTGGGCGTCAGCCTGCCCTACGCCGGCCTCTGGATGCGCGCCCAGGGACTGAGCGGGGCGGAGATCGGCGTTCTTCTGGCCGCCCCCATGCTGGGACGGCTGATCACGGGGCCTGCCCTGGCGGTCTGGGCCGATGGTTTTCGCTATCGCCGCACGCCCATAGCCCTTCTCGCCGCCCTGGCCGGCCTGGGATACGGAGCGGCGGGTCTGTCCGAAGGATTCGCAGCCTGGGCGGTCTGCTGGTTCATCGGCGCGACAGGCGCGGCGGCGATCATCCCCCTGACGGACGTTCTCACCCTGAGACTGGCCCGTCGTGAAGGATTCAGCTTCGCCGTGCCGCGCGGTTTCGGCTCCGCCGCCTTTGTCGCGACCAATATCGCCGTGGGGTTCGTCCTGCGGGCGACGGGGCCCGAGGCGGTCATCGTCGGCGTGATCCTGGCCTGTCTGGGCATAGCGGTCGTGGCCCGGCGGGTGCTGCCCGCCGAGCCGGTGCATGACGGCCCTCCGATCCCCGGCTGGGATCGGTTTCGGGGCATGGGGCGACTGTTGAAAGATCCCGTTCTGGTGACGGCCCTGGTCGCCATAGGCGCGGTGCAGGCGGCCCACGCCTTCTACTATGGTTTCTCCGCGATTGTCTGGCGGGGGCAGGGGATTGAACCGCATCTGACGGGGCTGTTGTGGGCCTTCGCCGTGGCGGCCGAGATCGGCTTCATGTGGATTGTCGATCCCTGGCGTCGTCGGCGCGGGATTGGAGCCTGGCCGCTGCTGGCGCTCGCTGCGACGGCGGCCGTGCTGCGCTGGGGGCTGATGGCGGCGGCGCCCCCGTTGTGGATCCTGTGGCCGCTCCAGGCGCTGCACGCCCTCAGTTTTGCGGCCAGCTATCTGGCCGGGATCGAACTGACCGAACGGCTGGCCCCACGCGACAGCCAGACGACGGCCCAGACCCTGAGTTCGACCCTGTCGGCGGGAGTGTTGATCGGTCTGGCGACCCTGGCGAGCGGTCCGTTGTACGACGCCTATGGCGCGGGCGGATACTTGGCGATGGCCGGCCTGGCCGGATTGGGCCTGATCGCCGTCATGGCCTTGAAGCCGATGCTGGTTGCTCGGGCTAGGTTCGAGGCGACAGGGCCATATGGCCGGCCATGATCGAGGCGGCGGCCTTGACCGCCTTCTTCACCGCCGTCTCATCCGCGGACGCCGGAGACCGCAACAGGCCAACGGCGGGGGTGTGCGGTCCATCGTCGAGGTCGGCGAGGATGCGATAGAGCAGATAGGAGCCCGCATCGTCCTCAGCCTCTGACGAGGCCTCGGCGGGCAGGCCGGAGGCGTGAAGGGCGCGCAGGATGTCGGCGACGGGAGCGGTGGTGCGGGCCAGGCCCGGACCGGTGACAGACAGACGGTCCTTTCGGTCCAAGGCCCTGTTTTCAGCCCGCATCTGGATGCGGAAGGCGGCGCCCTTGTGCGTGCGACCGACCAGGAGAACGGCGCGGCAGCGCCCGTCTTTCAGATCCGCGCCCAAGGTGTCGGCGAGGGCGTCCGGATCGCCCATGGACACCCGGATCGTGCGGGCCCCCGGGGGACTCCAGGCTTCGCCGGAAAGATCCTCGACCAGATCCCAGCCGGAATCGCCGTCATAGGTGCAGATCGCGATTCCGGGGCGTCGGTCAGGCCGGTTGGGGCCTTCGGTCTCGTTCGTCATTTCGACCTTAAACCCCGCCCACCGCGTGACGTTTTCGTGACCGAGGCAGGTGGCTCGAACTTGGGTCCGCCGTCAAGCCTCAACCGAGGTCTCCAACGGCCGCGTCCAACAGCATGAAGGCGCGACCCCCGTCAGAGGCGAGGCGGTTCTGCACGGCCTGAGCGTCGCCGCTGCGCGCGTAGGTGGATATGTCCTGAGAGAAGACGGCCACATAACGCTCGGCGTCGGCGCGCAGTTCGGGGTCGCTGAGCACACGGCGCGAGACGCTGCGGACGGCGGCCGGCGCCACACGGCGCACGATGCGACGCGCGCCGTCGGCGTCGCCGTCGCCCAGCAGACGCGCCGCCTCTTCCACGCGTGAACGGGGCAGGAGCGCATTGGGATCGACGCCCATGCGGCGGATCGCGGCCGCGACCCGGTCCGACAGGGCGGCGGTTTCCGCAGGGCTGGCCGTCGGCGTGTCCAGATCCAGAGGCGGATCGTCGCGGCCGCCGGACACCAGATCCTTCCAGTCGAGGCCCGCGTCCGGCGCGGGCGCAGCGCGCGGCGTTTCCGTCGGGGCCAGACGCAGACGATTGCGAAGCCCGAAGCCTCTGTCGGCCGCCCTGTCTTCCGGCGAGGGCTCGGTCGGCGTGGCGCTTCGCGGCTGCCGATGGCGTTCCGGCTCAGGCGGAAGCTCGCGAATACGGCCGGTCGGGGCGTCGCCCGAGACCACCCCCATCAGGCGCACGGCCTCGGTCAGCATGTCATAGTTGCGGCGGACCCGTTCCTGGAAGCCGACATCCAGGGCCTCCGTGTCTTCGGCGGCCTTGCGTGAGGCGGCGGCGAGGGACGCCAGGCCTTCCTCCACGCTGGCGCGGACGGCGTCGACGCGGGCGCGCGCCTGTTCCGGCAGACGCGCGGCGCGTTCGTCCACATCGGCGACGGCGGTGTCGATCTCGGACAGAGCGGAGTTAAGGCGGTCCACCAGGCTTTCCAGCCGTTTGACCATCCGCTCGCCGGCCTCGTCCACCAGGCCCGAGGTCTCGCCGACGATGCGACGGGCGTCCTCGATACGGGCGTCGGCGGCCTGATCGGCCTTTTGGGCCGCCTCGAACAAGGCCTCGCCCAGCCGGTCGGCGCGCAGTCGCGCCTGTTCGGCGGCGTCGGCGGCGGCGGCGCGGGAATCTTCGGCCGTGGCGCGCATCTGTTCCAGCGCCCGGCGGGTTTCCTCCATCAGGGTGTCGCGGGCGTCGGCGGCCAGGGCCTCGAACCGATCCAGCGAAACCTTGGTTGCGGCGTCGAAACCGTCGGCCTCGCGTTGGGACATGTCCACCAGGGCGCGGAACTGGTCGCCGGCGGCTTCCAGGATTTCGCGCAGGCTCTCGATCGACGTCTGAGACGTCCGGCCCATTTCGTCGGCGGCTGTGCGTGTCGCCGACAGATTTTCGACGAACTGGGCCCGCTGGCTCTCGACCTGGGCGGAGAAGTCTTCCTGATCGGTGCGCAGGGCGTAGGCGGCCGTGACCAGGGCGGCCCGCTGCTGGCTCAGCCCCTGTTCGACCGACTGGATCTGTTCGGCCACGCCGGAGCCGGCGTTTTCCAGCCGGATGGTCTGGCGGGCCAGGTCGTCGGCGGCGACGCGGGCGGCGTCCTGGGCCTCGCCGGCCGCGGCGGCCAGATCGGCGGCGCGAGCCGCCAGGGCGGCCTCGGCCTCGCGGAGCTGGGCCTGGGCCAGGTCGGACGCGTCGGCGACCATTCGCGACTGCCGCTCGACCGCATCGATGACGCCCGTGGCCTGGCTGTCGAGATGGACGCCCAGGGTCTGCATCTGATCACGCTCGCGAGCGAGGTTTTCGGTCAGGCGACGCGCCGTGCGGGCGGCGTTCTCGGCGGCTGCGTTCAGGCGATCCGTCTCCTCGGCCAGGGCCTGGCGCAACAGGACCATGTCGTTGCGGGCGCGTTCGGCCGCGAGGGCTGCGTGGTCGATATCGGTCCGCAGGGAATTCAGCACCTGGCCGGTCTGCTGGGCGGCCAGTGCGGTCGGCGCGACCAGGGCCTCGGCCATATCGCGGGCGCGCCGTGTCTCGGCGGCCAGACCGGCGCCCTGACGTACGGCGTGGGCCAGCATTATTGCGAGGCCGGCCGGCGCCAGCGCCATCAGGGCGTAGATGGCGAAGCGCAACGGATCCAGGTCCGCCGCGCCGGAGCCGAACTCATACGCGGCCCATGAAGCGACGCCGCCGATCCACAGGGCCGAGGCCAGGACGGCGATCAGATAGGCGGTCCGGCCGCTCGCGGTCGCTGCAGCACGCGCGGAAACGCTCGATCTCAGGGTTTGAGGCGACGACAGCTCGAACGGCGCCGGGGGCTTGCCTGCGGCCACGGCCATCTCGACAGCGGCGGAAGATTCAAACGTCGGTTCCGGATCGATCTCCGGCGCCACGGCCGGGACGACGTCGAGGGATTCGGCAGGCGGCGGGGCAGGCTCGGCCTCGGGCAGGGGCTCCGGCTTGGGTTTCAGAGCAGCGGCGGCGCGTTCCTCGGCCTGGCGGGCCTCTTCCGCCAGACGGCGGCGGCGGCGTTCGGACATGGGCCGTTCGGGCGGCCTTACGGGCAGGGGCTCCAACTCCGCATGCGGCTCGGCTTCAATCTCGGGCGTCGGCTCGACCTCGACCTCGATCTCGACGTCAGACGCAGGCGTGTCCGGCATCTCGAGGGGCGGGACGGCCTCGTTGTTGGTCAGTTTAAGCGGCGGCCGGTTACGGGATTTCATCAGGCGTCGAGCTCGATTCATGCGCGTGGCGCGCGAGAACGCGCCGATTCGACCCTAGCGGGTCAAAACCCAAGGTCCAAGCCGTACAGATTCAACAGACGTGGACTGTTCGCGATCAGCAATCGCGCCTGGTATCTGCGCTGAAGGCGGCGGACTTGTCCGGACGGCAGTCTGCGCTGCGATGGACTTCGCGTTCCGCAGGCTGGGACGAATGGATGTCGACGCCGAACTGCGACAGTACGGCAGCCGCCAGCAATGCGATGAAGCCAGCGATCAGTTCCACCAGCGCCTGCATAGACGGCGTCTCCAACAGCCCCCATGGCCGATTGTTTTATGCGCCTGTTTGGCGAACGTCACAATCCCGCCGCGTAAAGATTGACCGGGCGTGGCGTGCATGAAACGGAGAAGAGGAGGGCGTCCGCATCGCGGTGTCATGCGAATCGGGCAGGCAGGCTGAATGACCCAAGACGGCGACAGCTATGACGGCAGTCTGCTGACCCCCGGAGCGGGCGTCTGGCGCAGCGAGATCGCGCACAGGTTTTCCATCCTGATGGAGAACGAAACCTATTTCGACGCGCTGTCCTCCGCCCTCCAGAAAGCTGAACGGTCGATCGTTGTCCTGGGTTGGCAGTTCGACCCCCGCACCCACCTGGACCCGGAGACCCGGCCCGGCGAAAGACAGCATGAGATCGGCCACCAGTTGCGCATGCTGGTGAAGCGCAAGCCGGACCTGGACGTCCGGCTGCTGATCTGGAAGTCGCCTTTGCTGATTGCCGCGTCCCAGGGCTTCTATCCCCACCGCGCCCAGCGCTGGTTCCGCAAGCGGATGGTCGAGTTCCGCATGGACGCGCCTGGCCCCATCGGGGCCTGTCACCACCAGAAGGTCATCGTCATTGACGACCGCGTCGCCTTCTGCGGCGGGGGCGACATCTCGACGGATCGTTGGGATTCCGTCGAACATCTGGACGGAGATCCGCGTCGCGCCCTGCCGAACGGCGTGATCTGCAAGGCCCGCCATGAGGTGATGTGCGTGATGGATGGGCCGGCCGCGCGCGCTCTTGGCGATCTGGCGCGCGAACGCTGGTTCAAGGCGACATGGGAACGGACCGTGCCGGACGAGGTGGAGAGCGATCCCTGGCCTGACGGCGTGCCGGTGCAGATGACCGAGGCGCCGGTCGGCATCGCCCGCACCGAACCCAAGTGGAGCGGCCGCCACGAGGTGCGTGAAAACGAGGCCTTGCACCTGGAGGCGATCCGGCGGGCCAAACGACTGATCTATTTCGAGAACCAGTATTTCACCTCGCCGATCATCGCCGCCGCCCTGGCCGAGCGCCTGGCCGAGGTCGACGGCCCGGAAGTGGTTGTCGTCTCTACCGGCAAGAGCCCCAGCTGGTTCGACAGCATGACCATGGATACGGCCCGCGCCGAGGTGTTGTACCGGCTTGAACAGGCCGACAAATACAATCGGTTCTTCGCCTTCGCGCCTTTGACGGCGGAGGGCGACCGCATCATCGTTCACGCCAAGGTGTCGATCATCGATGATCGGCTGTTGCGGATCGGATCGTCCAATCTGAACAACCGGTCGATGGGGCTGGACACCGAATGCGACGTCGCGGTCGAGCCGACCGATGCGGCCGGCCGCGCGGTCATCGTCCATCATCGCCATCGCACCATCGGTCACTGGATCGGCGTCCCAGCTCAGGATTTTGCGGCTGTGGAGGGGGTGCTGGGGTCGACGGGCGCGGCCATCAGCAGTTTCGGCAGTGACCGGCTCAAGTCCTTGGGTTCGGATCCGCCGACGCGGATCCAGCGGATCTTCGCCGAATGGCAACTGGGCGACCCCACCTCATCGACCGACGCCTGGCGGCCCTGGAAAAGGCTGAACCGTTCGCACCGCACGCGGCCCGCGTCGGAAGGCGGCCAGGCCCCCGGCTAGGGGCCTCGTCCTAGCGGGACGGCTGGACGATCTCGAAGTCGATGATCAGCGGCAGGTGATCCGAGGCGACCCGAGCCAGGGGCGAGAAGTCCGCCTTGACCCCTGTGATGCGGATCTCCGGGCTGACGAAACAATGGTCGATACGGATGGCGGGAAAGCCCGAGGGGAAGGTCTTGACCGACGGCTTCAGGTTCAAAAGGCGCTGACAATCGCCCAATCGGCGCGCCAGCGTCTGGTAGGGCCGGGTGATGGAAGTGGCGTTGAAATCGCCTGCCAGCAGGGTGGGGCCGGTGCAGCCGGCCAACCAGCCGTCTCCCGCCAGGGCCGCCGCCTGCAGGCGTTGTTCACGCGGGACCAGGCCCAGATGGGTGGTCAGCACATTGACCCCGACGCCCTCGATCTGAATCTCGGACCAGATGGCGCCGCGCGGCTCCAGGCCGGGGATGCCGCGCACCGTCGGCAGGGCGTCGGCGCGGATCAGCTTGTCCGGATGCGGCGTCAGAATGGCGTCGCCATAAAGTTCGGCCTCGACCCTCATGGCCGGATGGAACCGCGAGGTCATGGCCAGGCCTTCGGCGATGGCTTCGGCCTGATCCACCTTGCCGGTGCGGGCCCGGCCCACGTCCAGCTCCTGAAGGCAGACGATGTCGGCTTCGTGTTCGCCGATCACGGCGACGATGCGATCAACATCCAGCCGCTTGTCCGTCCCGACGCAGCGATGGACGTTATAGGTCAGAAGGCGGGGCATGATTTCCCAGGGACGTGTCCGAATCCAGCGGACGGCTAGGCCTTTTGGCCGCCGATTGCGACCCCTGTGCGACGATCAAAGCAGGACCAGATGATCCGGCAGTTCATTGGGATTGTCGGCGCGGGGCGGGAAATGGGCCGCCAGGACCCGGCCGCACTGGTCGATGGCCGCCTCGAAGCCGGCGACCGGTCGGCCGGCCTTCAGTTGACGGGTCAGGGCGGCGACGGCGTCGGCCCACACCCCTTCATCGACCTTCTGGTGGATCAGTTCGTCGGCGATCAGTTCGACCTGATGTTCTTTCAGAGCGGCGAAGATCAGCACCCCGGTTCGCTCGCGCGTGACGTGGACGCCATGCGCCAGGAACTGCTGCAGGGCCGCCTTGCGCACACGGGCCTGACGCAGACTGCGCGGCGTGATCCAACGGAGCACCGGCGGGATGCGGGTCAGCAGGAAGACCGCGACGAAGATCACCGCCTGGACCAGGGCGTAGAAGGCCAGGGCTTGACCGACGCCGACGGCCTGGGCCGTGACGTGGGCGGCTTCCCAACCATCTCCGACCGGCCAGGACAGAGTGAAGCCCAGCGGGATGAGCGCGGTCGGCGCCAGCAGGGCCGCGGCGGCCGCCAAGGCCAGGCTGACATCCGCGTAAGACGAGACCCCGCGCGAGACGACGCAGAATATCTCGCCCGAGGTGCCGCGCTCGGCCGAGGCGATGGCGCCGGCGACCCGCGCGCGGTCGTCTTCGGTAAACCGCATCACCATCCTCCCGAAGCGCCGCCGCCGCCGAAGCTTCCGCCGCCGCCGCCAAATCCGCCGCCGCCGCCGAAGCCGCCGCCCCCTCGACCGGCGTTTCTCAAAGCCTCCGACGCCGCCCAGATCAGTATGGGGGTGACGCCGTCGCGACGATGACGACGCCCGCGTCCGCCCGAACCGATCGCGCCGACCAAAAAGATGGTGAAGATCAAGCCGATGATGACAACAGGCAGGATCACCGCGCCGCCCGCGCCCTCTGGTTCGGTCGCCGCGGCCGCCGCCCGCGCCTGGGCCTCGGCCGGATCCAGCTCCAGCTGGGTGATCAGGGCGTCCACGCCCCTGACGACGCCTGTCTGATAGTCGCCGTCGCGGAAGGCCGGCAGGATGTCGTCGCGGATGACCATGGACGAGAAGGCGTCGGTCAGGATCGGCTCCAGCCCGTACCCGACTTCGATCCGCACCTTGCGTTCGGTCGGGGCGACGATCAGCAGGGCGCCATTGTCGCCCTCCTTCTGTCCGATGCCCCAGGCCCGGCCCAGCTGATAGCCATAGTCCTCGATCTCCTGATCCTGCAGGCTGCGGACCGTGACCACCACCAACTGGTCGCTGGATCGGGCTTCCAACGCGGCCAGCTTGTCGGTCAGCGCCTGTTCGGTCGCCGTATCCAGCAGATCAGCCTGATCGACCACGCGTCCGGACAGGGGCGGAAAGTCGAGCTTCGTCTGCGCCGTCGCCGGCACGGCGAACAGCAGGACGGCCATCAGACCGAACAGACTGGCGACGACGCCCGCTGGACGTCCTGTCCGAACGGGGCGAAGGCTCACGGGGCGGGCGGGGTCGAGCCCGGCGCGACCGGCGCGGCGCCGCCGCCGGGCGTGGCGGCCGGAGCGCCGTTCAGGTTGAAGTTCACCTGGGGCGCCGACTGGGCCTCCGCCGTGGCGGTGAACAACTGCATCGGTTGCGATCCGCTATGCACCGTCTTGGCCCAGATCACGTTCGGGAAGGTGCGCAGGGTGGTGTTGTAGTCGCGCACGGCCTCATTGTAGTCGCGGCGCGCGATGGTGATCCGGTTTTCGGTGCCTTCCAGCTGGGACTGCAGGGTCAGGAAATTCTGATTGGCCTGAAGCTGGGGATAGGCCTCGACCGAGACCAGCAGGCGCGACAGGGCGCCGGACAGCTGGCCCTGAGCCTGCTGATATTGCTGGAAGGCCTGCGGATTGCTGAGGTCGGCGGCCGAGACATTGACCGAGGTGGCGCGGGCGCGGGCGTTGATCACGTCCGTCAGGGTGGTGCGTTCCTGGATCGCCGCGCCCTGGACGGTGGCGACCAGATTGGGCACCAGGTCGGCGCGACGCTGGTACTGGGCCTGGACATCGGCCCAGGCCGCCTCGGCCCGTTCCTGCTTGGTCGGAATAGTGTTGTAGCCGCAGCCGGTGACGGCGGGCGCCGCGACGAGAACGGTCGTCAGAGCCAGAGCGCGAGCGTTGAAGCGAGCCATGGATTTTCCCCTGTCGGCGATTGCGCCGGTGCGGCGACTATCGCCTCAGGACCGCAACGCTTCAAGCGTCCAATGGCTCCGGTTCGACGCCGATCGAGCGACAGGCCGCCGAATAGGTGTTGGCCAGCAGGCAGGCGATGGTCATGGGGCCGACGCCGCCGGGGACGGGGGTGATGCGTCCGGCGATCTCGACGGCTTCCTTGAAAGCGACGTCGCCGACGACGCGGGTCTTTCCCTCCGCCGCCTTGACCGGGTCGGCCGAGGGAACGCGGTTGATGCCGACGTCGATCACGGTCGCGCCCGGCTTGATCCAGTCGCCCTTGATCATCTCCGGCCGGCCGACGGCGGCGACCAGGATGTCGGCGGTGCGGCAGAGGGCAGGCAGGTCGCGGGTCCTGGAATGGGCGATGGTGACGGTGCAGCTTTCGCCCAGCAGCAGTTGCGCCATCGGCTTGCCGACGATGTTGGACCGGCCGACGATGACGGCGTTCAGGCCCGTCAGATCGCCCAGTTGGTCCTTCAGCAGCATCAGACTGCCCAGGGGGGTGCAGGGGACCAGGCCCGGCAGGCCGACCGCCAGGCGTCCGGCGTTGACCACGTGGAAGCCGTCCACATCCTTGTCGGGATCGATGGCGTCCAGCACGACCGATGAATCGATGTGTTTCGGCAGGGGCAGCTGAACCAGGACGCCGTGGATGCCGGCGTCGGCGTTCAGACGGGCGATCAGGGCCAGAAGCTCGTCCTGGGTCGTGGTCTCGTCCAGACGGTGCGTATCGGACCGCATGCCCGCGCGCAGGGTCGTCTCGCCTTTGTTGCGAACATAGATCTGGCTGGCGGGATCCTCGCCGACGATGACGACGGCCAGGCCCGGCTTGACGCCCTGGCTGGCTTCCAGACGCGCGGCGGCGGCGGCGACGCGGTCCACCAGGTCGACCGAAAAGGCCTTGCCGTCGATCAGGGTCGCGCGTGCGGGCTCGGCTGACATGGGGAAGACTCCGGGGGGATGAGGATGCGGCGATTTACAGCCGTCATGGTTCGGCGTCTATGATCCGTGACAAACTCCGGAGTGTTCTTGATGAAGCGTTCGTCCCTCGTCGCCGCCGCCAGCGCCCTTGCCCTCGCCTGGGCCGCCTCGCCCGCCTTGGCTCAGGACGTTCAGGGCCTGCGCATCGGGGCTGCGGTGGATGGCGCATTGACCGAGACGGACGCGGCCACGACCGGCGAGGACGCCTATCGTTATGACGCCTACCGATTCGAGGCGCGTGCGGGGCAGAGGCTGGAGGCTGTGCTGAGGTCCGACGCTTTCGACGCCTATCTGGCCATCTATGCCGAAGGCGACGACGAACCGCTGGCCGAAGATGACGACGGCCTGGGCGAAGGCACGGACGCCCGGCTGCGCTTCACGCCGGAAACCAGCGGGACCTACGTTCTGCGCGCCCGCACCCTGGCCGGGCTGGAAGGCGGGGGCTACAGCCTGTCCCTGCGCGAACGCCCCGCGCCCCCGCGCGCACCGCGTCCGGTCGGCCTTCGCGTCGGTGATGAGCGAGCCGGGACGCTGACGGACCGTGATCCGGAACAGGAAGACGGCGGCCGTTACGACGCCTACAGCTTCCGCGCCTCTGCAGGTCAGAGGGTGATCGTCACCCTGGAGTCCGAGGCCTTCGATCCACTGGTTCGCGTCGGCCGGATGAACGGGGCCGACTTCGCCGAACTGGCTCAGAACGACGATGGACCCGACGACGGACTGAACTCGCGCCTCGTCTTTACCGCCCCGACGGCTGGGGAATATCTGATTCGCGTCACCGCCATCAGGGATGGGGAGGGCGCCTACACCCTGGGCCTGTCGGAAGCGCCGCCTGCGCCGCCGGCCAAGCCCATCGCCGTCGGCGACAGCATTGACGGGAATCTGAACGATGAGACGGGACTGAACGACGACGGCCAGCGCACCGAATTCTATCGGTTCACGGCTGAGGCGGGCCAGCGCGTCGCCATCGAGATGTCGTCGAAGGATTTCGACACCTATCTGACCCTGCGCCAGGCGTCGGACAATTCGATTCTCGATCAGGACGACGACGGCGCCGGTTCCGGCACGGACTCTCGTATCGTCCGGACGCTGGAGACGGCCAGCGACTATTTGATCGAGGCGCGCGCCCTGGGCGATGACGGCGAAGGCCGTTTCACCCTCAAGATCAGCGAAGTCGCCCCGCCCCCTGCGCCGTCTGCGATCACCTTTGGCCAGACCGTGGAAGGCGAGATCACGCCCGAAAAGCCCCAGAACGACGAGGGCAAACACTATGACGCCTATGTATTCACCGGCCAGGAAGGCCAGCGCGTCCAGGCCGTTCTGCGATCCGGCGATTTCGACGCCTATCTCGAGATCAGCGCCGCCGACGGCGAGTTTTCCGCCCTGTCGAGCGATGACGACGGGCTGGGCGAGGGCACGGATTCGCGTCTGAACTTCACCCTGCCGTCGTCCGGCGACTACATCCTGCGGGCCTCTCCGCTGTCGAACGAGGGGAAGGGGCTCTATTCGCTGGCGTTGATCGATCGCGGCCCGGAGCCCAAGCCGGGCAGTATACTGGTCGGCGCGACGGCGCGCGGCACGCTGAGCCTTTCCGACGCCCTGATCGACGGGGGCGCCTATTACGACGCCTATCGGTTCCAGGCGAAGAAGGATGAGAAGCTGCGGATCACCCTGGTCTCCAACGCCTTCGACGCCTTCATCGACCTGGGCGAGGACGGCGAGGACTTCACCAGCCTGGCCACGGACGACGACGGTCTTTCGGACACCCACGCCAAGCTGGACTGGACCGCGCCGGAAGACGGCTGGTTCGTCGTCCGAGCTCGGTCGTTGGGCCCGAATGAGACGGGCGCCTATGCCCTGACCGTCGAACGCCAGCCCTGACCGCCGCATCCGGGCCACGATCCGGTCCTAGGCGAGCCGAATGACCGACGCCATTTCGCCCGGCGCCCTTGGCCGCAAGGATCAGCACCTCGACGTGGTGCTGTCCGGGCGTGGTCGGCACGCCCGCGACGCCGGGTTCGACGCGATCCGGTTCGTGCACGAGGCCCTGCCGGATCTGGATCACGACAAGATCGACCTGGGCGCCGACTTCCTGGGGCGCCGATTGAAGGCGCCCCTGCTGATCAGCGCCATGACCGGCGGTCCGGCGCGGGCCGAGGCCGTGAACGCCCGTCTGGCCGAGGCGGCCCAGCACCTGGGAATCGCCCTGGCGGTCGGGTCCCAACGCACGGCTCTGGAAGAGGGGGCCAGCGGCGGCCTGGACATGGGGCTGCGCCACCGGGCGCCCGACACCCCCATCCTGGCCAATATCGGCGCGGCGCAACTGACGCGGGGGTTCGGTCTGGACGAGGCGCGGCGGGTGATCGAGATGATCGGGGCGAACGCCCTGATCGTCCATCTGAACCCGCTTCAGGAAGCCTGTCAGCCCGAAGGCGATCGCGACTGGTGGGGCGTCGGCGCCGCACTGGAAGCTCTGATCCGCAGGATCGAGGTTCCTGTGGTGGTCAAGGAGACCGGGGCCGGCCTGTCGGGCCGAACCGCGCGCCGCTTGATCGACATGGGCGCCGCCGCCGTGGATATCGCCGGCGCGGGCGGTTCGAACTGGGCGCTCATCGAGGGCGAGCGGGCGACGGATCCCGGCGACAGGGCCCACGCCGCCGCCTTTGGCGACTGGGGCATGCCGACGGCGCGGGCCATCGTTGATGTGCGCCGGGCCTGTCCAGACGCGGTCGTGATCGGTTCGGGCGGCGTGCGCGACGGTCTGGACGTCGCGCGCGCGATCCGCCTTGGGGCCGACATCGCGGGTCAGGCCGCCGGCGTCCTGTCGGCGGCGATGGTGTCGACGGAAGCGGTGGTCGCCCACTTCCAACTGGTCATGCGCCAGTTGAGAACCGTCTGCTTCTGCACGAATTCCGCTAATCTTTCAGCCCTGCGCCGGGCGCCGCTTCAGCCGCTGGACGAATAGAGGTCAGCGACCTATGCGGACGGCAGCAGGTCGTGCGCGAAGAGGCGATACCGTCCCGCACGCACGCCGTCGGTCGCCCTGGCGATATCCGGCGCGAAATAATGGTCGCTGGCGTAGGGCGCGGCCGCCTCACGCACGACGGTGACGACCTGTTCCAGCAGGGGCGAACTGGTCAGGGGACGATGGAATTCCAGCCCCTGGGCCGCCGCCAGCAACTCGATTCCGACCACGGTCGCCGTATTCTCGGCCATGTCCAGCAGCCGCCTGGCGCCGTGGGTCGCCATGGAGACATGATCTTCCTGATTGGCGCTGGTGGGAACCGTGTCCACGCTGCACGGATGGGCCACCATCCGGTTTTCGGCGACCAAGGCCGCCGCCGTGACCTGGGCAATCATGAAGCCTGAGTTCAGGCCGCTTTCCTTGACCAGGAAGGCCGGCAGTTCGCTCATCTTCGGATCGACCAGGATGGCGGTCCGGCGTTCGGAGATATTGCCGATCTCGCACAGGGCCATGGCGATCTGATCGGCTGCAAAAGCAACGGGTTCAGCATGGAAGTTTCCACCGGATATGACATCCCCGTCCTCGATGAAGACCAGGGGATTGTCCGTCACGGCGTTGGCCTCGCGTTCCAGCGTCGCGGCCGCCGTGGTCAGGACGTCCAGCACCGCCCCCATGACCTGGGGCTGACAGCGCAGCGAATAGGGGTCCTGCACCTTGGCGCAGTCGTCGCGGTGGCTGTCGCGGATGGCCGAACCCGCCATCAGGGTCCTGAGCCGTGCGGCCACGGCGATCTGACCGGGTTGACCCCGAAGGGCTTGGATGCGGGCGTCGAACGGCGCGTCCGATCCCTTCAGGGCGTCGACCGACAGGGCCCCCGCCGCCACGCCGGCGGCGAAGACCGCCTCGGCTGCGAACAGACCCGCCAGGGCCAGGGCGGTCGAACACTGTGTCCCGTTCAGCAGCGCCAGCCCCTCCTTCGGGCCCAGGACCAGAGGCTTGAGCCCGGCCCGCTCAAGTGCGGCCTCGGCCTCCAAGGTCTGGCCTTTGCACCGGGCCTCGCCGACGCCGATCAGGACGCAGCTCATATGGGCCAGAGGAGCCAGATCGCCCGAGGCCCCGACCGAGCCCTTGGACGGGATGCAGGGCAGGATGTCGGCGTTGACGAGCGCGATCAGGGCCTGGAGGGTTTCGCGCCGAACGCCCGAGGCGCCGCGTGACAGGGAGGCGATCTTCAGCACCATCAGCAGTCGCGTCACGCTGTCCGGCAGCAAGGGACCGACCCCGCACGCATGGCTGAGCACCAGGTTCCGCTGCAAGGTCTCCAGATCGGCGGACGCGATGGAGGTGTTGGCCAGCAGGCCGAATCCGGTGTTGACCCCATAGACGGTGCGCCCTTCGGCCACGATGGCGGCGATGGTCGCGGCGCCCCTGTCCACATCGGCCCAGGCCTCGGGCGCCACAGCGACCGTCACGGGGCCGTCCAGGACGCCGCGCAACTGGGCCAGGGTCAGGGGCGAACGGCCGAGGGTCAGGGTCGTCATGGAGGTCAGGCCTTCAGGCTGGGGAGGTTCAGGCCGTGTTCGCGGGCCGCAGCGCGGGCGATGTCGTAACCGGCGTCGGCATGGCGCATGACGCCCGTCGCCGGATCGTTCCAAAGCACGCGCTCCAGCCGCTGCGCCGCTTCCGGCGTGCCGTCGGCGACGATCACGACGCCCGAATGCTGGGAATAGCCCATGCCGACCCCGCCGCCGTGGTGCAGCGAGACCCAGCTGGCGCCCGAGGCGGTGTTCAGAAGCGCGTTGAGAAGGGGCCAGTCCGACACAGCGTCCGATCCGTCCATCATGGCCTCGGTCTCACGGTTCGGGCTGGCGACCGAGCCGGAGTCGAGATGGTCCCGGCCGATCACGATCGGTCCCGACAATTCACCGGACGCCACCATGTCGTTGAACATCAGGCCCGCCCGGTGGCGCTCTCCCAATCCAATCCAGCAGATTCTCGCCGGAAGTCCTTGGAAGGCTATACGTTCGCCGGCCATGTCGAGCCAGCGATGCAGACCTATGTTGTCCGGGAACAGCCGCTTCATCGCCGCATCGGTCTTGCGAATATCGTCCGGATCACCGGTCAGGGCCGCCCATCGGAACGGTCCGATCCCGCGGCAGAACAGGGGGCGGATATAGGCGGGGACGAAGCCGGGAAAGTCGAAGGCGTTCGTCACCCCTTCGTCAAAGGCGACCTGACGGATATTGTTGCCATAATCGACGACAGGAACCCCCGCCGACTGAAAGTCGAGCATGGCGCGGACGTGGGCCACGATGGAGGGGCGGGCGGCCGCCGCGACCGAGGCGGGTTCGCTGGCCCGCTTGTCTTCCCACTCGGCGACGGTCCAGCCGGCCGGCAGATAGCCGTTCACCAGGTCATGGGCGCTGGTCTGGTCCGTCACCAGATCCGGCCGCACGCCGCGCTTGACCATTTCAGGCAAGATATCAGCAGCGTTTCCCAACAGGCCGACAGATATAGGTTTTCCAGTCCGATTTGCGTCTTCGATCAGGGCCAGGGCTTCGTCCAGGCTCTGGGCGGCCACATCAAGATAGCGTGTCTTCAGCCGCATCTCGATCCGGCTTTGCTGGCATTCCACCGCCAGGCAGGACGCCCCCGCCATGGTCGCGGCCAAGGTCTGGGCCCCGCCCATACCCCCCAGGCCTGCGGTCAGGATCCATTTTCCGGACCAGTCGCCGCCGTAATGCTGGCGGCCCGCCTCCATGAAGGTCTCATACGTGCCTTGGACGATGCCCTGGGTGCCGATGTAGATCCAGGATCCGGCCGTCATCTGGCCGTACATCATCAAGCCCTTGCGATCGAGTTCCGAGAAATGCTCCCAGGTCGCCCATTTGGGCACGAGGTTGGAGTTGGCGATCAGGACCCGGGGCGCATCGGCATGGGTGCGGAAGACCCCGACCGGCTTGCCGGACTGGACCAGCAGGGTCTCGTCGGCCTCCAGCGTCTTCAGGGTCTCCACGATCCTGTCGAAGGCGGCCCAATCGCGCGCCGCCTTGCCGACGCCGCCATAGACGACAAGATCCTGAGGGCGTTCAGCCACTTCGGGATCAAGATTGTTCATCAACATTCGCATGGCCGCCTCGGCCGCCCAGGTCTTGGCCGTCCTTTCCGATCCGCGCGGGCTTCGGATGACGCGAGCGTTGGGCTGGTTCATGTCTGGCTCTCGGCGAAGGCGATACAGGCGGTCAGGACGCGGTGCAGGTTTCGACGCATCGCCTCGGCCCGCTCCGGCTCATAGGGACTGGGCCAGTTGTCGGGCGACAAAGGGCTCGCCGGGTCGACCATGTAGCCCCGGTCCGCCAGTTCCATCTGGATAGCGTGAACGCCGGCGTGAGGCCGGCCGTAGTGACGCGTGGTCCAGCCGCCCTTGAACCGGCCGTTGACGATCAGGCTGGAGCCGCTGATCGCGCAGGCGGCCTCGACGGCCTGGGTCAGTTCGGGGGCGCAGGTGGTCCCGTCGTTGTCGCCGATGTTGAACTGGGGCAACTCGCCGGCGAACAGCCGCGGGACGACAGAGCGGATCGAATGGGCGTCATAGAGGACGACGGGGCCACGGGCGCGCAGCCGGTCGATCTGGGCCTTCAGCTGGGCATGATAGGGATCAAACCAGGTCGCTCGACGCTCTGCGATCTCGGCCGCATCGGGCGCTTCGCCGGCCCGATACAGGGGCTCGCCGTCGAAGGTCTCGACCGGGCAGAGGCCCGTGGTGGTCATGCCGGGATACAGGGACACGCCGGATGGATCGCGGTTCACGTCTATGACGCTGCGAGAAACTGCGGTGCGCACCAGAGTGGCGCCCAGATCCACGGCGAAATCATAGAGCCGATCCACCCACCAGTCGGCGTCCTTGCGCGCCAGCCAGGGGGATCGAAACCGCGCCATCAGAACGTCCGGGATTTCGGTCCCCGTGTGCGGCAAGCCTATCACCAGCGGCCCCGAGCCCTCATGGACGGTCAGCCAGTCACGCGTCATCTCGGCCTCCCTCGCCAAATCGATCCGTCGTGGTATGTCTAGACATATTGATCGCAACAAGACGGACCTGTCCAGTGAGCCTTGAGTCGCAGCCTGTGGATCGCACCCTCTGGTTCGAGGCCGCCCTCTTGCCGGACGGCTGGGCGCGGGATGTGCGGATCGGCATTGCGAGGGGTCGGATTTCAAGCCTCGAGACCGGCGTATCCCGCGGACCCGCAGACGAAGGAGACGGCGTGGCCTTGCCGGGCGTCGTCAATGTCCACAGCCATGCCTTCCAGCGCGCCATGGCCGGTCTGACCGAGGCGCGTGGACCCCAGGGCCAACACGGCGATGATGATTTCTGGTCCTGGCGTGACCTGATGTACCGCTTCCTTGATCGGGGCGGGCCCGAAGAGATCGAGGCCATCACCGCCCTGGCCTTCGCCGAAATGCTGGAGGGCGGTTTCACCCGCGTTGCCGAGTTCCACTATCTTCACAACGCCCCGTCCGGTGCGGCCTACGCGGATCGGGGAGAGATCGCGGCGCGGATTGTCGCGGCGGCCCAGACGACCGGAATCGCCCTGACCCTGCTGCCGGTCTTCTACGCCCACGCCGGATTTGGCGGCCTGGCGCCGACCCGGGGGCAGAGACGGTTCATCACCGATCTGGACGGATTCGCGGAGTTGACCGACCGTTGCCGCCGCCTGACCGCCGATATGGCGGACGCTGTGGTGGGGGTCGCGCCGCACAGCCTGCGGGCTGTCAGCCCGGCTGAGCTGGCCGCCATGCCCGGTCTGGCAGGCGAGGGGCCCATCCATATCCATGTGGCCGAACAGACCAAGGAGGTCGAAGACTGCCTGGCCTGGTCCGGCGCCCGGCCGGTGGAATGGCTGCTCGCCAACGCCCCGGTCGATCCGCGCTGGTGCCTGATCCACTCGACCCATGTGACCGAGGCGGAGTGGCGGGGCGTGATCGAACGGGGCGCCGTCATCGGCCTGTGCCCGATCACAGAGGCCAATCTGGGCGACGGCGTCTTTCCGGCCGCCGCCTATGCGCAGGCGGGCGGGCGGTTCGGCGTGGGGACCGACTCCAATGTGCAGATCGGCGTGGCCGAGGAACTGCGGATGCTGGAATACAGCCAGCGGCTGGCCTTGAGGCGCCGTTCGGTCATGGCGGATGCGGATCGCTCGACAGGACGCGCCCTGTTCGAAGGCGTGCTGGCGGGCGGGCGCCAGGTCGGGGGCGCGGCGAACGACCTGGTCATCGGCGGATCGGCCGATCTGGTTTGCCTGGATACGCGCGGCGCCGGCTTCCATGGCCGTTCGGGCGACGCCTTGCTGGACAGCTGGATCTTCGGCGCGCCGGCGGGCGCCGTCGCCTCGGTCTGGCGGGCGGGGCGGCAGGTGGTGCGGGACGGGCGGCATGTGGCGCGCGAGGCTATCGAGGCACGGTACCGCAAGGCCCTGAACACGGTGCTGGGATGACGCCGGAGCCGCTGCACCGCCGAATCTACGCGGACCTCGAAGGCCGCATCCTCTCGGGCGAGCTGTCGCCGGGCGCACGCATTCCCTTCGAACACGAATTGACCGCCCAATACGGCTGTTCGCGCGCCACCGTCTCCAAGGCCCTGTCGGAACTGGCGGGCAGGGGACTGGTCACACGGCGGCGTCGCGCGGGCAGCTTCGTGGCCCAGCCCAAGGCCCATGCCGCCTTCCTGGCCATCCCCGATCTGCGAGCCGAGGTGATGGAGCGGGGCCAGGCCTATGGCTACAGGCTGCTGGACCAGATGGAACGCGATCCGGACGGCGGCGCTGAAATCGAACTCGCCGCCGGCGGTCCGCTCCTGGCCTTGACCTGTCTGCATAGCGCCGACGCGATCCCTCTGGCTCTGGAGCATCGACTGATCGCTCTGGCCGCGGCTCCCCAAGCGATAAAGGTGAATTTTCAAATCACTCCGCCTGGAACCTGGCTTCTGGACTATGAACCCTGGACCGAGGCCGAGAACCGGATCGGCTCCATGGAGGCCGACGCCGTGACCGCGCGTCTGCTGCAGATCAAGCCCGGCGCGGCCTGTCTGTCTGTCGAAAGGCGGACCTGGCGCGACGGCCAGGGCGTGACGCGGGTTCGTCAGCTGTTCCCTGGGGATCGCTATGATCTGGTCGCGCTTTTCTCCTCCGCCCACGCCAAGGACCTGAGCCGATGAAGGCCGACCGCCTGCTGATCGACTGTCATGCCGCCACCATGGTTCCGGGCGGGGCCGCCTATGGGGCCATCCGCGACGCCGCCGTGGTCATCGCCGACGGCCGTATCGCCTGGATCGGACCGCGCGCGGATTTGCCGTCCGTGGAGGCGGTCGAGACGGAGCGGCTGGGCGGACGCTGGCTCACGCCGGGACTGATCGACTGTCACACGCATCTGGTCTTCGGCGGCGACCGCTCGGGCGAATTCGAACAGAGGCTGGGCGGGGCCACCTATGAGGATATCGCCCGCGCCGGCGGCGGGATCGTCGCTTCGGTCAAGGCCACGCGCGCGGCGTCGGAGGACGAACTGTACGCCTCCGCCATGGACCGGCTGCAAGGGCTCAAGGCCACGGGCGTCACCACGGTCGAGATCAAGTCGGGCTATGGACTGGATCAGGACAGCGAATTGAAGATGTTGCGGGTCGCCCGCCGCATCGGCCGGGAAGGCGGGGTTCGCGTGCGCACCACCTATCTGGGTCTGCACGCCGTTCCGCCCGAGCATCGGGCGAACCGCGCCGCCTATGTCGATCTGGCCGTCGATCACATCCTGCCGGCCGCACAGGCCGAGGGGCTGGTGGACGCCGTGGACGCCTATTGCGAGCCTATCGCCTTCTCGATCGAGGAGGTGGCGCGCCTGTTCGACAAGGCCCGCACCCTGGGCCTGCCGGTCAAGCTGCACGCCGATCAGTTGTCGAACGGGGGCGGCGCAGCCTTGGCGGCGCGTTACGGCGCCGTGTCGGCTGATCACATAGAACATGCGACGGAAGACGGAATCAAAGCCATGGCGCGGGCAGGGGTGACGGCGGTTCTGCTGCCCGGCGCCTTCCTGATGCTGCGCGAAACCCAGGCGCCCCCGGTCGGTCTGTTACGCGCCCATGGCGTTCGCATGGCCGTTGCGACCGACTGCAATCCCGGCACCTCTCCTGTCGCGTCCATGACCGACGCCCTGAACCTGGCCTGTGTTCAGTTTCGCCTGACCCCGGAAGAAGCCCTGGCGGGCGCGACGCGGGAAGCCGCATGGGCCCTGGGGCTGCAAGATCAGATCGGAACCCTGGCGGTCGGCAAGGTCGCCGACCTGGCGGCCTGGGATGTCCAGCGCCCCGCAGAGCTGGCCTATTGGCTGGGCAAGCCCATGCTGCACGGCCGCTGGAGAGACGGCGTCAGGACAAGCGCCGATCCTGCAAGGATCGACGGTCCGCCTGATTTCTAGACCTGGGCGACGCCCATGACCTTCATCAGGGCGTCTCGAACGGCGGCCTCGGTGAAGGGTTTCTGAATGGTGGTGGCGCCGCGCCACTCTTCCGGCAACCCACCTTCGCCGTAGCCGGTGGAGAAGACGAAGGGCACGCCGCGCGCCTTCAGCGCCTCGGCGACCGGGAAGACCTGACGGCCGGCGACATTGACGTCCAGCAGGGCGGCGTCGAGATCGACAGTGTCGCGCGCCATGGCTTCACCATCGTCGATATTGGACGCGGGGCCGACGGGAATGCACTCCATGTCCTCGAGGATGGTCTCGAGCAACATGGCGACCAGGGATTCGTCTTCCACCACAAGTATGCGGCGACCGTTTAGAGGTTGGGTCATGGGGCGGGTGTCCTGTCGAGTGGAACCGTCAGTTCCGCAATCAATCCATCGCTGGCGTAGACTAGATCGATCTCCCCCGCCAGATCGTGGCGAATGTTTCGTTCAATCAATCGGCTACCGAAGCCTCTTCTGTCCGGTTGCGTAACTTTCGGACCGCCTATTTCACGCCAGACAAGCTTCAGCTTTCGATCGCGTTGATCGGCCAAACTCCAGTCGATCAGAACACGCCCATCGGGCGTGGAAAGGGCTCCGTATTTGGCGGCGTTTGTCGCAAGCTCATGGAAGATCATGCCCAGGGACAGGGCTGTGGCGGGGGGCAGCGCCGTCGCAGGGCCGTTGAGATTGATGCGGGTGGGACCGAAGGCTTCGGTTTCGTGTTCCAGGATCGCCCGCAGATCCGCGCCTTCCCAATGGGTTCGCGTCAACAGGTCGTGGGTGTGGGACAGGGCCAGTATCCGCGACTGGAAGGTTGCGGCGAAGGTGGCGGGGTCGACGTGGGAACGCGCGGTCTGGATGGCGATCGACTGGACCGTGGCGAGGGTGTTCTTAACCCGATGGTTCAACTCGTCGATCATCAGCTTCTGGCGCTGGGTCGCCAGGACGTTGGCTGTGACGTCATGGCCCTGAACGAAGATGCCGACCACGGCGCCCGCCTCGTCACGGATCGGCTGATAGATGAAATTGAGATAGAGGGTTTCCAGCGGGCCGCCGGGAGTCCTTTGTAATTTCGCCAGGCTTTCTCGCCCTTCATAGGGCTCGCCCGTTTCGAAGACGGTGTCTAGAAACTCGTAATAGCCCTGTCCGACCAGCTCCGGCAGGGCGTCGCGTATGGACTTGCCCGCGATGTCGCGATGGCCGATCAACTGGCTGTAGGCGTCGTTGTGCATCTGGAAACAGTGGTTGCGGCCGGTCAGGATGGCTACGAACCCCGGCGCCTGCATGAACATCTCGACCAGACGGTTGCGCTCGCTCTCCAGGCGACGATTGTCCTCCTGAACCGACTGGGCTCGCCGCAGGACCGACCCGCCGACCAAGGCGTCCAGGGCGGTTGTCGGTTCATCTGTCCGGATCGCCGGCGACAGGTCGGTGATGTCCATGGTGTGCTGAAGAAGCAGCACGACATCGCCTTCAGCGTTCAGGACTGGCGTATGGGTCGCGCTCCAGATTCGTTCCTCGAACACCTCCTGGCCGTCGGACAATTTGCGCGGCATGGCGTATCGCACGACGGCGAGGTGGTCGCGCTGGCGGGTGTCGCGCGCCTTTTCGAGGGACGCCCGGACCTGACGCACGTTTTCGGGCGCATCTTCGCCGGGGCCGGCGTCGAAGGTCGTGAACAGGGGACGGCCCAGGATGTCCTCGCGGCGAGCGCCTGTGACCTCGACATAGGCCTGATTGACCTCGGCGATGCGCAGATCCGGCGTAAGCAGAAGATAAGGATTTGGCGACGCCTCGAAGGCCGCCGCCAAATCGACTACGGAAGCGCCCGGTTTCACTTGTACTGTCAATCTACACCCCAGCCCAACCGGTGCCGAACGCGCGAGGAGGCAAAGAGTTCGCTACCGTACCCAGAATTCGCCTTTCACCTGATCGTCATTGGCGTGTCAGGAGAATTTGCTAAGGACGGGACATGACATTTGCCGGCGCCTTGGCCACCCTCTCCCTCATGATGGCTCAACCGACAGATCAGCCGCCTCCCGAACAGCCGGTCGTCCAGTTGGCCCAAGGCGTGCTGGCCGGGCGGGCCGACGACACGGTCGCCGCGTTCAAGAACATTCCCTATGCGGCCCCGCCGGTGGCGGAACTGCGCTGGCGGCCGCCGGGCGCGGCCCCGACCTGGGAAGGGCGGCGCGACGCCTCGACCTATGGGCCGATCTGCATCCAGGCCACGCCGCAGGGCGATCCCGGCGTGGGGCCCTTGCCGATGAGCGAGGACTGCCTGAACCTGAATGTGTGGCGGCCGACCGACGTCGCCGCGTCGCCGGCCCCGGTCATGGTGTGGATCCACGGCGGGGGCCTGGTCAATGGATCGGGCACGGCGGCCCTGTACGACGGATCCCATCTGGCCCGTCAGGGCATGGTCGTGGTCTCGATGAACTATCGGCTGGGGCGGTTGGGCTTCTTCGATCACCCGGCCCTGGCGGCCGAACGACCGGCGGACGAGGCGGCGGGCAACTACGGCCTGATGGACGTCATCGCGGCCCTGCAGTGGGTCAGGGCGAACATCGCGGTCTTCGGCGGCGACCCGGCCAATGTGACGATCTTCGGGGAGTCGGCGGGTGGCGCCATCGTCACCCGGATGATGATTTCGCCGCCGGCGCGGGGCCTGTTCGACCGCGCCATCGTGCAGTCGGGCCTGGGGCGCGAGTTGCAGACCCCGCTGGACCGGCGCGGCGCCTATGACCTGCCGTCGGCGCGTGAGCGGGGCGAGGTCTGGGCCCACGGTCATAACCTGTTGACTGCAGCGGATCTGCGCGCTGCGCCGGTCGAGCTGCTGCTGACCCCGGCGCCCGTCTTCGCTAACGGCGATCTGTCCCTGATCGACGGCCGGATCGTGCCTTCGACCGTGGAAGCGGCCTTCCGGTCCGGGCGGCAGGCGCCTGTGCCGATGGTGATCGGGACCAACAGCGCCGAGTTCTGGTGGATGAAGCCGACGGATCGCAACGGCTACGGCATGATCGACGACGACCTGACCTGGCTGGAGCGGGCCACGATCACGGCGGCCTATGGCGGGGAGGCGGGCTTCGACCGGGGCTTCATCACCGACGCGGTCTTCTCGGAGCCGGCGCGGCGGCTAGCGCGGCTGCACGCGGCGGCGGGGCATCCGGCCTATCTATACCGGTTCGACATCTCGTCGCCGGACAATCCCGAACCGCACGGCGGGGCGACCCACGCCATCGAGCGCCCCTATGTGTTCGGCACCCTGCCGCTGCTGCCCTATCCGGTCCGAGAGGCGGATGTCGCGGCCTCGGCGGCGATGATGGGCTACTGGACCGCCTTCTCACGGTCCGGCGACCCCAATGGGGTGGGGCGGCCGGACTGGCCGATGGCCGGGGGCGGCGACACTCAGCTGATGCTGTTCCGCAACGACGGCCCCAGCGCCACGCCGGTTCCGGACAGCGCGCGGCTGGATCTGATCGAACGGTTCCGGGAGCGGTCTCACGCTATCAGCAAGTCGTCGCAAGTCACTGTAAAAACGCACTATTAGACAGGTGTTCGGCCGCTCAAAGACCCCGCCGTCACCCCGCCGAGGTCGCGCCCGACTGTTTTTCTCTCATCGTGACCAGTTCCTCGGCCATGGTCGGGTGGACCGCGCAGGTGGCGTCCCATTGGGCCTTGGTCAGGCCGGCCTTCACGGCGATGGCGGCGAGCTGGATCATTTCCGGGCTGTCGGGCCCGACGATGTGTACGCCGACAACCCTTTGGCTTTCGGCGTCGACCACCAGCTTCATGAGGACGCGCTCCTCTGATCCGGTGAAGGCGTATTTCATCGGCCGGAAACGGGTCAGATAGACATCGACCCCGGCCGAACATGACCGACGCGCCTCGGATTCCGTCAGGCCGACGATGCCCACAGGCGGCTGGCTGAAGACGGCGGTGGCGACGGCCTCGTAGTCGAAATGCTGGGGATTGTCGCGATAGACGGTCTGGTGGAAGGCGACGGCCTCGCGGATGGCGACGGGGGTCAGGTTCATCCGGTCGGTCACGTCGCCGATGGCCCAGATATTGTCGGCCGTCGTTTTGGACCAGGGATCGACCTTGATCGCGCCCTCGTCGTTCAGTTCGACGCCGGCCGCCTCCAGGCCGAGGTCCTTGACGTGGGGGATGCGCCCTGTGGCGAACATGACCACGTCGGTCTCCAGCTTCATCCCGTTCTCGAGGTGGTTGACCAGGCCTGTGGCGGTCTTCTCGATCTTCTCGTGCTGGCAGCCCAGGACGACCTTGATCCCGCGCTTCTCGATCTCGCCGGCCAGGTGGGCGCGCACATCGTCGTCGAAGCCGCGCAGGATGTTGGGGCCCCGGTAAATCAGGGTGGTCTCGACGCCCAGGCCGGCGAAGATTCCCGCGAACTCCACCGCGATATAGCCGCCGCCTGCGATCAGGATGCGTTTGGGCAGTTCGGGCAGGTGGAAGGCTTCTTCGGAGGTGATGGCGTGTTCGATGCCCTCCAGGCTTTCCGGCTTCCACGGGCGGCCGCCCGTAGCGATCAGGATCTTCTCGGCGGTGAAGGTCTGGTTCTTGCCGACGATCTCGACCGTATGGGCGTCTTTCAGTACGGCGCGCCCATGAACCAGCTCCACCCCGGCCTTGCCCAGGTTGGCGGCGTAGATGCCCGACAGGCGGGCGATCTCGACGTCCTTGGCCTCCAGGAAGGTCGGCCAGTCGAACCGGGCGTTGTCGAAGGACCAGCCGTAGCCCTCGGCGATCTCGAGCGCGTGGCTGACCTCGGAGGCCATGACCATGAATTTCTTGGGCACGCAGCCCCGGATCACGCAGGTGCCGCCGACCCGGTATTCCTCAGCCACCGCGACCTTCTTGCCGCCCAGGGCGGTCAGGCGCGCGGCGCGAACCCCGCCGGAGCCGGCGCCGATGACGAAGAGGTCGTAGTCGTAGTCGTAGTCGGCCATCGGGTGCTCCGTTCAGACTCAAAAAAACAGCGTCTGAATAGTCTGAATCGTCTGAAATCGGTTCCGGTCACACCGGGGGCGAGGCGTGGGACTTAGGCGCCGGGACACCCTGGAGCAAGGTCGCCAGGTGGAGGGAGATCAGGGCGTCAGGGTTTCGACCCCGCTGTCCGTGCCGATGATCGCCAGGTCGGCCAGGTCCAGAAACAGGCCGTGTTCGACCACGCCCGTGATCAGTTTCAGATCATCGGCCAGACGGACCGGATCATGGATGGCCTTGCAGCCGGCGTCATAGATCAGATTGCCGCCGTCGGTGCGGACCAGGCCGCGATCCGCCTGGCGCACGCGGGCCGGCGAGTTGATGTCATGGTCGATCAGGACGTCGGCGATGCGGTTGGCCGTGGTCTTGTGACCGAAGGCGACGACCTCGATCGGCAGGGGGAAGGTTCCCAGCACCGGCACCACCTTGGCGGCGTCGGCGATGACGATACAGCGGCTGGACGCCTCCCACACCAGTTTCTCGCGCAGCAGGGCCGCGCCCCCGCCCTTGATCAGGGCCAGGCCGGGACCGACCTCGTCGGCGCCGTCGACGGTCAGATCGATGCGCGGCGTGTCCTCCAGCGTCGACAGGGTCAGGCCCAGTTCGCGCGCCAGATCGGCGGTCTTCTCCGAGGTCGGGACGCAGCGCAGCCCAGAAAGGCCGCGCGCCGCCAGGGCCTTGACGAACCAGGCGGCGGTCGAGCCGGTGCCCAGGCCGACGATCATGCCGGCCTCGACATGGGCCGCAGCGGCCTCGCCGGCGTTCTTCTTCTGTAGATCGCTCATTTCAGCTTGGCGGCCTTGGCCGCTTCCTTCTTCGCTTTGGCCTTCTCGCGGAAGGCGGCGCCGGCGTCCGGCTTGTGGGTTTGACGGGCGCGGCCGAAGGCGAGGGCGTCGGCCGGCACGTCCTCGGTGATCACGGAGCCCGAGGCGACGATGGCGCCGTCGCCGATGACGACCGGGGCGACCAGGCTGGAGTTCGAACCGACGAAGGCGCCGGCGCCGACCTCGGTCTGCGCCTTGTTGAAGCCGTCGTAGTTGCAGAAGATGGTTCCGGCGCCGATGTTGGCGGCCGCGCCGATCGAGCCGTCGCCCAGATAGGCCAGGTGATTGGCCTTGGCGCCTGCGGCCATCTTCACATTCTTCACCTCGACGAAATTGCCGATCTTGACCCCCTCGGCCAGGTCCGCGCCGGGCCGCAGGCGGGCGTAGGGGCCGACCTCTGCGCCGGACGCCACGCGCGCGCCCTCGATATGGCTGAAGCTGCGGATTCGGGCGCCGCCTTCAATCACCGCGCCGGGACCGAAGACGACGAAGGGCTCGATCACGGTTCCGCCGCCGACCTGGGTGTCCCAGGCGAAGTGGACGGTGTCGGGCGCGGCCATGGTGACACCGGCGGCCAGGAAGGCGTCCCGCTGCACGCTCTGGAACAGGGCCTCGGCCTGGGCCAGTTCGGCTTGGGAATTGACGCCCATGACCGAATCCTCGGCCGCGAAGACGGCGCGGGTCGGGCGGCCGGCCTTGCGGGCCAGTTCGACCACGTCGGTCAGATAGTATTCGCCCTTGGCGTTGTCGTTACGGACATCGGCAAGAAGGGCGAACAGCAGGTCCGCCGGAGCGGCCATGACGCCGGAGTTGCAGGCCGTGATCGCCAGGACCTCGGGCGAGGCCTCCTTGGCCTCGGTGATGGCGGCCAGGGCGTCGCCGTCGAGGATCAGCCGGCCATAGGCGCCCGGATCGCGCGCCTCGAAGCCGATGACGGTCAGGCCCTCGGGGTTGAACACGGGTTCGATGTCGGCGGCCTTCAGCAGAGGCACGTCGCCATAGGTCACGACCACATCCCCGTCGAATCCGGCCAGGGTCTGTTCGGCGGCGCGGACGGCGTGGCCCGTGCCCAGGGGCGGGTCCTGAACGGCGATGGCCGCCTCGCCAAGGCGTTTGACGACATGGGCGCGGACCTCGGGCGAATGGGCGCCGACCACCACGACGATCTTCTGACAGCCCAGGGCCTGGGCCGCGTCGATGGCGTGGTCCAGCATGGCGCGGCCGCCGACCGGATGCAGCACCTTGGGCAGGGGCGATTTCATCCGGGTGCCCTGGCCGGCGGCGAGAATGATGGCGGCGCGAGGGCGCGTCTGGCTGGTCATGAATCGTTCCGGCGTCTAGTCGTCCTGCGATCTAGCCCATCATGCGGGCCAGCGGGAGATGTGGATGACCGATCGCGACCTGGAAGGCTGGACCATTGTCTTCGACCTGGACGGGACCCTGGTCGATTCCGCGCCGGACCTGACCGAAACCCTGAACCGGCTGCTGGTCGAGGAAGGGTTGCCGCCCGTACCGATGGAAGCCGCCTCGACCCTGATCGGTTCGGGGGCGCGGGCGCTGCTGGTTCATGGGTTCGAGGCGGCCGGGGCATCGGTCGAACGGGCGCAATCGGACGAGCTGTTCGAGCGGTTTCTGGTCGATTACACCGCCCACATCGCCGACGGTTCGCAGCCGTTCGAGGGGGTAGTCGAGACGCTGGAGCGGCTGATCGAACGCGGGGCGATCCTGGTGGTGGCGACCAACAAGCGGTCGGACCTGTCAGAGCTTCTGCTCGAGAAGCTGGGCCTGACCCGGCATTTCGCCGCCATCGTCGGGCCGGATCGGGTCAGCGCGCGAAAGCCCGCAGGCGCCCATCTGAAGGAGGCCGTGGTCAAGGGCGGCGGCGACCCAGAACGGGCCATCATGGTCGGAGACGCGGCGCCGGACGCCGAAGCGGCGCGGGACGCAGGCATGCCCTGCATACTGACGACCTTCGGCTACACGCCGGTTCCGGTCGATACCTTGGGCGGCGACGTCCTGATTGACGCCTTCGAGGACGTCGAGGAGGCGATCGACGGCGTCCTGTCCGACTTCTACGTGATGAGAGCGCTGAAATTCTGAGGGCGCCGGACAGTAAATCTGGGGTCTGAACCCGCACTCGCGCGGTTGCGGATAGCCGGCGCGATGACCAGTTTGGCGCACCCCTTGTCGAAAGCGCCTCCATGTTCGCTCGTTTCTTCAGAATACCCTTGTGGCAACGCACCTTCGCCGGCCTGGCCCTGGGCGTTGTCGCGGGGCTGATCCTGCGCGAACGGGCCGAGGTCTGGCTGCAGCCCATCGGCGACGTCTATCTGAACCTGATCCGGATGGTTGTGGCGCCCCTGGTGCTGTTCACCATCGCCAGCTCCATCGCCAAACTGGGGGAGGGGGCCGGGGCGGTGCGGCTGGGGGTGCGGACCATCATCTGGTTCGCTATCACGTCCTTGCTGGCCGTGCTGGTCGGTTTCGCCTTCGGCCATATCATCAATCCGGGCGTGGGCCTGTCCAACCTGCCGCTGGGCGAGGTCAAGGACCGGGTGATCCCGACCCCGCTGGAGGTGCTGATCGGGGTGGTGCCGACCAATCCGTTCGCGGCCCTGGCCGAGGGCAAGGTGCTGCAGATCATCTTCTTCTCGGCCCTGGTCGGGGTGGCCCTGGTGGCGCTGGGCGACCGGGCCCAGGGGGTGCGGCGCCTGGTGGACGAAGGCGCCGCGGTCATCTTCCGCATCACCCGCTGGGTGATCCAGCTGACGCCCATCGGCGTGTTCGGTCTGATCGGCTCGGTCGTCGGCGGCTATGGCTGGGAGGCCCTGCTGCCGCTGCTGAAGTTCATCGTCGCCATCTATGCGGCCTGCCTGTTCCATATCCTGGTGGTCTATTCAGGCCTGCTGAAAGTGCACGGGCTGAAAGTCACCAGCTTCTTCCGCGGCGCCTTCGCGGCCCAGCAGACGGCGTTCGCCACCTCGTCCTCGCTGGGCACCTTGCCCATCACCCTGCGCCAGACGGTCGAGCGTCTGGGCGTGCCCCAGGCCTATGCGGCCTTCGCCGTGCCCCTGGGCGCCAATGTGAAGATGGACGGGTGCGGGGCCATCTATCCGGCCATCGCCTCGATCTTCATCGCCCAGTATTTCCAGATCGACCTGACCCTGACCCAATACATCCTGATCGGTCTGACCGCGGTGCTGGGCTCATTGGGCACGGCGGGGGTGCCGGGAACCTCCATCGTCATGCTGACCCTGACCCTGTCCACGGCGGGTCTGCCGCTGGAAGGCATCGGCTATATCGTCGCCATCGACCGGATCATCGACATGATGCGCACGGCGACCAACGTCACCGGCCAGATGCTGGTCCCGGTGCTGGTGGCCAAGGAAGAAGGCATTCTGGACGAAGGCATCTACAACGGTCACGTCGCCTGGCTGCCCGGCGATCCGGAGGCGGAGACGCCCGAGGCGGTCCGGGCCGCAGGAATCTGAAACGGACGCTTGCGCGGGGCGGGCGACCGGGCTATGTCGCCGCCTCCGCAAGGCATGGATGCGTAGCTCAGCGGGAGAGCACCTCGTTCACACCGAGGGGGTCACAGGTTCAATCCCTGTCGCATCCACCATCTTCTCCGTTCCCGCCCGTTCCCGATAGCCGCGTCGCCGCGCGCAGCCGCCGATGGAAACGCCGATGCCCCAGGTCAATGACACCGTCCACATCCGTTTCTCGCTGAGAGGCCTGGGCGGCCCCTTCTGGCAGACCAACGCCACCGTCGCCTCGGTCAGCCAGGGCGTGGCCCTGCTGGATGGGCTGGACCGGCAGGTGCCCGCCGCCGTCAGCGAGCTGAAGCGGGCCGGCGCCAACCGCTGGACGCTGGACTGGGAAGTCCGAAGCCGGCCGTAGCCGGCTCCCAAACCAATTGGGAGAATCAGACGTCGGGCACGTCCCGGCCGGGGGGCACGTTGACGCCCATGGACTTCAGATAGGTCTTGATGTTGCGCCCGGCCTGACGGATGCGCTGCTCGTTCTCGACCAGGGCGATGCGGACGAAACCCTCGCCGTTTTCGCCGTAGCCGACCCCCGCAGCGACCGCGACCTTGGCGTGGGTCAACAGTTGCTTGGAAAACTCCAGACTGCCCAGATGGGCCAGGGCCGGGGGCAGGGGCGCCCAGGCGAACATGGAGGCGGCGGGCTTGGGGATCTCCCAGCCGGCGCGGCCGAAGCTGTCGACCAGCACGTCACGGCGACGGTGATACAGGGCGCGGTTCTGCTCGACGATGTCCTGCGGCCCGTTCAAGGCGGCGACGGCCGCCGCCTGGATGGGCGTGTAGGCGCCATAGTCGAGATAGGATTTCACCCGCGCCATGGCGGCGATCAGCTTGGGATTGCCGACCGCAAAGCCGATCCGCCAGCCGGCCATGCTGTAGGTCTTGCTCAGCGAGGTGAATTCGACCGCCACATCCTTGGCGCCCGGCACCTGCAGGATCGAGACGGTCGGTTTGCCGTCGTAATAGAGTTCCGAATAGGCCAGGTCGCTGATGATCCACAGGTCGTTGGCCTTGGCGAAGGCGACGACCCGTTCATAGAAGGCCAGATCGACCGTCTCCGCCGTCGGATTGGACGGATAGTTCATCACCAGCACCTTGGGGCGCGGCACGGTGTAGGCCATGGCCCGTTCGAGGCTTTCGAAATAGCGCTCGTCCGGCGTGGTCGGCACGCTGCGGATCGCCGCCCCGGCGATGATGAAGCCAAAGGTGTGGATCGGGTAGGAGGGGTTGGGCGCCAGGACGACGTCGCCGGGTTCGGTGATAGCCGTCGCCAGACTGGCCAGACCTTCCTTGGAGCCCATGGTGACGATCACCTCGGCGTCGGGATCCAGGTCCACGCCGAAACGGCGGGCGTAGTAGTTGGCCTGGGCGCGACGCAGGCCGGGAATGCCGCGCGACGCCGAATAGCCGTGGGCGTCGGGCTTGCGCGCCACTTCGCACAGCTTGTCGATCACGTGCGGCGGCGGCGGCAGATCGGGATTGCCCATGCCCAGGTCGATGACGTCCTCGCCGGCCGCGCGGGCGGTGGCGCGCATGGCGTTGGTCTCCGCGATCACATACGGAGGCAGGCGTTTCATGCGGTAGAATTCTTCGGACATGTCGAACTTCGCAGGGGGGCAGGAAAAGAGGGCGTCAGCGATGCCATCAATGGCGACGCTGCGATACCGAAAGATCGTCCATTTCCACGGTTTTTACGCCAAAAACATCTGATCCGGCGCCGGAGGGCGCCGTCTCCGGCATGAACCGTGCGTTCTGGCCGGTCAGTCGGCGAAGTTCTGTGGCTCCGGAGCGACGACGTCGTAACGAACGGCGAAGCCGGAGCCTGACGTCGGGCCAAGCCCCGGACCGCGCCGCCGGCGTACATGCTCGGACAGACGCCGCACCTGGGCTTCAGCCACGCCGTCGCGATCCATCAACTGCCGCACCATGGGGTCGGCCAGCATCTCGTCCAGGGTCAGGTCATAGGGCCTCATATCGCACCTCTGGTCTGTCGACTCGCCCCCGATCACAGATGGGCGAGGCGAGGGCGAGCGCCAGAGTCGTCCGGTCGATGTCGTCGAAAATTCACGCCCCGCTACGTCCATCCGGCGCGGACATCCAAGGCGCGGGGCAGATCGACGGGAGGGTGCGACCGATGGGTCGGCGGATGAACATCAAGGCGCACGAGGCGTTCAGACCGCATGACAATCTTCGCCGAGATTCTGATCGCGCTGCACCGCCTGGCCAAGTTTCTGACCCGCAAGGAGCGCCTTCTGTAGGCTCACGTCAGCGGACGGAGCGATTTGGCGATTGCGTCCCGCGTGGCGGGCCGTCAGTTTGGGGCCAGACTATCGACCATACGAGGACGCCCATGGCCCGCAAGCCCAACTACAGTTTCGAACGGCAGGAACGTGAGCGCGCGGCGGCCATAAAGGCGGCTGAAAAGGCGGCCGCCAAGGCCGAACGCAAGGCGGCGGATGCGGCGGAAAAGGCGCCGCCCGCCGAAGACTGAGGCTCAACGGCAAAATCCATTCGTGTTTTCGTTGTTTGAGCGGCCGCAAAGCCCTATTCTTGCCCGATGACACGCTGGACCCCCGAAAGCTGGAGAACCAAGACCGCCCTGCACATGCCGGCGGACTATCCAGATCCCAAAGCCCTCGCCGCCGTCGAGGACGAGTTGCGCGCCCTGCCGCCGCTCGTCTTCGCGGGCGAGGCGCGCCGCCTGACGTCGAAACTGGCCCAGGTCGAGCGGGGCGAGGCCTTCCTGCTCCAGGGCGGCGACTGCGCCGAGAGCTTCAAGGAGTTCTCGACCGACAATATCCGCGACACCTTTCGTCTGATCCTGCAGATGGCGGTCGTCCTGACCTTCGCCGGACGCAAGCCGGTGGTGAAGGTCGGCCGAATCGCGGGTCAGTTCGCCAAGCCGCGCTCGTCGCCGCTGGAAGAGATCGACGGCGTCGAACTGCCCAGCTATCGCGGCGACATCATCAACGGCATGGGCTTCACGCCGGAAGAGCGCGCGCCCGATCCGCAACGGTTGATCCGCGCCTACAACCAGTCGGCCTCGACCCTGAACCTGCTGCGCGCCTTCGCCGGCGGCGGCTACGCCGACCTCTACAACATCCATCGCTGGACCCTGGGCTTCGCGGGCGACAACGCCGCGGGCGCCCAGTATCGCGAACTGGCCGACAAGATCACCGAGGCCCTGGCCTTCATGGAGGCGGTCGGCGTCACGCCCGAGAGCCATCCGGACCTGAGCCGGGTCGAGGTCTTCACCAGCCACGAGGCCCTGTTGCTTAACGTCGAGAGCGCCCTGACACGGCTGGACGGCGGTTCGGGCGAATGGTTCGACACCTCGGCCCACATGCTGTGGATCGGCGAACGCACCCGCCAGCTGGACGGCGCCCACGTCGAGTTCATGAAGGGGATCAGGAACCCCATCGGCGTGAAGTGCGGACCGACCATGACGGCCGACGACCTTCTGCCCCTGATTGACGCCCTGAACCCGGATAATGTGTCGGGCCGCTTGACCCTGATCGGCCGTTTCGGTCACGACAAGGTCGGCGAGCGCCTGCCCAAGCTGATGCGCGAAGTGAAGGCCTCGGGCCGCAAGGTGATCTGGTCGATCGACCCGATGCACGGCAATACGCTGAAGGCCGGCAACGGCTACAAGACCCGGCCGTTCGACAGGATCCTGGGCGAGGTGCGGACCTTTATTGATGTTGCGGAGGCCGAGGGCGTCCACCCCGGCGGCGTCCATCTGGAGATGACCGGCCAGAACGTCACCGAATGCATCGGCGGGGCCCAGGCCGTGACCGAGGACGACCTGTCCAACCGCTATCATACCCACTGCGACCCGCGCCTGAACGCCGACCAGGCGCTGGAGCTGGCCTTCCTGGTGGCCGAACGGTTGAAGTCGGGCCGGATCAGCCGCTCGAAAGCCGCCTGATCGACGGGAACAACGGGGCGACGAGGCCGATGGTCGCGTTCGCCTCGGCCCGGTCCGGCGTCTCATCGTCGACGCCGACGCCGTTCATGTCGTTGCGCGTGGCCTGAACCACGATACCGTCCGGTCGCGACAGCACGGTCACGCCCCGGAAATGCAGGCCGTAGTTCGCCTCGGGCTGGGGCGCGAGCCAGGCGATCTGACCGCGCACCGGGATCAGATCCTTGTCTTCGAACAAGGCCTTGGCGCCATAACCGGTGCAGTTGACGACGATCTTCTCGGGCAGGGTCGTCAGTTCCGCCGGAGCGTTGAACGTGCGGGTCTCGATCCGACCGCCCTGGCTCAGAAACTCGGTCTCCAGCCGATGCGCCAGTTCGGCGACATTGAACTGCATGGCGCTGACCATCCGGGTTTCCCGGACCGGGAAGGGCGAGGCCGAAACGGGGAGGGGGAAGGATCGCGGGGCCAGCCCGTCCAGCCGGTATTCGGCGAAGCGGATCGGTTTTACGCCGGGCGCGGTGCGGATCGGCGGCGGTTCGGCCGTACGCGGCAGGTCCGCTGCGCCCGACAGGATATAGCGGTCGCTGAAGACGACCGGATCGCCTTCCGTCCCCAGATAGGTCTGGTGGGTCGCATAGGTCTCGCGCGCCATCTGTTCCCACAGGGCCGGAAATTCGGCCGAGACGCGGTCGGCGTCGGCGATGCGGCTGTCCGGCGTCCAGCTGCCGGTCGCGCGCATCGACCGGGTGAAGGCGGCGCGCTCTCGGGCGTAGATGGTCACCCGCGCGCCCATCCGCTGAAGCTGGAGCGCCGAGGTCAGACCCAGGGCGCCGCTGCCGATCACCGCGACGACGGGCGGACCGCCGGCGACCCCGGCCAGGGCCATGGCCTTGCGCGCCGCTATGGCGCTGGAGCCCCAGGACAGGGACCAGCCGCTGCCGCCGTGGCCGTAGTTGTGAACCACCCTGCTCTCGCCGACCGTCTCCACGTCCAGACGCGGACCGGCAGGGCGGAAGGGGCGGGTGCAGACGGTGATGCGGATGATTCGTTCGGGCTCCATCAGGATCGGGGCGATCCGACGGGGGGCGAAGCCGGCCGCGAGCGGGACAGGCGGCGTCGCGGCGCAGCCCGCGACGGTCCCCGCCAGGCCGGTCAGTACGGCGCGACGGCTGGAGTGGGCGACGACGGACATGAAGCCTCCAGGAACGGGAACAGCAAGGCTAGCGCGCCCATAGCCGGTTCGATAGCCGGCCGGCGCCATATTCGGCTTGTCGGAACAGGGGCGGCGCCGCAGATACGCTCGGATACGGCCATGGCGCGGACAAGGATGTTCCGTCTGATCAGCGGCCAACGACAAGGAAAGGCGTTCGGGGACGATCCCGGACGTAACGAATATGGATACGCCTGCGCACCAAGACGACAAGCCCGGCCGGGTCGCCTACCAGGGCGCGCCGGGGGCGTTCAGCCACGAGGCCTGCACGGCCCTGCGGCCTTGGGACGTGGCCGTGCCCTTCGAGACCTTTGCAGCGGCCATTGAAGCGCTGAAGACCGGGGACTGCGACTGCGCCCTGATCCCGGTCGAGAACTCGTCCATCGGCGTGGTCGAACCGGCGGCGACCCTGGTGCGCGAATCCGGTCTCCCCGTGGTGGCGGAGGCCTGGCGGCCGATCCGTCACGCGTTGATGGGCCTTGAGGGCGCCCGGATCGCCGATCTGAAACGGGTGCTCAGCCATCCCATCGCCCTGGCCCAGTGCGAACAGACGCTGAAGGGCATGAGGCTGAACGTGGTCGAGCATTTCGACACCGCCGGCGCCGCCCGCGACGTCGCCGAGGCCGGCGATCCGACCCAGGCGGCCGTAGCGCCGGTGGGCGCGGCGGAGGTCTATGGCCTGTCGATCCTGCGCAACGATCTTCAGGATTCCAGCGACAACCGGACGCGTTTCGTCCTTCTGGGCGTCTGAAGGGCTTGACGGCGCACGGTCTTTGCGTGCTTTAAGGTCGCACGGATCGCAATCGATCCGCATAACCGGACCCGGACCCATGTCCCGCCAGCGCGTTCTTTCTGTTTCCTTCGACCGTTCGCGCGCGGTTTCCGGCCTCTATTTCGGCTACGGCTTTTACGGCTTTCGATACGCCGGCTGAGGCGTCGGGCGCTCTTCGTCCCTGACTGTCTCGCCGGCGACCGCTCTGGACCAGAGCGGCTGTCCGCCCCTGCACATCGAAATCCCCCTTTGCCGAAAGCCCGAACCCATGCCCAATTCCAACGTCCAGCAAGTGTGGCCTGACGTGGTCGAACTGACCCCCGAACAACAGGCCTTGGCCGCCCTGCGCGCCGAGATCGACGCCATCGACGATCAGATCCTGGCCCTGTTCGAACAACGCCTCGCCGTCGCCGCCACCGTCGGCCGCGCCAAGGACGCCCCCACCGGCCCCCACACCAAGCTGCGCCCCGACCGCGAACAGACCGTTCTGTCGCGCATGCTGTCCAAGGCCCAGCCCGAGAACGCCGAAGCCGTCGAACACCTGTGGCGCGAAATCATCGGCTGGGGCCTGGCGCGCCAGGGGCGGCTCCAGGTCCAGGTCTGGGCGCCGATCGAGCCGACCCGCGCCTATGACGGCGCCCGGCTGCGTTTCGGCGCCGCCGCCGACATCAAGATGGTCCGCGACCCGCAAAAGGCCCTGGCCTTCGCCGCCGAGGGGCACGGGGTCGCCGTCCTGGCCATCAACACCGAGGACGCCTGGTGGATGGGTCTGCGTCGGGAATGGTCGATGCTGAGCGTGTTCGACGGTTACGGCGGAGAGACGCCGACGTCTCTGGCCGTGGGCAAGATCGACCCGCCGGCCCTGCCGAGAGGCCGCCGCGTCGTCGTCACCGCCGGCGGTGATGCGGGCGACGGCGGCGGCGCGCGTCGCTGGGGCCTGAACACCCACCACGGCTGGACCATCGCCCTGACCGAGGCGGAACTGACGCCGGGCGAGGCGGAAGGCTGCGTCGGCGCGATCGGCTGACCGCGCCGACTAGAGCGCTCAGGAGGCGTGCGCCTTCTGGGCCTTGGTCAGTTCGATCATCCCCTGGGCGGCGCCCATCTCCGGCACGATCTCTTTCGAACGGTCGGAGATGGCGTCGAACCGGGCCGCCACCTGTTCCGGCGCATCCTCGCCGGTGATGTGGACGCCCTCGGTCAGGGTGACATAGGCGCGCTCGAACCCGCCGGCGCCGGCCGCCAGTATACAGCGGCTGGGGGCGTCCCGGCTGAGCAGATACAGCAGGCCCGGCGTGACCAACTCCGGCCCCAGGGCCTCAAGGGGCAGGGCGGCACCCAGGTCTTCGGTCATGCGCGTATGGGCGGTGGGCGCCAGGCAGTTGACGCGAATGTCGTTCTTGGCCCCCTCGATCGACAGGGTCTGCATCAGACCCACCAGGGCCATCTTGGCCGCGCCATAGTTCGACTGGCCGAAATTGCCGTACAACCCGGACGAGGAGGTGGTCATGACGATACGGCCGTAATTCTGAGCCCGCATGATCTCCCACACCGCCTTGGTGCAGTTGACCGCTCCCATCAGATGGACGTCGACGACGAAGCGGAAATCCTCCAGCTCCATCTTGGCGAAACTCTTGTCCCGCAGCACCCCGGCGTTGTTGACCAGCAGGTCGACCCGGCCCCATTTCGCTACGGCCGCCTCGACCATGGCCTGAACGGCGGCGAAGTCGGTCACCGAGGCGGCATTGGCGATGGCCTCGCCGCCGGCCACCTCGATCTCGGCGACCACGGCCTCGGCGGCGGTGGCCGAACCGCCCGAACCGTCGCGGGCGCCGCCCAGATCATTGACTACCACCCTGGCCCCGCGCGCCGCCAGGGCCAGGGCGTGTTCCCGCCCCAGACCGCCGCCCGCGCCCGTCACAATGGCCACCTGGCCGTCAAATCGGATCGTCATCTCGTCGTCTCCACCCAAGGCCTGAGGCGTTCGGCTCCAGGGCCGGCCCCTTGGTCCGGTTTTGACGAGACTGGAGGCGGCGCACAAGCCCGGCCGGCGTGCTCAGCCCGCGCGGTTCTGGACCAGATCCTCGACGACCGACGGATCGGCCAGGGTCGAGGTGTCGCCCAGCGCCCCAATCTCGTTCTCGGCGATCTTGCGCAGGATGCGGCGCATGATCTTGCCCGACCGGGTCTTGGGCAGGCCGGGGGCCCACTGGATCACGTCGGGCGTGGCGATCGGACCGATCTCGCGGCGGACATGGGCCCCCAGGGCCTTGCGCAGATCCTCGGTCGCCTCGACCCCCTTGTTCAGGGTGACATAGGCGTAGATGCCCTGGCCCTTGATGTCGTGGGGATAGCCGACCACGGCCGCCTCGGCGACATCGTCGTGCAGCACCAGGGCGCTCTCGATCTCGGCCGTGCCCATCCGGTGGCCCGAGACATTGATGACGTCATCGACCCGGCCGGTGATCCAGTAATAGCCGTCCTGATCCCGGCGGCAGCCGTCGCCGGTGAAATACCGGCCCGGGTAGGTCGAGAAATAGGTGTCGAAGAAGCGCTGGTCGTCGCCATAGACGGTGCGCATCTGGCCCGGCCAGCTGTCGGTGATGCACAGATTGCCCGAGACGGCCCCGACCAGTTCCTGGCCTTCGGCATCGACGATCTGCAGTTCGACGCCGGGCAGGGGCAGGGTGGCCGAGCCGGGCTTCAGGTCGGTGGCGCCGGGCAGGGGGGTGATCAGATGCCCGCCGGTTTCGGTCTGCCACCAGGTGTCCACGACGGGGCAGCGGCCGTCTCCGACCACCTCGTGATACCAGCGCCAGGCCTCCGGATTGATCGGTTCGCCGACCGTGCCGAGCACCCGCAGCGACTTGCGCGAGGTCGCCTTCACGGGCGCCTCGCCTTCGCGCATCAGGGCGCGAAGGGCCGTGGGGGCGGTGTAGAAGGCCTCGACCTTGTGCTTGTCCACCACCTGCCAGAAACGGCTGGCGTCGGGGTAGTTTGGCACGCCTTCGAACATCAGGGTGGTCGCCGCATTCGCCAGCGGCCCATAGACCAGATACGAGTGGCCCGTTACCCAGCCCACGTCGGCGGTGCACCAGAAGACCTCGCCGGGACGATAGTCGAAGGTCAGCTCATGGGTCCAGGCGGCCCAGAACAGGTAGCCGCCGGTCGTGTGAAGAACGCCTTTCGGCTTTCCTGTGGAACCTGAGGTGTAGAGGATAAACAACGGATCTTCCGCGTTCATCGGCTCGGGCGGGCATTCGGTCGCGGCCTTGGCGGCCTCGACGGCGTAATCCACGTCGCGGCCTTCGATCATCGGCACGTCGGCGCCGGTGCGGCGGATGACCAGGACGGTGTCGACCTTCACCTTCTCCAGGGCCGCATCGACATTGGCCTTCAGCGGCACGATCTTGCCGCCCCGCACGCCCTCGTCGGCGGTGATGACCAGGGTGGAGCCGCAGTCCTCGATCCGGCCGCACAGGCTGTCGGGCGAGAAGCCGCCGAAGACCACGGAATGGACCGCCCCGATGCGGGCGCAGGCCAGCATGGCGTAGGCGGCCTCGGGGATCATCGGCATATAGATGGTGATCCGGTCGCCCTTCCTGGCGCCATGCGCCTTCAGCACATTGGCCATGCGGCAGACTTCGTCGTGCAGCCGGCCATAGGTGATGTGCTGGCTGTCCGCCGGATCGTCGCCTTCCCAGATGATGGCAGTCTCGTCCTGGCGATGGGGCAGGTGGCGGTCGATGCAGTTGGCGGCGACGTTCAGGACGCCGTCCTCGAACCAGCGGATGCGGAAATCTTCCTTCTTGAAGGAGACGTCCTTGATCTTGGTCGGTGCCTTGATCCAGTCGAGGCGCTGGGCCTGCTCGGACCAGAAGGCTTCGGGCGTCTCGCGCGCCGCAACCCGCGCCGCCTCATAGGCCTGCCGGTCCATGTGGGCACGGGCGGCGAAGTCTGCGGGAACGGGGTAGAGTTCGGAATCGGGCACGCGAGACGTCTCCAGCATTTTCAGAATCCGTATTTGGCGAACAGGATCAGTCGGGTCATGTCGCCGCTCGCGCCGGATTCGATTTCGCGATCAGCGAACATCAGCTCGGCCCCCACATCAAACGCCGTAACGGGCGACCAGATCAAGTTGGCGTGGATGCTCTGGGCGGACCGGTTGACGGCCAGACCGGTCACGCTGGTGTCGTTGTCCACCTTCTGGGCCGACCAGATCAGGCTGGAGCGCCAGCCGGGCGCCCAGACGTGACGATAGGCGGCGAAGCCGGCGACGACGCCGATCGCATCCAGTTCGCCCGAGGCGTCCAGCACCGCGTCGTTGGAGAAGTTCAGCCCCACATAACGGCCGATGCCTTCGCCGCCCGTCACCATCAGTCGGAGGTCGTCCTTGGCCCCGACCTTGATCTTGGTCGAGGCGGACAGGCCCCAGCCCGTGGCGGTGGAATCGATGTCCGTCGCCGGGTTCTGATATTTCAGCTGACGCAACAGACCGGCGAACTGCAGATCCCCCCACGGCTGCGCCACGGCGTAGCGGGCGGTGAAGTCCGGAAGACTGCTGTCGTCGGCGATGATCCGTGCTCCGCCGCTGAACGGGGTGACGGTCGTCTCGGGGTTCTCGACCGAGATCGAGAAGGGTCCGCGCGTGTATCGCACCTGAACCTGGCGGGCGAAGACCGTGCCCTCGGCCGCGCCGATGAAGTCGGCGGATTCCGGTAGGACGGCGGTGTTCTGGAAATTGGTCCACTCCTGGCCGATCAGCCAGTTGTCGATGGTGACGAAGGCGCGGCGCAGGGCCGGGTTGGCCGGGCTGGTGGTGCGCTGGTCCGCCGTGCCGGGCAGGGTCTGGAAGTCCATCTCGAGCCGCGTGCCGACCTTGTGGCCGCCGACCAGACCGTCCGTCGTCAACCAGAAGCGGGTCTGGCGGGCGTTGAAGTCGGTCGCCGTATCCTCGTCGGCGCCGCCGATGGGAATGGAGCCGGGAATGTGGAATTCGCGCAGGGCGTCGCCGTTGGCCGGATCGCCGCCGGAATAGTTCGAGGCCGAGGCGTCGACCTTGACGAAGCCGCCGAACTTCACCGTGTGGTCGCCGATGCGGAAGCCGTCGCTGGGCGCGGCCGCCTGCTGGACCGGGGGCGGGGGGGCAGGACGGGTCTCCAGCCGGATGATGTCCTGCTGCTGCGCCGCCTGCTGGGTGCGGGCGGCGACGACTTCGGACTTGAGGCTGTTCAACTCGGCTTCGAGCTGGGCGATACGGGCTTCGAGCGCGGCCTGGGCGTCCTGGGCGAAGGCGGCGCCGGGCGCGAGAATCATGGCCGCAGCCACGCACCCGCCCAGAAGACTGGACTTGATCATCATGGTTCCTCCCGCGCCCATCTGATGCGGGCGTCCTGCGTGAACCTTTCCTTTTGGGCCGTAGGCGGCCATTAGCCATTGGTCTAGTTTCGACCAAAGTCGAACCACGCCATGCTGTCGACGACGCGGCCGACAAGCATGCCGTGCAAGGGAAGGACGCCTTATGGATCGTATCGTCGTCGCCGACGATCACCCGCTGTTTCGCGCCGCGCTGCGTTCGGCCGTCGACAAGGCCGCGCCAGGGGTGCGGATCGACGAATGCGCCAGTCTGGCCGAAGCCCGAACCGCCCTGAACATCGGGGGGGTCGATCTGCTGCTGCTGGACCTGAAACTGTCGGACAGCGAGGGCATGGCGGGTCTGGCCGCCATCCGCGCCGAACATCCGACCGTGCCGGTCGCCGTGGTCTCGGCCAGTGAAGACGCCACGGTCGTGCGCCACGCCCTGGGTCTGGGCGCCGCCGGCTTCATTCCCAAGTCGGCAAGTCTTCCGGAGATGGTCGAGGCCATCGCCGCCATCCTGGCCGGCGACGGCTGGGCGCCGGAGACGCCGGACGTCGCGGACGACGACCTGCCGGCGCGGGTCGCCAGCCTGACGCCGTCGCAGTTGCGTATCCTCGAAGGCCTGAAGGCCGGCCGCCTGAACAAGCAGATCGCCTTCGACCTCGGCGTGTCCGAGGCCACGATCAAGGCGCATCTGACCAGCGTCTTCCGCAAACTGGGGGTCCATAACCGCACCCAGGCGGTGATCCTGGCCAAACAGATGGACCCCTCCTAGCTCGACAGGAAGGCCTTCAGGGTCGCTGGCTTGATCGGCTTGGGCAGCAGCACGGCCCCGGCGGCGGCGGCCTTTTCGTTCAGCCCGTCCCGGGTGTCGGCCGTGACCAGGGCGATCCGGCGCACCCCGCGCGGCCGCAGCCAGTCGATGACGGCGAATCCGTCCGGCCCGTCGCCCAGGTGCAGATCGACGACGGCGGCGTCGAACGGTCCTTGCGCGGCCATGGCCGCCTCGACCCCAGAGACCAGGGTGGGGCGCGCGCCCCAGCGGGTCAGCAGGGCGTTCAGCGCGTCCAGGATCACCGGCTCGTTGTCCACGCACAGGACGCGCAGACCGGCCAGGGGCAGGCGGACCTCATGCGTGGGCGCGGTCTCGACGACCCGATCCGGCGGGCTGCGCGGCACAGTGATGCGGAAGATGGTGCCGCGCCCGAAGCGGGAGTTCAGCTCCAGCGGATGGTCCAGCAGGCTGGACAAGCGGCGCACGATAGCCAGACCCAGTCCGGCGCCCGGCTCGTCGACAGGGGCGCCGGGCAGGCGCACGAACTCGCCGAACACCATCTCCTGTTCCGCATCGGGGATGCCGCGTCCGGTGTCGCAGACCAGCAGCCGCACGGCGTCGCCGCTCCGCCTCGCCCCGACCAGCACCCGACCGGCGTCCGTATAGCGGATGGCGTTGGCGATCAGGTTCTGCAGCATGGACCGCAGCAGATCCCGGTCGGACGAGACCCACAGGCGGCTGGGCACAAGGGTCAGAACCAGTCCCTTGGCCTCGGCCACCGGCGCATATTCGCGTCTCAGTTCGTCGAACAGACCGTCCAGCGACAGGCGGGTCACGGCCGCCTTGACCCCGCCGGCCTCCAGCTTGGACAGGTTCAGCAGAGCGGTCAGCAGGCGGTGGGCGCTGTCGATGGCGCGGTCGGCGTTGACGGCCAGGGTGCGGCTGGTCGGTTCGGCCCCGGGGCCGGAAACCGCCGGCTCCTCCTTCAGGGCGGCGATGAACAGGCGCGCGGCGTGCAGGGGCTGCAGCAGGTCATGACTGGCGGCGGCCAGGAAACGGGTCTTGGACGCCGTCGCGTCCTCCGCCACGCGCCGGGCTTCGTCCAGACGGGCGGTGCGGTCGGCCACGCGGGCTTCCAGACGTTCGTTGGCTTCTTCCAGCTGACGGGCGGCCCGGCGCAGGGCGGTGATGTCGGTGTAGCTGGTGACATAGCCGCCGCCGGGGATGGGGGCGCCGGAGGACCGCAAGACCCGGCCGTCGGGCTGGCGCCGTTCGTGGTCGTGCGGGATACGCCGGCTCAGGGCCTCCAGTCGGCGCTCCACCCAGGCCTCGATATCGTCCGGGCTCTCGCCGCGCTCGGCGTTCAGCCGATAGATGCTGGCGATCGACAGGCCGACATGGACGAAGCCAACGGGCAGGCCGAACATCTCGACATAACGGCGATTCCAAGCGGTTACACGTAGATCTTCGTCCACCACAATCACGCCCTGGTCGATATTGTCCAGGGTGGTCTGCAGCAGGTCGCGGCTGAACTGCACGGCCTGGGAGGCCTCGTCCAGCATCCGCACGACATCCTCTGGCGCACGACCGCCGCCGGCCAGGGCGGCGGCGATGACCCGCCGCGCCGAGGCCGCGCCGATGGCGCCGGCCAGCATCCGTTCGGCGGCCCGGGCGAGGGCGGCGTCGGCCGGGTCGGCGTCGCGAAGCCGGATGTCGGTCTCCGCGCTCCAGGCGGCGAAGGCCCGTTCGGCCCGCTCGTCGCCGATGAAGCGCGCGACCAAGGCGCGCAGGTCGCCGACCGAGGCGCCGGACGGCGATGGCTTCGACTCCAGCCAGTCCGGCCCCAGCCGATCCACGAAGGCCCGCGCCTGCACCCGATCAATCAGACGCGGCTGGGCGAAACGCGACACCCCGACATAGGCGACGAGGTTCAGCCCCAGGCTGACGAAGACGCCCAGAGCCAGCGGATCCTTCACCCCCATCATGACATGCAGATGCCAGGGGGCGCCGGGCGCCAGCTGGGGCAGCGCCAGCATGACGATCCACACGAAAACCCCGACGCTCATGCCCGCCAGAGCGCCATGGGCATGCCCGCCGCGCCACAGCACAGCCCCGAACAGGGACGGCGCCAACTGGGCCATGGCGGCGAAGGACACCAGACCCATGGCGGCCAGCCCGCGAGACTGGTCCGTCGCCTGATAATAAAGCCAGGCCAGCAGAAGCACGGCGACGATGGCGCCGCGCCGCACCTGCAGGATCGTGCCGGCCATGTCCGACGAGTCGCCTCTGACCCGCCATCGGTCACGGGCCAGGAAGGGCAGGATCAGACTGTTGGAGACCATGGCCGACAGGGCCACGGCCTCGACGATCACCATGGCCGTGGCGGCAGAGAAGCCGCCGACAAACACGATGGCCGTCAACCAGGACTCACCCCGCCCGAACGGCAGGGCCAGCACCAGAAGATCGGGGTTCGCCGCCGGCGCGAACAGGGCCCCCGCCGCGACTAGGGGCAGGACGGCCAGGCTGGTCAGAAGAAGATAGATCGGAAAGATCCAGCGGGCCTTCTTCACGTCCGCCGGCTGGGCGCCCTCGACGAAGGCGACGTGGAACTGGCGCGGCAGGCAGAAGATGGCCAGGGTCGAGACCAGGGTGATGGCCGTGAAGCGCGGCGTGATCTCGGGCGGCGAGGCGAGGGCGCCCAGTCCCTCGATGATACGCGGGGTCGATCCATCATGGATCAGCAGGACCAGGGCGAAGATCGCCACGAACAACAGGGCGCCCAGTTTGACCAGGGACTCCAGGCCGATGGCCTGGATCAGACCGCGATTATGTTCGGTCAGGTCCGGGCGTCGGGCGCCGAACAGGATGGCGAACCCCGCCAGAACCCCGGCCAGCGCCAGAACAGTCAGCCGTTCTCCCCCCGCCACCGGCGTGCCCGCCGTCAGAAGGGCGCCGGCCATCGACAGGGATTTCAGTTGCAGGGCGATATAGGGCAGGGAGCCCAGGATGGCCACGATGGTGACCGCGGCGCCCAAGGTCTGGCTCTTGCCGTAGCGCGACGCCACGAAGTCCGCCATCGACCCCACGTTCTCGCGCCGGGCGGCGGCGGCTATGCGTCGCCATAGGGGGAAGAGCAGGGTCAGACCGATCACGGGTCCGATATAGATGGGCAGATACTCCCACCCGTCGCGGGCAGCGGTGCCGACCGCCCCATAATAGGTCCAGGATGTGCAGTAGATCGCCAGCGACAGGGCGTAGACCCAGGGCGCCAGCGAGCGGCCCCGCGCCTGCGCCGCAGGCCGCTCCTGCCACCAGGCGACGGCGAACAGGATCGCCATATAGCCGGCCACGAGGCCGAGGATCACCAGGCTGAACATGAGCGGGATGTGAACCGGGCAGGGTGGGTTTCACAAGGGCGGACAGGCAAATGAAAGGGCGGGCTGTCCGAAGACAGCCCGCCCCTCATCACGCCCGAAAGCAGGATCAGGCGTTCAGATCGACGTCCTTGCCTTCCTTGACCAGCAGGAAGCCCAGCACGACCGTCGCCAGCGCCACGATGATCGGATACCAGAGGCCGGAGTAGATGTTTCCGGTCGCCGCCACGATGGCGAAGGCCGTCGTCGGCAGGAAGCCGCCGAACCAGCCGTTGCCGATATGATAGGGCAGGGACATGGAGGTGTAGCGGATATTGGTCGGGAACATCTCGACCAGGGCCGCCGCGATCGGTCCGTAGACCATGGTCACATAGAAGCCGAGGATGAACAGGATCAGCACCACCATCGGCTTGTTGACCAGGGCGCTGTCCGCCTTGGCCGGATAGCCGGCGGCGGTCAGGGCCTCGCTCAGGCCCTTGTCCCAGGTCTTCTTCTGAGCCGCGAAGTCCGCCGGGGTCATGGCGTCGCCGCGGAAGCTTTGGACGACCGACTGATCACCGATGCGAACCTCGGCCACCGTCCCGGCAGGCGCCGCGACATTGGTGTAGGTGACGCCGGCCTTGGCCAGATGCGACTTGGCCACGTCGCAGGACTGGTTGAACACCGTCTTGCCGATGGGGTCGAACTGGACGTTGCAGTCCGCCGGATCGGCGTAGACCACGACCGGCGCCGAGGCGGCGGCGGCGGCCAGGCGCGGATTGGCGGCCTGGGTCAGGGCGTTGAACAGCGGGAAATAGGTGAGGGCGGCGATCAGGCACCCGGCCAGAATGACCGGCTTGCGCCCCACCTTGTCCGACAGCCAGCCCCAGAAGATGAAGAAGGGCGAGGCCGCGACCAGAGCGATGGTCAGCATCACATAGACCAGGGTGGCGTCCAGCTTCATCACCCGTTCCAGGAAGAACAGGGCGTAGAACTGGCCCGTGTACCAGATCACGGCCTGGCCGGCGGTCAGGCCCAGCAGGGCGATCAGCACCAGCTTCAGATTGGGCCATTTGCCGAACGAGTCCTTCAGCGGGGTCTTGGAGCCCTTGCCCTCGGCCTTCATCCGCTTGAACGAAGGGCTCTCGGACAGCTTCAGGCGGATCCACAGCGACACGGCCAGCAGCAGGATCGAGACCAGGAACGGAATCCGCCAACCCCATTCCGCAAAGGCTTCTTCACCCACAGCGACGCGAACGCCCAGGATGACCACCAGGCTGAGCACCAGGCCGGCGGTCGCAGTGATCTGGATGAAGGAGGTGTAGAAGCCGCGTTTGCCGTGCGGCGCATGCTCGGCGACATAGGTGGCGGCGCCGCCGTACTCGCCGCCCAGGGCCAGGCCCTGGATCAGGCGCATCAGCACCAGGATGATGGGCGCCGCGATGCCGATGGCGGCGTAGGGCGGCAGAAGACCGACCACGAAGGTCGAGAGGCCCATCAGCAGCATGGTGACCAGGAAGGTGTTCTTGCGGCCCCACAGATCGCCCAGGCGCCCGAAGACGATCGCGCCGAACGGCCGCACCGCGAAACCGGCGGCGAAGGCCATCAGGGCGAAGATATAGCCGGTCGTCTCATTCACGCCGGAGAAGAACTGCACGGTGATGATCGCGGCGAGCGACCCGTACAGATAGAAATCATACCACTCGATGACAGTGCCGACCGACGACGCCAGGATCACCAGCTTGTCGTTCTTGCCGACCACATATTCATCATCGACCGGCGCACCAATGGCGCTGTCCGTCATTTGCGTTAGCCTCCCAGCTATCAGGTCTTTCCGACCGTTTCACGCCGCATACGCTGCGCATTGCAGGGACGTTGGCATCGTCGCGCGGGAAGCGTCAGGGAGACTTTGGTCGAACATAATATACGCCTAAGATATATTATGCGCAATTTAGACGTCCGACTGCGTGACGATCAGGAAGGCTCGACCTCGGTCGCCCCCTCGCGGAATTCTTCTGCGGTCACGCAAGCGGAGCCGTCTTCGTCGAGCACCCATACGCCGATCAGGGATGCGTGATCAGGCGTGATGTCCTCGTCGATCAGATCGCCCTCATAGACGCCGACATTGCTGTAGTCGAAGTCCAGCAGGAGTTGATGGGCCATGTCGATCATTTCGTCGGCCATCCGACGCGCATAGCCCAGCGCCTCGCTGTCATTGGCGAAGTCGTCCGTCAGCGTGTTGACCTCGGCGGTGTCGCCGCCCTGGACCGCACTGGTGGTTACGATGGTGTACGCGGGCATTTTTGAACTCTTTCAGGTTTGAATCTCTCGACTAGCCTGATTGGCTGCGGGAAAGGCCATAATTCGTCCGAACCCGTCTTCAGGAGGATTGGAACCGATCACGGACGATCAGTCGCCGCCGCCCCGGTCGTTCCTCTTGGTGGCGCGGTACACCTTCTGGAGCGCGCCGAGCCGGCGACGCTCTACCGCCTTCGCCGCCCGCTCCTGCTCGTGCTCGGCCGCAGCCGCCTCGAGGGTCAGCTTCTGGTAGTGCGCCCACCGCGCGGGATCGAGCGCGCCGCTCTGCACGGCGGCCTGCACGGCGCAGCCCGGCTCGTTGGCGTGACTGCAGTTGGTGAACCGGCACCTCTGGAGAAGACCCTCGATGTCTTCGAACACGGCGCTCACGCCCGCTTCGGCGTCGATCAGACCGACTTCGCGGATACCGGGCGTGTCGAGCATCAGCCGGCCGCCGGGAAGCAGGATGAGCTGGCGGTGGCTGGTGGTGTGACGCCCCTGATCGTCGGTCTCGCGGATGGCCTGCGTCGCCATCCGGTCTTCGTTCAGAAAGGCGTTGACCAGGGTCGACTTGCCGACGCCGGACGAGCCGATTAGCACGCAGGTCTCCCCCCTCCCCACCTGGGCGAGCAAGGCGTCGAGGCCCACGCCTTGGCGGGCCGAGACCATCAACACAGGACAGCCCGGCTCCAGGGCGGCGACGCGGGCCGCCTGGTCCCCCGGATCGACGCACAGGTCCGATTTCGTCAGCACCACGACAGGCCGGGCGCCGCTCTCCCAGGCCGCCGCCAGATACCGCTGGATCCGGCGCAGGTTGAGATCACCGTTCAGTGAGGTGACGATAAAGGCCACATCGACGTTTGCGGCCAGGATCTGCAGTTTCCGCATACTGTCGGCCGCCCTGCGGACGAAGGCCGTGCGGCGCGGCAGGAAGGCGTGGATCGTGGCCGTGCGCTCCTGCGCGCCGAACGAAAGGGCGACCCAGTCCCCGACCGCCGGATGCCCGATTTCCCCCGCCTCATGACGTAGCCGCCCCGAAACCTTGGCGCGTATTTCGCCGTTGTCGGTCGCGACGACGTAACCGTCCCGCTGGTGGAGAATGATGCGGCCCGGCGTGTGGCCCGCACGCTCATGGGGCTCGAAGGCCGACGCCAGAGACGTCGACCATCCATATTGTCCGATCAAATCAAGGGAATCCCTGTTGGTTGCGGCGACAATGTCCCTGCCGTTCCCCCTGATAGCATCTCGCAGGAGGCTCAGCACGCAAGGGCGCTCACACCCTGTCATTTCATCCGCCCCGACAACGGCTCACGTCGACAGCTGCGCCGACTGGGGTCGGCCTGGAATGATGCGGGGCGCGAGGCGTGGGCCAGGGCGGGGGCGATGACCGCTCACCGCAGTTGGTAAAAGGACAGCGGGCCCGACAGCGACCCGAATTGCAAAGGGGCCGCCCGAAAGCGGCCCCTCTAACCAACCGTTTCCTTAGAGGAAATGGTCGGAGCGACAGGATTCGAACCTGCGACCCCTTGACCCCCAGTCAAGTGCGCTACCAGGCTGCGCCACGCTCCGAAGGCGCTCCCTATAGACGGGGCGACCGTTGACCGCAAACGCTAAAACGACTTTTCCACCGACCGCGAAAGCACGGCGTCCAGACGCGCCTTCGCCTGCTCCAGATCGGCCAGAACACCCTGCAAGTCCGCATGTTCAGCGCGCCCGGCGTGCGACATCGAGACGGGGCGCGCCGGGACTGGCGTCGCGATGGCGGCGAACGTCTCGCCATCCTCGATCAGGGCCGCCGCCTCTGCGCCGACCAGCTTCTTCAGCCCCTGCTCCTTGTGCAGGCGCTGAACCCCGCGAATCGTCAGGCCGTCGTCGTGCAGCAGCCGCCGCACGGCTTTCAGCACCGCTATGTCCTGCGGTCGATAGAACCGGCGCCCCCCGGCCCGTTTCACAGGGGCCACGAAACTGAACTTGGTTTCCCAGAAGCGCAGCACATGCTGCGGCGCCCCGACTTCCTCGGCCGCCTCGGAGATCGTGCGGAAGGCGTCTGGGCTCTTGGCCAAGGGACTCAGGCCTCGACGACGGCGTCGTGAACCCGGCTCTTCATGATCTGAGAGGCGCGGAAGCTGATGACCCGGCGCGGATTGATCGCCGCCGGTTCGCCGGTCTTGGGATTACGGCCCATGCGGGCGCGCTTCTCGCGAACCTGAAACACGCCGAAGCCCGACAGTTTGACCGTATCGCCCTGTTCCAGGGATTCAACGATCAGTTCCAGGGTGCGCTCGACCAGGGCCGAACACTCCTGCCGGGACAGACCGACCTCTTCATGCACGGCTTCGCAAAGGTCGGCGCGCGTTACGGTCTGTAGGCCTGACATCATATCCCCGTCTGGTAGCGGTAGGCTGGGCGTATAGGGACGCAAAGTCTCCGAAAAATCAATGCCTCTGCCGGACTTAGAGGCGCAGCGCGCAGGCGCCCCAGGTCAGGCCGCCCCCCATGGCCTCCAGCAGGACCATGTCGCCCTTCTTGATCCGTCCGTCCTGGATCGCCGCGTCCAGCGCCAGGGGGATCGAGGCGGCCGAGGTGTTGGCGTGCAGGGCCACGGTCGAGATCACCTTGGTCTCGTCCAGACCCAGCCGGTCGCCGACGCCCTTGATGATCCGCTGATTGGCCTGATGCGGCACGAACCAGTCCACGTCGGAGATCTCGATGTCGGCGGCGGCGCAGGCGGCGGTGATGCCTTCGGCGATATTGACCACGGCATGACGGAACACCTGATTCCCGGCCATCCGCAGGTGGCCCACGGTCCCGGTCGTGGCCGGACCGCCGTCGACGTAGAGCAGATCGGTCTTCGAGCCGTCGGCGCGCAGGGCGAAGCCCAGCATCCCCTGATCGGCCGAGGTCCCCTGCCCTTCGCGCGGCTCCAGCACCACGGCCCCCGCACCGTCGCCGAACAGGACGCAGGTGGTCCGGTCGGTCCAGTCCATCAGCCGCGTCATTTCCTCGGCGCCGATCACCAGGGCGCATTTGGACAGGCCGCGCGCCACGAAGCCGTCGGCCACGCTCAAGGCATAGACGAAGCCTGAACAGACGGCCTGGACGTCAAAGGCCACGCCCACCCCGGCGCCCAGCTTGTGCTGAACGATCGAGGCCACGGCCGGGAAGGTCATGTCCGGCGTGGTGGTGGCCACGATGATCAGATCGACGTCCGCCGCCGTCTTGCCGGCGTCGGCCAGGGCCTTCCTGGCGGCCTCGACAGCCAGATCGCTGGTCGGCTGGTCGTCACGCGCCTTGTGGCGCTGCTTGATGCCGGTGCGTTCCTGGATCCATTCGTCGGAGGTGTCGACGAACTTGGCCAGGTCGGCGTTGGTGACGATCTGCTCCGGCAGATAGGAGCCGACGCCGGTCACGGCGCTGCGGGTGACGCTCACTGAAGGGGTTCTCCGGCGGGGGCGGCGGGCGGGCTGGAATGGTCGAACACGGCGTCCAGCTTGCCCAGATTGGCGCCCACCTTGGTCATATAGTCGCTGCGGGCCAGATCGACCGCGATACGGATGGCGTTGCCGAATCCCTTGGCGTCGGCGCCCCCGTGGCTCTTCACCACGATCCCGTTCAGCCCCAGCAGCGGGCCGCCGTTGATGGTGCTGGGATCGATCTTCTCGCGCATCTTCTTCAGAGCCGGCATGGCGATGGCGGCGCCCAGCTTGGACTGCAGGTTCGAGGTCAGGGCCTCGCGCAGCAGGGCGGAAATATAGCGCGCGGTGCCCTCGGCCGTCTTCAGGGCGATATTGCCGGTGAAGCCGTCGGTCACGACAACGTCCACCGTGCCCTTGGCGATGTCGTCGCCTTCGACGAAGCCGTGATAATTCAGGTCGAACGGCCCGTCGCGCAGGATGGCGTGCGCCTCCTTGACCTGTTCGTTGCCCTTCATGTCTTCCGAACCGACGTTCAGCAGGCCGATGGTCGGCCGGGCGATGCCGCGCACCGCCGACTGGAAGGCTTCGCCCATGATGGCGAACTCGACCAGTTGCTCGGCGTCGCTGCCGATATTGGCGCCCACGTCCAGCACCGCCGTATGGCCCTTGAAGGTCGGCCAGCTGGCGACGATGGCCGGTCGCTCCAGCCCCGGCGCCGACATGCGCAGAATCAGTTTGGAGATCGCCATCAGGGCGCCGGTGTTGCCGGCCGAGACCACGCCGCCGGCCTCGCCCGTCTTTACCGCCTCGACGGCGTTCCACAGGCTGGAGCCCTTGCCCCGGCGCATGGCCTGGGCGGGCTTCTCGTCCATGGCCACGACCTTTTCGGTGTGGCGAATCTCGGCGACAGCATCCAACAGGTCGGCGCGCGCCAACTCAGGCCGAATCTGGGTCTCGTCACCGTGCAGCAGGAAGCGAACCCCCTCCCCGCCATGGGTGAGGATATAGCTGCGGACGCCGGGAATAACGACGGATGGGCCGTGATCGCCGCCCATGGCGTCAAGCGAGATCGTAACTGGGGCTGGCAAATGGACCTCGAATAGCCGCGTCGTCTTGTCGCGCGACGCTTGATATAGGGCGCTGGACGATAGCGCCCAAGCCGGGGGATGCAACCACCCGGCCCTAACGTCAACCTCAGCCTTGGCCGTCCTGCGGCTTCAGCGCCTTCAGGGCGGCGAAGGGCGAGATTTCGGCCGGTTCTTCCGGTTGCACGAACTCCGCGCCTGGCTTGCGCGGGAACGGATCCAACGACAGGGCCAGTTGCTCGACGGCGTACTGGCCCAGGTCGATCTTGCCGTCCTCGATCAGATCGGCGTCCTCCTCGTCCAGCGTGACCTCGATCTCGTCGGTCTCCGTGGGCGCACGTTCGGCCAGCTGGATAGAGAAGCGGCGATCCACATCGACGGGCAGCGGCTCCAGCGTCAGGCCGCAGGTCTGAACCGCATGGGCGCTGACCCGGCCCTTCAGCGTCCATTCGCTGGTCGACGGGGTCGGCTTCACCTCCACGTCGATCGTGAAATCTTCCAGACCTTGAAGGTCCAGGGCGCGAGCGATTCGCTTGCGCGTGTCTGCGTCCGGCTCCAGCCGCCGGCTCAGTCCGGCGCCGATCTGGTTGATCCGCACCGTCTCGCTGTAGGGAAGGCTCACGCTCATCGTCTCAAACATCCGTCCAGGCCGGCTTCGCCAGCACATCATTGAATTCCTGCGCGGCCAGGCCGGCCCGCGCCGCCAGGGCGTAGCGCGCCAGATCATTCGCCCGTTCCGCCCCGGTCTCTGCATAGACATTGCGCGCCAGGGCCTCGGCCAGCGCCGTCGCGTCGTCGTCGCGCAGCGGCGTCTCATAGGCGTTCATCCGCCCGTACAGGGCCTCGCCCAGCTTGCGCATCTTCTTGCCGACCGAGACGTCGCCGACGCCTTCTTCGCGCAGCGCATGGTCCAGGGCCGAGACATAGGCGTCAAACAGGGCCTGGGCCGCGTCCCGCCCGGCCTCGGTGTTCTCGTCGCGCAACCTCAGCACCAGCAGCAGCACGTGCAGCGTATAAAGCTCGAAGCGGGCGTCGATCCGGTCGGCCACGCCCAGACGCGTGTAGAAGCCGAGATGGCGCGCCTGTTCCACCGCCAGGGCGTACAGGGCGTCGCCGATGCGGACGCCGGGCCGGGGTTTGAACAGGTATTTCAGCATGGTTTTATACGGCCCCTTTTCCGCCGCGCCGTTGAACTAGGACGCAGGTCCGTCTAGGTCAAAGACCTTGTTCTCTCGCAGGCGCCCGATCATGTCTCGTTTCGTCCCGCTTTTCGTCGCCGTTTCCCTGGCCGGCCTGTCCGCCGCCTGCGCGCCCATGATCGGCTCCAACGGCTTCCAGGCCATCGACGCCAAGCCCCAGGACATCGTCGCGGGGACCGACACCAAGGAAACCGTCCTGGCCCGCCTCGGTTCGCCGTCGACCACCTCGACCTTCGAACCGGATCAGGTCTGGTACTACATCAGCCAGACGACCGAGAAATACACCTACAACCGCCCGGTCGTCGCCAGCCGCACCATCACCGAAGTCACCTTCGAGCCGAACGGCGACAAGGTCGCCGCCGTCCGCACCCTGGGCCTGGCCGACGGCGAGCAGATCGCGATGAACCGGACCGAGACCCCGACCCGCGGCCGCGCCCTGACCGTGCTCGAACAGTTGCTGGGCAACGTCGGTCGCGGCCAGTTGCCGCGCACCGAGGACGACACCCCCGGCCAACGCCGCCCGGACTAGGGTCCGCCCGGACCAGGGTCCGACGCATCGCCGAAGAAAAAACGCCCCGGAGATCACTCTCCGGGGCGTCTTCGTACAAGCTTAGCCGATATTTCCGCTCGCCAGCACCGCCAGCAGCAGCAGGGCGACGATATTGGTGATCTTGATCATCGGATTCACCGCCGGGCCGCTGGTGTCCTTGTAAGGATCCCCTACCGTATCGCCGGTCACGGCCGCCTTGTGGGCTTCGGAGCCCTTGCCGTGGACCACGCCGTTCTTGTCGGTGAAGCCTTCCTCGATCACCTTCTTGGCGTTGTCCCAGGCGCCGCCGCCCGAGGTCATCGAGATGGCGACGAACAGGCCGGTGACGATCACCCCCATCAGCATGGCGCCCAGCGAGGCGAAGGCGTTGGCCTTGTCCGAAATCGCCAGCACCGCGGCGAACAGGACGATGGGCGACAGCACCGGCAACAGCGACGGCACGATCATCTCGCGAATCGCCGCCTTGGTCAGGATGTCCACCGCCCGGCCGTACTCCGGCTTGACCTGATAGGTCATGATGCCGGGGTTCTCGCAGAACTGACGCCGCACCTCGGCCACCACGGCCTCGGCCGCGCGCCCGACCGCCATCATCGACATGCCGCCGAACAGGAAGGGCAGCAGCCCCCCGAACAGCAGACCCACGACGACATAGGGGTTGGTCAGGTCGAAGGCGATCGCCCCCATGTCGGCGAAGAAGGGATAGTCCGCCGGATTGGCCGAGAAATACTGCAGGTCCGACGTATAGGCTGCGAACAGCACCAGGGCCCCCAGGCCGGCTGAACCGATGGCGTAGCCCTTGGTCACGGCCTTGGTGGTGTTGCCCACCGCGTCGAGCGCATCGGTCGACCGCCGCACCTCGCTGGGCAGGCCCGCCATCTCGGCGATCCCCCCGGCGTTGTCCGTCACCGGCCCGAAGGCGTCCAGCGCCACGATCATCCCCGCCACGCCCAGCATGGTGGTGGTGGCGATGGCGATGCCGAACAGACCCGCCAGCTGGAAGCTGGCCACGATGCCGACGATGATCGTCAGGGCCGGAAGCGCCGTGGCCTCCAGCGAGACCGCCAGCCCCTGGATCACATTGGTCCCGTGACCCGAGACCGAGGCGTTGGCCACCGACTGCACCGGCCGGAATTTCGACCCCGTGTAGTATTCCGTCACCACCACGATGGCCGCCGTCACCGCCAGCCCGACCATGCCGGACCAGAACAGGGCCATCGGCTGGATCGTCAGGCCGCTTCCGGTCACGATCGGCCCCGTCACCATCTGGTTGATCACCCACCAGACCGCGCCGATGGACAGGACGCCGGTCACGATCAGCCCCTGATACAGGGCGCCCATGATGTTCTGGCTCTTGCCCAGCCGCACGAAGAAGCTGCCGATGATCGAGGTGACGATACAGACTGCGCAGATCGCCAGCGGCAGCACCATCAGGGCGCCCACATAGGGCTGATCGCGGAAGAAGATGGCCGCCAGCACCATGGTCGCCACCGTCGTCACCGCATAGGTCTCGAACAGGTCGGCCGCCATGCCGGCGCAGTCGCCGACATTGTCGCCCACATTGTCGGCGATGGTCGCGGCGTTTCGGGGATCGTCCTCGGGGATGCCGGCCTCGACCTTGCCCACCATGTCGCCGCCCACGTCGGCGCCCTTGGTGAAGATGCCGCCGCCCAGACGGGCGAAGATCGAGATCAGCGAGGCGCCGAAGCCCAGGGCCACCAGACCGTCGATCACCTCGCGGCTGGTCGAGCCCAGGCCCAGGTGATGGGTCAGCACGATAAAGTAGCCGGACACCCCGATCAGGGCGCCGCCCGCCACGAACATACCGGTGATGGCGCCCGAGCGGAACGCCAGGTTCAGTCCCTTGGACAGGCTCTCGGACGCCGCCTGCGCCGTGCGCACATTGGCCCGCACCGAAATCAGCATGCCGGCGTAACCGGCGGCGCCCGACAGGACGGCCCCGATCACGAAGCCGACCGCCGCATAGACGCCGATCAGCAGATAGGCGGCGATCAGGATCACGACCCCGACCATGCCGATCGTCATATATTGCCGCTTCAGATAGGCCGAGGCGCCTTCCTGAATGGCGGCCGCGATCTCTCGCATCTTGTCATTGCCGGTGCTCGCCCTCATCAGCACGGCGGTCTGGGCGGCGCCGTACAGCACCGCCAGAACGCCTGCCGCGAAGACCAGCGTAAGTGAGTTCGTCATTGACGTTTCCATGCCCTTGCAACAAGCGCACGGATCCTTGCGACGGCGGGCGTTATCGCCTCTGTCCGACGTCCGGTCCCCCCGAGCGCGGCGGACGCGTCAGTGCGTCCCTTGGGATTTGCAGAGGGAGCGTGTCATGGGCGTCAAGTTGACGCAACCATGGTTGCGGACCTTCAGACGCCCGGCGTCATGCCCGCGCGCAGGCGCGGGTTTTGGGCGATGATCTCGGCCCGTGCGACGGAGCCCCGTCCAGAGATCGCGTTCGCAGCCGCGACCAGGGCCGCAGACATCCGGTTTTCGTCCAGCCGCGTCCAGTCGCCCGCAACAGTGAAGGGGGTGCGGTGGGCCGCCTTGACCAGGGCGTCGCGGAAGAACGCCTCCTTAGGCCGCATCTGCTCGACCGTCTTGCCCCCGCCGATATGCAGCTTCAGCGAGACGAAGACGTAGTTTCTAAGGCGACCGTCGGCGATCACCGGCAGGCCGACGCCGGGGATGCTCAAGGCCGGGGCCTCGGCGGGGGTCTTGCTGGATGAGGCCTGGGCCGATGTAGCAGCGACGCCGGCCAGGGCGACTGTTCCAGACGTGATCAAGGTTCTGCGATCCATAACCGCCACCCTAGCGGTGCGCGGTTAGGATTGTGTTGCCGGTTCAGCCATGGGTCCAGCCGCGCCGCGCCAGCTCTATCCGCCGTCCCCCATAGTCGACCGCAACGCCCTCGCCCGCCGTAACCGCCCCGATCCGGGTCAGGCGCAGCAGGCGGCGTTCGGCCTCGCGACGCAGGGTCTCTTCATGGCGGGGGTGGGCGGTGAAGACGATCTGGTAGTCGTCGCCGCCGGTCGCCAGGTCCTCCAGCGCCGCCTGCGGATCGACCCGGTCCTCGAACCAGGCCTGGGCGGCGGCGGACAGGGGCAGGACGCTGAGGTTCAGGGCAATGCCGACGCCGCTGGCCTTGGCGATATGGTTCAGGTCCGCCGCCAGACCGTCGGACACGTCCGCCGCCGCCGTCGCCAGGTTCCGGACGACATCGGCGAAATCCAGCCTCGGCATGGGGGTGCGGTAATGGTCGATCAGGCGCGCAAGCCGTTCGGCGTCCAGCTTCAGCTTGGCTTGCGCCGCCTGAAGCCCCAGCAGGCCATCGCCGATGGTTCCGGTGACGAAGACCAGGTCTCCCACCTGGGCGCCCGCGCGCGACACCGCCTCACCCGCCGGAACCCAGCCCAGGGCGGTCAGGGAGAACACCGCCGGCCCCGGCGTCCTGACCGTGTCGCCGCCCATCAGAAACACCCCGAACAGGGCCTGATCCTGCGCCAACCCGGCCGCAAAGGCCTCGCGTTCGGGCCAGCCGCAGCGGTCCGACCAGCAGCAGGCCAGCAGATAGCCGAAAGGCTCGGAGCCCTTGGCGGCCAGGTCCGACAGGTTCACCCGCAGCAGCTTCTTGGCCACGGTCTCCAGCGGATCGTCGGGCAGGAAATGCACGCCCTCGACGATGACGTCCTTGGTCAGGACCAGGTCGTAACCGGGCCGGGACGGCAGCACCGCCACATCATCGGCCAGCCCCCTGCCCCATTCGGGATGGGCCAGGGGCCGCAGCAGCCTCTCGATCGTCTCGAATTCGCCCGCGACGTCGAGCGACGGCATTATTTGCGCGTGTCTCTGGACACGCCGTCCAGCGCCGCATTGACGAACCGCGCCTCGGAGTCGTCGAAGAAGGCCTTGGCCAGTTCGACATATTCGTCGATCACGACCTCGCGCGGCGTCTCCGGGTGTTTGATCAACTCCCAGGCGCCCGAGCGCAGGAGGGCGCGCAGGGTGGCGTCGATCCGCTCCAGCTTCCAGTTGGACGCCAGGCGGGCCTTGATCGCCGTGTCGATGTCGCGCTGGCTCTCGATTACGCCCCGCACGATGTCGGCGAAATAGGCTTCGTCGGCCTCGGCCAGGGCCTCGCCCTCGATATCCGTATCGAAGCGGAAGTTGGCGAATTCGGTGATCACCGTCTCAACGCCCTCGCCCGCCAGCTCCATCTGGTACAGGGCCTGGACGGCGGCGAGACGCGACACGGTGCGCGCACGGCGCTGTTTGGAGCTGAGATGAGGCTCGGCCCGCTGCTTCTCGGCCTCGGCCAGTTGTTCGAGGACGGCTTTGACGCTGTTCGGTTCAGTCATGCGCCGAGGCCTAGCCGCAACCGCTTCTTCAATGCAATGAGCTCGAGACAGGCTTTGGCCGCCCCGCCCCCCTTATCCCCTTCGGAAAGCCGCGCCCGGGCCCAGGCCTGGTCTTCGTCCTCGGTCGTCAGGATGCCGTTGCCGATCAGCAGTCCCTTGACGCCCAGGGCCATAAGGCCGGCCGCCGACTGGTCCGAGACGATCTCGAAATGATAGGTCTCGCCGCGGATCACGCAGCCCAGGGCGACATAGCCGTCGTAACGGGGCGCGGTCGGGAACCGTCCGGCCTCCTCGGCCATGGCGATGACGGCCGGGATCTCCAGGGCGCCCGGCACGGTGACGACGTCGAACTCGGCGCCGCGCGCCTTCAACGTCTCCTTGGCGCCCTCCAGCAGGGCGTCGGCCAATTCGTCGTAGAAGCGCGCCTCGACGATCAGAATACGGGGGGCCTCGGTCACGCCTTGTCTTCTCCATCCATGTCGCGCCAGCCGACGATGCGCAGGCCATAGCCCTCAAGCGCCGTCGGTTCAGGCCGCGTCGAACTCATCACGATCATGTCTCTGACGCCCAGGTCCAGCAGGATCTGCGCGCCGACGCCATAGGCCCGCAGCGACCGGTCCACCGCCGCAGGCTTGTCCACGCCCGCGAGACGCTCCGCCAGCGAGGTCAACGACGGATCACGGAGGAAGACGACCACGCCCGGACCGTCGTGGTCGGTGATCTGTTTCAGGGCCTTGGGCACATAGTCCTGGCGCGTCTCGACATGGCCCAGCAGGTCGCAGGCGAAGTCCACCTGGTGCATCCGCACCAGGGTCGGCTTGGACGGATCGATCTTGCCGTGGACCAGGGCGATATGCTCGGCGCCCTCGATGGTGTTCCGATACAGCATCAGGCGGAACGGCCCGCCGTGGACGCTCTCGAACGGCGTATCCATGATCCGTTCGACGAACCGCTCGGTGCGGCGGCGATAGGCGATCAGGTCGGCGATGGTGCCGATCTTCAGCCCGTGCAGCTGGGCGAAGGCGACCAGATCGGGCATCCGCGCCATCTCGCCGTCGTCCTTGATGATCTCGCAGATGACCCCCGCGGGGGTCAGGCCCGCCATGCGGCTGATGTCCACGGCGGCCTCAGTATGGCCGGCGCGGACCAGAACCCCGCCGTCGCGCGCCACCAGGGGGAAGATGTGGCCGGGCGAGACGATGTCGTCCATGCCCTTAGAGGCGTCGGTGGCCACATGAATGGTGCGCGACCGGTCGGCCGCCGAAATCCCCGTGGTCACGCCCTCCTTGGCCTCAATCGAAACGGTGAAGGCGGTCTTCATGCTCTCACGATTGTCGGCCGCCATCGGCGGCAGCCGCAACTGATTGGCCCGCTCGGCCGTCAGGGCCAGGCACACCAGCCCGCGGGCCTGGCGGATCATGAAATTGATCTGGTCGGGGGTCGCGAACTGGGCGGGGATGATGATGTCCCCCTCGTTCTCGCGGTCCTCGGCGTCCACCAGGATGTAGGGACGGCCGTTGCGGGCGTCCTCAAGAATGTCCTCGATGGGACTGATCGGGCTGTCGTTCATGTTTGCGGCCAATTGCATCACGCCGTCTCCTGCCACCGCGCGAGGTATCGCGCCAGCATGTCGATCTCGAGATTGACCGGATCGCCCGCCTTCAGACGGCCCAGGGTCGTCACATCCCACGTATGCGGAATGATATTCAACGAAAACACCTGCCCCGCGACGCTGTTCACCGTCAGGGACACCCCGTCCACGGTGATCGAGCCCTTGGCGGCGATATAGCGGTGAAGGGGCGCCGGCGCCTCGACCTCGAGCCGGTGCGACCCGCCCTCCGGCGTGATCGACACGACGCGGCCCAGGCCGTCGACATGGCCCGACACCACATGGCCGCCCATCTCGTCGCCCAGCTTGGCCGCCCGCTCCAGATTGATCCCGTCGCCGGCCTTCCAGCCGCCCAGGGTCGTCTTGGACAGGGTCTCGTTCGACACCTCGACCGCGAACCAATCCGTCCCCTTCTCCGTCACCGTCAGGCAGCAGCCCGCGTGGCTGATCGAGGCGCCCAGGTCGATCCCGGACACGTCCCAGGCGGTCTGGATCTCATAGCGGCGATCCCGCTCCGTCTCGCGGACGTCGCGAACGCGCCCGATGTCGGTGACGATTCCGGTGAACATTTCGGCTCCGGTCCCTTCCGGACCCAAAAAACACAGTCTGAATAGTCTGAATTGTCTGAAATCGACCGGCGAAAACGTCCGGCGGGGGCGTCACGATCGCTCGTAGCGCTCCCACAGATCGTCTCCGACGGGCATGACGCCCAGGCGACGGAACTTGGGGGCGTCGGCCAGCTTTGCAAGAGCAAGGGCCGCCACGCAGGGCCGCCCCTCCCCGCCCAGCAGGATCGGCGCCCGGAACCACTCCAGCCGGTCCACAGCCCCGGCCCTCAGGAAGGCGGCCGCGACCTGGCCCCCGCCCTCGATCAGCACCGAGTCCACGCCCGCCGCCTTCAGCGCCTTCAGCACAGCCGGGATCGCCGGACGCCCGTCCTCGTCTTCGGCCTCGACCCGCCGCACCTGGGCTGCGCCGACGGGCTGCGGCTCGACCGCCGTCAGGATCAGGGTGTTCTCGCCTGCCAGTTTCGCTGTCGCCGGCGTGCGCAGCCGACTGTCCAGGACCACCCGCAGCGGCTGGTCCACGCTGCGCCCCGGCAGACGCGCGGTCAGTTCGGGGTCGTCCTTCAGCACCGTCTCGACGCCCACCAGAATGGCGTCATGGCCGGCGCGCAGCCGATGGCCTTCCAGCCGCGCCGCCTCGCCGGTGATCCACCGGCTTTCGCCCGTGGCCGTGGCGATACGCCCGTCCAGCGACGTGGCCAGCTTCAGGGTGACGCGCATCAGGCCTTGTCGGAGGGCTCGTCGAAGCCCCCGTCGGCAAAACCTTCGGCGCCCAGGAATTTGGCGAAATCGCCGGTATGGCGGAAGTCCTTGTAGACCGAGGCGTAGCGGACATAGGCCACCTCATCCACGCCCTTCAGGGCCTTCATGATGAAGTCCCCGACCGTGCTCGACGGCACCTCGGTCTCGCCCAGGCTCTCCAGCTGGCGCACGATCCGGTTGACCATCTGCTCGACCTGTTCGGGCTGGACCGGCCGTTTGCGCAGGGCCACGCCCAGCGACCGCTCCAGCTTGTCGCGGTCGAACGGCGTGCGCCGCCCGTTGCGCTTCAGGATCACCAGTTCGCGCAGTTGCACCCGTTCGAAGGTGGTGAAGCGCCCGTTGCAGTTCGGACAGGATCGACGGCGTCGGATCGCCGAGCCGTCGTCCGACGGCCGGCTGTCCTTAACCTGGGTGTCCTGATGACCGCAGAAGGGGCACTTCATCGGTCAGATCATCGGTAGATGGGGAAGCGGTTGGTCAGCTCCCGCACCTGGGCAGCCACGCCCGCGACCACGGCCGGATCGGCTTCATCGCCGCCGTTCATCGACGAGACGACGTCGGCGATCCAGTGGCCGATCTGCTTGAACTCGTCCTCGCCGAAGCCGCGCGTCGTGCCCGCCGGCGTGCCGAGGCGAACGCCCGAGGTGACGGTGAAGGGGGCGGTGTCGAACGGCACGCCGTTCTTGTTGCAGGTCATCAGCGCCTTCTCGAGCTCGTGCTCGGTCGCCTTGCCGGTCACGCCCTTGGGCCGCAGATCGACCAGGGCCAGGTGGCTGTCGGTGCCGCCCGAGACGATGGCCAGGCCGCGCTCGACCAGGACGCCGGCCAGGGCCTGGGCGTTCTTGACCACCTGATGGGCGTACAGTTTGAACTCGGGCTGCAGCGCCTCACCGAAGGCCACGGCCTTGGCCGCGATCACATGTTCCAGCGGCCCGCCCTGCAGGCCGGGGAAGACGGCCGAGTTGATCTTCTTGCCCAGGTCGGCGTCGTTGGACAGGATCATGCCGCCGCGCGGTCCGCGCAGGGTCTTGTGCGTCGTCGTGGTCACGACATGGGCGTGCGGGAGCGGATCGGGATAGGCGCCGCCGGCGACCAGGCCGGCGTAGTGGGCCATGTCCACCATCAGATAGGCGCCGACGCTGTCGGCGATCTCGCGGAACCGCTTGAAGTCGATGTGGCGGCTATAGGCGCTGGCGCCGGCCAGGATCAGCTTCGGCTTCTCCTTCTGCGCCATCTCGGCCACGTGGTCATAGTCGATCAGATGGGTGTCTTCGCGGACCTTGTAGGTCACGGGCCGGAACCACTTGCCCGACTGGTTCGCCGGCGACCCGTGCGTCAGGTGCCCGCCGCAGGCCAGGTCCATGCCCAGGAATGTGTCTCCGGGCTGCAGCAGGGTGAAGAACACCGCCTGGTTGGCCTGGGCGCCCGAGTGGGGCTGCACATTGGCGAAGGCCGCGCCGAACAGTTTCTTGGCCCGTTCGCGCGCCAGATCCTCGGTCACATCGACGAATTCGCAGCCGCCGTAATAGCGACGACCAGGATAGCCCTCGGCGTATTTGTTCGTCAGAACCGAGCCCTGCGCGTCCAGCACCGCCTGGGAGACGATGTTCTCCGACGCGATCAGCTCGATCTGCTCCTTCTGCCGCCCCATCTCGCCCTGAATGGCCTTGAAGACGTCCGGATCGGCGTCGGCCAGGGTCTTGGTGAAATAGGCGTCATGGGTGAAGGCGGTCACGTCGGAATCCCCGCGTCTGAGAAGGCCGCCTATCTAGGCCGCAGCGCGCCGAACCACAATATCTTGTGGTGAGCCCCCTTAGTCAGGCTCAAACGCCCGACGGAGGAAGGCGTATGAACCGCGCCGTAGCGTCGCCGTCCGTGGTCGCGCGAACCTCCACACTACAGGGACGGCAGCTCTTGCGATCAATCAGAACGGCTGGCCCCTCGAACAAGGCCAGCGATCCGTTGGGCAGATATTGCTGCACACGGACGGACGAGCCCATTTCGACAATCTCGAAACCTAAGTCCGGATCAAACTTGCGATTGGGGCGCGGATCGTTCGCCACCGCAACTTTTGCGGTTTCGATGAAGTCACAGCGCCTGACCTCCGGCCCTGTGCAGCCCGGCGCGGCATGGTCGGCTCCGGTCAGAAGCACCAGGCCGCCGAGCATGGCGAAGATCGAAAAGGCTCCGAACCCCAGAACCGCCGGTCCGCCTGGTTGCAGCATGATCGCCTCCCACGACACGCAGGAAATCACCGTTCGACGTTAAAGTCGATCTAGGGCGCCTTATCGACCTGTCTCTAAGGCCCGCCTCAACTTCGCGATCGCTACGCGCTCGACGGCCTTGGGCTCGTTGACCGGTCCCATGGCGCTGACCTCGCGGCCGGTGGCCACATGGATGGCCGAGCATTTGATATAGGGGCCGTTGCGCACGGTCTCGACGATCACCTCGCCGAGGTCGTCGTCCGCCACGTCTGTCTCAGGCCGCCACCGACCGGCGCGCCACATTGCAGTGGGCGAACAGGCGGTCCATCGCCTGGACGACATGGTCCATCATCTCGTCCGTGTGGTTCGGCGAGGGCGTAAAGCGCAGCCGCTCGGTCCCCTTGGGCACGGTCGGATAGTTGATCGGCTGAACATAGACGCCGTACTCGTCCAGCAGCATGTCCGAGATCATCTTGCAGTGGACCGGATCGCCGACGTGCACCGGCACGATATGGCTTTCGCTGTCCATCACCGGAATCCCGGCGGCGGCGAACCGCGCCTTCAGCGTCGCCGCCCGTTCCTGATGCTGTTCGCGCAGTTCGGGATGGGTCTTCAGGTGCCGCACTGACGCCAGGGCCCCCGCCGTCAGGGCGGGCGGCAGGCTGGTGGTGAAGATGAAGCCCGAGGCCCAGCTGCGCACGGCGTCGATGATCACGGCGTCGGCGGCGATATAGCCGCCCATGACGCCGATGGCCTTGCCCAGGGTGCATTCGATGATGTCGATCTGGTCCAGCACGCCGTCACGCTCGGCCACGCCGGCGCCGGTTTCGCCATACAGGCCCACCGCATGGACCTCGTCCAGATAGGTCATGGCGCCGTATTTCCTGGCCAGGGCGATGGTGCCGGCCAAGTCGGCGATGTCGCCGTCCATCGAATAGACGCTCTCGAAGGCGACCAGCTTGGGCGCTCCGGCCGGAGCGGCGGCCAGCAGGGCCTCCAGATGGGCCAGGTCGTTATGCTTGAAGATGTGCCGTTCGCCGCCGCCCTGGCGGATGCCGGCGATCATCGAGGCGTGGTTCAGCGCGTCTGAGAAGGTGATGAGGCCGGGCAGGATCTTCTGCAGGGTCGACAGGGTCGCCTCGTTGCCGACATAGCCCGAGGTGAACAGCAGCGCCGCCTCCTTCTGGTGCCAGTCGGCCAGCTCGGCCTCCAGATCCACCGCCGAGCGCGTCGTGCCCGAGATATTGCGCGTGCCGCCGGCGCCCGCGCCCACGGCGTCGATCTCGTCCTGCATGGCCTTCAGCACGACCGGGTGCTGGCCCATGCCCAGATAGTCGTTCGAGCACCAGATGACGACGTCCTGCTCGGACCCGTCCTCGCGGCGGCGCACAGCCTGCGGGAATTGCCCGCGAACGCGCTTCAGGTCGGCGAAGACGCGATACCGTCCTTCGCTGCGCACCTGCTCCACCGAGTTTTCAAAGGCGGCCTTATAGTCGAACACGATATTCGTTCTTTCGCTTATGGCGATCTCTGTCTTTTCTTTGCGCCCGACACCGAAGCTTGTCCATGTCCTGAGCATGGACAAAACGACCTAAAACCTTCATTGATAACGGTTCTCAGGTTTCGTCGGCAGGGTGTTCGACATTTGAAGCCGTCCAGCGACCGATTCGATTCCTGTGGACGCCCGACCGCCGCAACCGATTTGCCCGGTCACGAATCGAATTCTGGGGCAGTTTGAGGTCATGACCGTTCAGATGATCCAGGCCGACCTCCAGGCGCGCAGCGCAGACGCGCCCGCCGACCATCCGGAGCGGCAGTATCTGAACCTGCTGCGCGACATCCTGGACAACGGCGTGCGCCGCGACGACCGCACCGGCACGGGGACCCTGGGCGTCTTCGGCCGCCAGATGCGGTTCGACCTGTCGAAGGGCTTCCCCGTCCTGACGACCAAGAAGCTGCACCTGCGGTCGATCATCGTCGAACTGCTGTGGTTCCTGCGCGGCGAGACCAATATCGGCTGGCTGAAGGACAACGGCGTCCGCATCTGGGACGAATGGGCCGACGCCGAGGGCGAACTGGGTCCAGTCTACGGCAAGCAGTGGCGGTCGTGGACGGCGCCGGACGGCCGGTCCATCGACCAGATCGAGAAATTGGTTCACGGCCTGAAGACCAACCCCAACAGCCGCCGCCACATCGTCACCGCATGGAACCCCGCCGACGTCGACGACATGGCCCTGCCGCCCTGCCACTGCCTGTTCCAGTTCTTCGTCGCAGACGGCAAGCTGAGCTGCCAGCTGTACCAGCGCAGCGCCGACGTCTTCCTGGGCGTGCCCTTCAACATCGCCTCCTACGCCCTGCTGACCCTGATGCTGGCCCAGGTGGTCGGGCTGGAGCCCGGCGACTTCGTCCATACCTTCGGCGACGCCCACCTGTATCTGAACCATCTGGAACAGGCCGAGCTCCAGCTGACGCGCGAGCCCCTTCCTCTACCCGTCATGCACATCGCGCCCAAGACCGACCTGTTCGCCTTCGAACTGTCGGACTTCACGCTTGAGGGTTACGAAGCCTGGCCGCACATCAAGGCCGCAGTGGCCGTTTGATGGACCTCAAGTCGCTGCAGGCCGCCGTCCTGCGCATCTCGGACATCTACGCCGCCGAACACCAGATCGACCGCGACCGCGACTGGGCGCTGCTGAAGCTCCAGGAAGAGCTGGGAGAGCTGACGGCCGAGCATCTGCGTCTGTCCGGCCGCGCGCGAGGCACGCCCGACGCTGACGCCTTGGGCGACGAAGCGGCCGACGTCCTGGGCATGCTGCTGATCTATTGCGCGGGCGCAGGCGTTGATCTGGAAACGGCCATGCGGCGCAAATGGCTCAAATGGCTCGAACCCCAGACGGAAGACACGCCATGAGCATTCCCCTGATCTCCCTGGTCGTCGCCCGCGGGCGCAACGGCGTCATCGGCCGTGACGGCGACCTGCCGTGGCGGCTGCGCTCGGACCTTCAGCGGTTCAAGGCCATCACCGTGGGCAAGCCCTGCCTGATGGGCCGCAAGACCTGGGAGAGCCTGCCGCTGAAGCCCCTGCCCGGCCGGTTGAACCTGGTGCTGACCAAGGACGAATCCTACGAGGCCGACGGCATGTCCAAGGGCGCCCTGGTCTGCGCCACACTGGATGAGGCGATCGAGATCGCGCGGGAGACGGCCGAGGAGGACGGCGTGGACGAGATCTGCGTCATCGGCGGCACCGCCCTGTTCGCCGCCGCCCTGCCCCGCGCGCGTCGCCTCTATATCACCGAGGTGGACGCCGCCCCCGAAGGAGACGCGGTCTTTCCACCGTTCGACGAAACGGCCTGGACCGAGGTATCGTCGGAGTCGCATCCGGCAGGCGAGAAGGACGATCACGCCTTCACCTTCCGGGTGCTGGAACGCCGCTAGGAGAAGTCAATGTACGTCACCACCACCAACGACCTGCCCGGTTTCCGCGTCACCCGCCATATCGGCCTGGTGCGCGGCGTGACGGTGCGCTCGCGCAACGCCATTTCCGACGCCATCGGCGGGGTCCAGTCGATGCTGGGCGGCCGGGTCGGCGCCTATGTGAAACTGGCCGAGGCCGGGCGTCAGGAAGCCTATGACGAACTGGTCAAACACGCCGAGGCCTACGGCGCCAACGCCATACTGGCCGTTCGCTACGACGCCACCGAGATCATGCCCGGCGTGACCGAGGTGCTGTGCTACGGCACGGGCGTGATCGTCGAGCCGGCCTGACCTCCGCAGAGACCGGACCGGCTCGATTTCATCGATTAGGACAGGCTCATCAGGGCCGAACGTTCGAAGTTCTGAAGTTCGTCGGTGCGGCCCTCGCGGATCTTGGCCGCCCATTGCGGATCGGCCAGCAGAGCGCGGCCGACAGCCACCAAGTCGAATTCCTCGTTCTCCAGTCGGCGCAGCAGACCGTCGAGTGACGCGGGTTTGGACCCCTCGCCGCCAAAGGCCGCGATAAACTCGCCGTCCAGGCCGACCGAGCCCACAGTGATGGTCGGCTTGTTCATCAGTTTCTTGGTCCATCCGGCGAAATTCAGGTCCGACCCCTCGAACTCCGGCTCCCAGAAGCGGCGCTGCGAGCAGTGGAAGACATCCACTCCCGCGTCTGACAGCGGCGTCAGCCATTCGACCATCTGGTCGGGCGTTTCGGCGATCCGGGCCGCGAAATCCTGCTGCTTCCATTGCGACAGGCGCAGGATGACGGGGATGTCGTCGCCGACGCCTTCACGCACCGCCTTGACCACCTCGGCGCCGAACCGGGCGCGGTCGGCCATGGTCGGGCCGCCCCAGCGGTCCTCGCGCACATTGACGCCGCCCCAGAAGAACTGGTCGATCAGATAGCCGTGGGCGCCGTGGATCTCAACGGCGTCAAAGCCCAGCTCCCGCGCCGCGCGCGCCGACCGGCCGAAGGCGGCGATGGTGTCGGCCACGTCCTCTTCCGTCATGGGTTCGTACTTGGCCTTGCCCGGCGCCGTCAGGCCCGACGGACTGTCCACCTTGCCCAGCGGCGCCCAGGCCTCGCCCTGGCCACGCGCGGAGCCGACATGCCAGATCTGCGGCGCGATCAGCCCGCCGGCGGCGTGGACCTCGTCCACCACCGTCTTCCATTGCGGCAGGGCGTCGCCGTGGAAGACCGGAACATTGGCGTCGTTACGCGCGGCAGGCCGCTCCACCACCGTGCCCTCGGTGACGATCAGCCCCACGCCGCCTTCCGCCCGGCGGCGATAATAGCCGGCGACATCGGAGGTCGGGATGCCATTGGGCGAGAAGGACCGCGTCATGGGCGCCATGACGATTCGGTTGGGCAGGGTCAGCCCCTTGACGGTGAAGGGGCGAAACAGGGCGTCGACGCTCATCGGATCTCCTTGGGTATCGGTAAGACCCAAGGTGGCGAATAGGGTTGCGTTTGAAAACCCCCGCCGTGGGGATATTTTCTAAAGCCCCAGCGCAGCCGCGATACGGTCAGCGACGATAGCGAACCGGGCGGCGATATCTCCCGACGGATCGGCGGCGACCGTCGGGACACCGGCGTCGCCCCCCGCTCTCAATGCGGCGTCCAATGGCAGATCGCCCAGGAACGGGATAGCCAAGCGCTCGGCCTCGGCCTTGGCGCCGCCCTGACCGAAGACGGCCCCGCTCATATTCTCGATCAGGCCGAGGGTCGGCACATTGACCCGCTGGAACAGCGTATGCGCCCGCCGCGCATCGGCCAGGGCCACTTCCTGCGGCGTCGAGACGATGACGGCGCCGTCCAGCGGAGTCTTCTGGATCAGGGTCAGTTGCACGTCGCCGGTGCCGGGGGGCAGATCAACCACCAGCACATCCAGCGGCGCCTCAGCCGTGCCCCAGCGGGTCTGGGTCAGCATCTGCGTGATCGCCTGCGACGCCATCGGCCCGCGCCAGATCATGGCGTCGTCCATCTTGGTCAGGAGGCCGACCGACATGGCCTTCATTCCATGGGCGACATGCGGAACAATGGCGCCGTCCTCATAGGCGGGCTGACCGCTGATCCCCAGCATGGTCGGCAGCGACGGCCCATAGACGTCAGCGTCCAGAATTCCGACCGACAGGCCGCGCGACGCCAGAGCGACGGCGAGGTTCACCGCCACCGTGGACTTGCCCACCCCGCCCTTGCCGCTGGCGACGGCCAGGACGCGACGGACATGGGCCGGACGGTCGGTGGGGACCGGCGCCTTGGCTCGCCCCTGATCCACGGCGGCCTTTGAAAGGCCAGCGGTGCGCGCCGCCGGCTTGGCGAGTCCGGGTTTGGCTTCGGCCGTCAGGATCACCGACACGCGGTTCATGCCGGGAAGGACCTTCAGCGCGGCCTCGGCCGCGTCGCGAACGGGCGCATAGGTCGCGACCAGGCTGCGATCCACCTCAAGAGCGAAGCCGGCGCGGTCCTCAGCGACCACCAATCCCTGCACGAGGCCCGAGGCGAACAGTCCCTGACCGGAGACCGGGTCCATGACGGCGTCGAGGGCGGCGATGACGGCGGAACGTTCGACCAAGGCGGTCTCCAGAAGACTTGCAGGCGACAAGGGCCGCGTTCTATCGCCCATGGATGTCGCCTGCGAGCCTCCATTTGTCCCAGCCGCCTTCAGTCACCCTGATCGCGGGTCCGACCGCCTCGGGCAAGTCGGCCCTGGCGTTGCAAATGGCGCGCGAGACCGGCGCCGTCATCATCAACGCCGACAGTCAGCAGTTATACGCCGACCTGCGCGTCCTGACCGCCCGCCCGTCGCCTGAAGACGAGGCCCAGGCCGATCACCGGCTGTATGGCGTCGCCGATGCAGCGGACGCCTGGTCGGTGGGAAAATGGAGCCGCGCGACCCTGAATCTGCTGGATATCGCACGCGCCGACGGGCGGCCGGCGATCCTGGTCGGCGGCACCGGCCTGTATTTCACTGCCCTGACACGCGGACTGGCGGACATTCCCCCTGTGCCTCAGAGCGTCCGTGACGCGGTCGAGGCGGACTATATGGCGCAGGGCGAAGCCGCATTCCGCGCCCGTCTCGCTGAAATCGACGCCGAAGCCGCCCGTTCCATCGAACAGGGCGACCGCCAACGGCTGGTGCGCGCCATGAGCGTCCATTCGGCCAGCGGCCGCGCCTTGAGCGACTGGAAGGCGGACACTCGCCCCCTGCTGACGCCGGGGTCATGGAGGGGACGGGTCATCGAGCCGGACCGTGCGGACCTCTACGCCAACTGCGACCGGCGTGTGGATGTGATGATGGAGAACGGCGTGCTCGACGAGGTGCGCGCCCTGACTGCGCGGAATCTGTCCCCGACCCTGCCCGCCATGAAGGCGGTCGGGGTGCGCGAATTGGCGGCGTATCTGGCCGGAGAGGTCGGTCGGGATGAAGCGATCGACGCCCTGAAACAGGCGACCCGAAACTACGCCAAACGCCAGCTGACCTGGTTCAGGAACCAGACCCCGGGCTGGGCGCGGGTTTGAAACGCACGCGGCGCTTGGAAAGCGTCCGCGCAACGCCTATATTGGACCTGTCCGGTTTCGGCCGGACTATAGCGATAAACGCGCTTGTAATAAGCGGACCGGACCCGGGTGCGATTCCCGGCGGCTCCACCAACCTTCTCCCCGCGTTATCGGCGGAGGCAGCATGGGGCCGACTAGCATCGACGGACGTGTAAAGAGGATTGCTTTCGCTCGTCCTGGCCCACCGTATCGGGCCATTTTCTAACTGCGAACGATAACTTCGCTGGAGAAGTCGCTCTCGCCGCGTAATGCGGTTCGGGTGATTTCGAATCTTAAGTCCTAGGGGTTCAGATCCTTGGGCGGGGCCTGTCGGGAGCCTGGCAACAGAATCCCGGCGTTTCTTCCGCACATACTGTCCGTTTACCCTATTCGCATCTTTCGCGGCGGGACCGGCGACGCTATCAGTCGCGCTGAATTGCGAGGTGACGATGACCGACCAGACCCCTCCGGTCGATGAGATGCAGTATGAGCGGCTGGCGCACGAGGCGTTGCGCGGCGTGATCCGTTCTGCGCTCGACCATGTTCTGGCCGAAGGCCTGCCGGGCGCCCACCACTTCTACATCACCTTCAAGACCCGCGCCGCCGGGGTCAGCATCCCGCCGGACATGCTGGCCAAATACCCGGACGAGATGACGGTGGTGCTGCAACATCAGTACGAGGACCTGCAGGTCGAGGCCGACCGGTTCTCCGTCAAGCTGCGGTTCGGCGGCGTGCCGCGCACCCTGGCCATGCCCTATTCGGCCGTGACCCGATTCTACGACCCCAGCGTCCAGTTCCTGCTTCAGTTCGATGAACCCGAGATCGTCGAGGCGGTCGAAGAAGCGACGCCGCCCGAGGATCCAACGCCGGGCTCCGACGGCCCCAAGGTCGTGTCGCTGGACCAGTTCCGGAAAAAGTGACGGCTCAGTCTCGACGGGGATAGGAGCGGATCATGATCCGCTCCCTCTCGCCCTCGCGTCGCTCGACCAGCAGGCGGGCGACCTGGGCGTCGTCGTGGAACAGATAGCCCTTGATGGAATCGAGCAGGGCCTTGGCCAGGTTGTCCAGATCCATCCACGGCGGCTCGCCCACATGCTCCATTCGGATCTCGACGACATGATCGCCCCAGGACGGGCGTGACGCCCATTCCTTGCGCATGAACTCATAGACCAGCGGCTTGTAGTATTTGGCCTGGGTGGTCAGGCCGTCGATGACGATCTCGACCGCCTCGCCGTCCTCGCGCGCCCGCACCTTGCCCGTCCCTATCCAGCCGGCGGTCATGCCACGTCTGCCGATGTGAGGATGTCCGCGCTCTTCTTGCCCTGCATGACCGCCGTGCTACACCCGCGCGCACACAATCGCCACGCCTGAGAGACGAGTCCGCCCATGAGCAACGTCCGTATCGAAACCGACACCTTCGGCCCCATCGAGGTCGCCGCCGACCGCTACTGGGGGGCCCAGGCGCAGCGGTCGCTGGGCAATTTCAAGATCGGCTGGGAGAAGCAGCCCCTGCCCGTCGTGCGCGCCCTGGGCATCGTCAAGCGCGCCGCCGCCGAGACCAACCGCGACCTGGGCAAGCTGGATCCGGCCCTGGCTGACGCCATCATCAAGGCCGCCAACGAGGTCATCGAAGGCAGGCTGAACGACCACTTCCCCCTGGTCGTCTGGCAGACGGGGTCGGGCACCCAGTCGAACATGAACGCCAATGAGGTGATCTCGAACCGCGCCATCGAAATCCTGGGCGGCGAGATGGGCTCCAAAAAGCCGGTCCACCCCAACGACCACGTCAATATGAGCCAGTCGTCGAACGACACCTATCCGACGGCCATGCACGTGGCCTGCGCGGAACAGGTGGTCAACGACCTGATCCCGGCGCTGAAGCACCTGCACGCCGCCCTGGACGCCAAGGCCAAGGCCTGGGCCCACATCATCAAGATCGGCCGCACCCATATCCAGGACGCCACCCCCCTGACCCTGGGTCAGGAGTTCGGCGGCTATGCGCAGCAGGTCGCCAACGGCATCGAGCGGATCGAACAGACCCTGCCTAAGCTGATGGAACTGGCCCAGGGCGGCACCGCGGTCGGCACCGGCCTGAACGCCCCTATCGGTTTCGCGGAAAAGGTCGCCGCCCAGATCGCCGAGATCACCGGGCTTGCCTTCACCACGGCGCCGAACAAGTTCGAAGCCCTGGCCGCCCATGACGCCATGGTCTTCAGCCACGGCGCGATCAACACCGTCGCCGCCTCGCTGTTCAAGATCGCCAACGACATCCGCTTCCTGGGCTCCGGCCCGCGCTCGGGCCTGGGCGAACTGGCCCTGCCGGAGAACGAGCCGGGCTCGTCGATCATGCCCGGCAAGGTCAATCCGACCCAGTGCGAGGCCCTGACCCAGGTCTGCGTCCAGGTGTTCGGCAACAACGCCGCCCTGACTTTCGCCGGCTCGCAGGGGCATTTCGAGCTGAACGTCTACAACCCCGTCATGGCCTACAACTTCCTGCAGTCGGTCCGCTTGCTGGCCGATGCGGCGATCAGCTTCACCGACAACTGCGTCGTCGGCATCGAGGCCCGCGAGGACAACATCTCGCGCGGCCTGAACAACTCGCTGATGCTGGTGACGGCCCTGAACGGCAAGCTGGGCTATGATATCTGCGCCAAGATCGCCAAGACCGCGCACAAGAACGGCACCACCCTGCGCGAGGAAGCCGTCGGCGGCGGCTATCTGACCGACGCCGAGTTCGACGAGGCGGTGCGGCCCGAGAAGATGATCTCGCCGGGCTGATGCGATGACCGCCCTGGAGCGTCCCTACTGGATCGAGGCTCTTTTCGAGCGCCGCGACGGCTGGGACGCTTCCGTCTATCCCTTCAACCTGCCGGTCGTGCGCACGCTCGACCGGCTGGCCTTCCATCCGAACGTGACCTTTCTGGTCGGTGAGAACGGCTCGGGAAAGTCCACGCTGATCGAGGCCCTGGCGGTGGCCTGGGGGTTCAATGCCGAAGGCGGCGGCCGCGAACATCGCTTTGGCACGCGCGACAGCCATTCCCCGCTGCACCGGTTCGTCCGGCCCGTTCGATCGGCGCAGCGGGTTCAGGACGGCTTCTTCCTGAGGGCGGAGAGCTTCTTCACGGTCGCCTCCTATCTGGAAGACCCCGAGGTCAGAGGCGAACGATACGGCGCCCGCCGACTGCATGAGCAGTCCCACGGCGAGTCCTTCTTCGCCCTGTTCGATAACCGCTTCATCGGCGACGGCCTTTACATTCTCGACGAACCGGAGGCCGCCCTGTCGCCTAGCCGGCAACTGTCCTTCCTCTCGCGTCTGCACGAACTGGTGATGGCGCGGTCGCAGTTGATCATCGCCACCCATTCGCCCATCCTGCTGGGCTATCCCAACGCTTGGATCTATCAGGCGTCAGACCATGGGCTCGAACGGATCGAGTACGAGGATACCGACCATTATCAGGTCACTCGCAACTTCCTTACTCGTCGCGAGATGATGTTGGACATCTTGCTGGAACTCGATTGAGCTCAGGGCTTGTCGCGGATCGTTCGTCCCACCGGCGCCAGGGCCAGCTTGGCCAGCTCCAGGTCCTTCAGGGCGAAGGGGATGCCGATGATGGATACGAACTCGGCCACCGCGATGATCAGGTGCGAGAGGGCGATGTACCAGCCGGCCACGACGAACCAGACGACGTTCAGCACCAGTCCCAAGCAGCCCGCCACCGGATGGGTGTCCTGCCAGACGATCTCCCGCCCGAACGGCCAGAAGGAATAGCTGGCGATCCGCCAGGCCGCGAAACTCCACGGCAAGCCGACGATGGTCAGGGCCAGGATCGCACCGCCCAGCAACCACAGCAGACCCGACAGCCAGCCGCCAAAAATGAACCACAGGATATTCAGGATCAGGCGGACCATCTCAGCTCTCCGGCAGGCGTGGCCATACAGATAGCCAAAACGCCCCGCCTGCGACAGCGGGGCATTCGTTAATTCGCTTTCACCCGGCTCTCCTGGCTCAGGGGGACCGGTCACCCGCTCGACGTCAAAACGCAGTGCTTAGAGACCGCCCTTGCACCCCCCGGTGATGACAAGGGGCCCGTCGCAGCGGTATGAACGCTGACGGGGATTTTCAATGAGAACGCATCGGATGAGACGAATCTGTTCGAGTCTGCTGGCGGTCGTCATGGCCTTGTCGGTGGCGTCATGCGGCACCTTGGACCGGCCGACAGGACCGCTGCGCATCGCGGACGGCTCGCTGATACCGGCGCGGGATCCGCGCATTCGCGCCAATGACGCGGCCCGGCTGGCGGCTTTCTCCCAGGAAGTGGGCGAGCGGCTGTCGACGGGGCGGCCCCTTTCGATCCTGGCCCTGTCCGGCGGCGGCGCCAACGGAGCCTATGGCGCCGGGCTTCTGGTGGGCTGGACCGAGCGGGGCGACCGTCCGGTCTTCGACATCGTCACGGGGGTCAGCACGGGCGCTCTCGCCGCGCCCTTCGCCTTCGCCGGGTCCGAATGGGATCCGCAACTGGGCTATGCCTATACGGGAGGGGGCGCCAGCAGCCTGTTGAGCTGGCGCAGTCTGGCGATCTTCCTCTACCCCAGCCTGTTCAGCGCCGGCGCCCTGCGCAAGCTGGTGGACGAGAACGTCACCCTGGACCTGTTGCAGGCCATCGCCCGTGAACACGCCAAGGGCCGCCGCCTGCTGGTGGCCACGACGAACCTCGACAGCGAGGAGACCGTCATCTGGGACATGGGCCTGCTGGCCAGCCAGAACGACGAGAATTCGCGCGCCCTGTTCAAGGAAGTGCTGGTGGCCTCGGCCAGTATTCCCGGCGTCTTCCCGCCGGTCCTCATCGCGGGGCTGCAACCGGACCAAACCGTGGTGATGGAGATGCACGCCGACGGCGGCGTGAACACCCCTTTCCTCGCCATTCCGGAGAACCTGACCCTATGGACCCGCAAGCGCGAAGAGCGGGGCGTCGGCAGCCTGTACGTCGTCGTCAATGGACAGGTCGGTCGCAATGACGGGGTCACCTCGGGCCGGCTGACGGCCATTCTGATGCGAAGCTACGACAGTATGAGCAAGGCCTCGCTGCGAACCCATCTGGCGACCACGGCGGCTTTCGCCCAGCGCAACGGCATGACCATGTCGCTGGCGGCCATCCCCGACAACGTCGAGGCGTCCAGTCTGAAATTCGACCAGCCGACCATGACCGCCCTGTTCAACCTGGGTCGCGAGCGGGGCCGGTCAGCGGACGGCTGGACCCGGCTCGACCAGGCCGCGTCGGGTCCCGTTTTCATTCCCCCCGCTGTCCTTCCGGAGGATCAAGTGCCCGAGGCCCTAAGGCCCAAGGAGCCGGAGACGCCGACTTCCGCCGCGCCGCAGCCCTAGACATGGCCGAGATCATCAATCTGAACCGGGCGCGAAAGGCGCGGACCAAGGCCGAGGACAAGACCCGCGCCGCCGCCAACCGCGCCGCCCATGGCCGCACCAAGGCTCAGAAACAGTCTGCGGACAAGGAGCGCGAGCGCGCCGCCCGGCAGCTCGATGGACAGAAGCTGGACGACTGATCCCCTAGGCCTTCGGCGCGCGGATCAACAGGACCTGGCCGCCCAGCACCAGGATCAGGCCGATCAGCATGGTCACGCCGACATGGGCGCCCTCGAACAGGACCGACATGATGACGGCGATCGGCGGGGTCAGCGCCGAAATATAGCTGGCCAGGGCATAGCCGCGTTGTCGCGCCAAGGTGAAATACAGCCCGAAGGCGATCACCGATCCAAACAGGGACAGGTGCAGCAGAGACAGAATATAGGCCGGGGTCGGCTCGATCCGCCATTCCACGCCGGTCGCGAACCCATAGACCGCCACCATGGCCGTGCCATAGGCCATGGCCCAGGCGGTCGCGGCCATGACCGGCGCGCCGGCCTGTTGGCCGCGCCAGGCGAACCAATTGCCGAAGGCCGAGGCGAGGACGGCGATCAAGGCGAAGACCACGCCCAGAACGGGCGCCACGCCTGCGGAGACGCCTGCCCCCGACAACTGTCCGAACGACAGGACGGCGACCCCGCACACCCCCAGGATCGCCCCCTGCCACGCGCCGGCGGCGGCCTTCTGGCGCTCCAGAACCCGAAACAGGATCAGGTTCACGAAGGCCAGGGCGGCGAAGATGACGGCGACGACGGCCGAGGCCACGCGTTCCTCCGCCGCATAGACGAAGCCGTAGCTGACGGCGAAGACGAAGGCGCCCTGCCCCACGGCGGCCAGATGCTGGGCGCGGGTCAGGCGCAGCGGACGCCGCGTCAGGGCGCAGAAGGCGAACAGAACGACCGCAGCCAAACCGAACCGCCAGACGATGGAGACGATCGGATCCACCACGCCCAGCTGCAGGGTGATGGCGAACCAGGTCGTGCCCCAGATCAGGGCGCAGATGGCGATGGCGAGGATGGTGATGGGGCGACTCATGGACAGGCTCCGACGGGCGAAGCCCGCTTATCATCGACGTCGCGAAAGCGCCGCTCACGTCTTGCGCCCGAGTATGACAGACTGATTTTCCTCTAGAGGAGACCGCCATGCGTTACGCCCCCCTGATCCTGCCCGCCGGTCTGGTGCTGGCCGCCTGCGCCGTCGCGCCGACCGGTCCGGAGATGAGCGCAGGCACGACCGTCGTGACGGTCACCGCCCTGTACCGCGAGCGAATCATGCTGCCGCCCGGCCATGTGCTGACGGTGCGGGTCGAGGACGTCAGCCGGGCCGACGCCCCGGCCCTGGTCCTGGCCGAGGCCAGCGAGCCCCTGACCGGCGCCCGGCCCTATCGCGTCAGCCTGGGCCTCCCCACGGCCCAGATCGACCCGCGCCATGCCTATGCCGCGCGCGCCGAGATCCGCGACGCCGCCGGCGCCCTGGTCTTCGTCACCGACACCCGTCACGCGGTTCTGACCCAGGGCGCTCCGGCCTTCGCCGAGATCGTGCTGAAGTCCGCGCGGTGAGCGGCCTGGCCAAACGGTCCGTCGTTCTGGCGGGCCACGCCACCTCGGTCGCGCTGGAGCCCGAGTTCTGGGAGGTTCTGGACCGGATTGCTCAGACCCGCAGCCTCAGCAAGGCCCAGCTTCTGGCCGACATCGACGCCGGCCGGGGACGCCGTCCCCTGGCTTCAGCCTGCCGCCTGCTGGCGCTGAACTGGGTGGCGGAGCATGGTGTAAAAGCGTAAACCTTGAGCATAAAAGGAAGCCGCCATGGACAATAGCCGTCTTATTCCCGCCACCGTCATCGGGAGCCTTCTGGCCCTGGGGCTCATCGGCGCCGGCGCCCTGGTCGGTCAGGGCGTGATCCATGCGCGGGCCGGGGACCGGACCGTGACGGTTCGCGGCCTGTCGGAACGCAATGTGAAGGCCGATCTGGCGGTCCTGCCGCTGCGCTTCACCGCGTCGGGCGATGTTCTGTCTGAAGTTCAGACACGCATCGACGGCGACCTGGCCCTGGTGCGGCAGTTCCTGACGGCTCAGGGTTATCCGGCCGACGCCGTCGATCTGGGCCGGCTGGAGGTGGCCGACACGCGGTCGCGCGAATACGCCGCCCAGAACGGCGGGCCGCGCTTCATCCTGGCCCAGACGGTCATCGTCCGCACGAACGACGTCGCCCGGGTTCAGACGACGACCCGCGCCCTGAACGATCTGGTGCGGCAGGGCGTGGTGTTGCAGGACTTCCAGGGTCCCTCCTATGTCTTCACCAAGCTGAACGATGTTCGGCCCCAGATGATCGCAGAGGGCACGGCGGCGGCGCGAACCGGGGCCGAACAGTTCACCAAGGATTCCGGCACCCCGCTTGGCCCGATCCGTCAGGCCACACAGGGCTCTTTCGAAATCCTGCCGCGTGACGGCGCAGGCGGAGACGAAGCCGCCTCGATCGACAAGAAGGTCCGGGTCGTGACCACCATCACCTATGGTCTGAAATAGGCCGGTCGGCCCGCGCCTCGCGGCGTTCCAGCGTCCTCTCCTCGGCGGATTGCGGCCGTTCGATCAACGCCGCGTCGCCGTGGGGATCGTCTGCCGCTTCGGCCATGACGATCCACAGGATGATGAGCGCGAACATGCCGATCATGCCCAAGGCGAAGGCGCGCCAACCCGCCTTCGCAGCCTTGGGGGTGCGATCCGGCGTCTCCTCGATCTTCTGGTCGTCTCGTCCCATCATCCAAGGAACCGGCCTGCGCCGAAGCCAGTTCCAAGGTTTCATTTGGGCGACGGCCCTGACATCGCCCTCCGGTCCCCTTATGTTCCGGTTTTGATTCTGCCTGCCGGATGTCTCAAAGCCTGTGACCGATCTTCCCGCCCCCCGCATCTCCGACCTGGCCCGCGCCCGAGCGCCCGACGGGGCGGGACCGCGCGACTATCTCGAAGGGCTGAATCCGGAACAACGCGAGGCGGTGGAAGCGACCGAGGGGCCGGTCCTGGTTCTGGCCGGCGCCGGCACCGGCAAGACGCGGGTGCTGACCACGCGGCTGGCGCACATCCTGGCGACCGGCCGGGCCAGGCCGTGGGAACTGCTGGTCGTCACCTTCACCAACAAGGCCGCCCGCGAGATGCGCGAGCGGATCACCCATCTGATCGGTCCCTCGGCCGAAGGGTTGCGCTGGCTGGGCACCTTCCACTCCATCGCCGCCCAGATCCTGCGTCGGCACGCCGAACTGGTCGGGCTGAAGTCCAGCTTCACCATCCTGGACACCGACGACCAGGAACGGGTGCTGAAACAGCTGCTGGAAGCCGCCAATATCGACACCAAGCGCTGGACGCCCAAGTCGCTGTCCGGCCTGATCGACCACTGGAAGAACCGCGGCTGGACGCCTGAGAAATTGCCCCCCGGCGAGGATTTCGCCAACGGCAAGGGCCAGGGCCTGTACGCCGCCTATCAGGCCCGCCTGCGCAGCCTGAACGCCTGCGACTTCGGCGACCTGCTGCTGCACAACATCACCATCCTGTCCAAACATGCGGACCTGGCGGACGAATATCGTCGCCGGTTTCGCTACATTCTGGTGGACGAATATCAGGACACCAACGTCGCCCAGTATCTGTGGCTGCGGCTGCTGACGGCCTCGACCGGCAATGTCTGCTGTGTCGGCGACGACGACCAGTCGATCTACGGCTGGCGCGGGGCCGAGGTGGACAACATCCTGCGCTTCGAGCGCGACTTCCCCGGCGCCAAGATCGTCAAGCTGGAGCGCAACTATCGCTCGACCAGCCATATCCTGGGCGCCGCCTCGGGCCTGATCGCCGCCAACCGCGACCGGCTGGGCAAGACCCTGTGGACCGAGGACGACAGCGGCGACAAGGTGCGGGTGCGCGGCGTCTGGGACGGCGAGGCCGAGGCCCGGCTGATCGCCGACGAGATCGAGACTGCGCGTCGTCCCCATGCCGGCGAACCGGGGCTGAAATACAAGGACATGGCCATCCTGGTCCGCGCCTCGTTCCAGATGCGGGCCTTCGAGGAACGGCTGGTCATGCTGGCCATCCCCTATGCCGTCATCGGCGGCCCGCGCTTCTTCGAACGGGCCGAGATCCGCGACGCCCACGCCTATATGCGGCTGATCCAGTCCGAGGACGACGATCTGGCCTTCGAGCGGATCGTCAATGTGCCCAAGCGCGGCATCGGCGACACCAGCGTACAGAAGATCCTACAACTGGCCCGCCAACACGACCTGTCGGCCCTGACGGCGGTGCGCGGCCTGATCAACACCGACGAGCTTCAGGCCCGCACCCGCACCGCCCTGTCCAACTTCGTGCGCGACCTCGACCGCTGGCGCGCCCTGTCCGAGACCACGCCCCATTGGGAGGTCATGGAAACGGTGCTGGAGGAGAGCGGCTACACCGATATGCAGAAGGCCGACCGGACCAGCGGTCAGACCCGGTTGGACAACCTGAAGGAACTGACCCAGTCGATGCAGCAGTTCGAGACGCTGCAGGCCTATCTGGAACACGTCTCCCTGGTCATGGATCTGGAGCGCGCGACCAGCGACGATCCGAACGGCGACGGCGCGGTCCAGATCATGACCCTTCACGGCGCCAAGGGGCTGGAGTTCCCCTTGGTCTTCCTGCCGGGCTGGGAGGAAGGCGTCTTCCCCAGCCAGCGCAGCATCGATGAAAAAGGCGAGAAGGGCCTCGAGGAGGAACGCCGCCTGGCCTATGTCGGCGTCACCCGCGCCAAACAGGACGCCCGCATATCCTTCGCCGCCAATCGTCTGGTCTATGGCCGTTGGACCTCGCAACTGCCCAGCCGCTTCGTTGACGAACTGCCGATCGCCCACGTCGATCCCCAGTCCGACACCGGCTACTACGGCGCCTCCACCGGGATGAAGGAGGCCAAGAGCCGCTGGGACGACGCACCCAGCTTCGGCAGCGGCTATTCCTCGCCCGGCTGGAAACGCGCCCAAAGCTTCACCGCCGCCCAGACGCCGAACAAGATCCCCGCCCGCAAGGCCGTGATCGAGGGCGACGGCCGCCTGATCGCCACCGCCGATCCCAAGTCCGGCTCCGGCTGGAAAAAGGGCGAACGCGTCTTCCACCAGAAGTTCGGCTACGGCCACGTCCGCGTCATCGAGGGCAATAAGCTGCTGGTCGATTTCGAAAAGGCCGGCGAGAAACGGGTGATCGACAGTTTCGTGGAGAAGGCAGGCTAAAAGGGGCGGGCTTCATCCGCCTTTGCCGCCGGCCAAGCTTTGGCCTAAGCCATCGCCTTCCCGTCTACGACCGAGTCCGCCATGTCCGCCCCTGCCCGTCCCACCGTTGATCGCGCCTGGCTTAGCTGGGCCATGCGGCGGATCGAGGCGGACTACAACCGCTCGGCCGACACCCATCTGATCCCGGTGGACATGCCGGCCCTGTCCAACATCGCCCTGTATCTGAAGGACGAATCCAGCCACCCGACCGGCAGCCTGAAGCACCGTCTGGCGCGGTCGCTGTTCCTCTATTCCCTCAGCAACGGCTGGATCGGCGAGGGCATGACCATTGTCGAGGCGTCCAGCGGTTCGACCGCCGTGTCCGAAGCCTATTTCGCCCGGATGCTGAACCTGCCCTTCATCGCCGTGGTGCCGCGCTCCACCGCCCAGGAGAAGATCGCCGCCATCGAATTCTATGGCGGCCGCTGCCATTTCGTGGACGTCCCGGGCCAGGCCTATTCGAAAAGCCAGCGGCTCGCCGACGAACTGGGCGGCCACTACATGGACCAGTTCACCTATGCCGAGCGGGCGACGGACTGGCGCGGCAACAACAATATCGCCGAATCCATCTTCGCCCAGATGCGACGCGAGCCCTGCCCCGTGCCCCGCTGGATCGTGTGCGGCGCGGGCACCGGCGGCACCTCGGCGACCATCGGCCGGTTCGCCCGCTTCAACCGCCACGACACCCGGATCTGCGTCGCCGACCCGGAAGCCTCCGTCTTTCACCGTCACTGGGCCGATGCGACGGTCCAGACCAGCCTCGACCGTCCGTCCCTCATCGAAGGCATCGGCCGCGCGCGGGTCGAACCCTCCTTCATCCCCAGCTTGGTGGATCGGATGATCGTCGTGCCCGACGTCGCCTCCATCGCCGCCACGCGCGTGCTGAGCCGGCGTCTCGGCCGCCCCTGCGGCGGATCGACCGGCACCAACCTGTGGGCCTGCGTCCAACTGGCCCAGGAAATGGCACGCGCGGGCGAGTGCGGCTCGATCGTGTCCATCCTGTGCGACCACGGCGACCGCTACGCCTCCACCTATTTCGACGACGCCTGGATCGCCGCCCAGGGCCTGGACACCGCCCCGTGGGAGGCCCGCCTGGACGCCTTCTTCAAAACGGGCGTCTTGCCCGACGCCTGAACCGCCTGTTTCGTCGGGGCGGACAGGTCTAAGAAGGCCCAAGCGGCCGGACCGGTCAAAACCTCAACAGGAGCCGACCATGGCGGGACTAAAGGACAAGCGCGGCTTCATCGACAAGGACCGCATCGACCTGTCGGAGCGCCAGTCGGTCGAATACTGGATGAAGCGCTGGGGCGTAACCAGGGACCAGATCACCGCCGCCCACCGCAAGGTCGGCCGCATGACCAAGGACATCGCGGCGGAGCTGGGTAAGAAGCGCTGACTGAGTTCACCTGAAGCAAATCGGCCCCGGATTGCTCCGAGGCCGGTTCAGTCTCTGACTCAGATATGCAGCACACGCCCGTAGGCGTCCAGCGCCGCCTCGTGCATGGCTTCCGACATGGTCGGGTGCGGATAGACGATGCCGTGAATGTCCTCTTCCGTCGCCTCCATGGTGATGGCGGTGACATAGCCCTGGATCATCTCCGTGACTTCGTGGCCGATCATATGGGCGCCGATCAGGGCGCCGGTCTTGGCGTCAAAGATCACCTTGACGAAGCCGTCGATCTCGCCGGCGGCCACGGCCTTGCCGTTCACGCGGAACGGGAAGCGGCCGATCTTGACCTCACGCTTCTCGGCGCGGGCGGCCTGTTCGGTAACGCCGACCGAGGCGACCTGCGGCTGGGCGTAGGTGCAGCCGGCGATGGGCGAATTGACGTTCGGGGTCTTGTAGCCGGCGATGAATTCGGCGGCGTGGATGCCTTCGTGCGAGGCCTTGTGCGCCAGCCAGGGCGCGCCGGCGCAGTCGCCGATGGCGAACAGGCCCTTGACGTTGGTCTGGCAGTGGCCGTCGGTCTTGATGTGGCCGCGGTCCAGTTCGACGCCCAGCGCCTCCAGGCCGATGCCGTCGGTGTTGGCGGTGATGCCGACCGCCGAGATGCAGACCTCGGCCTCCAGCGACTCGGCCTTGCCGCCGACCTCGATGTCCACCTTCACGCCGGCGCCGGTCTTGGAGACCTTGGTCACCTTGGCGCCGAGCTTGAACTTGATGCCGCGCTTCTCGAACGACTTCTGGGCGGCCTTGGAGACCTCCTCGTCCTCGACCGGCATGATGCGCTCGACCGCCTCGACGACCGTCACCTCGGCGCCCAGGGCGCGATAGAAGCTGGCGAACTCGATGCCGATGGCGCCCGAGCCGATGACGACGAAGGACTTGGGCAGTTTCTTCGGCGCCAGGGCGTCGCGATAGGCCCAGATCTTGTCGCCGTCGGCCTCCAGGCCGATCTGCGGCAGGGCGCGCGCCCGCGCGCCGACGGCCAGCATGACCGCCTTGGCCTCGACCGTGCGCGAACCGCCGGCCTTCAGGGCGATGACGACCTTGGGCGCCGCAGCGCCCTTCTCCAGCTTGGCCGAGCCCTCGATCACCTCGATCTTGTTCTTCTTCATCAGGAAGGCGACGCCCTTGTTCATCGTCGCCGCGACGCCGCGCGAGCGCTGGATGATGGCGTCGAAGTCAAACGACGCGCCGGACGCCGACAGGCCGTATTCCTTCAGATGGCTCAGGCTCTCGAACTTCTCGCCCGACTTCAGCAGGGCCTTGGTCGGGATACAGCCCCAGTTCAGGCAGATGCCGCCCAGGTTCTCGCGCTCGACGATGGCGACCTTCTGGCCCAGTTGGCTGGCGCGGATGGCCGCGACGTAACCGCCGGGGCCCGAGCCGATGACGACGAGATCGAATTCAGCAGCCATGATCAGATCAACTTCTCGATGTCGGCCTTGATGGCCTCGGGTTCTGTTTGCGGGGCGTAGCGGGCGACCACCCTGCCCTCGCGGTCGGTCAGGAACTTGGTGAAGTTCCACTTGATGGATTGCGAGCCGAGGAAGCCGCGCTTCTGCTGCGTCAGCCAAGCGTACAGCGGATGCCGGTTCGGCCCATTGACCTCCACCTTGTCGAACAGGGGGAAGGTCACGTCGAAACTGGTGGCGCAGAAGGCGGCGATCTCCGCCGCCCGCCCCGGCTCCTGCTCCCCGAACTGGTTGCAGGGAAAGCCCAGCACCTCGAACGGCCGGTCGGCGAACGTCCGGTGCAGCTTCTCCAGCCCGTCATACTGGCCGGTGAAACCGCACTTGGACGCCGTATTGACGATCAGCAGCGCCTGACCGCGAAAACGGTCCAGCGAAACCTCCGTGCCGTCGATGGCGCGGGCGGAGAAGTCATAGACCGAGGTCATGACCTCACCCTCCCCTTACGCCAGCATCGCGACGGGATCTTCGATCAGCGGCTTGAACGCCTGCAGGAAGCGGGCGCCGGTCGCGCCGTCCACAACGCGGTGATCGCAGGTCAGGGTCACGGTCATGACCGTGGCCGGCACGATCTGTCCGTTCTTGACGACCGCGCGCTGCTCGCCCGCGCCCACGCTCATGATACAGCCCTGGGGCTCATTGATGATCGAGGTGAACTGCTTGATGCCGAACATGCCCAGGTTGGACACCGAGAAGGTGCCGCCCTGGAACTCTTCGGGCTTCAGCTTGCGTTCGCGGGCGCGCTTGGCCAGGTCCTTGGACTCGGTCGCGATCTGCGCCAGGCCCTTGGTCTCGGCCTTGCGAATGATCGGGGTGATCAGGCCGCCGTCGATCGCCACCGCCATGGAGACGTCGGCGTTGTGGTGCATGGCGATGCCTTCGGGGGTGTAGGAGGCGTTCGCCTCCGGCACCATCTTCAGCGCCAGGGCCGCAGCCTTGATGATGAAGTCGTTGACCGAGACCTTGATCCCCTGCGGCTCCAGCATCTTGTTCACCTTGGCGCGAACCGCCATCAGCTGGTCGATCTCGCAGTCGATGAACAGCGGGAAGTGCGGCACGTTCTGGATGCTGTCGACCATGCGACGCGCCACGGCCTTCTTCATCCCGTCCAGCGGGATCAGGTCGTAGCTGCCGTCCGGGATCCCCATCTGGGCCAGCGACTGCACCTGACGCGGCGCAATGCCCGAAGTCGCGGCCGCGGCGGTCGTCGCGGCGGCGGGTTGGGCCGCGCCCTTGCCTGCGGCTTCGACGTCGCGCTTGACGATCCGGCCGTGCGGGCCCGTGCCCTTGACCGACTTCAGATCGACGCCGTTCTGGGCGGCGATGCGACGCGCCAGGGGCGACGAGAAGATGCGGTCGCCATTGTCCGACTTCGGGGCGGCCGGAGCCGGCGCGACCGGTGCGGACGCCTTGGGCGCCTCGACGGCGGCGGGCGCGGCCTTCGGGGTCTCCTCAGCCTTGGCGGCCGGCTTTTCAGATTTCTGGGGCGCAGCGGCCCCGCCCTCGTCCTTCAGACGGGCGATCGGGGTGTTGACCTTCACGCCTTCGGTACCTTCGGCGACCAGGATGTCGGTGATCTCGCCCTCATCCACGGCCTCGACTTCCATCGTGGCCTTGTCGGTTTCGATCTCGGCGATCACGTCGCCGGCGGAGACGACGTCGCCCACCTTGACGTGCCACTTGGCCAGGACGCCCTCTTCCATGGTCGGAGACAGGGCGGGCATCAGGATATCAGTCATGCCATCACCTGCTTCACGGCCGCGATGATCTTGTCCACGCCCGGCAGCGACAGGGCTTCCAGATTGGCGGCGTAAGGCAGCGGCACGTCTTCCTGGTGCACCCGCAGCGGCGGCGCATCCAGATAGTCGAAGGCGTGTTCGATGACCCGCGCCACCACCTCGGCGCCGACGCCCATCGGACCCCAGCCCTCTTCGGCCGAGACCAGACGGCTGGTCTTCTTGACGCTCTCGACGATGGTCTCGTGATCCAGCGGACGCAGGGTGCGCAGGTCCACGACCTCGCACTCGATGCCTTCCTCGGCCAGCTTCTCGGCGGCCTGGAGGGCGAAGCCGACCATGCGGCTGTGCGCCGTGATGGTGACGTCCCTGCCTTCGCGACGGACCTTGGCCTTGCCGATCGGCACGACATAGTCCTCGATCTCCGGCACGTCGAACTCGAGGCCGTACATCATCTCATGCTCGAGGAAGACGACGGGGTTCGGGTCGCGGATCGCGGCCTTCAGCAGGCCCTTGGCGTCAGCCGCGTCATAGGGCGCGACGACCTTCAGGCCCGGCACCTGGGCGTACCAGGCCGAATAGTCCTGGCTGTGCTGGGCGCCGACGCGCGAGGCGGCGCCGTTCGGACCGCGGAAGACGATGGGCGCGCGGATCTGACCGCCCGACATGTACAGGGTCTTGGCGGCCGAGTTGATGATGTGGTCGATCGCCTGCATGGCGAAGTTGAACGTCATGAACTCGACGATGGGCTTCAGGCCCGCCATGGCCGCGCCGACGCCCAGGCCGGCGAAGCCGTGCTCGGTGATCGGGGTGTCGACGACGCGCTGGTCGCCGAACTCCTGCAGCAGTTCGCGGCTGACCTTGTAGGCGCCCTGATACTGGGCGACTTCCTCGCCGATCAGGAAGACCTTGTCGTCGCGGCGCATTTCCTCGGCCATGGCGTCGCGCAGGGCGTCGCGGATGGTCGTCTTGACCAGTTTGGCGTCGGCCGGGATTTCCGGATCGCGCAGTTCGACCTTGGGGGTCGAGGTCTGGGTCGGCGCCTTCTCGGGATCGCCGGTCTTGCCTTCGGCCGTCGCCTTGGGCGCATCGGCCTCGGCATCAGCCTTGGGCGCGGGCGCAGCCGCACCGTCTTCGCCGGCCAGACGCGCGATCGGCGTATTGACCTTCACGTTCTCCGAGCCCTCGGCGACCAGGATTTCCAGCACTTCGCCTTCATCCACGGCCTCGACTTCCATCGTGGCCTTGTCGGTTTCGATCTCGGCGATCACCTGGCCGGCCGACACGGTGTCGCCTGCCTTGATGTGCCATTTGGTCAGCGTGCCCTCTTCCATGGTGGGGGACAGCGCCGGCATGAGGATGTCGGTCACGGCTCAGGCCTCCACGTAGACGTCGGTATAGAGCTCGGACGGATCGGGTTCCGGGCTTTCTTGGGCGAATTGAACGGCCTCGGCGACGATGGCCTTGATCTCGTTATCGATGGCCTTCAGCTCGTCTTCCGTCGCATTGGCGGCGGCCAGCAGGGTCTTGATGTGGTCGATCGGGTCGCGGGTCTTCTTGACCTCGTCCACCTCTTCCTTGGTCCGGTATTTGGCCGGATCGGACATCGAGTGACCGCGATAACGGTAGGTCTTGACCTCGAGGATGTAGGGCCCCTCGCCGGCGCGGGCGCGCTCGACGGCCTTCTTGACCGCATCACGCACGGCCAGAACATCCATGCCGTCCACCTGCTCGCCCGGAATGCCGAAGCTGGCGCCGCGCTGGCTGAGCTGGGTCGTGGACGACGAGCGCTCGATGCTCGTGCCCATGGCGTACTGGTTGTTCTCGATGATGTAGATGGCCGGCAGCTTCCACAGCTGGGCCATGTTGAAGCTCTCGTACACCTGCCCCTGGTTCGAGGCGCCGTCGCCGAAATAGACGAAGGCCACCGAATCATCGCCGCGGTACTTGCCGGCGAAGGCCAGGCCCGTGCCCAGCGACACCTGGGCGCCGACGATGCCGTGACCGCCGTAGAAGCCGGTCGGCACGTCGAACATGTGCATCGAACCGCCCTTGCCGCGCGACGAACCGCCGATGCGGCCGGTCAGTTCGGCCATGACTTCCTTGGGGTCCATGCCGGCGGCCAGCATGTGGCCGTGGTCGCGATAGCCCGTGATGATCTTGTCGTGGCCCTGCCTGACGCTCTCCTGAACGCCGACGGCCACGGCTTCCTGACCGATATACAGGTGGCAGAAGCCCCCGATCAGACCCATGCCGTACAGTTGGCCCGCACGCTCCTCGAAGCGGCGGATGAGAACCATCTCGCGGTAAAAGCGGAGGAGGTCCTCCTTGGACGCCGAAGGCGTGTTTGAAAGCTTGTCAGGCGCAGTGGTCTGAGCGGCTTTGGCTGGGGCTTTCGCCATCCGGCATCTCCCGGCTAGGCGTCGGGAAGCGACGCCTTCTTATCGTTACGGAAGGGGGCTTTAGCAGCCTTCCTTCCCGGAACGCAAAGGGGTGCGGGCTCGACTGTAACAATAGTTCAAGCGGCGAAGGTTTTCATCCCTGAACGGGTTGCGCCGGAACGCGGATCACATAGTCGCGCGGGTCCGAAAAGCCGAGAACGGCGCGTGCGCGCTCCTCCAGCAAGTCCTTCGACAGGCTGTCGGTGCGGAGATAGCGCACCCGCGTCTCAAGGTCGCGGCGCTGTTCTGTGAGATGGGCGAGCTGGTTCTCACGCCGCCCCATCAGGGCGTCACGCGACGATCCGCTCAGCAGGCCCCGTTCGCCCGTCAGAGCCTGAACGCCCAGATAGGCGAGCAGCAATAACAGGGCGAGGGACAGGCGGTAAGGTTTCATCCGTTCGGGCACGACCGACGCTCCTTCTGAGCGCGAAAAACACAGTTCAGGAACCGTGCCCGAAAATGCCTAACAAAATGTAGCTTGACCGTAAGGAAGTCGACGAAGAACGCTGATTCTTCGCCGACAATTCACAGGTTTAGCGCAGCAGCATGCCGTCGCCGAAATAGACGGCCTGGTCGCCCAGCATCTCTTCCAGGCGCAGCAGCTGATTGTATTTCGCCACCCGGTCCGAGCGGGCCAGCGAGCCGGTCTTGATCTGCCCGCAGTTGGTGGCGACGGCCAGGTCGGCGATGGTCGAATCCTCGGTCTCGCCCGAACGGTGGCTCATCACGGCGGTGTAGCCGGCGCGGTGGGCCATATCGACGGCGTCCAGGGTCTCGGACAGGGTGCCGATCTGGTTGACCTTGATCAGGATGGAGTTGGCCAGGCCCTCGCCGATGCCTGCGGCCAGACGCGCGGGGTTGGTCACGAACAGGTCGTCGCCGACCAGTTGGACCCGGTCGCCCAGACGCTCGGTCAGCAGGCGCCAGCCGTCGAAATCGTCCTCGGCCATGGCGTCCTCGATCGAGACGATCGGGAACCGCTCGCACAGGTCCACCAGATAGGCGGCCATGCCCTCGGCGTCGACGGTCTTGCCTTCGCCCGCCATGACGTATTTGCCGTCCTTGAAGAACTCGGTCGAGGCGACGTCCAGACCCAGGTGGAAGTCCTCGCCGGCCAGATAACCGGCCGCCTGGCCCGCCTTGGTGATGAAGCTCAGGGCTTCTTCGGCCGAGGCCAGGTTCGGGGCGAAGCCGCCCTCGTCGCCGACGTTGGTGTTATGGCCGGCGTCCTTCAGCTGCTTCTTCAGGGCGTGGAAAATCTCCGCGCCCATGCGCAGGGCGTCGGTGAAGGTCTCAGCCCCGGTCGGCAGGATCATGAACTCCTGGATGTCGATCGGATTGTCGGCATGAGCGCCGCCGTTGATGATGTTCATCATCGGCGTCGGCAGGACGCGAGCCGAGACGCCGCCGATATAGCGGTGCAGCGGCAGGCCGGCCGAAATGGCGCTGGCCTTGGCCGCGGCCAGCGACACGCCCAGGATGGCGTTGGCGCCCAGACGGGCCTTGTTGGGCGTGCCGTCCAGGTCGATCATCGCCTCGTCGATACGGCGTTGATCCTCGGCGTCCATGCCGGACAGGGCGTCGAAGATCTCGCCGTTGACGGCGTCGACCGCCTTCTGCACGCCCTTGCCGCCCCACAGATCCTTGTCGCCGTCGCGCAGTTCGACGGCTTCGTGAGCGCCGGTCGAAGCGCCCGACGGCACAGAGGCGCGACCGAATGAGCCATCATCCAGGATCACGTCGACTTCCACCGTCGGATTGCCCCGGCTGTCGAGGATCTGGCGGGCGACGATGTCGGCGATGTCGGTCATGGCTCGGCTCTTTGGCTCAGGCGGAAAACAGGTCCGAGGGGTTTAGACGTCTCCCCGCGAATCGCCAATGCCTGCGTCGCCCTTGGTCGTCAGGAACAGCCCTCGACCAGTTGAATGGACGGATCCCCGGCGTGGATCATCATCACCTTGCCGTCGGAGCCGACCTCGTAGCGAATCCCGCGCGCGGCCGGATCGGTCACATAGGTCGTCGATCCGCCGCGCGACCAGACGAACAGGTCCTCCGCCGGCGCCGACTGATACTTGTGCGATTGGGCGAAGACGGCGCCGCCATAGGCCTGTTTGATCGCCATGCCCGTGTCGCCGACGCCGAACCCGCGGTCGGTCTTGATCGTCGCGCCGCGCGCGGCGGTGATACGGGTCAGCACGCCGTTCTGGATCATGACGCGCACATCCTTGGGCGCATCGACCGGATGAAACTCGTCGCAGGTCTCCGGATCGGCCCCGCCGACGGCGTTTGGTTGGGAATCCTCGCCCCAGACCTGGACCAGCTCGGCGCGCGTCATGCCGATTCGCGCCGCCCCCAGACCATCGGCCGTCAGGGTCGAAGCATCGGCCGGCGGCGGCGGCGGCGCTTCGGCCGGCGCAGGGGCCGCAGCGGAAGGCGGCTGGGCCACGGGGTCGTCACGGCGTTCGCAGGCGGCGAGTGTGAGCAGCGCAAGTGCGCTGACGGTGGCGAAACGGATCATGGGCGTGCGTCCTTCTGAGAAGCTTCACAGCACAGAACGCACGAAAACGGCGCGCGGGTGACCGCGCGCCGTAATAAACTTCGTCCGGTCGAAACCGGGTCGTGGAAGACTAGTCTTCCTTCGGCGTGATGACCTGGCGACCGCGATAGGTGCCGGTCTTCAGGTCGATATGGTGCGGGCGCTTCAGCTCGCCGGTGTCCTTGTCCTCGACATAGACGTTCGAGCTCAGGGCGTCGTGGGCGCGGCGCATGTTGCGACGCGAGGGGGATACTTTCCGCTTCGGAACGGCCATGTCCGTCTCAATCTTCTAAGTCGGGCGCCGCCCAGAGCCGAAGCCTGATCAAGCGCGAAAACGATAGCGGCGGCCCCGGTCCCTCGTGAGAAGAACGCCGAGCCGCCACGCGAGGCGCGGCTTATGCATGAACCGCACGACGATTTCAAGGCGTCTTGAGCGACTTCCAGCGATCACGGTCCAGCCCGAAGTAAAGACTGTCCATCCAGACGCCCCCAACCTGCCAGGTCCGGCTGGCGGCCCCCGTCTGTTCGAAGCCCAAACGCCCTAACAGTCGAATGGACGCCGCATTGGAGGGGTCCACGTCGGCGGTGATCGCATCGATATCCCGCGTGACCATGACATGATCGATCACGGCGGTCAGCGCCTCCTTCGCCAGCCCTCGCCCCCAATAGTCGGGATGCAGGATGTAGCCGATCTCTGGCAGCCGCCAGAACCCCGCCTTGCCGATGACTCGACCTTGCGCCTCAATGACGAAATCGTCGCTGGTTTCCGGGGCGGCGGCGATCATGCTCTCCAGCCACTCCGCCGTCTTTTCCCTGGCCGCATGCGGCGTGGTCGACCACCACCGCATCGCTTCCGGAGATGAAAGGACCTGATGCAGATCATCGACATCGTCCGGCCTCGCCCGTCGCAGAATCAGGCGCGGCGTGACGAGTTGAGAGATCATTGCACGGCGTTCCGCGTCAGGTGTTTGACCACCTTGGCCGGGTTGCCGACCACGACAACGTCGGGCGGCACGTCCCTGGTCACGACGCTGCCTGCTCCGACGACGGCGCGATCGCTGATCGTCACGCCCGCCAGAACGATCGCCCCGCCGCCGATCCACACATCGTCGCCGATCGTGATCGGTCGAGCGGATTCCAGCCCTCGCCGCTCGACGGCGTCCAGCGGATGTTCCGGCGTCAACAACTGCACCCCTGGTCCGGCCTGAAAATTGTCGCCGATTCGGATTTCGGCGCAGTCCAGAAAGACGCTGTTGGCGTTAACGAAGGCGTTCGCTCCGAAATGGATATTGACGCCATAGTCGCAGAAGAAGCCCGGCATGATGATCGCCCTGCCGTCGGCCGCACGCACCAGTTCATTGACCAGGACGCGGCGCTTGTCGCGATCCGGCTCTGTATTGATGGCGATGGTCAGGCCCACGGCGCGGGCGCGGCCGTCGCGCAGGTCCGGGTCGCCCGGATTGTACGGCAGGCCCGCCAGCATCTTCTCGCGCTCGGTCACGACGGGCTCGTCAGGGTCTTGGCCACCGCCTCGCCTATCGCCAGCGAACTGGTCAGGCCGGGGCTTTCTATGCCGAACAGGGCCATCAGCCCCTCGATCCCGTGGTGCTCGACGCCGTGCAGTTGGAAGTCCGGCTGCGGTTCGCCCGGACCATGCAGCTTCGGCCGGATCCCGGCGTAGTCGGGCGTCAGGGCGCCGTCGGGCAGGCCAGGCCAGAAGCGGCGGATATAGGCGGCGAACACCTCCGCCTTGGCCGGATCGACCGAATAGTCCTCGGTCTCGACATAGGCCAGGTCCGGGCCGAACACGGCCTGCCCGCCCAGATCCTTGCGATAATGGGTGCCCAGGGCGCCGGGAATCGGCGGCGGATAGATCAGTCGGTCGAACGGCGCCTTGCCGACCAGCCTGAAGTAGACGCCCTTGCCGAAATGGCCGGCGGGAATGTCGCCGGCCGGATAGCCCTCGACGGCCGCCGCGACAGCCTGCGCCGACAGGCCAGGCGCCGTCACCAGCAGGCGGCTGGAGACCTCCATCGCCCCCTCCCCGCCTACGCGGATCGTGAAGCCGCCGCCCGGCAGGGGGTCTGCGCCTTCGAACGGGGCCGAGACCACCACCGATCCGCCCGCATCCTCGATCTCGCCCTGCAGGGCCAGCATATAGCCGTGGCTGTCGAACAGGCCGCTCTCGGGCGACAGGATGGCGGCGTGGGCGTTCAGCTCGGGCTCCAGCGCCCGCGCCTGAGCGCCGGTCAGGTGCGCCAGTCCCTCGACCCCATTCGCCGTCGCCTGTTCGAAGATGGCCTCGATCCGCTGGACCTCGGCCTTTTGCGTGGCCACGACCAGCTTGCCGCACTTCCGATGGTCGATCTTGCGGCTGGCCAGGAAGTCGTAAAGCGCCCGCCGCCCCTCGACGCAGAACCGCGCCTTCAGCGAACCCGACGGATAATAAAGGCCGCCGTGGATGACCTCGGAATTGCGCGACGAGACGCCCTGGCCGATGTGGCCTTCCTTCTCCAGCACCAGCACCGTCAGGCCCCGTTTCGACAACGCCCGCCCGCAGGCCAGGCCCACGGCCCCGGCGCCCACGACGGTCGCGTCGAAATCGAAACTCATCGGCCGCCGTACCTCCGCTTCGCCTCGCCCTCGAAACAACCGATCAGCTTTTCCACCGCCCGGTCGAAATTGGCCGACAGCATCAGGTCCAGCATCCGCGACTTGAAGGCGAAGTCGATCATGAACTCCAGCCGCGCGCCGTCGGGATGCGGGAAAAACTCCCACCGGTTCTTCAGATGTTTGAACGGCCCGCGCAACAGGCCGACCTCGACCTTGGGCGCATTGCGATCATGCCGGACCCAGGTGGAGAACCGCTCCTTCAGGAAGGAGAAGCCGACCCCGGCCTCGGCGTCCAGCACGGAGACGCCCTCGCCTTCGGCCCGCTCGTTCCAGACCCGCATCGACGTGACCCAGGGCACGAAGTCGGGATAGGCGCGCACGTCGGCGACCAGATCGGCAAGCTGTTCGGGCGCATAGGGAAGGATGCGCGTAACGCGGTGGACGGCCATTCGAACCTTAGCGGCGCAGCTGCGCCTCGCGCGCGGCCTTCAGCCGGGCGAAGTCGTCGCCGGCGTGGTGCGACGAGCGCGTCAGCGGCGACGAGGACACCATCAGGAAGCCCTTGGCCCGGGCGATCGCCTCATAGGCCTTGAACTCTTCCGGCGTGACGAACCGGTCGATGGCGGCGTGTTTGCGCGTCGGCTGCAGGTACTGGCCGATGGTGATGAAGTCGACGCCGGCGGACCGCATGTCGTCCATCACCTGCATGACCTCTTCCTTGGTCTCGCCCAGGCCGACCATGATCCCGGACTTGGTGAACTGTTCCGGGTCGCGTTCCTTGACCATCTGCAACAGGCGCAGGGAATGGAAGTAGCGGGCGCCGGGCCGGATCTTCAGATACAGGCGCGGAACAGTCTCGAGGTTGTGGTTGAAGACGTCGGGCTTGGCGTCGATCATCACTGCGGCGGCGCCGTCCTTGCGCAGGAAGTCGGGCGTCAGGATCTCGATGGTCGTCTTCGGCGCCTGAAGGCGAATCTGGCGCACCACTTCGGCGAAATGGGCCGCGCCGCCGTCCGCCACGTCGTCGCGATCGACCGAGGTGATCACCACATGGTTCAGGGCCATCTGCGACACCGCAAGCCCGACCTTGCCCGGCTCCTCCGGGTCCAGCGGCTGGGGCAGGCCCGTCTTGACGTTGCAGAAGGCGCAGGCCCGCGTGCAGGTGTCGCCCATGATCATCAGGGTGGCCTGCTTCTGGCTCCAGCACTCGCCGATGTTCGGACAGGCCGCCTCTTCGCAGACCGTGTGCAGGCCCTTGGAGCGGACGATGTCCTTGGTGGCGTTGTATTCCCCCGAGCCCGGCGCCTTGACGCGCAGCCAGTCGGGCTTTTTCAGAACCACCGACTCCGGGCGGTTCTGTTTTTCGGGGTGGCGCAGCTCCGACGGCTTGCGCTGAAGGGTGTCGATCAGGGTGACCATGGCCGGTATTTCGGCCTTCCGCGCCCCGATGGCAAGCCACGGCCGGTTACAGATGATGGCGCGCTTGGGAACTCACGCCGCGTAACCTATCTTTTCAAGACACCGTCGCGTCATTAATGACGGACGCCCGACAACAGAGAGGGCCTCTCGCGCCCTCCGCAGGAGACGCGTTTGCGCCAGGCCCTGGATTCCTCGCTGTACGACACCACGCTGATCGACGCGCTGATCGACGCGCGCGCCCGGTTCGGGGACAAGGAAATTCTGGAGGACCAGGATCGCCACCCCCTCACCTACACCGGCTTGATCCGCGCCGCCTTCGTCCTGGGGCGCAAGATCGCGAACATGACCGATCCGGGCGACCGGGTCGCCATCCTGCTGCCGTCGTCGATGGGCGTCGTCGTCACCTTCTTCGGCCTGCACGCCCACGGCCGCGTACCGGTCATGCTGAACTTCACCGCGGGCGAGACAAATCTGAAGGCGGCCATCAAGGCCTCGGGCGTCAAGAAGGTCCTGACCGCCAAACGCTTCATCGATCAGGCCAAGCTGGACGACCTGATCGTCGAGCTGAAGACGGTGGCCGAGGTCGTCTGGCTGGATGACGTACGCAAGACCATCGGCCTGGCCGACAAGCTGTACGGCCTCAGCGCCGGCGTTGCGCCCAAGCGGTTCCGCGTCAAGACCGACCCGGACGCGCCCGGCGTGGTCCTGTTCACCTCGGGCAGTTTCGGAACGCCCAAGGGCGTGGTGCTGAGCCAGAGGAACCTGGTCGCCAACGCCCGTCAGGTCGCGGCCCATATCGACCTGCTGCCGGAATGGGTGATGTTCAATCCCCTGCCCACCTTCCACTGTTTTGGGCTGACCGGCGGGGTCATCCTGCCGCTGCTTCAAGGCTTGAAGGCCTTCCAGTATCCGTCGCCGCTGCACGCCAAACAGATCACCGACCTGCTGCCCCAGGTGAAGGCCTCGATCCTGTTCGCGACCGACACCTTCCTGAACCAGTATGGTCGCGTCGCCGAGGCGGACGACTTCGCCACCCTGAAGTTTGTGGTCGCCGGCGCCGAAAAGGTGCGCCAGGAAACCCGCAACCTGTTCAACTCAAAATTCGGCGGCGTCGAACTGCTGGAGGGCTATGGCGCGACCGAAGCCTCGCCGGTCGTCGCCGTCAATCACCCGGATCGCAACGCCCCCGGCACGGTGGGCCAGATTCTGCCCGGCATCGACTGGAAGCTGGAGCCGGTGGAGGGCATCGCGGACGGCGGCCGCCTGTATCTGCGCGGCCCCAATGTGATGAGCGGCTACGTCACCTCGGCCGAGCCCCTGGAATGGTCCCCGGTCGAGGACGGCTGGCTGGACACCGGCGACATCGTCGATGTGGACGCCGAGGGCTATGTCACCATCAAGGGGCGCGCCAAACGCTTCGCCAAGATCGGCGGCGAAATGGTGTCGCTGACGGCGGTCGAAGGCATCGCCGGCGCGGTCTGGCCCGACCAGCGCCACGCCGTCGTCTCCATTCCCGACACCCGCAAGGGCGAAAAACTGGTCCTGGTCACTGACCACGCCGCGGCCGAGGTCGCGCCCCTGGCCGAATGGGCCCGCTCGAACGGGGCCCCCGAGCTGATCGTGCCCAAGAAGATCGTCAAGGTCGCCGAGGTTCCAGTCCTGGGCAGCGGCAAGACGGACTATGTCGCGATCCAGAAAATGGTCGAGGCGGAAAAGGCGGCCTGACCGCCCTACCCGATCCGCACCCCCGTCATTGAAATCGACCCGCCGTCGATGCTGTCGTTGAAGAAGGACACCGGCTCGCCCGCCGCCTGCTGGGCGGCGATATAGAGCACCGGCAGGTAGTGTTCGTCAGTCGGCACGCTCAGCTGGGCGTCCTCAGCCAGGCCGACCCAGTCGATCAGGGCTTCGTGGTCGCCGACCACAAAGGCCTGTTTGACAGCCTCATTGAACCCTGTCGCCCAGCTATAGGGCTCGGCCCCCGTCTCGCGTTTCCAGGTCCTCAGATTGTGGACGAAGTCGCCTGAGCCGGCGATAACGATTCCCTCGTCCCGCAGCGACCGCAGGGTCTTGGCCAGTTCATAATGCTGGCGCGCCGTCAGTTCGCGATTCAAAGACAGCTGCACCACCGGCACGTCGGCGTCCGGCCACACATGGCACAGCACCGACCAGGTCCCGTGATCCAGGCCCCATTGTTGCGTCTGGACCGCCCCCGTCAGCTCCGCCACCCGAGCCGCCAGTTCGGGCGAGCCCGGGGCGGGATACTGAAACGCGTGAAGCTCAGGCGGAAAATTCCCGAAATCATGGATGGTTTCGGGCCGTTCCTGCGCCGTAACGCCCAGCCCGCGCGTCTCCCAATGGGCGGAGATCATCACCACCCCCTTGGGCTTGCCGATGTCTTCACCCAACCCGCGCCAAGCGGCCCCGAAGGGACCGCCAAGCGCGTTCATGGGCGAGCCGTGGCCAAAGAAAACGGCGGGCTGGCGCATCGGATCAGCCGAACTGCTTCTTGGCGATCTCGGCGATGTGCTTGCCCTGGAAGCGGGCGCCGTCCAGGTCGATCTGGCTGGGCATGCGCGAGCCGTCGCCCTTGGTCAGGGTGGTGGCGCCATAGGGGCTGCCGCCGACGATCTCGTCCATATTCATCTGGCCCTGGAAGGCATAGGGCAGGCCGACCACGATCAGGCCGTGATGCATCAGGGTCTGAACCAGGCCCATCAGGGTGGTTTCCTGGCCGCCGTGCTGGGTCGCGGTCGAGGTGAAGGCGCCGCCGACCTTGCCCACCAGGGCGCCGTTGAACCACAGGCCGCCGGTCTGATCGAGGAAGTTGCGCATCTGCGAGGCGACGGTGCCGAAGCGGGTGCCGGCGCCGATGATGATCGCGTCATAGTTCGCCAGATCCTCGACCTTGGCGATGGGGGCCGCCTGATCCAGCTTGTAGCCCGACGCCTTGGCCAGTTCGTCCGGCACCAGTTCGGGCACGCGCTTGATGTCGACGACGGCGCCTTCGACTTCGCGCGCGCCTTCGGCGACGGCTTCGGCCATGGCTTCGATATGACCGTAGGTGGAGTGATAGAGGACGAGAATCTTGGGCATGGGGAGGCTCCATTGAATGACAGGCCGTCATTCGCAACAACGACCGTTGCTAACTTGGCGTGTCCATCCTGCCCTTGCAAGCCCTCGGGCGGGTTTCACCGCACGAAGGGACAAACCGCATCATAGAATGCGCGGGTCCCGGGCGTTTCGCCGCCGCGCAGGCCGTGAAAACGATGCTCCATCACCATGGCCTGCTGCTCGATATTCAGCGAATCCCAGCGGCAGTCCGGATCGGCTGAATAGGCGTAGGCGGCGGCGCTGTCGCCCGCCTTCAGCTTGGCGAACAGCAGATTCACCCCCTGCTGCGCCTGCCAGACATGGGTCAGTTCGTGCACCAGCACGCCTTGAATCTGCTGCGACGCCTGGCCGAAGTCCGTCTGAAACGCCCGTCTGGGCCAGACGATCCAGTCGCGCCCGAACCAGCGGCCGGCGACGAAGGCGCGCCCGAAGGGCCAGGCGATCAACCGGATTCGATCCAGACGAAGCGCCGAACCGAACGCCTCACGCGCCAGGCTGGCCTCCCCTTCGGTCAAGGCGCGAATGATGGATCCCACGGTCGCACATACTCCCAATGCCAGGGCTCATAGACATAGGGTACGAACCCGAACCGCCCGGCGTTGGCGACCAGCCAGCGATAGGTCGCCGACCGCGCCATATGTTCGCGGCTGGCGGCCGCGGTCGAATCGACCCCACGCCCCGGCGCCTGACCGACATAGAGATCGACCGCCGTCCCCGTCCGATGCGGCGAACAGACGGCGCGGCGCAGGCCGTCGCAATTGCCCTGCTGGGCGCAGCGCGCGGCGTCCGCCTCTGGATCGCGGAAGCCGGAAAAAATTTGCAGCAGTTCGGGATCGGCCGCGACCTCGGGAACCTCGGCGCGGGCGGCGGCGACCATCCGGCGATAGGCGTCCAGAACGTCGCGTCGCAACAGGCGCGTCAGCCGGTCAGCGTGTTCCTCGGATTCGACCAGATAGCCCAATTGGTTGATCGGCGGCGGGTCGGGGCATTCCTGGCGGGTGCGGGCCATGACGAACGGTCGACGCTCCTGCCACAGCCCCCGCAGGACCTGAAAGGTCGACGCATCGAACAGGCCGGTCGGCGCTAGGCCATGGGTCTGCTGGAAGCCCGCTAGTTGCGAGGCGAAGATCGGCGTGCCCGGACCGCAAGTCGTGTGCAGTTCGCGCTGGATCAGGGGAACATAGGTCCGCCACCCCCATTCGGTCGCCCCGAACGGGGTCCATTCCATCGCGTAAGCCGAGGCGGCGTTGACCAGGGCCTGTCCGCCCCAGACGTCGGCATTGGTGTGACAGGGTCCAGCCGCACGCGCGCCGCCGGCCGCAGCCAGGACGAAACAGACCGACAGAAAGGCAATAAGGTTTCGCCACATGCCGAACAGCAAGCCCCAAGCCGGTCGCTGGAGCAAGCACAGAGAGACCGCAGCGCCCAAATCCGACTCCGCGTCCGTCCGTAAAGCTGCGATGGTGAACCGGCCCGACTCATCCGGGCTGTTCCGGACCCGCTGCATGACCGTCGCCGCCGCGCCCCGTCGCTCCAACGCCGTGCTCGCCGCCTTCTCCGGCCCCTGCCTGCCGCTGGCGGCCTTCGGCGTCGCCCTGCCCGTCACTCTGCCGGAATTCTACGCCACCTACGTCGGGCTCGAGCTGGGCGTGGTCGCGGCCGTCTTCATGGCCGTGCGTCTGATCGACATCGTCTTCGACCCCTTCATCGGCTGGGGCATGGACAAGACCAGGACCCGGTTTGGCCGCTACCGCCCCTGGATGGCGATCTCGACGCCGATGCTGATGCTAGCCGCCTTCATGATGTTCGTCGTGGTCCAGCCCGGCGCGCCGCCTCTCTATCTGTTCGGCTGGCTGCTGTTCCTCTACCTCGGCTTCTCCATCGGCACCCTGGGCCAACTGGGCTGGGCCGCCGTCCTCGCGCCCCAGTATGATCAGCGCAGCCGCGTCTACGGCTGGTGGCAGGTGTTCAACATCATCGGCGTCGTGCTGATCCTCGTCTTGCCGACCATCGTGGTGAAGACGGGCATCGGCGACTACGCCGACGGCGTGCGGATCATGGGCTGGGCCATCGTCATCGCCCTGCCCGTCACCATCGGCCTGGCCATGTTCGTGGTGCCCGAACCAGTGACCAAGGGGGACCAGCCGCATGGAAGCCTCGGCGCCTATCTGTCCCTGCTGGGCCAGAAGACGGTGCGGAAACTTCTCATCTCGGACCTGCTGCTCGGCGTGGCGCCCGGCATCACCGGTTCGCTGCTGTTCTTCTTCTTCGGCCAGGTCCGGGGCTATGATCACACCCAGGCCGGTCTGTTCATGCTGGTCTATTTCATCGCCGGCCTGTGCGGCGCGCCCTTCTGGGCCTGGTTCGCCACCCGTGTCGGCAAGGACCGAGGCCTGGCCGTGGCCAGCCTCGTCTCGGCTGTCCTCTATGTCGGCGCCACGCTCGTCCCCGGCGGCAACTTCGCCCTGACGGCCGTGGTCATGTTCATAGCGGGCCTGCCCTATGCCGCCGGCCTGTTCCTGACCCGCGCCATGATGGCCGACGCCGGCGACGAGGAGCGGTTCAAGACGGGCGTCGATCGCACCGGCCTGATGCTGTCCATCCTGTCGGCGACGACCAAGATCGGCCACGTCGCCGCTCTGATCCCCTATTTCATCCTTCAGGAGGTCGGCTTCCGCGCCCTTCCGGGCCCAGCGGGCAACAGCGAGACCGCGCTGCTGACGCTGCAGATCCTGTTCATCGCCGTGCCCGGCGTACTGCTCGTCCTGGCCGGCTGGGTGCTGAAGGACTATCCGCTGACCCAGGCCCGCCACAACGCCATCCGTGAGAAGCTTGATGCGCGCGATGCCGAACCGACGGCGGTGCGCCTGTGAGACCGATAGACCGCCTGCTCGGCGTCATGGAACGGCTGCGCGACCCGGACGGCGGCTGCCCCTGGGACGTGGAGCAGACCTTCGCCACCATCGCCCCCTATACGATCGAAGAGGCCTATGAGGTCGCCGACGCCATCGAGCGCAACGACCTGAACGAGCTGAAGGGCGAACTCGGCGATCTGCTGTTCCAGGTCATCTTCCATGCCCGCATGGCCGAGGAACAGGGCTTGTTCGCCTTCGACGACGTAGTCACGGCCATCGCCGACAAGCTGGAACGCCGCCACCCCCACGTCTTCGGCGACGAAGCCCAGCGCACCTCGAAAGAACAGACCGTCGCCTGGGAAACCATCAAGGCCGCCGAGCGCAAGGACCGCAAGAAGCCCGGCGCCCTCGACGACGTCCCCGTCGGCCTGCCCGCCCTGACCCGCGCCGCCAAACTGACCAAGCGCGCCGGCCGCGTCGGCTTCGACTGGCCCTCGACCGACGAGGTGTTCGACAAACTGGCCGAAGAGGTGGCGGAACTGCGCGTCGAGATCGCGGCCGGCGACATGGCCAAGGCGCGCGAGGAGATGGGCGACCTGCTGTTCGTCGTGGCCAACCTGGCCCGCAAGCTGGACGTCGAGCCCGAGGACGCCCTGCGCGCCACCAACGCCAAGTTCGTGCGTCGCTTCGGCTTCATCGAGGCGGAACTGGCCAAGGACGGCCGCACGCCCGACCAATCGACGCTGGAGGAGATGGACCGCCTCTGGGACGCCGCAAAGGTCGCCGAGAAGGCCGGCTCCCCATCCTGAGCCCGCGCATGCCCTACGACCTGATCATCTTCGACTATGACGGCGTCGTCGCCGACAGCGAGGTGCTGAACAGCACCGTCATGGCCGAGCAATTGACCGCCATCGGCCTGCCGACCAGCCTGGACGACGTCTTGGCCGCCTATACGGGCAAGCGCTGGCGCGACAACCGGCCGGCGGTCGAAGCCGCCTTGGGCCGGCTCTGCCCCGAGGACTTCCACACCACCTGGTTCGCCACCTGCCGCGCCCGCGCGCCGATCCATCTGAAGCCCGTCCCCGGCATGATCGACTTCGTCGCCACCCGGTCCGAGGCCCGCTGCATCGCCTCGTCCAGCGGCCCTGACTGGATCGGCGTCGGCCTGGACCTGTTCGGCCTGACCGATCATTTCGACGGCGCCGTCTTCACCGGCCTGGTGGTCGAGCGCGGCAAGCCGCACCCCGACATCTTCCTGCACGCCGCCGAAAACATGGGCGTCGATCCGGCCCGCGTTCTGGTGATCGAAGACAGCGAGGCGGGCGTCACCGCCGGGATCGCGGCCGGAATGACGGTGGTCGGCCTGACCGCCGGCGGCCATATCCGCGACGGCCACGCCGAACGCCTGGTCGCCCGCGGCGCCCACCACATCGCCGACAGCTACGCGGCGGTCGCGGCGTTCATGGATCGCTGACCGCTAAAGATACCGCAATTCCTGAAGATCCACTTCACGGATCATCTTGCGCGCGGCGACCTCGTCCAGTTGACGCGCCCGCGCCAACCGCCCCAGTTCTTCTCGCTCGGCCGCCAGACCGGCCAGCCACAGTCGGCGTTCCACCGCGTCGATCTTGCGCGCCACGACCGCGTCGTCCTCGTCGGTGCGGGTATGGGTCTCGATGCGGCGGCGATAGACTTCCATGATCCGGCTGGCGACATCGGAATAGAGATCGGGATTGGTCTTGCCCTCGGCCATGGCGTGGGAGGCGTCCTCGACGGCGCGCAGGGCGGCCGAGGCGGCGGCGACACGCCCGCGGTCCTCCTCCCGTTCCTGCGAGGGTTCCGGTGGCAGTTCGACCCCCTTCATCAGGCGCGGCAGGGCGAAGGTCGCCACCAGCAGCGAGACGATGATCACTCCCGCCGCCAGGAAGATGGCCAGGTTGCGCGACGGCATCGGCGATCCGTCGCCCAGGACGAACGGCAGGGTCAATATGCCCGCCAGGGTGATGGCCCCGCGCACGCCCGCCAGCGACATCACCAGGGTCAGGCGCAACCCGACCTTGGCGGGCGGGCCGCGATGGCGCCGTCGGAACAGGGTCAGCTTCAGCGAGGTCCAGACCCAGACAAACCGCATGACCGCCAGGGCGGCGACGATGGCGAACACATAGACGGCCAGCCACCAGACTTCCGGCCGGCTGGTGCCCCGCACCACCTCGGCCGCCCGCGCCAGGATCGACGGCATCTGTTCGCCCAGGATGACGAAGATGATGCCGTTGGCGACGAACTGGACCGTGTCCCACACTACGCCGCGCCGAATTCGGGTCATGGCCAGGGACTGGCCTCCGATCCCGCCGCCCCGCTCGGTGAAGCTCATGGTCACGCCCGCCGCCACCGCCGCCAGGATGCCGGAGGCGTGCAGTTCTTCAGCGACCAGATAGGCGGCGAAGGGGATCAACAGGCTGACCAAAATCTGCGCCCCGACGTCCTCGCCCCAGCGGCGACTGACGAAACCCTTGGCGTAACTGATGGCCATGGTGACCAGAACGCCTGTCACCACGCCGACCAGGGCCAGCCAGGCGAAGGATCCGATGGCGCTGCCGATCGAGAAGGCGCCGGTCGTGGCCGCAACCACCGCGATCCGCATGCAGGTCAGGCCGGTGGCGTCGTTCAACAGCGACTCGCCCTCCAGGATGTGCATCAGCCGTTTGGGAATCGGCGCCCGGGCGGCGATGGCCTGAACCGCGATGGGGTCGGTCGGCGACAGGATGGCGGCCAGGGCGAAAGCCACCGCCAGCGGCATCTCCGGGATCATCCACCAGATCAGGAAGCCCAGACCGATGACGGTGAACAGGACCAGGCCCAGGGCCAGCTCCAGGATCACCGCCCGGTCGCGGAACAGCGCCTCTTTGGGGATGCGCCAGCCGTCCAGAAACAGCAGGGGCGGCAGGAACAGGAGGAAGAAGATGTCCGGCTCCAGATCCACCGTCGTGCCTGTCGCCAGCACGATGGCGGCCCCCAGGCCGATCTGCACCAAGGGCAAGGCGATGCGCGTGATCCGCGCGACCGAGCCCGACACCACGACGGCCAGAAGCAGCAGCAGGACGGTCTCGATCAGATGCATAGGTCAGTCAGCCAGGTCGGGATACAGACGCTCGAATCGCCCCAAGGCTGCAGGGTGAAGCCTGACCGTGACGTGAGTGCGGCCGGCGTCATCCGTGTCGCGGAAGACCACCCGGCCGTGTTCATACAGCCAGGCCAGGGCCTCGCCCTGGTCGGGCTCCAGCGTCAGCCGGGTCTCGGGATCGTCGTCGATCAGGCCGGCGATGGTCTGGCGCAGGGGTTCGATTCCCTCGCCCGTCCAGGCCGAGACGGCGACCGCCTCGCCCGTTTTCGCCAGACGTTCGGCCTGACCCAGCACGGCCTCACGCGCCTCATCGTCCAGCAGGTCGATCTTGTTCCAGACCTCGAGCACGCGTCGGGTCTTGCCCTCGGGGGTCTCGATCTGTTTCAGCACCGTCTCGACGTCCTTGGCCTGGGCGTCGCTGTCGGCCGAGGCGATGTCGCGGACGTGCAGGATCAGGTCGGCCTCGCCCACCTCTTCCAGGGTGGCGCGGAAGCTCTCGACCAGTTCGTGCGGCAGGTCGGAGATGAAGCCGACGGTGTCCGCCACGATGGCCGGCCGGCCCTGCGGCAGGCGGATGGTTCGCTGGGTCGTGTCCAGGGTGGCGAACAACAGGTCCTTGGCGAAGACCTCGGATCCCGTCAGCCGGTTGAACAGGGTCGACTTGCCGGCGTTGGTGTAGCCGACCAGGGCGATGGTCGGGAACGGGACCTTCTGGCGCTGTTTGCGGTGCAGACCGCGCGTGCGGCGCACCTCTTCCAGTTCGGCCTTCAGCCGCACGATCCGGTCAGCGATCAGACGCCGGTCCAGCTCGATCTGGGTTTCGCCGGGACCGCCGGTCGAGCCGGTGCCGCCGCGCTGTCGCTCCAGGTGGGTCCAGGTCCGCACCAGGCGCGACCGCTCATAGTCGAGCCGCGCCAGTTCGACCTGAAGCCGGCCTTCCTTGGTGCGCGCGCGGCGTCCGAAGATTTCCAGGATCAGGCCGGTGCGGTCGATGACCTTCACCTCCCACGCCTTTTCCAGATTGCGTTGCTGCACCGGGGTCAGGGCGTCATCGATGATGACCGCCTCCGCATCGGCCGCGCGAACCAGGGCGGCCAGTTCCTCGACCTTGCCGCTTCCGAACAGGGTGGCAGGCGTGGTCCCACGCAGTCGCACGATCTCTTCAGCGCGCACGTCAAGGTCCAACGCGCGGGCGAGGCCCACGGCTTCCTCAAGGCGCTCGCTTGCCAGCCGAGGGCTGTCTGAGCGTCGGTCGGGATGGATGACGACCGCCCGGATCAGCGGGACGGCGTGGTCGATCAGTTTGCTGGTCAATCAGTCTTCTTCGGCGTCGGGCTCGTACAGTTGCACGGGCGCGGACGGCATGATGGTGGAGATGGCGTGCTTGTACACCAGCTGGGACTGGCCATCGCGGCGCAGCAGCACACAGAAGTTGTCGAACCAGGTCACGATACCCTGCAGCTTGACCCCATTGACCAAGAAGATGGTCAGCGGCGTCTTGGTCTTGCGGACCGAGTTGAGGAAGGTGTCCTGAAGGTTCTGACGTTTGTCTTGCGACATGGCAGGTTTTTCCTGTTCTTTGTTGTTCGTCGCCGAGGGAGCGGCGTCGGGGCCGGATGGCGGCCGGAAGCGACCTTAAACGCCGCCTCCGTGCTCCGGCAACGCCCTAAATGGCGTCTCGGCGCGCCTGATCAAGATAGAGCTGACGCAGCTTCAGCGTAATCGGTCCCGGCCTGCCGTCGCCAATCTTCGTTCCGTCAATCGAGATCGCCGGAGTGACGAAGGCGCCGGCGGCGGTGAAGAAGGCTTCCCGCGCCCGCTTGGCCTCCTCGACGCTGAACGGACGCTCGTCCAGTTCGACCCCATGTTCCTTGATCAGCGCCATCAGGCTGGTGCGGGTGCAGCCTTTGAGGATGTTGGCCTGGGTGTCGCGGGTCCGCAGCTTGCCGTGCTCATCCACGATCCAGGCGTTGGTCGAGGAGCCCTCGGTCACCAGCCCCATATCGTCCACCAGCCAGGCCTCATAGGCGCCGGCCTCGCGCGCGGCCTGTTTGGCCAGGATGTTGGGCAAAAGCCCGACCGTCTTGATGTCGCACCGCCCCCAACGGATGTCAGGCTGGGTCAGGACGGCGACCCCTTTCTGCGCCTGCGCCTCTCCGCGCGCCGGCGAGATCGACTTGGCGGTGACGATGACGCTCGGCGGCGTGCCCGGCGTGGGGAATGGGTGATCGCGGCGCGCCGTGCCGCGCGTGACCTGTAGATAGACGATGCCGTTCCTCACCCGATTGCGACGGACGGTTTCGCGCAGCACCCGCGTCAGGGACGCGACCGACATCGGAATGTCGATGCGCAGTTCGTTCAGGCTGCGGTGCAGGCGCGTCATATGGCCGTCGAAGTCCGCCAGCCGTCCGTCGAACACCGACCAGACCTCATAGACCCCGTCCGCGAACTGGAAGCCGCGATCCTCGATATGGACCACGGCCTGGCCATGCGGGCTGTAGGTTCCGTTGACATAGGCGACGCGGGACATCAGGCCGGATCTTCCTCTTCTCCACCGCGGGCCGGCGAGACCCCCAGCGACTTCAACTTACGGTGCAGGGCCGAGCGTTCCATGCCGATGAAGGCGGCGGTGCGCGAGATATTGCCGCCGAACCGCATGATCTGGGCCGCCAGATACTCCCGCTCGAACACTTCCCGCGCCTCGCGCAGCGGCAGGGCGATGGTGCGTTCGGCCCCCAGGTTCGAGGAGCCTCCGTTCGACGTCGCCACCTCCTGCGGCAGCATGTCGGCGGTGATCGGTTCGTTCGGATCACCGGTCGCCAGGATCAGCAGCCGTTCGATGTTGTTGCGCAACTGGCGAATATTGCCCGGCCAGGGATGGACTTGCAGAACCGCCACGGCGTCATCGCCGATGATGCGGCGCGGCAGGCCTTGCGAGGCGCTGATCGTGTCGACGAAATATTCCACCAGTTCGGTGATGTCCTCGCGCCGTTCCGACAAGGCCGGCACCCGGATCGGCACCACGTTCAGACGGTGGAACAGATCCTCGCGGAACCGACCCTCGGCGATCTCGATCTTCAGGTCGCGTGAGGTCGAGGTCACGACCCGCACATCGACCTGCACGTCCTGTTCGCCGCCGACGCGACGGAACCGCTGATCGACCAGCACGCGCAGGATGCGGCTCTGGCTCTCACGCGGCATGTCGCTGATCTCATCCAGATACAGGGTGCCGTTATGGGCGCGTTCGAACACCCCGATCTTGCGCGGACGGCCGTCCTGGCCTTCCTCGCCGAACAGTTCGACGTCCAGCCGCTCCGGCGTCATCCCGGCGGCCGAAATGGCGACGAACTCGGCCCGGGCGCGCGGGCTGGCCTCGTGGATCTGACGCGCGACCAGCTCCTTGCCGGAACCGGCCGGGCCGGCGATCAGGACCCGGCTGTTGGCCTGGGCCACCTTGGCGATGGTGCCGCGCAGCGCCTGGGCCGCCTGGGACCGGCCGATCAGACCTGACGGGGTCATCGTCTGGGCCCGCAGACGGCGGTTCTCGCGCTTCAGCGTCGCCGCCTCGATGGCCCTTTCGACCACGACCACCAGTCGGTCAGACTTGAACGGCTTTTCGATGAAGTCATAGGCGCCGCGCTTCAGGGCCGTCACCGCCGTCTCGATATTGCCGTGCCCCGAGATCATTACCACAGGCAGGTCGGGGTCGATCTCCTTGACCACCTCCAGCAGCTCCAGCCCGTCCAGACCGCCGCCCTGCATCCAGATGTCGAGGATCGCCAGCGACGGCTTCCTCGCGCGGATAGCAGCCAGGGCCTCGTCGGAGTTGGCGGCTACGCGCACGGCGTGCCCCTCGTCCTCGAGCAGGCCCGAAACCAGATCGCGGATGTCCGCCTCGTCATCGACGACCAGAATGTCGGAACCGGTAGGTCGCATCTTGCCTCGCTTATTCGGCGACGACGGTCTGGAGCTTGCGCTCCGTCACGTCGCCGGTCTTGCCGTGGGGTTTCAAGGGAAAAATCAGGCACACCCGCGCGCCGCGCAGGGTCTCGGCGTCGGCCAGCTTCAGCTCGCCGCCGTGGTCCTCGCAAATGCGTTTGACGATGGCCAAGCCCAGGCCCGTGCCCTTCTCGCGCGTGGTGACATAGGGTTCGGTCAGACGGTCGCGGTCCTTGGCCGGCAGGCCGACCCCGTCGTCCTCGACCACGAAGGTCGCCGTGCCGTTTTCAACGACCAGGGAGGCGATTATGCCCTCGGCCTCTGACGCCGCGTCTTCCCCGGCCGCCAGACGGCGAGCGGCGACGGACTCGCCTGCGTTCTTCAGAATATTGATCAGGGCCTGGCCCACCATGCGGGCGTCGCAACGCAGCGTGGCCTTGGGCAGGGGCTCGTCCATATCCACGACGATGTCAGCGGCGGCGACCCGCTGGGCAAACACGGCCTCGCGCAGCATCTCCGCCGGATTGGCCGAGCCGAAGCGCGGCGCCGGCATACGGGCGAAAGACGAGAACTCGTCCACCATCCGGCCAATATCGCCGACCTGACGGATGATGGTGTCGGTGCAGCGGTCGAAGATCTCGACCTCGTCCACCTTGTCGCGATATTTCCGTTTCAGCCGTTCGGCCGAGAGCTGGATCGGCGTCAGCGGGTTCTTGATCTCGTGGGCGATACGACGGGCCACGTCGCGCCAGGCGGCGTTGCGTTGAGCGGTGACCAGCCGGGTGATGTCGTCGAAGGTCAGGACCATCTCGCCGCCCTGCCCGCCCTCGATCCGGACCCGCAGTCTCTGGGTCTCGCCGCCGCGGCTGACATCGATGTCTTCTTCGATATGGGCCTCGACCCGGCCGACCAGGTCGCTCAGCTCGGGCGAAAGCGCTGCCAGTTCGTGGCCCAGAACCTCGTCTTCTTCGATGTGCAGCAGTTGCAGAGCGCTGTCGTTGATCGCCGAAACCCGCCCACGCCGGTCCAGGCCGATAACCCCGGCGCTGACGCCCGACAGCACGGTCTCGATGAACCGGCTGCGGTTCTGGGCGTCGTCGCTGGCCGCCTTCAACGCGGTCTGTTGCGCCTGAAGATCACCGGTCATGCGATTGAAGGCGTCGGAAAGCAAAGCGATTTCGGCCGGGGCGCCCTGGCTGTCCACACGGGCGCTGAAATCGCCGCCCGCCACCTGGTCCGCCGCCTGCACGAGACGCCCGATCGGGGCGGAGATGCTGCTGGCCGCCGACATGCCCAGCCATACGGCGCCGACCAGAACCAGCAGCGCCGTCTCCAGATAGCTGAGGATGAAGGCCGACTGGATCCGCGACCGGCTTTCCTGGGCCTCGCGATAGGCTTCGATCGACTGGATGGAGGCGTTCATCCGCGCGACCAGCCCATCTTGCAGGGGCCGCACCAGATAGAGATAGGCGTCGCCATAGGCCGGCAGGGCGATGATGGATCGAACCGTGTCGGGGTTCTGCGTCACGTCGGTCGGCGGTTCTCCACCTTGGGCCGCGTCCTCCAGATAGGTCCGGGGGGGCGCCAGATAAGGCGGCGCGTCGGGCCGTTCCGCGCGCGCCAGAACCTGGCCGTCGCCATTCAGGATGTAGATGGCGGGATAGCCGAAAATCTCCCCGACCTGGGCGAGGGCGTCATTGAACTGGATCCGGTCGTCGAACAGGCCGCGTGCGCTATCCAGCTGATCGGAGATCGTCACCAGATCCGCGTCCACCGTCGTGGCGACATCCCGGATATAGGCGCGCCCGACCACAGCGCCGTTCTCGACCGAAGCCTGGACATTCTGGCTGAACCACTGGTCGACGCCCCGCGTCACCAGCAGGCCGAACACCAGGGCGATCAACACCGCCGGAACGACGGCCACCATGGAGAACAGGGCGACGAACCTCAGGTGCAGCCGCGACCCCGCGTCACCCGTGCTGCGCGCCAGGGCCAGGACCCGTCGCCCGACGATAAAGGCCAGACCCGATATCAGCGCCAGATTGGCCAGCAGGACGAACAGCACCGCCTGGCTGGTCGATCCCCGCGCCGTGCCGGATGTCGCACCGGGCGCCGCCGCCACCAGCCAAACCGCCGCGGCGGTTATGACGACCGCGATGAAATAGGCGAACCCGAACCCCGCCCGGGCGCGTTCCGCGTCGAAACGCCCCCAGAACGACTCATCCACCGACACGGTGTCGGTTGAAGAGGCCGCAGGTGAAGGCGTATCCGTCATGCCACAGCAGTGTCCACTAACTGTGGCTCATCTTCAACATCCGACTTGTTCATCTTCGGCAAAATTTCGCGCCAAAGATCCGCCATCGCCGCCTCGACGGCCAGAGGCTCATCCAGACGGCAAATTATTGCCTTTGCCTCGCGGCGGTGTTGCGGATCAGCCGGCCAGGGCGCCTGCTCAATGTACCAGCCCAGGTGTTTGCGGAACATACGCAGCCCCAGCGGGAGTCCGTAGAATTCCACCGATGCCCGCAAATGCTCGACGACAATCCCAAGTCGCGCCTCTGGCCCCGGCTCATCCAGCGAAACCCCGTCGATCAGCGCCCGCTCCAGGTGGGCCGCCAGCCATGGCCGTCCATAGACGCCCCGCCCCAGCATCAGGCCGTCGGCGCCCGATTGGGCCAGGGCCTGGCGGGCCGCTTCCGCCGTGGTGATGTCGCCGTTGACGATGACCGGTATGCCGACCGCCGCCTTGACCTCGCCCACCGCCGCCCAGTCGGCCACGCCGGTATAGAACTGCTTGCGCGTGCGGCCGTGGACCGTCACCGCCCTGACCCCGATCTCTTCAGCCCGCTTCGCCAGTTCGGCCGCGTTGCGGCTGTCGTCGTCCCAGCCCAGCCGCATCTTCACCGTCACCGGCCGGCTGGTCGCCTGGACCGCCGCCTCCATGATGCGACAGGCCAAATCCGGGGTCCGCATCAGGGCCGAGCCGGCGGCGGAGCCTGTGACCTCCTTGGCCGGACAGCCGAAGTTCAGATCGACGATGTCCGCGCCCGCCTTTTCCGCCATCCGCGCGCCCTCGGCCATCTGGCCCGGATCGCGCCCGACCAACTGGATCACCGTCAGCGGCAGGCCGGCGCCCACCGCCGCGCGTCGCACCACGTCGGGGCGTTCGCGCGCCAGCTCCTTGGCCGCCACCATCTCGGTCGCCACATAGGCCGCGCCCAGCCGCGAGGCGAGCACGCGGAACGGCAGGTCGGTCACGCCCGTCATGGGCGCCATCAGCACCTGGCCGGGCACGGTCACGTCGCCGATCTGTAAAGTCTTGGCCATTCGCGCCTTTCGCAGCATCCAACACCCCCTCGTCAAGCCTGACGGCGGCGGATTGATGTTTCGTCGCGCGACGGCGCGCTCTAGAAGGCCGGCATGAGTTTCTCGGGCATCATCGTCGCGGCCGGATCCGGTTCGCGCGCCGGCGGCGACAAACAGTGGCGCGCCCTGGGCGGCAAGCCCGTGCTGCGCTGGTCGGCTGAGGCGCTGCTGAACGCCGGCGCCGACGAGCTGGTGGTCGTGGTGGCTGCCGGCGCCGAAGACCGCGCGGCCGAAACCCTTGCCGGCCTGTCGAACTGGCGGACCGTGGCGGGCGGCGCCGTCCGAGCCGAGTCGGTCAGCGCGGGTCTTGCGGCCCTCACCAGCGGCCCCGACGGGCCGGTGTTGATCCATGACGCCGCCCGCCCTCTGCTGGACCGCGCCGTCATCGACCGGCTGATCGCGGCCCTGGACCATGCCGACGGCGCCCTGCCCGCCCTGCCCGTGGCCGACAGCCTGCGGCGCGGCGCAGACGGTCTGATGGCGGGCGTGGTCGAACGCGACGGCCTGTGGCGGGCCCAGACGCCTCAGGCCTTCCGGCGCGATACGATAGAGGCCGCTTACGCCGCCTGGACCGGAACCGAGGCACCGACCGACGAAGCCGCGGTCGTCCAACGCCACGGCGGCCGCGTCGCCCTGGTCGAGGGCGATCCCCGCCTGATGAAACTGACCTATCCCGAGGATTTCGCCATGGCCGAGGCCCTGTTGTCGCAACAGACCCGCTACCAGACCCGGATCGGCTCCGGCTATGACGTCCACCGCTGGGGTCCGGGCGGTTCGGTCTGGCTCTGCGGGATCGAGGTGCCGCATGACCAGACACTGATCGGCCATTCCGACGCGGACGCCGGTCTGCACGCCCTGACCGACGCGCTTCTCGGCGCCATCGCCGAGGGCGACATCGGCGATCACTTCCCGCCGACCGATCCGAAGTGGAAGGGCGCGTCTTCCGACCTCTTCCTGCTGCACGCCGCCCAGCTTGTCGCCGCGCGCGGCGGTCGGATCGTCAATGTTGACGTCACCCTGATCTGCGAACGCCCCAAGGTGAAGCCGCACCGCCAGGCCATGCGCGAACGGATCGCCGGCCTTTTGGCGCTCCCGCTGGACGCCGTCAGCGTCAAGGCCACCACGACCGAGGGTCTGGGCTTCACCGGCCGGGGGGAAGGCCTGGCCGCCCAGGCGGTTGCGACGGTCGAGACGCCCGTTTCCGCCTGAACTACCGGACCGCGTACTGCATCTGGCGGACCAGGGCTCCGAACAGATTGACATAGTCGTCGGTCCACGGCCGCACCCCGGTCGCCTCCAGAGTGCGCCAGCGCGGATCCTGGCGATAGGGCGCCAGGGCCGCCTCGCTCTTGCCGACGATCAGCGCCTCGGTCGAGGATTCAGACATGGAGGCGGCGTCCCGCCGTTCGATATAGATCTGATGCAGGGCCGGCGCCTTCAGGGCCGCCGCCGCCGCCTCGGCCGGCAGGGTGATCTCCAGGTTCCGGTTCGACAGGTGCAACACCACCACCCCCTCGGGCTTCAGCAGGCGCAGGTAGCCGGCGATGGCCTCGACCGTCAGCAAATGGGTCGGCACCGCATCCGACGAAAAGGCGTCGATGATCAGCAGGTCATAACTGCTCGGCGCTTCCCGTCCCATCGTCAGCCGCGCATCCCCCAGAACCGTCCGGACCGGTCCCTCGGCGCAGCCGTTGATGAAACTGAACCAGCGCGGGTCGCGCGACAGGCGGTCCACCATCGGATCGATCTCGAAGAAGCTCATTCGGTCCTGGACCCGCTTGTAGGCGGCCATGGCCCCGGATCCCTGCCCCACCACGCCGATGACGGCCCCATCCGGCCGTCCGGCTTGGGTCATCAGGGCCGCCTGACCCAGTGGGGTGGAGGTGGCGTAATAGAGGGTCGGCATGCAGCGATACCGCGCCGCCTGCGCCTGGGCGCCGTGCAGGGTGGTGCCGTGCATCAGCACATGGACCGGTCCATCGAGGCCTTCGATCGGCGTGCTGGCCACCCGCATCACCCCGAAGAAGCTCCGCTCGGTCAGCACCCAGTCATAACCGCGCGCCACATGATAGCCGGACCAGACCATGGCCCCGATGACCACGGTGAACATCATCGCCCGATCCCTCAAAAGGAAGGCGAACAGGGCCGCCACGCCCAGCACCGCCTGGGCGATCCGCACCAGCTCATGGTCCGGCAGGACAGCGCGGATGTCAGGCGCATAACGGACCAGGGCCAGGCCCAGCGGCCCCGCCACGGCGATCAGCACGCCGACGACGCAACAGATGATCTCCCACGATCGCATCTCGCGCCGCCCCCAGGGCCGCAACAGGCCTACGGCCACCAGGATCAGTGGATATTCCCACACCATGTCGAACACGACGGGCGCGATCAGGGCGTTGAACACCCCGCCCAGCACGCCCCCCAGCGACAGCAGCAGATAGAATTCCGTCAGCCGGCCCGGCGCGGGACGACGCTCAGCCATCCGTTGGTGGCACATCAGGGCCGTGAAGAAGAAGGCCGTAAGATTGACCCCGAAGACGAACAGCCACTCCGTCGTCCGGAACGCCGCCAGGGCGGCGCAGGCCGCCAGGGTCCCCGCCTGGATCGCCAGGGTCAGATGCAACGGGATGATCGGCCGCGCCTGGAAGGCGATGACGAAGGTCAGCAGATAGAGCGCCAGCGGAATGACCCACAGGAAGGGCGCAGAGGCCACGTCGGTCGACAGGTGCGCCGTCACTCCCAGCATCAGGCTGGACGGCGCCGCCGCCAGCAGGATCAGCAGCCCCTTCTCGCGCCAGGCGATGCGCGGTCCGGCCGCCAGCGGGGCGGGCTCGGCCGCAACAGTCTCCCGCCGACGCCAGACGACAAGGCCCAGCCCCACAACCATCAGCACGAACAGACCGTAGCCGAGACTCCACCCCCACCGCTGCGCCGACAGGCTGACCAGGGGCTCGATCAGGACCGGATAGGCCAGCAGGGCCAGAAAACTGCCCAGGTTCGAGGCGGCGTAGAGCACATAGGGATCGCTGCGCCCCGCCCGCCCGGCGCTGGCCCGCGCATACCAGGCCTGCAACAGCGGGGCGGTCGCCGACAGCACGGCGAACGGCGCCCCGAGCGACAGGGTCAGGGTCGCCAGCATCCACAGGGTCGGCGCCGAGGGATCAGGATCGCCCAGCAGGCCGCTGATCCGCAGCGGCAGGAACAAGGCCGCGATCAGCAGCAGACCCAGATGGACCGCCACCTGTCGCTGCATCGATCCGATTCGTTGCAGCAGATGGGCGTAGCCATAGCCGGCCAGCAGCGCCGTCTGAAAAAAGACCATGGCCGCATTCCACACCGACGGCGATCCCCCCAGGGTCGGCAGGATCAGCTTGGTCGCCATCGGCTGCACCACGAAGACCAGACAGGCAGAGGTGAAGACGGCGACGGCGACGGCGAACAGGATCGCGGTCGCGCGGGCGGGCCGGTCGAGGGGGAGAACAGGAGCCTCGGCGACATTGGTCATGGCTCTGGTTAGAGCGGGACTCGCGGCCTATGAAAAGATCATGTTCCCCGAAGACATTCAGCGCCTGGCGCAACAGATCGTCGCAACCGCATCCACGCGGGGGCTGATGCTGGCCACAGCCGAAAGCTGCACCGGCGGTCTGGTCGCCGCCGCCCTGACCGCCGTTCCCGGCACGTCCGCCGCCCTGGACCGGGGCTTCGTCACCTACAGCAACGACGCCAAACAGCAGATGCTGGGCGTGCCCGAGGCCACGCTGATCGCCCACGGCGCCGTGTCCGAACCGACCGCGCGGGCCATGGCCCAGGGCGCCGTCGCCCATTCGCGCGCCGCCGTCAGCGTGGCCGTCACCGGGATCGCCGGCCCCGGCGGCGGCTCGGACGACAAGCCGGTCGGACTGGTCCATTTCGCCGCTCAGGGACCCGGCGGCCTGATCCATCGCCAGGAACGATTCGGCGACATCGGCCGCGACGCGATCCGTCTGGCCAGCGTCCGGATCGCCCTGTCCCTGCTGGCCGACCGCCTGGCGTCGTGACCGACCTCCAAGAGGTTGAAGCCTCCGTCGTCGATGCGCGCGGCCACGTCTGCCCGACGCCCAGCCTTCGATTGATGAAGGCGATGGAGGGCGCTGCGCCGGGGCGTCGCTTCATCCTGCTGGCCACCGACCCGATGGCGCGGATCGACGTGCCCTTTCTGATGACCCAGAAGAACGGCCGCGTGATCGCCGCGGACGAGGTGGACGGCGTGATTCGCCTTACGGTCGAGGCGGGTTAGGAGCGCGACCGGCGACTGGCCCGCCGCTCCGACAGATCGACCACATCGGCGGGAACCGTCGGGGTTTGAGCCTTGGCGGCTGCATCGGCCTTGGCCGCAATCTCCATCTCGGTGGCGAAGGCGCCGCCGTAGAAGATGGCGTTGACGTTCCACGACAGCCAGATCAGCAGCACCACCACCGCGCCCACAGACCCGTAGGTCGCTCCCAGGGGCGCGATCTGCTCCACATAGATGGCGCAAAGCCAGGACGAGATCACCGACATCAGGGTGGCCACCAGCCCGCCGGTGATCGCCGGCAGCCAGGCGACGGGCGACCTGTGGCTCATGGCGTAGCGGTACAAAAGGGTCAGGCCGACCGCGAGGCCAAGCGCCGGCAGGAAGGCGTCCAGCGGCAGCAAACCGCCATCGAACTGGTCCGTCATCGGCGACGCCGTATGGGCCAGGATTCGGGCCGTCACCACAGCGCCTGACACGACCGTGAAAAGCGCGAAGGCGAAGACGGCGACGAAGAAGGCCAGAAGGTTGAACTTGAAGAAGCCGTGCGGCTCGGTTTCATCATGAATGAGATTAAGGCCCGCCAGCAAGGCCTTGAATCCACGATGGGCAGCATAGGCGCCGACGAACAATGCAAAGGCGCTCTGGGTCGAGATCGTCCGCGCAGAAGCATTGCTCAACCGGGCGATCTCATCGCGGAATATCGTCTGGGCCGCCCGAGGCAACAGGTCCGAAAGGGCGGCGGCCTGAGCGCTGACCTCATTGATCGACAGACCCAGCTTGTAGAAACCGATCAGAATGGCGATGGCGGGAAACACGGCCAGAAGGGCGAAGAATGACACGCCGCCGGTGTAGAGCATGACGTCACGCCCCCAGCTGCGGGTGAAGGCGCGCACCGAAAGACCGCTCCAGAATCCAGGCGCCTTCAGTACCGATCGGGTCAGGTGATCACTCAAGCCGGTTCCCACAACCGTTGAACAGGCGGCGAAACCTAGACCATTCCATCGGCAAGGAAAACACCATCCGCGCGAGCCCCACTTTTCCCCGTCGCCCCACGCCAAGACATTGCTTCGTTAAGGGACGCATCGCTATGGTCCCGCGGCCTTCAAGGGGCTATGGGCGCTGCGACGTCCGGGGGAGACGACCAACTTGGCTTTCGATGCGCGTGTATTGATCCTGGCGGCCCAGGACGGTCGGCTCGGGCCGCTGGTGGCTGGGCTGGACGCCCTCGGCTGGACCACCGTCACCGCTCGCGACCTGACGTCGGCCGAGGCTGTCTTGCAGGACTTCCCGCTGGACGCCGCCGTGGTCGATTTCGATTCGCTCACCGACGACGTCGTGGCGCGGCTGCGGTCTGCGGCCGAGCCGCGCAGTCTGCCGATCATGGTTGTCGGCGCGCCGCGCGGTTCCGTCATGGACGCGGATCTGGCCGTGACGCTGCCGCCCCACCCCGCCCAGGCGGCGCTGAGGCTGGAGCAGATGACCCGCGCCGCGATAGCCGAAGAAGAATTCCATCTGCGCCGCGCCACCTTCGCCGCTCGCGGCATTGATCTGGAGGCCGGCGGCGGCGAACGGGCGCCGCTGCGCGTCCTGGCCGCCGGCGTGGCCGAGCGCCGGTTTCTGGCCCTGTCCAACGCCCTCACCGCCTCCGGCGTCGAGGTCGTCGCTGCGCCCACCCCCTACACCGCTTTCGACTATCTGCACGAAAGCCCGTTCGACGCCGCCGTCCTGTGGGGCGCCAAGGACCATGCGCCCGCCCTGTCGATCGCCTCGGGCATGAAGCGCAACACCCGCCTCTACCACATTCCCCTGATGCTCTATCTCCGGGACGGCAGCGAGATCGGTCTCGACGAACTGTTCAATCGGGGCTTCGCCGACGTCGCCACCGCCGACACGCCCGAGGATGAGACGGCCGAGCGGCTTCTGGCCCTGGCGGGGTCTCACCGACGTCATCTGACCATTCGCAAGGCTCTGGATTCGGTCCGGGCGCTGGCGGAAATGGACGCCTCGACCGGCCTGTTCACGCCTGAATTGTTCGCCGCCCATCTGGCGCGCGTCGCCGACGCCTCACGCGCCCGTCGCCGCCCCCTGTCGGTCTGCGTGCTGCGCGTAAAGGAGAACGAGGCCGTGGCCGGGGCGCGGCAGGGCGGCTGGCTGGATCGGGCCATGCCCCAGATCGGCGCCATGGTCTCGCGGCTGGTCCGGGTCGAGGACACGCCCGCCCGCCTGGCCAAGGAAGTCTTCGCCCTGGCCCTGCCGGCGACCCGGGGCGAGGCCGCACGCCTGGCGGCGGAGCGCATCGCCGCCGTCATCGGCTGCACCGCCTTCGACGCCGGTCCCGACCGCTCCCCCTTCGTCGCCGAATTCGACGTGGGCGCCGCCGAGATGCAGCCGAACGAAAGCGCCGCCGCCCTGCTGGAACGCGCCTCCGCCGACCTGTTCGACAAGACGCGCTGAGGTCTACGCCCCCGCCACCCGCGCCAGGTCGGCGGTGATCCGTTCCGCCACCTTCAGCCGCTCTTCCGCCGTCGGCCAATCGCCGGACACGACGATCTTCTGATCCGGCCGGATCTTCCAGAAGGCCTGGTTCTTCTGGATCAGCCCAACCAATCCAATGGGATTGGGGAAGCTGTTGTCGCGCAGGGTCAGCACCGCGCCGCGCGGCCCGATGTCGATCTTCTCGATACAGGCGCGGCGGCAGTTGGACTTGATGCCGACGATCTTCAGCAGTTGCTGCGCCTCGTCCGGCAGGGGACCGAACCGGTCGATCAGCTCGGCGGCCAGGGCTTCGCGGTCCTCGGCCTGTTCCGCGTCGGACAGGCGGCGGTACAGGCTGAGACGGACATTCAGGTCCGGCACATATTCCTCTGGAATCAGGACGGAAGCCCCGACATTGATCGACGGCGACCAGCCGCGATCCACGTTCAGCCCCTCGCCCTTCTCGCGCAGCTCGGCGACCGCATCCTCCAGCATCTGCTGGTACAGTTCGACGCCCACCTCGCGGATATGGCCCGACTGTTCGTCGCCCAGCAGATTGCCGCCGCCGCGCTGGTCCAGGTCGTGGCTGGCCAGCTGGAAGCCGGCGCCCAGATTGTCCAGCGACTGCAGCACCTGCAGACGCCGCTCGGCCGACAGGGTCATCGGCTTGACCGCATCCGTGGTCAGATAGGCGAAAGCCCGCGCCTTGGATCGGCCGACCCGGCCCCGGATCTGGTACAGCTGCGCCAGGCCGAACATGTCGGCCCGGTGCACGACCAGCGTATTGGCGGTCGGGATGTCCAGCCCGCTCTCGACGATGGTGGTCGAGACCAGGACGTCGTATTCGCCGTCGTAGAAGGCGCTCATCACCTCCTCGAGCTGGGTCGCCGACATCTGGCCGTGGCCAACGACGAACTTCACCTCGGGCACCTGCTCACGCAGGAATTTCTCGATGGCCGGCAGGTCCTTCAGGCGCGGCGCGACATAATAGGCCTGGCCCCCCCGATATTTCTCGCGCAGCAGGGCCTCGCGCACCAGCACCGGATCCCACGGCGTCACATAGGTCCGCACCGCCAGGCGATCGACCGGCGGGGTGGCGATGATCGACATCTCGCGAATGCCGGACAGCGCCATCTGCAGGGTGCGCGGGATCGGCGTGGCGGTCAGGGTCAGCAGGTGAACATCGGCCCGCAGCGACTTCAGCTTCTCCTTGTGCTTGACGCCGAAATGCTGCTCCTCGTCCACAATCACCAGGCCCAGGTCGCGGAAACCGACCTGTTCGGACAGCACCGCATGGGTGCCGACGACGATCTCGACCGAGCCGTCCTTCAGCCCCGCCCGCGTCTCTGACGCCTCCTTGCCCCCCACCATCCGCGACAGCTGCCGCACCTTCACAGGCCAGCCGGCGAACCGTTCGGTGAAGGTCTTGTAGTGCTGGCGCGCCAGCAGGGTGGTCGGCGCCACAATGGCCACCTGTTGCCCCGTCATGGCCACGACGAAGGCCGCCCGCAGCGCCACCTCGGTCTTGCCGAAGCCGACGTCGCCGCAGATCAGGCGATCCATCGGCGTGCCCTTGCCCAGGTCCTCCAGCACGTCGCCGATGGCGTTCAGCTGATCGTCCGTCTCCTCATAGGGAAAGCGGGCGCAGAACTCGGCGAACAGGCCCGGCGGCGGCACCACTGCGTCGGTCTCGCGCAGCGCCCGCTTGGCGGCGAGCGCGATCAGCCCCTCGGCCATGGCGCGCAGGCGTTCCTTGGCCTTTGACTTGCGCGCCTGCCAGCCGGCGCCGCCCAGCCGGTCCAGCTGCGCGCCTTCTGAATCCGAGCCGTATCGGGTCAGAAGATCAATGTTTTCAACCGGCAGATAGAGTTTGCTCTCACCGGCGTACACCAGCTCCAGGCAGTCGTGCGGGGCCTGCTGGATGTCCAGCGTCTTCAGCCCCTCGTAGCGCCCGATGCCGTGATCCAGGTGAACCACCAGGTCCCCGGTCGTCAGGGCCGAAGCCTCGGCCAGGAAGTTCGACGCCCGCCGCTTCTTGCGTGGCCGCGCCAGACGGTCGCCCAGGATGTCGGTCTCGGAAATGACCGCGACCTCGTCCGTCGCAAACCCATGCTCGACCGGCAGGACGCCGCGCAGATACAGGTCCTTCGGCGCGGTCTGGACATCGGCCCAGTCGCGCACGGCGACGATATGATCCAGGCCGTGGTCGGCCAGCATGGTCGCCAGACGTTCCGACGAGCCCTCGGTCCACGAGGCGAACAGCACCCGCTTGCCGTCGGCCTTCAGCGCCGCAGCATGGGCCGCCACCGCCTCGAACAGGTTGACGCTGTCTTGCGCCCGCTCGGCCGCAAAGGTCCGACCCAGTCGGCCGCCCGCATCCTCGCCGCCGCCCGAGAACGGCGTAAACCGCCGCACGGCGCGACCCGCCAGGGCCTGGTTCCAGTCGCCGGCGTCCAGATACAGCGACCGGGGCGGAAGCGCCCGATTGGTCGCCGCATGGCCCCCACCCTTGCCTTTTTGAGCCTTGGCGGCCTCTGTCCGCCCTTCATAGGCGTCGGCGATCAGGTCCCACCGCTCGGCCCGCGCGCTCTCAGCCTGATTGTCCAGGAAGATCTGGGCCTGGTCCGGCAGATAGTCGAACAGCGAATCCAGCGTCTCGTAGAACAGCGGCAGCCACTGCTCCATGCCCTGACGCCGCGCGCCCTCGCTGATGGTCGCATACAGGGGATCGTCGCCCGGCGCCCCGAACAGCTTCAGATAGCCGGTACGGAAGCGCGAGATCGCATCCGCGTCCAGCAGGGCCTCCGACACGGGCGCCAGCGACACCGCCGTCATCTGGCCGGTCGATCTCTGTGTCTCGGGATCGAAGGTGCGGATCGATTCCAGCTCGGACCCGAACATGTCCAGCCGCACCGGCTCCTCGAAGCCCGGCGGATAGACATCCACCACCCCGCCCCGCACCGCGAACTCGCCGCGCTCCGACACGGTCGAGGCCCGGACATAGCCGTTGGCGGCGAAATACCGCTCCAGCGCCTGGATATCGAGATCGCGGCCAACCTTCGTCTCGAACCCGGCCTGGGTCGTCACCGACTTCGGCGGCGTCCTCTGCATGGCCGCACCGACGGTCGTGACCACCAGAACCGGCGCGTCGCCCGTCTTGCGCTGGGCTAGGCGCGTCAGGGTCGCCATCCGCTGGGCGGCGATCCCCGCCGTCGGGCTCAGCCGGTCGTAGGGCAGACAGTCCCAGGCCGGATATTCAAGAATTTCGATATCTTGCGAGAAGAAGCGGAACGCCTGAACAAACCCGCCCGACCGCTGATAGTCGCGCGCCACGAAGACGCCGACCCCGCCGCTGGCCTTGATCCGCTCGGCGACGACCAGGGCGTCCAGCCCCTCGGGCGCCCCGCCCAGATCAGCGTCGGTGCGGTGCTGCGCGGTGACCTGTTGATCCATCAGCCGATGCCCTTGCCAACCTCGGCCGCCACATGCTCGCGCATGAAGGCCCGCACCTTGGCCATCACCGGCGTCTCGAACTCGGGCGGGGTCGGGTCACGCTCGATGATCCAGCCGTAGAGCCACTGATCCTCCTCGTCGATCAGCAGTTCCAGTTGGTCCAGCTCGGCGTCGGTCAGGGTCGGCGCCACCTGGTCCGAAAACGGACCGAGCACCATGTCTGCCTCGCGGAAGCCCCGCCGCCAGGACCGGAACTGGATCCGGCCCAGCCGCTGCTTGCGGGCCAGCACCGCCTGGTCGCCACTGTCGTCTTGAGGGATTTCGGTCACAAGCAATCCTGGCCCGGCAAGGTTGAAGGACGTTCAAGCCGCGATCCACCGCATGGCGAACCTCAGCGTCCTAAAATGGAAGAAGCGCAGATAGCGCTCCTTCGCCCACTTCGCCACCCGTCATGGTCACGCTATGTTCCCGGCGATGCGTCCGCAGATTCTCTTTCCCCTGTTCGCCGAGGTCTCCAGCCTGAAGGGCGTGGGCCCCCGCGTCCTGCCCCTGGTGCAGAAGGTGGCGGGTCCGCTGGTGCGCGACCTGGCCTTCCTCAGCCCCTCGGGCGTCATCGTCCGCCGGCCCATGGAGGCGGCGACCGCCGTGGACGGCGAGGTCGGGATCTTCGAGATCGTCATCGACCGCCTGTTCGTCCCCAGCCGCCCCGGCGCCCCGCTGAAGGTCCGCGCCAGCGACCCGACCGGCTTCGTCCACCTGGTCTGGTTCGGCGGCTCGCCCCAGCATATCGACCGGCTGCTGCCGCGCGGCGAGACCCGGCTGGTCTCGGGCAAGGTCGAACGCTTCAACGGCGAGGTCCAGATCGTCCACCCGGACATTGTCACGCCCGACAAGGCCGCCGACATCCCCGCTTCCGAACCCGTCTATCCGGCGACCCAGGGCCTGACCTCGCGCCAGCTGCGCAAACTGGTCCAGGCCGCCCTGCCCGCCGCCCCCGACCTGCCGGAATGGCAGGACCCCGCCTGGCTGAAGAAGCAGAACTGGCTGGGCTGGCGCGCGGCGCTGGACGCCCTGCACGCCCCGGCGGGCGAGCCCGACCTGACGCCCGAGGCCCCCGCCCGCCAGCGCCTGGCCTATGACGAATTCCTGGCCCACCAGCTGGCCCTGGCCCGCCGTCGCCGCGCCCGCGAGATCAAGCCCTCGGCCATCATCGCCCCCGGCGCCGCCTCCGACCACCTGCTCCAGGCCCTGCCCTTCACCCTGACCAACGCCCAGGCCCAGGCCGTCGCCGAAATCCGTCGCGACCTAGTTTCGGGCAAACAGATGGGCCGCCTGCTTCAGGGTGATGTGGGTTCGGGCAAGACCGCCGTCGCCGCCCTGGCCCTGGCCGACGCGGCCTCCAGCGGCTTCCAGTCCGCCCTGATGGCCCCGACCGAAATCCTGGCCCGCCAGCATTACGAAAAGCTCGGCCCCCTGCTGGAGGCGGCCGGCGTCGTCTCCGTCCTGCTCACCGGCCGCGACACCAACGGCCAGCGGCGCGAGAAGCTGGCCGCCCTGGCCTCCGGTCACGCCCAGGTCGCCATCGGCACCCACGCCCTGTTCCAGGACGCCGTCCGCTTCGACCGCCTGGCCCTGGCCGTCATCGACGAACAGCATCGGTTCGGCGTCAGCGAGCGCCAGCGACTTCAGGCCAAGGGCGATCCGCGCATCGGCGCCGTCCACCTGCTGACCATGTCGGCCACCCCCATCCCCCGCACCCTGGAACTGACCCAGTACGGCGAGCTGGAGGTCAGCCGCCTGATGGAGAAGCCGCCGGGCCGCACCCCCGTCACCACCGCCGTCGTCCCCCTGGCCCGCATCGGCGAGGTCGCCGCCCGACTGAAGACGGTGCTGGACGCCGGCGCCCAGGCCTATTGGATCTGCCCCCTGGTCGCCGAATCCGAGGCCATAGACCTGGCCGCCGCCGTCGACCGCGCCGACGACCTGCGCCGCCTGCTGGGGGTCGAGGTCGGCCTCGCCCACGGCCAGATGCCCGGCGCCGAGCGCGAAGCCGTCATGGCCGACTTCGCCGACGGCCGCCTCCCCCTGCTGGTCGCCACCACCGTGGTCGAGGTCGGGGTGGACGTGCCCAACGCCTCCATCATGGTCATCGAACACGCCGACCGCTTCGGCCTGGCCCAGTTGCACCAGCTGCGCGGCCGCGTCGGCCGCGGCGCAAAGGCCAGTTCCTGCATCCTGCTGTACGGCGGCCAGGACGGCGCCCTCGGTGAAACCGCCAAGGAACGCCTCGAGACCCTGCGCCGCACCGAGGACGGCTTCGTCATCGCCGAGGAAGACTTCCGCCTGCGCGGCGGCGGCGACCCCCTGGGCCTGAAACAGAGCGGCTTCCCCGCCTACCGCTTCGCCGACCCGATCCGCCACCGCGCCCTGATGCTGGCCGCCGCCGACGACGCCCGCCTGATCCTGGGCCGCGACCCCGACCTGACGTCCGAGCGCGGCCAGGCGGTTCAGGTGCTGGAGGAGTTGTTTGACTGGAAGGGGCATAGGGCTGGAGCGGATTGAGGGGGCGCCGCGCCCACGCCCACGCTTACGTCCGTCATCCTGGGCCTTGCGCCTAGGATCAAAAGGCTCGACCGGCTAGAACGCCCCGGATGTTGCGCCTGTCAGAACTCAAACTGCCCCTCGACCACCCGCCGGAGGCCTTGCCCGCCGCGATCGCCGCCCGCCTGGGCGTGCCGCCGCACGATCTTGTCTCCTGGTCGATATGGAAGCGGGCGCACGACGCGCGCCGGAAATCCGCGATTCTGAAAGTCTACATCCTCGACGTCGAGGTAAGGGATGAATCGGCGGTGCTGGCCCGCCTTGCAGACGACGTGCACGTGGCGCCGACGCCAGACGTCGCCTATCGCCCGGTCGCTGTCGCACCCAGGACCGAGCGCCTTCGCCCGGTCGTGATCGGGGCCGGGCCGTGCGGCCTGTTCGCCGGGCTGATCCTGGCCGAGATGGGGTTCAAGCCGATCATCCTCGACCGCGGCAAGGTGGTTCGGCAGCGGACCAAGGACACCTGGGGCCTGTGGCGAAGCAGCAAGTTGGACCCGGAATCCAACGTGCAGTTCGGCGAGGGCGGCGCGGGCACCTTCTCCGACGGCAAGCTCTACAGCCAGATCAAGGATCCGCGTTTCCTGGCCCGCAAGGTGTTGACCGAATTCGTCGCGGCCGGGGCGCCGGAGGAAATCCTCACCGAGGCCCACCCGCACATCGGCACCTTCCGCCTGGTGACCATGGTCGAGGCCATGCGCGAGAAGATCGAACGGCTGGGCGGCGAGTACCGCTTCGAGCACCGGGTCACGGACATCGATCTCGACAAGGGCGCCCTCCGGGGCGTGCGCCTGCACACCGGCGAGACGCTGGAGGCCGACCACGTGGTCTTCGCCATCGGCCATTCGTCGCGCGACACCTTCCAGACCCTCTACGAGCGCGGCGTCCATATCGAGGCCAAGCCGTTCTCGATCGGCTTCCGCATCGAGCATCCGCAGTCCTGGATCGACAAGGCCATGTTCGGCCCCTGCGCCGGCCACCCCGACCTGGGCGCGGCGGCCTATACGCTTTCGCACCACTGCTCGAACGGCCGCACCGTCTACAGCTTCTGCATGTGCCCGGGCGGCACGGTGGTGGCGGCCACCAGCGAGCCCGGCCGCGTCGTGACCAACGGCATGAGCCAGTATTCGCGCAACGAGCGCAACGCCAACTCCGGCTTCGTGGTCGGCATCTCGCCCGAGGATTATCCGAGCGACCATCCGCTGGCGGGCATCGAACTGCAACGGGATCTGGAGACCCGCGCCTATGCGGCCGGCGGCGGCGACTATTTCGCGCCGGGCCAGCTGGTCGGCGACTTCCTGGCGGGCCGCCCCTCGACCGCGCTGGGCGAGGTCGTCCCCAGCTATAAGCCGGGCGTGCGCCCGACCGACCTGGCGCCCCTGATGCCCGACTATGTGATCGCCGCCATGCGTGAGGCCCTGCCCGTCTTCGGCCGCAAGATCGCCCGCTACGACGACGCCCAGGCGGTTCTGACGGGCGTCGAAACCCGCAGTTCATCCCCGATCCGAATGACCCGCGGCGCCGACTTCCAGAGCCTGAACGTGCGCGGCCTCTTCCCTGCCGGCGAAGGCGCCGGCTACGCCGGCGGCATCCTGTCGGCCGCCGTTGACGGCATCAAGGTGGCCGAAGCCGTCGCCCGGTCGATGGTGGAGAAGGGGGCGGTGTAGATCGGTCAAAAACACAGACAGCGCCCACCGTCAGTTTTTGGATGCCCTTGCCGGCTGCTACTGAGCTTAGCAGCCGTGATCGTACGACAATCCGGACCTCGTCGGAGAGAGCCGATCAGCTTGCGCGCCGCTAGCCTAAGACGGTTCCCGCCCCGTTGCGGACTTTCCGTTAGCCCGCCGTCAGGCAGGGCGGAAATCTTACCCTGAGTGGCAAAAGCGTAATAGCCTGTCGCTAGCGCGATTGCGCCGACGCCATGTCAGCTAGCGGAGTTATAATGTCGATCGAGCTTCTTGAGAAAGAAATCCGTCGCTTCTTAGCAAGCGCTGATGCAGAGGTGCTTTGCATTTCTGGTAAATGGGGTGTCGGAAAGACTTTTGCATGGAACAAGTACCTTCAAGAGGCAGACAGGGATGGGGCGATTGGACTCAAACGATATTCTTACGTCAGTCTGTTTGGTCGAAATTCGCTCGACGATGTTCGTAGCGCTATATTTGAAAACACCGTTCCCCTCGCAGGAGCACCCACAAAGCCCAACCTCGCCTCGCTCGTAAAATCGGCCGAAGCTGGCGGGCGACAACTCACGGCTTATGCGCGCTTAACACCTAAGGTTAAGGACTATGTGGCGCTCAGCGAGCGGGTGTTATTTGCAACTATGGGATCTCAGCTCATTTGCATTGATGACTTGGAACGGGCTGGGAAAGGCCTGGCAGTACACGATGTTCTGGGCCTAGTCTCCGAGCTCAAGGAACAGAAAGCTTGCAAGGTTATCGTATTACTGAACGCAGAAAAAATCCCGGGAGATGGCAAGGAAGCCTTCGAAGCACAGCTGGAGAAGGTTGCGGACATATCTCTGACCTTCAATCCCTCTCCATCTGAAGCGGCTGAGATAGGATTCAGCCCAGGCATCGCTCTGCGAGACCGCCTAGTGCGTCATTGCGTGACGCTGTCGATCGTCAATATCCGGGTCATCAAGAAGATCGAGCGACATGCCAAACGCTTAGGTGAAATCCTTCTCGGTTATGACCGGAGAATTCTTGAGCAGTCAGTGTCATCCATGGCTCTTTACACATTTTCCAAATTCCAACCTGACAGCGCGCCATCGCTCGAATTCTTGCAAAGGTTCAACCAATTTGCCGGATTGGGCGGTCAATCTGCCGAAGAATACACCAAGTGGCGTGATCTGCTGATCGAGTACGAATATTCATCAACAGACGAATTCGACTTGAAGGTCATGGCCGGTGTTGAGCTTGGCTTCTTCGACGAGGCGAAGTTAAGAGCATCGGCCGATGACCTAGCGGCAAGCTTGAAATTTAGCGATCAAGGAAATTCGGTCCACGAAGCCTGGGCAAAATATCACGACTCGTTCGACGATAACGCCGACGCAGTGCTCGACGGTCTGGACGCCGCGTTTCGAGCGAACGCCAATGCCATCACGCCACTTAATGCGAGCGGCACGATCCGGCTCTTCAAGGAATTGGGCCGCGAGGAGCAGGCAAAGGCCTTAGCACAGCAGTATGTCGATATCCGCAACGAGCCGGTGGAGTTTTGGGACCTAAGTGAATACGCGTTCAAGGGCGATGTCACTGATCCGGATTTGATTGCGGCGTTTGCGGAGAAGCACGCTTCGTTCGCGCCACCGGCGCTCGACGCTGGGGACGTGTTGATCCGGATTAGCCGTCAAAGCGGTTGGAACACCCGCGATGTGGAGTTCCTCGCCAACTTGACCGCCCAGGACTTCGTGACGCTCTTCAAGAAGTTGAAAGGCGACGACCTTCGGCGAGCTGTTCGCGAAGCCCTGCGCTTCGTTAATCGGGGTAGTCCGGAAAGCCGCGAGGTCATGATCGCAACGCGGGCAAAGGAAGCGTTAGAGCTAATTGCAGCCGAGTCGCCGATTAACGCGAGGCGAGTTGCCCAGCGCCTAGCAGAAGCTAACGGCGGCTAACCACCTGAGCAGATGTCCGGAACGTCCGCTTTCCAGCACGGCTCTGCTGAATGAAAATGTGAGGAGAGCGGTTCGTATAGATGAACCAAGGAAGGCAAACGAAGGTCATCTCCCCCAATTTGTCGAACTGAAGCTAATCTTTTCAACACCCTAACCCGCCCCAACCGCCATCGACCAACCACGCCTCCAGACTGTGTTAGCCTCGTCGTCCGGTCTTTGACATCGGGCGCGCGCCGCAGTCCGCTTGCGACGTCCGCTCCCCATCAACGCCACGGTCGTCGCCCCTGGCGCATTTGGCGCCTTTGGCACGGTTGTCACCCTGTTTTCGCGCCAAACCGACCGGCCTCAGCCGATCCTAACGCCGCAGCAGTCGCCCCATGGCGCATTTGGCGGTTTGGCGGTTTGTCATCCTGTTTTTACGACAAACCGACCGGCCTCAGCCGATCATGCAGGTCCATCCGTCGAACCCGACCTCGACATTCGCCGGAACAATCGCCGACAGTTCCTTGTAATCCATGTCGATGTGCAGGTTCGTCAGCACCGCCCGCTCGACGTCCGCCGCCGCAATCCACTCCAGCGTCCGGTCCAGATGGGCATGGGTCGGATGGGGGGTGTAGCGCAGGGCGTCGACGATCCAGACCTGGCATCCGGCCACCGCGCGGATCGCCGCCTCGTCCAGGTCCGACACGTCGCTGGAATAGGCCATGTCGCCCAGCCGATAGCCGACCGACCGGATCGGTCCATGCCCCTGATCGAAGGTCACGACCGGGATCGCGCCCCCCGGCCCCTCCACCGACCAGGCCGTCCCGTGCGGCGGGATGACCTGGGCGTCCAGCAGCGGCGGATAGCCGAACTTGCTCTCGAAGATATAGTCGAACCGGTGGGACAGGGACGTCAGGGTCGCCTCGTCCATCCAGGCCGGGATTCGCTTGCGCGCCCGCGTCGCGAAGGTGCGCAGATCGTCGATCCCGTGGGTCTGGTCCGCATGGTCGTGGGTATAGAGGACCGCGTCCACATGCCGGGTCCCGCTGGCCAGCATCTGTTCGCGCAGGTCCGGCGAGGTGTCGATCAGGATGTTGGTCATCCCCTCCGGCCCGGTCTTCCTCGCCAGCATCGAGCAGCGCGTGCGCCGGTTCCTCGGCTCGGCCGGGTCGCACACGCCCCAGTCGCCGTCGCCCCGCGGCACCCCGCCCGAGGATCCGCTGCCCAGGATGACGACTTCGAAGCTCATGCCGATCTCGGTATCCGGTCAAAGAGGCCGAAGAAGGCCTCGGTGGTTTTCTGGTCCGCCTCCTCGGCGCTCCAGCCCCGGATCTCGGCCAGCTTGTCCAGCACATGGCTGATATAGGCCGGCTCGTTGCGCCGCCCCCGATGCGGGATGGGCGCCAGATAGGGGCAGTCGGTCTCGACGATTATACGGTCAGCCGGCATGTCCCGGATCACCGCCCGCACATCCTCGGCCGCCTTGAAGGTGGCGATCCCCGAGACCGAGAACCAGGCCCCCAGTTCCGCAGCGATTCCCGCCAGTTCCGCCCCGCTGGTGTAGCAGTGCATCAGCATCTTGAACGGCCCGGCGGCGTGCTCCTCCTTCAGGATCGGCCCCATGACCTCATCCGCCTCGCGGGTATGGATCACCAGCGGCAGGCCCGTCTCCCGCGCCGCCGCCACATGCTGGCGGAACACCGCCGCCTGGATCTCGCGCGGGCTGAAGTCATAGTGGAAGTCCAGGCCGCACTCGCCGATCCCCACCACCTTGGGCCGCTGCGCCAGGTCGATCAGGGTCGCCGCAGTCAGGTCCGCCGCATCCTTGGCCTCGTGCGGATGGACCCCGACCGTGCACCAGATGTCGGGGTTGGCCATGGCGATCCCATGGGTCGCCTCGAAGGTGGTCAGCTTGTCCGAGATCTCGACCATCAGGCCGACCCCGGCCTCGCGCGCCCGGGCGATCACCGCGTCCCGGTCCTCGTCGAACTGGGGGGCGTGCAGGTTCACATGACTGTCGATCAGCATCAGCCCATCCGCGCCTGCTGGGCCTGGACCCGCCTCAGGTCCGCCAGCGCCCCGGCCAGCACATCGGCCTTGTCCAGGTTCAGCCCCGCCGCCCGCTCCGGCAAGGGCTGCAGCCGCTCCCAAAGCTCGGCCCAGCGGTTCGCCGCGCCGGACGGACTGCTCAGGGCCTGCATCCGCACCGCCGCGATCAGCCGGTCCATCAGGGTCTCGAACCGCTCCTGGCCTTCCGCGCCCCGGAACTTGTCGGCGATGGCCAGGGCCTCGGCCCGGTCCACATCCCCCTCGACCCAGCGCCGCGCCAACTGGTCCATCTCGAAGGTCGCCCCCGACGCCAGGGCCAGGGCCGCGCCCGGCGATCCGCCCGCCATGGCCGCCGCATGCTCGGCCTCCTCCGGCTCGGCCCCCGTGCGGTTCCGCACCAGGGCCTCCAGCCGCTCCGGCGTCCAGATGGGGAAGCTCAGCCGCCGACAGCGCGACCGGATCGTGGCCAGCAGCCGCCCCGGCGCGTGGGTCACCAGGAACAGCACCCCCCGCTCGGGCGGCTCCTCCAGAACCTTCAGCAAGGCGTTGGCCGCATTGATGTTCAGGTCGTCGGCCGCATCGATGATCGCCACCCGGTGCTGAGCCTGGGACGGGCTCTTGGAAAAGAACTCGGGCAGGTCGCGCGACTGATCGACCGAGATCGACTTCTTGGTCTTGCCGCCCTCGACCAGCCGTTCCAGCACCAGCAGGTCGGGATGCGACTGGGCCGAGATCAGCCGGCTGACCGGATCCTCGCGCCGCGCGCCCAGCGGCCCGCGCGCCGGATCAGCCGCCGCCCCCAGCAGCCGCCGCGCCGCGCGATAGGCGAAGGTCGCCTTGCCCGTTCCTTCGACCCCGCACAGCAGCCAGGCATGGTGCAGCCGTCCCCGCTCCCAGGCGTCCAGAAAGGCCGCTTCCGCCGCAGCGTCGGGGACCAGGTCGAACCGGTCGCGGGGATGATCGTCGCTCACAGCAACCGGTCCTGGACCGCCTGCCAAACCCGCGCCTCGACCTCGTCCAGCGATCCCACGGCGTCGATCAGCACGCACCGCTCCGGATGGGCCTCGACGATCCTCAGAAAGCCCTCGCGCAGTCGCTTATGGAACGCCAGCCCCTTGGACTCGAACCGGGTCTCGAACAGGCCGCGCCCGAACGCCCGCTCCAGCCCCACCTCGACCGGCAGGTCGAACACCAGGGTCAGGTCCGGCTGATCGTCTCCGACCACGCCCGCATCGATCTGTTCGATAAAGCTCTGGGCAACCCCGCCGCCGGCGCCCTGATAGGCCCGGCTGCTATCGGCGAACCGGTCGCACACCACCCAGTCGCCGGCCGCCAGCGCCGGCCGGATGGTTCGCTCCAGATGGTCGGAGCGCGAGGCGTACATCAGCAGGGTCTCGGTCATGGCCGACCAGGGCTCGGCCTCGGTGGCCACGACCAGGTTGCGGATCACCTCCGCCCCCTTCGATCCGCCCGGCTCGCGCGTGCGCACCACAGTGCGTTCGCCCAGAACAGGCTGCAGCCGCTCGACCAGCCGTCCGACCTGAGTCGACTTGCCGGATCCCTCGCCGCCTTCGAAGCTTATGAATTTTCCACGGGTCACGCGCCTTCATGGCGCGCGCGGCCCGCCGGACGCAAGCCCGTGCGCGCGATCAACTGCCCGATATCAACAGGGCGCCGACATAACCCTTCGCCACGACGGATTGGCGCGCAGCCTCGGCCGCATTGGCGCTCTCCCACGGACCGACCACGACATTATACCGCCCCCCATTCCGGTCTGCGCGCACCCATCCGCTCAAATGCTCCGCGATTCGGCTCGCCTCGCCCTGGTCCGAGAAGGTCCCCGCCTGCACCCAGAAGCTGGCGACCTCCGCAGCGACAGCCACCGGAACGGGCGAAGGCGCGGGCGCCGGGGCCGAGCTTGGCGCTCTGGCCGGCCCTTCCGCCCGCGGGATCGTCCCGCCGCCCTGTCGGGGCGCGCGGCCCAGATACCGGACCCGCACCCGCCCGACGCCCTGCGACAGCATCCCCAGCTCCTGCGCCGCCTCCCGCGACAGGTCGATGATCCGACTGTCAACGAACGGGCCCCGATCATTGACCCGGACCACCAGCCGACGACCATTTTCCAGGTTGGTGACCTCGACCAGCCCCGGCAGCGGCAGGGTCTTATGCGCCGCCGTCAGCTGGTGCATGTCGAACCGCTCGCCGCTTGAGGTCGGCCGCCCGTTGAAGGCGTCCCCGTACCAGGAGGCCATACCGACCTCCTCGTAGTCCGGCTGCTCCTTGGGCGTGTACCAGCGTCCGCGCACCTGATAGGGCCGCATCGTCCCCGACACGATCGGCGCCGGATCCTTGACCACGGGAATTCCGCTCGCGCCGCCTTTGCCGCCGACGGTCGAACAGGCCGCCAGCAGCGAGAACAGGCCCAGGATCAGGCCGCTGCGCATCCATTGTCCGGTCGTCATCGGTCGCACCTCGCCTCGATCCTCAAAAACAGGATGACCGAAGACATTTCCGCTTTGGTTAATGCGCCGTTCGCCTGCTATGGCGTCCGCCTCCGCTCAGCGCGGCAAGGAAGTGTGGCCGAGTGGTTTAAGGCACTGGTCTTGAAAACCAGCGACGGTGAGAGCCGTCCGTGGGTTCGAATCCCACCGCTTCCGCCATCCTGTCGATTTTACGCTATGATGCGATGTTGCGCGCGATAGCTACGCACACGCCGACCCTTTCCGCACCGTCGATCCGTGTTTGTCGATAGGCCTGCCGACAAGACCGGGTTTTCAGTCTTGCGCCTTCTGCCACGCCCGAACTCGGGCTCGGGCATTGGCGTAAGCGGATGAGGTATTAAACTGGATCATACGCCCCTTGGTCCATTTCCCGTACCAAGCGCCGCCATACAGTTCCTCATCTGACCGGGCCGTGATCGTCACCATCAGTCCTGTCTTCGCATCCTCCAGACGGGCGAGCAGTTCAGGCCATTCGATTGCGTTGCAATCGGCGTAGAATTTCTGCGCCAGCAGGCCGAGTTGGTTCCATTTGAAACCGGCCTCGGGATAGTCAACCGGTTCATCCCGGTCGTCACGATCCAGCCATTTCAGAACCAACTCGTTCCATCCGACCAGATAGGCCACCAGATCGGCCGGGCTCATGGTGGTTCCGTCGGCATGCCCCTTCATCGTGGCCTCACGTGCGCGGTTCGGCGGAATTTTCGCTAAATCCGCCATCAGCTTTGCGAACGTGGTCGTAATGGCGGTCAGCAATTCCATCTTTGAGGTTGGAACAGCCATAAGGCTCCTTCCCATGTAAGCATCGATCTTCGAAATGATCCGCCCAACTCGGCCGGCCATTTGCCGAGCGATCGCCCTGACCGCCCCCTTTCAGGTCACGCGACGCTTCTCAAGTTTCCGGGCCAGGGTGCGGCGATGCATGCCGAGGCGGCGAGCGGCTTCGGAGATGTTGAAGTCCGTCTCCACCAGGGTCTCGTGGATCCGTTCCCATTCCAGGGTCTTGATCGAGGTCGGGCGGCTGGTCAGCGGCGTGGCGGCGTCGCCCGACGCCTTGCCGAAGGCGGCTTCGATGTCATCGGTGCTGGCCGGCTTGGCCAAATAGTGACGGGCGCCCAGTTTGATCGCCTCCACCGCCGTGGCGATACTGGCGAAGCCGGTCAGGACGACGATGTTCATGTCGGCGTCAAAGGCGCGAAGGGTCGAGACGCACCCCAGGCCGGAGGCGCCGCCCAGTTTGAGATCGACCACGGCGAAGCCCGGCCGGTGAATTTTCAACACTTCGGCCATCTGATCCGGGCCGTCCGCGCTGACCACCGTATACCCCCGCCGTTCGAAGGACTTGCGCAGGGTGCGCGAGAAGGATTCGTCGTCCTCGACGATCAACAGGGTCGGGGTTTCATCAGTCATCGGACATCTCCTGCGGCGCCAGGGCGGCGATGGGGAGGATCAACCGCACCTCGCCGCCGCCAGCTGGGGGATTGGACGCTTCAACCGCGCCGCCCAGCGAACGCATCACATTCACCAGAAGAAACAAGCCCAAACCCGCGCCGGGGCGATCCTTCGTCGAATTATAGGGTTTGCCCAGCCGCTCCAGAATCGTGGCTGGAAAGCCGGGCCCATTGTCGCGGATCGCAAATTCCAGCTGCCCGTCGCGAACGACCGGAGACACGAAGATGCGGCGAGCCCCCGCCTCCACCGCATTGTCGAACAGGACGCCGAAGACCTGACGCAGGGCGGGGTCGGCGATGACGCTCGGATCGGGTCCGGTCCATGCCGTGACCTCGACCCGGACACGGGCGTCACGGGCGCTCCAGCCCTGAACCACCTCGTTCAGAAACCGGCCCATGGTCGTGCGCATCGGCGCCTGGCCTCTCGCCTCGCCCGCCGACATCAGGATGCCGGTGACGATGGCCTTGCAGCGTTCGACCTCGGCCTGCATCACGTCCATGTCCTGCTTCAGGTCCGCATCGGCCTTCAGCATCGGCATCCTTCGCCAGTCGCTCAGTATGACCGACAGCGACGCCAGGGGCGTACCCAGCTCGTGCGCCGCCCCCGAAGCCAGCAGGCCCATGCGCACGATGTGATCCTGTTCCGTCGCCTGCTGGCGCACATCGGCGACATAGGCGTCGCGGGCGCGCAGATTGTCGTTGATCCGCGTCATGAACAGCACCAGCAGCACCGCCATCAACAGGAAACAGATCAGGCTGCCCTGCATATAGAGGCTCAACAGAGCATCCTCGCTGTCGGGCGGCAGGTTCAGCGGCCGGTTGAATACGCCAAGGCCGGCGAAACACAGACTGGTGACGCCGATCAGCGACCAGGCGTAGACGGGGGCCAGAAGCACCGCGCCGAGCACGACCTGCAGCAGATAGAGGGCCACGAACGGATTGGCCGCGCCGCCGGTGAGGAAAAGCTGCCACGTCAGGGCCGCGACATCGGCCAGCAAGGCCAGCATGAGTTCCTGATCCGAGATGGCGTCCCGGCGCTGCGTCAGCGGGACGCTGACCAGATTGACCAGGGCCAGGCCGGCGGGTGCGATCAGCAGCCAGAAGACCGGCAGGCGGATGCCCATGACAAAATGGACCAGCAGTATGGTGGCGACCTGACCGGCGACCGCCAGCCAGCGCAGCTGGATCAGCAGGCGAAGATTTCGCCGGTTCGCGGTTTCCTGCGACACCGCCGTCTCGCGCCAGTCGCCGATGCCCAGCAGGCGTTGAAGCGTCTTGGTCATTGCGCGGATCGACGGCGCCGGACTTCGCGGGCCACGAGCCAGAAGCCGACAAGGGTCATCAGGGCCATGCCGAACCAGGTCAGGGCGTAGACGAGATGGCTGTTAGGGAATTTCACGATGGTCAGACCGCCCCTGGGCCAGCCGTCGGGATTGGGCGTCGCGTCGGCGTCTATGAAATAGGGCGCGACATTCGACAGCTCCTTGGCTGCAGCGATGGCCGCAACGTCGCGCGAGTACCAGCGGTCGCCCGCCGGGTCATTCGTGCGCAGAAAACCGCCCTTGGGTTCGGTGATGCGCAACAGGCCGGTCACCTGTTGTTCGCCCGTCGCCTGCCCGCCCGGTCGATCCTTCTGCAAACGACGCTGTGGCGTGACGAAGCCCCGATTGATCAGAATCGTGGCGCCGGCGTCGGTCTGCAGCGGCGTCATGACCCAGAATCCGGCGCCGTAATCCGTGACGGCCTGAACCAGGGTCTCCCGGTCATGTCGAAAAACGCCCCGCGCCGTGACGCGGCGATACTGGTCCGTCTCTCTCGACACCGTCGGCCAGGCGTCCGGCCCCGGCGCGGGTTGCGGCGCGGCGTGCACCCTCGCTTCGACCTGGGCGATCAGGTCGGTCTTCCACGCCAGTCGCTGCAACTGCCATCCGCCCAGGGCGACGAAGCCCGCGAACAGCAACGCCGCGCCGAAGCCGGCCCAGAACAGGGTCGGCGACAGACGCGGCGCGTTTGGGCCTTGGGCCTTGATGGCGATCTCCCGGGCCTGTCCTCAGGAGGACATCTGGCTCATTTCGTGGGTGGCGGGCATCATGTTGGTGTTCAGGTGGTACATCACCCACAGCGAACCCGACAGGGCGATGACCACCACGATGATCGTGAAGATCAGGGCCAGCATGGTCCAGCCGCCCTCCGACTTGGAGTTCATGTGCAGGAAGTAGATCATGTGGACCACGATCTGCACCACGGCGAACGCCATGACGATCAGGGCCGTCGCCTGGGGCGGCAAGGCGCCGGTCATCACCAGGGCGAACGGGATGGCCGTCAGGATCACCGACAGCACGAAACCGATCATATAGCTCCTGAAGGAGCCGTGATTGTGCGCCTCGTGGCCCAGGTGGTCCACCTCGTGCGACTCGGGCGAGTGATCGTTGTTGTCGGCGCTCATCGAACCATGCCCAGCAGATAGACGAAGGTGAAGACGCCGATCCAGATGACGTCGAGGAAGTGCCAGAACATCGACAGGCACATCAGGCGGCGTTTGTTGGCGGGGATCAGGCCCTTCCAGCTGACCTGAACCATCAGCGTCACCAGCCAGATGATGCCGAAGGTCACGTGCAGGCCGTGGGTGCCAACCAGGGTGAAGAAGGCAGACAGGAAGGCGCTGCGTTGCGGCGTCGCGCCTTCATGGATCAGGTGCGCGAACTCGTAGAGTTCGATTCCCAGGAAGGCCAGACCAAACAGGCCGGTGATCGCCAGCCAGATCAGGGTCTGGGTCCTGTTGTTCTTGTCCATCGCCAGCATGGCGAAGCCGTAGGTGATCGACGAGAACAGCAGCATGGCGGTGTTGACCGCCACCAGCTCCAGGTCGAACAGCTCCTTGGGTCCCGGCCCGGCGGCGTAGTTGCCGCCCAGGACGCCGAACACGGCGAACAGCATCGCAAAGATGAGGCAGTCGCTCATCAGATAGAGCCAGAAGCCCAGCATGGTGCTGGAGCCTTCCTCGTGATGCGGCTCCTCTTCCAGATGGAAGACGTTCGGGTCGATCTCAGTCGCGGTCACGCTCATGGATCAGGCCTCCGTTCCGGCCAGGGCGCGCGTGCGCGCCTCTTCGGTTTCGCGCACCTCATCCTCAGGGATGTAGTAGTCGCGCTTGTAGTTGAAGGTGTGGGCGATCGAGACCGCCAGCACGCCCACGAAGGTCAGGGCCGCCAGCCACCAGATGTACCAGATCAGCGCCAGACCCATCACCAGGCACAGGCCCGAGATGATGACCCCCGTGCCCGTGTTCGAGGGCATGTGGATGGCGCGATAGCCGGACAGCGGACGCTGATAGCCCTTCTTCTTCATGTCCCACCAGGCGTCGGAGTCATGGATGACCGGCGTGGAGGCGAAGTTGTAGGCGGGCGGAGGTGAAGAGGTGGCCCATTCCAGGGTGCGGCCGCCCCACGGATCGCCCGTGATGTCACGCAGCTTGTCGCGATTGATGATCGAGACCGCGAACTGGATGAACATGGCCGCGATGCCCAGGGCGATGACGCCTGCGCCGATGGCGGCGATGACGAACCAGATCTGCAAGGACGGGTCGTCGAACACCCGCATCCGGCGCGTCACGCCCATGAGACCCAGGACATACAGGGGCGCGAACGCCAGCCAGAAGCCCGGCACCCAGCACCAGAAGCTGACCAGCCCCCAGAACTTGTTGAGTCTGAAGCCGAAAGCCTTGGGCCACCAGAAGTTGATGGCGGCGAACAGGCCGAACAACACGCCGCCGATGATGACGTTGTGGAAGTGGGCGACCAGGAACAGCGAGTTGTGCAGCACGAAGTCGGCCGGCGGCACGGCCAGAAGCACGCCGGTCAATCCGCCGATCACGAAGGTCAGCATGAAGGCGACCAGCCACATCATCGGCAGTTCGAAACGGATACGGCCCCGATACATGGTGAAGAGCCAGTTGAAGATCTTCGCCCCCGTCGGGATCGAGATGATCATCGTGGTGATGCCGAAGAAGGAGTTCACCGACGCGCCCGAACCCATGGTGAAGAAGTGGTGGAGCCACACCAGGTACGACAGGATCGTGATCACGACCGTCGCGTAGACCATCGAGGTGTAGCCGAACAGCTTCTTGCCCGAGAAGGTCGAGGCGACTTCCGAGAAGACGCCGAACAGCGGCAGGATCAGGATGTAGACCTCAGGGTGGCCCCAGATCCAGATCAGGTTCACGTACATCATCGGGTTGCCGCCGAAGTCGTTCGTGAAGAAGTTGGTGCCGACATAGCGGTCCAGCGTCAGCAAGGCCAGGACGGCGGTCAGGACCGGGAAGGACGCCACGATCAGGACGTTGGTGCAGAGAGACGTCCAGGTGAAGATCGGCATCTTCATCATGCCCATGCCCGGCGCCCGCATCTTCACGATGGTGGCGATCAGGTTGATGCCGGACAGGGTCGTCCCCACCCCCGCAATCTGCAGCGCCCATATGTAATAGTCCACCCCGACGCCGGGGCTGTAGCCGATGCCGGACAGCGGCGGATAGGCCAGCCAGCCCGTGCGGGCGAACTCGCCGACGAACAGCGAGGCCATGACGATGATGGCGCCGGCCGTCGTCATCCAGAAGCTGAAATTGTTGAGGAAGGGGAAGGAGACGTCGCGCGCGCCGATCTGCAGCGGCACGACATAGTTCATGATCCCCGTCACCATCGGCATGGCCACGAAGAAGATCATGATCACCCCGTGAGCGGTGAAGACCTGATCATAGTGGTGTGCGTTCAGATAGCCTTCGGACCCGCCGAACGCCATCGCCTGCTGCAGGCGCATCATGATGGCGTCGGCGAAGCCGCGCACGAACATGATCAGACCCAGGATCATGTACATGATCCCGATCTTCTTGTGGTCCACGGTCGTGAACCATTCCTTCCAGAGATAGCCCCAGAGCTTGAAATAGGTCAGGGCGCCCAGCAGGGCGACGCCGCCCAGCAGGACCACGATCATGGTCACGACCAGGATCGGCTCGTGCAATGGCAGAGCCTCGAGCGTCAACCGCCCGAAGATGAGTGGAATGAGGGTGTCAGCGTTCATCGACTGTGTTCGCTCAGGCGTTGGGGGAGGAACGGACGTCGGTCGAAACCGCCCCCGTCGATTGTTTGTCTGTGGACAGCGACGCCATCGGCACGCCCTGGGTCAAACCCAGGCCCGACAAAGGCGCCAGGCTGACAGGGGCGCTGGCCGCGTCAAGTTCGGCCCGGCGGATGCGATCAGCGGCCGCAGCCTCGGCCTGCAGCGGCGTGCAGATGGTCATGACATAGCTGTCGTTCGAGCCGAAGATCGCCGCGTTCTTTCCGCGACCGGCGTACTTGTCATAGACCAGCGGCATGGTGTTGCGCACCGAGGCCATGGTCAGGCCGCCCTTGCGGTCGATTTCCATCATCTCGCCCATGCACATCTTGCCCGGCTCGACGCACATGTTGAGGATCGCGTCCCACAGGCCGCCGTCGACCGTGGAGAAACGCATCGCCGGCACCTTCTCGCTGGGCTTTTCCAGTTCGAGGTAACGGTCGCGATCCAGCGCCTGACCGCCCTGGCGAACCCCGGCGATCCAGCCGTCAAAGCCTGCCTGGTCCATACCGTGGAAGGCGAAACGCATGTGCGAGAAGCCGTCGCCGGAATAGTTGGCCGAGAAGCCTTCATACTCGCCCGGACGGTTGATGACGGCGTGCAGCTTCGTCTCCATGCCCGGCATGGCGTAGATCTGGCCAGCCAGGGCGGGAATATAGAAGGAGTTCATCACCGAGGACGAGGTGATGTGGAAGCGGATGGGGCGATCCACAGGCGCGGCCAGTTCGTTGACGGTGGCGACGCCGTACTGCGGATAGATGAACAGCCATTTCCAATCGAGCGCGACCACATTGACCTGCAGCGGCTCAATGCTTTCGTCCACCGCCTGCCCCGGCTTGATCCGGTCGATCGGGCGGTAAGGATCGAGAAGGTGAGTGCCGGCCCAGGTCAGGGCGCCCAGGCAGATGATGATCAGCAGGGGCGCGGCCCAGATCACGACCTCCAGATGGGTCGAGTGGTCCCAGTCCGGTTGGTATTCCGCGTCCTTGTTCGACGCCCGGTACTTCCAGGCGAAGAATACGGTCAGCGCCATCACCGGAACGATGATGATCAGCATCAGCAGGGTGGAGATCATCAGCAGGTCGCCCTGCTGCTGGGCGATGTCGCCGGCGGGTTTCAGCACGACCAGATTACAGGCCGACAGAAGCGCCACCATGGGCACGAGCAGGAGTAGGCGCAGACGGCGCAAGGCGGCTCCAATCGGGAAACATCGGACAACAGGGAGGAGTCGCGACGGTTGGCGTTCGAACTGGGCCGGATAGTCAGCTTCGATCAGAAACGACATTGGACAATCTGTCCTATCCTCAGATCGCGACTTTCGTCGCAAAGGGCGCCCGGTCATAATGCGGCATTACCGACGCATGCCCAAATCTCAAATTTCACGGAGCGATCCCAGCCCATGTCCGTCTCGACGACCCCTTCGTCAGAGTCGCTGGAACGCGACGCCGCAGCCCTCCACTCCGATCACGGCAAGGTGGACGCCGGCGAAATCGCCATCGGCGTGATCATTGGCCGGACGTCGGAGTTCTTTGACTTCTTCGTCTACGCCATCGCTTCCGTGGTCGTGTTTCCGCAACTGATCTTCCCGTTCGCCGGGCCGATCGGCGGCACGCTGCTGTCCTTCGCGATCTTCGCCCTGGCCTTCCTGGCCCGCCCTTTCGGCACGGCCCTGTTCATCGCCATCGACCAGAAGTTCGGGCGCGGCGCCAAGCTTACCATAGCGCTGTTCCTGCTGGGCACCTCGACCGTCGCGGTGGCCTTCCTGCCCGGCTATGAAACCATCGGCATCGCCGCCGCCGTACTGCTCGCTGTCTTCCGCATCGGTCAGGGCGTCGCGCTGGGGGGCGCCTGGGACGGCCTGGCTTCGCTTCTGGCGGTCAACGCCCCCGAGAATCGCCGCGGCTGGTACGCCATGATTCCCCAACTGGGCGCGCCCATCGGCCTGATCGTCGCCTCTGCCCTGTTCGCCTTCTTCCTGAACACCCTGTCGGCGGCCGACTTCCTGGACTGGGGCTGGCGCTATCCCTTCTTCGTGGCCTTCGCCATCAACGTCGTGGCCCTGTTCGCCCGCCTTCGCATCGTCGTGACCCCCAGCTTCCAGAAGCTGTTCGAGACCCGCGAGTTGCAGCCCACTCCGGTCCACACCGCCATCAAGGCGGAAGGCCCCCGGATCGCCATCGGCGCCTTCGCCCCCCTGGCCAGCTTCGCCATGTTCCACATGGTCACCGTCTTCCCCCTGTCCTGGGTCTTCCTGTTCACCCAGGAAACGCCGGTCCGCTTCCTGCTGATCGAAATGGTCGGGGCCGTTTTCGGCCTGCTGGCCATCCTCGCTTCGGGCGTTTTGGCCGATCGCTATGGCCGACGCGCCCTGCTGGCGGTCACCGCCGCCGGCATCGCCGCCTTCTCGGGCTTCGCCCCCCAGCTGCTGAACGGCGGGGCGATCGGCGAGCTGACCTTCATGATCTCCGGCTTCATCCTGCTGGGCCTGTCGTTCGGTCAAGCCTCCGGTCCGGTGGCGTCCAGCTTCTCCCTGGCCAACCGCTATACATCATCGGCCCTGACCTCGGACCTGGCCTGGCTGTTCGGCGCCGGCTTCGCCCCCCTGGTCGCCCTGTGGATCTCGAGCCAGTTCGGCCTGATCGCCGCCGGCGCCTATCTGCTGTCCGGCGCGATCTGCACCCTGGTCGCCCTGTGGCTCAACCGCGAACTGGCCCGCAGTTCCTCGGACAAGACCCCCGCCCCCAAGGCGTGATCCGCTTCAGCCGGATCGGAAAGCCCCGGTCTCGCCAGGCGGGACCGGGGCTTTTTTGTCGCCGCCGCGGCGGTGCGTCAGCGGCGGTCGTGCGGCAGACCGAACCTGTCGACGATCCGATATTCTATCACGGGTCCAGCACGGCTGCCTCCGGCTTCGGCTCTGCCGTGTTCAAGCCCGGCCAATCGCCCGAGCAGGTCGGTCGCAACGCCGCCGCCTTCGTGACGGCCTGGAACGGGCGGCGCGCGGAACGGCCTCTAGATCGCTTCGGCCGTCAGACGCATGACCAGGGTAAGGTGTTCGCCTGGCGCCAGTCGCGCCAGCCCGCCGGCCTCGCCCGGCGTCCCGTTCAGAATGTCCGGTCGGTGCGTCACCGGCTCGACACAGAAGAAGTCGGCCCCGACGGGAGCATAGACCTGGACCCAGTCCGCGCCCGCGCCGCCGTTCAGCACGATGCGGTGCCCGTCCCCGTCCAGCAGGGCCTCGCCGGTCCAGCCGGCGTAGGCGTGATCGACAAAGGGGGCCTCGGCCAGGGCCAGGCCGTCGCCCCAGTCCGCCACCGCATCCGGCGCCGCCAGCCGTTCGGGAATTCCGCGCGCGTCGGTCAGCCACACCCCCGTCGCCGAAAGCCTGAGCCGGGTGTCTGGATGTCTGGGGAAATAGGGATGCAGGCCCAGGCCGGCGGGCATGACCGTATCGCCGGTGTTGGTCACCGACAGGCTGATCTCCAGCCCCTGGTCCGTCAGCCTGACCGCCTGACGCGCCCGCCACGGCCAAGGCCAGCCGCCTGCTTGGGCCGCAGCCTGGTCCGACCAGTCCAGCCTCAGGTCGGCGCTCGCATCGTCGACGGCCTCGACCGCCCAGGGCTTCAGCCAGCCGTCTCCGTGATGGGCGTGGGGGGCGAACCGGTCCAGCGCGGTCAGCCTGACCTCGCGCCCCTCGAACACGAACCGCGCGTCGGCGATCCGGTTGGCGTAGGGGACTAGCGGGAAACAGGCGGTTTCCAGCAGGTCGGTCGCCCCCTTCGGCGTTGGCCGCAACACCGATCGGCCATGTAGGCTCAGGTCTAGGATCGCGCCGCCCAGACCCGGCGTCAGGGAGGCGCGCCAGTCTCCGGCGCGCAATTGGATTACGGCTTCGGCGCTCACGGACGGACGCGGTTCTGCGGCCGGTCCGCCTCGACCGGCTGGATCATGGTGAAGACGCCCGTTTCCGGGTCGAATCGATGCAGGCCGCCACCGACGCCGTAGACCAGCGAACCGTCCTCGGCCGGCAGGGCGAAGCCGGTCTGGTCCGGCGAGTCCCACAAGGCGGTCTCGCCGCTCCCGGACGTATAACGATGCAGCTTTCGACCCTTGATGTCGACGAACCACACCGCCTTGCGCTCGGCGTCCCATACTGGCCCCTCGCCCAGCTCCGCCCGGACGTCCCAGACCAGTTCCGGGGAGGTCGGCTTCGTTTCGCTCATGATTCGGCCCGCCGAATTGAAGGTGTTGATCTGGTGGTGGAAATCCGTCGCTGTAAGACGCTGTGCAGGCGACGCCCCAAAACCCGCGCTTCCGAACGCGCGACCGGCGTCAGATCAGGCCTTGGCCCTTGGGCAGTTCGGCGTAACGGTGCACGCGCGTGGCCATCACCAGGCCGAAACCGATCATCACCGTCAGCATCACCGTGCCGCCATAGGACAGCAGCGGCATCGGCACCCCCACGACGGGCGCCAGCCCCATGACCATCGCGCCGTTGATCAGCACATACATGGCGAAGGTCGCGGTCACCCCCGACGCAGCCAGACGGCCGAAATGGCTGTGCGACAGGGATGCGATCCGCAGCGAGATCAGGATGATCGCCGCATAACAGGCCAGGATGGTGAAGGAACCGACGAAACCGAACTCCTCGGACACCGCCGCGAAGATGAAATCAGTGTGTTTTTCGGGCAGGAATTCCAGCTGGCTCTGGCTGCCCAGGCCGAATCCCTTGCCCAGGAAACCGCCGGAGCCCAGGGCGATCTTGGACTGCATGATGTGATAGCCCGTGCCCGACGGATCGGCCTCCGGGTTCAGGAAGGTCAGCACCCTGTGGCGTTGATACTCGTGCATGCCGAACATCACATAGGGCGGGATCAGCGCCACGGCGGCGGCGCCCACAGCAGCGATGATCTTCCAGCTCAGCCCCGCCATGAACATGATGGCCGCGCCGGTCAGGCCGATCAGCATGGCCGAGCCCAGGTCCGGCTGGTGCGCCACCAGCAGGAAGGGCAGGCCGATGATGGCGACTGGATAGATCAGCTTCCAGTGGAAGCTGGCCTCCTTGGCCGAAGCGCCGTGATACCAGCGCGCCAGGGCCAGAACGACGCCGATCTTCATGATCTCCGACGGCTGGATGCGCGTCACGCCGAGGTTCAGCCAGCGGGTCGCGCCCATGGCCGTATAACCCAGGCCCGGAACCTCGATCAGGGCCAGCATCAGCAGGGCCACCCCATAGACCGGATAGGCCAGGCCGAACCAGAAGCGGATATTGACCATGGACAGGGCCAGCATCAGGGCCACACACATGCCGAAGCGGATCAGGTGTTTCGCCGCCCACGGCGACCAGGACCCTCCGCCCACGGAATAGAGCATCAATGCGCCGGTGCCGGACACCACGCAGATCAGAGCCAGCAGACGCCAGTCGATCTGGCTGATCTTGGTCGAAACGCGCTCGCGCTCGCCGGGACGGGACAGGGCGGAAGCGGTCATCAGCGCGGCTCGGACAGATAGGGACGCGGGCCCGTGGTGACGGTCGGCATCTGACGGGTGCGACGCGCCGTCTCAGCCCCCACGACATCCGGCTCGGGAGGCGCAGCGCCTTCTAGTTCGGCTGTCTCGGCCGAGGCTGTAGGCTCCGGTGGTGGTGGTCGCGTCATACGCGCCACCATGTCCGGGTCCTTAAGCAGCACTGTGCGCATGATTTCGCGCGCACGTGGAGCCGCAGCGGTCGATCCGGCCAAGCCGCCATGCTCAATGATGACGGCGATAGCGTAGCGCGGCTCGTCCACAGGGGCGAACGCCACAAATAGGTTGTGGTCCTTCAGCGCCCAGGTGACGTCGGCGCTCTTGCGAGAGCCTGTTCCGTAGTTGCGCACCTGCGCCGTGCCTGTCTTGCCGGCCATCTTGATGTCGCCGAGCCCTAGCTGGCTCTGGCGATAGGCGCCGCCCCCGACGTCATTGGCCACCGCCACCATGCCCTGACGAACAATTTCGAGGTGTTCGGGTGGGAAGGGCAGATCGGGCACCGCAGCGCCGCTGGGTTGATCCACCCCGCCGACCGACTTGATCAGACGCGGCATGATCGCCTTTCGTGCATTGGCGAAGCGCGCGGTCGTCACTGCCAGTTGCAGAGCTGTGACGTTCACGTCGCCCTGCCCGATCGCAACCGACAAGGTCTCGCCTGGATACCAGGTCCGAGAATCAGGGTTTGGATTGTTCTTGTTGTAGTTCGCCTTCCAGGCCCGACTGGGAATCGATCCGGCCTTCTGGTTGCCGACCCCGATGTCATAGGTCTGCATGAAGCCGATCTTCTTGCCGACCTCCTGAATCTTATCGACGCCGGCCCGATTGCACATGTGATAAAAATAGACATCGCACGACGTCTTAATCGCATCATGCATGTTCATGGGGCCGTGGCCGCCGGGTTTCCAGCAGCGGAAAGTCCGTGACCCGAAGCGATAGCCGCCGGTGCAGACCACCCGCTCGTCAGGATCGACCCCAGCCTCCAGCAAGGCCAGCGAGGTTGTCAGTTTGAACGTCGACCCGGGGTGAAAGACGCCGCCGATGGCCTTGTCGAGCAGCGGCTTGCGCTCATAATCGCGGAGAGCGCTGTAGACGTTGGAGGGAATACCGCCAACAAACAGGTTGGGGTCGAACGAGGGCGCGGACACCATGCAGAGGATGTCGCCGTTGCGGACGTCCATCACCACGCAACCGCCGGACTCTTCGCCGAACACCTCCAGCGCCCGGTTCTGGACATCGGCGTCCAGAGTAAGAACAACCTCCTTGCCCGGCACGGCGGTGCGTGAACCGCCGATATCCTCGGCCACCACCCGGCCCCGAGCGTCCACTTCAACCCGGTTGCCGCCCGGCTCTCCGCGCAGGGCTTCGTCCAGCGCTTTTTCGACGCCTTGGCGTCCGATCCGGAAACCGGGGTTGAACAGCAGCGGCGGCACCGTCTCGCCCTTATCGCGGATCGCCTTGACGTCGCGGTCAGACACCTTGGCGACATAACCGATCACATGGGCGAAGGCGCCGCCGAACGGATAGTACCGGGCCTCGTTCATGTCGGCCATGACGCCGGGCAGTTCGTTGGCGTACTGGTTGACCTTGGCGAACTCCTCCCAGGTCAGGTCGCTCTTGACCGGCACGGGGTTGAACTTGGGCGAGGCGTTGACCTCGCGGATGATCGCGCGTCGACGTTCCAGGGTGTCGGGCAGCAGACGGCCCAGAAGATCCAGCGTCTGATCCAGATCCTTGGTCTCGTCACGGATCACCAGCACCCGGAAACTGGGCCGGTTGCCGGCGATGACCACGCCGTTGCGATCCTTGATCAGGCCGCGCGGCGGCGGGACCAGGCGGAAGTTGAACTGGTTCTGCGACGACAGGGTCGCATATTCCTGGGCCTGGACGACCTGAAGCTGGGCCAGCCGCCCCACCAGGGCCGTGACCCCCAGGGCCGTCAGCCCGCCGAACACGAAGGTGCGGCGCAGGAAGGAGCCCTGGCGCTCGTTGACGTCGGAAAAGAAGATGGAGGGTTCGCCGCTCATCGGAACCGGATATCCCCGTCGTCGAACCGTTCCAGCATCCAGTCGGCGATCGGATACAGGATCAGGGTCGGCAGAATCTGGCCGATCAGGCCCAGAATCGCCGGCGGATTGCCCGCCCTCACCGCCACGATCACATAGGCGACCAGGAAGGCGGCCAGGGTGCAGGCCATATACCAGGCGAAGCGGATCACGCCCTCATGCCCAGCCAGCAGATTGCGCGACAAGAGGATCACGACATAGACGCCCATCAGACACAGAGCCCAAAGGCCCAGCGGTCCGTTCCAGAACAGGTCCAGGAACAGACCAAGCCCGAACAATACTGCGGGCGCCGTCATCGACGGCCGGATCAGCGGCCAGGCGAAGGCCAGCACCATCGGAAACACCGGCTCAGGCAGCATCAAGCCGAACAGTTGCACAGGCGTGGCGAAGATGATGGTGGCGGCGATCGCCGCCAGGGCCGGATAGACGATCCATTGCAGAGGTCCGACGACGCGGACCGCGACAGGACGTCTCACGTCGCGCCCTCCGGCGCCTGTGCGGGCGTTGGTTGTGGAGACATCGCCGCCGATGGCGCCTCGGCGGCGGGTCGAGGTTGCGCCGGACGAGTCTGAACGGGACGCGCCTGGGGCGCCGCCGGTGTTGTTGCAGGCGGTGTCGCGGCGACGGCGGCGGCGGCGCGCGCCCGTGCCACTTGGGCCTCCGCGGCCGCCTGACGGCGTGCTGCCGCGTCGCCGATGGCGCCCGCCTGTTCAGCGTTCGGCGGAGGCGCCGTGGTCAAGCCGGCCAGGGGCGGCGCATTGAGCGCGTTCGGATCGATCAGTTGGCCGAAGTCCTGGAACAGCAGAACCCGCACATAGTCGATGGCGCCGCGATCGCTGAACAGCTTCACGCGCCAGCTGCCGTCGATCCCCTTGGCCGCCACGCCGATGGGAATGCCGCGCGGCAGGCCGCCGCCATCGCCGGAACTCAGGATCCGGTCGCCCGCCTGCACAGAACCGGCCCCGCGCACGAACTCCAGCCGGGGGTTGTCGCTGCCGTCGCCGGTCAGCAGGGCGCGGGCGTCGGTGCGGTCCACCAGAACCGGCGTACGGGACGCGACGTCGGTCAACAGCACCATCCGACTGACGCCGCCGGTGACGCCGGTGACGCGGCCGATCAGACCGTGCTCATTAATGACCGGATTGCCGATCCGCACGCCTTTCGACGCGCCGACATCCACCAGCTTCGCGCGATTGAAGGGGCCGCGGGCATCCGAAATGGCGCGCGCCGTGACCATGGGTACGGCCGGTTCGGTCCGCAGTCCCAGCATGGCTTCATAACGGGCGTTGACGTTCTTCAAGGCGATGGCCTGGTCGCGCCAGGGCTCCAACTCGGCCACCTCGGCCCTCAGCCGCCGGTTCTCGGACACTGCAAAGAAATACCCGCCGATGTAATCGGTGACGGCGCCGACCCAGCGCACCGGCGCGGCGAAGACGCCGCTGACCGGCCCGGTCACAGAGGCCGCAGCCCCCCGCGCCCCGCCATAGCTGGAGCCGCCGTCCGGCGTCGTGCGATCGCTGACAAGAAGAAGAGCCGCGCCCGCCATGGCCACGACTGCGACCACCGCGGCGGTCCAGGCCAGCGGCACCTTCAGGTTTTCAAAAGGGCCGTCGCGAAACGCCACGGGCGACCTTCCACATAAGGGGTTGGAATCGGCAGGCGCCCCTGCCGTCATGCCTGCCTATCGCAAAATCGGGGCCAGAATGGAACCGTTGATCGCGAAGGCCCGAAAGGATTTGCAGCCAGGTTCTCACCCGGCTGCAGACGAATTGATCAGAGCGCCGAGTCGAGCACGCCCTTCATCCAGCGCGGATGTTCCAGAACGCGGCCGCAGCCGATGGCGACGCACGACAGCGGATCGTCAGCCACCGAAACCGGAAGGCCGGTATGGTCGCGGATCTCGATATCCAGGCCGCGCAGCAGGGCGCCGCCGCCCGTCAGCATGATGCCCTTGTCGGCGATGTCGGCGGCCAGTTCCGGCGGGGTGGCCTCCAGCGCGACCTTCACGGCCTCGATGATCTGGGTCACCGGCTCGGCCAGGGCTTCGGCCGCCTGGCGTTCCGAGATGCGGACCTCGCGCGGCACGCCCTGCATCAGGTCGCGGCCCTTGACCTCGATCGACAGGCCTTCGCCGTCGGCCGGGATACGGGCGGTGCCGATGTCCTTCTTGATGCGTTCGGCGGTCGTCTCGCCGATCAGCAGATTATGGTTGCGACGCATGTAGCTGATGATGCTGTCGTCCATCTTGTCGCCGCCGACGCGGACCGAACGCGAATAGACGATGCCCGACAGCGACAGAACGGCCACCTCGGTGGTGCCGCCGCCGATGTCGACGACCATCGAGCCGGTCGGCTCGTGGATCGGCAGGCCGGCGCCGATCGCGGCGGCCATCGGCTCGTCGATCAGGCCCACACGGCGGGCCGAGGCGTTCAGGCAGGAGTCGTTGATGGCGCGACGCTCGACCGCCGTGGCGCCCGACGGCACGCAGACGATGATCTTCGGGTTCACGAAGCCCTTGCGGTTATGCACCTTGCGGATGAAGTGCTTGATCATCTCTTCGGCGACTTCAAAGTCGGCGATGACGCCGTCGCGCATGGGGCGGATGGCCTCCATGTGGCCCGGGGTGCGGCCCAGCATCTGCTTGGCCTCTATGCCCACGGCGTGGACGATCTTGCGTCCGCCGACATTGCGCAGGGCCACGACCGAAGGCTCGTTCAGGACGATGCCCTTGCCCTTCATGTAGATCAGGGTGTTGGCGGTGCCCAGGTCCATCGCGATGTCGTTGGAGATCGCGCCGAAAAGGGAAAAGCTCATGGGAATCGATACCGTTGTTCTTTGACCGAGGGCGTCAGTTTCGCAGTTGACCTGGCGACGCCCCGCTGCCCTGACATCCCCTTGTCGGACAGCTTCCTGATCGTCTTCGCCACGTCTACCGTTGGCCCGTGTGCCCGTATGAAACAGGGAATACAACCCCCTTAGCGCACCGTATCCAAGTTCACCCCCAACCCTGTGGAACAGCCGCGCTTGGGGGTGTTCACGTTAGCGTCATGAGGGTGGGAAACAGCCTGTGAAACATGCTGCCTCTCCCTTGTCGGATCAGTCGCCGCGCGCGACTTCGCGCCGCTTCACCCATTCGCGAACACCCAGCATCAGAGCCAGCCAGGCCAGGGCCACGCCCGCCAGTATGGCCGAGGTCCAGATCCCGTCGCCGCTGACCGCCGTCATGAAGGATCCGCCGAAGAAGGCCACCAAGGCCGTCTTGGGCAGCACTCCGAGCGCGCAACCGGCCAGGAAGCCAGGAAACGACGCCCGCGCCGCGCCGAACGCCATGTTGACGACGATGAAGGGCGCCGACGGCACGTTGCGGATCATGAAACTGGCGTAGAAGGCGTTCTGACCCACGAACCGAGTCAGCCGCCCCACCGTCCTGCCCCCGTGCCGTTCAAGCAGGCGCGCCGTCGGCCCGCGCCCCATCCAATAGGTGACGGCGGCCGAGGCGACCGTGGCGATCCAGCTGTACAGAAACCCGAACCACGGCCCGAAGGCCACGACGCAGGCGGCGATCAGGATGAACTGCGGCGCCCCGAAGAAGGCCGCGACTGTGAAGACGACGATGGCGGCCGGCAGTCCCCAAGGCCCATGCCTGAACCCGCCCAGCCAGGCCTCCAGCCTCACCTCGGCGTCCAGGCCCAACTGGCTCTTGCCCACGGCGAACAGGGCGATCATGGCGCCCAGCAGAAGGGCCGTCGCCAGCACGGCGCGCCAGCGACGCGCCTCCATATTCGACAGGAAATCGATGATCCAGCGCATCAGGAGCGCCGCTTATCATCCTGTCCGGCGATTAGCGAGCGTCGGCGGATTGTCCCGAACGGCGACGGCGCGTAAGGAACCTCGCCTTCCCCGGCACGAACCTTCCAAGATCGACGGGATACCCATGTCCAGCCTGCAATCTTCCGCCCTCGCCCGCGTCAAGCCCTCGGCCACCATCGCCGTGACCGCCCAGGCCCGGAAGCTTAAAGCCGAGGGCCGCGACGTGATCGGCCTCGGCGCCGGAGAGCCGGACTTCGACACGCCCGAGAATATCAAACAGGCCGCGATCGACGCGATCCATCGCGGCGAGACCAAATACACCGACGCCGACGGCATGCCCGAGCTGAAGAAGGCCATCGTGGCCAAGTTCGCGCGTGAGAACGGTCTGAACTATGACGTGTCGCAGATCCACGTCGCGCCGGGCGGCAAGCCGGTCATCTTCAACGCCCTGGTCGCCACCCTGAACCCCGGCGACGAGGTCATCGTGCCCGCCCCCTACTGGGTCTCCTACCCCGACATGGTCCTGCTGGCCGGCGGCGAGCCCGTCACCGTGGTCGGCGAGGAGAAGGACGGCTTCAAACTGCGTCCCGAGGTGCTGGAGGCCGCCATCACGCCCCGCACCAAGTGGCTGATCCTGAACAGCCCGTCCAACCCGACCGGCGCCGCCTACACCCAGGCGGAGCTGCTGGCCCTGGCCGACGTCCTGCGTCGCCACCCGCACGTCTGGGTGCTGACCGACGACATGTACGAGCACCTCGTCTATGGCGACTTCGACTACACCACTATCGCCCAGGTCGCGCCCGACCTGATCGATCGCACCCTGACGGTCAACGGCGTGTCCAAGGCCTATGCCATGACCGGCTGGCGCATCGGCTACGCCGGCGGGCCGAAGGCGCTGATCGACCTGATGCGCAAGGTGGCCAGCCAGACCACCTCCAACCCCACCAGCATCAGCCAGTGGGCGGCGGTCGAGGCCCTGAACGGAACCCAGGACTTCATCCCCGAGCGCAAGGCCGCCTTCGAGAAGCGTCGCGACCTGGTCGTCTCGATGCTGAACCAGGCGACCGGCCTCACCTGCGCTGTGCCGGAAGGCGCATTCTACGTCTATCCGTCCATCGCCGGCCTGATCGGCAAGACGACGGAATCGGGCGTGGTCATCGACGGCGACAGCACCTTCGCCGCCGAACTGCTGAACGCCGAGGGCGTCGCCGTGGTCCAGGGCGAGGCCTTCGGCCTGTCGCCCTATTTCCGCATCAGCTACGCCACCTCCGACGCCGTGCTGGAAGAAGCCTGCACCCGCATCCAGCGCTTCGCCGCCTCGCTGCGCTGACGATTCCGTTCCACTGCCCGTCACCCTCGGGCTCGTTCCGAGGGGTGACGGGCGAGAGGGTGGGAATCGCGTAGAGCGCGATCAGGTTCAGAACACCGTCACCTTCGCTGGGTTCGCCTGATCGCGCGTGCCCGCCGACGTCGCCATGCCGTTCTTGACCAGGGCGATCCCGACCGAGCCCTCGCCGCCGGTCTTGGTCAGGGAGCAGCGGCCGTTGTCGCCGGGCAGGCGGCCATGGCGGCTGCCTCGGCCATCCTGAGTCATGATGTTCATCCAGCGGTCCCGCTCATAGGGACTGACCCAGACCGTCACAGGGCGAAATCGACAGACCAGGGTCCAGGACGCGCCCTGGGGTGCGGCGACCGACCAGTGCAGTCCCTGATAGGCGTCCTTGCCAACATGGGTCTGGGCCTCGGCGCCCATGCCCAGGCCAAGCGCCAGAAACGCCGCCAGCACGAAACTTCGCCTCATCACGCCCTCCCCCGTTTCCGGGAGAGGATGCGATGATCAGGGCCGGCTGGCCATGCCCAGTTTGATCGGCTTGGCGTCGTCGGCCAGGGCGCCGCGCTTGACGCCCCACAGCAGGATGATCGGCGCGCCGACATAGATGGACGAATAGGTGCCGATGATGATGCCGAACATCAGGGCGATCGAGAAGCCGAACAGGGCCTCGCCGCCGAAGATCGCCAGGGCCGCCAGCACCATGACGGCGGTCACGCCGGTGATGATGGTCCGCGACAGGGTCTCGTTCAGAGACAGATCGATCACCTCACGCAATGGCATGGTCTTATACTTGCGCAGGTTCTCGCGAAGACGGTCGAACACCACCACGGTGTCGTTCATCGAATAGCCGATGACGGTCAGGATGGCGGCGACCATGTTCAGGCTGAACTCCAGCCGGAACAGCACGATCAGACCGAAGGTCAGCACCACGTCGTGCAGCAGGCCGATCACGGCGCCGAAGCCGAACTGCGGTTCGAACCGGAACCAGATGTAGAGGAACATCAGGCCGATGGCGACGCCCAGGGCCAGCAGGCCCGAGGTGAACAGCTCGCCCGAGACCTTGGAGCCGACGACGCTGACGCCCGAATACTGGACCTCGCCCACGGTCTGGCTGATTGCGGTCTCGACCTGGTTGACCACCTGGGTCTGGTCGCGGCCTTCCGGCACCTGGAAGCGTAGAATGGCGGTCGAGCCGTCATCCACATTGGTGTCGCGCCGGGCGATGCCCTGCACCTGGACGTCGCCCAGGTTCAGGCTGTTGACCGCCTCACGCACGCGGTCCAGCTCGATAGCCTGACCGGCCGGCTTGGACACCTCCATCGAGGCGCCGCCCCGGAAGTCGATGCCCATGTTCAGGCCGGGAACGAAGCACGCCACGATCGAGGCGACGCACAGAACCACCGACAGCACCGCGGCGAACCGGGCGTATTTGACGAAATGGAAATTCGTCTTCTGCGGCAGCAGTTTGATGAAGGGCCATCCACGCATCGCCATCACTCCGCGATCGGCAGTTTTTTGGGCTTGGCGGTCTTGAGCCAGTAGGCCAGCAGCACCTGGGCCACCAGAACCGACGAGAACACCGAGGTGAAGACGCCGATGCTCAGCGTCCAGGCGAAGCCGCGCACCGGACCGGCGCCGAAGACGAACATGATCGCCGCCGCCACCAGGGTGGTGACATTGGCGTCCAGGATCGTGCCCCAGGCCTTGGAGAAGCCGGCGTCCATGCTGGCGATCACGCTGCGGCCCGACCGAGCCTCGTCGCGCATCCGCTCATAGATCAGCACATTGGCGTCCACGGCCACGGCGAAGGTCAGGATCAGACCGGCGATGCCCGGCAGGGTCAGGGTCGCCTGGGTCAGCGACATGGCCGCCACGATCAGCACCCCGTTCAGCACCAGGCCGATGACCGACACGCCCCCGAACAGGAAGCCGTAGGCCAGGATCATGAAGACCACGATGATGGCGAAGCCGACGGCGGTCGACAGGGCGCCCGCCGCCACGGCGTCGGCGCCCAGTTCGGCGGTGACGGTCCGACGTTCCTCGACGTTCAGCGGCGCCGGCAGGGCGCCTCCGTTCAGCAGGTTCACCAGGGTCGCAGCCTCTTGAATCGAGAAGCTGCCGGTGATCTGGCCCGAACCGGTCGTGATTGCGCTCTGGATCGTCGGCGCCGAAATGACCTTGCCGTCCAGAATGATGGCGAAGGGTTTGCCAAGATTGGCGGCCGTCGCCTCGCCGAACCGGCGAGCGCCGGCGGCGTCGAAGCGGAAGTCGATGGCCGGGCGGCCGCTCTGGTCCGCACCGACCCCGGCGCGGGTCAGGTTCTCGCCCGAGACCAGGACGCGTTTCTTGACCAGGTAGGGCGTGCCCTGCTCGTCCACCAGCAATTCGGCGTCCGGCGGAACCCGTCCGGCCATGGCGTCCGTCACCGAATTCTCGCTGTCCACCATCTGGAAGGTCAGCTGCGCCGTCTGGCCGATGACCTCCTCCAGCTTGCGAGGATCGCTCTCGCCCGGCGCCTGGACCACGATCCGGTCGGCGCCCTGGCGGGTGATGGAGGGTTCACGCGTGCCCAGGCTGTCGATCCGGCGGCGCACCACCTCGATCGACTGGTCCACCGCCGTCGCTCCCATGCCGGCCAGGGCCGTGTCCGTATAGGCGAAGCGGATCCGGTCGCCGCCCACACGCGTCGCGGTACGCTCGACCTGACCCGAGGGGCCCGCGGCCCCGGCCAGCTGGCGCAGGGCCTCGAAGGCCGCCGTCTGCTGCCCCGGATTGGCCAGGGTCACGATCACCCCGCCCGCTTCGCGCTGGAAGCCGTTGGTGGCGATTCCCTCGCCGTTCAGCGTGACCCGTACATCCTCGATCAGGTTGGTGACGCGCTTTTCGCGCATCGCCGGCACATCGACTTCCAGCAGCAGATACGACCCGCCCTGCAGGTCGAGCCCGAGGTTCAGGGCGTTCTTCGGCAGCCAGCCGGGCAGCGCCTCCCGCTGGGCCGAGCTCAGCAGGTTGGGGAAGGCCAGCAGGCAGCCGAGGATCGCCGAGGCGACGACGAGGATGACTTTCCAGCGCGACAGCTGAATCATGAGGGCGGTCTCGGTTCAGCGATACGCGAAGTATCAGGCCTTGGAATCGTTGGCGGCGATGGCGGTGCGGTTGCGCACCTCAGCGATCATCGTTTTGACAACGCGCACATTGACGCTGGGCGCGATCTCGACATTGACCTCGGCCTCTTCGACGCGGGTCACCTTGCCGATCATGCCGCTGGACAGCACGACGGTGTCGCCGCGCTTCACGGCGCCGATGGCCGCCGCATGTTCCTTGGCCCGCTTCTGCTGCGGACGGATCAGCAGGAAGTAGAACAGGATGAAGATGGCGACGATCGGCAGGAACTGCATGATCACGGCCATCATGCCGCCGTCAGCTGGGGCGCCCATGGGTAGTCTCCGAACACAAGGGGGACAGCCCTCGCCGGCCCCCATTAAAACGAGGCGCGGAACCTAGGGCTCCGTCTCGCGGATTGCAACGCGGCTAAACGTTCAGCGTGGCAATACGGTCAGGGGATCGACCGCGACCGGGTCGTCGCCGCGCATCTGGCGGGTTTCGAAATGGATCGACGGGCGTCCGTCGCCGGCCGTCAGACCGACCGTGCCGATCTGCTGGCCCGCACGCACGTCGTCGCCGTCCTTGACCGTCGCCGAACCCAGATGGCCGTAAACCGTGCGCCAGCCGCCGTTGTGGACCACCAGCACCGTCAGCCCCTGCCCCACCAGATCGTCGCCGACATAGGCCACGCGTCCCCCGGCCGAGGCCACGACCGAGGCGCCGGCCGAGGCGCCGATGTTGATCCCGTTGTTGCGCTCGCCCATCCCGACCGGGCCGAACCGCCGCAGGATATCGCCACGCACCGGCCACAACAGGGCGATGGGACCGCCCGCAACGGGCGTCGCGGAAGGCGCGGCGCTGACCGGCGGGCGAGCCGCGCCCGCCGCCGGGGCCGTCGGACGGGTCTGGGCGGGCAGCGCGGCGTTGCCCGAAGGCGGAGGCGGAGGCGGCGGCGGGGCCATGCCGCTGTTCGGCACCAGAACTCCGGCCGGCGAAGGCCCGGTCGCATAGGGGTCGCGGCCTGTATCGACCGCCGCATCGGGAAGAATGATTCGTTGGCCCGTCGTGATCGCGCCGCGCGGCCCCAGGCCGTTCAGATCGATCAGGGTCTGAACCGGCGTCTGGAACCGCCGGCCGACGCCCGAGATGGTGTCGCCCGGCTGGATCTCATAGGCGGCGCCCGGCGTGACCACGCCCGAGGGGGTCGGCGACGCCGGATAGGAGGACGCGGGAGGAACATAGGTCGGCTGCGTCGGCGTCGCAGCGACCGGCGGCGGCAGATATCCCCCATCCACCTGGCCGACCGGCGCCGTCGCTTGCGGCTGCGGATAAGGCTGAGCCTGCGGAGAGGTCGGCTGACCATACGGACCTTGCTGCGCCGGCGGCGGATAGGCGCCCTGCCCGCCCACCGTCGGTCGCGTCGAATACTGCGGCTCGGACGGATAGGTCATACAGGCCGCCGCGCTCAGCGACGCCCCCGCGATTACAACCGCTCTGATCCAGCCCGATATCACCGCCACCGGCCGCTCCTTAGATGGTTAAACTGCCCGCCCGGTGTGCCCGCTCGCGCCGCTTAAGCCAAGCCCGCAATCATCGCCAAAGTTGGGCGGGAAGGTTAACGGCGAGACGGCGTGACTCGTGAGAGGTGAATCGTGAGGTGAATCGAGGGCGACATTCAGTCACGACTCACGATTCACCACTCACGCCCACCTACCCCTCCTTCGCCGTCCCCTCGACCAGGGGCACGAACCGCACCTCCGTCAGGCTCTCGCGCCGGAACGACCCGTCGCCCTGACCGACATAGCGGTGCAGCATCTGCACCGAGGTCCTGCCAACGGGCGCCACCAGAACACCGTTCGGCTTCAACTGTTTCAACAGTTCGGTCGGCTCGGCCGGAGACGCCGCCGTCACCATGATGCGATCGAAGGGCGCCTGTTCGATCCAGCCCAGGCCGCCGTCGCCATGCTTGGTGATGACATTGTCGATCTCCAGCGTCCGCAGCTTCGCCTCCGCCTCGACCAGCAGGCTGCGATACCGCTCCACCGAATAGACATAGCGGGCCAGCCGGCTCAGCACCGCGCACTGGTAGCCGCTGCCGGTGCCGATCTCCAGCACACGGTGGCGGGGCTGGACGTCCAGGGCCTGGGTCATCAGGCCGACGATATAGGGCTGGCTGATGGTCTGGGCGCAGTCGATGGGCAGGGCCTGGTCTTCCCAGGCCTGGTCCAGGAATTTCTCGTGCACGAAGACCGCGCGGTCGATGCTCTCCATCGCGGCCAGCACCCGGGGATCCGTCACCCCTTGCTGGCGCAGCGACAGGATCAGCCGTCCGGCGCGGTCGTCGTGCAGGTTCATTTTCCTCCCCCCCTGGGGGAGGGGGACCGCGACGCCCTTGCGTCGTGGTGGAGGGGGCGCGAGACAGCCGGCCTCATCACGCAGCGCGCTCCGTCTTCTTCGGCGGCGCCCCGCCCAGCACCTTCTTCAGGTCATGGACGCTGGCCATGTGGGTCAGGTCGATGTGCAGCGGCGTGACCGAGATCCGCCCCGCCTCGATGGCCCTCAGGTCGGTGCCCTCGGCATGTTCCTGTTTCTCGCCGCGGAAGCTCATCCAGTAATAATCCCGCCCGCGCAGGTCGGTGCGCCGCACCGCGTGCATCTCGCCCACGTCGCGGAACCCTTGCGTCGTCACCTCGATCTGCTCGACCCGTTCGGGCGGCAGGTTGGGGAAGTTCAGGTTCATCACCACCCCATTGGCCCATTTCTGGTCCAGCAGCTTGCTGATGATGGCCGGCGCGAACGCCTCGGCCGTTTCCCAGTGGGCCACCACCTCGTCGTGGAACCGCTCCAGGCTCTGGCTCAGGGCGATGGAGCGGATGCCGAAGGCCATGCCTTGCAGGGCGCCCGCCACCGTGCCCGAATAGCTGACGTCCTCGCCTATGTTATGCCCCCGGTTGACGCCGGACAGCACCAGGTCCGGCCGCTCCGGCATCAGGTCGTTGACCGCCAGGATGACGCAGTCGGTCGGCGTCCCCGTCACCGAGAACCGCCGCTCGCCGTGCCTGTGCACCCGCAGCGGCTCGCTCAGGGTGATCCCCCGGCCCTTGGCCGACTGTTCGACGGCGGGTGCGCACACCCAGATGTCGTCGCTCAGCGTCCGCGCGATCCGCTCAAGGGATTCAAGACCTTCCGCCTCGATCCCGTCGTCGTTTGTCAGGAGGATTCTCATGCCATCTCCCCCCGTTGGGGGGAGACAGGCGCGCGACGCGCGCCAGAGGGGGGCAAGGCGGAACCGTCACGGGGGCCGCAGGCCCCCTCCACCGCTTCGCGGTCCCCCTCCCCCAAGGGGGGAGGATTAAACGCCCACATGGGTCAAACCTCCCATATAGGGCTGCAACACCTTCGGCACCGCGATCCGCCCATCCTCCTGCTGATAGTTCTCCATGATCGCCACCAGGGTCCGCCCGACCGCCAGCCCCGACCCGTTCAGCGTATGGACGAACTCGGTCTTCTTCTCGCCGGCCCGCTTGAACCGCGCATCCATGCGCCGGGCCTGGAAGTCGCCGCAGTTCGAGCAGGAGCTGATCTCGCGATAGGTGTTCTGGCTGGGCAGCCAGACCTCCAGGTCGAACGTCTTCTGGGCCGAGAAGCCCATGTCGCCCTTGCACAGCAGCATCCGCCGGAACGGCAGCTCCAGCGCCTTCAGCACCGCCTCGGCGCAGGCCGTCATCCGCTCGTGCTCGGCGTCGGAGTCTTCCGGCCGCGCGATCGACACCATCTCGACCTTGGAGAACTGGTGCTGGCGGATCAGGCCGCGCGTATCCCGCCCCGCCGACCCGGCTTCAGCGCGGAAACAGGGCGTCAGCGCCGTCATCCGCATCGGCGTGGCGAGGTCGTCCTCGGACAGGATGGTCTCGCGGATCAGATTGGTCAGGGAGACTTCGGCGGTGGGGATGAGGAAGTGACGAGTTTCGACAGCTCGCCACGCTTCGCCGGCCACTTCTCCCAAACGCTTCACCAAGTCCTCAGGCGGGTTCGTCCAACCGTCAGAGAATTCCCAAGACGATTCGAGCCACGCAGTGTTGATGAGGTTCATGTGCGCGATTTGGTAGTCGTCGAAATCAACGTGTGAGGCTTTGAACAGATCTTCCTCGAACTTCGGCAACTGCCCGGTCCCAAACATCGCCTCATCCCGCACCAGCAGCGGCGGGTTCACTTCCAGATAGCCGTGCTGATCCGTCTGCAAATCCAGCATGAACTGCCCCACGGCCCGTTCCAGCCGCGCCAGCTGCCCCTTCAACACCGCGAACCGGGCGCCCGACATCCTGGCCGCCGCCTCGAAGTCCAGCATCCCCAGGGCCTCGCCCAGATCGGCGTGATCCTTGGCCGGGCCGCCTTCACGCGGGGTTCCCCAGCGCGAGACCTCGAGATTGCCCGCCTCGTCCTCGCCGTCCGGCACATCCTCGGCCGCCAGGTTCTTCTGCGCCGCCAGCAGGTCGCGCAGTTCCTTGCCGACGCGCGCCTCGACCTCGGCCGCCGCCGCGATGTCGCCCTTCAGCGCCTCGACCTCGGCCTTCAGCCGGTCGGCTTCGGCCATGTCCTTCTTGCCCATGGCGGCGCCGATCAGCTTGGAGGCGGCGTTGCGCTTGGCCAGGGCGTCCTGGCCCGTGGTCTGGGCGTGGCGCAGTTCGGCGTCCAGCCGCAGGATGTCCGCCACCAGCCCGTCGGCCTCGTCCACCCCGCGCGACGACCAGCCCGCGACGTAAACCTGGGGGTTCTCGCGAATGGCTCGGATATCGTGCATGGTCTGAAACTTCGGCTGGGCGGGAGAAGCCGAACGCTCTACCCGCCCGCGCGGAGTCGGGCAACGGCAGGAAGCCGCCGGACCTCGCTTAAGCCTTTTGCGCGACCCGCGACGACGGCGTCGGTCTGAACCCCCGGCTCGATTCCTGCACCGGCTTGCCCCCATCGGACTGTTTTCGCCAAAGTCCGACATCGCCGGCTTGACGCCCCCGCCGCTGCGGCGGACTGTCGCAACCTCCCCAAGCGGCATGAGACCTCGTCAATGATCCGATCCCGCCTGAGCGCCGCCGGCCTCGCCCTTCTGCTGGTCTCGGCCGCGCCCGCCGCCCTGGCGCAGCAGGCTTCGACCTATCCGTCCGCCCTGCCCGCGCCCCAGCCGCCGATCCCCGAGGCGCGGGACGTCGCCTATCCGGGCGTGATCGCCCTGGATATCGACGCCACCAACCTGGCCCAGCACGTCTTCGGCGTCACAGAGACCATCACGGTGGCCCAGGCGGGGCCGATGACCCTGTTCTTCCCCGAATGGCTGCCGGGCAACCACGGCCCCGTGGGGCCCATCGTGCAGTTGGCGGGGATCGAGATCACGGCGAATGGTCAGCGCGTGGAATGGGTGCGCGACACCCTGTCCCCCTTCGCCTACCACATCACCGTTCCGGCCGGCGCGACCGAGCTGAAGATCAGGATGCAGCACCTGTCGCCCACCACCGGCAACCAAGGCCGGGTGACGATGACGCCCGAGATGCTGAACATCCAGTGGGAAAAGATGCTGCTCTATCCCGCCGGCCACTGGTCGCGGAACATCATGGTCCAGCCGACGGTCAAGTTCCCCACGGGCTGGCGTTTCGGCACGGCGCTGGAGCCGCAGACCAAGGACGGCGACCTCCAGACCTTCAAGCCGGTCAATTTGGAGGTCCTGGTCGATAGCCCCGTCTTCGCCGGCGTCCACTATCGCCAGATCGATCTCGATCCCGGCGGCCGCTCTCCGGTCCGCGCCAACATCGTCGCAGACGAGGCCAAGAGCCTGGAAGCCACGGTCGAGCAGATCCAGATTCTGCGCAATCTGGTCGTTCAGATGGACCGCCTGTACGGCGCCCGCCATTTCGACCACTACGACTTCCTGATCTCCATGAGCGACAAGCTGGGCGGCATTGGTCTGGAGCATCACCGCAGTTCGGAGAATGCGGTCGATCCGGAATTCTTCACCGGCTGGGACACGCATCTGGGCGACCGCGACCTGCTCAGCCACGAGATGAACCACTCGTGGGACGGCAAATGGCGTCGCCCCGCCGACCAGTACGTCCCGAACTTCAACAGCCCGATGCAGAACAGTCTGCTATGGGTCTATGAAGGCCAGACCCAGTATTACGGGCAGGTGATCGCCGCCCGCTCGGGCCTGCTGACCAGGGACCAGGCGATGGAGTCCCTGGCCCTGACGGCCGCGACCTATGACGCCCGCGTCGGCCGTCAGTGGCGCGCGCTTCAGGACACGACCAACGACCCGATCATCAGCCAGCGCCGGCCCAAGGGCTGGCTGTCCTGGCAGCGGAACGAGGACTATTATTCGGAAGGCCAGCTGATCTGGCTCGACGTCGACACGACGATCCGGGAGAAGACGAACGGCCGCAAGTCGCTGGATGATTTCGCCAAGGCCTTCTACGGCGTCCAGGACGGCAGTTTCGAACCCGCACCCTATACCTTCGAGGACGTGGTGGCGGCCCTGAACGGCGTCGTGGCCAACGACTGGGCGACCTTCCTGCGCACCCGCCTCGACGCCACCGGCCCGGACGCCCATGCGCCTCTGGACGGCCTGACGCGCGGCGGCTGGCGGCTGGTCTATACCGAGACCCCGACCGCCTATCAGAAGACCCTGTACGGGGAGTTCAAACGCAACGACTTCACCTATTCGCTAGGCTTCCAGACGGGCGAGAACAACGCCATCGGCAGCGTTCAGTGGGGCAGCCCCGCCTTCGACGCCGGCCTGGCGCCGGGCATGGAGATCGTCGCCGTCAACGGCCAGGCCTCCAACCCTGACCGCATCGCCGCCGCCGTCACCGCCGCCAAGGATCCGGCCGTGTCCGTGACCCTGATCGTCAAGGACGGCGACCAGTACAAGACCGTCGCCCTGCCCTACCACGACGGCCTGCGCTACCCGCGCCTGGAGCGGATCGAGGGAACCCCCGACCGCCTGGGCGACATCCTGACGCCCCGCAAGCGCTGAACCCAACTCACCTCCCCGTCGGCGAAGGCCGACGGGGAGGTGAGGCGGAAGCGTCAGCGAACGCCAGGAGGGGGCGACTCGGTATCAGACGCTCTTGGGGTCATCCCTACTTTCGGAGTCGCCCCCTCCTGATCGCTGGCGCGATCTGTCCTCCCCGCGCGCCTTCGCGCGCGGGGAGGTGACCATCTGTCCCTTGACGCCTCTCCCCCGCTCCCCGACGGTGCAGGCCTGCCCTCCCGTTCGGATGATCTGATGCCGCGTACCCGCCTGACCGCCGCCGCCTGCCTCGCCGCCTTGATGACCGCCGCCCCGGCCCTGGCCCAGGACTTCCAGTCCACGCCGGTGGTCACTGACCCGACCCAGGCCGCCCTGGCCCTGCCCCGGTCTCAGCCGGCCATCCCCGCCCCAGCCGACACCCCCTATCCTGGCGTCATCCAGTACCGGGCCGACATCACCGACCTCGACCGCCGCATCATCCGCGTCAGCCAGACCATACCCGTCGCCGGCCCCGGTCCCCTGACCCTGCTCTATCCGAAATACCTGCCGGGCAACCACGCCGACACCGGCCCGATCCAGCTGCTGGCCGGCCTCACGGTCACGGCGAACGGACAGCGGATCGAGTGGCTGCGCGACACCCTCGAGCCCTACGCCTTCCATCTCGACATCCCCGCCGGCGTGACCAGCATCGACGTCGCCTTCCAGCAGCTGACCCAGCCGGACAGTTCCAACTGGCGCGTCCTGATGACCCCGGCCATGGTCAATCTGCAGTGGGAGAAGGCCATCCTCTATCCGGCCGGCTACTACAGCCGCCAGATCCCGGTCGCCGCCTCCGTTGCCCTGCCCTCTGGCTGGAAGTACGGCACGGCCCTGACCACGGCGTCCCGGAACGGCGACGTCGCCGCCTTCGAGACGACCGACCTCTACACCCTGATCGACAGTCCGATGTTCGCCGGCGCCCACTACCGCCGCGTGGACATCGACCCCACCGGCGACCGGGTTCACCTGAACCTGCTGGCCGACGAGGAGAAGGGCCTCGCCGCCACCGATGAGCAGCTGAAGCTCTACGAGAACATGGTCCAGCAGGCCGACCGCCTGTTCGGCGCCCGCCACTTCGACAACTATGAGTTCCTGTTCGCCCTGACCGACCAGATGGGCGGCATCGGCCTTGAGCATCACCGCAGTTCAGAGAATACCGGCAAGCCTGAGTTCTTCACCGACTGGGCCAAGAGCGCCGGCGACCGGGGCCTGCTGCCGCACGAGTACACCCACTCCTGGAACGGCAAGTTCATGCGCCCGGCGGACGAACTGACCGCCAACCACAACGTCCCGACCCAGAACACCCTGCTGTGGGTCTATGAGGGCCAGACCGAATACTGGGGGGACGTCCTGGCCGCCCGCGCCGGCCTGCACTCCAAGCCCGTCGCCCTGGCCACCCTGGCCAATGTCGCCGCCTTCTACGACAACCAGCCGGGCCGTCAGTGGCGCGCGCTGCAGGACACCAACAACCACAACCTCCTCGGCTACCGCGTCCCCGGCCAGTACCCCTCGTGGATGCGCGGCACGGGCGACTATTACCGGGAAAGCCTGCTGGTCTGGCTGGACGCCGACACCCTGATCCGGGCCGAGACCAATGGCCGCAAGTCCCTCGACGACTTCGCCAAGGGCTTCTTCGGCCATGACGACGGCGAATGGGATCCCCAGGGCTACACCTTCGATCAGGTCGTCGCCGCCCTGAACGCCGTCCACCCGCATGACTGGGCCGGCTTCCTGCGCGACCGGCTCGACGCCGTCGGCCCCGACGCCCGCGCCCCTCTGGCGGGGATCGAGCGCGGCGGCTGGCGCCTGACCTATACCGACACCCCCACCGCCGATGAAAAGGCCGTCAGCACCGGCTGGGCCAATGACTTCCAGTATTCGCTGGGCTTCACCCTGGCCGGCGACAAGATCGCCAACGTCCGCTGGGGCGGCCCCGCCTTCGAGCAGAGCATCGGCGCGGGCTGGAGCCTGGTCGCCGTCAACGGCAAGGCCGGTTCGGCCGAGGTGCTGCGCAACGCCGTCACCGCCGCCAAGGGGACCGACGCCCCGCTCGAACTGCTGATCAAGTCCGGCGACCGCTTCCGCACCGTCGCCTTCGACTACCGCGACGGCCTGCGCTATCCGCGCCTGGAACGGATCGAGGGAACGCCGGACCGCCTGTCGGACATCCTCGCCCCACGTCGGCGTTAGAACGGTCACCTCCCCGTCGGCGAAGGCCGACGGGGAGGACAGGCGGGAGCGTCAGCGAGCGCCAGGAGGGGGCGACTCGGTGGCTGAAGCTCTTGGGGTCATCCCCACCGTCGGCGTCGCCCCCGCCTGATCGCTACCGCGATCTGTCCTCCCCACGCGCCTTCGCGCGCGGAGAGGTGAGCATCACCCCTTCAACAACCCCAGCAAAGCCTCCGCCGCCTCACGCGACGAGCCCGGGTTCTGCCCCGTCACCAGCTTTCCGTCGACCACGACATACGACCCCCAGTCCGGCCCCTTGGAATAGTCGCCGCCGTTGGCGCTGAGCACGTTCTCGACCAGGAAGGGCACCACGTCCGTCAGGCCCACAGCCTCCTCTTCCGAGTTGGTGAAGCCCGTCACCTTGCGACCCTCGACCAGCGGCTTGCCGTCCGGCCCATGAACCGACTTCAGCACGCCCGGCGCATGGCAGACGAAGCCAGTCGGCTTGTCCGCCTTGGCGAAGGCCTCGATCAGGGCGATAGAATCGGCGTCATTCGCCAGATCCCACAGCGGACCGTGACCGCCCGGATAGAAGACCGCGTCGAAATCTTCGGCCTTGACCGACGCCAGTTCGACCGTCGCCGCCAGCGCCGCCTGAGCCTCGGCGTCGGCCTTGAACCGGCGGGTGTCCTCGGTCTGGGCGTCCGCGTCATCGCTCTTGGGATCCAACGGCGGCTGTCCGCCCTTGGGCGAAGCCAGCACGATCTCCGCGCCCGCGTCCTTCATCGCATAATAGGGGGCGGCCAGTTCCTCCAGCCAGAAGCCGGTCTTCTTGCCGGTGTCGCCGAGTTGGTCGTGCGAGGTCAGAACCGTCAGGATCTTCATGTGGGGGATCTCCTTTTCAGGCGTAACAAATGGGAAGCCAGACCGATCCCTCCAATGGTCGGCGACCGGCCTGTGTGGCGCATCCAGGAATCGCTTCACCCTGCGGCCAGTACTCAAGGAGACGCACGGCATGAGACATTGGCTCGGAGCCTTGGCGTTCGGACTGGGCGCATTTGGACTGGCGTCCATCGCCAAGGCCGACTGCGTGATCGGCGAGCCCGGCGCCACCCGCAGCGTCGCCCTCGGTCCCGACCGGCGCACGGTGCAGATCCATGTTCCGCGCGGCTTCGACCCCGCTCGGCCTGCGCCCCTGGTCTTCGTCCTGCACGGCAGCGGCGGCACAGGCGCGGCGATCCTGAGAGATTCCAAACTGGCCGAGACCGCCGACCGGCACGGCTTCATCGTCGCCGCGCCCGACGCGGGCATCCCGGTCGACCGGGGCTTCGTCTGGAACGTCCCCGGCGTGCCGACCATCACAGGCGACGTGCCGGGTCCAGACGACGCCGACGACGTCGCCTTCCTGGTGGAGACGGTCGAGGAATTGGCTTCACAGGGCTGCGTCGACGACAGCCGGGTCTACGCCACGGGCCTGTCGGGCGGCGGTCGGATGACGTCCTGGCTGGGCTGCGTGGCCGCCGACCGCTTCGCCGCCATTGCGCCGGTCGTCGGCCTGCGCGCCGGCAATCCGCGCAAGGCCGCGCCTGAGCGGCCCGATCCCGCCACCTGCCGGCCGTCCCGCCCCATGCCGGTCATCGCCTTCGCCGGCGACGCCGACACGACCAATCCGATCCAGGGCGGGGGCGCCCCCTACTGGAGCTATACGATGCACGCGGCCGAGCAGCGCTGGGCCCAGTTGAACGGCTGCGCCACGACACGCCCGACGCTCTGGGTCTCGGCCTCGGTCTATGAGGAAGGCTACGCCGACTGCCGCGACGGCGCCGAGGTCGTCGGCCGCATCACCCGCGACGGCGGCCACAGCTGGGTCGCCGACAACGAAGCCATGTGGGCCTTCTTCGCCGCCCGATCACGCCCGCAGAACTGATACAGACCAAGCCCCAGCCGTAGCGCCGCCCATGGGCCTCAAGTAGCCCGAAGGGCGATAGGCCCAAAAGAAAAAGGCCCGGCGGTTTCCCGCCGGGCCTTTCCGATATTCAGCAAATGCCGAAAGTCAGATCTTACTTGATCTGGACCTTGGCGCCGGCTTCCGTCAGCTTCTTGGCGACTTCGTCGGCGGCTTGCTTGGAGACGTTCTCGACGACGTTCTGCGGAGCGCCTTCGACCAGGTCCTTGGCTTCCTTCAGACCCAGGTCCGAACGCACGCCGCGGACTTCCTTGATCACGTTGATCTTCTTGTCGCCGCCGTCGATCAGGACAACGGTGAATTCGGTTTGCTCTTCGGCGGCTTCAGCCGGAGCAGCGCCACCACCGGCCGGCATGGCCATAGCGACGGGAGCAGCGGCGCTGACGCCCCACTTTTCTTCAAGCAGCTTCGACAGTTCAGCAGCTTCGAGAACGGTCAGAGCGGACAGGTCTTCGACGATCTTGGCGAGGTCAGCCATTGTCAGTTTTCCTTCGGAGGATTGGGATTAGGGAGTGATGCAGAGATGAAAGGCTGGGCCGCTTACGCGGCTTCCTTGGTGGCGTAGGCGTTGAACACGCGAGCCAGCTGACCGGCGGGTGCTTGCAGCACGCCGGCGATCTTGGTCGCGGGCGCATTGAGCAGGCCGATGAGTTGGCTGCGGACCTCGTCGAGGGTCGGGAGCTTGGAAAGAACTTCCACGCCCTTCACGTCGACGACGGTTTCGCCCATGAAGCCGCCGATGATCTTGAAACGATCATTGGCCTTGGCGAACTCGGTGGCGACCTTGGCGGCCGTACCGGGGTTCTCGGCGTACGCGATGCCCACGGGACCCTTGAACAGGCCGTGGTAGTCGCTGCCTTCTTCGGCTTCGAGCGCCTTCAGCGCCAGGCGGTTCTTGACCACCTTGAACGCGCCGCCTTCTTTACGAAGACGGCCGCGCAGATCTTCCATTTCCGCAACGGTCAGACCCAGGTTGTGGGTCACGACCACGGAGCCGGCGTCGGCGAACACGCCCTTGAGCGTTTCGATCGACTCGGCCTTTTGTGCGCGGTCCATTGCGGTCTCCAGTCTTGGTATTCGCCGCCGGGCTTATTCCCGACGACGGATTGGCCAAAGCGCCGCGCATCGCTGCGAAGCGTTCAGGCCGGTCGTATTGTCCGAAGGATGCGTCTGACGGCGTCCGTCCCGGAATGCGGGCTGACAGCGCTAGGTCGCGTCCCCATCTCCCCACGGCGTCAGAGGGCTCTCTGACAGTTATGGCCTGGGTGACCCCCACGCCCCGAAGTTCTCGGACAGGACCGTCAAAGGATTGAACCTCTGACGGGAAGCGGCGCTCATACAGGGAGCCCGACAGGAAATCAAGGAGCCGAGCGCATGGCCTATGAACTCTATTACTGGCCCACCATCCAGGGGCGCGGCGAGTTCGTCCGCCTAGCGCTCGAAGCCGCCGGCGCGGACTATGTCGATGTCTCGCGCCAGGACAATGGAAAGGCGATGATGACGCTGATGGAGACCGCAGCCACGCCCTCCTTCGCCCCGCCCTTCCTGCGCCTGGGGGATCGCACCGTCGGTCAGGTGGCCGCCATCCTGGCCTGGCTGGGTCCGCAGCTGGGGCTCAGCCCGAACGGCGACAGCGACCGCGCCTGGCTGAACCAGATCCAGCTGACTTTCGCCGACCTGGTCGCCGAGGCCCACGATACCCACCACCCGGTCGATCTGATGGCCTACTACGACGACCAGAAGCCAGAGGCCGCCCGCCGGTCGAAGGCCTTCCGGGAGCAGCGAATCGGGAAATTCCTCCGCTGGGCCGAACAGGTCCTCATAGCCAATCCCTCCGGCTCGGATTGGCTGGTCGGCCACCACCTCACCTATGCCGATCTGTCTCTGTTCCAGGTGGTGGAGGGCTTGCGCTATGCCTTCCCCAAGGCGACCGAAGCCGTGCTCAACACCACGCCGCATATTGTCGCCGTCCGCGACAGGGTCGCCGCTCTGCCCCGTGTCAGCACCTATCTAAAGAGCGACCGCCGCATCCCGTTCAACGAGGACGGCATATTCCGTCGCTATCCCGAACTGGACGGCTGAGGCTTACCGGCGCCCGGACTTGCGCCCTGTTTGCCCACCCGTCTCGCAGTCGAATCGGGCGCAATATTTGGTCATCAACTCTCCGATGAAGGCCGTCAGATGTTCCATAGTGATCTCGTTCATCACCGCGCTTAGCTGAAGCGTCTTCGTCGCGACCTGGCGGCCTACGGGACTGTCATAGAAGGCGATCTGGGCCTCGAGCTCTTCGACTGTGAACGTCGACGCGTAGTGGGGGACCATGTCCGCCATCATGTCATCGACCATGGCGGTCAGCATGCGCGGCGCGTTACTCCGCAGCCAAGCCGCCTCTTCGGCGCCCTGCCCCTCCGTGTCCGCCTTGGCCAGTTGGTCCGCGATCATCGCCTCCATGACCTTGGTGAAGTTCGGCCCGGCCGAGAGTCGGATAACCCGCTCCGCCAGCGCCGTCCGCTGAGCCAGGCCGCGATCCTGCGCTGCGACAGGTCCGACCGCAAACAGGCCGAACAGAGCCGCAACCGTCAAAAGCCCAATGATACGCATATCGTCCCCCTTGCCGTTCTTATCCGAGCACGGCGTGCAGGTGGCCAGAGGGAATCGCCTCTCGGTTGCTCAATCGCTCGGTGGCGTGGCGGCGAAGTCGCGGATCAGTAGGGCGAGGTCGGCTTCGTGAACGCTGTCCGCCGCCGCCTCAGGCGTCATCCAGCGCCGATCGCGCTGGTGCGCCTCGGGCCAATCGCCCAGTTGGAGCACCACCTCCATCGGATAGACGGCGACGACATGGCGTCTCAGATCACCGCTGCGAACGATCTTGGCATAGCGGAAATGACCGATGGTCGCGTCGCCTATGGGACCACGAACGCCCGCCTCCTCCAGCGCTTCCTGAGCCGCCGCTTCGGCGTCGGTCTTTCCGGCCATACGACCGCCCTTGGGAATGACCCAGCGCCGCGTTTCGCGCGATGTGATCATCAGGATTTCCAGACCCGCCTCGCCGCGTCGCCACGGCAGGGCTGCGACCTGACGCGTTTCCGACCGGCCTGTGCGTTTCGCGGCTTTGGCCATTCTCTATCCCCGTCCGGCGCGGCTTGCAAAACGCGGTTTACGTCGCTCCGTCAACCGCTCCGCGTCCGGAAAGTTCAGCCGAGCCGCCTTTCATCATAGGCGGCCTGAGCCTTGCTGACCTCGGCCATATTGTCCTCGGCCCAATCGATCATGGCCTGGAGCGCATCGACCAGCGTGCCGCCCAGCGGCGTCAGGGCGTAGGAGACAGAGACCGGCACGGTCGGCGTCACCGTGCGGGTGACCAGTCCGTCCCGCTCAAGCTGGCGGACAGTCTGGCTCAGCATCTTCTGCGAAACGCCCTCGACACGCCGACGCAAGGCGTTGAACCGCATCGGTTCGTCCCGCAGCAGCGTCAGAACCAGCGTCGTCCACTTGTCGGCGACCCGATCCAGCAGTTGCCGCGTCGGGCAAGCGGCCGAATAGACGTCGGGCGGACGGGTTTCCGCCGGGTGACCAGATGAGAGTAAAGTGCCTTCTTGTGACATGCTGCACTTCATAACACCTGGTACCCGTTGGATACCACAGGAGATCATCCATGAAAGTCGCAGTCCTCGGCGCCAGCGGTCGCGCCGGCTCGGAAATCACCAAGGAACTGGCCGCGCGCGGTCATGCCGTCGTCGCCGTCGCCCGCAAGCCCGAAGCCATCCCTGCCCTGTCCGGCGTCACCCCGGTCGCGGGCGACGCCTCCGACTCCGCCGCCCTGGCGGAGATCATCAAGGGCTCAGACGCAGTGATCAGCGCCCTGCATCATGACGTCACGGCCGAAACCCTGCTGTCCGCCTTGAAGGCCGCCGGCGTGCCCCGACTGCTGGTCACGGGCGGCGCAGGCAGTCTGGAGGTCGCGCCGGGTGTGCGTCTGATCGACACCCCGGACTTCCCCGAGGCGTTCAAGCCCTACGCCCTGCCCGGCGTCGCCTTCTTGGACGATCTGCGCGGCGAGACCCAGATCGACTGGACCTTCTTCTCTCCGCCCGCCCTGATCGAGGAGGGGCCGCGTCTGGGGGCCTTCCGAACGGGCGGGGACCAGTTGATCGTCGATGACAAGGGCGACAGCAAGATCAGCTTCGCCGACTACGCCATCGCCATGGTGGACGAACTGGAACAGCACAAACACGGCCGCGCCCGGTTCACCGCCGCCTACTGACGCGACAGACACCGATCAAGAAAAAGGCCCCGGAGATCGCTCTCCGGGGCCTTCATCATTCTGGAACGTCGAGCGCTTAGGCGCCCAGAGAGGCCGGATCGACCTTGAAGCCCGGGCCCATCGTCGAAGACAGGCTGATGCGCTTCACATAGGTGCCCTTGGCGCCGGCCGGCTTGGAACGCACCAGGGCGTCCACGATGGCCTTCACGTTGGCTTCCAGGGCGTCCTGGGTGAAGGAGACCTTGCCGATGCCGGCGTGGACGATGCCCGCCTTCTCGACGCGGAACTCGACGGCGCCGCCCTTGGCGTCCTTGACGGCCTGGGCGACGTTCGGGGTCACGGTGCCGACCTTCGGGTTCGGCATCAGGCCGCGCGGGCCCAGCACCTTACCCAGACGGCCGACCAGGGCCATCATGTCCGGCGACGCGATCACGCGGTCGAACTCCATGAAGCCGCCGGCGATCTTTTCGTACAGATCTTCGGCGCCGACGTGTTCGGCGCCGGCTGCGGTGGCTTCGGCGGCCTTGGCGTCCTTGGCGAAGACGGCGACGCGAACGTCACGGCCCGTACCCGACGGCAGGTTCACAACGCCACGGACCTGTTGGTCGGCGTGACGCGGATCGACGCCCAGGTTGACGGCGATCTCAAGGGATTCGTCGAACTTCGACTTGGCGTTTTCCTTGGCCAGCTTGATGGCGTCGGTGAACGGCAGCAGGTCTTGGGTGACGCCGGTGCGGGCCTTTTGAGCCTTGGTTTGCTTGGCCATGGTTTAGCCCTCCACCACTTCGAGGCCCATCGCGCGGGCGGAGCCTTCGATGATCTTGGCCGCCGCGTCGAGGTCGTTGGCGTTCAGATCCTTCATCTTCTTTTCGGCGATCTCGCGCAGTTGCGCCTGCGTGATCTTGCCGGCGACTTCACGGCCGACCAGCTTCGAACCCGACTTCAGGCCCGTGGCCTGCTTCAGGTACCAGGTCGCCGGCGGCGTCTTGGTGATGAAGGTGAACGACTTGTCCTGATAGACGGTGATGACGGTCGGAAGCGGGGTGCCCTTGGCTTCCTTCTCGGTGCGCGCATTGAACTCCTTGCAGAAGCCCATGATGTTCACGCCGCGTTGACCCAGAGCCGGGCCGATCGGGGGCGAAGGCGTGGCCGAACCGGCCGGCACTTGCAGCTTGATATAGCCGAGGATCTTCTTGGCCATTGGTCTCTCCTATGAATGACCCGACGACTTAACGGCGGGCCGGTGAGCCGTGGTGCGGCATGGCTGCCTCCCACGGATTTGACGCTCCACGAGCCGAAGCCTGTCGAGCGAAGGCGCGCGTGTAACAGAGGGGGGACGGAAAGGCAAACGGGCGGCGTCACCTCCCCGTCGGCGAAGGCCGATGGGGAGGACAGGCGCCTCCGCGCATGGGGAGGCGAAACGAAAAAAGCCGCGCCCTTTCGGACGCGGCTTCAAATCTCAACCGGCGCCTGAGCGTCAGCCGGCGACCTTCTCCACCTGAGCATATTCCAGCTCGACCGGGGTGGCGCGGCCGAAGATGGACACGGCGACGCGCAGGCGGGCCTGTTCTTCGTCCACGCTCTCGACCGAACCGTCGAAGCTGGCGAAGGGTCCGTCGATGACCTTGACCTTCTCGCCGATGTCGAAGCGGATGGTGGGCTTCGGACGTTCGACGCCCTCTTCCACCTGGCCGATGATGTTCTGAACTTCGCGTTCCGAGACCGGCAGGGGCTTGGTGCCGCCGGCGGCGCCCAGGAAGCCCGTGACCTTCGGCGTGTTCTTGACCAGGTGATAGGCTTGGTCGGTCATTTCCATCTTCACCAGCACATAGCCGGGGAAGAATTTGCGTTCCGAGTTCACCTTGCGCCCACGACGGATCTCGACGACGTCCTCGGTCGGAACCAGGATTTCGGAGAAGGCGTCTTCCAGACCCTGCTGCTTGGCCTGATCACGCACCTGTTCGGCGACCTTCTTTTCGAAGTTCGAATAGGCGTTGACGATATACCACTTGTGGCGGGGATTGGCGGGCTTTGCGGGCGCTGCATCGGTCATGGGCGCGTCTTTCTCAGGATCCGAGAGCGATGATGTAGCGGAAGGCGAAACCGAGACCGGTGTCGACCACCCAGAAGAAGATCGCGGCGATGACCACCATGATGAAGACCATCACCGAAGTGATCCAGGTCTCCTTGCGGCTGGGCCACACGATCTTGCGGCCCTCCGCCATGACCTGCTTGTAGAAGTCGCTGGGGCTGGTGCGCGGCTTCTTGGGCGCGGGCGCATCGATGGTGATGGCGGCGGCGGCCGCAGCAGTCTGGGGCTTTGCGCCCGCCTGGGGCCGCTTGCCGGGAGATTTGGCCTTGGCCATCAGTTGCTCTTCACACAATTGTTCCTGTCGCCCCAGATGGGAAGTCCCATCCGGAAGCGACAGGGGGGATTGGCAGGAGTTGGGGGACTCGAACCCACGACCCCCGGTTTTGGAGACCGGTGCTCTACCAGCTGAGCTAAACTCCTAGACAATCGCGCGAACCCTCGGGTCCGTGCGTTCGCCAGAGGGGGGCGTATGCCCGACACCGCCCCGCATTTCAAGGGCGATGTGACACTTGTGACTAGTCTTCCAGATGCGCCGCAATGGCGGCCCGCTCGTCCTGGGCCTGGATCAGTTCCTTGAAGATCAACTTGTCGATGCGGCGGTCGTCCATATCGACGACCTCGACCTCGAATCGGCCGACCTGCACCACCTCGCCCTCATCCGGCACGCGCGACAGCTGGTGCAGAATCAGGCCGGCGACCGTGTGGAAGCCGTCGTGTTCGCCGAAGTCCTCGCCCAGGGTGTCAGCCAGATCGTCCAGGTCCGTCTGGCCGTCGACCAGCCAGCTGCCATCGGCGCGCTGATGGATCCAGGCCTGTTCCTCATCATGACCCTCGTTGAAGTCGCCGGCGATCATTTCCAGGATGTCGGTCGCAGTGACAACGCCTTCGAAGGCGCCGAACTCATCGACAATGAAGGCCATGTGGACCTTGGAGCCTTTCAGGATCTCAAGCGCCTTCAGCACCGAGGTCGACTGGGGGATGAAGGCCGGTTCGGCCACCAGGGGTTCGATGTCGAAACGTCCGTCGGTCAGCAAGGCGTCCAGCAGGTCCTTCTTGTGGACCACGCCCAGGGGATTATCGACGTCGCTCTCGCGCGCCACCACGATGCGCGAATACGGACAGGTGCGGATTTCCTCGCGCAGCACCGATTCGGGATCGTCCAGGGCGATCCAGAAGACGTCGTGGCGCGGCGTCATGGCCACCCGGACCGGGCGGTCGCCCAGACGCAGGATTTCCTCGATCATCACCTGTTCTTCGGGCTCGATCAGGCCGGCCGAGGTCCCTTCAGCCAGGATGGTCGCGACCTCTTCCTGGGTGACGTCCGAGCCATCGCGATCCTTGACGCCCAGAAGTTTAAGGATGCCCGAGGTCGAGGCCGTCAGCAGCAGCACAAAGGGTTTCAGCACGATCGCGAGGGTCGAGATCGGCGGCGCCATCTTGGCCGCGATGGTCTCGGGGAAGATCAGGGCCAGACGCTTGGGCACCAGCTCGCCGACGATCAGCGAGATATAGGTGATGCAGACCACGACCAGGGCCGTGGAGAAGATTTCGGTATAGGCGGCCAGCGCCGGGAAACTGGTCTCGAGGATCCGGTCCAATTCGCCTGCGATGGTCGCCTGGCCGTAGGCGCCCGCCAGAATGCCGATCAGGGTGATGCCGACCTGGACCGCCGACAGGAACTGGGTCGGCTCCTCGGCCAGTTTCAGCGCCTTGCGCGCCCCGCGATCCCCCTTCTCCGCCCGGCTTTGAAGCTTGGATCTCCGGGAGGAAACGACCGCCAGCTCGGTCATGGCGAACAGGCCGTTGAGCACCACCAGGAGCAGAACGACGACAATAGCGATGAGTAACATCTAGGGGTTTTTGGAGACCAACGCGGCGCAACAGACGGCGTCCGCGCAAAGACACTAGAGCACGGCGGCGCTTTGCGCCACGCTTTCCTTGCGTGTCAGCCCGCCCGGCCGGCCTCGATCGAGCCATAGGCGCCGGAAACCGGGCGTCCGTTCGCGTCATATTGCGACGCGCAGGCGCACAGGCCGAGCACGGTGCCGATGAACAGTCCGATATGAATTGCGCGTCGCATCGTGGTTGCCAATCGCTTAACGTCGATGAAGGACATAAACGATCGCTTAACTTTCCGGCAAGCCGGCGCCCCGCTCAGGGGAAAACCGCGGCCTAGCTCAGTCTCCCCTTCCCCGCGCCGGACGGCTAAGAGAAGGCCATGCAGACTCTGGACTTCCTCGACGCCCTACCCGACGGCGCCTTGTCTTCGCCTGCGGCCCAGCGCAACGCCGCCTCGATCCTGGACGTGTTGCGGACGCACCTGCCGGCGCGGGGGCAGGTGCTGGAGATTGCGGCCGGATCGGGCGACCACGCCCTGGCCTTCGCCTCGGCCCTGTCCGGTCTGGATTGGACGCCCAGCGATCCCAGCCCCCAGGCGCGCGACAGCCTCTCGGCCTGGCGGCGCGCCGGCCCGTCGAATCTGCGCCCGCCCCTGTCGGTGGACGCCGCCGATCCGGCGACGTGGCCGCAAGATCGGTTCGACGTCGTCTATTGTGCGAACATGACGCACATCAGCCCCTGGTCGGCGACCGAGGGGCTGATGGATCTGGCCGGTCGCGTCCTGCGACGCCCCGGCGGTCTGCTGGTTCTATATGGCCCCTATCGCGAGGCCGAGGTTCCGCTGGCGGCCTCGAACGCCGCCTTCGACGAGAGTCTGAAGGCGCGAAACCCGGCATGGGGCCTGCGGGACCGTGCGGCGGTCGAGACCCTGGCCCGGTCGCATGGCCTTGCGGCCACGCGCCGGGCTCCGATGCCGTCGAACAACCTGACCCTGCTGTTCAGAAGCGTCTGATTTCAGAGCGCGCCGATGGCGGCCGACAGCTGGGCGCGCTCGTTCAGCAAGGTCGTCTTGCCGTCCTTGAACAGGGCGCCCTGGGCCTCGACCGTCACGCCGAAGCTTTCAGCCGCAACGGCGACGCCGTCGGCGAAGGCGATGACCAGCAGATCATGGGCGCGCGCTAGGTCGATCAGCGATCGCACGGCGGCCAGGCCGGCCTCGTCCTGCGACCCGCCGGGCACGACCAGGCCTTTCAGACGGCCCTCGACGATGTCGGTCGCCGTCGCCGTCGCCAGAACGGTCACGCCGCCGGTGATCAGGCTGGCGTCGCCGGTCGAGATGGGCGCCAGGCCCACGCCTTCAGCCCGCAGCGCCCCTTCGACGTCGCCCAGTTCGCCGAATTCCATGTCACGTCGCATCACCAGTCCCATGCGCAGCCGGGTCGGAACGGGACGGTTGTAACCAGTGCGACGGGGTCCGGCGGAAGATTTGCTTTGAGCGTACAAGACGTCTCCTTCTAGGGTTTCAATAAACATCGAGATTCTGCGACAAAGGCCGCCGAACCATCGACACGAAGAACCAGAAAAACGAAAATCGACGGGTCCGACCATGGTCGTCCCGCACTCTGGATCGTTTGTGGAATGCCGCCTGATATAGTGAAAAATCCGGCAGGATCAACCTTGGACACCCCCGCATGTGCGCAGAGTGATCCTGACGGCCTTGACCCGCTTGCTCGCATCGGCGCCCGGCCCTAGACAGCGGCATTGATCGAGCGACGGAATCCGATGGCCTTCACCCGCACCTATGACGGCGACGAACCCGTCCGCGTAAACAAATGGCTGGGCCAGACCGGCGTCTGTTCGCGCCGCGAAGCCGAGAGCCTGATCGCCGAAGGCTTAGTCTCCATCGACGGCGAGACCATCAGCGACGCCGGCCGCAAGATCGAGCCGGGCCAGACGCTGACGCTGAACGACACGGCCCAGCAAGCCCTGGCCTCGGGCATGACCCTGGTTCTGCACAAGCCGGTCGGCTACGTTTCGGGCCAGCCGGATCCGGGCAAGATTCCCGCCGTGCGCCTGCTGAAGATCCCCAACCGCATCGGCGAGGGCGAGACCCCCGCCCGCGACGCCTCCCTGCCCCCCATCGGCCGGCTGGACGAAGACTCCCGCGGCCTGCTGCTGCTGTCGTCGGACGGCGTCGTGGCCAAGGCGGTGATCGGGCCGGCGTCCGAACTCGACAAGGAATATCTCGTCGTCGTCGACGGCGTGATCACCGAAGCCAAGCTCAGCCGCCTGCGCCACGGCCTGGTGCTGAACGACAAGCCGCTCAAGCCCGCCCGCGTCACCCAGATCGAGCCTCAGCGCCTGCGCTTCGTCCTGACCGAGGGCAAGTACCGCCAGATCCGCCGCATGTGCGAATTGGTCGGGCTTGAGGTCGTCGACCTGTACCGTATCCGCATCGGCCCGCTGGAGATAGGCGACCTGCCCGAAGGTCGCTGGCGTCACCTGACCGATCAGGAACGCGCCGCGCTCATCGCCGCCTCGACGGCTAGTCCAACGTCCTGAACCACCGGTCCAATAGTTCCGCCTCGGCGCGGCGGGCCTGGGTGCGTTCGGCGGCTTCCGCGTCCACGCCCCACTGCTCCTCCTGAAACAGTTCGTCGATCCGCGACAGTTCAAACGCCGCGCCGCCTGCCAGCGCGCCCTGCTCGACGGCCAAGGCCAGCACCGCCGACCCGAGCAGCGGCACGGCGGTCGCAAGGCCCGTCAGGCGGAAATCGTCCATCGCCATCGCGTGCGCCTTCACCCGCGCGATGGCGTCGGGCGACTGGGGCCGATGCACGATGCCCGCGACTGGCTCCAGAGCCACCCCCATCTCGCGGGCCGCCCAATCGCGCCACGGCCCCCATTCACGGCGCTGGCGCTCGACCAGCGGCGTCGGATGTTCGGCCAGGTAGCAGACCACGTCCGACCCGGCGTAGGCGGCGATCTCTTCCGCAACCGGCTCACGCGCCTGGCCGATGCGGTCGATGGCGGTTGAGGCCAGCCGGGTCGCCGGCATGGTCGACGGCTCGACGATCTCACCCTGCGCAGCCCATTCCTCGGCGACCAACTGCGCGGCGGCCTCCGTCGGCAGCACCAGCGGCGCCTTGGCCGGCGTCTGGGGCGTACGTCCGTCCAGCAGCACGGCCCAGCCGCCCCCCTCAGACGAATGGGCTGCATGCGGCCCGACCGAGACGGCCGTCCAGAAGCGACGCACCGTCTCCTCGGTCTCGCGGAACCCCTTACGGGCGGCGACCATGGGATCGAGCGGGGGAATATGGCTCATCGAATTCTCTTCACGCCCAGGAAGGGATCGTCCTCAGCCTCATCCTCGGAGAAGCCGAAGTGGGCGAAGCCGGCTTTCATTTCGGGGCTCAGGGGCGCCGTGACCTTCAGCAGGCCGCCGCGCGGGTGATCCAGCTCGATGCTGCGGGCGTGGAGCTGCAGCTTCAGCGGGCCGGACAACTCCCTGGATTTCTCATCCCCGTATTTGGGATCGCCCAGGATCGGGTGGCCGATCCCGGCCATATGGGCGCGCAGCTGGTGGGTCCGGCCGGTGAAGGGACGCAGGGCCATCCAGGCGGCGCGATGCGAGGCGCGGGAAATGGTGCTGAAGGCCGTCTCGGCTGGTTCGGCCTTGGGGTCCTTGCGGTCGGCCGGGCGCATCATCTCGAAGTCGTTGATGCCGGTCTTCTTCAACGGCATGTCGATCTGGCCCGAATAGGGTTTCGGATTGCCGATCACGATGGCCCAGTAGGTCTTCTTGGCCTGACGACGAGCGAAGGCGCCGGCCAGACGCTTGGCCGCCTCCGGCCCCTTGCCCAGCAGGAGGACGCCCGAGGTGTCGCGGTCCAGGCGGTGGACCAGGCGCGGACGATCCATCCCCTCCCCCCAGGCCGACAGTAGGCGGTCGACGTGGCGGCTGGTCTTGGTGCCGCCCTGAACCGCCAGGCCGTGCGGCTTGTTGATGGCGATGACCATGTCGTCCTCATAGAGGACCAGCGACTTGGCGAAGGCGATGTCGCGTTCCGACAGGGTGTGCAGATCCCCGGCCTGACGCGAGGTGTCGTCCGGGATCGGCGGCACGCGCACGGCGGCGCCGGCGGTCAGGCGGCCTTCCGGCTTGATGCGGGCGCCGTCCACGCGGATCTGGCCGCTGCGGGCCATCTTCTGCACCTGGATGTTCGACAGATGCGGCCAACGCCTGCGGAACCAGCGGTCCAGGCGGATGCCGTCCTCGTCCTCGGCGACGTAGATGGTCAGGACTTCGCGCTTGGGCGCGTCCTCGATGGGCGGCTGGTCGGTCAAATGGCGGCTCCGAAGGCGCGGCGGGCGACCACCATGCCGATAAACAGGGCGACGACGGCCAGGACCACCGAACCGACGATATAGGCCGCAGCCAGTCCGTAGTCGCGACGTTCCAGCATCAGCGCCGCCTCAAGCGAATAGGTCGAGAAGGTGGTGAACCCGCCCAGCACGCCGACGGCGGCGAACAGGCGGATCGTCTCCTGGTGCGCATCGCCCCTGAAGGCGAGCCAGCCGACCAGCAGCCCCATGGCCAGACCGCCCAGCACATTGGCCGTAAAGGTCGCCAGCGGCCAGCCGGCGCCGGGCGTCAGCCGGGACATCAAGAGGACGAGGCCATAGCGCGCCATCGAACCGAGCGCGCCCCCGGCGGCGACGAGAAGAAACCGTGTCATGATCCGGCGCTATATACGCCGCCTTCGCCGAAAGCGAAGCATCCTGCGCGTTCGTGGCCGTCTGACTGAAACTTCACTTGCCCTGCGACAGGGTTAACGGCGATATCCGAGACGAACCGTCAGCGGGTTGGGGGAAGCCACGTCATGTCGCAGGAAGACAGCCAGAGCCCGGTGATCGCGCCGACCATGACGTCGCCGCCGCCCTCCCCGGAACCCGAACCGCAGCCGGTCGAGCAGCCGCACGATCTGGCCCCCGCCGATGCGCCCGAGACGGCGCGCGCCGCGCCGCCGAACCCGACGCCTACCGACACCCCAGCCGTGTCCGACGAAGGCGTGCTGCGCCCCATTCAGGAGAGCGATTACTTCACCCTGGACGACGCCTCGATCGCCAAGATATCGGGCAATATCGACCTCTATTTTAACCAGCCGCTCGATATCTTTCCCTTCTGGGAGAACGAGAAGAAGCCGGACCGTTTCCACGTCCTGTTCGCGCGCCAGATCGAGGAACGGTTCCCGGCGGACCGCGACATCCGCGGTCGGGTTCACGCCTATGGCCGACGCATCTTCCGCGCCCTGTGCGTCCATGTCGGCGTCAAGCGCCTGACCCAGGTGCTGGCCCTGATCGCCTTCGCCGTCCTGGCCGAAATGGGACCGACCCTGTTCGCCGAATGGGCCGGCGGGCAACCCGCCGGTCTGGGCCTGGGCCTCCTGGCCATGCTCGTCACGGGCGGGATCTTCTTCGGCGTCTCGACCATTCTGTTCATCCAGTACCGGTTCCGGCTGGAGAACGACTCCTACGAGCTGTCGCGCGAGATCGTGCAGCGGACGCGGGAACTGCAGAACCTGTTCACCAACGCCCGCGCCCTGTCGGACCAGGCCGAGACCACCTACCAGATGGACGGCAAGGCCTGGGGCCAGCGCGCCCTCTATCTGACCCGGCTGGTCATGTGGATCGGCGCGCGGATGGAATATCTGGAGAAGTTCATCCAGATGGAGCTGTGGCGCGTGCGGCGGGAACGCTACTGGATGCGCTGGTTCGGGCGGATCACCACGCCCGCCGTGCTGGTGATCTGGCTAATCTTCTTCATCTTCTTCCCCGCCCCGGCGGCCAACGAGATCGGCTTCCGCATCCTTCAGATCATCGCCGTCCTGCTGGCATGCGGCGTGACCTGGCTGTCCTATTTCCGCTGGCAGACGCCTGCCCAGGCGATCCAGGACAAGCTGGGGGCCGAGGGCTGGGTCCGCTACGCGTCGCTGGACGTGGACAACACCGTCGGCGACCAGGTGCGGCGCGACAAGGAACGGCTGGTCGAATACCGCGCCCTGACGCGGGGGCGCTGATCAGCGCGGGATGGAGGCCTGGACCGATCGGGCGTCATAGGCGTTCGGACGGTCGGGCTTTGGGCCCCGCCCCATGATGATCTCCAGCGAGGTCGAGGTCGGGCTGGGGCCGCTGAAGTTCAGGCCCAACCCCACGCCGACGCCCGAGGCCGAATAGCCGCCGTATCGGCTGGATCCGCCGCCGATGGAGACGCTGGGCCGCACGCCGCCCGCGCCGCCGGGACGGCCGTCGGTCCAGCTCTGGGTCACTTCAAACCAGTCATAGCCCTGGTCCGTGGTCAGATCGGCGGCCCGCACCAGCGCATAGTCGGCGACAGCGCCCGGCGCCCCGACGCCGTTGTAGGTGACACGGTAACGGTTGGATTCGATCCTCTGCTCCGAATAGCCCTGCCCGCCCGGCGCGCGCTGGGCGCCGTAGGGGGCCAGGCTGGCGCAGGCGGCCAGGGCCAGGGTCGAGGCGGCGAGGCTGAGAATGGCGAGGCGCTTCATGGCGTTGTCTCCCTTTGGAGGAGATAGCGTTGCTTGAGCCGGAGCGTTCCGTCTAGAGGCCCAAGGCCGAACGCAAACCCGCGAAATCGGCCGGCGGCGGCGCCTCCACCGTCGTCGTCCCGCCTTCGGGATGAGGAAAGCTCAGTTTCAAGGCGTGCAGCATCAGGCGCGGCGCCGGCCCAACCTCTGTCGTCAACGCCCCGCCATAGCGAACATCCCCGATCAGCGGCCGACCCAGATGGGCCATATGGACCCGCAGCTGGTGCATCCGCCCCGTCAGCGGCTCCAGCTCGACCACCGCCCCCTGGTCGTTGGCGGCCAGGGTCCGATATCGGCTCTGCGAGCCCTGGGCGCCGGGCGCGTCGAAGGCGACGACCCGCATATAGGACTCGCGCCCGATCTCCTCGCGCCGCAGCGGGGCGTCGATGGTCCCGGACGCCGGCTCCGGCGCGGCGGACAGCAGGGCCAGATACTGTTTGCGAAACCGCCGCATCTGCAGGGCCTTACCCAGGAACCCCGCCGCCGGCTTGGTCTTGGCCGCCAGGATCACGCCCGAGGTGTCGCGGTCCAGCCGATGCACCAGCTCCGGCCGCTTGCCGTTGGACCGGGCGAAGGCCCACAGCAGATCGTCCAGCGTATGCGCCTGGATCCGCCCGCCCTGGCTGGATAGGCCCGACGGCTTTGAAAAAGCGATCACATGAGCGTCCTCGTGGATCACCCATGACCGGACGGCGGCGATCTCATCCTCGGACAGGGCGACGGGGGTGCGGGTAGTCATCGGGGGCTTCTAGAGGTCAGCCCCCCGCCCCGTCCACCGCCGCGTCCTTGGCCAGCCGCGCCCGCATCTCGGCCCAACGCTCCAGCCGCGCCTTGACCTTCTCCTCATGCCCCTCGCCCTTGGGCTTGTAGAAGGTGCGACGTTCCATCTCGTCGGGGAAGAAGTTGGCGCCCGAGAAGCCCTCGGGCGTGTCCGGGTCGTACTGGTAGCCCTTGCCGTAGCCCAGCGACTTCATCAGCTTGGTGGGGGCGTTGCGGATATGGGCGGGGGGCGTCAGCGACCCCGTCTCATAGGCCGCTTTCCTGGCCGCCTTGAAGGCTTCGTACACCCCCACCGACTTCGGCGCAGTGGCCAGGTGGACCACGGCCTGGGCCAGGGCCAGTTCGCCCTCGGGGCTGCCCAGGAAGTCGTAAGTGTCCTTGGCCGCATTGGCGACCAGGATCGACAGCGGGTCCGCCTCGCCGATGTCCTCGACCGCCATCCGCACGATCCGCCGCGCCAGATACAGCGGATCCTCGCCCCCGTTCAGCATCCGCGCCAGCCAGTACAGGGCCGCGTCCGGGTCCGACCCGCGCACCGATTTATGCAGGGCGGAGATGAGGTTGTAATGCTCTTCCCGGCTCTTGTCATAGGCGGGGGCGCGGCGTTGCAGGACCGCCGCCAGCCCCTGTACGTCCAGCATCTCGCCTTCAGGCAGGTCGAACAGCACCTCCGACATGGTCAGCAGATAGCGCCCGTCGCCGTCGGCGAGGGCCAGCATGGCCTGGCGCGCTTCCGGCGACAGCGGCAGGCCTCTTTCCATATGGGCCTCGGCGCGGCTCAACAGTTGATCCAGCGCCGCATCGTCCAGCCGCTTCAGCACATAGACCTGCGACCGCGACAGCAGCGCCCCATTCAGCTCGAAACTGGGGTTCTCGGTCGTGGCCCCGACCAGGGTGACGACCCCGGCCTCGACGAAGGGCAGGAAGCCGTCCTGCTGGGCGCGGTTGAAGCGGTGGATCTCATCGACGAACAACAGGGTGCTCTGCCCCGCCGCCCGCCGCATCCGCGCCGCCTCGAACGCCTTCTTCAGGTCGGCGACTCCGGAAAAGACCGCGCTGATCGACTGGTATTCATAGCCCGCCGCCTGGGCCAGCAGCCGGGCGATGGTGGTCTTGCCGGTGCCGGGCGGCCCCCACAGGATCATCGAGCCCAGCCGCCCCGCCTCGATCATCCGGCGGATCGGCCCGCCCGGCCCCAGCAGATGATCCTGCCCCACCACCTCGTCCAGCGTGCGCGGGCGCAGACGGTCGGCCAGGGGGGCGTCGGGCGGCAATATGCCGGAGGCTTCGAACAGGTCGGTCATGAGTGCGACCTATGTAGGCGTTCGCCAAAGGCTTTTCACCCGTTTGTGTGGGCGGACGGCGAAAGACGCTTCAGTCGTCCCGACCGGAACGTTCGGCCGTCCGCTCCTTCTCGGCCGCCTGCTTCTCAACCCGCGTCATGAGGTAATCCATATGGGTGACGGGCCTGATCCCGTGCCCCCGTTTGGCGAGCCAAGAGGCAAGCTTCCAGGCGCCGAGCACCAAAGCAGCAAGGCCGACGGCGCCGATGAAAAGCTCAAATGCTGAAGGCTCGCTCATGCGCCACAATCCCCACAGCCGAGACCTGTGTCCAGCCCCTTACCTCAACACGCCCCGAATCTGGCGCCCGCCGCGATTGACCACGATTTCCCACGGGCCGCGACCGGCGCCGGCGGCTTCGACGTCGCGCGCCGAGGCTATCGCGCGGCCGTTGATGCTGACGATCAGGTCGTTCTGGCGGAAGCCGGCGCGGGCGGCGTAGCCCCGGCCCGACACGCCGGTGACGATGACGCCCGTGGCGAACGGGTCGCCGCCCAGGCGGTCGGCCAGGGCCGGGTTCAGGGCCACGACCTGGGCCCCGGCGAAGGGGCCGGACTGGATCACGACGCCCTGGCGGGGGTCGGCGTCGCCGGGCAGGGTCTGGACCCGCGCGGTCAGGGTCTGGGGCCGGCCGTCGCGCAGGATGGCGACCTGGACCTGGTCGTTCGGATTGCGCGAGCCGACGCGATAGTTCAGCCCGTTCTGGTCGTTGATCTCCTGACCGTCCACGGCGGTGATCACATCGCCCTGGCGCAGGCCGGCGCGGGCGGCGGGACCGTTGGCGTAGACGTCGGTGACGACCAGTCCCTGCGGCCGGCTGAGCCCCAGGCTGCCGGCGATGTCGCCGGTGACGGTGTCGCCCTTTACGCCCAGCCACGGCCGGACCACGGTCTTGGCGCCGCCCAGGGCCGAATCGACCACGCGCTTGACCATGGCGGCGGGCACGGCGAACCCGACCCCGGCCGAGGAGCCTGAGCGGGAGAAGATGGCGGTGTTGATGCCGATCAGGTCGCCGTCCATGTCCACCAGGGCGCCGCCCGAATTGCCGGGGTTGATGGCCGCGTCGGTCTGGATGAAGGAGCCGCTGTCGGAAATGCCGGTCTCGGTCCGGTTCAGGGCCGAGATGATGCCGTTGGTCACCGTCTGGCCCACGCCGAACGGATTGCCGATGGCCAGGACCAGATCGCCGACCTGCTGTTCTTCCTGATCGTCGATGGCCAGGACCGGCAGCCGGTCGCTGACGTTCTCCAGCCGCAGCACGGCGATGTCGCTGCGCTCGTCGGCCAGGATGACGGTGGCGGGAAACTCGCGCCGGTCGTTCAGCACGACCTTGATCTGCTGGGCGCCGTCGATGACGTGGTTGTTGGTGACGACGATCCCGTCCGAGCGGACGATCACGCCCGACCCGACCGATTCCGCCACCCGCGCCTGGGGAATGCCGCCGCCGAAGAACTGGAAGAAGGGATCGGCCTGGACCCGCTGGACGCTGCGGGCCGAGATATTGACCACGGCCGGGGCGGCGGATCGCACCACCGGCGCGAAGCTGGACTTCATCCCCGCCGCATCGCTGGGCGCGGTGCGCGTCGGCTGGGCGAACTCGCCCTCCTGCGCCTTGGAATTGGTGGGGTTGCCGCAGGCCGACAGGGCCAGGGCGGCGACGAGCACGATCGATCGGGTCTGCATAATCATCCGAGGAGAACAGGCTTCAAGCCACACCATACCGCACCGTGTTTCGGGCCGGATCAAGGCGTCGGCGCGACATCAACGGACAAGCTTTCAGCCCGTTCCCACAGCGTCGTGCAGACGAACGGAGGCGCTCCGTCCCTTCGGCGGAGTTGGAGGCCCTTTGGAAGCGGAGGGCTGGGCGGGGCGCCGGGCCTTCGCCCGGAGTTTGATCTAGAAATACCGTTTCGACGAAGGTTTGACGCCCCGCGCGAATGGTTGGTCTGCAAGCTCGGAGCGCCGAGCGGTGGCGGTCTTATCGCCTAACCCCATAAGCCTGCGACGGGTCGGCGGTCCCTGCGAAGAACCGTCCCGAGTGCGATCGAGTATCCCCCTCGACCCTCCGCCGACGTCCTGAGACGCCGCCGGCGCGGGGGAGTTGCACCCCCGCTCCCGTTCCATCCGCTCCCGCCGCCGCAAGGTCGCAGGCCAAGCGAGCCCTCCAAGCGACGAGACCGAGGCTGATTATAGGGAGTGGGGGAGCCCTGGCTGGAAAGTCGGGGCGAGAATCTGGCAAGGGGTTGGAATCGCTGGGGTGAGACCAGCGTCATTGTGACAGTTGGCGCCGTTCGGGCCCCCTCCGTCACGGCGCTCCGCGCCGCGCCACCTCCCCCAAGGGGGGAGGATTTCGGTGCTCGCATTCCTCCCCCCTTGGGGGAGGTGGATCGCCGGCGAAGCCGGCGAGACGGAGGGGGCCTGTGAGGCTTGCCCTGCCCCTAAACCGCCCAGTCGGGTTTGCGCTTGTCCAGGAAGGCGCGGACGCCTTCCTGGCCCTCGGGGGAGACGCGGGCGCGGGCGATGCGTTTGGCGGTGTCGTCCAAGAGGCCGCTGTCGATCTTGTGGCCGGCGATGTCGTTGACCAGGCGTTTTGCCTCGCCCATGGCGCCGGGAGCGTTGCCGCTGAGGCTGTCGGTCAGCATGGCGACGAACTCATCCACCGAACCCTCGGGCAGGACCAGGTCGATCAGGCCGGCGTGGGCGGCGTAGTCGGCGTCGAAACTGTTGCCGGTCAGGAACAGCTGGCGCGCGCGCCGCGCGCCGATGGCCTCGATGACATAGGGGGCGATGGTCGCGGGGATCAGGCCCAGCTTGACCTCGGAAAAGGCGAAACGCGCGCCCTCGACCGCCACGGCCATGTCGCAGGCGGCGACGATGCCGGCCCCGCCGCCCATGGCGGCGCCCTCGACCAGGGCGACGGTCAGGGCGGGGACGTCGTGCAGGGCCTTCAGCATCCGGGCCAGACCCAGGGCGTCGTCGCGATTGTCGGCCTCGGACCAGTCGGCGGCGTCGCGCATCCAGTTCAGATCGGCCCCGGCGCTGAAGGTGCCGCCCGCGCCGCGGATGAAGACCAGGCGGACGTGGTCGGCGCCGTGCAGGGTCTCGAACGCCTCATGCAGGGCGGCGATGGTGGCGGCGTCGAAGGCGTTCTTCTTCTCGGGCCGGTCCAGGGTGATGAAGACCACCCCGTCGCTGGTGGCGTCGATCCGCACCAGGTCGTCATTGGCGTCCGGCGCGGCGTCGGCCAGCAGCGGATGGGCGATGCGGTTGATCTCGGCTTCCTCGGCGTCGGTGACGTCCAGGGCGTTGAGGTCGGCGTCGGTGGGTTGATCGGCCATGGTCATCTCCAAACTGAGGGTCCGTGTTGCAACGGGGGGCGGAAGAATAGGTTACATCCGGAACAGGCCGAACGTGGTCTCCGGGATCGGGGCGTTCAGGCTGGCGGAAATGGCCAGGCCCAGGACGTCGCGGGTCTGGGCCGGGTCGATGACGCCGTCGTCCCACAGGCGGGCGGTGGCGTAATAGGGATTGCCTTCGTCCTCGTATTTCTGGCGGATCGGGGCCTTGAAGGCCTCGGCGTCTTCCGCGCTCCAGGTCTCGGCGTCGCGGTGGACGGTGGCCAGCACCGACGCCGCCTGTTCCCCGCCCATCACGCCGATCCGGCTGTTGGGCCAGGTGAAGAGGAAGCGCGGAGAATAGGCGCGGCCGCACATGCCGTAGTTTCCGGCCCCGAAACTGCCGCCGATCAGGACGGTGAACTTGGGCACTTCGGCGCTGGCGACGGCGGTCACCAGCTTGGCGCCGTCCTTGGCGATGCCGCCGGCCTCGTATTTGCCGCCGACCATGAACCCCGAGATGTTCTGCAGGAACAGCAGCGGAATCTTGCGCTTGCAGGCCAGTTCGATGAAGTGGGCGCCCTTCTGGGCGCTTTCGGAGAAGATGACGCCGTTGTTGGCCAGGATGGCGACCGGATAGCCCCAGATGCGGGCGAAACCGCAGACCAGGGTCGGGCCGTACAGGGTCTTGAACTCGTCGAACTCGGAGCCGTCGACCAGGCGGGCGATGACCTCGCGCACGTCATAGGGGGCCCGGACGTCGTCGGGGATCAGGCCGTACAGCTCTTCGGCGGCGAAGGCCGGGGCGCGAGGTTCGCGCACGTCCATGTCCACGGACTTGGTCGTGTTCAGATTGGCGACGATGGAGCGGACGATCTCCAGCGCGTGTTCGTCATTCTCGGCCACATGGTCGACCACGCCCGAACGACGGCCATGGGTCTCGGCCCCGCCCAGTTCCTCGGCCGAAATGACCTCGCCGGTGGCGGCCTTCACCAGGGGCGGGCCGGCCAGGAAGATGGCGCCCTGGTTCCGCACGATGATCGTCTCGTCCGACATGGCCGGCACATAGGCGCCGCCGGCGGTGGACAGACCCATGACACAGGCGATCTGGGCGATGCCCTTGGCGCTCATCCGGGCCTGGTTGAAGAAGATGCGGCCGAAGTGGTCGCGGTCGGGGAAGACCTCGGCCTGGTGCGGCAGGTTGGCCCCGCCAGAGTCCACCAGATAGACGCACGGCAGGCGGTTCTGCTCGGCTATCTCCTGGGCGCGCAGGTGCTTCTTCACCGTCATGGGGAAGTAGGCGCCGCCTTTAACCGTCGGGTCGTTGGCGACGATCATCACCTCGCGACCCGAGACGCGGCCGATCCCCGCGATCACGCCGGCGGCCGGGGCTTCGCCGTCGTACATGGCGTGGGCGGCCAACTGGCCGATCTCCAGGAAGGGCGAGCCGGGATCCAGCAGCCGCTCGACCCGGTCGCGGGGCAGCAGCTTGCCGCGGGCCACATGCCGTTCGCGCGACTTGTCTGACCCGCCGCGCGCGGCGTGGGCCACATGGTCGCGCAGTTCGGCGACCAGGGCGCTGTTGTGCGCGTGCAGGGACTTGTATTTGGGGCTTTGCGGATCGACCGCGGACGTCAACTTCGGCATGGGGTTGGTTTAGGCGGGGTCGCGGGACGTCACAAGGAATTCTCCCTCCCCGCTCCGGGGAGGGGCGTCGCGCAGCGACGGGGCGGGGGCGGCCCGGCAGGGGCGCACTGCCGGAATCGGGACAGATCTGTGATGGGTCGCCCCGCCCTCCCCACCCGGTCTCGCCTGCGGCTCGACCACCCTCCCCCGCGGGGGAGGGAGAAATGTTGCGCATCGCCCCCTTTTCCCCTATAGGCCCCGCCTTTCCAGGGCTTCGGTCCTGTCGTGGAACACCAAAGGGTTGGACGTTCGGTCCGGCCGCCGCGCCAGGAGCCATCGTGGGGATCGACTTACCCGGTCGTTTCCACGCCGACGCCCACAAGGGAGACTACCGCATGGCTCTTTACGAGCACACGGTCATGACGCGCCAGGATATCTCGGCGCAGCAGGCCGAAGCGCTGAACGACACCATCAAGGACCTGATCGTGCAAGGTGGCGGTTCCGTCGCCAAGATCGAGTACTGGGGTCTGCGCAACCTGACGTACCGCGTGAAGAAGAACCGCAAGGCTCACTATTCGCTGCTGGCCGTCGACGCCCCTCCGGCCGCCATGGCCGAAGTCGAGCGTCAGCTGGGCATCAACGAAGACGTGCTGCGTTGGCTGACCGTCCGCGTCGAGGAACTCGACCTGGAACTGTCGCCGCTGCTGGCCCGCCGCGAGCGTGAACGCGAGCGTGAGCGCGAGCGCACCCCGCGCGACGACGCCGCCGCTGACGCCGAATAAGGAAACCGGAACATGACCGACACCACCGCCCCGACCCCGGGCGCCCCGGCCGGCTCCGGCGCCGCCGGCCGCCGCCCCTTCTATCGCCGCCGCAAGGTCTGCCCGTTCTCGGGCGCCAATGCGCCGAAGATCGACTACAAGGACGTGAAGCTGCTGCAGCGTTACGTCTCCGAACGCGGCAAGATCGTGCCTTCGCGCATCACCGCCGTCTCCCAGAAGAAGCAACGCGAACTGGCCAAGGCCATCAAGCGCGCCCGCTATCTGGCCCTCCTGCCGTATGTGGTGAAGTAAGATGAAGGTCGTTCTGCTGGAACGCGTCGAGAATCTCGGCGCCATCGGCGACGTCGTGTCCGTCAAGGACGGCTTCGCCCGTAACTTCCTTCTGCCGCGCGACAAGGCCCGTCGGGCCACCGCCGCCAACCTGAAGGCGTTCGAACTCGACCGCGTCGCCATCGAGCAACGCAACGAGAAGAACAAGGCCGATGCACAGAAGGTCGCCGACAAGATCGACGGCCAGACCTACATCATGATCCGTCAGGCCGGTGAAACCGGTCACCTGTACGGTTCGGTCGCCGGCCGCGACGTCGCCGAGGCCATCCAGGCCGAAGGCGGCAAGGTCGAGCGTTCGCAAATCGTCCTGAACACGGCGATCAAGAACCTGGGCGTCCACGAAGTGCCGGTTCGCCTGCACGCCGAGGTCCGCGCATCGGTCAAGATCAACATCGCCCGTTCGATGGATGAAGCCGAGCGTCAAGCCAAGGGCGAGGACGTGATCCGCAGCCAGTTCGACGATGAGCGCCAGGCCGCCGAGCAATCGGCCCAGGAACTGATCGAAGGCGGCGCCGGTCAACAGGAAGGCTTCGGCGACGAAGCCTGATCCCGCCGGCCTTTCGAGGCCGGATCGCCGGAAACATCAGGGGCGCGTTCCGCAAGGAACGCGCCCTTTTTGCTGCGTGGGCCCTCGGCAGGAGGCCGGGCGCGCCTTCACGCAATCCATGACAAGTTTGCAACAGCCACGAAGGTTTGGGGCGGCGATGAGAGTTTGCGCAAACTCCTTTCTTGACCGACGTAAACAGCGGTGAACACTCTCAACTAAGGCTGAGATTTGTCGACGGCGCGACCAATTTATTGCGCCTTTCATCCCAGCCAGGGTGTCGAAATCGTGGCCGGTCGCCGCCCCTCCCAACAGGCCGCTGTCGTTTGGGGATAGTCATGAAGCTGAATTCCGGTCGTTCCGTCTTGTTGGCCTTTGTCTCCACCAGCGCGCTGATGTCCGCGCCGCTCGCCTTCGCCCAGGAGGCGACACCGGCGGAGGACGCCGCCGACATCGGCGAGATCGTGGTGACCGGCACCCGCGCCATTGGTCGAACCCGCCTGGACACGATCGCTCCCGTGGACGTGATCACCGGCGAGACCCTGACCCGCAGCGGGACGGGTACGGAGACCGCCGCCGCCCTGGCCGCCGCCGCTCCGTCGATCAACTTCCCCCGCCCCGCCATCTCGGACGGTTCCGACCACGTCCGCCCGGCGACCCTGCGCGGTCTGGCCCCTGACCAGACCCTGGTGCTGATCAACGGACAGCGGGGCCACGTCGGCGCCTTGGTCAATGTGAACGGCGCCCTGGGACGCGGATCCACGGCCTTCGATCTGAACACCATTCCCTCGGTCGCCCTGGGCTCCGTCGAGGTGCTGCGCGACGGCGCCTCGGCCCAGTACGGCTCCGACGCCATCGCCGGCGTGATCAACCTGCGTCTGCGCCAGGCCCGCGACGGCGGCGGCCTGACGCTGAACCATGGGCGTTACGACACCGAATACGACACCGCGCGCGGATCGCACGAGGCCACGGACGGCGAACAGACGTCCCTGGCCGGCTGGATCGGCCTGCCGTTGGGCGAGGACGGGTTCGTCACCGTATCGGGCGAACTGCAGAAACGCGATCCGACCAACCGTTCGGACTACGCCGCGCCATCGGCCGTGGTCGGCAATACGTCCACGAACACGGTCCTGGGCCGGTTCGGCGATCCGGCGGTGGAATCCCAGTCGCTGTGGTTCAACGCCGGCAAGCCGATCAACGCCGACTGGGAGACCTATGCCTTCGGCGGCATCCAGCACAAGGAAAGCGAATCCGGCGCGACCGCCCGCGCCTACAACAACGCCAACAATGTCCTGGCCATCTATCCCAACGGCTTCCTGCCGCTGATCAACACCCAGATCGTCGATTACAACCTGTACGGCGGGGTCAAGGGCGAGGCGGCCGGGATCGATTGGGACGTCTCGGTCGGCTACGGGCGAAATGTGCTGGACTATCGCGTCACCAACTCGCTGAACGCTTCGTATGGCGCGGCGTCGCAGCAGGAGTTCGAGGCCGGGGGGCTGAAGTACGACCAACTGACGCTGGGCGTCGATGGCGTCAGGCCGCTGGAGTTCGGGCTGATCGAACCGGTCAATCTGGCCTTCGGGGTCGAATACCGGACCGAGCGTTTCGAGGTCTATGCCGGTGAGCCCGCCTCCTACAATCGCGGACCCAGCGCCGGCGGCGGCGGAGCCCAGGGCTTCCCCGGCTTCTCGCCGGCCAATGCGGCGGACGAGGACCGCAACAACTGGAGCGCCTATGTCGATCTGGAAGGCAAGCTGACCCAGGGGCTGACGGTCGGCGTGGCCGGCCGTTACGAAGACTATTCCGATTTCGGCGACCAGTTCACCGGCAAGGTCTCGGCGCGCTACGACTTCTCGCCGGCCTTCGCCCTGCGCGGCGCGGTCTCCACCGGCTTCCACGCCCCGGCCCTGCAGCAGCAGTATTTCAGCTATACCGCCACCAATCTGGTGACCCAGTTGATCGGCGGCCTGCCCGTGACCAGCCTGATCCAGGCCGGCACCTTCCGCGTGGACGACCCCGTAGCCCTGGCCCTCGGCTCCAAGCCGCTCGAGCCCGAGACCTCGGTCAACTATTCGGTGGGGGCGGTGTTCCGGTCCGGCGGATTCGAACTGACCATCGACGCCTATCAGATCGAGCTTGAAGACCGGATCATCTATTCCGAGAGCCTGGGGACGACGCGCCCCAGCCAGTCGGCTGCGACCACCACGGCGGTCCAGACCCTGCTGGCGCCCTTCGGCGTCAGCGCCGCCCGCTTCTTCCTGAACGGCGTCGACACGACGACCAAGGGAATCGACGTGGTCGGTCGGTATCGCCTGCCGACAGACACGCTCGGCCGGTTCGATTTCACCCTGGCCGGAAACTACAACGAGACGACGGTGGACAAGACGCCGGAGACGCCCTCCATCGGCATTCCGACGTCGGATTTCTTCCTGTTCGACCGGTCCAACATCCTGGCGTTCGAGGAGGGCACGCCCAAGACCAAGGTGGTCGGCGGGATCGACTGGAGCCTGGGCGGTTTCGGCGTGTCGGCCAAGGCGACCTATTACGCCAGTGTCCTGGTCGCCAACAACGCCGCCAGCCTGGACTATGAGACCGGCGACAAGACCCTGATCGACCTGGAAGGCCGCTATCAGTTCCCATACGGGGTCGGTCTGGCGGTGGGGGTGAACAACCTGTTCGACGAGTATCCGGAATATACGCCGGCGGCCCTGAACGGGGCGACCGGGTCGGTGGGCTTCCCCAGCTATTCGCCGTTCGGCTTCAACGGTCGGTTCCTGTACGCGCGGCTCAGCTACAGCTTCTGATCCAATCTGGAGCAACGAAAGGGGCGCTCGTGAGAGCGCTCCTTTTTCGTGATGAGAATGCCGAGCGGAAACATTACCGAAGCTTCAGAACCCCACGAGATTCGCGCCGCCGTTGCGCCACATATCGCCGCTTAATCTGGCCCTCTTGTTCGGAGGGGATCAATGAAGACCAGGATCATCGCGGGGGCCTTGGCCCTGTCGCTTGTCGCCGGGGCGGCTCAGGCCATGACGGTGCAGGAGTTTCTGACGACGGCGAACGGCATTCCCCGCAACCCCACCGCCCTGTTGCGGTCCGACACCCGGCGGCTGATGGGCGAGTTTCGCGGGGCGGTGCAGACGGTGCGCGCGGAACAGACGGCGGCCACAGCGGCCGGTCGCCGCTCGGCCACCTGTATGCCGGACAAGGTCGGCCTGTCAGCCGACGCCATTCTGGCCCGGTTCAACGCCATCCCCGCCGAGCGGCGCGGCATCAGCACGACCCAGGCCGTGCGCGAGTGGATGGCCGAGAAATATCCCTGCCCCGCATGACCCAAGGCAGGACGGTGCGAACGTCCGCGCCTCGATCCGCGATCATATTCATCGGAGGCGCGCTGCTGATAGTGGGCGGCTTGACCGGGCTCGGGCTGATTCTGGGGCCGGATGAGGTCGACGCCGTGCAGACGCCGGAGGGACTTCATCCCGCCGCCCTGTTCGCACTGGGCCTGGCCCTGATGACCGCCGAGGCTGCGCTGTTCACCCTCGTTCCGATAGAACTGTCGCAACGGTTCCTGAAACGCGCCTGGCCGGGCGTCGCAGCGGGTTTCGCCGTCTATGTCATCGGAATCCATTGGAATAACGGCTGGCTGGGATTGGCGGTCTCAAGCTGGATATGGGGCGTCGTGACCGGCGCCTATCTGCTGGAGCGCCCCGTATCGCGCGGTCGAGCGGCCTGTCAGGCGATCGGGCTGAAATGGACGTTCTGGATCTTCGCCATGGCAGTCTTGACCGCCGGCGCCTGATCGCCCCGACTGAGGAATTCCCGTTCGCCCACAGGGTGGACGATCTGTCCACGGTCGAAGCGACGTCCACGACTGACGCAGGCGCGTGTCAGGGCTAGAGCGTTAAGACAATGAACGCGTTCGCCCCCATGCCCTTCTCGTCCTCGCCGATGGACTCCAGCGGCGTCAGCTCGATGCCCCACAATCTGGAGGCGGAACAGGCGCTGCTGGGCGCGCTGATGTTCGACAACGGCGTGTTCGAACGCCTGAGCGACCGTCTGCGGGGCTCGCATTTCTACGAGCCCTTCCACCAGCGGCTGTTCGAGGCGATCGAGGATCATATCCGACAAGGGATGCTGGCCGAACCCACCATTCTGATGGAACGGTTCAAGCAGGATCCGGCCTTCCAGGAGTTCGGCGGCCTGCGCTATTTCGCCGACCTGGTCGACCGGGCGCCGCCGGCGGCCAATGCGCCGGACTATGCGCGGGTGGTCTATGACACGGCCCTGCGCCGCGATCTGATCCGCATCGGCGGGGAGATCATCAAGGAGGCGCCCAACCCGGAGACGCCCGCCGACGAACAGATCGAACAGGCGGAACAGACCCTGTATTCGCTCGCCGAGACCGGCAAGCCGTCGTCCGGTTTCGTCAGCTTTTCCCACGCCCTGTCCGGCGCCGTTCAGATGGCGGCCGAAGCCTATCAGCGCGAAGGCAAGCTGGCCGGGTTGGCGACAGGATTGAACGATCTGGATCGGAAACTGGGCGGGTTGCACCCCTCCGACCTGCTGATCCTCGCCGGCCGTCCGTCGATGGGCAAGACGGCCCTGGCGACCAACATGGCCTTCAATGTGGCGCGCGCCTATCAGTGGGAACCGACGCCGGAGGGCCGCAAGACGGTCAACGGCGGTGTGGTGGCCTTCTATTCGCTGGAAATGAGCGCCGAACAGCTGGCCATGCGGATCCTGGCCGACGCTTCGGGCGTGTCCTCCGACAAGCTGCGCAAGGGCGAGATCGACGCCACCGACTTCGGCAAGCTGCGCGACGCGGCGGTCGAGATCGGCGAGAGCCCCCTCTACATCGACGCCACCGGCGGTTTGTCCATGTCGAAGCTGGCGGCCCGGGCGCGGCGGCTGAAGCGGATGGAGCACGGGCTGGACCTGATCATCGTCGACTATCTTCAACTGGTCACGACCGGCGACAGCGGCGGTCAGAAGAACCGGGTGCAGGAGGTGTCCGAGATCACCGGCGGCCTGAAGGCCCTGGCCAAGGAACTGTCGGTGCCGATCATCGCCCTGTCGCAGCTGTCGCGTCAGGTGGAGCAGCGCGAGGACAAGCGGCCGCAGTTGTCCGACCTGCGCGAATCCGGCTCGATCGAGCAGGACGCCGACTGCGTGATGTTCGTCTATCGCGAAAGCTACTACCTGGGCCGGGCCGAGCCGCGCGAAGGCACCGAGGAACACCTGCAATGGCAGCAGGACATGGACCGGCTGCAAGGCCAGGCCGAGGTCGTCATCGGCAAGCAGCGCCACGGCCCCATCGGCATCGTCAAACTGGCCTTCGACGCCGAGACGGTGCGGTTCGGCAACCTGGCGCACGGCTATGAGGAAGTCAGCTACGAATAGAGGCCGGCGGTTGACCTGGGCCGCGAACAGGCCCCTTGGGTGCGGATGGCCAGCGAAACCGTCTATATTCTCCAGACCTATGTGCAGGGGCGCGGCAAGGGGCTGAAGGCCGAGCCGCAGGTGGGCTGCAAGGACGCCGAGGAGGCGCGGCGCAAGGCCGAGCGCATGGCGCCCCTGCGGCTGGGCGTGGTGGCCTTTTCCGTCTCGGCGGACACCGAGATGGGCGACTACGACGAACAGCCGACCATCATCTTCAAGTCCGGACGACTGCCCCCGCCGTTCAGCGACGAGGATTGATCGGCGTCAGGCCTTCCATCGTCGGGAAGTTGCGCCAATAAGGGCCGCCATGCCCTCCCCCGCCCTGCTGTCCGTCGATCTGAACGCGCTCGCCCGCAATTTTCACACCCTGGAGGCCGTGACCGGCGTGCCGGTGCATCCGGTGGTCAAGGCCGACGCCTATGGCTTGGGGGCCGAGGCCTGTGCGAAACGTTTGATGGCGGAAGGGGCGCGGACCTTTTTCGTGGCGCGGGCCGGCGAAGGCGCAGCCCTGCGGACGGCGCTGGGCCCGGAGCCCGTCCTCTATGTGCTGGACGGCTGTCACGGCGAGGCGGCGGGGCTGTTGAAGGCGGCGGACCTGCGGCCCGTGCTGAACCAGCCGGCGCAGATGAAGGCCTGGGCCGAGGCCGGCGGCGGAGCCTGCGGCCTACAGATCGACACCGGCCTGAACCGGCTGGGCTTCCGGCCGGAGGATGCGCCCGAAGTCTTTGACGGGCTGAGCCTGGTCATGAGCCACCTGGCCTGCGGCGACGAACCGGACCAGCCGATGAACCGGCGCCAGCGTGACCGGTTCGCGGGCATGGTCGAACGCTATCCGGGCGTGACGCGGTCCTTCGCTAATTCGGGCGGCTGTTTCCTGGGGCCGGACTTCGCCTTCGACGCGGTGCGGCCGGGCGTCTGCCTGTACGGCGGTGGACCTGAGGGCCGGCCGGACGAGCGGATCGCCCCCGTCGCCGCTCTGACGGCGGAGGTCCTGCTGGTGCGCGACGTGCGGACGGGCGAGAGCGTCGGCTATTCGCGCGGTTTCGTGGCCGAACGACCGATGCGGGCGGCTGTGGTCGCGGCGGGCTATGCGGACGGGGTCCTGCGGGCCTATGGGCCGCGCGGCGCGGTCTGGGTCGCAGGCGAGACCCGGCCGCTGCTGGGCCGGATCTCGATGGACGTCTGCACGGTCGATGTGACCGGGCTGGAGGTCGCGGTCGGCGACCGGGTCGAACTGTTCGGGGCGCATCGCCCCATCGATGCGGCGGCGGCGGCGGCGGGGACCATCAGCTATGAACTGCTGACCGCCGTAACCGTCCGCGTTCCCCGCGCCTATGTCGGTCAATAACCGCCGGTGATGGCCGCCATGCCGGCGCCGGCGACCAAGAAACTGGCGCCGATCATGCCGACGATGGCGTTGATGATGAAGGTCATGACCAGGCCCAGGATCACCGTGACGATGAAATAGCCGACAGCCTTGTCCGCCGGGACCTTCATCAGCATCGGCAGACCCAGGTACAGCAGATAGAAGCTGTACAGGCCGAGGATGGCCAGGACGCCCAGCATCGGGATCAGGCCGAAGACCCCGACCAGCCACATGGCCGTATAGGAATAGACCGCCACCTTCATCGCCTGGACCGAATCGCTGGCCCCGCCGAAACTGGGGGCCAGGGCGTTGATGATCAGGCCCAGCAGATAGACGGCGACCAGGGACAGCCCATAGCTGACCACCGCGACCAGAAGCGCGCCGAGGATCGACATGGGCGTGCCGAACAGGGGCAGAAGCTGGCCGCCGATCAGGCTGCAGATCGGGCCGATGGCGGCCAGGATCATGGCGTAGCGGGTGAACAGGCTGCGGGTCGTGGCGAACTCGCCGTCGATGCGCGCCCATTCGGTCTTCGGCTGCAGGATGATGCCCTTGACCCGGGCGATCAGGGCCGGATCGACGGCGGGTTGCGTCGACGGGGTGGAGGGTTCGGTCATGGACAAGGGCCTGTAAAACAGTGGGGGCGAAGCGGAATATTGACGTCACGTCACCTGACGACGCAAGCCATTTGCGACACGATCTCAACCCGGAACTACGGCAAAGGTTGCGGTTGCGACCGGAAATGACGTGACGACGGTGCAAAGGGCCACCGGATTGGGCGGTCCGTCCGCCCTTCGGCCTGCTAAAGGATGCCCATGGCTCGCGATTCCGCCCTCTATGTCTGTCAGTCCTGCGGCTCGGTCCACGGCAAATGGTCGGGGCAATGTGCGTCGTGCGGCCAGTGGAACACCCTGACGGAAGAGAGCCGGTCGGCGCCGCCGGGCGCGATCAAGCCGTCGGCGGCGGCCTCGGCGCGCGGGCGCGGCCTGCAGTTCGAGACGCTTCAGTCCGACACCCCCGAACCGCCCCGCATCACCACGGGCGTGGCCGAGTTCGACCGGGTCTGCGGCGGCGGCGTGGTGCCGGGTTCGGCGATCCTGCTGAGCGGCGATCCGGGGGTGGGCAAGTCGACCCTGTTGCTGGAGGTGGCGGCCAAGGCGGCCCTGAGGGGCGCGCGCATCGCCTATATCTCGGGCGAGGAGGCGGTCGAACAGATCCGGGCGCGGGCCAAGCGGATGGGGCTGGAACAGGCGCCGGTCAATCTGGCGGCGGCGACGGCCCTGCGCGACATCCTGGGCACGCTGAAGCGCGAACAGTTCGACATCGTCATCGTCGATTCGATCCAGACCCTGTGGTCCGACGTCCACGAGAGCGGGCCGGGCTCGATCACCCAGGTCCGGGCCTGCGCCGGCGAGATGGTGCGGCTGGCCAAGACGCAAGGGGTGGCGGTGGTTCTGGTCGGGCATGTCACCAAGGACGGCCAGGTCGCGGGGCCGCGCGTGGTCGAACACCTGGTCGACGCCGTCATGACCTTCGAGGGCGAGCGCGGCTATCCGTTCCGCATCCTGCGCGCCGGCAAGAACCGGTTCGGCGCCACCGACGAGATCGGGGTGTTCGAAATGGGCGACAGCGGCCTGAGGGAAGTCGCCAATCCGTCAGCTCTGTTCCTGGGCGACAGCAAGGACCGGGCGCCCGGCGCGGCGGTCTTCGCGGGGATCGAGGGATCGCGGCCCGTGCTGGTCGAGATTCAGGCCCTGGTGGCCCCGTCCGCCTATGGCACGCCGCGGCGGGCGGTGGTGGGCTGGGACTCCGGTCGCCTGGCCATGCTGCTGGCGGTGCTGGAGGCCCGGTGCGGCCTGGGGTTCGGGGACAAGGACGTCTATCTGAACGTCGCCGGCGGCCTGCGGATCAACGAGCCGGCGGCCGACCTCGCGGCGGCGGCGGCCCTGATCAGCTCGGCCCTGGACATGCCCCTGCCCCAGGGCTGTGTCGTGTTCGGCGAGATCGGCCTGTCAGGCGAGGTCCGCAGCGTCGGCCGGGCCGAGGCGCGGGTTCGGGAGGCCCAGAAACTGGGCTTTGAACATGTGCTCTGCCCGCCCCTGGCCCAGAACGGCGGCAAGACCAAGGGGGTCAAGGTGACGTCGGCGACGCGTTTGACGGATGTGGTCGAACGAATCTCGCAAAACCGCTATTAGACGCACGCAACAGCCGCTGGACCCCTGAGTGACCGGTTACGACGTCTTCGCCATCGTGGTGATCCTGTTCTCCGCCGCCGCCGGCTGGGTGCGCGGCGGGGTGCGCGAGATCATCACCCTGCTCAGCGCCCTGCTGGCCGCGCTGGTGGCGCTGGTGACCCTGCCGTGGACGGCGATCCTGGGGCGCGCCCTGGTCAATCCTGACTGGGCGGGGACCGTACTGGCGGCGGTGGTCGCCTTCTTCATCGTCTATTTCGGCGTCCGGCTGTTCGGCTCCTTCCTGTCGAAGCGGGCGCAGGCGCATCCGCAGCTGGGCGGGATCGACCGGTTCATCGGCGTCTTTGTCGGCGCGGGCCGGGCCCTGGTGCTGCTGGGGGCCGTCCATCTGGTCATCGTCGCGGCCATGCCGGGCGAACGGACGCCGCGCTGGCTCAGCGAGGCGGCCCTCTACAAGGTCAGCGCCGTAGGCGCCCGCGCCATCCAGATCATCCTGCCCGGCATCGGGCGGGGCGCCGATGCGATCACGCCCGTGGTCGATTCATCCGTGCGCAAAGGGTTTTCGAACGACGAAGCCTTGCCTCGGACGCAATCCGAGACTAACTCGCCGCGCGAAGCCGCCCCTTAAGTTTCCCCCGGTCATCGGAGCCCCACGATGCGCCACCATATCGCCGATCCTGTCGTCCACCGCGAGCACTGGCGCGAGCCGGAGGACGACCAGCTGCGGCTGGAGTGCGGCGTCTGCGGCGTCTGGGGGGCGGACGAGGACGAAGGCTCGGCCATCGTCGCCCTGGGCCTCCACGCCCTGCAGCATCGCGGCCAGGAAGCCTGCGGCATCGCCAGCGTCAAGGACGAGCGTTTCCACACCGAACGCCACCAGGGCCTGGTGGGCGAGGCCTTCGGCGGCGCCGACCTGATGACCCGCATGCCCGGCCGCGCGGCCGTGGGCCACACCCGCTATTCGACCGCCGGCGGCAGCTTCCTGCGCAATATCCAGCCGATGTTCGCCGACCTGGACCAGGGCGGCATCGCCATCGCCCACAACGGCAATCTGACCAACTTCAAATTCCTGCACGGCCAGCTGGTCAGCGAAGGCGCCATCTTCCAGTCGACGTCGGACTCGGAAGTCATTCTTCACCTGATCGCCCGCAGCCGTAAGGCCAAGATCGTCGACCGGTTCATCGACGCCCTGGCGCGGATCGAGGGCGGCTACGCCCTGGTCGCCCAGACCCGTCACAAGATGATCGGCGCCCGCGACCCGCTGGGCATCCGCCCGCTGGTGCTGGGCCAGGTCGGCGAGGCCTGGGTGCTGGCGTCCGAGACCTGCGCCCTGGACATGATGGGCGCCACCTTCGTGCGCGACGTCGAACACGGCGAGGTCGTGGTCATCGACGAGAACGGCCTGGAATCGATCAAGCCCTTCCCGGCCCGCGCCGCCCGTCCCTGCCTGTTCGAATACGTCTATTTCTCGCGCCCGGATTCGGTCGTGAACGGCTGCTCGGTCTATGAGGTCCGCAAGGAGATGGGCCGGGGCCTGGCCCGCGAATGGGGTGTCGAGGCCGACATCGTGGTGCCGGTGCCCGACTCCGGCGTGCCGGCGGCCCTGGGCTATGCCCAGGAGAGCGGCATCCCCTACGAGATGGGCATCATCCGCAGCCACTATCTGGGCCGCACCTTCATCCAGCCCAGTCAGGGCGCCCGGCAGAAGGGCGTGCGCATGAAGCACAGCCCCAACAAGTCGGCGCTGGAAGGCAAGCGGGTCGTGCTGATCGACGATTCCATCGTGCGCGGCACCACCTCGGTCAAACTGGTCCGCGCCGTTCGCGCCGCCGGCGCCAAGGAAGTCCACCTGCGCTCGGCCAGCCCGCAGATCCTGTTCCCCGACTTCTACGGCATCGACATGCCGGAACGGGCGCAACTGCTGGCGGCCAACAAGACGCTGGAAGAAATGCGCGAACTGCTGGAGGTCGATTCGCTGGGCTTCCTGTCGATCGACGGCCTGTACCGCGCCATGGGCGAGACGGGCCGCAACAACGCCCGTCCCCAGTACACCGACCACTATTTCACCGGCGACTACCCCACCCGCCTGCTGGATCGCGAGATCGAGGAAGGCGGCCGGGAGGTTTCGGCGCGGCAACTTTCCCTGCTGGTCAGCGCCTGATATCTTGGGTTGATGGCGCACAACCCTGTTCAAACTAGCCAGTTGCAGGAGGGGAGGCTCTTCCTGATCAGATTTGGCGGCCGACTTTTGGCGATTGTCGGGGTGTTCTTCGTCTTCAACCTGATCCTGGCGGGAAACCAAGCCGCCCTGTCGCCTTGGACCCTCGCTGGTTTGACGACGGGCTTGGGCGCGGGGCAGCTACTCCCCGGCAAGCGCCGCATTCGCGTCCCGTCTATGGTTTGGCTGGGCGTCGGGTTGCTGATGATCTTGGTCGCCGCTGCGGCGTCATACAGCCTCGCCCAGGCAGCCTCCGGCCGAAACTAAGCCGCATCCGGATGCCCACGGGACGCAATGTCGTGGTCGTTGACGATCAGGGCGTCAGCTTCAGCCTGTGGTCGCCTTCTGCCTGATCCCGCTTGGCGACCGCCGCCCACGCGCGCTAAGCAGGGCTATGTCAGACCTGCCCCTCAAAGACCGTATCGCCCTCGTCGTCGGGGCCTCGCGCGGCATCGGCTATGAGAGCGCCCTGGCCCTGGCGAAGGCCGGCGCCCATGTGGTCGCTACAGCGCGGACGCAGGGCGGGCTTGAGGAACTGGACGACGCCGTCTTCTCCGCCACCGGCCAGCACGCGACCCTGGTTCCGTTCGACCTGGTCGACGGCGGCGGAATCGACCGACTGGGCGGGGCCATCTTCGAACGGTTCAAGAAGCTGGACGTCTGGGTCAACGCCGCCGCCACCATGGGGCCGTCGGGCCTGACGCCGGTGGCCCATGCCGACCCGCGTGAATTCGCCAAGGTCGAGAAGGTCAATTTCACCGCCGTCTATCGGATGATCCGCTCGCTGGAGCCGCTGCTGCGCGCCTCCGACGCCGGGCGGGCCATCCACCTCACCTCCAGCGTCGCGACCTCGCCGCGCGCCTTCTGGGGCATGTACGCCGCGACCAAGGCCGGGGCCGAGGCCCTGGTCAAGGCCTGGGCGGACGAGGTGGAGAGCACCCCGATCCGCATCAGCATCGTCGATCCCGGCCGGATGCGCACCGCCCTGCGCGCCCAGGCCTTCCCCGGCGAGGATCCGCAGACCCTGCCCCACCCGTCCGAGATCGGCCCGCTGATGGTCGAGCTGGCGCGCGGCGACCTGACGCCGCCGCTGACGGTGCGGTTCCGCGACTGGCGGGACGCGCCGACGACGGAGGCCCTGGTCTGATCAGCTCCAGGCGGTGTCCAGCCCCGGTTCCGCGCGGAAGGCGAAGCTTCCGTCCGTCGAAGCCGACAGGTCGCGCCAGGCGTTCAGTTCGCTGAGAAGGTCGGCGGCCTTGCCCTCCACCACGGCGACGGCGTCGGTGCCCGCCGACCAGCGGAGGGGCGGGTTTTCCGCATTCGCCAGGGTCACCAGGGCCTGGCCCAGCTTGGCCGGATCGCCGGCCTGGTTCTGGTTGCGCCCTTCATAGAAGGCGCGAAGGGCGGCCGAGGCCTCGGCGTAGTCCGCGATGGGACTGTCGGCGAAACGGACCGAGGTCGAATCGAGGAAGTCCGTGCGGAAGAAGCCCGGCTCGACAATGGTCATGCGGACGCCGAACGGTTTGACCTCGGCGGCGACCGACTCGGTGAAGCCTTCGACGGCGAACTTGGACGCGCAGTAGATCGAGCCGCTCTCGCCGCCCCGCAGGCCGCCGATCGACGAGATGTTGAACACATGGCCCGACCGCTGGGCCCGCATGACCGGCAGGACGGCGCGGGTCATGTCGAACAGGCCGAAGACATTGGTGTCGAACTGGGTCCGGGCGTCCTGGGGCCGGGTCTCCTCGAACAGGCCGAGGTGGCCGTAGCCGGCGTTGTTGACCAGGACGTCGATGCGGCCGAAGCGGGCGACCGTCGCCTCGACGGCGGCGGCGATGGTTGCGGCGTCGGTGACGTCGAGCGTCACGGACAGGACCGTGTCGCTGTCGGGACCGAAGGCCTCGACCAGGGCGTCGCGGTTGCGGCCGGCGACGACGACCCGGTCTCCGGCGTCCAGAGCGGCGCGGGCGATGGCGGCGCCCAGGCCGCGGGCGGCGCCGGTGACGAACCAGGTCTTCCGGGATGGGGTGGTCATGAGATGTCTCCTCTGTCTGACGGGACGGAGAAGACGCGCCTTCGCCTTCCAGGCGTTAGGGCGATCCAGGCGAAGTCTTGCACGATTCTGTCAAAGCGCGCACCGCCGCTTGCGCGGGCGCCACCACAGGCGTTGGATATGGACATGAGCCTCTTGCCCGAAATGAGCGCCATCGTCGCGCGCCACGCGCCGCCCGACCTGTCGCGCTCGGCCGTGCCGGGTCTACGCCTGTATGGCAGCGACGCGCCGACGCGGATGGTGTCGGTCGGCTATGAACCCATGCTGTGCCTGGTGGTGTCCGGCGGCAAACAGACGATCCTCGGCGAGACCGTCTATTCCTATCGGGCCGGCGACTGCCTGGTGGTGTCGGCGGAACTGCCGGTCTGCGGCAGCATCATCGAAGCGCCGTACCGAGCCCTGAGCTTCGACCTGAACCCGGCGACGATCGCCGGCCTGATGGTGGAGATCGGCGCCCCTGCCGCCTCGGACCCGTCGCCGCCGTCGGGCATCCATGTGACACAGCTGGAGGACGAACTTCTGGAACCGATGGCGCGCCTGCTGCGTCTGCTGGACCGGCCGCACGAGATCGCGGTGATGACGCCGATGATCGAGCGGGAACTGGTGTGGCGGCTGCTGCACAGCCGGCACGCCGCGACGGTGCGCCAGATCGGCTCGGCCGAAAGCCGCCTGTCGGGCGTCAGCCGCGCCATCAACTGGATCCGCGCCCATTACGCCGAGCCGATGCGGCTGGAGGCCCTGTCGGACCTGGCCGGGATGAGCCTGTCGACCTTCCACCGGCATTTCCGGACGGTGACGACCATGAGCCCGTTGCAGTTCCAAAAGCAGGTGCGGCTGCAACAAGCCCGCGCCCGCCTGCTGAGCGGCGCCGACGGGGCGGCGGAGACGGGTTTCGCGGTCGGCTACGACAGCCCGTCCCAGTTCAGCCGCGAATACGCCCGCCAGTTCGGTATGCCGCCCGGCCGGGACGCGGCGCGGATGCGCGAGACCCTGGTGGTCGAGGGGCTGGCCGGGATCCGAGCCGCCTAGGGCAGGTGCGCCAGCACCTTCAGCCAGCCTTCGGCCTGGGCCAGGTCGATGGCCTCAAACAGGGGGATGGCCAGAAGGAAGACCAGGCCGTCGCGGATAGTGGTCAGGAAGAAGGACGGGCGGATCGACAGTTCGGCCTCGTCACGCCACAGGGCGAAATTGGGCAGGAAGCGCGGCGTGCGAGCCTTGTAGGCGGCGTAGGCGGCGCCGAAGGTCGCGCCCAGCCAGGCCTCTTCGCGGCGAACGGTCAGATAGAAGACCGCCAGGGACGCGAGGGTGAACAGCACCGCCAGGGTCAGGCTGCCGCTCTGGGCGCCGATGCCGAAGGCGCCGAAGAAGCTGAAGATGTAGAGCGGATTGCGGCTGATCGAATACGGGCCGCGCGACACGATCTCGGCCTTCTTGCGCCCGCCGATATAGAGCGAACACCAGGCGCGGCCGACGATGGCGAAGACGATGGCGGCCAGACCCACGGCCTCCACCCCTTCGTGCATGGGGCTGTCCAGGCCGAAAGCGGACTGAGACACCATGGTCAGGCCGACCAGGGCCAGCAGGGCGATCAGGACGGCGCCCTTGCGCACCTTTTGAACCGCTTGAAGATCGAAAATTTGGGTCGTTGTCATGACGCGCTCCAGTGGAGCAAAAACCCAAGCGCTGCTTTTTACGACGTGGCAAGAAGTTTAATTGCAAGCGAAAATCGCTCGCGAAACGGCGTAGGCGGAGCATTACAACGTAGAGAGGATTTCGGGCAGATCGTCCGGCCAGATCGTATCTTCCGACGCCGCAATTTGGGCCGTCGTCCACCAGCGATGCTCGATCAGGACGCGACGTTCTTCCTCGGTCCAGCCGGTCGGCGAGGGCTCGAAGGGTTCGGTGCGCAGCAGGAAGAAGCGCTGGTCCACATGGGACAGGCGGCCGTCGGGCAGGCGGAAATCGACGACGCGGCGGGCGACTTCCGGCCCGGGATCGGCGACGATCAGGCCGGTTTCCTCGAACAGTTCGCGACGCGCGGCGTCGGCATAGGTCTCGCCCGGTTCGCAGCCGCCGCCGGGCGTGGCCCAGAAGGCCGTGCCTGCGATCGGTCCATCGGCGTAGACGAAGCGGAACAGCAGCACCCGCCCCTGCCCGTCCAGAATCAGCCAGCGCGAGGTCGGCCGGTCGGGAAGGACGGGCGCGACCTGCATCACAGGCTCACTTCTTGGCGCCGCCCTTTTGGCCGGTGCGGATACGCCCGGAGCGCGAGACCTGGCGGGCGCCGCCGCGGGCGCCCTTCTGGACCGCCACCGACGATCCGGCCTTCTTGGACGCGCTGGACTTCAGGCCGCCCAGGACCTTGGGCTGGGCCTTGCGGGTCTTCTTCTGCTCCAGCGCCTTGCCGGGCAGCTTGGACAGGGCCTCTTCCTTCTCGGCCTTCTTGATCCGGCGCGGCGCGGTCTTGGCGTCGCCCTTGTAGCGTTCCGGCCCGGACTTGGCGCCGCCCTCGGCATAGGGGTTCACGCCGCTGGACTTGACGTTCAGCCGGATCGGCGTGCCCGGCAGGTCGAAGCTCTCGCGGATCGAGTTGACCAGATAGCGCTTGTAATGCTCGGGCATCGACTCGGCGCGGTTGGCCATCAGCACGAATGTGGGCGGACGGGCCTTGGTCTGGGCGATGTATTTCGGCTTGATCCGCTTGCCGTCCACGGCGGGGGGCGGGTGCCGCTGGGTGGCCATGGACAGCCAGGTGTTCAGGTCCTTGGTCTTCACCTTGACCGACCAGGTGTCATAGGCCTGGAGCACGGCCGGCATCAGGCGTTCGACGCCCCGGCCCGAGTGCGAGGACAGGGCCACGAAGGGCGAGCCCTTCAGTTGCGGCAGCTTGTCCTCGGCCATGCCCTTCAGCTTGGCCATGCGGGCCTGGGGCTCGTCTTCCAGATCCCATTTGGACGCGACATAGACCAGGGCGCGGCCTTCGCGCTCGACCAGGTCGGCCAGTTGCAGATCCTGGGTGTCGAAGGCGTCGTCCTTGTCCATCATCAGGATGACGACTTCGGCGAAGGTGATGGCGCGGATGGTGTCGGCGACCGACAGCTTCTCCAGCTTCTCCTGCACGCGCGCCTTGCGACGCATGCCGGCCGTATCGACCAGGCGGATGTTCTTGCCCTCGAACGTCCAGTCGACCGAGATGGAGTCGCGGGTGATGCCCGCTTCCGGTCCGGTCAGCAGGCGGTCGTCGCCGATCAGACGGTTGATCAGAGTGGACTTGCCTGCGTTGGGACGACCGATGACGGCGATGCGGATCGGCTTGTCCGGCTCGTCGATCTCTTCGATGAAGATGTCTTCGGACGCCGTGCGGATGGCCTTGTACAGGTCGGCCATGCCCTCGCCGTGCTCGGCCGAGATGGCGACGGGTTCGCCGAAGCCCAGGGCGTGCGCCTCGCCGACGCCGCCGCCGCTCTCGCGGCTCTCGGACTTGTTGGCCAGCAGGATGATGGGCTTGTGCACCTTGCGCAGACGCTCGGCGAAGATCCGGTCCAGCGAGGTGACGCCTTCGCGGGCGTCCATCATGAACATGACCAGTTCGGCGTCTTCGAGCGCGGCCTCGGTCTGCTCGCGCATCCGGGCTTCCAGGCTGTCGTCGGTGACGTCCTCGTAGCCCGCCGTGTCGATCAGCGTCAGGTCCATGTCGCCGATATTGCCGTCGGCGTAGCGCCGGTCGCGGGTCACGCCGGGGCGATCATCGACAAGCGCGAGACGCTTGCCGACGAGGCGGTTGAACAGTGTCGATTTGCCCACATTGGGGCGGCCGACAATCGCGACCTTCAGAGCCATTTCGGCTTTCTAGCTTAATTCGGGCTGAAGAGTCAGCGAATGCAGATCAGCTGGCCGTTGTCGGTCAGCACGTACAGGGCGCCGTTGTAGGCGGCGGGGGCGATATAGGCGGGGGCGCCCAGTTTCAGCGTCGTCTGGGCGACGCCCGTCTTGGGATCAAAGGCCACGGCCTCGCCGTAGGAGTTGACCATCACCAGGCGGTTTGAAGCCAGCAGCGGCCCCGACCATTGGGGATAGATGGTCCGACGGCCGAAGTTGAGGAACCCGCCGACCTTGCGCTTGCGCCCCTCGTTCAGTTCGCGGGTCCAGTAGATCTGGCCCGTGTCGCGATTGGCGGTGATCAGCTCGCCCGAGGTGGAGACGATGAAGACCACGTCGCCCACCGGCAGGGGGGCGTTCACGCCGGTGACCGGCAGCTGCCACTTGGGCTGACCCGAGCGCAGGTCCAGGGCCGAAAGAACGCCCGAATGGCTGACGCCATAGACCATGCCCCGGCTGATGACGGGGCGGCCGGCGACGTCGCGGACTTCCGACAGGGCGCTGGTGCGGCTGGTGCGCGACAGGGTCTGTTCCCACAGCGGCTGGCCGTTCAGGGCGCTGAGCGCGACCAGCTGGCCCGACGAGAACGGCGCAATGACGGTGTTTCCGGTCACGGCCGGGCTGGAGGCGCGCATGACGCGCGCCGGCTCGGCGATGCCGCGATAGGTCCAGTCCTGGGCGCCGCTGTTGACGTCGAAGGCGAACAGCTGGCTGTCCACATCGACGACGAAGACGTGGGCGCCGACGACCGTCGGGGCGCCGTGGATCGGGGAATCGACCTGCTGGGTCCAGACCACGGCGCCGGTGGCGGCGTCCAGGGCCGTCACCGAGCGATAGCCGGACGAGACGAAGACCTTGCCGCCGGCGAAGGCGACGCCGCCGCCGAAGCCGCCGCTGCGGTCACGCTCGGCGTCCTTGACGTTGACCTTCCACAGGATGTCGCCGGTGTCGGCCGAGACGGCCGAGACGGTCGATTCGCCGTCCAGCACGAAGATCTTGCCGTCGGCGGCGACGATGGGCGCCATGACATTGCCGACGCGGGCCGAGCCCTCGCCCACGCTGCGCTTCCAGGCGATCTGGAAATTGGGGGCCGCGATAACGTGTTCGACCAGGTTTTCCGAGGTCCCGCCCGGCTGGGTCCAGGCCGTGGCGGCCTGGGGTCCCGGCAGGAAGTAGTCGCGGCCGGACAGGGCGGCCGACGGCGCCAGCTGCTGTTCGAACTCGAGCACCGAGATGCGTTCGCCGGCCGAGGCGGTCGCCTTGGCGTCGTCCTTCTTGCCCAGGCCGAACGGCAGGTTACGGCTGACCGTGCCGCATGAGGCCATGGTGGCGGCGACGCCGCAGATCAGCGCGACTTTCAGAACTCGGTTCATCTTGGGCGTCCTGTAGGGGGTCGTCACTGTTGGGCCGGGGCGATGGAAGTGGGCGCATTGGCGGCGCCGGCGGCCGGCGGAGCCGCGTTCTTGGCCGCATCGGCGATGCTCTTGAGCGCCCCCGCCGTGCCGGCGTCGATCGTGGCGACAGCAATGTTGGCGCGCTGACGAACATCATCAGGCACGTCCTGTCCCAGTTGCAGCAGGACGAAGGCCTCGCGGGCTTCCTTGGTCTTGCCATGTTGCAGGCGGGCCAGGGCCAGGGCTTCCTGGGCGAAGGCGTGCAGCGGGCGCTTGTCTTCGGCCAGGGGCGTCAGGCGAGCCTCGATGTCGGCCAGGGGCGCGGTGTCCATGATCAGCAGGGCCGCCTTGAACGCCGCCGGGTCCGACAGGATCGGATCGCTGGAGGTCTTGGCGGCCTGGTCGAACAGGCGGACGGCGTCAGGGATCTTGTCGGCGGTCACGGCCAGGCCGGCCTGCTGCTGCAGGGCCAGGACCTTGTAGGCGTCGTTGCCTTCCTTGACCGTCTCCTCGAAGGCGAGACGGGCCTCGGCGGGCTTTTCGGCGCGCAGGGCCTCCATGCCGCGATCATAGGCCTCGGCGCCCTTGGCGGCCTTGCTCGAATTCAGGCTGTCCCAGCCCCACCAGCCCAGGGCGGCGACCAGGGCGACCACCAGAATGACGCCCACGACGGGCAGCCAGGTGCGGGCCAGGCGCTTGTACCGGTCGGAGCGAAGCTCCTCCTCGACCTGCTCGAAGACATCAACCACTGAAACGTCGCCCCAAAATCGCTAAAAGCAAACCGGCGCGGACCCTAGAGGTTCGCCCTTGCCGCCGCAACGTAGCCCGTTACTGCGAAGCCGGCTTTTTCGAGAAGTAGGTCTCGACTTCGGCAGGAAAACGGCGGGTTTTCACATCATTGGCGAAAGCGGCCGCCGCGCGGTCGATCTCGGTGCGCAGATCCGCGTATTTGCGCACGAATTTCGGGGTCCAGTCGAACAGTCCCAGCATGTCGTTGACCACCAGAACCTGGCCGTCGCAGGCGGCCGAGGCGCCGATGCCGATGGTGGGGACGTCGATGCTCTCGGTGATCTCGCGCGCCAGCGATTCGGCCACGCCCTCGATGACGATGCAGAAGGCGCCGGCCTCGGCCGTGGCCCGGGCTTCCGCCATGACACGGTCCCGCTCGAAATCGGTGCGGCCCTTGGCCTTGAAAGCGCCCTCGGCCAGAATCGCCTGGGGACGCAGCCCGACATGACCCATGACCGGGATGCCGCGCTTGACAAGGAAGGCGACGATCTCGGCCAGTTCGACGCTGGTCTCCAGCTTGACCGCCTGGGCGCCGGTTTCCTTCATGACGCGCACGCAGTTGTCATAGGCGGCTTCCTTGCCGCCCTCATACGAGCCGAAGGGCATGTCGACGACGACCAGGGCCCGACGCGATCCCCGCACCACCGCCTGGCCGTGCAGGATCATCATCTCCAGCGTCACGCCCACGGTGTTCGGCAGGCCATGCACCGCCATGCCCAGGCTGTCGCCGACCAGCAGAACATCGCAGTGCGGATCCAGCAGGCCCGCCATCGGCGCGTCATAGGCGGTCAGGCAGACGATGGGCTCGCCGCCCTTGCGGCCAGCGATATCAGGCACGGAGACGCGCTTGATCGTCTCCTGGGTGTGAACGGACATCGAGAGGCTCCTGACTTCAAGTCGGGTCAGATAAGCCCCGCGATCCCGCAAGTCACCCTCACACGTCCTGAGACAGTTTCACCAGGCCCGCCGCCAGCACGGCGACGAGGGCTCCAGCCACGATCCAGAAGGCCATCATGCCCGACCCGTCCATCAGATCGAACGATCCGACACCCAAGCCCTCCAGCCCAGATTGGGCCGCGCCCTGAGCCGTCGCCGCCGCCGTCCGCACGCCCTGCGTCAGAGTCGTCTCTCCGTCTGCAGAGAAGTTGAAATTCACCCCCTCGCGCACCGCCAGGACGCCGCCGACCAGGCCGGCCCCGGTCAGGGCCAGGGTGCGCCAGCGCGACCGTTTCTCCATACTGGCCTGGACGGTCGCCAGAAACAGGCCCTCGTCGGCCAGTCGCGGGCTCTGCGCGAACAGCCGCTCGATCATCGGATCGAATTCATCAGCCGACATGGGTCGACCTCCCGCCTGATGCCTGCGCCGGCTGAAGCCGGGCGCGGAGTTTATCCAGACCACGTTTGACATGAGACTTCACCGTGCCGAGCGGCAAATTCATGGCCGCCGCGATTTCGGGGTGGGACATTCCTGCGCCGTGGCACAGGGAGACGCAGACCCGTTCGGTTTCGTTGAGCGTCTTCATCGCTTCGTCCAGGTCCATGAAGCCGGCGTGATCGACCACGACGTCGGCCTCGTCCGCCTCGACTTCCGCGACATAGCGGGCCTCGCGCGCGACGCGCTTCAGATAAAGGCGCGCGGCGATCTTCTTGATCCAACCGGCGAAAGTCCCCTGCCCCCGGAACTCCGAGCAGCGCTGGAAGCCTTGCAGGAAGGCGTCCTGGGCCACGTCGTCGGCCAGGGACGGCGCCGCGCCCATGCGGCGGAGCAGGCCCCGGACCGCCGACCCGTGCCGACGGACCAGTTCGCCATACTCCCGCCGTCCGCCGGCCGCCGCCTGGGCGGCCAGCTCGACGTCGTGGAGATCTCTGAGTGGTTTGATCATGACGTTCCCCCCTTCCGGCGGACGTCAGTCTTTGTTCGGGTTGAACAAGCCCAGGATGATGAAGGCGATGCCGATAGCGACGGGGATGCAGGCCAGACCCAGCAGAGGCCCCTCGCCATTTCCGCCCCATTGACTGGTGAACCCGCCGACCGTGAACGCAAATCCGGCGATACCCACGCCGCTCGCCAGGCTGAGCACGCCCTTGCGGATGTCCTTGCTGCGCGACGGCAGCCCTTTCTGCACGTCCTTGGTCATGGCGTCGATCAACTCGGGCGGAAGGGTCTGGCCCTTGTCGACCGCGTGCCTTACCGTCAGTTGCATCTCGCGGCGCTCCCGATTTTTCAGGAACGATGGCCCGACAATCACGGCGACGATCGCGGTGAAGACGATGAAGACGATGAAGACGGGTGTAGCGCCCATGATGAACTCTCTCTTGATCCGATGCGACAGCCTGATGTGGCGGCCTTCTGATCACAAGAGGCTGTGGGATGCGCGTACGGATGCGCGGCCCGACGTGAAATCTTTGTAAGGTCGCGAAGCGAAGCCCATGACGCGACAACGGGTTCGGGCTAACGTCATGGCCTGACCCCCTGAAGGAGATTCCCATGGCCCACGTCACCTATCGCATCGTCGAGCACGACGGCGGGTGGGCCTACCAGTCCGGAGGCACCTATTCCGAGACCTTCGCCACCCACGAGGCCGCCAAGGCCGCTGCGGTCCGGGCCGCGCGCGAACAGAAGGTGCCGGACGAGAACGCCGCCATCGAATACGAAACCTCCGACGGCCGCTGGGTCACGGAAAGCGCCGACGGACACGACCGCCCGGCGACCGACGTCGAAGACTGACGGCCCCCGCCCCTATTCAAAGACGGCGGCGTAGGCTTCGGGCTTGAAGCCGACCAGGCGCCGGTCCCCCAGATCCAGAACCGGCCGCTTGATCATCGAGGGCTGGGCCGTCATCAGGGCGACGGCCTTGTCCCGATCAATGTCCGCCCGGTCGGCCTCGGGCAGTTTCCTGAAGGTCGTGCCGGCGCGATTCAACACCGTCTCCCAGCCGTGGTCGTCGATCCACTGGCCCAGTTGGACCGGGTCGACGCCAGCCTTCTTGTAGTCATGAAAGACATATTCGACGCCGTGCTGGTCCAGCCAGACGCGGGCCTTCTTGACGGTGTCGCAGTTGGGAATGCCGTAGAGGACGACGGTCATGGGCGGTCCTTTTCCTTGGGGCGGCCGCTGTGCCTGTAGATAGTCCTCCTGACAAGCTTGGAAACCCGCTGTTCATGAGCGGGAACCCAATACTCATCGCCCCGCCAGAACACGGTTTCCCATGTCGATCCGCGCCGCTTCAAAACGTGTCCTGGCCTTGATGAGGACCAGGGCGGCGCTGTCCGCAGTCTCCATGATGGCGACGATGACGGCGATGATGGCCGCCATGATCGTCGTGGTGTTCGGGAACCTGTCCACCATAGAGGCCGCAGACCGCGCGGTTCACCACACCCGGGTCGTCGAAACCGCGGCGGCCGATCTTCTGGCGTCCAGCCTGGATCAGGAAACCGGCATCAGGGGATACGGAGAAAGCAGGGGCGAACCGGCTGCGCTCGAACCCTATTTTGCAGGCCAGGCGAAGTTCAGCGAAGAACTGCAGACCCTCTACCGTCTGTCGAGCGACAGTCCGCAGCAGACAGCCCGACTGGACGCCCTGCGTGAGGGGCTCAACCGCTGGCGTTCCGTCTATGCAAGCCCTCAGCTGGCCCGCCCCCAAAGCCAGATCGCCGATCCCGCCCTGGCGGAGCGTGGTCGAGTCGCGATGGGCGAGGTGCGCCAATTGCTGGACGATCTTCGTGCGGAGGAGGCCTTGGCGGCCCAGGAAAGCGAGGAGGCGCGTGATCGCGCCTATACGACCGCACGGATCGTCGTCGGCGGTGTCGGCCTGGCGGCGCTGGGGTTCGGGACGAGCCTGGGTCTTTGGGCCGTCCGCGCCTCGGCGCGACGTGAACGCGAAGCCGTGGCCTTCGCCAAGGCCAAGACGCGAACCCTGGCCGTCGTCAGCCACGAGATCCGCACGCCGCTGAACGGCATGCTGGGCATGTTGCAGGCCATGGCGGCCGAGCCGATGGCGGCGACCCAGAAGGAACGGCTCGAGGTCGCGCTTGAATCGGGAGAAACCCTGACGGCCCTGCTCAACGATCTGCTGGACGCGTCGAAGATCGAGGCAGGACGCCTGGAGTTGCTGGAGGCCGATTTCGACCTGACGCGTCTGCTCGCGCGCATGGAGACCGCCTTCGGCGAGACGGCGCGCAAGAAGGGCGTGCCGCTGCGGATCGACATCGCGCCCGAAGCGGCGGGCGACTGGATCGGGGACAAGGTGCGGATCGGCCAGATCCTGGCCAATCTGATCTCGAACGCCGTGAAGTTCACCGATCAGGGCGAAGTGGCCTTGTCCGTCGACGTCCCGAGCGCAGGCCTGCTTCGGATCGCCGTGCGTGACAGCGGCATGGGCATGAATGAAGCCACCCTGGGCCGCCTGTTCTCACCCTATGCGCAGGCCAGCGCCGAAACCGCGCATACGCACGGCGGCACCGGCCTGGGCCTGGCGATCTCGCGCTCGCTGGCGCGGATGATGGGGGGCGACATCACCGTGACCAGCGCGGTCGGTCAGGGCTCCTGCTTCACCCTGGAGCTTCCGCTGCAACGCGGGCGTTCGGCCACGACCGAGCCCGAGAGCGCAAGAAGCCTGGCCGACCTGCACGTCCTGGCGGCCGACGACAACGCCGTGAATCGCCAGGTTCTGTCCGCCATCCTGCCCAGTCTGGGCGTCGAGCTGACGGTGGTCGAAAACGGCGACCAGGCTGTGGCCGCCTGGCGTGAGGGCGCCTATGATCTGGTGCTGCTGGACCTGCGCATGCCGCTCTGCGACGGCTTCGAGGCCGCCCGCCGGATTCGCGCCGAAGAGACGCCCGGCCAGCGCACGCCCCTGATCCTGTTGTCCGGCGACGTCTCCGCGTCGGTGCGCCAACAGGGCCGCGAGGCCGGTCTGGACGGCTTCGTCGCCAAGCCGCTGGACATCCATATGCTGATCGAGGCGATGAGCGCCGCCCTTCCCCCCGCGCATCCTCTGGCCGCCTGACTCCAGCGCCCTGATCAGAACCGTTTCGTCAGGCCCAGGCTGAACACCCGTCCACGCGGATCGGCGACGACCGGGTCGTAGCCGAAGGCGTACTGGGCCAGAGGCGGCGCCTTGTCCGCCAGATTGACCAAGCCCAGGGCCAGGTCGAGATCGAGGCCGAGCGTGCGGGTGTAGAGCAGATCGACGGTGGTCTGGCTGGCGATGGTGGTGTCGTTGATCCCGCTGCGGTCATTACGATAACCGGCTGTGTAGTGGACCAGGCCGGTCAGGGCATGACCGCCGCCGCTCCAGGACAGGGCGAACTCGCCGCGATTGCGCGGCAGGGACCGGCCGATATTGTTCAGATTGGTCGAGCCCACGCCCGACACCTGGGCCGCGCCGTCGCTGAGCCGGATGTCGTAACGGTCCACATAGGTCCAGGTCGCCGAGGCCGAGGCCCGACCGCCCCACAGATCGCGACCGTAACGCGCCGCCAGGTCGATCCCCTGCGTCTCGATGGAAGAGGCGTTGACGAAATAGAGCTGGACGAAGGTCAAGGCGCCGCCGGCCGAACGGGTGATGCGCGACTGGGCGTCCGTGCCGGTGCGGCCCGCCGCCGTATCGGCCGCCGCCTGATCGATGATCGCCTGGGCCGACTCCTTGACCACCTGGTCGGCATAGTCGAAGCGCCAGGCGTCCAGGCCCAGTTCCAGCCCCTTGATCGGACGCCACAGGGCGCCGAAGGTCAGGCTCTCGGACTTTTCGGGTTTCAGGTCGGCGTCGCCCGAGGTCAGGGTGTTGACGAAGACGAACGCCCCCCGATCGAACACCGACGGCTGAGAGGCCTGGGCGCCGGACTGGGCGTAGACGGACGGGGCGCGGAACCCCTGCCCCCACGAGGCGCGCAGCGCCAGGGCGTCGGTCACGTCCCAGCGGACCGCCGCCTTGGGGCTGAACCGCCCCTGATCGCCGTCATAGGACTCATAACGCCCGGCCAGTTGCGCCTCGATCCGGTCGCCCAGGTGGATGCGAGCCTCGGCGAAGCCGGCCAGGGTTTGCTGGTCGCCCTCGAAGTCGGGCGAGAACCCGGCGGTCAGCAGTTCGCCGGCGTTGACCAGATCGCTCCAGTCGTGACGGAAGGCGCTGCGGCGATACTGGGCGCCCAGGGCCACATCGACCCGCCCCCCGGCCCAGGCCAGGGCCTGACCGCCGGTCGAGGCGTCGGCCGTGGTCAGGCTGGACGCGCCGCGCAGACCGGTTGAGCCGGTCAGGCTGTCGATCAGTTCGGCGCTGTTGGCCGTGCCGGTCCCGAGATAGGCGCTGCCGAAGGGATTGAAATACTGACAGGCGCCGACGCCCGGCGACCCCGTCGCCGCATCGCAGCCGGCGCCGCCCAGACCATTCAGGGCGTTCCGCAGCGCGCTGCCGATCACGTCCGGCTTGTCATAGGCGACATGCTGGCGGCTGGCGGTCGCGGCCAGGCTCCAGGTCCAGCCGCCGGCGAAGTCACCGTCCAGACCGGCCGCCAGTCGCCATGTCTCATACTCGAACACGGCGGTCGAAGCCCCGGCCTCTGCGCCCAGAAGCCGGCCCCGGAACAGGACGTCCTCGCTGAACGGATTGTCGGGGTGCGAGGCCGGCACGGTCAGGGACTGGGCCAGGATGGGCAGCGACGGCGTCTGGCGGGCGCGGGTTTCGGAGGTTGACCAGGCCGCCTGAAGCGACAGGCTCATGTCCCCGACCGGACGGCGATAGTCGGCGAAGACCTGGGTGCGCGTCTCCTCCGGCGTCAGGTCGAAGAAGTCGGAATAGTCGAGGCGGCAGAAGGCGTCGCCGGCGCTGTTGCGATAGGCGGCGTCGAAGGCGGGATTGTCGCAGGCCGGGTCCGGCGCATAGCCCCCCGTGCCGGGCCGGTAATAGGAGCCCGGCTGACCGTAGCTGGTCACGGCGGTCCAGGACGCGCGGCCGTAACGGTCCGCCTGGGTGAAGTCGCGCTCGTCGGTGCTGAGCGCCGACCGGTGGAAATGCGAGGCCGCCAGGGTCAGGTCGCCGCCCAGCAGCGCAAGACCGCCGACGGCCTGGATCACGCTCTCTTCCGATCCGTCGGCCACGGCGTATTTGGCGCTGATCTCGGGCTCCGCCACATTGTGACGGGTGATGAAATTGACCACCCCGGCCACGGCGTCCGAGCCATAGACGGCCGAGGCGCCGTCCCTGGCCACCTCGACCCGCTGCAGGGCGATCATGGGAACGAGCGAATTGATGTCGACGAAGGCCGAGCCGTCGGTCGCCACCACGGCGCTGGTCGTCCAGCGCTGGCCGTCGACCAGGACCAGGGTCGAACCCAGGCCGAGATTGCGCAGATTGAACTGGGCCGTGCCCGAGCTCTGCGGCTGGTTCAGCTGATCCACCTGGGCCTCGGAGCCCGAGTTGGCGGTGATCAGGCGGACCAGTTGCGAAGCGTCGGCGGCGCCGGCGGCCGCGATGACGTTCCGCTCCAAAGTCTCGACCGGCGCGATCCGGTCGCCGCCGGCGATGCGCGATCCGGTGACGACGATATCGTCCACGCGCGACGGCCCCTCCTGCGCCTGAACCGCACACACGCCCGCCAGCCAGGCGACCGAAGCCGTCGCCATCAGGATTTTACGCCGCGCCATGTCTGTGCTCCCCAAAACCGTGACGGCGGCTTCTAGCGAGGGCGTGTATTTTGCGAAAGAGCAATTTTGCAGATTTGCAAATTATCGGTTCTGCATACGCTCTGGAATATCGCGAGCCTTTGATCCGGCGATGTAACCGGTTACGGTAGAGAAAAATGGAAGCAGTTCAGGAAAGAAGCATGGCGAACGTCCGTCTGGTCGACGTGAAGAAGGCGTTCGGCGCCGTCGAGGTGCTGAAGGGCGTCGATCTGGAGATCGCCGACGGCGAGTTCGTGGTCTTCGTCGGCCCGTCCGGCTGCGGCAAATCCACCCTGTTGCGCACCATCGCCGGGCTGGAAGAGGCGACGACGGGCCAGGTCTCCATCGGCGACCGGGTGGTCAACGACCTGTCGCCGTCCGACCGGGGCATCGCCATGGTGTTCCAGTCCTACGCCCTGTATCCGCACATGACGGCCTATGAAAACATGGCCTTCGGGCTGAAACTGGCCAAGACGGACAGAGCCGAGATCGATCGCCGCGTACGCGCCGCCGCCGAAGCCCTGAGCATCACCGACTATCTGGACCGCAAGCCCAAGGCCATGTCCGGCGGACAGCGCCAGCGCGTCGCCATCGGCCGCGCCATCGTGCGCGAACCCGACGTCTTCCTATTCGACGAGCCGCTGTCGAACCTGGACGCCGCCCTGCGGGTTCGGATGCGCTACGAGTTCGCACGCCTGCACGCCGAGCTGAAGACGACGATGATCTATGTGACCCACGACCAGGTCGAGGCCATGACCCTGGCCGACCGGATCGTGGTGCTGAACGGCGGCCGGATCGAACAGGTCGGGGCGCCGATGGACCTGTACCAGCGCCCGGCCAATCTGTTCGTCGCCGGCTTCATCGGCAGTCCGCGCATGAACCTGCTGACGGGCGAGGTGGTCGCCGCCTCGGCCGCCGGGGCCACGGTGCGGACGACGGCAGGCGAGACGATCCGCGTGGCGGTGGACGCCGCCTCGGCCAAGGCTGGCGACCGCATCACCCTGGGCGTCCGGCCCGAACATCTGAGCCTATCGGCCGAGGGCGACGTGCTGACCGCCGAAGTCCTGTTCGTCGAGCCCCTGGGGGCGACGACCATGGCCCATCTGAAACACCCGGCGTCGCAGGACACCCTGACGGTCCAGCTGGCGGGCGGGGCTCCGGCTAGGGTCGGCGAATCGCTGACCCTGCACGTCCCCGCCGACCAGGCCCATCTGTTCGACGCGGAAGGTCGCGCCTTTTCCCGACTTTAGCCGCGCTTTTCGTCACCGCCGATGAAGGCGCCGGCGATCCAGCTGACCACGCCGGTGACGATGGCCGCCCCGATTCCCGCCCACAGGCCGTCCACGGCGAAGCCGTTCAGGAACAGGGCGGTCAAGCCGATCATCGCCGCGTTCACGATCAGCAGGAACAGACCCAGGGTGACGACCGTGATCGGGAAGGTCAGCACCACCATGATCGGCCGCACGATCGCGTTGACCAGGCCCAGAATGATCGCCGCCGCGATCAGCGAGCCGTTATTGGTGAAGTCGACGCCCGGCACGATCTGGGCCGACAGCCACAGGCCGGCCATGGTGACGACGGCCTGGATGATGAAACGGATCATGTTGTCCTCAATGATGTGGAAGCGTCACCATAACGCGGCATGCCGGCAAAGGCTCCCCCTCGCCCGCCCCGGCTGCTAATCAGGGCGCTGATCCAGACCGCGACACGATACGGAGACCGGCCATGAGCCTTCACGGCGAATACGACCCCGACAACATCTTCGCCAAGATCCTGCGCGGCGAGATCCCCTCGGTGAAGGTGTGGGAGGACGACCACGTCCTGGCCTTCATGGACGTGTTTCCCCAGTCGGAAGGCCATGTCCTGATCATCGCCAAACAGTCGCAGGCGCGGAACCTGCTGGAGGTCGAGCCGGACATCCTGGCCCGGCTGACGGCCGCCCTGCAACGCACGGCCGTGGCGGTCGAAAGGGCGCTGAAGCCCGACGGGATCGCCGTGATGCAGTTCAACGGCGACGCCGGCGGCCAGACCGTCTTCCACCTGCATTTCCACATCATCCCCCGCTGGGCCGACCGGCCGATGAAGGGACACGGCCACGCGCCCATGGCCGAAGCCGCCGCCTTGAGGCCCCTGGCCGACCGGATCGCCGCAGAACTGGCCTGAGCGTGGCGGATCCGTCTTGCACAGGCGTCAATCCGTCCGCATAAGGCCAGCCAGTCCTCAAGACCGGGGCCGGTTTAGCTCAGTTGGTAGAGCGCCAGTTTTGTAAACTGGATGTCGCGGGTTCGATTCCTGCAACCGGCACCATCTCTTCACGACTTGGCCCTGCAGTTTTGCAGGTGGCGCCTTGAGGGCGCAGCGGATCACAGACCGATATCGAACGGGTGCGCTTTCACAGCGTTTCAGTCGGGAAGGCACGGGCGACCACGCGGTATGGCTTTGACCATAGCCGAGCCCTGAAGGGTGGCGAGACACCGATCGCGCCGAAACACTCAGGTCGGAACATCCTTGTCCGATACGGCTTAGGTATCTGAAAGCCGCGAAGACACGCCGGGGCCACGGACGCACGACACTCATCAATCGGCAGGGAAACGCCCTGAATGCACGCCACTTACTGCGGTCCTGCGCCGCTTCCCGGCGAACTCGCCACGAGCTGGAATCTGGACCCGATTCTTCTCGCCGCGCTGTTCGCGCTGGGCGTGGGCCTGCGGCGCGACCGGGCCGGACTGGCCGGCGTGGCGGTGTTGGCGATCGCCTTCGTGTCTCCGCTCTGCGCTCTGTCGGCGGCCCTGTTTTCGGCGCGGGTCGTGCATCACGTCCTGCTCATCGCCGTCGCCGCGCCGCTTCTGGCCTTGGCGGTCCCGGCGCGACGGCCGGCCGGGATCGTGATTCCCTTCTTGGTCTCGACCGCCGTCCTCTGGATCTGGCACATTCCCGCAGCCTATGACGCCGCCCTGACCAATATCCCAGTCTATTGGGTGATGCAGATCTCGCTGCTCGGCAGCGCGGTGCTGTTCTGGCGGGCGGTCCTGGCCGGGGACGGCGCGCCTGTGGATCGCCTCGGGTTTGTGATCGCCGCCTTCGCCCAGATGGGGCTGCTCGGCGCCCTGCTGACCTTCGCCCCGACGTCCCTCTATGCGGCGCACAGCTTCGCGCCCCTGGCCTGGGGCATGACCCCGCTTGAGGATCAGGCCCTGGGAGGGCTGATCATGTGGGCGCCGGCGGGGATACCCTACGCGATCGCAACCATCTGGATCGCGCGCCAAGGCTGGTCGCGACTGAAGGCGACGCGCGCATGATCGACTGGCTCGCACCCGCCGTTCCGCTGTTCAAGGCGGCCCATATCGTCGCCCTGGTGATCTGGTGCGGAGGGCTGCTGGCCCTGCCGTTGATGTTGACGCGCCATGACCCGAACATCTCGATTGAAGACTATCGCGTCGTCCGGAACGCCTCGCACCTGACCTATACGATGTGCGTCACGCCGGCGGCCGTCATCGCCGTGATCGCCGGCACCTGGCTGATCTTCCTGCGCGAGGTCTATGTGCCGTGGCTGTTCGCCAAACTGGCGTTCGTCGCGATGCTGGTGATGGCCCATGGCTGGATTGGCCACACCCTCGCGCGGATCGGCGAAGACCCTGACGAACACACCCCGCCCCGGGCCTATATCCCGATCGCCCTGGTTCTCTTGCCGATGTTGATGATCCTCACCCTGGTGTTGGCCAAGCCGACGCTGGCCTGGGTCGTCCTGCCGGACTGGCTGACGGAACCCCGGAGCGGTCAGCTCTTGTTCGACACGCCCAGTCGATAGTCGAAGACGAGTTTGCCGCCATGCCAGCCCGTTACCGCCACCACCCCGACACACAGGGCCGAGAGCAGGATGCCGTAAGGCAAAACGGCCGTCTCATATCCATAGAGACGATGCCCCCAGTTCGCCCCGAGCAGCGCCAGCAAGGTCACCGCGATGATGAAATGGGTCCAGGCCGGAGCCCGCGCCCGGATGCCCGACACCATCAGCAGTTCGGCCGTTCCGGAAACGCCCGCCAACATGCCGAACAGAAAACCCGTGCCGGCGGACCACAGGGCGGCCCGGGCCCAGAAGCCGTCGCCCGTCCACCAGTACAGGGCGTCCGCGCCCAGGGTGCAGAAGGTCAGGGCCACGGGGAAGGCGACGCTCATCGCATGAATCGGGTGACCGAACACCGCGACGCGCGACTCGGTCGCGGAAAATCCGGGCGCGGCCGCAATCGGGTCGATCAGGGCCTCGGCTTCCTCTTCGATCTTGTCCGTCATTTCCCGTCCCTGCCGCGTCCCATGGTGGTTCTGACAACGGCGCTGGCGCTGGCGGGTTGCGAGGGGGCCCTGTCGACCGTCGATCCGGCCGGCCCCGCCGCCCGCACCATCGCCCAGATCTGGTGGGTGATGCTGATGGGGGCCGTCGCCATCTTCGCCCTCGTGATGGCCCTGGTCGCGCTGGCGTTCCGGGCGCGCGGCCCCGTTGACGAGACGCGGCACGAGCGCCTGTGGGTGATCAAGCTGGGCATAGCCTTTCCGGTCGTCGTGCTGCTGGCCCTTCTCGCCTATGGGCTGGCGGCGGGCGAGCGATTGCTGCCCAGGCAGGGCGCGGATGTCGTCCGCGTCGGCGCCGAGGCCCGCCGGTCCGCCTGGGCCTTCAGCTACGCTGATGTTGCGGGGCTGAGGACCGACCAAGTGCTGCACATTCCCGCCGGGCGGCCCGTCGATGTCGCGATCACCTCCACGGACGTGATCCACAGCTTCTGGGCGCCGCGTCTGGCCGGCAAGATCGACGCCATTCCCGGCCATGTGAACATCCTGCGCATCGAGGCCGACGCCCCCGGCGTCTATGCCGGCCGAAGCGCCGAGTTCAGCGGCGTCGGCTACGACGATTTCGCCTTCACCGTGGTCGCCCACGACCCCGCCTCCTGGGAGCGCTTCGTCCGAAGCGGCACGCCATGAACATGCTCCAGCGCCACCGCCGCCTGACCGAAATCTGGTCGTCCGAACCCGGCGCTCGCGGCCTGTTCTCGACCGTCAACCACACCGACCTCGGCCGGATGTTCCTGGCCGTGTCCTTCTTCTTCTTCCTGGTCGGCGGCGTGCTCGCCATGCTGATCCGAGCCCAGCTGGCGACGCCCCACTCGGCCTTCGCCGGGCCGGAGATCTACAACCAGATCTTCACCATGCACGGGACCATCATGATGTTCCTGTTCGCCATCCCGACGTTCGAGGGACTGGCGATGTATCTGCTGCCCAAGATGCTGGGCACGCGCGATCTCGCCTTCCCCCGCCTCTCCGCCTACGGCTTCTGGTGCTATGTCTTCGGCGGGACGATGCTGCTGGTGTCGATGGTGCTGGGCATCGCGCCGGACGGCGGGTGGTTCATGTATCCCCCGCTGACCGGACCGATCTACTCGCCGGGCATCAACACGGATTTCTGGCTGATCGGCATTACCTTCGTCGAGATTTCGGCCATTGCGGCGGCGGTCGAGATCACCGTCTCGATCCTCAAATACCGCGCCCCCGGCATGTCGCTGGACAAGATGCCGATCTTCGCCTGGTACGCCCTGGTCACCGCCCTGATGATCCTGACCGGCTTTCCGCCGCTGATCCTGGGCTCGATCCTGCTGGAGTTGGAACGGGCGTTCGGACTGCCCTTCTTCCAGGCCGAGTTCGGCGGCGACAGCCTGTTGTGGCAGCACCTGTTCTGGCTGTTCGGCCACCCGGAGGTCTACATCATCTTCCTGCCGGCGGCGGGGGTGATCTCGACCATCCTGCCGGTCATGTGCCGCACGACCCTGCTCGGCTATGGCTGGATCGTGGCCTCGGCCACGGGGCTGGCCTTCCTGTCGTTCGGCATCTGGGTCCACCACATGTTTACGACCGGCATCCCGCATATGGGGCTGGCCTTCTTCTCTGCGGCCTCGACCCTGGTCGCGGTGCCGACGGGCGTTCAGTTGTTCGCCTGGATCGGGACCATGTGGAAGGGCAGGCCCAGCCTGCGCATGCCGATGCTTCACCTGCTCGGCTTCTTCTTCACCTTCGTGATCGGGGGGCTGACCGGGGTCATGGTCGCTGTGGTTCCGTTCGACTGGCAGGCGCACGACACCGCCTTCATCACAGCCCACCTCCACTACGTCCTGTTCGGCGGCTTCGTCTTTCCGATCCTGGCCGGGCTCTACTACTGGATGCCCCACGTCAGCGGCCGTGCGCGGTTCTTCCGGCTGGGCGAGCTGGCCTTCGCCCTGGTCTTCATCGGCTTCCACGTCACCTTCCTGGCCATGCACTGGGTCGGTCTGCTGGGCCAGCGGCGGCGGATCTCGACCTATCTGCCGGAGGACGGCTGGACGACCGTCAACCTGATCTCGTCGATCGGCAGTTTCGTGCTGGCCATCGGCATCGCCATGGTGATCGTCGATCTGGTGCTCCACGCCTTCACCGCGCGACGCAGCCGTCGCGACCCCTGGCAGGCCGGAACCCTGGAGTGGGCGATGATGACGCCGCCGCCGGCCTATAATTTCGCCAGCCTGCCCCATGTCGACAGCCGTCAGCCGCTCGCCGACGATCCAGAGCTGACGCTCCGCCTTGCGCGCGGTGAAGGCTATCTCTCGGAACCCGAACAGGGGTGGCGCGAAAGCCTGACGGTCGAGGTCGCGACCGGCAAGCCGGACTTTCACATCATCTACCCGACCAACACCCGCCTGCCGATCCTGATGGCGGCGGTCACCGGGGTGTTCTTCGTCTCCCTGTTGCTGAAGTTCTACTGGACGGTTCCGCTGGCGGTGGTCGGGGTGACGATCCTGGCGTGGCGCTGGGCCTGGTCGCTGGGACGCACGACCGATCTGCCCCCTCGGTCGATCGGTCGCGGCCTGACGCTGCCCAACGCCACCCAGGTCAGCCGTTCGCCCAGCTGGTGGGGGTCGGCCCTCCTGCTGACGGCCAATGCGACCTTCTTCGGCTCGCTGCTGTTCGGCTTCGCCTTCCTGTGGACGGTCGCCCCGTCCTGGCCGCCGCCCGCCTGGTTGACGTCGTCGGCGCCGGAGCTGGCGCTGGGCGTCATCGGGGCCGGGCTTGGCGTGGTGGCGATCCGACGCGCCGCGCGGACCAATCGAGAGGGCCAGGACGCCCGGCCTTGGCTGGGCCTGACCTTCGTCGCCGCCCTGGGGGTTGCGGCGGCGGCGGGCGGGGTGGTCCTGCGGGCCCCGACGCCCGGCGACCACGCCTATGGAGCGACGCTCCTGGTGCTCGGATCCTACGCCCTGTTTCACGCCGTCCTGGCGGCCCTGATGGCCGCCTTCCTCACCGCCCGCGTCGTCAGGGGCTTCACCTCGCCCAGCCGTCAGGCCGAATTCCCGGTGGTGACCCTTTGGGTCGACTACCTGGCCGGCGCCTCGACGCTGATCCTCGTCGTCGCCCATCTTCCGGGATTGCTGACGTGAAGGATATCCTGCGCATCCTGGTCGCGCCCCTGGTCTGGCTGGCCAGCTTCAGCGCGGTCTACGGCCTGCACGGGCTGATCTGCGGACACGGGATCGGCGGGTCGGCTTTCGGCCTGGTCTCCGTCCCGCGCCTGCTGATGGGGGGCGCCTATGGGCTGGCGGTGCTGCTGCAGGTGGGTCTGATCCTGGCCCTTCACGCCGCGCGCTTCAGTTCGCCCTCGCCGTTCGTGCGCTTCGTCAGTCGCGCCACAGCCTGGGTGGGACTGATCGCGGCGGTCTGGACGCTGTTGCCGACGTTGGTCACGACCTACTGCCTTTAACGAGCCGACAGCGAGCGATAATCACCGACTTGATCTGGATCAGATCGTCTCCCGACCTTGCCCCTAGTATCCAGGGCTCGAAGCGCGGGACAGGACGATGCGTCATTTCATCGACACGCAAGATTTCACGAGCACCGAGCTCCGGTCGCTGCTGGAGCTGACCGGCCTGCTCAAGGCCGCCGACAGACAGGGAGGCTTGCCGCCTCTGCTGGCGGGGGCCTCCCTCGGGATGATCTTCGAGGAGCCTTCGACCCGAACCCGTATCTCGTTCGAGGTCGCCATGACGCGGCTCGGCGGGCACGCCCTCTATCTGAAGCCCGGGGAGATTCACCTCGGCGTTCGCGAGAGCATCAAGGACACCGCCCGGGTGATGAGCCGGATGGTCGACGCCATCGAGGCGCGGACCCTGAAACACGCCACGGTGACCGAATTGGCGCGCTGGGCGACCGTCCCGGTGATCAACGGCCTGACCGACTACAATCACCCGACCCAGGTGCTGTGCGACGTCTTCACCATGATCGAGCACAGTCCGGCCGGGAAACGGCTCGAGGATTTGCGGGTCGCCTTCATCGGCGATGCGACCAATGTCTGCTCGTCGCTGATGATGATCTGCACCCGGCTGGGCCTGAACTTCACCCACTGCGCGCCCGCCCGCTACCAGGCCCCCGAGGCGTGGCAGGCGATCGCCCGGGCCAACTGCGCTGCGTCCGGCGGCTCCTTCACGGTCGCCGAGGATCCGCAGGCCGCCGTGGCCGAGGCGGATTTCGTCTATACAGACCTGTGGTGGTGGGTCGGTCAGGAGGCCGAAATCCCTGAGCGCACCGCCGCCTTCATGCCTCGCTACCAGATCAATGAGGCCTTGCTGGCCCATGCCCCGGCGCACGCCAAATTCATGCACTGCCTGCCCGCCTCGCGAGGCGTCGAGGTGACGGACGCCGTGATGGATGGCCCTCGCTCGATCATTTACGACCAGTCCGAGAACCGGCTGCACGCGGAAAAGGCCATTCTCGCCGCCTTCGTCGCCCCGCGCCTGAAGCCGCGGTCGGCCGCGCGCTCGCATTGGCATGCCGGGCGCATCGCAGAGTTTCTCAAGCACCATCCCCTCACCGAGCCGGCTTCGCCGGCTCTCCTGTCGGAGGTCGACCGCCATGTCTGACGCTGTTTCCGCCACGCCGCGCCCGCGCTTCAAGCGCGTCATGGGCCTGTTCGACGTCACCCTGTTCACCGTCTGCGCCATCCTGGTGATCGACACCCTGGCCGCATCGGCGGCGATCGGCCCCTCGGCCCTGTCGTGGTGGGTGATCACCTTCCTGCTGTTCTTCATCCCCTACGGCCTGATCACCGCTGAACTGGGGGCGGCCTATCCCGGCGAGGGCGGCATCCAGCAATGGATCCGGCGCGCCTTCGGCGATCGCTGGGCGGCGCGCACGACCTGGTACTACTGGGTCAACGTCGCCCTGTGGATGCCGTCGGGATACATCCTGATGGCCGGAATGATCGCCCAGATCACCGGCGTCGAGATGAGCCTGTGGGGCAAGATCGGCATCGGGATCGGGGCCACCTGGCTGACCGTCCTGATCGGCGTCACCAGCCTGGCGACGGCCAAATGGGTGCCCAATCTGGGGGCGGTCATCAAGGCCGCCATCATGCTGCTGATCGGCGGTGCGGGGATCTACGTCCTGACCACCCGGGGACCGGCCAACGACCTGTCCTGGCCGAGCCTGATCCCGCAATGGGGCGCCGGTCTCGCCTTCCTTCCGGTCATTGTCTACAATTTCATGGGCTTCGAACTGGTCTCGGGGGCCGGCGAAGAGATGCGCAACCCCGCCCGCGACGTGCCGATCGCGGTCATCACGGCCGGCCTGCTGATCTCGGGCTTCTACCTGCTGGCGACCTTCGGCATTCTCGTGGCCCTGCCCGTCAAGGACATCGGCCTGATCGAAGGCCTGCTCGACACCCTGAGGTCGCTGATGGCCGGGGCTCCGGGGCTGGACGTGATCATCCCCCTCATCGGCGTCGGGGCGGTCTTCACCATCCTGGCCAATCTGGTCACCTGGTCCATGGGCGCCAACCGCACCGCCCAGGCCGCAGCGGCCGACGGCGAACTGCCGACCGTGTTCGGGCGGCTGCGCAAGTCCAACCAGACCCCGGTCGGAGCCTATCTCCTCACCGGCCTGGTCTCGACCTTCGTGATCGTCGTCTATGGCGTCTTCGCCAGCAGCGCCGAGGACCTGTTCTGGTCGCTGTTCGCCTTCAGCTCGGTCATCTTCCTGCTGCCCTATCTGGTCCTGTTCCCCGCCTTCCTGCGTCTCCGAGCCCGCGACGCGGAGACGCCCCGTCCCTACCGGGTTCCCGGGGGCGCGATCGGGGCCAGCGTCATGGCGCTGGTCTGCACCCTGTTCATCGTTCAGGCGATCTTCTTCTTCCTCTGGGTTCCAGGACAGCCGGTGGATTGGCGCAAGACCGGCCCGATCCTGACCGGCGTGCTGCTGATCCTGGGGCTCGGCGAGATCGTCATCGGCGTGATGAAGGCCAACCGGCGCGGACCGCCCCCCCCGGCCCGGTCCGCTGAACCCACCCTCTCGTTTCCGAAAAGGTCCGCCATGTCTGAGGTTCTCGACACCACGCCCCGCGCCGACGGGTTCCGAATGCCCGCCGAATGGGAGCCCCATATCGGTTGCTGGATGCTGTGGCCCGAACGGTCGGACAACTGGCGGGGCGGCGCAAAGCCGGCCCAGCACGCCTTCGCTGCGGTGGCGGCCGCGATCGCCGAAGGCGAGCCGGTGACGGTCTGCGTCTCGCCCGCCCAGTATGTGATCGCGCGCGCCATGCTCGCGCCGACCGTGCGGGTCGTGGAAATGACCAGCAACGACAGCTGGATCCGGGACTGCGGCCCGACCTTCGTCGTCAACGACCAGGGCGTGGTGCGCGGCGTCGACTGGAAATTCAACGCCTGGGGCGGGCTGACCGACGGCCTCTACTTCCCATGGGACCAGGACGATCTCGTCGGCGAGAAGGTCATCGAACTTGAGCGCGACGATCGCTACGCCCCGGACTTCGTGCTGGAGGGCGGCTCGATCGACGTCGACGGCGAAGGAACGGTGCTCGCGACCGAGGAGTGTCTGCTGAACCCCAACCGCAATCCCGGCAAGACCCGTGAGGAGATCGAGCAGTCGCTGCGCGACTACCTCGGCGTCGAAACCGTGCTGTGGCTGGAGCACGGCGTCTATCTCGACGAAACCGACGGCCACGTCGACAACATGTGCCGCTTCGTCGCTCCGGGCGAGGTGGTGCTGACCTGGACGGACGACCGCGCCGACCCGCAGTACGCCCGCTCGGCCGCGGCGCTGGAGCGCCTGGCCGGTTATCGCGACGCCCGCGGGCGTCCTCTGCAGGTGCACAAGCTGCACCAACCGGCGCCGGTGCTGATCACCGCTGAAGAGGCCGCCGGCGTCGACAAGGTGGCCGGCACCCTGCCGCGCGAGCCCGGCGACCGGATGGCGGCCTCCTATGCGAATTTCTACATCGCCAACGCGGTGGTGGTCGCGCCTGCCTTCGGTGATCCGCAGGACGCCCCCGCAATGGAGACATTGGCCCGACTGTTCCCGAACCGGCGAATCCTCTCCGTGCCTGCGCGGGAGATCCTGTTGGGCGGGGGCAACATCCATTGCATCACCCAGCAGGAACCGCTGGGGGCGCGCGAGCGCGCCGCAAGTCGGCCTCGGTGACATGCGGCGCGTGATCGCCGTGGGCGGCAACGCCCTGTTGCGCCGGGGCGAGCCGCTGTCGGCCGAAAATCAATGGCGCACCATGGCGGCGGCCGCCCCGGGGCTGGGCCGGGCGTGCGACGGTCACGAGATCGCACTGGTTCACGGCAACGGTCCCCAGATCGGCCTCCTCGCGCTGGAGGCGGGAGCCTATGAGGCGGCCCCTGGCTGGCCGCTCGACGTGCTAGGAGCGGAATCCCAGGGCATGGTCGGCTATGTCATCGCCCAGGCGCTGCGCAACGCCCTTCCCGCCCGCGAGGTCGCCGTGGTGCTGACCCAGACGCGGGTGGATCCCGCCGATTCCGCCTTTCTTCGGCCGACCAAGCCGATCGGCCCGGTCTATGCGTCGGACGTGGCCAAGGCGTTGGGCGCGGCGCGGGGCTGGACCTTCGCGCCCGACGGCTCCGGACTGCGGCGCGTCGTCGCCTCGCCCACGCCGCTCGAGATCGCCGAGGCGGCGACCATCGCCCGGCTGGTGGGGGCCGGCGTGATCACCGTCTGCGCCGGCGGCGGCGGCGTTCCGGTCGCCGACGCCCCGGACGGGTCCCGCCATGGCGTCGAGGCCGTCATCGACAAGGATCTGGCGGCGGCCCTGCTGGCCGCGCGGCTGGACGCCGACGAACTGCTGATCCTCACCGATGTCGATGCGGTCTACCTCGACTGGGGGCGGCCCCATGCGCGGGCGGTTCGGGACGCCCGGGCGGAAGACCTGCTGGGCCGCGACTTCGCCGAGGGCTCGATGGCGCCCAAGGTGCGCGCCGCGTGCGGCTTTGCGCTTCAGACCGGGCGGCCCGCCCTGATCGGGACGCTGGACGACATCGACGGCCTCCTGGCCGGCGCATCGGGCACCCGTATCCGACCCTGACATCGTTCGGAATGGCGTCGCTGTGCGGCCGACGAAGCTCGGCCGGACGTCACCCCGCGCGCCGGGCCTTCACCCGGACGCCGTCCCGCACCTGGTCCGAAGGAAAGACCACCAACGAATCGCCGTCGGCTGCGCCCTCCAGAATTTCCGCGTCCCGGTCCGTGATCGCCCCGACCTTGACCGGACGCAAACGCGCCCTGCCCTGCTCAATCCGGAACACGGCCCATCCTCCGCTGTCGCGCACCAGCGCACCGGCCGGGGCGATCACCGCCGACGGGGTTTCGTGCAGGAACACCCGTCCCCAGACGCGATAGCCGGGCGCGAGCCCCGCGCGGCCGGATTCGGGACCAGTGAAACGCAGCATGACCCGCGTCCGCTGCTCCTCGATCCCCAGAGCAGATATCTTGGTGAAGGCCTGCGGCTCGACCAGCCGCACCTCGGCGGGAAGGTCTGTGGCGCCGCCCCAGTCATAGATTTCGGCCCGGTCGCCCGGCCGGATCCTGACGGCGTCCTGGGACAGGAATTCGATCTGCGCTTCCAGCCCTGCGGTCGCCCCGACCTCCACCAGCGGCGTGCCGGCGGCGACGTCGCGCTCGCTCTGCTGCAGCAGGGCCGTCACCACGCCGGATGTCGGGGACGTGATGGGGATCAGGCCGGCGCCCGCTGCTTCGGGACCGGTCAAAACCGCCTGGGCCGCCGCCACATCCGCGCGCCGGGCGAGAACCGCCGCGTCACCCGCCCGAAGCGCCTCGCGCGCGGATGTGGCCGCCGCTTGGGCGTTCTCCAGACCCTGGCGTGAGACGACGCCCTGCGCCGCCAGCGGCTCCAGCCGCGCCTGCGCCCTCGCCGCCCGGTCAGCCTCGGCCCTGAACTGAAGGCGCTGCGCCTCGGCCTGGGCCAGCATCGCGCGCGCAGCTGAAATGGAGGCCTCGGCCTGGGCGCGCATGCGTGGATCGAGAAAGGCAGAACGCGCGGGGCGCAGGGTCGCCACGACCGTGCGCCCCGCGATCACGGCGTCGCCCACCTCAAGCGGCAGCCGGGTCAGATGACCACTGACCGGGGCCGACACGACATAGGCTTGACGAACGCGCGCCCATCCCTGGTCCGAGACGGTTTCCGCGATCGGCCCGCGATGCACGGCGGCAGCCTCCACCGTGACCGGACGGGGCGCGAACAGGACCGCCAGAATCGCCGCGGCCGCGAGCGCCAGCCCCCCCATGACGATCCAGCGTGTGTTGCGTTTTGCGGCCATGATTACTCCCGGGTCTTGAGGGCGGCGACAAGGTCAAGGCGCCAGATACGCTGACCGACGAGAACGGCGGCGGCCAGGACGGCGGCGAAATAGACGCAGACGGCGACGCCGTAGCCGTGCGCGGTGATGATCATCGGAAGTTGCATCTCCTGCTCCGCAAAGGCCGCGACGAGCGTCCTGGCGAGCGCCACGCCGCCAATGACGCCGAGAGGCATGGCCACGAGGGCCAACAGGAAGAGCTCACCCAGCAGGATGTAGGCGCATTCCGACTGGTCGAGGCCGAGAACCCGCAGGGTGGCCAGATCACGGCTGCGATCGGCGAGCGCGATCCGGGCGACATTATAGGCGACTCCGAAAGCGATGGCGGCGGCGAAGCCCGCGAAGAAGGTCATCTCGTCGTTCAGGATGCGCATGAAATTGGTCCGATACGCCTCGACCGTATCCGCGCGTGACGCGGCGCCCACGATCGCGGGCGCGCCCACGACGGAGCGGTAGAATTCGGCGCGACGGTCGCTCGCGACCTGGAGGGTCACCAGATTGACCAGGTCTCCCTCGCCCATGATCTGGCCGAGCGCCCGGCGGTCCATATAGGTGGAGAAGCCCGCGTAGTCCCGCGTGGTCCCCGTAACCGGCAGCACCACCCGGGGGCGCCGGCCCTCGCTGACCTCGAGTTCCACCAGGTCGCCCGGCTTGACGCCCATACGTCCCGCCAGCGATTCCGAAAGGATCAAGCCCCGCCCCTTGAAGGGCACGCGGCGATCATCCACGTCGATGGGCAGGGAGAGCACCGCGTCCGGCTCAAGGCCGGCGACGTACCCCTGTTCCTCGCGACCGTGGGCGCGGATGCGCGCGGCGGCGTAGCGCTCGCCTTCGGCCGCGACCACGCCCGGCAGGCATCGAACCTCCGCCACCGCGACCACGCCTCGGTTCTCGGCGAAGGCCACGGCGTCCGTCCAGTGGCGCGCCCGGAAATAGGCCTGGTCGATCACCTCGTTGAGGCTGCCGAACATGAATTGCGAACCGACCAGCAGAGCCAGGCTCACCGCCAGGCCCAGCAGCGTCGACACGGCCCGGGTCGGAAAACGCTCGAGATTGCGGACAATCATCCGGCTGGACTGGTCCAGCCGCTCCCACAACGGAATCCGTTCAAGGAAACCTTTGCGATAGGCCGCCGGGGCCGGCGGGCGCATGGCCACCGCCGGGTCGAGGCGGGCGGCGCGCCTGGCGGCGAACAGCGATCCGCCCAGGGCGGCCGCGACGGAGAAGACCGAGGCCACAAGAAAGGCCTGCCAGGAAAACTGCAGGTCGAGGCGCGGAAAGCGCATGTACTGCGCCAGAAGCTCGGTGATGACCCGGCCCATCCAGGCGCCCAGAAGTCCGCCCCCGATCGCTCCGACCACGCCGATCAGCGCAGCCATCTTCAGATAGACGGCCGCCGCGTCGATGTCGCCGTAACCAAAGGCTTTCAGCAGGCCGATCTGTTCGCGCTCGCTCTGCACCAGACGCCCCAGAACCATCTGCACCAAAGCCGCCGCCACCAGTAGAAACACCGGCGGAATGACCCAGGCGACAATGCCGAACCGGTCGATGCGATCCTGCTGGAACCGGTTCGAGACCTGGTCGGCGCGCCCCACCGCCGGAACCCCTCCATAGGGAGAGAGAATGCGGTCGACCGCCGCCAGAACGGCCGCCTCGCGCGCGCCCGCCGCAAGCTTGAGCGAGACCATGGCGAAGGCGCCGCCCAGGCCCGTCACCTTCTCGACCGTGGTCCTCGGCGCCCAGAACACGCCCTGGTGCGCTTCGTCCGGCATCATGGAGGCGGGACCGGGCACATAGACGAACTCCGGCGACAGGGCTGCGCCGACCACCTTGAAGGCGACCTGGCGACCGTCGATGACCATGGTCACCCGTTCGCCCATCTGAATGTGCGCGGCGTCGAGAAAGGTCTTGAGCGCCAGGGCCTCGTCGGTCCGCCCGGGCTCGGGATACCGGCCCTCGATCAGGACCAGCTTGTTCAGCGCCTGCCGCGGATCGTCCGGAAGAGAGATCAATTGGGCCGTGGCCGGACGCGTCAGCCCCGGGATCTGCATCAGGCCGTAGTTCACCGCGCGGGCGTCCACCGCGACGACGCCGTCGATGGTCGCCAGTTCCCGGGCGGCGGCCAGGGGCGCGCGCTTGACGCGGGCGAAGACGTCCGCAAACCGGGTCGTCTCATAGTAGCGGCCCTGGGCGACGACCAGCGCCTCCTGGGCCGAGAAACTCATGACGGCGACCGAAACCCCGCATGTGATCAGCAGGGCGATGGCGAGCACCTGCAGCCGCATGCGCCAGAGGTCGCGCAGGAGCTTGCGATCCAGCGACGAAGGTTTCACCAGCGCATCTCCCGCGGCGCGATCTTGCGGCTGTTCCGGATCGTCTCGGCGATCTGTCCATCCCGGAACTTGACGACCCGGTCGGCCATGTCCGCGATAGCGGCGTTGTGCGACACGATCAGGGTGGTGGCTCCCACGGCGGCGGTCACTTCCGCGATGGCTTCCAGGACCTGGATCCCGCTCTCGCTGTCGAGCGAACCGGTCGGCTCGTCGCAAAACAGCAGTTGCGGCCGTTTTGCGATGGCGCGGGCCACCGCCACGCGTTGCTGCTGCCCCCCGGACAGCTGCGCCGGGAAATGATCCATCCGATCGGCCAGCCCCACCCGCTCCAGCGCCTCTTCCGGCGACATCGGGTCGGTCGCGATTGCGGTGATCAGGGCCACATTCTCCCGGGCCGTCAGGCTCGGCACGAGGTTGAAGAACTGAAATATGAAACCCACGGACGCCCGTCGGTAGCGGGTCAACGCCGCGTCGGACGCGCCCGTCAGCTCGAAGGTCCTGAATTTCGCCGAGCCCGCCGTCGCACGATCCAGACCCCCGAGGATGTTGAGCAGGGTCGATTTTCCCGAACCCGAGGGACCGATCAGCACCAGGGTCTCGCCTTCGCGGATCTGGAAATCGACGCCGCGCAGCGCATGCACGGCCCCGGCCTCGGTCTCGTAGACCTTGGTCAGACCCTGGATGTCGAAGGCGATCGCGACGTCAGAGGCTGCTAAGGGAGAGGACATGAAGCTTGAGACCAGGCGGACCCTTTCCGGGCATGTTCGGACAATGCCACTTCGAGCGAAGGCGCGACTTGATGGAGGTCAACAGACGCGTCGGGGAGTGACTGCGGCGGGATAGGCCGGCGAAGGGCGGAGGCTGCGGCGCGTGATCTGCGTCAACAGGAGAGACGCTGCGCGGAACGCCGGTCTGACCCGAGCCCGCGCCCAACACGACCGGCGGATGCGGGGTCGGGCCAAACAGCGATGAGACGGGCTCCCGGGTGCGCAGAACCTAAGAGGCCGGTCTGTGGCCGGCCGTCAGTCGGCGGGCGTGGCGATCGACCTCGGCGCAACATTCCTTAAACCGTATGGGAGCCAGTCCTGGCCCGATGGCGCCGAAGTTGTGACGATCCGCGATCTCCAGACCGGTCATGAGCGAGAGATGCTCATCGAACTGTTTATGCATGGCGGCCCAGGCGCCGCTGCGCTCCACCCAGTCCTGAGGCGCGCCGGACGAGGTGAAGCTGACAAGCTTGCGCCCGACCAGCAGAGGTTGATTGCCGCCGCGCTGGATCGGCGAATAGCCAAAGCCCATCCCGAAGACGCGATCCACATAGCCCTTCAGCATGGCCGGCGGCGCATTGAACCAGAGCGGATAGAACAGGGCGAAAACATTGGCGTCGCCGATCGCCTGGCGCTCGCGCACGACATCCGCCCGAGGCGCGTAACCGGGATGGTCCGGCATCTCCCGCGCGCGCATTCGCGGATCGAAGCCCAAACGATAGAGGTCGCGCACCTCCACGACCGCCCCGTCGGCGCGGCACGCGTCCGCAAAGGCGGTCGCCATCGCCAATGTGAAGCTGCGGCGGCGAGGATGGGCGGCGATGACGGCGATGTGGAGGGACTGGGTCATGATCCAACCATGCCCCACCGACGGGCGGCGGCCTTGATCTCGCTCAAGGCGGGGCGTTTCGATCGCCTCCGTACCGACCCTTAGGGGCCGCTCCTGAATGTCGCGCAGATTGGCGGCTCTCTACTCAGATCGGGTCAGACAGGGAGAACCAGACGATGAGCGCCGCTGAAAGCTTCGCCTCCGCCCGTTCGATCGGCCACGACGCCTGGATCGGCGCGGCTCGGATGAGTTTCGCCGAGGGCAAGGAGATTTACGCCCAGGACGAAGACGCCGACCTGATCTACCGCGTGATCCGCGGCGCGGTGCGGACCTCCCACCTGCTGGCAGATGGACGCCGCCAGATCGGCGACTTCTACTACGAAGGCGAAGTGTTCGGCCTGGAGTTGTCGTCGGCGCACCGGTTCTCGGCGGAAGCCCTCACGTCTTGTGAAATCGCCATGATCCGTCGAACCTCCCCGGCGTCCGGCCGTGACGTCCAGGTCGACCGGCTGATGTGGGCGGCGGCGGGGTCGGAGCTGGCTCGGGCGCAGTCTCACATGCTGCTGCTTGGCCGGACCACTGCCGCCGAGAAGGTGGCCCGCTTCCTTCTGGACGTCCAGGCGCGGTGCTCGGGCGACGCGGCGATCCTGCCGATGAGCCGGCAGGACATGGCCGACTACCTCGGCCTGACCATCGAAACCGTCTCACGCATGCTGAGCCGGTTCCAATCGGAGGGCTTGATCCGTTTCGCCGGCGCGCGCCGTTTCAACGTCGTGCGGCCGACGAGCCTGGCCGCCAGCGCCGCATTCTGAACCGCCGTGCCGCCAAACGTGCTATATCGCCCCCAAGACGTGGAGCACGGGAAGGGGTGTTGCAGATTCAGTCGTCGATCCTGCGTCACACCCCGGGCCGCTGGGGCTATGCGGTGGCGGTCTTCGGCGCCCTGATCGCCCTGCTCCTGCGTCTACTGGCTGATCCGGTCTTCAATGACCGAAGCTTCCTGCTGCTCAACGTCCCGGTGATGCTCGCGGCGGCCGCCTTGGGCGGACGAGGCCCGGCGCTACTGGCCGCAGGCTTGTGCCTGCTCGGGAGCGTCCTGGTCTTGGGTGAGGCTTTCTGGCTCGGCCCCGCCAACCGGATCGAGGCCTTGGTCTTCCTCGTCATGGGGCCGGCGATCGCAGTGGTGGGGGAGCGACTGTGGCGAGGCGCCCGCGAGGCCGAAAGCCGGCAGGCGCAACTGCAATCCATTCTGGAGACCGTGCCGGAGGCCATGATCGTCATCGACGAGGCCGGGATCATGCAGTCGTTCAGCCCGACGGCCATGCGCCTGTTCGGCTGGAGCGCCGAGGAAGCGATCGGCCGGAACGTCAGTCTTCTGATGCCTGAACCCTACCGCCACGAGCACGATGATTACCTCAGCCGCTACCAGACCACGGGGGAACGTCGCATCATCGGCCTCGGCCGCATCATCGTCGGTCAGCGCAAGGACGGCTCCACCTTCCCGATGGAATTGGCGGTCGGCGAGGCGCGGATCGGAACCGGCCGCTTCTTCACCGGATTCGTCCGGGACCTGACCGAACGGCGGGCGCAGGAGCGGCGGCTTCAGGAGTTGCAGTCCGAGTTGGTCCATGTCTCCCGGCTCACCGCCATGGGGGAGATGGCCACCGCCCTCGCTCACGAGCTGAATCAGCCCCTGTCCGCCATCGCCTCCTACACCATGGGGTCAACGACCCTGCTCGCCTCGCCGAAGCCGGACCTGGACAAGGTGCGGAACGCCTTGTCCGCCGCCGGAGATCAAGCCCTGCGGGCCGGCGACATCATCAAGCGCCTGCGGGAGTTCGTCGCCAAGGGCGAGACCGAGCATGTGCTGGCGGACCCCGTGAAACTCATGGAGGAGGCGAGCGCCCTCGCCCTCGTGGGCGCCAAGGACCAGGGGATGCGGGTCGATCTCGCCTTTGACCGGAACACCGGCCCCGTCATCGTCGACAAGGTGCAGGTCCAGCAGGTCGCCCTAAACCTGATCCGCAACGCGATCGACGCCATGGGGGATGCGCCGAAAAGAGCGCTCCATATCGCCGTGGCGGAGGACGACGGCGATATGGTCCGCTTCACGGTCTCCGACACAGGGCCGGGCGTTCCGGAGACTGTTCTTGAGCGGCTGTTCCAGCCCTTTGTGACGACCAAGCCGGACGGCATGGGCATCGGCCTGTCGATCTGCCGCGGCATCATCATGGCACACGGCGGCCGCATCTGGGCCGAGAATCCGCCGGAAGGCGGAGCCCGATTCATCTTCACCTTGCCGACAGCGGACCAGGAGACCGCAGATGAGTGACCGAATCCATGTCATCGACGATGACGACGGCGTTCGCCAGGGGCTGGCTTTTCTTCTTGAGGCCCACGGGCTCGACGCGCAGTTTCATGCTTCAGCGACCGCCTTCCTGGCCGATGTCGAGGACCGGGGTGCCTGCATCGTGACGGACATCCGCATGCCGGAAATGACGGGTCTCGAACTCGTGAAACGGCTCCGCGACGAGGGCGATCAGACGCCCGTGGTGGTGATCACCGGACACGGCGACGTACCCTTGGCGGTCCAGGCGATGAAGGCCGGCGTGCACGACTTCCTGGAGAAGCCCTTCAGCGACGCACACCTGGTCGACGCCGTCAGGTCGGCCCTCGCCGAGCGGCCGCAGCCGGACGCCGCCCGGCGCGAGGCCGAGGCCCGGCTGTCTTCGCTGTCGCCCCGCGAACGGGACGTCCTGGCCGGAGTCGTGGAGGGCAAGCTGAACAAGGTGATCGCCTTCGAACTGGACATCAGCCCGCGGACCGTCGAGATTTATCGCGCCAATCTGATGAGCAAGACCGGCGCGCACAACATGGCGGAGCTGATGCGGATCGCCCTGGCCGCCGGCCTCTGACTTGCGCCAGATCAATGCGGTTGGACGGCAGACGCCTTAACCAAAGGCTTCACTTTGAAGCCGTCCATGTCTCTATCTCCACCACCGGTCGTTCTGCTCGTTGAAGACGACCCCGCTGTCCGCGCCGCGCTCGCCTTCGCCCTCGAAACCAGGAATTTCACCGTCGTCCTGGCCGTCAACGCCGCCCATGCGCTGGCTCAGGATGTCGAATCCGCCGCTGCCCTGATCCTTGACCAGAATCTTCCCGATGTTCAGGGGCTCGAGCTTCTGTCCTTGCTCCGTCAGCAAGGGGTAGCGGGGCCTGCCGCCCTGATCACGACTCACCCGCCCACGGACCTGGAGAACCGCGCGCGGGCCGCAGGCGTCCCGATCTTCGACAAGACCCGGCTTCATGATGGTCTGTTCGCCTGGCTCGCCGACGTGGTCCGGCCCTAGTCCGGCGGATTTCGGGCCGCGCCTCGTCCGCGCATGACTTGGATCAAACGCCGACCTGCCGGCGAAGGGTAGCTTGGCCGACAACCACAAGGAGATCGCCATGCCGCTGCAAAGCCAGGACGCGCGCGACGCTGTTCGCGCGGCTCATCACCAGATCGGGAACAGCCTGCAGTCTGTCGTCAGCCTCCTGCGCCTCGAAGGGCGTTCGGCGCGGCCGGAAGCCGCCGGCGTCCTCCTGGAAGCAAGTCGCCGGGTCCAGACCGTCGTGCGTCTACACCAGCGCCTGCAGGAGAATGGCGGGACCGTCCGCCTCGACGATCTGCTCGGCGACGTCTGCAGGGACGTGGCGGAACTCGACGCGTTGGATCGGGACGCCGAGATCCACATCGACGTCCACCCCTCCACGATGGACGCCCAGCGCGCCTCGGCTCTTGCGGCGGTCACCGCGGAATTGGTCGGCAACGCCCTGGAGCATAGCCTGGCGCGACGCTCCGGCCGGATCTCCGTCCTGCTGGCTCCTGCCGGAGAAAGCCTGATGCTGACCGTGACGGACGACGGAGAAGGCGCGGCCGGCGGTCGGCTGCCGGAAGGGTTCGGCCTGTCGCTGGTGCGCAGCCTGTGTCGTCAGTTGGAAGGCCAGTTCGCCTATGAGACAAGCGGTTCCGGAACGTGGGTCCGACTGGTCCTCCCTGTGTGAAGCCTGGCTAAACAGTATCCAGCCGGAAACGACGGGGCGCGCTGCGGCCGTCGCTCACCGTCACAAGACTCAGGCTTTCCGGCGAGAAACGGAAAAGCGCCACGGCGTTGGAGGCGGCGCCGAAGGCATGCTGATCGCGTCTGCGCTTCGCAACCAGGTCGTTGACGTGCGCGACGAGCTCGAGGTCGACAACCTCTGCGGCGCGCCCGGTCATGGCGACGCCCAAGGCGTCCGCTGAGTCGGCGCCGGACCGCACCACCGCCGCCGTCCGGTCGTCCGCCGCCAGACGCTCGGTCCGAAGACTGTCGCGCGCAGAGACGAAATAGAGGATCAGGCCTTCGTTCACATAGCCGACCGTCGCCGCCCAGGGGTAGCCGTCGGCGCCGTTGACCGCGACCGTCGCCAGCCTCTGGCTGTCAAGGAGGCGGACCGCGTGGCGAACCACCTCGGGCGGCGCGGGAAGACGCTCGGTCACGGCGTGCGCTCCTCCGCCTGGAGCGATTCCAGATAGGCGATCAGGTCGTCGATCTCGCGCGCCCGGAACACATAGTCCGGCATCGACGGATGGTCGGCGATCGCGCCGTCGACGAAGCGGTTCTCAAGCTCCGACAGGGACCGTCGTCGCACGATGTCGCGAAAGGGCGGGGCCGTCTCCATCGGACTGGTTCCGGTCCGCGCCACGGCGTGGCAACTGGCGCAGGTCCGCCGCGCCACCCAGCCGCCCCGATCGGCCGCGTCCTGCTGGACCGTCCGCTCGACCGTCGGCTCCTGAGCGGCAGCCGCCGCTGCGAGATTGATCAACACCAGGGCGACAAGATGAACGCGGATCATGGGCTGTTTCTCCAATTGTCAGCTTGGCTCTTGTCCGAGGCGGCGCGTGTTCGGGGGCGAGCGCGCCTCAGGCGTCCGGACGTCGGCTGCGCCAGGCGGCCCACCCCGCAAGGGCGGCGAAGGCGGTCAGACCAGCGAAAATCGCGCCGCTCGTCACCGGCCGCGCGCGCGCCTGATCGCCCAGATGCTCCGCGCCCGCCTCGACCTCGCGTCTCAGGCGCCGCATTTCCCTGCGCCCCGCCTTTCGCCAGCGCTTGGCGGACTTCCGCAAGGCCGCCGTTCGCTCATCGACGGCATCATGCAGACGGGCGGCGGCATCGTGGGGGTTATGGGTTTCAGACCGTTCATGGGACATGGAAAACTCCTTTCATCGGAGGATCATGGTCGTTTGGCCGACGATAACCTTGACCGATATCAAGATGCTCTGAAGCCCCCTCCATAGGCTCGCAGAATACCGGGCGAGCCGTTCGCGCCCCTCGATGACGAAGAAGCGCCAGGGCTGCTGGTTCATGCCGCTGGGCGCCCAGACGGCGTCCTCGACCACCCCCTGGATGAGATCGCAACCGAGAGGGACGTGGCGGTAAAGACGGACCGCCCGGCGGCCTCGAATGGCGTCACGCGCGTCCATGACGCCCTCCCGGTCGCGACGGCCTAATGCGACGCCTGGATGGCGACGGTCCGTGTCGTCGCCTGGCCGTCCTTGGGCGCGGAAATCTTCAGCACGCCGTCCTTCATCACCGCAGTGATCTTGTCGGCGTCGACGCTGCGCGGCAGGACGATCGAGCGCGAGAAGGCGCCGTAGCTGCGCTCGGACAGGCGATAGTCCTTCTCCTCGACGGTCTTCTCCGCCTTCTTCTCGCCGCTGACGGTGAGCACCTCGTCCTCGACGGCGACCTTGACCTCCGCCTGGGTCAGGCCTGGAAGCTCGATGCTCAGCTCGAGGCCGTCCTTGGTCTCCGTAACGTCCATGCGCGGCGAGAGGGCGAGGTCGGAGCCGATGTTCCAGCCGGCGAAGCGGTCGAACAGTCGGTCGAATTCCCGCTGGATCGGCCCCAGGGGACCAGGAACGGCCGACCTGGCGGGAACGGAAGGCGATGTCGGGTGGGAGGCCATGAGAAAATCTCCTTGAATGGCTTGAACGCCACGACAATTCCCGATGCGCCGCCGACGCGTCTTGATCAGGGTCAAATCAGCTCGAATATCCCGTCAGCGGCCCCAGCAGCCGCCCCCGGCCGAGACGCTCGAACCAGGTGTCGAGCGCATGGTCCGGTTCCCGGGTCAGGTCCTTGCCGATCGTGCGCGCCACAAGCGCGACCCGGCCGTCGCGGAACCGGCGTCGCAGCGGCCCGATCAGTTGCGGAGGCGCAGCCAGGACCACGCCCTGAAGCCCGCGCCGTCGCACCAGTTCCACGGCGCGGCTCGCGACAGTGGCGACGAAGGCCTCCTTGGCGGGGCGCAGATAATCCTCCCGTCCGACGGCGTGCCGCAGCCGCCCCACGCTGTTGAAGGTTCGGGCCGGCGGGCTGGCGCGGAGTTCGCGGCGCAGACGACGGAGCGAGGCCGCATTGTCGATGGCCTCCAGGGTGACGAAGGCGCCGGTCTCGACGTCCCGTTCCACGAACCGGGCGCGCCCGCCGTCGGCCAGCACGAAGAGCAGTCCCTTGCGCATGACGACCTCACCTCCCCCCGGCTTCGACCGGCCATAGCGTGCGTAGCGCACCCGGCGAATGTCGAATGATCTTGTCGACCTCGCCCGGATCGAGCCGCTTGGCGGCGACCGCCAACACGGCCTGCGCGGCCGCAATCGTCTCGCGCGGAAACCCGGGCGGCAGCCGGCCTTCGACGTCGTCGAGGAAGGTCTTGAGGTCCCGCGAGCCGCCGGCCTCCTCAGGACGCCAGCCTTCCAGGACGAAACCTCGCATCAGCATCGGCAGCTGCGCCGACAGGCCAAGAACCAACGCCAGCGGCAGCCGGTCGCGCAACCCCTGCAGCACGGCGCGCGTGGCCCCGTAGGCCTCGACCCGACTGCACGGCGGCAACCGCGTCTCGACGGCGCGCAGCCATTCATTCGTCTCCTGGACCGTCGTGTCGAAGACGGGAAGCCCGGTGCTCATGACGTCCTCCTCCTTTCGTCGCAGCATCGACGCCTGCCGGACGGCCGCCTTGATCTCGGTCAAGCGCCGTCGGTCACAGCAGACGACCAAGCCGTTGCAACAGCGCCGTCCGCGCGCCGTCGTCCGGCTGCGCCTGCAAAACCTCGTTCAGGCGCACCAGGAAGTCGGCCCGATCATTGTGCCAATCGAGCCGCGCCGCCTGTCCCGGCGCCAGGCGCGGCCGCCCCCCGACCAGGCGCTCGGCCGAGGTCTTCGTCAGGACGAAGGCGTCGTCCATGGCCGGGACGGCCGTTCTCCATCCTCCGTCGGCCAGCCTTGCGCGCAGGGCCTCCAGCGCTACGGGTTCGCCGTGGTCGAGCAGGACGCTTCCTCCCACCTGTCCGCGCGCCTTCAGCCAGTTCACGAGATCCGTCGCGTCGGCGTGGCCGGAATAGGCGTCAAGGGTGCGAATCCGCGCCCCGACCCGGATGTCCTCGCCCTGGATGCGGAGGATCGGCCGGCCCTCCAGCAGCAGGCGGCCAAGCGTTCCCGCCGCCTGGAAGCCGGTGATCAGCACCGTCGTCTCCCGTCGCCACAGCAGCCGCTTCAGATGGCGACGGATCCGGCCGGCGTCGCACATTCCGCTGCCGGCCAGGATCACGTGCCAGCCCCGTATGCGCTCCAGGCCGTCGCTCTCCTGCGGCCGCTGCAGATGATGCAGGCGCGTCGCATGACGCAACGTCTCGAACGGATTGGAGCCGGCGTCCGGATTCCAGCCCCGCCGCAGGAAGACGTCGGTCGCCTCAATGGCCAGCGGCGAGTCCAGGTAGATTTCCCCGGCGAGCGCGGGGTCGGCGTCCATGACGGCGAGGAGGTCGAGGATCAGCTCCTGCGCCCGTCCGACCGCGAAGGTCGGCATCAGCAGCGGCCCGCCGGCCGCCTGGGCCGCCCGCAACTCCTCGGCCAGCCCTGCGCGGCGTCCCTCCAGGTCGAGATCCTCGCGGTCACGGTCGCCATAGGTGCTCTCCAGGATCACATGGTCCACGTCGCGGGGGCCGTCGGGTGCGGGCAGGAAGGGCTGGCGCCCCGAGCCCAGGTCGCCTGAGAACAGCAGGCGGACGGTCTCCCCGCCTGCCGCGATCGCCAGTTCGATCGACGCCGCGCCGAGCAGATGCCCGGCCGGCCACCAGGTCGCCTCCATGCCCGGCCCCGCCGCGAACCGTTCGCCGAACTTCACCGTCTGGAACAGGCGCAGCGCGGGATCCACGTCGACGGTCGAATAGATCGGCTCGACCGGCTTTTCGCCGCGACGCAGCTTGCGTCGGTTCAGATGCTCCACCTCGCCTTCCTGGATCTCGGCGGAGTCGGCCAGCATCACCTCGCACAGATCGCGCGTCGCGCGGGTGGCGTAGATCGGCCCGCGATAGCCGGCCCGAACCAGCTTGGGCAGCAGGCCGGAATGGTCGATGTGGGCATGGGTCAGAAAGACGCCGTCGATCGAAGCCGGGTCAAAGGGAAAGGCTTCGTAGTTCAACGTCTTCAGCGTCTTCGGCCCCTGGAACATGCCGCAATCCACCAGGAACCGGCCATGGTCGGTGTCCAGCCGCATGCAGGAGCCGGTCACGCACTCCGCCGCGCCGTGGAAAGTCAGGGTGAGGCTCACGCGCAGGATCTTTCCATCACGGCGTCAGTGCGCCAGGACCAGGCTCGGCCCGTCCGCGTCCTTCAGGAAGGCCCGCGTGGCGCCGCCGAACATAGTCTCGCGCAGCCGCGAATGACCGTAGGCGCCCGCGACCAGCAGGCCCGAACGGCGGGAGCGCGCGGCGCCGACCAGGGCCGGCCCCTCCTCACCCTCCACCAGAACCGCGACCCCTTCGCCGACGCCATGGGCCTTCAGATAGGCGTTGAGCCGATCGACATCCGGGTCAGCTGTGGACCTGTCGAGGCCGGACACGCACTGCAGGATATGAATCTCCGACGCCATGGCCAGAAGCGGCAGGGCGGCGCGGACGGCCCGCCCCGCCTGCGGGCTGCCGTCCCAGGCGATGGCGGCCGGGCCGTCCAGCCTGGCTGGATCGCCACGGCCGACCAGGACCGGCGCGCGCAGGTCGAGCAGGATCTGGGCGAGTGCGTCGCGCCCCGCGCCGGCCGCATAGGCCTGTCCCATGACGACCAGGTCGCACAGGGCCAGGATGCGCGTCAGCGCCAGGGCCGGCCGCAGCCCGCGCTCCAGCACCGCCATCCGGGGGGCGCCGTCGCCGGCGCCGAAGACCACGTCATGGGCGGCTGCGGCACGGGCGGCCGTCGCCTCGATGCGGCGCTGCAGTTCGAGCTGCGCCCGGGCCAATTCGTCGATCGCCTCCTGCGACAAGGTGGAACCGAGGGTCAATCCCAGCGTCACCATGTCCACGGCCATGTCCGGATAGACCGGCAGAACCTCCACACTCCCCTCGTGCTGGGCAGCCAGGGCCGCCGCGAAGGCCAAGGTCTCGCCGTCGCCAGCGCCCCCGTCCGTGATCGCCACCAAGCGCTTCAGGCTCATGTTCCGCTTCTCCCTGATGACCGACACCCTGGGCGCGCCCTCCGGCCTCCACCTTGATCAATGTCAATCGGCCGCTTGACCCTGATCAAGGCCCCCTCCCCGCAAGGCGTCATCCTCCTGTCCAAGGAGAACGCCATGACCTACGCCAGCCTGATCGTCGCCGTGGAGTCCGGAGAGGCGGGCGACGCCGCCGTCCGCCAGGCCGTTGAACTTGCCGCGCGGTTCTCGGCCGCTCTGACCGGCGTGTGCACCGTGGCCGTTCCGCCGCTGATCGGCGACGACCCCTTCACCGGCGGCGCCGCGCTCACGGTCTTGCTCAGCGACTACGAGGCGACCGCCGAGGCGGAGCTCCTGACGGCCGAAAGACGGTTTCGCGCCTTGGCCGAGGGTCTCGCCGTCGATTGGCGCGGCCGGATCGGATGGCCCGCCTACGTTCTGATCGAGCACGCCCGCCTCGCGGACCTGATCGTCATGCCGGGCCGCATCCCCAGGCCGCCCTATGGCCGGTCGAACCCCGTCGATATCGTCATGAGCGCCGGACGCCCGGTCCTGATCGTCCCTTCCAGTGCGGGCCCGGCGCTCGGCCGGCCGGCCCTGGTGGCCTGGAAGGACACGCGGGAGTCCCGGCGGGCGGTCGCCGGCGCCGTTCCCCTGCTCAAGCAGGCGTCGGCCGTTCGTCTGGCCCAGGTCTGCGCCGGGGAGGATCGCGGCGACGCCCAGGCCGCGCTCGTCGAGGTCGCGACCTTTCTCGCGCGTCACGGGATCGAGGTCGATATCGAGATCCTGTCCGCCGAAGACGCTGCGGCAGGGAACCGGTTGCTGGACCACGCCAGGGAGACAGGTTGCGGCCTTCTGGTCGCCGGCGCCTACGGTCATTCCCGTTTGAGGGAGTGGGTTCTCGGAGGCGTGACCCGATCGCTTCTGGATCGGAGCGACCTGTGCCTGCTCCTCGCGCACTAGGCTCGCCAGGACGCATGCCGCCAGACTTCGCCGACGCCTGGGACGTCGCGGCGTCCCCGCGAGACAGGCGCGGCCTCGAGGAGGCCGAAGCGCGCCGCCGTCTCGAGAGCGGCGGGCCGAACAGCCTTCAGCAACCTGAAAACCGAACGATACGGGCCAGCGTCTACGACGCGGCGCGCGAGCCGATGCTGCTTCTCGTGGCCGCGGCGGCGCTTCTCTATCTGGTGATCGGCGATCATGGCGAGGGCCTCTTCCTGATCGGCGGCGTGGTGGTGACCCTCGCCTTGGTTGTCGTGCAGGACCTTCGCGGCGAGCGCGCCCTGGCGGCGCTGCGGACCCTCGCCCAGCCGTCCGCGCGCGTCATCCGGGACGGTCGCGAACGCCGCATTCCGACCCAGGATCTCGTGCCCGGCGACCTCGTCCTCGTCGGAGAGGGTGAAAGACTCCCGGCAGATTGCCGCCTCCTCGGGGGCGACATGCTGGGCGTGGACGAATCCGCCCTGACGGGGGAATCCGCCACAGTGCTGAAGACGCCCGGCGGCGCGGGCGACGATGCGCGCCTGTTCGCGGGAACCCTGATCGTGCGAGGGCACGCGGTCGCCGAAGTGGTCCTGACCGGAGCTCGCACGGCGCTGGGGCGGATCGGCGGCGCCTTGGCCGAGATGGACGACGAGCCCACGCCCCTGCAACGGTCGTCCGGGCGGCTCGTGCGTCTTCTGGGCCTGGCCGCCCTGGTCTTCTGCGCCCTGATCACTGCGGCCTACGGCCTGACGCGCGGCGACTGGATGGAGGCGATCCTGGCGGGGATGACCTTCGCCATCGCGCTGATCCCCGAGGAATTCCCGATGATCCTCACCGTCTTCATGGCCCTCGGCGCCTGGAGGCTGGCGCGCCACAATGTCCTCGTGCGCCGCGCCGCCGCCGTTGAGGCGCTCGGCGGCGTCACCCTGCTGTGCGTCGACAAGACCGGAACCCTGACCGAGAACCGCATGGAGCTGGTCCGGCTGACGGTCGACGGCGTCGACCATGCGATCGCCGACGGCCTGCCCGCCTCCGGCGCCGCCGTGCTGAGAACCGCCGCCCTGGCCTCGGCGCGCCGGTCGATCGACCCCATGGATCGGGCGGTGCTGCGCCTCAGTGCGGCGCCGGAGTCCGACCCGGTCAGGAGTTGGCCGCTGCGTCCGGAGAAGCCTGTGGTCGTGCAGCTCTGGTCCCGACCGGAGGGCGCGTTCGCGGCCGCCAAGGGCGCGCCGGAAGCCGTGTTCCGGCTGTGCCGCCTGACCCCGGACCAGGCCGCCGCGCAGCTTCGCGCGGTGGACCGCCTCGCCGGCGAGGGCCTGCGCGTGCTCGCCGTCGCCGCCTGCCGGACCTCGGAGTCTTTTCCTGACGATCCCTGGGAGGCCGTCTTCATCTACGAAGGCCTGCTGGGCTTTGTCGATCCGCTGCGCCCCGACGCGGCTGCAGCGCTGCGGGACGCGTGCGAAGCCGGGATCGCCGTCGCCATGATCACCGGCGACCATCCGGCCACGGCTCTGGCCATCGCCCGCGAGGCCGGTCTGGACGAGACGGCCGGCGTCATGACCGGCCAGGACGTCGCCGCCTTGTCGCAGGAGGCCCTTCCGAGCCGCGTCAGGGACGTTCGCATCTTCGCCCGGGTCACACCCGACCAGAAGCTGCGGCTGGTCCAGGCCTTCAAGGCGGCGGGCGGCGTGGTCGCCATGACCGGAGACGGCGTCAACGACGCCCCCGCTCTGGAGGCGGCCCATATCGGCATCGCCATGGGACGGCGCGGCACGGATGTCGCGCGCGAGGCGGCGGACATCGTCCTGCTGGACGACCGGTTCGCCTCCATCATCGGCGGAGTGCGGCTCGGACGCCGCATCTTCGCGAACCTGCAAAGGGCCCTGACCTATGTCACGGCCATCCACGTCCCCATCGCCGGCCTCGCGCTCGCGCCGGTCCTTCTGGGCCTGCCGCCGCTGCTGTTTCCCCTCCATGTCGTTCTGCTCGAGCTTGCGGTCGATCCGATCTGCGCCCTGGTGTTCGAGGCCGAACCCTCCGAGCGGAACGCCATGCGCCGTCCCCCCCGTCCGGCGGGATCGCCGCTGTTCGGACCGAGGCAGGTGATCGCCGCCCTGGCCCAGGGCGCGGGCGTCCTCGTCCTGGTCCTCGGCCTGTATGTCTGGGGCCTGTCCTGGGCGACCGAGGCCGAGGCGCGGGGCGCCGCCTTCCTGGCCCTGATCGGGGGCAATCTGATGCTCGGCCTGGTCGATTCCGCCGCCTCAGCGCGCATCTTCGCGCGCCAGAGACGCGCCTACTGGGTCATCGTCCTGCTCATGTCGGGGGCGATGAGCCTCATCTTCTCCGCGCCGCCCCTCGCCCGGATGTTCGCCCTCCAGCCGCCCGGCCCTGCGCTTCTGGCCGCCGCAGTCGCGGTCGCAGTCCTGGGCGGCGGGTGGGCCGTGCTGGCCCGTCTGGCCGGCGACTTCATGGGGAAGGACCGGAGTCCTGGGCACAGGGCGGCCGTCCCGGAGACCGCGCCGCTCAGTGGATGAGCAGGCAGGCGAGTCCGGTCTGCTGCAACAGCGCGTGGGTGACGCCGCCCAGGACGACTTCCCTCAGTCGGCCGCGACTATAGGCGCCCGCTACGATAAGATCGCTGTCGTCGTCTTCGGCGATCTGCAGCAAGCCTTCCGCCGCATCGGCGTCCGCTATGTCTGTATTCTGCCAGCCCTCCGCCGGCAATCCGTGCCCCTTGAGGAAGTCGACGGCGTCCGCCAGTTGGGGTGCGGTCGTCCCCTCCCCCAGCGCCGCCACCAGGATACGGTCGGCGCGCGACATCAGCGGCAGTCCGGCGGATAGAGCGAGGCGCGCTTCGCGCGAGCGCTTGTAGCCGATCAGGACCCGTCTGAACCGCAGGGTCTCGGCGGACCTCGGCACGGCCAGCACCGGTCGGCCGGCCTGGAGGACCAGACGGCTCAGATCCGCCTGACCCAGATCGGTGTCCAGCGCACGGTGCTGGCGGGTCACGATCAGGTCGCAACGCGCCGCCTGGTCGAGCAGGAAGGCCGTCACATCGAGAACCCCGGCGCTGCGGAAGTCGAGCGCGAACCCGTCGGCCGCCTCGCACAGGGCCTGTTGGAGCGACTCGATCAGGTCGTACATCTCACGCTCTCGCGCCTGCGCCTGTGCGAGGGGAAAGGCTGCGGCGACGAAGGGATCGGGCAGCCGCCCAGGGGCGGCGGCGACGAGATCGCGCACCTGGTAGTCCCGGGCGAACTGCAGAAGCGGCGGCGCGAAGCGCAGCGGCGCGTCGCCGTCATCGAGGTGGAACATAACGCTGCGCAGGGTCATAGCCGTACTCCTCAAGCCAGGCTCGACGCGCCGGTCTGGCGCGCAAGGAAGGCGTCGATGGCGTCGCCCTCGAAGCGGCCAAAGTTGCGGGTGAGCTCAATGTGAACACGTTCTTCAAACGCGTGAATCACGTCCTCGGTGCTGAGCGTCATGGCCGTCTCCTAGCGAGCGCTGGGCAGATCAGCAGATATCCGGGAGGCGGCCTTGACCAATATCAAGACTCTGCTGCTCTGACGGCGGTCATCGGACGCCTCGACTGCGGAGGATATCCGATCACCCTGACTCGGGCCGGAAAACGCCAGCCTCCGGCGCTTCAGAAAAAGGGGGCGGATCAGTTCCCCCGCTCTTCCCCCTCCAGCGTTTCCATCCTGGCGACCCCGTCCTCGCCCTTCGTCAGGCGGAAGGCGTCCAGTTCGCGGCCTGTCGCGGTGAAGGCGCGATAGACCACCGCGTCTTGCGACACATTCAGCGTCTGGAAGGTCTGGGTCCGCGCGGCCGTCCGGTCGGCCCAGGTCAGATCCGCCATCGGATACATCTTCGGCCCGGCGACCGAGACCACATAGGTCGAGCCCTGGTCCGACCTGTGGCCAGGGCCGGCGTTGGTCATGGCCCCCTCGCCTATGGCGCCGCGCGCATAGCCGTGGTCGTGGGCCTGAAGCACCAGGTCCACTCCGTACTTGTCGATCAGCGGCTTCAGCGCATCCCGGACGCGGCTGTTGTCCCGGTCGGGGTCGATCGAGAACAGCGGGAAGTGCAGGAACAGCACTGTCCAGCGGTTCGGATTGTCGGCCAGGACCTGATCCAGCCATCGCACCATTTCGGCCCGCATGGCCTCGTCGCCATGGAACAGCGGGGCGTCGATCGAGATCAGGCGCAGACCCTGATAATCGACGGTCCAGGCGGTTTCCTTCAGACGTTCGGCGCCCGCCGGCCCGGTCTCCGGCAGGGTGAACTGCCGGCGCCATTGGGGGTTCAGGATCGGGCCGCGGCCGTATTCGTGATTGCCCGGCGTCGGCATCTGCGGCGTCTGGGCGTACAGGAATCCGCCCGAGGCGAACCATTCGCCCCACTCGTTGTCGCTGTCGTGCCGGTTGATCAGGTCGCCGGCGTGGATGACGAAGGCCGCGTCACCGGCCTTGCGGAACCCCATCCTCAGGGTGCGGGACGCCTCGCTGAGGATATTGTTCTGCATGTCCCCGAAATACAGGAAGGTGAAGGGCTCGGGCGTCGCGGCCGCCGTCCTGAACTGCAGCCACTCGGACCAGGCCCCGCCCGAACCGACCCGGTAGACATAGACGGTCGCCGGCTTCAGCCCCTTCATTACGGCCGAATGATAGGCGGCGCGGAAGTCCGCCGCCTCGCGCACCGCCAGGACCGCGTCGTCGGTGGTCGCGGCCACGCGAACGGCGGAGGCGATGAAGTCCGGCCCGTCCTGGGCCTCGGCGAACTCCACCTGACCGTCCAGGCCCGGCGCGGTGCGCCAGGTGACTGCCATCTGATGCGCCGGATCAGCGGTCAGGTTGAGAATGATCCGCTCCGGCTGCACCGTCGCTGGCGCTATTGGGCGTTCGGACGCCTGGACCGGCGTTGGTTCGGGGCGATCCGGACGCTGCGTCTGGGCGAGTGCCTGGGCGCCGGTGGAGACGCCCAGGGCCGCGACAGCGGCCCCGAGCATGAGGGTGCGAGCAAACATCATTTTCGCCACCTCAGAAGACGTAGGTCAGGCCGAGCGAGATCGACCGCCCGTTCTTGATATAGGCCCGGCTGGACCCCGTGCTCGAACCGGCGGTGTACCAGTAGGTGTGGTTGTCGAAGAGGTTCTGCACCTGCAGTGAAGCGGTGGCGCCGCCCCACAGCTTGCGCCGCACGTTCAGATCCACAAACTCATAGTCCTGTTCGTAAGGATTGTTGCCGAAATCTTGGATGCCCTCCAGGAACTCTGACTGGTAGCTGTAGGCGGCGTAGGCTTCCCATCCGCTGTACTGCCAGAACAGCTGCACATTGGCGATGGCCTCGGGCGTCTCCATCAGCGGTAGGGTGTAGCCCGCCGGGTGCCAGGAGATTCCGGTCTCGGCTTCCGAATGCTGCAGCGTCAGGTTCACGCTTGCGCCCAGGCCCGACAGGGCGCCCGGCAACCAGTAGAAGATCTGCTGGGCGCTCATCTCGACACCGTAGACTTCGGCCCATTTGCCGTTGTTGGGCATGGAGATGGTGACGCCGTCCGGCCCGATGTTCGCCCCCGCCGTGCCGTCGCGGATGTTGCTGGAGGCCGAGCGGAACAGGAAGTTCTCGATATCCTTGTAGAACAGGCCCAGCGAATAGGCGCCGGTGTCGCCGTTGTAGCGCTCGATCGACAGATCGTAGTTGATCGCCTTCATCGGCTTCAGATCCGGGTTGCCCTGTTCGATGCCGATCAGCACCCAGTCTGAGGTGGGGTTCTCCTCGCCGTCGCCGTCCGGATCGATGTCGTAGCTGTATTCCCGGGCCGAGGTCATGCGCGCGATGTCGGGACGGGCGAAGCTGGTCCAGATCGCCGCCCGCACCTTGGTGTTGCGATTCAGCGCATAGTTCAGGTGGATCGACGGCAGGACATTGACGAAGTCGCTCTTGTCCGTGGTGAATCGCTCACCCTGAACCTCGTCCAGCACATAGGCCGAGATGTCGTTGCGGGTGCTCTCGACCCGCAGGCCGCCGATGATCTGGGCGTCGCCGAAGCGGGCCGTGGCCATCAGATAGCCGGCGAGAATGTCTTCCTTGAACTCGAAACTGTCTTCTCCGCTGACCTTGGCGCTGGAGGGATCGGTGGCGAAGCCTTCGAAGAAGCTGCTGTCGCCGTTCATCGCCCGCTGAAGCTCGGCCAACATGGCCTGATTGTCGATGATCACGCCCAGACGATAGAGGCCCGTATATTCGCCGTCGAACAGGTCGGTGACCTCCTTGCCGTAGAAGGCCGAGAAGTCCGCCAGGGTCCCCTCCGCGTCCAGATCAAGGAACTCGCCGCTATAGGTCGCGCGTTTGGAGGAATAGAATTTCGCGCCGCCCTTTACCGAGTCCAGCCAGGGCGAAACGGGCCGCCATTCGGCGTTGAACTGGCCCTGCCACAGATCCTCCTGCGCCCCGCCGACCTCGCCGGATAGGCCCGCATACTTGTATTGCGCCGGGTCCTGCACCGCCGCCATGCCGGCGTCGTTCAGCACCCATTTGGGGAAGCGGCTGTCGCCGAAGTTGACGATATCGACGCCTTTGTTGCCCAGCCAGCCGTATTTGTCGCTACGGAACTCCATGTCGTAGCTGTCGTCGATATTGTCCTCGGACTTGGCGTAGGACAGATCGTAGTCGAGCTTGAAGTCGCCGTAGCGGCTGACGCCACCCAGGTTCAGCGACATCAGAGACCCCGTCTCGCGCGAGCCTTCCCAGAAGCGACGCAGACGGAAACCCTGCGGATCCCAGGTCCCCGAGGCGCCGTTCAGTGTGTAGTAGGACCTGGTCGATCGGTCCGCATCGGTGATGACGCCGTCGCCGTCCCGGTCAACGATCTGGGCGGTGGTATAGGAATAGATATTGCCCTTGGTGCCTGAACCTATGATGGCGTCGTCCGGGTTGGCCAGGCCCGTGGCGGTCTTGTCCACCTGGGTTAGTCGCGTGGAGTTCTTCGACGTGTCGTTGCGGAAGTTCAGCCGGTTGTCGAACTCGTCCTGGGTGTATTCATTGAACTGACCGCGAAAGTGGAAGTCGTGGTGATCGCCGCGGTAGTCGAGGCTGGCGTTCAGCCCCTTGCGCTCGACCTCGGTCTCGCCGAACGCCAGGTCCATGCCGCGCAGCACGAAGGTATCGGTTTCCCAACCCAGGCTTTCGCTGTCTTCGTACCAGACGGGAGGCTGGTTATCGCCATCGACGCCGTTCTGTTCGAACTGGGACTTGCGCCGCGACCAGCTGGCGGTGACGAACACGCCCCAGTGGTCGTTGAACTGGCGGCCGAAGGAGCCGGAAACTTCGCCCGAGGTCTTGTCGTCGAACTTGTCCAGCAGACCGGCCGAGGCCGACAGGACGCCGTAGGTCGGCTTGTGGTCGAAGGCGGTAGGGGTGCGGATGTCGATGGAGCCGCCCAGGGCGTCGCCGTCGCGGTCCGGCGTCAGGCTCTTGACCACCGTGATGGAGTCGATGCCTTCCGGCGGCAGAAAGCTGAGCCGCACGCCGCGATAGAAGCTGTCGTCCGGGGAACCGGTGCCGCCGATGCGGACGCCGTTCATGGTGTAGTTGTTCAGCTCGGTCGACAGGCCGCGGATCGTGATCCGGTCGCCCTCGCCCGTGGTGTGGTTGCGCACGGCGTTGACGCCCGGCAGGCGCGACAGGGACTCGGCCACATTGTTGGCCGGCAGGTCGCCCATGTCGTCAGCGCTGATGACGTCGGATATGAAGTCGGCGTCGCGCTTGGCGTCCAGCGAGCGGCGCATGCCGGCGGCGTAGCCGACCACCAGGACCTCCTCCAGCACCGTCGCATCCGGGGTGGGCATGGACGCCTCGGCCGTCTGGCGCACCAGGGTCAGAACGCCGCGAACCTCGCGCGCCTCGACGCCGGAGCCTGCGATCATCCGGCGAAGCGCCTCACGGGGAGTCATGGAGCCGGAAACGGCCTGAGCCCGCAGACCCCGCGTCAGTTCAGGGTCGAAGACGATCTGCAGGCCGGTCTGACGTGACAGGGTCTGGATCGCACGTCCCAGATCCTGCGCCGGGATGTTGATGGCGGCGCGCGCCTCGGCGCTGCTGGCGGCCTGCCAGGCCTGGGCCGGAGCGGCGGCGGATGTCAGGACGGCGACGGCGGCCGCCGCAAGGAGGCCGGTCTTGTAAATGCGCATGTGATAGATCCCCCGCGGCCGAACCTGGCCGCTATTGGGGAAGACGACGAACATCGCGGTCCTGACACCCGTCTTGAAAACTTGCTCTATCCGTCACCTAAGCTTCAGACAGCAGATAGCGGCCAGCGTCTTTTCGGGTCAGCCTGAGCCCATGAAGCCGGGCGATCGCGGCCAGGGCGTTCTCGGGATTCTCATAGGAGAAACGACCGCTCACGAGCGCACGGCCCAGTTTCGGATCAGAGAGTGAGACCTCCACCCCGGTGGTCCGTTTCAGATCGCCGATCACGCTGGTCAGCGTCGTCTCATCCAGTTCCAGCCACCCCCTGGTCCAGGATGGAAGGTCGGTCTTGGCCTCGGGTTGTCGCAGGCTGGCGCGTTGAACACCGGCCTTCAGCACCCGACCACGCTCCCCGGCCCGGATTCGCACGACGCGCCCCTTGGTCGGCGTCACATCGACGGCGCCTTCGAACACCACGACCTCGACCATCGGGCCGTCAGGGGTCTCGAGAGAGTCCACGTTGAACCGAGTGCCGACGGCGGTGATCCGCACCCCTTCGGCTTCCACCGTGAAGGGGCGGCCAGCGTCATGGGCGACTTCGAAGAAGCCTTCGCCGTCCAGTCGCAGTCTCCGTTCCGTGTCGCCCAGCAGGACACGCACCTTGCTTGCGCCATTCAGCCGGACCGCCGAGCCATCCGCCAACGCCACGGCTTGCGGAACGCCGCGACGACCGACGATCATCTCTCCCCGAAGGGAGGAATTTGCGCCGAACAAGGCCGCGCAGGCGACACAGGCGGCCAGGCCCGCCGGCGCCCAGATCTTCACCCAGGCCGGCGTCGAGGCGAACAGGCCCGGCTTCGCCGTCCGGTGAGCGGCTCGCCGCGCCGCCCACAGGATGGCCGGATCGGCGATCAGAGCCTCATGCTGCTCCAGCAGGCGCTGTCGATCGGGCCGCCCCGCCAGCCAGGTGTTCAGCGCGGCCTGCCGCGCCGGGGTCCAGCCGTCTCCCTGCTTTTCATCCGCCCAAAGGGCCGCCGCCCGGTCGTCACGAGCGTCAAAGATTTCAGTCGACATGACGCCCCTCCGCCGTCTTGCGAAGCGTCTGAGCGGCGCGACTATAGTGTTTCTGAACCGCCTCAACCGACATGTTCAATTCGCCGGCGATATGTTCATAGGATTCCTCGCCGGCGCGGCGTCTCACGAACACCTCGCGGCGCACGGCGGGCATGGCGTCCAAGGCTTTCTGACACAGACGCAGCCGTTGGTTCATGTCCAGCGCTTCCAAGGGAGACGCCGCGCCGTCCGCTTGGTGGTCCGTCTCGCCGAAATCGTCAAAAGGCGTGGTTTCTGATCGGCGCGCGCGATCGATCAGAATATTGCGGGCGGCCCGCATCGCGTAGGACAGCGGATCCGTGATCAGCGCCACCCGCGCACGGGAAAGCACACGCAGAATAGCCTCCTGCGCGACGTCTTCCGCATCGGCGCTCGACGCCAGTCTCCGTCGCACATAGGCGAGAAGCGCACGATTGTGCGTCACAAGCGCCTGCCCCACTTCGTGCTCGTGACTCACTGGGCGGCCCCTTACCGAAGGGGCCGACATAGAAGCGGCGCGTAACGGAAATTCGACATCTTGATGTCGGTTTGACTTCGCATCCGCGAATGACGGGCGCCGTCGAGCCTGGCCTGGCGCCCCAACGCAGGCTCTGCCCGCGCCGGGAACCAAGCCTCGGCTTCGACGGTGCGCGACGGTTCAAGGCCTGGGGGCGGCCTCCCTGTCTGCGGCGGACGCGGCATACCGTATCTGTGAGGGACGCGGCGATGTCGAAGCCATCCCCTCCGCCGTCATGCCGCGCGACATCATCCACGCCTGGATGCGGTTCAATGTGGCGAACGTCTGAGGCGTGAGCCCCTCGCCTGTATTGATCACCTCGAGCAGCCAGGCGGCTTCCCGTTCGGACGTGGGCGTGCAGGCGAGCAACTGGCTCTCGCATCGCTCAAGCCGCATCTCAAAATCGCGCTCGGCCGCGCAGCAGGCTTCGTAGGATGCAAATTCATCGGGCAGGAAGCCGTCGAACCGGCGAAGGATGTCCCATTCGGCGAACAGGTCGGCGAAGGTCGGCATGTGGCTCTCGGCCATGGGGGAATCTCCTCGCCGTCAGCCCCTGGCGACGGCGAAATCAACAAGAGTGAGTTAGGCCGGCGCGCCAGGCAGCAATCGATACCGGCGCACCAGATGAGCTTCATAGGCGCCGGCCAGAAGCACGATCAGCAAGGCGATCCAGGTCGCAAGCCTGACCGTGACGGCCGTCCAGTTATAGATGAAGGCGGGGCCCAGGGCGGCGAAATGGGTCAGGACGACGGCGACCTGCAGACCAGCGGCGAACAGAAGCCACCATCGGTCCGCCCGCAACGCCAGGCCGATCAGGCCGATCGCGCAGGCGAGATCCACCAGGGCGACGCCCCAGCGGACATCGCCGAGCATCAGATGCTGCGCCAATGGGCTGAGCACCATGTCCGCCAGCAGAAGCACGGCGGCCCAGCGGTCGGCGCGACCGCCCCAGACGACAGGGGCGGCCAGGGCGACCAGACTGATGATCAGCAGCCCCGCCTGGAGCATCAGGCGTCCAGCGCCAGCGCCGTCGCTCCGCCGGCGGGCTGATCCTTGCCCTCCAGCGGTCCGCCGGCTGTGACGATTATGCCGAGCGTGCGGGCGATGCGCGCCAGTCGATCGTGACTGGCCACGAGCCGGGACCGCCCCTCGACAAGCGCCCCGGCCGCGGCCTGGACGTCGACCAGGGCCTGGTGGCCCGCCTGGGCGGCGAACCGGGCGCCGGCGCGGTGGCGCGTCATGTCGTGGGTCAGAAGGCTGATTTCGGCGAGCGCCTGATCGAGCGCCTGTTCAGCGGTCTGAAGTCGTCTGGCGATTAAGTTGGCGAAGTCGGTCTTGTGATTCATGGCGAGGATCCCGGCTAAGAGGGCCGCCATGCGTCGAGCGTCGAGAAGATCGTCATCACCAAGGACGTCAGACCGCCCAGTACGAGCAGCCAGAGCGCCGTCGCGCCGACGATGACGCCCAGACGGATGAGCCGGTTCGCCGGAGGCGGTCGCCAGAAGCGCGCCGCCCAGGGCCGGTCATCGATCGGGTTCCCCACGCCCGGCGAGACGGCCGGACGCAGTCGTTCTGGCAGCCGCTCGGCCAGTTCGGCATCGGTCATTCCGGCGCCTGGGTATTGAATGCCCAGCGCCTGGGCCGCCGCCCGCCGGTGACTGGTGCCGAGTTTGGCGTTGGCGCTTTGCAGATAGTTCGCCACGGTGCTGGGCGTGATGCCCAGCACGTCTGCAATCTCCTGATTTGACAGTCTCAGGCCGGCCAGTTGCACGCATTCGATCTCGCGCCGCGTCAGTCGCCCCATCGCCTAGCGTCCGATCCGCGAAAGGGCTCGCCGTCCGCAACGGACAGCGAGCCGAAGTCTAGACATCGATTTCCGCGCCGGTCTCTGCAGAAACCCGGGCCAGTTGCTGGATCAGGTCCAGAACGAGCTTCTGGTTTCGCACCGACAGCTCGGGCGCCCGCCGGGCGATCTCGGCCGTCTGTTTCGTGGGTGCGCCGCCCATGCGCGCCTCAGGTCCATCGGGCAGACCCAGACCCTCGAAGAAGTAGTTCAGATCGACGTTCAGGAATTCCGCAATCTCCCACAGACGCGAGGCGGCGATCCGATTGCTCCCGCGCTCGTACTTCTGGATCTGCTGGAAGGTGACCCCGGCCGCCTGGGCCAGTTGAGCCTGACTGTAGCGCAACGCCTGGCGGCGTTCGGCGACACGCCGGCCAACGTGCAGGTCTACGGGATTGAGGTTATCGCCTTGGGGCGTCTTGATCGCGACTTTTGCCATGGCGAAAGCTAGCCTTGGTCCGACCCGAGTCGTCAAGCCGCCTGACGGCCTCGCCGACGTTTGCCGCCGATATGGAAGACGCCGACAGCCATCGCTTCGATGATGCGACAGGATGATGGCTTGTCGCGGCAGGAAAAAGCTCCAGTACTTGCGCTCCGCCCGCAACGCGTCGGCCGTTCAGATTGAAACAAGCCCGATGATCATGAAGTCTACGCGCCGCGCCGTCTCGCCCTGAAACCACACCAACCCTTCCCCTTGTCCCGGAGTTTCGCCCTGCCCCTCTCTCGTCGTCTCGTTCTCGCTGGAAGCCTCGCGGGAAGCCTCGTCGGCGCCGGTTGCGCCGCGGCCCGCGCGCCCGCCCCCGCCGCCCGCGTGATCCGTCACGATCCGGCGCTGGACCGCCTGATCGCACCGGACGCCCGGCTGGAGACGCTCGCCTCGGGCTTCACCTGGTCCGAAGGCCCGGTATGGATCGCTGACGGCGGCTATCTGCTGTTCAGCGACGTGCCCGAGAACCGGATTCATCGCTGGTCCGAGAAGGACGGCGTCTCGGTCTTCATGGAGCCGTCGGGCTATGACGGGCCGGACGCGTCTGTCTTTCGAGAGCCAGGGTCGAACGGACTGATCGCCGCCCCCCGCGGTTCGATCCTGATGGCCGATCATGGCGCCCGCGCCATTGCGCGCGTCGATCTGGCCACCCGCGCCAAGACCCTGCTGGCGACCCGCTATGGCGACGCCCGCTTCAGTTCGCCCAACGACCTGGTCCAGGCCTCCAACGGCGCGATCTTCTTCACCGATCCGCCCTATGGACTGAAGGAGATGGACCGGTCGCCGCTGAAGGAGACGGCGTACAACGGCGTCTATCGGCTGGACCCCGACGGCGTCGTGACCCTGTTGGACGACAGTCTCAGCTTCCCCAACGGGATCGGCCTGTCGCCGGATCAGCGGACCCTCTATGTGGCGGTCTCCGATCCCGAACGTCCGTTATTGCTGGCCTATGATCTGACCCGGACCGGGCCGGCGATGAAGCCGCGCGTGCTGATGGACTTCTCCGATCAGGTCGGGCCGTCCAATCCTGGCCTGCCGGATGGTATGGCCGTCGATCGCGCGGGCCATCTGTTCGCCACAGGTCCCGGCGGAGTACATGTGCTGACGCCCGAGGGGCGCAGCCTGGGCCGTATCGACACCGGCGGGGCTGCGGCGAACTGCACCTTCGGCGAAGACGGCCGGAGCCTGTTCATCACGGCCGGAGACCGGCTTCTGCGCCTGCGGACCTTGACCCTGGGCTGAGGGTCTGACGACCTCCATAGGGTCTCGACATCGCGGCTTCGCCAGACCATTGACGCCTATGCTTCAGCGACAAGCCTCACCCAGATCGACCGACGCGCAGCGGATCATCGAGGCGGCCATCGACCTGGTGATCGCTCAGGGTTTCCGCAAACTGACCCTGCGCGACCTGGCCCAGGCCGTCGGCAAGAGCACGACCGTCATCGTCAACCTGTTCGGCGCCAAGTCCGGCCTGGTCCTGGCGGTCGGCGAACATGCGCTGGAGGCGGACGCCGTTTTTCATCAGCGCTTCTTCGGCGCCGTGGCTGGTCTGCCGGCGAGCCGCGACACCCTGCTCGCCCTTGTCCTGCGCTATCTGAGGCTCCGCGCCGCGGCCGAAGCCGGCTTTGTTCGGGTCTGGGAGGCCCTGCTGCTGGACACGGACCTGGGCGAGGCGCGCCATGACCTGATGCGACGCTGGGAGGCGATGCGCGAGGCGGCCTGGCGGACCTATCTGGCGACCGTCCCCGGCGCCGCCGATTTCGCCGCGCCCCTGACCGCCTGTCTCGTCACCGAACAATTCTACGCCGGCGCCCTTCTGGGCCGCACCGACTATGAGGTCATCAGCGCCGAGGGCCTGGGCGCCCTGGTCGACCGAGTCCTGGGCCGAGACGACGGCCCCGCCCCGGCCACCTTCTGGTATCGCGAACATCTGGTTCTGCCCCAGGCGCCGGCTGCGGGACTGGAGGTCGATTCGATGCGGCTCAAACTGCTCGACATCGCGGCGGACCGGATCCTGGCCGGCGGCGTGGCCGGCGTGACCAATCGCTCGGTCAGCCTGGTGGCCGGCACCTCCACATCCACCATCGCCTATCATTGGCCGGACATGCGTCGCTTCGTCGTGGATGCGGTGTGGCACAGCGTGTTCCGCGACCTGCCCCATTATCTGGCGAGGCGGCGTCCCGACATGGACCCTTCCGCGGCCACGCTCGAGACCTGGGAAAGGCTGATGACGCCAACCGTCTCGATCGATCCTCAGGCCGAGGGCTTCTACACCCGATACGCCCGCCTGATCGCCAGCATCTGCCTGGAGGCCCGCCGAGATCCGCCGCTTCAGGACCTCGCCATGGTCCTGCGCGGACCGGAGGGCGGCGGCACCTTCTACAACAGCGCCGGGGTCTGGCCGACGGGTTTCGACCTGACCCGACTAGCCGCCACCCGGTTCGCGCTCTGGATCAAGGGCCAGGCCCTGGTCGCCTCGGCGACGGGGATTCCGCTGTCGGGCGCAACGCTCAAGACCGCCGCGACCCAGCTTGTGGCGCAGCAAGAGCCATAGAACGGGCGTTACTTCCAGCTTCAGGTTGCCAGGGCGCTGCCTAACAGAAAGTCTTCCTACAAGCGTCATAAAAGCTTAGCAGGGCGCGCCTAATGCCGAACCGTTGTCGAACAGTTGTTTTTCTGCGGGACGCCAGCGGCTCCAGCCTTCCTCCCCATCGCCAGGGGCCGCTCCCGTCAAATCGCCGAACCGAACGGCTGTTCGACAGCATCATCAACAGATCGGCCCGTGCGGCAGGGGGTGCCTGCGCGCGCCGCCCGCAATGGATCGTGCAATGCATCGTCTGCTCCTCGGCGTCTCGAGCGCCGCACTCGCCCTGGCCGCGGCCCTGCCCGCCGCCGCCCAATCTTCCTCGGCTCCGTCGGCGACGGTCGAGGACATCGTCGTTACCGCCCAGCGTCGGGCCCAGGCCAGCCAGGACGTCGGCCTCGCGCTGAGCGTCATCGGCGGCCAGGACCTGGACGAGAAGGGCGTTCAGGTCATCAACGACATCGAGAATGTCGTGCCCAATATGGAAGTGGACAGCCAGTTCGGCAGCGGCCAGCCCGCCTTCCGCATCCGCGGCATCGGCACCCGCGAATATTCCAGCAACAACGCCTCGACCGTCGGCGTCTACGTCGACGAAGTCGCCCACCCCTATACGATCACCACCCAGGGCGCGATGTTCGACATCGCCCGGCTGGAAGTGCTGCGCGGGCCGCAGGGCACCCTGTACGGCCGCAACACCACGGGCGGCGCGGTGAACATCATCACCAACGCCCCGACGGCGGACCGGCACGCCGGCTTGACCGCCGAATACGGCTCCTATGACCGCTACAAGGTCGAGGGCTTTGTCTCGGGTCAGATCGTTCCCGGCCTCCTGGGCCGCCTGGCCGCCGTCACCGAACTGGGCGGCGCCTGGCAGTATCACCGCACGACCGGCCAGAAACTGGGCGACGTCGACAAGACCGCCGTGCGCGGCCGCCTGACCTGGGACGCCTCGGAAGACGTCACGGTCGATCTGGCCGCCACCTATTCCATCGACAAGTCCGACGGCCTGGGCTTCCGCCTGCGCAGCGACTATCCGGTCTTCGACGGCAGCGTGACCTATCCGGCCGACACCGCCCGCCGGATCACCGGCTGGAAGATCTCCGAGGCTTTGGCCGGCGTTTCCGGCCGCAGCCTGGACGCCAAGCCGGGCCGCGACAACGACGGTCTGGACCTCAGCGCCCGCGTCCGCGCCGACCTGGGCTGGGCCACGCTGAACACCATCACCGCCTACCAGACCTTCAGCCGTTCGGAATACAACGACTGGGACGGCACGCCGGCGGCGGAGTCGGACGTCTATTTCTACAACGAAATCAAAGCGTTCTCGCAGGAAGCCCGCCTGTCGAACCAGGCTGGGCGTCTGAACTGGATGGTCGGCGCCCACTATGCCGATGAGAGCATCGACGGCGGCTTCTACACCGAGTTCCGCGGCGCCAACCGCAACCTGATCAACACCCCCTACGACCAGTCGGTCGAGGCCATCGGCGTCTTCACCCACAACAGCTTCGCCCTGACGGATCGCCTCAGCCTGATCGCGGGCCTGCGTTACGAGAACGAAGACCGCAGCCTGACCACGACCGGCACGCGTCGCCTGAACGTCGCGGTCGGACCGGAAAAGACCTACGATATCTCGCTGTCGGAATGGACCGGGCGCTTCGGCCTGGAATACGATCTCGCCGAAAACGCCCTGCTCTACGCTAGTGTCGCGCGTGGGGTGAAGTCGGGCGGCTTCACCACCTACAATGGTCAGTCGCAGACCCCCTTCAAGCCCGAAATCGTCATCGCCTACGAGACAGGGATCAAGTCGGACCTGTTCGACAAGACCCTGCGCGTCAATGGCGCGGTCTTCTTCTACGACTACGAGAACCAGCAGATTCAGGGCACCGAATACAGCCGGGAAACCGGCCAGTTGGGCAAGATCACCAATGTGCCCAAGTCCGAAATCTACGGCGGCGAAATCGAACTGACCTGGACGCCCTTCGCCGGCCTCACGATCAGCCAGAACTACGGCTACAAGGAAGGCGAATACAGCGAGTATTTCGCCATCGACGCCACGGCGACCAACGCCGCCAATCCGGCGAACGGACCGTGGGACGTGATCATCTCGAACGACCGTTCGGGCGAACCGCTGCAGTTCCCGAAGTTCAACTACGGCGGCTCCATCGCCTATGACTGGTCGATGGCCGGTTTCGCCCTGCGGGCCGAGACCAACTACAATCAGCGCGACGGCATCTACAACGCCTCTTCGGCTTCGGTTCTGCCTGGCTACTGGCTGTGGAACGCCAATCTGAGCGCAGGTCCGGAGAACGCCAACTGGCGCGTCGGTCTGTGGGCGCGCAACCTCTTCAACACCGAATACGAAGAGACCCGCAACAACTTCAACGGCGGCGCTCGTCCGACCAGTTCGCCGAACCAGGGCCGCACCGTCGGCGTCCGTCTGACGATGGACTTCTAAGACCAGGACAGGGCGGATCGGCTTCAGGCCGGTCCGCCCGATCCGTTGCTCCCGTTGGAAAGCCCCCCATGCTGCTGAAGCCCACCCTTCCGATGAACCGCCGCCTTCTGCTGGGCGGCCTGGTCGCCGCGTCCCTGGTGCTGCGTTTCGGCCGGGCTCAGGCCCAGGCGGGCGGGGCCTATGTCTTCCCGCTGGGCGTCGCCAGCGGCGATCCGGCCCCCGATGGTTTCGTCCTGTGGACGCGGCTGGCGGTCGATCCGGTGGCGCCGGACGGCCTGGGCGGCATGGGCGGCCCGGTCGCCGTGCGTTGGGACGTGGCGGCGGACGAGGCCTTCAACCGCATCGTCGCCTCGGGCGAGGCCGTGGCGGATCGCGCCGACGCCCACAGCCTGCATATCGAGGTCGAAGGTCTGCGCCCCGACCGCCCCTATTGGTACAGGTTCACCGCCCAGGGTCAGCAGAGCCCCGTCGGCCGCACCCGCACCGCCCCCGCCCCGAACGCCGACATCGACCGCCTGCGTCTGGCCGTCGCCTCCTGCTCGAACTGGGAGTCGGGCTATTTCAGCGCCTATGGCCATATGGCCGACGAAGCGCCGGACCTGACCCTGTTCCTGGGCGACTATATCTACGAATACACCCGCACGGGCGCCCAGGCGGCCAATGTGGTGCGGCCCTACGGACTGGAAGAGGCGACGACCCTGGCGGGTTATCGCAACCGGTACGCCCTGCACCGGACGGACGCGGACCTGCAACGGCTGCACGCCGTCGCCCCCTGTCTGGCGGTGTGGGACGACCACGAGATTCAGGACGACTATTCCGGCGTCTGGTCCAAGACGCCCGGCGTCATGCCCAATGATTTCCTGCTGCGGCGCGCCGCCGGTTACAAGGCCTTCTACGAGGCCATGCCCATTCGCCGCACGCGGCTGGACGCCCGGCTGCAGATGCCGATCTATCGCGGCGTCCGCTATGGCCGGCTGGCCCAGTTCTTCATGCTGGACGGCCGGCAGTACCGCTCGAAACAGGCCTGCGCCGACGGCGTCAACGGCGGCAAGGGCCAGGTGGTCACCGACGCCGCCTGCCCAGACCGGCTGGACCCGGCCCGCACCTTCCTGGGCTTCGAACAGGAACGCTGGCTGTACGACGGCCTGGCCCGGTCGCAGGCGCGCTGGAACATCCTGGGCCAGGATCTTGTGATGGCGGGGCTGAGGTTCGGAAACGGCGACGCCGAGACCCGCTACTGGACCGACACCTGGGACGGCTATCCCGTCGCCCGCGACCGGATGACCGACGCCCTGGCGACGCTGAAGCCCCGCAATCCGGTGGTGCTGAGCGGCGACTACCACTCGTTCTGGACCAATGACGTCAAGCGGGTCAGCGCCGATCCGTCATCCGCGACGGTGGCGACCGAATTCGTCGGCACCTCGATCTCGTCGTCCGGCCCGCCCTATGACGCCCTGATGGCGAACATGCCGAACAACCCGCAGATCAAATTCTTCGACAGCCGGGTGCGGGGCTATATGTCCATCGACATGGACCGCGACCGGATGAACACCCGTTATCGCGCCATCTCGGACGTACGCGATCCCCATGCGGCGGTCTCGACCCTGAACAGCTGGGTGGTCGAGGACGGCCGTCCCGGCGCCGTCGCCGCCTGATTTCCCCACAGTCTGATAAGCGTAGTCTAAATGCCCCTTCTTTCCTCGGCCGGTCGCGGCCTGGCGGTCCTGTGTCTGGCCCTGAGCGGCTGCGCCGCGACACCGGACACGGCGCCGGTGTTCTGGACCGGTTTCCAGGATCATCCCCACGGTTATCTGTCCGCAGACGCGGCGCCGAACGCCGCCCGGTTCCTGCCGCCGCCGCCCGCCGCCGGATCCCTGCGTGAACAGGCCGATATCGAGACCTATCGCTCGACCCGCGCTCTCGAGGGCGGTGCGCGCTGGGCGATGGCCCAGGCGGACAATGAGATCGAGACCCCCTCGGCCCCGCGTGTCTTCGCCCCGGCCCTGGGCGTGACCTTCGACCCCGAGCGCGTGCCGACCCTGACCCGTCTGCTGGGCCGGATGCTGGGCGACCTGGAAACGATCCAGACCCCAGTCAAGAAGGGCGTCCGCCGCCCCCGGCCCTTCGTCGCCGAGCCGGCGGCCACCTGTATCGCGCCCCAGCCCTGGCTGACGGCCAGCGGTTCCTATCCGTCGGGCCACGCCGCCCTGGGCTGGGCCTGGGCCCTGGTCCTGTCGGAAATGGCGCCGGACAAAGCTGACGAGATCCTGGCGCGCGGCCTAGCCTATGGCGACAGCCGGGTGATCTGCGGCGTCCACTACCCCAGCGACGTCGAGGCCGGCCGGATCGTCGGCGCCGCCCTGGTGGCCAGCCTGAAGGCCGACCCTGACTTCCAGGCGGATTTCATCCAGGCCCAGCGCGAACTCCAGACCCTGCGCGCCGCCCGGCCCTGATCCGGCTTCAGGTCGAGGGCGCCAGCACGCCCTCGACGCTGATCGTCGCATCGGCGTTTTCGACGACGTTCAGCGTCGTGGCCTCGACCTTGCGGTCATGCAGGGCCGCCAACCAGCCGAAGGCCGCCGTGCTGGAGACATTGGTCAGGTTGAAGCCCAGGCCGCCGTCCGGCGACATGCCCATGACCGGCGTCACCCCAGTGATCGAACCGACCTCTGCGACCACCGCCGCGACATCGACGTCGCTGCTGGCGGCGTCTGTCCTCGCCATGCGACCCGTCGCCGTCTGAACCAGGGCCAGATCGGCCTCGGCCACGGCTCGCGCCTCGGCCGCATCGGCCCGCCAGGCCCATGCCGGACGAACGATCAGCAGCCAGACCAGAACGGCGGCGATCGCCAGGCCCATCACCGTCAGCATCCGCTGCTCGCGCAGGGTGCGGCCGTCCCACCAGGCGGCGGCTTGAGACATCAGGCCGTTCATGCGGCGCCTCCCACGATGATTTCACTGACCACCCGCCCGCCGTCCTCGACGGTCGAGGCGTCGGACATGGACAGGCCCGAGGCGGCCAGGGCGGTCCGCAAGGTCTCCAGGTCCGAAAAGGCCGGATAGCTGACGGTCGCGCGCACCCCCTGGCCGGGATCGGCGCTCAGACTGTCCAGTTCCGCGCCCTCGACCTGTTCCACGGCGGCGAACAGGGCGGCGCTGACCGAGGCCAGGCCGCCCGGCGGCGGGGCCACGGCGATCTGGCGACGCGCCGCCTCCATCGGATCGCTGGCGCGGGCGGCGTCGGGCATGGTTTCGGTGATCAGGGCCAGGGTCCGGCGTTCGGCCCGGTCGGCGGCGACCTGATCGCGCGCGCCGACGGCGAGGGTCAGGATCAGGGGCGACACCACCAGAGCCGCCGCCAAACCGGCCGCCAGCCGCCAGCCGCCCGCCCGAACCTCGCGTTTGCGCTCCAGGCCCGACAACAGATCGACGGCCGGCGCCGCCGCTGCGGCCGCCAGCAGCCGCTCCAGCGTCTCGGGATCGTCCATGCGGATCAGGGGGCGCCCGCCCGCCACCGCCTCGACCAGATCGGACTGGACCGTGGCCGCGAAATGCGCGCCGCGCAGCCCCATGTCGGTCCCGAAGACGGCGGCGCTCAGAGCGTCGTCGGCCGGCGCTGGCAGGATCAGACAGTCGGGCACTACGGCGACAGGGGTCACGCCCAGAGCGGCGAGATAGTCGATCCACGCCTCCAGCAGACCCGCGCCCACGGCGGCGACCAGACGCGGCCCCTCGCCCGCGACCGGCCCCAGGGCCACGACCGGCCCCAGGGCCACGACCGTGCGCTCGGGATCGCCGGCCAGATCATCCTTCAAGGCCCAGCGCGCCGCCGCCCGCACCTGGGCCGTCCCGCCGACCGGCAGGTCCAGCCAACGCACCAGGACATCGGCGCCGGGAGCGACGGCCACCGTGCGGACATCGAGCGTCGCGGCCGAGTCTTCCAGCAGCAGCGAGCCGCGTTGCAGCACGCGTCCCCCGGCGTCGAACGTCAGGAAGGGCGCCGGCATCGAGGCCGCCGGGGGGATGATGACGATACGGGTCTGGCTCATTCTTCAGGGATCCAGCGGCGAATGACAGTACGCACGCCGCCGTCCGGCGCGGCGTGAATCAGGGCGGTGCGGACGGCGTGGGCGCCGCCATAGTCGATATCGACCCGAAGATCGAAATAGCGCGTCGACAGCGTGACTTGCCCGCGCGTCTCATCATCGGGCGTGAAGCCCTTGAGCGCCGGCTGGCTCCAGAAGGCGTCGACGCTGGACCAGCCCAGCGCCGGGCGGGCGGCGATGGCGGCGCGCGCGCCCTGAAGCCCCAGGGCGCCGCGCGTCAGCATGACCAGAAGGGGCGCCTCGGCCGGGCTCAGGGTGTTGATGTTCAGCGTCGTCTGGGTGGTCGCCGGCAGGGCGCAGACATAGGGGCGCAGCCGCCGATACAGGGCGTCGTCCATATTGGCGACCGCCCGCATCTCGCTGACGTCCGCCAGGATGACGCCGCCGGTGCGATACGGCGTGGACAGGCCGGCGTAACGGGCATCCTCGGCCCCGCCGGGTGAAGCCTCGGCGTCATTGTCCATCCAGTCGGTCAGGGCGGCGGCCGCAGCGGCCATCCGGGCGCGCGACAAGCCGAGGGCGGCGCCCAGGGCGACGAACTGGGTCGTGGCTTCGGGGCGGGGAAACAGGTCCTCGTTCTGGCCGAAGACAAGGCTGTTCAGGTTGAAACAGGCCTGGCCGTCCGTGACGACGGCGCGGATCGCGCCCTCCTCCACCGGAAACTCCAGCACCCGGCCGTTCCAGCGCGGCTCCAGCGGGGTGCGGGCGGGATCGATCTTGACCAGGTCGGCGATCTGGCTCCGCGCCAGGCTTTCGGCGCCGGCGGCGTACCACTGGGCCTGAGCCTGGGTCTCGGCGTTGGTGGTGCGGCGCACCGAGAAGCGCACGTCGTCCAGAATGGCGACCGCCACGACCGCCATCACCGCCACCAGCAGCAGCACGGTCAGCAGGGCCATGCCCTCGCGCGATCCCCGCAGCCGTCTCATGCGGCGGCGACCAGGAACAGTTGATCCAGGCGGCCGAAACCGTCCAGGGTCATGACGATCCGCACCGCGTCCGGCAGCGGCCGGTCGCTGGTCGAGATGAAGGCCGGCGCCTCGGATCCGTTCAGGATGAAGGTCACGGTCGCGTCCTTGACCCCGCGATACAGAACCTGGGGCGGTCCCGCGCGGGCGCCGTCCAGATAGGGAGAGACGCGCCGCTCCAGCCGCCCCTCGACCACCCGGTATTCGACCCTTTGCAGCGACGGGCGCGGCGCCGCGTCCGGGTTGGACCACCCGTTGCGAACCAGGACCAGAATGGGATCGCCGGGCGTCTCCTGACCCATCAGGGCGCGCGGCAGGGGGCGGCCGGTCGGGCCGCGCGTGCGACGCGGCGACGCCTGGGCCAGATCGGCCTTCAGCAGGGCGCGCGTCCGTTGCAGATCGCCGATGCGGTCGGTCTCGGCGCGGATGGCGAATTTGGCGTCGATGGTCTGGCTCAGCACCAGGGCGCCGGCCCCGGCCAACAGGGCGAAGATGGCCAGCGAGACCAGGACCTCGACCAGGGTGAACCCCGCCCGCCCCTCCCGTGACTTCGTGCGCGGCGCCCTCATGCCCCGGCCGCCCTGAACAGGACGCGGTCCGCCACCTGGCCCTCGTCGGTGAAGACCCGCACGTCAATCCGGCCCATGCCGGCGACTTCGGTCCCGGTGACGACGCGACGCCAGCGCCAGACGCGGCCGGCCATCTGGGTTTCGCCGCTGACTTCGCCCACCGGCAGGCTGGGCGCGATCATGGCCTCGGCCGCGACATTCTCGGCCACCAGACCGCCCAGGGTGCGCACCTCGACGCGCACGGCGGAACGGGTGCTCTCGCCGGACAGGTTCAACAGGGCCATGGCCGCCAGGGCGAACACCGCCAGGGCCACCAGCATTTCGATCAGCGTAAACCCGGCGCGGGCGTATCGAGCCCTGCCGCCGGCCGGACGACCACGCGCTGCTGGAACGGAATCAATCATGGATCGACACCTCGCCCGCGCCGTCGACCGTGACGGTGCGGGACTGGTTGTCGCGGGTCAGGCGGACCCGGGCGGGGTCGGCCACGCCGGTGGGATCGAAGACGATGCGCACAGGGTCCGCCGGCGCCGCGACGCCCTCGCCCCAGGTGCGGGCGATGAAGACGCCGTTCAGCGGCGTCCAGACGGCGCCGTCGAAACTGGAAAAGGCGTAGCCGGCGGTGTCCGCATCCGCCGCCACCGGCCGATTGGTCAGGATCGCCTCCTCGCGGGCGCGCGACAGCCGGGCGGCGAACTGCTCCGCCTCCAGACCCACGGCCGGGCGGGGATCGGGCAAGGACAGGGCGACCGCCCCGGCCGCCAATCCGATGACGGCCACCGTGACCATCAGCTCGACCAGGGTGAATCCAGTACGGCGACGCTGAAGCCTAGCCCTGCCAGTTGCCGAGGTCCGCGTCATTGCCCTCGCCCCCTTCCTTGCCGTCCGCCCCCAGGGAGAAGACGTCGAACTGCTGGCCGTGCGCGCTCTGGCGACGATAGCGGTAGGGGTTGCCCCACGGATCTTCGGGCAGGCGACGCACATAGCCGCCCTGGCGATAGCGTTCCGGCTGGGCCAGGCCGGCCGGCGCGGACACCAGGGCCTCGAGCCCCTGCTGGTCGGTGGGGAAGTTCAGATTGTCCAGGCGATAGGTCTCGATCGCCTGCTCCAGAACCGAGATGTCCGCCTTGGCCTTGCCGACCATGGCCCGGTCCTGGCTGGGCAGGACATTCAGCGCCACCACGGTCGCCAGCAGGCCGATGATGACGATGACCACCATCAGTTCGACCAGGGTGAAACCCTGACGCTTCTTACGCTTGTTCTGATTTTCTGACGTCATCACTAAACTCTCCTCACCCCATCGCCAGGGTGTTGATCTGAAGTATGGGCAGCAGGATCGACAGGACGATCATCGCGACCACCCCGCCCATGACCACGATGATGGCCGGCTCCAGCAGGCTCAGCATCACGGCGGTGAAGGTCGCGAACTCGCGTTCCAGATAGTCGGCGGCGCGTTCCAGCATCGGCTCCAGCCGTCCGCTGCTCTCGCCCGAGGCGGTCATATAGACCAGCAGCGGGGGGAAGACGTCGGCGCGGCGCATGGCCGCCGACAGGCCCCCGCCCTCGCGCACCGCCTCGCCCATGGATTCAGTCGCCTGACGCAGGGCCATGTTGGACACGGTGCGGGCGGTGATGGTCAGGCCCTCCAGCACCGGCAGGCCCGCGGCGATCATGGTCGACAGGGTGCGCGCCATCCTGGCCCCATGCAGGTCCCGCGTCAGACGGCCGAGGACCGGCAGTTTCAGCATCGCCTGGTCGATCCGCAGGCGGATTTCGGGTCGGCGTCGCGCGACCACGCCCGCGACGATCAGCCCGGCCAGCAGCAGCAGGAACAGCCAGCCCCAGTTCCGCATCAGGTCCGACACCCCGATCACCAGTCGCGTCAACAGCGGCAGGGTCTGGTTCATGCTCTCGAACTGATCGACCACCTTGGGCACGACGAAGGTCATCAGAATGGCGATCACGCCCAGAGCGACCACGGCCAGGACGCTGGGATAGACCACGGCGGTGATCACCTTGCCGCGCACCTGCTGGTCCCGCTCCAGCCCGTCGGCCAGACGTTCCAGGATCGGCTGAAGCGCGCCCGACTGTTCCCCGGCCGAGACCATGGCCCGGTACAGGGGCGGAAAGGCCTGGCCCTGCAAGGCCATGGCGTCGGACAGGCGACGCCCCTCCATGACCCCTGCATGCACGCCTTCCAGCACCCGCCGCACCACCGGCCGATCGGCCTGAAGCGCCAGGGTGCGCAGGGCCTCTTCGATCGGCGAGACCGAAATCAGCGTCGCCAGCTGGCGCGTCGTCAGGGCCAGGGTCTTGGCGTTCAGGCGGTCGCCCCGGCCGGCGCCGCCCGTCCGCTCGGCACGCGGCGCGATCCGGGCCGGCGTCAGCTCCAGCGGCATCAGCCGGCGCTTGGTCAGCCAGCCGCGCGCCGCCGCCTCGTCCGAAGCGGTGACTGCGCCGGACACCGTCCGCCCCGCCGCATCGACGGCCACATAGTCGAAGGCCGCCATCAGGCCGCCTCCGCCGGATCGGTCGCCGTCTCCTGGCGGGCGACGCGGACCGCCTCCTCGACCGAGGTCACGCCGTCCAGCACCAGGGCGCGGGCGCGTTCCGTCAGGGTTCCGCCCCCGGCGAAGGCGGCGGCGATCACGGCGTCCTCATCCGCCTCGGCTGCAATCAGCCGGCGCACGCGATCGTCGATCTTCAGCACCTCGTACAGGCCGACCCGGCCGACGTAGCCGGTATTGCCGCAGTGGGCGCAGCCGTGCGGACGCCAGACCTGCACCCCGGCCTTGGCGCCGACCAGTTTCGCCGTCTTTTTGTCGGCGATCTCGGGCGTGCGGCAGTGGTCGCACAGCCGCCGCACCAGCCGCTGGGCCACGATCAGCCGCAGAGTCGAGGCCAGCAGGAAGGGCTCCACCCCCATGTCGCGCAGCCGCGTCACCGCCCCCGCCGCGTCGTTGGTGTGGACGGTGGACAGGACCAGGTGGCCGGTCAGGGCGGCCTGAACCGCAACCCCCGCCGTCTCCACGTCGCGGATCTCGCCCACCATGACCACGTCCGGGTCCTGGCGCAGGATGGCGCGCAGGCCCGCCGCGAAGGTCATGCCGACCTTGGTGTTGACCTGGGTCTGGCCGACGCCGTCGATGGCGTATTCGACCGGATCCTCGACCGTCAGGATGTTGCGCGTCTGGTCGTTCAGCAGGGCCAGGCCGGCGTACAGGCTGGTGGTCTTTCCCGAGCCGGTCGGCCCGGTGACCAGGATGATGCCGTTCGGCTCGGCCAGGGCGGCGCGGAAGGCGGCCAGGGCGTCGGGCGCCATGCCCAGACGGTCCAGGGTCAGGCCCGCCTGATCCTTGTCCAGAATCCGCATCACCACCCGCTCGCCGCCGCGCGACGGCAGGGTCGAGACCCGCACGTCCAGCGTCTTGCCGCCCAGGGCCAGGGGGATGCGCCCGTCCTGCGGCACGCGCTTCTCGGCGATGTCGAGCCGCGCCATGACCTTGATGCGCGACACCAGCAGCGGGGCGATGCGCGGGTTCAGGCTCAGGGCCTCGCGCAGCACCCCGTCGATCCGCATCCGCACCAGCAGCGCGTTCTCATAGGTCTCAAGGTGGATGTCAGAGGCGCCGGTCCGCACCGCCTCGGCGATGATCCCGTTGATCAGCCGGATCACCGGCGCGTCGTCGGCCGTGTCCAGCAGATCGGCCGCCGCGGGGATGTCGTCGATCAGACTGTCCAGCCCGGCCGGCATGTCCAGATCGTCGCCGTCGGTCGCCGCCAGATGGTCGCCGGCATAGACCTCGGACAGTTGGCGGTCGAAGGCCGCCTGGCTCAGGGCTTCGACCGCGAGGGGGCGCCCCAGGACGCGCCGCGCCTCGATCAGGGCCTTGGGATCCGCCCCCTCGCGCAGACCCACCCGCGCCACCTCGCCGGCGTCCAGCAGCAGGACGCCGTGTCGTTTGGCGAATCCATAGGGCAGGCTGGGGCTGACCAGGGTGATCATGGGATCAGTTTCCGGTCGGCGGCAGGGGCGCGACCTCGACCGGGGCGACGGGGGCGGTCACGCCAGTCGGGGCGATCACCATCGGCTGGCCCGTCGCCGGGGCGGCCGGCGCCTGGGTCCGCATATAGTCCCGCACCAGGGCGTCCAGGCTGGGCTCGCGATCCGGCTGCACCGCCTGCTGCTGGTCGCGCATATAGCCCCAGCGATCGGCGGCCAGCCCTTGAGCCTCCTCGCGGGTGCGGACGATGGTGGGACGCAGGAAGACCATCAGATTGGTCCGCCCGCGCTGACGGCTGTTCGACCGGAACAGGGCGCCGACGCCCGGCAGGTCGCCCAGGCCGGGGATCTTGTCGGTCGAGATGATGTCGTTCTGGTCCAGCAGGCCGCCGGCGACCGCGATGTCGCCGTCATCGACCACCAGGGTCGTCTGCAGCTCGCGCTTGTCCAGCACCAGGTCTGTCGCGCCACGGGTCAGCCCGCCGTTGATCGCCGACACCTCCTGGCGCAGCGTCAGGGTGATGGAGCCGCCGGCGTTGATCTGCGGCTTGACCGTCAGCCGAACGCCGATGTCCTTGCGGTCGGTCGTGGTGAAGGGGTTGGAATTGCCGTCCAGCAGGGTCTGGCCGGTCGTGATCGGCACCTCCTGTCCGACCAGGAAGGTGGCCTCTTCGTTGTCCAGCGTCATGATCGACGGGGTCTGGAGCAGGTTGGAGCCCTTGTCGGTCTTGGCCGCATTGATGATGAAGCCGAACAGGCCGTCGCCGACCTCGACCCCGGCGCCGCCGATAAAGCCGTTGGCGCCCACCAGACTGTTCAGGGCCAGGGTCTGTAGCTGTTCCCGCAGCGGATCGTCCTTGTCCAGCTGCCCGGCATAGGCGCCGCCGGCCATGTTCACCAGCGGGGTGGCGTTGGCGGTGTAGTTGGTCAGACCGACGCCGTTCTCGCCGCCGTACAGCCACTGGACGCCCAGCTCGCGCACCGCGTTGTCGCTCAGTTCGACCACGATGGCCTCGATCAGCACCTGCTGGCGGCGCACGTCCAGCCGCCGGATGACGTCGGCCAGGGTCCGCTGCATGTCGGCCGGCCCGGCGATGACCAGGGCGTTGGCGCCAGGGAAGCGGGCGATGGTGGCGCGCTGGCCGGTGGCGGTGACGGTGGACGAGCCGATGGCGCCGCGGTCCGCGTCCGCTCCGCCCAGGCTGGAGGCGGCGCGCGACAGGCCGCTCGACGCGCCGTTCGTCGATCCGGTCGGGGCGGTGCGCAAGCCCTGGCTCGCGCCCGTCGAGGCCGTGACCGGCTGGCCCACCACCTGCTGCAGCACCGGCAGAAGCTGCTCGGCGTTGGCGTGTTCCAGGAAGACGACGTTCACGTCCTGGCTGGCGCGCGAACGGCCGTCCAGGTCATGGATCAGGCCGCGCACGCGGGCCAGGGCCTGGCCGTCGCCGCGCAGGACGATGGAGTTCGAGCTTTCCACCGCCGTGACGGTGACCATCCCCTGCCCGCCGCCGCTCGGCGCCGCCATCACCTGCTGCAACACCCCGGCGATCTCGCGCGCCGAGGCGTTTTCCAGCGCCACCACCTCATAGCTGGACCGGTCCACGTCGATCCGGCCGATCAGGGAGCGGATACGGGCCAGATTGTCGGCGAAATCGGCGACAACCACGCTGTTGGCGCCGGGATTGGCCAGGACCTGGCCCTGGGCCCCGACCAGCGGCCGGATCGTCTCGGCGGCCGAGGCTGCGTCGATGTTGCGCAGTTGGAACACCTCGGTCGAGAACCGCTCGGCCCCGACGGTGGAGGGCCCCTGGGCCGCGCCCTGGGCCGGGCTGATCCGATAGGCGCCCGACTGGGTCGGGGTGACCACCAGGCCGTTGGCCCGCAAGGTGGACAGGAAGACCTCGAACATCTGGGCGCGGCCCAGCGGCCGATCGCTGGTCACCGTCACCGTCCCAGTCACGGCCGGATCGACGATGAAGGTGCGGCCGGTGGTGCGGGCCACGTCCTGAATGAAGGCGCGGATGTCGGCGCCCTGGACGTTCAGGGTCTGGCGCGCCTCCTGGGCCATGACGGGCGCGGCGGCCAGGGGGGCCTGCAGGGCCAGGACGGCGGCGAGGGCGCCGACGCCGGAACGCTTCAGGCGATTGCGCAGAGAGGCGGTCATGGACGCGTCCTTATGGTGGTGGTGCGCGTCTCGCCCGCGCGCTCATATTGGATGTCGGCGGACGGGGCGCTGGCCAGCTGGCCACGCAGGGCGCCGATGGCCTGAGGGCTGTTCAGCGCCACGCCATTGACGGACAGGATGACGTCGCCCGACTGAAGCCCGGCGCTGCGCAGCTCGGACGCATTGCCGGCCGACGAGACGGTGAAGCCGTTGACGCCCAGACCCTGGATCCGGGGCCGCAGCGCGGCCTGGGCCATCAGCCTTTGGGGATCGACGACCACGCCCTGAGACGAGGCGGGCGCGGCGGTCGGCGGGGCCACGACCTGGGGTGTCGACGGCGGCGGGGGCGGCGCAGCGGCCCCGGCGGGCGTGTCGGCGAACTCCAGACGGCTCAGGGACTGGCCGCGCGCCAGGGTGACGAAATCCGACCCGACAGACTGCAAGACCAGGCCGGGCTCGACCTCCTCGCCGACGCCGACGGACAGTTGGCGTCCGTCCGCAAGACCGATGATGGCCGATCCGCCGCCGACGCCGCCCGCGCGCACGCCGAACAGCCGCATCTGGCTGGCGTCCGCGCCCGAGGCGCCGGCCAGGGCGCCCTGCCCGCCTGTGCGGAAGAAGGCGTCGAAACGCGACAGAATACTCATGTCCACCGGCCCCGCCGGGGCCGTGGCACCGGCCGGTTCGAGCTTCGGCTGAGGCCCTGCGAACAGCCAGACAAGCCGCCCCGTCTGAACCAGCAGCAGCAGGATCAGCACGACCTCGACGATGCGACGCAGCGGCAGACGACGCATACGGTCGGCCACCGAAGAGACGTTAAAACTACGGATAGCCGCGATCACGACGCCATGCCTGTTCCGACCCCGACGGCCATCCCGCGATCTAGACTAATCGTCCGTATGCGGGCCGCACCGAAGTGTGAAGACACGAAGAACATCTGGTGACAGATGCGATCCATACGGATCATTCAGTAACGAAAACGACCGGAAGGCCGAGGCCTCCCGGTCGCAACGCGTCACTTGTTCCAAAGATCAGAAGCGGGCGGTCAGGCTGACCGAGGCGCTCTGGCCCAGGTCGTAGTTGTTGACCCGGATCTTGTTGCCCCGTTCCTGGTATTCGTCGAACTCGGTTCCCAGCAGGTTCCGCAGTTCCAGGGCGAAGCCCATGTCGCGGGCCATGACGGTGAAGTCCTTGCGATAGACGAAGTCCAGGAACACGCCGGGCTCCTGGATGAAGTCAGGCTCGCGGCTCGCGCCGGTGCCAGCGCCGCGGGCGGTGATCCGGTCGCTGACATAGTTGACGATGATCGTCGCCTGCGAGCGGGCCGTATCGTCTTCCCAACCCAGTTGCAGGTTGGCGACATGGTCCGACTGGCCTTGCAGACGGCTGCCGTCCTGAATGAAGAAGGACGCCTGTTCCGGCGCACCTGCCCCACCCAGGGTCAGGACGGTGTCGCCCTCGCCCACCTTAACCTCGGAGTCCGAGTAGGTGTAGTTGGCCTGCACCAGCCAACGCTTGTTGGCGATGAAGCTCATGGTCTGGTCGGGGAACTCGAAATACTTCTTCACCTCGACCTCGGCGCCCATGATGGTCGCCTTGGGCGCGTTCAGATACGACTGCTGGCGCTGGTTGCCCACTTCGACGATGACGGATTCAACCGGCTTGTCCATGTCCTTGTAGAAGACGCCGGCGGTGATGAACTGCTGGCGGGCGAAGTACCATTCGTACCGCGCGTCCAGGTTCAGCAGTTCGGTGTCCACCAGATAGGGGTTGCCGATGAAGATGCGGTCGCTTTCCGGATCGGTATAGGCCTGGGGCGCCAGTTCGCGGAACTGCGGACGGCCGATCGTCTGCGACACGCCGAAGCGCAGTTGCTGATCCTCGGCGAAGTTCCAGGTCGCGGTCAGCGAAGGCAGCCAATACTGTTCTTCGATCTCGGTGGCCTCGTAGGTCGAGGTTCCGCCGAACACGTCGCGCGGCGTGACGCTCTGCTGACCGTCTTCGAAGCGGACGCCGACCGTGGTGCGGACCAGCGGGATGATTTCCGCATCGACCATGGCGTAGGCGGCGTTGACCTTCAGCTCGGCGTCATAGGCGCTGGCGCCGTTGCTGCCGGCGATTTCACGCAGCTGCAGCGTCGTCGGATTGATATTGTAGTCCGAGAACAGATAGTCGATGCGCGACAGGCGCTGGCTATCGGTCAGGCCGTTGACGGCTTCGAACTGCAGATCGTGGCGGCTGGCTTCGCGGTTGTTGTCGAGGGTGGCGACGCCCGCGCTGATGACGGCTTCGCGCGCCGAGGACAGCGGCAGGGTGTAGGCCACGTCCACGCCGCCGGAGACGATATCGTCGTCCAGTTCGCTGAACGAGATCAGATTGCCCTGAACGTTGTGAATGTAGTCGCCGTTCGCATTGACGCCGTACTGGAAGCGCGACTCATAGGGCGCGTCCCGCGACGTCTTGGCATAGGCCGCGCGCCAGTCGATCTCCAGCGCGCCATCCATGAACTGATGTTCGCCGGCCAGCTGGCTGCTCCAAAGCTGGCGCACGAACCATTCCGTATAGTCGTTGCGGATGACGCTGCCGCCGGCGTCGAAGTCCGGACCGGCCACCGAGCGGGCTTCCTTGGTCGTGTTGCGGACGTACAGGTTGGTCCACTTGACCTCGTGGTCGGCGTTCGACAGCGACAGACCGCCGAGGAAGTTCAGGCGAATGTCGTTCTGGTTCGAGTCGACGTCATAGGTTGAAACCGGCACCAGGACTTCGCCCTGGAACTGGCCCTCTTCCTGGACGCCGCCACGGGCGCGCCAGCTGTTGTCGTATCCGGCGACGGCGATCAGGCCCAGGGTGCCGAAACCCGTGTCCTGCGAGAAGCCGCCCGCCAGTTCCACACCGCCGTCGATCGGCGTCTTTTCGCGTTGCAGCAGGCGCAGCGGCGCATTGACCAGCGACTGCCCCATGGTCTGGAGTTGGTCGGCGGTGAAGTTGGCGCTGTTGATCTGCTTGCCCTGGTCGAAGGCGATGGCGATGGCGCCGGGCACTTCGCGGGTGTCGTCGTCAAAACCGGTGAAGTCGGTGCGCGACCCGTAATAGATCAGGTTTTCCTTGCCGGTGGATTCGGTGTTTCCGCCCAGCGACAGCTTCATGTTGAAGAAGGGTTCGTTCGGGGCGTCGATGGTGTGCAGATCGATCACGCCGCCGCCGAACTCGCCGGGGAAGTTCGGCGAATAGGTCTTCTGAACCGTCACGCCGTCCAGGATGCTGGAGGGGAACAGGTCCAGGGGCACGACGCGCTGCAGCGGCTCGGGGCTGGGCAGGGGCGAACCGTTCAGCAGGGCCGAAGAATAACGCTCGCCCAGTCCGCGGACGTAGATGAACCGGCCCTCGACGATCGACAGGCCGGTCACGCGGGTCAGGGCGGCGGCGGCGTTGCTGTCGCCGGTGCGCTCCAGGTCCTCGGATGTCAGGAAGGCCGCGACTTCGGAGCTCTCGCGGTTGGGTTCGGGAATATAACGGCCCAGGACGACGATCTCGCCGACTTCGGTCGCCTGTTCCTCGACCTGTTCGGCCGGGGTCTGCGCGGTCGGGGAAGTCGTCGGGGCCGTCTGGGCGAACGCCAGGCCGGGCGCGATCAGCGCACTGGTGGCGAGAAGGACCCCGCTCAGGGTCAGAGTAAGTCTATTCATGGTCTGCGCCTTGAAGGGGTCAGGAAACGCGAAGAACCGGCGGCGACCTCATGGTCGCCGCCGGAACTGTCATCGTCAGCAGGTCGAGCCGGAGGTCAGGCCGCAGGTCCAACCCTGCCACCAGGTGTCCTGAGCGTTCCGCACCGCGCCGATGTAGGTCACGCTGTCGAAGAAGCCGTAGACGGTCTTCGGATCAACCGCCGTCACGGCGTTTTCATTGGCGCCGTTGATGAACGCCAGGTTCTGGTTGGTGATGGTCGTGCCCGAGGCCGGAGCGGTCAGGGTCGAGGTCCCCAGCGCCGTCACATTGGTGTTGCGGGCGTTGGTGAAGACCGCCGTCGAGCGGGCGACGTTGGCCGGACGATACGAAACCGAGCAGGACATGAAGATCGAACGCAGCGACGGCGTCGAACCGCTGTCGAAGCTGGTTTGGGTGTCGCCGTCGGCGATGTCGAAGCAGCCGGCGACCGAGCCCGTCGTCGAGGTGGCGACGATATTGATCAGGTTCGGGTTGGTGCCGGTGTCGAAGTGCATGACCGTGTGGGCGTCTGTCGGCGAGTTACGGCCGACCAGGGTCCAGTTGGCGATCCTCGGCTGCGACAGGTAGCGCGAGAGGTAGGGCGTCGATGTCGGGGCGGACGAGAACTCGAAGCCGGCCGAACGGCTGGTCGAGTTCGGGGCGCGCTGGGTCACGATGCCGAACTGGGCGCCGCCGCGCCAGCCGGTGTCGGTGTCCAGGCCGTCGTCGTCGGCGCCGTTGATGACGATATGCTTCAGATTGGCGTTGCCGCCGAAGATTTCGATGCCGTCGTCCGAGCTGTTGTACGACTGGATGTGGTCCAGAGTCGTGCCCGAGCCGACGCCAGCCAGGGTCAGGGCCTGAAGCTCATTGCCGGTCGCGATTTCGAAGCCGGAGTATTTGATCTGGATGTAGCGCAGGCGGCCAGAGTTATCGGCCGGGGTGTTGCCGCCGAAGAAGGCGTTGGTGCCCTCGATCTGACCGGTGCAGGTGACCGGCGCGGTCAGTTGGCAGTTAGCCGCAGGCGCGCGGCCCGCGAGAACGATGCCGCCCCACTGACCTTGCGAGGTCGGCGTGGTCGTGCCCTCGACGTTCTGGCGGCTGGTGAAAACGATCGGGTTGGTGGCGGTGCCTTCGGCAAAGATCTGCGAACCGCGATTGACCAGAAGATAGTCGCCGCCGTTGGAGGCGAACACCCGCACGCCCGGATCGATCGTCAGGATGCCCTGCGTGCCCGTAGTCGAGGCCGGATCGACGCCACGGTCGGTGCCGACTTCGGTGCGGCCGCTGATCGCGTAGATGGTGCCTGCGCGAACCGACAGGGTCAGGTTGCCTAGAACCTGGGTCGGCAGTTGGCAGACGCGCAGAGTGCCGTTGGCGATGGTGCCGACATTGGTCAGGCCGGTGGGGCAGTCGGCGGCGGGGGTGCCGGGTGTCGGCGTCGTCGGCGTGGTCGGCGTGCCGCCGCCGCCGTTGCCGAAATCGCCTTCACCAGGCGAAGCCACCTCGGCGGAGCCGCAGGCGGCGAGCGCGAGGGCGCTGGCCGCCGTCACGAGAAGGGTCTTGAGCTGAAGGCCGGTCATCGTCAGTCCACCGTGTCTGGTCAAAGAGCTATGACAGGGGACGACCGAGCTCATGCCCGGCCGCGATGACGTGATCGTCCCTCCTGCCCGGCTCCAGTCATTAGGGATGCTGTGTGACGGCGCATGCGCCTCGGCATGAAGGTTCGGCGGAGGTTTTGCGGAGAAATAGAATCTGTTTTGCGACGATTGATCTGCCCTCCGATCAATACGCCACATCGAATACGTCTGCTGTCGGTGGTTGCAGAGGCGCAGACGCCGAGCTTCGCCCGATCAGTCGCCGTTCCACCAGCCCAGGCTGAACGGGATCCTGTGGCCCTTCACCGTCACGGCGCCGGTGATCACCGGGGTGCGGTCGCCCAGATTGCGGCGTGCGGTGGCCAGTGCGCCGGGATCGATGCGGGCGTCCAGAACGAGTTGTCGCCCATCGGGCATGACGCCGACGAAATGCAGGCGCTCGTCGGTCAGGTCATAGGCGCGCGGCGTGATCTGCACCGGGCCGTCCGGCCCCGACAGCGTCAGGATCAGGGGTGCGCCGCCCCTCTGCGCCGCTTCCCACGCCTCCAGGGCCGAGGCCTGGCCAATGAACAGGCTTTCGACCCGCCAGCCTTGTGTCGGTTCGGACACCGGCCGATAGTCGCCCGAGATGTCGCCTTCGAGCCGATGCCGGAAGGACGCCGTGGCGGCGGGCGCCGTCGCCGTGGACGCCGGGGCGGTGTCGCGCCGCTCACAAGCCGCAAGCGCCGCCAGACAGACCAGGGCTGGCGCCAGAAGACGCCGCATCACCGATCCAGCGAACGGTCCAGGGCGCGGAAGCCGGCGATGGCCAGTTCGGTCGCCGCAGTGAAGACCTCAGGCCTGATCCGCTCGAAGTCATCGGTCGGGCGGTGATAGTCGGGGTGATAGTCGATGCCCATATAGAGGAAGGGCACGCCCTTGTCGTGGAAGGCGCCCTGGTCCGACGCCGAGACCCAGTTGTTCTCCCCCTCGTCCTGCGGCGTGTCCTTGCCGAAGGCGAAACTGACCGGGCCGACCGCCGGCAGGGGCTCCAGGATCGGGCGCAGGTTCGGGTGCTGGTATGTGCCCGTGACCCACAGATGCCCGTCGGTCTCGGCCCGCGCCGTCATGTCGAAGTTCAGATTCAGGGCGATGGACGACAGGGGCACGGGCGGCGCCTTGACGAACTCGCGCGCGCCCAGCAGCCCCCGCTCCTCCCCGTCGAAGGCGACCAGCAGGACGCTGTGCTCCGGCGCCTGGGCCTTCAGCCGTTTGGCCAGCTCCAGCATCGTGGCGACCCCCGAGGCGTTGTCGTCGGCGCCGTTGTAGATCTGGCCGTCGTGCATGCCGACATGATCATAATGGGCGCTGACCACGATATAGCGGTCGCCCACCCGGGTTCCGGGGATCAGGCCCAGCACATTGACCCCGCGATAGGTGACAGGCCCCTGCGGCGAAGGCCCCGTCCCCTCGAACGGCTGCAGCCGCCCGAACGGCGCGGGCGCGACGCCCAGCGCCTCGAGTCGCGCCACCAAATAGGCCCGCGCCCGCTCCCCGCCCGGCGTGCCGGTTCCCCGCCCCTCCATGTCGTCGGCCGACAGGATCCGCACATCGTCCAGCAGCGAGCCATAGTCGGCGGCGGGCATCGGCGCGGGCGGCGGCGGGCTGATGGGCTCGACACAGCCGCTCAGGGCCAGGGCGGCGCATCCGCCGAGCAGAAGGGATCGGGCGGCGGCGGACAGCATGGACGACTCCGTAAACGATGATTCAGCCTAGCGTGCGGATCGCCCGGCGTCAGCCCGTGGTAATGAGACGACGACATGTCCAGCGCGATTCCCCCCTTCCCGCCCGTCGAAGACCTGACCGCCGAGACGGCGGCGGAAGAACTGGCCTGGCTGGCCGCCGAGATGGCCCGCCACGACGCCCTCTATAATGAGGCGACGCCCGAGATTTCCGACGCCGACTACGACGCCCTGCGCGCCCGGAACCTGGCGATCGAGACCGCCTTCCCCGACCTGGTCCGCCCGGACTCCCCGTCGCACAAGGTCGGCGCCGCCGTCTCCAGCCAGTTCGCCGAGGTCCGCCACGGCGTGCCCATGCTGTCGCTGGACAACGCCTTCGACGAGGGCGAGGTGCGCGACTTCGTCGCCCGGATCGCCCGTTTCCTGAAACTGCCCTCCGACGAACCCATCGCCTTCGTCGCCGAGCCCAAGATCGACGGCCTGTCCGCCAACCTCCTCTATGTCGACGGCCGGCTGACCCTCGGCGCCACACGAGGGGATGGCCGCACCGGCGAGGACGTCACCGCCAATCTGAACACCATCGCCGATGTGAAACAGACCCTGGCCGGGGACGACTGGCCCGACCGGATCGAGATCCGGGGCGAGGTCTACGCCCCAAACGCCGCCTTCGCCGCCTTCAACGCCGCCGCCGAGGCCGAGGGCCGCCGCACCTACGCCAACCCCCGAAACTTCGCCGCCGGCTCCCTGCGTCAGAAGGACGCCCGGATCACGGGCAAACGCCCGCTGAACTTCTTCGCCTACGCCTGGGGCGAACACTCCAGCGACTTCGCCGAGACCCAGTGGGAGGCCCTGCAAAAGCTCAAGGCCTGGGGCTTCCCCGTCAACGCCCGCTCGCGCCGGGTCGAGGGCGCCGAGGGCCTGATCGCCGTCTATCGCGAACTGGAACGCGACCGCGCGACCCTGGGCTATGACATCGACGGCGTGGTCTACAAGGTCGACCGCCTCGACTGGCAGCGCCGCCTGGGCTTCGTCGCCCGCAGCCCCCGCTGGGCCATCGCCCACAAATTCCCGGCGCAACAGGCGACCACGGTGCTGGAGGGGATCGACATCCAGGTCGGCCGCACCGGCTCCCTGACGCCTGTGGCTCGGCTCCACCCCGTCACCGTCGGCGGGGTCGTGGTCAGGAACGCCACCCTTCATAATGAAGACGAGATCGAACGTCTGGACGTCCGCATCGGCGACACCGTCCGCCTGCAACGCGCCGGCGACGTCATCCCCCAGATCCTGGGCGTCGTCCCCGACCTGCGTCCCGCCGACGCCGTTCCATACGTCTTCCCCGACAAATGCCCGGTCTGCGGCTCGGAGGCCGTGCGCGAGGGCGACGAGGTCAAGCGCCGCTGCACCGGCGGCCTGATCTGCGACGCCCAGATCGTCGAACGGCTCAAACATTTCGTCGGCCGCCGCGCCTTCGACATCGAGGGCCTCGGCGAGAAACAGCTGGCCGCCTTCAATGCGCGCGGCTGGATCAAGGAACCGGCCGACATCTTCCGCCTGGCGCGCGACGAGGCGCGGCTGAAGGAGCTGGAACGCGAAGACGGCTATGGCGAGACCAGCATCCGCAACCTGGTCGCCGGCATCGACGCCCGTCGCGTCATCTCGCTGGACCGGTTCCTGTTCGGCCTGGGCATACGCGACATCGGCGAACAGACCTCCATCGTCCTGGCCCGCGCCTTCGAGAGCTGGCCCGCGCTGAAGGCCGCCTGTCTCCAGGCCGCCTCGGGCGTGCCGTCCGACGCCTGGACCGCCCTGGCCGGCGCCCACGCCATATCGCCCCGCGTCCTGACCCTGATGGCCGAGGCGACGCCCCCCGCCGCCGATCCCTGGCCCGAGGCGACCATGGACATGAAGATCAGCCAGGCCTTCCCCGGCATGGCCGCCCCCGCTCGCCGGTCTCTGGCGACGATGACGGGCGACTGGTCCGGCCTGGTCGAACTGGCCCGCGTGGCGCGCGAGGAAGGCCCGTCCGAAATCCTGAACCAGATCGCCGGCGTGACCGGCGTCGGCCCCGTCGCCGCCCTGGCCCTGGCCCACTTCTTCCACGAGCCGCACAATCTTCAGGTCGTCGCCGCGCTGGAGGCCGAGCTGACCCAGATCCTCGACGCGGAACGGCCCAAGTCCGACACCCCGGTCGCCGGCAAGACCGTGGTCTTCACCGGCGCCCTGGAACGCTTCACCCGCGACGAAGCCAAGGCCCGCGCCGAAAGCCTGGGCGCCAAGGTCTCGGGCTCCGTGTCCAAAAAGACCGACTACCTCGTCGCCGGCCCCGGCGCCGGCTCCAAGCTGAAGGACGCCGAGAAGCACGGGGTTCAGGTCCTGACCGAGGACGAATGGCTGGCCCTGATCGGCTAGCCCCGCAGCGTCGCCAGGGCGGCGGGATAGCGGCGTGACAGGGGCGCATTGACCGCCCCCAGTTCCACGGTCCAGTCGCCGGAGCCGTCGGGTTGCAGGCCGGTGACGCGCTCTGAATTGACCAGCCACGAGCGATGGACCCGCACGAAGCCGAACCTCGACAGTTCGGCCTCGACCGCCGCCAGGGTCGCGCGCATCAACGGACGCCGCCCGTCCGCCAGCAGGAACTCGACATAGTTCCCCGCCGAACTGACGGCCAGGATGTCGCCCAGGGGCGCTCGGATGATGCGTGCGCCGTCGCGGATGTCGAAACTGACCGGCCGAACCGGTTCGTCCCGCCGCCGCCGCAGATAGGCGGTCAGCAGGAAGCCCCCGACCAGCAGGACATAGGTCACCAGGTCCTTGCGCAGTTCATAGCCGAACCGGTCGCCGAACTGATAGGCGCCCGCGTCCATGACGGCGTATCCCAGCTTCCTCAACGCCACGAAGCCGCTGACGTGCAGGGCTGAATAGGCCAGAAGCGCCGCCAGATGGATCACCGCGAACCGCGCCTTGGGCCGCCATCCCTCGCCCGCCGCCTCGTCCGGCGGCGCCAGACTGGCGGCCAGCCAGGGAATCCAGATCGCCGCCATCAGAGTGATGGCGCTCGACACCTCCCAGACCATGGGCTTCCAGGCCGATACATCCGGATTGTCCGCCTGGGCCGTCAGGACATTGACCGGCGTGTTGATCAGCGAAAAGGCCAGGGCCGCCAGGGCGCAGCGCCATAGGTCACGACCGTTCAGCCGTCGCGTTATACGCGCCCATCCGCTCGTCACGATACGCGCGCCGTTCGTCCCCGCGACCCCGGCGTCGTCCCGGCCAGACGACCGCACAGCCCCGGGCGATTGCTGACCCGTCCGTCGTTCCGCGAGGACGGGCCCTGCATCATTCGCCATGGAGTTCTCGCATGTCTGTTCCGCCCCCGCTCGTGTCGCCGTCCGCGATGAAGGGCAGACGATACGATCTGGACTGGATCCGTGTCGGCGCCTTCATGCTGCTGATCCTCTATCACGTCGGCATGTTCTATGTGCCCTGGGACTGGCATGTGAACAGTCCGCGTCAGATCGAGGCGCTCGAGCCGATCATGCTGATGACAAGCCCGTGGCGGCTGACCCTGCTGTTTCTGGTCTCGGGCTGCGCGACCCGGTTTCTGGCGGACGGGTTCGAGGCGCGCGGCCAGAGCGGATGGGCGCTGGCCGGATCGCGCATCCTGCGCCTGCTGCCGCCGCTGCTGTTCGGCATGTTCGTGATCGTGCCGCCCCAGAGCTATTACGAGATCCTCGAAGCGGCGAAGGGCCTGGGGATCGCCGACCCGGCGCACAGCTTGGTGCTCAAGGACTTCTGGCTGCGCTACGTCACCTCGACCGGCCACTGGTGCGACGCCGACGGCTGCCTGACCACGCCGACGTGGAACCACCTGTGGTTCATCGCCTATCTGCTGCCCTACAGCCTGTTGCTGGCGGCGATGATCGCCTTGCCGACCGTTCGGCGCGCCCTTCAGGCGGCGGGCGATCGGGTCTTTCGGGGATGGGGTCTGGTGGTCTGGCCGATCCTGTATCTGATCCTGATCCGCTGGTTCCTGGCGCCCCGGTTCGAGATCACCCATGCCCTGACCGACGACTGGTACAACCACGCCCTCAGCTTCGGCGCCTTCCTGTTCGGCTATCTGATCGCCCGGTCCGAAGAGGCGCGTCAGACCCTGATGCGGATGCGTTGGCCGGCCCTGATCATCGCCCTGTGCAGCTGGGCGGCCTGGGCGACCTATGCCTGGGTCTATCGCGGCGACGTCAATCCGTCCGAGCCGCTCAGGCAGGCGATGCGGATCGTCTATGCGCTGGATCAGGCGGGCTTCATCGCCGCCATTCTGGGCTTCGGCGCACGACGGTTGAACCGGGGCGGCCCGGCCCTGCGCTATCTCTCGGTGGGCGTCTTCCCCTTCTATATCGTCCACCAGACCGTGACGGTCGTGGCGGCCTATAATCTGGCCACGCTCCACCTGCCGTTGGGCTTGGAGGCCGGCCTGCTGATCCTGATCACCGCCCTGGGCTGCCTCCTCGCCTATGAGATCGCGCGCCGGATCGGATGGCTGGGCCTGTTGCTGGGGGTGAAGCCGCAGAAGGAAGGGCGAACCGCGCGGTCGCCCGCCTGATGCGAGGGCTGGGACCGCCCAGCCCTCCTAATTCCGCAGGAAAACCGTCGAGGGATCAGTGGCTTGAAAATGATTCAAGCCGCCAACCCAGCACGTTCGCCGACGGGCCTATGATCTCGCCCAGGTCTTTGACATCGCGATCCGACATCCTGACGCAACGGCTTTGGACGTCGGAAATAGACGAAATAGACGAAATAGACTCTATTTTTTGTAGAGGGATCGCGTCGATTTCAGATCGTCATCACGATCCGGCCCTCGATCTGGCCGTCGCGCATCCGCTGGAAGATGCTGTTGATGTTCTCCAGCGGCTCGACCGAGACCGTGGCCTTGACCTTCTCGTCGGCGGCGAACTGAAGCGCCTCCTGAAGGTCCAGACGGGTGCCGACGATGGATCCGCGCACCGTGGTGCCGTTCAGCACCATGTCGAAGATCGACAGGGGGAAGTCGCCGGGCGGCAGGCCGTTCAGGGCCACGGTCGCGCCGCGCGAGGTCATGTTGACCGCCTGTTCGAAGGCCTTGGGCGAGACGGCCGTGACCAGCACGCCCTGGGCGCCGCCGTCGGTCTGGGCCTTGATGTCGGCGGCGGGGTCGTTGGACGTCTTGGCGTTGACCGTCACGGTCGCGCCCAGCCGTCGCGCCAGGTCCAGTTTGGCGTCGTCCACGTCCACGGCGGCGACGTTCAGCCCCATGGCCTTGGCGTATTGGACCGCCACATGGCCCAGGCCGCCGATGCCCGAGATCACCACCCAGTCGCCCGGCTTGGTGTCGGTCATCTTCAGCCCCTTGTAGACCGTCACCCCGGCGCACAGGATCGGGGCGATGTCGGTGAAGCTGACATTGGCCGGCAGATGGCCGACGTAGTTGGGGTCGGCGATGGCGTATTCCGCAAACCCGCCGTTGACCGAATATCCGGTGTTCTGCTGGTCATGACACAGGGTCTCCCAGCCGCCCAGGCAGTGTTTGCAGTGGCCGCAGGCCGAGTAGAGCCACGGCACCCCGACCCGGTCGCCCTCCTTGACCAGAGTAACCCCGGCCCCCACAGCCGAGACATAGCCGACGCCCTCGTGGCCCGGAATGAAGGGCGGGTTCGGCTTGACCGGCCAGTCGCCCTCGGCGGCGTGCAGATCGGTGTGACAGACGCCAGAGGCCTCGATCTTGACCTGAATCTGGCCCGGACCCGGCTCGGGGACCGCCACCTCCTCGATGGTCAGCGGCTGGCCGAATGCGCGCACGACGGCGGCCTTCATGGTTCTGGACATGGAACATCCTCATCGATTTGGGGGAACGGGCGGACCGGAAGCAGGACACCGGCCCGCCCGCCTGGGAGTTAGCTCTCCGGACAGACGGATCAGAGAGCGATCGGAGAATGGCCGATCCGGAACCGGCCATCCTTGATGCAGATCAGAAGAAGCCCAGTTTGTCGGGGCTGTAGCTGACCAGCAGGTTCTTGGTCTGCTGATAGTGGTCCAGCATCATCCGGTGGTTCTCTCGCCCGATGCCGGACTTCTTGTAGCCGCCAAAGGCCGCATGCGCCGGGTACTGATGATAGCAGTTGGTCCAGACCCGACCGGCCTGGATGGTACGACCCGCGCGATAGGCGGTGTTCATGTCGCGCGACCAAACCCCGGCGCCCAGGCCGTATTCGGTGTCATTGGCGATCTCCATCGCCTCTTCGAAGGTCTTGAAGGTGGTCACGGCCAGGACGGGACCGAAGATCTCCTCTTGGAAGACCCGCATGTCGTTGGTGCCCTTGAACACGGTCGGCTTGACGTAATAGCCGCCCGACAGGTCGTCCGGCAGCAGCGACTGTTCGCCGCCCGTCAGCACCTCGGCCCCCTCGTCCTTGCCGATCTGCAGATAGCTGAGAATCTTCTTCAGCTGCTGTTCCGACGCCTGGGCGCCGACCATGGTGGCCGGGTCCAGCGGGTCGCCCTGGACGATGGCCTCGACCCGGGCGATGGCCTTGGCGATGAAGGCCTCATAGATGTCTTCATGGATCAGGGCACGGCTCGGGCAGGTGCAGACCTCGCCCTGGTTCAGGGCGAACATGGCGAAGCCTTCCAGCGCCTTGTCCAGGAAGGCGTCGTCGGCGTCCATCACGTCCTTGAAGAAGATGTTCGGCGACTTGCCGCCCAGCTCCAGCGTCACCGGAATGATGTTCTTGGTCGCATACTCCATGATCTTCTGACCCACGGCGGTCGAGCCGGTGAAGGCGATCTTGGCGATGCGGGGGTTGGTGGCCAGCGGCTCGCCGACCTCGGCGCCCGTGCCGGATACGATGTTCAGCACGCCGGCCGGCAACAGGTCCTGGATCAGTTCGATCAGCAGCAGGATCGAGGCCGGGGTCTGTTCCGCCGGCTTCATCACGATGCAATTGCCCGCCGCCAGGGCCGGGGCGATTTTCCAGGTCGCCATCAGAATGGGGAAGTTCCACGGGATGATCTGGCCGACCACGCCCAGCGGCTCATGGAAATGATAGGCGACCGTGTCGTGATCCAGCTCCGAGATTCCGCCTTCCTGCGCGCGGATACAGCCGGCGAAATAGCGGAAATGGTCGATGGCCAGGGGGATGTCGGCCGCCAGGGTCTCGCGCACCGGCTTGCCGTTGTCCCAGGTCTCGGCCTCGGCCACGGCCTGAAGATTGGCTTCGATCCGGTCCGCGATCTTGTTCAGGATGACGGCGCGCTGAGCGACGCTGGTCTTGCCCCAGGCGTCCTTGGCGGCATGGGCGGCGTCCAGGGCCAGTTCGACGTCGGCCGCGTCCGATCGTGCGACTTCGCACAGGACGCGGCCGTTCACCGGGGAGGTGTTCTCGAAATAGCGGCCGTTGACCGGCGGGACCCACTGGCCGCCGATGAAATTGTCATAGCGCGTCTTGAACTTGGGGGTCGCGGCGCGCGCGAATTCGGGTTTGGTCATGAAACACTCCTAACGTTCCCTCGGGCGTCGATTGCCGACGTCGTTGGAACGGGAAGCTCTGCCTGCCCCGGCCGATCCGCCAGACGGGCCGTTCATGGTGCAGCGCAAACCTGTCGCACGCCTGCGACAGTCGGCTCAGTGAGGTTCGCGCGAAAGCCCCAGCCGGTGCAGCTTGCGGTGCAGGGTCGCACGGCTGATCCCCAGGGCCCGCGCGGCGGCCGAGACATTGCCCCCGCTGCGCGCCAGGGCGCGACGCACCGCCCCGCGCTCGGCCTCCAGCAGCTCCGTCTCGACACAGCCCGCCCCCAGGACCTCTGACGCCGCCAGTTGGGCCGCGATCCGCTCGTCGGTGATGGACAGGGCCAGGCGGGCCGCGCGGGTGGCGCCGATCACCAGGTCGTCCCGATCGACCGCCAGCAGGGCCGCCGTATTCCGCTCGACCGGATCCCCGGCCAGGACGATCCGCGCCTGGGAGAAGGCCTGACGAAAGGTCTGGGCCTCGATGGCCCGCGCCGCATCCGCCACGGCCGCCGCGATCAGGCCCAGCACGCCCGCGGTCGCATCGGCCCGGCAGGACGAGACGTCCAGCAGACCGGCGAGGCGTCCCAGATGATCGTGGATCGGATGGCTGGTGCAGCTCAGGGCCGTGTTGCGGGTATGGAAATGCTGGTCCCGATGGATGGTCAGGGGCCGGTGTTCCGCCAGGGCCGTGCCGATGCCGTTGGTGCCCTCGACCGCCTCGGACCATATGGCGCCGGGCCATAGCCCCCAGCGGCGAAAGATGTCGTCATCCGCCGCCGCGCCCCGGCGCTCCAGCGGCACCCCGTCGGCATTGGTCAGCAGGATGCAGCAGCCGGTGTCGCCGACGGCCAGGAACAGCCGATCCAGCACCCCTTGCGCCGCCCGCGTCATCGGCTCCATGGCCTGGCGCGCCTCATGCAGTTGCGCCTCGGTCAGGGTCTGGGGACGGCCGCCGTCCTCGGGATCCAGGCCGTACAGCGACATGGACCGACGCCAGGATGCGGCCAGGGCCGAACGCGCCGGCTCGGCGCCGTTGTCGAGCGCCTGTTTGATCAGGCTTCCGTGATCGTTTCCTGGCCGATCGCCCATGGTGTCTCCCAAGGCTTGTTTCGCCAGATCAGACGCTTGCCGCGCCACAAGGTCAAGGCGACCCGGCTGAACGCCACGAAAGCTTCCCTAAGGTCCGGTTTTCATTGGCGATAGGGGATCAGTTCAGCCTTGTTTTGAACCGAAACCCGGATCACCCTGCATATCAACGGGTCGCCGAACCGGCCCGAGAAAAGGGAACGACCATGAAGACCAAGATCATGCTGGCCGCCGCCGCCCTGGCGGCTGCGCTCGCCTCTCCCGCCCTGGCCGCGGATCCGACCGGCCTGTGGCAGACCCCGACCAACGGCGGCCAGGTGCGGATCGCCCGTTGCGGCCAGGCCCTGTGTGGAACCCTGGTGACGTCGAACCATATCCGGGCGGACGCCGACGTCCGGGACGAGCATAATCGCGACACCGCCCTGCGTAGCCGCACCCTGCGGAACCTGCCGATGCTGACCGGCTTCACCGGCGGCCCGACCGAATGGCGCAACGGCTCGGTCTATAACCCGGCCGACGGCCGCACCTATCGCGGCACCATCACCATGACCAACGACAACAGCCTGAACCTGCGCGGCTGTGTCGTCGCCCCCCTGTGCAAGACCCAGACCTGGACCCGCATCCAGTAGGCCCGACCCAGACAGACGAAGGCCCGGCCGGATCGCTCCGGCCGGGCCTTTTCATGCCTGCCGTCAGGCTTGACGGATCGGCCTCGGGCGGCCTGCGCCCCTAGCGGTTCAGGGCCGCCCGCGCCGCCTCGGCGTAGCGGTGGCCCACGGCCGCGCCCCTGGGGAAGACCGCGTCGATGCGCGCCAGGTCTTCCGGCGTCAGGACGATGTCCGTCGCGGCGGCGTTCTGTTCCAGAGTAGCGATGCGGCGGGTGCCGGGGATCGGAACCAGATCCTCGCCCTGGGCCAGGACCCAGGCCAGGGCCAGTTGGGCGGCGGTCACGCCCTTGTCGGCGGCGATGGCCTTCACCGCCTCGACCAGATCCAGGTTCTTCTGGAAATTCTCACCCATGAAACGCGGATTGGTGCGGCGGAAGTCGTCCGCCTCCAGATCGTCGATGGACTTGATGTCGCCGGACAGGAAGCCCCGACCTAACGGGCTGTAGGGCACGAAGCCGATGCCCAGTTCCCGCACGACCGCGAACAGTTCGTCTTCCGGGTCCCGCGTCCACAGCGAATATTCGGTTTGCAGGGCGGTGATCGGATGGGTCGCATGGGCCTTGCGCAGGGTGTCCGGCGCGGCCTCGGACAGGCCCAGGAAGCGGACCTTGCCCTCCTTGACGAGCTCCGCCATCGCCCCGACCGTCTCTTCGATCGGCGTGTCGGGATCGACCCGATGCAGATAATACAGATCGACGTGATCGACGCCGAGACGCTGAAGACTGCCCTCGATGGCGCGGCGGACATTGGCCGGACTGCCGTCGACCAACAACTTGGAACGATCAGCGTTGTAATTGATGCCGAACTTGGTGGCGATGAAGGCCTGATCGCGCCGGTCCTTCAACGCCTTGCCGACCAGGACCTCATTGGTGTGCGGGCCGTACATCTCGGCCGTGTCGAACAGGGTGACGCCCAGGTCGAGGGCGCGGTGGATGACGGATATGGACTGGCCCTCGTCCGCGCCGCCGTAGAAGGCGCTCATGCCCATGCAGCCCAGGCCTATGGCCGAAACCTCGGGACCGTTCAGGCCCAACTTGCGCGTCTTCATCTGCGCTCTCCTGTCGATGTGGGGGATCAGCGTTCAAAGACGCCGACGATCAGGAGATGGTCACTGCAGCGGCGGGCCGCAAGCCCGGCCGCGCTGCGCGATGGTACCGCCTCTCAGGCTTGAACTGAGGACCTCCGGTTCCACAAACCGGCGCTCTAACCAACTGAGCTAAGGCGGCCCGCGCGTCGCGAGGCGCGTTCTCTACCGGGACTGCGGCAGGGGATCAAGGCGTCGTTGCGCCTGACGCAAAGAAAAACGCCCCGGCCGAAACCGGGGCGTTCTGTCTTGTCTAACTCGGCTTCGCCTACTGGAGACGGAAGCGAACCGTAAAGCGAGCCTGACCGCCTTGAGCCACACCGTCAACGGTGCCGGGCGAGAACCGCGCCGACCGCATGGAGCGGAGAGCGGCCTGGCCGAAGCCAGCGCCGGACGGCGTTTCCGAAACTACGCTGCAGTTCGTCGGCGTGCCATTGGCGGCGACGGTGCAGAGCAGGGTCACGGTGCCGCCTTCGATACCGCGCTCCTGAGCACGCTCAGGGAACTCGGGTTGAGGCTGACGCGACCAAGCAACGCTGGTCACCACCGCAGGACGAGCCGGGGCCGGCGGCGCCGGAGGCGGCGGCGGTCCAGGAATGTTCACGGGCGGACCCGTGTACTCGACCCGGTCTTCCTTCTTCGTCGGCGTGATGTTCACCGGCGGAGGAGGCGTCACGTTCGGAACCGGAGCCGGCACCCGCACCTGAAGCTTGGGCGGAGGCGGCGTATCCGTCGGCGGGGGCGGCGGGGGCGGAGGGGGCGGAGGCGGCGGAACCGGCTCGACCAACTCGACCTCGACAGACTCGTCGACGTAGTTGAACTCCTTGAGTTTGAACTTCGACTGCTGAAGGAAGAAGATCAGCAGGGCGAACAGGAGGGTGACGATCAGAAGGCAGACGATCAGGACGGGGTAGGAAACCCCCATGAAGCCCTTCTTCTTGGGTACGTCGTAACGACTGCGATGATATGCGACGTCTGTCATTCTATCTCCGCACTCTAGCTCGTCGCCTGGTCTTCGCCGACCAGTGCAACGCTGTAGAAGCCGTTATCCTGCAAAGCGTTCATGACCTGCATGAAATCACCATAGCGGGTGTTTTGGTCGCCCCGAATGAAGATCCGCTCATCGGCCGGGTTCCGGGATCCGATCTGCTTCAGCAGATCTTCGCCCAGAGAGCCGACGCTGGTCGGGAAGTCGCCCACAAAGACGTCGCCGTCGTTCTGGATCGAAATATAGACCGGCTTGGGCGGGTTCGGAGCCGCCTTAGCGACGGCGATTGGCAACTCGACCGGCACCGACACGGAAGCGAGCGGAGCCGCGACCATGAAGATGATGAGGAGGACCAACATGATGTCAACGAAAGGCGTGACGTTGATATCGCTGTTGGCCTCGACCTTGTTGCCGCCGCCGCCCGATTTAATCTTGGCGGCCATCCGTCTTACGCCCCCTTGTCGAGCTGACGCGAGATGCCGTTCAGCAGCTCGGCGGCGAAACCATCGGCGCGGGTGCCGTAGGCGGCGATGCGCGTGTTGAAGTAGTTATAGAAGACAACGGCCGGGATAGCGGCGAACAGGCCGATACCGGTGGCCAGCAGGGCCTCGGCGATACCCGGAGCAACGACGGCCAGGTTGGTCGTGTTGGATTCCGCGATGCCGATGAAGGAGTTCATGATGCCGTAAACGGTGCCGAACAGACCGACGAACGGACCGATCGAGCCGACCGAAGCCAGGAACTGCTGGCCGCCCGACAGGCGCAGGGCCAGACCGGATTGAACGGCGGCGACGGCGGCCTGGGCGCGGCCCAGGGCCGAGTCGAGGTGATCGCCGGTGACCGAGAGACCGGCCTGACGCGACATTTCGACTTCTTCGGTCGCCGCAGCGGCCATGTCGGCCAGCGGGTTGCCGTCGAACTCTTCTTGCGTCGAGACGGCGCGCATGTCCGCGATGGTGCGGGCGCCGCGGAAGTTTTCGAGGAAGTTGTCGGTCTTGCGGTTCAGCGCGCCAAACTCGAACAGTTTGATGAGCAGCAGGGTCCAGGACAGGATCGAGGCCAGCAGCAGGCCGATCATGACGACCTTAACGATGACGGTCGCTTCCATGAACATGGAGATCGGGGTGATGCCGGCGCCGTGTCCGCCGCCGACGGACTCGTTCATGGTTTGCGGGTTGGCCGCGTCGGCGGCCGGAGCCATCGCCGTCGGGGCTGCTGCGGGTGCAGCGGCCGGGGTCGGCTCGGCCGGGGCCTGGGCCAGGACCGGCGAGCTCGCCATCAGCACGGCGGCGCCGGCCATGGCGAGAAGGATGTTCGTCTTTTTGCTGTTCAGCATAATTCGCCAGTTCCTGCTTGGTCTGACTCGTGGAACCAAAGGTGCGGCCGTGTCAAAGAGCCGCCCCCCAACCTGAAAATGTTTCCTTCAACGCCCCGCGTCCCATCGGGATCATCCAGGCGCTGAATTCTTTGATGGAGACGCATCCGGTTTCCCGCACCGCCCCCGTATTCGAACCGCCGGAGAACACGTCTCCTAAGAATCCGTCTGACGCCTTTGTGGGAGGACGTCCTACCCCCTTTGGCGAACCCTTACCGGAGCGTCAAGGGAGAACAGCCGGATTTCACCCGCCGGGCGAAGTTCGAGCAAGTCTTGCTCCTTTCGACCGCCAGCAGGCCGGAAAGCGACACTTTTGTGATGATTTCACCGCGATTAGCGCAAGCTTGTTCGAAAGCCATAATCCGGAGGAGTTTTTTACTCCTCTGAGAGCGTTTCTCAGATCATCCGCCCCCAAAGCAGTCGATCAGCATCGTTTCAGATGACGTCGTTCCATGGAACGGGACGCTTAGGCTTGGTCATTTCAGGGAAGGTCGGCGCGCCGACGAAAGATGGTGCCTGGAGGCGGGTTCGAACCACCGACACGCGGATTTTCAATCCGCTGCTCTACCAGCTGAGCTATCCAGGCGCCGACGCGGCGTCGCGAGAGGCGGGTCTATAGGCGAGCCGTTTCCGCCTGTCCAGCGTCGTTTCAGTCCTTTTCGCCATCATCTTCGGCGCCCTCGTCCAGGGCGGCCGGGATGGCGTAGCCGCCCGTGAACCAGCGCTGCAGATCCACTTCCGAGCAGCGGCGCGAGCAGAACGGCTTGTACTTGGGATCGGCGTCGGCCTTGCGGCAGATCGGGCAGGTGCTCATCGATCAGGTCCTTCGATACGTCCACACCCGCGCCGCACATCGGCGTCGGCCCTCACCGAGGCGCGCGGCCCCATCCGGGCGGCCAGGGGGCCAAGAAGCGCGGCCTCGTCCGGCGCACAGCGCGCGACGACGCGCGCAGACCGGGTGTCGGACAACAGTCGTCGGCGCAGCGCCCGGGCCAGGGCCAGGACTTCAGTCTGGACCGACGGCCGGCGGCCGGCCTCGAACAGGATCTCTTCTATAGGGGTCCGCCGCCAGGGCAGCGACATCTGCAACAGGCCGAACCGGCTGATCGGGCCGAACACGGCCTGGGGTTCGTGGGAGAAGGCCGCGCGGGCCGCCTTGTCCCCGGCGGCCGCGTCCTCCGCATCGCCGACCAGGTCGACGACGATCAGCCCGCCCCAGTTCCGCAGGCTGATCAGCCGCGCGGCCTGGTTCAGCCCCAGGCGATTCGCCGCCGCCCGCGCCTGTTTCGGATCACGCCCCGTCCCGGCCGTATGATCAATGTCGACGGCGATCAGGGCGCGGGTGCGTTCGATGGCGAGGTCGACGCCGTGGGAGTTGAAGACATGGCGGGACGCCAGAGCCTCTTCCTCCGCCTCCGTCACCGCGTCGATGGCGGCGAGGCCCGTGGTCAAGCCCCCGCCTCCGGCGAGGTCCCGCAGCTGGGCGGCGATGCTGGGCGCGGCCTCCAGCAGGCGGGGCGCCCCCTCCCCCGGCCCAAGGCGGCGCAGAACCGCGCCCTTGCCGGCGCGCGGCTCGGCGACGACCGTCGCCTCCAGCCGTTCGCCCTGGGTCAGACGTTCATTGCGATGGAAGGGCAGAAAGGCCGGCGCGCCGGCGCCCAGATCGACGAAGGCGCCGCGCAGGCCGGGATTGATCTCGGTCACCCGGCCGACGGACCGTGCGCCCAGGCGATGCTGGGGCAGATCGCCGTCACGATGGATCAGCAGATGAGTATAGCGGCCGTCACGCAGGACCGCGCCGCGGGTCTCGCCCGGCGCCTCGTCGAGGAAGACCTCGATCTCGCCGCTCATGCCCGCCAGCCGACGCCATGCAGCAACTGCACCGCCTCATAGAGGGGCAGGCCCATGACGGCGGGATGGCTGCCGACGATTCGTTGAACAAAGGCCCCGGCCGGGCCCTGGATGCCATAGCCCCCGGCCTTGCCGCGCCAGTCGCCGGTGGCGACATAGGCGGCGATCTCGTGGTCCGACAGGGGCTTGAAGCTGACGCGGGTCTCATTGACCCGCGACGACAGCTTGCCGTCGCGCACGACAGCCACGCCGGTGAAGACCCGGTGATTGCGGCCGGACAGCAGCTTCAGGAACCGCGTCGCCTCAGCCTCGTCCGCCGCCTTCTCCAGGAAACGTCGTCCCACGGCGACCACCGTGTCGGCGGCGATGACCACCGCGTCGGGCCGTCGCGCCGCAACCACCTGGGCCTTGGACGTGGCCAGACGTTCGGCGAGGCGCGGCGGCGTCTCGCCCTTCAGCGGCGTCTCGTCGATGTCGGCGGGATCGATATGGTCGGGCGTGATCCCGACCTGCGCCAGCAGTTCGATGCGGCGCGGGCTGGCCGAGGCCAGCACCAGCTCAGGCCGGCTCATACGAGCCGTCCCTTACTTGAAGCGATAGGTGATGCGACCCTTGGTCAGGTCGTAGGGGGTCATTTCCACCAGAACCTTGTCGCCGGCCAGCACGCGGATGCGGTTCTTACGCATCTTGCCCGCCGTGTGGGCGATGATCTCGTGGTCGTTCTCGAGCGTCACGCGAAAGGTGGCGTTCGGCAGCAATTCGCTGACGGTGCCGGGAAACTCGAGCAGTTCTTCCTTAGCCATGCGGCCTCTCACGCCCGTTGAATATGCGTTCGACCCCACGCCGGGCGGGCGCGAGGGGCGGAATGGAGGGGCCTAATGCCCGAAAATGCAGAGATAGTCGAGGTCAGCCGCGACGGTAGAGGGCGCACAAGAGCGTAAACAGCCGTCGCGCCGTCTCGTGATCGACGATGATCTTGCCATCCAGCCGCGTCTTCAGCTGTTCGGCCCCCTCGTTGTGCAGACCGCGCCGGCCCATGTCGACCGATTCGATCTGGCTGGCCGACGAGCCGCGCAGGGCCTCGTAATAGCTGTCGCAGATCATGAGATAGTCCCTCAGCACCCCCTTCAGGGGCGTCAGGCTGATGGCGTAGGTGCGGGTGAAACCTCCGCCGTCGATGTCGAACACCAACCGGTTGTCCTGCAGCGACAGTTTCAGCCGATATCGTCCGCCCCCCTCTGCATCGTCAGGCGCGCCGACGGGTTCGAAACTGTTCTTCTCGACCAGGTCGAAGATGGCGACGCGGCGCTCGTGCTCGATCTCGGCGGTGGCGGCGGGAAGCGTGACCGTGTCCAGCTCAACCGAGACCAGCTTGTGGACGCCGCTCATGCCGCGCTCCCTTCATCGTTTTCAGGCGCGTTCAGAGGGACCGCATCCAGATGCGTCGGGGCGATCCGCGCCGGCCAGCGCTCCGAGATGTCGGTCACCACGGCGTCCAGGCATTCGACGTCGATCCTCAGATCGCCGCCGCCGGCGAACATCAGGATCACCCGCCCGCCCGGCGCCTCGGTCGGCATGAAATCCAGGGCCAGCAGTTCCAGTGAGGCGTCGGGGCTGCGCGACAGGCGCCGGCTCTTGACCGCCAGCACGTCCCCGAACTGCATGGCGCACATCACCCGCGTCCCGCCGCACTCCCAGCAGAAGCGGCTGAAGGCGATGGTCAGGGTGCGGGCGCCCTTTTCCCAGACGATGTCGACCGGCCGCAGGATGGCGTCCTGAAGCGCGGCGGAGATGATCTGCAGATCGTCGGCGTCCTCGGCCAGCAGGCGCAGCGGTTCTACCGGCGCCTTGGCTTCCGTGACGACGCCGTCGATCTCAGTGCTCATCACCTGTTCCTTTAATCCGTCGGATATCCGCCCCGCACGCGCCCAGCTTCTCCTCCAAACGCTCGAACCCGCGATCCAGATGATAAACCCGGCCGACCGTCGTCTCGCCCTCGGCGACCAGGCCGGCGATGACCAGGCACATGGAGGCCCGCAGGTCGGTGGCCATCACCTGGGCGCCGTGCAGCCCCTCGACCCCCTTGACCTGGGCCTCGCCGGCGTGAACCGAGATCTCGGCTCCCAGCCGGGCCAGTTCCGGCACATGCATGAACCGGTTCTCGAAAATGGTCTCGCGCACGGTGCTCACGCCGTCGGCCGTGGTCATCAGGGCCATGAACTGGGCCTGCAGATCGGTGGCGAAGCCGGGATAGATGGCGGTCTCGATATCGACCGCCTGCAACCGCACCTTCGGATCGCGCTTGATCAACACCCCGTCGGCGGTCGGCGACACCTCGACGCCCGCCTCGATCATCTTGTCGGTCAGGGCCCCGATCAGTTCGGCCCGCGCCTTGGTCAGACGCACCTCGCCCCCCGCCATGGCGGCGGCGACGGCGTAGGAGCCCATTTCGATTCGGTCGGGAATCACCGACCAGGTCGTTCCGTTCAGCGACGAGACGCCGGTGATGGTCAGGACGTCGGTGTCGATCCCCTCGATCTTCGCCCCCATCGCCGTCAGGCAGCGGGCCAGGTCGCCGATCTCCGGCTCGCGCGCGGCGCGGCGCAGCACGGTCGTGCCCTGGGCCAGCACGGCGGCCAGCAGGGCGTGTTCGGTGGCGCCGACCGAGACGAAGGGAAACTCGATCTCAGCGCCCTTCAGACCCGACGGAGCCTTGGCGGTGACATAGCCTTCATCCAGTTCGATCTCGGCGCCGAGCGCGGTCAGGGCCTGGAGGTGCAGATCCACCGGACGGGCGCCGATGGTGCAGCCGCCGGGCAGCGACACCTTGGCCTCGCCCGTGCGGGCCAGCAGCGGGCCCAGCACGTTGAACGAGGCCCGCATCTGCCGCACCAGATCATAGGGGGCGAAGGTCGAAGTCAGGGCCTTGGCGTGGAACAGACTCTCCTGCCCGTCCGCCCCGTCCCGTTCCGTCACCTCGATGCCGAACTGGCGCAGCAGTTGGCCCAGGAAGCGGGTGTCCGCCAGACGCGGCATATTGGTCAGCAGCAAGGGCTGATCTGTCAGGATCGAGGCGGCCATCAGCTTGATGGCGGAATTCTTGGCGCCGCTGACGGGAATATCCCCGAAAAGCTGGGCGCCGCCCTGAATGGCGATGCTGTCCATGACGTCCTTAAGCGCGCCCGAAGCAAACGCCTCGGGGGGAGGGTTCTCTAGCAAGCCGGCGCGCGCTTGCCAAAGGGCGGAACGGGCGCGGGCCGATGACTTTCAGTTGCTGTCTTTTGGCGGGGCGGGCGTGCGGGCCGGCGCCTTGCGACGTCGCAGGTTGGCGCGCAGGGCCGAAGCCAGGCGGATGGCCCGGTCCGCCTTGGCCCGTTCGACCTCCGACGGCGCCGAAATCTCGGGGGGCGAGGCCGCTGCGGCGGCGGGCGGCGTGTCGGCGTCAGGCGGGGGACGAGTCATGCCCGGATCATGCCGCGATCAGGAGCCGTGTCCAAACTTTCTTTCAGATCGTCAAAAAGCCGCTTCCCTCCCCGGAAGGGTTTGGCTATACGGCCGCTTCCTCAGTCGGGGCCGCCGTAGCTCAGTGGTAGAGCGCATCCTTGGTAAGGCTGAGGTCGTGGGTTCGATTCCCCCCGGCGGCACCATCTGAGACTGAAAAGGCCCGGCGCAAGCCGGGCCTTTTTGTTATGCGCGATCAGGAGAAGACCGGCATGATCGACACGCGGAAGACGGAGCCGCGCAAGCTGGGCTGGGCGCTGGCCGCCCTGCTCGTCACAGGAAACATGATCGGCTCGGGGGTCTATCTACTGCCCGCCTCCCTGGCCTCGGTCGGCAGTTCCAGCATGGTCGGCTGGGTCGTGGCCGCAATCGGCGCCCTGCTGCTGGCCGGGGTCTTCGCGGGCCTGGGGCGAAGGCTGCCCGCCGCCGACGGCCTGTCGGGCTATGCCGAACAGGGACTGGGTCGATTCTTCGGCTATCAGGCCTCGATCGGCTACTGGGTCGGCAACTGGTTGGGCAATGTCGCCATCGCCGTGGCCGCCACCGGTTATCTTGCGCATTTCTTCCCGGTGCTGGCGGAACGCTGGCCCAGCGCGATCTGCAATATCGCCCTGCTGTGGCTGACCACCTTCCTCTATATGGCCGGACCGCGCGCCGTGGCGCGTTTCGGCGGTCTGTCGCTGGGAATCGGCCTGATTCCCCTGGCCATAGCCGCCGTCGCCGGCGCCCTGGCCTTCGACCCCCAGATTTTCGCCGCCTCCTGGTCGCCGGACGGCGCCGGGCTGGCGGCCAGCGTGCCCGCCTCGATGGCCCTGATCTTCTGGGCCTTCCTCGGCTTCGAGAGCGCCGGGGTCGTGGCCCAGCGCCTGAAGAACCCCGAGCGCGACGTCGGCCGCGCCACCTTCGCCGGGGTCGGCCTGGCGGCGGTCATCTATATCGCGGTCAGCGCGGCGATCTTCGGGGTGATTCCGGCCGCTGAATTGGCGAAATCCAGCAGCCCCTTCGCCGATGTCGCCGCACGGGTGATCGGCGGCGGCGCGGCGGGCTTCGTCGCCGTCTGCGCCATCGCCAAGACCCTGGGCACCCTGGGCGGCTGGATGATGCTGACCGGCGAGACCGCCCGCGCCGGGGCCCGCCAGGGCTTCCTGCCCCGCGTCTTCGGCCGGGGCGCCCTGACCCCGCCCGCCAATCCGCTGATCCACGGCGGCCTGATGACCCTGATGGTGCTGATCAGCGCCCAGCCGCGCCTGGCCGGCCAGTTCAGCCTGCTGATCGGCGCGACCACCGTGCTGTTCCTGGTCGTCTACGGCCTGTGCTGCGCCGCCCTGTTCCGGTTCAGCGACCGCTGGCCCGCGCGCCTGGCCGCCCTGGGCGGACTGGGCTTCTGCGGCTGGGCGGTCGTGATGTCGGGCTGGACCTTCCTGGGCATCGCCCTGGCCTTCTTCGCCGCGACGACAGTGGGATGGGCGTTTGTTCGCAAGACGAACGATCCGACGGAGATGTCTGTTTAGGGACTTCGGGCGGACGTCAAGGACTTCAGCCAAGGGTGGGAAAGGAACAGCAACCTGCTGAGTGCGTCTCCAGGAAGAGGGCTCGCCGCAGCGCCTGATACTGTTTGAAGGTGGTGTCGCCGAACGCATCGTCGCGGCTCGCGGGAAGATCCTCGTAAGCGATCTGCCCTCCAAACTGACTGCTGGTCAGGTCGATGCGTGTGTCGTCTATCAGATTATAGAAGTGATAGTTCGGTCCCACTCTGGTCTTAAGGATGCGACCGCCAAGCAAGTCGTTGACCACCAGCGCCGTAACACTGCACTGGCCAAGAGCTGGGTTATCGCGCGTCCATGTGGTCGCTGTCTCCACCGACCACGCAGATTTCAAACGTCCTTCAAGTTCGTTTAGCGCCAGCGCCATAATTCGATGGTCTCACCGTAGGCGAGTGTCCGCAACAGATCGATTGGCGGCTTCAACGACCAGCCAAAAACCGGACTAATCGATACAAGCCTCAGTCGTAGGCCGACAGCCCCCGCCGCCACGAATCGCGCTCATCGGCGTCCTTGTCCTTGCTCCAGCTGAACCCCATCGACAGCGACTTGCTGGTCGAATCGGCGCCGTAGCCGCGGCCGGACCAGCCGCCGTAGGGAGAATAAAAGCCCGGCCCGCGCAGGCCGTATCCACCGCTATAGCCGTAACCCCAGGGTTCGTTGCGGCCCTCGCGATAGGCCAGGTCCAGCCGCCCGTTTTCGCCGACCGGCAGGGACACCGCCGCGCCATAGCTGCGGTAACCGCCCGTGCCGATGCCCGCCTCGACCATGCCGTGCATCTGGCGGTCGTCCTGAGGGCCGGGCGCGGGGGCTTCGTCGAAGCTGGCGCCGGGAGTGCGGCTGTCGATCCAGTGCTGGATCTGCTGTTCAGTGGTCAGGCCGTGGGGCGCGGCGTCCTGGGCCGTGGGGGCGGCGACGGCGGCCTCGGGCGCGGCGGCCATGGCCTGGGCCAGGGTCGGAGCGTTCGAGGGCGCGGTCGTGACCACGCCGTCGGGATCGCCGCCCGACATCGCGCCCGGCATCGTCAGAGCCATACCCGCCAAGAGTCCTGCGATCAGCATGCGCCGCCTCCGTTCGAAATCATCCTAGCACAGCGAATGCGGCCAAGGTCAGGCGTCACCGTCGCCGCGGTGCAACGGATCCGGCAGGGGTTCGCCCTCGGCCACGAAGCTCAGGGCCACCGAGTTGATGCAGTAGCGGTTGCCGGTCGGCGGCGGGCCGTCAGGGAAGACGTGGCCCTGGTGGCTGCCGCAGCGGGCGCACTGGGTCTCGATGCGGACCATGCCGTAGCTGGTGTCGCGGATTTCATGGACATGGGCCGGATCGACCGGCTCGGTGAAGCTGGGCCAGCCGGTGCCGCTCTCGAACTTGGTGCGGCTGCGGAACAGGGGCAGGCCGCATTCGCGGCAGCAGAAGACCCCGGCCCGCTTCTCGCCCAGCAGGGTGCCGCAGAAGGGCGCCTCGGTGCCGTGCGACAGCAGGACGCGCTTCTCCTCGGGGTTCAGGTCGGCTTCCAGCCGGGCGCGTTCGGTGTCGTCCGGCGGGGTCAGGTCATAGCCGGAGGGCGAGCGCAGGCGGTCGGACGGGGGGGCGAGATCGGTCATGACCTCCAAATAAGAAGGGGCGGGCCGAGGTTCCACCCCTGCCCGCCCCCGCAGTCCATTCGATCCGGACGATTTTACTGGAACAGAGTTCCCACCCAGGCGCGGACAGCGGCCTCGTCGGTCGGATCGCCGGCGTAGGCCAGGCCCTGGGCCGGGGTGAAGGGCATGTCATTGCCGCGCTGGCGGGTCATCCAGGCCTTGTGACCATAGCTGAGGTCCGCATAGTTGGACGGCAGGCGCAGGACGGTGGGCTCGATGAAGATCGAGTCCTCGGCCGTCACCGATCCGGCCAGGCGCACGTTCGGCAGACGGGTCAGCAGGTCCAGCGTGTCCAGGCAGCCGCTGGTGCAGCCGCCGTCCACCAGAACGATCACCGGACCGGCGACCGGATTGGCCGTGCCGGCGTCCGGAACCGACGGGCGGCCCGGCAGGGTGAAGGTCGCCTGATTGGCGGCCAGGGCCGAATCGAAGGCGGCGACGATGGCCTGGGTCTGTTCGATGACTGCGCCCGATTCCTGCACGAAGCGCGGATCGGCCTGCATGCGGTTCAGGGTGTCGACGAACCACTGACGGTTGGCCGGGGTGGCGCGATAGGTGATGGAGCCGGCTTCGGGCTGGCGGCTGACGGTGAACTCGGGCGTCCAGATCCGGTTGGCCAGGCCATAGCCCCGGCCCGTGGCGTTCAGCGACGCGCCATTGGCGCCCCGCAGGTCGATGACAAAGCCCTGAGGCCCGCGGAGGGCGGCCAACTGGCCTTCGACCGCAGCATAGAAGGCGTCCCAGCCCGCTTCGTCGGCCAGACTATGGACATGGACCCAGGGACGGCCGTTGACCGTCTCGATCGCCAGGGGATTGGCCGGCGGCATATAGACGGTGGCGCGATAGGCGGTTTCCAGCGCTCCGGCCTCGACGGGTTGGGGCTGCATCTGGAACTCACGCTCCCGACGGCCGACCTTGAAGGTGCAGAGCGACGGCACGCCGCTGGTCAGCGGATTGTTGCGGTTCCACAGCAGATAGGGCGCCGTGCGGACGCGGCCGGCCTCGGTCGTCAGATCGCCTTCCCAACGGTCCAGACGTTCGTCAGCCAATTGCGCCGCAGTCTTGTCGCCGCACTTCACCAGGGTCGAGCCGACCGGGGGAAGGCTGCGTACGCCGGGCTTCACATAGGAGACCACATATTCGCCGTTGCGCCACGCCGTCGTCAGACCCGGCCAGCCGATGGCGAAATAGGGCCCCAGACCTTCGTAGGTGGGGCGGGTCGCGATGTTCGAATCGCGGAAACCGTTGGCGTAATAGCGCAGCAGATAGGCGTGGCTGTCGCCGCTGTTGACGCGGCCCGCCTTGCTCTGGGCGTCGGCCAGGCCGGTGTCGATCCAGGCCCGGAAGGCCTCGCCCGGCGCGCCGGGCACGACGGCGGCGGGGTGATTGGCGGCCAGGACGTCATGGACCGTCTGCAGGTCCTGCTGCGCGAGGGCGCGGAAATCCTGGGCGGAGGCGGCGCCGGCGGCCAGTGTCAGGGACACGACGGCGGCCGAGGCGGCGGCGATCAGGCGGTTCATGGAGGCTCCTGGGCTTGGGCGATAAGCTGGCGCCGTCGTTAAACCTTATGCCTCCCACGCTTGCCAACCCCCGCCGCCGTCCTTTCGCCCAAATGTCATACCGATTGCGGCGAAGCGGCGCAGGTCAGAGGGGGGAAGCCGTTTCGACGGTCGCGCCGAAAAGATGATGAAAACTGGTCTTCAGCGCCGCGTCCGCCTCGTCCATGGTGGCCAGAACGCCCAGATCGACCAGGCTGGTGACCCCGTGCTCCTGGATGCCGCAGGGCACGATGCCGCCGAAATGATCCAGATCCGGCTCCACGTTCAGGCTGACGCCGTGGAAGCTGACCCATTTGCGCACCTTGACGCCGATGGCGGCGATCTTGTCCTCACGGCTCCAGCCCGCGCCCTTGCGCTCGACCCAGACCCCGACCCGACCTTCGCGCACGTCGGCCGTCACGCCGAACTGGGCCAGGCCGCCGATGAGCCATTGCTCAAGCCCCCTGACGAAGGCGCGCACGTCGCGGCCGCGCCGGTTCAGGTCCAGCATGACATAGGCCACCCGCTGGCCCGGCCCATGATAGGTGAACTGCCCGCCCCGCCCCGTCCGGTGAACCGGGAAGCGGCCGGCGTCGAGCAGGTCCTCGTCCCGCGCCGACACCCCGGCGGTATAGAGGGGCGGATGTTCCAGCAGCCAGACCATCTCCCCCGCCTCGCCCGCCGCTATGGCGGCGACACGCGCCTCCATGAAGGCTTCGGCGGCGGCGTAATCGACAGGGCGGGTCGCCACCGCCCATTCGACGGGGCGGTCGTCGTCGCGACGCAGCTTCTGAAGTTCAGGACTTAACGGCTCGGCAAGCATAAGGCTTCAATGTGCAGCTTGAGGCGTTTCCGCAAGGGACGACCTCATAGTGAACGAGAGCGCCCGTGTCCCAGATCAACGCCGTCGACGTCGAAATCTCAGTGGTGCTGGGCCGTATGGTGCTGCCGATGTCGCAATTGCTGCGCATGGGTCGGGGCGCCGTGATTCCGCTGGACGCCTCCGAAGGCGACGAGGTCTGGATCCTGGCGAACAATCACCCGGTCGCGCGCGGCGAGATCGAGATTCGCGACGACCGGATCGCCATCACCGTGACCCGATCGGCCGACCTCTACGACTTCATGGCCGGTTCGGCCTGACGTATCCACAAGCTGAAACGCACAAAGCGCGACAGGGCTGAAAAGAGAGCCTTTCCTTTTCCGGCGGCTTCGTCTATTCGCCGCCGCTCCGATGCGAGCGGTCGTGGCGGAATTGGTAGACGCGCAGCGTTGAGGTCGCTGTGGGGCAACCCGTGGAAGTTCGAGTCTTCTCGACCGCACCATCTGGCTAAACAGGGCGATTCATCGGCTAACTACGGCTGGACATTCTACCAAGGGAGGCGACCACGTGAGCACCACGGACTCCGCCTTCGCTCCAGCCGAAGCGCCTGATATCGAAGACCACGCCGCCCTGGACGAGGACTATGTCCTCACCCCTCAATTCGTCGAAAAAGTCGTGGACGCCGCCGACGACGGCGACGGCATGCGGCTGCGGTCCCTGCTGGAGGATCTGCACCCCGCCGACGTCGCCGACCTGATGGGCTTCCTGACCTCGGAACACCGCGCCGTCGTGGTGCTGTGGCTGCCGCCGGAGCTGCTGGCCGAGACCCTGCCCGAACTGGATGACGGGATTCGGGAAGAGGTGCTGGAGCGGGTGCCGCACGGCACCCTGGCCGAGGCCCTGCAGGAACTGGATTCCGATGACGCCGCCGCCGTGGTCGAGGACCTTGAGGACGACCAGCGCGAACGCGTTCTGGCGGCCATGCCGGACGTCGACCGCGCCGCGATCGAGAGCAGCCTGGGCTATGATGAGGAGTCCGCCGGCCGCCTGATGCAGCGCGAGGTGATGGCCGCGCCCCAATTCTGGAGCGTGGGCGACACCATCGACCACATCCGCAAACAGGGCGACGATCTGCCGGAGCTGTTCTTCGACATCTATGTGGTCGATCCGCTGAACCGCCCGGTCGGCGGCGTGCCGATCAGCGGTCTGTTGCGCGCGCCGCGCAGCGCGGCCCTGGCCGACCTGATGGAGCCGATCAACGAGATCGCCGTCGATCAGGACCAGGAAGAGGTCGCCTATATCTTCGAGAAATACCACCTGATCTCGGCCCCGGTCGTGGACGCGGCCGGGCGGCTGGTGGGCCAGATCACCGTCGATGACATCGTCAACATCATTCAGGAAGAAAACCGCGAGGACATCCTGCGCCTGGCCGGTGTCGCCGACGAGGATCGCGGCTCGTCCGTGTCCGAGATCGTGCGCGGTCGCGTGCCCTGGCTGGCGATCAATCTGGCGACGGCCGCCCTGGGCGCCAGCGTCATCGGTCTGTTCGAAGGCACCATCCAGCAGATCGTCGCCCTGGCCGTGCTGATGCCCATCGTCTCGGCCATCGGCGGCAACGCCGGGACCCAGGCCCTGACCGTCACCGTCCGCGCTCTGGCGACCCGCGAACTGAACTCGGCCAACGCCATGCGGACCTTCCTGCGCGAGCTGGCGGTCGGCGTCGCCAACGGGCTGGTTCTGGCCCCCCTGATCGGGGTCGCGGCGGGATTCTGGTTCCGCGACGAGGACTGGCGGATCGGTCTGGTCATCGGGGCGGCCATGATCCTGAACCTGCTGGTGGCCGCCTGTATCGGCGTGCTCACGCCTTTGACCCTGTCAAAGCTGAAGTTCGACCCCGCCGTTTCGTCGGCGGTGTTCGTCACGGCCACGACCGACTTCTTCGGATTCCTGATTTTCCTCGGTCTGGCCACCATGGTTTTGCTGTAGAAGCCTGGCCCCATGTTTGCTGAGACGTGGCCCTGGGCCGCGCCGCCGTCTCGCTTTGGGGCAACACCTGTGTCTGACACGCCGAAACCGACCAAGATCTCTCGCGAAGGGGTCATTCTGATCAAGAGCTTCGAGGGTTTCCGCCCGCGAGCCGTTCAGCGCGCCGACGGCCGCTGGACGATCGGCTATGGCCATACCCGTTCCGCCCGCGAAGGGCTGAGCGTGTCCGAGAGCGACGCCGAACTGCTGTTGCAGTACGACCTGATCCCGGTGGTTCGCGCCATCGGCTCCGTCCAGGCGCCGCTGAACCAGCATCAGTTCGACGCCCTCGCCAGTTTCGCCTTCTCGGTGGGGGTTGATCGTTTCACGACGTCAGACGTCCTGGCCCGATTGAACGCGGGCGCGCCTGACGAAGCCGCCGAGGCCCTTGGCGGCTGGTCGGACGACACCGAGATCGCCACGCCGCCGCGACGCCGCGCCGCCGAACGCGCCCTGTTCGTCGCCAATCCCGACGCGCCGGTTTCGCTGGCCGACCTTCTCGCCGCGCCCCTGCCGCCGGTGGCCGCCACCCTCGTGGAACGCACCGTCGAACCGGAAACGCCGGTTGAGGGGGGCACGTTCGAAAACGCGGATGTCGCGCCCTTCCCGGCCCTGCCGTCGGCGACCCTAACGAGAGCGGCGGCCGTCGCGGTTCTGCTGGGCGAAGACCAGGACGGTCTGCTTCCCGTCGCTGCCGACGAGACGCCTCCGGCGCTTGAAGTCGCGCCGGTCGAAGAGGAATCGACCCCGGACGTCCTGATCGAGACAGACGTCGCCGAAGAAGCCGAACCGGCGAAAGAACCGGAGCCGCGCCCTTCGCCGCCCGCACCTCAGATCGACAAGACGGCCGGCGTCGCCGCCTTCTACTCCCCCTACGCCGTGCGCGCCCACGGCCCGCTGCTCGGCTTTGGAGCGGGACGCGTGAACGCCAAGCCGGAGGCGACCGCCGCCGCCAATGACCTCGTTGCGCAAGACGTCGAGGTCGAGGCGACGGAAGACCGTGCGGTCGAGACTTCATTCACCCCGCCCGCGGCCCTGCCCGCCCCCTCGCCAGGCGAAACAGCGGTCGCCGGCGGGGAGGTTTCAACGCCTGAACCGGCTGTAGAACCTGCGACTTCAGAAGACGCGCCTGAGACGTTTGAACAACCGCAAATGATCGCCGAGCAGGCGGTCGAAGTCCCGGTGTTCGCCGCCGCCGCGCCGCCGCAGGATCCGATCCCGCTTGAACTGACGGCTGATCCTGTCTCGCCGCAGGAATCGTCGAACGCCCGCCAGGCATGGCCCGAGAGCCGCGAGGCGGTCGATCCTGACCAGACGCCTCTGTTCGAGGCGGAAGAGAATTCCGCGATCGATGAAGAGATCCAGGCCGACTATGCTCCGGTCGCGCCCACCGCTCAGCAGGGCAGTTGGAGCGAAACGGCGACCTTTCTGGTGATGGGCGGCATCGGCATGCTGTCGTTCGGCGCCGCCATGGCCGCCTTCCGGCAATCCTCCCGTTCGAGCGACGAAACGCTCCTGATCGGCTGGGTGCTGGCCGTCATCGCCCTCGCCTGCGTCGGGGTGTCGGGCTACAATCTTTACAAACGCTGGGGCCGCGCCGACCGCGCCTAAGACTGTTTTGCGAAAGAGGATGCGCGATGCTACCCCTTTGCGCATGAGCATTCCCTTCGCGCCGCAATCCATGGAATTCAGCCTCGGCGAAAACGCCGACGCGATTCGCGAGACGACCGCCCGATGGGCGGCAGATCGCTTGGCCCCCCTGGCGGCCGAGATCGACGCGACAAACGCCTTCAGGCGCGAGCTCTGGCCCGAGATGGGCGAACTGGGTCTGCACGGGATCACGGTCGAAGAAGACTACGGCGGCCTGGGCCTGGGCTATCTGGAACATGTCGTGGCGATGGAAGAGGTGTCCCGCGCCTCGGCCTCCATCGGCCTGAGCTACGGCGCCCACTCCAACCTGTGCGTCAACCAGATCCGCCGCTGGGGCACGCCCGAGCAGAAGCGGAAATATCTGCCCAAACTCATCAGCGGTGAACATGTCGGCGCGCTCGCCATGTCCGAGGCCGGATCCGGCTCGGACGTGATGTCGATGCGGACGCGGGCCGACCGAAAGGGCGACCGCTATGTCCTGAACGGAACCAAGTTCTGGATCACCAACGCCCCCCACGCCGACACCCTGGTCGTTTACGCCAAGAGCGATCCCGACGCCGGATCAAAGGGCTGCACCGCCTTCCTGATAGAAAAGGGCATGAAGGGGTTCAGCGTCTCCAAGAAGCTGGACAAGATGGGCATGCGCGGCTCGGACACCGCGGAACTGGTGTTCGAGGACTGCGAGGTGCCCGAGGAGAACATCATGGGACCGGTGGGGGGCGGCGCCGGCGTTCTGATGAGCGGCCTGGACTATGAGCGCGCGGTCCTCGCCGCCGGCCCGCTGGGCATCATGCAGGCCGCCCTGGACGTCGTCCTGCCCTATGTCCGCGACCGCCAGCAGTTCGGCCGACCGATCGGATCATTCCAGCTGATGCAGGGCAAGGTGGCGGACATGTACGTCGCCCTGAACAGCGCCCGCGCCTACGTCTATTCGGTCGCCCGCGCCTGCGACGCCGGCCTGACGACCCGCTACGACGCCGCCGGCGCCATTCTACTGGCGTCCGAAAACGCGGTGAAGGTCACGCTTGAGGCCGTCCAGGCCCTGGGCGGCGCAGGCTACACCAAGGAATGGCCGGTCGAACGCCTGGTCCGCGACGCCAAGCTCTACGACATCGGCGCCGGCACCAACGAAATCCGTCGCTTCCTGATCGGTCGGGAACTGCTGGGCGGCTGACGGCTTCTTCCGGGCGGAAGGAGACATCCCATGCCCGCAAAATCCGCAGCCCAGCAGAAGGCCGCCGGCGCCGCCCTGTCGGCCAAACGCGGCGACACGCCCAAGTCCGAACTCCAGGGCGCTTCGAAATCGATGGTGGAGTCCATGACCGAGAAACAGCTCGAGGACTTCGCCCACACCAAACGGAAGGGCAAGCCCGAGCACGCGGCGAAGAAATAGGCGCCGCCGGTGCGATTATTCGGCTTTGTTGCCGTTCGGTAAGTGGCGGTGAAACCTCTGTGCGCCTAGATGGCGCGAACCCCTTTCCCGAGCCGCGCCTGATGCCCGCCCAACCGCCTCCGAACGACGACCTGCGGCTCTTCTCGGACGTGATCGAGGAGCTAGGCGAAGGCGACGATCCCAAGCTGAAGCTCGAGGAGCTGGTCGCGGCCTTCGGCGAGCGCGGCTTCGGGGCGATGATCCTGATTCTCTCGATGCTGGCCCTGCTGCCCTGGCCGCCAGGGGGCAAGGCGGTGTTCGCGGTCCCCATCATATTGATGTCGCTGGAGCTTGCCTTCCAGCGCAGTTCGATCTGGCTCCCACGCTGGGCGCTCCGCACCTCCATCAGCCGTGCGGCCTATCGCGCGGGGGTGTCGCGAATCATGAAGACGGTCCGTTACGTCGAGAACCTGACCCGACCGCGCATCCCGTTCCTGACCGGCGAGGTCGCCGACACGGTCACCGGTCTGATCTGCGTGATCCTGGCGCTGATCATGGCCCTGCCCATCCCGTTCGGCGACGCCCTGCCCGGCATCGCCCTGGTCTTCTTCGCCCTGGGCATGATGCAGAGGGACGGGATCGCCATCCTGCTGGGCGCACTCGCGACCGGCGGCTGCGCCCTGTATCTGTTCCTGATCTGGCGCACGGTCTTCGAAGTCGCCCACCACGCGGCCGGCTGGTTCGCCCAGATCTTTCACTGAAGCCAGACAAAAGGGCCGCCGCGTCGCCGCGACGGCCCTTCATTGTCTGACCGCGAACGGCCGGACCACAACACTCAGCCTGAACAGCGCCAAAACAGCCCGACGGGCGTTAGCGCCAACCAAAAGGTCAGGCCCGGACCTCTCCGAGGACCAGGGTCGCGGCCACCGCACGCGATTGATGACAATGAGACACTGGATCACCTCCTTTCGACTGTTCAACAGGGATCTGAAAGGTAGGTCGGTTCAACAGCTTGCAGCAACAGGCTTCGCGATTTCGTGAAGAAGGGCGCGTTCAGGCCGCCTGCTGCGCTCCCGGCGCCAGCCCCTGCATCATCATGCGGTTGATCTCGATCAGGTCCTGGAACGTCTCTTCGCCGCGCATGACAGCGGAGGAGTGGCGATTGATGAACAGGCTCAGGGAAATGATCTGCGCGCGCAGGGACGCCGGCAGCACGTTGGCGGGATCGCCGCAGTCCGAAGCCAGAGTCGACCACAGACGCCGGTTCCAGTCCAGCGCGTCGATACGCGTGGCCAGATCCCGTTCATCGACCGTCGAGGCATGCACCAGCGCGCGCGTGACCTGGCCGAAGAGCCGGTACTCCAGGTCGCGCGGCGTCTCAGCCCGCGACGTCGCCGCTTTGTAAGCTTGAAGCGACATTCAGAACCTTTTCTTCGTATTCGACAATCTTACGGGCCGCCATCAGGGCCTTGTAGTATTCGCGCGCCAGAACGTGACGCGAGGCGGAGACGCATTCGGCGAGAATGGCGGGGTTCTTGGTCGCGCCCATGAACTCGGAGATCCGCAGCGCCAATTCGTCGTAGAACTTCGCTGCAGAGGCCTCTTCCAGATACATCATCATGATCGGGAAATAGATCCGGCGGGCGGGGGTGGTGACCTCGTCCGCCTGCATGATGTCCTTCTCGCGCAGCACGCTGGCGCGGTTCTGAAGAATCAGCACCCCGCGACGGTCGCCGTTCTGGACCACCGCGCCGTTCAACACGAACCGCTCGCCGGGTTTCAACGACAGCTTCAACGCCATGGACGACCGAACTCCCCAATAGGTCGGAACCGGTCAATCCTGGACCGCACCTGATGAGTCGAACCTTAACGCGAGAGGGTTAACCATCTCTTGTCCCCCCGTACGCTGGAACACCTAGCCACGGCTGACGTTTCCTCTTCGCAGAGGAGGCGCACATGCCGGACAACGATTACCAGGACGACCAGGAGCAGTCGGAGGTCTTCGACGAAACCCATGTCGACGACGAGGGCGAAGGCGACATCCTGCTGGACGAGGCCGAACAGGTGCTGGACGTCACCCAGGCGGACGGCGACGCCGACGAGGATGAGTTCGACGAGGACGATCTCGACATCGACGATCAACTCGCTCTCGACGGGATCGCGCGCGAAGCCGACGCCCTGCTGGGCGTGGATGGCGAAACCCTGAGCCAGTCTGACGCGGACAGCAACAATCTGCGCGCGGACGATGAGGTCGAGCTGGTCTATTCCGGCCTGATGGAGAACGAGCGCGGGGCCCAGGCCAGCGCCGCCCACTGGGAATCCAAACGTCTCGACGACGACGACATCGAACAACTGGGCTACGCGCCCGATCAAACCCCTGATCCGGCGCCCTGAGCCGCCAATCCCTTAAGGAGACGACATGAACGATCCCCACGCCAAGGCCGACGCATCCACCGATACTCCCTATGCGAAACGAATCGTCGCCGAGGAGGGCAAGACGGACCAGCTGAAGGACAAGGTGCAGGAGGCCGAAAGCCGCGAAGAGGCTCTGGTGGACGAAGGCGTCGAAGAGACCTTCCCCGCCAGCGACCCGGTGTCGGCCAAACACATCACCTGATCGCTGTTCATACCCGATCCGATCCGCTAACCCGCTTCGTGACATTCACGGAGCGGGTTTTTCATGGGCCGGTTCGAAGGCACCGATCGCTACATCGCCACCGCTGACCTCAAGGTCGCGGTCAACGCCGCCGTGGCGCTGGAACGGCCTCTGCTGATCAAGGGCGAACCCGGGACGGGCAAGACGGTTCTGGCCTATGAGATCGCCAAGGCCTTCGACGCGCCCCTGATCACCTGGCACGTCAAATCGACGACCAAGGCGCACAACGGCCTGTATGAATACGACGCCGTCAGCCGCCTGCGCGACAGCCAGCTGGGCGATGAGCGGGTTCACGACGTCCGCAACTACCTGAAGAAGGGCAAGCTGTGGGAGGCCTTCACCGCCCCGGCCCGCCCCGTGCTGCTGATCGACGAGATCGACAAGGCCGACATCGAATTCCCCAACGACCTCCTGCAGGAGCTCGACCGGATGGAATTCTATGTCCAGGAGATCGACGAGACGATCCGGGCCGAAATCCGCCCCATCGTCATCATCACCTCAAACAACGAGAAGGAGCTGCCGGACGCCTTCCTGCGCCGCTGCTTCTTCCACTACATCCGCTTCCCTGACGCCGAGACCCTGTCGGCCATCGTCGATGTCCACTTCCCCGGCATCAAGCCCCGCCTGGTCGCTGAAGCCCTCAAGACCTTCTACGAGATCCGCGACACGCCGGGTCTGAAGAAGAAGCCGTCCACCTCGGAACTGCTGGACTGGCTGAAGCTGCTGCTGGTCGAGGATATCGACGCCGAGACCCTGAGGGAAAAGACGCCGAACAAGCTGATCCCGCCCCTGCACGGCGCCCTGTTGAAGAACGAACAGGACATCCACCTGTTCGAACGGCTGGCCTTCCTGGGTCGGCGCGACGGCGGCCGCCCAGGCGGTTGATCGGGCGGTTGATCGGCATTACCGCGATTTCACTGGATCGAAGCCGCCCAGCGCCCACAATAGCAAACATGAGCGTTACCGCCCCGTATCGTCTTCTGACCGCCGGCCTGATGGCCGCAAGCCTGAGCGCCGGCCTGGCGGCCTGCGACGGCGAAAACGCGGTCCGCATCACCACCACCACGACCACCTCGCCGGACGACACGCCCTTGGGCGTGTTGAAGGTGGTGGATGGCCTGCAATGCCCGGACGCCCTGAACGTCCTGACCCGCAAGGGATCGGCCAGCCCCGGCGGGGGATCCTGCACCTATGGCGGGCCGCGCGGGTCCGAGGTGGTTCTCTATCTGGTCAAGCTGGACGGTCGTTCGGCCGATCAGGTGCTGCGGGACTACGAACGCCGCCTGTCCGATGAAATGCCGCAGGCGGCGGTGCGGATCGACGCCCGCGAGCGTCAGACGGGCGAAGACAAGACCTCGGTCGAGGCGCCGGGCGTCAACATCAGGACCAAAGGCGAAGACGCCACCGTCAGCCTGCCCGGCATCCACATAGAGACCCAGGGCGACAACGCCTCCGTCCGTATCGCCGGCATCAACATCCAGTCCAAGGACGGCCAGGGCGTGCGGACGGAGACCAGCAACGTCAGCGTCCAGTCCAACGGCGAAACCACCCAGGTCCGCACCCAGGCGCCCGGTGACGCCACCCGCATGACCTTCCTGCTCGCCGACGACAATGTCGAAGCCGGCGCCTGGCGTCAGGTGGGGTTCGTGGCGCGCGGTCCGGTCGGCGGCCCCCTGGTCATCGCCACTGTGCGGTCCAAGGCCACCAACGACCGGGTGTTCGAATCCGCCAAGGATCTGGTCGCGCTGAACGTCGGGAACTGACGGTTTTCCACGCTGGATGCGGCGCTGATCGATCCGATTCGCCCTTGCCGCCTTGATCCCCGCGCCGCTTTGCGTCACCTGACCAGCCCACAAGCCATCAGGATCGACGATTTGGCCGAGCGCCCCAAGAAGAAGACCGAAGTCCGCGCCTGGCAGCGCATGCTGTCGGGCCGACGCCTGGACCTGCTCGATCCCTCGCCCTTCGACATCGAGATCGAGGACATCGCCCACGGCCTGGCCCGCGTCGCGCGCTGGAACGGTCAGACGATCGGCGAACACGCCTTCTCGGTCGCCCAGCACAGTGTCGTGGTCGAGGAGATCGCCGCCCACATCAAGCCGGGCCTGGACCCGAAATGGCGCCTGGCCGCCCTTCTGCACGACGCCTCGGAATACGTCATCGGCGACATGATCTCGCCGTTCAAGGCGGCCCTGGGCGAAGGCTACAAGGATTTCGAGGCCCGGCTCGAGGCGGCCATTCACGTCCGCTACGGCCTGCCGCCCAAGACGCCGCAGACCATCAAGACCCTGATCAAGAAGGCCGACAAGGCCTGCGCCTTTTTCGAGGCGACGCAGTTGGCCGGATTCAACGAAAAGGAATCCCTGGGCATCTTCGGCTCGCCCCCGCAGGGCTACAGCCTGGTCATCGAACCCCAGCCGGCCTCCATCGCCCAGGCCCGTTATCTGGAACGCTATCAGGTCCTGGCCAAGGCGGTCGGCCTCCTGCCCGCCGACGACGCCTGGCATACGGAATAGGCATGGCGGGACCGGCGGATCAGGGCGTGCGCATCGGCCTGTCGGTCGTCGTCATGGCGCTGAAGGACCGCCGGGCCGTGGTCCTGACGACCCAGGCCGAGGACGGCGCCCGCGCCCTGCCCTTCGGCCCGTTCGATCCCGTGCGCGACCGCACGTTCGAACGGGCTCTGCGCGACTTCGTGACCGACCAGACGGGCTTCCGCCTGGGCTTCGTCGAACAGCTCTACACCTTCGGCGACGCCGGTCGCGCCACGCCCCGCGCCACCCCCACTCCAGACCAGAGGCGCGAGGTCTCGGTCGGCTATCTGGCCCTGACCCCGGACGCCGCCCAGGGCCAGACCCATGACGCGCACTGGGACGCCGTATTCGACTTCTTCCCGTGGGAGGATCGTCGCGCCGACAACCCCGCCCTGCACGCCGCCCTGGTCGAGGGACTGACCCGTTGGTCCGACGCCGACGACCGCCGCACGGCCCGCGCCCGCGCCCTGTTCGCCCTGACGCCCGACCACCGTTGGAACGAGGAACGGGTGCTGGAACGCTATGAGCTCCTGTACGAGGCGCGACTGGTCGCCGAGGCCTGGCGCGACGCGCGCCAGACGCCGCCCGCGGCCTCCGCCCTGCTGCCCGGCGCGCCCATGGGATCGGACCATAGGCGCATCCTGGCGACAGGTCTCGGCCGGCTGCGCAGCAAGCTGAAATACCGACCGGTCCTGTTCGACCTGACGCCCGGCCTCTTCACCCTGTCGGAACTCCAGGCCGCCGCCGAGGCCGTCTCGGGCCTGACACTGCACAAGCAGAATTTCCGGCGCGGCGTCGAACGCACAGGCCTGGTCGAACCCACCGGACAACTGTCCTCGACCACCGGCGGACGCCCCGCCGAACTGTTTCGATTCAAGGGCGTCGACCCCCAGACGGGCGCCGCGCCGGGCCTGTCCCTACCTGCGCAAAGATAGCGTCCGATTTCTTTCACAGACCGCTTGCGATGCGGCGCGCCTGCCATTAGAGAAGCCGCTCGCTCGACCAAGCGACTATGCACCGCGGAGAGGTGGCAGAGTGGTCGAATGTACCGCACTCGAAATGCGGCGTGCCTGGAAGGGTACCGTGGGTTCGAATCCCACCCTCTCCGCCATTCGCCTGTTCAGGGGCGTTCGCCAAGGTTCCTGAACGTCCGAAAACCCAATAAAAACAACACTTCATGAGCTAGACCCGTCCGGCATTGACCGCCCCGGTTCGCCATGTTTTGCTGCACAAACGTGGGTAGGAACGTGGGTAGAAACCATGCGTGCCTTGCATCGTTTGAGCGCTCTGAAAGCCAGCAGAATCAAGGAGCCTGGGCTCCATGCTGACGGCGGGGGCCTGTATCTCCAAGTGGGTCGGGGCGACGCCCGGTCGTGGATTTTCCGCTATTCCGCCGATGGGCGCGAGCGCCAGATGGGCCTGGGCCCGGCGCATACGGTCGGCCTGGCCGAAGCCAGAGATATGGCGCTTGAGCTTCGGAAGCTCCGTTTGAAGGGCGTGGATCCGATTGAGGCGCGCAAGGCTGAGCAGGAGGCCTGCCGTCGGCAGCGGGCCAGCGCCGTGACCTTTTCCCAGGCCGTGAGCGAATATATCCGCCTCAATAGGGCCGGGTGGCGCAACGACAAGCACGCCGCCCAATGGACCTCCACCCTGAAGACCTATGCCGAGCCGGTCATCGGTTCGCGGCCGGTCGCCTCAATCGACGCGAACGACATCCTGCGGGTTCTCGAACCGATCTGGATCGATAAGGCCGAAACCGCCAGCCGCGTTCGGGGACGCATAGAGGCCGTCCTGGACTGGTCCACCGTTCGCGGCCAGCGCTCGGGCGAAAACCCCGCACGCTGGCGCGGACACCTCGAACTGCTCCTTCCCGCCAAGAGCAAGGTGCGCAAGGTCGCGCACCATGCCGCCATCGACCGCGCCGAACTGCCCAAGTTCATGGCCCTGCTCTCCAAGCAGCCCGGCACAGGCGCGCATGCTCTGTCCGCTCCGCCGCCCAATCGCGGAAGGTGGATCGAAAGCCGTGGGGAACCGCATCCACCTTCAGGTCGCGCAGCACCTTGATCAGGGTCATGTCGACAATGTCCCGCCGCTTGCAGCGGGAAAGACGATGTCGTCGGGTTTGCCGGGAACGCCAAGAAGGTCGATTGCGGCGCGGGAAAGCGCGGCGCGATGCACCCTTCCCCCTTTCATGCGCTCTGCAGGTGCTGTTCAGATTCCGCGAGCAACGTCCATCTCGCCCCATGTGGCGCCCCGGGTTTCCCCCAGCGGGCAGCCATGAGAATTCCGAACATCAGGGCTCGAGCGCCCATTCCGCCAACGTCTGAAAGGCGAGCGATGAACCCAGGCATTTCGTCAATCGGCAGAGCGCGATGGCGCCGGACCCGCGACACCTTCCCTAGATCGGCCAGCAGCTTATCCAGATGTCCCTCGGCCGTTGAGAGTGCCGCCAGCAACGGACGCTGCGGTTCGTTCCCAACTCATGCGATGGCAAGCGTCGGTGACGGGGTCAACTTGGCCAGTTGCGCAGATTTTGGGCGGCGCCGCTGGCGGGCCGCGCGGTCGGCGCGTTGGAAATCCTGGCCCCAGGCCTTGGTCGTTACGCTTCCGACCGCGCTGGGGGTCGCGGCCTGGGCGGGCGATGACCTGCGTCCAATGTTCTTCGCCTATTTGGCATTCGGATACTAGGCGACTGCGGCAAAGCCTGCGCCGACGGCCATTGAGGCCGGATCTCGAAAAGCGGTTAGCCGAAAGACACTGGCGCCAAGTGTGATCGGGCGCCGTCGCCATCGGTCGAACCGGCCACGCTTTGACGCATTTCCAGACAAGACGCGATGGGCTCGTTCCCGCCCCCTGAGCGCAAACTTCACAAGGACAAGCTCATGTCGATGACGGTTGCGGACTTGCTGGCCAAGACCCTGGCTTCAGCCGGCGTAAGCCGGATCTGGGGCGTTACCGGCGACAGTCTGAACGGGCTGAACGACAGCCTCCGACGCTTCGACCAGATCGAATGGATGCATGTCCGCCATGAGGAAACCGCAGCCTTCGCCGCCGGGGCCGAGGCCGCGATCACCGGTAAGCTGGCGGTCTGCGCCGGCAGTTGCGGGCCAGGAAACCTGCATCTGATCAACGGCCTGTTCGACTGTCACCGCAACCGCACGCCGGTCCTGGCCATCGCCGCCCATATTCCCTCGTCGGAAATCGGCCTGGGCTATTTCCAGGAGACCCATCCGCAGGAGCTGTTCCGCGAATGCAGCGACTTCTGCGAACTGGTGTCCAATCCGGCCCAGATGCCGGGCGTCCTGGCGCGCGCCCTGAACACCGCCGTCGGCAAGGGCGGGGTAGCGGTGATCGTCCTGCCCGGCGATGTGGCTCTGGCCCCGGCGTCGGAAGGCGCCTCGCCCGACTGGACCCCGCCCGGCAAGCCGCGCATCACCCCCGCCGTCGCCGATGTGGCCCGGGCCGCCGAACTGCTGAACGGGGCCGAGAAGGTCGCCATCCTGGCGGGCAGCGGCTGCGCCGGCGCCCATGATCAGGTGCTGGCCCTGGCCGAGGCGCTTCAGGCGCCGGTGGTTCACGCCCTGCGCGGCAAGGAGTACGTCGAATGGGACAATCCCTTCGACGTGGGCATGACCGGCCTGATCGGCTTCTCGTCCGGCTATCACGCCATGATGAACTGCGACGCCCTGGTCATGCTGGGCACCGACTTCCCCTATCGCAACTTTTATCCGTCGGACGCCAGGATCATCCAGATCGACCATGACCCGTCCAGCCTGGGCAAGCGCGCCCATCTGGCCCAGGGCGTGGTCGGGGACGTCGCCGAAACCGTCGCCGCCCTGTTGCCGCAGCTGAAGCCGGATCGGTCGCCGCGTTTCCTAGAGGCCGCACGCAAACACTATCAGTCGGCGCGCGCGGGCCTGGATGATCTGGCGCGGCCGTCCGCGAAGGGCCGGCCCATCCATCCCCAATATCTGGCCGAGGTCGTCAGCCGGCTGGCGTCCGACGATGCGATCTTCACCGCCGACGTCGGCACCCCCACCGTCTGGGCGGCGCGGTACCTGAAGATGAACGGGCGGCGGCGGCTGCTGGGATCCTTCAACCACGGCTCCATGGCCAATGCGATGCTTCAGGGCATAGGCGCCCAGGCGGCCGCTCCGGGGCGGCAGGTGATCTCACTGTCGGGGGACGGGGGTTTCACCATGATGATGGGCGACTTCATCAGCCTGTCGCAGCTGGACCTGCCGCTGAAGGTGATCGTCTTCAACAACGGCTCACTGGGGTTCGTGGCCATGGAGATGAAGGCCGGCGGCTTCCTGGACACCGGCACGGATCTGAAGAACCCCGACTTCGCCGCCATGGCGACGGCCATGGGGATCAAGGGCTTCCGCGTAGAAGACTCCGACCAGCTGGAGGACGTCGTCGCCCAGGCCCTGGCCCATCCCGGCCCGGTGCTGATCGACGTGGTCACAGCCGGCCAGGAACTGGTCATCCCGCCGAAGATCAAGCTGGAACAGGCCAAGGGCTTCAGCCTGTTCATGCTGAAGGCGATCATGAACGGACGGGGCGACGAGGTGATCGAACTGGCCCGGACCAACCTCTAGACCGCAGCAGGCCGGGCGGCGTCTGATGACACGCCGGTACAAGACCCGGTCGGACCATCCGGGCGACAAGGGCGGATCGTTCGAGGTGCAGAAAGACCTTCCGATGACCGCCGATACCCGACCCGCCCCAGCAGCCCCTGCGGCCTCCGCCGGCCTCGGGCGGGGCCTGATGTTCGCAATGGCCGTGGCCGCCGGGATCGCGGTGGCCAACATCTATTACAACCAGCCGATGCTGGGTCTGATGGAGCGTGACCTGCCGGGCGAGGCGACCCGGTTCGTGCCGACGGTGACGCAGCTGGGCTACGCCTTGGGCCTGTTTCTGCTGTTGCCGCTGGGCGATCTGATCGAGCGCAAACGGCTGATCGTCGGCCAGTTCGTGGTTCTGGCCCTGGCCCTGGCGGCGACGGCCGTGGCGCCGGGCGCGGCCCTGGTGATCGTCGCCTCGCTGATCGTCGGGATCGTCGCTACGGTGGCGCAGCAGATCGTCCCCTTCGCCGCCCATCTGGCCTCGCCCGGGAAGCGCGGCGCGACCGTGGGCGTGGTCATGTCCGGCGTCCTATGCGGCATATTGCTGAGCCGGACCCTGGCCGGCTTCGTCGGCGCCCACGCGGGCTGGCGCGAGATGTTCTGGCTGGGCGCGCCCCTGGCCCTGATCGCCGGCGGTCTGATGGCCGTCGCCCTGCCGACCAGCCGCCCCGACAGCCGCCTGTCCTATCCCGCCCTGCTACGCACCCTGGTCGATCTGTGGCGCGAGTTTCCGACGCTGCGGCTGGCGGCCGCGACACAGGCCCTGTTGTTCGGCGCCTTCGCCGCCTTCTGGACCATCCTGGCGTTGCGCCTGCAGGAGCCGCGCTTCGGTCTGGGGTCAGACGTGGCGGGCCTGTTTGGCGTAGTCGGCGCGGTGGGCGTCGTCGCCGCGCCCATAGCGGGCCGGGTGGCGGATCGGCGCGGGCCGCATGAAGTCATCGCCTTGGGCGCGCTGCTGACCTTGGCCTCATGGATCATCTTCGGGACCTGGACCTCGATCGCCGGCCTCGTCGTGGGGGTGATCCTGCTGGACTTCGCGGTGCAGAGCGCCCTGGTCTCGAACCAGCACGTCGTCTACGCCCTGCGGCCCGAGGCGCGCGGCCGGTTGAACACTCTTTTCATGGGCGCGATGTTCCTGGGCGGGGCGGCCGGATCGGCCCTCGCCACCTTAGCCTGGGCGCGGTTCGGATGGACGGGCGTCGTCGCGCTGGGCGCCGTGGCGGCTGTTCTGGCGACCGGGCTTCAGACCCGCAGCCTGGTCAAGGGGCGCTGAGCCGCCTGGATAATATCCTAGATGTGGAGGGATCCGCGCTGGATGGCGACGATGACGGCGCGCGTCCGGTCCGTGACGTCCAATTTCGAGAAGATCCGCTTCATGTCGGCCTTCACCGTGTCGACGGAGACATGCAGGCGACGGGCGATCTCCTTGTTCGCCCGCCCTTCGGAGATGGCTTTGAGAATGGCGATCTCTCGCTCGGTCAGGCGGTCGCCAGCCGAATAGATCGCGATCTGCTGCGCCACTTCGGGGGCGATGACGCGACGACCCGCCACCACGTTCCGCACGGTCGTCAGAAGATCGCGCCGGATGCAGTTCTTCAGCAGATAGCCGCTCGCGCCCGCCTGCAGCGCCTGAACGGCCAGGGCGTCGCCGGGATAGGTCGTCAGCACGACGATGGCCGCCTGCGGATCGAGGGCGCGGATCTGCCTTATGGCCTCTAGACCCGTGAGCTCGGGCATCTGGATGTCCATCAGGGTGAGGTCCGGCCTCAGCCGCTCGAACAGGTCGATGGCTTCGCGGCCGTCGCGCGCCTCCCCGACCACCGACATGTCGGACTGTCGCCCCAACAGGCCCACAATGCCTTCGCGCATCATGGGATGATCGTCGGCGACCAGAATACGGATATGGGAAGGCTCAGTCATGAGGAGTCCGCGACCAGAGCGGGAGAGCTTTCAGAAGCCGTGCGAAATAGGCCCCGCGCACGCGTATTCGCACCGTGACCGCCGTCCCGCCGTCAGCCCCGGCTTCGACCGCCAGCCGAGCCCCGATGGCCCGCGCCCGCTCGCGCATGCCGCTGAGACCAAAATGACCGGCGCGGCCGTGGCTCAGGATATCGGCCGGGATTCCCACGCCGTCGTCGGCCACAGCCACGATCAACTCGGACCGAGCGTAACCCACAACGGGCCAGGGTTTGATTCGGACAGCGCCCAGCGCGCCTTCGACGCCTTCTTTAGCACCCGCCCGGACGGAATGGGCCTGGGTCTGGCCATCTGCCGCTCCACCGTGGAAGCCCACGAGGGGACCGTCAGGATCGTCTCCGAGCCGGGCGCCGGCGCGCGGCTGTCGATCTGCCTGCCGCTTCTGTCGGATCCGCCTGGGGCCTGACCGTTTCAGGAAGCACGGTGCCGGCTCCGCCAGACGCGTGAACCGACGCTCAGGCCTGGGCCTGGGACTTCAGGTCCTGGGAAAGGCGCACCAGATCCGCCACCGTATGGACCTCCATCTTCCGCATCAGGCTGGACCGATGCAGTTTGACGGTGATCTCGCTGAGGCCCAGCTCGGCCGCCGTCTGCTTGTTCATCAGGCCCGCGACGACCAAGTCCATCACCTGCCGCTCACGCGGGGTCAGCTGGGCGTAGCGCGCCTCGGCGCCGGCGACGTCGCTGGCGCGCTCGCGGGTGCGACGGTCGCGCTCCAGGGCCTCGTTGACCGCGTCGATCAGGTCCTGGTCGCGGAAGGGTTTGGTCAGGAAGTCCACCGCCCCCGCCTTCATCGCCCGCACAGACATCGGCACGTCGCCGTGGCCGGTGATCAGGATGACGGGCGTCGTCACCCCCTGGGCCGTCAGGGTCTTCTGGAAATCCAGGCCGCTGACGCCGGGCATCCGCACATCGGTGATGATGCAGCTGTTGGCCTTCGGCGGCTCGCTCGCCAGAAAGGCGGTGGCGGATTCATACAGGGCGGTCGCCAGGCCGATCGATCGAAACAGCGAGTCCAGGGCGCGGCGCACCATCGGATCGTCGTCGATCACGATCACGACCGGTTTCTCCAGCTCCATTCCACCCCCTCCTCAAGAGTCCGCGTATCCTGACTACGGAGCCTGAAAAAGCATTGCAATGATCCGGCCTACCCTCAAGCCTGATACAGGGATCAAGCCCAACCCTATCGGATCGGGGCCAACCTGCCGTGCGGGATCGGACAGCTGTGGCGGCCGTCTCTAAGCTAAGACGGCAAAACGATGCAGGCCAGTTTTGTCCACACGTACCGGCTCTCCGACGGGAGGATCATCGTCCATAGAGTCATGTGTCGATCCCCCCGTCATCAGCTTAACTCAGAGACATCAAACCGTAAGGCTACCCTCGCCAGAGGCCGCATCCCGAGGCGCGCCCCCCCTACTCCCACGCTAACGTATCTCCTCGTCCCCCAAGCACTATCGGCTGAGATCGACGCGGAGAGAGCCGCGCATGAGCCACAAGCCGCCATAGACGGCGGCGAGGCCTGTCAGAATGGCCGCCGAAGCCGCGACTTCGCCAAGGCTGGCCCCCATGGCGTTCAAGCGAATGAAGGCCTGAACCGCAGCGGTGGACGGTGAAAGATGAGCGAGCCAGACGAGCATCTTCGGCATCATGAAGTGCGGCCAGGCGGCGCCGGACAGGAAGAACAGGGGCGCGGACGTGCCGACCAGCACCTGCAAGACACGCTCATGTCGATCAAACAGACCGCCCAGGAGCAGACCCAAGGCGGAAACTCCTGCTGAAAAAATCGGCGCCAGCAGCAAGACGCCGATCAGGTTCCCTGCGCGCGGGTAGTCCTGAAGCCAGAAGACAAAGCCGAAATAGAACAGGCTGGACGCGGTCCCGATTGCTATCAGCGCCAGCCATAGACCCAGGCGCACGCTGCGTCTCAGAGGAGGCGCGCCCGTTTCTCGACGAACCGCTGCGACCACGCCGGCGCCCATCAAAAGCGTCTGTTGCAGGATGATCAGACTGACCGCCGGCACGGCGTAGCCGCCATAGCCCTCGGTTGGATTGAACAGGGAGTCCTGCTTCAGGGTCGGCGCCAACCGGACTGCGCGGGCGATGTCAGGAAGGCCTTCCAACTGCGCGTCGGCGACATGCGCCGCCGCTGCGGCGACGGCCTTGCCGACGGCTGTGACACGAACCAGATAGCCGCCGTTCAGCCAGATCGCCAAGCCCGTCGGCGCCCCTCTCACCAGATCGGGTTCGAACCGCTGGGGCAGGACGACGACGCCATCGATCACGCCGCGCCGCATCAGTTCAAAGCCCTCAGCGGAGGACGGGATGACGGCGGCGACCTCGACCTCGCGTGAGGCGTTCAGGTCTTCGACAAGGGCGCGCGTCAATGCGCTTTGCGTCGGGGTCACCACGGCGACGGGCAGACCTGCCGCCGCCTGCCCGGCGTAGGCGGCGGGATAGTAGAAGGCGTAGAATACGACAGCCAGGATCAGCAGGCTGTTGACGGGCCGTGCGTGCGGCAGATTGCGGAAAGTTGCGATGAAGGCGGCGGTGACGCCCTGCTGGGGAAGTGAGAAGCTGAGCGTTTCCGGCTTGGGGGCGAAACGCGAGCGCAGCCGGATGAGAAGCGCTGACAGGATCAGACCGATCACAGCGACGCCGCCTAGGATCATCAAGTCTCGCCACGCCGCGTCGGAAGCCGCACCCGTGACCAGCTGGCCCGTCTGCAGTCGCAGATAGTGAGAATAGGGCAGAATATCGCTCCAGATCCGGGCGAAGCGTGGCCCGTGATCCAGCGGCAGAGTGCCGTTTGAAAAGGCGATGGCCGCGCCGGAATAGATGGCGGTGGCCGAGAACGCCGTGTCCACGTCTCCGAGCGCCGTAACCAGCAAAGCGGACAAGACGACGCTCACCGCCATCAGGGCGAGCACGCCAAGCGTCAGCAAGGGGAGAGAACCGGCCACACCCCAGCCCCGCACGCCGCTCAGCCAGGCGATCCAGCACAGTCCCCACAGGCTGAAGATCACGAAGTGCGGCGTCAGACGTCCCATCAGGGCTGTCGTCGTGCAGCCGTCCGTTTGGGCCCTGAAGGTTTTGAAGGAACCGCCCTGCATCAGCCGACCGACCGCCAGCACCGCTGAACAGGCGGCCAGCAGATGAAGGACGCCAGGCGCCAACAGTCCGCCGAGGAACAGCTCGAAGCTAAGTTGGGGATTGCCGACGATCGACACCTGGACGGCGGGCGGCTGCAGTGCGGTCTCAGGCACTCCGCTCTGGCGTGCCCGCTCCTGCAGTTGCGGGCCCGCCGCTGACGCAATGGCCGTACTCTGCCCCAATGCGGACAGGGCGCCGACGGTCTGGAAGGCGCCATTGAAGGAGACTGTCACCTGTTCCGGGCGACGGAACGCGCCGTCAGAAAAACCCGCCGGAAAATGGGCGACGCTGTAAATCTCACCCCGCCGCATCAAGGTCATGGCCTCTTGCATCGTCGCCGGAGCGTGGACCACACGCACACTAGGGCTCGCCTCCATGTTACGGATTGCAGCACGGCTGAAGGCTGAGTTGTCCTGATCGACCACGGCGACCGGAGCCTGACGGATCACGCCAGGGGCCAGCATTGCTGCGATCACCGTCAGCAGGATCAGCGGCAGACCAAAAGCGACGAACGCGTCCCACGGTCGGGTCATCAAGAGACGCGCTTCGTCCTGAACGGCCGATACGAAGACGGCCGTCGCGCGCTTCACCGTGCGGACCAATCGAACAGAACGCTCATGCCAGGCCTCAAGCCGTTGACCGCTCGAACGGGCTTGGCTTTGACCTGAAAGCTGCGCACGTCATAGCCGCTTGACTGCCGGGTGGAGCGCCACGTGGCGAACTCGCCCTGAGGATTGATGGCGGTGATCCGGAAGGCGGCGTTGGTGACACCGAGTGCAGGCACGTCGCCATGCACGATCACGCCGATCTTCAGATCGCGGAACTGATCCTCGCGCACGCTGAATGCGACCCAGGGATCGCCGATGTCCACAATCGTGAAGACTGGCACGCCCGTGAGCACCAACTCTCCGACATTGGCGAAACGCTCCGCCACCTCGCCGTTGTGTGGAGCGAGCAATCGTGTCTCGCCCTGCAGGCTTTCGACCTCGGCGACGGCGGCCCGAGCGCCCTGGACGTTGGCGTCGGCCACAGATTTTTCCTGTGGCCGGGTTCCAGCCAAAGTCTTCAGATACTGCTGGCGGGCCGCCTCGCTCTGCGAGGCCGTGGCGGCCCGGGCGGCGACGGCCTCGTCACGACGCTGGGCGGAGATCACGCCTTCGGCAAACAGGTTCTCCGCTCGATGCGCGGTCTGGTCCGCCAAGCGGGCCGTCGCCTGGGCGGCGCGCCAGATCGACTCAACCGTCTTCACATCTTCGCCACGCGCGCCTTCGCGGCTCATCGATTGGATGGCCTCTGTCGATTGAAGCAAGGCGCGCGCCTGGGCGTCCTTGGCCGCGATTTCTGGACTGCTCATCAGGGCCAGCTCCTGACCAGCCTTCACCTGATCGCCCTCTGCGGCCAGGAAACGCTCTACGCGGCTGGGCACCTTGGTCGCGACGGTGACGGTCTCCGCCTCGACCATGCCTTGAACCTGGTCTTTCGCGGGACGGGCCGCGAGAAAGAGGCCCACGATGATGAAGCCGATCAGCAGGACGAGGCCGACACCCACGATCACAGGCAGTATCCGCCGACGTGAAGACGTGCGACCGGGTGCGATGGCCGGCGCGCCGTCTGTCAGGTTCTCTGCCAAAGGCGGCGTCTCACTCATGGCGCGCTGATCCGGTCTTCGCGTTGCAGGTAGTCGTTCAGGGTCAGATCGCTTCCCGCCGCCGCCAACAGGGCGGCCAGGCTGAGATCATATTCGTAAGCCGCTGCTGCGCGTTGCAAACGAGCAGTTCCAAGAAGGTTGCGGGCATCGACCACCGAGGCGGCCGTGGCCTCGCCCTCCCGAAAACCAATCTCCTGAACTCTCAGATTTTCGCTGGCGGCCTCCAGGCTGCTGTCCATGCTCAGAAACTGACGGCGCGCCAGTTCCGCCTGGTTGTACGCTCGCGTGACCAGCAATCGTGCGTCGTCTCGGGCCTGCCGTTCCACCTCCGCAGCGGCCGAGGCCTGGGCGCGGGCGGCGCCCAGCATACGCCGTCGATCCACAGTCGAAATCAGGGTGTAGCGCGCGCCTATTCCGACCGCCCAGTCCGGCTCGGTCGGCAGAGCGTCGTCTGGATTCAGGTTGTAGGTCCCGAATGCATAGACGGACGGCTTCATCCGTGACGCCGCCAGATCGGCGCCCGCTTCGGCGAGATCGCGCCCGGCCTGGGCCTGCGCAAGACGGGCGTTCGCCTGGCTCGCCTGGTCCAGAAACACGCCGGCCGGACCGACGGGGTCGCGGTTTACGAACAGGGGCGTGGTCGGAACAACTCCGGCGTCGGCGTCGACGACCCGTGCGAGGGACGCCACGGCGTTGTCATGCTCCAGCTCGGCCCTGTTCACCTGCCGCTGAGCAGCGTCGCGAGCGACTTCGATCTGGAGGGTCTGGGAATGGCTGAGCATGCCTTCGGCTTCCAGAAGTCGGGCGTTACGCAGATGCAGGTCGAAGCCGTCCCGGGTCTCATGGGCGATCTTCAGCGCTTCCGCTGCGAGCACCTGGCCAAAATAGGCGCGCGCCAGATTGACGTCTTCCAGACTGACCGCCTCCTGCTGTCTGGCCTGCGCCAGATCGACATTGGCCGCCGCCGCCCGTCGCAGGGCCGGAATCGCGCCGCCGGTGTAGAGCGGCTGAAGCGCGGTCACCGTGGGTCGAAATGTAGTGTCGTCAACCTGGAGCCGGACATCCTGCGGCAAGGCGGCGAAGATTTCCGGAAGAGCGGCTTCCAGTCGCTGCCCGACGCCCTGCAATACGTCGCCCGGCACACCAGGCAGGTCTGCAATGAGCCCGGGAAGGGCGGCGCCGAGCTCGGCCTGTGCGCGGTCCAGCGCGTCGCCCAGAGACAGATCGAATGTCTTGCGGTATCGGATCAGCTGGGCGTCGAGGGATACCGTCGGGCGATTCAATCCAGCCGCCACATCGGCCTGCGCCTGCGCGGCCTGCATCCCATAGCCGGCGGCGCGCCCGAGACTGGAACCGAACCGCACACGGTCCTGAGCAGCAGCATAGGTCAGACCTATAGGGGCGCCCGTCTGCGTCGTCTCTGCGGGCGCGAGCTGAACCTGGGCGACCGCCGCCAAAGCGTTCGACGCCAATCCAGCCAAAGCCACGACGACAGCCCGGCCGATCCAAGCTGTAGCCATTGCTTCACCTCGCCGTCAGCAGTGACAGACTATCTCAAGCTCAGCCGCTCCGTCCAGCGACGGCCGGTTGAGAAGGCGCCACAGTCTGTCGCTTACGCATCCGGAATCATCTGGACGTATCAACCTCAAGCATGAGGCCGCTCTCAGGCTAGCTTGCAACGCGGCTGGCCTGCAGTTTCGTGGTCTGGTTCATCCAGCGACTGCAATACGTCGCCAGAGCTGACGCCCAAGCGCAGGATCTAGCTGCGGCGCGACACGACCTGGGGCTCTGGCGGCTCGCCGTAAGCGGGCCTCCCGACTTCCGCTTTGAGTCAGGCACAGTCACATTTGCTGATGTCGCAGATCGGCCCTGCACGTGAGCCGCGATCGGCTGATCGCACGACATTTCCGTGCATAGCCGATCGCGAAACTCTCAGCCCCTTGCCTGGAGATCGATCACGATCTTGCCGAACGCGCTGCGATCCAGGTGATCAAGCGCAGAGAAGAGATCCTCAAACCGATATCGCGTATCGATCACGGGCTTGAGGCTTGTTTGGTCCACCGCACGCACGAGACGTTCCAGCGCCCGCCGGCTGCCCGTGCCGATGCCGTGAATCGTGACGTCCTTCAGCATCAACGGCATGGCCGGAGCGGAGATATCGAACCCTTCCAGGGCGCCGATCTGGCAGATATGGCCCCCAACGGCCGCGAGCCTCACCGAGCTCGCCAGATGCGATCCGCCGATCACCTCGAGAATATGATCGGCGCCGCGATCCCCGGTGATGGCGAGCACCGCCTCCTCCCAATCTCCGGTCTGATTGTCGACGACATGGTCCGCCCCGAGCGCCATGGCGCGGTCGAGATTTTCGCCGGAGCCGCATACGATCACGCGGGCCCCGTGAGCCCTAGCGATCTGGAGGCCAAAAATGGCTACCCCGCCGGTGCTGGGGATCAGCACCGTGTCCCCGGCCTGAAGCCCCGCACGCTCGACCAGGCCGAACCAGGCCGTCAGTCCCGAGACGGGCAGCGTGCTCGCTTCACCGTCGTCGAGAGTCGTCGGAGCGTGAACGAACCAGTCTTGCGGGAACGCCACATATTCCGAAAGCACCCCCGGATAGAAGCCGCCCAGTGTCCGATAGGCCGGCGTGCGGGCGTCGCCCGGCCGCAGACCGTCGATCCAGTCCGGGGTGAAGGTCGAGATCACACGGTCCCCTATGGAGAGGCGCGTGACATCGTTTCCGAGCGCGACCACCGTTCCGGCCAGGTCGGATCCCGGCGTAAACGGAAAGGTGAGAGGCAGGCCCCGCCCGGACTCGATCACCATCTTGTCGCGATAATTGAGCGCGACCGCCGCCACCTTGACCAGCACCTCTCCGGGTCCCGGCGACGGGATCGGAGCCTGTTTCAGTTCAAGCCTGTCCCGTCCAAGGGCGTCCATTTCCCAACGCCGCATCATGTTCGTCATCACGTGATCCTTCCAATCGGAGGACACCCATCAGAAACGCCGGACGGCGCGCCCGTGGCTGTCATCACAACAATCTGGGGGATCGGATTGTCGACGATAATCCTCTATAATCGGGACGGGCTGTTGCCTTTGGAGACATCAATATGAAGGGTGGAGAGTTCGCCGAACTGACAGCCTTCATGGCCGTCTTCGACGATCGGAGCTTCAGGAAGGCCGCTACCCGCCTCGGTGTGTCGCCGTCCGCCCTGAGCCGGACCATCCGGGCCCTCGAAGATCGGCTTGGAGTCCGACTGCTCAACAGGACGACCCGGAGCGTGGCTCCCACGGAAGCGGGCCTGGCCCTGGTCGATCGTATGCGGCCGGCGATGGCCGAACTGGACAGCGCGGTTCAGGAGGCCGGCGCCCGGCAGGGTCAGCCCCGGGGTCTGGTCAGGCTGAACCTTCCTCGCATCGCAGCCCGGCTCATCCTTACGCCCCTCTTCGCGGAATTCTTCGTCGCCTATCCGGACATTCGGTTCGATCTGGTGATCGATGACAGCCTCACCGATGTCGTCGCCAGGGGCTTCGACGCGGGAATCCGATCCGGCGCCCTGGTGCATCAGGACATGATCGCCTTGAGGTTGACGCCCGACCTCAGAATGGCGGTCGTGGCTTCCCCGGACTATTTTTCGCGGCGACCACCGCCGCGGACGCCGCGGGATCTTCACGACCATGTGGGCGTCACCTACCGGTGGAGCGAGACCGGGGCTCTATATCGGTGGGTCTTCGAGGGTCCCGACGGGCCGATCGAAATGGACATCAAGAACAGGATCACGGTCAATGAGACCGATCTGATCCTTGCGGCGGCTCTGGAAGGGGTCGGCGTGGCCTTTCTCCCGGAAAGCTTCATCGCCCCCTGGCTGCAGACCGGAGAACTGGTGCGGGTGCTGGAAGACTGGTGCAAACCCTTCCCGGGCTTTCACCTCTACTATCCGAGCCGGCGGCAGATGCCCGAAGCACTGCGGGCCTTCATAGACTTCGTCAGGAAAGCCGAACCCTGAGCAGGGTCGAGCCGCGAGCGGCGCGTCGGACCCGAGCAACAGATGGTGTCCGCCGGCGACGTGGCGAGGCGCGACGGGGAGTCGGGTAAGCGGACATGCGAAACGTTCCGGACAAATCAGGAAGCGACCCTGGACCGTCACCGAAGAGCGGACGTTCAGCGACCGTCCCGCCCTGAACTCGATCGACGAAGCGCCTCCAGTCAGGACTGGGCGACCGTGTGAGGGGTGATCGTGTAGCCAAATGGATCCTGAAACGCGAAGTAGCGGCCAGCCGCGTGTTGCAGCAGTCAGGGGGATGGCGGCAATGAGCGAGCCCAAGGCATAGGCGGTGATCAACTGGCCCACCATGGCCTCGGACACGGCCAGATCGGCGCTCATCTGGAACAGGAGCCCCGCTGGCAGCGCCTCGGTGAGGATGGTGAGGAAACCGGCCGCGGCCAGGCCAAGGAGGCCGAGAACCGGAAGGCGGTCGTCGGACGGGGCACGGATCGGAGTCATCTCAGGCGGCAACCGCGCCGGGCAGCACCAGGTCGGTGACGCGATAGGTGTGGAACTCGCTCTGCGAAACAGCGTCCAGTCGCTTGAACTTCTCGACGAAGACCGGATCGGCGAAGAACTCCCCGACATTACCTTCGTCCGCAATGGCCTCGATGTTCACGACCGTCAGACCATCGGTGCTCTTGGCCAGATTGCTCCAGAGGAAACCGGGCTTACGCTCCGCGACGTAGCGGACGACGTCTTGAATGATCGCGAAGGCTTCATCCTGACGGCCCGGATGAGCATGAATGACGTTCACGATGAAGACGGTTGGGACGGGGCCAGGGGTGAAATGGGCGGGGAAGGACATCGGACGTCTCAGCAAGGAGCGGCCAAGGTCGACCGCGCCGTTCAGGTAGACCGGGGCGGCCACATGAAAAACCGGCTGCAAATCCGGACTTTCAGGATATGGATGTCCGCAATGGATAGTCTCCGCGCTCTCAATGTCTTCGTGCACGCCGCCGAGGCAGGCAGCTTCGTCGGCGCAGCGCAGCGGCTTGGCGTTTCGCCATCGGCCGTCGGCAAGGCCATCGCACGGCTCGAGGAGAGACTGGGCGCACGGCTGTTCAACCGGAGCACGAGAAGCCTCGCCCTGACTGCGGAGGGCGGGCTGTTACTCGAACGCTGCCGCAGAATATTCGCCGAAGTTGATGCGGCGACGAGAGACATGTCCCTCTCACAGGACACGCCGCGCGGGCGACTGCGCGTCAGTCTTCCGTTGGCGGGGATGTTGCTGATGCCGACGCTTTCCGCGTTCATGCGGACCTATCCCGAAATCATGCTCGAACTCGATTTCACCGATCGGATCGTCGACGTGATCGAGGAGGGGTTCGACGCAGTCGTGCGGACCGGCGAGGTCTCGGATTCCAGACTGATGACCCGCATGCTCGGCGCATTCGAGCATCGCGTCGTAGGCTCTCCGGGTTACTTCGAACGCTTTGGGCGGCCCGAAACGCCGGAGGACCTGAGCGGACATGCCTGTCTTCAGCATCGTTTTCCCTCGACGGGTAAGTTCGAACGCTGGCCGCTTTATCGCGGCGAGACCTTTGTCGGGAATGACCTTCCCTCGACACTCAGCGCGAGCACGTTGGAGCCGCTGATTTATCTGGCCGAGCAGGGACAGGGTCTGACATGCGTTCCGCTGTTCACTGTCAGGCGACAACTGGCGAGCGGCGAACTTGAGCCGGTGCTGACCTCATTCATGAAAAGCACAGGCAAGCTGCGCATCGTCTGGCCGTCAAGCCGTCATCCGACGCCCAAGGTCCGCGCCTTCGTGGACTTCGTGGCGGCCGAACTCTTGGTCACCGAGCGGGCGGGCCCGGTGTCGGCGACATCGCAAGTGTCAGCCTAACAAGAGCGGATATTGCGGCCTAGGACTGTTAACGACCTTCCGAACGCTAGGAAGGTCAGGGAAGAGTCACGACCCGACAATCAGCCTGAACGAGGCTGATTAGAAACTCATCTAGGGCGCGATCCGAAACGTGGCTACAGACGTGGGAAAAATTGAAGAAGCGCCCATAGAATATTGTTTTTCTTTCATTATTTACCCCAGAAAGCGGATCGCCCGCTCCGCCATTCGTCTTAGGCCCCAAACCGGGGCCGGCGAAATCAAACTTTCGAATTGAATCAGCAGGGCTCGGATCGGGCCACGCCCCCGTGTTCCTAAGCCTGAAGGCTGCAGGGCTCCGCCGCGATCACGCCGCGACGGAGCGCCCTTGCCTTATTGGGCCGCCAGCGCGGCCTGGACCTCGGCCCGGGCGGCTTCCATGTCGCGGCGGAAGACGTCGGAGCGTTGTTCGGCGCCATAGATGACCATGCCCGACTGCATGCCGGCCTCGACGGCGCTGTAGCTGTGGGATCCGCAGATGTAGCGGCTCTCGGCGAACTCGCGGCCGCGCGCATAGAGGGCGTCGGCGCGCTGGGGCGCCAGTTCGGCCAGGATCATCGCCACATGCACCCCATGGGCCGAGTGCCCGGACGGATAGTCGGGATTGGCGGCCAGATGGTCGCTCTTGGCTTCGCAGATCGGCTGGTCGGTGCCGATATAGGGGCGTTTGGTGGCCCAGTGAGTCTTGACGTCGCCGACCACAGACCGGTCGTCGCCCGCCCGGTCCAGCAACGCCGTCAGGACCGGCGCGGTTTCGCGCGTCAGGCGCACGCCCAAGGCCTCGGCGAAATGATCATAGGCGTCCCCGGTGACGTCGTGGGTCGCCAGCACCCAGCGCGGCGTGCCCTCCAGACTGCGGGTCTGCAGGAAGACGCCCCGGTTGGCGATGTCGCGGGGCGAACCCGGTGCGGGCGGAGGCGCCAGGACGGCGGTCAGGTCCGGCCGGTCCGGCTTGGCCAGATAACCGCGCGGGACGGCGGCGCCGGTCGGCTCGATCGCCAGACCGTCGCAGCGCGTCTCGGTCCGCAGCCGGTTGCAGGCGGCGGCGTCCGCCCCCGTCAGCCGCACCTCATAGCCCGGGAAGCGCGGATCGGCCCACAGATAGTCCGTCGACACATATTGCGCCCCGCTGGCGAAGGCGGCGCTGCGGCGCGTGACGTCGCCGGAGCGGGCCTCGGCCGTATCCGCATCGGCGCGGGTGCGGACGATGAAGCCGGCGCGAACGGCGGCCTGGATGCGCACCTGCTCGGCCACGGGGTCGTTCAACGTCAGATAGGCGGCGGCCGGCGAGGTCTCGTCGGTGTTGACGAAGAAGACGCGGCCTTCCAGCGAGCAGCGCGCGCCACGATAGCTGGCGACCTTTTCCGGGCCTTCGTCCAGGGCAAAGAAGACCTTGCCCCGCGCGGCTCCCAAGGTCGGCCAGCCGCCGGCCAGAACCGCGTCACGCAGGGTGGGATGATCGCCCTGGACACCGTCCGGCGTGATCAGCCGGTCAGCGTCGAAGACCGAGCGCACCTCGGCGTCCAGGGCGTCCCAGGCGGCGGCGTCGAAATCCAGGGGCGTCACCCCGCCCGGCATGGAGACCGCGCCCGTCTTGGCGTTCAGCATGATCAGGATCGGGGCGTGATCGGGATGGGCGCGCGACCAGTCGCGGATCTCGGTCAGACAGGCCACGAAAGTCAGGCAGGTGCTGCGGAAATCGACGTCCGGCATATGCAGGGTCTTGAAGCCGGGTCGGGCCATGGCTTCAGCGAAGGCGGCGCTGGTCAGCGCCCCCTGCCCCGGCCGGCCCAGGGCGGACAGGGGATGGGCGTAGCGCCCGCCCTGCGGATCGTTCAGCACGTCGATCTCGATCTGGCGCGCGCCGGCGTTCAGTTGTTCGGCCAGGGGCCGGTGCGAATAGTCCAGGGCCACGGCGGCGGGATTGACGGCGATCATGGCCTGCAGCTCGGCGGCCGGGATCGGCAGCTTGTAGCTATTATGGGTCCCCACGGCCGTCAGATCGTTCATCCCCAGACGCCGATCCATCCAGGCCACAGCACAGGCGTCCCCGCCCGCCGCCCGAACGTCCGACGCGCTCAGATCACAGGCCGGCTGGGCGGCGCCGAGCGCAGATCCGGCCAACAGGGCGGCCATCAGGGTGAACATGGGGAACTCCTTGGGTTGGGAATAGAAAGGGTGTGGACCCGCGCGGTGTGGAGGTTACAGCGACCAGCGCAGGCTGGCGGTGACGCTGGGACCGACGCGGCCGAGTTGCAGCAGGCGTCGCGTGTCGTGCTCATAGGCGAGGTCGGTCGTGTCGGTCAGGTTCGAGGCGGCGATCACCAGTTCACCGCCCGATCCGATGTCGAAAGAGGCCTGGGCGTCCAGATAGCCGGCGTCGGCCACGGTGAAGTCCGACACCCCTCCCCCCTGCATGTCCGCCTCGGATCGGAAGGCGGACCGCCAGGACCAGGACAGGCCGATGGCGATCGGCCCCCGCTCGAAGAAGGGGTTGATCGAATAGGCCAGGCGCGACACCCCGGCCAGGCTGTACCCCTCCGGCCCATGGCCGTCCGTCCAGGTGCCGCTGGCCCAAAGGCCGAATCCGGAAGGCAGCCGCCGATGGAGCCCGACCTCCAGCCCCCGGCTGACCGCCCGCCCCAGATTGGCCGGCCGCGACATCAGCACCTCGGCATGCACCAGGGGACCGGCCCGGGTCTCGAACACCAGCATCTCCGGCGCGGCCACCAGTCCGATGAAGTCGTCGATGGTCTTGTGGAAGACCGCGACGCTGAGCGCGCCCTGAGGGAAGGTCCATTCATAGGAGGCGTCGAGATTGGTCGACATGTAGGGACTGAGATCCGGGTTGCCGCCCACCCCGACGAACAGCGAACCCGGCGAAGGATCGTCGATCTCGGCCTGTCCGCGCTCGTAGATGGACGAGACCAGGGAACTGGCCGGCGCCGTCGCCAGCCGCAGATCGGCCAGGGACGGCCGGGTCATGGTGCGGGACGCCGCCAGCCGCAGCCGGCGCCCCTGATCAAGGTCGAAGGCGATGTTCAGGCTGGGAAGCAGACGGATATCCGACCCCGTATGAGATACGCCCCGGATCGCCGCCACGCCCTTGTCATCCGCCGTCAGCAGCGCGCCGTCCACGGCCGTCCGGGTCGCCACCAGGCGAAGACCCAGATTGCCGAAGAAGGGCGCCGATCCCGCTTCGCCTTCAAAATCGATCCGCCCATAGACGGCGCCGACCCGTTCGCCCACCTTGTACGAATTCTGCAGGTCGGCGCCGGTGGGCTTCAGGTCGCCCGGCGAGACTACGATGCTGTCGCTTTCACCCGGGAGGATGAAGGCGGTCTGGAAGGGTGCGAAGTCGGCGACGACCCAAGATCCTGGATGTTCGTCGATAACCTGATCGAAGACGCCGTTCTGAACGCGCGAACTGAAGAAGTCCGGGCTCAGCGTCTTTCCCGGTCCAAGCACGGCTTCGCGGTCCCGGCGCTGATAGTCGCGAGACCGGTCGCTGACCTGGCCGCCGAAACGAAAGTCAAACAGGCTCAGCCCGCCGATCCGGACATCTGCAGCCCGGCCGATGTCGATCAGGGCCGTGGCGTCGTCATCGACGGATTCGATGGCGCGCACGCCCAGCTTTTTCCATTTCAGGGCGGAAGGGTCGTCAAGATCGAAGTCGGTCCGCAGCAGGGCCGCCTTTCGAACGGAGACGGCGTCGCCCACGTCGAAGCTGTAGGACGGCGAAAGGCGCGCGCGAAAAGAGAGGCGTTCAAGCGGCGTATCCAGTTTCGATCGTGCGCGCGACAGGCTGACCCGCGGCTGAAACCTCCACGCCCCCAGCATCACCCGGGCCATTCCCGAGACCACGATGTTCAGATGCGCCTGATCCGAGAACTCGGTGTTGTTGTCGATCGTACCGGACTGGACGGCGCCGGCCGAAACCACCCCGTCGGCGATCGTCGCCTGTGCATCGTCCGCCTCCAGCAGCTTGCCGAGGCCATAGACGATCCGGTCTTCGCGGATGGCGTTGTCAAAGGTCGAGACCAGGCTGTCGAACCGCAGATGGACGGACGGCGACGCCCGCCATTCTCCCCCCAGGAACAGGCTCCGGCGCAGGCGGTCCTCCTGTTCGACGGTCGTGCGGACGTCGCTGGGCGCCACGACCTGTTCACCGTCCAGGGCCACCGGCAGATAGCGCTGGATCTGGAAACGGTCGTAGAGAACCGAACGTCCCTCTTGCGACAGGCCGCCGACCAGCCCCCAGTCGCCGTCGTCCGAAACCAGCCGCCCGGCCACGGACAGGTCGAGACGGGGGTCCCGCAGTCGCGCCTCGGCCGCGCCGCCGACCCGCAGGCTCAGGAACGAATCGCCATCCAGCCCCCCGACCGTCTCGATATTGATGTTGGAGCCGATTCCGCCCTCGATCAGATCCGGCGTCGCGGACTTGGTCAGTTGCGCGCCGGCCAGCAGGTCCGCCGACAGGGCGCGAAAGCGGAACTGGCGGCCGCTCTGGGTCGAGTTGCGGATGTTCTCGTTGAAGGCCACCGGCGCGCCGTTCAGGGTCACCGACTGGAACAGGGGGCCCAGGCCCCGGACGCTGACGAACTGCCCCTCCCCCACCTCGCGCTCGATGGCGACGCCAGGGACGCGCTGGAGCGCCTCGGCCAGATTGGCGGCCGGCAGTTCGCCGATCCGGGTCGAAGAGGCGCTGTCGGAGATGACGTCGGCCTTGCGCTTGCGGCGCAGGGATTCCTCGATCTGTTCCGACAGCCGGCCGACCACCGTCACCTCTTCCAGCTCGGTCGGCGCTATGGGTTGCGGCCGGTCCGGCGAGGCAGGCGCCGCCCAGACCCGAACGCCACGGGCGCCGATGAAGCGGTATTGAAGGCCTGCGCCGTCCAGCATCCGGCTCACCGCCGCGCGCCAGGTCATGCGGCCCCGAATGGGACGGCTGCGCCGCGCTTCGCCCGGCGAGGCGACAAAAGCCAGCTCACATCCCGCCGCCACACACAGATCCACCAGCGCACGGCGGGCGTCCTGGGCCGGAATATCGAGCGTCAGTGTCCCGTCCTGCGCCTGGGCGCGCCCGGTCCATCCCCCGCTGACCAGCACAGACAAAACCGCCCCCGCGACAACGACACGTCGCGCACCGAGCGGCGTCGATGGTGCGAACGGCTTCAAGCGGAGCAGGCCTTAGGACAATGGGACGAAGTTCAGCGTCGATCCTTAGCGCGACCGCGTGACAGCTCTGCGATGGCCCCAGCCTGCACTGACCTAGCCTGCTCGTATCAGGGCGCGACCGTCCGAGGTCCGTTCAATGGAAATCGGCAACAGATCGTCCATGCGGTCGATCAGTCCGACCTGTCCGGTCAAGGGCAACACCACCGTCACCCGCGTCTTCGCCAGGGCGGGATCGGCGATGACCATCGGCCGGTCGGCATAACGGGCAGCCTCGGCGATCACGTCGGACAGCGGGGCGTCATGGAAGATCAAGCGCCGTTCGCGCCAGGCCGTGGCGGACTCGACGTCCGGACGGCTCAGATGGACGCGGTCCAGGCCGGGGGTGAAGACGGCCTTCTGGCCGGGCGCCAGCATCACCGCGTGATCAAGCGAACGCCTCTTGCCGACGTCATGGCGGCCGATGGCGACACGCCCTTCCAGCAAGGAGACCTCCGCCCGGTTCCGCCGCAAGGTGGTGGTGAACCGCGTGCCCGTGACGATGACATTCCGATCCGCAACAGCGACCTGGAACGGGCGGGCAGGATTGTGGACGACATCGAAATAGGCCGCGCCCTGCAACAGGGCGACGCGCCGGGCGTCATCCTCGAACCGCACCCGGATTTGCGTATCGGCGTCCAGGGTGACGCGAGAACCGTCCTCCAAGGCGAGATCGGTGATTTCGCCGGGCGCGCTGGCGTAGACCACCGCCCCCTTGTCGGCGCTCTGGGATCCCAGGCCGGGCAGGATCATCAGGACGGCGATGGCCGCGACGGCCGAGGTCGCCAGGCCGCCGATCAGGATTCGTCGGCCGGTGTTCACGGGCTTGCGCCCCCGCAGCCGCGCCAGATCGCCTTCGAAGGCGCCGGCCAGAGGCGCGAGGCCCGCCAGACGCGCCTTCGCGGTCTCGTAGGCTGGCAGGTTGTCGTCCTTCTCCAACCAATCGAGGAAGGCCGCCTGATCGCGCGCGGGGACGGTCGGCCGACGCATGCGCGCCAGCCAGTCTTCGGCGGTTCGCGGCCGACGATCGAACAGGGATGTCAGGCGCTGGATCATGCGCGAACGAAACGCTCCTGGACGCGGCAGGGGGATAAGGCGCCGACGCCTTCAATATTCACAACGACACAGGGGTACGACACCTCAACCCTCTCGCGAAATCTTCAGCTGACGGAGGGCTTCGGCGATGTGTTTCTCGACCATGCTGACCGAGACGCCCAGGCGTTTGGCGATCTGGCTGTAGGTCTGCCCCTCGAACCGGTTGAGCAGGAAGGCGTCGCGCGTTCGCGGCGGCAGGGCGCGAATGATCCGGGCGGCGGCGGCCAGGTTTTCCCGGCCGATCAGATGCTGGTCCGCGGCGGGGGCGTCGCTGGCCACGGCCCGCGGGCCGGCGTCCAGGGCGTGAATGTCGTCGGTCCCGCGCACGCCCTTGCGGCCGGCCGATTTCCAGCGGTCCGTCTGCAGATTGCGGGCGATCACAAACAACAGGGGTCGAGCGTCGGCGCCTGACAGATCGTGGCCGGCGCGATGAAACCGAACAAAGGCCTCCTGCACCACGTCCTCGGCGTCCTCGATCGTCTGCCCCTTGCGTTGCAGATAGCCGATCAGGTCGCGGCGCAGTTCGACGACAAGACGCTCAACCGACATGGTCGCCGTCTTCCCGCTGGGCAAACGCGCAAAGACGTCCCCTCTTGCGGAGGGGACGTCGCGCCAGGCCAACCTCTAGGGGATCAGAAGTGATGGTCTGAACTGCTGCCATGGTCACGGCTCCCAAGCGAGCCGGCGCCTCAGCCGGCCGCATGAGCGGCCGGCTGGAAGTTCTGCAGACGACGTCGGCCGTCCGCAGCCCTCACCATGGTTCGGCGTTCCGGAAATGGATCAGAACTCCATCCGCAGGCCAAGGTTGATACGGCGACCCGACAGTTCGTACATGGTGGGGAAGGACGGATCCATCGTATAGCCCTTGGTCGCCTCATCGGTGACGTTGATGCCCTCCAGGTTGATCTGGAGGCTGTCGGTCACATTGTAGCTGGCCGACAGGTCGATCTGACCATAGCCTTCGCGCCAGATCGGATACATTTCGTAGCCGATCCCTTCGACGTACTTGTCCTTGAAGTTGTAGGACGCGCGCGCCTGGAACTTCGAGTTATCGTAGTAGAGGGTGAAGTTGTAGGTGTTGTCGGCCAGACCGACGGGCGGCATGCTGATGCCCAGTTTTGTCGTGGACGTCAGCGAGCTGTCCAACACCGTGTAGTTGGCGTTGATGCCGAAGCCTTCCAGCGGCGCATAGAACTGGCCGAACGGCACGACGGCGACCAGTTCGACGCCGCTGACTTCATACGAACCCGGCTCGTTGATGGGCTGATAGACGTCGAAGGTGTAGACGCCGTCGATCGAGCCGTTTGCGTTGTACTTGGTCACGTTCGGCACCGTGCCCGTCAGGGCCTGGCGAACGACGCCCTCGATCTCTTTCCAGAAGTAGGACACGGCCAGAAGACCGCCGTCACCCAGATACTGTTCCAGGCCCACTTCCCATTGCTTGGCGTAGGTCGGCTTCAGATTGGGGTTGCCGTCGGTGAAGCGGAACGAGTTCCAGCTGGCCGTGCGCTTGTAGGCCAGATCGGTCAGGGCCGGGCGGATCAGGGTTTCCGAAGCTGCGGCGCGGAAGATCAGGCTGTCCGTCAGATCGGCCGTGATGTTGAGGCTGGGCAGAACCTTGTCATAGCTGCCGTCGCTCGACACCGGCTCGGGCGTATAACCGGTCGAACCGTTCGGGTTCTGGATCTGGTGGTAACCCGACGAAGTGATCGAGGTGTCGACGTAGCGAGCGCCGCCGTTGACGGCGACCGGCACGGCCCCCAGGTCGAAGTTCAGGTCGGCCATGGCGTACAGCGACACGACCTCTTCCGACACCTCGTAATAGTCGCCCACGTTGAACGGCGTGTAGAAGCCGTCGTAGCGGAAGGTGCGGCGGGCGTAGTCGTTGGACACCTGGCTCCAGGTCAGGTCACGGACGCTGTAGGCGCCGCCGGGGACCAGATCGCTGATCGCCGTCAGTTCGCTCTGCGACATCGGGCGTCCGAGGTAGTCGACCTTGCCGGCGCCGGTGCCCTGGATGTTCAGGGAGCCGTACTGGCGCTCCTTCGACTTGTCGGTATAGCGGGCGCCGACCTGGACGCTGGTCAGGGCCGGGAAGAAGTCCAGATTCAGGTCTTTGGTGAAGTCGATCTGGGCGGCGTATTTGTCGTCGCTGATCTGCTCCAGCGACGTCTCGTAGCCTTCGAACAGATAGCTGGACGGCGAGTTGTACATGTCGATCGACGCCGGGTTGGCGCTCTTGATCGTCTCACCGCCCTGGGCCGTCCAGCGCGTCCGCGACGGCGCATAGACCGTGTGCTTCAGGTTGGCGTAGTCCAGCGTCTTCTCGGCGCCGGAATAGCCGGCCAGAGCATGCAGCTTCCAGCTGTCGCCGCTCCAGTTCAGTTCCGTCCCGAACTGCCGATAGTCCGTCTCGTTGATCCGCTCCTTGCTGAGCATCTCATGTTGGGTAAGGGTATAGGATACGTCGCGCAGCACGATCAGGCCGGAGTCAGCCAGGGTGGTCTTGTCGTACTCGTGGATGGTTTCCAGCGTCGAGCGGCTGGAGGCCGAATAGGCCGCCGCGTCATATTCGTCTTCGGTGGTTTCGTACCGGCCGATCAGGGCGTCGAAGGCCAGGCTGAAGTTCGATGACGGACGGTATTGCAGCGACAGGGCGCCGCCCCATTGGTCCTGGGTGTTCAGATAGGCGCGGTCGCCGACCTTGTCCTGGAAGATGATGCGGTCCGTCTCGGCCGTATTGGCGCGGTTCTGAACGACGACGCCGGCGTCGCGCGCCAGCACAGCCATCGCCTGGGCGCCCCGGGCGCCCGTCGAGTTGGCGAGGAAACGGGTCATCGGGCGGAAGTTGATGCCCGAGTTCGAGTCGGTCCGGTTGGTCCGACGCGCGGTCGAGAAGGACACCAAGGCCCCGAGGTCGCCCCAGGTGTCGCTGGCCAGGAAGGACAGTTTCGGATCGGTCTTTTCCGAGATCGAATTATAGGCGCCCTCGACAGAACCGACGACCCGGCGGCCGGCGTAGTCGAACGGACGGGCGGTCGAGATATTGACCGAACCGGCGATGCCGCCCTCTTCATCGGCGGCGCGCGGCGACTTCTGGACCGTCACCTGCTGGATGATTTCCGAAGCGAAGATGTCGAACTCGACGTCGCGGCCTCCGCTGCCCGAGGCGGTCGCCAGGCCGTTGATGCTGACGAAGGTGAACTCGCTGGGCAGGCCGCGCACGTTGACGCGCTGGCCCAGGCCCTTGTTGCGTTCGATTGTCACGCCGGGGATGCGCTGCAGCGCCTCGGCCAGGTTCTGCTCGGGGAAGTTGGCCACGTCGGTCGCGACGATGGAGTCCGAGAAGCCGACCGTCTTGCGCTTGATGTCCACCGCCTCTTCGAGGCTGCGGCGATACGAGCCGGTGACGATGATCTCGTCGATCTCGGTCGCTTCAGCCGCGCTCGGCGCGGTGACGACGGCTTGATCGGCCGATTGCGCCAGGGCGGCGAACGGCGACGCGGCGACCAGGGCGAAAGCCGTGGTGCCCAGGATTCGGTTCTTCATTTCAGGTAGCCCCCAGTGAGTTCTAGGCGCTTCAACGACCGGGCTTCGAAGCCCCTCAATGTGTGACAGGGCTTTTCATTCAAACTTCACGGCGCTGTCGCGTTCGCCGCTTCCGGACAGCAAAACGGCCCGCCGGACGCCCTGAAGGACGCCTGACGAGCCGCTGTCAGCCTGACTGTTCCGCCTGAAACGGTTAGCCGCCGTAGCTCCGGCCGCCGCCGCCGAAGCCGCCGCGCGACACGACGGCCGTGCGGCTCTGAACCCGGGCCGGCGCCTGACGCGCCACATCGCCATGTTCGCGGGCGTTGGCGACGGTGCGACCGGTCCGATAGTCGCGGTAGGTGTACCCGCCGCCGTAGCCGTTCGAGTAGCGGTTCTCGCGGTCGCGATACAGCGGGCCGCCGCCGCGATAACCGCCGCCGTTCAACAACTGGCCGACCACGAACCCCGCCAGCAGAGGCGTGAAGAAGGAGCCGTTGCCGCCCTGATTGTTGGGCTGGCATTGCGACGGCCCCCACTGGCCTTCGCATTCTTCGCGCGTCGCATAGCGCGGCGCGGTCTTGGCGGCTTCTTCCCGGGCCTTGGCCAGGGCGGCGTCGCACTGGTCGTCAGGGATGTCGTTGGCGGCGCGGCACTCGTCCAGACTGGCGTAGGCCAGGGCGGGTTCCGGCTCGGGCTCGGGCGCCCGGACCTGAGGCGAACTGCAGGCGGCCAGCGAGAAGCTGGCGGTCGCCATCAGACTGCTGACATGGAGGATACGCGAGCGCTTCAGCCGGCGCATGGTTTCCGTCTTGGGCAGGTCCTTGGGATCGGTCATGGCGGTCACGACGTCATGCAGGCGGCGTTCAGCAGCCCGACGCAGATGGAGATGGAGGCCAGATAGACGGCCGCGGCGATTTCGCCCGCCTCGATCCGGGCCACCAGATTGCGGAAGGCCATGCGGCTGATGGCGACGAAGACCACGATCTGGATCACGCCGGCCAACAGGGCCCAGGCCGCGAACTCCATCAGGCTGACGGTGTGCGACAGGGCCGAGGCCAGGGGCAGGACATAGCCGATCAGGGCCCCGCCCAGCGCAATGGCGGCGGCGGTGTTGCCCTCACGGATCAGCGTATGCTCGTGATAGGGCGTGACCCACTGGTAAACCAACTTGAAGGCCAGGGTGAAGGCGCCGGCGACGGCGAAGGCGATCAGGAAGGCGATCGCGCCCTGCTGAAAAATGAACCAGTCGAACATTCAGTCTTCCCTTTCGGATCGCGCGGTCAGGCGCGGAACTCGGCCATTTCCAATGGAATGCCGATCATGATTTCGTGGGTGGTCTCGCCGCCCTCGGGCTGTTGCTCCAGGGCGATCATCAGTTCGCGGCCGTCCGCCAGTTCTCGCGCGTACAGCATGCAGGTCTGAAAGATCTTGGCGTAGGGCGTGGTCGCCGCCCGGTCGTCCCAGATGGTCTCCCATAGAGTGACCGGCGGCTGAACGGCGTCGCTCTCGGCGAACCAAAAGCGCGGATAGTCCGGCAGTTCCTCCGCCGCACCGTGAAAGACCGGCGCCGACAGACGGTCGCGCCAGATCCGGCGTTCCCGCTCGCCCGGCGGATAGGCCGAGGTCCAGGGGATGAACAGGCTGAAATCATAGCTTTCGGCGCCCGCCTCGTCGTCGCTCATGGCCTGAAGCATGACGTGGTCGTCGGTGTAGAAGCGGTGGACGAACTGGCCGCTGTCCAGACTGACCAGGCCCTGGGCCGAGATGTCCAGCACGTCCCGATCCAGCACGAAATGGGTCTCATCGCCCAACCGGCGCCAGGCCAGCGGGTCCAGCGACACGGTGCGGCCCACGGTGATGTTTCGCACGGTCGCCAGCCTGGAGGCCGGCTCGACCTTGTTCGATGATCCAAAGAGTTTCTTGAACATGGGCGACTATCTAGGCCCGAAGCGCGCCGACGGCGAGCGAACAGCGAGGATGCGACCGAATGATGCGGTTCATGGCTCGAAAATCCAACACATCTTGCCGGACGTCAAGCGTTCATGTTACGCGTTTCATGAAACATGCCTGCAACCGCCCCGCCCTCGTCCGCCGCCAATGACCGCATCCGTGCGTGGCGACAGGCGCGTCGCGAGGCGGGACTGGTCAAGCTGGAGCTCTGGGTGCCTGAATCCGCTCGCGACGACGTGAAGGCCGCCGTCCGCGCCATCATCACCGATTCCACCCGCGGCCCCCGGCTTGCTGCTCAGAGCCTTGCCGGCCGCTCGCGCCGCCCCACTTCTCATTCCATCCCCCCTGGAGACGACCACCACATGGACGCCGTGATCGAAACCCCCTGGACCGTGCCCGCCATCAAGGCGGCGCTCGATGAATCCCCCCTGCTGCGCGAGGGCGAGATGACCCTGCGCGTGCTGGAGGGCGCCGAGCCCGTCCTGTTGGCGACCATGCACGAATACGGCGACTTGCCGGTCTATCTCAGCGTCGGCGGCGCCCAGATCGTTTGCTCGGTCCTGCTGTGGCCCGTCGCCGAACAGGCCGACCGCCACGCCTTCAACGAATTCCTGCTGAAGGCCCAGCGCGTGGTGCCCCTGTCCAACTTCGCCATCACCAACGTCGGCGGCGAAGACGTGTATGAGCTGATGGGCGAACTGTCGTGCAAGACGACCCTGCAGACCATCCTCATCGAACTGCGCACCCTGGCCGAGAATGCGATCGACGCCACTGAACTGCGTGAAACCTTCGGCGCCGACGCCGCCTGATCCGGAGACCCGACCATGTCCATGCTCAGAAAACTCTCCGCCCTGTTCCGCGGTTCGGCCCATGACGCGGCCCAGGGCGTCGTCGACGCCAACGCCCTGAAGATCCTCGACCAGGAAATCCGCGACGCCGACAACGCCCAAGGCAAGGCGCGCGACGACCTCGCCGGCCTGGTGGCGCGCCGCCGGATGGCCGAAAACGAAATGGCCAGCTTCCGCGATCAGATCGCCAAATACGAAAGCTCGGCCCGCTCCGCCCTGGGACAGGGCAAGACCGACCTCGCCCGCGAAGTCGCCGGCCGCATCGCCGAGCTGGAGGTCGAGATCACCAGCCGTGGCCCGCTGATCGAGGACATGAAGACGGCCGAAACGCGCCTGCGCACCGCCATCGCCTCGACCGACCAGAAGATCGAGACGCTTCGTCGCGAGATCGACATCGTCAAGGTCAACGACTCCGTCCAGCGCGCCCAGACCTCGGTCGCCCTGAACTCGGCCGGCGCCCAGTCGCGCATCGGCTCGGCGGCGGACAGCCTGCAACGCATCAAGCAACGCCAGGCCATCCAGGAAGAAAAACTGAACGCCAGCCAGGCCCTGGAAGACCGCCGCACCGGCGCCGATCTGGACGCCAAGCTGCGCGAGGCCGGCATCCTGCCCGGTCATTCTTCGGCCGACGACGTTCTGGCTCGCCTCAGCCAGCCGGACGTGACCGTGGTCACGCCGCGCATCGGCCAATCTACTCCAGGCGTGGCGACCCCCGACAAGGACCCGGCCTGAACCATGGAGCGTCTGCGCCTCGAACCCCGAACCGACTGGGACGCCAAGGCCGAGGAACTCGGCTTCACCTGGCGCCACACTGACGGCAAACCCTATTGGGACGAGACGGCCGCCTACGCCTTCTCGCTGGCCGAGATCGAGGACGGGATCGAGGCGCCGACCGCCGAACTGCACGGCCTCTGCCTGGACCTCGTCAATGAGGCGGTCCAGTCGGAGCGCCTGATGGAACAGCTCGATATTCCCGAGCCGATGCGGGACTATGTCGCCGACAGCTGGAAACGGCAGGAGCCGTCCCTCTATGGCCGGTTCGACTTCGCCTATGACGGCGCGGGTCCGGCCAAGCTCTACGAATACAACGCCGACACCCCGACCAGCATCTATGAGACGGCGGTGTTCCAATGGCTGTGGCTGGAGGACCAGATCGCCGCCGGCGTCCTGCCCGCCGACGCCGACCAGTTCAACAGCCTGCATGAGAAGCTGGTGGATCGGTTCCGCGCCATCTTCCCGGACGGCGGCTTCCTCCACTTCAGCTCCGACGCCGACTTCGTCGAGGACCGCCAGACCGTGCGTTTCCTCGAGGATCTCGCGCGTCAGGCCGGGCTGGACCCTCAGTTCGTCGCCATCGATCAGATCGGCCTGAACGAAGAGGGCCGGTTCGTGGACCACGAGAACTGGATCATCCAAGCGATGTTCAAGCTCTATCCGTGGGAACATATGCTGCGCGACGACTACGCCGCCCCCCTGCCGACCGCAGAGGTCACGGTGCTGGAGCCGGCGTGGAAGAGCCTCCTGTCCAACAAGGCCATCCTGCCCCTGCTGTGGGAACGCCACCCCGGCCACCCCAATCTGCTGGAATCCTATTTCGAGGGCGATCCGAGGGAGACGGCCTTGGGAAGCTCCTATGTCCGCAAGCCCCTGTTCTCGCGCGAAGGCGACAATGTCGAACTGATCGATCAGGGCCTCAGCGCCGCCGAGGTGGTGGACGGCGGTTACGGCGAGGGCCGCTACATCCGTCAGGCCCTGCACAATCCGCCGCGTTTCGACGACAACTATGTCATCGTCGGTTCCTGGGTTGTCGGCGAAGAACCGGCAGGCATCAGCCTGCGCGAGGATCAGGGGCGCATCACCCGCAACACCTCGCGCTTCGTGCCCCACTTCATCCGCGACTGACGCTCAACCCGCCGCCTGATCAGAACCACCGGTCCTGCATCGCCAGCGTCGTGTCGTCCTTGCTGACCAGCAGGTCCAGCATCGGCCCGATCTTGGGCAGTTCCCAGCGGAAGAAGTAGCGCGCGGCCTGGCGCTTGCCGTCGTAGAAGTCGCCGGTCTTGCCGGCCGCCGCCAGCGCCTGCTCCAGCCAGATCCAGGCCATCACCGCATGACCCACAGCCTCCAGATAGGTCGAGGCGTTGGCCAGGGCCCGCTCCGGGTCGCCGCCCTGCCAGACCGTGGCCGTCGCCGCCCCGATCCGGCCCATGGCCTCGGCCAGGGCCTCGCTATAGGGCGCCAACTCGCCATCGCCTGACGCCCGCGCAACAGTGGCCATCACCGTCTCGCCCAGCAGCTTCAGCCCCGAGCCGCCGTCCATGATCGCCTTGCGGCCCAACAGGTCCAGTCCCTGGATCCCGTGCGTGCCCTCGTGGATCGGGTTCAGCCGGTTGTCGCGATAGAACTGCTCGACCGGATAGTCGCGGGTATAGCCGTAGCCGCCCAGCACCTGGATCGCCAGGCTGTTGCCCTCCAGGCACCATTGCGACGGCCAGCTCTTGGCGATGGGCGTCAGCATGTCCAGCAGCCGTCCGGCGCGGTCCCGCTCGGCCGCGTCCTCGGCCGTCGTCTGGTCGTCGGTCAGCCGCGCGCAATACAGGTTCAGCCCCAGCGCCCCCTCGGCATAGGCTTTCTGCGCCAGCAGCATGCGGCGCACGTCGGCGTGCTCGATGATCGGCACGGGCGGACTGGCGGGATCCTTGGCCGACAGGGGCCGTCCCTGCGGCCGGCCGCGCGCATAGTCCAGGGCGTGCAGATAGCCGGTATAGCCCAGGGCCGCCGCGCCGGCCCCGACGCCGATCCGCGCCTCGTTCATCATGTGGAACATGGCGGCCAGCCCCTGATGCGGCGCCCCGACCAGCCAGCCGACCGCGCCCCCCTGCCCGCCCGGCGCATGCCGTCCCTCGCCGAAGTTCAGCAGGGTGTTGGTCGTGCCGCGATAGCCCATCTTGTGGTTCAGCCCGGCCAGGACGACGTCGTTGCGCTCGCCCGGCGCGCCGTTTTCGTCCAGCAGGTGTTTGGGAACCACGAACAGCGAGATCCCCTTCACCCCCGCCGGCGCCCCCTCCATCCGGGCCAGAACCATATGGACGATGGTTTCAGACAGGTCGTGATCCCCGCCCGAAATCCACATCTTCGATCCGAACAGCCGATAGCTCCCGTCGGCCTGCGGAACCGCGCGGGTGCGGATATCGCCCAGCGACGATCCCGCCTGCGGCTCCGACAGGCACATGGTGCCGAAGAACCGCCCCTCCAGCATCGGCCGCACATAGGCGTCGACCTGCGCGGCCGTGCCGTGGGTCTTCAGCAGATTGGCCGCCCCAATCGTCAGGAACGGATAGGCGGCCGTGCCCACATTGGCGGCCTGGAACCAGGCGAAGCCGGCGCGCTCGATCACATTGGGCAGTTGCAGCCCGCCCAGATCATAGTCCTGGGACGCCGAAAACAGCCCCGCCTCGCGGAACGCCGCCAGGGCCTCGGCCACCTCGGGGATCATCGTCACCCGCTCGCCGTCGAACGTCGGCTCGTTCTGATCGGCCTTGCGATTGTGCGGGGCGAACATATCCGCCGCAAGCTGGGCGCAGGTATCCAGCACCCCGTCGAACGACACCCGGTCATGATCCGCAAACCGCGCCCGCTGCGTCAGCCGCTCGACCTCCAGCCATTCGTACAGAATGAAATCCAGATCGCGCCGGGACAGGATCAGCGAGGCGTCAGACATGCGAAGGCTCCGAAGACGCCGCCTTGCGGCGACACCCGGCCAGCCTAGGTCGCCGCCCCGCAGGCGGCAAGTTCGCCCTCAACCGCCGGCCGGACGATCCTCGGCCACCAAGTGCTGCAGCACCCGCTTCTCCAGCACCAGCAGGGCCCCGGCGCCATTGGTCCGCATCACCAGCCCCTCCGCCAGCGGCCTGACCGCCTGATGCACGGCTCCCGCCAGACGCATGAAGTCGGACCGCCCCCGGCCGGACACCCCGTGCAGGGCGCACAGCTGCCGCCAGTCCTGGACAAAGCCCGCCAGCACCGCCCGGAACCGCTCGGCGCGCGCCCGGGCTTCAGCGCCGTCTGCCGCGGGCGTCAGCTCCTGGCTCAGATCGTCCACCAACCATTGAACCTCCGCCGCCGGCATGACAGCGAACCTCTGGTCAGCCTCGGTCAGCAGTTGCGACGGTGCGGTCGGGTCCCAACCCACCGTCCGCCACTGATCGCGCGGCGGCGTCTTGCCGCAGGCGAACTGCCAGAAGCCGGCCGTGCCCGTGGTGTCGGCGACCAGATGAATCCGCTCGGCGTCGGACCCGTTCTCTACATGGTGACGCCGCCAGTTGTCGAAGATCCAGGCCTCTCCCGCCCCCATGTGCACGGCCTCGCCGTCGCAGTGAAACCGCACCTGGGGCCGGGTGAAGACCGGGATGTGCAGCCTGACCCGCGTATGCCAGTGATAATTGATGTCGGCGTGCTCCGGCACCCCTGCGCCGGCCGCCAGTCGCATCAGCCGCGACCGGCTCCACACCACGCCGAAACCCGACAGGACCTGACGCAGATAGGGCATCTGCTCCAGCCAGGGGGTTGGCGACATCTGTCCATGGACCGAATCCGTTTCCACTCCGCCGGCGCTGATCAGACGCGCCGCGCTGTTGCCATGCACGCGATCCGGATGCGGCCCCCACGCCTCGTCCGGCAGGGCCGCAACCTCGGCCTGCAGACGCTCGACATCGAACAGGACCGGAAGCTGATAGAAGCGCTGCGACAGTCGCATGGGTCAGTCCCTGTAACGGATCAAGGCGTCGCCCAGCGCGGCCTGAAGCGGCGCGAGCCAGGGTTCGTAGTTGCGCCACTGCGCCAGGCCGTCGCGGCTGATCGGTCGCCGCACCTGTTCTGAACTGGGCGTGCGCACGCTGCGCCGGGTCTGATGGAAGTCCAGACAGGCCGGTTCGAACGCCAGCCCGCAATGCTCCAGCATCCGCCGCACCCCGCCCTCGAGATCCTCGACCAGATCCTCGTACTGCACCCGAAGCACCCGTCCCGGCAGCACCTCGTCCCAATGCCGCATCAGGTCCAGATAGCTGCGGTAGTAGCGGGCGATAGCGTCGATATCGTTGGTGAATTCCTGATTGGTCGTGCCGAACAGCTGTTTCAGATTGCTGAAGCAGCAGGCCATGGGTTCGCGCCGCACATCGATGATCTTCGCCTTCGGCAGGATCAGATGGATCAGGCCGATATGCCAGAAATTGTTCGGCATCTTGTCGATGAAGAACGGCCGCCCCTCCCGGCGATAGGTCCGCGTCTCGGCCAGGAACCTTTCGCCCAGAGCACGAGCCTCCGCCGCCGACATCTGAAGCACAGCCGCCGGCCGAACCGGCAGGCCGCAGTCGGGATCACGCCCGAACAGTTCGCCGGCGTAGCGACCGATCTCCGTCAGCTCCTGCGTCCCCTCGACCTGTGAATGCGAAGCCAGGATCTGCTCGATCAGCGTCGATCCAGAACGCGGCAAGCCCAGAACGAAGATGGGATCGGCGTCCGGCGCCCCGCAGTCGGCGCGGTCGTTGAACACCTCGGCCGTAAACGCCTGGGTGGTGCGCGCGGCGCAGGCCTCGGCGACCTCGGGCCTGTACCGGCCCAGCGAACGCCGGACCTCGTTCCCTTGGGCGTACCAACGCCACGAACCGGCATAATCCGCCCGATCCTCCAGCGCCTTGCCCAGGGCGAAGGCCAGATAGACCCGGTCCATATCCTGCAAGTCCGTCCGCGCCGCCGCGGCCTGCAACCGCTCGACATCAGCGTCCGAGAAGCTGTGGAGCTTCAGATTGGCCAGACTGAACCAGGCGACGCCATAGTCGGGCCGCGCGGCCAGGGCGGCGCGATAGTCGGCCACCGCCTCCTCCAGCCGACCCGTGACCTTCAGGGCGTTCGCACGCCACAGCCTCAGCTCCGCCGTCTCGGCGCCGACCACGGGTGCCCCGTCCAGCAGCCGCCGATAAATCTCGATCACCGGCTCATAGTCGCCCAAGGCCACGCAGGCGGCGGCGAACAGTTTCAGATGCTCTCGTCGCTCTGGTTCGCGCTGCAGCAGTCGTTCCGCTTCGCGCCGCGCCGCCTGCGGCTTCTGCCGCTGCAACAGAATCATGGCGTAGTCGAAGCGCGCGGCCTCATAGTCCGGCGCACTGGCCAGCACCCCCTCCAACAGGGTCTCCGCCTCTTCCGCATCGCCGCAGGCCTGACGAATGCGCGCGAGCAGACGCAAGGCCCCGGCCGACGGCCCCTGGCGGTACAGCACATCACGGATGACCGTCTCGGCTTCCGCCAGATCGCCGTCGGCCAACAGACTGTCCGCCGCCACGATCTCCGGCGGCAGACGCCTCAGCATCGCCAGCCTCTGCGCCGCCCCGTCCGCAGGCCCAGTCTCGCCTCGCATCCGGTGCAACTGCTCCAGCATGTCCCAGCTGGCCGGCAGGCTGGGGTTCAGCCGGACCGCCTCTCCCAGAGCCTTGAGCGCCGACGGCGCGTCGCCGAGCAGGACATGGCAGTGACCCCGCTCCTGCAAAGCGCGGCTGAATCGGGGATGGAGCCCCTGCAACCGATCCAGAACCGCCAGGGCCTCCGGCGCCCGCCGCGCCGCGCGCAGGTCTATGGCCTGACGCAGCAGGGCGTCGCGATCGGTCGGCGCGCCGACGGGCTCAGCCGCCGCTATCATCGCGGGGCGGCGGCCAGCAGCGGCGCCAGCCAGTTCGGATCCGGCTGGTCCGCGTCATAGTATTCGAAAATCAGATGAATTCGGTCGGTGGCGCCGCCGTTTCGCACCCAGTGCGGTCCCAGATTATTGACCTCCACCGCCTCACCGACCGGGAACCGGTGCTCCTGCCCGCCGAAGAAGGAGACGACCTCCGGGTTGGTCGTGATCGGCACATGGATCTTGTGCGGCCATTTGGCGGCCGGATTGGCGTCGATATGCGGATGGATCACGCCGCCCGCCGGCATCCGGGCCAGCATCACGCGCGGAAAGACTCCCCGCCCATAGCCATAGGCCTGAACCGCCTGGGCCAGCACCGGCTCCAGCAGCGCGCGCCACGCCCCCCAGAGCGGGCGATCGTGCGAACCTCGCCAGTCGCGCGGACTGTCGACGAACCGGAACACGATGTGCCGGGTCTGGTCCAGCACCTCGAACTTGTTCGGCTTGCTCTGGTTTTCCGCGTCCCAGACGGCTTCCGGAATCTCCAGCACGGCGGCATGCAGGGCGGCGATATCGACCGGCCCCAGCCTGCGGATCGTCGCGGTCTTTCGCGGATTGGCGGCGGGCGCGACGGTCATGGCGATCACCTCAGCCCTTCGAAGCTGTAGCCGAACAGTTCGATATCCTGAGCATAGCGGGCGGCGACGCCGTCGATCAGCTGTTTGTCGTAATAGAGCCGATAGTCGCCGTGGGTGCTGGCGTTCACCCGGTCCAGCGGACGCGCGGCGATGCCGATACGGGCGCAAAGACTATCGTAAGAGGCCTGCATCTCCTCCACCCGCCCGAACTGATCGGTCAGCAGGGTCTTGCCGTCCTCGTCCGCCAGCAGCGACGCCTGAGGCTGGAACAGGATGTGCTGTTCCGGCGGCTGCTGAAACAGGAAGTGGCGCATCACGTCGCGCGGGCGGCGCTGGAAGACGTCGCCGTCGCGCAGCATGAAGGCGCAGTAGGAGACGAACCGGTCGAACGGATTGCGCACAAAGGCGAACTTGAAATAGTCGGCGAACGCCTCTTCGCCGACATAGGGTCGAATCTGCCGCAGGGACAGGTGGCCGTGGCGGATCGCCGCCAGATCTTCCCAGGGGAAGCGCTTGTCGATGAACAACCCCACCTGTTCCAGGTCCTCCTTCCCCATCTGCTCGCGCAGGGCGCGGCGCACGGCATGGGTGCCGGTTTTGGGCACGGCGGCGAAGATGAACCGGTGATGGTGGGAAACGATCATGCTTCTGGACATCCAGAAAAGGGCGCCCCTCCCCCCGAAGGGGGCGGGGCGCCCAGCCTAGTCTAAGCGTCGGATCAGAACTTGTAGGTCAGGCCGGCCGTATAGGTCGTTCCGCTCTGGTTCTGATTGTACAGATACTCGTTCTGACCCCAGAACTGGGTGTCCTTTTCGTTCGTCAGGTTGACCGCGTCGAACGTCAGCTGCAACGACTCGGTGATGTTGAAGAAGGCTGCGGCGTCGACATAGGTGCCGCCTTCGAACCCGCGCGTGCTGGCGCTCATGACGGCAGTATTGTAGCCGGTGTACCACTTGTCGCGATAGTTCAGCGAGGCGCGCGCACCCCAACGGTCGGTCTCGTAATAGACCGTGGCGTTGTAGCTTGTCTTGGAAATCCCCGTCAGATCGTCCGGCATGTCGATGTAGGTGTAGTTCGCCACAACACCCAGATTGTCGAACGGCGCAGGCAGGAACGACAGTTGGCTCTGCGCCGCCAGTTCCAGGCCTGTCAGTTCCACCCGGCCTTCCTTGTTCACCGGCATCGAGAACTCATTGACGATAGTGCTCGCGGTCGCGCCGGGGATGGTGCTGTAAGGCACCCCCGTTTCGCTGAATGGCACGTCAGTAAACCTCACCGTCTCGATGAAGTTCTTGATGTCCTTATGGAACAAGCTAGCCGACATCAGGCCGACGTCGCCGAAGTAGTATTCGACGGCGAAGTCCAGGGTGTTGTCCTTGTAGGGCTCCAGATTTGGATTACCGCGCGAAGCAGTAATCTTGCCCGAGCTGTCCTGGAAGGCGCTGCCCTCGGCCGCCATCGAGCCGAGGCCCGGACGGTTCAGGTTCTGGGTCGCGGAGAAGCGCACCAGCACCTCCGGCGTCACTTCCAGGACCGCGTTCATGGCCGGCAACACGCCCTCGTAGCTGCCTTCCACGTCGGTCGTGCCCAGATAGGCATAGTTGTCGCCCTGGATCCAGCCGGTGCTGTGGGTGTCGGTGCTGTAGCCGCGCAGGCCGATATTGCCGCGGAAGCGGCGGCCGAACAGTTCGCTGTCCCAGTCGCCCTGAACGAAGCCGGACAGGGTTTCCTCGGTCGTCTCATAGACGTTCTCGATGTCCTGCAAGGCGCCGCCGGTGCCGTCCTTGTTCTGCTCCAGACGGTGGTACTCGTTGTACTTGGCGAAGGCCTTGTCATAGTCGCCGACCAGCCACGATCCGAAGGCGTTGGTGAAGACCGAGGTGACGTCGCCGACCGCCGTGCCGCGCATCTTGGACCGCGTGCCGTTGACATTGTCGTCATAGAACAGGTCTTCGCCCTGCTGGCGGAACTTGTGATAGGCGACGCCGGCGCGCAGCGTCCAGGTGTCGTTCAGTTCGTACCGCGCGTTAAGCTCGCCCTCGTGCAGCTCTGATTCATTGTTGAAGGCGCGGTAGTAGAACGAATCCATCGCATAGTTGGCCGGATTGGTCGGGTCCCAGTTCGGATATTCGAACGAGGCGGACTGGCCGTTCTCGCCATAGTTGGCGATCAGATTGCCCTTGGCGCGCATGTACAGCTTGTCGTCATACGGCGTGTCATAGGTCGACTTTTCCCAACCCACGTGACCGTCGAACTTCAGACGGTCGGACATTTCCCATTCACCGGTCAGCGCGACCTGATTGAACTTGTTCTCGTTCAGCGACCGGCGATGCTCGCTGCCGAAGGTGGCGCCCGTGACGTCGGTCATGGTCACGTAGTTGTCGCTGTCCCAGGTCAGGTCGTTGATGACCGAGGCCGACTGGAAGATCGACGGCCAGACGCCGCCGGCGGCCGTGTCGAAGGCCACCGAACCGGTCGAGGCCAGAGGCCGCGTCGCCAGATGATACTCGTTACGGCGCGTCGTGAACTCGCCGTGCAGCACATCGAGCGTCAGTTCCATGCCATCCATCGGACGCCACTGGACCGCCGCCGTCAGGCCCAGCCGTTCCTGCTCGGCGTTCCACGACGAGATACGATTGCCGTCGGCGAAATACAGATCTCCGGACAGGAACTTGGCCCGTTGGGCGGCGGACAGGCCGGAGATGTTCAATCCCTTGGTCACGAGGCTCTGCATCGTCGCGGCGCTGGGGTTGGAACGGTTATACGTGTTGTGGCCCTGCTCCGTCGTCTCGCGTTTGCTGTAGGCGGCCGAGAAGGAGACGCCGAACACATTGTCCCAGTTCTGGGTGAACAGGGCGGCGATGCGCGGCTGGGTGTCTTCGGTATATTCGTTGGTGCCGACCTTCAGCGACAGGGCGCCGTCGGCGCCTGTGCCGTAGTCAAAGGGCTTGCCGGTGAACAGGCCGACGGTGCCGGCCATGCCGCCCTCTTTCTGCGCGGCTTCAAAGGTCTTCTCGACCTCGACCCGCGAGAACAGTTCCGAAGCGAAGATATTGAAATCGAACGCGCGGTCACGCGACCGCTGGCCGCGGCTGTCTTGCGCCGAGTCGACGTTGCCCAGCACTTCCATGCCGTTCAGCTGCACCCGGGCGAAGTCCGGACCGAGGCCCCGCAGCGAGATCCGACGGCCCTCGCCGGCCTCACGGTTGATCTGCACGCCGGGCAGGCGCTGCAGCGATTCCGCCAGATTGAGATCCGGGAACTTGGCCATGTCCTCGGCCACAATGGCGTCGACCTGGATGACCGAATCCTGCTTGATCGCCCGCGCGTCGCTCAGCGACTTGCGGAAGCCGGTGACGACGATCTCGTCGACCTCGGCGGTCGCCGCCTCCTGGGCGAAGGCTGCGGATGCGCTGGCGCCGGCGACCGCCGCCGACACCGTCGCCAACAGCACCTTCTTGAGGTTCGGGCCCATGCCCCGAACGGGATATTGCTTCGACATAATCGTGTCCCCCGACAAACTGGTGTGAACCAAGCGGCTCGGTCCGACGCACGGCCAATCTGACCGCCGCCGCCAAGTCCGGCTTCATTAGGTCGCGGGCGTTTCAGTCATGTGACGGTTTGAGGGAATTATGTTGAATTATGTGGTTATGTGTGGGAACGCCAAAACGGCGCCCTGGAGATCCCTCAGCCAAAATACCTAAGCCAATCAATCCAGAAGTCAGGAAACACGCCAACTCGCTGGATTTTAAGCTGCATGCGGAACGAAAACCTGGCCCCACTAGAACGCCATTCATATGAGAGGCTTAAGGCTACTTATGTGGTTGTGTGTGGGATTTGGCGTTGGTAAGGGGATCGATCATGAGCGCCCCCCTCCTCAAAGACTCGAAACATCTCAGCCAAGGCGCCCGCCTGGCGGAGATCCTTCAGCTGATGGAGGAGAAGGTCTTCTGGACCGTGTCCGAACTCGCTGAGCGGTTTCAGGTCTCCGAAGAAACTATCCGCCGCGACGCCCGCCAACTGGAGCGCAGCGGCGTTGTGCAAAAGGTGCACGGCGGACTGTCCTCGACCAATAATCTGATCGAGGCGCCCTATCGCATCCGCCTGCGCGAAAACGCCGAGTCCAAGCAGAAGATCGCCCAGAAGGCCGCAGGCCTTGTTACCGAAGGCATGACCCTGCTGCTCGATTCCGGCACCACCTGCCACTGGCTGGCTCGCGCCCTGGCCTCGGTGCGCAATCTCACCATCGTCACCAACAGCGTCGAGATCGCGCACGAGGTTCTGGGCAATCCCGGCCAGCGCCTGCTGCTGGCGGGCGGCCAGGTCAATCCGGTCCACAACGCCGCCTTCGGCCCGGAAGCCAAGTCCTTCTGCCGCCGCTTCGCCCCCGACCTGACCATCTTGTCGATGGGCGCCGTGGACGCGGACCGGGGCTTCCTCGACTTCGACGCCGACGAGGCCTCGTTCAAACAGAGCCTGCTGGAACAGGCGCGCCGCATCGTCGTGCTGGCCGACCATACGAAGTTCGCCAAGTCCGGCTTCATCCAGGTCGCGTCTTTCCGCGACGTCCAGGACCTGGTGACCGACCTGCCCCCGCCCGGCGGCGTTTCCAGAGTCGCAGCCCAGTGGGACACCCGGCTGCATGTCGCCGATCCGACCTAGTCAACGCACCCGCGTGTCCACCCTGATCCGCACGGCGTCGTGACGCCAGTGCTCGCGGTCGGACTCCACCACCCGCCCCTGGGCGTCATAGCTGGCGCGCCGCACCGCCAGACCCGGCAGACCGGACTTCACCCCCAGAACCTCGGCCTCATGGCCAGTCAGGGCTCAGGGCTGCATGCTGACCACGTCGCCCGAGACCGACAGCCCATAGGCGCCCTTCAATATGTCGGTCAGCGACTGGTCGAACGAAAAAGCGCGACAGGTCGTTCGTCATACAGGCACCTGACTGATCGAGCCGTTTTTCCGACGCCAGACGATTATCACCAAGCGCGCTCTTTAAGGCCGCCATTTCACGAAAGCTTCGCCAACCATCGGCCTTCCGTCTGGTACGGACCAGTGACGCCCTCATCGCAAATGCGGCGCGGACGACGGTCGGGAAAATAACGGCGCCCCTCCCCGGCCTGGCCCCGCCATGTCTTCAGGAGCCCTTCCATGCGCACGCCCCTCCTCTGCCTGCCCCTTCTGGCGGCCGCCCTCGTCGCCGCGGCGCCTGCCCACGCCGAGCCCCGCCGCGCCGGCCATGTGATCATCATCGGCGTCGACGGCCTCAGCCCCGACGGCGTCAACAAGGCCGACACCCCAGTCCTGGACGACATGATGGCCAAGGGCAGCTGGAGCCTGCACGCCCGCGGCGTCCTGCCGACCACCAGCGGCGCAAACTGGGCCTCAATCATCACCGGCGCCGGCCCCGAGCAACACGGCGTCACCAGCAACGACTGGCAGGTGGGTGAGTTCAACTTCCCCACCTCGGTCACCGGCTCCGGCGGTTTCTTCCCCTCGATCTTCCAGGTCCTGACCGATCAGAACCCGGGGCTGGAGATCGGCTCCATCTACAACTGGGACGGCTTCGGCCGTCTCTACGGCCACCGTTTCGTCGACTACGACGCCCATGGCGCGGACGAGGACAAGACCACCGACCTGGCCGTCAACTATATCAAGGCCCGGCGTCCGGACTTCCTCTTCATCCACCTGGACCACGTCGATCACGCCGGACACGCCGACGGCCACGGCACGCCCCACTATTATGAAGCGGTCACCAAGGCCGACGCCCTGATCGGCCGCATCCGCCAGGCGACGGTCGAGGCCGGCATCGCCGAGGACACGGTCATCCTGGTCACCTCCGACCATGGCGGCGTCGGCAAGGGCCATGGCGGCGAAAGCCTGGCCGAGCTGGAAATCCCGTGGATCGCCTATGGCGAGGGCGTAAAGCCCGGCGTCGAACTGGATCTGCCCATCAACACCTTCGACACCGGCGCGACGGTCGCCTGGCTGCTGGGCGCCGATGTTCCCTACGCCTGGCTGGGCCGCCCGGTGCGGCCGATCCTTCAGGGCGAGGCCATGCCGGTCCAGGCCTATCGCACCAGCAGTTTCTACGCCTCTCCGGCCATCCTGCCGGCCGGATCGGGCAACACCCCGCCCGGCGGCCTGTTCATCGACGGCCCGGCCCGCATGAGCCTGCAAAACCCGAACGCCGTGGGCGAAGTGCGCTATACGCTGGACAACTCGACGCCGACACCCGCCTCCCCCGTCTACGCCGGCCCGGTCGAGATCACGCGCAACACCATTGTTCGGGCCGGCCTGTTCGTCGATGGAAAACCGGCCAGCGTCCCGTCGGTCGGCTATTTCCGCGTTCTGGACCCGCGCATCGCCGCCAGCCGGGGCGTGACCTACAGCGTCTATCTGCTGCCCGAAGCCCCGGTGCGGCTGCCCGACTTCTCCCGCCTGACGCCGGTCGCATCCGGCAGGGTGCACGAGATCACGATCGACGGCCTGACCCTGCCGCGCGAGGACGCGGTCGCCGTGGTGTTCGAAGGCCAGATCCAGATCGACACCGCCGGCGAATACGGCTTCTCGACCGCCTCGGACGACGGCAGCAAACTCTATATCGACGGCAAGACGGTCGTGGACAATGACGGCGATCACGGCGTGATCACCGCCGCCGGCACGATCCGCCTCGAACCCGGCAAGCACGCCATTCGCGTCGAATGGTTCAACGGCGGCGGCGGCGCCTGGCTGGGCGCCTATGTCGAGGGTCCAGGCATTCCGCGCCAGTTCATCGACCCGAACCGGCTGACCCCGCGCTGAAGAGGCTGGCGGGGGATGATCCGGCGGCGCCCGCTCGATCACCCTCGCCTACCCACATCCTGGCTTTTTGGTATAGACCAAAAAGCACTTATAGAGCGCCCATGATCCGCCCTGCTTCACCTGAAGACTTCATCGCCGTCATCTTCGACCTGCTCGAGCGGATGGGCGGCGACCACTACGGCGAGGCCGTGACCCAGCTGGATCACGCCCTTCAGACGGCGCACCACGCCCGCGAAGCCGGGGAAACGGACGCTCTCGTCGCCGCCGCCCTGCTGCACGACATCGGCCATCTTCTGCAGAAACACGGACAGGACGCCGCAGATCGCGGCATAGACGCCGTGCACGAAAGGATTGGCGCCGCCTGGCTGGCACAGGCCTTCGCGCCCGAGGTGTCCGAACCGGTCCGACTACACGTCGAGGCCAAACGCTATCTGGCCAACGCTGAGCCCGGCTATGCGGACGCCCTCAGCCCCGCCTCGCTCCAGAGCCTGCATCTCCAGGGCGGCCCCATGAACCAAGACGAGGCCGCCGTCTTCCGCACCCATCCCCATTTCGATACGGCCATCCGCCTGCGCCGCTACGACGAGATGGGCAAGACCGAAGGGGCCGTCATCGCCCCGCTCGCCACCTACAGGGACAAGCTGACGGCCCTAGCCGCACGCTCCGCCTAGGCCGCGCGCCGGGCCGCCTCGGCTTCCAGCGCCGGAACCAGATCCGCGACCGTATCGATGACCAGATCGGCGCACGCCGCATAGAGCCGCTCGGACGCCGGCGCCAGCATCCGGGCATGCGCCTCCGGCTCCAGCGCCGTCAGCGCCTGCTCGCTCTAGCCGACCATATTGCCCGAGGCGGCGACCCTCAGGGTGAAACAGCCGGCGTTGCGCCCCTCGGCCATCCCCAATTCCGCGTCGTCGACCTTGACCACCCGCGACAGGGGCTAGACGTCCAGATCCAGGCAGGCCTTGTAGATCATCAGCGGCGACCGCCGTCCCTGCGGCGTTTGTGGGCGCAGACCGGGATTCGGGCCGCCACGGCCACTTACGGGAAAAAATGGCGGAGACGGAGGGATTCGAACCCTCGGTACCCCTTACAGGGTACGACGATTTAGCAAACCGTTGCCTTCAGCCACTCGGCCACGTCTCCAGCGAAGGGCTCGATAGCCGAGCATGATGCGTCGTGCAATCCGGTTCGAACCAAAGACCTGTTGTTAACGCGACATAGAGGCGGCGCATGCAGGGTGGCGGCCGTGCGGAAACTCCGGATCGACATGCCCGACTGCGCCCGTCCTCTTGCCGCGCCGACCGCAGCGAGTGCGAACGACCGCGCCGCCGCCAGCCTCGCGCCGCATGCCGAGCGGGGTCCGTTCCGGCCGGAGGTGTGGCGCAACGCGCGCCAGCGCTCGACCGTGCGGCTGGCCGCCTATTATTTCCGCGCCGCTGACGTTCTGGCTGTGGTCGGTCTGGCCGTTGTGGCCCTGTGGTCGCTGGGGTCTCTCGATGTGAAGACCCTGACCGTCGGCGCCGTCCTGCCCCTGGCGACCGGCGTCGTCGTCGCCCTGGCCCTGCTGCGGAGCCTGGGCCTTTATCGATTCGGGGCAGAGCCGACGCCCCTGCTCCATCTGGTCGGGGTGGTCGGGATCGTCGCCTTGGCGATCGGGGCGGCGCTGCTGGTGGGTCTGGGCCTGGACGGGCACGGCCTGGGGCCGGTTTTACCCTGGGGTCTTGCGGCGACGGTCTGTCTGGTCGCCCTGCACGGCTTATGGCGGGTGCTGGCGGCGCGTTGGCGACGGCAGGGCCTGCTGTCGCCCAATATCGTCATCGTCGGGGCGACCCGGAACGCCGAGGCCCTGATCCGGCGGGCGCTGGAACGGCGCGACCTGAACGTGCTGGGCGTGTTCGACGACCGCCTGGCCCGCTCGCCTGACCGTCTGGCCGGGGTGCCGGTGCTGGGCGGGGCCAACGCCCTGCTGACCCATCGGATGCTGCCCTATGTCGACCGGATCGTTCTGGCGATCGACGCCGATGCGGGCGCGCGGGTGCGGGATCTGACGCGCCGTCTGGAGACCCTGCCCAATCCCCTGACCGTCCTGTTCAATTCCGACGCCAGTCGTGAGGCGGCGCTGAATCGTCTGGCCGGTCCGTCCCTGGCCGAGATCGGGTCCGCTCCCGACGCCGACCGCCGCGCCTTCGTCAAACGAGTGCAGGATGTGGTGATCGGCGCCCTGGCCCTGGTCGCCTTCGCCCCGGTCATGGCGGTGATCGCCCTGGCCGTACGGCTGGACAGCCCCGGCCCGGTCTTCTTCCGTCAGCGTCGCCATGGCTTCAACCAGGAGACCATCGTGGTGTGGAAATTCCGCTCTATGCGTCACTGCGACGCCGATGCGACCGCCAGCCGCCAGGTCGTCGCCGACGACGACCGCGTCACCCGCGTCGGCCGCTTCATCCGCGCCTCCAGCCTGGATGAACTGCCCCAGCTGTTCAACGTGCTGAGGGGCGAGATGTCCCTGGTCGGCCCGCGCCCTCACGCCATCGGCATGAGGACCGGCGAGACCGAATCCGCGCTTCTGGTCGCCGAATACGCCCACCGTCACCGTATCAAGCCCGGCATGACCGGCTGGGCCGCCGTCTGCGGGTCGCGCGGACCGGTGGACAGCGAGGCCGAGGTGCGCCGCCGCGTCGAGCTGGACATCGACTATATCCAGCGCCAGTCCTTCTGGCTGGACCTGTGGATCATCCTGATCACCATCCCCGTCCTGCTGGGCGACCGGGCGGCCGTGCGGTGAGCGAGAAGCGCATGTTCTGGCGCGGCGTCTGGGGCTATCTGCCGGCCCAGATCGTTCAGGGCGTGGTCGGCTTCCTGACCATCGTCGTCTTCACCCGCCTGCTCAGCCCCGAGGATTTCGGCCACTACGCCCTGGCCTTTTCGGTCACCAGCCTGGCCCATACGGTCAGCTTCAGCTGGCTGGAGGCGTCCATGGCCCGTTTCTGGGCGGCCGAGCGCACGCCGGAGGGCCTGGCGGCCCATTTCGCCAGCCTGTACCGCACCTCCTTCGCCGTCATCGCCGTCTTCGTGCCCGTCGCGGCTCTCGTGGTCTGGCTTCTGCCCCTGACCCCGGCTTTCAAGCTGGCGGTCGGCTTCGGCCTGGCCGGGGCGCCGATCCGCAACCTGGCCAAGCTGGCGCAGGAGCGTTACCGCGCCGCCGGCGAGGTGTCCAAGGCCGCCTCGGTCGATATGTTTGTCGCCGTCCTGGGCTTTCTGGTCGGGGCCGGTTTCGCCCTGGCCGGCGCCGGCGCATCCTCGCCCATGTTGGGGCTGATGATCGCCCCCCTGTTCGCCCTGCCCTTCATCCTGCCGGGCGAACTGCGCCAGTCGGCCGGGGGAACCGTGGATCGCGCGCGGCTGAAGGCCTACGCCGCTTATGGCTATCCGATCGCGGCCTCGCTGACCCTGGCCCTGGTCCTGGCCTCGACCGACCGCTTCCTGTTGGCCGGCTTCATGGATGCGGCGGCGGTGGGCGCCTATCACGCCAGCTACAGCCTGGCGAACCGCACCCTGGACGTGATGTTCATCTGGCTGGGCGCGGCCGGAGCCCCGGCCATGGTCATGGCGCTGGAGCGCGGCGGCCGCGAGGCCCTGCGCCAGACGGCCCTGGAACAGGGCTCGACCCTGATCCTGATCGGCCTGCCCGCCGCCGTCGGCCTGTCCCTGGTCGCCCGCCCCCTGGCCGAACTGATGATCGGCCCCGACCTGCGCGTCGCCGCCGCCCTGGTCACGCCCTGGATCGCGGCCTCGGCCTTCATGTCGGGCCTGATCGCCTATTATTTCGGCTTCGGCTTCACCCTGGGCAAGAAGACCGGCCTGCTGCTGGTCACCATGGCTGTTCCGGCGCTGGCCAACATCCTGCTGAACCTGGTCCTGATCCCCCGGCTGGGCGTGCTGGGCGCCGCCGTGGCCACGGCCCTCAGCTTCGCCATAGGCCTGGTCGCCTGTCTGCTGATCAGCCGCCGCGCCATCGCCCTGCCCATTCCGTGGGAGGCCCTGATCCGGTGCGGCCTGGCCTCGACCGGCATGGCCCTGGTGGTCTGGCGTTTGCCGCCCCTGGGCGGGTTTGTCGAACTGGTGCTGGACGCGAGCGTCGGCGGACTGGTCTATGCGGCCCTGGCGCTGACGCTCAACGCCGCCGGGGTGCGCGACGTGCTGTACCGACTGATCCAGACGCGACGGGGAGCCCCGGCATGAGCGGCTCCCGCGCCGATATCCACGACAACCCCGGCTGGGCCGCCGCCCGGCCCGAACTGTCGGTCCTGATCCCCTTCCTGCGCGACGATCCCGAGCCCCTGCTGCGCCGGCTGGATACCGAAGGCCCCGCCCTGGCCGGCCGGGTCGAGCTGATCCTGCTGGACGACGGCACGGGCGACGCCGCCCTGACCGCCCGGCTGAAGGCGGCGCTGGACGCCCTGGCCCTGCCCGCCCGCCTCGTCACCCTGTCCGCCAATGAAGGCCGGGCGCGCGGGCGCAATCGCCTGACCATCGCCGCCCGCGCCGGCTCCTGGCTGTTCCTCGACAGCGACATGAAGCCGGACAGCCCCCGCTTTCTCCAGACCTGGGTCGATCTGATTGCGCGCGACGACCCCGCCGTGGCCTTCGGCGGTTTCTCGCTGAAACAGGCGCCACGCGACCGCCGCTTCGCCGTCCACCGCGCCCTGTCCGGCGCCAGCGAATGCGTCCGCGCCGCCCAGCGCGCCAGGACGCCCGAGAAATACGTCTACACCTCCAACCTGCTGGTCCGGCGCGACGTCTTCGCCGTCGAATCCTTCGACCCCGGCTTCACCGGCTGGGGGTGGGAGGATGTCGAATGGGCCATGCGGGTCGCCCGCCGGTTCCCGGTGGTCCACATCGACAATCCGGCCACCCACATGGGCCTGGACACGGTGCCGGACCTGGCGCGCAAGTTCGACCAGGGCGCCGCCAACTTCGCCCGCGTGGTCGCCCTGCACCCCGAGATCGTCCAGACCTACCCCAGCTACAAGGCCGCCCGCGCCCTGAAACGCCTGCCGTCCCTGCCCCTGATCCGTCGCCTGGCCCGGGGCGCCGCCCTGTCGCCGCTGTTGCCGACCCGCACCCGCGCCTTCGCCCTGCGTCTGTATCGCGCCGCCGTCTATGCGGACGCCATCTGATGCGGGACGTCGCCGTCCTGATTCCCACCCTGCGCCGCCCCGCCATGCTGGAGCGGGCCCTGCGTTCGGTCTTCGCCCAGGTCGGGTCGCTGGACCGGATCGCCGCCGTGGTCGTCGCCGACAATGACCCCGAGGGTTCGGCCGCCGCCCTGATCGACCGCCTGCGCGTCGAGGCGCCGGTTCCCCTGACCTATGCCCACGCCCCGGTCCCCGGCGTCGCCACGGCCCGCAACGTGGGCCTGGCCGCTACCGACGCCCGCCTGATCGCCTTCCTGGATGACGACGAGGCCGCCTCCCCCGGCTGGCTGTCCGCCCTGTTGCAGGCCCAGTCTCAGACCGGCGCCGACGTCCTGTTCGGCCCGATCCGGGGCCGCGTCCCCGAGGGCACGGGATGGACCACCGCCTATCTGGAGCGGTTCTTCGGCCGCGACGGCCCGACCCAGACCCGCCTGACCGACCAGATCCACGGCTGCGGCAACAGTCTGATGGTCCGCGCCACGGCCCTGCCCGGCCCCGCCCCCTTCGACTCCGCCATGGACCAGACCGGCGGCGAAGACGACCGCCTGTTCACCGCCCTGCAAGCGCGCGGCGGCCGGTTCGGCTGGGCCGCCGACGCCTGGGTGGACGAGTTCGCGCCCCCCGACCGCGCCACCCTGAGCTACGCCCTGATGCGCGCCTTCGCCTATGGCCAGAGCCCCAGCCAGATGGCCGCCGCCCGCGGCGACTGGCCCGGCGTCGCCCGTTGGATGCTGATCGGCGCCGCCCAGACCGCCGTCTGGGGCCTCGCCTCCCTCGCCCTCACCCTGCTGCGCCGCCCTGCCCGCGCCGAAACCCTGGACCGGATGTCGCGCGGGCTGGGAAAGGTCTTCTGGACCAGCTGCTTCGAACCGAAACTCTACGGCGCGGCGATGGTGCGGCGGACGGGGGCCTGACGACCGAGTCGTCGTCTGCAAGCCGACCGGTGGGCGGCTTTCTTTCGGTGCGACATGCAATTGCCTTCGGTCATGTCGTCTTAACAAAAGTGGATCAACTTAGGGTTTTAGTCCGACCAACCTGTTTGTTCGTGAACCTTCCATGGTGGAGACAGCGATGACTTTGATCTCTAGCGTGACGGTTGGGCCCCAGGCATCGGCCGACAAGGGCACGGTGGATCCGGGCCTCAAGGCGATCATCGACGAACTAAACGACGACTCCGGCGCAGTGAGTTCGAGACGAAAGGCTGCGATTATGGATGACATCCAGCAGCGACGTTATGATATTCCGTCGAGCAACAAGGCCACGCAAGATTACTTCACGGCAGGCTTTACAGCTTCAAGCTTCCAAAAGCGCGGCAACGAACTAAGCATGCAGCTTCATTCGCAACTGTCTGCACGCGTATCTCAATCACACAGCAGCTCCGATACATTCGAGTTGCAGCTTGGTTTTTACAAAGCACTGTCCGAGGACGATAAGATCGCCTTCGCCGCCTACAAAGGTCAATCGCCCGAAGATTGGCAAGCAACCATGGAGGCGCGCCTCAAGCTGGCCGACCGCATCGAAGCTGCACAAGCGAGCGGTGAACTGGGACTGGACGGCCATCCTACAGGCAAGGCCAGCGCCGCTTTGAGCATGCTGATCGAGATAAGCGACGCATTCCACAAGATGAACATGGCCGACAAGGCCGCCGTCAACGCCTGGACGCGCTCGGTGAACGAAACGTTTGGCCGCCCCCCTGCCGTCCGCGTCGATCTATCGGACGAAGCCAAGGCCTATCTCAATCGCGGATAGGTCTCGACGATCTTGGGTGCGTCTCACGTCGGCACCGGGACTTCAGCCCGCCAGCCGGCTCAGGAACTTGGGCGGCTTGTAGGTCGAGCGGTTCATGACCACTCCGGCGATACGGCCGCCGACGGCCTCGATCTCGTCGCGCAGGATCACCGGTCCGCTCGCGGTCGCGCCGCCGGCCGCCACCACCAGAACCGTCATGTCCACGAAGGGCGCCAGGATGATCGCCATGTCGTTGCGGTCGGCGGCGGGGCTGTCGATGACGATGGTGTCGGCGTGCGGCCGCAGGGCGTCCCAATAACCGGCCTCGCCGATCGCCTCGACCCGGTGGCCAGAGCGCAGGGCCTCCATGTGGAAGCGCGTGATCCACAACCGGCCGCCCAGGCAGGGTCGCGCAGTCAGCAGGCGCGCGGGTGGGATCGGCTTGCCGTCCCGTCCCGTCGGCGCGGGGGTGACGGCGAAGAAGCTTGAACCGTCGGGCGAGGCCTGGGCCGGCTTGCCCAGTTGGCCGAACCGGTCCGGTTCGGCGGCGATTGCTTCGAGCTGCCCCTGCTGGGCCAGGTCCCCGTCCACCAGCCAGACCGGCTTTCGCGCACGGACGGCGGCCAGGCGCGCGAACTCCCGCGCCACGGTCGAGACGCCTTCTCCGGTCGTGGCGGCGGCGAACTGGATCACGCGGGCGCGGTGCGCCGGCGCCGGACCCAGCGCCGCCCACAGGCCCGCCATTTCGGACGTCAGATCGACCATCGAATCGCCACGCGCTCCATCGGCTCAGCCTAACACGGGCATGAGGCTAGTGCGCCTTCGCCGGAGCCACGGCCAGGACCGGCATATCCAGCGTCCGCCGCACCGAGTCCGGCGTTGCAAAGCCGCGCCGCGAGAAGATCCGCAGCAGGCCGATGCACAGGGCGGTGAAGGCGGCGAACAGGAAGACCGCCGCCAGGGCCGGCGCCTTCAGGCTCTTGCCGGTCGAGGGGGGCTGGGCGCGTTCGATCACGGTGACATTGTCGGCGCCGGCGGCGACCAGGGCGTTGTCCGCCCGGCTCTGGCTCTCGCGCTGCTGGAACTCGCGAATATTGGCGGTCAGGACTTCGCGATTGCCGGCCAGGGTCGCGTTTTCGGACTCCAGCGCCGTCAGCCGCGCCTGCCGCGCCCGAATGTCCGTCAACTGACGATCCAGCGCCGAGAGCCTCGCCGCAAGGGCGTCGCGGTCGGCCTGGGTGTTGATCCGGTTGGTCTCCAGCTCGGTCCAGACAGGGTTCGGCCCGGTGCGGACCTCCTTGGCCCCCACCGCCGTACCTGTGCCCACATAGGCCTGCAGCTGGGCGATCCGCGCCTCGATGTCCCTCACCGGCTGGGCGTCCGGCTGATAGCGCGACAGCAGCTGCTCGCGCTCGGTCCGCAGTTGCAGCACCTGATCCTGGGCCGAGATGTTCAGGTCCTGCTGAAGCGCCACCTCCGCCGGGGTCGCCGCCTGCTGCGCCACCAGGGTGTTCAGCCTCTGGCTGGTCTGGTTCAGCTGGCTCTGGGTCGATAGCCGGTCGGTGAAGACCGTCTGATAGACGGCCGCCAGCGTAGTCTTGGCGGCGGTGAAGTCGCCGATGTCGTTGCTGGTCAGGAACTGCTCATAGGCCTGATCCGCCGCGCTCAAATCGCCTTCGAACGCCAGTCTCTGGGTGGCGATGGCGGGGGTCTTGTCCTGGAAGACCTCGCGGCGATAGGCCAGATATTGCTCGATCACGGTGTTCAGCACGCGCGCCGCACGTTCCGGGTCGTCGGCCTCGTAGCTCAGACGGATGATCGCGCTGCCCGGCGCGGTGCCGACGCTCAGACTCGCGCCGATCAGCTTGCGCGCCGCCGCCTCTGCCCGGTCCCGTGACCCCGTCGGCGTCTTGCCCAGGATCGCCGCCGGCCCCAGCGCCTCAACCACGCGCTGGCGCACCTGCCCCGAACTCAGGATCGCGGCCTCGGAATTGGCGACCTCGTCGCCCTGCGGAGCCTGGCCCCGCTCGGCCGTGCCGACGCGGGGTTGATAGACATATTCCTGTCCCACGCCGGCGAAGACCGCGCCCTGGGCCGTGTAGTTCTTCTTCAGGGTGAAGGCGGCGGCGGCGCCCAGGGCGAAGATGACCAGGAAGACGATGATCATCAGCAGCAGTTCGCGGAACAGCAGGCCGACGACGTCCAGCACGCCATAGCGCGGTCGGGTCGTGACATATGCCGTCGAGCGCATAGGCGGGCCGAATCCTGGAAAGTCTCTTGCGAATCCACCTTTCGCCCACCGGCGTTAACCATCGGTTACCCATAAGCGGCGAGTCTGCGACCCAACGCTCCTTTCGTCGGACCAGATCGATTCCATGACGCCAGATCGCCGACTATTCCTGCTGGCCCTCGGATCGGGCTGCGCCGCCCTGGCGGCCTGCGGCGGCAACGCCGCCCGGATGCCGCGCCCGAAGGGCGACGTGCAGCGGGTCCAAGCGGCGGGACGCGGCGACTTCCCCAACATCCCTTTCGCCGACTGGACGGACGAAGAGCCGGACTATCTGCTCTATCCGGGGGACGAGATCGAGGTGGCCCTGCCCACCGCATCTGAATTGACCCGCACCCTGAAGGTCGGACCCGACGGTCGGGTCGCCCTGCCCCTGGTCGGCCAGGTCATGGCGGCGGACCGGACCTTGCCGGAGTTGGAGCGGGAGGTGTCTTCGGCCTACGCCTCGCAACTGGTGCGGCCGGTCGTGGAGGTGACGTTGCGCCAGGCAGGGCCGATCCGCGTCTGGATCGACGGCGAGGTGCGGACCCCGGGCGTGATCGAGATGACTGGCGATCTGGACGCCTATCAGGCCGTGGTCCAGGCGGGCGGCTTCCTGCCGTCGGGCAAGCCCGAGCGCGCGGCCCTGATCCGGCGTGGTCCCGGCGGATCGCGCATGATGCGGGTGGTCGATCTGCGCCCGCGTCGCGGCGAGGTCGTGGCCCTGCGTCGGGGCGACATCATTTTCGTGCCGCGGTCGACCCTGGGCGAACTCGCCGCCTTCTTCACCCAGGTGCGCGCCGCCCTGCCCATCGGCTTCAGCTATTCGATCAATGGATCGAACGGCAACGGCTACGCCACCTTCTGAAGTCTCAGGCGGCCAGCCGCACCACGCCGGCGTCGATATAGCGACGGGCGGCCTTCTGGGCCTCGGCGATCTCTTCGCGCTCCATCTCCTGGCTCATCTCGCGGCGATAGACGCGCGCCTCGATCGAACCCTTCATGGCGGCCAGGTTGAAGATCATGTGGGCCGAGACCCGGTCCATCGGGCAACCGCCCGAACCGGCCGAATACATCATGCCCAGCTTGAACAGGTCGTCGCCCGACATGTCGACGGTCGGCAGCGGCAAGGACACGACTTCCACGTCGGCCTGCAGGTCGTGCGCCATTTCTTGCGCGTTCATTACCGTATCTCCTGAACGGGCGCCGTTCTGGGCCCGCCTCTGATACCGCATCAAATACCGCCGGTTTGAAGTTAAAGTTAACGGCGCAAGGCGCCGCCAAACTTTTAAGTAAAGCAGGAATGAATACTGCCAAAAGCGTTCAGCGTTCCGATACGATTTGGAAGGGGCTTGTTTACGTCTTGGCGGCCCGCTGACCGAACAGGACCCTGCGCGCCGCCTCGGCGTCCTTGCCCGCCGCGCCGGCGTTTCCACGCCGATCTTCCAGCAGAGCACGCCCGGCCTTGACCGCGGGCCTCGACCCGACCCGATCCATCCAGGCCGCCAGATGCGGAAAGTCCGCCAGAGTCTGCCCCTGCAGCGTCGGCAATATCCACGGCCAGGCGGCCATGTCGGCGATGGAATAGTCGCCCGCCAGATAGTCGCGGTCCTTCAGGCGTCGATCCATGACGCCATACAGACGGTGCGTCTCGTTCGTATAGCGCTGCACCCCATAGGCGATCTGGCGCTGGTCGCGGATCATCGCGGGCGCATACTGGCGGAAATGATGGGTCTGGCCCGCCATTGGCCCCAGGCCTCCGACCTGCCAGAACAGCCACTGGTTCACCTCGACGCGCGCTCGCGCCTCGGTCGGATAGAAGCGGCCGGATTTGTCGCCGAGATACTGCAGGATTGCGCCGGATTCGAAGATCGAGATCGGTTGGCCGCCCGGCCCCTCCGGATCGACGATGGCGGGCATGCGGCCGTTCGGACTGATGGCCTGGAACCCAGGCTCGAACTGTTCACCCGTTCCGATGTTCACCGGCTGGACCTCATAGGCCAGCCCCATCTCCTCCAGCGCGATGGACACCTTCCATCCATTCGGCGTGGGCCAGTACCAGAGCTGGATCAGAGCGGTCATTGCGGCGGTCTTTCCTGTGGCGTGCCTCGCATCTGGGGGCCGCGACACGCAGCCGCAATCCGCATTTCGATCCTGACACGGTCATTCAGGACGCGTTCAGGCGCGGAACCCGACCTTCACCTCATTAACGGGCCAGTTCGTCGTTTCCGTCGGCGGCCCAGAATGGAGCACGCAGATGAACCGCCTCACCAAGGCCGCTGTTGTCGCTATCGCCCTGTCCACCACGGCCGTTCCCCTGCTGGCCGAGGCGCAGAGCCGCGACGATCGTCGGGAATATCGCCAGGACCGCCGCGACGACCGGCGAGACTACCGCTCGGAACGCCGTGACGACCGTCGTGACTGGCGTCAGGGCCGCTACGACAATCGGCAGGATTATCGTCATGACCGGTGGGACGACCGTCGCGACTTCCGCCACGAACGCCGCGATGACCGCTGGGACCGCAACAATCGCAACTGGTGGCGCGGCCGGTCGGACTTCCGGGGCTACAACGGCCCGCGCTCGGGATACTGGTACGCGCCCAGCTACGGCTATTACCGGGTCGAGCCCCGTTACTACGGCTATCGCTGGCGGACGGGCGGCTATCTGCCGCCGCAGTACCGGACCTATTATGTCCGCGACCCGTATTTCTATGGTCTTCGCGAAGCGCCTCGCGGCTATCGCTACGTCCACGCCGGCAGCGACATTCTGATGGTCGCGGTCGCCACGGGCCTGATCGCCAGCGTCCTGTCCAACGTCTATTGAGGACGCCAAGCTGTTGAGCCGACAAGCCCCGCGAGGAAATCTCGCGGGGCTTTTGTCTGGGGCGTCCCCCGAACGGCATTCAGCCGGGGTTCATCGACCAAGCGCGATCATCACCTTAAGCCGCTGGAAAACCAGCGTGCAGGAATGAAAAGACCATGAAACGCCTCCTGATGGCTTTCACCGCCGTCGCCGCCCTGGGCGCCCCGCTGGCCGCACCGATCCAGGCCCTGGCCCAGGACCGTCAGGTCGATCGCGAACAACGCGACGCCGACCGCCCCCAGAGGCCGCAGATCACGCGGGGAGAGCGTCCCACGCCGAACCGTACTTTGCAGTCCCGGCCGGAAGCCCCCTCGCGTCCCGAGCGGCCCCGTCCGGAGCGCCCCGGTTTCGGTGAGACACGGCCGGCGCGTCCGGACCGCCCGCAGACAGGCGAAGACAGGCCCGATCGTCCGAATTACGGCGGCGCACGGCCGGATCGTCCCGACGTCAGGCCCGGCCGCCCGGAAGGCGCCAACCCCGGTCGGCCGCCTCGTCCCGACCGTCCCGAGGGCGGCTGGACTCGCCCCGACCGCCCCCAGACCGGCGGATCTCGCCCTGACCGCCCGTCAAGCGGCGGCCGACCGGATCGGCCGGGCGACAGCGGCGGGCGGCCCCATCGCCCGGACGGCGGCTGGAACCGGCCGGATCGGCCCGACAATGGTCACACGCGGCCCGGCCAGCCCCACCGGCCCGGCTCCGGCTGGAACCAGAACCGCGACCGGCACGACGAATTCCGCCGTCGCTTCAGCAGCGATCAGTGGCGGCGCGACTTCTATCGCAACCACCGGTCCGACTGGTGGCGGGACGACCGTCGCTTCCATGGCTACAGCGGCGTCCGCATGGGGTTCTATTTCGCGCCGGGCTGGGGCTACTACAGCGTGCCCCGCTCCTATTGGGGCCGCGACTGGTCGGCCGGCGACTATCTGCCGGACACCTTTTGGCGTTATCGACTGGACGACTGGCGCACCTATGGTCTCGGCTATCCGCCGGAGGGGGCGCGTTGGGTCCTGGTCGACAATACGATCTATCTGATCGACGAGCGTGACGGCTACATCATCGACGTGATCCGAGACGCCTGGCGTTGGTAGTCTCGACGAAGAAGGCCCGGAGATCGCTCTCCGGGCCTTCTTACTAGAATGGGTCGCTCAAGCAGAGAGCGGCCGCGCCGCGAGCGTTAGCGACCAGCCGGGGGTTTGGGGGCCGCAGCCCCCAAAAATCAAAGACCCAGCTTGGCCTTCAGGATGTCGTTGACCGCGGCCGGATTGGCCTTGCCGCCCGTCGCCTTCATGACCTGACCGACGAACCAGCCCAGGGCCTGGGGCTTCTCGGCGACCGCCGCCGCCTTGTCCGGGTTGGCGGCGATGATCTCGTCCACCGCCTTCTCGATGGCGCCGGTGTCGGTGACCTGCTTCAGGCCGTGTTTCTCGACCACCTCGGCCGGCGAGCCCTCGCCGTTCCAGACGTGGTCAAAGACCTCCTTGGCGATCTTGGACGAGATGACGTTCGTCTCGATCAGCTCGACCAGCTGGGCCACATGGGCGGCCGGCAGGGGGTTCTCGCTGAAGTCCTTGCCGTCGGCGGCCAGACGCGCCGAGACCTCGTTGGTGACCCAGTTGGACACCAGCTTGGCGTCGCGCCCCTTCGCGGCGGCCTCGAAATAGTCCGCCTTGGCCTGTTCCGAGATCAGGACGATGGCGTCGTACTGCGACAGGCCATATTCGCTCATTAGCCGCTTGCGCTTCTCGTCCGGCAGTTCGGGCAGGGACGCCTTGATCTCGGCGATCCAGGCCTCTTCCAGGTCCAGCGGCAGCAGGTCGGGATCGGGGAAATAGCGATAGTCCTGCGCCTCTTCCTTGGACCGCATCGAACGCGTCTCGCCCTTGGTCGGGTCGAACAGCCGGGTCTCCTGAGTGATCGAACCGCCGTCCTCAAGGATCTCGATCTGGCGGCGCGCCTCGTACTGGATCGCCTGGGAGATGAAGCGGAACGAGTTGACGTTCTTGATCTCGCAGCGCGTGCCGAGGAAGCTGAAATCGCCGCTGGCCTTAAACTTCTCGTAGTTGCCGGCGCGGCAGACGGACACGTTCACGTCGGCGCGCAGATTGCCCTTCTCCATGTCGCCGTCGCAGGTGCCCAGATAGATCAGGATGGTCCGGATCTTCTTCACATAGGCGACCGCCTCTTCCGGCGTGCGCAGGTCGGGGCGCGAGACGATCTCCATCAGGGCCGTGCCGGCCCGGTTCAGATCGACATAGCTCTCGGTCGGCGACAGGTCGTGGATCAGCTTGCCCGCATCCTGTTCCAGGTGCAGGCGCTCGATGCCGACGTTGAAGAAGCTGCCGTCCTCGGCCTCCACCTCGACCACGCCTTCGCCGACGATCGGGTAATAGAGCTGGCTGATCTGATAGCCGGTCGGCAGGTCGGGGTAGAAGTAGTTCTTGCGGTCGAACTGGCTGCGCTTGTTGATCTGCGCGCGCAGGCCCAGGCCGGTCTTCACCGCCTGTTCGACGCAGTGCTTGTTCAGCGTCGGCAGCATGCCGGGGAAGCCGGCGTCCACCAGGGACACCTGTTCGTTCGGCCCCGCGCCGAAGCCGACGGCGGCGCCGGAGAAGAGTTTGGCCTTGGAGGCCACCTGGGCGTGGATCTCCAGCCCCATGACGATTTCCCAATCGCCGGTGCGGCCCTTGATGGTTTTCGAGTTCGGAACAGTGTCGGTCATGGGTTCGTCCTAGCGCCGTCGGCGGCGGCGAGAAAGAGGCTGTCTTGAGGGTGTCGCGAAATCGCGCTCAACATCGGTCGCCTCAATGGAGAATCCGATGACCAAGACCCTGTTCGCCGCTGCTGCGGCCTCCCTGCTTCTGGTCGGCGCCGCCTCGGCCCAGACTGCGCCGGCTCCGGCCCCCGAACACGCCTCTGACCACGCGCATGACGAACATCATGCCCAGCATCCGACCATCGAAAGCCCGATCGAGGCCCTGCTGGCCGATCCCGCGACCAAGGCCGTGGTGGAGAAACACCTGCCCGGCATGGACAAGCATCCCGCCTATGGCCAGTTCAAGGCCATGAGCCTGCGCCAGGTCGCGCCCTACTCCCAGGGCCACATCACAGACGAGAAGATCGCGGCGATCGACGCCGATCTGAAGGCGCTTCCGGCGGCCTGATGAAGAGGGAGGGCCGGCGATCACGCCGGCCCTCCATTCAACTCACCACCACTGCCCAGGCTTGGCCGTAAAGCCCGCAGCGCGTTCCAGCGCCGCGCCGACCTGGAAGACCGTGGCCTCGTCCAGGGCCTTGCCGATGACCTGGAGGCCCAGCGGGAGGCCGCCGGAATCGACGCCGGCAGGGACCGAGATGCCCGGCAGGCCGGCCAGGTTGGTCGTGACCGTGAAGACGTCGTTCAGATACATGGTCAGGGGGTCGATCTGCTTGTCCCCCAGAGCAAAGGCGGCCGACGGGGTCGAGGGGGTCAGGATGGCGTCGACCTGGCCCCAGACATTGTCGAAGTCCTCGGCGATGCGGCGACGGACCTTCAGGGCGCGGACGTAATAGGCGTCGTAGAAGCCGGCCGACAGCACATAGGCGCCGATGGTCAGGCGACGCTGGACCTCCTTGCCGAAACCCTCGGCGCGCGAGGTGGCGTAGAGGTCGTCCAGCGAGCTGAACTGATCCGCCCGGTGGCCGAACCGCATGCCGTCGTAACGGGCCAGGTTGGACGAGGCCTCGGCCGGGGCGACGATATAATAGGTCGGCAGGGCATACTTCGTGTGCGGCAGGCTGATCTCGACGATCTCACAGCCCGCGTCCTTCAGCCAGGCCACGCCCTGGTCCCACAGGGCCTGGATCTCGGCGGGCATGCCGTCCACGACATATTCGCGCGGCACGCCGATGCGCAGCCCCTTGACCGACTTGCCGACCGAAGCGGTCCAGTCGGGGGTCGGGACGTCAAGGCTGGTCGAATCCTTGACGTCGAACGAGCACATGGATTGCAGCAGCAGGGCTGCGTCCTCGACCGTCTTGGTGATCGGGCCGGCCTGGTCCAGCGATGAGGCGAAGGCCACCATGCCGAAGCGGCTGGCGCGGCCATAGGTGGGCTTGATCCCGACCGTGCCGGTGAAGGCGGCGGGCTGGCGGATCGAGCCGCCCGTGTCGGACGCGGTCGCGGCCAGGCACAGGTCGGCGGCGACGGCCGAGGCCGAACCGCCCGAGGATCCGCCCGGCGTCAGATCGGCGTTCGAGCCGGTCGATTTCCACGGGTTCTTGACCGGACCGAAGGCCGAGGTCTCGTTCGACGAGCCCATGGCGAACTCGTCCATGTTCAGCTTGCCCAGCATGACCGCCCCGTCGCGCCACAGATTGGCGGTGACGGTCGATTCATAGGGCGGGACGAAGCCGCGCAGCATGTTGGAGCCGGCCGTGGTCTGGACCCCCTCGGTGCAGAACAGGTCCTTGATGCCCAGCGGCGCGCCTTCCAGCGCCCCGCCCTCGCCCGAGGCGATGCGGGCGTCGGAGGCGCGGGCCATGTCCATGGCCTTGTCCGCCGTCACCTCGACATAGGCGTTCAGGGTCGGATTGGCGGCCTCGATGGAGGTCAGGAAGGCCTGGGTGATCTCGGCCGAGGAGAAATCCTTGGCCTTCAGGCCGTCGACGGCGCCCTTCAGGGTCAGTTTGGTCAGGTCGCTCATGACTATTCGACCACCTTGGGCACGACGAAGAAGCCGTCGGCCGACTTCGGGGCGTTGGACAGGACGGCGTCGATCTTGCCGCCGTCGGTGACCACGTCTTCGCGCAGGCGCAGGGGCTGGGCGACGTTCGAGGTCATGGGCTCGACGCCGTCGACATCGACCTCGTTCAGCTGTTCGATCCACTGCAGGATGCCGTTCAGCTCCTGGGCCAGCGGCTCCAGCCGATCCTCGGGGGTCTTGATGCGGGCGAGATGCGCAACCTTGCGCACCGTCGCAGCGTCGATGGCCATGCGGCCCTCCAATGCACGTCGATAAAGGGGTCTAGGGGCGGGATTAGCGGCACAGGCGGGGATTCACAAGAACGAGCCGGTGTTCGCCTTCAACCATGGCGGCGCCGGGCGCCTTGGCGCAAAAGCAGGGTGACAAGCTGCCAAACGCGCCAAACCTGCCAAACCCACTTCACAGCGCACCTCCCGCGTTTATGACCTGACACTATAGCCTCGCCTGGAGGGCCGTTGGGTTGGGTACGCAAAATGCGCCTGAAAGCCTTGCCTGGCCGTACATCGGCATGATGGGCAGATAAATTCCGGGCCTGCCACGTCACTCCGCCGACACGCTCTGCGCCTCAGCAGGACCAAATGCGGCATGGGCGGCGAGCGCCAAACGTCCGGCCGCATTGACGTCACAGTCACACGTCTTGCTTTGGCTTCGCGCAACTACAGGACAGGCCATGTTCGTCGCCGCCATAGCCGCCGCCGTCTTGCAGTCTGTCCCCGCGCCCACGCCCTGCAGCTATGACAGGGAGGCGATGCTGGCCCTGTCGCCTCAAGCTTTCGATCAAGACATGGAGGGGGGTTGGCGTCCGCTCGGGAACAGGCGCGAATGCCGCGACACGGCCGTTGAGCTTCTGGCCGCCTATCGCAAGGCGCGCTGGAGAGACATGACCAGCGACCAGCTTCACACCAACTATTGGCACGAGGGCCAAGTCCGAGCCGCCTTGGGCCAGACGGATCATGCCGTGCGGCTGCTGCTGGCGGGGGTCAGTCCTGATCCCATCGGCGACGGTAAGGCGGACTATGCGATCGGAACGGTGGCCTTCCTGCTCAAGGACCGCGCCGCGTTGCAAGCCGCTCGAGACCGTCTCGCGGCCGTTCCGCCTCCCCCGGGATTCGAAGAGGATGCGGCGAGGTTTAAAGCCCAATATGGACGTGAGCTAAGCTGGCCGCTCAACCTCGATGTGCTCGACGGCTTTCTGGCCTGTTTCGACAAGCCTTACGACGAAGCCTACAGCCGCGACTGCCGGCCCTGACGCTGTTTCCATAAGCCTCCGCCTTTGACTTCCCTGCGCGCCGGTCCTAACCGCAGGCCGTGCCCGTTCTCGACCTCCTTGACCTGCCCGCCGCCTGCCCGCCCGACACGCCGTGGATGGGGCTGGATCTGGGCGAGAAGACCATCGGCGTCGCCGTGTCGGATGCGACGCGCCTGATCGCCTCGCCGCTGGAGCTGATCCGCAAGTCCAAGTTCACGCTGGAGGCCGATCAGTTGTTCAAGCTGATGGCCCATCGCAAGGTCTCGGCCCTGGTGATCGGCCTGCCCGCCAATATGGACGGAACCGAGGGGCCGCGCGCCCAGTCGTGCCGCGCCTTCGCCCGCAATCTGGAGCGGCTGCGGCCGGTCAACATCGCCTTCTGGGACGAGCGGCTGTCCACCAGCGCGGTCGAGCGGTTCCTGATCGAGGATCTGGACCTGAACCGCAAGCGCCGCGCCCAGGTCGTGGACCGCACCGCCGCCGCCTGGATTCTGCAGGGGGCGCTGGACCGGGTGCGGGATCAGGCGACCTGGGTTTGACGGGGCTGATCGCCGGCGTCCTGCCGGTCTTTCTGATGATCGCCCTGGGCTATGGGCTGCGAAAATCCGGCTTCCTGCCCGATGAGGCCTGGCGGCCGATCGAGAAGCTGTCGATCAACATCTTCTATCCGAGCTTCCTGATCCCCGCGATCTGGCATGCCGATCTGTCGGGCGGCGGGGCGACGGTGGCGGGGGCTGCGGCGGTGGGGGCGACCCTGATCGTGGCGGCGGCGACATTCGCTGCGAAGCCGCTGATCCCGCTGGACGGGCCGGCCTATACCAGCGTGTTTCAGGGCGTGATCCGCTGGAACAGTTTCGTCTTCGTGCCGGTGATCCAGTCCGTCTATGGCTCGGAGGGGACGGCCATGGCGGCGGTCGCCATCGCCTTCATCATTCCGGTGACCAATATCACCTGTGTGGCGGTGCTGGCCAAATGGGGGTCGTTGAAACGCGAGCCCTCGGCCCTGGGCCTGGCCAAGTCGATGCTCGCCAATCCGATCCTGCTGGCCTGTCTGATCGGGTTGGCGCTGAACCTGTTGCGCGTGCCCCTGATCCCCGGCCTGTCGGACGCGATGGACCTGCTGGGCGCGGCCGCCCTGCCTCTGGGCCTGATCGTCGCCGGCGCCGGTCTGTCGTTCGCCGAGGTCAGGCGCCGTCAGGGAACCATCGCCGCCGTGACCCTGGTCAAGCTGGGGGTCATGCCGCCGCTGATGTGGTTCATCGCCTGGGCGCTGGGCGGCGACAGTCTGGCCCAGGGGATCGCCCTGATCTGCGGGGCGGCGCCGGGTTCGGCCGCCTCCTACATACTGGCGCGCCAGATGGGCGGGGATGCGCCCCTGATCGCGGGGGTCATCGCCCTGACCACCGTGGGCAGCGCCGTGGTCATTCCGGTGCTGCTGGCCCTGTTCCACTTCGCCTGATTTGGGGGGCTGACTGGCGCTCCACACTGGCGTTTGCGCCGACTCCCGCCTATAGGCGCGTCTCGATGACCCAGCCCCACGACGTCACCGACCAGACCATTCGCGAACGGCTGGTTCCGTTCCCCAAGGCCCATTTTCTGGCCGCCTCGGATCTGAACCCCTTCGTCACGCCGCAGCTGCTGGACCTCGGCGACGCCTTCGTCGACTTCAATCGGCAGTCGTCCAAGGCCCTGGACCTGCTGCACGGGCGCACGGTGGTGAACCTGTTCTTCGAGAACTCGACCCGCACCAGTTCGTCGTTCGAGATCGCCGCCAAACGTCTGGGCGCCGATGTGGTGACCATGCCGGTCGGCTCGTCCTCGGTGAAGAAGGGCGAGACCCTGATCGATACGGCGGTGACGCTGAATGCGATGAAGCCGGACATTCTGGTCATCCGCCATTCGGCCTCGGGCGCGGCGGAGCTGCTGAGCCAGAAGGTCGGCTGCGCCGTCGTCAACGCCGGGGACGGCCGCCACGAACATCCGACTCAGGCCCTGCTGGATCTGCTGTCGATGCGGCGGGCTTTCGGCGATGTGACCAGCCTGACGGTCGCCATCTGCGGCGACATCACCCACAGCCGCGTGGCGCGGTCAAACGTGGCGATGTTGCAGATGATGGGCGCGCGGGTGCGCCTGATCGGGCCGCCGACCCTGGTGCCCGGCGACGCCGACCGCTGGGGCTGCGAGGTGTTCCACGACATGCGCGAGGGGCTGGCCGGCTGCGACGTGGTGATGATGCTGCGGCTGCAGCTGGAGCGGATGGCCGGCGCCCTGGTGCCCTCGACCCGCGAATATTTCCGCTTCTGGGGTCTAGACCGCGAGAAGCTGGCCTGGGCCAAGCCGGGCGCCCGGGTCATGCACCCCGGGCCGATGAACCGGGGGGTCGAGATCGATTCCGACGTGGCCGACGACCTGGACGTCTCGCTGATCCAGGATCAGGTCGAGATGGGCGTCGCCGCCCGCATGGCCGTGCTGGCCTCCCTGTCGGCCCGCTGGGGGGACAAGTGATGACCACCGTCGCCATCCTAAATGCTCGCCTGCTGGATCCCGCCACGGACTATGACGGCCCCGGCGGCGTGCTGATCGAGAACGGCCGCATCGTGCGGGTCGTTCACGGCGTATCGCTCATCGACGCCGACCAGACCATCGACGCGGACGGCCACTGCCTCGCGCCCGGCCTGATCGACATTCGGGTCAAGACCGGCGAACCGGGGGCCGAGCCCAAGGAGACGCTGAAGTCCGCCAGTCTGGCCGCCGCGGGCGGGGGCGTGACGACCATCGTGGTCCAGCCCGACACCGATCCCGCCGTCGACGACCCGGCGATGATCGACTTCATCCAGCGTCGCGGCGCGGCCCTGAACCTGGTCAATGTCCGTGCGGCCGGCGCCGCGACCAAGGCCCTGGACGGCCAGCGGATGGCCGAGATCGGTCTGATGGACGAGGCCGGCGCCCTGTATTTCACCGACGGCGACAAGGTCATCGTCAACAGCCGCACCCTGCAGAGGGTGATGAGCTACGCCGCCGCCTTCAACGCCCTGATCGCCTGCCGTCCGTCCGATCCCTGGCTGACCGAGGGGGCCGTCGCCGCATCCGGCGAACTGGCCACGCGGCTGGGCCTGTCCGGCAGCCCGGCCATCGCCGAGCGCATCGGGCTGGAGCGCGACCTGGCCCTGGTCGAACAGACGGGCGCCCGGTTCCTGGTGGATCAGATCTCGACCGAAGGGGCGCTGGAGACCCTGGCGCGGGCCCGCGCCAAGGGGCTTGAGGTCGCCGTCAGCGTCTCGATCAACCACCTGTGCTTCAACGAGGTGGACATCGGCGATTATCGCACCTTCTACCGGCTGGACCCGCCGCTGCGCTCCGAGGCCGATCGTCAGGCCCTGATCGAGGCGGTGCGCGAAGGGCTGATCGACGTCATCACCTCGGCCCACGCCCCCGCCCCGGCCGAGGACAAGCGCCGTCCCTTCGCCGAGGCCGCGCCCGGCGCCGTCGGCCTGGAGACCCTGCTGCCCGCCGCCCTGACCCTGCACCACGAGGACGGGCTGGACCTGCTGGACGTGCTGCGGCCCCTGACCCAGGGACCGGCGGCCCTGCTGGGCCTGGACGCCGGTGTGCTGGCCGAAGGCGCGCCCGCCGACCTGGTTCTGTTCGATCCCGGCGCGCCGATCATCGTCGATGCGGACAAGCTGCGCTCGAAGTCGAAAAACTCGCCGTTCGACGGGCGACGGCTCCAGGGCAAGGTGATCGGGACCTGGGTGGGCGGCCGGAAGGTTTTCTGACCCACCCTTCCCTCTCCCGCTCGGAGAGGGCTTGAGCGCACGAGAGCGAAGCGATCGTCCTTGCGCGAAAGGGTGAGGGGTAAGGTGGTGCGAGTTGGCCCACCGCTGCTCCCTCATCCGGCCCTGCGGGCCACCTTCTCCCCACGGGAGAAGGAAGAATAATGGCTCACGCCGTCAGCATCCGCTTCACCACCCGTTTGAACGGCGCCGTCGCCTGCCCGGCTCTCAGCGCCACTCCGCGCGCCAGACGGGCCGGGGGCGTCTCCTCGGTGAACAGGCGTACGAGGGCGTTGGTGCCCTGGTACAGGGGCCAGCTGGCGAGGCGGTGGTCGCGTTCATAACGGGCCAGCAGGCGTTCCGAGCCGATGTCCCCTCCGCGCGCCGATCTCACCACCTTGGCCAGCGTATCCTGTCCGCGCAGACCCAGGTTGAAGCCGTGGGCCGTGACCGGGTGCATGCCCACGGCGGCGTCGCCGATCAGGGCGAAACCCTCGCCCGCGAACCGGCGGCTCCAGGTCGTGGCCAGCGGATAGGCGTGACGCGTGTCGATCAGTTCCAACCCGGTCAGCCGCCCCTTCAGCCGCCGCTCCATCTCGACTGAAAAGGCTTCGGGCGACAGGCGCATCAGGTCGGCGATGGCGGGGGCGGCCAGGGTCAGGACGACGGAGGAGACCCGCTCCTCGACGTCCGCGACCGGCAGCAGGGCCACGGTCTGGCGATGGTCGAACCATTCGGTCGCGACATGGCGGTGCGCCTGGTCGTGCCGCATCCGGCAGACCATCATCGAGCGGCCCAGCCGGTTCATCTCGACCCCGACGCCCAGCTGGTCGCGCACGCCCGAAAAGCGCGAATCCGCCGCCACGATCAGCTTCGCCCGGATCGCCGTCCCGTCGTCCAGCACGACCCGCCCGCGCGGGGCGGCGTCCTGGACGGCGCAACTGGCCACCCGCCGCCCGGCCATCAGGGTCACGCCCGGCTGGCCCTCCACGACCTCGAACAGGGCGCGGCGGATCAGGTGATTGGGGATCAGGACGCCCAGCCGATCGGCGCCGCCGGCGTCGAAGGTCAGGGCGAAGGGCGAGCCGCCGTCCAGCACCCGCGCCTCGCGCAGGTCCGAAATCTCTTCCGCCGGAACCTGGTCCCAGGCGTCCAGGCTCTTCAACAGACGGATGGAGTTGTGGGTCAGGGCGATCTCGCGCCCGTCGAAGGCCGGGTCGCGCAAGGCCGCCTCGGCCTGTCCCTCGATCAGAGCAACCGTCAGCCCCGCTCCGGCCAGGGACCGGGTGAAGGCCAGGCCCGCCGGTCCGGCCCCGACCACGGCCACGTCGAACATCAGATCATCGCGCATGCTGAACTCCTGATCTTCCTCCTGCCCTAACTGCGCCGCCAGGCCCTTGATTCAGCGCAAATCGTCGCGTCAGCGCGGGCGGCGGCAGGTCGCGGCCTTGGCGACCTCCGCCCCCAGCACCGACTGGACCACCAGGGGCGTGTCGGTGGCGATCACGGTGACGCCCTGGCGGACCAGGTCGCGATATTCGGAGACGTCGCCGTCGGCGGCGTAACGGTCGTCGCGGCGACGGCCCTCGGCGCCCAGGGTGCCGAACTGGACCTCGACACCCGCCTGACGCAGGGCCGACCACAGGGCGGGGCGTTCCTCGCGCGTGCCGGTCCAGGCCAGGATCTGCGACGCGTTCAGCCCGTCCAGATCCTCGACGCCGTCCAGACCGGCCGAGATCATCATCTCCGGCGCCAGGGCCGCGACGGCGCGGGCGTCGGCGTCACTATAGGTGATCAGTATGACCCGGTTCTGCGCGCCCGAACGCCGCACCTGGTCGATCACGGCGCGCGCCAGATCGACCGTGGTTGCGCCGTCCGCCGGCTTCAGATCCAGACTGGCGATGGCGCCCACGCGCCCGGCGGCGTCCAGCGCCTCGGCCAACGTCGGGGGCGCGGCGTCGGTCAGGGCGCCGTTCGAGGCCTTCAGCCGGGCGGCCTTGACCTGGGCCAGGGTCAGGTCGGCGACGCGGCCCCGCCCGGTCGTGGTCCGGTCCATGGTCTCGTCGTGCATCAGGACCAGATGGCCGTCCCTGGTCAGGACCGCGTCCAGTTCGAGGACAGCGCCCGGAATGGCCCGTCCGGTCGCCTCGATGGCGGCGATGGAGTTCTCGGGCTGGTCCATGGCCGAGACCGCCCGGTGCGCCGAGATGGCCACGCCGCCGTCCCTCACGCAGTCGAAATAGGCGGCCATGGCCGGTCCGCCCATCGGCGGCGGGCTAACCGGCGCGGCGCCGACGCAAGCCGAGGTGGACAGCAGCAGAATCAGGGCGGCGGCGGCGGGGATTCGGGTCATGGCGCACTCCGGCAAGGCGGGCGGACCTGACCCTGCGGCAATCATTGGGTCAAGAGGTCGGATCGCCCTTGCTCCGCAAGGCGCGCCGACGCATTTTGCCACAGCATTCCGTGGGGAGAGAATCAACGTGCAGGATCTGGCAGGCCCCGCGATCGGGACCTTGGCGCTGGTCGCGCTGGGCGGCTATCTGCTCGGCTCGATTCCGTTCGGCGTCGTGATCACCCGCGCCGCCGGCGCCGGCGACGTGCGCAACATCGGGTCCGGCAATATCGGCGCGACCAATGTGCTGCGGACGGGCCGCAAGGACCTGGCCCTGGCCACCCTGCTGCTGGACGCCGGCAAGGGGGCGGTCGCCCTGTTGATCGCGCGCGCCCTGTTCGACAGCGAGGTCGCGGGCGCCATCGCCGGCGGCGCGGCCTTCCTGGGCCACCTGTTTCCCGTCTGGCTGAAGTTCAAGGGCGGCAAGGGCGTGGCCACCTTCTATGGTCTGCTGCTGGCCGCCGCCTGGCCCCTGGGCCTGATGGCCGGAGCGGTCTGGCTGATCAGCGCCTTCGTCTTCCGCTATTCGTCGCTGGCGGCCCTGATCTCCTCGGCGACCGCGCCCCTGCTGGCCCTGCTGCCGCTCGCCGCCGTCGGCCTGCCGGTGGGCATGCCGATCCTGTGCCTGACCGTCTTCGCCGCCGTGCTGATCTGGGTTCGCCACCATCAGAACATCGCCCGGCTGCTGAAGGGCGAGGAACCGCGTATCGGGGCCAAGAAGGCGTGAGCCTGTCGGCGGACGAACGGTTCGCCCGGCTGCGGCTCGCCCGCACCGACCGCATCGGTCCCGTCGCCTTTTCCCAGCTGCTGGGCCGCTACGGCTCGGCCATTCGCGTGCTGGAGGTCCTGCCCGATCTGGTCCGCAAGTCCGGTGCTGCCTCCATTCCCCCGCCCGTCGCCAAGATCGAGCGCGAACTGACCGATGGTGAGCGGGTCGGCGCCCGCCTGCTGGTGCTGGGCGATCCCGACTATCCCGAGATGCTGGCGGCGCTGGATCCGCCCCCGCCGATCCTGTGGACCCGGGGTCGGGTCGAACTGCTGAACGCGCCCTGCGTCGCCATCGTCGGCGCGCGCATCGCCTCGGCCGGCGGACAGCGGATCGCGCGCGGCCTGGCGCTGCAACTGGGTCAGGCCGGCCATGTCGTCGTCTCGGGCATGGCGCGCGGCATCGACGCCGCCGCCCACGAAGGCGCCTTGGCGACCGGGACCGTCGCGGTTCTGGGCGGCGGTGTGGACGACATCTATCCGCCCGAACACGCCGACCTCTACGCCCGGCTGGTCGATCAGGGCTGCGTCGTGTCCGAAAGCCCGGTCGGCGCTCGCGCCCAGGCGAGAGACTTCCCCCGCCGCAACCGCATCATCTCCGGCCTGTCGCGCGGCGTCGTGGTGGTCGAGGCCGAGATCAAGTCCGGCTCATTGATCACCGCCCGGCTGGCGGCGGAACAGGGGCGCGACGTCTTCGCCGTGCCCGGCTCGCCGCTGGACCCGCGCGCCAAGGGTCCCAACGAACTGCTGCGCCAGGGGGCCATCCTGTGCGAGGGGATCGAGGATATCGAGCGCGCCTTCAACACCCTGCGCACCCTGCGCGCGCCGCCGTCGGAACCCATGGACTATGGCGAGGTGGACGACGCCTTCCTGGACCGGGTCGCCGCCCTGCTGTCCCCCACCCCGACGCCGCGCGACGAGATCGCGCGCGCCCTGAACGCCCCCATGGGCCAGGTCGCCGCCGCCCTGCTGGAACTGAGCCTGGCGGGCCGTGCGGAGCTGCTGCCGGGCGGTCTCGCGTCCATATAGTGAAGTCTCTTCCGGATTCGTCTTCGATCCGTGATAGTCACCCGATATTCCGCAAGTTTACGGGCGTCCGGCGGCCGGTGCATTGACACATGGCTCCGCTCCAACCACGTTCGCGCCCCTTCCCGAGACCGAACACGCATGAACCTCGTTATCGTCGAGAGCCCCGCAAAGGCCAAGACCATCAATAAATACCTCGGCTCCGGCTATGAGGTTCTGGCGTCCTACGGCCACGTCCGCGACCTGCCGTCGAAGGACGGCTCGGTCCTGCCCGACGACGACTTCTCCATGCACTGGGAGGCCGACGCCAAGGGCGCCAAGCGGCTGTCCGAAATCGCCGAGGCCGCCAAGCGCGCCGACCGCGTCATCCTGGCGACCGACCCCGACCGCGAAGGGGAAGCCATCAGCTGGCACGTGTTGGAGGTGCTGAACAAGAAGAAGGCACTGAAGGACACGCACGTCGAGCGCGTCACCTTCAACGCCATCACCAAATCCGCCGTCCTCGAGGCCATGGCCAATCCGCGCCAGATCGACATGGAGTTGGTCGAGGCCTATCTGGCCCGCCGGGCGCTGGACTATCTGGTCGGCTTCACCCTGTCGCCGGTCCTGTGGCGCAAGCTGCCGGGCGCGCGCTCGGCCGGGCGGGTCCAATCCGTCGCCCTGCGCATCGTCGTCGATCGCGAGATGGAGATCGAGAAGTTCAAGGCGCAGGAATACTGGTCCATCGAGGCCGATCTGAACGCCGACAGCCCGCCCTTCACCGCCCGTCTGGTCAAGCACGCCGGCAAGCGAGTGCAGCGTCTGGACATCAAGGACGAGGCGACCGCCGCCGCTGCGCGCGCGGCCATCGACGCCGGCGACTTCACCATCAACTCGGTCGAGAAGAAGCCCGTCCGCCGCAACCCGGCCCCGCCCTTCACCACCTCGACCCTGCAACAGGAAGCCTCGCGCAAGCTGGGCTTCAGCGCCCAGCGCACCATGCAGGCGGCGCAGAAACTGTATGAGGGCGTGGACGAGACCGGCGGCCTGATCACCTATATGCGGACCGACGGCGTCCAGACCACGCCCGAGGGCATCGCCCAGGCGCGAGAGGTCATCGCCAAGGAGTTCGGCCCGGCCTTCGTTCCTCAGGAACCGCGCTATTACAAGACCAAGGCCAAGAATGCTCAGGAAGCGCACGAAGCGATCCGGCCGACAAACATCGCCCGTCATCCGGACAGCCTGCGCCTCGAATCCGATCTTCAGCGTCTGTACGAGCTGATCTGGAAGCGGATGGTCGCCTCGCAGATGGAGGCGGCGCGCATGGACCGCACCACGGTGGAGATCGAAACCTCGGACGGCCTGACCGGCCTGCGGGCCACCGGCCAGGTGGTGACGTTTGACGGCTTCCTGGCCGTCTATGAGGAAGGCCGCGACGAGAAGCAGAAGGGCGCGGAAGAGGACGAGGGCGACGACACCAGCCGGCTGCCCGCGCTGAAGGAAGGCGCCAAGGCCAAGGTTGACGCCATCCGCACCGACCAGCATTTCACCGAACCGCCCCCGCGCTATTCGGAAGCCACCCTGGTCAAGAAGCTGGAAGAGCTGGGCATCGGCCGGCCGTCGACCTACGCCTCAACCCTGTCGACCCTGCGCGACCGGGAATATGTCCGCGTCGACAAGAACCGCTTCTATCCGGAGGACAAGGGACGGCTGGTCACGGCCTTCCTGGAGCAATTCTTCCGGAAATGGGTCGAATACGACTTCACCGCCGCCCTGGAGACGCGTCTGGACGAGGTGTCGGCCGGTCAGCTGGACTGGAAGGTCCTGCTGCGCGAGTTCTGGTCGGACTTCCACGCCGCGACCCAGGCCGCCGGCGAACTGCGCACCACGGCCATTCTGGACGCGCTGAACGAGTCGCTGGGCGCCCATATCTTCCCGGCCAAGGAAGACGGGTCCGACCCGCGCGAATGCCCCCTGTGCCACCAGGGCCAGCTCAGCCTGAAGACCAGCCGGTTCGGCGCCTTCATCGGCTGCGAACGGTACCCGGACTGCAAATACACCCGCCCCGTCGCCAGCCCTTCGGCTGAAGACGGGTCGGCGGAAAGCGGCGACCGCGAACTGGGCATGGACCCGGAGACCGGCCAGCCGGTGCAGCTGAAGATCGGCCGTTTCGGCCCCTATGTCGAAATCACCCCGCCCGAGGGCGACAAGCCCAAACGCTCGTCCCTGCCCAAGGGCTGGTCGCCCGCCTCGCTGACGCTGGACCAGGCGCTGCGCCTGCTGGCCCTGCCTCGTGAAGTCGGGGTCCACCCCGAGGACGGCAAGATGATCACGGCGGGCCTGGGCCGGTACGGACCCTTCGTCCTGCACGCCGGCACCTATGCGAACGTCTCGGACATCGACGAGGTGTTCGAGGTCGGTCTGAACCGCGCCGTCGCCCTGCTGGCCGAGAAGCGCGCCGGTCGTCCCGGTCGCGGCGCCGCCACGGCTCCGCTGAAGGACCTGGGCGCCCACCCGGAGACGGGCGAGCCGATCCACGTCATGGCCGGCCGCTTCGGGCCCTATGTCAAATCGGGCAAGATCAACGCCACCTTGCCCAAGGGCGTGGCGCCCGAAGACCTGACTGTGGAAGACGCCCTGCCCCTGCTGGCCGCCAAGGCCGGGGCGGCGCCGAAGAAGAAGGCCCCGGCGGCCAAGAAGGCGGCTGCGCCGAAGAAGGCTGCGGCGGCCAAGAAGCCGGCGGCCAAGAAGGCGCCGACGAAGAAGGCCAAGGCCAAGACGGAAGACTGACGTCCTTCTCCCCTTGCGGGAGAAGGTGGCCGAGCGAAGCGAGGTCGGATGAGGGGTCGGTCAGTGCATGACCGGCCCTTTTTCGTTGGAGATGGACCAACCCCTCATCCGGCCCTGCGGGCCACCTTCTCCCGCAAGGGGAGAAGGATCAGTTGAGGGTGATCCGCCTTGCCCCCACGGGGATCGCCAGCTCGTCGCCGGACCATTGCGCCGTGCGCCCGTCGATGCGAACCCGCTCAGGCCGCCCCTCCCCCGCCGGCCATTGCAGCACATAGCCCCCCGGCGGCGTCGCGCCCTGGCCAAGGGTCAGCACATAGGCCGCCCCCTGTTTGCGATAGGCGTAGGTCAGCGCTCCATAGGCCGTGCGCAGATCCTTCACCCCCACGCCCTCCTTCGTGTCCAGCCAGGCCTCCGGCACGCCCGCCGCCAGCACCAGGGCGTGGTCGCGGTCCCGTTCGTAGGCGAACAGGTCGAGGGCCGAGCGGATATAGTCGGAGCTGATCCAGGCGTGGGGCATGTCGCCGATGAAGCGGGGCTCGCGCTTGTCGCGCCCCACCACCTCGGCCCAGCCGTTCCAGGCCTCGGGCCGGCGGTCGGCCATCAGGAAGTCCAGCACCGCCAGGGCGCGGTCCTTCTGGCCCAGCCGAACATAGGCGCCGACCAGCCGCCATTCGTACGGGGTATAGTCCTTCCACGCGGTGCGATTGGTCAGCCGGTTCTGGAAGTTTTCCCAATAGCGGTCGAAGGTTCGCGCCATCAGTTCCGGCGGAAGATTATCCTGCTCGCCCGACGGCGACAGGGCGATGGTGGTCGAGGTGGCGTCGAAATCGCCCCGGTCGGCGGCGCCCGCGATCCAGTCGATGTCGTGGTGTTCGGCCGTCGCGACGATGGAGGCCCGGATGTCGGCGGCGAACTGATCCCGCGCGGCGGCGTAGCGGGCGGCGGCCTCGGCGTCGCCCAGGGTCTGGGCGATGAAGACCGCGTCCTTGTAGCCCAAGAGGCCCCAGAAATCGTCCCAATAGGAATAGGCCGCCTTGTCCGAATAGCCCTCGTGGCTGATCGTCGGCGGCAGCAGGCCGTACAGATGGCGCTGGTCGGGGGTCTGGAACTCAGGCGTGCGGGTGGAGGCGCGCAGCTCGTCCATATAGGCGACGGCCTTCTGCACCTGAGGCCAGACCTGGCGCAGCAGGGCCTCGTCGCCGGTGTAGCGGTATGTCTCGGCGGCCAGGAAGACGAACTCGCCGTGACTGTCGTTCTCGGGCACCGGATCGGCGCCGCGTGCGTCGACGCAGCACGGGACCTTGCCGTTCTCGAACACATAGGGGGCGTACCAGCGCAGATAGTCAGCCGAATGCTCGGCCATGCCCAGCCGGTTCAGCCCCTCGGCCATCATGGCCCCGTCGCGGATCCAGGAGCGGTTGTAGCTGCGGGTGCCGGGCTGGAGGATCGGCCCCTGACGCGACATCAGCATATGGGCCAGGGACGACTTCAACGCGTCCTCGATCCGCTGGGCGGCGGGCGGCAGGGTCAGGTCCACCCGGTCCAGCTTCTCGCGCCATTCCGCCGCCAGCGCCCGCTCGGCCTGATCCAGCGCGGCGACGCCCTGCCCCGCCTGCGGCGTCTCGCCCGCCAGCGGCGACAAGAAGCCGAAGGTGCGTGTCTCGCCGGGCTGGAGCATCACCTCATACAGCAGGGCGCCGGCCGGCAGGTCCGTGGGGTCGGAGACCATGACCGGTTCGCCGGCGGGCCGTCGCGCCGACGGTAGAATCAATGATTGAGGATCTACCCCTGCATCGAAGCTCGAGGCCGCGACGGCGTCCGGCGCGGTCAGGGGCTGGACCCGAACGTCGTCGTTCAGCGTCAGGCTCGCGCCGTCCCAGGCGATCCGCTCGACCGGCGCCACGCCGCCCGGAATGGCCAGGAACTGTACGGGTCCATTCACCTGCAAGGGTCGCGCCGTCAGGGCCAGGGTCAGGGTGCGGGGCCGATTGGAGGTGTTGGTCAGGTCATAGCGGCCCCACAGACGCGCCTGGTCCGGCGCGCCGTCGGCGAAGCTGGTGATCTTCAGCGTCCAGTCGTCGGCGGTCCAGGTCACGGACGGTATGGGCAGGTCGCCGTCCTTCAGCCCCTGTTCGACATTGACGTCGGCCCAGGTGATCAGCCGCCCGTTGTCGATGACGAAGGGTTCGATGCTGGGGCCGGCGCGGCGCAGTTCGATGGCGCCGTCCTCGCCGATCAGGCCGCTCTCGCCACCGCCGTCGACGCCGACCAGGGTCCAGTAGGGCTGTTCCCCGAAAAAGCCGCGTGGATAGAGGCCGCGACGGTTCTCCTTGGCCACCGCCTCCACAAAGGCCGTGGCGTCCTCGCCGAAGGCCAGGGGTTCGACCTCGATCTCAGTCAGCGCATAGGTCGTCGCCTGCCCTGCCCCCAGCCGCTGTCCGGCGCCGGACGAGCCGACCACGTCCGACGCGGGGACCGGCTTCAGCGGCTCCAGCCGCAGCCAGCGGGCGGTCGCCTCCGGCGTGCGCAGCCAGTCGACGCCGCCGTTCCCGCCCGTGACCGTCGCCAGCTCGCGCCAGTCCCGTCCGTCCGTCGAGGCGGAAATCCGATAGTCCGCCGCCGCCCCCCGCTCGCCCCAGCGCAGGGTCAGGCCGCCGAACTCGCGCTCGTATCCCAGGTCGAGGGTCAGGGCCGAGGGTTCGCCCACCGGCGGGGTCCAGGCCGTCTTCGGGTCCAGATCGACGGCGTTGGCGGCGGTCGTCTGCGGCCGGCCGTCGCCGGCGACCGGCTGCGGCGGCGCGACGGGATCGACCGGCAGGGCGCGCTGGCTCAGTTGGTCGATCTCGACGGCGCCCTTGCCGCCCTCGGCCGCCACCACGACGAACTCGACCCGTTCGGCGCGGCGCAGCACCGTCTCCGGGCTGGGGCCCCAGGCCTTGGACACCTGGCGGCGCTTGATCACGAACTTCGTCCAGCCGTCGGGGAAGTCGTAGCGGGCCGTCTGTTTCCACCAGACGTTCTCGGCTGAGGCGTCGGTCAGCTTGACCTCGAAGGTGTTGACCGGCCCGGCGCCGCGCACCCAGAAGCTGATCTCGTAATTGTCGGGCAGGTCGAACGGCAGGGGCCTGCTTAGCACCGCATAGCCGGCCTTGCCGTCGAAGTCGTAGTCGAGCCGCACGGCGCGGCCGTCATGCCCGGCGACGGCGGAGACGGCGGCGTGGACGTCGGTGGAGGCGCTGGCCTCCCACCGCGACGCGTCGTCCATGCTGTCGAGGACGCGCGTGTCCTGCGCGACGGCGGGGGCGGCCATGAGGGCGGCGCTGAGCGCGAGGATGGAGGTCAGGATACGCATTCGGATTACTCCAGTTTCCTCTGTTGCCGTCATCCTCGGGCTTGTCCCGAGGATCCATACGCCCGGTGTCGAAGGCGTGCGTCCCGTCCTCGACGGAGTCTATGGATCCTAGGCACAAGGCCCAGGATGACGGCGGTGGAGGGCTACAAGGATCACCCCTTCACGCTGCCCGCGAGCATGCCGCGGATGTAGTAGCGTTGCAGGGCGAGGAAGAGGATCAGGACGGGCGCGACTGTGACGACTGCGCCCGCCATCATCAGTTCGATGTCCTGCACGTGTTCGCGCGACAGGGCCGCCAGGGCGACCGGCAGGGTGTAGTTCGACTGGTCCGTCAGGATGATCAGCGGCCACAGGAAGTCGTTCCAGCTGCCCAGGAAGACGAACAGGCCCAGGGTGACGATGATCGGCTGCAGCGTCGGCAGGACGATGCGGCGGAAGATCTGGCCTTCGCTCGCGCCGTCGATGCGGGCCGCCTCCAGCATTTCGTCGGGAATGCTCAGCGCATACTGGCGCACCAGGAACAGGCCGAAGATCGAGGCCAGCCAGGGCGCCAGCGCCCCGGCATAAGTGTTCACCAGTCCCATCCCCTTCAGCATCAGGAACAGCGGCAGGGTGCCGATCTGGGCCGGCACCACCAGGGCGGCGACCAGCAGCTGGAACAGCCGTTCGCGCCCGGTGAACTTCAGCTTGGCGAAGGCGTAGCCGGCCGGGACGGTGAAGCTGAGCGCCAGGATCGTCGCCAGGGTCGCCAGGGCGAAGCTGTTCCACAGATAGCGGGCCATGCCCTGGTTCAGGAACAGGTCCTGATAGTGCTCCAGCGTCCAGCGCGACGGGACCAGGGGCGGCGGGAAGGTCGCCGCCTCACCGGTGGGCATGAAGCTGACCGACGCCATCCAGACCAGCGGGAACAGGACGATCAGCGCGATGAGCGCGACGGCGAGGTTGAGGAAGATCGAGCGGATTTTCACTGGTACGCCCCCACCCGCTTGGCAACGCCCAGCTGCACCAGGGTAATGGCCAGGATGCACAGGAACAGGACGAAGGCGACCGCGCTGGCGGAGCCCAGGTTCCACCATTTGAAGCCCTCTTCGTACATGAAGTAGAGCACCGTCACCGTGCTTTGGGCCGGGCCGCCTTGCGTCATCACATAGGGTTCGGCGAACAGCTGGAAGAAGCTGGCGACCGAGATGATCGAGACGAGCAGCATCGTCGGCGCGATGGCCGGCAGGGTGACATGGCGGAACTGCTTCCACGGCCCGGCGCCGTCGATGCGGGCGGCCTCGTACAGATCGTCCGGCACGGTCTGAAGCACCGCCAGGAAGATCAGCATATTGTAGCCGAAGATCTTCCAGACCACGAACATCAGGATGGCGGGGATGGAGGTCGAGGGCTGGCCCAGCCAGTCCACCGCCGGCAGGCCGATGCTCTCCAGCCCCCAGTTGATGACGCCGTAGCGGGTGTGCAGCAGATAGCGCCAGACCACGGCGGTGGCGACCAGGGTGGTGACATAGGGGGCGAAGAACATGACCCGCCAGATCGGCCGCCACTTCACCACCCGCGCATTCAGGATCACCGCCGCGGCCAGCGAGGCCGCAATGGACAGGGGCACGCCCAGGACCGCGAAGGTCAGGGTGTTCTTCATCGCCCCCCAGAACAGGGGATTGGTCATCAGCCGCTCGTAGTTCTGCAGGCCGACGAAACGCAGATTATCGAGGTTCGCCAGGGCGTAGATGTCGAAGTCGGTCAGGCTGAGCAGCAGGGCCGCGATCACCGGAAAGGCGAAGAACAGGCCGATGGCGATCATCGCAGGGGCGACGAAGGCCCAGGCTGCGCGCTCTCTGGCCGCGCGTCCACGCGACGGCTTCACGCGGGCCAATGTCGGATCGGCGACGGTCATACGGCCCTGCCCTGCTCCATCATCCAGCGGCGCTTCTCCAGCAGCCGGTCCGCCCGACGGTCGATCTCCGCTGCCGCAGTCTCGGGGGTATATTCGCCGCGCACCATGCGTTCGGCGACGATCTGCATCTCGGTCACGATCCGCTCCCACTCCGGAACCTTGGGCACGGCCTTGGCCCGCTCCAGCTGGCCGCGGAAGGGCGCCAGCATGGGGTCGCGCTCCACCTGGGCGATGTCCCAGGCGCTTTTCCGCGCCGGCAGATCGCCGACGATGGTGTTGAACCGGGCCTGGACGGCCGGCTCGGACAGATAGCGGACCAGGGCCCAGGCCGCCTCCTGATGCGGCGAGGACTTGAACACCGCCAGGCTGGACCCGCCCGGCGCCGAGGCGCCCAGGCCGTTCGGTCCCGGCACGCCGGCCGTGGCCCAGCTGGATTGAAACGACGCCGGCAAGCGGCTGCGGAAATCGCCCACGCTCCACGGGCCGGAGAAATAGAAGCTGAAATAGCCGCGCGCGAACTCGGTCCAGACGTTGGAGATCTGCGCCGCCGAAGCCAGGGGCGCCAGGCCCTCGGCGAACAGGCTGCGATAGAAGGCCAGGGCCGAGATGAAGCCGGGGTTGGAGAAGTTGCCGCGCGTATTGCGGTCACGCAGCAAGGGCTCCTCGGTCTGAAGGCCGAAGGTCAGAAGCTGCTCGAACTCGTTTAGGGGCAGCAGAATGGCGTAGTTGTCGCCGCCCGCCACGCGCTTGATCCCGTGCATGGCCCGCTTCCACTCGGCCCAGTCCCGGGGCGGGGCGCCGAAGCCGGCGCGGGCCAGAAGGTCGGTGCGATAAAACAGAAGCCGCGTATCGACGTACCAGGGCGTGGTCATGCCCCGGCCGGCCACCTCGTTGGTCTCCAGCACCGCCTCGAACTGATCGGTCAGCAGGTCGGCGGCGGCCGGCGGGGTCGGCGACAGGGCGCCGATGGCGGTCAGTTCCGACACCCAGGTGTTGCCGATCTGGCTGACGTCCGGCAGCGAGGCGCCGGCGTAGGCGGTCAGCAGTTTCTCGTGCGCCGCCGTCCAAGGCAGGGGCTGGACCGCGACGCGGACGCCGGGGTTGCGCCGCTCGAACTCGGGCATCAGCTGGCCCACCGTCCCGCCCTCATTGCCCATGGCCCAGAAGCGCAGCACCGTCTCGCCGTCACGACGCGGCGTGCAGGCCGCCGCCGCCCCGCCCGCCAGCAGCGCCAGGGCGCCCCGCCTGTGCGGGCCAGAGGTCATGCGTTCAGCCAGCCGCCGGTGAAGCCCGCCGTCTCCAGGGCCTTACGGATGTGCGGCTCGCCGCGCATGTAGCGCCAGATGAAGTCGGAGCGATGGTTCTCGGTCATGCCGACAATGGGGCCCTGGTCGATGCCCAGATAGTCGTCGGCGACCCAGCCCACGCCGTCAATGATCTTGCCGTGCTGCAAGGGCCCGTCGCGCTGGGTCAGGGTCGGGTTGAAGCTGTCGAGGAAGCCCCACTCAGTATAGATCCCCGCGCCGAACCGGCTCTTCATCGCCTTGATGCAGGGCACGACGATCTCGGGCGCGAAGGCGATGGAGCTGGCCGCCGCCGTGGGTGCGATGGTGCCGTCGTCGCGCTCGCCGGGACCGCGCGCCGAATAGCTGAAGAACTCGCGCTCGACCCCGTTGATCGTCTGCTTGAAATCGCCCGGCCCGTCGCAGGCCGTCAGGCCCCAGGTCTCGGACGAATAGCCGGCCCACTGGCCCGGATTGTCGTGGGCGTATTTCTGCTGGGCGTAGACGGCGCGGCGGCTGTTTTCGAAATAGTCCAGATACTCGCCCATCTGGGCCGTCTGGCCCCGCATCCAGGCGTCCTGGATGCCGCGGAAGTCGACGTACATATGGCTGTACTGGTGGCCGAAGATCGGCGCGAAATTCAGGTGCCAGCTGCCCCAGCGGTCGGTCCAGCTCTGGTCATAGCTTGCGGCCCACTCATGCCAGACGTTGACCGAGACCGAATGGGTCGGGCTGCCGATGGCCAGGAGCAGCAGCAGCATCCCCTCGTTATAGACATGCCAGTCGGACGGGATGAAGCCGCTCTCCGGATGCCAGCCCATGGTGATCCGGTTGTCGCGCACGACGGCCCAGTCCCATTCGATCCGCTCGTACAGGGCCTGGACCCGGCTGCGGATCTCGACCTCGTCCGGATGGTCGCCGTCGAAATAGCGGGCGGCGAACAACATGCCGGCGATCAGCAGGGCCGTATCGACGGTCGACAGCTCGTTGGTCCGGTAGCGAAGCCCGGTCTCCATATCGAGGAAATGATAGAAGAAGCCCTTGTGCCCCGCCGTGCCGGTCGGCTCCGGTCCCTGGGGCAGGCTGTGGAAATAGCGGACGGTGGTCAGGGTGCGCTCGCGCGCCTCGTCCCGGCTCATCCAGCGGCGCTCGACGCCGATGGGCCAGCAGGTCAGGGCGAAACCGACCGCGGCGATGGAGCAGAAGGACGGCGTGGGCCAGCGATCGGGAGTCAGACCGGTGCGCCGATCCGTGACCTTCTCGAACCAGCGGAAGGTGCGTTCCTGAAGCTCGTCGATCTCGCGGTCCAGCCGCAGGGGCCGCCGCTGCGTGCCGTTGACCGCCCCGCTTCCCTGCTGAGCCGCCTGCGTCTGTTGCGCCGCCGCCTGCCCCGCGACAGCGCCGCCGACCGCCAGGGCGGCGGCTCCAGCCGTGGTTCGCATCAGGAAGTTTCGGCGGTTCATGGGCACGCTCACTGGGTCTGTATCAAGAAGAAGGCCGCCTCCCGCGCAAGCGGAAGGCGGCCCAGGCTCAGGGGGAGTTAGAAGGCGTAGCGCAGACCGACCTGGAAGCTGCGGGTCGGGAGGAACTGAGCGGTAGGCTGACCGAAGGTTGGATTCAGCGGCGCCTCGCCTGTGTTTGATGTCCGGTAGGTCTGGTTGAAGCCGGAATAGTTCTTGAAGTTGAACACATTAATCGCGTCAGCCGTGAACTCGACTTCCTGCCCACCGAAAATCTCGAAAGACTTCGCGAGCCGCAGATCGACCTGACGATAGGCCCATTCCCACGCGGGAATGATGAAGGCGTGTTTCTCGGGATAGGCCGAGAACCAGTCCGGCTTGGCGCCATTCCCGACGTTGTTCCGAGTGTAAGGCAGCCCCGACCCCAGGGTGATGATCGACGACAGCTGGAAGTCCAGCGGAAGGGCGACGGTACCGGACATTACCAGACGGTGGCGTTCGACCCCCGGCGTCGTGAACGTCGGAGAATAGCTGGTCCAGGGATAGTCGAAGTCGAAGTTGCCCAACCCCTGATCGCGGCTGCCGTTCTGAGTGGCGTCCATAAAGGTGTAGGCGATATTGGCTCCCCAACCGCTTGCCGTGTTGAAGGGTTTGTCCGCCGTGAAATAGATCGCGTGCATCTCCCGCTCGCGGTCATGGTTCGAGACGAAAACACCGGCGTTGTAAGGGAAGGCCACGCCGGTGACCGGATCGATGAGGTTCGCCGGCTGGGCTGCAGCGGGCACGCTGTTGGTCGCCGGATCCAGGTTCGCGCGGTACCAGGCGAACTCGTTCTTGGTCTTGGCGTAAGAGAATGTCAGCGCCGTCTGCCAGTCGCCGATCTTCTGGCGAACACCCAGGTTGAACTGATCAGTCACCGGCGGCGGCGCGTCATTCTTGATCAGGAAGACTTCGCCGCGACCGACCGTCCCTCCGAGCAGTGAATCGAGGCCCTCCGCCGTGGCGTAGCTCGGATTCCAGGCGACCGTGTCCGTGCGACCGCCATAGGCGCCGCCGGACGGGGAGAAATAGATGGTCCGCGACAGCTGGTAGGGCTTGAACCGCTCGTCAAAGGCAAAGTTGAAGCCGATCCGGTCGTAGTAGCGGCCCGCGCCCCCGAACAGAACCGTACGCTCGTCGCCGAAGAAGTCGTAAGAGAAGCCGAAGCGCGGCTGATAGGCGTCCTTGAACGCGGGACGATCTCCGTCAGAGATATAGTCGTCGATATTGATATAGGATGGGTAGTCGAAGCCAGGCGCATTGCCGATGGCGGTCAACATGCGACGAATATCGTCAGGCGTACGCCAGTCGTTGTTTACAGCATTGTCCTCGTAGTCCCAACGTAGGCCCATGTTCACTTCGAGCTTGTCGGTGATCTGCCAGTCATCCTGGATATAAAGGCCCAGGACGTTGTTATCCACAGACGTCGCATCGACCGGCAGGTTCAGACTCACCACGGTGGGTATGGCATTCGACCCAACCACTTCGGGCCTAGCGTCGACGTCGTAAGTAAACTGGGGGTTCCGGTTGAACTGTTTGAAAACGCTCAACGTCTGGATCGAGTATTTCACACCCATCTTAACGGTGTGAAGCCCGAACGCCTCGATGTCGTTGAACGTCAAATCATTTTTGAACGTCAGGCTTTCCTGCGTCAGATCCTGATTGTTCGTACCGCCGCCCGCATTGAATATTCCATCGCTCTGATCATATCGGAACTGGAATCCCGGTGTTGTGGCGCTCGCATCGCGGTAAGAAACATACCGCTGTCCCGAGAGATCAAAATTCACCGCACGGGGATTATACTGCGACTTCAGATAATCTACGGATGCCTCGTTCAGGAAGCCATTCCCCTGGAACTGGTGTCGCAGTTGAAGGGACTGGGTCTCGCCATTGATGGCGTTCGCACGCGAGAAGGCGTCGGGCCCATTTCCGAAGTTCCGGATATCTTCTTCTTTGCGATACGTACCGCTCAGGTCCAGCCGCTGCTGATCATTGATCGCCCAGGACAGCTTACCAAAGACCAGATCTTGCTCGAACGGTCCTTCAAAAGTTCCGAGCTGATCCTCAAATAGCGGCGTATATTCGGTGCGGCGTAGGAACACTGAACTCCCGCGCGTCTCTTCTTTCCGCTCGTAGGAAAGGAAGTAGTGCAGCGTATCTTCAATAATCGGCCCTCCGACAGAACCGCCGTATTGCAGACGATCAAGCTGCGGCCTTTCTTCGCCACGCGCCTTGGAGAAGACGTTCTGGGCGATCCAGCTGGAGTCCTGATAGGTGACGAACATGTCGCCGCTCAGGTCATTGGTGCCCGAACGCGTGACCGAGGTGATGATGGCGGACGACGCCTGCTCGTACTCGGCTTTGAAGTTCTGGGTCAGCACCCTAAACTCCTGCACAGCGGCTTGGGGGAAGGGATTCCCACGGCTGTCGTCCTGACCGGCGATGCCGCCGTCGTTGATCAACGACTTTTGGTTCTGGCCGTCGATAAAGACGTTAATGGCGCTGGAAGGCTGCCCGCCTGCGGTGATGGTGCGCTCCGTGTCGCCTTCCGTCACGCGGACGCCAGGCGCCAAGGCCGCAAAGTTCAGGAAGTTGCGGTTGATCTGGGGCAGATTATTGATCTGTTGCTGGCTGACGCTTGTCCCCACTTCCGACGTACGGACGTTAAAGGTGCGACGACCGACAACGACGATTTCGCCGACGTTCGTGGCGGCATCCCCAGTCGAGGTCAGGTCAAGGTCTAGGGTGCCGACTTGGCCGAGTGCGAGCGTCACCGTGTCTTCAGTCGTCCGACCGTCGCTCGTGGTGACCTGGATGCGGAAGGTGCCGGGCCGAAGCCCAGGAATGACGTATTGGCCATTTTCGCCGATGCGGCCGCGGGTGACATAGCCGGTCGCCACCTCGGTGGCGGTGACGGTGCCGGTTCCGGCGGCTTGGCCGTCAGAGACCGTGCCCCGGAGGGTTGATGTGGCGCTCTGCGCCGTCGCCGCGCCGGCGAAGCCTGCGGTGATGGCGAAGGCGGATACGGCGGCCAGGGCCGCGCTACGCGTATTGAACTTGATCATCCTGATGTCCCCTCCTGATGGGTCCGATTCACGACAGCGACGCCGCCGTCTGATCGGGGTTTGACCCGGCGGTTGCGGCCGCCGCGGTGGATTGACGAACGACCAGGGCCGGTCGAACGATTTCACAAGCGGTGTCCGCCTCGGCGTTCGCGCCGGCCTGGACCAGGCCGATGAGGCGTTCGACGCCCCGGCGGCCCATTTCCGCAATATTCACTCTGAGCGTGGTCAGCGTCGGCCGGACCAGGGCGGCCAGCGGCACGTCGTCGAAGCCGACCACCGCCACGTCCTCGGGGCAGCGCACGCCCGCCTCCTGGAAGGCCAGCAGGGCGCCCAGGGCCATCATGTCATTGGCCGCGAACACCGCGTCCGGGCGCTGGTCCAGCGCCATCAACTGTGTGGCGGCGCGATGCCCGGCGGCCTGGGTAAAGTCGCCCTCGACGATGATCGGGTCCTGGCCGACCAGGGCGCTGGCGTAGCCTTCGGCGCGAATATCGGCTTCCAGGTTGCCGGCGGCGCCCCGGATATGGGCGATGCGGCGACGACCGGTGGCGATCAGATGTTCGACCGCCGCCACGGCGCCCCCGTGGTTGTCCACAGCGATCGCCGGCCGGCCGCCCTCGTCCAGACCGCCGTTCATGACCAGCACCGGAGTCCGGCCCGCCACGTCGGCGGCCAGATTGGCGGCCCGCACATGGGGCGACAGCACGATCATGCCGTCGACCCGGCCCCGCATCGACCGCAGCGCCGCCATGGTCTCTTCGGTGTCGCCGTGGGAGCTGGAGACGATCAGGTGCTTGCCGTGCGCCCGCGCGGCCAGGTCCATGCCGCGGATCAGTTCGGAGAAGAACTCGCCGTACAGGTCCGGCAGGATGACCCCGATGGTGTCCGTCCGGCTGGTGGACAGGCTGCGCGCCCCGACATGGGGGACGTAGTGAAGATGCGCGACCGCATCCAGCACCCGCTGGCGCGTGGTTTCGGTGATGGCGTCCGACCCGTTCAGCACGCGCGACACCGAGGCCACGGACACCTTGGCCCGTTCGGCGACGTCGCGGATCGTGGCGGCCTTGGCGGCGGGCGCACGTCCGTTCACGGCTGATGAGGCGGCGATATCCAAGTGTTTCCCTCTGAGCGTCATCGCGCCAGCCTTCTTGTCGAAGGTCTGTCGATAACCTGATGTAATCGGTTACATGACACAGGAGCAATGTCGGCCGCAAGCGGCGCAATGTCGCTTTGTGTCGATTTCTGGCCCGCCGGCGCCCGCGCCTCGCCTGATGACCACCGGATCGAGCCGGCGTCCGCCCCAAAGGCGCTGAATGACCGTCAAATGGATTCAGCGGTTGATAACTACTACATATAGTGGCGCGCCTTGATGGATCGCCGTAATCTGGTGGCAGGCTTACCGGGAGATGCGGCCCATGCGCTTTCAATCCGGCTTCGTGGATCTGGCCCGCCGGGTCACGATGGAGACCCGCGCTGTCGAGCGCGCCGCCACAGTCCAGGAGATCACGGCGCCGGCCGCATGGTCGGACGCCCGGATCGAATCCTGGCTGGACTGGAGCGAATCCCTGGTCCCCGACCTGTCCCCGACCGGCGGCTGGCTGAACGGCGCCGTCGACGCCTGGGCCGAACGCCTGGCCGGCCGGGGCCTGGCCGAGGGCGTCTTCACCGATCGGGCCGAGGCCTATGTCTTCGCCGCCGAACTGGCCGCCACCATTCAACTGGGCCTGGCCACGCCTGTGGGCGCGCCCGAGGCTGGCGCAGGCTCCGCCGACATTCTCGACCTGTCCGATCCCGCCGCGCCGGCGCATCTGGCCGAACACCGCGCCGACCGCATGACCGCCCGACTGGCGCTGCAGTCGGCCGAGGCCCTGGCCGACGCCCTGTGCGCCGTCGCCGACGCCGTGGACCGTTGCGAGGGGCCGGACGGCCACTGCGCCGACCCGTCGCGCAACCCCGCCCTGGGCCGCGCCGCCGCCACCGCGCGGCGTCGCGGCGCCACCGACGCCGACATCCTGCGCGCCGTCGATGGCGAACGTCCGGCCCTGGCCCTGCGCCCCTTCCACGAAACCCCGCCCCTGATCGCCTTGGCCGACAGCACCCAGATCGCCGCCGGCGCGCCCGAGGCCCTTCTGGCCGCCGAATCGGCTCTGGACGGCGGCCTGATCGCGATCTTCTCTCCCCGCGACGCCGAAGCCCTGGCCGAGGGCGCGGTCGGTCGCGCCCTGCTGGACCTGTCCGCCGTCGCCGCCCTGGACGGCGGGACCTTCGACCGCCTGCCGGATCTGGTGCGTCTGTGGACCGTGGCCCTGGATCTTCAGGCCGCGAGCGTCGCCATTTCCCTGGGACTGGAGGGCCTTTCGGCCGCCCTGATCCCGGCCGGCGGCGATCTGGCCGCCCGGGCCGAGGCCCTGGCGGGCCTGACAGCGGTGGTGGCGGCTCAGACCTCGGTGGAACTGGCCCAGTTGCGTGGCCCCTGCGCCGAATGGGACGCCCTGAAGAGCCAGGTCGCCGACGCTGACCGCGCCCGCCGCGCCCGCCTGAAGTCCAATCCGGATCCTCTCGCCGCCGTCGCCCTGAAGCGGATCGGCAAGCTCGGCGCGCCCCGGCGTCATGCAACCGTCGGCCTGTTCATGGACGACGCCGAGGCCCGGCTGCGACTGGGCCTCGGCGGCCCTTCGGTCATTGATGTCTTCCAGACCGCCGACGGCCAGATCGGCCGTCGCCTGGCCGCACCCCTGGCCGCCGCCCTGGCCCGCACGGGCGGCGACGTCCAGGCGGCCGAGCGCCGGCTGTTCGGCCGTCGCACCCTGGTCGAGGCGCCGGGCGTCGATCACGCCGCCCTGCGCGCCTTCGGCTTCACCGACATCGAACTGGCCGCCGTCGAACAGGCCCTGGCCGGGGCCGACGGCTTCGACGCCGTCTTCACCGCCCCGGTGCTGGACCCCGGCTTCATCCGCGACGTCCTGGGGCTGGAAGACGGCGACGGCCCGTTGCTGAACCTGCTGGGCGTGCCCGAAGAGGCCGAGTTCGCGGCGGCGCGCTGGGTCTTCGGCCACGGCGATCTGACGGATTGGGCCGAGGCGCCCGCCGCCGTCGCCGCCCTGCTGGCCGATCCCGCAGGCGTCGAGGCCGACCTGCGCCGCGCCGTCGAACCGTTCAGCGACGCGCCGGACACGGCCGTGGATACCCTGGACTGGCGCGCCACCGCCGCCCAGGCCGCCCGTCGTCTGGCCCAGGCCGCCGCCGAGGGCCGCCGCGCGGTGCGGCTGCGTCGCGCGCCTCCGCCCCCAGGCCCCTTGCTGACCCTGCCGAAAACCGATGCGGCTCCACGCCTCGAAACGCCCCGCCCCGCTCCCACGCCTGCCCCGCAGGAGCGCGTCGTCGAACGGGTGGTCGAACGCGAGCGCGCCCGCCGCAAACTGCCCGACCGGCGCAAGGGCTATATCCAGAAGGCGGCCGTCGGCGGGCACAAGGTCTATATCCACACCGGCGAATACGACGACGGCGAACTGGGCGAGATCTTCATCGACATGCACAAGGAAGGCGCCGCCTTCCGAAGCCTGATGAACAATTTCGCCATAGCCATCTCGATCGGGCTTCAGTACGGTGTGCCGCTGGACGAGTTCGTCGACGCCTTCGTCTTCACCCGGTTCGAGCCGGCGGGGCGGGTCACGGGCAATGACTCGATCCGCTCGGCCACCTCGATCCTGGACTATATCTTCCGCGAGTTGGGCGTCTCATATCTGGACCGCCACGAACTGGCCAACGCCGGCCCCGATGAGTTGAACGCCGACGGTCTGGGTCACGGCAAGGCGGAGGGGGGAGAGGCCGTCCCCGCCGCCCGTTTCATCTCGAAGGGCTTCGCCCGCGGTTCCGCGCCCGACAATCTGGTGGTCCTGCCCTTCGGCAAGAAAGCCGAGCCTGAACCGAAGGTCGTCGCCAACACCGAGGCCGTCGCCTGTCCGTCCTGCGGCGATTTCAGCCTGCAGAATCGCGGCGGCGTCTGGGTCTGCGACACCTGCGGAGACGCCCGGGCGGTTCACGGCGGCGATCAGGGCTAAGTTAACGGCTGGGCTCTAGAGTGCCGCCACGCGACGTTTTCGCTGGAGCGACCCCATGTCCCGCCTGACTGCCCTGTCCATCGCCGTCGCCGTATTTGCGACCGCCGCCACCCCTGTTCTGGCGCAGAACGCCAGCCAGATCGCCAGCGTGAAACGCGGCGCATCCTGCGCCGGCTGCAACCTGTTCCAGGGTGATTTCTCCGGTCTTGAGGCGCGCGGCCTGAACCTGTCCGGCGCGCGCCTGCGCCAGGCGGACCTCAGCCTCAGCGTGATGAACCGCACCCGTTTCTCCAACGCCGACATGCGCGACGTCGAGGCCTACGGCGGGGTCTTCTCCAGTTCCAACTTCTCGGGCGCAGACCTGACCAACGCCAGCTTCGTCGGCGCCTATCTGCAAGGCGCGAACTTCGCGGGCGCAAAGCTGATCGGGACCAACCTGTCCGGCGCCGACCTGTCGCGCGCCGCCGGATTGACCCAGGGTCAGCTGAACCGCGCCTGCGGCGACGGCTCGACCATTCTGTCCGGAAACCTACGTATTCCCGCCTGCTGACGGCCATCCGTCTTGCCGGGATTTAACGAAATTACCTCGATTTAAGTAGGTATGGCCGGTGTTTCGGGGCATTCAGACTGCGTGAAACAGATCGCCCGCCCAACCCCCATCCGATTGAAATCCGCGCTGATCGCGGCGGCGGGCCTGATGCTCGCCACCCCCGCCTTCGCCGGGATCGAGATGACGGTCCAGGATCGTGACGTGGCCCGGTCGGTGTCCCTGGGCGGTTCGTGCAATCGCTGCGAACTGTCGGGCCGAAACCTGTCGGGCGCCACCTTCACCGGCGCCAGCTTCATGAACGCCACCCTGGTCGGCGCCAATCTGCGCGGCGCGGAAATGGTCGGCTCCAACTTCACCGGCAGCGACTTCAGCCGCGCCAATCTGACGGGGGTCGAGATCGTCGGGGCCAACTTCACCTCGACCAATTTCACCGGCGCCGTCCTGACGGGGGCCGAGGCCCAGGGCTCATCCTTCGTGCGCGCCAACCTGTCGCGGGCCGACCTGTCGGGGGCCGAACTGCACGGCGTGAATTTCAACGGCGCGACCCTGGCGGGCGCGAATTTCTCGAACAGCGAACTGTTCGGCGCCACCCTGGCCAATGTCCACGCCATCGGCGCAAACTTCTCCGACGCCGAGATCAACGCCTCCAACCTGTCCGGCGGCGACTTCTCGAACGCCTCCTTCCGTGACGCCAGCCTGGACGGCGCCCGTCTGACCGGGGCGACCTTCACCCGCGCCGACTTCAACGACGCCTCGCTGCGCCGCACAGACATCCGGGGCGCCGACCTGTCCGGGGCGCGCAACCTGACCCAGGATCAGGTCAGCGAGGCCTGCGGCGACGGCGCCACCCGCCTGCCCGGTCGTCTGACGCCCCAGGCCTGTCGCGGAACCATCCGGGTGATCCGCACCCCGCCTGCACCGCCGGCTCCCCCGGCCGTGCGCCACTTCGTGTCCGCCGAACACTGAACAGCAAAAAGGGGACGCCGCAGCGTCCCCTTCTTCGTTTCGGCGATCAGGCGTGGCCGATCAGACCTTGATCGGCACGGCCGTGCGGATGTGGACGTCCTTCAACTGGCGTTCCTCCGCCTCGGTCGGGGCGTTCATCAGCAGATCCTCGCCCTGCTGGTTCAGCGGGAAGGCGATGACCTCGCGGATGGCCGTCTCGCCGGCAAGCAGCATGACGATGCGGTCGATGCCGGGGGCCAGGCCGCCGTGCGGCGGCGCGCCGTAGCGGAAGGCGTTCAGCATGCCGCCGAACTGCTCCTCAACCACAGACGCGTCGTAGCCGGCGATCTCGAAGGCCTTCAGCATGATCTCGGCCTTGTGGTTCCGGATCGCGCCCGAGCACAGCTCATAGCCGTTGCAGACGATGTCGTACTGGAAGGCGCGGATGGTCAGCGGATCCTGGGTCTCCAGGGCCTCTAGCCCGCCCTGCGGCATCGAGAAGGGGTTGTGGCTGAAGTCGACCTTCTTCTCTTCTTCCGACCATTCGAACATCGGGAAGTCGACGATCCAGCAGAATTTGAACTGGTTCTCGTCGATCAGCTTCAGCTCCGTGCCCACGCGGGTGCGGGCCAGGCCGGCGAACTTGGCGAAGACCGACGGCAGACCGGCAGTGAAGAAGGCGGCGTCGCCCTTGCCCAGACCCAGCGAGGCCATCAAGGTCTCGGTCGGCTCCTGACCCAGGTTCTTGGCGATGGGGCCGCCCCAGGCGCCCTGGTCCTCCGACCAGAAGATATAGCCCATCCCCGGCTGGCCCTCGCCCTGCGCCCAGGAGTTCATACGGTCGCAGAAGGCGCGCGATCCGCCGGTCGGCGCCGGGATGGCCCAGACGGCGTTCTTCTCGTCCGCGCCCAGGATCTTGGCGAACAGGCCGAAACCGCCGTCGCGGAAGTGGTCGGAGACGACCTGCATCTTGATCGGGTTGCGCAGGTCCGGCTTGTCCGAACCATACCAGGCCATCGACTGGGCGTAGGTCAGGCGCTCGAAGCCCTTGTGCTCGAACGTCTCGCCGAAATCGTTGGTGAAGACATGAACGCCGTCGATGGGCGACACCGGCTTGCCCTCGCCGAACTCCTCGAACACGCCGTGCATCAGCGGTTCGATGGCGGCGAAGACGTCTTCCTGGGTCACGAAGCTCATCTCGACGTCGAGCTGGTAGAATTCCAGCGAACGGTCGGCGCGCAGGTCCTCGTCACGGAAGCAGGGGGCGATCTGGAAATAGCGGTCGAAGCCCGAGACCATCAGCAGCTGCTTGAACTGCTGCGGCGCCTGCGGCAGCGCGTAGAACTTGCCGGGGTGCAGACGCGACGGCACCAGAAAGTCGCGCGCGCCTTCCGGCGACGAGGCGGTCAGGATCGGGGTCTGGTACTCCAGGAAGCCCTGGCCGACCATGCGCTGACGGATCGAAGAGATGACCCTGGAGCGCAGCACGATATTCTTGTGCAGCCGCTCGCGGCGCAGATCCAGGAAGCGGTTGGCCAGGCGGATGTCTTCCGGATACTCCTGATCGCCAAAGACCGGCATCGGCAGTTCGGCGGCTTCCGACAGGACCTCGACGCCCTGGACGCGAACCTCGACCTCGCCGGTCGGCAGGTTCGGGTTCACCACCCCCGCCTCGCGCGCGACGACTTCACCGTCGATCTTGATCACGCTTTCGGCGCGCAGACGTTCGACCGCCGCGAAGCCCGGCGTCTCCGGGTGCAGCACCAGCTGCGTCAGGCCGTAGTGGTCGCGCAGATCGATGAACAGCAGGCCGCCGTGATCGCGCTTCCGATGCACCCAGCCGGACAGGCGGACGGCGGAACCGGCGTCGGAGGCGCGCAGGGCGCCGCAGGTGTGAGAGCGATAGGCGTGCATGAATGGACCGTCTGGAATTCTGCGGTGGAATCTGACGCCTCAGGCGCCTGAAATCGAAGCGGCGTAGGGCGCATTATCCCCCCCGAAAGTCAAGGTTTCAGCCGTTGCAAACCCCGCCTCGCCGCGCGATAGCGGTTCCAGTCACCGCGCAAGGCTGCCCATGTTCATCGTCACCATCACCTACACCCAGCCCATCGAAGCCATCGAGGCGAAGACGGTGGAGCATCGCGAATGGCTGGACATCCATGTCGCCAGCGGCCTGATCATCGCCGCCGGCCCCATGGTTCCGCGCACCGGCGGGATCTTGGTGGTGCGCGGCGGCGGCGCGAAGGAGGACCTGGAAGCCCTGCTGAAGGACGATCCTTTCCAGATCCATGGCCTCGCCGACTATAAGATCACCGAGTTCAAGGCGGGCAAGCTGATCCCCGCCCTGACCGAATTCGCCTGATTCCGTCCACAGGGCGGGCCTTCGCTCCCCTGTACCAACAGGATGCGCCTGCGCAGTTCGTCTCCGCCTCTGCTATGACAGGCTCATGCCCGCGCAGAGCGCCATGATCCGACCGAACGCCGAACAGCTGCGTCTGCCGCTGGAACGCCCGCTTGCGGGCGAGGCCTTTGTGTCGTCGGACAGCAACGCCGAGGCCGTCCGCGTATTGTCGCGCTGGCCGGACGGCGCCGGTTCGGTCCTGGCCCTTTACGGACCGGCGGGTTCGGGCAAGAGCCGGCTGGCCGCCGACTGGGCCGAACGGGTCGGGGCCGTGCCGCTGAACGGCGTCGAGGCGGCCCTGGTCGATCCGCTGGAGCTGGAAGGGCGGCCGGTCCTGTTGGATCGCGCGCGCGATGCGGACGACGAGAGCCTGTTTCACCTGATCAATCTGGCCCATACGGGCGGCGGCGCCCTGCTGCTGGTGTCGCGCGCGGCCCCGCGGAACTGGTCCGTCGCCCTGCCCGATCTGCGCTCACGCCTGGACGCGGTCCGGACCGTCGCCGTCGAGGCGCCGGACGACCGGGTCCTGTCCGCCATTCTGCGCGCCCGGTTCGCCGAGCGCAGCATCGCCCCGACCGACGAGGTGATCGCCTATCTGGTGCGGCGGCTGGACCGGTCCGCCGACACTGCGGCGACTGCGGTCGAACGTCTGGACGCCTTGCACCGCCCCGTCACCCGAGCCCTGGCCCGGCAGGTGCTGGACGAAATGAGCGCCGCCGTCGAGGTCGAGACCGACTGAGGGCCGGGGCGAATGGCCGCCCATGAAAATGTCGATGGCCGCTTGCGGCCGTCACAGTCGCGCGCGAGAACCGGGCCATGACCGACGCCGCGATCCACGACGCCACCCTGGGCGAGGAAGTCCCCGCTTCCCGCGCCCCCCAGCTTGCCCTGAACGAGGACCTGATCGCCTCGCCCACGCGGTTCTTCAACCGTGAAATCTCCTGGCTGGCCTTCAACGAACGTGTGCTGGAAGAGGCCGCCAATCCGAACCACCCGCTGCTGGAACGCCTGCGGTTCGTGTCGATCTCGGCCAACAATCTCGACGAGTTCTTCATGACCCGCGTCGCCGGCCTGAAGGGCCAGTTGCGCGAGCGGGTGCGGGTGCTTTCGGCCGACGGCCTGACCCCGGCCGAACAGCTCGAGCGGATCAATATCTCGGCCGGCGACCTGATGGCCGAACAGCAGGTGCGCTGGCGCCAGCTGAAGAAGGAACTGGCGACCGTCGGCATCGAGGTGGTCGACCGCAACCGCCTGACCAAGACCGAGAAGGAGCGGCTGGAGCCCGAGTTCCTGAACCAGCTCTTCGCCGTCCTGACGCCCCTGGCCATTGACCCGGCCCATCCCTTCCCCTTCCTGCCCAACCTCGGCTTCTCCCTGGCGCTGAAGCTGAAACGCAAGGGCGAGGCCAAGACCTTCTACGCCCTGGTGCCCGTGCCGACCCAGGTTCGGCGCTTCTGGGAACTGCCGACCGACGGCCGCTCGGCGCCCGGTCGCAAGCGGTTCATCACGCTTGAAAACGTGCTGCTGCTGTTCATCGACCACCTGTTCCCCGGCTGTGACATTCTGGAGAAGGGCCTTCTGCGCCTGATCCGCGACAGCGATATCGAGATCGAGGAAGAGGCCGAGGACCTGGTGCTCGAGTTCGAGGAGGCGCTGAAACAGCGTCGCCTGGGCTCGGTCGTGCGCATCAAGATCGAGGCCTCGATGCCGACCGACCTGCGCGACTTCATCGTCGGCGAACTGGAGGCGACGCCCCAGGACGTGGTGCTGGTCGACGGCATGCTGGGCCTGGCCCAGCTGTCGGATCTGATCCCCGGCGGCCACCCCGACCTCAAGTTCAAGGGCTATGAGCCGCGCTATCCCGAGCGGGTCCGCGACAACGGCGGCGACATCTTCGCCGCCATCCGCGAGAAGGACATGCTGATCCACCACCCGTTCGAGAGCTTCGACGTGGTGGTGCAGTTCCTGCGTCAGGCGGCGCGGGACCCGAACGTCATCGCCATCAAACAGACCCTGTATCGCACCTCCAAGGACAGCCCCATCGTCGCCGCCCTGATCGAGGCGGCCGAGAACGGCAAGAACGTCACCGCCCTGGTCGAGCTGAAGGCCCGGTTCGACGAAGAGGCCAATCTGCGCTGGGCCCGGGCGATGGAACGGGCGGGGGTCCACGTCGTCTTCGGCTTCGTCGAATACAAGACCCACGCCAAGCTCAGCGTCGTGGTGCGGCGTGAGGGCGAGGCCTTGCGCACCTACTGCCACTTCGGCACCGGCAACTATCACCCGGTCACGGCCAAGATTTACACCGACCTGTCCCTGTTCTCGTGCGACCCGGTCCTGGGCCGCGACGCCAGCCGGGTGTTCAACTACATCACCGGCTACGCCACGCCGGACGAGCTTGAAGCCCTGGTGGTCTCGCCGCTGAACATGAAGTCCACCCTGATCGAACTGATCGGCAAGGAGATGTCGGCCGCCGCCATGGGCAAGCCCGCCGCCATCTGGGTCAAGCTGAACTCGCTCGTCGACCCCGAGATCATCGACGCCCTGTACCGGGCCAGCCAGTGGGGCGTGCGCATCGATCTGGTCGTGCGCGGCATCTGCTGCCTGCGGCCGGGCGTCACGGGCCTGTCCGAGAACATCCGCGTCAAGTCCATCGTCGGCCGCTTCCTGGAGCACAGCCGCATCGTCTGTTTCGCCAACGGCAAGGACCTGCCGCACGACAAGGCCAAGGTCTTCATCTCCTCGGCCGACTGGATGACGCGCAACCTGGACCGCCGGGTCGAGTTGATGACCCCGATCCGCAACGCCACCGTCCATGACCAGGTGCTGGACCAGATCATGGTCGCCAATCTGAAGGACGACGCACAAAGCTGGGTGCTGGACGCCGAAGGGCGCTATACCCGCCTCATCCCCGCCGATCCGGAGCGGCCCTTCTCGGCCCACAAATATTTCATGACCAATCCCAGCCTGTCGGGCCGTGGGCGCAAGGTGAAGACCCTGCCGTCCGTTCTCAGCTACGAGCGTCCCGGCCGCTGATGCCGGATCTGGCGCTTACCGGCCGCGACGTCGCGGCCATCGACATCGGGTCCAACTCGGTCCGTCTGGTTCTCTACCGGCTGGAAGGTCGGGCGATCTGGACCGTGTTCAACGAAAAGGTCCTGGCCGGTCTGGGCCGCGACCTGCCGACCACCGGCAAGCTGTCGCCCGAGGGGGTGGTCATGGCCATGACGGCCCTGCGCCGTTTCGCCGCCGTGCTGGAGGGGGTTCGCCCCGACGCCACCCTGATCGCCGCCACCGCGGCCGTGCGCGAAGCCAGGGACGGCCCTGAGTTCTGCCAGCGCGTCGCCGCCGAGACGGGCTTGCAGATCCGTGTCCTGTCCGGCGAGGAAGAGGCGAAATACGCCGCCATGGGGGTGCTGGCCGGCGCACCCGACGCGCAAGGCGTCTCGGCCGACATGGGCGGCGCCAGTCTGGAGCTGACTCGTCTGGACGGCGCGCCTGGCGCGGCGCGCAGCGTCGAACAGGGGCTGACCCTGCCGCTGGGCCCCTTCGCCCTGGCCGAGGGCAAGGGATTCGACGCCGACCGGATCAAGGCCCGCATCGACCAGAGGCTGAAACCCGTCGCGGCCCAGTTCCAGACCGACCGCCTCTACGCCGTCGGCGGCGCCTGGCGCACCCTGGCCCAAGTCCATATGGCGCTGAAATCCTATCCGCTGAAGGTCGTGCACCAGTACGAGATCACGGCGGACGAGGCGCTGGAGACCGCGCGTCTGGTCGCGCAACAGTCGGCCGCCAGCCTGGCGAAACTGCCCAGCGTGTCCAAGAAGCGGGCCGAAACCCTGCCCTACGCCGGCCTGGTGCTGGAAGGTCTGATCAAGCACCTGAACCTGAAGCGGATCGAGATGTCCGCCTGGGGGGTGCGCGAAGGCCTGTTGTTCGAAACCCTGGACGAGGCGACCCAGGCGGCCGATCCGCTGCTGGCCGGGTGCGCGGCTCTGGGCGGACGGCAGGGGATCGACCCCGCCCTGCCCGGCGCCCTGAACGGCTGGATTTCCGACGTCGTCTCGGCCCTGCCGTCGGCCTTCGGCGCCGCGCGCGACGGCGTCCTGTCCGCCGCCGCCTGCCGCCTGTCGGACCTGGGCGCCCGCCTGCATCCGGACCACCGTCTGGAACTGGTCTTCGACCAGGTTCTGCGTGCGCCCGTGGCGGGCGTCAGCCATGCGGAGCGCGCCTTCCTCGCCTGCGCCATGAACGCCCGCTACGGCGGCGGTCCGGCCACGCCCCAGCCGGACATCATCAGCCGCCTGTTGAACGAGGACGCCGCCAAGCGCGCCCGCGCCCTGGGCCTGGCCATCCGCCTGGCCTGCGATCTGTCGGGTCGGTCGTCGCAACTGCTCGCCAACGCCACCGCCACGGTCGGCAAGACCGAACTGAAGCTGACAGCCACTGAAGGCTACGCCGACGTCCTGCTGGGCGAACAGACGAAAAAGCGCGCCAAGGCCCTGGCCGAGGCGATGGGACTGGGCCTGAAAATCTAGGAAGAAGAAGGTCTCCTCCCCCCGCAGCGGGGAGGAGACAGGAAATCTACCCCTCGATCTCGACGACCTCGACCCGCGATCCGCTCAGCACCAGGGCGATCTCGCCCCGCTTCAGCTTCAGCGCGTCCTCCCCGAAGATCTCGCGCCGCCAGCCCTTCAACGCATCCACATCGGCGTCGTCGGTGACGGCGATCTTTTCCAGATCCGACACGGTGGCGATCAGCTTGGACGCCACCCCGGCGTTGTCGCTCTTGGCCTTCAGCAGCACCTTCAGCAGCTCCACCACCGACGGCGGCGCTGGCTGGCGATGGGCCGGCCGCTCCATCTCGGGCGCATGGGATTCGGGATCGGCCAGGACGCGCTTCAGCTCCTCGGCCAGCTCCAGGCCCAGGCGCGATCCGCCGAAGCCCTTGGGCACCGAACGCAGACGGTTGAAGGCCTCGGGATCGGTGGGGGTCTGTTGCGCGACCTCGTCGATGCCCTCGTCCTTCAGGATGCGGCCGCGCGGCTGGTCACGCTCCTGGGCCGCACGCTCGCGCCAGACTGCCACGGCCTTGAAGGCCGCCAGGTATTTGGCCGAGAATTTCTTGGGCTTCAGCCGCTTCCAGGCGTTCTCGGGATTGGTGTCGTACAGGGCCGGATCGATCAGGCTCTCCATCTCCGACATCACCCAGTCCAGCCGTCCCTCCTTCTTCAGCCGGTCGCGCAGCTTGGGATACAGGGCCGCCAGATGGGTCACGTCGCCCAGCGCGTAGACCAGCTGGCTGTCCGACAGCGGGCGTCGCGCCCAGTCGGTGAAGCGGCTGCCCTTGTCCAGTTCGACGCGCAGCATCTGCCGCACCAGCGAATCATAGGCGACCTGTTCGCCGAACCCGGCCGCCATGGCCGCCACCTGGGTGTCGAACATCGGCCTGGGCATGGCGCCCAGTCGCACGAAGATTTCGACGTCCTGGCGGCAGGCGTGGAAGACCTTGATGATCTTCGGATCGCGCAACAGGTCCAGGAAAGGCTCCAGGTCCAGGCCTTCCGCCATGGGATCGATGATCCCGGCGTGATCGGCGGACGCGGCCTGGATCAGGCACAGCCTGGGCCAGTAGGTCGTTTCCCGCATGAACTCGGTGTCGACCGTGATGAACGGGGCGGTGGCGAGGCGGGCGCAAAAATCGGCCAGCGCCTCATTGGTGGTGATCGGCGTCATTCCGATGCTATAGCCCCCCGCAACCCACCTGTGGCAAGAGCCGCGCTGCATTTCCGCCCCGATTCCAGGCCCGAACACCATGAGCGACACCCAAAAGCCTCTCGAAAACGGCCTGACCTACGCCGATGCGGGCGTGGACATCGACGCAGGCGAGATGCTGGTCGAACACATCAAGCCCCTGGCCAGGTCCACGGCGCGCCCCGGTTCGGAGCCGTCGCTGGGCGGTTTCGGCGCCCTGTTCGACCTGAAGGCCGCCGGATTTGAAGATCCGCTGATCGTCACCACCACCGACGGCGTCGGCACCAAGCTGAAGATCGCCATCGAAACCGGCCGTCATGACGGCGTCGGGATCGACCTGGTCGCCATGTGCGTCAACGACCTCTTGGCCCAGGGCGCCGAGCCGCTTCTGTTCCTCGACTACTACGCCACCGGCCGTCTGGAGATCGACGCCGCCCGCCGCGTCGTCGCCGGCATCGCCGAGGGCTGCCGCCAGGCCGGCTGCGCCCTGGTCGGCGGCGAAACCGCTGAAATGCCCGGCATGTACACCGACGGCGACTATGATCTGGCCGGCTTCAGCCTGGGCGCGGTCGAGCGCGGCCACGCCCTGCCCTATCTGGACCGCCAGGCGGCCGGCGACATCATCATCGGTCTGGGCTCCACGGGTCCGCACTCGAACGGCTATTCCCTGGTCCGCAAGGTGGTCGAGAAGTCCGGCCTGGCCTGGGGCGACGACGCCCCCTTCGCCAAGGACCGCTCCCTGGCCCAGGCCCTGATGGAGCCGACCCGCATCTATGTGAAGCCGGTCCTTCCCCTGATGAAGGCGGGCCTGGTCAAGGGTGCGGCCCACATCACCGGCGGCGGCCTGATCGAGAACCCGCCCCGCTGCATCGCCGAGGGGCTGAAGGCTTCGTTCGACTGGAACAGCTGGCCCATGCCCCACGTCTTCCAGTGGCTGGCCGAAACCGGCGGCATCAGCGACCACGAGATGCGCCGCACCTTCAACTGCGGCGTCGGCTTCATCCTGATCGTCTCGCCCGAAAACGCCGAGCCGGTTCTGGCCGCCCTGCTCAACGCGGGCGAGGTCGCCTTCGTCTGCGGACAGCTGGAAGCGGCCTGATCCTTCGACGCGCCGGTTTCGCATGAAACAAGGGCCGGAGGCGGCGACGCCTCCGGCCCTCTTGCGTATCAGCGCGCCCCGCCGTTCGCCGTTTCGCTGTAGAAGCGCGACAGGTCGGCGTGCAGCTTCACCAGGGCGTCGTGGCTCAGGTACATCATGTGCCCGCCCTCATAATAGGTGAACTCCAGGTTCGGCCTCAGGCTGGGCTCCAGCATCATCTGGGCCAGGTCGAACTCGGTCGAGAAGAAGGGGGTGGCGGCGTCGTAATAGCCGTTCAGCGCCATCACCTTCAGATACGGATTGCGCCGCATCGCCGTGGCCAGATCGACCGCCGTATTCGGTGTCGTCTGCGGCCCGCCGACCGGCGGACGGTGGTTCCAGTTCCAGTTGAAGCCCGGCAGGCCCCGCGCCGACATCCGGTATTCGACGTCGGTGTCGTACTTCAGCTCATTGGCCACATAGTCGCGGAAGATGCCGAAATAGGCCCCCGTCACGGCCGAGCTGGAGGGATCGTCCTCGGGCGAATCCCCAGAGGCGTCGTCGTCCAGACCCAGATAGCGGGTGTCCAGTCGCCCGATGGTCTGGCGCCGGTCACGCAGCAGTTCCTTGCGGAAGCTGCTCAGCTCGACCCGCAGATTGGCGTTGTCGATGAAATTGGGCGACAGGCCGGTCAGTTCGCTCATCTGACGCACGATGTCGGCGCGCTCGGCGTCCGAGATCATATGCCCCTTGGCCAGGGCCGAGGCGTAGGGTCCGAGCGCGAAGTCGCGCGCCCGCTGCACCTGTTCCTCCACCGTCGCCGCCGGATGGGCCAGCTTGCGGTGATACCAGGCCGTCGCCGCATAGGTCGGCAGCAGGGTGACGAAATTCTGCGGATAGCCCGGCTGACGCACACCGTAGTTCATGATCGAGGACAGCAGCACCACCCCATTCAGCGACATGCCCCGGTCTTCCAGCTGGAAGGCCACGGCGCCGGTGCGCAGGGTGCCGTAGGATTCGCCGATGATGTATTTCGGGCTGGACCAGCGGCTGAACTTGGTCGTGTAGCGCATGATGGCGCGGGCGAAGGCGTCGGCGTCCTGATCCACGCCCCAGAAGGCCGAACCCGCCGTCTCGCCCAGCGGCCGCGAGAAGCCCGCCCCCACCATGTCGATGAAGACCAGATCCGTCTGGTCCAGCAGGGTCATATCGTTGGGACCAAAGGCGAAGGGCGCGGGCCGCACCACCGTCGGCTCGTCGGTCTGGACCCGCATCGGCCCGAACGAGCCCATGTGCAGCCACACCGTCGGCGAGCCCGGCCCGCCGTTGTACAGATAGGTCACCGGCCGCGTCCCCACCGGCTGACCGTCCAGCGTATAGGCGGTATAGAACAGGCTGGCCGTCGGCATGCCCGCGTCGTCGCGGATCGTCAGCGTCCCCGCCGTCGCGTGATACCGCAGGGTCTTGCCATGGGCGTTGACCGAATGGGCCGTCGTGACCTCGGCCTCCTTGACCGGCGCGCGCGCCCAGTCCTTTTCGATGGCGTCGGCGTTGGCGTTGCGGAACCGGTCGGTCGCCGAGCGCATCGCGCCGCCGCTGGCGCCGCTGTTCGAACCGCTCTCCTGAGCGAAGGACGCTGCGGGCGCGCCCAGCATCGCAGCCATGGCCGCGAGGCAGATCAGTCTCTTCATGCGATAATCCCCTGTACCCGCCGCCCCTCAGGACCCCTCGTCGGATGGGCGACGTTACACGGTAACGTCCGAACACGGCGGACAACAAGAGCGGATCGCGTTTGATCCTTGCCAAGCGTCGCCCGCCCCGCCATGGGGGCGGCCATGTCGTCCCGAGCCGTTTCTCCCGTCCGCGTCGCCGTCCTGATCTCCGGGACCGGCTCCAACATGGCCGCCCTGATCGACGCCGGTCAGGCCGCCGACAGCGGCTATGAGGTCGCCCTGGTCCTGTCCAACATCGAAGACGCGGGCGGCCTGGCCATCGCCTCGGCCAAGGGCGTCGCGACCGTCTCCATCCCCCACAAGCCGTTCGGCAAGGACCGCGAGGCCCATGAGCGGGCGGTTGACGAGGCCCTGCGCGCGACCGGCGTCGAGGTGGTCGCCCTGGCCGGCTATATGCGGATCCTGACGCCGTGGCTGGTGCGCGCATGGGAGGGCCGGATGCTGAACATCCACCCCAGCCTGCTGCCCCTCTATCCCGGCCTCGACACTCACGCCCGCGCCATCGCCGCCGGCGACGCCGAGGCCGGCTGCACCATTCATCTGGTCACCGAAGGCGTGGACGAAGGTCCGATCCTGGGCCAGGCCCGTGTGCCGATCCTGGGCGACGACACGCCCGCCGCCTTGGCCGAGCGGGTGAAGACGGGGGAACATGGGTTGTATCCGCAGGTGCTGACGAGCTTCTGCAAGGGTTTGGCGCGGGCCTGAACCTCTCCATGCTGCGCCGTCAGGCCCGGTCCGAAGGCGCATAATCCGGCGTCAGGTACCGGGTCAGCATCAGGGCGGTTTCCTCGATAAGCCGCGCGCGTTTGTCAGGCGTCAGAGCGCAGGCCTGAACCACCAGGGCATGCGCCGCCTCGACCACTGTGGTGGCGTGCCATTCGCGGTCCTGGGGCAGGACATGCCGTGCGCGGAGCGCCAGCAAGCGATCGACGACGACCCGGGTGTGATCGAGCAATGCGATGCTTTCCGGACTGCTGGAGCCGCGCACGGCCCGATAGACGTGTTGATAGGCGGGATGGGCCTGATGAAAGTCCGTCAGCGCATGCAGGACCCATTCGACCGCCTGACGCAGGGGCCAAACCGCAATGCCCGCCTGCTCCTGACGGCTCAGAATCTGTTCCGTCTCGTGCACATAGCGCATCGCCAGCATCTCGATGATCGCGCGCTTGTGGGGGAAGAAGCGATAGAGCACCCCGACCGACGTACTGGCCCGCGCAGCGATCATATTGGTCGTGGCGTTGTCCACGCCCATTTCGCCGATCACTTCGGCGGCGGCGTCGAGGATCTGCTCAACCCGCCGACGGCCGCGATCCTGGACCGGCGGCCGCCGCACAGGCCCGCTTCCGGTGGGCCCGGGACCGTCCTGAGCATCCGTCGGGTTGGCGGCCATGGGTCTCCCTGTGACTTGGACTTCGCCCGGCCTCATTCGGCGACGACGGAGCGAAGGGCTTCCTCGACTACCAGTCTTGTCAAATGAGAGCAAATACTCCAGTTCTTGAGTACTGCGGACACGGATGGACTCTCATGAGCAGGATTGGCGGCAAGACGGTTCTGATCACCGGCGGGGCGTCCGGGATCGGCGCGCTGATGGCGCGGAGGTTCGTCGCTGAGGGCGCCGCGCATCTGGTCCTCTGGGATATCCAGGCGGAGGCCATGGAGCGACTGGCCCACGACTTGGCCGGGGACGGCGTCGCCGTGTCGACCTATCTGGTCGATCTGGCCGACCCCGAACGTATCCGCGCCACGGTTCAAGAGATGAACGAGGCCGCGATCAAAGTGGACATACTGGTGAACAACGCCGGCGTGGTGACCGGTCGGCCCTTCGTCGCCCACAGCCCCGACGACATCGCGCGAACCATGGATGTGAACGCGCTGGCGCCGATGTATGTGGCGCACGCCGTCCTGCCCGGCATGATCGCCCGGGGCGGCGGCCATATCGTCAACATCGCCTCCGCAGCCGGCCTGGTTTCCAACCCCAAAATGTCGGTCTACTGCGCCAGCAAATGGGCCGTGATCGGCTGGTCCGATTCCCTGCGCATCGAAATGGAGCAAGAGGCGACCGGCGTGAAGGTCACGACCGTCATGCCCTATTACATCGACACCGGCATGTTCCAGGGCGTGCGTTCGCCCGTCATCCCCATCCTCAGACCCGACAAGGTCGTCGATCGGATCGTCGCGGCGATCAAGACGGACAGGATCGTTCTGCGACTGCCGTGGATTGTGAACCTTTTGCCCCTGGTCCGCGGTCTTCTGCCGGTACGATGGTTCGACCTGATCGGCGGGCGCTGGCTGGGCGTCTATCATTCGATGGACGACTTCCAGGGAAGGCGATGAGGTTCAGGCGTGGGCCGCTGACCGCATCCACCGAGAACCACCTCTCGCCGGATTACGAAAACTTCATGCGACAGGCCGCCGCACCGGCGCAAAGGTGCGGCCGACAAAAATCGGGACCCTATCCTTCATGAATCGTATTCGCCTTATGGCCGCCTGCTCGGCCTGTATCGTCGTCGCCCTGACCGGCGGCGCCTCGGCCCAGGACCATTCGCACGACGCGCACGGCGCCCCCGCCCCCTTCGGCGCCTGGGGCTTTGACCTCGCCGGCCGCGACACCAGCGTCAAGCCGGGCGACGACTTCAACGAATACGCCAACGGAACCTATCTCCGCACCACCGAGATCCCCGCCGACAAGGCCCGGTTCGGTCCCTTCGACGTCCTCTATGAGAACGCCCAGGCCCAGCTCCGCTCGATCATCGAGGCCAGCGCCGCCAATCCGGTCAACGCCAACGCCCAGAAGGTCGGCGCCCTCTACGCCAGCTTCATGGACGAGGCCCGCGTCGAACAGCTGGGCGCCGCGCCCATGGCCGCCGACCTCGCCGCCGTGAAGGCCGTGACCGACCACGCCGCCATGGCCCGCCTGATGGGCGCCAGCCATTCCGGCTTCGGCGGCTCCCTGTTCGGCGTCGCGGTCTTCGAGGACCTTCAGAACCCGAACATCAACTCGGCCTATCTGGCCCAGGGCGGGCTCGGTCTCCCCGACCGCGACTATTATCTGAAGCCGGACTTCGCCGCCCAGCGCGAGGCCTATCTGGCCTATCTGACCCAGACCCTGACGGCCATCGGCTGGACCAATCCGGCCCAGAGCGCCGCCGACATCCTGGCCTTCGAGACCAAGGTCGCCGAGAAACACTGGACCACGGTCGAGCGTCGCCAGATCGACAAGCTCTACAACCCCACCAAAGTCGCTGACTTGGCGACGTTCGCTCCCGGCTTCGATTGGACGGCCTTCCTCGACGGCGCTCAGGTGGGGAACCTCGACACCCTGGTGCTGATGGAGAACACGGCCTTCCCGGGCATCGCCCAGGTCTTCGCCGAAACCCCGATCGAGACCCTGAAGGCGTGGGAGGCGACCCAGATCGTCGATCAGGCCAGCCCCTATCTGTCCAAGGCCTTCGTCGACGCCCGCTTCGACTTCCGCGGCAAGACCCTGCGCGGCCAGCCCGAGAACCGTCCCCGCTGGAACCGCGGCGTGGCCCTGGTCGACGGCCAGTTGGGCGAAGTCCTGGCCCAGGAATATGTCCGCCTGCACTTCCCCGCCTCGTCCAAGGCCCAGATGGAGACCCTGGTCGACAATATCCGCGCGGCCATGACCGAACGGCTGAAGACGCTCGACTGGATGAGCGAGGCGACCCGCGAACAGGCCCTCTACAAGATGTCCAAGTTCGGGGTGAAGATCGGCTATCCGGACAAGTGGCGGTCGTATGACGGTCTCGAACTGACCGCCGGCGACCTGTACGGCAATGTCGAACGCTCCTCGGCGTTCGAATGGGCGTATCAGCGCGGCAAGATCGGCAAGCCGGTCGATCCGCTGGAATGGGGTATGACGCCCCAGACGGTGAACGCCTACTACAACCCGCCGCGCAACGAGATCGTCTTCCCGGCCGCCATCCTGCAGGCGCCCTTCTTCGATCCGAACGCGGACCCGGCCGTCAACTACGGCGGCATCGGCGCGGTCATCGGCCACGAGATCACCCACGGCTTTGACGACCAGGGCCGCAAGTCCGACGGCGACGGCGTGCTGCGCGACTGGTGGACGCCGGAAGACGCCGCCCGTTTCGAGGCGCGGGCCAAGGTTCTGGGCGACATCTACAACAGCCTGGAGCCCCTGCCCGGCGTTCACGTCAACGGCGACCTGACCATGGGCGAGAACATCGCCGACCTGGGCGGCCTGCTGCTAGCGCTGGACGCCTACCACAAGTCGCTGAACGGCCAGCCGGCTCCGGTGATCGACGGCCTGTCGGGCGACCAGCGCGTCTTCCTGGGCTGGGCCCAGGTCTGGCGCGAGAAGTCGCGCGAGGCGGCGCTGAAGGAACAGCTGACCACCGATCCGCACTCGCCGGGCTCGGTCCGCGCCGCCACCTCGCCGCGCAACATCGACGCCTGGTACGCCGCCTTCGGCGTCTCGCCCGACCAGAAGGCCTACATCGCCCCCGAGGCCCGCGCCCGCATCTGGTAAGCGGTCACGCAGCCCGAACGGAAAAGGCCCGGAGCATCGCTCCGGGCCTTTCTTTTTCAGCCGTTGGGCTTTTTCAGCACAGGGCTGAAGGTCTTACTTCGGCGTGGTCGCTGCACCGGCGACAGCGCCGATCGCGGCGCCCGCCACGGTCGAACCGGTGTTGCCGCCAACGACCTGGCCGGCGACAGCGCCACCCAGGGCGCCGGTGGCGGCGCGTTGTTCCATGGTCTGGCCACAGGCGGCCAGTAAGGCCACGGCGCCGATGACGGGGGTCAGTTTCAGCAGGGTTTTCATAAGGCTACTCCGGGGGGACTGAGACGAGACTGACCCAACGAAAAGGCCCGCGTCCGGTTCCGGACGCGGGCCTTAATGTCTCAGTCGCTGTTGCGAGCTGCGGAACGCGACTTGAGCGCCGACTTTGCGCTAGGTCGGGACGCGGTCCCTCGCGACTTGAGCGCCTTAGCCGACGATCTGGTCGTCGGTGAAGAACTGGGCGATCTCGATCTTGGCGTTGTCCTGGCTGTCCGAACCGTGGACCGAATTCTCGCCGATCGACAGGGCGAACAGTTTGCGGATCGTGCCTTCGGCGGCCTGTTCCGGGTTGGTGGCGCCCATGATTTCACGATAGGCGGCGACGGCGTTCTCGCCTTCCAGCACCTGGACGACGACCGGCTCGGCGGTCATTTGCTCGACCAGTTCGCCGTAGAACGGACGCTCGGCGTGGACTTCGTAGAACTTCTTGGCCTGGTCGGTCGACAGCTTGACGCGACGCTGGGCCACGATGCGCAGGCCGGCGCCTTCGATCACGGCGTTGATCGCGCCGGTCAGGTTGCGGCGGGTCGCGTCGGGCTTGATGATCGAGAAGGTGCGTTCGGTCATGGGAATTGACTTCTTGTTAGGGAGACTAAGGGTCGCGGGCTTATAGCGACGCCCCGCCCCCGCGCCAAGCCTGTCTTATCAGCAGGCGATGGCGCGCACGTGACCGGCGGCGGCATAGTCGAGGATGGCGCGGTCGCGGGTGATCAACGGTACGTCAAGTTCGCGAGCGATAGCGATCATCAGTCGATCCGCTGGATCGCCGTGGATCGGCTCCGGGAGGTTCCACGCGGCAAACGCAATCTGGTGGTTCATCGGAGCCATCCAGACGCCCGGCGCGCTCAGGACATTGTCGAACCATGTCGCGGCGTCGGGTTGAAACAGTCGTCCCGTCGGGCTTTGCCGATTTCGCGCAAGCAGACCGATCTCCCAAGCGGAGACCACCGACACGAGGATTCCGTCTTCGGCCTGCGCGGCCTGTATCGCGGCACGGGCCTCAGGTCGCAAATCGCGATCCAGTTGCGCCCGAATGATCGCGTTGGTGTCCAACAGTATCGCCGCTTTGGACTGCCCCGCCTTGGACAGAGCCCCCAGCCCTCGCCCCACGGCCCTTGTCGGCTTCAAGCTCAACGCAGACCGCTCATCGGATCACAGACGCCATCCACTTCGGGGTCATAGATTGGACCATCGATGTCCAGATCGTCCGGCAGATCGACGCTTCCAGCCTGCCAGCCGATGAAGTCGCCTCTATCCTCTGGCGCAGCGGAACCGGCGACCACCGCCACCTCCTTGCCGCGCTTGGTGATGCGAACCCTGCGGATCTCGCCCGAGTTCACGCGATCCAGCAGGTCCAGGCACTTGGCCTTGAACTCCGTGGCCGTTATGACGACCTCGCCGCTTACAAGATCATACGTCATGACTGGTCATATAGAGATGACCGGTCAGAAAGTCCATTGCGCCTCCCATGCTCCAGATCACCGACCTGACCTTCAACGCCTGGGGCCGCAAATTCCTCGTGGACGCCTCCGTCAGCCTGCCGCCGGGCGCCAAGGTCGGCCTGGTGGGCCGCAACGGCATCGGCAAGTCCACCCTGTTCAAGCTGATCCTGGGCGAGTTGAACGCCAACGGCGACGAGATCAGCCTGCCCAAGACCGCCCGCATCGGCTCGGTCGACCAGGAGCACCCGGCCACACCCGTCAGCGTCATCGACACCATCCTTGAGGCCGACGTCGAACGCCACACCCTGCTGGGCCGGCTGGAGACCGCCGAGCCGGAAGAGATGGGCGAGATCTGGTCGCGCCTGATCGAGATCGACGCCGACGCCGCCCCCGCGCGCGCCGCCGAAATCCTGGTCGGCCTGGGCTTCGACCAGGAGAACCAGGCCCGGCCCATGTCCGAGTTCTCGGGCGGCTGGCGGATGCGCGTCGCCCTGGCCGCCGCCCTGTTCGCCGAGCCGGACATGCTGCTGCTCGACGAACCGACCAACTACCTCGACCTGGAAGGCGCCCTGTGGCTTGAGGCGCGGCTGAAGAAATATCCGCACACGGCCCTGATCATCTCCCACGACCGCGAGATGCTGAACGAGGTCTGCACCCATATCCTGCACCTCGCGAACCACACCCTGACCCTCTACACCGGGAACTACGACGCCTTCGAAAAGGCTCGCGCCGAAAAGGCCCGGCTGCAGTTGTCGGCCAAGGCCAAGCAGGACGCCGAACGCGCCCACCTCCAGGCCTTCGTCGACCGGTTCAAGGCCAAGGCCTCCAAGGCCGCCCAGGCCCAGTCGCGGATGAAGCGGCTGGAGAAGATGCAGCCCGTGGCCACCACCATCGAGGAACGGGTCGCCCCCTTCACCCTGCCCTCGCCGCCGCGCCCACTGGCCCCGCCGCTGATCCGGCTGGAGCGAGCCAATGTCGGCTATGACGTGGGCAAGCCGATCCTGCGCAATCTGAACCTGAGGATGGATCTGGACGACCGTATCGGTCTGCTGGGCGTCAACGGCGCGGGCAAGTCCACCTTCGCCAAGATGATCGCCGGCGCCCTGGACGTGTCCGAGGGCGAACTGCACCGCGACCGCAAGATGCGCGTGGGCTGGTTCCACCAGCACCAGATCGAGGCGATGGACCCGACCGACACGCCGCTGGAGATCATCCGCCGCGCCATGCCGGACGCCCCCGAAAGCGCCCGCCGCTCCAAACTGGCCCAGTTCGGCTTGGGCTATGAGAAGCAGGAGACCACGGTCGACAGCCTGTCGGGCGGCGAGCGCGCCCGACTGCTGCTGAACATGGTGGCCATGGACGCGCCCCACGTCCTGATCCTCGACGAACCGACCAACCACCTGGACATCGACAGCCGCCGCGCCCTGCTCGACGCCCTGAACGACTATTCCGGCGCCGTCATCCTGATCACCCACGACCGTTCGCTGATGGAGATGGTGGCCGACCGGCTGTGGCTGGCCGCCGACGGCACGGTCAAGCCGTTCGACGGCGACATGGACGACTACGCCAGGTTCGTTCTGGACCGCGCCAAACAGGCCATCGCCAAGCCCAGCCAGATCAAGAAGGAAGAGGCCGCCGCCGCTCCCGCCGCCCAGAACAACAAGGGCAAGAAGAACGACCGCAAATCAGGCCCTTCGCCCTCGACCCTGCGTCACGCGGTCAAGAAGGCGGAGGAGACCATGGCCCGCCTGACCGCCGAGATCGCCCGCATCGACGACGACATGGCCAACGCCGCCGTCAACAACCCCAAGGCCCTGGAAGGCCTGACCCGCGCCCGCGCGAAGACCCAGGCCGACCTGGACGCCGCCGAGGTCGCCTGGGTCGCGGCGGAAGAGGCGCTCGCCGAGGTGGCGTGATGAAGCCGATCAAGTTCAGTCGGGAGGAAACCGCCGCGATAGCGGCGAAGCTGCGACCCTATTTTCGGGACGAACTGGACGTCGAACTGCGCGACCTTCAGGCCCAGATGCTGATCGACTTTCTCAGTTCCGAGATCGGGCCCTTCTTCTACAACCGCGCCCTCTACGACGCTCAGGCGGTGCTGAAGAAAAGGGCCGACGACATCTCTGAGGCTATCGCCGGGCTGGAACGCAGCGAGTGACCGCGTCCCCTCTCGGTTTAGGACGGGAAAGACACCCTGGCCTTCGTCGCCGAGGCGGGGTGAGGCGGCGGGTCGCCGTCGTTCGGAAATATCGGTTCTCGCAGAAGAGTTTACTTCTTCCCTCCTGATCACCGGCTTCAGACGAAAGCTTGACCATTGCTGGTCGCACCAGCCCATTGCCACGGGTCGAGCGACTATCTACGGTCATGCGCCCGTCGGAAGCAGATTTGGTCATGAATAAATCTATCGGTGTGACCAGCGAGCGCCTCGGGCGCATCGTCGAAGAAGCTGCGAGCGAAGTCTATATATTCGGCGAGCCCGACTTCTACTTTCGACTCGTCAACAGGGGCGCCCGCGACAATCTCGGCTATAATTCCGAAGAACTCTCACGGCTGACACCCTGGGATCTGAAGCCGAACATCAGTCGTGCCGATTTCCTGAGACTGATCAAACCCCTCCAATCTGGCGAGGTCGACAGACTTGACTTCGACACCCTCCACCAACGCAAGGACGGCAGCACATACAATGTGTCCGTCAAGCTTCAACTCTTTGACGACGGCGATGACGCGGTCTTCTATGCCGCCATCAAGGATACGACGGATTATCGGCGGGTTGAGGCCGCGCTGCGAGAAACAGCCACCCGACTTGATGTCATATTGAGCAACACGACCATGGCCGTCTTCCTCATGGACGAACGACAGCACTGTGTATTCATGAACAGGGCGGCGGAGAAACTCACGGGCTATGCTTTCGCGGAAACGACCGGACGTCCCCTCCATGACGTGATTCATCACACCTATCCGGACGGCTCGCCCTTCCCTCTCTCGGAGTGCGCCATCGACCGCGCGTTTCCGGAACAGGCCGGGACGCAGGGCGAGGAGGTCTTTGTTCATAAGGACGGCTCCTTCTACCCTGTCGCCTTCACGGCCAGCCCGATCTACGACAGCGAGGCGAAGGTCATCGGCACCGTCATCGAAGCGCGCGACATCAGTGAGGAGAAGCGCAACGAGGAGGCCCGCCAGCTGCTGATGAACGAGGTCGATCACAGGGCGCGCAATGTTCTCTCGATCGTCCAGTCGCTCACGCGACTGACCCGCGCCGACGACGTCGCGACCTACAGGGACGTCCTCGCCGGGCGGATCGGCGCCCTCGCGCGCGCGCAGACCTCCCTGGCCAGTCGGCGTTGGGAGGGCGGCCGGCTGGAGGATGTGGTCAGGGAAGAGCTGGAAGCCCTTTGCCCCAGGGACACCGTGGACACCCACGGCCCCGAGATCGGGCTTTCGCCCGAACAGGTCCAGCCCCTCAGCATGCTGCTCCACGAACTGGCGACCAACGCCAACAAATACGGAGCCTGCAGCAATGGCGGCGGCCGTGTCTCGGTGACCTGGACGCTGAAGGAGGGTCAGGTGACGCTCCAGTGGCGCGAAACGGGCGGCCCCACGGTTGTTCCGCCGACCCGGGAAGGCTTCGGATCCTCCCTGAAGGCCAGCGTGGTCCGTCAGCTGGGCGGCGCCCTGACCCGCCAGTGGGCGACCGACGGGCTGATCGTCGAAGTCGCCTTCCCGCTCGACCCGCTGCAAACGCCGGCCTGAACGCAAGCCTTCCGGTCGCGAGCGGAGGCGCTCGGGGGCCCTCCTCGACGAATACAGGCCTGGCGAACCCCTGTCCGCTTTCCGGACCGCACCCCAGGTCACAGTTCGACCCATTGCGGACGTTGGCGGATTGAACCTAGGAGAGCTGATGATCATCGCCACGATGTTGTTCGCTGTTTATCAATCGGAACCGCCTACCGCAGCGCGGCCTGAACCTGCCGTCTGTGAACTATCCGAGCGTGACCTAACGACAGGATCTCGGCTTTGGTGCCCTGCCGAGCTCCGGAGGCAAGTGCCGCAAAGCCTAATGACGACGATGCCCATCGATGGGATCGGCAAGGGATGGGCGCTGTTGAAATGCGACCTCGGTGAAGGTGGCGTGACGACGGCGTGCAGTCTTGTCGCCGAGTCGGAACCGGGTTCTTCGTTCGGCGCATGGGCAACACGCGTTCAGCTCAGGGCGACCGCGCAGGGCACCGATGGTAGTTTTCCCCCGGCTGGCGATAGCTACTACGCCTTTGCTCGATGGGAAGTTCGCTAGCGTCTGCTTCCCACCCTAAGCGGAAGCTCAGCGCTTCCGCTTAGGGTGTTCATAGCCCCTTATGCCGGGCAGCGCGTCTCGGTCTGGCTGGAGTCCAGCTTGATCTCGGACACCGACACCGTCAGCGTCCCGCTGGTCGCCATGTGGAATGGAACCTCGACCTTCGACAGGTCCCCGCCGTCGGTGCGGAAACAGGTCAGGGGGATGCGGGCCTCGCGCCACTGGCCCACCGGGGCCGAGCGCAGCAGGCCGGTCAGGTCGATGGCTCCGCCGCCCAGCTTGAAGGCCACAGGCGCGCTCGGCGCAGCGTCCACCCGGTAGCGGAAGCCCAGGGCCACGGCCCCATTGGCCTGACGCGTCAGATCAACGGGCGTGCCCCAGATCTCGACACTGGCCGCTCCCGTTCCCGCAAAGGCGAACTGCTGGCCGCTTTCCTGGGCCAGGTCGTCGACCGGGCGCGAGGCGACGCCGGCGCGCGGGCTGGACGCCGTCTTGGCCGTGCCGGGCCGGGTCTGTCCCCCGGCGTCGTTCAGCAGCAGGCTCCACGGCGAGACGAACCGGCCGTCGACGAAATAGCGGTCCAGATTGGTCGCCTGGGCCGAGACCCCGCTCTCCTCCGACAGCATCCCAACCGTCGCCGGCGCGGCGTAGCTGAGGCCATAGCCATAGGCGAACTGGGGATCATAGCCCGGCTGGCCGTGGTTCAGCGGCGTCCCCGTCGCATCCTTGGGCCAGCTGAAGGACAGCTTGCCGTGGAAGTCGTTGCGCGGCTTGCCGTCGGCGCCGCCCACCAGAATGTCGGCGACCCCGCCGCCCTCGGTCCCAGGCAGCCAGGCGGCCACGAAGGCGTCCGAGGCGTTGATCTCAGGGTTGGTCCACATCGGCCGCCCCGACAGGAAGACCGACACGGTTGGAATGCCCGCCGCCTTCAGCCGCTTCAGCGTCTCCAGCGGCGCGCTGGGCACGTAATCCAGATTGTCCACGTCGCCCTGGAACTCGGCATAGGGGGTCTCGCCGAAGACGACGATGGCCACGTCCGGTTTCTGGGTGAAGCTCCCGTCCGCGCTCAGGGTCGCGCTCCCGCCCCCCGCCTTCACGGCCTCTTCGATCCCGCCCCAGATCGACTGGCCCTGGGGGAAGTCGGCGTTGGAATTGCCCGTCCCCTGCCAGCTCAGGGTCCAGCCGCCGGAGGCCTGGCCGATGTCGTCGGCCGCCGTCCCCGCCACCAGCACCCGCGCATTGGCGCGGACCGGCAGGACGCCGTCGTTCTTCAGCAGCACCAGCGACTTGCGCACCGCCTCGCGCGCCAGGGCCCGGTGCGCCGGCGAGGCCAGTTCCTCGAACCGGCCCTCGACCGGCCGCGTCGGTTCGAACAGGCCGGTCTTGACCTTGGCGATCAGGATGCGGCGCACCGCTTCGTCCACCCGCGTCGCCGGGATCTCGCCCGACCTGGCCTGGGCCAGGGTCGAGGCGTACAGCGGCTTCCAGCTGTCGGGCGCCATCAGCATGTCGATGCCGGCGTTGACGGCCAGGGCGCAGCTCTCATTGGTGCAGCCCGGCAGTTGCCCATGGGCGTTCCAGTCGGACACCACGAAGCCCTTGAACCCCAGGGGCCCGCGCAGCACGTCGGTCAGCAATGTCGGGTTGCCCGAGTGCTTGTAGCCGTTCCAGCCCGAGAAGCTGGCCATGATCGACAGCACGCCCGCGTCGATCGCCTGGACATAGCCGCCCAGGTGGACGTCGATCAGCTCCTGCTCCGCGCCCCGGAAGTCGCCCTGGTCCTCGCCCTCGAAGGTGCCGCCGTCGGCCAGGAAGTGTTTCGCCGATCCGGCGATATGGCCGGGCGCCAGCGGCCGCCCCGGCTGCAGCTCGCCCTGGAGCCCCAGGGTCATCGGCCCGGCGTAGGACCGCTGGACCTCCGGGTCCTCGGCATAGCCCTCGTAGGACCGGCCCCAGCGGTCGTCGCGCGGCACGGCCAGGGTCGGGCCGAAGGTCCACTCCGCCCCCGTCACCGCAACTTCCAGCGCCGTCGCCGCGCCGATCCGCCGGATCAGGTCCGGATCACGCGCCGCGCCCAGGCCGATATTGTGCGGGAAGATGGTCGCGCCGGGGACGTTGTTGTGCCCATGCACCGCGTCGATGCCGTAGATCAGCGGGATGGTCGTGCCGCCGCGCGCTTCGTTGGCGGCGCGGTAGGCGCGGGCCAGGTCCAGCCATTTCTGCGCCGTCGCCCTGTCGTCGCCCCACGGACCGGAGCTGCCGCCCGCCAGGATCGAGCCCAGCGGATAGGTCTTCAGATCGTCCGGCGTGATCGAGGCGATGTCGGCCTGGATCAGCTGCCCGACCTTCTCCTCCAACGTCATCTTCGCCATCAGTTCGGTGACGAAGGCCTCAGTCCGCGCGTCGCTGATCGCCGCCGGGGTCGCCGCATGGGGCCACAGGGCCGGATGGGCCCGCGAGGCCTCGGGAACCGCAGCCGTCTGGGCAAAGGCTGGGGCGCCGCCGCCTACGGCCAGGGCCAGAACCATCAGGGACACAGTCGTGCGCATCGGATTTTCCTCGCAGGATGAACCAGGAGGCGTGCGTCTGACGGATCGGAAGACAGGCGGACAGGCGCGGCGGAACGACAACGTTCCGACCCTTCACCCCGTGCGTCTGCTCCCGAGCGATCGATCCGCCGCCCTTCGGCGCGGATTAAGGAACGGGACGCGGCGAACCGTCAAGCCATTTTTGAGAACGTTCTCAAGATCACCCCGCGCACGATGTCGCAGGGCGACCGTGAACCACGTTTCATGGCCTGGGCGTCGCCAGCAGACGTCCGTCGCCATAAACGCCGCCCAACCGCCCCGTCCGCGCCCAATCCAGCACAGCCTGGTAGTAGCCGGGGGCGTAGCCGATCGCGGTGCGCTTGCCGTCCGCCGTCGTCTCGAACCGGACGATGCCGTGGTCGGTGTCCGGGTATTCCAGCAGGGTGACCGGTCGCCCCTGGGCCGCTAGGTCGATCAGCCGTTGTCGTGTGGCTTCGGGCGGCGCGCCGGTGTCGTCCTCCGCCTGGATCCACAGCATGGGCGCGTCCAGACGGCTCAGCACCGGCAGCGGATCATAGTCCCACGAGGTTCCGACATCGAGCACCGGGGCCATGGCGACGATCTGGTCGTTCGGCGTGTTCAGCAACAGGCCGGTGAACTCGCCCTTGATATCGGCGAACCAGGGCTGGGCCCGATACTTGGCTCGAACGGCCTCCAGACCGTCGAATCCGACCGCGCCGCGCGAGGCGATGAAGGCGCCGGTCACATCGGTGATCTCACGCGCCTGTTCCAGCACATCGGCGCCCCAGCCCTTGGCCTTCAGATCGAGCATCACCTGGTCGCTGTCCTCCGCCAGCGCGCCATAGGCCAGGCCGAAGCCGACGGTGACGAAGTCCACCCGCGTCAGGCTGGCGGCCAGCGGCGCGATCCAGCCGCCCTGGCTGGCGCCGTGCAGGCCGACTCGGCCCGCCCGATCTCCGGCCAGCCGACGGGCCTCGACCACGGCGGCGGCGGCGTCCGCGGCCAGAACATGGAAGTCCTGAGTATAGCCCCCCTCCGATCCGCCAGAGCCGCGCTTGGCGTAGACGAAGACCCCGACGCCCGAGGCCGGGGCGAACCGTTGGAAGGCGTTGAAGTCCAGCGCATTGGCGCCTTCCGATCCGTGAACCTCGACCATGATGGGGACCGGCCCGTCGCCCGGCGGCAGGATCAGCCGCCCCTTGAGCCGCGTCCCGCCCTGCCCGACGAAAGTCGTCTCCCGCACGTCCAGAACCAGACGGCGCCCAGTCTGGCCCTCAAAAGCAATCCGTCCCTCTTCGCAGGACCCAAGCTGCGGCTGCGGACCTTCGACGCGGGCGGTGAACCCCAGCGTACTGACCCATTGGCCTCGGGCGTCCAGCATCATCCTGCCCGTGGACCCGTCGAGCCGACGCCACCGCAGCCCCTCGTCCGCCAGCGGCGCGACGTCCACCCAACTGCCGTCGTCCAGCCGATAGACCCCAACATGACAGGCCACGGCCGGATCAGGCCGCGCATCGACGTCGGCTCCCGGCGCCTGGGCCAGAGCGGGAACGGCGACAGCGGAAACGACGAGGGTCAGGGCGGCGATGAGCCAGGATTGCGACATGGGTGTTCCGATCAGGGTTGGGTTCTCGCCCAACGCCATTGCCGCGCCGCCGCCGGCTCGCTAGGCCCGACTTCGCGAACGGCGCCGTAGGTGCGCGAACGGGACGGCATGGGCCACAGGGCGAAGACCATCATCGGAGCGAAGTCCGCGCGACGCTGGGCCGTCGACGCCGTCATGCTCGCCGCCATGGGGCTGTTGCTGGGATTTCTAGGGCCCTTCGATTCGGACAATGCGCCCCTCGCGAGCCGCTATGCCTATTGGATGGTCTGCATGCTGGGCGGCGGATTGATCGCCGTCGCCGTGGACGAGAGCCTGGGCCGGCGCCTGCCCGTCCTATGGCGACGGGTTGTCGTCACCTCGGCGCTCGCCACCCCGCTGGTGACCCTGTTCGTCGTCGTGACCCAGCACCTGATGTTCGCAGAGCAGCGCTGGTCGATCTATCTGCCGCTGCTCTGGCAGGTCTGGCCCATCATGCTGGCGGCCATGGCGGTCCGCGCCCTCGTCTGGCGTCGGCTTCCCACGCGGGTCGAGACCCGCACCCTCGTCGTCCCGCCCCTGCCCGAGGCCGAGGCGGTCTTCCGCCGCAGACTGTCGGCCAAACGCCGCAGCGCCCGACTGATCGCCATCGAGGCGCACGACCATTATCTGCGGGTCCATACCGATGCGGGCGCGGAGTTGATCACCCTGCGGTTCGCCGACGCGCTGGATGAACTGTCACGCGCGCACGGATGGCGCGTTCACCGCTCATGGTGGGTGGCGGCCGATGCGGTGCAAGAGGTGCGCTGGCGGCGCGGTGTCGGCGAGATCCGCCTCGTCGGCGACCTGACGGCCCCGGTCAGCCGGACCCATGGCCCCGTGCTGAAAGCGGCGGGCTGGCTCTAGCGGCCCGCCCGCCGGTCGTGCGTGATCGCCCGGTCTGGGCCGGACGATCACGACGTAGAACGAAAACTATTCAGGCAGGTCTTCGGCCAGGATCGCCATTTCGAACATGAACGAGCCTTCCTCGTCCTCGTCCTCGAAGACGATGCCGATGAACTCGTCGCCGACATAGACTTCGGCCGAGTCGTTCTGCTTGGGACGGGCCTTCACGATGATGCCGCCGGTGTTGAAGGTGCGCTTGAGGTGGGCCTCGATGCGCTTCAGGTCGGTGTCTTTCACGGGGGGCCTCATGGTCTTGGGTTGGCGGCGGACCCTAGAGAAGTCGGGCGTTGAGGGAAACCCGTCAGATCACGAAGTCGTACACCACGTCCGCCAGCGTATGGTCCATGGTCCGCGCCGGCTCGGCCCCGGTGGGGCAGTTGACCAGCCGCGCCGGCACCCCGGCCACGGTGCAGCCCGACGGCACATCCTTCAGCACCACCGAGCCCGAGGCCACCTTGGCGTAGTCGCCGACGTGGATATTGCCCAGCACCTTGGCCCCGGCGCCCAGCAGCACCCCCTTGCCGATCTTGGGATGGCGGTCGCCGCGTTCGGCCCCCGTGCCGCCCAGGGTGACATTGTGCAGCATGGACACATCGTCGCCGACCACCGCCGTCTCGCCGATGACGATGCCGGTGCCGTGGTCCAGGAACAGCCCCTTGCCCAGCCGCGCGGCCGGATGGATGTCCAGCTGGAACAGTTCGGAGATTCGGCTCTGGAAATGGAAGGCCAGGGTCTCGCGCCCCTGCCCCCACAGCCAATGGGCCACGCGCCACCCCTGCAGCGCCTGGAAGCCTTTGAAATACAGGAAGGGCTGCAACAGGTTGCGGATCGCCGGGTCGCGCTCGGCCACCGCCTGCAGATCGGCTTCCGCCGCCGCGACCATGGCCGGATCGGCGACGAAGGCCGACAGGCAGACCTCGCGCACCGACATGGCGCTCATTTCCCCGTCGGCCAGCTTGCGCGCGATCTGGAAGCTGAGCGCGCCGGCCAGGTCGTCGTGCGACAGGATGACCGCATTCATCTGCGAGCCCAGCTGGGGCTCCTCGCGCGCGGCGGCCTCGGCCGAGGCGCGCAGCTGGCGCCACACGCTGTCGGTTTCCGCAACGACTTCAAGCTTGGCCATGCCGGGCTCCTTCGGCGACATCATACCCGCCCCAGCATGGCCTGCGCCAGCGCCGGAGGCAGGGCTCCATTCTGCGCCATATGATAGGCCTTGTACGCCGTCGCCACCGTCAGACTGTCGCGCACCGTCCCGCGCCCGATCTCGTCGAGCAGATCCAGGAAGGGCACGCGCACGACGGCGATGATCTCCGTCGGGTCCGGCGCGACCGGCGCAGGGCTCAGGCCCCAGGCGATCCAGGTCTTGCCGATCTCGTCGGTGATGGAGTTGGACATCTCGACCGTCAGGGCCGGCGCCCAGTGCGCGGCCTCCAGCCCCGCCTCCTCGGCCAGTTCGCGCCGGACCCCGTCGAACGGATCCTCGTCCAGGGGCGCCCCGCCCTCGGGCATTTCCCAGGAATAGTTGGCCAGGGCGAACCGCTGCTGGCCCACCAGCACCACCGTCCCGTCGTCATGCACCGGCAGCACGCCGGTCCCGACGTTCTTGAACCGCACGACGGCGTAGTCGGCTGCATGCCCCGTCGGCGCCGTCGCCGGATGTCGGGTCAGGCTCAGCCACGGGCTGTCGAACAGAACCTCGGTTCCGTCGCTGCGCCACGCCGGCGGCTTGACCAGTCCCTCGGCCCATTTCGGTTCGTCGGAATTGCTCATGGCTCACCTATGGCGAAGGCGGGGAGGAAAGCCTAGCTAGACCGCATGACCGAGTTGCCCCTTATCCCCCTGAACGCTCCCCTGCCCGCCCCGGTCCCCTCGCAGGACCTGCGCGACCGGCTGGCCACGCGCCGCTCCGCCCCGGCCCAGGCCCTGACCGCCCCCGGCCCGACCGAGGCCGAGCTGGACCAGATCCTGACCCTGGGCGCCCGCACCCCCGATCACGGCAAGCTCTTCCCCTGGCGGTTCGTGGTCCTGGGCCCGCTCAGCCGCGCCCGGATCGCCGAACAACTGGCCGTCCTGGCCGAGACCCGCGACAAGCCGGCCAAGGACCAGGCGGTCCTGGCCAAGCTGACCGCCGCCCCCCTCACCATCCTGGTCGTCTCGACGCCCGTCCCCGCCGCCAAGCCGGTCTGGGAGCAACAGCTGTCGGCCGGCGCCGTCTGCATGAACCTGGAACACGCGGCCGGCGCCTTCGGCTATTCGTCCAGCTGGATCACCGACTGGTACAGTTACGACCCCCAGGCTGTGGCCCTGTTCGGCCTGACCGAGGGCGAAACCGTCGCCGGCTTCATCCACATCGGAACCCTGACCGAACCCGCCCTGGAACGCCCCCGCCCGGACATGGCCGCCAGGGTCACGCGCCTGCCGTGACTTCCTCCTCCGGCCGGTGCACCAGCGACCCCAGCACCACCGAAATGATCATCAGCAGGAGCCATGCTTCGAGGAAACGATCGCTCACTATCTCCTCTCCCTGCCAGAGAAGGTGGCGGCCGAAGGCCGACGACGCATGAGGGATCACACGAACCTCGACGCTCTCAGGACTGGCTACATTGCTTCAGATTCCGTCCTTGATGGCTCGATATGGTTTCCAGTTGCTGTGGAGTTTTTCGTCCTGGGGCACACCAGCGCCGCCCCAAAAGCAAATAGACGTTGAAAATTGTACAGTGTAGCTAAAAACTTCGGGCATGGCTCCAGCAGCAATTTTTATTGAGAGCTGATCACCAAAGTCCAAATTCGGCCGCTGTCCAACAAACTTGTGACTCCAAGCCGGGTCGAGGGCCTTAATAATGCTATTGGCCGATCCATCCTGACTTTGAAACCAACGCCCCATTACAATATGCTTGGTCGTCAGAATTTGCCCTGATTGTTTGTAGAATAGGGCGGCCGCCAATTTTCGATTGAAAAAATCCATATGTGAGCCAACAGTGGCCGGAACCTTCACAACCGGCTCATCGAACAAAAGCTCTCCCGGTTGGCGCCTTATACCTAAGCGAGCCAGCATCTCTCGTTTCTCGTTCGCCGAAGGAAACAAATCTGGAAATGCCTCTGGATTATTGTTTTTAACTCCACTCATGAGACGCTGAACATCCGCATCGCGAAAGTTCTCGTCAGTAAAATCCGACACCCGGATGTAGAATGCAACGACTTGCTCAGCACGACTGATAGCCGCGTTGCACGATCTACAAGCTGGAAAACTCCAAGCCTCTGGCCCTATTCTATCTCGAAAACATATTCGGGCGGGGCAATGGTCTTCCGTCTCCGCAGTATCTCCACAATAACAGCACGCCGGATGATCGATCAAAAAGCGACGCAAGCGGCTCAATTTTTCTCCCACCGTTTCGCTTCCCTACATAACTCGGCAGACCTCCAGTACGCCCTCACCCCCGCCCGCGATACGTCGGCACGCCCTGGTCCGGCAGCCACAGCCCCTCCGGCGCCACCCCCGTCTGCCAGAAGACGTCGATCGGAATCCCGCCGCGCGGATACCAGTACCCCCCGATCCTCAGCCATTTCGGCGCCAGCAGGTCCGCCAGGCGCCGGCCGATGGCGACGGTGCAGTCCTCGTGGAAGGCGCCGTGGTTGCGGAAACTGGTCAGGTACAGTTTCAGGCTCTTGGACTCGACCAGCCAGTCGCCCGGCGCATAGTCGATGACGATATGGGCGAAGTCCGGCTGGCCCGTCACCGGGCACAGGCTGGTGAACTCGGGCGCCGTGAACCGGGCCAGATACAGCGTATCCGCATGCGGGTTCGGCACCCGCTCCAGCACGGCCGTCTCGGGGCTGGTCGGGGCGGCGGTCTGGGCGCCGAGTTGGCTGAGGTTGTCGGTGTAGTGGGTCATGCCGCGCATTTAGGCGTTTGCGGCGCGTAAGAAAATCCTCCGGGCGAACCGCCCCATTCCAGACCCCATCCGCGTCCGGCCCCCTCCACCGCGAAGACGCGGTCCCCCTCCCCCAGACGGGGGAGGACTACGAAGCCGACGACCGAAATCCTCCCCCATTGGGGGAGGGGGACCGCCGCGCCTCTTCGCGCGGTGGTGGAGGGGGCGCGCCGCGCACGAGGCTTGTGGCGTTCAACGCCCCTAGTTCCGCAGATTTTTCCTCAGCCTTTCAACGCTCTGACGTCAAAAAACCCTGCTCAACCCGCCATGCCTTGAAATCCGGCTATAATCACCCCCATCGGATGGGAGGGCCGAAATTGGACTCATTAGACTCATTAGACTGTGTTTTCACCGTCCAGCTTCGCCGCCGATTTCAGACGATTCATACGATTCAGACTCTGTTTTTTCGTCGGCGAGTCTGAAATCCCGTCGCCCGAATTCTCCCCGATTGCCTTCCCCCGCGACAGCCCGCTAAGCGTAGCGAAACGAAACCCAGGAGACGCCCGTGGCCATTCCCGCTTCGCTTCAAAAAGGCCTGACCCTGCCGATCATCTCGGCGCCCATGTTCCTGGTCTCCGGCCCGGACCTGGTGGTCGAGGCCTGCAACGCCGGGATCATCGGCACCTTCCCGTCGCTGAACCAGCGCACGGCCGAGGGCTATCGCGACTGGATTCACGAGATCAAGGGCCGGCTGAAGCCCGGGGCCGCCGCCTTTGGCGTCAACCACATCGTCCACCCGACCAACCCCCGGCTGATGGCCGACATGACGGTGTCGGTCGAGGAGAAGGTGCCGCTGATCATCACCTCGCTGGGCGCCGTGCGCGACGTGGTGGATGCGGTCCACGGCTACGGCGGCGTGGTCTTCCACGACATCGCCAACATCCGCCATGCGCGCAAGGCGGCCGAGGCGGGCGTCGACGGCCTGATCCTGGTCGCCAACGGCGCGGGCGGCCACGCCGGGATCATCAACCCCTTCGCCCTGGTCAACGAGGTGCGCAGCTTCTTCGACGGGACCATCATCCTGTCCGGCGCGATTTCGACCGGTCAGGACGTGGCAGCGGCCCTGATGCTGGGCGCCGACTTCGCCTATATGGGCACCCGGTTCATCAACACGACCGAGGCCATGGCGGCCGACGCCTACAAGCAGATGATCATCGACAGCGGCTCGACCGACATCGTCCACACCCCGGCCGTGTCCGGCATCCCGGCCAACTTCATGTCCAAGTCACTGATCGAGAACGGGATCGACCCCAAACACCTGCCCGAGCACAAGCTGGACATGGGCGACGAGGCCAAGGCCTGGAAGACGGTCTGGTCCGCCGGCCAGGGCGCGGGCGCCATCCACGACGTCCTGCCGACCACCGAACTGGTCGGCCGCCTGCGACAAGAGTTCGCTCAGGCCACGGAACAGTTTTCAGCCAGGACCGCAAACCTGTAAGGCTCCTTCGCGCATCCCGCGCGTTGGAGCCCGCATGATCCGAATCCCCTCGCTCGTTCCCTCCGCCCTGCTGGGTTCCCTGCTGGTCCTGACCGCCGTCGTCCCCGCCCAGGCCCAGACGTCTCCCGGCCGCGGCGTCTGGGGCTTCGAGGTCGAGGCGGGGACGGACAACCGCTCCAAGGCCGCCTCCAAGTCGGGCAACGACGCCTATGTCTCCGCCTACGCCGCCTGGGAGAGCGACGACGGCCGGATCTATGTCTCCCCCGGCTTCCAGACCATCCAGGCGGGCGGCTCGAACATCGAGACCGACTGGATCGTCGGCTACCGGCCCGAGGCCTTCGGCTACGCCTTCGACCTCAACCTCGCCTACAAGCGCCGCCTGGACGTCGATCCCGGCTACGACGCCGACGGCCTGGAGCTGAGCGCCGAGGTCAGCCGCGCCGTCGGTCCCGCCCAGGCGGCCCTGCTGGTCCAGTACGCCCCCGACGCCCCCGGCCTGACCCGTTCCTACGTCTGGGTCGAGGCCGAACTGGGCTGGACCTTCTCGCCCCGCCTCGACGGCTCGGCCGCCATCGGCCGACGCGAACAGGACGGCGGCCCCGACTACACCGGCTGGAACGCGGGCGTGACCTACGCCCTGACCGACGCCCTCGCCCTCGACCTGCGCTACTACGACACCGACGCCGCCGCGTTGGACGAGCAGTACGAGGACGCCGTCGTCGCCCGGCTCGCCTACGCCTTCTGACGCCCTGCCCTTGCGCCCCGGGCCAAGGCCGCCCATATGGGGAGGGTCGATCTCTCTGCGTAACGCCGCTGCTCCCTTTGCATCACGCACCGAGGTCCAAACGCCGATCCCATTCAGACCCGACAGGCCGACCAGGGATCCCTCCCTGCGGCCAACGCCAGACGGAGGTCTCCAAATGGCTACCGGCACTGTTAAATGGTACAACCCCACCAAAGGCTACGGCTTTATCGCTCCCGATGACGGCGGCAAGGACGTCTTCGTCCACGCCTCGGCTGTCGAAACCTCGAGCGTCGGCTCGCTGAACGAAGGCCAGAAGATCTCCTACGAGATCGAGCGCGACTCGCGCTCCGGCAAGGAATCCGCCGGTCGCCTTACGGCGGCTGAGTAGGACACGCTTCGGAACACCATCGCCTTCGACGGCGAGGTGACCAAGCTCCTGCCGCTGGGCGGCCGCAAGGTCCGCCTGGACAACGGCCACGTCGTAACGGTTCTGCCCACGCTCGGTACGCCTCAGGGCGTCTCCGGGCTGGGTGATCCGGTCGTGGTCGAGATCGCCTTCAATCAGCTGAAGGGCTGGCGCCTCGCGCGCCGGCCCTGATGCCTATTCCGTACAGGACGCCCGCATGACCCCGCTCGCCGACATGATCCCCTCGATGACCGACGCCGATCTGGTGACCCTGCGCGCCAACGCCGCCCGTCTGGTCGAACACGGCGCCTCGACCCAGGTCATGGCCGCCAGCGACATCCTGCCGGTCATCGACGCCGAAGTCGCGCGCCGCGCCGCCCTGCCCAAGGCCGCCAAGGCCCCGGTCAAGCGCGCCGCCCCCAAGAAGAAGCTGCCCCCCGTCACCGGCCACCAGACCGCCCTTCCCTCCAGCTGAGATCAGCCCAGGGCCTGATCCAGATCCGCGATCAGGTCCTCGACGTTCTCGACCCCGACCGACAGCCGGATCAGGCTGTCGGTGACGCCGCCCTTCTCGCGGATGTCCTTGGGCACGCTGGCGTGGGTCATGATCGCCGGGTGGTTCACCAGGCTCTCGACCCCGCCCAGCGACTCCGCCAGCGTAAAGACCTGCACCCGTTCCAGCACCCGCTTGGTCCGCTCAAGGTCGCCTTCCAGCACCACCGTCACCATGCCGCCGAAGCCCCCGTGCATCTGGCGCGCGGCCAGTTCGTGCTGCGGATGGGCGATCAGGCCGGGATAGATGACCTTGGCCACGCCCTTCCGGGTCTCCAGCCAACGGGCCACGGTCAGGGCGTTCTCGCAGTGCGCCTTCATCCGCAGCGCCAGGGTCTTCAGCCCCCGGTTGGCCAGGAAGGCGTCGAACGGCCCCATGATCCCGCCGACCGAGTTCTGCAGGAACTTGATCCGCGTCGCCAGGTCGGGATCGGCCGTCACCAGCACCCCGCCGATGATGTCCGAATGGCCGTTCAGGTATTTGGTCGCCGAGTGCATGACCACATCCGCCCCCAGGCTCAGCGGCTGCTGGCAGAAGGGGGTGGCGAAGGTGTTGTCCACGATCAGCAGCAGGCCGTGCGCCTTGGCCACCTTCGACAGGGCGGCGATGTCGGCCAGCTTCATCAAGGGATTGGTCGGGGTCTCGACCCACAGCATCCTGGTCTTGGGCGTGATCGCGGCCTCGACCGCGGCGATGTCGCTCAGGTCCACATAGGCGAAGTCCAGCCCCATGGTCCGCCGACGCACCCGCTCGAACAGCCGCCACGATCCGCCGTACAGGTCGTCGCCGGTCACGATATGATCGCCCGCGTCCAGCAGCTCCAGCGCCGTCGAGGTCGCCGCCATGCCCGAGCCGAAGCCGAACCCGTGCGTCCCGCCCTCCAGGTCCGCGATACAGGCCTCAAACGCCTCGCGCGTCGGGTTCTTGCCCCGCGCATACTCGTAACCCTTGTTCACGCCCGGGCTTTCCTGGGCGTAGGTCGAGGTGGCGTAGATCGGCGTCATCACAGCGCCCGTGGTCGGGTCGGGATGCTGCCCGGCATGGATGGCGCGGGTCGAGAAACCCTGGCTGTTTTTTGTGTCGGCCATGGGATTACCGGTTCAGGCTGAGGTGGTTGATCAGGTCGGTGCGGGTGATCAGACCCACGAACCGCTCGCCGTCCAGCACGATGGCCACCCGGTCGCGGTCGAAGACGGGGATCAGGGCGTCCAGCGGCTCCTTGACCTGAAGCGTGTCCAAGTCGCGCGTCATGGCCGAGGCCACCGGCTTGGCGAACCGTTCCTTGCGGGTGATCTCGTCGGTGTTCATCACCTGGATCAGGTCGCTCTCGTCCAAGATGCCGACCAGGCGGCCGTCTTCAATGATCGGCAATTGGGACACGTCGGCGCCCTTCATCCGCTTGAAGGCCGTGTCCAGGGTGTCGCCCGGACCGGCCACGACCACGTCGCCCTTCTCGTATTTGCGGTTGATCAGGTCCGACAGGTCGCCGTGCAGCTCGCGCTCGCCCAGACCCTGATCCGCCAGCCAGGCGTCGTTGTAGACCTTTGACAGATACTTGGCCCCGGTATCGCAGACGAAGGTGACGCAGGTCTTGGCTTCGGTCTGCTCGCGGCACCAGCGCAGGGCCGAGGCGATCAGCGTCCCCGAGGACGACCCCGCCAGGATGCCTTCCTTCAGCAGAAGCTCGCGCGCCGTGGCGATCGCCTCCGCGTCCGGGATCGAATAGGCCTTATCGATCAGGCTCATGTCCGCCGTATCGGGCACGAAGTTCTGACCGATGCCCTCGACCGTATAGCTGCCGTCCGGCCCCGGCACGCCCTCATTGACGATGCCGGCCAGGGTCGATCCGACCGGATCGGCCAGGACGATCTGAGCCTTGGAGCCGACGCTCTTCAGATAGCGCGCCACGCCGGTGATGGTGCCGCCCGAGCCGATGCCGGCGACGAAGGCGTCCATGTCGCCGCCCGTCTGCTCCCAGATCTCCGGTCCCGTCGTCTTCACATGGGCGTCGGCGTTCGACTGGTTGGCGAACTGGTTGACGTAATAGGCGCCGGGAATGGCCTGCGACAGGCGCTCGGCCATGTCGGTGTAATATTCCGGATGCCCGTGCGGCACGTCCGAACGGGTCAGGCGAACATCGGCGCCCATGGCCCGCAGATGCTGGATCTTTTCCTTCGACATCTTGTCCGGGATGACCAGCAGCACCTTATATCCACGCGCCCGCCCGACCAGAGTCAGGGCCAGGCCCGTATTGCCCGCCGTCGCCTCGACGATCGTGCCCCCTTCCTTCAACCAGCCTTCCTTCTCAGCCGCATCCAGCATCTCGACCGCGATCCGATCCTTGATCGAACCGCCGGGGTTCTGGGACTCCAGTTTCAGCAGCAGCCGGCACTTGCCGGTGTCGATCTTCGTCACCTCCACCATCGGCGTCTTGCCGATCAGATCCAGCGGCGACTTCACGGTCGCGCTCAGGGCGGGGGCGTTCAGGGACATCGAAGACTCCGGTTCAGGACGCAGAGAGGCTGAGGCCTCACATTCACATGGTCAACTCACGCAAGATTTGACCCAAGGGCGCGGTTCCGCGCTACGAAAGACGCAATGACCAATTCATCCAAAAGGCCGCCCGCCGGCCTTCCCGACAAAGACACCCTCCTCGCCTTCCTGCGCGAGGCCGGATCGGCCGAGAAGACCGATATCGCCCGCCACTTCGGCCTGAAGGGCGGCGACCGCCGCGCCCTGCGCGAAATGATCCGCGAACTCGAAGAAGAAGGAAAACTGGGCAAGCGCGGCCGCAAGGGCTTCTCCGAAGCCGGCGCCCTGCCCCCTGTCGGCGTCGCCGACGTGATCGAACGCGACGGCGACGGCGAACTTTACGTCCGTCTGGTCGAGGCCGGCGCCGACGCTCCGCGCGCCATACTGATGCCCGACAAGGGCAAGCCCGGCCCCGCGCCCGGACTGGGCGACCGCCTGCTGGTCAAGTTCCAGCGCGGCGGCGACGGCTGGGAAGCCCGGCTGATCAAGAAGCTGGACGTCGGCACGAACCGCGTCCTGGGCGTGATCCGCAAGTCGGCGCGCGAGACCCGCGTCGAGCCGGTCGACCGCCGCTCCAAGGACGTGCTGCTGGTGCCCCAGGCCCAGTCGGGTGATTTGCGCGACGGCGACCTGGTCCTGGCCGCCATCGAAAAGGGCGAGCAGAGGTTCGGTCCCAAGCGCGGCAAGATCCTGGAGCATATCGGCAAGGAGGACGATCCCCGCGCCGCCTCCCTGATCGCCATCTACGCCCATGGCGTCCCGACCGGCTTCTCCGAGGCCGTCGAGCGTGAGGCCGAGGATCAGGCCCTGCCGACGCTGAAGGGCCGCGAGGACCTGCGCGAGGTCCCCTTCATCACCATCGACCCCGCCGATGCGCGTGACCACGACGACGCCGTCTACGCCGCCCGCGACGAGGATCCCAAGAACCCGAACGGCTGGATCGTCTGGGTCGCTATCGCCGACGTCGCCGCCTATGTGCGGCCCGGAACCCATCTGGACCGCGAGGCGCGGGACAAGGGCAACTCGACCTATTTCCCCGACCGCGTCGAGCCGATGCTGCCCGAGGTGCTGTCGAACGGCCTGTGCAGCCTGAAGGAAGGCGAAAACCGCGCCTGCCTGGCGGTACGGATGGTGTTCGACAAGGACGGCCGAAAGACCGGCCACAAGTTCGTGCGCGGCCTGATGCGGTCGCACGCCAAACTGTCCTACGAACAGGCCCAGGCGGCCATCGACGGGCAACCGGACGACGCCACCGGCCCGATCATGGAGGCCATCCTCTATCCGCTGTGGAACGCCTATCACGCCATGCTCAAGGGCCGGCTGAAGCGCAGCCCGCTGCAGATCGAATCGGCCGAGCGCCGCATCCGCATGGCTCCAGACGGCGGCATCGCCTCAATCGAAAAGCGCGCCTCTCTCGAGGCGCACCGGCTGATCGAGGAGATGATGATCCAGGCCAATGTCTGCGCCGCCGAGACGTTGGAGCAGAAGAAGACGCCCCTGATCTACCGCGTCCACGACGCGCCCAGCCAGGAGAAGATCTTCAACCTGGCCGACTTCCTCTCGACCATCGGCAAGCCGTGGAACAAGGGCGAGCCGGGCACCACCAAACGGTTCAACAAGCTGCTGGACGAGACCCGCGACGGCGAATACGCCGATGTGGTCAACGAAGTGGTTCTGCGCACCCAGATGCAGGCCATCTATTCGCCCGACAACGTCGGCCACTTCGGCCTGAACCTGGATCGCTACGCCCACTTCACCTCGCCGATCCGGCGCTATTCCGACCTGATCGTCCACCGCGGCCTGATCCGGGCGCTGGGCTTCGGCAAGGACGGGCTGACGGATCGCGAGATCGCCGAACTGCCCGCCATAGCCGAGGGCGTGACCATGACCGAGCGCCGGTCGATGGCCGCCGAACGCGACGCCATGGACCGCTATATCGCCGCCTTCCTGGAGGACCGCGTCGGGGCCACCTTCACCGGGCGGATCACCGGCGTCACCCGCTTCGGCCTGTTCATCCGCCTGGACGAGACGGGCGCCGACGGCCTGGTCCCCGTCTCGACCCTGGGCAGCGAATATTTCGCCCACGACGACCGCGCCCACGCCCTGGTCGGCGAACGCACCGGCAAGCGGTTCACCCTGGGCCGCAAGGTCGAGGTCAAGCTGATGGAAGCCACCCCCGTCACCGGCGGCCTGGTGTTCGAGATGCTCAGCGAGCCGGAACCCCGCGACCCCAATGCTCCCGCCCCGCGCTACGGCATCCGAGGACGGGGCGGCGACGGCCCACCGATGCGCGGAAAGGGCCGGCCGGGCGGTCCCAAACCTCGCAACGGCTCCAAGCCGGCGGGCGGACTGAAGGGCGTCAGGAAGGGCAAGCGGAGGTGACCCCCTTCGACGCCGCACAGGACCTGACCGACGCCCCGCGCATCGGCGGCGCCCAGCGGCCCAAGGACGCGGCGACCCTGATCCTGACGCGGGGCGGGTCGCGGCCCGAGGTGCTGATGGGAAGACGGGCGCCAGGGCATGTCTTCATGGCGTCGAAGTGGGTGTTTCCCGGCGGGCGGATCGACCGGGCGGATTTCACCGCCGCCGCAACGGGCGATCTGACCTCCGACGTCGCCCGCAGGCTGGAGGCCGAGGTTCCCGCCCGCCGCGCGCGCGCCCTGGCCCTGACGGCGGTGCGCGAGACATTCGAGGAGACCGGCTTGATCCTGGGCCGCCCCGCGCCGCCCGCCAACACAGCGGGGCCGTGGCGCGAATATCGACAGGCGGGCGCCCTGCCCGACCTGTCGGTCCTGTCCTACATCGCGCGGGCCGTCACACCGCCCGGCCGCACACGCCGGTTCGACGCCCGTTTCTTCATGGCGCCGTCCGAGGCGCTTATGACGCCGGAACCCACCGCCGGATCGGGCGAACTGGACGAGATCGCCTGGCTGCCGCTGGAAGACGCCCGCGCCCTGGACCTGCCCGCCATCACCCGCTTCGTGCTGGGCGAACTGGCCGAGCGCCTGGCCCAGGACCGCGCCAATCCTGACCGCCCCCTGCCCTTCGTCCGCATGGTGCGCGGCCGCCACGTCGTCGATCACAGGGACTGACCATGCCCAGCGCCATAACCCTGCGCCTGACCACAGCCGACCCGGTCCCAGGCGTCGCCTACAGCCTGCAGGACAAGGCCAACGCGCCGGTCGATCCCCGTATCGCTGACGATGGTCCGATCAGTTTCGACGTCCCCGTCACCCTGTCCGACGACGGGCGGCTGACGGGCCCCTTCGTGCGACGCGAAGGACCGTCGCGACGCTTCGTCTATATCGCCATCGGCACATCGGCGGGACAGCACGGCGAATGGAGCCGGCGCGCCAAGATCGACGTCCACGACATTCCCGCCGACCTTCTGGCCCTGGCGCGCGACGGGCGCGTGCTGGAAGTCATCCTGCCCGGCCGGGCCCGCGACCGCGGCCCGGCTTGCGCCACCGTGCGGCGGCTCCAGCCCTGGCGCGCCGTCTGACCTATTCGGCGACCGGCTTCGTCAGGTCGAACTCGACGCGGAAATGCCGGTTCGGACGCCGCAGCTCATAGGCGAACATCCGGTCCGGATGGACCTCCATCGCCCAGACATTGGTGGTCGAGACCGCCGCGTCGTTGGCGTTGAACAGGGCGATCGATTCGGCGTCGACGGGGAATTCCTGCCGCTCGGCCGTGCCCGCCTCCGTCGTATCCCCGCCGTACCAGTGCAGCACGTCGGCCGCGCCGTCCTCATGCCGGTGATCGTGTTTCAGCCGCAGGCCCGTGTCCGTCTTCGTCACCACCCAGGTCCGCGGCCGATCCTCGCCCACGGCGAAGGGAATACGCACCTCTTCCGCCGAACAGTCGCGGACATGCATGATCAACCGTTGGCTGGCGAAGGCGGCGTCGGCTGCGTCGGTCGTGACGACCCGTCCTTCGAATCTCTGGCCGCACAGGGCGTTGAACCGCGCCAGGAAGGCGTCCTGCTCTGGCGTGGAAAAGGCGGACGCCGCGCCTGCGAAAGGCGCGGAAACAACAGCCAGGGCGGCGATGAAGGATGCGATTTTCATGCGACGACATTATATGTGCGCCGCGTCGCATCAACGTGGCATCGCGCCCGTTGACTTTGGGGCGCGGCTGAGTATGTTCCGCGCCTCTTATTTTAAGCGGCTTTCGCCGTCGCAGAGGTAATTCCGATGGCCAAACCGGCTTCCATCAAGATCCGCCTGAACTCCACGGCCGACACCGGCTTCTTCTACGTCACCAAGAAGAACGCCCGCACCATGACCGAAAAAATGGTCGTCAAGAAGTACGACCCGGTCGTGCGCAAGCACGTCGACTTCAAGGAAGGCAAGATCAAGTAAGGGCTCAAGGCCCGGCGACCCTCGCACGATCCGAGGGCGCCTTGATCTGAGACTGAAAATGAAACGCCCGGCGGGTCATCCGCCGGGCGTTTTCAGTTGCTTGTCGTTCTTCTCGACATCGTCTGACAACGGAGACAAGCGACGTCAGGCCGCCTTGGCGATGACCTTGTTCCGGCCGCCCGCCTTGGCCTCATACACCCCTTCGTCGGCGCGTTTCAGCAGGGCTTCGGGCGTATCGCCGGCGCCGGTCGTGGCGGCGACCCCGATCGAGATGGTGATAGTCAGCAGTTCCTTGCCGCCCATGACCCGGAAGGGCGCGGAGGCGATGTCCCGGCGAATCCGTTCCGCAACGATCCGCGCGTCTTCCAGACTGGCGCCCGGCATGACCACCACGAATTCTTCGCCGCCCATCCGGCACGGCACGTCCACGGCGCGGACATTGGTGGCCAGTCGCACGGCGAACTCGGCCAGAACCTCGTCGCCGGCGTCATGACCGAAGCCGTCGTTGACGGATTTGAAGTGGTCGATGTCCAGCACCAGCACCGCCACCGTCGCGCCCCCATGCGCGGCCCGCCCGACCAGGGCCCGCAACTGCCCGGTCATGTAGCGACGGTTATGCAGACCGGTCAGGGCGTCGGTGACGGCCATCTCCAGGCTGCTGTCCAGTTTCTGACGCAGGAAATCGGTGTAGCGTTTGCGGCGGATCTGGGTTCGCGCACGCGCCGAAAGCTCCTCGGGATCGATCGGGCGCGGCAGGATGTCGGTGGCGCCCAGTTCCAGCGCCTTGACCATGCGCGGCCGTTCCTTCGGCTCGACAATGGCCAGGATCGGAGCGCGACGCGCATCGCCCGACTTGGCCAGGGCCACGACCCGCAGCCCGTCGAAGCTTTCGGCGGAGACATTGACGATGATCAGGTCCAGCGGACCCTTGGCGGTCGCCAAGGCGGCCTCCGGATCGGACTCTATGGAGACGCGGTGCTCGCGTCCCAGTTCGGCGGCGATCGTCTGGGCCTGGCTCGCATCGTCGTCGATGATCAGGACCCGGCCGCCCTCGCTGCGCAACCGCGCGGCCCCCTCGCCGTCCACGCCCATGCGCCGGCTGCTTTCCTCGCGCTCGCGCAGTTCGTCCATCACCTGCTTCAGCCGCGTCAGCGACTTGACGCGCGCGAACAGGACCACGTCGTCGATCGGCTTGGTCAGGAAGTCGTCGGCCCCCGCCTCAAGCCCTCGGATACGATCCTCGCGTCCGTCCAGCGCGGTCACCAGCACCACCGGTATGTGCCGCGTCTCGGCCCGCGCCTTCAGCCGCCGACAGGTCTCGAACCCGTCCATGCCGGGCATCATCACATCCAGCAGGATCATGTCCGGCTGATGCTCCGTCGCCAGATCCAGCGCGGTCGCCCCGTCGTTGCAGGTCAGGACGTCGTAATATTCGATGGTGAGCTTGGCCTCGAGCAGACGGACGTTCACGTCCACGTCGTCGACCACCAGAATCCGCGCGCTCATCCCAGATGCTGCCGGATGGTTTCGAGGAAATGCATGACGGAGATCGGCTTGGAGATATAGGCCTCGCACCCGCCCTGGCGGATGCGTTCCTCGTCGCCCTTCATGGCGAAGGCCGTAACGGCGATCACCGGGATATGGTTCAACTCCTCGTCGTCCTTCAGCCATTTGGTGACTTCGAGACCGGAGATTTCAGGCAGCTGAATATCCATCAGGATCAGGTCCGGATGATGCGCGCGCGCGAGAGCCAGAGCCTGCAGTCCCTCACGGGTCTGCAGGGTCTCGTAGCCCTGGGAATCGAGCAGATCATGAAAAAGCTTCATGTTCAGCTCGTTATCCTCGACGATGAGGACTTTCTTGGACATCATCACCTGACCTGCGGGGCCCCTCACAACGGGGCGCCTCGTGCGGTGGAATAGTGGGCGCCCAGTCTTAAGTTGGGGTGAAGCCAAGGTTACGGAGACCTTAAGCGTGGCCATGAAGGCCGTCTGCCGCGACTGCCTGTGGACCGGCGCCGACCCCGCCGGACCGCCGGACCGACGCTGCCCGTCGTGCGGCTCCCGTCGCCTCGTCGCCGATCCGGAACTGAACCAGTTGTCCATCGCCCACATGGACTGCGACGCCTTCTACGCCTCGGTGGAGAAGCGTGATCGGCCCGAACTGCGCGACAAGCCGGTCATCGTCGGCGGGGGCAAGCGCGGCGTGGTGTCCACCGCCTGCTATGTCGCGCGCCAGTACGGCGTCGGCAGCGCCATGCCGATGTTCAAGGCGCTGAAGGCCTGTCCAGAGGCCGTGGTGATCAAGCCGAACTTCGCCAAATACGTCTTCGAATCGGAACGCATCCTCGGCGCCCTGGGCCGGCTGACGCCCCTGATCCAGCCGCTGTCGCTGGACGAGGCCTGGGTGGACCTTTCGGGGACCGAGCGGCTGAACGGCGGTCCGCCCGCCTTCCAGCTGATTCGCTTCCAGAAACAGATCGAGGAAGAAACCGGCCTGACGGTCTCCATCGGCTTGGCCCCCAACCGCTTCCTGGCGAAGATGGCGTCGGAGATGGACAAGCCGCGGGGCTTCTCCGTCGTCGGCGCCGCCAACGCCCAGGCTCTTCTGGCGCCGCGCCCCGTCACCGCCCTGCCCGGCGTCGGCCCGGTGTTCGGCAAGGCGCTGCGCAGCGACGGCTACGCCACCATCGGCGACCTGGCGAAGGCGGACCTCCGTGACCTGGTCAAGCGCTACGGCGAATCGGGCCTACGCCTGCATGATCTGGCCCACGCCCGCGACGCCCGCGCCGTGAACCCCGAGCGCGACCGCAAGGGCATGAGCGCCGAAACGACCTTCAACGAAGACCTGAGCTCTCAGGAGGCGCTGGAGGCCGAGCTCTGGCCCCTGTGCGAGAAACTGGCGTCCAAGGCCCGGCGCGACGGCGTCGCCAGCCGCGTTCTGGTGCTGAAACTGCGGCGCAGCGATTTCAAGATCATCACCCGCCGCGTCAGCCTGGCCGACCCGATCCAGACCGCCCGCGCCCTGTTCGCCGCCGGCCGCGACCTGCTGAAGCCGGAACTGGGTCCGCCCTACCGGCTGATCGGCATCGGCATGGCCGACATCCAGGACGCCGACGACGCCCCCGCCGGCCTGTTCCAGACCCCCGAGACCCGCGCCCTGAAAACGGAACGCGCCATCGACGCCCTGCGCGAAAAATTCGGCAAGGACGCCGTGGTGGCGGGGCGGGCGTTGAAGCCCTAGGAAGCGGCATGGATCTCGCCAAACGCGCCTACGACCACGGCTTCCGCCTGGACCCCATCGTCCGCAGCCTGCTGGACACCGACTTCTACAAGCTGCTGATGCTGCAGATGATCTGGCGCGAGCATCGCGACACGCCGGTCGTCTTCCAGGTCATAAACCGCACCCGGTCCGTCCGCCTGGCCGACGAAATCGACATTGGCGCCCTGCGCGAACAACTGGATCACGCCCGCACCCTGGGCTTCACCAACAAGGAACTGGTCTGGCTGGCGGGCAACAGCTTCTATGGCGTGAAGCAAATCTTCTCGCCCGACTTCATCGGCTGGCTGACCGACTATCGCCTGCCCGACTACGACCTGTCGGTTCAGGACGGCCAGTATGTCCTGACCTTCGCGGGCGCTTGGGCCGAGGTGACGCTGTGGGAGATTCCGGCCCTGGCGATCCTGAACGAACTGCGCTGCCGCGTTGGTCTGCGGCGGCTGGGCCGGTTCGAGATGGACGTCCTCTACTCCCGCGCCAAGACCCGGCTCTGGTCCAAGGTCGAGCGGTTGCGGCGCTTGCCCGATCTGGCCCTGTCCGACTTCGGCACCCGCCGTCGCCACGGTTTCCTGTGGCAGCGCTGGTGCATACAGGCGCTCAAGGAGGGGCTGGGCCAGGCCTTCATCGGCACCTCCAATGTGCTTCACGCCATGGAGAACGATCTTGAGGCCATCGGCACGAACGGCCACGAACTGCCGATGGTCCTGGCCGCCCTGGCGCCCGACGACGCGGCCCTGGCCCGGACCCCCTATGCGGTGCTGGACGAGTGGCGCAGACATTACGGCGGCAATCTGCTGGTCGTCCTGCCCGACGCCTTCGGCACCGAGGCCTTTCTGGACCAGGCGCCCGACTGGGTCGCCGACTGGACCGGCTTCCGTCCCGATTCAGCCCCGCCCATCGCCGCGGGCGAACGGCTGATCGACTGGTGGCGCGCCCACGGCCGCGATCCGAAGGAGAAGCTGCTGATCTTCTCGGACGGCATGGACATCGACGGCATCGAAGCCGCCCACGCCCATTTCCACGGCCGCGTCCGCCTCAGCTTCGGCTGGGGCACCAATCTGACCAATGACTTCCGCGACTGTTCGCCGGCCTTCGCGCCCGAGCTGGAGCCCATCTCCCTGGTCTGCAAGGTGGCGGAGGCCGGCGGCCGGCCGGCGGTCAAACTGTCGGACAACCCGGAAAAGGCCGTCGGCGATCCGGCCGAGATCGAACGCTATCGCCGCGTCTTCGGCGTGCGCGGCCTGACGGCCCAGCCCGTCGTCGTCTGAAACCCGGCCTTAAGCCCCTTTCGGCCATAAGGGCGGGATGAACGCCTTCATCGACAAGATGCGCCGCCGCGCCGGCCGTTACCTCGACGTCCGCGCGGAGATGATCCAGCCCGCGCGCGGCGTCCTCAGCCTGTCGTTCGACGACATCCCCGCCTCGGCCTGGCTCGAGGCCGGGCCGATCCTGGCCGAGCATGGCGTCAAGGCCACCTATTATGTCTGCGGCGGCCTGTCGGGCGGTCGCAATCTGGACCTGCCGCAGTTCGAGACCGAACACCTCCAGGCCCTGCACGAGGCCGGGCACGAGGTCGGCTGCCATACCTATGAACACGTCTCGACCCTGACCCTGTCGCCCGCCGAACTGGACGCCAGCCTGGCCCGAAACGCCGCCTGGGTGTCGGAACGTCTGGACGACTATCAGATGCTCAGCTTCGCCTATCCGTTCGGCGATTGCGCCCTTGGGGCCAAGCCGGTGATCGACCGCCGCTTCCTTTGCGGCCGCGGCGTGCGCGACGGGATCAACGCCGGCCGCGTGGACCGCAATCTGTTGCAGGCTGTCGGGCTGGAGAGCCGCCGCCTGCCCGGCTATGATCTGGAACAGATGGTCGCAGACACGGCGGCGTCTAGGGGCTGGCTGATCGCCTACGGCCATGACGTCAGCGACGCTCCCACCCCCTACGGCTGCCGCCCTGAGGATATCGACCGGTTGATCCGCCTGGCCAAAGCGGCCGGTCTGGACATACAGCCGGTCGCGGCGGCGTGGGCGATGGCGGCCTATTAGCCACCGCCGTCACTTGCGCCTACGCTTGATGAGAAGCGGCCTCTTCCATCTTCCGCCGATCCGCCCAGGCGATCAGCTCCTTCCTCGGCCAGACCATCAGCCACGACCGCGCGGTGTATTCACCGCTGTCGATCAAGGCCTTACGCGACGCCGAGGCCGTTCCGGCCCGCTCCGTATGGATCTCGCCCGGCCCCTGGTGAACCATGAAGGCGCCGCCCTTCAGCGGGTTGAGCCGCAGGTGCGCCAGGCGCGGGCTGATCTCGGTCAGGGGCGGATCATAGAACCAGCTGGAGCCGATCATCCCCGCCAGCTCCGGCCGCGTCCGGCAGATTTCCGCCGCCGTGGCCCAGGCCTCGTTCCAGCCGTCCTCGTTGAAGCCGCGCAGCCAGCGGCTCTCGGTATGGACCTCCAGCCAGGGCTCGCGTTTCGCCCCCGCCGCCAGATAGCGGAACAGCGGGCCGAAGCCCCAGCCCTCGCGGACATGTTTGATGATCTGTCCCGGACCGACCGGTGAACTGAGGTCGATCACCTGGCTCTTGGCCCCCGGCACGCTGAGCGCCAGGGAAAAGCGCACATCCTTGGACCAGTGATCGAAGTCGTAATCCCCCTCGGCCTTGCTCAGAAAGGCGGCGAGCTGGTCGATCCAATAAGGGTAGAGCGCCAGGACCTCGGCCGGCAGGGCCATGGCCTTCACCCGGTCCGGCAGACCCAGGGCCCAGGCCGCGACCAGGCCGCGTCGCACGTCGTCCGACACGCTCGGCCCCAGCAGGCCGTCCACCGCCTTGGCCGGCATTTCGAAGTCCCAGTGGGGCGCAGCCTCGGCGGCTCTGACCGCCGCCGGCTCCAGAGCCGCGTCCACGCGCGCCCGATCCTCGGGCGACAGCCGCGCCAGAACGGCCTGGAAGGCGGAGACGTCGGGAGTCAGGTGCAGATCCATGGGCCACACCATGACACGGCCCGGTTGGCGAAGCTTTAAAGCCACGCGACCGGTGACGCCGCCCTTGCGCCGCGCTAAACCGCCAACCAGATCAAGGAGCCCCCATGAGCATCGAAGCCCGCATCGCCGAACTCGGCATCACCCTGCCGGAACCCGCCAAGGCGGTGGCCAACTATGTGCCCTTTGTCCAGACGGGCGCCATGGTCCATGTGTCGGGCCAGCTGTCGAACGACGCCTCGGGCGGGGTCAAGGGCACGGTCGGCGTGGACGTGACGCCGGACCAGGCCAACGCCGCCGCCCGCCTGTGCGGGATCAACCTGCTGGCCCAGATCAAGGCCGCCTGCGACGGCGACCTGAACCGGGTGGTGCGGATCGTGAAGCTGGGCGGCTTCGTCCAGGCCGGTCCGGAGTTCGAGGCCATTCCCGCCGTCATCAACGGCTGCTCGGACCTGATGGTCGAGGTGTTCGGCGACGCCGGCCGCCACGCCCGCTCGGCCGTGGGCGTCTACAAGTTGCCTCTCGGATTCGCGGTCGAGGTCGACGCCATCGTGGAGATCCGTTGACCTTCACCCTCACGGTCCACGAGGGGATCGCCGACATCGGCCGCGAGGCCTGGGACGCCTGCGCGCGTCCCACCGGCGATCCCTTCGTCTCCTACGACTTTCTGCACGCCTGCGAGGCCTCCGGCAGCGCGGCCCCGCCGGAAGGCTGGGCGGCGCGCCACCTAGCCCTGCGTGACGAGGACAACGCCGTCCTCGGCGTCATGCCCCTCTATCTGAAGGGCCACAGCCAGGGCGAATACGTCTTCGACCACAGTTGGGCCGACGCCTATGAGCGCGCCGGCGGCCGCTATTATCCCAAGCTGCTCGGCGCCGTGCCCTTCACCCCGGCGACCGGGCCGCGTTTCCTCAATCATCCCGACACAGACGCCGCGACGGTGCGGCAGGCCCTGCTCCAGGGCGCCCTGACCCTGGTGGAGCGGATGGGGGTGTCGTCCCTGCACGTCAATTTTCCGACCGAGGTCGAGTGGACGGACATGGCCCAGGCCGGCCTGCTGCCGCGCCAGGACATCCAGTTCATCTGGCGCAACGACGGCTATCAGACCTTCGACGACTTCCTGGCCGCCCTGTCGGCCAACCGGCGCAAGACCATCCGCCGCGAACGCCGCGACGCCCAGGCCGATCTCGACATCCGCGTCCTGACCGGCGCCGAAATCACCGAGGCCCATTGGGACGCCTTCTTCGCCTTCTACATGGACACGGGCGACCGCAAATGGGGCCGGCCTTATCTGACGCGGGACTTCTTCACCCGGGTCGGTGAGACGATGGCGGACCGCATCGCCCTGGTCATGGCCTTCCGCGACGAAACGCCCATCGCCGGCGCCCTGAACTTCATCGGCCGCAACGCCCTGTACGGCCGCCAGTGGGGCACGCTGGAAGAGGTGCCCTTCCTGCATTTCGAGCTCTGCTATTATCAGGCCATCGAGTTCGCCATTGCGCGCGGCCTGTCCCGCGTCGAGGCCGGCGCCCAGGGTGAGCACAAGATCGCGCGCGGCTATCTGCCCTCGCCGGTCTATTCCGCCCACTTCATCGCCGACCCCGCGCTGCGCGGTCCGGTGGCCGACTATCTCCGGCGTGAAGGTCCTGCCGTCGAGGCGCAAAGGCTGGAGATGACCGCGGAACTGTCGCCGTTCAAAGGAAATGGCTGATTCCCGCCCCCTGCGCGGATTCGACGCCCCGGCGTCGGAACTCAGTCCAATCGCGCCAGCACCGGGTCGAGCGAAGCGAGAAAATGCGCCCATCCTGTCTTTGCGCCCTGATAGAATTGGTCTTGGCCGTCCTGAAAGCCCGAATGCTCCATTCGCAAACTCGCGCCCGTAGCCGAAGGCGCAAGCGTCCAGGTCACCACGCTTTCAAGGCCATGGGCGGACCAGCTGTAGGTCAGGGTTCTGTTCGGTTCGATTTCCAGAACCTTGCAGGATACCGCCCCCCAATCTCCGCGAAACTCGAAGGCGTGGCCGAGCTCGGCCTGAAAATCGTTCTTCATCAGCCACTCTGCGATCAGGTGGGGCTGCGTCAGTGCGCGCCAGATCTTCTCCGGCGGATAGGGAAACTCCCTCTCGATGACGACAGAGCGAATTTGGGTTGCAACCTCGGTCATTGGTCCATCCTCTGGAGTAGATTATCGAGCTCGTCGAACCGACCTCGCCAGAAGTCGGTCATTCTCCCTGTCCAGTCGTTCAGCGGCGCAAGGGCGTCGGCGCGCGCGCTGTAATGGGTTTCTCGTCCTTGGCGACGATCGCGCACCAGGCCTGCCTGCTTGAGGACGCCGAGGTGTTTTGAGACTGCAGGTTGGGAAACGCCGGACTGTGCAGTAAGCGCGTGCACCGTCTGCTCTCCCTCACGACACAGGCTTTCGAAAAGTCCGCGTCTGGTCGGATCAGCCAAGGTCGTGAAAAGCAGTTCGTGCGAGGCAGACATGAAACCCATAACGCGACAGTGATGAGTTAACCGATAACTTCAAGGTTATGGTTTGTCAATGCGCGCCGCCTGCCTGGGCCCAGACTTGGTACATGCCATGGAAAAGAGTGGGGCGTCGCGCCTCGAGCGTGTCCCACAAGCTCAGATCCAGAGGGTCGGCCGCCCCAAACGCCGAGTTGAAGGCAGCCCTCGCCTCAGGTGAAGCTTCGAAACCCACCAACCGCAGCCCTGCCCCAGCGATCAGCCTGCCCAGTTCCGGCGGCGTGTAGCGATGCTCCTGAACATGGAAGACCAGGTCGCGACAGCCGCTGAGGCTGTAGAAGTCGGCGCTCTCCTTCAGCGCGGCCAAGGGCTCCCCGTCGGGCAGGGCCAGAACATGGGCGCGAAACGCCCGGATGTCCGCCTCGACCGGCGTCCAGCCCCGCGCCCGGATCAGCTGATGTGCCGCCCGCACCACCGCCCGCGCCCGCTCGCTGTAGAGGCCCAGCCGCACCACGCCACCGGGCCGCAAGACGCCCGCCAGCCGCGCCAGCCCGTCCTCGGGCCGCGCCATATGGTGGAGTACGCCCGTGCTGGTGACGACGTCGAACCGCGCTCGCACCTTGTCCAACGCCAGGATGTCGCCCTGGACGAACTGAACCCGCGTCAGCCCGAGGTCTTCCGCCACCCGCATGCCGTGGGCCAGGCTGGCGCGGCTCAGGTCCATGGCGGTGATCGCCAGCGAAGGGTCCATCCGCGCCATGTCGATAGGCTCGAACCCTGTGCCGCACCCCGCGACCAGCACTGTCTCCGCACGACCGGCGAAGGCCTTGCCATCAAGCCCCGGCAGGGCCGCGATCGCATCTGAGAGTCTTCGCGGCGTGGGCGCGGGGGGCGCTGACCAGCGCGGATAGGGGTTGGCCTCGTACTGATCCTTGACCGCTTCGGAAATGGCGTCGGCGCCGTCGGGCGTCAAGGCTGGCACGGACTGGGCCAGAGTACGCTCCCGCGCGGGCTCGTCGATGGCGCGGCGGATCAGTTGCGCCTTGAGTTCGCCCTCCCCCAAGGCCGTCGCTTCTGACAGGGTGGGCGACCGGGACAGCATGGCGACCGCGCCATCAGTTGCCCGTACCTGTGCAACATATTCGGATGCGAAGCCGCTGATCCCCAGGGCGGCGACCAGGTCTCCGATGGGAGTATCGCGTGCGTCCCCCGCCCCTGTTCCCGCCTCGACCACCGCCGTCCGCACCGCATTGAGCCGCATCTCCATGGCGGCGCTGACGTTCACACAGCGCGACAGGAAGGCTAGCCACAAGGGGTCGCGCCCCATGGCATCCAGCGTCGCCGCCGTTCCGTCGAACCGGGCCTGTTTCAACAACAGGGTCTCCGCCGTGACGCGCGCCAGGGTCTGCGGATCTACGGTGGGCGAGCACAGACAAACGAGCAGATCGCGGTCCAGCGCCGGATCCCAGGCGCTGGGCTTTAGCCCTTCCAGCAGGCGCGCGAACGCCGGCGCGACCCGCAACCGCACCGCCGCATCCCCCTCCGCCATCGCCTGGCTCAACAGTTGGGCCGCCGTTCCGGGATCGCCGTGCTCGGCCAGGAACAGACCCATGCCCGCAAGTCCGGGCGCAAAATTGGGTGCCGCCTTCAGGCACGCCTTGTAGGCCGCAAAGGCGCCGTGCAGGTCCCCGTCCGCCAGCCGCCCCTCCGCCTGGGCGAGCAAAGCCCCCGCCTCTTCAATCTGTTCAACCTGCCCCATCGGCCCAGTATGCCGCCGCCGTGCGCTCCGCGCATGAAAAAAGGCCCGGGCGTCTCCGCCCGGACCTCCCATTCGTCGTCGATCAGGCCCGATCAGGCCGTCTCTTCTTCCTCCGACTTCACCGCCACGCCGCCGGCGCTCTTGATGTCGAAGTCGATCTTGCCGTCCTTCAACTGGACCTTGACGTGCCCGCCGCGCGTCAGACGCCCGAACAGGATGTCGTCGGCCAGCGGCTTCTTGATCGAGTCCTGGATGACCCGCGCCAGCGGACGCGCGCCGTACAGTTCGTCGAAGCCGTTCTTGGCCAGCCAGTCGGCCGCCTCGTCGGTCAGTTCGATGGTGATGTTCCGGTCCGCCAGCTGGGCTTCCAGCTGAAGGATGAACTTGGTCACCACCGAGCGGATCGTGTCGGCCTGCAGCGGCTTGAAGGCCACGATGGCGTCCAGGCGGTTCCTGAACTCCGGCGCGAACAGGCGCTGGATGGCCTTGTCGTCCTCGCCCTCGACCTTGCCGCGGCCGAAGCCGATCGAGGCCCGTGCGTTGTCGGCGGCGCCGGCGTTGGTGGTCATGATCAGGATGACGTTCCTGAAATCGACCTTCTTGCCGACCGCATCGGTCAGCATGCCGTTGTCCATCACCTGCAACAGGATGTTGTAGACATCCGGGTGCGCCTTCTCGATCTCGTCCAGCAGCACCACCGAATGCGGATGCTGATCGACGGCGTCGGTCAGCAGACCGCCCTGGTCATGGCCGACATAACCGGGAGGCGCCCCGATCAGACGGCTGACCGTATGGCGCTCCATGTACTCCGACATGTCGAACCTCTGCATCTCGATGCCCAGGGTCGAAGCCAGCTGTTTGGCCACCTCGGTCTTGCCGACGCCGGTCGGACCGCTGAACAGGAAGCTGCCGATCGGCTTGTTCGGGTCGCGCAGACCCGCCCGCGCCAGCTTCATCGCCGCCGAAACCTGTTCGATGGCCTGTTCCTGACCGAAGACGGCCCGTTTCAGATCGACCTCCAGTTCGCGCAGGCTTTCGGTGTCGGATTTGGACACCGACTTGGCCGGGATCCGGGCCATCTTGGCGATGACGGCCTCGATCTCCTTTTGACCGATGACCTTCTTGCGCTTGGATTCGACCACCAGCATCTGCGACGCCCCGGCCTCATCGATCACGTCGATCGCCTTGTCCGGCAGCTTGCGGTCGGTCATGTAGCGGGCCGACAGATCCACCGCGGTGCGGATGGCGCTGTCGGTGTAGCGGACCTTGTGGTGCTGCTCGTAATAGGTCTTCAGACCCTTCAGGATCTTCACCGTGTCCTCGACCGTCGGCTCGTTGACGTCGATCTTCTGGAAGCGACGCACCAGGGCGCGGTCCTTCTCGAAGTGCTGGCGATATTCCTTGTAGGTCGTCGACCCCATGCACCGCAGCGACCCCGAGGCCAGGGCCGGCTTCAGCAGGTTGGAGGCGTCCATGGCCCCGCCCGACGTCGCGCCGGCGCCGATCACCGTGTGGATCTCGTCGATGAAGAGCACGGCGTTGTCGTGGCTTTCCAGCTCCTTGACCACCTGCTTCAGCCGCTCCTCGAAGTCGCCGCGATAGCGAGTGCCGGCCAGCAGGGCGCCCATGTCCAGCGAATAGATGGTGGCGTCCTTCAGGACGTCAGGCACCTCGCCGTTGACGATCTTGCGGGCCAGGCCTTCGGCGATGGCGGTCTTGCCGACGCCGGGGTCGCCGACCAGCAGCGGGTTGTTCTTGGTGCGGCGGCACAGGATCTGGATCGAGCGTTCGACCTCGGCCTGGCGCCCGATCAGCGGATCGACCTTGCCCTGGCGCGACTTCTCGTTGAGGTCGACGCAATAGGCCTGCAGCGCCTCGCCGCCGGATTTGACGGCCGACTGGTCCTCCGCCTCTTCGGGTGAAGAGCCCTTGGCCGGACGGGTCTCGCTGGCGCCCGCCTTCTTGGCGATGCCGTGGGCGATGAAGTTGACCGCGTCATACCGCGTCATGTCCTGCTCCTGCAGGAAATAGGCGGCGTGGCTCTCGCGCTCGGAGAAGATGGCGACCAGCACGTTTGCGCCGGACACTTCCTCGCGCCCGGACGACTGGACGTGAATCACGGCGCGCTGGATCACGCGCTGGAAACCGGCGGTCGGCTTGGCTTCCTCCCCATCGGACGTGGCGAGGGCGGCGAGATCATTATCGACATAGAGCGTCAGCGCGGCCTTGAGCGCGGTCAGATCGACATTGCAGGCGCTCATGACCGCAGTCGCGTCGGGATCGTCGATCAGCGCGAGCAGCAGGTGCTCGAGCGTCGCATACTCGTGCCTGCGCGCATTGGCGTAGCCGACTGCGCGATGCAGGGTTTCTTCGAGAGGACGGGAAAATGAAGGCATAGGGAGGCTCCTCTCAGTCCTTTTCCATCGTGCATTGCAGAGGGTGCTGGTGGCGGCGCGCGGTCTCGATGACCTGCGCGACCTTGGTCTCGGCGACCTCGTAGGTGAAGACGCCGCAAACGCCCACGCCATGCTGATGCACATGCAGCATGATGCGGGTGGCTTCTTCCCGGCTCTTCTGGAAGAACCGCTCCAGCACATAGACGACGAATTCCATCGGCGAATAATCGTCGTTCAGGATCAGCACTCGATAGAGCGAGGGCTTCTGAAGCTTCGGCTTTGTTTCGGTGACGGTGGCGGCGCCTGCGCCTCCCCCGTTTTCACCGGGCCTTTGTATGGGCATTCGTGTTCCGTAATCGGGGAGTCGTCTTCTCTATCAGATAGGGAATGATGGCCTGAATTGAAGCGGCGTCCAGTCACAGGTTTCGTGAAGCGCAAACCACGGTCCCAGAACGAAAAAACCCCGGGGCGAACCCCGGGGCCTTTCGAATCCGTTCAGGATCGCCGCGAAATCAGCGGGCGGCCTGGAAGGTCTCGACCGAGGCGGTGACGCGCTCGTTGATCGGCTTGAGGCTGTCCTTGACCGTTGCGGTGACGATCTCGTTCGTCCGGGTCATTTCAGACATGTAGCGTTCCATGGACTTCTTGGCCCAGTTGGTCTGAAGCTCGAAGAACTCCTGCACCGAACGGGCGGTCGACAGTTCCTTGCTGGCGGCGACGCCGTCTTCCCAGGCGGACTTGGCGAAGCCGAGCGCCTGTTGCGACAGGGCTTCGGCGCCCTTCTGGGCCACCGTGGCCGACTCGACCATGGCGTCGAGGTTCTTCTTGCTGTGAGCGTTCAGTTCGCCCAGCGAAGCCACCGACTTCTCGATGCCTTCACGGAAGGCGTTGGCGCCGGCGGCCTGGAACTCGGCGGCCTGGGCCTTCGCCTTGGCGGCGGTTTGTTCGACGGTCTTCTTCACGGTTTCGGCGCTGTCAGCCATGATCGTGTCTCCAGAGGAAGGAAGAGGGGGAAATAGGCACGGCGAAATCGGGGCGTCGGATGAACTGGCCCGCGACCGTTATGCTGCAAGTGCGAAGGCGATTCAAGATTTTTGTGCAACGCAGCATATGAACGGCGATAACCTGGTTCGACACTTCAAATTCGCGTTGACGGCCGGTTAACCACCATGAAACCCCCAGTTCCTATGCTAGTCCTTTAATCGCGTCGGCCGGGGGGCCTGTCGCACCCTGCTCACCGAGGGTCGTAACCGCCCATGATCGCCTTTCTCCGTCGTGGCCTTTTCGCCGTTCTCGCGCTTTCGCTCGTCCTTGGGGCGAACGTCAGGCCTATCGAGGCCCAGTCGCAGGAAAACAGTCGCTACGCCGCCATCGTCATCGACGCCGCGTCGGGCGAGGTGCTGTTCTCGCGCCACGCCGACAGCCGCCGATATCCGGCGTCCCTGACCAAGATGATGACGCTGTACCTGACGTTCGAGGCCCTGTCTCAGGGCAAGGTCCATGCCGACGACGTCCTCACGGTCTCGCAGCAAGCAGCGGCGCAACCCCCGTCGAAACTCGGGCTGGGCGCAGGCCAGACCATCACCCTGGACGACGCCATGCGGGCCACTGCGGTGCGTTCGGCCAACGATATGGCCGTGGCCATCGCCGAGCATATCGGCGGCTCGGAATCGCGCTTCGCCACCCTGATGACCGCAAAGGCGCAACAGCTGGGCATGACCCAGACGCGCTATTTCACCGCCAACGGCCTGCCCGACGCACGCCAGACGACCTCGGCCCGCGACCAGGCGATCCTGGCTCGCGCCATCATGCGTGATTTCCCACAGTATTATAAATACTTCGGGCTGCACGACTGGGCCTACAACGGTCGCAGCTATCGCAACACCAACGGCCTGCTGCCGACCGGAAACGGCTACGACGGCATGAAGACCGGCTACACCAACGCCTCGGGCTATAATCTGGCCGCCTCGGCGGTGCGCGACGGCCGTCGGCTGATCACCGTCGTCCTGGGCGGCCGCTCCAGCGCCAGCCGCAACGCCCACGTCGCCGAACTGATGGACACCGGCTTCGAGGTCGAGCGTCGTCGCAGCCAGGGCGAAAACATCCAGATCGCCCAGGCCTTCTTCGAACAACGCGGCTTCGGCGTCGGCGGCGAGTCCCTGTCGCCCAGCGCGCCCGTCGCCTATGCCTCCATCGGCAATGACGAAGACGGCATCGGGGCCGAGTCGAGCGCCGTCGCCTACACGGCGGCTCCGGCGCCCGCCGCTCTGCCGACCCGGATCACGCCCTCGCCATCGGAACGCAGCGCCGCCGCCAGTCAGCGCGCCGCCGCCCAGGCCCAGGCTCAAGCCCAGCCGACCGTCCCGACCCGTCGCGCGCCCGCCAATGTCACCGCCGCCCTGAACGGCGCGCCGTCCGGGGCCGCCGTCGCGCCCTCGACCACGCCGCGCCGCGCCGCGCCCCCGCCCGCCCGCGAACCGGCTCGCGCCGCCGCTCGCCCGTCCGGCCGCTGGGCGGTGCAGGTCGGCGCCTTCCGCGACGAGAAGGTCGCGACCGACTGGCTGGCCGAGGTCAACCGCCGTTTCCGCGCCCAGTTCGCCAGCGCCGAGCGTAATGTTCAGACGGCCGGCGACTGGTACCGTTCACGCTTCACAGGCCTGACCGAAGACACCGCCAAGGCCGCGTGCGACGCCCTGTCGGAACGGCGCGTCACCTGCATGGTCATCCGTCCCGACTGAAATGCGACGAGATCGCCGTCTGCGCTGGTCTTTCCGGCGAGGTTCCAATACCCTGAACTGTCTTAGAACGACGTTCATTCTTCTTATCTGAGCGAATCTCGCGGGTCATACCTCCGCGCACGACCCCGTTCAGTTTCCGACCATCGAGGACATGGCCGACACGACCAACAAGCTGGGGCACAAGATCGGCGCGCGGGGCGGTCGCACGCGCCAGGCGATCCTCGACGCGACCCGCGCCCTGCTGAACGAGCGGCACTATGGCGAAATCCGCGTGGCGGACCTCGCCTCGGCCGCCGGGGTGTCCCCGTCCAACTTCTACACCTATTTCAAGACGGTCGAAGAGCCGGTCCTGGCCCTGTGCGAGGCGGCGGCGACGGATTTCCAGGGCCTGGCCGCCTATTTCCAGGCGGATTGGCCGGGCGAAAAGGCCTTCGCCATCGGCCGGGCCTTCATACTGGACGTCATGGCCATCTGGCGCGATCACGGTCAGGTGCTGCGGGTCGAGCACATGCTGGCCGACAACGGCGAGGCCGCCTTCGTCGAGAGCCGGGTGCGTCGCCTGCGCCGCCTGCACCTGGCGATCGAACGCCGCGTCGCCCAGGCCCATGCCGCAGGCTTGCATCCCAAGGATTACAGCCCGCGCCTGGCCTCGTACCAGATCGCCTCCATCGCCGAATCGACCGCCGCCAGCTTCGACCTGCTGCGCCGGGCCGATACGCCTGAGGCCATTCTGGACACGGCGGCCATCATCATCGTCAAGCTGACGACCGGGCGCTAGAACCCGAGCGGCCCGTACAGCCAGGTCAGCCAGATCCCGACGGCCAGGAAGACGCCGAACGGCAGTTTCTGCGTTGCGCTGACCGAACGGCGCACCACCAGCATGCCGAACACCAGGCTGAGACCGACGGCCGAGGCCCACAGCAGCACGCTGGGCAGGCCCAACCAACCGATCCAGGCGCCCGCGCCCGCGAACAGGAAGGGGTCGCCGCCGCCCAGGCCGTCGCGCTTGCGGACCGCCTTGTACAGCCAGCCGACCAGCCAAAGACCGCCAAACCCGACCGCCGCCCCGATCAGGTGCGTCAGGACCGAATCCCGGTCGATCAGGGCCGCGGCGATCAGGCCTGTGGCCGCCAACGGCCAGGTCAGGACATCGGGCAGCCAGAAATTCTCGGCGTCGATAATGGCGATCAACAGCAGTTGCCAGCCCAGGACGGCGGTCGCGGCGACCATCAGCCACGACGACCCGCTGAAGCCCGCCCAGACGCCGATCCCGGCGGCCCCCAGCTCGATCAGCGGATAGCGCGGCGAGATGGCCGCGTCGCACCGCGCGCACCGCCCACGCAGTACAAGCCAGCTGAACAGGGGAACCAGTTCCCACGGCCGCAGGGTCTGGTCACAGCCCATGCAGCGCGACCGCGCGGCCACGATATCCTCGTCACGCGGAAGGCGCACGCTGACCGCCGCCAGGAAGCTGCCGATGATCAGGCCCAGCAGGCCCAGGACGACGGCGGCGACGGCAGGGCTCATCTCGGGGTCCAGTCGGTTAGGAACCGCCCCCGCTTAGCCGCCCCCGAGCGCCACCGCCACATGATAGGTCACGAAGGACGCCAGATAGGCCAGACCGAACATGTAGCCGATCATGATCCAGGTCCATTTCAGCGAATTGGTCTCGCGCTTCACCACGCCCAGGGTCGCCACGCACTGGGGCGCGAAGATGTACCAGGCCAGGAAGGACAGGGCCGTCGCCAGCGACCATTGCGACGACAGGGTCGAGGCCAGAAGCCCGGTCGCATTCTCGGCGTCGGCGATGGCGTAGGTCGTGCCCAGGGCCGCCACCGCCACCTCGCGCGCCGCCATGCCGGGGATCAGGGCCACGACCATCTGCCAGTTGAAGCCGATGGGCGCGAAGATCGGCTCCAGCGCCCGCCCGATCATGCCGGCGAACGAATAGTCGATGTCCGGCATGGTCGCGTTCTCGGGCGGATAGGGGAAGGTCGCCAGAACCCACAGGATGATCACCAGCGGCAGGATGATCCGGCCGGCGCGGTTGACGAAGATCTTGGCGCGAATCCAAAGGTTGAAGACGACGCTCTTGAAATCCGGAACCTTGTAGGTGGGCAGCTCCATCATGAAGGGCTCCACAGCCCCGCGCCAGAAGACCTTGCGGATCACCAGCGACACCAGCAGGGCGCTGACGATGCCCGCGGCGTAGAGGCCGAACATCACCAGGCCTTGCAGATTGACGAAGCCCCAGACGGTCTCGTTGGGAATGAAGGCCGCGATGATCAGGGTATAGACCGGAATCCGCGCCGAACAGGTCATCAGCGGCGCGACCAGTATGGTGGTCAGGCGGTCGCGCTTCGAATCGATCACCCGCGCCGCCATGATGCCGGGAATGGCGCAGGCGAAGCTGGACAACAGCGGGATGAAGGCCCGGCCGTGCAGCCCCGCCCCGCCCATGATCTTGTCCATCAGGAAGGCGGCGCGCGCCATATAGCCGAAGTCTTCCAGGGCGATGATGAACAGGAACAGGATCAGGATCTGCGGCAGGAAGACCAGCACGCTGCCGACCCCCGAGATGATCCCGTCGACAATCAGACTTTGCAGCAGGCCGTCGGGAATGAGCGCGGCCACGCCGGCGCCCAGCCATCCGACGATCCCCTCGATCCCGTCCATCAGGGGCGCGGCCCAGCTGAACACGGCCTGGAACATGGCGAACAGGATGATCATCAGAATGATCATGCCGCCCAGCGGATGCAGCAGGACGCTGTCGATCCGCCCTGTGAGAGTGTCCGGCCGCTCGGGCGGGCGCACGCAGGCCTTCATGATCCGTTCCGCCTCGCGGGCGGCGGTGCGCAGCTCGGTCGCGTCGGGACTGCGCCACTGGTTCTCGCTGGCGGCGGCGACATCGACCTGGGTCTCGACGGCGGCGATCAGATCGTCGATGCCGCGCTTGCGCGTCGCGACCGTGGTGATGATCGGCACGCCCAGTTCGGCGCCCAGTTTTTCCAGATCAATCCGCAGGCCCTGACGCTGGGCGATGTCGTACATGTTCAAGGCCAGGACCATGGGCCGGCCGACGGCCTTCAGCTCCAGGACCAGGCGCAGGATCAGGCGCAGATTGGTGGCGTCGGCCACGCAGACCACCACATCCGGCGGGGTTTCACCGGCCAGGCGGCCCAGGACCGCGTCGCGGGTGACTTCCTCGTCGGGACTGCGGGCGCGCAGCGAATAGGTGCCGGGCAGGTCCAGCACCGACATGGTCCGGCCGGAGGCGGCGCGGATCAGCCCCTCCTTCCGCTCCACCGTGACCCCGGCGTAGTTGGCGACCTTCTGGTGGGCGCCGGTCAGGGCGTTGAACAGGGCCGTCTTGCCGCTGTTGGGATTGCCGACCAGGGCGACGCGGGCGGTCTTCAGGGCCATGTCCATCAGGCGGCGTCCAGCCTGATCGTCAGACTGGCGGCCTCGTGGCGGCGCAGGGCCACGCGCATGTCATCCACCTTGATCGCGATGGGATCGCGACCGAACAGGCCTTCGTGCAGCAGTTCGACGTGCGCGCCCTCGACGAAGCCCAGTTCAAGCAGGCGGCGTTCCAGTTCAACCGCCTCGCCCTGGTGGTGACAATGGGCGCCCACCTGGGTGATCACGCCCTGATCGCCGCGGCGGGCCTGGCTCAGCTTTATGGTATCGGTCAAATCTAGACTCGCACGGGCGGACGCCGCCCCCCGGCGACTCCGCGTTTCTTTGACACTGATTATCAGGTGCGCGCCCCATCCGTCCAGCAGGACAGCTTGACCAATTGCCGCGTCCGGAGTTTTCCCTATGTCGCGCAAAAACTGGAGCCCTTGATGAGCCGTCTCACCCCCCTCGCCGTTCCCTTGATTCTGGCGCTTGCCGCCTGCGGCCCGGGCGATCAGCCCAGCAAGACGGGCGAGGAGGGCCGACCGGCCGCCAAGCCGGCGCGCGTCGCCACGGATGCCGAAAAGGCCAGTCTTCTGGCCGCCCTGCCCGCACCGTATAACGCCGGAGACCTGGCCAATGGTCGTCGCGTCTTCGCCCGCTGCCGCTCATGCCACACCGTCGGGCAGGACGGGCCGGATCTGGCGGGACCGAACCTGCACGGCGTGTTCGGGCGCAAGGCGGGGGATCGCCCGCGTTTCAACTATTCCAACGTCATGCGCACGGCTGAATTCACCTGGGACGCCGAAAAGCTGGACCACTGGCTGCAGAATCCGAAGACCTTCCTGCCGGGCAACAAGATGAACTATCCCGGTCTGCCCGATGCAACGGACCGCCGCGACGTCATCGCCTTCCTGAAGGTGGAGACGGGCTATAAGCCCCCGAGCCCGGCGGCGCCCGCCTCCTGATCCTTCAGCCCTCTTCGATGGGTTTGGGGCCGCCCTCGCGCATTTCCTGGGCCTCCCACTCCGCGATCTTGCGGGCGGTCCATTCCGGCGACTTGGTGAAGCGCGCCAGCACGCCATAGATCACCGGCACGACGAACAGGGTCAGGACGGTGGCGAAGATGGCGCCGGTGAAGATCACCACGCCGATGGTCTGACGGCTGCCGGCGCCCGCGCCCTGCCACAGCACCAGCGGCAGGGCGCCGAAGGCGGTGGCGATGGAGGTCATGATGATCGGCCGCAGGCGAAGCGACGCCGACTCGATGATCGCCTCGCGGATCGACCGGCCCTGGTCGCGCAGCTGGTTGGCGAATTCGACGATCAGGATGCCGTTCTTGGCCGCCACCCCGATCAGGATGATCAGGCCGATCTGGCTGTAGATGTTCAGGCTGGACCCCGCCATCAGCAGGCCGAACAGGCCGCCCGCCGCCGCCAGCGGCACCGTCAGCATGATGACCGCCGGAGTGATCCAGCTCTCGAACTGGGCCGCCAGCACCAGGAAGACCAGCAACAGCGCCAGGCCGAAGGCCGCCAGCACAGCGCCGCCCGCCTCCTGCTGATCGCGTGCGGCGCCGCCCCACTGGGTGATCACCCCGCCCGTCGGCTGTTTGGCCGCCTCGGCGCTGAGGAACTGGATCGCATCGTCGATGGTCATGCCGGGGTTCAGATCGGCCTGAAGCGAGATGGCCCGCTGGCGATCCAGACGCCGGCGATCCGGCGTGTCGCCCGAGGTCTTGGTCGTCACCACCGCCGACAGAGGCACCAGCTGGCCCGCACCGGTCGCGACATAGAGCGCTTCCAGATCCGCCACTTCGCGGCGGTTGTCCCGGTCGGTCTGCAGGATGACGTCATACTCCTGACCGCCCTTGATATAGGTGGTGGCGGTGCGCGACCCGAACATGGTCTCCAGCGTCCGCCCGATGGACTGGGACGAGACGCCCAGCGCCGCGGCCTTCTGCGGATCGACATCGACCAGCAGACGCGGCGAATTGGGTTCGTAATTCAGGCGCGGACGCGAGAAACCGGGGTTGGCCTGGGCCGCCGCCAGCAGGGGCTGAAGCCAGTTGTAGATCTGCTGGTAGTCGGTCCCGGTGGCGATCAGTTCGACCGAGTTGGAGTTGCCGCCCCCCCGCTGGAAGGCGCCGGGGGTTGAGGCGTTGACCTGGGCGTCTGTCTGGCCGCGCAGCTTGCCGTTCAGTTCCTGGGCGATCTCGGCGGCGGTGCGGTCGCGCTTGGACCAGTCGGACAGGACCAGGACGCCATTACCCGTGTTGAAACTGCCGCCGCCGAAGCCGGGCGCCGACACCAGATAGGAATCCGCCTCGCCACTGTTCTTGTATTCGGCCAGCAGGGGTTCCAGCCCCATCATGATCTTGCGGGTATAGTCGAAGCCTGCGCCCTCCGGTCCGGCGACACGCACCGAGACCCTGCCTCGATCTTCATCCGGCACCAGCTCATTGGGCAGGACCAGGAAGATGCCCCCGGCTCCGGCCGCCACCAGGACGATCAGGGCGCCGACGCCGATGACGGCGATCCGCTTGCCCAGCAGCATGTCCAGCGACCGGCCATAGGAGGTCTTCAGTCGGTCCATGCCCCAATCGACCCGGCGCGCGACCCAGCCGCCGCCATGCGCCGGCTTCAGGATCTTGGACGCCAGCATCGGCGACAGGCTCAGCGCCAGGAAGGCCGAGAAGGCCACCGCCGCCGCGATGGCGGCTGCAAGCTCGACGAACAGCCGTCCGACATAGCCCGGCAGGAACAGCAGGGGCGCGAACACCGACAACAGGACGATGGTCGTGGCCACGACGGCGAAGAAGACCTGGCGCGCGCCCCGTTCGGCCGCGACCAGCGGCGGCTCGCCATGGTCCAGACGACGCTGGATGTTCTCGACCACCACGATGGCGTCATCGACGACCAGGCCGATGGCCAGAACCAGGGCCAGCAGGGTCAGCAGGTTCAACGAGAAGCCCAGGGGCGCCAGGACGATGAAGGTCGCCAGCAGACAGATGGGCGCCACGATGGACGGGATCAGGGCGGCGCGCAGGCTGCCCAGGAAGATGAAGTTGACCAGGGCCACCAGGGCCATGGAGATGCCGATGGTGATCCAGACCTCGTCGATGGCGTGTGAGGTGAAGACGGAGTTGTCCGACCCGATCTCCAGCGTCACGCCCGGCGGCAGGCTGGGCCGGATCTCGTCGATCATCTTGTGGACGCCGTCCGAGATGGCCAGGTCGTTCGACTGGGCCTGGCGGGTCACCGCCAGACCGATCTGGTCCATGCTGTTGCCGCGGAAGAGACGACGCGGCTCCTCGGGCGCCTCCTCGACCCGGGCGATGTCGCCCAGGCGGGTCACATAGGTCGGCTGACCCTGGATGATGGCGGAAGAGCCGCTGCCCGCGCCGGTCGCCACGGCGGCCGAGGCGGAGGCGGACCCCCGCGTGCCGATGGGCAGTTGGCGGAAATCGTCAGGCCGGGCGTAGGTGCGGGCCACCCGGACGGTGTAGTCCTTGTCGGTCGATTCCAGCGAGCCGGCGGGCAGTTCGACGTTCTGGCTGGTCAGGGCCGTCTCGACGTCGTTGACCGTCAGACCGCGCGCGGCCATGGCGGCGGAATCCAGCCAGATGCGCATCGAATAGCGTTGCTCGCCATAGATGTTGACCTGGGCCACGCCCGGCACCGTCGCCATCCGATCCACCAGATAGCGGTCGGCGTAGTCGGTCAGCTGCAGCCGGTTCATCGTCGTCGAGCGCAGGAAGACGATGATGATGGGCTGGCTGTCGGAATCCGCCTTGGCCACTTCCGGCGGGTCGGCCTGATCCGGCAGGCGGCCCACGACGCGGCTGACCCGGTCGCGCACGTCATTGGCGGCGTCGTCGATATTGCGGTCCAGCGAGAACTCGATGTTCACGTTCGACCGGCCGTCGCGGCTGGTCGAGTTGATGCGTTCGACGCCCTGGATGCCGGCGATCTGCTGCTCGATCGGCTCGGTGATCCGGCTTTCGATCACCTCGGCCGAGGCGCCGGCGTAGCTGGTGTTGACCGAGACGATGGGCGGATCGACGTCCGGCAGTTCGCGCACGGGCAGGAAGAAGAAGGCGGCGGCCCCGATCACGCACAGGACGATGGCGGCGACCGCCGCGAAGACCGGACGCCGGACCGAGACATCGGAAAGCATCATCGGGCGGCGGCCCGCTGGCCTTGGGCGCGGGGAACGCTGACGGGCGCCCCCGGCTGAATCCGGTTCAGGCCCGAACCGACGATCCGGTCGCCGACGTCCACGCCCGAAAGGATCTCGACGAAGCCGTTCTCGACTGCGCCGGCCACGATCTCGACCCGCTGAGCGGTCGAGCCCTCGGCCCCGGCGGCGATGCGATAGACGAAGGCGCCCGCCCCTTCGTACTGGACGGCGGATTCGGGCGCGGCCGGCGCCTGGCGCTGGCCCTGCTGGACCACGACGCGCAGCAGCATGCCGGGGCGGATACGACCGCCGGGATTGGGAAACTCGGCGCGGGCCGTGGCGGCGCGGGTGGTCTCGTTCACGCGCGTGTCGATCAGGGCGATCCGCCCCTGGAACGGCGTTTCGCCATAGGCGTCGGCCGTCGCCGTGATCGGCGCTCCGGCTTTCAGCACATCCAGATACCGCTCAGGCAGAGGGAAGTCGACGCGGATGGTCGATGTGTCGTCCAGGGTCGCGATGACGGCGCCCGGATTGATCAGCGTGCCCGGCGTCACCGTGGTCAGGCCCAGGGTCCCGGCGAAGGGCGCGCGAATGACCCGGTCGCCGCGACGCGCCTGCGCCGCCTGCAACGAGGCGCGCGCCGTCTCCAGCGCCGTCTCAGCCTGTTCAAGCAGCACCTGAGGGGCGACCCCCCGATCCGCCAGGGCCTTGTAGCGGTCATACTCGCGTTGGGCCTGGGCGACGTTGGCGCGGGCCTCGATGATGTCCGCATCCTCTTCACGGGCCTGCAGTTCGACCAGGGGCGCGCCCGCCGACACCGTCTGGCCGTCGGTGAACAGGACGCGGGTGATCAGCTCCGTGGTGGACGAGGTGATGTTGACCGATCTCTGTCCCCGCGCCACGCCCAGGACGCGGATCTGATCCGAGAACGACCGCTGGGACACCGTGGCTTCGGACACCTGCTGGCCTCCGCGCCGTCCCCCGCCTGGCGGGCCGCCCGCATCATCGTCTGCGAAAGCGACTTTCAGCACAGCGGCAAGCACCATCAGCCCCAGCAGAACCGCTGCGGCGATCAGGAAGAAGTGGCGTTTTATCACGCAACGGTCTTTCAATTCAGAGGACGCGCACGCTTAGCGGCTTCTCTCCGCCATGCGCAACATTACCTATTGGTAACGTCGCCTACGCTGAATTCCGTCGCCGGGATTACATTCAAAACCTGCGCCAGATCGCCACAACCGGTCCATGGGCGATGGCCGTCTCCCGACCCGCGACCGTCTGGCGCCAACCGGCCTGGACGCTCCAGCCGCCCATGTCGCGCACCACGGACGCCTCGAGCGACAACCAACGTGCGCCGCCGTCCGCCGCGCCGCCGAAAGCCTGGCCCATCACCAGCCACTGGCCCCCGATACGCCCGCCCAGCGTAGCGTCCACACGGGTTTCATCGGGCAGACCGTCGCGCAGCCGGCGGGCGACCTGCAGTTCGACGAAGGACTGATCCATGCCCCACCGGGCTCCGGCCCCGCCGAACGATCGACCCGCTGAAGCCCGCGCCTCCCAGTCGTATTCGCCGACGCCCGGCGAGGCGTAGCCTGCGTTGCGCCCCTCGCCTGCTTGAGCGTATCCGCCATAGAGACTGACGGCATTGTGATCGTCGCGCCAGACCTGCCAGGTCGCCCCGATCTCGACCGGCCCGCGCCCTTCATAGTCGACGAAGGCGTCTTCCCCCTGCTGCCAATCGGCCTTCAGTTGAAGGGTCAGACGATCTGTCAGCCCGTATTCGGCGAACAGACCCAGCGTCGTGTCGGTGCGGTCGGCCCCCAGCGGCTGCTCTTCGCCTGAGGGATCGAAGCCCGTTTCGGCGCGCATGTCCTCGTATTTGACGATCGCCTGTCCCCGGCCCCTGGGCTGGGTCCAGGCCCCGGCGAAGGCCTCCTCGGCCAGAAGACCTCCGCATAGGCCGACGACGGCCGCCAGGGCGCCGAACGCCCCGCCGGACTTCAGGCGTCGTAGCCGGGCGACTTCCGATCCAGCTGACGCAGGGCGCCCGGCCAGGCCAGGGACGAAACGAAGCTGATGCCCCGCCCCTGTTCCCTGGTTTCGGACTGGGCTTGATCCGGCGCGATCAGCACGTGTTCGCGGCCGCCCGACAGGGCGGCCACCTGCTGTGCGCAGGCCCTCTCGAGGAAGAATATCCCGATCCATGCCTGCGCCGCCGTTTCCCCGACCGCCAAAGTGCCGTGATTTCTCAGCAGCATCAGTGACTTGTCCCCCAGGTCGGCCACCAGACGTTCGCGTTCGTCAAGATTCAGGGCCAGTCCCTCATACCCATGATACGCAACCTGATGCTGCAGTAAACACGCGTTCTGACTGATGGGCAGCAATCCATGCTGCTGGGCGGCCACTCCAACCCCGTTGACCGTATGCAGGTGGATGACGAATTTCGCATCCTCGCGCGCCGCATGGACCGCCGAATGGATGGTGAAGCCGGCCGGATTGATGAAGTCGGTCGTCTCCTGAACGACGTTCCCCTCCAGATCGACCTTCACCAGCGAGGAGGCGGTGATCTCGTCGAAATAATAGCCGTAGGGATTGATCAGGAAATGATGCTCGGGGCCGGGCACGCGGGCCGAGATGTGGGTGAAGATCATGTCGTCCCACCCGTTCAGCGCCACGAGGCGATAAAGGGCGGCCAGATTCACACGCACCTGCCATTCGGCCTCGGACACGCGGGATTTCAATGCGGGATGGGCGCCGTCGGCCATGGTTTCCTCCTGTATGGCAGGGCCTCTGCTGGGCTTTGCTTCAGCGTCTCCCTCCGTCGTCGATCCGTCAAGCGGCTGCAGGCCCAGTCCGCAGGGGGTTAACCGTCACGTTTCAGATTCCGTTAACCGCGTCTTCACGCCGCAGCCCCATGATGATCGCGAGAGTTTGCTGCGTCCGGGAGTCGCCGTGTCCGCTGTCGTCCAACTGAGGACCTCGTCCAGAACGGCCAGAGATCTGTCGCCGCAGGACCTTGTCGATCTAGCCCGCAGCAAGGCTCCAGACGATCGTCACCGCCTGTTGATGGGCGTCATCGCCCTGTGTGAAAGCGCCGCGCCGGCCACGCCCCTGCCGACCGCGCTCGGCGAGATCTTCCTGACCCTGGCCGCCCAGGCCGAGCACGAGATCCGCAGGCAGCTGTCCGAACGCCTGGCTCACGCCGACTGGGCCCCGCCGGCGCTGATCGACATGCTGGCGCTGGACGAAATCGACATCGCCGCCCCGGTCATCGCCGCCAGCCCCCTGCTGAAGGACGCCGCCCTGATCCGCGTCCTGGTCGAGACCACGCTGGAGCACCAGATCGCCGTGGCCCGCCGCCCCAATCTGTCGGGCGGCGTCGTGGACGCCATTCTGGACCGCGCGGATCCCGTCACCATGACCGCCCTGGCCTCCAACCGCAGCGCCGAGATCGGCGAGGCCGCCATGCACCGCCTGGTCGAACATTCCCGCCGTATCGCCGGACTGCGCGCGCCCCTGGCGCGCCATCCCAGGCTCAGCGAGTCCCTGGCGCAGGAACTGTACCAATGGGTCGGCCAGGCCCTGCGCCAGTCGATCGGCGAACGTTTCCAGATCGACGACCGGCTGTTGAACGCCGCCGTGCGGGAAGCGTCCGCAAAGGCGTCACGCATCCCGGTCTGGCGCCCCCTGCCGAACGGCCGCAACGCCGAGGATCGCGAACGCCAGGAAATGGAACGTCGCCTGGTCGACAAGCTGCAGGCGGCCGGCCAACTGCGTCCCGGCATCCTCATCCGCGCCCTGCGCGAGCAGCGATACGGTTTGTTCGAACGGGCTCTGGGCCACCTGGGCGGGTTCAGCCCCGCCCAGGTCCGGGCCGCGATTCACTCATCGACAGCAGAACCCCTTTATCTGGCGTGCACCGCCGTGGGCCTGGACAAGGCGGTTTTCGCCTCCGTCCTGGCCGAACTGCGCAAGCTGACCGACGGCCTGCCCGGCGACGGCGGCTGGTCCGCCACGCCGATGAACAGTCATTCCGCAGCCCGCGCCTTCCGCCAGATGATGGAAAGATTCGCGACAGTTTGACTTCGGCGCCAAGCTGAGGCTCACGTTCGCGCGTGAACCAAACTCCGCCCGTCCCCGCCCTGGCCTTCACCGCCAGCGACCGCCCCGAGGCCCAGGCGGCGCGCCAGGGTCTGATCGCGCGCTATGGCGCCGTTCCGGAAGAAGAGGCCGACGTCATCGTCGCCCTGGGCGGCGACGGGCAGATGCTGGAGACCCTGCACGCCAACCTGCGTCGTCGCACCCCGGTGTACGGCATGAACCGCGGTTCGGTCGGGTTTCTGATGAACGACTATGACGAGGACGATCTGATCGCCCGCGTGGTCGCCGCTGAACGCACTGTGATCCATCCGCTGCAGATGGACGCCTGGACCGAGAGCGGCGAGGTCCATACGGGTCTGGCCATCAACGAGGTCTCCCTGCTTCGCCAGACCCGCCAGAGCGCCAAGCTGAAGATCACGGTCGACGACCGGGTGCGGCTGGAAGAGCTGTCGTGCGACGGCTGCCTGGTGGCGACCCCGGCCGGATCCACCGCCTATAATCTGTCGGCCCACGGCCCGATCATTCCTCTGGACGCCCGTATTCTGGCCCTGACCCCGATCAGCGCCTTCCGTCCCCGTCGCTGGCGCGGCGCCCTGCTGTCCCACGGCGCCAAGGTGCGGTTCGACGTGCTGGAGCCGGACAAGCGGCCGGTCTCCGCCACGGCCGACAATTTCGAAGTTCGGCGCGTGGCGCGGGTCGAGGTGCGTGAACGCCGCGACGTCGCCCTGACCATGCTGTTTGACGCAGGCCGGTCGTTCGACGAGCGGGTGATGGCCGAGCAGTTCGCCAACTGACGACCGCCCCTATACCCCTTCTTAAGGGCGCGCGGATAAGCTTCGCCGAAATTTCTATGGAGTCTCCCATGAGCGACCCGGCGCACGTCATTCGCCCCACGCCCCCCCTTCGCACGAAGGTCGGCGGCGGTTTCGGCATCAACGCCGACGCCATCGCACGGGCGGAGGAAGCTCTGAAGGCCATGTCCGCCCAGTTCGGACAGTGGCTGAACGACGAGATCGTCAAGCTGGACAAGGCCCAGGCCGACGTCCGTGAACAGGGCTTGAACGCAGAGACCGCCGAGGCCCTGTACTTCCGCGCCCATGACCTGAAGGGGCTGGGAACGACGTATGAATACCCGCTGGTGACCCGTATCGCCGGTTCGCTTTGCCGCCTGCTGGACGACGCCGGCGCCCGCCAGAACGCGCCCCTGATCATTATCGACGCCCATATCGACGCCATCCGCGCCGTGGTTCGCGACCAGGTGAAGACCGACGAAAACCCGACCGGCCGCATCCTGGCCGAATCCCTGGAAGCCAAGGTCGCCGAACACAAGGCGCGCTGAGCTTCAGCCCCCTCCAAAATGAAAAGGCCCGCCGTCAGGCGGGCCTTTTCTTTGCTGTGCCCCAGGACTCAAGCGGCGGTGGCGGCGATCCTTGCGGGGCGGACGGGCGCCTGGTCCAGCCGCTCCATCAGATAGGCCAGGTCGTCGCGGAGGACGTTCGGCCGCTGGGTCAGGAACCGTTCCAACATGCGCTGGCGGAAGACCTCGCTCGCCGTATCCACCCCTTCGGCCGACAGGGCGCGCCAGGTGTCGACCCCCGCGCGGAAGGCCTGGAACAGCCGTGGCGGCAGGCCGGCCCGGTCATAGATCGCCTTTAGCCCGAGAGGTCCTGCATCATGGATCATCAGCCAGGCCCGGTGATGCGGCGTATTGGCCAACTCGGCCAGACCATGCTCGAACATCGCCATCTGTCCCCGCGCCAGGCCGCGCAGCAACAGCGAGGCGTTCAAGGCCTTGCGCAGATTCAACTGCGCCATGAAGGCGCCCAGGTCCGCGCTGCTCGCGGCCTGATCCACCAGATCGACCGTGGCGCGCTCGCGTGCATACTGAGCCAGGCGAATGGCGGTCTCGGGCGCCATCGCATGCCGCGAGACCAGATGTTCGCGCACCGTCTCGCTGGCCAGCTCGATCAGACGCTCGGTGATATGCAGCGGCAGCACCTGGCGATAGGCGACGGATGTCACCACCTCGGCCGAGTCCGGGAAACGATCGACGATCGCCCCCAGGGCGCGTTCCGACAGGTCTGCGTTGTCATTGGCCGCCAGGGCTCTGACCGCTTGTTCACAGCCTTCGTCCGCCAGCGCCTGGGCCACGTCGCGCGACACGCGCGGTCGACCGGCGACGGCGACCTGACGCAAGGCCGCGCCCCCGCGCACGATCTCGATCAGGTCTTCGTCGCTGAAGGCCGGCGAAGCGCCGATGATCGGCAGGGCGATGCTGTCCACGTCCGCCGCCAACCGGCGGGCGACGTCATTGGGGATCAGGTCCGATGCCTTCAGCGTCACGGCCATAGCCCGACGCACCAGTTCGGCCGCGTCATTGGCCAACAGCCGCACGATCTTCTGCGCCGCCTGCCGGTCCCGGTCATCCAGATCGGCGCGATCCATGTTGCGGCACAGCTTGTGCGCCGCCTCCGCGCGTTCATCGTCATCGGCCGCCTTCACCAGGCGCTGGATGTCCATTTCGGTCAGTCGGGCGCGGTGGGCGGTCATGGACGGCTCGTCAGGGAATCGGGCGTGTCCGATATCATGAGACTGCCATGCTTAACGGTCGGTTTACTATGGAGAGACCGGACGGCGGTCAGGTCGATTCCCCGCCGTTCGGCGAAAAGGCGCCGCCGAAGCCGCTTCCGCTCGATCCGTCCTGGCCCAGAAGCAGGGCCAGGATGCCCTGATCCTGCTTCAGCCGATCCATCCGCGCCGCCAGAACCTGATCGCGATCGCTCAATTCCGGCATTGGGAACCGCGTATCCCCCGCCCCGGCCGCCGGCGCGCCGTCGCCCGCCGAGCGTTGCAGATTGGCATGGACCTCGGAAACCGTGGCCGCCCGCCCGTTCTTGTAGAAGATGCTGCGGTTGGCCCGGGCCGCATCGGGGAACAGGGCGACGGCGCTGGCGCCCGGGTTGCGGTCCAGGGCGTTCATCAGACTGGCCGCGCCCGCCGGCCCCAGGAAATGGGCGGCGTACAGATCGCCGGCGCCGGGCTCCTTGCCGGTGCGCCCGCGCAGATAGGCGGCGTTGGACGCCGTCAACTCCGCCGCCATCACCGAGGCGGCGTGCGGATCAAATCTCAGGTCCAGCACCACATTTCGCGCCGATCCCTCCACGCGCCAGCGTCCGTCGGTCCCCCGGTGGATCAGATCGGCGTACTGGCCGTAGCCGTGCTGGGCGCCATGCTGTTTGACCGTCCCCAGCCAGGTCTGTTCAATGAACTGGAACAGGCCTGCCGCCGATGAGGTGGGCGCCTTGGCCGACGGGTTCATGGCGCTCTCGCGCCGCGCCGTCTTGACCAGGAAGTCGTAATCGACTCCCACGGCGGTCGAGGCGCGCTGGATGGCCGCCTCTACCCCGCCGGAAGATGGAATCGCTCTGATGCCCATGACAAGCGGAGGGTCGTCGAACGTGGTTAATCAACCGTTAATCGTTAACGACAGCGTTAACAGCCGAGCCATGATCGACGTTTGTCGAACCGCGTATCTTCGCCGCAAAGCCGCCACAACCTGAGCGCTCACTTTCTGTTACGGGCGCTGCGGGGGCGGTGAACGAGGGAGTGCAGTCATGATGATCCGTGCCGCCGGGGGTCCCGGCGCCGTCAGCCCCATCGACTTCGGGGAACGCAAGAAACCACTGCCGCGCTGGATGTGGGCGGCCATCGGCCTGTCGGTCCTGGCCCATGTCGGCGCCGGCGTGGTGCTCTATAACCAGCGGTTCCAGTTGAAGGCGCCCGACGTCGCTCCGCCGGCGCCGCCGCCGACCATCGTCACCCTGGACCTGCCGCGTCCGAAACCCCTGCCGAAGGTCGAGGCTAAGGCGCCGCCCGCGCCGCAAAATCCGACCCACAAGCCGCCGGTGGTCTTCCCGACGACGGAGCCCTCGCCCTTCGCCGCGCCGGACGTCCCTGTCGTCGACGCGACCCCGGGTCTGGTCGTCAGCACGGCCCCGACCGGCGTCCAAGGCGGCACGGCGACGACGGAAACGCCGATCCGCGCCGTCTCGGTCATCAACAACCCGACCTGGGCCAGCCGTCCGTCGGCGGCGCAGATGGCGCGGGCCTATCCGACGCGCGCGGCCGAGAATGGCCTGTCGGGCTCCGCGAGCCTCTCTTGCGTCGTGCGCATCGACGGCGGCCTGACCGCCTGCCGCGTCGCTGGCGAAACCCCGAACGGCCAGGGTTTCGGTCGGGCGGCCATGAGCCTGACGCGGGACTTCCGCATGAACCCCCGCACGGTCGATGGCCGCGCGGTGGACGGGGCGACGGTCAACTTCACCGTCCGTTTCGCGATGGCGGACTAGAACCGTCGAGGATCGAGGGCGCGGGCTGCGGGTGACGGCGCCCGCCCCTCGATCGCATCGGCCACGACGGCCCCGACCATCGGCGCCAGCAGCCAGCCGTTGCGACGCGGCGCCAGGGCCAGAAACAGACCTGCGCCGTCCGGCGCCGGGCCCGCCATCGGCAACCCGTCCGGCGAGGCCCCGCGCACCCCGGCGCGCCATTCGATGTCCAGCGGTTCGGGCGAGCGCCCCAGCACCCGCCAGGCCGCCTCAAGCAGCCGTTCGCCCACCGCCGGGTCGGGCGCTGTGTCGCGTCGGCCTGGCTCCATCGTCGCCCCGACCACCGCCCCGCCGGTCATCGGCGCCACATAGGCGCCCGGCCCGCGCACGACATGGGACGCCAGATCCGCCTTGGCCACCCCGATCTGCCCCCGGATCGGCTGGACGTTCTCGACCAAGGTCCGCGTCGCCTCCGGCGAACCCGGAATCGCGTCGCCGGCTCCTGTCGCCAGCACGACCGCCGAGGCCGTCAGCGTCCGATCGTCCAGTTCGATGGTCCAGCCGTCGGACTGGGCGGTCAGCCGGACCACGCGGCCCTGGATGATCCCGTCGCCGAGCGCGGCGTACAGGGCCGCCATCGCCTGTTCCGGCTGGATCTGACCGTCCTCGTCCGTGATCACCCGATCGCCGTCGCGGCGGGCTTCGAAACCCAGGGCCTTCAGCCGCGCCGCCATGCCGTCCACGTCTCCGCCGCGCCATTCGGCCGGACGCCGCGCGAAGGCCACGCCGGACGCCTGGGCGAAGGCGGGCCACAGATCGCGTCCCGCACGCAGAAGCGCCGCCCGGTCCGGCGAGACATCGTCGATCGCCGCCTCCATGGCCGGCGCCACCATGCCCGCCGCCACCCGCGAGGCGTTGGGTCCGCCGGGGTCGACCACAGTCACCCTATGGCCGCGTCGCGTCAGCTCGAAGGCCGTACTCAGGCCCAGCACGCCGGCGCCGATGATCACTATGGCAGGGGAAGACATCACCATGTCCAGATCGACCCGCGCGGCCCGGAATGCAAGCCGCCCCGCCCGGACCTTTCGTCCTAGCTGTGGCGCTTCGCCCGCATTGTTTCAGACTGCGCCCAGCACGCGGTTCACATGGGCCATCTTGCGGCCGGGACGGGCCTTGGCCTTGCCGTACAGGTGCAGGCGTTCGTCCGACTTGCCGGCCAGGGCGCGCCACTGCTCGACCTCATCGCCCAGCAGGTTCTTCATCTCGACGCGGGCGTGAGCCGACGTCGGCCCCAGAGGCCATCCGGCCACCGCGCGGATATGTTGTTCGAACTGGTCGCAGACGCAGCCGTCCTGGGTCCAGTGGCCGGTGTTGTGGACGCGCGGCGCGATCTCGTTGACCAGCAGGACGTCGTCGCCGCCCGGAACCGGAATATCGAAAAGCTCGACCCCCAGGACCCCGACATAGTCCAGCCCGTCCAGGATGGCTTCGGCGATGGCGCGGGCGCGAACCTGGGTCTTATCGTCCACCGTGGCCGGCGCCAGCGTGGTGCGCAGCACCCCGCCCTCGTGCCGGTTCTCGCCCAGCGGATAGACCGCCATATGGCCGTCCCAGTCGCGGGCGGCGATCACCGACAGTTCGCGAACGAAGCTCGCCCTGGCCTCCAGAATGGCCGGGCGGCCGCCCAGGCTTTCCAGCGCGGCGGGGGCCTCCTCCAGAGTGCGGATCCAGACCTGGCCCTTGCCGTCATAGCCTTCGCGGCGAGTCTTCAGCAGGGCGGGCAGACCCAGGGTCGTCAGGCCGAGGACCAGATCGTCCAGCGTATCGACCACGGCGAACTCGACCGTCGGGGCGCCGACGGCGTTCAGGAAGGTCTTTTCCTCCACCCGGTCCTGCGACACGCGCAGGGCGGTCGGTCCGGGCGCGACCAGGGCGCCGGCCTCGGCCAGCCGTTCGATGGAGGCGGCGGGCACGTTCTCGAACTCGAAGGTCACGACGTCGGCGGCCCGGCCCAGGGCCGTCAGGGCCTCGGGGTCGTCATAGGCGGCGACGATCTGGGCGGTGGAGACCCGACCGGCCGGGCTGTCGGGCTCCGGGTCCAGGATGACGACGTCAAAGCCCAGGCGTGCAGCCGCCTGGCTCAGCATCCGGCCCAGTTGGCCGCCGCCGAGAATGCCGAGGGTCGAACCGGGGGGGAGTGGAAGCGTGGGCACTCAGTCCTCGACGGTTTCGGCGACGGAATCCGTCAGGGCGGCGCGGAAGGCGGCCAGACGCGCCGCCAGGGCTTCGTCCGACAAGGCCAGGATCTGGGCGGCCAGTATGCCGGCGTTGGCGGCGCCCGCCTCGCCGATGGCCAGGGTCGCGACGGGAACCCCGGCCGGCATCTGCACGATGGACAACAGACTATCCATGCCCTTCAGGGCCTTGGACTGGACCGGCACGCCCAGCACCGGCAGTTCGGTCATCGAGGCGGCCATGCCCGGCAGGTGGGCGGCGCCCCCGGCCCCGGCGATGATGACCTTGAAACCGGCCGCCTTGGCGCCGGTCGAAAACTCGACCAGCCGCTGGGGGGTGCGGTGCGCGCTGACGACCTTGGCCGTCCAGGCGACGCCCAACTGATCCAGTTTGTCGGCGGCCAGCTTCATCGTCGGCCAGTCGGACCGACTGCCCATGATGATCGCCACCGGCGTTGCGGAAGTCGCCATATCTTCAAGGCCCCTCGCGGAAAGGCCGCCCGTTACAGCACGCGGCGGACGCCCGCAACCGATACAGACCGTGTTTACGGCGGGTTTCGCTACGGCCCCGCCTTCAATCTCGGCCGTTCAGCCTCTAACATCCGCTTATCGCGCGTCCGGTTGAGTCGCGCCGCCGGAGCCAGCCTGCGCCGTGACCGACGTGGCCGAACACGACCTGACCGCCGAGATCGCGCGCCTGCGCGCCGAGCTGGACGCCTGGAAACAGCGCGCTGCTGCGGCCGAGGCGGCGGCCGACCACGACGTCCTGACCCCGGCCCTGAACCGCCGCGGCTTCGTCGCCGCCCTGCAGCGGACCATGGCCTATTGCCAGCGCCACGGCGTGCCGGCGGTGCTGCTTTATCTGGATATGGACGGGTTCAAGGGGGTCAACGACCGGCTGGGCCATGCCGCGGGCGACGCGGCCCTGGTGGCGGTGGCGCGGATGCTGCTGGGCCATCTGCGCGAATCGGACGCCGTAGGCCGCCTGGGCGGCGACGAATTCGCCTTGCTGATGCTGAACGCCGGCGTCGATGAAGGCCAGGCCAAGGCGCGCCAGCTGGCCGAGGCGCTGAAGACCGAGGGCTTCGTCTGGAACGGCCAGCAGACGCCGCTGGGTGGCTCGTTCGGCGTGCGCGCCTGGGACGGCCACACCGACCCCGAAATCTGGCTGACCGAGGCCGACGCCGCCATGTGGGTGCGCAAGAAGGGGCGCTGAGGCCCCTTCCCCGCCTTCCCTCTTACAGCGGCAGCCGCAACTGAACGCCGCCCATATGGCTGTCGGCGTGTTCGCCGTACCGGCCGCGATAGGCGATCGTCACCTTGACGGGCCCCAGCGACCCTTCGACCCCGGCCGAGGCCAGGAACTGGCCGCCGAACGGATCCTCGACCTCCCGCTCCAGCACCTGCGCCGGGTTGTTGTAGAGGCCGACGCGCACCGGGTCGGAACTGTCGTCCAGGGCGTCGCGATAACCGCCCTCGGCGAACAGGCCGAACCCGCCCATCTCCGCCTCGGCCCGCAGCGCCACCTCGCCGCTGATCGCCTTCATCTCGCGATCCTCATATTCGTACTGGGCGGCGACGCCCTGCTCCCAATAGCCGTCGACGTCGCTGGTGGCCCAAGTCACGGCGGCGCGGGGCGACAGGGCCACACCACCCATGTCGAACCACATCCCGCCCTGCAGCCGAGCGCCCGTGCTGAAGGCGCGGGTCTCGGCCGTGTGGACGATGGGCGCCAGGCTGGTGACGCGCTCGATGTCGTCGATATTGTCGCGCGCCACCCCGACCGCCGCATTGACGAACAGGTCGCCCGAGCGCCAGCCGCCATACAGATCCAGGCCGAAGCTCTCGACGTTGAAGGTCAGGGCCTGGCTTTCGACATCGGTCTTGCGCGCCGTGCCGGCCATGCCGAACCGCCAGTTCGCCGACGGTCCCGCCTCAAGCGCGATCCGACCGCCCCAGCCGTCGCTGGACGACTCGGTGACCGAATGGCGCGCGTCCGTGTCCACGCTGTCGACCATGGCCGAGGCGGTGACCGCCACGCCGGCCTCCCAGGCTTCACGACCCGACAGGGCCTCGCTGGCTGCATCCAGGGCGTCCTCGCGGTGCCGGAATGTGGTCTCGCCCTGCAGGGCCGCCTGGGACCCGATGTCGCCATAGTAGAGGTAGTCGGTCGCCAGACGGGCGATGATCTGGTGCCCGGCTGCGGTGGGATGGACCCCGTCGAAGTAGAAATAGCTGCTCGGGTTCGAACAGACCGTCACCCCGTTGAAACAGGCCTGGGTCACGTTGGTGATGCCGAACTGACCCGGATCGGCGGCCAGTGTGTCGCCGATCTTGAACAGGTCCATCAGGATGATGTTGCTGCCCGAGCGTGCGGCGGCCGTGGTGTTCAACCCCGTCAGCAGGCTCGAATTGAAGGTCGTCACCGCATAGTCAGCGAGGGGCGCGGCCGTCGTGCCACGGAACTGCGGCGTCAGGCTGAGCTTGGGCAGATTGGTGACCAGTATGGTCCCAGCCCCCGCGCCGGCGACGCTGTTGACCAGGCTGTTGATGTTGGCGGCGGCCGACGTCGCGACCGGAGTGATGGCTCCCACCGGGCTTGCCGAGGCGCCGGCGGCGGGCAGGCCCTGGAAGATGTCGTTGGCGCCGCCCAGGACGCTGACCAGGTCATTGGACCCGAAGGTCCCGCCCCGGCTGGTGTAGGCGGCCAGCTGGGTCAACATGCCCGGCGGAGGGCCGGCCGAGGCGTCGGTGCGGGCGCCGCCGAAGGCGTAGTTGATGCTGCCGCTGACGGAGCCGGTGAAATTGACGGCGTTGAAGCCCAGCAGTTCGGTGAAGACCGGACCGGTGGAGAATCGTCCCTGGTAATAGGGCGGGCTGGGCGGCTGCGTCCCGCCCGAAGCCAGATACAGGTTGCCGTTGTCGCTCAGGCTGTCGCCGAAAACGACCAGTCGGTTGTAGGTCTGGGCCGAGGCCGAGCCCGCAAAGGCGCAGGCGGCGACGACCAGGGCGGCGACGGCGCCGCCGGTGAGATAGCGTGACATTTATTTCCTCCCACAGCCGTCGTGTATCGCGGCCGTTACCCGGGAGGATGCGCCACTCTGCGGCGAGCGCAAGATGCCGTTACGTCAGTCTTCGGAAGATAACGGGTCGTTCCGTCAATGCAGGGTGCGGAACTTCAGCGTTCCCGGCACGGTCTTCAACGTTCGGAGGGCCTCGGGATCATAGTCCCGGTCCACGTCGGTGATGACATAGCCGGTGCGCTCATCGGTCTTCAGATGCTGACCCAGGATGTTCAGCCCCGCCGCAGCCAGGGCGCGGTTCAACTCGGCCAGGACGCCGGGCTGGTTCTTGTGGATGTGCAGGATCCGGTGCGCGCCCGACACCTCGGCCAGTTGCACGTTCGGCAGGTTGACGCTGAAGGTCGTGTCGCCCCGGTTCAGATAGCCCAGCAGACGCTCCGCCGCGAACTCGGCGATGGCTTCCTGGGCTTCCTCGGTCGAGCCGCCGATGTGCGGCGTCAGGATCATGTTCTTCATCCCCTGCAGCGGGCTCTCGAACGGGTCCGAATTGGTGCGCGGCTCCTCGGGGAAGACGTCCACGGCGGCGCCCGCGACCCGGCCCGACCCCATGGCCTGGGCCAGGGCGCCGACGTCGACCACATGGCCCCGCGACAGGTTCAGGAACAGCGCCCCCTCCTTCATCCGGGCGAACTGGGCCGCGCCGAAGATGTTGGAATTCTCGCGACGCCCATCGACGTGCAGGGTCACGACGTCGCTCTCGGCCAGCAGGGCGTCCAGCGAGCGCATGCGCCGGGCGTTGCCCAGGGCCAACCGCTCCGACAAATCATAGAACAGCACCCGCATCCCCAGATTCTCGGCCAGGACCGACAACTGGCTGCCGATGGCGCCATAGCCGACGATGCCCAGGGTCTTGCCGCGCAGTTCCTTCGACCCCGTCGCCGACTTGTTCCACTGGCCCACGTGCATGGCGGCCGACTTGTCCACCACGTCGCGCATCAGAACGATCATCAGGCCGATGGCCAGTTCCACCACCGAACGGGTGTTGGAATAGGGGGCGTTGAACACCGCGACCCCATGGTCCGAGGCGGCGTCCAGGTCGATCTGGTTGGTGCCGATGCAGAAGGCGGCGACCGCCATCAGCCGGTCGGCCTCTTCCAGCACCCGGCGGCTGACCGTGGTCTTGGAGCGGATGCCCAGCACGTGCACGCCCTTGATGGCGGCGATCAGGTCGTCCTCATCCAGGGCGCCCTTGACCGTTTCCACCGAATAACCGGCCTCCTCCAGCCGTTCGACGGCGGCGGGGTGGATGTTCTCGAGCAGCAGCATCTTCATCCGGCTGCGCGGGAAGGACCAGCGGCCGACCAGGCCTTCGGCGTGCAGCACCTCGTCCAGCGATGCGGCCTCGGCGTCGGCGACCTCGACCACCGACGGACGGCGCGCGACCTCGGTGAAGGCGTAGAAGACGTCGGCGGCCCCGGCCAGCTTGACCTCGGCGTCGTTCCAGCCGTCGCCGACCATGACGACCCGACCCGACAGCTTCAGGGCGTGGATGACGGCCGGCTTGCCGTCAGCCTGGGACAGGGGATTGGCGTCATCGACACCCGTCACCCGGTCGTCGGTGTCATAGACCAGGTCGTTACACAGCACCCGGTCAGGCGAGACGCCCAGCATCTCGGCCACCGGCGCGATCACCTCGCGGAAGCCGCCGGACAGGATGACCACCTTGCCCTTGTGCTGCTGGAAGAAGTTCAGGTTGCGCCGCACCGAGGCGGTCAGGTGATCCGGCGCCGTCTCGGCCAGGGTCGCGATATGGGCGCGGGTCAGGGGCAGCAGGGCCAGACGGCGGCGCAGCGCCTCGCCGAATGCGATCTCACCGGACATGGCTTTGTCTGTCAGATCTGCGATCTGAGCCCGGACCTGATCGGCCTCGGGCGATCCCGCCAGGGCGATATCGGCCAGGGCTTCCAGGGTCTCGAACCCGACCAGGGTCGAATCGAAGTCGAAGATCAGTGTGGGGCGCGCGCTCATGGGCGGGGTCTTAGCCGCCTTCGCCCTCGCAGCAAAGCCGAGCCTTGCTGATGAACAGGCTCAGTTTCGCTTAAACCTTGCCGTCCGCCGCGAAATTCGTCGCAGCGGACGGCAAGAAATATCAGAAGCGCGCGATACGGCGCACGTGGCTGTCGGGGCGACGGCTTTCCAGCACGGCCGCGCCCACAGCGGCGGCGATGGTGGCCACCGCCAGCAAGGCCCCGCCTTCACGGGCATGATCACGGGCATAGGCGCCGGCGTCGTCGGCATAACGGCGGGCCGCCTTGCCATGCTTCTTCAGCGCCTTCCTGGAGCCTTTACGAGTGGAGCGGAACCATTCGTCCGCCCGGTCCCGCGCATCATGCGCCGCATCAGCCGCGCGATGGCGCGCCTCGCGGGAGAAGTCTCCGGCGCGCTCGCCCGCGTCTTCGGCCCGATGACGGAAGGCGTCGACGGCGTCGTGGAAACGGTCGCGCAGGTCTTCCGTGTCCACCCATCCGCGCGGATCAATACGGGTCTTGATGCGCTGATAGCGCGTCGGTCCGCTGCGCTGGGTCAGATACAGGACCACGGCGGCGCCGGCCGCAAGGGCGACGAGGCTGCTGGCGGTGACGCCCGGATGTTTGCGGACTTCGGCCAAGGCGCTAAAATTACGGACCATGGGATAGTGAACCTCTTCATCGAGGCCGTCCTCGGTCGGGTCATAGAGCCCGTCGTCATACGGCCGATAGGCGGAACGGCGGTCCCGCATCAAAGATGGAGCGAACCGCGCCAGAAGAGGTTCCGCAATCCCCGGCAAAGCTGAGTAGAAAGACGCGATGACGCGCCCTCCCCCGCCGACCGTGATCTCGCGGATCGGATGGGCGGCGCAATACAGGATGGTGTCGGCGACCACATGGGTCGCATAGACCGGCTGGGGATTATGCACCGCCTGGCCGGTCAGGTTGCGGGCGTGACGGCTGTAGGGGGTATCGATCGCGCCGGGCTTGACCAGGCTGACGGTTACGGGCGCCTGTTCGCGCAACAGTTCGATCCGCAGGGCGTTGGTGAACCCCTTCACCGCATGTTTGGACGCCGCATAGACGCCCTGCACCGGCAGCGGCAGGTCCGACAGGATCGAGCCGACATTGATGATCGCCCCGCCGCCCGGCCGCGTCCGCAGATGCTCCGCCGCCGCCAGAGACCCATTGACCACGCCCCAATAGTTGGTCTCGAACAGGCGGCGCTGATCCTCCAGCCTCGTCTCGCGGATCGACCCGAACATCCCGACCCCGGCGTTGTTGACCCAGGTGTCGAAGCCGCCGAACAGCCGCACGCATTTCTCGACCGCCGCCTTCAACGCCTCGGGATCGGCCGCGTCGGCAACGGCCCAGGCCACGCGCGCCCCTTGGGCCTGCAACTCCTCGCACAAGGCCCGCAAGTCCCGTTCGCCCCGCGCGATCAGAAACACCCGGGCGCCGGCCCGCGCCGCCCGCCGCACCGTCGCCAGCCCCACGCCCGAGGTCGCGCCGGTGACGACGATGGACTGCTCGCCCAGGGGCTTCAGCACAGGTTTCGCGCTCATCGACCGTTCCTCGCTTCCAGACCTCGACAATTTCTCGAGGTTTTTCCGGATTTGTCGAGGCGGATTCTACAGGTTTTTCGAGGCCTGCGCGCGGGTTTGCGGGCCGCCGCGTCGGCGCGCAAATTCGTCCCCGATCATCGTCCCCCTTATCAAGGCGGCTCAGGGCGCCTAAATAGCCGCGATCCCGAAATGACGCCGTTCAAGGACCTTGCCGTGACCGATCACGCGCCTCAATCCGCCGTTTCCGACGATCTGGCCGCCGCCTTCCAGATCGAGGGCTGGCCTGTGCGCGGCCGTCTGGTCCGGCTGGGCGCGACCATCGACAAGATCCTGGCCGCCCACGCCTATCCCGAGCCAGTCGCCGCCCTGCTGGGCGAGGCCTGCGCGCTTGCCGCCCTGATCGGCTCCAGCCTGAAGTTCGAGGGCCGGCTGATGGTCCAGGCCCAGGGCGACGGCCCGGTGCGCTATGTCGTCGCCGACTATGGCACCGACGGCACGCTGCGCGGCTACTGCCGCTATGACGAGGCCGAGGTGGCCGAGGCGTCCCAGGGCTTCGCTCGTCCCGGCGCCCAGACGCTTCTGGGCCAGGGGGTCTTCGTCATGACCCTGGATCGCGGCCCCGATTTCGAACGCACCCAGGGGATCACGCCCATAGAGGGCGAAAGCCTGTCGCTGTGCGCCGAACACTATTTCCAGCAGTCCGAACAGGTTCCGACCAAGGTGCGCCTGGCCGTCGGCGAGGTCCTGACCGAGGCGGGCTCGCAGTGGCGCGCCGGCGGGGCGATGATCCAGATCATCGCCGGCGACGAGGCGCGAGGCTCCACCGAAGAGATCTGGGACCGCACCCGCGCCCTGTTCGGCACTCTGGGCGACGACGAGCTGATCGACCCGACCATCTCGCCTGAGACCCTGCTGTTCCGCCTGTTTCACGAAGACGGCGTGCGGCTGGAAGGCGCACGGGCGCTGACGGCCGTCTGTCGTTGCTCCAGGGAGCGCATCGCCTCGGTCCTGGCCTCTTTCGACCCCGCCGAACGCGCCGACATGGTCGAGGACGACGGCAAGATCCGCGTCACCTGCGAATATTGCGCCACCGTCTACGCCCTGGAGCCGGACGAGGTCGTCGCCGAACAGATCTGAATGGAAAAGGGGCGGCCGATCCGGCCGCCCCTTTTTATCTAGCCTTCCAGATCCAGCGAATAGCCAGCCGAGCGCACGGTGCGGATCGGGTTCGCGCTGTCGTCGCCGATGGACAGGGCCTTGCGCAGCCGGCCGACGTGGACGTCCACCGTGCGGGCCTCGACATAGACGTCTGAGCCCCAGACGGCGTCCAGCAACTGTTCGCGGCTGAACACCCGGCCCGGATGCTGCATGAAATGATCCAGCAGTCGGAACTCGGTCGGGCCCAGATGCACTTCCTGGCCCGAGCGCTTCACCCGGTGCGAGACGCGGTCGATGATGATGTCGCCGTGGTTCAGACGATCGTCGGCCAAGCCCGGCCGGATGCGGCGCAGCACGGCGCGGATGCGGGCGATCAGTTCGACCATCGAGAAGGGTTTGGTCAGATAGTCGTCGGCCCCGGTGTCCAGGCCGCGAACCCGATCGCTTTCCTCGCCCCGCGCCGTCAGCATGATGACCGGCAGGTTGCGCGTCTCGGCCTTGCCCCGAATACGGCGGCAGACCTCGATGCCGGACAGCTTGGGCAGCATCCAGTCCAGCAGGACCAGATCGGGCTGACGCTCATCGATCTGCAGCATGCCCTCTTCACCGTCGGAAGCGACGGCGACGTCGTAACCTTCCTTCTCGAGATTGTACTGAAGCAGGGTCGCCAGCGCGTCCTCGTCTTCCATCACAAGGATATAGGGCTGCACTTCGGGTCTCCGGTCTCGGCTTAGTGCGAGTTGGTCGTCAGGTTGGGGGTCGAGGTCTCGTCTTCCGCTCCCGGCAGGGCGCGCGGTCGCTCGCCCACCATGTCGTCGCCGGTGATCTCGTAGTGAACGGTCTCGGCGATATTGGTCGCGTGGTCGCCGATCCGTTCCAGATTCTTGGCCATGAACAACAGATGGGTGCAGGCCCCGATCGTGCGCGGGTCGCCCATCATGTAGGTCAGCAGTTCGCGGAACAGGGCGTTGTAATGCTCGTCCACCTCGTCGTCCGTCTGCCATACGGCCACGGCGCGATCGAGCTCGGAAGCGGTGTAGGCGTCCAGAACGTCGCGCAGACGGGTCGAAACCAGGCGGCCCATCCGCTCGATCGAACGCGTCAGGGGCTGCATCGGCTCGGCTTCCGCCAGGATCAGCGCCCGCTTGGCGATGTTCTTGGCCAGGTCGCCTGTGCGTTCCAGGTCTGACGCCATCTTCATGGCGCCCAGGGTCCGACGCAGGTCGCTGGCGACCGGCTGGCGCAGGGCGATCAGACGGATGGCCTTCCGCTCGATATCCCGTTGCAGGGCGTCGAGCTTCAGGTCGCGATCCACGACGGCGCGCGCCAAGGCCACGTCCCGCCGGGCGACGGAATCGATGGCGTCCGAGACCTGGGCCTCGGCCAGGCCGCCCATGCGGGCGACCTCGGCCGTGATCTGGTTCAGCTCGTCGCCGTAAGCCTTGACCGTGTGCTGGTTCATCAGCCGAAGCGTCCCGTGATGTAGTCCAGGGTGCGCCGCTCACGCGGGTTCTGGAAGATGTCTTCCGTGTCGCCGGTCTCGACCAGACGACCCATGTGGAAGAAGGCGGTGCGCTGCGAAACCCGTGCCGCCTGGGCCATCGAGTGGGTGACGATGACGATGCAGAACCGCTCACGCAGTTCGTCGATCAGTTCCTCGATCCGCGCGGTGGCGATGGGGTCCAGGGCCGAGCAGGGCTCGTCCATCAGGATGACTTCGGGGTTCACCGCGATGGCGCGGGCGATGACCAGACGCTGCTGCTGACCACCCGACAGCCCCATGGCCGACGACTGCAGGCGGTCGGCGACCTCTTCCCACAGGCCGGCGCGCTTCAGGGCGCTTTCGACCACGCCGTCCATCTCGGACTTGGCGCTGACCAGCCCATGGATCTTGGGGCCGTAGGCGACGTTTTCGTAGATGGATTTCGGGAAGGGGTTCGGGCGCTGGAACACCATGCCGACACGGGCGCGCAACAGGACCGGGTCGATGGACCGATCGTTGATGTCCTCGTCGTCCATCGCGATGCGGCCGGTGACCTTGCAGCCCGCAATCGTGTCGTTCATGCGGTTCATGGTCCGCAGGAAGGTCGACTTGCCGCAGCCCGAAGGGCCGATCAGGGCCGTGACCGTCTTGTCCGGAATATCCAGCGAGACGTCGTAAAGCGCCTGCTTGCCGTCATAGAAGACGGAGACGTCACGCGCCGCGATCTTGATCGGACCGGTCGGCGGAGTGGCGACCACGGTCGGGCCGCTCACAGGCGTGGCGTCTTCAAGCCGGGCTTCCACGGCGGAGGCGGCTTTAGGGGACGTGGCTTCGGGCAAGACCTGGCCGCCCATGCGAACGGATTCGGTCGGATCGGCAGCGCCGACGCCGGCGCCGGTCTGGTCTTCGGCAGAACGGAAGATACGAAATTTCATTCTCTTACCACCGACGCTCGAAGCGCCGCCTCAGGATGATGGCCGCCGTGTTCATGATGATCATGAAGACCAGAAGAACGATGATCGCAGCAGCGGTGCGTTCGTGGAACGCCCGCTCGGAGGCGTTCTCCCAGATGTAGATCAGCGAAGGCAGGGCGCCGACCGGCTGGTCGATCGCATGCGGCACGCCGGGAACGAAGCTGACCATGCCGATCAGGAGCAGCGGCGCAGTCTCGCCCAGAGCGTGCGCCATGGAGATGATGGCGCCGGTCATCACGCCGGGCATGGCCAGAGGCAGGACGTGGCTGAACACCGTCTGGGTCTTGGAGGCGCCCATGGCCAGGGCGGCCTCGCGAATGGACGGAGGGACGGCCTTCAGCGCCGAGCGGGTGGCGATCACCAGGGTCGGCAGGGCCATCAGGGCCAGGACCAGACCACCGACGATCGGACTGGCGCGCGGCAGGTGCATCCAGTTGATGAACAGGGCCAGACCCAGCAGGCCGTAGACGATCGACGGCACGGCGGCGAGGTTGTTGATATTGACCTCGATGATGTCGGTCAGCTTGTTCTTCGGGGCGAACTCTTCCAGCCAGACGGCGGCGCCGACGCCCAGCGGAATGGCGATCAGGGCCGTGACCATCAGCATCAGGGCCGAACCGACCACGGCGCCCAGAACGCCCGCCAGTTCCGGCTGGGTCGAGTCGCCATTGGTGAACAGCGCGGTGTTGAAGTGCGAACCGACGACGCCTTCGGCCTGCATCCGGTCCAGCCAGGCGAGCTGCTGGTCGGTCAGACGGCGCTGGTCTTCCGGCGTCTCCTTCGAGATTTCGCCCTTCAGATACAGGTCCGCCTCGTCCGACAGAGGCACGGCCAAGGGCACGGTCTCGCCGATGACGTCCGACCGCTTGGCGACCAGGTCGGCGGCGACGAACTTCAGCTCGGAAGAAAACAGGGCCTTCATCTGGCGAGAGGCGTCGCCCGCCGCGTCGTCCTGAATGCCCCAGCGCTTCAGCTGCTGTTCGGCCGCCATCTGTTCGAAGTTCGAGCCTTGCGGATAGGCCCGGTCCACACGCGCAGGGTCCATATAGACCGGCACGGTCACGGTGTGGGTGTAGAAGGCGGTGTGGCCCTGGGCGACGATACGCACCATCAGGATCGCCAGGAAGATCATGGCGGCCGCGATGGCCAGACGGCCGTACCACTTGAACCGAGTCTCTTTCGCGTGACGGCGCTTGAGGCCGGCGCGCAGACGATCCAGCCGCCCTTTTGCGGCCGCGCCGTCGATCTGATCGGGGGTCGCGTCAGTCATATTGTTCCCGATAGGTCTGGACGATCCGGTGAGCGATGATGTTCAGCACCAGAGTGACCATGAACAGGGTCAGGCCCAGGCCGAAGGCCGACAGGGTCTTGGCGCTGTTGAACTCCTGGTCGCCCGTCAGCAGGGTCACGATCTGCACCGTGACGGTGGTCACCGTATCCAGCGGATTGAAGGTCAGGTTGGCGGCGAGGCCGGCGGCCATGGTGACGATCATGGTCTCGCCGATGGCGCGCGACACGGCCAGCAACAGGGCGCCGGCGATGCCCGGCAGGGCGGCGGGCAACAGAACCCGCTTGACCGTCTCGGACTTGGTCGCCCCCATGGCGAACGAGCCGTCGCGCAGGGACTGCGGCACCGCGTTCAGAATGTCGTCGGACAGGGACGAGACGAAGGGGATCAACATGATGCCCATCACAGCGCCGGCCGTCAGGGCCATCTGGTTCTGAACCAGAGCGAGATACTGACCCAGCCCGTCCAGCGGTCCGCCCATCAGGAACAGGCCGATCTCATTGAAGAAGACCCGCAGGATGGGCCCCACCGTCAGGGCGGCGAAGAAGCCATAGACCACGGTCGGCACGCCGGCGAGAATCTCGAGCAGCGGCTTGATGACGGCCCGTGTGGTTCGGCTGGCGTATTCCGAAAGATAGATGGCGGACAGCAGCCCGATCGGCGCCGCCACACACATGGCGATCGACATGATCAGCATGGTGCCGACGAACAGGGGCACGGCCCCGAAGGCGCCGGTGGATCCCACCTGGTCGGCCCGGATGGCGATCTGCGGGCTCCATTGGGTGCCGAACAGGAAGTCGAAGATCGGCACCTTCTGGAAGAAGCGGAAGGAGTCGAAGGCCAGCGAGGCGATGATGCCCAGGGTCGTCAGCACGGCGATGGCGGAACAGATGAACAGGGCGCCGTAAATCCAGCCTTCGACCCGGTTGCGCGCGCGGGTCTGGGGCTTGATCTGGGTCAGGGCGAACAGGCCGCCGAGAATAGCAGCCAGGATAGCGGCGACCCCGCCGCCCCATTGCAGGGTGCGTTCGATACGCACCATGCGGCGAGCTTCGACCGGTAGCTGTTCGGCCAGAGGCCGTTCCCAGATCTGAAGGGCCGGCTCGCCCCGACCGACCCGGTGGGCGTCGGCGAAGAAGGCGTCGCGGCGGAAATGCTCAAGCTCGGCCACCACGTCGGGCGTGCCGGCGGCGGTCAACTGACGCTCCATCGGCGCCGCGAAGACGCTGAGAAGGATAAGAACCAGCAGAGCGGGCGCAGCGACCCAGATCAGCGCGTAGGCGCCGTGCTGCCCCGGACGCGAGTGGGGATGCGCGCCAACGGCGCGACGACGCGCCAGCTCGCGTCCGCCAAAAAAGGCGGCGGCGCTGAGCGCGGTGAGGATCAGCAAATAAATCCAGATCATTCCGGGTCCGAAGCGGGCAGGCGCGAATCGAATGGCGACCGGGAATCCGGCTTCGACGCGGCGCGACTACTGCCTGCGAATGGTCAGCGGAATAAGACACGTTGATGACAGTTCGGTAACAGCGGCGGCCTCCAGCGCCATCAGGCGGCCGTCCGGACGTCACGACGCTCGACCACCATGGGGAACCAGGCCGTGAACGCCGCCCCGAGCCCGGGGGCGCTCTCCACCACCAGTCCGCCCTGGTGGCGGTTTATGATATGCTTGACGATGGCCAGACCCAGTCCCGTCCCCTGACGTTCGCCGCTCTTCTGGCCCTCGACCCGATAGAAGCGTTCCGTCAGCCGCGGCAGATGTTCCCGCGCCATGCCCGGTCCGTGATCGCGAACCGTGACAGCCGCATAGAGGACGCCGACCGCCCGATCGGGCGTCACCAGGGGCAGTCGCGTCGCGCCGGGCATCCGCGAAGCCCAGGCCTCGTCGAACGACAGATCGGACCGCACCGAAATTTCCACCGTTCCGCCCTTGGCCGAATATTTGACGGCGTTGTCGAGCAGGTTCTGCACCACCTGCAATATCTCGTCCCTGTCGCCGCTGATCGAGGCCCTCGCCTCGCCCTGATCGACCACGACATTGATCTGCTTCTCTTGCGTCAACACGCTGACGGCGTCGACGACGTCGGACGCCGCGCGATCCAGATCGACTCGCCCGGACGGCGGAATATGCTCATTCAGCTCGATCCGGCTGAGCGACAACAGGTCCGCGACCAGCCGCCCCATCCGATCCGCCTGGGCCGACATGATGTCCAGGAAGCGATCGCGGGCCGCGACATCGTCGCGCGCATGTCCCTTGAGCGTCTCGATGAAGCCGCTCAGGGACGCCAGCGGCGTGCGCAGTTCATGGCTGGCGTTGGCCAGAAAATCGACGCGCATCATCTCGGTGCGCCGCGCGTCGGTTTCGTCACGAAGAATGACCAGGGCGAGAGAGCCCTGCCCTTTTCCTTCTCCGTCGCCTAAGGGGCGTGTCCAGGCGCGCCAGCGCCGGTCGCGCTGCCCTCCGGTGGCGTAGTCCGTGGTTCGAGAGACGCCGCCGAACAGGGCCTCGTCCACGGCTTCCAGCACGCCGGGCTCCCGGATCACCTGAACCAGCAAGGCGCCCTGACTCTGGATGCGGAGCAGGTCTCGCGCCGCCTTGTTGGCCATGACGACCCGGCGGCCCGCGATGTCGTCGGGCTCGCCCCCGCTGATGATCAGCACAGGGTCGTCCAGGGCTTCGAACACACGGTCCAGCAGCTCCGCAGTCTTTGGATCCGCCGACCGTTCGATCGGGGCGCCCGATGTTTCAGGCAAGGTCGCGACCGAAGGCGGCTGCACGTTCAGAATCCAGGCCGAAGCCGCGACGACCACCGCTCCACCGATCAGCCAATTCGCGATCTCGGGATGGATGAAGGCGAGCCCCACCATCACAACCAGGGCGATTGCGATGCTGATGCCCACCGTCCAGAAACGGGAGGTCGAGATCGGCGCCACCGGCGAAGGCGAGGATTCATAAGGCATATGCGGCGCCAGACTCGTGTGAGCAGCCTAAGGAATCCAATCCTTGCACGGATTCTGTGACGGCGCGCCGACAGACGACATTGATTTTTCCAAGCGTGGCCGCACCGTTTGTTTAGGAGTTTGGCCCAGCATGGCGCTGAAGGGGACGCCGTGGACCGGATACTTTATTGCATCGTACGTGATCACGACTGGCGGGTGAGCCTGCTGGCAGTCATCGTCTGCCTCGTCGGCATGGGTTCAGCCTCCCGCTTCATGGAGCGCGCCCGCATCACCGATGGAGCACGCCGCCGCCGCCTCGCAATCTCGGCGGGATTGATCGGCTCGATCACGATCTGGACCACCCATTTCATCGCCATGCAGGGCTATGTCGGCGTGGGCGCCCTAACCTACGATGTGGCGATGACCCTGGCCTCCACGCTGGTGATCCTGGCCGCGATAGGCGTGGCCATCTTCACCATCTTGAGCGGCGACGACCGCTGGCGCCGCGTCATGGGCGCCCTTGTCGCCGTCTCGGGCTTGGCCGCCATGCATTATCTGGGGATGGCGGCGCTTCAGGCGCCCGTGCATCTCAGTTGGCGGCCCGAACTCGTGATCGTGTCCATCATCGGCGGCATGGTGATCGGTGGAACCACCGCCTTCTTCTACAAGCGTGGAGGACTGACACGATTGGCGACGACGGTCCTCGGAGCCTCTGTGTGCATCCTGTTCCTGCATTTCGTCGGCATGGCCGCCATAACCGTGACGCCGGACCCAACCTTGAGTTCGCAGTCCGGCCTTTCGCCCGACGCCATGCGAACCCTGGTGTTCCTCATCGCCCTCTCCATCCTCAGTATCGGCAGCGCCCTGGTTTTCATGGCCTATATGGCGCGGGCCAACGCGCTCGGTCATATCCGCGAAGCGGTCGAGGCCATGTCGGACGGACTGGGCTTCTACGACGCCGATGACCGCCTGCTGCTGTGGAATGCGCGCTACGCTGAGGTGAATCCGGAACTTGCGCCCTTCCTCAAAGTCGGAATTACTTTTCGTGAAGTCCTTCAGATCGGCATCAATGAAGGCCGATATGACGAAGCCATTGGCCGCGAGGACGAATGGATCACCGAACGCATCCGTGTGCGCCGCCAGGGCGAATCGACGATCGAGCAGCGGGTGGCCGGCGACCGATGGCTGCAAATTCAGGATCGACGCACCGCCGAGGGCGGTACGGTCACAGTCTGCAACGACATCACGGCCCTGAAGCGCGACGCCCAAGCCCTGAGAGAGGCGAGAGACGCGGCCGAGGCGGCCAATGTCGCCAAGAGCCAGTTCCTTGCGAACATGAGCCACGAGATCCGCACGCCTTTGAATGGCGTGATCGGTCTGTCGCAGGCCCTGTCCAAGACCGACCTCACGGCGGAGCAGCATGAGATGCTGGACCTGATGCAGGCCTCGGGACGCACGCTTCAGACCTTGCTCAGCGACATCCTGGATCTGGCGCGGGTCGAATCGGGCAAGCTTGAACTGACCAACGACGCCTTCGAACTGGAAAGAGCTGTGCGCGAAGCCGCGCAACTCTATGCCGAAAACGCGCGTGAGAAACACCTGGGCTTCCACATTGATATCGACGTGGACGCGGGTCTCTGGATCCGCGGCGACGTGGTGCGGCTGAAGCAGATCCTGACCAATCTGATCTCGAACTCGGTCAAGTTCACCAGCCAGGGCTTCGTCGGCCTGACCGTCCAGCGCGGCCCGGAGAAGGAGGGCGCGCCCACCCTGCGCTTCATGGTCGAGGACACGGGAATTGGCTTCGACGCCGCCACCCGCGAGCGCCTCTTCAGCCGTTTCGAACAGGCCGACGGCGGCATCACCCGCCAATTCGGCGGCTCCGGACTGGGCCTGTCGATCTGCCGTCAGCTGGCCGAAATGATGGGGGGCGACCTGGATTGCGAAAGCGAACCGGGTGGCGGATCCGCCTTCATCCTGACCCTCCCCCTGATCACCTGCGAAGCGCCGGTCCAGTTGGAGGCGAAGGCTTCGCCCGCCATAGATGGCGATCGGCGTCCCGTCCGGGTGCTGGTGGCCGACGACCACCCGACAAACCGTCGCGTCCTGGAACTGATACTGAGCCAGATCTCCTCGGTGATCTCCATGGCGGAGAACGGGGCGGAGGCGCTGGAGGCGTTCCGCGCCGGCGACTTCGATCTGGTGCTGATGGACATGCAGATGCCGATCATGGACGGGCTGACGGCGACTCAGGAGATTCGCCTGCACGAAGCGACTGCAGGCGGCCGCCGGACCCCCATCGTCATGCTGACGGCCAACGCCATGCCCGAACACGTCGCCGCCGGACGGGCCGCCGGGGCCGATCACCATCTGGCCAAGCCCTTCAACACGACAGAACTGCTTGCAATCGTCGCCGATCCGGACGCTCTGCTCAAAGACGCCGCAAAGGCGGCCTGATCGAAAGAGCCGCCAAGACCGTCCTGCCGTTCCATTTACCGTCAGGGCGGTTGCACATCCATCATGATGCGTGTAATAGCCCGCGCTCTTGAATTCGAGGGTTCATGACCCCCGCCGCGCGGGCCCAGGGTTGGCGCGGTGTTTCCGTTGTTGTTGAGGCGAGCCAGATGGCCGAGATCATTCTGAACGTGGACGTCCGCGATGGCGTCGGCACCGGCAGCGCACGCGCTGCCCGTCGCGCCGGTTTCGTGCCGGGCGTCCTGTACGGCGGCGACAAGGCCCCCGTCGCCGTGGCGGTGAACGAGAAGGACTTCCGCAAGTCGCTCTACACCGGCAAGCTGCTGGGCCACCTGGTCACGCTGAAGTACGGCGAAGAGACCCAGCCGGTCATCGCCAAGGACATCCAGTTCGACCCGGTGTCGGACCGCCCGATGCACTTCGACCTGATGCGCGTCGATCAACACGCCCCGATCAAGATCGAGGTTCCGGTTTACTTCAAGAACGCCGATGACGCGCCGTTCGTCCGTCAGGGCGGCTCGCTGGAAGTCGTCCGCCACGCGGTCGAAATCATGGTCAAGGCCGACAGCATTCCGGAAGAACTGGTCGTCGACCTGATCAAGTCGCAGATGGGCGACACCATCCGCTTCTCGGACATCGAACTGCCCAAGGGCGTCGAGCCGACCATCACCGACCGCGATTTCGTGATCGCCACCATCAAGGTCTCGTCCGCCGCCATGTCGGCCGCCGCCGATGAAGCCGCCGAGGCCGAAGCCGCTCCGACCGAGAAGACCGAAGGTTAAGCCTTCGTCGCATCGACAAGATCAGGCCCCGCCCGGTTCGCCGCGGCGGGGCTTTTCTTTGGGCGACGCACGCGGCATGAGGACGCCATGATCATCATCGCCGGGCTCGGCAATCCGGGCGCAAAATACGAGAAGAACCGCCACAACATCGGCTTCATGGCCGCCGACGAGATCGCGCGGCGCTGGCGCTTCGGGCCCGAGCGGGCCAAGTTTCAGTCGATCGTCAGCGAGGGCCTGGTCGATACGGCGGACGGACCGGTCAAGGTCCTGCTGATGAAGCCCCAGACCTATATGAACGAGAGCGGGCGGGCCGTGGGCGAGGCCGCGCGCTTCTACAAGATCAAGCCGTCCGAGATCATCGTCTTCCACGACGAGATCGACCTGGCCCCCGGCCGGTTCCGCATGAAGACCGGCGGCGGCGCGGCGGGCCAGAACGGCGTCCGCTCGCTGATCAGCCATCTGGGGCCCGAGTTCCGTCGCGCGCGCATGGGGATCGGCCATCCCGGCGAGAAGGAGATGGTCATGCCCCATGTCCTGGGCGACTTCCACAAGGCCGAACAGCCCTGGCTGGACGCCCTGCTCCAGGCCTGCGCCGACGCCCTGCCCTTCGCCGTCGCCGGCGACGACGAACGCTATCAGGGCGAGGTCATGCGCCTGGCTCCTGCGCCCAAGTTCAGCCCCCGCCAGGCGGCGCGCGGCGAACTGTAGCCTGTACGGCCTGGCGGAAACGCCGTAGAGGCGAGGCGTGAACCGTTCCGGCGCCGATCATTGGTCGACATCGAAGTCGCTCGCCTTCCTGGCGGCGGTGTTCGCCCTCATGCTCGGCGCCCTGCTGCCCTTCGGGGCCCTGGCGGCGGTGCAACACGGACAGCCTCTGGTCATCTGTTCCGCAGAAGGGCCCCAGACCATCCAGTCCGGCGGGATGGACGGCCCGGTCAACAAGCATCTGGGTGCCAAGTGCGCCGCCTGCGTCGTGCCTCTCGCGGCCGCCCTGCCCGCTCCGCCAGCGCCCGAACCTGCGCCGGTCATCCGCACGTTCGAGACGGTCGTCTATTCGCCCGCCCGCGTCAGCCCGCCGCCCCCGGCGCGCGCGCCGCCGCGTCCGCCGTCCACCGCACCGCCCCACGCCTGAACCAGACCCAAAGCCCGCGCCGGCCCTTCGCCCGCGCGCCCTTCTCGTTCTGACTTCAGGATCACCATGTCTCTCAAGACCACTGCGGCGCCCTGCGCCCTGCTGCTCGCCGCCCTGGCCGGCCCAGCCTTCGCTCAGCAGCCCGCCACGCCGCCTTCAGAGCCGACCGTGCTGGACAGCGTCATTGTCACCGCCCGCCGCAACGCCGACGACCCCGCCGTTGTCGCCGAGGCGCGGGCACGCCTGTCGCGCACGCCCGGCGCGGTCGCCGTCGTCTCGGCCGAATCCTACGCTGATCGCTACGCGCCCAATCTGGCCGACGTTCTGCGCGACGCCCCCGGCGTCTATGCCCAGAAGAAGTGGGGCGGCGACATCCGTCTGTCGATCCGCGGCTCGGGCATAGGCAACTCCAGCCACAATCGCGGCACCCTGCTGGCCCAGGACGGCGTGCCGTTCAACGAGGCCGACGGCTTCGGCGACTTCCAGCTGATCGACCCGCTGATCGCCCGCTATACCGAGGTCTACAAGGGCGGCAACGCCCTGCGCTTCGGCGGCGCCCTGCTGGGCGGGGCGATCAATCTGGTGACGCCGACTGGCCGCACGGCGGCGTCGAACCTGAACCTGCGTCTGGACGGCGGCTCTTATGGCACGGTGCGCGCCCATGCCGAGGTCGCGGGCGTGCGCGGCGACTGGGACGGCTTCGCCGCCGTCACCGGCCAGAGCGTGGACGGCTGGCGTCAGCAGAGCGAGGGCAAGTCCCTGCACCTGTCCGCCAACATCGGCCGTAGCTTCGGTCAGGACCGCGAGGTGCGCCTGCTCGTCTCGGGCGGCGACATCCACCAGGAAATCCCCGGCAGCGTCAGCCTGAACGACGCCCTGACCCAGCCGGAGAAGGCCAACCTGGGCAATCTCAGCCTGAATTATCAGCGCAATATGCAGTCGATCCGCACGACGGTGCAGACGCACTGGCGGCTGGACCAATCCACCGTGTTCGAGGGCGCCGTCTATGGAACCTGGAAGGATCTGGACCACCCCATCTTCCAGGTCATCGACCAGGAAAGCCGCAACTACGGCGCCTTCGGCCGGTTCGACTGGCAGGGTCAGGTCGCCGGCCTGCGCGCCGACGCCTTCTACGGCGCCTGGTACCGCCAGGGCGATCTGGACGCCAAACAGTGGGCCAATCTGGCCGGCCAGCAGAACGGTCTGCGCGCCCGCAGCTTCCAGAACGGCAAGGGGCTGGACGTCTTCGGCGAGGGGCGGCTGTTCGTCACCGACCGCCTCGCCCTGGTCGCCGGGGGAACCTGGGGCCGCGCAGAACGCGACTATCAAAGCTATGTGGTCCCCGGCGTCGCCGGCACGATCGACCTGAGCGTCGATAAGACGTTTGACTGGTTCGCGCCCCGCGCCGGCCTGTTGTGGGAAAGCGAGGAAGGCGATCAGGTGTTCGCCAATGTCACCCGCTCGGTAGAACCGCCCAACTTCTCGGCCCTGTCGCCGACGGCCGACGGCTATCAGCCCCTGGTTCCGCAGGAGGCCGTCACCTGGGAAATCGGCACGCGCGGTCGCCGCGGCCCCGTGACCTGGGACGTCACCGCCTATCGCGCCGAACTGGACCACGAACTGCTGAACTTCCTGCCTAATGTGACGGGGCTTCCCGCCACATTCAACGCCGGACCGACCGTTCACCAGGGGATCGAAGCGGGGCTGGATTGGCGGATCGCGCCGCAGTGGCGCCTGCGCCAGACCTACGCCTTCTCGGACTTCTACTTCGACGGAGACAAGGTCTACGGCGACAATGACCTGCCGGTCGTGCCGCCGCACCTTTACCGGGCCGAGCTGCGGTATGATCACCCGGCCGGCTGGTTCGTGGCGCCCAGCGTGGAATGGTCGATGGCCGATTCCTGGGTCGATTACGCCAATACGCTGAAGTCGCCCGCCTATACGGTGGCGAACCTGAACATGGGCTGGACCGTGCGGGACGGACTGACCGTCTTCGCCGACGTGCGCAACCTGTTCGACGAGGCCTATGTCTCGAACTTCAGCGCCGTGACCGATGCAAGGCTCGCTGGCGTATCGACCGCCGTCTTCTTCCCGGGCGAGGGCCGCTCGGCCTATGTCGGCGTGAGGATGAGCTACTGATGGCCGGGAAGGCCGCAACCCAGTCGCCGGACGATCTGTCCGGCGCCTACCGCGCCGTCTGGCGCTGGCATTTCTACGCCGGCGTCTTCGTCATGCCCGTGCTGATGCTGCTGGCCCTGACCGGCGGCCTGTATCTGTTCAAGGACGAGATCGACGGCGCCCTCTATCGCGACATGATCCGCGTGCCGGCGGTGCAGTCCCAGGCGGCCCCGGAAACCTGGCTGGCGTCGGCGTCTCAGGCCGCCGGCGGCGGCCGGGTCGCCAATCTGGTCATGCCCGCCCGGGCGGACCAGGCCGTCCGCCTGCGGGTGGATCGGCCCGACGGGGTGCAGAAGACGGTCTTCGTCGATCCGCACACAGGCCGCGCCACCGGCGTGATTCCCGTCGGCGGTTTCATGGAGCTGGTCAAGAAGACCCACAGCCTGACCCTGCTGGGTCGGCCGTTCAACATCCTGGTGGAGATCGTGGCGGGCTGGACCATCATCCTGTTCGCCACGGGCCTCTATCTGTGGTGGCCGCGCGGGCGGGCAGTCGCCACCGTCTCGCTCCGAACGACCGATGCCAGACGCCGTCCCTTCTGGCGCGACCTGCACGCCCTGACCGGCGTCTATGTCGGGGGGGGCGTTCTGTTCCTGGCGGTCACCGGCATGCCCTGGTCGGCCTTCTGGGGCGATACGGTCATGGACGTTGTCAAATCCAGCGGCCTGGGCCGCCCCCCGGCCCCCGTCGCCGGGGCCTGGCAAAGGGCCGAACACCATGACCAGCCGCTCGGCGCCGGATGGACCCTGGAGGGCATGGTCATGGCCCACGATCATGCGGGCCACGGCGCCCTGAGCCGGGTGCTGAAGACAGCCGACGACGCGGGTCTCGCCCGCCCCTACGCCGTCTCCATTCCCACCGCCTCGGGCACGGCCTATACGATCACCACCCAGGCCCGCCGGGTCCAGGACAGCCGTTCCCTGTATATCGACGCCGCCTCGGGCCGCCTGTTGGCCGACCTCGGCTACGACCGGTTCGGCGCGGGGGCCAAGGCCATCGAATGGGGCGTCTACACCCACCAGGGGACCCAGTTCGGACAGGTGAACCGGATCGTCATGCTGCTGGGCTGTATCGGGGTCTGGCTGCTGGCGATCAGCGGCCTGGTCATGTGGTGGAAACGCCGCCCGCCGAACCTGTCGCGGCTTCGCCTGGGCGGCCCGCCCGCCCCGCCGGGACCGCGCGTCCGCGCCGCCGTGCTGGGCATCGTCCTGCCCCTCGCCCTCCTCTATCCCCTGACGGGCCTGAGCCTGGTCTTCGCCGTATTGCTCGATCGAGCCGTGCGGCCGATGATCCGGCGCCGTCCCGCCGTTTCCTGAAAGAACGACGCCATGAAGACCTATCTATCCCTCGCCGCCGTCGCCCTCGCACTGGCGGCCTGCAACCCGCCGCAAGAGGCCAAGACGGCGCCGGAGTCGCCCACAGCCACGGCGGCCGTGACCGCCGCCAACGCCTGGTGCCGGCCTTCGCCGAACGGGGCCAAGGCCGGCGGCTGCTACGTCACCCTGACCGCGACCACCGACGACCGACTGACCGGCGGCTCCAGCCCGCGCGCCGGCGAGCTTCAGGTCCACGAGATGAAGACCGAGAACGGCATGATGAAGATGGCGCAGTTGACCGAAGGCCTGCCGCTACCGGCCGGTCAGGCGGTCGGTCTGGCGCCCGGCGGCAATCACCTGATGCTGATCGGCCTGACCGCGCCCCTGGTCGCCGGCGAGACCGTGCCCATCACCCTGAAGTTCGCCTCGGCGCCCGAGGTGACGGTTCAGGCGGCGGTGCGCCAGCCGGCCATGGCGGGCATGGATCACGGCGCGCACTGACGCCTTTTGAAGCGCGAGCCTGACAAACCGGTTTGAACCGGCTAAAGGCTCGCGCCTCACGAGGAATACCATGGCCCTTAAAGTCGCGATCGTCGGCCTGCCCAATGTCGGCAAGTCCACCCTGTTCAACGCCCTGACCAAGACGGCGGCGGCCCAGGCGGCCAATTATCCGTTCTGCACCATCGAGCCGAACACCGGCGACGTGGCCGTGCCAGAGCCGCGCCTGAACGCCCTGGCCGAGGTCGCCGGGTCCAAGGAGATCATTCCCGCCCGCATCACCTTCGTCGATGTCGCCGGCCTGGTGCGCGGCGCGTCCAAGGGCGAGGGCCTGGGCAATCAGTTCCTGGCCAATATCCGCGACTGCGACGCCGTGGCCTTCGTCGCCCGTTGCTTCGTCGATGACGACATCACCCACGTCGAGAACCGCATCGATCCGATCGCCGATCTGGAGATCATCGAGACCGAGCTGATGCTGGCCGACATGGAAAGCCTGGAGCGCCGCCGGCCCCAGCTGGAGAAGCGCGCCAAGGGCGGCGACAAGGAGTCCGGCCTGACGCTGAAACTGGTCGATCTGGCCCTGGCCCAGCTGAACGCCGGCAAGCCCGCCCGCACAGCCGACGTGTCCAAGGAGGACGCCAAGGCCTGGCACATGCTGCAACTGCTGACCGCCCTGCCCGCCCTCTATGTCTCGAATGTCGAGGAAGGTTCGGCCGACAAGGGCAATGAGCTGTCGGACAAGGTCGCCGCCCGCGCCGCCACGGACAACGCCAATTCGGTCGTCATCTCGGCCCAGATCGAATCCGAGATCGCCGTGCTGGACGACGAGGAGCAGAAGGAGTTCCTCGAGACCCTGGGTCTGGAAGAACCCGGCCTGAACCGCCTAATCCGCGAGGCCTACAAGCTGCTGGGACTTCAGACCTATTTCACGGTCGGCCCCAAGGAAGCCCGCGCCTGGACGATCAACGTCGGCGACACCGCGCCCCAGGCGGCCGGCGTCATCCACACCGACTTCGAGAAGGGCTTCATCCGCGCCGAAACCATCGCCTTCGACGACTTCGTCGCCCTGCGCGGCGAAGCCAAGGCGCGCGAAGCCGGCAAGCTGCGTGCGGAAGGCAAGACCTATGTCGTCAAGGACGGCGACGTGATGAACTTCCTGTTCAACTAGGTTTCGAAGCGGGGGCCTCCGGCTCCTTCTTCATCATGCTTTCCAACGGATTGGCGGGATCCGGCGCGCGCGGCGAGCCGGGGCAGCGCGCCAGTTTCACCGTTTTCATGTCCCTGTCGACGTAGGTCAGGTTCATCACGTCGCCGGTGGCGGCCATATGAACCCGCTCGCGCTTGGCCTGCCCCTGAGCGGCGCAGGCCAGGGTGGCCACATAGCCCGCTCCGGTCTCTTCAATCCGAGCGATGTCACAGGCGACGCCAGGGGCTTCGAACCGCATCGGCGTCAGGGTGATGGGCGCCCGCTCGCCCTGCGGATGGGCGCACCAGACGGGGTTGGCGGCCCAGATTCCCACAAAGCTGCGCGGGCCGCGGCCGGCCAGAGAGGACGGGCCCGGCGCCTCCACCTGTTGCATCGCCTCAGGCGTCCTGAGCGGACGCGCCGGCTCGTCCGGAGGATTGACCCCGTTGTCTCCACAGGCGGTCAGCAGGGCGATGGCCGCAACCATCGGGAAGAACGCATATTTCATCCGCCTACAACACCACGGCCAAGGCTGGGGTTCAAACCCGCGTCCTCATTGCGGTTGATTCTGATAATCGTTCGCAGTAACACCTCCGCCTGTCATCAAGCGGGGCCATTATGCGCAACCTACTCCTCCTCTCCACCGCCGCAGCCGCCTTCGGTTCGGTCTTGATCGCCCAGCCCGCGTGCGCCGAAGCGGCCGACGCGCCGGCGACCGAGGTCGATCCGGTCATCGTGATCGGCACGCGGTCGGAGCGTCTGGCGTCACGCACGCCCGCCACGGTCAGCGTCATCAGCGCCGACCAGATCGAGACCATGCTGGCCACCGACATCAAGGATCTGATTCGGTTCGAACCGGGCGTCAGCGTGCCGACCTCCCCCGCCCGCTTCAACCTGGCGCTGTCAGGCGGCGGTCGCGACAGCAATTCGGGCTTCACCATTCGCGGCATGGGCGGCGACCGCGTGCTGATCATCAACGACGGGGTGCGCCTGCCCAGCGGCTTCAGCTTCGGCGCCCAGGCGGTCGGTCGCGGCGACTATAACGACCTGGACATGGTCAAGTCGGTGGAGATCCTGCGCGGCCCCGCATCGGCCCTGTATGGTTCGGACGGCGTCGCCGGCGCGGTCGCCTTCACCACCAAGGACCCGTCCGATTTCCTGAAGAGTAGCCAGGATTTAGGCGCACGGGTGCGGGCGGCCTATAGTTCGGCGGACGAAGGCTGGACCGAGAGCCTTGCCGTCGCCGGCCGCACGGAGTCGGTTTCGGGCCTGCTGGCCTACACCCGCCGCGATCACCAGGAGACTGAGAACCAGGGCGAGGTCGGCGGCGTCGGCTCGGCCCGAACCCAACCCAATCCGCAGGACTTCACCTCCAACGCCATCCTGGCCAAGCTGGTCTGGGACGTGGCGCCCGGCCATTCGCTGCGCCTGACCTATGACCACCTCGACTCCGAAATGGACGGCGACGCCCTGACCGCCCGGTCGGCGACGGTTCTGGCCGTCACCGCCCATGACGAAACCCAGCGCGACAGTCTCAAGGGCGAGTGGCGCTTCCAGGACTTCGCCGGCTTCGAGAGCGGTTCGGTCAGCGCCTACTGGCAGGATGCGACTACCCGCCAGTATACCTATGAAGATCGAAGCCCCGCTGTGGACCGGGTCCGCGACACCACCTTCGACAACACCGTCTACGGCCTAGCCGCCCAAGGCGCGCGCGTCTTCGGCGCGGGCGAGGCGGTGGAACACCGTGTCACCGTCGGCGGCGACTGGTCGATGACCACGCAGGAAGGCGTCCGCGACGGCGTCACCCCGCCGGTTGGCGAAATCTTCCCGACCCGCGCCTTCCCCAAGACCGACTACCAGTTGGCGGGTCTGTTCGTTCAGGACGAGATCGAGATGCTCGGCGGCGCGCTCAGCATCATCCCCGCCGTACGCTACGACTGGTACGACCTGTCGCCGGAAGTCGACGCCCTGTTCCCGGCGTCCGCCACGAGCCAGTCGGAAGACCATATCTCGCCCAAGCTGGGCGTCGTGTGGTGGGCCGACCGTCGCTTCGGCCTGTTCGCCAACTACGCCGAGGGCTTCCGCGCCCCGTCGCCGATGCAGGTGAACAACTATTTCGAAAATCCCGTCTACGGCTACACCTCGATCCCCAACCCGGACCTCAAGCCCGAAACCAGCGACAGTATCGAAGGCGGCCTGCGGTTCCGCGACATCGCGGCCTTCGGGGGCGAGCTGCGGCTCCAGACCACGGCCTTCAGCACCCATTATGACAACTTCATCGAACAGGTGGTGGCGTCGGGCACGGGCGTGCCGGGCGTCGATCCGCTGATCTATCAGTACGTCAACCTGACCAATGTCGACATCTGGGGGCTGGAAGCCAGGGGCGACGTCGCCTGGAGCAATGGCCTCAGCCTGATCGTCTCCGCCGCCTTTGCGGACGGCGAGCAGGAAACGGACGGTGACAAGACCCAGCTCAGCAGCGTCGATCCGATCAAACTGGTCGGCGGCCTGAACTATGCCGCGCCTTCGGGCGTCTGGGGCGGTTCGGCCGTCGTGACCTGGTCGGACAGGAAGGACGCCGCCACCTATGAACTGTCGTGCGGATCGGCCTGCTACACCGGCGACAGCTTCACCCTTCTCGACGTGACCGCCTATTGGAACGTCACCGAGCGCGCCACACTGCGGGCCGGCGCCTTCAACCTTCTCGACGAGAAATACGGCTGGTGGAGCGACGTGCGCGGCCTGTCCGCCGCCTCGTCCATCAAGGACGCCTACACCCAGCCGGGCCGCAACTTCGGTCTGTCCCTGACCCTGCGTCTGTAAGCGACCATGCACATCCCCCACATCAAGAGCCCCCGTCCCATGCGCGCCATCCTGATCGCCGCCGCCCTGCTGACCGCCGCTGCACCCGCCGCCCAGGCGCTGGAAACCGGAGCCGTCGCTCCGGCTGCGGCTTCCACCCCCGCCAGCGCCTTCGAACGGGATCGCCAGTCGATCCTGGCCCAGGCCGGCCAGTATCGCGTCCATTTCGACATGCGCGAGAACGTCAGCTTCCAGGCCGACTACGACCCGCTGGAGGAGCAGCTGTCGGGCGGCAGCGAGATCGTCCGCGTCGTCTATGACCAGGGCGACCGGATCAGTCTGCAACACATCCTGGTCATGGAGCATGAGGGCCAGGTCATCGTCATCAAGCACTGGCGTCAGGACTGGGTCTATCAGCCCCAGACGGTGCTGACCTACGCCGGGCCGAACCAGTGGGTGCTGACGCCCGTCCCGGCCGATCAGCGCCAGGGCGCCTGGTCCCAGACCGTGTGGCAGACAGACGACTCGCCCCGTTACGGCGGCGTCGGTCGCTGGACCTATGACAACGGCCTGTCGGCTTGGACGTCCAACCCGACCTGGCGGCCGCTGGCGCGGCGCGATGCGGTGCGGAACCCCGTCTATGACCGCTATCTGGGGACCAACCGCCACATCCTGACGCCGAACGGCTGGGTCCATATCCAGGACAATGTGAAAATGTCGGGCAAGGCGGGCGGCGAGCCGGTCGCTGTCGTTCAGGAAGACGTGATCAACACCTACGATCGTTCGACCGGCTATTCGCCCCAGGCCGGCGACGATTACTGGGCGAAGACCCAGGGATTCTGGGCCGCCGTGCGCCAGGCCTGGGATGACGCCGTCGTCGCCGGAAACGGCGTCCATCTTCAGCAGGAGGCCCAGACCGGCTCCGTCACCGGCGCGCCGCTGATGGACCTGGCCCAGTCCCTGGCCGACGGCGAAACCACAGAGGCGGACGCGATCGCCCAGGCGCGGGTCCTGATCGCCGAGGCGACATCCGCGCGCTGACCGCTAAGGCCAGCGACGGATGAGACGGCGGCCCGGGCTCCCCTCCGGGCCGCCGTTTTCGTGTCTAGCGCCGCTGATCGGCGCTGGCGTCGCGGATGGCGTTGAATTCGGCGCTCGGTTTCCAGGCTGGCCAGGTCTCGCTGTCGGCCACCGTCAGCCCCAGCCGATACAGCAGATCCAGGTTCTGGACGGCGGCGGTGAAGTCGTAGTCGGCCCGCCATTCGTCGGTCAGCTTGTGATAATAGCGCGCCATCTGGGCCTCGTAGTACGGCGCGCCCGCCTCCAGCCCGCCCTCTACGAAGTCACGACCGCTCCACGGCATCAGGGCCGGCACCCCGCCCGCGGCGAAGTTGAAATGGTCGGAGCGGTAGTAGAAGCCTTCCTGCGGATAGCCGTCGCCGGTCACCGTGCGGCCCTGCACGGCGGCGAACCGGCCCAGGATGTCTTCCAGCTCCGACTTGCCGACGCCGAACACCGCCACGTCCCGCGTCGCGGGGGTGAAGGGCAGCATGTCGATATTGATGTCCGCCGCCGTCTTCGCCAGCGGATAGACCGGATCGGCGGCATAGGCTTCCGAGCCCAGCAGTCCCTGTTCCTCGGCCGTGACGTGCAGGAAGACCACCGTCCGTTCCAGCGCCGGTCCGGCCTTGAAGGCGCGCGCCATCTCGATCAGGCCCGCCGTGCCCGAGGCGTTGTCCCAGGCGCCGTTGAAGATGTCATCGCCCTCGGCGTTCGGTTCCCTGGCCTTGCCGACGTGGTCCCAATGGGCGGAATAGACGACATATTCATCGGGCCGCGTCGTTCCGGGGATCTTGGCCAGCAGATTGTTCGAGTGAATGACCTCGGTCGTTTCGGCGATGTCGACGTCCAGTCGCACGCCCAGATCCACCACCCCGCCCAGGCCGCCGGTCTTGGCGCGCGCCAGGGCCTCCGTCAGAACGTCTCCACCGATGGCGGTCCCCGTCGCCGGACTGATGGATCCGGTGAATCGCGCATCCTTTGCGCCCTTGACCGTCATCTGCGGCCGGGTCGCGCCGCCGACGGCCCGACGCCAGCGGCCGTCGTTATCCTGAAGACTGATCACCCCGACCGCGCCGCGCTTCAGCGCCTCCTGGGTCTTGTGCGTGCCCGAGCCGTAGAAGTTCGGATCGACGCCCAGGGCGTCGGGCTGGGCGCGCAGGATCACCACCACCTTGCCCGTCAGATCGGCGTCGCCATAGTCGTCCCATCCCCGCTCCGGAGCCACGATTCCGTAGCCGGCGAAGACCAGCGGCGCACCGTCGATCTTGACCATCGGATCGGCCGGCCCCGCGCGCAAGGTGATGTCCGTTCCCGAAACCAGGGCGTGGCGGACGCCGTCGGCGCCGGTCCAGGCGGCCGTCGGCGCACGCTCCGGCGTGAACCGCACCAGATCGACCGGTTGCAGCCAGGATCCGTCCCGTCCGCCCGGCTCCAGCCCCATGGCCTCATACTGGCGCTGGAGATAGGCCAGAGTCAGTTGCTCGCCGATCAGGCCGGGGAAGCGGCCCTCCAACTCGTCGGAGGCCAGGTACTTGATGTGGTCGGACAGACGCTGGGCGCTGAACTGCGGCGTCGCCGCCGAGGCCGTGGCGAAGGCGTCCAGCCGGGCGGGCGGCGGGCTGACGGACGCGCCTGCGCAGGCGGTCAGGACCAGCGCCGCCAGGGCGATGAAGGGGGAACGACGAAGGATCATGCGGGCGGCTCGAACAGACGAATAGGTAGGGGGCCAGGATCGCGTCCCGGCCCCCGGTTTTCACGGATATCAGGGACGCTCGGACGCCGTCGTGGCCCGCACGGGGCCGAACTCGGACCCCGTCTTCCATTCCGGCCAGTCCCGGCCGTTCGCCAGGGCGCGACCGACATCATAGAAGACCGTCAGATCCTCGATCATGCCGCTGTAGTCCCAGTCCGGCGACCATTCGTCCGCCGCCTGGTGATAGCGTTTGGCGCCATATTCGGCGCGCGCGGCCTGGCGTTCGGCGATCGGTTCATCGCGGAAGTCGCCCCGGCTGCCGGCGTAGGCCATGGGCACGCCGCGCTTGGCCAGGGGGAAGTGGTCCGAGCGATAATAGGTGCCGGCCGCGTTCTCGTAGTCCGGGACCAGACTACGGCCCTGTGACTGGATCGCGACGGCCAACCGCTCATCGAAATCGGACTGGCCGTATCCGGTGACGCCCAGCCCCGTGACGCGGCCATAGACGTTCATCGAATCCATGTTGAACCCGCCCACCGTCCTGGGCAGCGGATAGACCGGGTTCACGGCGTAATATTCCGAACCCAGCAGACCGCTTTCCTCGCCGGTGAAGCTGATCATAACGACAGAGCGTTCGGTGCGAGGGGCGCGTCCGTACATCCGCGCCAGTTCCAGCAGGCCGGCGGTGCCCGAGGCGTTGTCGACGGCGCCGTTGAAGATCCGGTCGCCCGTCGCGTCCGGCTCGCCCATGCCGATATGGTCCCAGTGGGCGGTGTACAGCACCGTCTCGTCCGGATGGGTCGTGCCCGGCAGGCGGGCGATGACATTGTGGCTGGTGACCTGGTTGGTCGCCACGTCGAACTCGGTCGAGAAGGACGCGCCGGTCAGGGCCACGGGCTGGAAGTCGCGGCTGCGCGCCTGGACCTTCAGCGCATCGAAATCCAGCCCCGCGCGGCGGAACAGGTCCACCGCAACATCGCGCTGGATCCAGCCCTCCATCGGCACCCGCTCGGCCGCCGCATTGGGCCTCAGGATGTCGAACTGCGGCACGCCCCAGGAGTTGGCGACCGTCGCCCAGCCGTAAGAGGCCGGCGCCGTCTCGTGCACGATCAGCACGCCCGCCGCCCCGTGCTTGGCGGCCTCCTCGTACTTGTAGGTCCAGCGGCCGTAATAGGTCATGGCCTTGCCGCCGAAGGTGTTCAGCGCCGGTTCTTCGAAGTCGGCGTCATTGACCAGGACGACCAGGATCTTGCCGCGCAAGTCCTGGCCCTTGAAGTCGTTCCACTGGCGCTCAGGCGCATTGATGCCGTAGCCGACGAAGACCAGGGGCGCGTCCTTCAGGCTGACATGCTCGGCCGGACGGCGGGTGGAAATGGCCACCTCGCGGCCCTGGGTCATCGGCAGGCTCCAGTCCCCCAGCTTCAGCGAGGCATGGACGTTGGACTGGACGAAACGGTTCAGGATGACGTCCTGGGTCCACTGGCCGTTGGGACCGCCCGGCTCGAAACCGGCGGCCGCATATTGAGCGCTCAGGTACTGGACGACCTTCTCTTCAGCCGGGGTGGCGATGCCGCGTCCCTCATAGGCGTCGCTCGACAGGACGCGGATATCCTCCGAAATCCGCGCGGCGTCGAAGGACGGCGCGGCCTGATCCGCTCCGACGGTGGCGCAGGCGGACAGGGTGACGCCGGCCATCAGCACGGCGGCGAAAGAAGAGACGATACGCATGAACACGAGGCCCCACAGCCGGAAATGAAGTCGCCGACCCTAGGGGGCGAAATCCATCATGTCGATTCCGTGTCACGCGCCATTTGTCGCAAACAAAAGCCCGCCGAAGCGGACTTCGGCGGGCTGATGATCAGGTCATGCGAACCTGCGCCTAGTGGGCGACGCCCTTCCAGACGCGGCGATAGCTGGCGTAGGTGAGGCCGGCGAAGATCAGCAGGAAAATGATCACACCGAAGCCGGCCTGTTTGCGTTCGACCATCTTCGGTTCGGACGTCCAGGCGATGAAGGCGGCCACATCCTTGGCGTACTGGTCCACCGTCTGGGGCGACCCGTCGTCATAGGTCACCTGGCCGTTCCGAAGCGGCGGCGGCATGGCGATGAAGCCCCCCTCCGGCACATGGTGCTTGTCCCCCGTCCAGAAGGGCGTCAGGTCGCCGGCCATATAGGGGTTGTAATGCTGCCCCTCTCGGATGGTCAGGCCCGCCGGCGCCGCGCGATAGCCCGACAGCAGAGAGTAGATATAGTTGGCGCCGTCGTGGCGGGCCTTGGCCATCACCGACAGATCAGGCGGCGCCGCTCCGCCGTTGCCTGCGGCGGCGGCCGTCGCGTTCGGGTAAGGGCTGCGGAACTTGTCGGCCGGGGTGGCGTCGCGCTGGATCGGTTCACCGGTCTCGCTGTCGATGTCCGGGACCTGGACCTCCTTGGCCAGGGCCTTGACCACCGGATTGTCGTTCGGGTTCGGATATTTCGGATTCCAGAACGGCCCGTGGCGATCACCTAGATTGCGATAGTGCATCAGGTTCATGCTGTGGCAGGCGGCGCAAACCTCCTGATAGACCTTGTAGCCGCGCTGAAGCTGGCCCTGGTCATAGACGCCGAACGGTCCTTCGAAGCTGAACCCGCCCGAGCGCGGATGAGCGGCCCCGCCAGCAGCCAGGGCCGGGGCCGCGGCCAGCAGGCCGAAAGCTACAGCCGCCGAGGCGATGAGCCTGGACATCGAGGCGTTGGTTTTCACGGTCATCATGGCCCTCACCCCTTCTTCTCGGGCGAGGCCGGGGCGAAAGCCGGCATCGCGTCCGCACCGGTCAGGACCGGCTCGGAAATGGTCGCCGGGATCGGCAGCGGCGTCTCCTTCAAGCCCACGAACGGCAGGATCACCAGGAAGAAGAGGAAGTAGTAGGCCGTGAACAGCCGCGTCAGCCACAGGTAGGAGTTCAGGTTGCCGTCCAGCAGAACCACGCCGCCCAACCCCGGAATGACCGGCGCGTCCGGAAGCTGACCACCGCACCAGCCCAAGCCCACGCCGACCACCAGGAAGATGAAGAAGAAGGTCCGCATGGTCGGGCGATACCGCATCGACCGCACCTTGGACGTATCCAGCCAGGGCAGGACGAACAGCACGCCGATGGCGCTGAACATCGCCACCACGCCGCCGAACTTGTCCGGAATGGCGCGCAGGATGGCGTAGAAGGGCAGCATGTACCACTCGGGCACGATGTGCGCCGGCGTCTGCAGCGGATTGGCCGGGATATAGTTGTCGGCGTGGCCCAGGGCGTTCGGCTGATAGAAGACGAAGATCGCGAACAGCAGAAGGAACAGGATGATCGCGAACCCGTCCTTAAGCGTGAAATAGGGGTGGAAGGGCAACATGTCCTTCTTCGTCCGATCCTTGGGGATCAGGATGCCGACCGGATTGTTCTGACCCGCCGAGTGGAGCGCCCACAGGTGCAGCACGACGCAGCCCAGTATGGCGAAGGGCAGCAGATAGTGGAGCGAGAAGAAGCGGTTCAGCGTCGCATTGTCGATCGCCGGTCCGCCGCGCAGCCAGATCAGGATCGGCTCGCCGATCACCGGGATGGCCCCGATCAGATTGGTGATCACCTCGGCGCCCCAGAAGGACATCTGGCCCCAGGGCAGGACGTAACCCAGGAAGGCCGTCGCGATCATCAGGAAGAAGATCACGCAGCCGATGATCCAGATCATCTCGCGCGGCGCCTTGTACGAGCCGTAGTACAGCCCCCGCAGCATGTGCAGATAGACGGCGATGAAGAACATCGACGCGCCGTTGGCGTGCACATAGCGGATCAGCCAGCCGCCGTTGACGTCGCGCATGATCCGCTCGACCGAGGCGAAGGCCAGGTCGACGTGCGGCGTATAGTGCATGGCCAGAACAATGCCGGTGACGATCTGCGTCATCAGACACAGGGCCAGGATGCCGCCGAAGGTCCACCAGTAGTTCAGGTTTCTGGGTGTCGGCAGCGACATGTAGTCTGCGCCGAAGCGGATGATCGGCAGCCGGGTGTCCAGCCACTTCTCGACGCCCGTCTTAGGGACGTAGGTGGATTCGTGTTCGCTCATTTCCTCCCCCTGGCCCTCACCCGATCTTGACGCGAGTGTCGGACGCAAATTCATAGTCGGGCACCACCAGGTTCAGAGGCGCGGGCCCCTTCCTGATCCGCCCGGAGGCATCATAGTGCGAACCGTGGCAGGGGCAGAACCAGCCGCCGTAGTCGCCGGCGCCAAAGGTCGGCACGCAGCCCAGGTGGGTGCAGGATCCGACCACGACCAGATATTTCTCGTGGCCTGGCTTGGTGCGCTCGGCGTCCGTCTGGGGCTGTTTCAGGTCCGATGCGTGATCGTCGGCGATGACGCGCTGCAGTTCGGCCGGAGTGCGATAGCGCACGAAGACCGGCTTGCCCTGCCATTTGATCACGACCTGCTGGCCTTCCTGCACCTTGGTCAGATCGAACTCGATCGAAGCCAGGGCCAGGGTGTCGGCGGCGGGGTTCATCTGGTTGATCAGCGGCCAGGCGATCATCGCCCCGGCGCCGACCGCAGCGGCGCCCGCTGCGATATGGATGAAGTCGCGGCGATTCGGATCGCCCTCGCCTTCCGGAATCACACCCGTCTCGGCCACGTTTCACCTCTCGAAAACCGCCGGGACCGCCTGTATTGGCGCTCCTCTTTTGCGGCACGAACCCTAAAAGCGAGACCCAGTATCACCCTCGGTCTGTATTTGCGGCCTAAGGCCGCAAGTCGCTGACGCTTCTTGCGAAACGTTCGCAGACAGACCGCGACAAACCCCCAGGCCGCGTATATCTAGGGATTAGAATGCGTCTCGCTCTTTTTCAACCGGACATTCCTCAGAACGTCGGCGCCTGCATCCGGCTGTCGGCCTGTTTCGGGGTGGAACTGCACGTCGTGGAGCCTACGGGCTTTCGGTTCGACGACCGCGCCATGAAGCGAGCGGCGCTCGACTATGGTCCTTTGTCGCACATGACCCGGCACGCCGACTGGGATGCGTTTCAGCGCGACCGCCCCGCCGGCCGACTGATTCTGTTCACCACCCGCGGCGCGACGCCCCTGTCCGATTTCGTCTTTCACCCCGACGACACGCTTCTGTTTGGCAAGGAAACATCCGGCGCGCCGGACTATGTCCACGCCGCCGTCGACGCCCGCGTGGTGATTCCGCTGCGTCCTGAAGCGCGTTCGCTGAACCTGTCGGTCACCGCAGGCATCGCCCTGTGGGAGGGGCTGCGCCAGACGGGCGGGATCGGCTAGAGGGCGATCGTCCGCTCGATCCGTATGGCGTCCAGAAAGTCGGCGTCATGACTGACCACGATCAGGGCGCCGTCATAGGCCCGCAGCGCGACTTCCACGGCGGCGACCGAGTCGAGATCGAGATGATTGGTCGGCTCGTCCAGAATAAGCAGTTGCGGCGGCGCCGCCCCTGTCATGACGCAGGCCAGGGCCGCCCGCAGCCGCTCGCCGCCCGACAGCGCGCCGACTTCGCGATGCGCCGCTACATTCCGGAACAGGAACCGCGCCAGCGCCGCCTGGGCGTCGTTGACCGAGCCCTCAGGATTGAGCCGTCGCCAGGCCTCGACCAAGGTTTCATCCGGTTTCAGGATCGTAGCCTCCTGATCCAGCAGCACCGCTCGACACGGCCGCTCCACTCGCCCGGTCGTCGGTTCCAGCGCCCCATGGATCAGTCGCAGCAGGGTCGTCTTGCCGGCCCCGTTCGGCCCTGTGATCGCGACCCGTTCCGGCCCCGTCAGCCGCAGGCTGACCGGCCCCACCACAGTGCGCCCCTGCGGCGTCTCCCAGGTCGCATCGTCCAGCACCAGCAAGGTCCGGCCAGACGCCAGGCCGCTCGATGGCATGGGGATCGACAGGGCGCGGGTGCGCTCCACCCGCTCGCGCGCCGACGCCAGGGCCGCCTCCGCCTCCGCGGCTTGCCGCGCCGCCAGGAGCCGGTCGCCGGCGCCGCTGTTCTCGGCCCGCTCCGCCCTCGCGCCGATCAGGATCTTCGGCATGTCGCCCTTGGCGCCCTTGCGCCGTCCGGCTGCGTCGCGCCGCGCCTTCATCTCCGTGCGACGCTGGGCGTCCGCGCCCACGCGAGCGGCCGTCCGTTCGGCGCCGGCCAGATCGCGTTCCGCCGCCGCCCGCTCGGTCGCCTTGCGCTCAGCGAAGAGGTCGTAGTTTCCGCCGTATACGGTCACGCCCAGACCAGAGACCTCGACGATCCGGTCCATGCGCCGCAGCAGATCGCGGTCATGGCTCACCACCACGGCCCCGCCGTCCCAGCGGCCCAGCACCTCGGCGACCCGTCGCCGCGCCTCGACATCCAGATGATTGGTCGGCTCGTCCAGCAGGATCAGGTCCGGCCGCGCCAGCAGCAGGCCGGCGACCCGCAGCCGGGTCTGTTCGCCGCCGCTCAGACTGATCGTCGCCCGGTCCATGGCCAGGTCCGCCAGCCCGACCTCGGCCAGAATCTCGGCGATCCGCAGTTCCAGCGTCCAGTCGGCGTTCGCGAGATCTTCTGCGTCGCCCTCGCCGGCCAGCACGCGTTCGATTACCGCCAGGGCTTCGCCGACGCCCAGCGTTTGGGCGACCGTCTCGCCCAGCGCAGGATCATGGCGCTGATCCAGCACGCCGATCGTCCCGACGCGCGTCACCGCGCCCTCGGCCGGCGACAGGTCGCCCGAGATCAAGCGCAACAGGGTGCTCTTGCCCGCGCCGTTGCGACCGACGACGCCGGTGCGCTCAGGCTCGAACGTCAGGCTCAGATTGTCGAAAAGCGTGACGCCGGCGGGCGTTCTAGCGGCGACCTTGTCGAGAGTCGCGAGCGCGGACGGGAACGCGCTTCGGCTTGGGCTGGTTGGCATGGAGGATCACGAGCAGAATGGCGGACAGGGCGGAACCGGTTGCCAGTGCGATGATCATGATCTTCGAGCCTCCTGCTCAAAACTCGTCAGAGACAAGAGGATGGGTCGTATTTGTGCGATGTGCAAGTCCGCGTCGCCCCTGAAGCGAACACGGCCGCGTGAACCCTCCCTTCCAGGGTGGACCGTCGGTCCAGTAGCGATCTGCTCGCCAGACCGCTAGGACGGCTCCATGGAAAGCCGTTTCCGCATCGAAGACCCCGCCGGCGCCGCCGCGCGCCGCGAAGCCGCCGTCCAGCGTTTGCGCGACGAGACCGGCATAGACGAGGCGATGATCGACGCCCTGGTCGAGACCTTCTACGCCCGCGTCCGCGACGACCGTCTGATCGGTCCGATCTTCGCCGACCGCATCACGGACTGGGGTCCGCATCTGGGCCAGATGAAGTTGTTCTGGTCGTCGGTCGCCCTGTCGACCGGCGTCTATCAGGGCCGGCCGATGCCGAAACACCTGCCCCTGCCCATCGACGCCCGCCATTTCGATCGCTGGCAGGAGGTTTTCGCCGAGACGGCCCGCGACCTTTGCCCGCCCGTCGCCGCCGACCACTTCATCGAACGCGCCCGCCGCATCGCCGAAAGCCTGGAACTGGGCGTCGCCACCGCCAGCGGGGTGATGCTGGCCAAGGGCGAACGGTTCGTGCGGACTACGCAGGCGTGGACGCCGGAGTAAGTCACCGGGCCTGAGTACGCCAGGCGCCGAAATGTTCCCACATTGTTCTTGCTTCAATCGCGCGATTCATCCCCATATAGCGATGTCGCGCCGGACCCGCCCGGCCCTTCCCGCGTTCCCGGACAGCATGACCGAAAAGCACAACTTCATCCGCGTTCGCGGCGCCCGCGAGCATAATCTCAAGGGCGTGGACCTCGATATCCCGCGCGAACAGCTGGTGGTGATGACCGGCCTGTCGGGCTCGGGCAAGTCGTCCCTGGCGTTCGACACCATCTACGCCGAGGGCCAGCGTCGCTATGTCGAGAGCCTGTCGGCCTATGCCCGTCAGTTCCTGGAGCTGATGGGCAAGCCGGACGTGGACCTGATCGAGGGCCTGTCGCCGGCCATCTCCATCGAACAGAAGACGACGTCCAAGAACCCACGCTCGACCGTCGGCACGGTGACCGAGATCCACGACTATATGCGCCTGCTGTGGGCGCGGGTGGGCGTGCCCTATTCGCCCGCCACCGGCCTTCCGATCGAGAGCCAGACCATCAGCCAGATGGTCGACAAGCTGGTCGCCCTGCCGGATGGCGAACGCATCCTGCTGCTGGCCCCCGTCGTTCGGGGCAGGAAGGGCGAGTACAAGAAGGAAATCGCCGAATGGCAGCGCCAGGGCTTCCAGCGGCTGAAGATCGACGGGCAATTCTATCCGATCGACGAAGCCCCGACCCTGGACAAGAAGTTCAAGCACGACATCGACATCGTCGTGGACCGGATCGTCACCAAGCCTGACCAGGAAGCCCGCTACGCCGACAGTCTTCAGACCGCCCTGGGTCTGGCCGACGGCATCGCCAATGCCGAATGGGCCAGCACGGCCGAGGGCGAGACGGCGCCGCGCAGCCTGCTGTTCTCCGAACGGTTCGCCTGTCCGGTGTCAGGCTTCACCATCTCTGAGATCGAGCCGCGGCTGTTCTCGTTCAACAACCCCTTCGGCGCTTGCCCGGTCTGCGACGGCCTGGGGGTCAAACTGGCCTTCGACGCCGACCTGGTGATCCCGGACCGCGACAAGACACTGCACAAGGGCGCGGTCGCCCCTTGGGCGCGCGGTCCCTCGCCCCTCTACACCCAGACGCTTCAGTCGCTCAGCCGCCACTACGGCTTCTCGATGGACGTGGCCTGGCGCGAGCTTCCGGCCCAGGCCCACAAGGCGATCCTTTATGGAACCGGCGCCGAGAAGATCAAGTTCACCTATGACGACAACGCCCGCAAATATGAGGTCTCCAAGCCGTTCGAGGGCGTGCTGCCGAACCTGGAGCGTCGCTGGCGCGAGACCGACAGCGCCTGGGTGCGCGAGGAACTGGCCCGTTATCAGTCCGAAACGCCCTGCGACGCCTGCCACGGCAAACGGCTGAAGCCCGAGGCCCTGGCGGTCAAGGTCGGGGGCCAGGACATCGCCGACGTCTCCACCCTGTCGATCAAGAAGGCCTACGACTGGGTCCAGGCCCTGCCCGAGGCGCTCAGCGATAAGCAGATGGAGATCGGCCGGCGCATCCTGAAGGAGATCGGCGACCGGCTGCGGTTCCTGAACAACGTCGGCCTCGACTATCTGTCACTGTCGCGCGCCTCCGGCACCCTGTCGGGCGGCGAGAGCCAGCGCATCCGTCTGGCGTCGCAGATCGGCTCCGGCCTGACCGGCGTCCTCTATGTTCTGGACGAACCCTCCATCGGCCTGCACCAGCGCGACAACACCCGCCTGCTGGAAAGCCTGAAGGGACTGCGCGACCTGGGCAATTCGGTCCTGGTGGTCGAGCATGACGAGGAAGCCATTCTGACCGCCGACTATGTCATCGACATGGGCCCGGCCGCCGGCGTCCACGGCGGCGAGGTCTGCGCCGAGGGCACGCCGGCCCAGGTCATGGCCAATCCGAAATCGCTGACGGGCAAATACCTGACCGGCGAACGCGAGATCGAAATCCCCGCCGACGGCCGACGGCCGATCGACCGCAAGCGGATGCTGAAGATCAGCGGCGCCAGCGGCAATAATCTGAAGAGCGTCACGGGTGAAATCCCCGTCGGCGTCTTCACCTGCATCACCGGCGTGTCCGGCGGCGGCAAGTCCACCTTCACCATCGAGACCCTGTACAAGGCCGCCGCGCGCCGCCTGAACAATGCGTCGGAAGCCCCCGCCCCCTTCGACCGGATCGAGGGGCTGGAGCATTTCGACAAGGTCATCGACATCGACCAGTCGCCCATCGGCCGCACCCCGCGCTCGAACCCGGCCACCTACACCGGCGCCTTCGGCCCGATCCGCGACTGGTACGCCGGCCTGCCGGAATCAAAGGCGCGCGGCTACGGCCCCGGCCGGTTCAGCTTCAACGTCAAGGGCGGCCGCTGCGAGGCCTGCCAGGGCGACGGCGTCATCAAGATCGAGATGCACTTCCTGCCCGACGTCTATGTCACCTGCGACGTCTGCAAGGGCAAACGCTACAATCGCGAGACGCTGGAGATCGTGTTCAAGGGCAAGTCCATCTCGGACGTGCTGGACATGACGGTCGAGGAGGCCGCGACCTTCTTCAAGGCCGTGCCGCCGATCCGCGACAAGATGCTGACGCTGGAACGGGTGGGCCTGGGCTACGTCAAGGTCGGCCAGCCGGCGACCACCCTGTCGGGTGGCGAGGCCCAGCGGGTCAAGCTGTCCAAGGAACTGTCGAAACGGGCCACGGGCCGCACCCTCTACATCCTCGACGAGCCGACCACCGGCCTGCACTTCGAGGATACGAGAAAGCTGCTGGAAGTGCTGCAGGAACTGGTCGAGGCCGGCAACACCATCGTGGTGATCGAGCACAATCTGGATGTCATCAAGGTCGCCGACTACCTGCTCGACTTCGGCCCCGAAGGCGGCGACGGCGGCGGCGAGATCGTCGCGGTCGGCACGCCGGAACAGGTGGCGGACAACGCCGCCAGCTGGACCGGCAAATACCTCAAGGAGGTGCTGGACCGGCACGAGACCCGCCGCAAGGCGCGGGTCGCGACGCTTGGTGGGTCGGTGGGTGAACCTGTGAAGAAGAAGCGGGTGAAGGCGTCGGCCTGACGCCTTCACCGCCGGTTTGCGGGTCGGTTCAGCGGTCCCGCAGACCCTGCCACGCCGCCGAGAAGGGCGCATAGAGCACCGCCAGCTGCAGGGCGGAGATCAGGGCGTTGACCACGGACCAGACCAGGATGGCGGGCCAGGCGCGCGCCAGGACATCCAGGGTGGACAGGCCGTCCATGCCCGCCAGAACAGAGATGCCGCCGGTCGCAAGATCCGTGCCCGCGCTGATGATCGTGCCAAGAATGCTGACGATCAGGCTCATGATCACGGCGATGATCGTCATGCCCAGCAGGGGCCAGAACTGGCCGTTGGTGGCCTTGAACGACTCGAACAGGGTGAACTTGCGCCGGTCGATCGTCATCGGCACGGCCAGGCAGAGCTTGATCGAAAGCCAGATCACGAGAGCCGCTGCGGCCAGGCCCAGGATCAAGGCGAGCAGATACATGACCGCCTGACCCGAGGCGACCCCGAGGCCGAACACGGTCACGACGATGGCGGAAAGCACCCCGCACAAAAGCCCGACGATCACCCCGATCGCCAGCGTGACCGCAAACACCCGAACCTCGTCCATGCCCAACCGCAGATAGCCCCAGGCGTTCTCGGCGGGCCGCAGCACCGACCGCGCCACGGCGGCGCTGAGCACAGCCCCGATCACCAGGCCCAGGGGCGCCAACCAGACGAGCAGGCCCATATAGGCCTGCCCCAGGGCCATCATCTCCTCAGGCGACGGATCGGACGACTGTTCCAGCGTTTGGGCCGAGGCCATGATCGCGGCCCATTGGCCGGCGCCCAGACCGAAGGTCGCCACATACAGGACCAGATAGGCCAGGCCCCAGATCAGGGCTGTCACCGGATGGCGACGCACCACCCGAAATCCTTCGAACGCCGCGTCGGTGGCGGAAAAGCTCATGCTGCACTCCAGATCAGATTGGCGCGATCCTAGACCATCGTGTCGGCCGCGTCGCCCGCCGAGGTGGCGGCGGGCGACGTCGCTGCGGCGAACATGGCGCCGGACGGCCCATCCAGAAGCTGACGGCAGGCGGAGGCGAAGGGCGCGCTGAGCAGGGTCATGACCGCCCCATAAACAAAGCCGCCGGGCACAAGCATCAGCCCGGCCACCGTCGCCAACACCGGCGGCGATGGAAACAGCTCGCCCAGGGTGGCGGGAGGCGACTGGGCCGTGATGTCCGCGAGAACACCGCTGGCGAACAGGGCGACGATCACGACAAAGGCCAGGACGAAATAGACGACCAGATAGACCAGCCAGGTGCAGACCAGCAGGCCCAGCAACGGCAGGGTCCGGCGCTTGCCCAGCGTCCAGCCTTCGACGAAGGCGAACCGCTTCAGCATTATCGTCGCCGGGGCGATCAGGGACAAACGCGCCATGGCCACGGCGACCGCCGCGATCAGGGTGATTGTCAAAACAACAGCCAAAAGCCCCTCAACTGTTTCCAATAGAGGCTTGGGACCCAAATAGTTCGTCAAGAACAACAGGGCACTTAACCCGCCCCAAAAGAGAACAAGAAAAAAGACGACGATATATGGCCCCAGAAACAAGGCCAAAGCTACCACCGCCAGACGCAGTTCATCTATCCCGATCCGCATGAAGAAATACCGGTCCAGCCGTCCGATCATCAGCGTCAGCCGCATGGTCGCGGCCCAGATGACCACCGCCAACAGCATCTGGCCGACATTCAGCAGCATGGACACGCCTTGAAACGCGATCATCTGCCCTAACATCTCGGGCGGCGGCTCGGCGCCTTCGCCCAGCGGCAGGTTGGCCAGGGTGCCGAACATCAGGGCCGCGCCCCCCAGGCTATAAGCCATCATCACAAAACCCCAGACGAAGACCGCCAGCGGATGCCGCCGGATGACCCGACCCGGCGTCGCCATGGCCTCGCCGATGGAAAATGTCTCAGTCATGGGGGGCTCCTTGCGGTGTCCAGTACTCGAGTCTGCGATAGGCCGCACCCAGGAAAGCCAGCGCCAGGGGCGCCTCGAACGCGGAGATCACCACCGCCCACACGATCCACGTCGCCACGCCGGATGGCAGGCCCGCCCCCGTCAGGATCAGCAGTCCCAGGATCGGCAGGCCCACGACCACGATCAGTCCGCCCAGCAACGGCCAGAAACTGCCCTGGGCGATCCCCATACTGTTCAGGGACACCATGTGTCCGCGCCCCAGGGTGGCCGGGGCGAACAGCGACAGGCGCACGACCATCACCAGCACGCCGTAGAAGGCCAGCAGGGTCACGACCGCCAGCAGGACCAGTTTCCAGATCGGCCCCACCGCCGCCCAGTCCCGCAGGCGGATCGCCTCGGGGTTCAGCTCGGCCATGCCGAACACGGCCAGCAGCACCAGGGCCACGACCGACAGGATCATGGCCATGAAGACCGAACACAGCAGGGCGGCGCCCAGCAGGCGCAGTTCAGGCAAACCCAGTTGCAGACCCGCCGCCCCCAGGCCCAGCCGCCGGGCGTCGTTTCGGTCGTCGCTGACCGCCGTGCGCGCCAGGGCGCCGATCAGGATGAGGCCGGCGACCAACGCCGCCGCCGCCCAAACCCAGCCCAGGACGCCAACCATGAAGGGTCGCACGGCCCACACAAGGGCGCAGACCGCCATGGCGCCCCAGGCCCAACGCCACGCCCTGGCCAGGCCGACGACCGACGCCTTCAGCGCCTCGCCCAGCCGCAATCGCCTGTCGTTCGTCACGATCATCGCCCCATATCCCCGCCTCAGACATAGCAGGGGATCATGACATCACGCCAGACGACCGCTAGAAGGCCGCGATGACTGCTTCCCCCTCTCCTTCCCCTATTCACGTCATCGGCGGCGGCCTCGCCGGCTCGGAGGCCGCCTGGCAGATCGCCCAGGCCGGCGTGTCCGTGATCCTGCACGAGATGCGCGGCGTGCCCGGCGTGAAGACCGACGCTCACCAGACCGACGGCCTGGCCGAACTGGTCTGCTCCAACTCCTTCCGGTCGGACGATTGGGAATACAACGCCGTCGGCCTGCTGCACGCCGAGATGCGGGCGCTGGACTCGATCATCATGGCCTGTGGCGACGTCAATCAGGTGCCGGCAGGCGGCGCCCTGGCCGTGGACCGCGACGCCTTCTCCGCCGCCGTGACGGCGAAGCTGGCGGCCCACCCGCTGATCACCATCGTCCGCGAAGAGATCGCCGGCCTGCCGCCGCAGGAGTGGGACAATGTCATCGTCGCCACTGGCCCCCTGACCTCGCCCGCCCTGGCCGAGGCCATCCTGAAGGCGACGGGCGAGGAAAGCCTCAGCTTCTTCGACGCCATCGCCCCCATCGTCCATGCCGACAGCATCGATTTCGACATCGCCTGGCGTCAGTCGCGCTATGACAAGGAAGGCCCGGGCGGAGACGCCGCCGCCTACGTCAACTGCCCGATGGACAAGCCCCAGTACGAGGCCTTCATCGACGCCCTGCTGAACAGCCCCAAGGCCGAGTTCAAGGACTGGGAGCACGTGCCCTATTTCGACGGCTGCCTGCCGATCGAGGTCATGGCCGAACGCGGCCGCGAGACCCTGCGCCATGGGCCGATGAAGCCGGTCGGCCTGACCAACCCGCGCGACCCACAGGTTAAGTCATACGCTATCGTCCAACTGCGGCAGGACAATGCGCTGGGTACGTTGTTCAACATGGTCGGCTTCCAGACCAAGCTGAAGCACGGCGTCCAGGCCGAGGTCTTCCGCATGATCCCTGGCCTCCAGAACGCCCAGTTCGCGCGTCTGGGCGGCCTGCACCGCAACACCTATCTGAACAGCCCCCAGCTGCTGGACAAGCAGTTGCGGCTCAAGGCCATGCCCCGCCTACGCTTCGCCGGCCAGGTGACCGGGGTCGAAGGCTATGTCGAAAGCGCCGCCATGGGCCTGCTGACCGGCCGCCTCGCCGCCGCCCAGGCTCTGGGCCGCGATGTGTCCGCGCCCCCGCCCGAGACCGCCATGGGCGCCCTGGTCGAGCACATCACCGGCGGACACCTGGAAGGCTCGAAATTCCAGCCGATGAACATCAACTACGGCCTGCTGCCCCCGCTTGAGGCCCCCAAGGTCGATGAAGACGGCAAACGCATCCACCCGAAGGAACGCGGCCGGGCCAAGAAGCGGCTGCAGAGCATCCGGGCGATGGAAAGCCTGAAGGCCTGGCGGGACGCGGGCTAAACCCGTCCGCGCACCGTCGCCCAGATCAGTCGCAGGCGCTTGACCGGTTCCGGCTCGTCGGGCGTCGTCAGGGCGGCCGAGGCCACGGCCGGGAACCCCTCGGTCGGCAAGCCCTTCAAGGCGGCGTTGGCCTTGGGCCGCGCGGCCTTCGCCTCGTCGGCCCGTCCGACTTGGCCCAGCCCCCGCACCCGCCCGGCCTCGACCACCTTGTCGGCATGACCCGGACCGGCCAGCACCTGGACCGCCGCCTGCATCGGACCGACGTAGAAGGCGTCCAGGTCATGCGGCTCGCCGTGGACGCGGCCGATGTGGGCCTCGATCAGGGCGTCGAGGGGGGCGCGGTCCAGGGCGTGGCGGACGACCAGGTCGGTCAGGGCCTCCAGCACCGGATGGCCCTTGCGGGGGATCCCGGCGAAGACCCCGTCCAGCTGTTCCGCCCACCAAGTGTAGCGCATCTCGGCCAGCAAGGGCTGGGTCACGCGCGCGGGGATCGACATCAGCTCGGCCTCGAAGGCGTAGAGCGTGATCAGATCGGCGCGGGCGCGCGCGTCGGCGACCAGGCGGGTGGACAGCCAGCGGTCCAGATCGGCGGCGCGAACCTGGGCGTCCAGGGTTCCCGCCACCGCCGCCGGATCGGGTTCAGGCGGCACGCGAAACGGCAAAATCGGCCAGGTCTTCCAGGGCCGCGCGCCAGTCCGACGCCGGCAGGACCGAAAGGGCGGCCTTGGCCTGATCGGCGTAGTCGCCGGCCAGATCCAGGGTCGCGCCGATGGCGCCGGAACCAACAACCAGTTCGCGGGCGCGGGCGAAGTCCTCGGGCGTGCGCTCGCCCTTGGTCACGGTCCGCTCCCAGAAATCGTCCTCGCGACCCCGAGTGCGGGCCACCGCCAGCAGCAGCGGCAGGGTGGCCTTGCCCTCGTTGAAGTCGTCGCCGGCGTTCTTGCCGAGGGCCTCGGCGGTCGCGCCATAGTCCAGGGCGTCGTCGGCCAGCTGGAAGGCGATGCCCAGGGCCATGCCGTAGTCGCGCAGGGCGGCGGTCGCGGCGGCGTCTGCCCCGGCGCCCACGGCCCCTGCCTCGGCGGCGGCGGCGAACAGTTCGGCGGTCTTGGCCGAGATGATCTGCAGATAGGTGGCCTGGTCCAGGTTCAGGTCGTGGGCGCGCGTCAGTTGCAGCACCTCGCCTTCCGAGATCACCCGCGACGCCTGGGCCAGGATGCCCAGGGCGCGCATCGAATCGGTCTCGACCATCAGTTCGAAGGCGCGGGCGAACAGGAAGTCGCCGACCAGAACACTGGTGGGCGCGCCCCAGATCAGGTGGGCCGCGACCTTGCCGCGCCGCAGTTCGGAGGCGTCGACGATGTCGTCGTGCAACAGGGTGGCTGTGTGGATGAACTCGACCGCGGCGGCCAGCTTCTTCGGCGACAGGATGTCGCCCTCGGTGCCAGAGGCGCGGGCGGCTGCGACGGTCAGCAGGGGCCGCAGGCGCTTGCCCCCGGCCGAAACCAGGTGTTCGGCCAGTTTGGGGATGATCGGCACATCCGACTGCATCCGATCGATGATCAATGCATCCACCTCGGCCATGTCGGTTCCGGCCAGCCGGACGAGGGCGTTCACATCCCCCTTCGGACGGGGAGAGGCGGCGAGGACTGCGTCCAAGGGATATTCTTTCACACGTCGCGCGACCTGGGCCGCGTCAGGCAATTCCGACCGCGTCCGCTTGCCGGATCGCGATGCCGCGCACAATGGTGATAGGCCCACGGAGGGTCAAGGAGATTGAGGCTTGGACATGGCTCCCGCCGCCCCGGATGTCGTCGAGAACGCTCTTCTGGACGGGCGTGTCCGCCTGCGTCAGCCCGCACGCGGCTATCGGGCGGGCATGGACGCAGCCTTGTTGGCCGCCGCCGTCGCTCCCCGTTCTGGCGACCGCCTGTTCGAGGCGGGCTGCGGCGCCGGGGCCGTGCTGATGCAGATCGCGGCCCGTCATGCCGGAGTTTCGCTGACCGGGCTGGAGCGCGATTCGGTCGCCGCTGGCCTCGCGCGCGAGAATGCCGACCTGAATCAATCTGCTGATCGAATCAGGATTTTCGACGGCGACGTGGCCGACGGGTTCCGTCCTTTGGACCTGCCCCCGTTCGACTGGGCCGTGTCGAACCCGCCCTTCTTCGACGACCCCGGCGCCCTGCGCGCCCCGGCGCCCGGCAAACAGGGCGCCTGGATGGCCGACGACGGCCTGTCCGCCTGGACCGGCCTGCTGCTGAAAGCGGTGCGCGAGGGCGGCCGGATCGTGATCATCCACCGGGCCGACCGTCTGGCGGACCTGCTGACCCTGCTGGGCGAAAAGGCCGGCTCCTTCGCCATCCGCCCGGTCCAGCCCTTCGCCGACGAACCGGCCAAACGCGTGCTGGTCCAAGCGATCAAGACCGGCAAGGCCCCCCTGCGCCTGCTTCCGCCCCTGGTGCTGCACGACCGCTCAGGGGCCAAACACACGCCCGAGGCCGAGGCGATCCTGCGGGGCGAGGCGGCGCTGGGGTGGTAGGGTCTGGCGCCCGCGATCTTCCCCCGCTTGCGGGGGAAGTGTCAGGTCGTGGCGCGTAGCGACACGCCTGACGATGGGGGAAGTCATCTTCTGGACGAGACTTCCCTCTCCGTCGCTGGATCGGCTTCGCCGATCGACGCGACACCTCTCCCGCAAGCGGGAGAGGGTCTATGAAGTTCCCTAAATCAAACCCGCCAGCGGCGAGGACGGATCCGCATACATCCGCTTCGGCATCCGCCCCGCCAGATAGGCGTCACGCCCCGCGATCACCGCATGCTTCATCGCCCGCGCCATGCGGATCGGATCCTTGGCCCCGGCGATTGCGGTGTTCATCAGCACGGCGTCACAGCCCAGCTCCATCGCCCGGGTCGCGTCCGAGGCCGTACCCACCCCGGCGTCCACCAGAACCGGCACCTTGGCCTGTTCGACGATGAGGCGGACATTGACCTCGTTCTGGATGCCCAGGCCTGAGCCGATCGGCGCGGCGGCGGGCATGATGGCGGCGGCCCCGGCGTCTTCCAGCCGCTTGGCCATCACCACGTCGTCGGTGCAATAGACCATGACGTCGAACCCGTCCTTGATCAGCAGGTCCAGCGCCCGCAGCGTCTCGATCATGTCGGGATACAGGTGAGCGGTGTTGGACAGCACCTCCAGCTTGACCAGGCTCCAGCCCCCCGCCTCGCGCGCCAGGCGCAGGGTGCGCACCGCGTCCTCGCCGGTGAAACAGCCGGCGGTGTTGGGCAGGAAGGTGAACCGGTCGGGCTTCACATAGTCGACCAGCATCGGCTGGTTCGGATCGGTCAGGTTCACCCGGCGCACGGCCACGGTCACGATCTCGGCCCCCGCCGCCTCGGCGGCGGCGGCGTTCTGGGCGTAGTCGGCGTATTTGCCGGTGCCCACGATCAGGCGCGAGGTAAAGGTGCGGCCGGCGACGGACCAAGTGGAGTTGGTTGTATCGGTCATGGGTGGTGACCTAATCCTCCCCGGCCACAAGGGAAAGCGCCGTTGCCGCTTTTGATCGGGATCACCCCCCGCCGACGAACTGGACCAGTTCGATCCGGTCTCCCTCGGCCAGGGCGGTGACGGCGTGCAGCGACCGGGGCACGATCTCCAGATTACGCTCGACCGCCACCTTGCGGGGGTCCAGCGCCAGTTCCTGGACCAGGTCCAATATGGTCGCGGCGTAGACTTCGCGTTGATCACCGTTGACTTGAATGCGCATGACGTTAGGTCAACCCGTTTCCACGCTGCGCTTTGACCCGCGCCGCGCCTAAGCTACAAGGCCGCCCCTGAACCGTCAGAGGTCGCCCGATTCCGGAGCCTCGATTCGAGAACCGATGTCCGACACGTCCGTCATCTATGTGCTGAACGGCCCCAATCTCAACCTTCTCGGGGTGAGGGAGCCGGAAATCTATGGTCGCGACACCCTCGCGGACATCGAACAGCGCTGTATGAAGGCCGCGGGCGACGCCCGGATCGTGTTCCGCCAGACCAACCACGAAGGCGTCCTGGTCGACTGGATCCAGGAGGCGCGTGAGAGCGCGCAAGCCCTGATCATCAATCCGGCGGCCTATGGCCACACGTCGGTCGCCCTGCACGACGCATTGAAGACGTTGTCGATCCCGGTGATCGAGCTCCATCTGTCCAATCCGGCGGCGCGCGAGGCGTTCCGTCATCACTCCTATGTGTCGTCCGCGGCGACCGGCGTCATCGCCGGTTTCGGCGCGGTCGGCTATGAACTGGCCGTCCAGGCGGCTCTCACCAAGGTTCGGGAACGCGCCTGAGGGCCGACCCGTTCGCATTCCAAGACGAAAGACAAAGGCGCAACGCAATGGCCGATGACAAGAAACACGCCGAGATCGACGCCGCCCTGGTTCGCCAGCTGGCCGAGATCCTGAACGAAACCGACCTGACCGAGGTCGAGGTCGAGCGCGGCGAGCTGCGCATCCGCGTGGCCCGCGAAATCACCATGCACGCCGCCCCGGTCCAGTACGCCGCCGCCCCCGCTCCGGCCGCTGCGCCCGTGGCCGCCGCTGCGCCGGTCTCCATGCCGTCGGACCCGGCCACCATCGTCGCCCGCGCCGGCGAAGAGGTGAAGTCGCCGATGGTCGGCACCGCCTATCTGCAGGCTTCGCCGGAGGCGCCGCCCTTCGTCCAGCCGGGCGACAAGGTCAAGAAGGGCCAGACCCTGCTGATCGTCGAGGCCATGAAGACCATGAACCCGATCCAGGCCCCGCGCGACGGCGTGGTGGTCGAGATCCTGGTCGGCGACGCCCAGCCGGTCGAGTTCGGCGAGCCCCTCGTCCTGCTGGAAGCCTAAGGCGCCCTGATGTTCACCAAAGTCCTGATCGCCAACCGCGGCGAGATCGCGCTGCGCATCCACCGCGCGTGCAAGGAGATGGGCATCTCCACCGTCGCCGTGCACTCGGAGGCCGACCGCGGCGCCATGTGGGTGCGGCTGGCCGACGAAAGCGTCTGCATCGGCCCCGCCTCGGCGGCCAAGTCGTATCTGAACATCCCCTCGATCATCGCGGCGGCCGAGATCACCGGCGCCCAGGCGATCCACCCCGGTTACGGCTTCCTGTCCGAGAACGCCCGCTTCGCCGAGATCGTCGAGGCCCACGGCATGACCTTCATCGGCCCCAAGCCCGAACATATCCGGGTCATGGGCGACAAGATCAGCGCCAAACAGACCGTCATGGACGCCGGCATCCCGGTGGTTCCCGGCTCCAAGGGCGAGGTCGAGACCGTCGAGGCGGCGATCGAGGCCTCCAAGGCCATCGGCTTCCCCCTGATCGTCAAGGCGGCGGCGGGCGGCGGCGGACGGGGCATGAAGGTGGCCCTGACGGCTGATGATCTGGTCGAGGCGGTGCAGACCGCCCAGTCTGAGGCCAAGGCCGCCTTCGGCAACGGCGCCGTCTATATGGAGCGCTATCTCCAGAAGCCGCGCCACATCGAGATCCAGGTCATCGCCGACAGCCACGGCAATGTCGTGCACCTGGGCGAACGCGACTGCTCGCTGCAACGCCGTCACCAGAAGGTGCTGGAAGAAGCCCCCTCGCCCGCCCTGTCGGCCGAGGGTCGCAAGAAGATCGGCGAGACGGTCAACAAGGCCATCGCCGCCATCGGCTATCTGGGCGTCGGCACCATCGAATTCCTGTGGGAGGACGGCGAGTTCTTCTTCATCGAGATGAACACCCGCCTGCAAGTCGAGCATCCGGTTACGGAAATGATCACCGGCGTCGATCTGGTCCGCGAACAGGTCCGCATCGCCGCCGGCCTGCCCCTGTCCTTCACCCAGGAGGACATCAAGTTCCAGGGCCACGCCATCGAGGTGCGGATCAACGCCGAGAACCCGGAGACCTTCACCCCGTCGCCGGGCAAGATCACCGACTTCCACGCCCCCGGCGGCCTGGGCGTGCGGCTGGATAGCGCCATCTACGCCGGCTATTCGATCCCGCCCTATTACGACAGCCTGATCGGCAAGCTGATCGTCCACGGCCGCGACCGCGAAGAGGCCATCGCCCGCCTGAAGCGGTCGTTGAACGAGATCGTCATCGGCGGCGTCGACACCACCATCCCCCTGTTCCAGAAGCTGTTGCAGGAGCCCGACATCCTGTCCGGCGACTATGACATCCATTGGCTGGAGAAGTGGGCCGCCCGTCAGAAGGGCGACGCCTGACGCCCGCTTGATCAGAGGAACCGGCCCATGCGTATCGCGGTCTTTGCGACCAAGGCCTATGACCGCCGGTTCCTCGATCTCGCCAATGCCGACTTCGGCCACGACCTGAGCTGGTTCGAGGCGAGGCTGGACGAGACCACCGCGCCCCTGGCCGACGGTTTCGACGCCGTCTGCGTCTTCGTCAACGACCGGCTGGACGCCCCCGCCCTGACCCGACTGGCGCAAGGCGGGGTGCGCGCCGTGGCCCTGCGCTGCGCCGGCTATAACAATGTCGATCTGCGCGCCGCCGAGGCCCTGGGCCTGACCGTCATCCGCGTGCCGGCCTATTCGCCCGAGGCGGTGGCGGAGTTCACCCTGGGCCTGCTGCTGGCGATGAACCGCAACATCCCCCGCGCCTCGGCCCGGGTGCGCGAGAACAACTTCGCCCTGGACGGTCTGATCGGCCGCAACCTGTCGGGCCGGGCGGCCGGGGTCGTCGGCACGGGCCGCATCGGCGCCTTGGTTGCGCGGGCGCTGAAACTGGGTTTCGGCTGCGAGGTGCTGGCCCATGATGTGGTCGAGGATCCGGCCCTGACCCAGACCGGCGTCCGCTACGTCGATCGCGAGACCCTGCTGCGCCAGTCCGACATCATCAGCCTGCACTGCCCGCTGACGCCGGACACGCGCCACCTGATCGACGGCCCGACACTGGCGGCGGCGCGGCCGCGGGTGATGATCGTCAACACCAGCCGGGGCGCCCTGATCGACACCCAGGCCCTGATCGACGCGCTGAAGAACCATCGTGTCGGCGGCGTCGCCCTGGACGTCTATGAGCAGGAAGGCGACCTGTTCTTCGAGGACCTGTCGAACGAGATCATTCAGGACGATGTATTCCAGCGCCTGCTGACCTTCCCCAATGTCCTGGTCACAGGCCACCAGGCCTTCCTGACCGAAGAAGCGCTGACAGCCATCGCCGTGACCACCCTGTCGGGCCTGACCGAGATCGAGGCCGGACGCGTCCCCGCCAATCGCGTCACCGCCGACCAGATCCGCCCCGCCCCATGAACGAGCCCGACTACAGCGCCCAAGGGCCTTCCGACGGCTTCGGCCCCGAGGACCTGCTGGGGTGCTACGCCCGGGGCGTGTTCCCGATGGCCGATTCGCGCGACGATCCGCGCGTCTTCATCATCGAGCCCGAGCAGCGCGGCGTCATCCCCCTGGACGGCTTCCACATCCCCACACGCCTGCGCCGCACCGTGCGCGGCGAACCGTTCGAGGTGCGGATCGACACCGCCTTCGAGGCCGTGCTGGACGGCTGCGCGGCGGCCCAGGGGCCCGAGCGCGAGGACACCTGGATCAACGCGCCGATCCGGCGCCTGTACGCCGCCCTGTTCGCCCAGGGCTTCGTCCATTCGGTCGAATGCTGGAAGGACGAGCGGCTGGCCGGCGGCCTTTACGGCGTCTCCGTGGGCGGCGCCTTCTTCGGCGAGAGCATGTTCAGCCGCGAACGCGACGCCTCCAAGGTGGCGCTGGTCCATCTGGTCGCGCGCCTGAGAAAAGGCGGCTGGACCCTGCTGGACGCCCAGTTCCTGACCGACCACCTCAGCCAGTTCGGCGCGGTGGAGACGCCCCAGGCGGCCTATCTGCGACGGCTGAAACCCGCGTTGAAGGGGACGGTGGACGAGACCGTCCTGATCGCGCCGATGACGGGGGCCGAGGCGGTGGACTGGGCCTTAAGACCGGCCTGAAGCCCTGTCCGGACAAGATGGGCGCGGTGTCCGGACAAGGCCGGGCTGGCTTGCCCGAGAATGCGGCGCCTTGTTGGGCCCATGCCCAAGACCCCATCGCCCCCGACCTCCGCCCTGAATGAAGCCCGCGAAATTGGGAGCGTCCTGCTCGGCGCCCTGGTCCTGGCGAGCTTGATCCGGATTCTGCTGTTTCAGCCCTTCACCATTCCCTCGTCCTCGATGGAGCCCGGCCTGGTCACCGGCGACTATATCGTCGTGTCCAAATACGCCTATGGCTGGAGCCGGGCCTCCCTGCCCTTCAACCTTCCGGTCTGGAGGGGCCGCCTGTTCGAGCGGCCGGCGGCGCGGGGCGACGTCGTCGTCTTCCGCCTGCCGCGTGATCCGGAACAGGTCTGGATCAAACGGGTGATCGGCCTGCCCGGCGATAGGGTTCAGGTCCGGGCCGGACAGGTCTTCGTGAACGGCCGCGCCATAGACCAGACCCGGCAGAGCATCGTCCGCGACCATGACGCGCCCCAGCGGAGCGTGCTGGAAGTCCGCGAAACCCTGGCCGGCGGCAAGACCTATGTCACCTACGACGGCGGCCCCGATCAGGCCGGCGACGACACGTCGGTCTATCGGGTCCCAGCGGGTCAGTATTTCATGATGGGCGATAATCGCGACAACTCGCTGGACAGCCGCTGGCCGTCCGCCATCGGCGTCGGCCTGCTGCCGGCCGCGAATATCGTCGGTCGGGCCGAGATCGTCGTGGCGTCCTGGAAACCCGGCGCCGGCCTGTTCAAGCCCTGGACCTGGCTGAACCTTCAGTGGGGTCGGTTCCTGGCCCCTGTCCGCTAGCGGGCGCGAAACTCGTCGAAGCGGATCACGCCGTCATGGTTGCGGTCCAGGCGGTCGAAGTCGGCTTTGCTCGGCGCGACGGACTGGGCCAGCGAAGGCGCGGCCGCCGCCCCCAGCGCCAGGCCGGCCACGGCGGCGGCCAGCAGCGGACGCCATCCCATGCCAACCGACGGCCGGGCTTCAGCGGATCGGTCGAGCTCGGCCTCTATGAAGCTGCGGATCGCGTCGCTGGCCGTGCGGCCTTCGGCGCGGCACCGGCTCATAAAGGCCGTCTTGGTCACATAGGGCAGGCGAACCTCGACCGTTTCGCTCTTTTTCGGCGGTCTTTGTCGGTTCATCTCGCCCTCCATGGCGACGGTCTAGTTCTTACAGCCCACCACCCAGGCGTCGTAATTGGGATTCTGAAGCCCGCTGACGGCCGGGGACGAGGCGAACATCCAGCCGCGGTAGATCTGGCGCGGTTCGGCCGGCTGGTTGGCGCCGCGCGATTGCAGCGAGACATCGACGTAGGCGATAGCGTCTTCGGTCAGTTCGTCAGGCGTCGAGACTTCGCAGGCTCGGACGCTGAAGATCAGGTTGCGGTTGAAGCGGACCGGACGGCCGCCGACTTCGACCTCGAACTTCATGGTCTCGGCTGTGGTCTTGTCGATAGCCTGGATGACGGCGAACTTGCGCCGCTGGCGGCGAGCGGGCGTGGCCGGCTGTTCGATGGCCTTTTCGACCACCGGCTTTTCGGAGGCGGCTTCTTCCTCGGCCTTTTCCGCGACGGCCTCATCCTCGGCGATGACGACGGAGGGCGGCGGCGTCACCGCCACCGGCGTCCGGGGCGCGGGTGCGGCGGCCGGGGCGGTCTCGGTCGGCGCATTGGCGGGTTGGGCCGGCGTGGTGCGCAGGATGTCGCCGATGGGATCCTGGACCGGACGGGCCTCGCGCGGCGAGTCCTGAAGGACGCTGGCGGTCACCGCCCCGGCGCTGAGCGCCGCGACGACGGCCGCCCCGCCCAGCAGGAGCCGATTCGGTCTCACTCGGGCGTCCAGGCCTGATAGTCGCCGGTCGCGGCGGGGCGTTTGGCCTCGGCGGCCAAAGAGCCTTGCGGACGCCAGGCCATCGGGGTGCCGGTGAAATTCGGCAGGTGATCCTTCTCCCACGCGCGGCGCGGCAGAGGCGCCTCGGTGGGCGGCAGGTCGAAGGTGTAGCGCAGCCAGCCGTGCCAATCGGCCGGCACCTTGGACGCGTCGGCATAGCCTTCGTACACGACCCAGCGGCGCTTGCGGCCGTCGTAGCTCGAGTTGTCCTTGGCCTCGTAATATTTGTTGCCGATCTCGTCGGTCCCGACGAAACGGCCGCGCTTGGCGATCGTGAAGAGGGTGCCGATCGTGGCCCCGTTCCACCAGGCGAAAATCTTGTTCAGCACGTCGTCAAAACCCACGCGAAATTCCCGCAGAAAAAGAGCCTGCGGCCGGAGCGGATCATAGGAACACTCGCCCCCTTCGTCCAGCAGACACGTTCGCAGAAGCGGGAAAAGCAGTCGGCATGAACCGTCTTGCAGAACTCGGGCTCCGCGATCTGACGCGCCGCCCGCCGAAACGCCTCCACGACCACCATCCGTCGGAGCCCTGTCGCCCCCTAACCCAAAGCTGATCCGATCAGGCTCTTCAGGCGATAGGCGGCGACGATCCGGGCGGTCCTGGCCTGGGTGGCGGCAGCGGCGGCGGCCGTGGCTTCGCGCTCGGCGTTCAGCAGGTCGATCTGGGGTTTCAGTCCGACGCGGACTTCATGTCGAACGCTGGCCAGGGCCTGGACCGCGGCCGCGCTTTGTTCGTCGGACGCCTGGGCCACCAGTTCGGCGGTGTGAATGTCCTGCCAGGCGGCGAGAACCTGTTCCTCCAGGCCCATGCGGGCGGCGCGCAGCCGGGCGGAGGCGGCGCGGACATCGGCGCTGGTCTCGGCGATCTTGCCGGACGTCAGGCCGCCGCTGAACAGAGTCCAGCGGCCGCGGATTCCCACGGTCGCGCTGTCGGCGCGATAGTCCGGAAAGAACTGGTCACGAACCGAGCCCGCCTCGACGAAGGCGCTGACGGTCGGCAGGCGTTCGCCGCGCGCGGCGCGGGCGGCGGCCTCGGCCGCCTCGAGATCGGCCCGCGCCTGACGCAGGGCGGGGCTGCCGCCCATGGCGATCGCCATCGCATCGTCGAGTGAGCCGGGCAGAGGCGGATTGGGTGGAATCGGTTGCAGATCAACCGGCTCGAGGCCGGTCAGATTGCGGTAACGGGCGCGGGCGGAAACCTGCATTCCCTCCGCGCGGGCCAGGTCGGCGCGGGCCTCGGCGGCGCGCGACGCGGCCTGGGCGACGTCGGTGCTGGGGGTTTCGCCGGTCCGGAAGCGCTCGCGCGCCTGTCGCTCGATTTCCACCGTCTGGCCCGCCAGCTCGCGATACAGCCTCAACACGTCGCTGGCGGCGAGCATATCGCCATAGGCCTGAACCACCGCCAGGACGACCTGCCCCTGAACGGCGTCGCCGCCGGCCTCGGCTGCAGCCATGCCTGCGCGCGCTTGCGCGATCCCCGCCGCCGCGCGTCCCCCGGTGAACAGGGGCTGTTCGAGCGTCAACTGGGCCGCCCGAGGCGTGACGTCCGCCGCGCCCAGACCGAAGAACGCCTTCGGATCAAGCCGGCCCTGACCGACCGTCCCGCTGAGGCTCAGCGAAGGCGCTCGCGCTGAGCGCGCCTGCTGCAACCGGCCTTTCGCGGCGTCGGCGCCGGCGTCGGCCTCGGCGATTTCGGGCGCATGGGCGATAGCGGCGGCGATGGCCTCCTCCAGCGTCGTCGCCTGCGCCAGACCGGGTGCGGCCAGGAACAGGACCAAGGCCCAGGGCGCAGCGTGGCGCAGGCTCATCGGAAGGCGTTCCCCGGACGCAGACCCAGCGCCTTGAACACCATGGCCGCCGGGCAGAAGCCGGTGAAACCGGACTGGATCATGTTCAGCCCTGCGAAGACGGTCAGGGCGATCCACCAGGGATGGACGGCGTAGGACAAGGCCACGCCCGCCAGCACGACGCATCCGGCGAAGATCACGACAGCACGATCAAGGTTCATCGGTAGGCTCCAGATTTAGAGGGAGGGGGTCACATGCGAAGCTTGCGGATGCCCATGATGTGCATCGCCAGCCGCTCGTAGGAGGGTTCGCTTTCGCCCCTGCGCACCTTGCGCAGGAAATATTTCTCGAAGCCGACCTTGGCTAGGTGGACCCATTTGCCGCTCGCGGCCCAGTTGACGTTGCGCGGCGGAATTTGCGGCTGGGCCACGAAGGCGACGCCGCCGTCCCCGAAGTCCGCCAGACAGACGGCGTTCCAGGTCGCCTCGGCCTCGGGCGTCTCGCCAGCGATCAGGGCGGCCAGATTGGCGGCGACGGCGGTGACCATGCTTTCGATCATGAAACCGGTCTTGGGCACCCCAACGGGAACAGGCGTCGGGCCGGTCGGGGCGATGGCGACACAGACGCCCAGAGCGAAGATCTCCGGGAAGGCGGGATTGCGCTGATGCTTGTCGATCAGGATGAAGCCGCGCGGATTGGTCAGGCCCGGGATGTCGCGGACCGCAGGCACGCCTCGGAACGCCGGCAGCATCATCGAATAGCCGAAGGGCAGTTGATGGGTCTTGGCGACAGCGCCGTCCTCGGCGATCTCCTCGACGTGCATCAGGCCCGGCTCGACCTTGGCGACACGGGCGTTGGTGATCCACTTGATGTGCCGCTCGCGCAGCTTGCTTTCCATCAGGGACTTGGTGTCCCCGACGCCGTCGAGGCCGAGGTGGCCGATATAGGGTTCGGCGGTGACGAAGGTCATCGGCGCCCGATCCCGGATTTTGCGCCGTCGCAGCTCGGTATCCAGGATCAGTGCGAACTCATAGGCCGGGCCGTAGCAGGACGCGCCCTGGACGGCGCCGACGACGATGGGGCCGGGGTTCTCCACATAGGCGTCGAACATGTTGGCGGCGTGCGAGGCGTGCGACGTCTGGCAGACTGACACCGTGTAGCCATCCGGCCCCAGCCCTTCGATTTCATCGAAGGCCAGATCGGGGCCTGTCGCAATTACGAGATAATCGTAATCGACACTGTCGCCGTTGTGTAACTCGACCCGTTTTTCTGCAGCGTGAAGCCGTTTCGCCCCCACCGCCGTGAAGCCGATCTTCTTGCGGGCGAAAATCGGCGGCAGATGAACCTGAATCTCCTCCGGCTCCCGCCAGCGAACAGCGACCCAAGGGTTTGATGGAACGAAAGAATAAGTCTCCGACTCGGCGATCATCATCACCTCGGCGCGCCCCTTGACGGCCGCTCTTATCTCATAGGCGGCGATTGTGCCGCCCAGTCCGGCGCCGATGATCACAATTTTGGGCTTGGCCATGTTTCCCTCCAGAAGGCGTTTCCATCGCCCTTATGTGCTTGACCGAATATAATGATTACATGATATACACAATAATAAAAGTATGACACCGCGTTCGGCGGGTCCATGGAGGTCGAAAATGTTCGGATTTGGAAAGCCCAAGGCCCATCGGGAGATCGGCCCGGCCGATCTGAAAACCATGCTCGCCCAGGATCAGGTCCTGCTGGTCGATGTGCGGGAAGCGGGCGAGTTCGCCGCCGAGCATATCGCGGGCGCCGTGAACCTGCCGCTCTCGTCCTTCGACCCCGCCCGCCTTCCCCAGGCGGACGGAAAGACGGTCGTCCTCCAATGCGCGGGCGGAAAGCGGTCGGGCATGGCGCTGGAACGCTGCGCCAAGGCCCAGGCTGCGATCGATACGCACCTGGCGGGCGGACTCGGGGCCTGGAAGTCGGCGGGCCTTCCGGTCGAGCGCGGCTGACGTGCGATTGATCGGCGGGGATGGTGGAAGGACGACGGCGATGAAGATGTGGACCCTGATGGCTGCGGCCGCGCTGACGCTGTCGGCGTGCGGCGGCGCGGATGAAAAGCGCGAGCCGACCGCCAAGGCGGCGCCCGCCGGCGAGCAACTCGTCCTGGCCTCGAACCTTGTCGCCGACACCAAGACCGTGGGGGGCGAGATCACCACCCGCGACCAGTCGCAAGCCCGGGCGCGCATTTCCGGCGTCCTGGTCGTCCTGTCGGTGCGCGAGGGCGATATGGTGAGCCGCGGTCAGCAGATCGGACGGGTCGTCGACGACCGGATCGGTTTCGAGACCAGGGCCTATGGCGCCCAGGTCGCCGCCGCCGAGGCGGAGGCGACGCGCGCCCGCGCCGACCTGGGACGGATCCAGGACCTTTATGACCACAATGTCTACGCCAAGGCGCGCCTGGATCAGGCCGTCGCGGCGTCGCGCGCCGCAGACGCCCAGGCCGCCGCCGCCCGCGCCGAACGCGGCGCCAGCGCCAGCATGGCCGGCCAGGGGGCGATCCTAGCGCCGGCCGCCGGCCGCGTCTTGAAGGTCGAGGTCACGGCCGGATCCGTGGTCAGCCCCGGAATGTCGGTCGCGACGATCACCGCAGGCCCCCCCGTGCTTCGTCTCGAACTCCCCGAATCCCTTGCCGGCCGGGTCAAGCCCGGCGCGCGCGTCCTGCTGACGGCGGACGATCTGCCGGTCGAAGCGCGCCAGGGACAGGTGACGCAGGTCTATCCCGCCATCGTCGGCGGGCGGATTCAGATTGATGCGGCCGTACCGGGCCTGACCACCGAACTGGTCGGCCGCAGGGTCGCGGCCTCGATCGAGATCGGCCAACGTCAGGCCCTGACCGTACCCCGGCGTTTCGTCACGACGCGTTATGGTCTGGACTATGTGGAAGTGATTTCACCTGACCGGAAACCCAGCGCCGTCCCGGTTCAGACGGCGCCGACGAACGACCCTGAAACGGTCGAAATCCTGAGCGGCGTCAAGGCCGGCGACAGGCTGGTCGCGACGAGGACGCAAGGATGAAACTGGGCCTTTCCGGGCGCCTGACGCGCTTCACCATCACCTCTCCGCTGACGCCGCTGTTCCTGCTGGCGGCCATCGCCGTCGGCCTGCTGGCCCTGTTCTCGATCCCGCGCGAGGAAGAGCCGCAGATCAGCGTGCCCATGGTCGACATCCAGGTGGCGGCGCCCGGTCTGGCGGCCCCCGATGCGGTCGAACTGATCGGGATTCCCCTCGAGACCATCGTCAAGAGCGTGAACGGGGTCGAGCACGTCTACACCCAGGCCGAAGACAATGGGGTGCTGGTGACGGCGCGCTTCCTGGTGGGGTCCAACCCCGAGGACGCCGCCATCCGGATCGAGGAAAAGCTGCGCGCCAACCGGGACCGGATTCCGGTGGGGGTCCCCGATCCCAAGGTGACGGTGCGCGGCATCGACGACGTGCCGGCCATCGTCCTGACCCTGACCCCGAAACCGGGAGCGGCGGGCCAGTGGACCGATCAGGCCCTCTATGATCTGGCGCACAAGCTGCGCACCGAAATCGCCAAGGTCGATAATGTGGGCCTGACGTTCGTCACCGGCGGTCGGCCCGACGAGATCCGCATCGCTCCTGATCCCGCAAAGCTGAATCAGTATGGCGTGCCGCTGGGCCGTGTGATCGAGGCGGCGTCTCAGGCCAACCGCAGCTTCCCGGTCGGCAATGTCCGCGAGGACGGCCAGGCCGTGGCCGTCACCTCCGGCCGCACCCTGTCCTCGGCCCAGGAGATCGGCCTGCTGACCGTCCGTTCCGTCACCGGCGCGCCGGTCTATCTGCGCGATGTCGCGGACGTGGCCCAGGGGCCGCGAGAAGACCAGGCCCGGGTGTGGCGCTGGGCCCGGCATGACGGGCAGTGGGCCAGCACGCCCGCCGTCAGCATCGCCATCGCCAAGCGCGCCGGCGCCAATGCGGTGGTGGTGTCCGAGGCCGTGCGTCAGCGCGTCGAAAACCTGGAAGGCAAGCTGATCCCGGAGGGCGTCGAGGTCGCGGTCAGCCGCGACTACGGCGAGACGGCGAACGAAAAGGCCAACGAGCTGCTGTTCCACCTGGCTCTGGCCACGGTGTCGATCGTCGTGCTGATCGGCTTCGCCATCGGCTGGCGCGAGGCCGCCGTCACCGCCGTGGTCATTCCCACCACCATCCTGCTGACCCTCTTCGCCTCCTATGTGATGGGCTACACGATCAACCGCGTCAGCCTGTTCGCCCTCATCTTCTCCATCGGCATCCTGGTCGACGACGCCATCGTCATGATCGAGAACATCGCCCGTCACTGGGGGATGCGCGACGGGCGCAGCCGAACCGAGGCGGCCGTCGAGGCGGTGGCCGAGGTCGGCAATCCCACCGTCGTGGCGACCCTGACCGTCGTGGCGGCCCTGCTGCCCATGCTGTTCGTGTCAGGTCTGATGGGTCCCTATATGGCGCCCATCCCGGTCAACGCCTCGGCGGCGATGATCTTCTCCTTCTTCGTCGCGGTGGTGATCGCGCCGTGGCTGATGATCCGGTTTGCGCGAAAGACCCTGGCCCACGGCCAGCACGATCACGCCCATGAAGAGGGCGGCGGCAAGCTGGGACAGCTGTACGCCCGCGTGGCGCATCGCGTGATCGACAAGCGGTCCTCGGCCCGCAACTTCCTGATCGGCGTCGGCCTCGCCACCCTGGTCGCCTGTTCGATGTTCTACTTCAAGGCGGTGACCGTGAAACTGCTGCCCTTCGACAACAAGTCGGAGATCCAGGTGGTGGTCGACATGCCCGAAGGGACCAGCCTGGAAGCCACCTCCCGTACCCTGGACGAGGCGGCGGCTCAGATTCGCACCCTGCCCGAGGCGGACGCCATGGAAGCCTATGCCGGGGCCTCGGCGCCGTTCAACTTCAACGGTCTGGTGCGGCACTATTTCCTGCGCGACCGGCCTGAGATGGGCGATCTGATGATCTCCCTTCTGCCCAAGGACGAGCGCAGCCGCTCCAGCCACGCCGTCGCGCTGGATCTGCGCGACAAGCTGAAGGCCCTGCCCCTGCCCTCCGGCGCGTCGATCAAGGTGGTCGAGACGCCGCCCGGCCCGCCCGTGCTGGCCACCCTGCTGGCGGAGATCTACGGCCCCGACGCTGAAACCCGGCGCAAGACCGCGCTGGAAGTCGAAAAACTGTTCCGCTCCGTCCCCTATATCGTCGATGTCGACAACAGTTTCGGCCAGGAACGGCCGCGACTGCGGCTGGTCCCCGTTCGGGATCGCCTGGACTATTACGGCCTGTCCGAACGCGAGCTGCAGGATTCCATCGGCGCGATCCTGGCCGGGTCCACGGTCGGCTATGCGCCGCGCGGCGACGGCCGCTCGCCCCTGCCGATCACCGTCGCCCTGCCGCAATCGGCGCGCAGCTGGAGCCGCACCCTGGCCACGACGCCGGTGGCGGTGACGACCGGGCCGACGGGACCGCGCCTGATCGAACTGGGCGAGGTCGTTGACGGTCGCCGTGAAGCGGGCAGTCACGCCGTCTTCCGTCGCGACGGCCGACCGCTCGACATGGTGACCGCCGAACTGGCCGGCGAATACGAGGCCCCCATCTACGGCATGCTGGCGGTCAATCGCGCCATCGAGGCCCATGACTGGGACGCGCTGGGCCTGCAGAAGCCGGCCGTCCGCCTCAATGGCCAGCCGGAGGATGAATCCGTTCCCACCCTGCTGTGGGACGGCGAGTGGGAAATCACCTGGGTCACCTTCCGCGACATGGGCGCCGCCTTCATGGTCGCCCTTCTGGGGATCTATGTGCTGGTCGTGGCCCAGTTCCACAGCTTCAAACTGCCCCTGGTCATCCTGACCCCCATCCCCCTGACCCTGATCGGCATCGTCATCGGCCACATGCTGTTCGGCGCGCCCTTCACCGCGACGTCGATGATCGGCTTCATCGCCCTGGCCGGCATCATCGTGCGCAACTCGATCCTGCTTGTGGACTTCATCCGGCACACGGCCTCGCCCGACAAACCCTTGCGCGACGTCCTGATCGAGGCCGGCGCCATCCGGTTCAAGCCGATCCTGCTGACCGCCCTGGCGGCCATGATCGGGGCGGCGGTGATCCTGACCGATCCGATCTTCCAGGGCCTGGCGATCTCGCTGTTGTTCGGTCTGGCCTCCTCGACCCTGCTGACCGTCCTGGTCATTCCGGCCATCTATGTCGTGCTGCGGGATGACGGAAAACCCGCGACCCGATGACGCCGCACCAAGCCCCCATGGCGGATCTGGCCAGACACGCCCATGCGGCCGCTGCGGAGTTGAAGCTGCTGGCGAATGAGCATCGCCTGTTGCTGCTCTGCCGGCTGACGCAGGAGGAATTGTCGGTGGGGCAGCTTGTGGGGCTGTGCGGCCCGTCCCAGTCCGGCGTCTCTCAGAATCTGAGGCGGCTGCGCGAGGGCGGGCTGGTGAAGACGCGTCGCGACCGCTCAACCATCTATTACAGCCTCGCCGACGACACGGTTCGCCAACTCATCGACATCGTATGCGACCGCTTCGCCCGCCCTCGGACACCCGACTAGACGAAAGGACGCCAGTCCCTCCGCCCGCGCCTTATCGACGGGGCGCCGGGGTGACGCGGGCGAACCGGGCGGCGTCCCCACGGGGCGGGGCTGACGCCTCGGCCGAGGGCGCCGAAGCCCCGGCGGAGGGCAGGAGGCGCGGGCCGACCGCCTGTCCGTCGCCGCAGAAGATTTCGTACAACATGCCCATCACCGCCTGGGCGCGTTCGTCGGCGATGGAATAGTAGATCGAACGCGACTGGCGCCGGGTCTTGACCAGGCCGTACTGGCGCAACTCCGCCAGTTGCTGCGACAGAGCCGGCTGCTTGATGCCCAGATCCGCCTCGAGCTGTCCGACGGATCGCTCCTCCGCAGCAATATGGCAGAGGATCAACAGCCGATTTGTATTGGCCAGCTGACGTAGCAGTTCGGCGGCCTGGGGCGCCTTGTCCTTCAGCCGCCCCATGGCCGCGGCCTGGTCGTCGCTCATGCGCGGCGCTCGCGATAATACCAGGGCGCATCACCGTCGCCGTCGGCCAGGGCCGCATCCAGAGTGGTGGCGGCCGGCTCCAGCAGGGGCTCGCCGGGCGACCATCCGGCCGGCGTCGACGCCTGCTCACGGTCGGCGGTCTGCAGCGCCGTCACCAGCCGCAGCAGTTCATCGACCGATCGGCCGATGTTCATCGGATACCAGCTGATGGCGCGCACGATCCCGGTCGGATCGATGACGAAGCTCGCCCGCACCGTGGCGCTGTCGCTGGAGCCGGCGTCGACCATGCCGAAGGCGTGACCGATGGCCATGGACGGATCCTCGATGATCGGGAAGGCCACCTTCACGCCGAAGCGGCGATAGATGTCCTTCAGCCAGGCCAGGTGGGAATAGAGGCTGTCCACCGACAGAGCCATCAGGTCGCAGCCCAGGGCGTCGAAGGCGTCCGCCCGCCTGGCCAGGGCGATGAACTCGCTGGTGCAGACCGGCGTGAAGTCGGCCGGGTGCGAGAACAGCACCAGCCACCGCCCGCGATAGTCGCTGAGCCGTTTCTCGCCCTGGGTCGTGCGCGCGATGAAGTCCGGAGCCGGATCATTGATACGGAGGGCGCGCAGGGCGCTGGGGCTGTGTGGCGGGGCGGTCTCAGTCGAATCCATGGGCGGAATCTAGTGACTTTCAAGCCGCTTCGCCATACTGAAATACATACCTGCAAGAACTATGAAGGTGTTTATACGTCGATCGCGGACATGGACGGCTCGAGCTCCGCAACCCACCCGCGACCAGGCCTCATATCCAGGGAGGTATTTCACCCGCGTCAACGGTGTGGACGCCTCTGGCGCCCAAGTGTGGTCGGCGCAGATTCTAGTCGTCGGTCCAGGTTTGATGGCGGAAGCGCGCAGGCCGGGTTCGGTCGTGGCCGGCGCCGACCTGCCAAGGGCGTCAGCGAACAGCCTGGCGCTGTAGGCCGAGCCGTTGCCGGTCATGACCCGCTCGACGACGACGCGTGACGCTGAGGGTGTCCAACACCGCACACAGGGAACGGTCGGCCGATGTGAGGCGCTATGCGCTTGAGATGAGCGGTTCGCCCGCCGCTCCAGGAGCCGCCCATGCCCATGAAAATCTCTCACTTTCCCAACCCGACTTCCGGGGCACGGACGCAGCCAGAGACGATCACATGAACGCCCGGTCGACGTCGGGCCTGGCGCAGGGCGGTCTCGGCGGGCCCGAAGATCAGCTGCTGGAAGACGGACAGGAGGAAGTCTTCTCCCGCGCCGAGATCGAGAGCGGGCGCATCGAACACCATGCCAATACCCAGACCGCCCCTGATCCGGGCGAGATTGAACCTTCGTCCCCTAACTCAGACCAGAGCCTGACCGCGCCGGCGGACGCCCGCGCCAAAGACAAGGCCCGGGGCGCGGCGGCCTGAGCATGGTTCAAGGCCTACGCGACCCCATCCCGGACACGGCGGTTCATCTTTGCGTCGACATGCAGCGGATGTTCGTCGAGGACACGGAGTGGCGCACCCCCTGGGCAGCTCGCGTGCTGCCCGTCATCGAACGGCTGTGCGAAGCGAAGCCGGAACGCAACGTCTTCACCCGCTTCATCCCCGCCGCGCGCCCGGGCGAAGGCAGGGGCACATGGCGCGGCTACTGGGAGAAATGGTCGTCGATGACTCTCGACGCCCTGGGCACTGAATTGGTGGATCTGGCGACGCCGCTTCAACGCTTCGTCCCTCCCGGACGCCTGATCGACAAACACGGCTACTCGCCGTGGTTTGGAACCGATCTCGACCCGGTGCTGCGGCGAAGCGGCGTGGACACCCTCGTCGTCACAGGCGCGGAGACGGATGTGTGCGTCCTGGCGGCGGTGTTGGGCGCGGTCGACCTTGGCTACAGGGTCGTGGTCGTCAAGGACGGCCTGTGCAGCTCTTCGGACGCCTCTCACGACCGCCTCATCGCCCTCTATCACGAGCGCTACGGCCAGCAGGTCGAAGCGGCGGAATGCGCGGAGGTTCTCGATGCCTGGCGCTGACAGGGACGCCTGGCGGCCGATCAATCCGCCCGACGAGAACGGCCCCCGCGACGGCGCCCTCCCGGCCTATGTCGCCAATGGGCTGATCGGGCTTCGGGTCAGGGAAATGCCGCTCATGGCAGGTATGACCCTGGTCAATGGGGTGGTCGGGGAAAATCCGGAGCGCCGGGTGGAAGCGGCCGCCCCCGTCCCCTACCCGCTCGCCGCCGATCTCTGCGTCAATGGCGTCTGGATGTCCGATCAGCCTTGGGCGGTCTCGGACCTTCGCCAGGCCTACGATTTCGCCACGGGTGAACTCACCAGCCGGTGCCGTGTCCGGCTCGGCGGAGTGGACGCCGCCATCGAGATCCTGACTCTCGCCAGCCGTACCGCGCCGACCCTGGTGATGCAGGAAATCCATGTGCGGCCGGACGCGCCCTGCCACATGCGTTTGCGCGCCGTTGTGGCGACCACGGACCTGCGCGGACGGGTCGCCCGACGCCGCACCGACACGCCGGGCGAGCCTGAGCCGGCCTGTGACGGGTCTCTGCTGTGGTCGACCGAGGGGGACCTGTCCACATGCGGTGTCGCCCTGGCGACCGAGACCACGCCGGGGGCCTCCCCCGACGTCACCGCCTGGGACGCGACCGGACCATTGCAGACCACCTACGACCTCGGCACGGTCGGCAAGCGGGGCGCGAGCCTCAGACAGATGGCCGCGCTCATCCCCTCGCTGATCCATGCACGCCCCGACGAAGAGGCGGTCCGCCGGGTTGCGCGGGGCGCCCAGACGGGTTTCGACGTCCTGAGAGCCCGAAACCGAGACGCGTGGCGCGAACTGTGGCGGGGACGCATTGTTGTCGATGGGGCGACGCCAGACCACCAGGCGCTGATCGATGCGGCCTATTTCTACCTGAACAGTTCGGTGCATCCAGCCTCGCCGTCCGCAACTTCGATCTTCGGCCTCGCGACCTGGCACGACTACAATTATTACTTCGGCCACGTGATGTGGGACATCGACGCCTTCTGCGTGCCGCCCGTGATGCTGTCTCAGCCGGACGCGGCGCGGGCGCTGCTGGATTTCCGGAGCCGGGGCCTGAGGGCGGCGAAATCGAATGCGCGGCTCTCGGGCCGGCAGGGCGTGCAGTTTCCATGGGAGGCCGCGCCCCTGACGGGGCAGGAGGCGGCGCCGGGGGCCGGGTCGGCGGCGGCGCACGAAGACCACGGGTCGCTGCATGTGGCGCGGGCCTTCGCCCTGTTCGCCGACGCGACGGGCGACGAGGCCTTCTTGAGGGACGACGCCTGGCCTGTGCTGGAAGGCGTGGCCGACTGGATCGTCAGCCGCCTGACGCGCACCGCGCGCGGATATGAACTGATACGCGCCACGGGCCCCGCCGAAGTGCCGGATCCGCCCGACAACGACGCATTCAGCCTGATGTTGTCGCACGACGTGCTGTGTCGCGCCGTCGCCGCCGCCGAAGCGACAGGACGCACGCCCCGGGCCTCATGGGCCGAGGTCAGGGACAACCTCTATCTGCCGGTGCGGTCCGACAAGGTCATCGCCGCACATGACGCCTTCCGCATCGACGAACCCAAGGGCGCGACTCCCTCGCCGCTGGGGGGCCTCTTTCCAGGCGGGTACCAGACCGACGAAGCAGTCGAACGCCGGACGCTCGACTTCTACCTGGCGCACTGGCGCGATTATGTCGGCGCGCCGATGCTCCCCGCCCTCTATGGCGTCTGGGCCGCCCGGACCGGCGATCGTACCCTGGCGCTGAAGCTGTTCGAGGAGGGGTACGCGGCCTATGACGCCGGGCGATTCCACCAGTGCCTGGAATACCGGCCCGACCACCCTGACAGCGAGACTGCGGCCGGTCCCTTCTTCGCCAATCTGGGCGGGATGTTGCTGGGGCTGCTGTTCGGCTTCACCGGCCTCGATCCGAAGGGCGATCCCGCCCATTGGCCTGATCGCCCTGTAGTCCTGCCCGAAGGCTGGCGCGCCATCTCCGTCGAACGTCTCTGGTTCGGCGGACGAACGGCCTCCCTGAGGGCGGATCAGGGGGCGGAGCGGGCCGTCATCAAGTTTCATTGAAAAGGAAAGAGACCCATGTCCGTCATCGACAAGGCGCTGGCCGCCATAACGCCCCAGCCTAACGAAGAGAAACGCCAAGAGGCCACTCAAAAGGCCAGAGAGGCGGCGGCGCCTGGAGATTGGCTGTCGCTGGCCCTGGATCACCATGACCAGATCCGCGCCGCCTTCGCCGAAGGCCGCAATGTCCGTTCTGCGGCTGACCGCCGCGCCGCCATGGACCGGCTGGCTCTGGTGCTGAACGGCCATTCCCTGGCCGAAGAGATCGTCCTCTATCCGGCTATGGCCCAGAACGGTCACAAGATGCAGGCGGGCGTGGCCTATTCCGAACAGACGACCGCCAAGATGCAGATGGCGGAGTTGGAGAACATCGCCCCTTCCTCGGACGCCTGGCTCGACAAGTGGGGCCACATCGAGGGCGCGGTGCTGACGCACATGTTCGAGGAGGAGAACGGCTGGTTCATCCACCTCAAGGAAAAGGGCGAACATCAGGACCGCCTGACCGCCCGTTACAAGGAGGAGTTCGAGCGCTACGCCGGCGCACTGTGACCGCGTCGCAGTCTGGGCGTTAAGGGCGTTCCGTCTGAACCCGCCCCTTGAAGGGACGGGTTCAGACGGCCGGGGCCGTGAGCTCACTTCCCCTGTACATCCGCCTCCCGGCGCCGGGCCACGGTCGAACGTATCGACCGGTGACGCGGCCGGACCTGGCCGTCGACGTCGATCATCCGACCGCTTCTCGCCAGCCCGGCTGGTGCAGCCGTCAATGCGGCTTCAGGATCACCTTGGTCCATTCATTCTGGTTTTCCTTGAAGTTCTTGTAGCCCTCCGCCGCCTGTTCGAGAGGCAGGCGGTGGCTGATCAGGTCGGTGGTGTCGATCCCCCCCTCCAGGATCAGCTGAAGCAGCTGCGGCAGGTAGCGCTGGACGTGGGTCTGGCCGGTCTTGAGCGTCAGCCCCTTCTCCATGAAGGCCCCGACGGGGAACTTGTCGGCAAAGCCGCCATAGACGCCTGGCACCGAGACCGTGCCGCCCTTTCGGACCGCCATGATGGTTTCGTGCAGCACATGGGGGCGGTCGGTGCCCAGCCGCGTCTCCTGCTTGACCGCGTCGATGATATTGTCGGGCGAGAAGCCGTGGCTCTCCATGCCCACCGCATCGATGCAGCTGTCGGGGCCCAGACCCGCAGTCATCTCCAGCAGGGCTTCGCGCACCTTGACCTCGTGATAGTTCAGCACCTCCGCGCCGTTAGCCTTGGCCAGCGCCAGACGGTTGGGATGATGGTCGATGGCGATGACCCGACCTGCGCCCTGCAGGATGGCGCTCTTGACCGCGAACAGCCCCACCGGGCCGCAGCCCCAGATCGCCACTGTGTCGCCGGGCTGGATCTGCGCGTTCTCCGCAGCCATCCATCCCGTCGGAAAGATGTCCGACAGGAACAGGACCTTCTCGTCCTCGATGCCGTCCGGGATCTTGATCGGACCATAGTCGGAATAGGGGACGCGCGCATATTCCGCCTGCCCTCCCGCAAAGCCGCCGGTCAGATGGGAATAGCCGAACAGGCCGGCGACTGACTGCCCATAGGCGATCTCGGTAGCGTCCGCCTTGTCGGCCGGGTTGGAGTTGTCGCACGCCGCCGGCATCGACTTCTCGCAGAAGAAGCACTGGCCGCAGGCGATGACGAAGGGCACGACGACGCGGTCGCCCTTCTTCAGGCTGGTGTTGCCCCGGCCGACCTCGACCACCTCGCCCATGAACTCATGGCCCAGGATGTCGCCGTTGGACATGCCGGGGATCATGGAGTCGTACAGGTGCAGGTCCGAACCGCAGATGGCGGTGGCGGTGATCTTGATGATGGCGTCGCGAGGATTGACGATCTGCGGGTCAGGGACGGTGTCGACCTGAACATTGTGTTTGCCGTGCCAGGTGAGGGCGCGCATGGGCGAATCCTTATCGAATGGGGTCGGAAAAATCAGAAGTGGCGAGAGGCGCGGGGCGCGGCGTCAGGCGCCTTGGAGGTCGAAATCTCGCCCGTCTCCATCAGCTGCTTGAAGCGACGAAGCTCGCGTCGGGCCTGGATGCGGGGTTCGCGCTGCATCACCTTGGCGACGACCTTGCCGACGATCCCCGCAGGCGGCTCGTAGCTGATGAAGACCCGCACCTCCGTGCCCCGCCCGAAGGCGTTGTCTCTGAACGCCACCCAGCCTTCGTGGTCGACGTCGGAGCCTTCGCTGGAGGTCCAGGCGATGCGTTCGCCGGGAACGTCCTCGGTGATTTCGCTGGTCAATTCGACGTCCTTGTCGCCTGGGCCGGCGACGATCCAGCGCGAGCGGCCGTCTCCCAGCACCTCGACCGACTTCACGGTCTCCGAGAAGGTCGGCAGGTTCGTGAGATCGCGCCAGTAGGCGTATAATTCATCGCGAGGCCGATTGATCAGGACGGCCCTGAGGCTGGACGCCTCGTATTCGCCCTCGCGTCGATCCTTGTCGACGAATGCGGTCGACCCGACATCGGCGTCGGTCGAAACTTCACTATAAGACATGGGCTTAGCTCCGGTCAGCTGAGTCTGGTCAACCACCCGGCCGGAGCTTCGTTCCCAGTGTCCGCGAAGGAACAGGCGCGGCTGCCGGGGGTCGGAAGCCGGACCCAACCCCGGAGTTCCCATGACAGACGCCCTCGCCCAGACCGCCGCCGAAAACGCCCGGCCCCCTGGCCGAGCAGGCAGGATGGCGGAGCCTGGCTCCGGCGCCTGAGCCGACGCCAGGCAGGATATCCCCCGCCGATCCTCACGGGGCGGCGTGACATCCGCAGGCGGTCTTCGTCAGGCCGCTGGCATCCAGGATCCGGATCTTCCCCCGCCCGGTGCGCGCTCCCCCGGCGCCCTCAAGCGCCCGGCACGAGCCGTTGACCGTGGAGCGACGGAGCCCGAGCATGTCGCCGATACGCTCCTGCGACAGCAGGATGTCCTGGCGCGGGGCCGCGCGGTGAATGGACAGCAGAAGGTCCGCGACGCGAGCGGTGGCGAGATGTCGGCCGACGCAGACGAGGCGGCGTTCCAGCCTCGCGCGTCTGCGGTCCTCTGCGTCCAACAGGTGGAGCATCCCTGCCTCGCCCGCCCGATCAAGCCAATCGACCAAAGCAACCCGATAGATTTCCCCGTCGGTGATCCACTGACCGGCGACGGAGCGGCCGGTCCCGGTCGCCACCACGTGACCCGGTCCCAGGATTTCGGCCGACAGGTCCGAGCCCGCCGCCTCGGTGGCCAGGCAGCCGGAAACGATCACCGCCACCTCCCCCGCCCCGAGGTGGAAGTCGCCCGCGCGGCGGGCCTCGACGACGCCCACCGACAGCGCCCAACGACGTCGCTCGGGCGGCAAGGGCGAGAAGGCCTGCCACAGGCGTAGGGTTTCGGTCGTCAGACCCGAAGCGGCCGAGGCCGGCCGTTGACGCGCAGGCGCGCTCGCATCCGCCAAACAGTCGGGCGCAAAAGCAGAGGATTGTTCTTGGGGCATGCTCTTTCCTGCGCCTCCATTTCGGGGGGCGCATTCACATAGGTGAACGACGCCCCGGGAACCTCTAGTCTCTGTCAGATCGCCGCGACGCCGTGAGGCGGTCGCGGCGATCTGACGCTCAGACAGGCTCGCGCTGAAGCCGCAGGAAGGCGGGGTCGAACTCCGCCAGTTCTGCGAGCCTGTCCCAATCCAGAATTTCGATCCGTCCCTGGCCCCAAGTCAGGATGTTCCTGGCGCGGAGGTCGGCCACCAGCCGGTTCACGTGCACCGTGGACAGGCCCAGCACGTCGGCCAGGACGGCCTGCGACAACGGTAGTTCGAACCTACAATCGGTGGCGTGACGCACGACCTCAAGCCGCTTGTAGAGTTCGCACACAAGGTGCGCGAGGTGCGCAAGGGCGCTCCGCCGGCCCATGGACGCGATCCACTGGCGGTGGATCGCCGCGTCGATCACGGTGTCGAGCCACAGCAGCCGGGTGAGGTGAGGATGCTCCTCGGTAAGTCGACGCAGAACGACGTGAGGCGCCGGGGCGATCACGCACTCCGTCAGGGCGACGACGCCATGGTCCATCTGCTTCATCATGAAGCTATGCAGATCGACAAAGTCGCCGCTGACGTTCAGTTCGGTGATCTGCCGTCCGCCATCCGCGAGTGTCGAATAGCGAGCCGTGAAGCCGCTGGTGAGCAGAGTGCTGTGCTCCGGCCGCGCGCCCTCCCGGACGATATCGGTCCCGGCAGCGACGCGTTGCAATGGCCCCAGCACCTCACGAAGCGCCGCCGCTTCTTCAGGCGTCAGAGCATCCCTGCGGCTCAGCTTTTCGATCAGACCGTACAAAATCACCCCACCGCCGCGTAACGTGTCCGGGGTCCAAACGTTGCGAGGCGGCGGGACGTTCACATGGGGATGCGCGTCGCAGAACACGCGCTCGGGGTTGGCCCATGAGGCGCGCCAACCTGCTTCTGCTTCACCCACGTCGGGTCTGGGTGCGGCGCTCCCGAGGCGTGTCCTCGACGGCCAGGGAGGATCGGCCTCGGAGTTGGACATCCTTCCAAGGCTAGTCTTGCACGGCCCCGACGTTCAATCTCGCCAGCATATGGGCCACGGCCTTCGCCGACATCTCTTCGGCGATCAGCCCGGTGACGACAGCTCCGGCGGTGTCCGTGCAGAGAATGCGGAACGGACCCGCGCCCCGGATGTCGATCTCGCCGCCCCGCAGCACCTCGCCCATGATCGTCAACGTCATTCGACGGGCGGCGGCCTCGTCCGCCAGTTCCTCGCCGTCGAGGTCCCGGAATGGGCGTCCATTCAACATGTTAAAATGATAATGCGGCATGGACGCCCGGCGGTTCGAGGGGATCAGTCGAGGAGGACGGTGGTCTTGCCCGCGCCTGGTCCTGCGCCCAAGTCGGCGCCAGTGACGGGGTTCGCGTCCGGATCCGACGCGGTTCGCAGCGCGAAGGCGTTCACGGACGACTCGTCGGCGGACTCGAGGACGACCGAGGCCGAACCGTCGCCGCCGTCGACAGCCATCTGGTTCTCCTGATCCTCGACATACTCCCACTGCTCGCCCTCGTTCCAGGGACCGCGTGTATTCCCCTCGCCCTGCGACAGGTCATAGTATTTGTCGCTGAACTCGGGCACGCCGCCGATCTTGCCGGCGGGGAAGTTGGGATCGATGGCGTAGAGCGCCTTTTCGAATGACTTCTGGTGCGCGACCTCGCGGGTCATCAGGAACATCAGCGCATCCTTGACGCCCGGATCGTCGGTGACGTTGATCAGGCGCTCGTAGACGATCTTGGCGCGGGACTCGGCGGCGATGTTCGACCGCAGGTCGCAAGCCGGATCGCCGATCGAGTCGATATAGGCCGCCGTCCACGGCACGCCCGCCGAGTTCACCAGCGCCGGCGCGCCGCCGTACAGGATGGAGGTCGTGTGGCTCTCGCCCCGATCATTCAGGGACATGTACAGATCCGCCTCCTCCAGCGCCGCCTCGGCCATCTTCCCCTTGGCGCCGCGGTTCAGCATGGCGACGATCGAACCGATCACCTCCAGGTGGCTGAGCTCCTCGGTGGCGATGTCGAGCAGCATGTCCTTGCGGCCGGCGTCCTCTTCAGCCAGCGCCTGCGTGAAATAGCGCATCGCCGCCGCCAGCTCGCCCTGCGGACCGCCGAATTGCTCGAGCATGAGCGTCGCCAGGCCGGGGTTCGGCTCGGCGACGCGCACCGTGTACATCAGTCGCTTGTTGTGAATGAACATTGAGAGGGTCCTGCTGGGGGTGATGGACCCGTAACCGGAAGCCGTCATCGCTGTTCCGAAAGTCACACAGCAGACGTTCGAGCCGGGCGTTCGGTGCGCCGCCCACGTCCCGGCGGAACATCGCCAGACCGCCCTTGGCCAAGCCGAGGTCGCCGAGATCATGACGACGGATTGGGACGCTTCCCGCCCCAGTTCAAGTCCGAACTCAGGGCTGACGCAAGCCCGCGCGACGGCCGGGCTGCGCTCAGGCGATCACGGCCAGCAGCACCGCCACCCAGTGAACGGCGGCGGCGGCCACCACGTGGCCGTGCCAGATGGCCCGTCGGAACCGGAGCGCCTTGCGCGCATAGAAGCCGACCCCGATCGAATACAGCAGGCCGCCGACCGCCAGCAGGATCAGCGGCGCGATCCCGAGGCTCTCCATCAACGGCTGAACCGCGATCACCATGAGCCAACCCAGGGCCAGGTAGATCGCGATCCAGAAACCGCGCCCCAGGCCCGGCAGCAGCAACTTGGCCAGGGCGCCGAACAGCGCCGTGGCCCACACCGCCGCCGTCATCCCCCAGGCCCAGCCCCCCGTCAGATGTTGGGTGGTGAACGGCGTGTAGGAGCCCGCGATCATGAGGAATATCCCCGCATGGTCGAAGCGCCGCAGCACCGGCTGAAACCGCGCGGGCGCGAAATTATAGGCCGTCGAAAGCGCGAGCATCGTCAACAACCCGCCTGCGTAGATGGCCGAGGCCGCCAAGCGGCCCACATGGCCGAACCCGATCGCCAGACCCAGCAGCATCCCGCCCCCGACGAGAGCGAGCGCCAGACCCGTCAGGTGCACCACCAGATCGGCCAGCCGCGCCTGGGGGTCGTCATAGTGTTTCATGAGCGTGGATGGGTCGGTCACGGGCGTATCCGATGCTGGGCCGCCAACGGCTACACCGCCTCCAGGAGGCGCGCCAAGCGCTGCGGCGATTTCAAGCGGCCAGTTCGAGGAATCTGCCGCTTAAACCGTCACCGGCACAGGCCATCCGCCAGGCGCCTCAGCCTGTCACGCCAATTGCCGCCGACATCATCGGCCTCAAGGGCGATCACAGCCGGATCAGGTTCTGCGGCAGGCCGGGCGTCTTGACCCGCAACCGGTAAAGGCCGCCCAGAGTCGGTTGTTCGCCGCGCTTGTCGGCGTTCCCCAGCCAGGCCGTGGTCATATAGAGGTCGCGCAGATCCTCGCCGCCGAAGGCCGCCTTGGTGACGGTCTGGACCGGCATGTCGATCTTGCCGATCCGTTCGCCCTCAGGCGAAAACTGCGCCACCCCCCAGCCGTTGAACAGACCGACGTGCAACACGCCGGCGGAATCCATGCTGGGACCGTCGGCATAGCCGTCGTCGGTCACGGCGAAGACCCGCCGGTTCGACAGCGCCCCGTCGTCATGGTCGAAGGCCAGGATGGTCCTGGCCAGGGTGTCGTGGTGATACAGGGTGCGGCCATCCGGGCTGAGGCACGGCCCGTTGGTGACGCCATAGCCATCGTCGTGCCGTGTCAGCTCGCCGTCGGCCCAGCGATACAGGGCGCCGGTCTTGACCACCTCGCTGTCGTCCATCGAGCCGAACCACAGCGACCCGTCAGGGGCGACGAAGCCGTCGTTCAGCCGGTTCTGCGGCCGGTCTTGCTCGACCGGTTGGATCAGAGTGAAGACACCCGTATCCGGTTCAAACCGGTGCAGGCCGCCGCGCACCCCGCAAACCAAAGATCCGTCCTCGGCCGGCAGGGCGAAACCGATCTGGTCGGGCGTGTCCCAGGACGCCGTGTCGCCGGTCGCCGGCGTATAGCGGTGCAAGCCCCGGCCCTTGATATCGACAAACCAAAGGGCCCCGCGCACGGCGTCCCAGGCGGGGCCTTCCGCCAGCTCGGCCCCCAGGTCCCAGACAAGTTCGGCTGCGGCGCTCATTGTCCGCTTCCGAACCAGGCCGCGACGAAGGCGCACGCAGCCGCACCCACCTCGTCCGCCGTTCGGCCGGGTCTGTAGAGGGCCGAGCCGATGCCGAAGCCGTCGGCGCCCGCCGCGCGCCAGGCGCCCATGTTGTCCGGATCGACGCCGCCGACCGCATAGACCGGCTGCCCCTTGGGCAGGACCGCCTTGATCGCCTTGACGGCGCCCGGCCCGGCCAGTTCGGCGGGAAACAGCTTCAGCACGTCGGCCCCCGCCTCCAGCGCAGTAAAGGCTTCCGTGGGAGTGAAAAAGCCGGGCATGGTGAACAGGCCCAGCGCACGGGCGCGTTCGATTACGCGCGGGTCAACGTTGGGCGAGATCACCAGTTGCCCGCCCGCATCCGCGACGTCCTGCGCGGCCGAGGGCGTCAGGACCGTGCCCGCTCCCACCACCGCCCGGCCATCCATCGCGTCACGCAGCCTCCGGATGCTCTCCAACGCGCGGGGAGAGTTCAACGGCACCTCCAGGCAGGTGAAGCCGGCCGCGACCAGGACCTCGCCGATCTCGACCGCCTCCTCGGGCGTCAGGCCGCGCAGGATGGCCACGAGGGGCAGCGTCTTCAGGGCCTTTTCGACGGCCTGGGTCATGGGATCGCCTTCCAGATGCGGTGGAGTCCGTGCGCCACAGCCACTTCGCCGGAGGTGCTGCGGATGTCTTTAAAGCCGGCCAGAGCCAGGGCGCGTGCATAGCGTTGGCCCAGGCCCGCCTCGCTCACCACCTGCACCGGCTTGTCGCGATGGGTCGTCTCGGCCGCCAGTTCGGTGCCGATCAACAGGCCGGACAAGAAGTCCGCCGCCCCCTCTGGGCGCAAGGAGCCGGCCAACTGCCGGACGCGAACAGTGAACAGGTGGGCGGTGACGGCCGGGTCGGACAGCGCCAGCCGCACCCCATCGTCGAAGGCGGCGTCGTCACCGCCCGGCGCTCCCATGTCGCGACCGATCAGTGTGGCGTGGCGCACGGCGGCGAACAGTTCGCCGGTCAGATAGGTGCGAAAGCCCGCGATGGCGCCGTTCTCGACCCGCACCCATTTGCTGTGGGTGCCGGGGGCGATCATCAGGCCTGTTTCGTCTGGGCCGAACAGCCCCAGCGCCTGCGTCTCCTCGCCGCGCATGACGTCGCCCAGTCCCTGGGGCGTCAGGGCGACGCCGGGAACGATATAGATGTCGCGCGCCGCATCCGGTCGGGCCAGTCGCGCAGCCAGGGTCGCCACATCGGCCGGGCAGAAGGCATAGGGCGTCTCGATCCAGCCTTGGCGCGATCCGGCCATGCCCGCGATCAGCACCGGCGCCAGGTCCAGCCAGTCGCCCGCCACCTCTTCAAGCACCCCGAGGAAGGCGCCGGAGGCCAGGCGGCCGACGCCGCGGGGGTCGATGCGCCGATCCAGCACCGCCCCGTCCGCCCCCAGTCGCATGACGCGCAGATTGCTGGTGCCCCAGTCGACGCCGATCAGTCCGGTCATCTCGATGCGTTCATACAATGAGCGATCACCACCAGATCGAATAGACCAGGATCAGGAAGGCCACGACGCCGACCGCGGCCAGATTGAAGCCCAGCGAGGTCTTGTAGCTGATCTGGTCCAGCTTGATCTTCATGGCGTCTGGCTTGGCCGGGATCAGCAGCGACACGACCACGGCCGCGACCAGGGAGACGACGAAGACGACGCCGACCCGGTTCATGAAGGGGAAGATGAACTGGCCGGTCTCCTGCAGCCACCAGAAGATGGCCGACAGCACCACCGAGCCGATGGCGGCGGTCAGGGCGCCAGCTTCAGACGCGCGCTTCCAGAACAGGCCCAGCATGAAGATGACGACGATGCCCGGCGTGAAGAAGCCCGTGAACTCCTGGATGAACTGGAAGGCCTGATCAAACCCGCCCAACAGGGGACGGGCGGTCAGGATGCCGATGACCACGGCGGCGACGGCGGAGATGCGGCCGACCGTGACCAGCTGGTGCTCGGGCACGTCCTTCTTGATCTTGGCGTAGAGGTCCAGGGTGAAGATGGTCGAGATCGAGTTCACCTTGGACGCCAGCGAGGCGATGATGGCGGCGATCAGGGCGGCGAAGACCAGACCCTTCAGGCCGACCGGCAGCAGGTTCATCATCGACGGATAGGCCTGGTCCGGCGCCGACAGGTTCGGGGCCAGGATCAGGGCGGCCATGCCGGGCAGGACCACGATCACCGGCATCAGCAGCTTCAGATAGGCGGCGAAGGCGATGCCTTTCTGGGCTTCCGGCAGCGACTTGGCGGCCAGGGCGCGCTGGATGATGTACTGGTTGAAGCCCCAGTAGCTGATGTTCATGACCCACAGGCCGCCCAGCAGAACGGCGATGCCCGGCAGCTCCTGATAGTGCGGATTGTCCTTCGACAGGATCATGTCGAACTTCTCGGGGAACTGGGTCAGCAGAGTGTGGAAGCCGGCCGCCGCGCCGCCCTCGCCGCCGATGGTCGACAGGGCGATGAAGCCGATGATCAGACCGCCGCAGACCAGCAGGGCGACTTGCACGATGTCGGTCAGGGCCACGGCCTTGAGGCCGCCCCACAACTGATAGGCCAGGGCGAAGACGCCGATGGCGACGATGGCGTAATCCTGGTTGAACCCGGTCACGGTGTGGACGGCGATGGCGCCCAGCCACAGGATCGAGGTCACGTTGACGAAGACGTAGAGCAGCAGCCAGAAGACGGCCATGACATTGCGGATCGTCGGCCCGTACCGCTGCTGCAGGAACTGCGGCATGGTGACGATGTCGTTGCGCAGGAAGATCGGCAGGAAGAACTTGCCGACGATCAGCAGGGTCAGGGCCGCCATCCATTCATAGGAGGCGATGCCCAGGCCGATCACATAGCCCGAGCCGCTCATGCCGATGATCTGTTCGGCCGAGATATTGGCCGCGATCAGCGAGGCGCCAATGGCCCACCAGGGCAGGCTCTTGGACGCCATGAAATAATCGGTGGAGGTCTTCTGCTCGCCGGCCTTGGTCCGCGAGACCCACTGGGCCAGGCCGAAGATGAAGACGGCGTAGATCGCCAGAATGGCCAGATCGATGCCCGCGAGCGTCATGTGCATTTCCCCCAACTATCGTGCCCTTTGGTTCGGGCTTCCGCAAAAGCCTAAGGGAGGCGCGGGCGGGCTGCAACGGCTTTTTATATATGCGTAAACATTTCACGGGCGACAATGTTAGGGTCGGTGTCCTTCGAGGCTTCACCCGATCAGGGAGCCCCGGTAGCCTATCCATCTTCCGACAGGATTCTCATGACTGGCCAAGCTTCCACCGACGATCGCAAATACCGCGCCCCGGCGCTCGAGAAGGGGCTCGACGTCCTTGAGCTGTTGTCGGCCCAGGGCGAACCCATGACGCCATCGCAGATGTCGGTGACGTTGGGGCGTTCGGTCAGCGAATTGTTCCGGATGATCCAGGTGCTGGAGTTCCGCGGCTATATCGAACAGTCGCCGGACGGCTATCGGCTGACCAACCGCCTCTTCACCCTGGGCATGACCCAGGCCCCGATCAAATCTCTGGTCGACGTCGCCATGCCGGCCATGCGTGACCTGGCGTCCACTACGCGACAATCCTGCCATCTCGTCGTACCCTCCGGTGACCAGATCGTGGTCATCGCCCGGATCGAGAGCCCCGGAGATCTGGGTTATTCGGTCCGGATCGGCTATCGCCGCAGCATTCTGGACGCCACCTCGGGGCTGATGTTCTATTCGCGCGCCAACGAGCGAGCGCGCAAACATCTGCACGACCGTCTCGTCGCCCTGTTCGGAGCGGCGGTGGTGGCCGAGTTCGCCGAACGCGCCGACGCCATGACCCAGGGGGCGCATGTCGAGCGGGCCAGCGATTTCGTCGTCGGCGTGACCGATCTGGTCGCCCCGATCATGGGCTCGGACGGCGTCATCGCCACCCTGATCACGCCCTTCATCGAACAGACGCCCATGGTGTGCAGCAAGGCGGAGGCAGCGACCCTGCTGGTGCGGACGGCCACAGCGATCTCCGGGCAGATGAGCGCCGTCTCCCAAGCCTGAGAGCCAGGACAGTCCACCGTTGACAGGGCCAGTGGCTATTGCCATTTTCGTGGACGGCACAGGTTTCATTTGTAAAATCTCACAAGTCGCCGGATAAACGGCGGGCGTCGAGGAGGCGCGCTCTATCATGGCCGCCATCTATCCTGATCTGAAGGACAAGACCGTCATCGTCACCGGAGGCGCGGGGGGGATAGGCGAAGCCATAGTCCGCAGCTTCCACGCCCAGGGCGCCCGGGTCGGCTTCCTGGATATCGACACACAACGCGGACCCAGGCTTCGGGCCGAGTTGGGGGCGGACACATTGTTCATTCCCTGCGACCTGACCGACATTCCGGCCTTGAAGGCTGCGGTCGCGGAAGTGCGCGCAGCGTTCGGGCTGATCGACGTTCTGGTCAACAACGCCGCCCATGACGAACGTCATGCGACCCTGGACGTGACCGAGGAATACTGGGACGGCCGCATGGCCATGAACCTGAAGCACCTGTTCTTCGCCGCCCAGGCCGTGCTGCCGGACATGCAGGCGACGGGCAAGGGCGCCATCGTCAATCTGGGATCCACGTCATGGATCATCGGTCAGGGCGGCATGCCGGCCTATACGGCGTGCAAGTCCGCCGTGATTGGGCTGACCCGTTCGCTGGCCCGCGACTTCGGCCCCTTCGGCGTGCGGGTGAACGCTGTCGCGCCTGGATGGATCATGACCGAGCGCCAGTTGGAGCTGTGGGTCACGCCAGAGACCGAAAAGGAAATCTACGCCAACCAGTGCCTCAAGCGCCGACTCGTGCCGGACGACATCGCCAAGGTGGTCGTCTTCATGTGTTCGGACGAGGCGGGGGCAATCACCAACCAACACTATGTCGTCGACGGCGGCTGGACCTGAATGACCGATACCTCAAAGACCCCTCCCCCCTCCAAGACGCTCCGCAGCCGCGCCTGGTTCGACAATCCGGAAAATCCGGACATGACGGCCCTCTATCTTGAGCGCTATCTGAACTACGGCCTGACGCGCAAAGAGCTGCAGTCCGACAAGCCGATCATCGGCATCGCCCAGACCGGTTCGGACCTGTCGCCGTGCAACCGCCACCACCTGGTGCTGGCCGAGCGCGTGCGTGAAGGCATCCGTGAGGCGGGCGGCATCGCCATGGAGTTCCCAGTTCACCCGATCCAGGAAACCGGCAAGCGCCCGACCGCCGGCCTGGACCGCAACCTGGCCTATCTGGGGCTGGTCGAGAGCCTGTACGGCTATCCGCTGGACGGGGTCGTCCTGACCATCGGCTGCGACAAGACCACGCCCGCCTGCCTGATGGCGGCGGCCACCGTCGACATCCCCGCCATCGCCCTGTCGGTCGGACCCATGCTGAACGGCTGGCACCGGGGCGAGCGTACCGGGTCGGGCACGATCATCTGGAAGGCGCGCCAGATGATGGCGGCCGGCGAGATCGACTATGACGGCTTCATCGAGTTGGTGGCGTCCTCGGCTCCGTCGGTCGGTTACTGCAACACCATGGGCACGGCGACGACGATGAACTCGCTGGCCGAGGCCCTGGGCATGTCGCTGCCCGGCTCGGCCGCCATTCCCGCCCCCTACCGCGAGCGCGCCCAGGTCGCCTATGAGACCGGGCTACGGATCGTCGAGATGGTGCGCGAAGATCTGAAGCCGTCAGACATCCTGACGAAAGAGGCCTTCCACAACGCCATCGTCGTCAACTCGGCCATCGGCGGCTCGACCAACGCCCCGATCCACCTCACCGCCCTGGCCCGCCACGCCCATGTCGACGTGCCGCTGAAGGACTGGCAGACTGAGGGGCTGCACGTTCCGCTGCTGGTCAATCTGCAGCCCGCCGGCGCCTATCTGGGCGAGGACTATTTCCACGCCGGCGGCGTGCCGGCGGTGGTGTCAGAGCTGATGAAACAGGGGCTGATCCGCGAGAACGCCCTGACCGTCACCGGCAAGTCGATCGGCGACAATTGCCGCGACGCCGAGATCGTCCTGCCCGATGTGATCAAGACCTTCGACGCCCCGATGAAGACCGACGCCGGCTTCGTCGTCTTCACCGGCAATCTGTTCAACTCGGCCATCATGAAGCTGAGCGTGATCTCACCCGAGTTCCGCGAACGCTATCTGTCCAACCCCGATGACCTGAACGCCTTCGAGGGCCCTGCCGTCGTGTTCGACGGACCCGAGGACTATCATCACCGGATCGACGACGAGAGCCTGGGCATCACCGAACAAACCCTGCTGTTCATGCGCGGCGCCGGCCCCATCGGCTATCCGGGCGCGGCCGAGGTCGTGAACATGCGGCCGCCGTCCTACCTGATCAAGAAGGGCGTCAGCGCCCTGGCCTGTATCGGCGACGGACGCCAGTCGGGCACCTCCGGTTCGCCGTCGATCCTGAACGCCTCGCCGGAAGCGGCGGCGGGCGGGAACATCGCCCTGCTGAAGACCGGCGACCGGGTGCGGATCGACATGAACACCGGCCGCGCCGACATCCTGATCTCGGACGAGGAACTGGCCGAGCGCCGCAAGACGTTCGAGGCGGCGGGCGGCTACAAATACCCGGCCTCCCAGACGCCGTGGCAGGAAATGCAGCGCGCGGTGGTCGGTCAGTTGGAGACCGGCGCCGTGCTGGAACCGGCGGTCAAATACCACCGGATCGTCGACAGGTTCGGTCTGCCTCGCGACAGCCACTGAGCACGATCAACATCGCCTGTAAAAATTATTTCATTGACAGAAGTCGGCCTAGCCGGTTTCCTGAACTCAAGGGCCGGCAACAGGCCTGAGGGTTTCAGGGAGGCGTCGCGTTGGATCGCGAAGATCTACTAGTTTCACGCGTGGATCGGCGCGCCCTGATGCAGGGCGCAACGGCGGCGGCTGTGGCGGCGATTCTTCCCTCAACCCCGGCCTTGGCGGCGACGCCCGAGACCCGACGACGCATCAAGCTGGCGTTCGATTGGAAGTTCGCTCTCGGCCACGCGGCGGACATCGACAAGGATTTCGGCTTCGGTCGAGATCAACGCACCTACGCCAAAACGGGCGGCTCCGAGACCTCCCCCATCGCCGAGGCGGCGAAGGCGGACTTCGACGATTCCGCCTGGACCGACGTCCAGACTCCGCACGACTGGGCGATCGACCTGCCCTACGATTCCACGCCTCGCATCCTGGCGCCCGATCAGGACGATCCCCGCGCCGCGCATGGGTTCCACGCCCTGGGCCGCGACCATCCCGAGAACAGCGTCGGGTGGTACCGACGCCCCCTGGACATCCCGGCCGACTGGGCCGGCCGCCGCATCGGACTGGAGTTCGACGGCGCGTTCCGCCAGGTCGTGGTCTTCGTCAACGGGATCATCGTCGACGAGCATGCCGGCGGCTATTCGCCCTTCCGCATCGACATCACCGACGTGGCGCAACCCGGCCGCCCCAACTGGCTGACCGTCCGTGTGGACGCCAGCTTGGGCGAGGGCTGGTTCTATGAAGGCGCGGGTCTTTACCGACATGTCTGGCTGACGGCGGCGAACCCGGTCCATGTGCCCCCCGACGGCGTGTTCATCCGGGCGGAGCCGCAGGGTTCGGGTGCACGGGCGACGGTCGAGGCGGCCGTGCGCAACCAGTCGGACTCGTCTCGCACGGCGACGGTGCGTACCGTCGTCGTGGCGCCGAACGGCCTGGAGAAGGCGCGACGGGAAGTCATGCTGTCGCTGGCGCCCTGGAGGAACGAAAACGCCGACCTGGCCCTGGCCTGGGACGTTGCTCCCCTGTGGTCGCCCGCCGATCCCCAGCTCCATCGGCTGACCACCGAAATCGAGATCGACGGCGTCGTGGTCGACCGGATCGAGACGCCCTTCGGCGTCCGGTCCGCGGTCTTCGACGCCCAACGCGGCTTCCTGCTCAATGGACAACCGCTGAAACTGCTCGGCGCCTGCTGTCACCAGGACCACGCCGGCGTCGGCGCCGCCATCCCGGATCGGCTCCAGGATTGGCGGATCGAACAGCTGAAGGCCATGGGCTGCAACGCCTATCGCGCCTCGCATAATCCGGCCATGCCGGAGCTGATGGACGCCTGCGACCGGCTGGGAATGCTGGTCATCGCCGAGACGCGGCGTATGTCCTCCGACGAAGAGTCCATGACAGAGCTGGCCACCCTGGTGCGGCGCGACCGCAACCGACCCTCGGTCATCGCCTGGTCGATCGGCAATGAAGAACAGGCGATCCAGGGCAACGAAACCGGCGCCGCCATCGCCCGCACCATGAAGCGGCTGGTCAACCGCCTGGACCCGTCCCGCCCCGTCACGGCCGCAAAGGACCAGGACTTCGACACCGGCGTATCGCGCGTCGTCGACGTTCTGGGCTTCAACTATCGCACCCCCCAGATGGAGGGCTATCACGCCCGCTTCCCAGATCAGCCCATCCTCGGCAGCGAGACGGGCAGCACGGTCTCGACCCGGGGCGAATATGTGCTGGACGCGGCCCGGCACATCGTCCCCGCCTATGACCGCGAACACCCCTGGTGGGCCTCGACCGCCGAGGAATGGTGGACCATTGCGGCTGAGCGCCCCTATATCGCCGGCGGCTTCATCTGGACCGGCTTCGACTATCGCGGCGAACCGACGCCCTACAGCCGTTGGCCCAGCGTCGGCTCCTACTTCGGCGCCATGGACTCCTGCGGCTTCCCGAAGGACAATTACTGGTACTACCGCGCCTGGTGGCGGCCCGAACCGCTGCTGCACCTGTTCCCGCACTGGAATTGGGAAGGGCGCGAAGGCGAGGAGATCGAGGTCTGGGTCCATTCCAACCTGGATCGCGTCGAACTGTTCGTGAACGGCCGCTCGGTCGGAGCGAAGACCGTCGAACGCAATCGTCACCTGGCCTGGTCCGTCCCCTATGCGCCGGGCGTGCTGGAGGCGCGCGGGTACAAGAATGGTCACCTAGTCTCGACCCAGCGTCGCGAGACCGCCGGCGCCCCGGCGGCTCTGCGTCTGTCCGTTGATCGTCAACGATTGACTGCCGACGGCGAGGACGTGGCCATGATCGCCACCAGCGTCGTGGACGCCCGTGGCCGACCCTGTCCGCGCGCCAACGACCTTGTCGCCTTCGAGGTTGCGGGCGACGCCCGGGTCATCGGCGTCGGCAACGGCGATCCTGTCAGCCACGAGCCGGATCGCAGCGACCGCCGACATCTGTTCAACGGACTGGCCCAGGCCATCGTCCAGACGGGCCGCAAAGGCGGCCCCATCACCGTCACCGCGCGGGCCGACGGGCTGCGGCCCGCCGTGCTTCGTCTCGACGCCCGCAACACCAAACTATCGACCTGAAAATCAGGCGAGCACAGGGGGAGTTTCTAATGACCGCCAATCGCAAGACCATCGCCGCCGCCAGCGTATCGCTGGCCGCCCTTCTCGCCGCAGCCCCCGTCTGGGCCCAGGAGGCCCCCGCCACCGACGACGCCGCCCAGGTCGACGAGGTTGTCGTCACCGGCATCCGCGCCTCGCTGCGCGACGCGATCGGCGTCAAGCGCCGCTCTGACCTGGTGGTCGAGGCCATCTCCTCCGAGGACATCGGCCAACTGCCGAACGTGACCATCGCCGAAGAGCTGGTGCGTCTTCCCGGCGTCAACGGCACGCGCGACCGCGGCAACCAAAGCCAGGCCTCGATCCGGGGCCTCGGCCCGCGCCTGGTGCTGGGCCTCGTCAACGGCCGCGAGGTCGCCTCGTCGGAGCCGGACCGCAACGTCCGCTGGGAAATCTATCCGTCGGAGGTCGTCTCGGGCGTCGAGGTCTACAAGTCCCAGTCGGCCGACCTGATTTCCGGCGGCATCGCCGGCACCATCAACATCCGCACCATCCGCCCGCTGGACTATCGCGGCCCCAGCTTCGTCGGCACCGCCGGCGCGGTCTATTACGAGGGCGGCGAGGACCTGCCTGACTATGATCCGCTGGGTTCGCGCTTCAGCGCCAGCCTTACCCATCGGCTTACCGATACCCTCGGCGTCAACCTGGGTGTGACCCACCAGGAGCAGAAGAACGGCTATTCGACCTTCGAGGGCTGGGGCTGGAACGACGAAGATACGGGCGGATCGCCCGGCGATATCGACGGCGACGGCGATCTGGACGCGACCTTCTGGGGCGCCCAGACCCAGGTCAAACGCCTGACCGAGACCCGCAACGGCGTAAACGGCGCCCTGCAATGGAAGCCGTCCGACCAGTTCGAACTGAACATGGACGCCCTCTATTCGAAGGTCGAAATCGACGAGGACCAGAACCAGATTTGGTACGGCAGGAACAACACCTACTCGAACTTTGCCGGCGCCTCCGGCTGGGCCTACGGCGATCCGGCCGCCTCCTACACCATCATCGACGGCACAGTGGTCGCCGCCACGCTGCCATTCGCCTCGGTCACCAACGTCATCGCCAAATACGTCGAGGACAAGACGCTGCTGGCCACGGGGCTGAACGGCAAGTGGATGTCGGGCGCCTGGACCCTGACCGGCGACGTCGCCTATTCGAAGGCCGAGCGCGAGAACCTCTGGCGCGCGATCTTCACCGAACACTATCCGGCGCTCGCCGGCGTCGACATGACGCCGGGCCGGACGCCGTCGGCCTTCGCCAGCTATGATACGTCAGACCCCAGCTTCCAGCCGCTGTTTGACTATGTCCCCGGCCAGGCGGACGGCGGCAAGCTGACGGACGAACTGACGTCGGCCCAGTTCGACGTCGCCCACTACGGCGGCGAGACGGGCGTCACCAAGACCTCCTTCGGCGTCCGCGCCTCTGACCGGTCGAAGGCCTACGAGCGACTGCTGTGGACCCAGGCGCCGATCGTCGCCACCCTTCCCTCGTCGCTGCTCAGCAGCTTCACCGTCTCCGACTTCGACACCCCGGGCTTCCTGAACGGCGATTTCGACGCTGTGGCCCAGGCGGCCTACGGCGGCTTCGTCCAGCCCGCAGACGCCGTGGACGAGGCCTCGGGATGGTCCGTCGATGAAACGGTGTTCGAGGCCTATGTGAAGGTCGATTTCGCCGGCGACTTCGCGGGCCTGCCCGTCACTGGCAACGTCGGCATGCGTGCGGTTCAGACCGAGACCACCAGCAACGGCTATGAATCCGTCAACAGCGGAGCCCTGACGCCGATCTCGATCGACAATGACTATTTCGAACTTCTGCCCAGCCTGAACCTGACCCTGGCCCTGGCCGAAGACCAACAGCTGCGGTTTGGCCTGGCCCGGACCCTGGCGCGTCCGCCGCTGGATGAACTGCGCGCCGGCCGCACCCTGTTCAACACCAGCCCTCCGCCCACAGGCTCGGCCGGCAACCCGAACCTGACCCCCTACATCGCCAACCAGGTCGACCTGTCCTACGAGTGGTATTTCGCGCCGGAAGCCCTGTTCGCCGCCGCCGCCTACTACAAGGACGTCGAGACCCACATCGGCTACTTCACCCAGCCGGTGACCATCGACGGCGTGACCTACAATGTCACCGGTCCGTTCAACGGCGACGGCGGCGGCATCAGCGGCATCGAGCTGACCTTCCAGACGCCGTTCCGCTTTATCCCGGCGCTCGAGAATTTCGGCGTTTACGCCAACTTCGCCTATGTCGATTCCGACGTGAAGGAGTTCTCGCCGGCCAACAACCCGCTGGAGTCGACCGGCCTGGCCCGCGAGACGGCGACGGTCGACCTCTGGTACTCCGACGGCAAGTTCGAGAGCCGGCTGGGCTACAAGTACCACAGCCCCTTCACCGTCATCAGCGGCTGGGACGGGTCTGCGCTGCGCACGCTGGACAACGAATCCACCCTGGACTTCAGCGCCTCCTACCAGGTGACGTCGAACCTGGGCGTACGCTTCCAGGCCAGCAACCTGACCGATGAAGAGGTCAACACCTACTACGACAACGACGAGAACCGTCTGGCCAGCAACACCCGCTTCGGTCGCCGGTTCAGCCTCGACGCCACCTTCCGCTACTGACCCCGCGTCGCACCTCAAGCCTACGGAATCGCCCATGAAGATCCGCCGCATCCTCCTTCCCGCCTTCGCCGCCCTGATGGCCTTGCCCGCGCAAGCCCAGCAGGCGGGCCAGCCGGCGCCCTTCTATTTCGGCGCCGACCTGTCCTATGTGAACGAGATGGAGGACTGCGGCGCGATCTATCGCAAGGACGGTCAGGCCCGCGATCCCTATGGCCTGTTCGCCGAAATGGGGACCAATCTGGTGCGGGTCCGGATCTGGAACGACGCCGAATGGACCAACTACAGCGACCTGGACGATGTGCGCGAAACCATCCGCCGCGCCCGCGCGGCCCGAATGGAGGTTCTGCTCGACTTCCACTATTCGGACGACTGGGCCGACGGGGACAAGCAGATCGTGCCCAAGGCCTGGCGGTCGATGCGCGACGACACGCCGGCCCTGGCCCAGGCTCTTTATGACTACACTTTCCAGACCCTTCGGACGCTCGACGCCGAAGGCCTGATGCCGGACCAGGTTCAGGTCGGCAATGAAACCAACCCCGAAATGATGGGCGAGCTCGACTGGAAGACCGCCCGCCCCGGCATCAACTGGGAACGCAACGCCGCCCTGTTCAACGCCGGGATCAAGGCCGTACGCGACGCCGGCGCCCAGTCCAGCATCCAGCCTTTGGTCATGCTGCACATCGCCCAGCCCGAGAACGTCGAACCCTGGTTCGCCGACGCCTGGAAGCACGGAGTCACCGACTTCGACCTGATCGGCGTCAGCTATTATCGCAAATGGTCGACCCAGGGCCTGGACGGACTGGAGCAGACGATCAATCGTCTGCGCCATCGCTATCCGGCGGAGGTGGTTGTGGTCGAGACCGCCTATCCGTTCACCACGGACTCGGCGGACGATTCCCCGAACCTGCTGGGCGAGGACTCCCTCTTGCCCGGCTATCCCGCCACCTACGAGGGCCAGCGCCAGTACATGGTCGATCTGACCCAGCGGGTGAAGTTCGCTGGCGGCGTGGGTGTCGTCTATTGGGAACCGGCTTGGGTCTCTACCGACTGCTCGACCCGCTGGGGTCAGGGATCCAACTGGGAGAACGCGACCTACTTCGACTGGCGACGCGACGGGGAACCGACCCCTGCGGCGACCTTCGCCCAAGCCGCCTATCAAGAACCGACGACCATCACTCTGACCATTCGTCGTCCCGAGGGCGCCGCCGGGTCATTGTGGCTCTGGGGCGATTTCCTAGGCGCCAACGACGTCGCCGTGCGGCTCGCACCCGACGGCTCCGACCCAGGTCTTTACCGTTACACGACGAAAGTCAGGCCCGAAACCGACATCCGATTCCAAGTCTTCGACCGCCGCCCCTTCGAACGGGGTCTGCTCGAATCCGGCCAAGTGATAGCCGTTCACGTTGGAAATGACGACTTCGTCGGGGTCTATTCGACTACGCGCTGACGGTTTGGCGGACACCTTCGACGGCAGGCGCGGGTCGCCGTGATCAGCCGGTGCGAGGCGCTGGTCCCGATCATGAACGCCCTGAAGGTCGATGCCATTGAGGGCGTATAGTTGACCGAACTGGGCCTAGTCGTCACGACCACCGACATCGCCCCGAGGAGGCGGGCGAACAGCCGGATCGCGTCGCGCGGCTGACGAATATGCTGGCGGCGGGCGGCGTCGACGCCGACCATCGTCAGATCGTCGTCGTCCTGCACGGCGCCGCCACGACTGCGGTCCTGTCCGACGCCGCCTGGGCCGCGCGCGGCAAGGGCGACGCCAATCTCAACAGCGCCCTGATCCGCGCCCTTCTCGCCGCCGGCGTTCAGGTGCGCCTGTGCGGCCAGGCCATGGCGGGCCACGGCGTCACGGAAGCCGAACTCGAGCCGGGCGTGACCGTCGATCTCGCCGCCCTGATGACGGTGATTCACCATCAACAGGCGGGCTATGCGCTGATCGTCAATTGACGGGGGTCATAGGCTGAACCTTTCAGGCGGATAAAAACTATTAGTTTGTGTAACTATGTATATAAGTGTTGATCAGGATGTCTGAAGGAGACATCACATGACCGGACTTCCCCGCCTCAACGAACCCGCCCCCGACTTCCACGCCCGCACGACCCACGGGGATCGCTGCCTGGCCGACTATCGCGGCAAATGGCTCATTCTCTTTTCCCACCCCTCCGACTTCACCCCGGTCTGCACGACCGAGTTCATCGGCTTCGCGAAGCACGCGGATGAGTTCGCCGCGATGAACTGCGACCTTCTGGGACTCTCGATCGACAGCATCTTCTCCCACCTGGCCTGGACCCGGAACATCAAGGAGAAGTTCGGCGTCGAAATCCCCTTCCCCATCATCGAGGACCTGAAGATGGAGGTGGCCCAAGCCTATGGGATGATCCATCCGGGCGCGGCCGACACCTCAGCCGTTCGCGCGACCTTCCTGATCGATCCGGAAGGCAAGCTTCGCGCCATGGTCTATTACCCCATGAGCAACGGCCGCAGCATCGACGAGTTCGTCCGACTGCTGACCGCCATCCAGACGTCGGACGCCAATGGCGTGGCGACCCCGGAAGACTGGCGCCCGGGCCAGCCGGCCATCGTGCCCCCGCCCAAGACCGCCGCGGCGGCCGAGGCCCGCGCCTCCGAAGGCTACGACTACACCGACTGGTACTTCTCGACGCGCGAGCTCCCCGACGCCCCGAAAGCCGCCTGATCGGACGCCGGCCGGACCGCGACAGCGGTCCGGCCCTCCCTTTCCCGGACGCGAAAGGAGCTCACATGGGCGGCCTAAGACGAATCCAAGAGGCGGAATCTACCGACCTTCAGGCCGCTTCGCCATGCCGAAATACATACTTGCGCCAAGTATGAATATATCTATATATGAACACCCAACGGAGACGCCCCCATGTCCTCGCACCCCCAAGACCCCATCCGTGAACAGGCCGCTGAAATCGTGCGCGCCGCCCTGGCGGACGCCACGCAACGTCCTGTTGTGAAGTCCTTTTTTGACGAAGCGACCTTTACGGTCAGCCATGTGGTGCGCGACCCCGGCTCCAAGGTCTGCGCCATCATCGACAGCGTGCTCGACTACGATCCGGCCTCCGGCCGAACCTCGAACGCCTCCGCCGACGCCCTGATTGACTACGTGAAGTCCGAAGATCTCCAGGTGCAATGGCTGCTGGAGACCCACGCCCACGCCGACCACCTGTCGGCCGCGCCCTATCTGCAGGAAAAGCTGGGCGGCCGGCTCGCCATCGGCCACGAAATTCTCACTGTCCAGGCCGTATTCGGCAAGATCTTCAACGAGGGAACCGAATTCCGCCGCGACGGCAGCCAATTCGACCAGTTGTTCAATGACGGCGACCGGTTCCGCATCGGCGGGCTGCAGGCCATGGCGCTGCATGTGCCGGGCCACACGCCCGCCTGCCTGGCCTATGTGATCGGCGATGCGGTCTTTCCCGGCGACACCATGTTCATGCCGGACTATGGCACGGCGCGCTGCGACTTCCCCGGCGGCGACGCCCGGACCCTGTACCGCTCGATCCATCGCCTGACCGCCCTGCCGGATGAGGCGCGGGTCTATCTGTGCCACGATTACAAGGCGCCGCCCGGCCGCGATGAATTCGTCTGGGAGACCACCATCGGCGCTCAGCGCACCGGCAATATCCACATTCGCGACGGCGTCTCCGAGGACGCGTTCGTGGCCATGCGCACCCAACGCGACGCCACCCTGCCCATGCCCCGGCTGATCCTGCCGTCGGTTCAGGTCAACATGAACGGCGGACGCCCGCCGGAGCCCGAGGCCAACGGGGTTCGCTACCTCAAGGTCCCGCTGAACGCGCTGTGAACCTTCAGCGCGCCGGCCGGCCTGAGCCGCAAGACCTGAACCCGATCCGCAAGCAGGAAGACCGAGCGATGGATATCCGCCCGCTGGACGACGCCCTTTCGGCCTCCCCCCAGATCGCCTTGCAGGACCTGGCCGCCGTCGCGGCCCAGGGCTTTCGATCCGTGATCTCGAACCGGCCCGACGGCGAAGACCCCGATCAGCCCAGCGCAGCCGAATTTCGCCAGGCCGCCGAGGCCGTCGGCCTGGCGTTCGCCCATGTGCCCGTGGTTGGAGGCGCCATATCCGACGCCGATGTGGCGGCCTTCCGCCGGACCCTCGACGCCCTGCCCCGGCCTGTGTTCGGCTTTTGCCGCACCGGTACGCGCACCACCACCCTGTGGGCGCTCGCCCGCGCGGCCGACGAAGCCGACCGCCTGATCCAACGCGCCCAGGCGGCCGGCTACGACCTGTCGGCGCTTCGTCCACGCCTGGAAGGCGCGCGCTGACCCCATGGATCTTTCCCCTCTTCAATACGGCCTCGGCGCCGGCGCGGGTTCGCTGGTCGGTTTCAGCCTGGGTCTGGTCGGCGGGGGCGGGTCCATCCTGGCCGTGCCGCTGATCGTCTATCTGGTCGGGGTCAAGGATCCCCACCTCGCCATCGGCACCAGCGCCTTCGCCGTGGCCGCCAACGCCTTCGCCAACCTGCTGAACCACGCCCGACACGGCACTGTGAAATGGAAGATCGCCGGCCTGTTCGCCCTGGCTGGCGTCCTCGGCGCCGTCCTGGGCTCGACCCTGGGCAAGGCGGTGGACGGCCAGAAGTTGCTGGCCCTTTTCGCCGTCCTGATGCTGATAGTCGGGGCGCTGATGCTGAGGGGCCGCTCGGCCGCCGGCGACCCCGATGTGGTTCTGACGCCGGGCAATGCGCCGAAGCTGATCGGAACCGGCGTCCTGACCGGGGTGATGTCCGGCTTCTTCGGCATCGGCGGCGGGTTTCTGATCGTGCCCAGCCTGATGGTCTCGACCCGTATGCCCATCTATTACGCCGTCGGCTCCTCGCTGGTCGGCGTGACTGCCTTTGGCCTGACCACGGCCTTCAACTATGCGCTGGACGGCTGGGTGGACTGGCCCCTGGCGGCGATCTTCATCGGCGGCGGCGTCCTGGGCGGCCTGTTGGGCGCGCGCCTGGCCAAGAGTCTGTCAGGACAAAAGGGCGTCCTGAACACCGTGTTCGCAATCCTAATCTTCGTCGTCGCCGTATACATGCTGTACCGGAGCATCGACGCGCTCGGCCTGGTTTCATAGGATCGGATCATGGAGTTCGACGCTCTCATTCTGGCCCGAATGCAGTTCGCATTCACGGTGGCCTTCCACATCGTCTTCCCGGCCTTCTCCATCGGCCTAGCCAGTTATCTGGCCGTGCTGGAAGGGCTCTGGTTGAAGACCGGCCGTGACCTGTATCTGAACCTGTTCAACTACTGGCTGAAGATCTTCGCCGTCGCCTTCGGCATGGGCGTCGTCTCGGGCCTGGTGATGTCCTATCAGTTCGGCACCAACTGGTCGGTCTTCTCCGACAAGGCCGGTCCCGTCATCGGCCCCCTGATGGCCTATGAGGTGCTCAGCGCCTTCTTCCTCGAGGCCGGATTCCTAGGCGTCATGCTGTTCGGCCTGAAGCGGGTGGGCAAGAAGCTGCACTTCCTGGCGACCCTGATGGTGGCCATCGGCACCTTCGCCTCCGCCTTCTGGATCCTGTCGGTCAACAGCTGGATGCAGACGCCCCAGGGCTACGCCATCAACGACGTGGGCCAGTTCGTGCCGGCCGACTGGTTCAAGATCGTCTTCAATCCCTCCTTCCCCTATCGCCTCGCCCACATGCTGCTGGCGGCCTATCTGACCACTGGCCTGGTGGTCGGCGCGGTCGGCGCCTGGCACCTGCTGAAAGAGCGGACCAACAAGGGCGCGCGCAAGATGTTCGCCATGGCCACGGGCATGATCCTGGTCGCCGCCCCGGTCCAGATCTTCATCGGCGACATGCACGGGCTGAACACGCTGGAGCACCAGCCCGCCAAGGTCATGGCGATGGAAGGCCATTTCGAAAGCCACCCGGACGGCGCCCCCCTGATCCTGTTCGGCCTGCCTGACCGCGAGGCCGCCACCGTCCACGGCGCAGTCGAGATTCCCAAGCTGTCGTCCCTGATCCTGAAGCACGACCCGAACGCGCCCCTGGCCGGCCTGGACACCATCGATCGCGCCGACTGGCCGCCGGTGGAGATCGTCTTCTGGTCCTTCCGCGTCATGGTGGGCCTGGGCATGGCCATGCTGCTGCTGGGCCTGTGGGGCCTTTATGCTCGCCTGCGCAGACGTCTCTACGACGCGCCCTGGCTCCACCGGTTCGCCCTCGTCATGGGGCCGATGGGCTTCGTCGCGGTTCTGGCCGGCTGGATCACCACAGAGGTGGGGCGTCAGCCCTGGACGGTCTATGGCCTGTTGCGCACGGCCGACAGCGCCGCGCCGCTGGACGCCCCTGCGGTCGCCAGTTCCCTGGCCGCCTTCGCCGTCGTCTATTTCACGGTGTTCGGCGCCGGGGTCTTCTACATCCTGCGCCTGATGAGCCATGCGCCGCACCGGGGCGAGCCGGGCGTGGCGGAAACGCCGATCCGCACGGCGGGCATCACCCCCGCCCCCGCCATCGACCCCGACCGGCCGATCCCCACCGGTGAGGAGACCGATCATGAACATTGATCTGACCCTGGTCTGGGCCGCTCTGCTGGCCTTCGCCGTCTTCGCCTATATCGTCATGGACGGGTTCGACCTGGGTGTCGGCATCCTGTTCCCGACGCTGAAGCCGGGCGATCAACGCGACAAGGCGATGAACTCCATCGCCCCGGTGTGGGACGGCAACGAGACCTGGCTGATCCTGGGCGGCGGCGGCCTGTTCGCCGCCTTTCCGCTGGCCTACGCCGTGCTGATGCCGGCGGTCTATACGCCGATCATCGCCATGCTGCTGGGCCTGGTGTTTCGCGGCGTGGCCTTCGAATACCGCTGGCGCACGGTGCGCGCCAAGCCGGTCTGGGACGTGGCCTTCTTCGGCGGCTCGCTGCTGGCCGCCTTCTCCCAGGGCGTGACCCTGGGGGCCATTCTGCAGGGGGTCGAGGTTTCCGGCCGGGCCTATGGCGGCGGGTGGTGGGACTGGCTCAGCCCCTTCAGCCTGCTGACCGGCGCCGCCGTCGTCGTCGGCTACGCCCTGCTGGGCGCCACCTGGCTGAACATGAAGACGGAAGGCGCGCTCCAGTCCCACGCCCGTTCCCAGGCCTGGAAGCTGGGTCCGGCGACCCTGCTGATGATCGGCGCGGTCAGCCTGGCCACGCCCTTCCTCGACGGCGAATACGCGCGTCGCTGGTTCGACTGGCCCGGCGTCCTGCTGACGGCCCAAGTGCCGTTGCTGGTCGTGATTCTGGCGGCCGCATTCTTCTGGACCATGCGCCAGAAGCGCGAGGTCTGGCCCTTCCTGCTGTCCCTGGGCCTGTTCGCCGTCACCTTTGCGGGCCTGGGCGTCAGCATCTTCCCCTACGCCGTGCCCGACGAGATCACCCTGTGGCAGGCCGCCGCCCCGGCCTCCAGCCAGATGTTCATGCTGGTCGGCGCCCTGATCCTGATCCCGATCATCCTGGCCTACACCGCCTATGCCTACTGGGTGTTCCGCGGCAAGGTCGGCGACGATGGTTACCACTGATGCGCCGTGATCCGACAAGCGGGCTCCGGCAGGGCCTGTGGTTCGTCGCCCTCTGGGTGCTGGGCGTGGGCGTCCTGGGCGTGATCGCCTATCTGCTGCGCGGCGTCCTGAAGCTGGCCGGCGGATGAGCCCGCAGGCGCCGAACCGCTGGCCCTGGCCGCCGCTCATCATGGGCGGGGCCGTCCTTGTCGCGTTCATCGCCGCAGGCCTATGGACGCCGCCGCCCCTGTTTCCCGGCGCCTTTGCAGCCGGCGGCCTCCTGGTCGCCCTCGCCCTTGGCCTGGACCTCTGGGCCATGCTGGAGATGCGGCGGCGGCGCGCCAACATCCTGCCGCACCGGGCGGCGACGGCCCTGGTCACGACCGGTCCTTTCGCCTGGAGCCGCAACCCGATCTATCTCGCCAACGGGCTGCTGCTGCTCGGCCTCGGCGGCCTGTTCGACAACGCCTGGTTCTTCGTGGCCGCCCCCGTCGCCGCCTTCGCCACCGACAGCCTCGCCATCCGGCGCGAGGAACGGCACCTGGCGGCCCTCTTCGGCGCGGACTGGGTCCATTACTCCGGGCGGACGCGCCGCTGGGTCGGTCGACACAAGTAACGCCACATGCCCCGGCTCTGCCCACCGATAGATGCAAAGCCTAGATGGAGCCCTACTGTGATGGGGCTACGGGCCGTTCGCCTTTATCTGGGGCGCTAGAGTCGCCTCACCCATGTCCACCACCCCTCACTCCCACTCGATCATCGAAGATTAAGTCTATTCATTTGATATCCCGCGCGGCTTTTCTCGCGCATGTGCGAGGCTGAACGTTCAGGTCGCCGTGGCGGCGGCAGGCCCCCGTGGACGCCAGGGGCCGCCACCCTCGGACGTCAGTGTCATAAAACTGGGACCGAAATGTCGGATTCGACGCGCCCGTTCGTCTACAGAGATGGGCGTATTCGCAGGCTGGCCATGAATGGGTTGAAGCAAATTTTGCGTAAAGCGCGCAGAGCGGTCATCCGACGCGGCGTCATGGCGCAGGACGCCGACGATCTTGTCCAGGAAGCCTTCTTGCGGGTCGAGGCGTTCGGGCGGCGCGAGGGGGCGCCCGTCACCGAAGGGCGCGTCGTAGTGGCTGCGGTGAACTTGTCAATTGACGCGGCGCGGCGCCGGCGGGCCGCGCCCTTCATCGACCTCGACGACGCGCCGCTGATCGCTGATGAAACGCCGGCTCCCGACGAGATTCTCCGCGCGCGGTCCAAGCTTCGTCACGCGGCCAAGGGATTGGAACGCTTGCCCGAACGTACACGCAGACTTCTGTTGGCCCGCCGGATAGAGGGACTCAGCTACGCCCAGATCGCGGAGAAGGAAGGCATGAGCGTCGCCGCGGTGGAAAAGCACGTCGCGCGCGCGACCGTCGAGCTGACGAAGTGGATGGATCAATGGTGACACCGAGTGCATCGCGCCGCGACCGCGTTCGGGCGGAAGCCGCCGTCTGGTTGACACGCATCCAGCGCGAGACCGGGGTGGAGGAAAGCCGCCAGGCCCTACAGGACTGGCTGGCGCTGGATCCCGAGCACCGGCTTGCCTTCCAGCAGGTCACCGAAACCTGGGAGTTCCTGCCCGGCGCGGCGGCGTTGATGTCGCCAAAGCACTCAGCGCCTGCGCGCTCGAGCCGAGGCTCCGCCCCTCGCCGCTCGGCGGTCCGACCCGCTCTGGTCGGACTGGGGCTGGCGGCCTGCGTGCTGGCGGCGGTCGGGATCATGGTGATCAAGGGCGGGTCGGTCTATGTCACCGAAGAGGGGCAGCATCGCGCCATGACCCTGGCGGACGGCTCTCGCCTGACACTCAACACCGACAGCCGCGCCAAGGTGATCTATTCGGCGACCGAGCGCCGGGTCCGCCTGGATCGCGGGGAAGCGGCGTTCGACGTCGCTCACGATCCGGCCCACCCGTTCGTCGTCGTGGCCGGGACGACGGAAATCCGTGCTCTTGGCACGGCATTCGTGGTGCGGCGGCAGGGCGATCGAGTTTCGGTGACCCTTGTGCGCGGCAAGGTGCAAATCTCTGGCGCTGGCGCGGACGCACGTGGCGCCAAGCGGGTGTTGGCGACCCTGATCCCGGGCCAACGACTGCAGGTGGCGCCGCAGGCTCAGCCCCAGCTCGACACGCCTTCGATCGAGATGGTGACGGCCTGGGAACAAGGCGAAGTGATCTTCGAAAGCGCCACCCTGGCTGAGGCCGCCAACGAGATGAATCGCTATGGGCCCATCAAGGTCACGGTCGACGCCGATGTCTCGGGCCTGCGGATTTCCGGCGTCTTCGCCACCAACCAGGCCGCCGAGTTCGCCGCCGCCGCGGCCCAGCTCCACGGGCTCAGGGCCGTGCCTCGGGAGGATGGTCTGGACCTGCAGCGATAGGTCCGGCCGCCGCCTCCCCCCGACGCCAACGTCATGAAATCTTTATGTCGGATCGCCGCAAACACTTCGTTTCCCTTGTGAGGGTCGCGCCGGCCCTCTTCAGTTTTCAGGGGATCCAGATGCCTTTCAAACACGCCGCTTTCGCCAGCGCGGCCGTCTCGGTGATGATGGTGGCCGGAGCGGCCCAGGCCCAGGCCCAGTACGCCTTCGACCTGCCCGCCCAGTCTCTCGAGCGTTCGCTGACCGCCGTCGGCCGTCAGACCCAGGTCAATGTCGTCTTCCGCCCCGAGCAGGTCAGCGGCAAAACCGCCGAGGCCCTCAAGGGTCGCTTCACCGCCGATGCCGCACTGCGCCGTCTGCTGGCCGGGTCGGGGCTGGACGTCCGAACGACGCCGGGCGGCTCTTACCTGCTCGTCGAGGCTCCCACCCAACTCGTGCAGACCGAGAGCGCGGTGGTCGATGACGTCGTGGTCCTGGGCCGCGGCCGCACGCGCCAGATGCAGACGCTCTCGAAGGCCGAACTGGACAAGTTGGCCCCGGGCACTTCACCTCTTGCGGCGCTGAACAAGCTCCCGGGCGTCAACTTCACATCGTCCGACCCGTTCGGCGCCTATGAGTGGGCCCAACAGGTGACCATCCGCTCGTTCACCACCGACCAGATGGGCTACACCCTGGACGGTCTGCCGCTTGGCAACATGCAGTATCGCAACAACAACGGCCTGAGCATTGGCCGCGCGCTGCTGACCGAGAACAACGGCGCCACCTCGCTGTCCCAGGGCGGCGGCGCCCTGGGAACGGCCTCGACCAACAATATCGGCGGCACGATCGATTTTACCTCCATCGACCCGACCGGCGAGTTCGGCGTCGATATGGCCGGCACCTACGGTAGCGGCGGCACCTGGCGTGGGTTCACGCGGCTCAACACCGGCAGACTACCTGGAGGCGGCAGCCTCTACGCCGCCTATGCGCGCCAGGACACCAAGAAGTGGAAGGCCGCTGGCGAGCAAAACATCGAGCAGATCAATGTGAAGTTCGTCCAGCCGCTGGGCGAAGCCGTGCGCTCGACCACCTTCCTCGACTACGCCGACCGCCGCGAGGACGACTATGCGGACTTGTCCTTTGCCCTGGTCAACCGGCTGGGCTGGAACGTCGATACCATCAGCGACAACTTCCCCCTGGCCGAAGCCCTGGCCACCGCCCTGCAGACCGGCGGCGCCGTTCCCGCGCCGTATCTCAACGCCGACGACGTCTACTACAACGGCGGCGGTGTGCGGCAGGACACCCTGGTCTATGAACGGCTCGACTACGACCTGACGCCGTCGCTGTCTGGATCGACGACCGCCTACTACCACCGCGATCACGGCATCGGCACCTATGCGAGTCCCTACGACGCGACACCCGAGGCGTATGGCGGCTCGCCGGTCTCGGTTTCAGCGTTGCGGTACGATATCGACCGCGCCGGCCTGATCAGTCGCCTGAGCTACACCTTGGGCGACCACAAGCTGGATGCCGGCGTCTGGTACGAGGACAACGACTTTCACCAGGCGGCCTATCTCTATGGCCTGACCAAGGGCGTTGCTCCGACCAATTTCCAGCGCTTCTACGACAATCCCTTCCGCACGCGCTGGGACTATCAGTTCACCACCAAGACCTATCAGTTCCACGTCGGCGACACCTGGTCGGTCACCGACAATCTGAAGGTCAACGCCGGCTTCAAGGCGCTGAACGTCACCAACGAAGCCGAGACGATCACCAGCAACACGCCGATCAACGGCGTAATCAAGGCCAGGGACTACTTCCTGCCCTCGGCCGGGATCCTCTACCGCCTGGACGAGCGCAATGAGATGTTCGCCAGCTTCACGCGCAATATGGCCGCTTTCGTGGCCTCCGCATCCAGCGGCCCCTTCTCGACCACCCAGGCCGGCTTCGACTACATCCGCAAGGATCTGAAGCCCGAGAAGACCCGTACCCTGGAGGCCGGCTATCGCTATTCAAGGGATGGGCTTCTGGCCTCCGTGACCGCCTATGACGTCGCCTTCGAGAACCGCCTGCTGGCCACCTCGATCAGCGCCACGATCGTCGGCAACCAGAACGTCCTGCAGAATGTCGGCGGCGTGACCTCGCGTGGCGTGGAGACGGCGATCAGCTGGCGCTTCGCGCCGGCCTGGTCGCTGTTCGGCAGCTTCGCCTACAACGACGCCAAGTACGACGACGACGTCACGCCGCTCGGCGGCGCGACGATCGCGACGAAGGGCAAACGCGTCGTGGCCGCTCCGAAGACCGTCGGCGGCGCCGAATTGGCCTATGACAACGGTACGGTCTGGTCGAAGGTCACGGCCCACTATCAAGGCGAGCGCTTCTACACCTACCTGAACGACTCGCCGGTCAAGAGTTCGACCGTGTTCGATCTGGCTGCCGGCTACCGCGTCCCGCAGACGAGTGTGGAAGTGCTGCTGAACGTCACCAACCTGTTTGACAAGCGCTACTATTCCTCAGTCGGCACCAGCGGTTTCGTCAACGCCGACCCCACGGGCTCGTACACGACGCTGCAGCAAGGCGCCCCGCGCCAGGTGTTCGCCACCGTGCGGGTCAGTTTCTAGTCCGTATCCCTGACCAAGCCGCCGCCGAGGACGCTCCTCGGCGGCGGCGCTTTTTCGCGCAAGGCCATGATCGAGACCGCCATGAACCGCCGAAGCCTGATTTGTGGAGCGCTCGTTTCCGCCGGCGCCGCCACCGCAGCCACCGCAGCCACCGCAGCCACCGCAGCCTCCGCCTCCGCCTCCGCCCAGCCCAAGACAGTGGATTTCAAATTCGTGTTCCTCAGCGACACGCACATCCAGCCCGAGGACGGCGCGGTCGAGGGCGTGCATCGCTGCTTTGCCCAGGTGGCGGCCAGCGACGCCGATTTCGTGGTCCATGGCGGCGACCACGTGTTCGACGCCATGGAAGTAGGGCGCGCGCGCGCCGACGCCCAGATGGCGCTCTATCGCCAGTCCGAACGTCTGCTGGATAAGCCGGTTCGTCACGTCCTGGGCAACCACGACTGTTTCGGGCTGTTCGAGAAGAGCGGAGTGGACCCGTCCGAGCCCGGCTACGGCAAGCGCTACTTCATCGATCAGTTCGGGCCGACCTATTACGGCTTCAGCCACAAGGGCGTGCGGTTCCTTGTCCTGGACTCGATCGGTTTCAAGGGCCGCAACTACGAGGGCCGCATCGACGCCGAGCAGCTGGCATGGCTGCGCGGCGAGTTCGCGATACTCTCACCCTCGGATCCGGTGGTTGTCCTGACTCACATCCCGTTGGTGACCGCGCTGGAGTGCTACGAGCCCGAAGACTGGGCGGCCTCGCCCTATGACTGGACGCGGGTGATGAACGGCCGTGAGGTGATGCGACTGTTCCAGAACCACAATGTGTTGGGGGTCTTGCAGGGGCATGGTCACGTACACGAGACCGTCGAGGTCGCCGGGGTGCGCTACATCTCCAGCGGCGCGGTCGCCGGGGCGGACTGGCGCGGTAGCTTCCTGGGCACGCCGGAGGGCTATCTGGAGGTCACCATCGCCAACGGTCGTCTTGATACACGGTTCAGAACCTATGGCTTCACGCCGCCGCGCCGCCACGATGTACCGCTTTGACGCGAAGGCCGCCGCTACGGGGGCCATCTCCTCGCGACGGGTGAATGGCGCAACAGCTGCGTAATCGGGCGGTCCTGCGAAGGGGCAAGCACCGTAGAGTTCTCGGCTCAATCCGAGGCGAGATCACCGCCCTGAGCTTCAAGGCCGCCGTGTCAGGGCCCCAAGCATCGAAATCAATCAGTACGTCGTGCGTCCGCCGGACGTGTCGAACGTCGAGGCGGTGGTGAAGCTGCATTCTTCGGAGGCCATGAAACAGACCATGGCGGCGCTTTCCTCGACCTCGCCCAGGCGGCCCATCGGGATCTTGGAGCGCATGTATTCGACCTGGCTGGGCGGAAGCTGTTGCAGGATCGGGCTTTCGAAAGTGGCGGGGGTCAGGCTGTTGGCGATGACGCCCTTGTCGGCCAGTTCCTTGCCCAGCGATTTGGTGAAACCGATCACGCCGGCCTTTGAGGCGGAATAGGCGCTGGCGTTCGGATTGCCTTCCTTGCCTGCAACGGAGGCCACGTTGACGATGCGGCCATAGCCGTTGGCCAGCATGAAAGGCACGATGGCGCGCGAGCAGTAGAAGACGCCGTTCAGATTGATGTCGACGACGCGCTTCCAGCTGTCGATCGGGAACTCATGCACCGGAACCGTGGCGCCGGTGATCCCGGCCGAGGCGACCAGGATGTCGATCCGGCCCAGCGCCTTGTTGGCTTGTTCCGCCGCCGCAGCGACGGCGTCCGCGTCCGACACGTCCAGCGCCGCGACGTGGATCGCGCCGACCTCGTCCGCCGCCGCCGCCAGCGCATCGGCGTTGAGGTCCCACAGCACCACCTTGCCGCCTTCGGCGACGATGCGGGCGGCGGAGGCCTTGCCCAGGCCCGAGGCGCCGCCGGTGACCACGGCCGTGCGGCCCGCAAAACGCCCCTGAAAGATCATGGCGCCACCGTAAAGGAGGTTTTGAGTTCCGCGCGGGAATCGCCGCCGATCCAGACATCGAAGTCCGACGGATCCAAGACCCAGTCCCGCTCGCCCGCGTTCCAGTAACGAAGCTCTGCCTGGGTCAGATTGAAACGCACCTGCCGGCTTTCGCCCGGCTGAAGCGTCACCCGCTCGAAACCCTTCAACTCCCTCACCGGACGAGCGGCCCGGCCGGAGCGTTGGTGGATATAGAGTTGCACGACCTCGTCACCGGCGCGGGCGCCGGTATTGGTCACCGTCGCCGTGACGACGACCGGTTCGCCGAGCCGCACGGCCGCACGGTCCACCGCGATATCCGTGAAGGCGAAGTCGGTGTAGCTGAGCCCATAGCCGAATGGGTAGAGCGGCGTCGAAGGCTGGTCCCAGTAGCGTGCACCTTGATCGGCCGGCGCCTTAGTCGCGTTATGGCTGTAGTAGATCGGGATCTGCCCCACGCTGCGGGGCCAGGTCATCGGCAGTTTGCCGCCCGGATTGATGTCGCCGAACAGGGCCTTGGCGACGGCCGTCCCGCCCTCGGAACCCGGATGCCAAGCCTCCAGGATTCCCGGCACCTGTTCCGCAAGCGGCGCGATGTCGAGCGGGCGGCCATTCAGCAGCACAGCAACCATCGGCTTGTTAAGCGCCTTGACGGCATCGACCAGGCGAAGCTGATCTCCCGGCAGGGACAGCGAAGTACGCGACGCCCCCTCTCCGCTCATCTGCTCGATTTCGCCCAGCGCCAGGACGACGAGATCGGCGCCTCGCGCCGCCTCGACGGCTCGCTCGAACTCTACCTCCGCCTGAGCTTCGGTCCAGGCCAGCGGCGCGGGTCGAAACATTTCGAACATGGACGGCGTGCCGCGGCGAAGCTGGACGCCCGGCGCCGTCGTGACCTGGGCGCTTTCGCCAAGTCTTCTACGTATGCCTTCGGCGACAGTTACTGTCTCCTCGAGTTTCGGCACGAACACCCACGAGCCGAGCGTATCCTGGGCTGAATCCGCCAGAGGACCGATGACTGCAACTCGTCGATATGCTGCCGCCGAAAGCGGCAGGGCGCCACCGGCGTTCTGCAGCAACACCAGCGAACGTTCCGCCGCAGCGAGGGCGGCCTGGCGGTGTTCCGGCGCGCTCAAGACGGCTTCGGTCGCCCCCTCGTCCACATAAGGGTTTTCGAACAGACCCATGCGAATCTTGGCGACCAAGACGCGGCGAACCGCGTCGTCCAAGACCGCCTCCTTCAAACGTCCCGAACGGACAGCTTGCGGAAGAGTGGCGTTGGCGGCCTCTGCGGTCGCCATCTCGAGGTCGTTTCCGGCTGATAGCCCCCTGACTGCGGCGTCCGCCTCATCAATTGCGAAGCCTTGCGGGACGAGGCTTTTGACCCCGTTTGCGTCGCTGACGACAAAGCCTTCGAACCCTAGCTGTTTGCGCAAGACATCCGTCAGCAGCCAGTGATTGGCGGCGGCCGGGATGTCGTTAAGCTCCATATAGGCGCTCATGACATTGCCGGCGCCCGCTTCGATGGCGGCTGCGAACGGCGGCAGATAGACATTGTAGAACTGGCTGTCCGAGACGAATGCGCTGTCGTAATCCCGACCGCCTTCGGATGCGCCATAGACGGCGAAATGCTTCGGTCCCGCGATGATGTGGCCCGGAGCCCCGATATGTTCGCCTTGGAACCCCTTCACGGCCGCGCGAGCGAGGGCGGCGCCGAGATAGGGATCCTCGCCCGGCCCTTCGACGATACGGCCCCATCGCGGATCGCGGGTGATGTCGAGCATCGGAGCGAATGTCCAATGAATGCCGCTGGCCCGCGCCTCGGCCGCCGCGATGGCCTGCCCCTGCTCGACGGATGCGGGGTCCCAGGACGCCGCCATGCCAATCGGCACAGGGAAGATCGTCCGCAATCCGTGAATGACATCGAAGCCGAACAATAGGGGGATGCCGAGTCGACTTTCCTCGACCGCCACCTTCTGCAGGCGATTGATCAGGGCGGGATCGGTGACGAACAGCAACGCCCCCGTGGCGCCGGACCGCACACCCGGCTCGAATGGGGTCGGATCGCCGAACAGGAAAAGCTGACTGACCTGACCGGCCTTTTCTTCCAATGTCATGCGCGCGATCAGTGCATTCGCTCGAGCGAGCACGTCCGCCGGAACCTGGGCCTGCACTGCAGCGGGCGAAACCTGAGAGGCCCACGACAAGTTGGGGGCGGCGATCGAAGCGACCAGAAGCGCGGTTATGGACGCGGTAAGCAGCCGGGATTTCATGAGTGCGTTCTCGTTTTCGCTTTGCGGAGAAAAGGACCGGCGCATCACTGGACGCGCTGGTCAGTCGCTCAGAAGGACGCCTTGCGACGTCGGCTCGGACGAACGCTCAGAGAAAGAGTGTCTGGGTCGTCTGATTTGGTGGGTCCGGGGCGACGACGGCCCCGGACGAGACGAAGGGAGATCAGAAGGCCTTGCGCACCCCGATCGAGAAGACACGGCCCAGCGTGGCGCCGTTCGCATAACCGGTCGCGCTGTTGAAGTAGGGCGGATCCTCGTCGAAGACGTTGTCGAGGTTCAGGGTCAGGGCGGTGTTTTGCATCCAGCCTTCGCCAGGCAACTCATAGCGCGCGAACAGATTGACCAGGGTGTAAGCATCGACCTCGGACTGCCCAACCACGCCGGTCACGTCATAGCCCGCTCGATGGTTGACGATCGCGTCGACCGTGACCGGACCGGAACGCCATCCCAGCGTGCCAACCAGAGAATACCGACTGGTCGAGTTGTCCAACTCATTGACGGTCGGCGCGCCTGGGACAGCTTGACTGTCACGATTGAGCGTATAGGTGCCCGCCAGTCCTGCGCTGACCGTGCCGAGCGGCAGCGTCCAGTCATAGCCGATGTCGAAGTCGATCCCATCAACCTTGAGTGAGCCGAGATTGTTGCGGCGGGCATCGATCAGCGCATAGGGCGTCGCGCCGCCACCCGTGTAGAGGCTGGTGATGCTCGGCGCATTCTCCACCCGCTGCCCCGCCGTGGCCGCCTCGGCCTGGGCCTGGGTCGGATTCAACGTGAAGAAGGACGCATAGGACGGATTGGCGAAATAGGAGGCGCCATTGAAGAAGGGGGCAAGGCCGATAGCGTCGGTGAACTCCACATTGAAGTAGGTAAGATTGACCCTGAGCCCATCCAGGGCGCCGACAGGGTTCCAATCTGCGCCGAACGACCAGGTGGTGGCTTCTTCCGGTTTCAGGTTCGGATTGCCGCCGGCCAAGAGAATGGTCGGCCGGAACAGGTCCGACGCCGGGCTGCCGCCGGCGCGGAACGGACTGACGCCCAGAACCTGAGCCCGCGTGTCCACCGATGAGCCGAGGTCCGATAGACTGGGCGCGTGGAAGGACGTGCCCCAGTTCCCGCGTATGCGCAGTTCGGAAACCGGTCGCCAGTTGAAGCCGACCTTAGGATTGATGGTGTCTCCGACGTCGCTGTAGACATCCATACGCATCGAGGCGTTGACGTCGATCGATCCGATCCCGCTGTCCTGCCCTTTGAGCGGCACGAAGATCTCGCCGAACAGGGAAGTGACGTCACGGTTTGAGCTGCTGGAGGCGCCGATGGGGTTTCCGATCGTGCCCTGGCCCTGCGTCTGGTCGAGTTTCTCCTCATAATATTCGGCGCCGAGCGCCAGGCGAGCCTGCCCTGCCGCCGTCGAGAAGATGCTGCCGTCCGCGACGGTCCTGACCGAACGGATTTCCTGCGTGGCGTCGCCGTACAGCTCGTAGTTCAGGATGCTGTCCAGAACCGTCGAATTGGTCGTGCCGACATCATAGGGGTTCAACGCCGTCGCCGCCGTCGTGCCGGCCAGGGCCGCCGCCTGGGCCGTCGTGTTGATCTGGCGCGTGTGCACCGTGTTGGTGCTGCGACCATAGTTCCCGGTCGCACGAATCTGCCAACCGCCATCGAACTTGTAGGTCAAGGTCGGCGTAAGGCCCATCGAGCTGAAGTTGCTCGGGTTTTCCAGCGCATCGCCTGTGACGGCGGAATAGTTGAAGGCGACCGTCTGCGAAGTTTCGGCGCCGATCGGCCGGAAATAGGGGTTGGCGGAGGTGATCGTTCCCGTGCCGCGAACGCCGGTGCCGTCCGTCGGCGACTGACCTTTCCGCACGGTGTCGCGTTCCGAATAGTAGCCCGTGACGTCGAAGCTGAGGTCTTCGGTCAGTTGCTGGCTAAGCGCCGCATAGACACTCTGACGCTCTTCCTCAGGATAGAAGTCGATCGCCTTGTTCTCGTCGCAGCGATTGACGCCCACGGTACGGGTATCCATCCGATAGGTGACGCCGCCTGTCGTGATGTTTCCGGGCGCGCAGCTCTGAGACCGGAAGTCTGAACCGCCGGCCGCCAGATGATCCTGGGCGAACCAGTCACGATCTGCGCCTGCGATGGCGTCATGCTGGGCATAGGCGTAGGCGATCAAGGCCGAGCCACTGCCCCAGTCCTTCCCGGCCATGGCGCTGAAGTCGGTCGTCGTATAGTCGTCGCCCATGCCGTATTTGGCGGTCAGTTCGACGCCGTCGTACCGCTTGCGCGTGATGAAGTTGATCACGCCGCCGATGGCGTCGGACCCGTAGATGGACGAACCGCCGTCAGGGATCACCTCGACGCGCTCCAGCACGGACGGAGGAATGGCGGAAGGATCAGGCGACGTCTGCAGAATCCCGGCGCCGACCATGCGGTTGCCGTTCAGAAGGATCAGGGTCGTGGACCCGCCCGACGCGCCGAGGCTGCGGATATTCGGACGAGTGATGGGCTCGGCTATCGTCGAGGATCCCTGCGGCACGCCGCCGAAGGCGTTGGTCACCTGCGGGACACGCGCCAAAAGGTCGGCCGAGGAGGTGACGCCCGTGGAAACGATATCCTCGCTGGTGACGCCGACCACATTCGTTCCCGTAGGCGCGACGCCCCGCAACAGCGTGCCTGTGACGACGATCTCATCCAGTTCGGCGGCATTGTCGTCTGTCTGCATCGCGTCGGGCGCTGAAACGGAGGCGTCTTGGGCAAGCGCATGCCCGGCGCCGCCGAAACTCGCGGCGACGAAGGCGACGCTGCACAGCAGCCGCGCGACTTCCTTGGTGGCTTTCATCTTGTCTCTCCCTGACCCGACCGTCTTCTGTGGACCGGTCTGGGCGTGTTGTTTTGCAATTGGCGCGAGCGACGAGCCGCGTCGATGCGCCCAAATCGGCGCCAGTATAAGAAATGTCCTCCCGCGAGAGCTGCCCCCTCGTCCCATTTTGTGATCCAACGTTCCGATATTTAGGGAAAAACGTCAAGAGGTCGCATTTACCCCCGGAACTTTTCCAATTGTGACCGATTGACGGGACGGTTTTCCACCTGTTGGTATATCGTTATTCCAACAATAAAACGCGCCGAATGGCGACGCTGCTGGGAGGCATGCACATGAGACGGTCCCTTCGATCGCTGGCGCTCTGTGGAGCGACCGGTCTTATGCTGGCTGCATGCGCCCACGCCGACGCCGAACAGCCTCGTCTCGCCATGCTCCAGGCGTCGCCAAACGCACCATCGGATCTGAAGATCGAATCCGCACCGTCCCTGCTCGGCGCAGATGTACTCCGGCCACGCTTCCAGTGGCTGGCGCCGCAAGCCACGAGGACACATCAGACCCATTATCGACTTCAGGTGGCGACCTCTGAAGCCAGCCTATCGAACGGCGATCTGGTCTGGGACAGCGGCGACGTGGCGTCCGGCGACCAAACCCAGATCGTCTTTGAAGGCCCTGCGCTAGCATCACGTGGGCGCTACGTTTGGCGGGTCCAGACCCGCGACGCCGAAGGCCGACCCTCCGATTGGAGCTCGCCCGCCGTTTGGGAAATGGGATTGCTGCAGCCCGACGATTGGCAGGCGCACTGGATTTCCACCGATTCCTCAATCGAGCACGACTGGTCTGACGCGACGACGGAGTGGCGCTTTACGCCGACTGGAGGCGACATCGACTTCCTGTTCCGGGCCAGCCCTGTCGGCAAGACCTTTGGGGAAGCCTATGTCTGGCGGCTTGGAATCTCCGAAGGTCAACCGATCTTGACGGCGCTTTCGCGGACCTATGACGCCCAGTCCCAACCCCTGGTGAAGGAAACGGTGCTGAAGACCGTGCCCCTGCCCTTTACGCTGACACAATGGACCGCGGGCCCGCATACGCTGACGGTAGAGGCCAAGGGGGCGCGCATCGTCACGCGCCTTGATGACGTCGTCATCGACACGCTCGAGAACACCGATCACCGCCAGGGAACGGCCGGAATTTTTCAGGCCGGCCCCGCCACGTTCGGGCAGTCGGCGCCTGCACCCGACGCCATCGTCCTGCATGAACTCACCGTCACCCCGGCGAACGGCTCCGTCACGCGCGCAGCCTTCTCGGGCAATGACAACCCGCTCAGCGGCGGCACGATCGAGGCCGACGGCCTGCACATCGCCAACGCGAGGGGCGTCGATATCGTCTTCCCTCAGACTGAGCCGGCCGCCCTGCTGCGTCGCCTGTTCATCATAGAGGGGGACGTCGTCGAGGCCCGCCTCTATGTCGCCGCCGGCGGCTTTCCTCGCATCGACATCAACGGCAAGACGATCAACGAAGCCGTCGGCGACGGTTTCACGGCCTATGATCGTCGCGTCCTTTATCGGACGCTGGATGTAACCGATCATATCCGTCGCGGAGACAACGTCATTGGCCTGGAGCTAGGTCGCGGCTGGTATGACCTGGTCGAACCCAACGAATGGTATTGGCACGAGGCGCCGTGGCGCAATCGCCCCACCGCGCGACTTCAGCTGGAAGTCACCCTGGCCGATGGCAGCCGACAGATCGTCACGACCGACGACCAATGGCGGACCCACCCGGGGCCGACCCGGCATGACTCCATCTATGCGGGCGAACGTTATGACGCCCGCCTGCTGCCCCGTGGGTGGTCGCAGCCCGGATTTGACGACCGTGATTGGACGGCCGCTCGTCTCGTCCATGGTCCGGCAGGCCGCCTGGACGCTGCAGAACAACAGCCGATCGCGGTAGTCGGCACGCGCCGCGCCGTCAGCCTGAAGCAGGTCCGTCCAGGCGTGTGGATCTACGATTTCGGCAGCATCTTCGCCGGCCGCCTTCATCTTAAGGTCAATGGACCATCCGGCCAGACCATCTCCATGATCCAGCACGAGAAGCTCCGTCCCGACGGAACGGTCCTGTCCGCGAGCGGACTGGTGGATACGCAGCTTCAGACCGATCAGTACACCCTGGCCGGCGACGGTCCGGAAGACTGGACGCCGCGTTTCGGTTATCGCGGCTTCCGTTATGTGGAAGTCCGGGGCTTCCCAGGCACGCCGACGCTGGACAGCCTGACCGGCGAAGTCATGCACTCCGACGTAGCCTCGATCGGAAGCTTCGAAAGCTCGAACCCCCTGTTGAACCAGATTCAGGCGGCGGCCCGCGCCACCATCCTGAACAATATGCACGGCTTCCAGACCGATACGCCGACGTTCGAGAAGAATGGCTGGACGGGCGACGCCCAGGCGTCAGCTCTGGCCTCTGCTTTGAACTTCGACGTCAGCCGCGTCTGGACCAAGTGGATGGGTGATTTCCGAGACGCCCAGGCGCCCAGTGGCGAAATCCCCGAGATCGTGCCGTCGACGCCCCAGTACGGTTACGAGGGCACGCCGGGGTGGAACATGGTCAACGGCCCCACACCCTCTTGGGACGCCGCCACCTTCATACTGCCCGACGACCTGTATCAGCTGACGGGTGACACGCGCCTCCTGGCCGAGATGTACGACACCCAGAAGAGACTGGTGGACTACACCGCGTCCTGGTTCACGCCGGACGATTTCCATTACCGCCAGCTGGCCAACACCTTCCTCGGCGAATACGCCAATCCTCGCCCACCGATCACGCCTGAAATGATCGCCGCCTTCATGGCCGGAAATCGCGCCGGAGGCCCGCCGCCTCAGCCGGGGCCCGGCGACGTCGATAGTGTCGCGACCGCCTATCTCTTCCACATGACCCAGCTGCTGGCCAAGAACGCGGCCTTGCTGGGCAAACAGGCGGATGCGCGAGCCTATGCCGCCCGTGCAGATGCGATCCGCGCAGCCTACAATCGCACCTACTGGGACGCTGGCCGCGAGGTTTATCGCGTTCCGGCGAAGTCGGGCGATGCGCCAGCCTTCGTACAATATCAGAACATCCTGCCTGTAGCATTCGGCCTCGTTCCTGACGGCCTGGCGAACGCCGTGCTTCAAAAGGTCAATGACGACATCGTGGCCCACGACTACCACCTGTCCAGCATGGGTGTTTTCTCGGGCCGCTATGCGTTGACGCTGCTCAGTGATGCGGGCCACGTCGATACCGTCTACCGCGTCGCAACTCAGACCACCGAACCCAGCTGGGGGTTCTGGTTGGCCAACGATATTCATACCATGCTTGAGGGCTGGTCTCTGGATAGTCGATCCTACGACCATCACTACTGGGGCTTGGTCTCCAGTTGGTTTTATCAAAGCCTTGCCGGCATTCGGCCTGGCGCGCCGGGCTACCGGACCATCGTGATACGTCCGGAGGCGCCGCAGGGTCTCGACCACGTCTCCGCCCATCTCGACACGGTCAGGGGACGCATTTCGTCGGAGTGGCGCCGGGTCGGTGATCGTCTGATATTGGACGTGGGCATCCCCGCAGGAGCTTCGGCTGAAATCTGGTGCCCGGGCGAAGTCGCTCAGCCCCCGAAGAACGCCCAACTCGTCCGCCAAGAAGACAAGCGCTCGGTCTATTCCGTAAACGGCGGCAACCATCGATTTGACTGTGCTGCACCGGCAAGCGGGCCGAGTCGTCTCTAAAACCCCGCCGATCCAGGTCGGCGGGGCCTTCTTCAGTTGACGCTTCGAGCAACCTTCGCCTTTCGGAAGAAGGCGAAGGTTCAGAGGGCCAGCATATCCTGGCTGATCCCCGCCACGGACTTCGCCCCCGTCAACGTCATGGCCACCCGCATCTCCTTCTCGAACAGGTCCAGCAGGTTGGCGACGCCGGCCTCGCCGCCCGCCGCCAGCGCATAGACGAAGGCTCGTCCCAGCATCACGGCGTCGGCCCCAAGGGCGATGGCGCGGACGACGTCCAGGCCGTTGCGAACGCCGGAATCGATCAGGATGCGGATATCGCCTTTCACCGCTTCGGCGATCGCAGGCAAGGCCCGCGCCGATGACAGGACGCCGTCCAGTTGGCGGCCGCCGTGGTTCGACACCACAATGCCGTCAGCGCCGAAGCTGACGGCGTCGCGGGCGTCCTGAGCATCCAGCACGCCCTTGATGATCATCGGCCCGTCCCAGAAGTCCCGGATCCACTGGAGATCCTTCCAGGATATCGAGGGATCGAAATTCTGGCCCAGCCAGCCGATGTAATCCGCCAGACCCGTAGGCTTGCCCAGATAGGCCGAGACATTGCCCAGATCGTGCGGCGTGCCGCGCACCCCGACGTCCCAGGCCCAGGCCGGGTGCATCATCGCCTGGATCATGCGGCGTATCTCGGCATGAGGGCCACTCATGCCCGAATGGGCGTCGCGATAGCGGGCGCCGGGGGTCGGCATATCGACGGTGAAGACCAGGGTCTTCACCCCCGCAGCCCTGGCCCGCTCCAGCGCATTCTTCATGAAGCCTCGGTCGCGCAGGACATAGAGCTGGAACCACATGGGCCGGTCGATGGCCGGCGCCACCTCCTCAATGGAGCAGACCGAGACGGTGGACAGGGTGAAGGGCACGCCGCGCGAGGCCGCCGCCTTGGCCGCCTGCACCTCGCCGCGCCGGGCGTACATGCCGGTCAGGCCGACTGGCGCCAGGATGATCGGCAGCCGCAGGGTCTCGTCGAACAGCCGTGTTTCCAGGCTGAGGCTGGTCATGTCCTGTAGAACGCGCTGGCGCAGAGCGATGGCCTGCCAGTCCTCGACGTTGCGGCGCAGCGTCTGTTCGGCGTAGGCGCCACCGTCGATATAATGAAACAGGAAGGGCGGCAGCTTGCGCCGCGCCGCCTCGCGATAGTCGCCGGGCGAGGAAATGATCACCGTGACGCCCTACTGGAAGTTGGCGAAGGCGCCGCCGTCGACCAGCAGGGCCGCGCCGGACATATAGGCCGCCATGTCCGAGGCCAGGAAGGCGACGACCGAGGCGATGTCCTCGGGCTTGCCCAGGCGTCCCAGGGGAATGCGGCTTTCCATATATTCGCGCTTCCTAAGATCGGCGAGATCGTCCTTGTTGATGTCGGTGGCGATGGTGCCGGGCAGGACCGAGTTGCAGCGAATGCCGTGACGCCCCAGGGCGACGGCGCAGGACTGCATCAGGCTGTGAACCCCCGCCTTGGTCGGGGTGTAGTGGGTCTGCATCTCGCCGCCGACCAGGGCCGAGATCGAGCTGATGGCGACGATGGCGCCGCCCTCCCCCTGTTTCACCATCTGGTTCGCCGCCGCCTGGGTCATGAAATAGGCCCCATGGAGATTGACCTCCATCGTGCGCTGCAGCGTCTCGACCGGCATGTCGAGGAAGGCGTGGAAGGGGCAGATGCCGGCGTTGGAGACGAAGACATCCACGCGCCCGAACGCCTTGACGGCCGTGTTCACGAAGGTCGTCGCGCTGTCCGGCAGGGCCACGTCCGCATCGACCACGATGGCTTGGCGGCCCAGGGCTTCGATTTCCGCGACCACCTCGGCGGCGACCGCGTCGTCGCGGAAGGTGTTGAGGGCGACATTCGCGCCCTGGCGCGCGGCCTCTACCGCCGTCGCCCGTCCGATACCCCGCGATGCCCCCGTGATCAGGACGACCTTGTTCTCAAGCAGCATGTGGGCTCCGGCGTTCTACGATGTTCAGGGTTTAGGCTGCCAGCCGAGGTCGGCGCTGATGGCGTTGGCGGCGGCGGTGACTGTCTTGGTCAGCTCCGCCATGCGGGCGTCCGACATATACTGCGCGGCCGAAGAGACACTGAGCGCGGCGACGATATGGCCGTCCACCGAGCGGATCGGCGCGGCGACGCAGCGGATCTGGTCCTCGTTCTCTTCCAAGTCGAAAGCATAGCCCTTCTGGGCATAGGCGTGCATCCGCTCCAGCCAGACGGCGCGGGCCGACGAATCATAGGGCGCGCCCTCAGGCGCATAGAAGTCGATCCATTCCGGCTCGGACTTGTCGAGAATCAGGGCCTTGCCCAGGCCGGTCGAGGCGATCGGGTGCCGCTCTCCCAGGCGGGAGCCGATATTGATCCGGCGCCGGCCGGCGACCTTGTCGAGATAAAGGGCATGGCGGCCATCGAGGACGCCTAGATGGACCGTGTCATCGGTTTGGGCGGACAGTTGCTCCAGCCATGGACGGGCGACGCGGGGCAGATGCATCTGTTGGCTGGCGGCGTGGCCCAGTTCCAGCAGTTTCGGGCCCAGGCTATAGCCTTCGCGGGGGCGGAACGAGAGCAGGCGACGATCGACCAGGGCGGAAGCCAGGCGGTGCGTGGTGCTGCGGGTCAGGTCCAGTTTTTCTGACAACTCAGCCAGAGGCAGAGAGCCGTCCATCAGGGCGTCGATCACGTCCAGGCCGCGCAGCAGCGTCTGACTGCCGGACGCTTTGGTCCCGACCTCATCTTCCCCATCGACCTGCACGGTCTTGATTGACGCCACTCGTCCCATTTCGTAATCCTCATTCTCAGAATGTAGCAAAACACGCAAGCTCGTCCGCGGAACGGGATCGAGTTTGACGCGCCGCACGGAGGAAAGCCAGTGAAATCCCGCATGATGGGAGCAAATCACCAGACGCCGGTGATGCCTCAATGAGCCGCCTTCCAAAGATCAAGCACGTTCGCGCCTTCGTCGTGAAGAATGACGGCGCAGGCGGCGGCGCCGACTATCATGACCAGGGCGATGGCCACTGGATCGACGACCATATCGCCACGCCAATGGCGAAATATCCCGAATACCGTCAGAGTCGCCGCAGCTTCGGCATCAATGTGCTGGGCACCTTGGTCGTTGAGATCGAGGCCGAGAACGGCGTCGTCGGCTTCGCGGTGACGACCGGGGGCGAGCCCGCCGCCTATATTGTCGAGAAGCACCTGGCTCGTTTCCTGGAAGGTCGAGACCCGACCGAGGTCGAGAAGATCTGGGATCAGATGTATTTCTCGACCCAGTACTATGGCCGCAAAGGGCTGGTCGTGAACGCCATCTCGGGCGTCGATCTGGCCCTGTGGGATTTGCTGGGCCGCCTGCGTCAGGAGCCGGTCTTCGCCATGCTGGGCGGCGCCGTGCGTGACGAGCTGACCTTCTACGCCACCGGCGCGCGTCCGGACAAAGCCAAGGAACTGGGTTTCATAGGCGGCAAGATGCCGCTGCACCACGGCCCGGCCGAGGGCGAGGAAGGCCTGCACAAGAACCTGGCCGAGCTTGAGGCCATGCGGAACGCCTGCGGCGAGGACTTCTGGCTGATGTTCGACTGCTGGATGGCGCTGGACCTGAACTACGCCACCCGCCTGGCCCACGAGGCGCACAAACTGGGTCTGAAGTGGATCGAGGAGGCGCTCAGCCCCGACGACTACTGGGGCTATCAGACGCTGAAAAAGAACGCGCCCAAGGGGATGCTGGTCACGACTGGCGAGCACGAGGCCACCCGCTGGGGCTTCCGCATGCTGCTGGAAATGGAATGCTGCGACATCATCCAGCCGGACGTCGGCTGGTGCGGCGGCGTGACCGAACTGATCAAGATTTCCGCCATGGCCGACGCCAAGGGCGTGCTGATGATCCCGCACGGATCCAGCGTCTATTCCTACCACTTCGTGGTCACGCGCCATAACAGCCCGTTCGCCGAGTTCCTGATGATGGCGCCCGGAGCCGACAAGGTCGTGCCCATGTTCCATCCCCAGCTGATCGGCGAACCGACGCCGGTGAACGGCCGCCTGAAAGTGCCCGACACGCCAGGGTTCGGCGTCGAGCTGAACCGCGACATCGCCCTTCATCGCCCCTATGTGCGCTAAGACGAAAGCCCCTTATGAAACTGCTGCGTTATGGTCCCAAGGGCGACGAGAAACCCGGCACGCTGGACGCCGAGGGCCGCATTCGTGATCTGTCGGGCGTCGTCGCCGACATCACCCCGGAACAGTTGTACGGACCGGCGCTCGCGGCCTTGAAAGCCATCGATCCGACCAGTCTTCCCCTCGTCGAGGGCCAGCCCCGCTATGGCGTGCCCGTCAAGGGCAGCCGCAAGTTCATCGCCATCGGCCTGAACTTCGCCGACCACGCCGCCGAATCCAACCTGCCCATCCCGGCCGAACCCGTTGTCTTCACCAAGGCCATCACCTGCCTGAACGGACCGAACGACGACGTGATCATTCCGCGCGGTTCGGAAAAGACCGACTGGGAGGTCGAACTGGGCATCGTGATCGGCAAGCCCGCCACCTACGTCACCCAGGATGAGGCGCTGGATCACGTCGCCGGCTATGTGCTGATCAACGACGTGTCTGAGCGCGCCTTCCAGACCGAGCGGGGCGGCACCTGGGACAAGGGCAAGGGGTGCGACACCTTCGGTCCCGTCGGCCCCTGGATCGTCACCACCGACGAGGTGGGCGATGTTCAGGACCTGGACATGTGGCTGGACCTGAACGGCCAACGCATGCAGACCGGCAACACCAAAACCATGATCTTCGGCGTCGCCGAGATCGTCTCCTATCTTTCGGAGTTCATGACGCTGGAGCCGGGCGACCTGATCACCACCGGCACTCCTCCGGGCGTCGGCCTGGGCCAGAAACCGCCGCTCTACTTGAAACCGGGCGATACGGTTCGCCTGGGCATCCAGAAGCTCGGTGAACAGGGCCAGACCTTCGTGGAGTGGAAGCGATGAGCGCCTATCAGGGGCGTTTCGCGGGCCGCACGGCCGTGGTCACCGGCGGCGCCTCGGGCCTGGGGAAGGCCTCCGCCGCCCGCATCGTCGCCGAGGGCGGCAAGGTGGTGCTGTGGGACCTCAACGCCGATGCGCTGGCGGCGGCGGCGGACGAGGTCGGCGCGATCCACGTCGCGGCGCTGGACGTGTCGGACGCGGACGCCGTCGCTGCGGCGGCGGAACAAGCCAACAAGGCGCTGGGCCGGATCGACATCCTGGTCGCCTCGGCCGGGATCACCGGCGCCACGGTTCCGGTGCATGAGTTCCCGATCGACAGCTGGAAGCGCGTCGTCGACATCAATCTGAACGGCGTCTTCTACTGCTCGCGCGCCATCGTGCCCTTCATGCTGGCCAACGGCTATGGCCGCATCGTCAACGTGGCCTCCGTTGCAGGCAAGGAAGGCAATCCGAACGCCAGCGCCTATTCCGCCTCCAAGGCCGGCGTGATCGGTTTCACCAAGTCGCTGGGCAAGGAACTGGCCGACAAGGGCGTCATCGCCAACAGCCTGACCCCCGCCACTTTCGAAAGCCCGATCCTGCAACAGCTTCCGCCCAGCCAGGTCGAATACATGCGCTGCAAGATCCCGATGGGTCGCCTGGGCGAGGTGGAGGAAAGCGCCGCCATGGTCTGTTTCATGGCCTCCGAAGAATGCAGCTTCACCACCGCCTCGACGTTCGACACGTCCGGCGGACGCACGACGTACTAGGGCGCGCGGGTGGCTTCGGATCTTCGCATCGTCGACAGCCACGTCCACCTGTGGGACCTGTCGCGTGCGCGCTATGGCTGGATTCAGGACGATCCCCTGCCGAACAATCCGGCGGGGGACATGTCGCCCATCGCGAACAAGGACTACCTGCTGGACGACTATCTGGCCGATACGGCGGGCTGGTGCGTGGACAAGATCGTCCACGTCGAGGCCGGCCAGCCTAGGGGCCGGCAACTGGCCGAGACCGACTGGCTCCAGTCCCTCGCCGATGACCGAGGCTGGCCGCACGCCATCGTCGCCGGCGCCGACCTGCTCGATCCCGACCTCGACGCCCTGCTGGAGGCCCATGCCGCGCGTCCGAACGTGCGCGGCGTGCGCCAGATCGTCTGCTGGCACGAGGATCCGCTGAGGACCTATACCGACCGCGACCTGCTGCGTGATCCGCAATGGGTCGCGGGCTTCGCCAAACTGGCCCGCCACGGCCTGTCGTTCGACCTGCAGCTCTATCCGTCGCAGATGGCGACCGCCGCCATCATCGCCGCGCGCCACCCCGACATCCCGATGATCGTCAACCACGCCGGCCTGCCGACGGATCGCAACGACGTCGGCATGGAGCGCTGGCGGATCGGTCTGCGTCTGCTGGCCGCCCAGCCCCAGGTCTCGATCAAGATCTCGGGCCTGGGCATCACCGACCGCGCCTGGACGCCCGAAACCATCCGTCCGACCGTGCTGGAATGCATCGACATCTTCGGGACCGAGCGGGCCATGTTCGCCTCGGACTTCCCGGTCGAGAGCGTCCACGGAAGCTTCGAAGCCTTCTATTCCGCCTTCGACGCGATCACGGCCGACTTCTCGACCGACGAGCGCAACCACCTGTTCGCCGCCAACGCCGAGGCGATCTACCGCATCTAGCCCCACTCCGCCGAAGCCGCAGCAAGACGGCCAGGCCCCCGAGGAAATCCAGGAGAGTATCCCATGGTCATCGAGACCGACGCCGCCCACACGCCCGGAGGCCTTGCCAAACCCGTCGGCGACCTGAAGGGTCCGCTGGCCTTCGCCATCGCCTGCTTCCTGATCTGGGGCCTGGCCTATGGTCTGCTGGACGTGCTGAACAAGCATTTCCAGGAGACGCTGAGCATCAGCCAGGCCGACAGCGCCTGGCTGCAGATCGCCTATTTCGGGGCCTATCTTCTGCTGTCGATCCCGGCGGGCATGTTGCTGCACGCGCGCGGCTACAAGTTCGGCATCGTGTCGGGCCTGGCGGTCACCGCCATCGGCGCCCTGCTGTTCATCCCGGCGGCGGGCGCGGGCGCCTTCCTGCCCTTCGTCGGCTCGATGTTCGTTCTCGCCGCCGGCCTGTGCATCCTTGAAACCAGCGCCGACACCTACGTCAACGTCCTGGGCGATCCGGCCAAGGCCTCGCAGCGGCTGAACCTGGCCCAGTCGTTCAACGCCCTGGGCGTCTTCTTCGGCCCGCTGATCGGCGGCGCGGTCTTCTTCAGCCCGACGACGACCCAGGCTCTGGGCGGCGCGACCCGCTCGATTCAGATCGTCTACGGCCTGATCGCCGTCGGCGTGGTCCTTTTCGCCATCGCCGTCTGGCGCGCCCGCCTGCCGGAGACCGGCCTGTCGGACCACGGCGGCGCGGCGGAAGGCGACGCCCCCGCCCTGCCCCTTTCGAAGCAGCCGCACTTCATCGCCGGCGTGATCACCCAGGCCCTCTATATCGGCGCCCAGGTCGGCATCGGCGCCTATTTCATCAATCTGGTGACCCACAATTGGCAGGGTCTGACGTCGCAGCAAGGCGCCTTCATGCTGTCGCTCGCGGCCATCGGCTATCTGGTCGGTCGCTTCTTCGCCACCGCCCTGCTGCTGAAGATCAAGCCCCGCGTCCTGCTGACCACCTACGGCTTGATCAACGTGGTCCTGACCCTGATCGTCGCAGCCGGCATCGACAAGGTCTCGCCCATCGCCCTGCTGGCCGTCTTCTTCTTCATGTCCACCATGTTCGCCACCATCTTCGCCCTGGGCACGACCGGCCTCGGCGCCGGCACCAAGAAGGCGTCTTCCCTGATGGTCATGGCCATCGGCGGCGGCGTCCTGCTGCCCTGGCCCATGGGCAAGATCGCCGATCTCTACGGCGCCAACGTCGCCTTCCTGCTGCCCGCCGTCTGCTTCGCGGTGGTCGCTTGGTACGGTTGGAAGGGCGCAACGCTCGGGGTCCGTTCACGCGCTTGATCGTCTGCTCTGCTCTGACCTTGGCTCCTGTCGCCACTAAGACACCCTTCATGGCCCTGAGCCAGAAGGATCCGACTGCACTGAGCGCCACTACTACGGACGGCGGTCGGAACAAACTAACAGGCAGTCAAAGTGGGAATCCATTGACAACGCAGAAGTCTCTGCCTGCCAAAAGACGGATCTCCAACAAGGCTTAGCCAACACCGCCATCCGCCTCACCCGTACATCTGCCACCGCACGGCTACAGGATCGCCCGGTCCAAACCCAACTGCTAACGTCGGCCCCTCATCAACGAGCGCCCTCGCCAGAGGCCCTATTCGCATGCCGCCCCATCACTCCCACTCGATCCTTCAATAGACCAGAAGGCGCTGATTTATCAGCGCCTTTTCTCTCATCCGCGCACCATACCGCGCGAGCTACCGTCACTTGGACAGCGCTTTTGAATTCATTGGTGAAATTCGACGTAATAAAATTCTAGTGATGTCGCCATCTATCGGCAGGCAACTCTGCTTCAAGACCAACCAGCACCGCTATGACAAGCGAATAGGTAGTTGGACTATACCGTATCATCAAACCGACAACAGACGCCACTGAAGCCGGTTGATACCGTCAGTCTCGCTTGGTCGAGTTGTTCAAAGACTCCGACGCCTGCTCCGGAATTGTCACCTCAACACGAAGACCGCCTCCTGGTGAGCGCAAGAACTGCACCTGTCCCCCATGGGCCTTCACAGTGGCGAGGACGATAGAGAGGCCCAGACCGCTCCCTCCGGAAGGGGCATTCGACGCGCGGAAAAAACGCCGTCCCAAACGATGTAGATCCGAGAAGGCCACGCCCGCTCCGTCGTCCTCGACGATCAAGTGGCCGGAAGTCGGGTCGTAACTGATCAGGATTGAAGACTTTGCGTGCGCCTGTGCGTTGGCGAGCAGATTGGCGGCCGCTGCCCCGAAGCGATCCGGATCCACATTCAGCAGGGCGTCACCTTCGACGATCGACACCCGGGAATCGCCTTCCGCTCCCGCAAACAGCGATCGGAGCGTCACCCAGCGGCGATCTTCGTCGCTAACCGGCATCTCGTCCTCGCGCGCCAGGGCGAGAAGCCCCGTGACGAGGCGGGCGGTGCGATCGACAGAGGTCTGAATCTGCTCCAACGCGCGGCTTCGAACGGCAGGGTCCGAAGACGACGCCGCAATCTGCGCCTGGACACGCAGGCCCGCCAGAGGGGTACGCAACTCGTGCGCGGCGGCGGCCGTGAACTCGGCCTCGCGACGCCGCGCTGCGCCAAGGCGAGACATCAGATCGTTCAGCGCCAGGGCGAAGGGACGGAGTTCGCGGGCGTCCGGCGATACGTCCAACGCCGTCAGGTCTTCCGCATCCCGTACCGCAAGGCTGCGGGTCATTTGTCGAATAGGGGCCAGCCCCCGCCCAACCGACCACCAGATCAGCACGCCCAGCGCCAGCAGACCGAGGACCGCCGGACCGATCAAGGCGGTGACGACATTGCCGACCAGGTGTTCGCGAACGGCCAGATTGTCCCCAACCATCACCCGAAAACCGGCGTCACGATCATGCACCGTATAGACGCGCCAGCGCTCGCCCCGGATCGTGCGCTCAGAAAATCCGTCGCCCCCTTCCGACAATCGCTCCGCAGGCGCGCTTTGGGACCGACCAATCAGATCGCCTTCCAGTGACCAGATCTGGCAGGAGAGCTGACGGTCATAGACATCGGCGGCCCCGGTGTCCGGAGCCTGGATCGCCGGGCGCACGCTGCCGGCCTGCATCAAGGACGAAACCATGCGGGCCGACTCCATCAGGCGCCGGTCCAGCACCCGTTGCACTTCGGCCCGGGTCTGGATTTCGACCCAGACGACCGCGCCGCCCCAGACCAGGGCGGTCACGAGCGCGAGAGTGACGAACAGACGCAGGCGGATCGAGCTCATTGCAGGGTGTATCCCACGCCGCGCACGGTGCGGATGAAGCCGGCGCCCAACTTGGCCCGAAGATAGTGGATGTGCACTTCCACGGCGTTGGAGCCGATCTCCTCCTGCCAGCCGTACAGGCGTTCTTCCAACTGACTGCGCGAGAGGACCTGTGCGGGCCGTTCCATCAGGGCCTCCAGGATAGCAAACTCACGTCTCGAAAGGGGCAGGTCGCCCTCTTCCCGCCAGGCCAGACGCGACTTGGGATCGATGGTCACCCCGCCGTGGCGCAAGGCGGGGGTCGAACGTCCGAGCAGGCGACGCCGCACCGCGCGCAATCGCGCGGCCAGCTCGTCGAGATCGAACGGTTTGCCGACATAATCGTCCGCGCCGGCGTCCAGACCCACTATGCGGTCCCGACTGTCATCGCGCGCCGACAAGACCACCACGCCGACATCCATGTCGCGCTCGCGAACGAAGCGCAGCACCGAGAGTCCGTCGCCGTCGGGCAGGCCCAGATCCAGCACGACCGCATCAAACGCCGAGCTTTCCAGCGCCGCGAGGGCGTCCTCGACCCGCCCAACGACCTCGACCGTCCAGCCACAGGCGCTGAGCCCGACCTGGAGGCCGTCAGCGAGAACGGGATCGTCTTCTATGGCGAGCAATCTCATGCGGTGTGACGTGCAAGCTCCGGCTTAAGCCTGACTTAAGCTCGCTTGCCGACGAGATGGCCATGAGGTTTTTCCGCCGACTACTGCCCACCGCTCTCGCCGTCCTGTCCTTCGCCCTGCCGGGTTCGGCCTTGGGTCAGGCTCCGCTTTCGCCTGACAAGGCCTTCGCCCTGACGGTGACGCGTGAGGCTGACGGCGATCTGGCCTTCGCCTGGGACATTGCGCCTGGCCATTATCTCTATCGTGACCACACCGTCGCCAGCACGCCGGGCGGGAAGGAGTCTCTGCCGCTGGAACTGGCCGCCGGCGAAACCAAGGACGACCCGGGCTTCGGCGTCGTCGACGTCTGGCACGACGCGGGTCGCGCGACCCTGTCGGCGCAGACGTTGACGCAGGCCGGCGAGCCGACGTCGGTCAACATCACCTATCAGGGCTGCCTCGAAGACTCGATCTGCTACCCGCCGATGACGCGCACCATCGACGTGCCGACCCGGCCGCAGTCCGACGTGGCCGCGCGGGAGGCCGATGCGCAGACCGCACAGGCCGCGGCCATGCTGGCGATCCAGGCGCCGGGCGCTGCACCCGCGCCCGAGAACGACGAGGGAGCGGCGGCGCCTTCGCCGGTCGCGTCATCGCCGGCGGTCACGCTGGACGCCAACCCGGGCTTCGTCGATCGCCTGGCGCTGCAGGGCGGGGCGACCTGGGTCCTGCTCGCCTTCTTCGGTTTCGGCGTGCTGCTGGCCTTCACGCCCTGCGTCTTTCCCATGTATCCGATCCTGGCCGGCGTCATCGGACGCGGCGTGGACGGGCGCGGTACGCGCCGAGGCCTGATGCTCTCGGTCGCCTATGTGCTGGGCCTTTCCATCGCCTTCGCCCTCCTGGGCGTCGCGGCCGCCTGGTCCGGACAGAACCTGCAGATGGCGCTCCAGTCGGTTTGGGCCGTCGGCGCTCTGGCTGTCGTCTTCGTCGTTCTCGCCGCCTCCATGTTCGGCGGCTTCGAGTTGCAACTGCCCTCGGCCTGGACCAGCCGCCTGTCCCGCGACGGCGGCGACGGCCGGCGGTCCCTGCCCTCAGCCGCAGGTCTGGGCTTCGTCTCCGCCCTTATCGTGGGCCCGTGCGTCACCGCGCCCCTGGCGGGCGCCCTGCTCTACATCGCCCAGACCGGCGACGTTGGGCTGGGCGCGGCGGCCCTGTTCTTCCTGGGCCTGGGCAAGGGGGTGCCCTTGATCGTGTTCGGCACGGTCGGCGCGCGCTTCCTGCCCAAGGCCGGGCCGTGGATGGACCGGGTGAAGATGCTGTTCGGCTTCATCTTCCTGGGCATGGCCTGGTGGCTGGCCAGCCGCATCCTGCCGCCGACGGCGACGCTCGCTCTCGGCGCGGCGCTGGCGCTCGGTCTGGCGGCGGCTCTCGGCCTGTTCCAGCCGCTCAGCCCGAACCTGAGAAACGGCGTCGCCCGTGTCGCCGGCCTGGCGGCCGCGACCTGGGGCCTGTTGCTGCTGGTCGGCCTCAGCCTCGGGGCGGACGACCCTTGGCGTCCGCTTGAGCCCCTGGCGCGTCCCGCTGGACTAGCAGCCGCCGCGCCGGTCGAAACCGCGGCGGTCGTGCTGGATCAGACGGCGCTGGACCGCGCCGTCGCCGATGCCGGCGCGCGCAAACGTCCCGCCCTGGTCTATTTCACCGCTGACTGGTGCGTCAGCTGCAAGGTGATCGAGCGGACGGTGTTCGAGGACCCCGCCGTCATCGCCAGCCTTTCGAACACCGACCTCATCAAGGTCGACGTCACGCGCAGCACGCCCGAGGCGCGCGCGCTTCTTGAGCGGCACGGGGTGGTCGGACCGCCGACGATGATCTTCCTTTCGCCCTCGGCGACCGAAGCGCCGGGCAGCCGACTGATCGGAGAGATGTCGGCCCAAGACGTCGCATCCGCCCTGCAGAGCGCCGGAGCCGCCGCATGAACGCCATCACCCTGGGCCCGCTCGTCCTGTCGGGAGAGCGGTTCGCCATCATCGCCGGCGTGTTCGTCTTCATGATCGGCGCCGGACTGCTGGCCAGCCGGGTCAGCCCGCGCTTCAATCTGTGGAGCACGGTTCTGGTCTTCGGCGGTCTGGCCACCGCCCGTCTCGGTCACGTGGCGACGCACTGGGAGTATTTCGGGGCCGACCCGTGGCGAGCGCTCGCGATCTGGCAGGGCGGGTTCAGCTGGATCTGGGTCGCGCCGGTCATGATCCTGGCCACGATCCTGCTGCTGCGCACGACGCGCGAACGCGCCTGGGCCATTGCGCCTGTGCTGGCCAGCGCCCTGGTTTGGACTACCGCCCATCAGTTGGCCTCGGCGACGCAGCCCATGGCGCCGCCCGCCCTGACGCTGGCCGCGATGGACGCCCCGCCCATCAACCTCTCCGCTCCGGGCGACCGGCCCACGGTGATCAATCTCTGGGCCACCTGGTGCCCGCCCTGCCGGCGCGAGATGCCGGCTTTGGCCCAGGCCGAAAAAGCCCATCCGAATGTGCGCTTCCTCTTCGTCAACCAGGGCGAGGGCGAAGCCGGCGTTCGGGCCTTTCTGCAGAGCCAGGGGCTGGCCCTCGACCATGTGCTGTTCGACGAGGCCATGGCGGTGCCCCGCCACTACGGCACGGCCGGCATTCCGGTGACCCTGTTCCTCCACGCCGACGGCCGTCTGGCCAAGGCCCACATGGGGGAAATCGCCCCCGAACAGATCGCGACCGAAATCGCGCGTCTGCACTGACCCCTCGCCTCACGGAGCTTCCATGAACCGCACCTTCGCCCCTGCCCTCGCCGCCGTCCTGGCGCTCGCCGCCTGCGGCCCCGCCGACGCCGACAACGGCGCGGCGCCCGCCAGCCCTTCCGCCGCCTCCGGACAAGACATGCCGCCCATCGCCCAGGTCGGCTTCAACGATCTGCTGCGCGACCCGGCAGCGCCCTTCATCGGCGCCGAAAACGCCGATGTGACCATCATCGGCTTCGTCGATTACAACTGCCCCTACTGCAAGAAGATGCAGCCGGAGATCGACGGCCTGCTGAAGGCGGACCCCAAGGTGCGCGTCCTGTACAAGGACTGGCCGATCTTCGGCGACGTCTCGGAGACCGCCGCCCGGACCGCCCTCGCCGCCAGTTACCAAGGCAAGTACGAGGCCGTCCATAACGCCTTCATGCTGTCGCCGTCGCGCATCGGCGACCAGGCGGACATCACGCGTCTGGTCCAGTCGGCCGGCGTGGACATGGCGCGCCTGAATCAGGACCTGGCCGATCACCGCGCAGACATCGACGCGGTGCTCGACCGAAACGGCCGAGAAGCGGCGGCCCTGGCCCTGCAGGGCACGCCCGCCTTTATCATCAACGGCAATCTGATCCCCGGCGGCATGCCCCAGGCGCAACTCGAAGCGGTGATCGGTCGTATCCGCTCCGGACAACCGCTGCGCTGAGACCGGCCATGACCACCTTGACCCTGCTCCAGCTGAACGACCTGCACGGCTATCTCGAGCCGCATCCCGAACTGGTGCGCACCGAAGGCGGCTGGCGGTTCGAACGGCTGGGCGGGGTCGCCCGCATCGCCCGTCTCTTCGAAGAGGCGCGCGCCGAAGGTCCGTGCCTGACCCTGGATAACGGCGACACCTTCCATGGCACGCGGGTCGCCGTCGCGAGCCGGGGCGAGGCGCTGGTTCCGATCATGAACGCCCTGAAGATCGACGCCATGACGGCGCACTGGGAGTTCGCCTATGGCCCGGCGGGGTTCAAGGCTTTGGCGGCGCGACTGGAGTATCCCGTCCTGGCCGCCAATGTCTTTCGCAAAGATGACGGCGCGCCGGTGTTCGACGGGCGATGGGTGTTCGAGCGCGGCGGTCTGAGGATCGGCGTGATCGGCCTGGCCTGCCCTATCGTCGACAAAACCATGCCCCCCGCCTTCTCTGAAGGCGTGCGGTTTGAAATGGGTGTGGCCGAAGCCCGGGAGCAACTGCACCAGCTCCGCGAGGAGAAGGTCGATCTGGTCGTCCTGCTGTCCCACCTGGGCTTTCCGCAGGATCTCAAGCTGGCCGCCGAGACGCCGGGCGTCGACGTGATCCTGAGCGGCCACACCCATAACCGCCTGCACGAGCCGGCCCGCGTCGGCGACACCCTGATCATTCAGTCCGGCTGCCACGGCGCCTATATCGGCCGGCTGGACCTGGAGATCGCAGACGGCCGCGTGTCCCTGCGCCGCCATCGGCTCATAGCCGTGGACGCTGGCCCCCAAGACGATCAAGTCGCCGGCTTGGTGGAGACGGCCCTGGCTCCCGAGCGGGAACGTCTGGCGCGCGTCATCGCCCGCACGGCCATCCCCCTTCACCGCTACGCCATGGCCAGCGCGCCGATGGACGACGTCCTGCTGGCGGCTGCGGCGCAGGCGGCGGGCGTGGACATCGCCTTCTCGAACGGCTGGCGATACGGCGCGCCCGTCGCACCGGGCCCGGTCACTCTGGGCGACCTCTACAATATGGCGCCGATGAACCCGCCCATCTCGCGCACGACGCTGACCGGAGCCGAGTTGAAGGCGATGCTGGAAGAGAATCTTGAGCGCACCTTCGCCGCCGACCCCTACGCGCAGATGGGCGGCTACATCAAACGCTGCCGGGGCCTCACGGCCTTTGTGAAGCTGGAGAATCCCAAGGGGCAGCGCCTTGATCGCCTGCTGGTCGGGGACCGCCCTGTCGAGCCGGAGGCGGACTATCCGGTGGCCTTCGTCACCGCCCAGGGGGTGCCCGAACGTTACGGGCGAGACCGCCGGACGCTCGACATCGACACTGTGGGCGCGCTTGAATCCTGGTTCGCCGACCATACGCCCGGCGAGACCGATCTGCCTGCGAGCGTCCTCATCATATGAAGGAACACCTTATGGACTCCGTCGCCGCCCGCGACTTCTGGAACAGCCGCTATGACCGCCAGGACTATCTGTTCGGCGAGACGCCCAACGCCTTTCTGGCCGCTCAGATCGCGCGGCTCCAGCCCGGCATGACCGCTCTGGCGGTCGCCGATGGCGAGGGGCGAAACGGCGTGTGGCTCGCCGAACAGGGTCTGGCCGTCACCACCACGGATATCGCCCCACGCGCGATCGAGAAGGCCCTCGCCCTGGCCGAGCGACGCGGGGTCACACTGGACGCTCAGGTGGCGGACCTCGAGACCTGGGCCTGGCCGCAGGACGCCTTCGACGTCGTGGTCGCCGTCTTCATTCAGTTCGCCCCGCCTCCCCTGCGCGACCGAATTTTCGAGCGTATGAAGGCGGCCGTGAAGCCTGGCGGCCTGATCCTGCTGCAGGGCTATCGGCCGGAACAGATCGCCTATGGAACGGGCGGCCCGGGGCAGGTCGAGAACCTCTACACCGAGGCGCTGCTCCGCGACGCCTTCGCCGACTTCGACATCCTGCATCTGAATAGCCACGACAGCGACGTCTCCGAAGGCGCCGGCCATAGCGGCCGGTCCGCCCTGATCGATCTCGTCGCCCGCCGTCCCTGACCCCCAGCGCCCGCACACCGGAACCCGCCATGAAAACCCTCCTCCTCGCCCTGTCCCTGGCCGCCTCCCTGGCGGCCTCCCCAAGCTTCGCCCAGGCTGTCTCTGGCTTCGGCGGCTTCAAGCCCCTGCCCGAGGCCGGCGAACAGGCGGATCCGTCGCGCGTCTATCGGGTCATCTTCGACGTCTCCCAGGGCGGTCCGGACGACAGGCCGCTGAAGGGGCTGGATCGCGTTGCGCGGCTGGCGAATATGCTGGCGGCGGGCGGCGTGGACGCCGACCAGCGTCAGATCGTCGTCGTGTTACACGGCGCAGCCACCCCTGCGGTCCTGTCCGACGCCGCCTGGGCCGCGCGAGGCAAGGGCGACGCCAATCCCAACAGCGCCCTGATCCGCAGCCTCATCGCCGCCGGCGTCCAGGTTCGGCTGTGCGGCCAGGCCATGGCGGGGAACGGCATCGCGCAAGCCGACCTCGAACCGGGCGTGAGCGTCGATCTCGCCGCCCTGATGACGGTCATCCACCACCAGCAGGCTGGATATGCCCTGGTTGTGAACTGACGGCTCGGCATAGACGGAACCTTCCCTGGCCATAAGAACTATTATTTTGTGTAAGTGTGTATGTAAGTGTTCAATGGGGCGTCTGAAGGAGACATCGACATGACCGGACTGCCCCGCCTCAACGAACCCGCCCCCGACTTTCACGCCCGCACCACGCACGGGGATCGCAGCCTGGCCGATTACCGCGGCAGATGGCTGATCCTCTTCTCCCATCCGTCGGACTTCACCCCGGTCTGCACGACCGAGTTCATCGGCTTCGCCAAGCACGCGGATGAGTTCGCCGCCATGAACTGCGAGCTCCTGGGGCTCTCCATCGACAGCATCTTCTCGCACCTGGCCTGGACCCGGAACATCAAGGAGAAGTTCGGCGTCCAAATCCCCTTCCCCATCATCGAGGATCTGAAGATGGAGGTGGCCCAGGCCTACGGGATGATCCACCCCGGGGCGGCCGACACCTCGGCTGTTCGCGCCACCTTCCTGATCGATCCGGAAGGCAAGCTGCGCGCCATGGTCTACTATCCCATGAGCAATGGCCGCAGCATCGAAGAGTTCGTTCGGCTGCTCACCGCGCTCCAGGCGTCCGACGCCAACGGGGTCGCGACGCCTGAGAACTGGCGCCCTGGCCAACCGGCTATCGTCCCTCCGCCCAAGACCGCCGAGGCGGCCGAGGCTCGCGCTTCCGAGGGTTACGTCTACACCGACTGGTATTTCTCGACGCGCGACCTCCCCGACGCCCCGAAAGCCGCCTGATCGGACGCTGGCCGGACCGCGCAAGCGGTCCGGCCCTTTTCTTCGCAAACCAAACGGAGCCATCATGCAGATCATCGACCACGGCGGAGCGCGCATCGCGGCGCTCCACGACAAGAAGACCGGCAGTTGGCAATATGTCGTCTCCGACCCGGTCAGCCGCAAATGCGCGATCATCGATCCGGTCTGGGATTTCGACGAGAAGGCGGCGGCGACCTCGACCCGCAACGCCGACGCCATCCTGGACTACGTCAAGGCGGAAGGCCTGACGGTCGAATGGCTGCTGGACACCCATCCACACGCCGATCACTTTTCGGCCGCGCCCTATCTCAACGAGAAGCTGGAGGCTCCAACCGCCATCGGCGAGAAGGTCATCGGCGTCCAGAGGTTGTGGAAGGACATTTACGGCCTGGACGACGAATTCCCGACCGACGGTCGCCAGTGGGACCGTCTCTTCCAGGCCGGTGATACGTTTGCTGTCGGCGACCTGACGGGGCGGGTCATCTTCTCCCCAGGCCACACCCTGGCGTCCATTACCTATGTGATCGGCGGCAACGCCTTCGTCCACGACACCCTGATGATGCCCTATGCCGGCACCTCGCGCGCCGACTTTCCGGGCGGCGACTCCAAGGCCCTCTACCGAAGCATCCAGGACATCCTGGCCCTGCCCGAGGAGACCGGCGTCTTCGTCGGCCACGACTACGGTCCCGATGGCCGCGAGCCCGCCTGCTTCAGCACCGTGAGAGAGCAGAAGGCGGACAACATCCATGTCGGCGGCGGACGCGGAGAGGCGGATTTCGTGCGGCTTCGCGACGGCCGGGATGCCACCCTTCCCCTGCCGAACCTGATGCTCTACGCGCTTCAGGTGAACATCCGCGGCGGGGTGCTGCCGCCACCCGCCGAGGACGGCCGCATCTATTTCAAGATCCCCGCCAATCACTTCGCCCCGCCCCAGGAGAACTCTTGATGCGTCCTTCCACCCTGGCCCTGGCCGCCCTTTTGAGCACGACGGCCCTGGCCGCCCACGCCCAGACGCCCGCCGATCCTCTTCATGTCTACGGTCCGGGCGGCCCCGCCCCCGCCATGCGCGAAGCGGCGAAGGCCTATGAAGCGCGCACCGGTCGCGCCGTGGCCGTCGTCGCCGGACCCACGCCCCAATGGCTGGACCAGGCCAAGGCGGACGGCGACCTGATCTTCTCCGGCTCCGAGACGATGATGACCGACTTCGTCAGCGCTCTGGAGGGCCGCATCCGCGCCGAGGCGGTCGAGCCGCTCTATCTGCGCACCGCCTCCATTCTCGTTCGCCCGGGAAATCCGAACGGCATCGGCGGCCTGGAAGATCTCTTCCAGCCGGGTCGCCGAGTCCTGGTCGTCAACGGCGCGGGCCAGAACGGCCTGTGGGAGGACATGGCCGGTCGCACCGGCGACATCGCCAAGGTGCGCGCGCTGCGTCGCAACATCGTCGTCTACGCCCGCAACAGCGCCGAGGCCCGACAAGCCTGGATCGACGACCCGACGCTGGACGCCTGGATCATCTGGGGCATCTGGCAGGTCGCCAATCCGGACCTCGCTGATGTGGTCGAGGTCGAAGAGCCCTATCGCATCTACCGCGACGCCGGCGCCGTTGTGACCGAGACCGGCCGCCAGGACGCCGACGCCCAGCCGTTCCTCGAATTTTTGAAGTCCGACGAGGGGGCCGCCATCTTCGCGCGTTGGGGCTGGCGGACCGGCCAACCTTAAGCCTGCCTTAAGGTGAACCCCGCGGTGTCGGCGGCATGGCCAACCGTCGCTCCTTTACCTTGAACCGCCGACACCTTCTCGCGGCGGCCGCAGCGCCGCTCTGGCTCTCGACGACCGCGCGAGCCGTATCGGCGCCCGCCGCGTTGAACATCACCGCCCTGACCGCAGCCTTCTACGCCGCCCGCGGCGGACGCCCTGCCTGGGCGGGGCCAGCGCGCCGGCAAGCCATGGACGCCTTGGCCCTGGCGGACCGCCACGGTCTATCCGCGCCCGACGGTCTGGCCCTAAGTGAAGCCGAACTGACCCAGGCCGTCCTGACCCTGGCCGAGGCGCTCGCCCATGGCCGGGTCGACCCGGCATCGGTGGAGACGCTTTGGGAGATGGGTCGCAACCAGGTCGATACGCCGCCGCTGCTGGCGACGGCGGTCGACGACGGAACGTTGGCCGAGACGATGGCGGGCCTCGCGCCCCAGGACCGCGGCTATCAGGGCTTGTGCGACGGCTTCCTTCGCTATCGCGCCATCGCCGACCGCGGCGGTTGGCCGCCCTTTGCCCTGGGCGCGACGATCGAACCGTTTGCGTCCGACCCCCGCCTTCCCGCCCTCCTGCCGCGCCTTCGGGTGGAAGGCGATCTCACCGACGCCGCCGCCGCGATGGTCGGCCCGTCTGGCGGTGACTACGGGTCGGTGCTGCAAGAGGCCGTTCGGGTGTTCCAGGTGCGCCACGGTCTGGAGGCGGACGCCCGCATCGGCCCGGCGACCCAGCGGGCGCTGTCGATTTCGGCCGAGGCCCGTGCTCGCCAGATCGCGCTCAATCTGGAACGCCGCCGTTGGCTAAAGAGAGACGTCGCCCCGGAGCGGATCGAGGTGAACACCGCCGCCTCCATCATGGTCTACTGGAAGGATGGTCGGCCCGTGCATTCGATGCGGGTCGTGACGGGTGACGCCGACAATGCGACGCCCAGCCTCGAACGGCCCTTCGCCTCGGTCGTCGCTAATCCGCCCTGGACGGTGCCGACCTCCATCGCCCAGCGCGAGATCCTGCCGCGTGGCGCCGGCTACATGCGGGCGAACAACATGACGATCCAGAACGGCATGGTGGTTCAGCGCGCGGGTCCGAATGCCGCCCTGGGCCAGGTCAAGTTCGAGCTTCAGGACAGCTACGCCATCTTCCTGCACGACACCCCGTCTCGGGGCGCGTTCGACCAGAGCTTCCGCCATCTCAGTCACGGCTGCGTGCGGGTGCAGGACGCCGTCGGCTTCGCCCGCCTTCTCCTGGCGCCCGACCCCGAGAGGCTCGCCCGCTTCGACGCCGCGCTGGACAGCGGCCAGACCGTCCGTGTGGCGACCGGTCGGCCGATCGACGTGCGCCTACTGTACTGGACCGCGTTCCTGGACGGCCAGGGCCGCGTCGCCTTTCGCGATGACATCTATCGTCGCGACACCCGTCTGGCGGAGGCGTTGGGCATCGCCCTGCACCTGCCGCGGCCCGACGACCGGCGCGCCGATGCGGACGACGTCGGCCCCTGACGGCTATTCGGTCGTGCGGCCGTCGAAGTGCTCGTGGTCGGCGGAGGCCTCTTCCACCGTCGCGTGAACCGTCCCGTCGAGATGCTCCGGCGGGCCATAGAGGGTGTAGAGCCGAAGCGGCTCGGACCCCGTGCTGACCACATTGTGCCGGGCGCCCTGAGGGACGATGACCCCGTCGTCCGCCTTCACGGCGTGACGAACGCCATCGATCCAGATTTCGCCCTCGCCCGCCTCGATGCGGAAGAACTGGTCGCGGTCGTCGTGGACCTCTTCGCCGATCTCCTGACCGGCCGGAATGGCCATGAGGACGAGCTGCAGATTGTGGCCGGTGTAGAGAACACGGCGAAAGTCTGTGTTCTCTTCCGTCAGACGTTCGATATTGTCGATGAAGCCCTTCACGAGAGTCTCCTGTGCGGGTTGGCCGTCAGCGACGTGCGACGGCGGTGATGCGCGCGAACTGAGCCGTGTCGCCGCGCGCCGGCGTCGATGGGCGGGGCGCCGGGGCGGCGACGCGGGCGCCGACCGCCTTCGCATCGCCGCAGAAGATTTCGTACAGCATGCCCATCACCGCCTGGGCCCGCTCGTCGGCGATCGAATAGAAGATCGAGCGCGACTGACGACGCGTCTTGACCAGACCGTACTGGCGCAGCTCAGCCAGCTGCTGGGACAGAGCCGGCTGTTTGATGCCCAGGTCCGCCTCGAGCTGCCCCACCGAACGTTCCTCCTCGGCGATATGGCACAGGATCAGCAGCCGGTTGGCGTTGGCCAGCTGGCGCAACAGCTCTGCGGCCTCCGGCGCCTTTTCCTTCAACCGCTCCATGGCGGCCGCTTGATCGTCGGTCATGCGCGGCGCTCGCGATAGTACCAGGGCGCATCGCCTTCACCGTCGGCGATGGCGGCGTCCAGGGTGGTGGCGGCCGGCTCCAGCAGAGCGTCGCCGGGCGTCCAGCCCGCCGGCGTGGAGGCCGCCTCGCGGTCCGAGGTCTGCAGGGCGGTGACGAGACGTAGCAGTTCATCAACCGAGCGGCCGATGTTCATCGGGTACCAGCTGATGGCGCGCACCACGCCTTCGGGATCGATCACGAAGGTGGCGCGCACCGTCGCGCTGTCGCTCGAGCCGGCGTCCACCATGCCGAAGGCGTGGCCGATGGCCATGGAGGGATCCTCGATGATCGGGAACGGCACCTTCACGCCGAAGCGGCGATAAATGTCCTTCAGCCAGGCCAGGTGCGAATACAGACTGTCGACCGACAGGGCCATCAAATCGCAATCGATCGCCGCGAAGGCGTCCGACTGCCGGGCCAGGGCCACGAACTCGCTGGTGCAGACCGGCGTGAAGTCCGCCGGATGCGAGAACAGCACCAGCCAGCGGCCGCGATAGTCGCTCAGGCGCTTTTCGCCCTGCGTCGTGCGCGCGCTGAAGTCCGGCGCCGTGTCGTTGATGCGCAGGGCGCGCATTGCGGGGGGATAGGCGGCTGGCCCGGTGTCGATCGTTTCCATAGCCGCAAGCTAAGCGCTTCCCACCGTTTCCGCTACATTAAAATACATACTTGCACGAACCATGAATGGGTATATGTGTTGAGTCACCGAAACGGAGACACGCCATGTCCTCGCCCATCCCCGATCCCGCCCGCGACCACGCCGCCGACATCGTGCGCGCCGCGCTGGGCAATCCTCGCCAACGCCCTGTCGTCAGGTCATTCTTCGACGAGGCCACCTTCACCGTCAGCCATGTCGTGCGCGATCCCGGCTCCGACGTCTGCGCCATCATCGACAGTGTGCTGGACTACGATCCAGCGTCCGGCCGCACCGCGCACGACTCGGCCGACGCCCTCATTGATTACGTGAAATCCGAAGGTCTCACGGTCCAGTGGCTGTTGGAGACCCACGCCCACGCCGATCACCTGTCGGCGGCCCCCTATCTCCAGGAAAAGCTCGGAGGGCAGCTAGCCATCGGCCATGAGATCCTCACCGTCCAGGCGGTGTTCGGCAAGATCTTCAACGAAGGGACCGACTTCCGCCGCGACGGCAGCCAGTTCGACCATCTGTTCAACGACGGCGACGGGTTCGAGATCGGCGGGCTGAAGGCCACGGTGCTGCATGTGCCCGGCCATACCCCTGCCTGTCTGGCCTATGTCATCGGCGACGCTGTCTTTCCCGGCGACACCATGTTCATGCCCGACTACGGCACGGCGCGCTGCGACTTCCCCGGCGGCGACGCCGGGACCCTGTACCGCTCGATCCATCGCCTGACCTCCCTGCCGGACGAGGCGCGGGTCTTCCTGTGCCACGACTACAAGGCGCCGCCGGGCCGGACCGAGTTCGCCTGGGAGACCACCATCGGCGCCCAGCGCACTGGCAACATCCATATTCGCGACGGCGTCAGCGAGGACGAGTTCGTCGCCATGCGCACCCAGCGCGACGCGACCCTGCCGATGCCCAGGCTGATCCTGCCGTCAGTCCAGGTGAACATGAACGGCGGCCGCCCGCCCGAGCCCGAGGACAATGGGGTGCGCTACCTCAAGGTCCCGCTGAACGCGCTGTGAGGCGAGCCCCCCATGCCTGAACCCATTTCCTTCGTCTGGCCGCTGGCCGGCGGCCTGCTGGTCGGCCTGTCCGCCGGCCTTTATCTGCTGCTGAATGGGCGCGTGGCCGGGATCTCCGGCCTGACCGCCGCGGCGACCGGCCTGTCGAAAGGCGCGCCGCGCACCCTGGACCTGCTTTTCATCGCCGGCCTGCTGGGCGGCGCGGCCCTGGCCTCAGCGCTGATCCGCAGGCCCGAGGTGCAGATCACCTCGGACATCTGGCTGCTGGTGCTCGGCGGCCTGATCGTCGGTTTCGGCACCCGCTGGGGCTCGGGCTGCACCAGCGGCCACGGCGTCTGCGGCCTGGCCCGCCTGTCGCCCCGCTCCATCGTCGCCACCGGCGTCTTCATGGCCGTCGCGGCCCTGACCGTCTTCGTCACCCGCCACCTGTTGGGAGGCCTGGCATGAACCGGCTGATCGTCGCCGTCCTGTGCGGCCTGCTGTTCGGCGCCGGCATGGTGGTGTCCGACATGATCAACCCGGCCCGCGTCCTGGCCTTCCTGGATGTGACGGGCGCCTGGGACCCCTCGCTGGCCTTCGTCATGGGCGGGGCGCTGATCCCCTCCGCCATCGCCTATCTGATCCGCCGGCGCATGGAGACGCCGGTCGCGGCCGAGACCTTCCATGTGCCTGAGAGCCGCACCATCGACACCCCTCTGGTCGGCGGGGCCGTCCTGTTCGGCCTGGGGTGGGGGCTGGTCGGTCTGTGCCCCGGCCCGGCGCTGGCGGCCCTGACGACCGGCGCCTGGCAGGCCTTCGTCTTCGTCGGCGCCCTCGTGGCCGGCATGGCGCTGTTCCGCCTGACGCTCGACCGAAACGCCTGAACCAGAAAAGACCCTAGGGAGACAAAGCCATGGATATCCGCCCCCTGGACGAGGCCCTATCCGCCTCGCCCCAGATCGCCCCGGAAGACCTGCCCGCCATCGCGGCCCAGGGTTTCCGGTCGGTGATCTCCAGCCGACCCGACGGCGAGGAGCCCGGCCAGCCCAGCGCCGAGGCTCTGCGCCAGGCCGCCAAGGCCGCCGGCCTCGCCTTCGCCCACGTTCCCGTGGTCGGCGGCGCCATCTCCGACCAGGACGTGGCGGACTTCCGCGAGGCTCTGGCTGACCTGCCCCAGCCCGTGTTCGGTTTCTGCCGCACCGGCACGCGCACGACCACCCTGTGGGCGCTCACGAACGCCGGCTCGGAGAGCCCCGATCATCTGATCGCCCGCGCCAAGAGCGCCGGCTACGACCTCGGCGCCCTGCGTCCCCGTCTTGAAGGAGCCGCGTCATGAGCGCCCAATACGCCCTCCTGGATTCCTGCGATGTCCTGATCGTCGGCGGCGGATCCGCCGGCATCGCCACGGCCGCCAGCCTCCTGCGCCGCCGCCCAGGCCTCGATGTTCGCATCGTGGAGCCGTCCGAACATCACTACTATCAGCCCGGCTGGACCATGGTCGGCGCCGGCGTCTTCACGCCCGAGCGGACCCAGCGCCGCACCGAGGACCTGATCCCCCAAGGCGCCCAGTGGGTGCGTGGCGCGGTCGCGGCCTTCGACCCCATCCATGATCGCGTCGAACTGACCGACGGCCGCTGGATCGGCTATCGGATGCTGGTCGCGGCGCCGGGGCTGAAGCTGGACTGGGCGGCCATCCCTGGCCTGGCCGAAACCCTGGGACGCAACAACGTCACCTCCAACTACGGCTACGAGACTGCGCCCTACACCTGGAAGCTGGTGCAGGCGATGCGCAGCGGCCGGGCGATCTTCACCCAGCCGCCCATGCCGATCAAATGCGCCGGCGCCCCGCAAAAGGCCATGTATCTGTCAGCCGACCACTGGCGCGACAACGGCCGCAACGACATCGAGATCGAATTCCACAACGCCGGCCCGGTGTTGTTCGGGGTCAAGGACTACGTCCCGGCGCTGATGGAATATGTCCGCAAATACCGCATCGACCTGAACTTCGGGTCGAAACTCGTCGCGGTGGACGGCCCGGCGCGGATCGCGACCTTCGCCGTGACGGGTGCGGACGGCGAAGTGCGCCAGGCGCGGCGCGAGTTCGACTTCCTGCACGTCTGCCCGCCGCAGACCGCGCCGGACTTCATTCGCGAAAGCCCGCTGGCCGCCGAAAGCGGCTGGATCGAGGTGGACGACGCCACCTTGCGCCACAAGCGGTTCGAAAACGTCTTCGGCCTGGGCGACGCCTGCTCGGCGCCCAACGCCAAGACCGCTGCGGCCGCCCGCAAACAGGCGCCCGTCGTGGCCGAGAACATCCTGTCGCTGCTGGACGGCCAGCCGATGCGGGCGGTCTATGACGGCTATGGCTCATGCCCGCTCACGGTCGAGCGCGGCAAGATCGTCCTGGCCGAGTTCGGCTATGGCGGCAAACTTCTGCCAAGCTTCCCGAAATGGATGCTCGACGGCACGAAGCCGACCCGTCTGGCTTGGCACCTGAAGGCTCAGGCCCTGCCCGAGATTTATTGGCTGGGCATGCTGAAGGGCCGCGAATGGCTGGCCAGTCCCGAGCACGTCGAGCCCGCGATCCAACCTCGTCCCGCCGTCGCCTGAGCCGGATCATGGACCTGTCCCCGCTGCAGTACGGCCTCGGCGCCGGCGCCGGCTCGCTGGTCGGCTTCACCCTCGGCCTGGTCGGCGGTGGCGGGTCCATCCTGGCCGTGCCGCTGATCGTCTATCTTGTGGGGGTCAAGGATCCGCATCTGGCGATCGGCACCAGCGCCTTCGCCGTCGCGGCCAACGCCTTCGCCAATCTGCTCAACCACGCGCGCCACGGCACGGTGAAATGGAAGATCGCCGGCCTGTTCGCCTTGGCCGGCGTCTTCGGCGCCTTTCTCGGCTCCAGCCTGGGCAAGGCGGTTGACGGTCAGAAGCTGCTGGCTCTGTTCGCCGCGCTGATGCTGGTGGTCGGGGTGCTGATGCTGAGAGGCCGCTCGGCCTCGGGGGACCCCGACGTGGTGCTAACGCCGGGCAATGCGCCGAAGCTCGTGGGAGCCGGCGCCCTGACAGGGATCATGTCCGGCTTCTTCGGCATCGGCGGCGGCTTCCTGATCGTCCCTGGCCTGATGGTCTCGACCCGCATGCCCATCTACTATGCGGTCGGCTCGTCGCTGGTCGGCGTGACGGCCTTCGGCCTGACGACGGCCTTCAACTACGCCCTGGACGGCTGGGTCGACTGGCCACTGGCGGCCGTCTTCATCGGCGGCGGGGTGTTGGGCGGTCTGGTCGGCGCACGGCTGGCCAAGGCCCTGTCAGGACAAAAAGGCCTATTGAACACAGTGTTCGCCGGGCTGATCTTCGTCGTCGCCTTCTATATGCTTTACCGCAGCGCCGGCGCGCTCGGCCTGATCGGGTGAGACCACACCATGGAACTTGACGCCCTGATCCTGGCGCGGATGCAGTTCGCCTTCACCGTCGCCTTCCATATCGTCTTCCCCGCCTTCTCCATTGGCCTCGCCAGCTATCTGGCCGTGCTGGAGGCCCTGTGGCTGAAGACGGGGCGAGACCTCTATCTGAACCTGTTCAAATACTGGCTGAAGATCTTCGCCGTGGCCTTCGGCATGGGCGTCGTTTCGGGTTTGGTCATGTCCTACCAGTTCGGCACCAACTGGTCGGTCTTCTCCGACAAGGCCGGACCGGTCATCGGCCCCTTGATGGCCTATGAGGTGCTCAGCGCCTTCTTCCTGGAGGCGGGTTTCCTGGGCGTCATGCTGTTCGGCCTGAACCGCGTCGGCAAGAAGCTGCACTTCCTGGCCACCCTGATGGTCGCGATCGGCACCTTCGCCTCGGCCTTCTGGATCCTGTCGGTCAACAGCTGGATGCAGACCCCGCAAGGCTACGCCATCAACGAGGTCGGCCAGTTCGTACCGGCCGACTGGTTCAAGATCGTCTTCAATCCCTCCTTCCCCTATCGCCTCGCCCACATGCTGCTGGCGGCCTATCTGACCACCGGCCTGGTGGTCGGCGCGGTCGGGGCCTGGCACCTGATGAAGGAGCGGACGAACAAGGGGGCGCGCAAGATGTTCGCCATGGCCATGGGCATGATCCTGGTCGCCGCCCCGGTCCAGATCTTCATCGGCGACATGCACGGGTTGAACACCCTGGAGCATCAGCCCGCCAAGGTCATGGCGATGGAAGGCCATTTCGAAAGCCACCCGGACGGGGCGCCGCTGATCCTGTTCGGCATTCCTGACCGCGAGGCGGCCACCGTCCACGGCGCGGTCGAGATCCCCAAGCTGTCGTCCCTGATCCTGAAGCACGATCCGAACGCGCCCCTGGCCGGTCTGGACACCATCGCCCGCGCCGACTGGCCGCCGGTCGAGATCGTCTTCTGGTCCTTCCGCGTCATGGTCGGCCTGGGCATGGCCATGCTGCTGCTGGGGCTCTGGGGGCTTTATGCTCGCCTGCGCAAACGCCTCTACGATGCGCCCTGGCTGCACCGCTTCGCCCTGATCATGGGGCCGATGGGCTTCGTCGCCGTGCTGGCGGGCTGGATCACCACCGAGGTCGGCCGTCAGCCCTGGACCGTCTATGGGCTGCTCCGCACCGCCGACAGCGCGGCGCCCCTGGCGGCGCCCGCCGTCGCAACCTCCCTGGCCGCCTTCGCTGTGGTCTATTTCACCGTCTTTGGCGCCGGGGTCTTCTACATCCTGCGTCTGATGAGCCATGCGCCGCACCGGGACGAGCCGGGCGTGGCGGAAACCCCGATCCGCACGGCGGGCATCACCCCCGCCCCCGCCATCGACCCGGACCGCCCCATCCCGACCGGCGAGGAGACCGATCATGAGCGTTGATCTGACCCTGGTCTGGGCCGGCCTGCTGGCCTTCGCCGTCTTCGCCTATATCGTCATGGACGGGTTCGACCTGGGCGTCGGCATCCTGTTCCCGACGCTGAAGGCCGGGGACCAGCGCGACAAGGCGATGAACTCGATCGCCCCGGTGTGGGACGGCAATGAGACCTGGCTGATCCTGGGCGGCGGCGGCCTGTTCGCCGCCTTTCCCCTCGCCTACGCCGTGTTGATGCCGGCGGTCTATACGCCGATCATCGCCATGTTGCTGGGCCTGGTCTTCCGGGGCGTGGCGTTCGAATACCGCTGGCGCACGGTGCGGGCCAAGCCCGTCTGGGACGTCGCCTTCTTCGGCGGCTCCCTGCTGGCCGCCTTCTCCCAGGGCGTCACCCTGGGGGCCATCCTGCAGGGGGTCGAGGTGTCGGGCCGCGCCTATGGCGGCGGCTGGTGGGACTGGCTCAGCCCCTTCAGCCTGCTGACCGGCGCCGCCGTCGTCGTCGGCTACGCCCTTCTGGGGGCCACCTGGCTGAACATGAAGACGGAAGGCGCGCTCCAGACCCACGCCCGCGCGCAAGCCTGGAAACTGGGTCCGGCGACCCTGCTGATGATCGGCGCGGTCAGCCTGGCCACCCCCTTCCTCGACGGCGAATACGCCCGGCGCTGGTTCGACTGGCCCGGCGTGCTTCTGACGGCCCAGGTGCCGTTGCTCGTTCTGATCGTCGCGGCCGCCTTCTTCTGGACCATGCGTCAGAAGCGCGAAGTCTGGCCCTTCCTGCTGTCGCTGGGCCTGTTCGCCGTCACCTTCGCGGGTCTGGGCGTCAGCGTCTTCCCCTACGCCGTGCCCGACGAGATCACCCTCTGGCAGGCCGCCGCCCCGGCCTCCAGCCAGCTGTTCATGCTGGTCGGCGCCCTGATCCTGATCCCGATCATCCTGGCCTACACCGCCTATGCCTACTGGGTGTTCCGGGGCAAGGTCGGCGACGACGGTTACCACTGATGCGTCGCGACTCCAGAAACGGGCTCCGGCAGGGCCTTTGGTTCGTCGCCCTCTGGGTGCTGGGCGTGGGTGTCCTGGGCGTGATCGCCTATCTGCTGCGCGGCGTTCTCAAGCTGGCCGGCGGGTGACGCCGCAGGCGCCGAACCGCTGGCCCTGGCCGCCGCTCATCACGGGCGGCGCCGTCCTTGTCGCGCTCATCACGGCGCGTCTATGGACTCCGCCCGCCCTCTTCCCCGGCGCCTTCGCCGCCGGCGGCCTCCTGGTCGGGCTCGCCCTTGGTCTGGACCTCTGGGCCATGCTGGAGATGCGGCGGCGGCGCGCCAACATCTTGCCGCACCGGGCGGCGACCGCTCTGGTCACGACCGGTCCGTTCGCCTGGAGCCGCAACCCGATCTATCTCGCGAACGGGCTGCTTCTGCTCGGCCTCGGGGGCCTGTTCGACAACGCCTGGTTCTTCGTGGCCGCCCCCGTCGCCGCCTTCGCCACCGACCGTCTCGCCATCCGGCGCGAGGAACGACACCTGGCGGCCCTCTTCGGCGCGGCGTGGTCCGTGTACGTGGGCCGGGTGCGCCGCTGGCTGGGCCGGCGGATGACGTCGTGATCCCCTTTCGCCCGGCCCACAGACGCCTCCCTATCCCGTCGCTTCGTCACTACCGTGAGGTTACGGGGCGCGGCATGTGAACCAAGCAGCTATGCTCCGCTCATTACTCCGCAATCATCTCGTCAGGGGGCGCCTTATGACTGCCCCTCACTCCCACTCGATTACACAAATTACCCCAAGCCGCTGATCGGCTTGGGGTTTTTTCTCGCATATCGGTCGCCGGACCGATTGAATAACCGACAAACGGGAAGTATTCTGAAAACATTCAGAAAATTCTAAGCAATAACATTTGCGTGAATTCGTCATCTTTTGCGGTCTATCGGACTTTCTGAGCACCGAGATGCAATGCAACGAGTTCGATTCGCCTTGCCACTTTGCACCATCACTCGGACGTACACTGTATCTCATGCGCATGTTCGTCGTCGAGCTTACCGGCTCGATCGTATGGCGATAGCGACAAGCGTCGTCGATGCCTGTCATGCCGCGCTCGACGACCGGAATGCAAACGCCGCACTGGCTTTGCGGCCGACGGCGTCCTGATTTTCGACGACGGCGGGACTGGCCGATCGGTCTTTCGCCACGAGGACGACAGATGGCGGATTACGCACATCCGTTGGTCCTCGGACGCGGTGCCCTGATCTCGCGATCAGGCGGCGGGAGTCGCTGACGCTCCCTTCTGGGCGAGCCAGGCGTCGATCAGGGTGATTTCGCGCTCCTGAGCCGAGATCACCGCCTGGGCCAGGTTCCGCGCTTGGGCGTCCTTGCCTTGCGCGAGCTCCACACGGGCCATCGAGACGGCTGCGACGTGGTGACCTCGCATCTGCGTCATGAAGTCGATGTCCGCGTCCCCGGTGAAGGGAGGCATCGCCTCCATCATCGTGTTCATCGATGCCTTGTAGCCTTGGGTGGCGACGGAGTCGCCGGGCGCAGGCGCAGCCATGCCGCCCTCCATTCCGCCATGGGCGTCCGCCGCTGCGGCGGCCTCAGGCGCGGCTACGGCGGGCTCTTCGGCTTGCGGGGAACAGGCCGTAGCCAAGGCGCAGGCGGCGAGGACGAGGCTGATGCGTTTCATGACGGCTCCTTGGGATCCGACGTTAGCGACCAGGAGGGCCCATTCGTTCCGCCAACTCTACCGTCCGGCCCGCGCCAAGAGCTCGATCAGCTCGCCGGCCTTGGCCTTGCGATCCTCGGGATCGTCGCCGGTCATGGCGCCCATGACGCAGTGGTCGAGGTGATCCCGTAGCACTTCGGTCTCCACGCGATGGAGCGCGGCTCGAACGGCCTGAAGTTGGGTCAGCAAGTCGACGCAATACCGGTCATCTTCAACCATGCGGGAGATTCCCCGCACCTGGCCTTCGATCCGGCTGAGCCTGTTGAGGACTTTGGGTTTCGTGTCGGTTTGCATGCGGCCTGTCCTCCTGAGCGCCCCCATATACCCCAGACGGGTATCTTGCGATATACCCCCCATGGGTATATGTGAGCCCTTCGGTCAGCCGGAGAGAGCGACATGTCCACGCATCCTCACAATCATGCCTCGGGTCACGCCTGCTGCGGGGCGAAGGCCTTGGATGGCGCGGCTACGGTCAAGGATCCCGTCTGCGGCAAGTCGGTCGATCTCACGACTACCGCTCACCGAGCCAGTCATGGCGGTCAGGACTATTTCTTCTGCTCGGCGGGGTGCCGGACCAAATTCATCGGCGATCCGATGCGTTACCTGAACCCTCGCGTGGAGGCCGAGCCGGCCGTTCCCGGCGCCATCTACACCTGCCCGATGCACCCCGAGATCCGGCAGGAAGGCCCAGGCTCCTGCCCGATCTGCGGCATGGCGCTTGAGCCGGAGACGGTCACGGCGGAAGCCCCGCCCAACCACGAGCTGATCGACTTCACCAGACGCTTTTGGGTTGGTCTGGTCCTGACCCTGCCGGTCTTCGCCCTGGAAATGGGCGGACACCTGGCCAATCTCCACATGTTCATCCCGGGCCAGATGTCGAACTGGATCCAGTTCGCTTTGGCGACCCCCGTGGTTCTCTGGTGCGGCTGGCCCTTCTTCGAGCGCGGCTGGACATCGCTGCGCACCCGGCGGCTGAATATGTTCACCCTGATCGCCATGGGGGTCGGCGTGGCATGGCTTTACAGCGTCGTGGCCGTCGTCGCGCCAACCCTGTTCCCGCCCGCCTTCCTGAAGGCCGACGGAAGCGCGCCGGTGTATTTCGAGGCGGCGGCGGTCATCACCGTGCTGGTCCTCGTCGGGCAGATTCTGGAACTGCGCGCCCGCGAACAGACGTCGGGCGCGATCCGAGCCCTGCTGGACCTCACGCCCAAGACCGCGCGCCGAATCCGGGCGGACGGCGTCGATGAAGATGTCTCGCTTGACCAGATCGCCGTCGGCGACCGCCTGCGGGTAAGGCCCGGAGAGAAGATCCCGGTCGATGGCGAACTCCTGGAGGGTCGGGTCGCTGTCGACGAATCCATGGTGACCGGCGAGTCCATGCCGGTGACCAAGGATGTCGGCGACCGCGTCGTGGCCGGCGCGCTCAACAAGACCGGATCCTTCATCATGCGCGCCGACAAGGTGGGCGCCGACACCCTGCTGTCGCAGATCGTCCAGATGGTGGCCCAGGCCCAGCGCAGTCGCGCCCCGATCCAGCGGCTGGCCGATACGGTCTCCGGATGGTTCGTTCCCACGGTGATCGCGATCGCCCTGCTCGCCGCCGTCGTCTGGGGCCTGGTCGGTCCCGAGCCCCGTTTGTCCTACGCCCTGGTCGCCGCCGTTTCGGTGCTCATCATCGCCTGTCCCTGTGCGTTGGGTCTGGCGACGCCGATCTCGATCATGGTCGGGGTGGGACGTGGCGCCCACGCCGGCGTCCTGATCAAAAACGCCGAGGCGCTCGAACGCTTCGAGAAGGTCGACACTCTCGTTCTGGACAAGACCGGCACCCTGACGGAGGGCCGTCCGTCGGTAACGGCGATCCTGCCCGCCCTCGGCTTCGTTGAAGCCGACATCTTGCGTCTTTCGGCCAGCCTCGAGCGGGGCAGCGAACATCCGTTGGCCGACGCGATTGTCCGGGCAGCCAAGGACCGGGACATCCCCCTTACCGAGGCCGTGGACTTCGACAGCCCGGTCGGTCGCGGCGTTCGCGGGACGATTGAGGGCCGCCAGGTCGCCCTGGGCAACACCCGTTTTCTCGGCGAGCTTTCGATCGACGTCTCCGCGCTGGAGCCGAAGGCGGAGGCCCTTCGCCACGACGGCGCCACCGCCATATTCGTGGCGATCGACGGAAAGGCGGCCGGGGTCATCGGCATCGCCGATCCCATCAAGGCCACCACGCCGGCTGCGATCCTCGCGCTGAAAGCGGCCGGTCTGCGGCTGGTGATGATGACCGGGGACAACCGGACGACGGCCGAAGCGGTCGCGCGTCGCCTCGGCATCGACGAAGTCCAGGCGGAGGTTCTGCCGCAGGACAAGGCGTCTGTCGTTCAACAGCTTCGTTCGCAGGGTCGGATCGTCGCCATGGCGGGGGATGGCGTCAACGATGCCCCTGCCCTCGCCGCAGCCGATGTCGGCGTCGCCATGGGGGCGGGTTCGGACGTCGCCATCGAGAGCGCCGGCGTCACGCTGCTGGGCGGTGATCTGCAAGGCATCGTGCGCGCACGGCATCTGTCCCGTGCGGTGATGGGCAACATCCGCCAGAACCTCGTTTTCGCCTTCGGCTACAACGCCCTTGGCATCCCCGTGGCGGCTGGCCTGCTTTATCCCGTCTTCGGCTGGCTTCTCTCGCCTGCCCTTGCGGCGCTCGCAATGGCGCTCTCCTCGGTCAGCGTCATCGGCAATGCGCTGAGACTGCGCGCGGTGAGGCTTTAGCCAAGATAGGCAATCAACAGTCCGCCCACCCACCTAAGGGAGGAACCGGCTGTGACGGGCCGGATTGATTTAGACGCTGACCGCAGTCTCCAAGCATTCGCAGCGGCAGGCGATGACGAACTGAAATTTCTGAAGAGGATACGGACGATGTCTCATCAACAGATGGACCACGGCGGTCAAGGCAACGCTCGTGGACTTGGCCCTTACCGAAGCCTGTACCTGGAGTTGGCGCTCGACTTCGTCATCATGTACCTGGTCATGTACACGATGATCGCCACGCTCGGTCACTTCTATCTCAACCTGAACAACGTCTACATGACCCTGATGATGGTCGCGCCGATGGCGGTCCTCATGCTCGTCTTCATGCGGTCCATGTACCCGTCGCGCAAAACAAACCTGGCCATTGGCGCGGTCGCGGCCGTGATCTTCGTCGGCAGCTTCATCGGCATGCGCACCCAGGCGTTCGTTGGCGACGACGAATTCCTGCGATCGATGATCCCGCACCATTCCGGGGCCGTGTTGATGTGCGAGCAAGCCTCCCTGACAGATCCGGAGATCATCGCTTTGTGCGACGGCATCGTGCGTGGTCAACAGGCGGAGATCGCCCAGATGCAGGCGCTCCTCGAGAAGCGTCGCCGCTGACCCCGGCGTGCGGGGGAAGGCCTCAGCCGCCGCCCGCTTCCTCTTCATGAGGGACGCGGTCGTGTGGCGCGTAGAGAAGCAGAAGGCCGGGACCGGCCAAACGTCTGGAGACTGAGTATGCGTTACTTCCACCCCGCGCCCTTCATCGCCGTCGCGGCGGTCGTGGCCTTCGCCGCCGGACCGGCGGCGGCCCACGCTCGCCTGGTCAGCGCCACCCCGGCGCCCGACTCCACCGTGGCCGCGACCCGGACGCTGACCCTGACCTTCAGCGAACGCAGCGTTCCCGCCTTTTCCGGCTTCGACGTCGTCAATGCGGCGGGGGAGAAGATCGCGATCCGCACCTCGGTGGCCGAGGACGGCAGGACCCTCACGGGCGCGCTGGCTCGCCCGCTGGCCGCCGGCGCCTACCGTGTCGACTGGCGTATCGCGTCGAGCGACGGCCACCGCATGACGGGATCCTACGCCTTCACGGTGCGCTGACGCCGTGCTGGAAGTCGCGGTCATCGCGCTTCGCTGGCTTCAATACGGCGGCGGCGTCGTCCTTCTCGGCGCGCCGCTGTTCCTTCTCTACAGCTTCAAAGACGCCGACGCGCCGAACCTGGAATGGTCGCGACCGACATTGCGCCTCGCCGCGATCATCGTCGCGCTCGGCTCGCTCGCCGCCCTGGTGGCACAGACGGCCGTCATGGCGGGGTCGCTGGGCGAAGCCGTCAAACCCGCGTCCCTGTCCTTCATGGTCACCGGCACGGCCCTGGGCATGGCGATGGTCGTGCGGGCCGCCGCCGCCTTGCTTGGGCTCGTCGCCTTGGTCGCCCTGAAACCCGGTCGCGCGCTCTGGAGCGTGACGGCCGCCTTGGGTCTGATGGTGGCCGCCAGCTTCGCGTGGACGGGTCACGGCGCGGCCACCGAGGGCCCTGGCGGGCCCCTCCATCTTGTCGCCAACATCATTCACGCGGTGGCAGCGGCCTTGTGGCTGGGCGCCCTGGCGGCGTTGACGGCCCTGCTTCTGCGCCGAGCCGGTCCGGACGACCTTGCAATCCATCGCGCCCTGCATGGCTTCGCCGGCCTTGGAACGCTCGCGGTCCTGTTGCTGGTGCTGACCGGTCTCGTGAACAGCTGGTTCCTGATCGGTCCCGAGCGCGTGGCGTCGATCGCGGGCAACCTCTACGGCCAGCTTCTGGTCGCCAAGCTCGTCCTCTTCGGTTTGATGCTTGCGCTGGCGGCGAGCAACCGGTTCCGGCTGACGCCGACACTGGGCTCTGCGCTGGAGACGGGCCAACCCTCCGTCGCCGCCATGAGCGCGCTCCGGCGCAGCCTGTTGATCGAAACGGGTCTGGGACTCGCCCTGATCGGCGTCGTGGCGGTCATGGGAACCCTGCCGCCCCCGGCGTCTCTGTAGGCTCGATTGCAATGATCAAAATGAGATCGTCGCTCCGCCGACCGTTGAAGTATGATCAGACAATGCCGTTCCTGCGTCATGACCTCGTCCGACTGACGACCGCGCTGCTCGCGGCGTTTGCCATGCTGTTCGTGTCCACCGCTTCGATCGCCTGCGAAGCTCCGGTCGATCCGGATATGGCGTCCATGTCGATGAGCGGCGACGGCGTCCCGTGCGAGCCGAAGACCGTCAGGATCTCATGCCATAAGGCGTGTCTGGCCATCTGCCAGGGCCTTGTCCCCCAGGGCGGTGAATCCACCCCCGCACGGGTCTATGCGTCTGTCCTCTATCCATCCCTTGATGCGCGGCATGCCGATTTCACCGTGGAGGCGGACGACCCGCCCCCACGACGCTGATCCTGTTGAAGATGACCGAACTCATTCAATCAAACAGAGATCAAAACCATGAAACGCACTCTCACCCTCGCAGCCCTGGTGCTGCTGGCTTCCGGTTCAGCCGCCTTCGCGGCCGCGCCGGACGCCGTGGCGCAGGCCGTATGCGCTTGCTGCGACGCTATCGCAGCCTGCGCGGAAGCCTGCACCTGCTGCTGATCGTATGATCGGGGACGCCCGCCCGCGAGGGCGGGCGTCTTCTCGATGTTCCTCACCGACGTCGCAGGGCCGGCGACCCGCTGGCGCGGGCCTGAGCGTCAGCCGGGCGCGCGCGACGACCAGTGAATGTGGTGGATGCGCCAGCCGTCGGCATGGCGTTTGAGGACCATGGTTTCGGTCGTCAGGCGGTCCACGGCACGGCCGTTGAATTGGCCCGTGGTGCGGCCTTCGCTGGCGATCCAGGCGATGTCCCCATCGGCCCATCCCGATCTGCGCGTCACCGTCGCTTCAGAGGCGGCGGCGAAGGCGGCGTCCGAGCCCAGGTGATGGGACGCATACTCGTCGCGCGATCGCTCCGCGCCACCCTCCTCGAAGATCATCACATCCGGCGCCATCAGGGCCAGGGCGACGGCCGTGTCGCCGGCCTTGAGAGCGACGTGAAAGGCATCGACGGCCGCCGCCGCGTCCGCAGCTTCCGCGGCGACCGAGCCGGCGGCCCGGGCATGCCCGTGGGCGTGGTCCTGGGCGAAGGCGGGTGTCGCCGAAAGCACGGCGAGCGACAGGACGAGTTCGAGAGAGGTGCGGGACATGGCGAACTCCGGTTTGTGGGTGATCTGAACGGACTGAGCGCGATCGGCGTCAGGCCCGCGGGTTGTGGCGGGCGAACACGCGGGTCGCGCCCGAGCGAAGCACCAGCAGGGTGTCGTAGGGCTCCTTGTGCCCCTGCGGCGTCTCCATGCCGGGCGAACCGAGCGGCATGCCCGGGACCGCGACACCCACCGCCGCCGGTCTCTCGGCCAGCAGTCGGATGACGTCCGGGGCCGGCACATGACCCTCGACCAGATAACCATCGATCAGACCGGTATGACAGGAAGCGAGCGCGTCCGGCATGCCGCGGCTGCTCCGGACCGATTCAAGGCTCGGAAGGACGGTGATGGTTGTGGTGAAGCCCGCCTCGCACATGTGCGCGATCCAAGCATCGCAGCAGGCGCAGGTCGGCGTCTTGAAGACCGTGAGGCTTCTTGACGGCCGCGTCTGGGCGCAGGCGGTTCCGCTGATGCCGATGAAGGCGGCCGCGCCGAGCAGCAGGCGGCGGTTCAGGCTGGCGGGGTTCAAAAGGGTTCTCCCTGATCGCTGTGTACGGATCGTCTGGCTTCGACGGGGTCGGCGCCCTGCGGCGCCGTTCGTTTGCGTAGCCACCGTCGGCCGGGCTGCTCGACGAAGACATGGATGGCCGCCGCGGCGGCGAGCGTCAACACAAGCATGGCGGCCAGTTCGACCAGGCCCATTCGATAGTCCGCACCCCAGCCGGCGAACGCCTGCGCCGCATTGCGCCACACCATCAGGATGGGGATGTGGACGAGATAAAGGGCGAACGAGGCTTCGCCGGCGAACAGAAGCACGGGGTGAGACAGGATGGTCCGGACCGGAGCCTTGGCTAACAGGGCGAGCGACAGGATAAAGGGACCGGCCGCCGCCACGATGACCCGGTCGTCGGCGCCGATCTGCATGAGCGCCAGCGGCAAGGTCGTGGCGACCAGGGCGCCCATGAGGGACATTCGCGGCGAAGGCGTCCAGCGCTGACCGAGATAGTAGAGGCCAATGCCGTAGAGGAATTCGGGAATGATGCGCAGGATCCCGAGGCTGTCCTCAGCCCGAGGCAACATCCGGCCGAACCAGGCGCGGTAGAAGGCGTCAAGGGCAACGAACAACAGCATGGCGAGGGCGATCAGGACCCACGGCCTGGCCCGCAACCGGAGCGCGAGGGCGGCATAGGCGGGGAAGGCCAGATAGGCGAACCACTCCGCCGACAGCGACCAGGCCGGTCCGTTCCAGAGCGCCATGCTCTCTCGCGGGAACCACGCCTGGACGAGCAGAAGGGTGCCCGCGAAGTCGACGGGATTGAACCGGCCAGGCTCCAGCCCGACACCGAACACAGGCGCGATCAGCACCAGCCCAAGCATGGCCAGGAGGATGAACAGGTGAGCCGGATATATCCGGGCGAGGCGCGCCGCCAGGAATCGACCGTAGTTCGGGGCCCGGTCTCCCTGCAGGTAGACGTGGGTCAGGATGAAGCCCGACAGGATGAAGAAGACATCCACGCCCAGGCGCGCGCGGTTCAGCAAGCCCGCGCTCTCCGCCGGGAGCGTCCAGTAGAGCTGGAAGTGAAACAGCACGACGCCGAGGGCGAGAAAGAACCTCACGCCCGTGAGTTGATCGAGCACGTCGGGGAATGGAACCCGCGTGGGCCCTGATCTGTCGCTCACGTCTTTTCCCCGGACGACAGGGCGCGTCCCGGTCGTTCTCTGGTATCTACGCGGGCGACGGCTCGTCCCCTCGTGAGGGGACCGGAAGGCTGGCGCGTATGGCAGATGGGGCGTGACGCAGGTGCGCAATGACTGACGACATGAATGAACTGATCGCAGCGGTCGGGCCGGGCGACGCCGGCCGGCTGGTCGGCATGGAAGACGCGGTCTGGGTGCGGATCGGCGAACGCAGGGAGCGCGCCCGCATGGGTCAGGTCCGGGTCGCCGCCGTTGCGCTCGCTCTGGTGATCGGCGTCGCGAACGGAGGGCTGATGCTCATGGCTCCACGGCCGGAGCCGTCCGAGATGCGGATTTTCACCGTCTCGGCGGGCTTGTCGCCTCTCTCCGGCCTGGACGTTCGGGGATGAGAGCCTCCTGGAAGTCGATCGTCATCACGGCCATCCTGGCCGCGCTGGCCAGCGGCGCGGCGACCTGGGCGAGCGCGACCTGGGTCATGCGGGAGCGGCAGCCGCCAAGCCTGCACAGCGTCGTCCATGAGAAACTCGACCTGAGCCCTGAGCAGGATCGACGGCTCGACGTGGTCGAAGCCCGGTTCGCCGCTCTGCGGCCGGCGCTCGAAGCGGAAGTGCGCGCGGCCAATCGCGAACTGGCGGCCGCCATCGCCGCCAGTGACGGCGACACGCCCCAGGTCCAGGCCGCGGTCGATCATTTCCACGCCGCCATGGGCGATCTGCAGAAGGCGACAATCACCCATGTGTTCGAGATGCGATCCGTCCTGACCCCGGCGCAGGCCGAGGTGTTCGACGCCGCGGTCGTCGAGGCCCTGCACGACGACGCCGGCTAAGCGGCGCGCGTGTGTGCTGAGCAGAGCATCGAGGCCCGTGCGGCGACCGGAGACCGGGCCGCCTTCACCGCCTTGATGGCCGCCACAAAGGCCGATCTCTACCGGTTCGTGCGCCGCTATGTCGGCGACGAGTCCGAAGCGCATGACGTGCTTCAGGAAAGCTATGCGTCCGCCTGGCTCGCCCTGCGGCGGTATGATCCGGCGCGGCCGTTCGACGTCTGGCTTCGCTCCATCGCCCTCAACAAATGTCGAGACTGGGGCCGGCGGCGCGCGGTCCGCCGGGTTGTGCGCGGCGTCATGGGCCTGGAGGCGCCCGAGGCGGCGGCGGTGGGCGACGATGCGCCGTCACCCGAGACACGGCTGGACGATCAGCGCAGGGCCGAAGCTCTGCAACGCGCCTTGCGGGACCTTCCCGACGCCCTGAAGGGGCCGCTTCTGCTCGCCACGCTCGAGGGACGGTCTCACGCCGAGATCGCCTCGATCCTCGGTATTACGCCCAAGGCGGTCGAGACCCGCGTCGCCCGCGCCCGCAAGACCTTGACGGCGGCTTTGGCCCAAGCTTCCGGCGGAAACGCTTGACCTTGCCCTGATGGGAAGATGCACAAGCTGCAATCCCGACGTCTGCGGCATCCTGACGCGAGGGATACGCCGCCCGGCCGCGTATCTGAACGAACGGCTGAATAGCCCGACCAAGGAATTTCTCGCCTATGTCCACGCCCCGCCTCGATCGCCGAACGCTTCTCCGTGGCGCAGCCGCCGGCGGCGGGCTGCTGGGCCTGCAGGGTCTGCTCCCCGCCTGGGCGCAAACCGGATCGGCGGGACTGCGGGCGGATCTTCCGACGCTGACGGGACCGAACATCGACCTGACCGTCGGACACACGCCCTTCACCGTGGGCGGCCGCACCGGCCATGCGGTGACCATCAACGGCGTTCTGCCGGCGCCGCTGCTACGCCTTAGAGAAGGCCAGAACGTCCGGCTAGCGGTGACCAATACGCTGGACGAGGACACCTCAATCCACTGGCACGGCCTGCTCGTCCCGTTCCAGATGGATGGTGTTCCTGGCATCAGCTTCCCCGGCATCAAGGCCCGTGAGACCTTCGTCTACGAGTTCCCGATCAAGCAGTCGGGCACCTTCTGGTATCACAGTCACTCTGGCCTACAGGAGGCGATGGGTCACTACGGCCCAATCGTGATCGACCCGGCGGGCGCCGATCCGGTCGCCTACGACCGCGAGCATGTGCTGGTCCTGTCGGACTGGAGTTTCATGCATCCGCACGAAATCCTGGCCAAGCTGAAGAAGAGCCCGGGTTACTTCAACCAGCAGCGCACCACGCTGGCGGGGCTCATGGACGGCAGCGACCGCATGAGCCTGGAGGAACGGCGCATGTGGGGCCAGATGCGGATGGACCCGCGCGACATCCTCGACGTCAGCGGGTCGACCTACACCTATCTGATCAACGGCCATGGACCGCAGGAGAACTGGACCGGCCTGTTCCGGCCCGGCGAGCGGGTGCGGCTGCGCATCATCAACGCGTCGGCCATGTCCATCTTCAACGTTCGCATCCCGGGCTTGCCGATGACCGTGGTGCAGGCCGACGGCGAGAACGTGCGCCCGGTCGAGACGGACGAGTTCCAGATTTCGGTCGCCGAGACCTACGACGTCATCGTCCAGCCGACCGAGGACCGCGCCTACACCATCGTCTCCGAAGCCATCGACCGGTCCGGCATGGGCCGGGCGACCCTGGCGCCGCGCCTGGGCATGACCGCCGAGGTCCCTCCCCTGCGAGAGGTCCCGAACCTCACCATGCGCGACATGGGCATGGGCGGAATGGATCACGGCGCGATGGCCGACATGTCCGGTATGGATCATGGCGCGATGGCCGGCATGGACCACGCGGCTCCGGCCCAGAACGCGCCCGCGGCCGGCGAGATGGCCGGGATGTCCATGTCGGGCATGAACATGCGCGATCCCGAGAACGCTCCGCCCGACATGGCGGTGGGCGTCGGCGTCGATGCGATCGCCATGGATCCCGCCAACCGTCTGGGTGAGCGTCCGATCGGTCTCACTACAGTCGATCATCGCGTCCTCGTCTACACCGACCTGGTGTCGCTCCAGCCGAACAAGGACCCGCGCCCCCCGTCTCGGACGATGGAGATCCACCTGACAGGCAACATGGAGCGGTTCATGTGGGGCTTCGACGGCCGAAAGTTCAGCGAACTGGTCGAACCGATCCGCTTCGAGCGCAACGAGCGGGTGCGGGTGACCCTGGTCAACGACACCATGATGGCCCACCCGATCCATCTGCATGGTCATTTCTTTGAACTGGTGACCGGCGGACCCACCGGTCACCAGCCCCTCAAGCATACGGTCAACGTCGCGCCCGGCGGCAAGGTGACCTTCGATCTGACCGCCGACGCGCCCGGCGACTGGGCCTTCCACTGCCACATGCTGATGCACATGCACGCCGGCATGTTCAATGTTGTGACGGTGCGGCCCATGGACGGAGCCGCGTCATGAGCCGCCTCGCCGTCGCCCTCGCCCCGCTGGTGCTCGCCGTCAGCGCCTTCAGCGCCCAGGCCCAGGACACTCACACGGGCCACACTATGCCGGCGACCGCGGCGCCGGCCCGACCGGCGCAGGATCCGCACGCCGGTCACGTCATGCCGCCCGCGCAGACGCCGCCCGCCGCGGATCCGCATGCAGGCCACCGGATGCCGGCGCAGCCCGCGCCCGTAGACCCGCAGGCGGGACACCAGATGCCGGCGGCGACGCCCGGCCAGGCTGATCCACACGCGGGCCACGACATGTCGGCCATGTCACCCGCGCAGACCGACCCTCACGCCGGGCATGACATGTCGACCATGAGCATGGGGCCGCCCAATGTGGCGACCAGCGCCGACAACCCCGGCCGTCCTCCGGAGGACCCGCTCCCGCCCGCCGCCCTGGCCGGCCCTGTCCACGCTGCCGATCTCGTCTTCGGCGCCGAGGCCATGGCCGCCTCTCGCCGGACCCTGATTCACGAAAACGGCGACGTCCGCACCACGGCCGTCATTCTCGATCGCCTCGAAGCCGGCTTCGGCGACGGCGGCGAGACCTACCTCTGGGACGTCCAGGGCTGGACGGGCGGCGACATCAACCGCTTCTGGTGGAAATCCGAGGGCGAAGGCGATTTCAACGGCGCGCTCGAGGACGCCGAAGTCCAGGCTCTCTACAGCCGCGCCGTGACGCCCTTCTGGGACCTCCAGGCCGGCGTGCGACAGGACTTCCGGCCCGACGGCGAAGATACGACGCATCTGGTCCTCGGCCTGCAGGGCCTGGCGCCCCATTGGTGGGAAGTCGACGCCGCCGCCTTCCTGTCGACCGACGGCGACCTGACCGCCCGCGTCGAGGCCGAATACGACCTGCGCATCACCCAGCGCCTGATCCTTCAGCCCCGCCTCGAAATCGACGCTTCGGCCAGCGACATTCCGGAACTGGAGATTGGCTCGGGCGTGTCCTCGGTCGAGGCGGGCCTGCGACTGCGCTACGAGTTCCGCAAGGAGTTCGCCCCCTATGTCGGCGTCGAGTGGAGCCGCGCGCTCGGAGACACAGCCGGCTACATCGAAGCCCGCGGCGGCGAGGCCGAGGACATCCGGTTCATCGTCGGCCTCAAGGCCTGGTTCTAACCGAAGGAGACCACCCCTTGATCCGCATTCTCACCCTCACGGCGGCCCTGGCTTTCGCCGGCGCCGCCTCCGCCCAGGATCCGCACGCCGGCCACAGCATGCCGGCGCAGGCCGCCGCGACCCAGTCGGGAGTCACGACGGCTCCCGCGAACGGGGCGATGACCCAGGGCTCGCCGGAACGCTTCAGCGTCACCTTCCCGCATACGATGGTCCTCAAGACGGTCACGCTCACCGCCGAAGGTCAGGCCCCGGTCGAAGTGAGTGTCCCCGCAGCGCCCGCCGCCGCGACCGTCGGCGTGGCTCTTCCGCGTCTGGCCCCAGGAACCTACACTGCCGCCTGGACCGCCGAGGGCCCGGACGGCCACAAGATGTCCGGCTCGGTCAGCTTTATGGTTCACTAGGAGAACGACGATGAAAGTTTCCAACCTGCTGGCCGCCGCCGGCGCGATCCTAACCCTGAGCGCCGGCGCGGCCCTCGCCGCCGAAGGTTGCGAGTGCTGCAAGGACATGGCCGCGGACGCCGCCATGAGCTGCTGCGACGAGATGAAGACCGAGCCCGCCCCGCCCGAGCCGACGCCGCCCGCCCCGGCGCCGTCGGATACGCCCGCGCCTCAGGGCCACGCCGACCACAACTGATCGTCGCATCGATGGTTTCCGGCGGTTTCCCGTGGGGGAGCCGCCGGACGCCTCAGTTCTGGATAAGGCGGATCAAGTTTCCGTCCGGGTCGATGAGCGCGCCGATCCGCAGTCCCGACTCCTCAAGCTTCGGCGCGTGCAGGCGAGGGTGGCCCCAGCAGGTTTTCGGCAATCCTGAAACGACGCACTCTGCGTAAAACCCGTCCAGGTCGTCCAGCCGCAGGCAGCAGCTGAAGTTGCTGGTCAGCGGATCCACGTCCGGATGCGGGAAGAACTCCAGCGTCAAACCGCCCCTTTTCAGGATCATCCAGCCTTTGTCGCGCCAGTCCTGTTCGAAGCCCAGTCGAGTGTAGAACTGGGACGTAACTTCGAAATCCCGCGACGGTAGGTTGGGCGTGGCGTGGTCGGTCACGGCGAACTCCGGGAATGCAGCAATGCCGCCGTAGCCTAGCTGCAACACCCCTTGCCATCTACCTGGATCGGCGGACACGGCACGTCGGCATAGGAGCAGAACACGCAGCAGTCGCCGGGTAGGGGCTTCAGCTTCACGCCGCAGCCGAGACAATCGTAAAACCAGATGCAGGCGTCGGTGGGCATGGTCTCCGTCGCGACATGACCGCAATCCGGGCAGGTCAGCGTCGAGTCTAGAACGATGGCCCGGGTCATCGCATGGCCGCCAGTCGCGTCATGGCCCACGGCTCGATGTACGGCTGCCAGGCCATGGACAGGACGATCAGCAGACTGGCGATCACCAGCAGCCAGAAGGCGAGCCGCGAAGGGTGGCGGCAGGCCCCGTCTTTCCGACACATCCGCAGGCGACGCCAATGCAGCAGCCAGCCCGCGGCCAGGATGACGGCGGCCAGAAGCGTCAGCCAGTTCCGCGCACCCGCGATGACCGCGGCGCCGGCGAAGGATACGCCCGCCACGGACAGAGCCAGAGGCAACACACAGCACGCGGCCCAGGCGAACACCGAGGCGACACCGCCGAGGGCGGCCGAGGCGCTGACGGCGACCTCGGGCATGCGGGGCCGGTCGTAATCGATGGCCATGGGACCTCCCGTTCGATTTCTGCTACAGGCTACAACCCGTAGCCGCTACGGGATCAAGAGCCATGTCCGCACGAAGTTTGACGATCGGGCGCCTCGCTGACAGCGCCGGGGTGAACCTGGAAACGGTGCGCTACTACGAACGTATCGGGCTGATGCCCGCGCCGGCCCGGACCGAGGGCGGCCACCGCAGCTATGAGCCGGAACACGCCCAGCGTCTGCGCTTCATCCGCCGGTCGCGCGAACTGGGCTTCGGCATCGACGCCATTCGGCGCCTGATCGCGCTGAGCGAGCCGGGCGTTCAGGCGTGCTGCGAAGTCCGCGACATGGCCCAAGACCACATCGCCAGCGTGGACGCCAAGATCGAGGATCTGCAGAGGCTACGGAAAGTGCTGAGGCAGGCTGTGGCCGACTGCAGTGAAGGCGGACGGGTTAGGTGCCCGGTGATTGATGAGCTGGGCTCGAGCTAGCGTCGAAGATACGACCCTGTGCCGATGACAGCGGTCAGCCTCAGTGCCGTGAAGGCCTGATCGACGCGGCCGCCTCGCGGCAAGCATCTTCGCAACGCCGGCATTCTTCGGCGCAGATACGGCAATGCTCGTGCATCTCGGCGTGCTTCTCGCACTCGATGGCGCAGTCGGCGCAAGCCTCGGCGCAGGTCTCGAGCATGCGCTTTATCAAGGCCTCGTTGCTGCCGGCGCGCCGCACGGCGAGCCCGGCCGTAGCCAGACAGACATCGGCGCAGTCGAGATCGAGCCGGATGCACTGGGTCAGGTCCCTGACCATCTCCTCGGCCAGGCAGGCGTCAGCGCAGATGCGGCATACGGCGGCGCAGCCGTAGCCCGCTTCGATCGCGCGAATGAGGCTGTCGTTCACGCTGCCGCGTACGTCGGGGTGGGTGCTGATCATTGGTTGGATTTGCATCGGAGGCTCTCTCGGGTGATCTGGATCCAACCCCGGCGCCGGGAAGATGTTCCGAACGGCGACGCCTCCCGACCTCGTCAAACCCGTACTTCGCCGAGCCGAGATCATGTGGAAATGCGGTGGACCAGACATCAGGGGCCGGCCGGCGACCTCAAGCTCACATGCATTCGACCACGGATCACTGAACCGCTTGCGATTTGGATCTCCGCACTTGCCCGCGAGAGTTCATCTACAATCGGCGGCGCAACCGAGATTGTGGGGTCGGCGGGCTCCGGAACAGAGAGGCGCTGGTCTTGAGCCAGGGACGTAATGCGTCGGCCCGGGCGCGCCGGGCCGGCCTCGTCCTCGCTGCCCTCGAGGGCCGAAGGCTCGTCTTCGCGAGCGGGCCCGCGCGAAAAGTCAGCCTGTTGGTCGCGCGCGCCGTGTTGCGCCTTATACGGCCGGGCGGAGGCCGTTGCCGCTCACATGCAGTTTTTGGCGCCTTCGGGGCCCCGCAAGCGTCTGCGGGCTAGCTCTCGACGCCACGTTCGCCGCAGCGGACGCTTCGCCTCCGGCTTCCGCCGGCTCCTCAATCCCGTCGCCCATGACCATTCCGCGGGGATCAGCGCTTGCGTGACCGGCCTCGTACGGTCGCGATACGTCAGCGAAGGCATGGTTGCGAGACCCCGGGCGCCTCAGGCGAACGGATTCGCTTGGCCGCGCCGGCCGAGCAGGGGGCTGTGTCCTGCCCGGGCGGGTGCGGGCCTTCTACCAGAGGTTCCGCTGCGATATGGGCGGGCTTAGCCGGCGCTCCACGCCTGGGCGACGTCAGGTCAGGGCGCGACAACTGCGCCCGTCGCCAAACCGGCCCGCGCCCGCCATGGTGGGATTTGGACTCCCAAGGAGCGCTCACTTTGGTTCAAACTCGCCCGCGCTTGTCCCGCCGGACCCTCGTGTTCGGCCTGCCCCTGGTCGCCGTGCCCGGCCCGGCCCTCGCCGCGCCCCCGAAACGGATGATCGCCTACAAGACGCCATGGTGCGGCTGCTGCGGCGGCTGGATCGCCCACATGCGCCAGGCGGGCTGGATCGTCGAGGTCGTCGAGCGCGAGGATCTCGCCCCGATCCGGGCCCGGCATGGCATTCCGGACCGCCTCGCCTCGTGCCACACAGCGGTGGTCGGCGCCTACGCCATCGAGGGCCATGTTCCGTCGAGCGATGTCGAGCGGCTGCTCGGCGAACGCCCCGCCGCCCGCGCACTAAGCGCGCCCGGCATGCCGGCGGGCTCGCCGGGCATGGAGGCCGCCGGGCGCGAACCCTATGCGACCGTCCTGATCCTCAACGACGGTTCGACCCGCGTGTTCGGTCGCCACAACGGGGCCTGAGAAGGCGCACCGCCGGCAGTCACGACGGTTGACGACGCGGCGTCCAGCGCAGCAGGCGCATGGCGTTGGCGGTGACCAGGACCGTGGCTCCGGTGTCAGCGAGGATGGCGGGCCACAGGCCCGTCACCCCGATCACGGTGGTGACCAGGAACACCGCCTTCAAGCCTAAGGCGATGGTGATGTTCTGCCGGATATTGCCCATCACTCCGCGGGACAAGGCGATCATGTCGGGAATGTCCCTGACCCGGCCGTGCAGGACGGCGGCGTCCGCCGTCTCCAGGGCCACGTCGGTGCCGCCGCCCATGGCGATGCCGACATCCGCCTGGGCCAGGGCCGGGGCGTCGTTGATGCCGTCCCCGACCTTGGCGACCACCAGCCCCTCGGCCTGCAGCGCCTTGACGATGACTAGCTTGTCCTGCGGCAGCAGTTCGGCCCGGGGCTCGATGCCCAGGCCGGCGGCGACCGCCTCCGCCGTGCGGCGGTTGTCGCCCGTCAGCATGATGGTCCGGATGCCCCGCGCCTTCAGGTCGGCCAGACCCTGGACTGCGTCGGGCCGCGCCTCGTCGCGCATGGCGAGGAACCCGGCGACGCCATCCCCGACGACAAGGACGGAAACCGTCTTGCCCTCGGCGTTCAGGGCGGCGATGGCCGCGTCCTGGGCCGGCGTGATCGGGGCGCGTCGGGCCGCGGCCTGCGGCGAGCCGAGGAATATGCGTTCGCCGCCGACCTCGCCTTCCACGCCCTCCCCCGGAATGGCCTGGGTGGCCGAGGCCGGCGGCGCCGTGATCTTGTCCGCCTCAGCTCGGGCGAGGATGGCGAGGGCGAGCGGATGGCTCGATCCCGTTTCCAGCGCGGCCGCTAGGGTCAGCAGGGCGGAGGCATCCCGCGTTCCGGCGACGACGTCGGTGACGACGGGCTTGCCGGCGGTCAGGGTCCCCGTCTTGTCGAAGGCGATCGCCGTGATCTTGCCCAGCGTCTCCAGCACGGCCCCGCCCTTCATGAGCAGGCCGCGCCGGGCCCCCGCCGACAGGCCGGCGGCGATGGCGGCCGGCGTGGAGATGACGAGGGCGCAGGGGCAGCCGATCAGCAGCACGGCGAGGCCCTTGTAGACCCATTCGCTCCACGTCCCGCCGAACAGCAGCGGCGGCGTGACCGCGACGAGGGCGGCGAACACGAGCACGCCCGGCGTGTAGATTTTCGAGAAGCGGTCGATGAAGCGTTCGGTCGGCGATTTCGATTCCTGCGCCTCCTCGACGAGACGCACCACCCGGGCGATGGTGTTGTCCGAGGCCGAGGCCGTCACGCGCACCCGCAGGACGCTGCCGCCGTTAATCGTGCCGGCGAACACAGGATCGCCCACGACCTTGCGCCTGGGCACGCTCTCGCCCGTCACCGGGGCCTCGTCGAGGTCTCCCGCGCCCTCGATGATCTCGCCGTCCGCCGGAACGCGGTCTCCGGGCCGGACCAGGATGATCGCGCCCACCGCCACGGTCTCGGCGGCGACCTCCGTGGTCACCCCGTCCGCCTCGACGAAGGCGGTCTTGGGCACGAGGGCGGCGAGCCCCTGGATGCTCTTGCGCGCGCGTCCGGCCGCCACCCCTTCGAGCATCTCGCCGACCAGGAACAACAGGACGACGGCGGCGGCCTCTTCCGCGGCCCCGATGAAGACGGCGCCGACGGCGGCGATGGTCATCAGCATTTCGATGGAGAAGGGCGTGCCGTGGCGCGCCGCCGAAAAGGCGCGCGACGCGATCGGAATCAGCCCCACGGCCAGGGCGGCGAGGAAGGCGTATCGTTCGAGGGAGGGGAACAGCGTGCCCAGTCCATAGGCGGACAACAGCGCCAGGCCGCAGAGCGCGGTGAGGCGGGCCTTGCCGGTCCACCACCACGGGGCGCCCCCGGCCCGGGCGGCCGCCGGAGGTGGGCCCGCCGCCGCAGCGACGGCTCCGGACGTCGGCGCGGCCGCTTCTCCGCTGTAGCCGAGGTTGCGCAGTTGCTGCAGGACCGCCTCGTCGGCGAGGTCTCCGCCATGCCGGATCTTGAGCACGCCGGTCTGCACCGCCACCGAGACGTCCTCGACGCCCGGCAGCCTGCGGATCGCCGTGTCGATCTTGCGGCCGCAGCTGGCGCAATCCATCCCGGTGACCCGGTATCGGCTTTCGAGGGGTTGCGCCGTCATGTCTGTTCCTTGTGATCTCTATAGGGCAAGGCTACCTCCTCCAGCGACTGTAGGTGCAAGCTAAAAAATGAGCCCGCCGTTCCCTTGGAGTGGAGAGCGCCGTCCGACGAACCCTGGAGGCGGGCCCAGCCCCTCGATGACCTCGCCTTGTCCGCACGACCGTGAGACCGCGCCGCCAACGGCCGCACAGGTGGAACGCGCCCTGGACGCTGCCGCCGCCAGCGTCGCCGCCACCGGGGATAAGCTGACGCGCCCCCGGCGCAGGGTGCTGGAGCTCCTGCTCGTCGCGGGCGCTCCGGCCAAGGCCTATGATCTCGTGGCGACGTATCACCAGGATGCTCGCGTCGCGAAGCCGGCTACGGTCTATCGGGCGCTGCAGTTCCTCGAAACTCACGGTCTGATCCATCGTCTTTCCAGCCTCAAGGCCTATGTGGCCTGCGATCCCGAACGCCTCGGTTCGCCTGCGGTTTTTCTTCTGTGCGACTGTTGCGGCTTCTGTCGCCAGATCCCTTCGTCCGGCATGGCGTCGCTGGGCGCGGCCGCGACAGCGGCGGGCTACGAGATCGAACGGATCACGCTCGAAGGCCAGGGTCTGTGTCCGGCCTGCCGCCCGCAGCGCCCCGGCGCGGCCCGGGATCTGGCCCCCCAGACAGGGCCGGAGGTGGCCGCGGGGTCCGGGCCCACAAGCACTGAGCCGCGCCCCTGATCAAGCCCGGGGCGGGTCGATGGCGGCCTGCCCCGGGCGCCCGGGCGCGGCGACGCCGGGGCCGCCCAATTCCACGGCCCGTTCCGTGGCGGCGGCCGACCTTCGGGTCGACCCCGGTCGTCGGGACGGACTAAGCCAGGTCTGGACCGGTCGGTCGAAGCCGTAGCGAAACACGGCGGCGGCCACGAACGCCCCGACCAAGCCGATGGCCCACAGGACCCAGCGAACGTCGGACGACCAGGCCTCCTGTCCCAAGGCGTCGAGCAAGCCGAACCAGACGATGCGGCTCACCTCATTGGTGAGGAACATCGAGAAAGACATAAGGGCCAAATGCTCGATCATCCGTGAAGGACTGCGCACCGGCACGGCGCCGGCGGCCCAGATGATCACGGTCATCAGGCCCAGCGACAGCAGGCTGAAGGCGCCGAAGGCCTGCAGCCCCACGAGCGCGAAGGCGGCGGCGAGGCCGATCGCCCTGGCCCGGTGTGGCGCGACACAGACCCGCGAACCGTAGAAGGCCGCCGCGACCCCGAGCAGGAAGAGCGGCAGGGCGCGCAGGATGCCGTAGCGCATCGGCAGGCGGTAGATCGGATCGCCGAGCCACAGCGAAGCGGCGATATCGGCGGCGACGACGAGGAGCGTCGCGCCGATCACCACTGCGACCGGCGGCCAGCGCCACAGAGCGCGGCAGATCCAGGGCAGCAGGAGATAGCAGCCGATCAGGGCCGAGAGGGTCCAGGTCGGGGCGTTCCACCCCTGCCCGCCCGGCACGCCATAGGCCTGGACCAGTAGCACCTGCGCGGATTGCTGGGCGCGATCCCGGCCAGGGCGGCGCCGCCGACGAGCAGCACCAGAACGAGGCTGACCGCCAGGTGGGCCGGAATGACCCGCAGCAGGCGCTGGCGCGCATAGGCGCGCAGCGAGGCCTGTCCGGACGCGAGGCGATCACCGTAGATGCGGGCCAGGACATAGCCGGAGTCGATGATGAAGAAGTCGGTGAGCAGATAGCCGCGCTCGAAGACTGGATGCAGTTGTCCGAGAGGCACAGGCGCGGCCTCGCGGAAATGGTAGAGGATGATCAGCGCCCCTACGATAAAACGCAGCGCGTCCAGCCAGCCGCCGCGCGCGATCCGGACGGGGCGAGGCGATGGCTCGGTCAGCGCGGCTTCGGGCATTCAGTCAGCCTTCCGTGGCGCAGACTTGGCGGCGGCGCTGCGGTGCTCATGTGGACGCAGGACGATCTGGTCTCGCGAAGCGTAGAGAACGGCCGTTCCCAAAACCCAAACGACGACCAAGCCTCCGACGACCATCAGTCCTGGCCTATCGCGGGGTCCAAACACAAACGAGCAGCCGATCACGCCGCCCAGAATGGCCCCGTACCCAAAATGCAGCGGCACCTTGTGTGCGCCCAGCAGCAGAAGGGCCATGCAGAAGACCAGGCCTCCTGCGAACAGGCTGACCCCGATGGCGACGAGCGTATCGAGCACGGGCCGTGGCTTCAGCGGGCGCGCCTGGAGCCGCCGCCTACCTCGTTGGCGATAGCGGCCTTCCCGCCAACGAATGCTCCGGCCGCGCACGGTGAAGCGTTTGCCGGCCATGCGTCAGGGCCTTGCGTTGGGCGCGGGCGTGTCCTCATGGCGCGCAAGAAGGATTCTCATCCGGACAATTTCGGATTCCTGGGCCGCGATGATCTCATCGGCCAGACTGCGCACGTCGCGGGCTTCGCCATGCTCGACGGCGACCTTGGCCATTGCGAGCGCACCCTCGTGGTGGGCGATCATTCCGCGCAGGAAGTCGATGTCGGCGTCGCCCGTGTAGTTGATGCTCATGGCCTGGTGCATCTTCGCGCTGGCCTCGCGATAGGCGCGAGTCGATGGGCTGTCCGTGGTCTCGCCAGCGTGGCTTGCCTCGGTGTCGCTCGGGCGAGAGTCAGCCGCCGACGGCGCCGCAGGGACCTCGCGGGTTTGCCGCGAGATCATCCCGAAGGCGAAGGCCGACAGGGCGAGAAAGACGGCGATGACGGAAATCCATCCGAAACGCTTCATGACGATGTCCTCGAGAGAGCCGGCGGGGCCACGGGGGCGGCCGGGATTGCACTGGGAAGGATGGGCGCCGTTCGGTCGTGGTAGCCGAGCAGGCGCAGAGCGTTGAACACCACCAGCAGGGTCGACCCCTCGTGGAGCGCCACGGCAGGGCCGATGCCAAGGCCGAGGATCGTCGCCGGCACAAGGAAGGCGACGATTCCGAGACTGACGTAGAGATTCTGGAGAATGATGCGCCGCGTCTGTCGGCTGAGACCGACGGTGAAGGGCAGCTGCGACAGGTCGTCCGACATCAGGGCGACGTCGGCGGTCTCAAGCGCAACATCGGAGCCAGCCGCGCCCATCGCGATACCGACGGTCGCCGTGGCCATGGCCGGGGCGTCGTTCACCCCGTCGCCGACCATGGCGATCTTGCCGTCAGCGCGAAGGCGTTTGATGGCGTCAACCTTGTCCTCGGGCATGAGGTCGCCCCAAGCCTCTGTCAGGCCGACCTGTCCGGCGATCGCCTGTGCGGCCTTCTGGTGATCGCCCGAGATCATGATCATTCGCCCGATGCCGAGGGCGCGAAGAGCGGTCAGCGTCGGCCGCGCCGCTGGGCGAGGCGTATCAAGAAGCCCAATGACACCGAGATCGCGCGTGCCGCGTCGCACCACCATCAGGGTTCGACCCTGCAGTCGCAATTGAGCGACGACAGAGGTTGTTTCGTCGCCGAGCGGCGCTACGCCGTCGACGCCGAACATCTCCGGCTTCCCTATCCAGATCGTCTCGCCGTGCAGCTGGGCGGTCACGCCCTTGCCCGTCAGGCTCTTGAGGTCGATCGCGGCCGGGATGATCGTATCGCGCAAGCGTGCGCCACCGTCGCGCGCGATGGCCTCCGCCAACGGGTGGTCGCTGAGCCGTTCGACCGCCACAGCGACCGCCAGAAGATCGCCCTCCTTCGTCCCGCGCACCGTCATGACGTCGGTGATCCGCGGCCGTCCCTCGGTCAGGGTGCCGGTCTTGTCGAAGGCGATGGCGTTGAGCGAGCCGAGGTTCTCCAACGGCGCGCCGCCCTTGATCAGGACACCGGCGCGCGCCGCACGGGCGACGCCCGAGAGGACGGCGCTCGGGGTGGCGATGGCGAGCGCGCAAGGACTCGCGGCGACCAGCACGGCCATGGCGCGATAGAAGCTGTCGCGGAACGGCTCATCGACGACGACCCAGGCGAACAGCAGGACAAAGGCGAGCGCCAGCACCACAGGCACGAAGATGCTTTCGAACCTGTCCGTGAAGCGCTGGGTCGGCGACTTCTGCGTCTCGGCCTCACTCACCATCCGAACCACCTTGGCCAGGGTGGTGTCGCTCGATGTGCGGGTCGTCTCAATCTCGATGGCGCCTGAGCCATTGATGGTGCCCGCGAAGACGAGAGACGGCGATCCGACCTGGGCCGGTCTCGCCCGCGCCGCCTCGGGGTCCGCGACGGGCTGCTTGTCGACAGGCATGCTTTCGCCGGTCACGGGGGCTTGGTTGATGCTTGTGGTGCCGACCACGACAAAGCCATCAGCGGGCAGTCGTTCGTTTGGACGCACCACCACGGTGTCGCCGACGACCAAATCTTCGACAGGCAATTCGACGACCTGCCCGTCGCGTCGCACATGGGCTGTCCGGGGGGCAAGCTCGGCCAGGGCCTCGATCGCGCGTTTGGCGCGGCCCATGGCGTAGTGTTCGAGCGCGTGGCCGATGCTGAACAGAAACAGCAGGAGAGCGCCTTCGGCCCAGGCCCCGAGCGCCGCCGCACCTGCGGCTGCGACGAGCATCAAGGTATCGATCTCGAAGCGCTTCTGGCGGAGGTTCTCGAACGCTTCTCGCACCGTAAAAAAGCCGCCGAAGATGTAGGCGATCAGGAAGAGGGCGAGGGGAATCCAAGCGGGAAGGCCCGTTGCGAGTTTCTCGAGGGCGAATCCAAGGCCCAGAGCAAGGCCACTTGTCAGGGCGAAGATCAGCTCCGTATTGGAGCCTAGAACGCCACCGTGATCGTGCTCCTCGGACTTGGTGTGGAGATGGTCCGGCAGTGTTGTGCTGGTCATAAATAGGGTCCCGTTGCGGGTTGGGAATCGCGGCTGCTTGCGGCGACCGCCGCGATCGAGGGGGCGGGATAGCGACACGGGCGAAGGCGCGCCGGGCCAGCGGGTTCCAGCGCGATCCGCTCGCAGGTGGTCATCCCGGTTCTCCCGACCTCAGGGCACGGGCACGACGGCATTAAAGCCCCCGAGCCGCTGGAGCTGCTCAATCGCTTCGAAAAGCGGAAGCGCTAGGAGAAAGACGAAGCCGTCGCGCACCGTGCGGACGAAGAATACCGGCCGGATCATGATTTCCGCCTCGTCGCGCCATAGGGAGAGCTTGGGCAGGAACCGAGGGGTGCGCTCACGGTAAGCTTGGTAGTCGTGTCCAAAGGCGTCGGAGAGGAAGCGTTCTTCGCGGCCGACCACGATGCGAAACACCACCCAGCAGGCTAATCCGAAGACCAAACCGACGCTAAGGCTGCCGGACTGGGCGCCGATGCCAAACGCGCCGATGAAGCTGAAGACGTACAGCGGATTGCGGCTGACCGAATACGGTCCTGCGGATATGATCTCCTGTTTCTTGCGGCCACCGATGTAAAGGGAACACCAAGCCCGACCGATGATGCAAACCATGATGGCGATCAGGCCCAGATGCTCGACAGGATGTTCGAGCAAGGGCCAGGATGTGACGAGCGCCGCGCAGACGACAAGAAGCAGGCCCCCGACGAGAATGCCCGCCTTGCGCCATCGTTGAACGGATTGGATATCGACCGCTGATCGACAGGCGTCATCAGGGGGCGAGGAGCCGGACAAAGCGGGGCTTGCGGGCTTGGAGACGCTGTCGGAGGGCTCGAGCGGCATCATTGCCCCTCCCCCTCAGCCGGACGATCCTTAGCCGCATCGCGCAGGATATCCACGCCGCCCTTCAACGCGATGGCGGCCACGAGGACGCCGACGACGAGGTCCGGCCACGCCTGGCCGAGCCAGAGCACCAGGGCCCCGGCGACGAGGATTCCCCCGTTGGAGGCGAAGTCGTTAAAGCTGAACGTCTCGGCAGCCTTCATGTTGACGTCGCCGCTGTGCTGACGGCGGATCAACTGCAGGCAGATCAGGTTGATGATCGCTGCGACGACCGAGAGTCCCATCATGGTCGGGCCGATCGGTTCGGTCCCGATGAGGAATCGACGACCCGCGTCCAGAAGGACGCCAGCGCCGAAGATAAGGAGCATGACGCCCGAGAGGCGCGCCGCCCCCCGCTTCCACGAACCAGGCCGACCGATCGCGAGAAAGCTGATCAGATAGACAGCAGCGTCCGAGGCGTTGTCCACTGCATTGGCCAGCAGAGCGCTGGAATCGGCGGACAAGCCGCCGATCCCGAGCGCTAATGCCAGGCCCGCGTTGAGCGCGAGAACCGTCAGCAACGTGCGTCGCTGCTGACGGTCATCCTGAGTGCGAGCAATCAATCCTCAACCCCCTCGTCCTTGCGATGACGCACCGCCTTGGCCGCGAAGGTCGGCAGGACCAGCAGGGTCAGGGCCGTCGCGGTCAGAAGGCCGCCGATGACGACCGTCGCCAGAGGCTTCTGAACCTCGGCCCCCGCGCCGTGGGCGAGCGCCATCGGGATGAAGCCGACAATGGCGACCAAGGCTGTCGTCAACACCGCACGCAATCGGCTGGACGCCCCTTCGATCGCCGCGTCCCGGGGCGCGAGCCCCGCCTGCAATCGCTCGCGAATGGCCTGCATCAAAACAAGTCCGTTCAGGGTCGCCACACCCGAGACGGCGATGAAGCCAACGGCCGCAGACACCGAGAACGGCATCCCTCGCATGAGAAGCGCCAAGGCGCCGCCGATCAAGGCCAAGGGCACGCAGGCGAAGACCAGCCCAGCCTCGGAGAACGACCCCAGAGCCATAAACAGCAGCACACCGATCAGGACGAAGACGATCGGAATAACCAGGCCCAGCCGTTGTTCGGCCCGTTTGAGGTTCTCGAACTGACCGCCCCAGGTCAGGCGGACGCCCGGCGGGAGCTGGATTTGGTCCACCTTGGTTTGTGCGTCGGTGACGAAGCCGCCCAGATCCCGGCCGCGAACGTTGGCCTGGACCACCATCCGTCGGCTACCGTCGTTGCGGCTGATCTGGTTCGGCCCCTCGGCGCTTTGGATACGGGCTACCGAAGACAGCGGCACGGTTACGCCTGTCGAAGAGACGATCGGCAGGGCCGCGAGCGCCGCCGGATCGTTGCGCGCATCGTCCGGAAGACGGACGACGACGTCGAAGCGACGGTCGCCCTCGAAAATCCGGCCGGCCTCCGCGCCGCCGATGGCGGCCGAGACCGCTTCAGAAACGTCGGCTGCGGACAGGCCGTAGCTGGCCGCCGCGAACCGATCGACGCTGACCGTGAGCGTCGGCAAGCCCGACGCTTGTTCGACGCGAACGTCGGCGGAGCCGGTGGTCTGCCGCAGTACGCCGGCCACCTCATCAGCGACCCGCTGCATGGTGTCGAAGTCATCGCCGTAGACCATGACCGCGAGGTCGGTCCGGACCCCGGAAATGAGTTCGTTGAAGCGGAGCTCGATGGGTTGGCTGAACTCGAAATTATTCCCGATCTGTTGGTTGGCGAGCTCTTCGAACCGCTCGAGCAAGGCTTCCTTCTCGAGACCTGAATCCGGCCAGTCCTTGCGGTCCTTCAGAACGATGACGCTGTCCGAAATGTTGGGCGGCATCGGGTCGACGGCCGCCTCGGCGGTGCCGGTCCTGGAGAACATGGTCTCGACTTCCGGCTGGGCGGTGATGACCCGTTCCAACGCCATCTGCATGGCGAGCGACTGTTCCAGCGACGCCGAGGGAACACGCAGCGCCTGCATGGCGATGTCGCCTTCGTCCAGGGTAGGGATGAACTCCCGCCCGAGGGACGAAAAGGCCAGACCACCGACGACGACCGCGCCGAGCGCCGAGATCAGGACGATCTTCGGACGATCGACGGCGGCGCGGATGGCCGGCTGGATCCAACGCCGCGCGTGGCGGAGCAGGAAGGTTTCGTGTTCGTGGGCGTGGCCGTGTTCGTCGGTCTCGACCTTCTTGGGATCCCGCACCAGCAGGGCCGTCATGGCCGGAACGAAGGTGAAGGAGAAGATGAAGGCCCCGACCAAGGCCAGCATCACCGTCGCCCCCATGGGGACGAAGGTCTTGCCCTCCACCCCCTCAAGCATCAGCAGGGGCGTGAAGACCAGCAGGATAATCAGCTGACCGAAGGCGGCCGGCTTGACCATCTTGCGAGCTGCGGCCACGGCGACATCGAGGCGTTCCCGACGGGTCAGGGCCCGTCCCAGATCGATCCGCCGCTGCGATAGCATCAGCAGGGTGCTTTCGACGACGATGACCGCCCCATCGACCAGAAGGCCGAAGTCCAGCGCGCCCAAGCTCATCAGGTTTCCACTGATGCCAAACCTATTCATGCCGATGACGGCGAACAGGAAGCTGATCGGGATCATCAAGGCCGTGATGCTGGCCGCACGAATGTTTCCGAGCAGCAGGAACAGCACGACGATGACCAGAAGGGCGCCCTCGGTGAGGTTGCGGGCCACGGTCGAGATGGTCGAGTTGACCAGGGCGCTACGGTCAAGGACCGTCACCGCCTCGATCCCTGCGGGCAGAGTCTTGCGAACCTCATCGAGTCGCTCCCCGGCCGCCTGGGCCACGGTGCGGCTGTTGCCGCCCGCGATCATCAGCGCCGTTCCGAGCACGGCCTCGTGGCCGTCACGGCTGGCGCCGCCCAGGCGCGGAGCCTGGCCGATCTCGACCGTGGCGACATCGGCGACCCGCACGATCAGGCCGTTCCGGTTGACGACCGGCGCCTGAGCCAGATCTTCCACGGTGGAGGCCAAGGCGTCGGTGCGGACCGTCAGAGCTTCGCCAGCGCGTTGGATATAGCCTGCGCCGGCCTGAGTGTTGGCGCGATCGAGGGCCTGGATAAGGTCGCCCATGCCCAGGCCGTAGGCGGAAAGGCGCGCCGCGTCCGGACGGACCGCATACTCCTTCACATAGCCGCCGACGGTGTCGACGCCGGCGAGACCGGGGGCGGTCCGCATTTGCGGCGCGACGATCCAGTCCTGCACGGTGCGCAGATAGGTGGCGCGCTGCTGCGGGGTCGAAAGCAGATCGCCTTCGGGCGTCAGATAGGCTCCGCCCGCCTGCCAGCCCGGCTCGCCAGGCTTGGCGAGGTTCTGACTGTTGAATGGCTTGTAGTCGATCGTCCACATCAGCACTTCACCGAGGCCCGTGGTGATCGGGGCCATGGTCGGCTCCACCCCGTCAGGCATGGCCTCCCGGGCGCCCGCGAGCCGTTCGGCGACCTGCTGGCGCGCGAAATAGATGTCGGTCTGGTCGGTAAAGATGACCGTGACCTGGCTGAAGCCGTTTCGGCTGAGGGATCGGGTCGTGGTCAGGCCGGGAATGCCGGCCATGGCGGTTTCAATCGGGTAGGTGACCTGTCGTTCGATCTGTTCAGGCGCGAGCGCCGGAGCGACCGTGGTCACCTGGACCTGGCGATTGGTGATATCCGGCACGGCGTCGATGGGAAGCCGTGTCAGCTCGAGGAGTCCGTAGGCCGCGACAAGCGCCGTGGCGAGAACCACGAACCATCGGAATTTGACCGAGAGTTCGATGATGAATTTGAACATGCGGTGCGCCCCTAGTGACCGTGCTCGGCCTCGCCCTTGGCGAGCTCGGCTTTGAGGAGGAAGGCGTTCGTGCCGGCGACCCGTTCAGCCCCGGTGAGGCCACGCAGGATTTCAGTCCGCCCCCCGGCCTGACGACCGGCGAGCACCGGACGGGCCTGGAAGCCGTTCGGGACCTGAACGAAGACGACGGTGTTGCCGTCGACGGTCTGGACGGACTCGGTCGGCACGGTGAGACCGCCGGTCGTCTCGCCCGTCACGATCGCCCCCGTGACGGCGGAACCGGCCGGCGGGAGGACAGAGCCCGTCGGCCGGGCCCGAATGACCGTGGCGCCGCTTTCGCCGCCCGCGCCTGCGGCAACGCCGGTGACGATGGCGTCGAAGTCGCCGCTGGGGCTGCTGACCCGCAGAGGCGCCCCGGCCCTTACATTGGCGGCCAAAGCAGGCGGCGCGTTGAAGACGAGCTCAACCCTGGCCGGGTTGGTGACCTCGGCGACAACGCCGCCAGGGGCGACGAAGCCGCCCGGTCCGACCTGGACGCTGGTCACGACTCCGGTGATGGGGCTGGTGACGCTGAGGCGGCCCGAAGCGTTGGGCGAGCCCGCCGCGCTGGACCGCGCGCGAGCCGCGCGGGCGCCGGCTTCGGCGCTGAGCAGTTGCGCGCGGGACGCCTCGACCTCCTGTCGGGCGACAACGCCCTGGTCCGCCAGATTGCGGTTGCGTTGATAAGCCTGGCGCGCCACTTCAGTTTCGGCGGCCGCCGCGTCTGCGTCCGCGCGGAACGTCGCCGCTTCACCGCTGACGACGCTCGCCAGGGGCTGACCGATCCGGACCGACTGGCCCGGAGCTACGAGAACCCGCTCGACCCGCCCGCCGACGGACGCCGCCACAGCGGCGCGCGCGTCGACCATGGGCTCGACCCGCCCGGAGAGCCGGGTTTCGGCGCCCCCTCCCCGACCGACGCCGACCACGATCAGGTTGGCGGCCTGGGCCTGGGCCGCGCTCAGAGCGACGAAGCCTTCCGGCGCTTCGGCCTCGCCTTCGTGGCCGGCTTCGCCCTCGGCATGAGCGCCCTCTTCTTCAGCGTGACCCGCCTCACCCTCGGCGGCGGCTGGAGCGGCGTCCGGCCCGCGCGTGAGCAGGAACAGCCCGCCTCCGCCAAGCAGAACGACGGCGGCGGCGCCGCCGATCAGCAACGTCTTGTTGGATGTGCGCTTGCGCATCATTGGGCTCCTTGGAAGGGGGCGCGGCCGTCCTGGCGCGCAAGTTCAATCTCGGCCTGGACGCGTGCAAGGCGCGCATCGACGGCCGAAGTTCGGGCAGAGATCAGGGCTGCACGGGTGACCCGCAGCTCGAGTTGAGAGATGCGCCCCGCTTCGGATCCGATCCGCGACAGACGGTAGGCCTCCTCGGCAGACGCCACCCCTGCATCGGCGGCGGAGACCCGGCTCACGGAGGCGGCGAGGCGCGCCCGCGCTGCGGCGCGATCGGCCTGGGCCTCCTGGCGGGCGCCCAGGAGCCGCGCATCCGCAGCCCGGAAGTCGGCCTGCGCCGCGTCGATGTTCCCGCGGTTGCGGTCGAACAGGGGCAGCGGCATGCTGACGCCGAAAGTCAGCGCCGTCGCGTCTTCCATCTCGTAGCGACGGACACCAACGCTGGCGTTGATGTCCGGGCGCGAGCGGATCCGCTCCACATCGATCCTGCGTTCGGCGGCCGCGCGCTGAGCCTCGGCGACGCGAACGGCCGGCGCCTCCGCCGGGGGAGCGAAGGTCGCGGCAGGTGCGAGGTCCAGCAGGCTGGTGTCGATCGTCGTGACCGGAGCCGCCAGCATGGCGACTGCGGTCAGCCGCGCGAAGGCCGCGTCGCGCTCCGCGACGGCTTCATCGCGAGAGGCACGCGCCGCAGCCGCTTCGCTTTCCCCCTGGATGCCGCGCAGCAGCGGCTCACGGCCTTCCTCGACAAGAACAAGGGCGGCCCTCGCATCGGCGATGGTCAGGGTGAGGCTTTCCTCCGCGAGAGCAGCCCGCCTTTGGGCGGCTTCCGCATCGGCATAGACCTGAGCGAGCCTTCCGGCGGCGTCGATGATGGCGAGATCCCGCTGCAGCGCCGCGGTTCCGGCTTCCGCGCGGGCGACATTGACCCGCGCGGTCCGACGTCCCCACAGCTCGAGGTCCTGGCTGATCGACAAGGTGGTTTCGGCATTGGCGTAGCCCGAGAAGGGCCCCGTGCCGAAAGCGTTCTCGGCGTCGAGAGCGATCGTCGGATTAGGCCTCGCACGGGCCTGGCGGACACGTGCTTCGGCGGCGTCCGACAGGGCGCCGGCTTCAAGGGTGGCCGGGGTTTGACCCAGCTGGGCGAGCAGCTCGGCGAAGGACGGCGCGGGGTCAGCCCAAGCGGGACTGGCCAGCACGGCCGCGAATGCGGCCAACGCGCAGCCGACCGCGAAACGCGGCGGCCTGCGATATGAGGGAGGCATGATTCATCTTCCAGAAATTTGACACGAGTTCGCGCGCACGGCGGCGCAGACGTCCGGTCAGACTCTGGGAGGGCGCTTCAGGCCGTCGGGAGAGATCGACGACGGAAAATCACTCGAGGGGAAGGCGTGAACAGGCCGCGCGTGGATCTGCATCGCGATGTGGTCGGCGACATCCGCACGGGCAGTTCCGTTGTGGTGGCAGTGGCCGTGGGTGCAGACTCCGTGCCCAGCGCCAAGGTCGACCTGGTCGCCATCGCCCGCATCTTCAACGACCATGGCGTGAGCCGATGCCGTCTCCGGGACGCAGGTCGCGGCGTCAGCGATCGGGGCGACGAAAAACACGGCGGAGACCAGGGTCACCGCCAGTATCAGTCTTGCCCATGTCGCAATTGGCCACGCCATCGCGTGGTGGATACTTTCATTCGGGCGATCAAGCAATCTGTTACAGTGTTCGGGGGCTGCGACTGTTTCGAGTGACCACCAATCCGCGGTGAGGGAGAGGGAAAGTCGACATGCAAGGCCGAGAGTGGCGCGTCGTCGGCCATCTCGACCTATTCAGCAACGTCGAGCGATCTTTAAGCGAGCGCACGCTGATCGCGTCCGATTCTTTCGCTGCGTCTGCAGGTGGATCGAGATTGCAGAATGCGCAATCTTCACCTGAGTAGCGCTCCCGCTATCAGGTCGGGCCATCGTGAACCGGTCAGCCAGACCGCTCCGCCGGTCGCCGCGACGCCAGGCTCTGGGTAAGGTCGTTGCGCGCGCATAGCCAGAGCGAGCGGACGTTGGCGTCGCCTGCGCAGTGGCTTACCAGCAGTAAGCCGGCCAGGGCGTTGGCGAAGAAGCCCAGAGGGCCCAGTCCGGTGATGCCACGGGACGGCGCCCCGGAGGTGGCTCGCGAGATCGCGTAGCTGAGGAATAACAGCACCAACGCAACGAGGCTGGCGCCTTGGCCATTGGCCGCCCCGGACTGCACGGCGACCGAACGTCCGATCACGGCCAGGCTGATGCCGTAGGTGGCGCGTCGGCCAGGAAGTTGAGCACATTGGCGCCCAGGGGGCGCCGAGCCTTGCAGGGACACGCCGCTGGCTATGGCCATAAAGGCGGCGCAGTTGACGGCGATCACCGCGATCATGATGCGCCGGTAGGCGGGGTGGCGCTGTCGAACCTGGAGGCCACGCCGCAACTGCAGCCGGGCGAGGAAGTGCACAGGACGAGAGGGGGTTCAGTCATCGGATTACCCTTTCGCGAGAAGCATGCATCTCCCAATGGCTAGACGATCATGCCGAGAATGCATGGCTTCCATGAAAGAAACGCCTGTCAGATAAAACCAGCTTGATCCTCTAGTAACTAGAGGGCCCAAAATCAGTTGAAATCCATTGGAGGCTTCATGATCACCATGCACCCGACGCGACGCGTTCCCGGCCGCCTGCAGACGATCGCCTTCGCGCTCGCGGCGCTGATCGCCGTCGTGGATCAGGCCGCCAAGGCCGCGGCGCGCGCTCAGCTGGACGCTCCGATCAACCTCACGCCGTTTCTCGCGCTGCGTCTCGGGTTCAACCCCGGCGTCACCTTCGGCCTGTTCGCCGGCTCAGGCGCCGTCGGCCGCTGGGCGCTGAGCGCCGTGGCCTCCCTGATCATCGGCGCCCTGCTGGCGTGGATCTGGCGCACGCGCAGCGCCGTGACGGCGGCCGCCGCAGGCCTCATCGCCGGTGGAGCGATCGGGAACCTCGTCGACCGGCTACGCTTTGGCGCGGTCACCGATTTTATCGATCTTCATTGGGGGGCGGCGCACTGGCCGACCTTCAACCTCGCCGATGCGGCCATTGTCTGCGGCGTCGCGCTGCTCCTCCTCACCGTCCGGGGCTCGGACAGCCGCGCGGCGTCCTCGACCCTGGGACGGGCGGCGCGATGAGGCTTCCCGCCGAACAGAGGGCGATCGCCGTCCGCTCGGCGCCGGCGATTCTCATCACCGCCTCAGCGGCGGCCTCCGCCTGGCTGCGGCTTTCCCCGCCCCTTCTCGGCGCGGCGCGCGACATGGCGACGGCCGATAGGCTGGCCTATGCCCTGCAGGCGAATCTCCCGGTCTTCCTGTGGCTCGCGGGGTGTTTGAGGGTGGTGGCCAGCATCCGGTTCCGGTCCGACGCCGACCGGCCGGGTCCGCCGATGCGGCGCCCGGCGCCAGGCTCGCCCTACCCGCCGCCGTGCTACAGAACTCGCTTGAACAGACCGTTCTGGCGGTGAGCGCCCACCTGGTGCTCGCCACCGTGCTGCGCGGCGAGGAGATGATCCTGCTGCCGGTGTTGGTCCCTCTTTATCTGGTTGGTCGGGGTTTCTTCGCCCTGGGTTACGCGCAGGGCGCGGCGGCCCCGGCCTTCGGCATGGCGCTCACCGGCGCCTCCACGATTGCCGCCTTCGGCATCGCCGTCGTCCTGATGGGGCTGGGCCGATGATCCCTCCCCGCCCCAGATGCCTTTCACCCGCCGTTACGAGCTGACGCGATGCCCCTCCCCTCTCCCGCCTCGTCCGGGTTGCGCCCCATCGGCAAACTGGCCGCCGCCACGGGCGTCAAGGTTCCGACCATCCGCTTCTATGAAGAAATCGGCTTGCTTCCGCCGCCGCCGCGCACCGCCAGCGACCGGCGCATGTATGACGACGCGGCGGAGCGCCGCCTGTCATTCATCCGGCATGCCCGCCAGCTGGGCTTCGATCTGGATTCGATCCGCTCCTTGCTTGATCTGTCGGATCACCCCGATCGGCCCTGCGCCGAGGCCAGCACCCTGGCCGAACGTCATCTCGCCGATGTGAAACAGAAGATCGCCCGGCTCCGCGCCCTCCAGCGCGAACTGTCGCGGATGACGACGGAATGCGCCGGGGGCCGGGTCTCCGCCTGCAAGGTGATCGAGGCGTTGCACGATCCATCCGCGCCGCTTTGACCCTGTGGAAGATCCGGAAGGCGCAAAGACCCCGGAGCCATTAGCCCACCGCGACGTTTGGAGGCGATTGGCGGCTCCCGTCGCGGACCGCCCGTCCTTCTGGAGGATTTCGATGACGCATCGGCCGACCTCGCGACACGGCGACCAGACCCTGGCCCTGCTGACAGACCCTTATCGGCGCCTTTCCCACCTGTTCGAGCAGGCCGGCGCCGACGTCGTCGAGACCCGCCTGGCGCTGAAGGAGACGACCTGTCTGAGAGGCCGCGAGGCGGCGCGGATCTTCTATGACGAGACCCGCATCGTGCGGGCGGGCGCCATGCCGGCGCCGGTCCGCCGCACGCTGCTCGGCGAGGGCGGCGTCCAGGGGCTGGACGGCGAGGCCCACCGCGCCCGCAAGGGCGTGTTCATGTCCCTGATGTCGCCAGCCCGTGTCGCGCGACTGGGCGAACTGTTCGAAGCGGAGTGGCGGCGCGCGGCCGTCGAATGGGCCGGCGAGGACGACATCGTGCTGTATGACGCCTTGCAGCCGGTGCTAACGCGGGCCGTCTGCGCCTGGGCCGGCGTGCCGCTCGAGCCGCACGAAGAGGCGAAACGGGTCCGTCACCTGAGGGCGCTGTTCGACGCGGCGGGATCGCGGGGCCCCCGGCATCTGTGGTCGAGGCACGCGCGTCGCCGCGTCGACGCCTGGCTGGGCTCGATCATTGAAGACATTCGCGCCGGCCGTCTGTCGCCGGATCCGGACACGGCCGCCCACGCCTGGGCCTGGACCCGCGCCGCGGACGGCGAACCGTTGCCGATCCACACGGCGGCGGTCGAACTGGCCAATGTATTGCGGCCGACTGTCGCGACCTCGGTCTACATCGTGTTTGTGGCGCACGCGATGCAGGCTCACCCGGATGCGGCCCGTCTGGCCGACGCCGACGCCGGACGTCGCCGCGCCTTCGTCCAGGAAGTCCGACGCTTCTATCCGTTCTTCCCGGCAGTGATCGGGCGTGTGCGCGCGCCGTTTCGCTGGCGCGACCTGGTCTTCCCGGAGGGCCGTCAGGTGGTCCTCGACCTCTATGGCTCCAATCACGATCCCGCACACTGGACTGATCCCGAGGCGTTCCGGCCGGAGCGGTTCAGCGACGGCTCCGGAGATCCGTTCGGTCTCATCCCCCAGGGCGGTGGGGATGCGGCGACCGGTCACCGTTGCCCTGGCGAAGGGATCGTCGTGGAGCTGATGGAGCGCGCCGTCGGCCTGCTCGCCGACCTGAACTACCGGCTGCCGGATCAGGATCTGGAGATCGACTTCCGCCGCCTGCCGGCCCTCCCCGGAAGCGGGTTCCGAATGGAGACGCGCGACGCGGCCCTCAATGAGGGGGGCGCCTGATGCCGCTTCCTCGGGCTGGCCGGGGCCCTTCTCTCCCATCCACTCGCAGCAAAGGCTGACGCCATGAGCCGTTCGACGACCTCCTACGACCTGGTGATCATCGGCGGCGGGCCGGGCGGATACCCGTGTGCGATCCGGGCGAGCCAGCTCGGCCTGTCGGTGGCGGTCATCGACGACCGCGAACTGCTCGGGGGGACCTGCCTGAACATCGGGTGCATTCCGTCCAAGGCGCTGCTCCAGGCCACCGAGCGGCTGGAGATGGCGCGCAATCTCGAAGCGTTCGGCGTCATGGTAGACAATGTGCGGGCCGATCTTGACGGTGTCATGCGGCACAAGGGCAAGGTGGTGACCGAGCTTGGCGAAGGGGTCGCCTACCTCCTGCGCAAGCACAAGGTCGCCCGCTTCCAGGGCCGCGGGCGGCTGCTGGCGCGCGACCGGGTGGAGGTGCGCGCCGCGGACGGCGCTTTCGAGGTGCAGGCCAGCAAGGCGGTGGTCATCGCCAGCGGATCGGAAGCGGCGACCTTGCCCGACCTGCCCATCGACGAGCGGCGAATCGTCACCTCCGCCGGCGCCCTGAGCCTGACGGCGGCGCCGCGCCATCTGGCGGTGATCGGCGGCGGCTACGTCGGACTGGAGCTGGGGTCGGTCTGGCGTCGGCTCGGCAGCGAGGTCACGGTCATCGAGGTGCTCGACCGGATCGCCTCCGGCGTCGACTCGGAGATGTCGGCGGCGCTGCACAAGGTGCTCGAGGCCCAGGGCTTCCAGTTCTGCCTTGGGCATAAGGTGGTCGGATCGCGGATGGAGGGCGACGACGTCGTCCTCGACGTCGAGCCCATGGGCGATGGCGCGCGAGGAACCATCAAGGCCGATGTCGTGCTGGTCTCCATCGGCCGACGGCCCGCAACCGCCAGGCTCGATCTGGAAACGGTCGGCATTGCGCCCGACCGCAGGGGCTTTATTCCGGTGGACGAAGGGTTCCGGACCAGCGCCGACGGGGTCTACGCCATCGGCGACGTCATCGGCGGCGCCATGCTGGCCCACAAGGCGGAGGAGGAAGGGATCGCCCTGGCCGAACGCCTGGCGGGGGGCGCGGGCCATGTGGACTACGGAACGATTCCGGCGGTCGTCTATACCTGGCCGGAACTGGCTTCGGTCGGCCGCACCGAGGACGACCTCAAGGCGGCCGGCGTGGCCTACCGCGTGGGGCGCTTCCCCTTCTCCGCCAACGCCATGGCCAAGGCGCGTCTGGAGAAGAACGGTCTGGTCAAGGTTCTGGCCGACGCCGCGACGGACAAGATCCTCGGCGTGCACATCCTGGGCCCTGAGGCCGGCGGGTTGATCCATGAAGCGGTCGCCGCCATGCAGTTCGGCGCGGCGGCCGAGGATCTGGCGCGGACAAGCCACGCCCATCCGACCCTGCCGGAAGCCCTGCGCGAAGCCTGCCTGGCGGTAGCCGAGCGCACGATCCACCTCTGACGGCCGCGCGTTACGAAGTCTGACCCGACGGCAGCCGCGATCGCGGCCGCCTCTGCGGGCCCGGGCGCGTCCGCAGTTTAGACGCGACAGCGGCGTCGCTTGAATGCTATTGCGAGCCGCTCACAACTAGGTCTCCCATGCGTCCTCTGCTCCGTCTGCTCACCCTGCTGTTCGCCCTAGGGTTGGCCGCCCCGGCCCTCGCCCAGGCGCCGTCCGCCTCGGAGGCCCAGGTCGCCTGGCGGCTGCTGGATTATGTGGCGGTCGACTACGCCGGCGCAGTGGCCGACGGCGAGATCGTCAATCCGGCCGAATACGGCGAGATGATCGAGTTCAGCACCCAGATCCGGACGCGTCTGGACGCCCTGCCGGCCAACCCGGCCAAGGCCGCCCTGATGCGCGACGCAGAGGGCCTGCAGGCGGCCATCCGGGACAAGGCGGATCCGGCCGTCGTCGGCGCCCGGGCCAAGGCCCTGGCCGGCGCGGTGCTGACGGCCTATCCGAGCCCGCTGGCGCCCTCGTTCCCGCCCGACCTGGCCCGCGGCGCCGCCCTCTACGCCGAGCAGTGCGCGGTCTGCCACGGCGTGACCGGGCGCGCCGACGGCCCCGGCGCCGAAGGGCTCGATCCGCCGGCGATCGCCTTCGCCGACGTGGAGCGCGCGCGCCAGCGCAGCGTCTTCGGGCTGTATCAGGTGATCGACCAGGGGCTGGAGGGCACGGCGATGGCCAGCTTCTCGCACCTGCCGGCCGAGGACCGCTGGGCGCTGGCCTTCTATGTCGGCCGCTTCGCCTTCACCGACGCCGAAGCCGCCGAGGGCAAGCGCCTGTGGGACGGCGATCCGGCGGTCCGCGCGGCCTTTCCCGACCTGGCCGCCCTCACCCAGACCACGCCGGCCGAGCTGGCCACCCGCCTCGGCGAACCCCGGGCGCGGGCCCTGACCGCCTATCTGCGACGTCATCCCGAGGCCGCGGCGCGCCCGGCCGGATCGACGCTGACCCTGGCGCGGACGCGCCTGGCGGAGAGCGAGGCCGCCTATCGACGGGGCGATCGCAAGGCCGCCACCGACGCGGCGCTGTCCGCCTACCTCGACGGCGTCGAGCCGATCGAGCCGGCCCTCGGCGCCCGGGACAGCGCCCTGCTGCGCCGGGTCGAGACCGCCATGACCGAGCTGCGCGTCTCTATCAGCCGGGGTGCGCCCGCCCAGGAGGTCGCCGGTCGGGTCGCTCGTGCGAACGCCCTGCTGGACACGGCCGAGCGGGCCCTCGCGCCCCAGGAGGCGGACAATCTCGCCAGCTTCCTCGGCGCCTTCACCATCCTGCTGCGCGAAGGCCTAGAGGCCCTGCTCATCGTGGTGGCGATGATCGCCTTCCTCAGGAAGGCCGAACGGCCCGAGGTGCTGCGCTACGTCCACGGCGGCTGGGTCGCCGCGCTGGTCGCCGGCGGGGCTACCTGGGCGGCCGCGACCTTCTTCATCTCCATCAGCGGCGCCAGCCGGGAACTGACCGAAGGGTTCGGTTCGCTTCTGGCCGCCGTCGTGCTCGTCTCGGTGGGCATCTGGATGCACGGTAAGTCGCACGCCGACGCCTGGCAGACCTATATCCGCGACAAGCTCTCCCATGCGCTGTCGAAACGGTCGGCCTGGTTCCTATTCCTGCTGTCCTTCGTGGTGGTCTACCGGGAGGTGTTCGAGACCATCCTGTTCTATGCGGCGATCTGGAGCCAGGGCGGCCACCTCGGCATGCTGGCCGGCGCCCTGACGGCGGTGGTCATCCTGGCCGTGGTTGCCTGGGCCCTGCTGGCCTACAGCAAGCGCCTGCCGATCGGCCGGTTCTTCTCCCTGAGCTCGATCCTTATGGCCATCCTGTCGGTTGTCCTCGTCGGGAAGGGGGTGGCGGCGCTGCAGGAGGTGGGCTGGCTCGACGTCCATCCGCTGGCCTGGATCCCCCGTATCGAGATCCTCGGCCTCTACCCGACGGTCGAAGGCGTCGCCGTTCAGCTGCTGACGATCGCTATCCTCGTGGTCGGCTTCTCCCGGCATGCGGCACCGAAGGGCGCGCGGCCGGCGGACATCGGCTAGGGCCGCCAGCCCTTCAGCGAACTTCCGCCCCGCCGGGGGCCGCATGGGCAGGCGCCGGCTTCCGGTTCTGAAACCGCCCTCCGCCCCCGGAGTCCGCAGGCCGGGGAGACGGTCTTATCGGACGATGGGTTTGCCTCCGGCGGGCAGCACATCGGGCTCTTTCGTTGGAATGTCGTCGCTTGCGGGATCAAGAACCTCCGGCACGTTGCGATGCAGCTCGTCGATCCAGACCTGGCCATGAGCGTCCGAGGGCATGCGCCAGTCGCCCCGCGGCGACAGAGAACCGCCTGTCGTGACCTTGGGTCCGTTCGGCAGGGCCGAGCGCTTGAACTGATTGGCGAAAAAGCGCTGCAGGAACACCTCCAGCCAGCTGCGAATAGACCCGATGGGGTAGGCCCGCTTTTGCTCGTCCGGAAAGCCCGGCGGCCAATTCCCGGCGGCGGCGTCCTGCCAGGCGTGCAAGGCCAGGAAGGCGATCTTGGAGGGCCGCAGCCCGAACCGGGTGAGATAGTAGATCCAGAAGTCGTGGAGCTCGTAGGGGCCGATCTTGCCTTCGGTGCTCTGCGACTCGCCCTCGGCCGTCTGCGGGATGAGCTCCGGCGAAATCGTTGTCGCCAGGATGTCGAGCAGGACGTCGGACACCGCGGGGTCGAACAGGCGGTTCGCCGCTGTCCAACGGACCAGGTGTTGAATGAGGGTTTTCGGGAGGGAGCCGTTGACGTTGTAGTGGCTCATCTGGTCGCCGACGCCGTAGGTGCACCAGCCGAGCGCGAGCTCGGACATGTTGCCGGTGCCGAGCACCATGCCGTTCCGCTGATTGGCGGCCCTGAACAGGAGGTCTGTCCGGAGCCCGGCCTGCACATTCTCGAACGTCGTGTCGTACACAGGTTCGCCCCTCGCGAACGGATGGCGCAAGTCCTGCAGCATCTGCTGGGCGAGCGGCTTGATGTCGATTTCCTCGACGGTCACGCCGAGCCCGTTCATCAAGGCGTAGGCGTTAGACTTGGTCCTCGCGCTCGTGCCGAAGCCGGGCATTGTGAACCCGAGAATGTCCGTGCGTGGACGCCCAAGCAGATCGAAGACCTTGGCCGCGACGATCAAGGCGTGCGCTGAATCCAGGCCTCCGGACACGCCGATGCAGATCTTGGCTGTTCCGGTCGCCTCAAGCCTCTTGGCCAGCCCGCTCACCTGTATGTTGAACGCCTCGTAGCAATCCTGGTCGAGACGGGAGGGATCGTTGGGCACAAAGGGAAAACGGTCGATGCGTCGTTGCAGGCCGAGGTTGCGAACTGGCGGATCAAGATGGAAGGTCACCCGGCGAAAGCGCCGGTCGGGCATCCCGTTGGCGATCGCGGCCTCGTTAAAGGTGCCGGTCCGCATACGTTCCAGCTGCAGCCGTTCCACGTCTATGTCCGCGACGGCCATCTGGGACCCCAGGCTGAAGCGCTCCGTCTCCGCGAGCTGCGCCCCCAGCTCGTAGATGCAGGCCTGTCCGTCCCAGGCCAGGTCGGTCGTCGATTCTCCATAGCCGGCCGCGGAGTAGATGTAGGCCGCCCAACAGCGGCCGGACTGCAGCTCGCAGAGTCTTCGCCGCGTGTCCGCCTTTCCGACAACGATATTGCTTGCGGACAGGTTCGTCAGAATCAGCGCGCCGGCGAGCGCGGCGAAGTCGCTGGGCGGCGCGGGCGCCCAAACATCCTCGCAAATTTCGACATGAAAGATCAGGCCGTCGACATCGTCGGCCTGGAACAGCAGATCCATTCCGAATGGAGCGGTCTCGCCCCCGATCGTAATCTCGCCTTCCACATCCCGCCCGGAGGCGAACCATCGCTTTTCATAGAACTCGCGGTAGTTGGGCAGATGGCCCTTTGGCACCACGCCAAGGACCCGCCCCCGGTGGATAGCCACCGCACAATTATAGAGCCGTCCCTCACGACGGAGGGGCGCGCCGACCAGAACGACCGGATGGAGATCGCGGCTTTCGGCCACGAGGTTCACGAGTTGCCGCTCGACCTCGTCGAGCAACGCCCGCTGCAGCAACAGGTCGTCGATCGAATAGCCCGAGAGGCCCAGCTCCGGGAAAACCATCAGCGCGATCCCTGCCTCGTCTCCCTCACGGGCGAGCCTCAGGGTCTGCTCCAGGTTGAACGCCGGATCCGCGATCCTGCAGACGGGACGGCACGCAGCGACCCTCACGAAGCCTTGCTGGTAAATCGACAGGAAATCGGCTGCGTTGCGAGGCACGTCTGCTCCTATTCCGCTTCAGGCATTACTGTTTTCGGCCGGACGGCCCGCGCCTGGTCCCCCTTGCTTAGCGCGGCAAGGGCCTGGAGGTTCGTTAGGATGAGGACGTCAACCGGAGACTGCCTTTCGCCACTTCTGGCGAGTTACGACCATCGCGATGCTCGGCGGCCGCCGCGGCCATGGGGTCAAGGTCCGTATTAAGGGGGAGGAATGCGAGGCGTGTTCGCGTTGTCGAGGAGAGGTCACGCCTGGCGCGCGATGGCGATCCCCGACAGATCGGAAGCGGCGTCGAGGGGAATCCTGGCCGCCTTGCGCTCGGAATAGCGGTCCACCAGCTGGGCCGCGTGCGGCCGGGTGAGGATGGTGAAACGCACCAATTCCTCCATCACATCAACAATCCGCTCATAGTAGGCCGAGGGCTTCATCCGGCCGGCCTCGTCGAACTCCTGGAAGGCCTTGGCCACGCTGGACTGGTTGGGGATGGTGATCATCCGCATCCAGCGGCCCAGCAGGCGCAGAGTGTTGACGGCGTTGAAGCTCTGCGACCCGCCCGACACCTGCATCACCGCCAGGGTGCGGCCCTGGGTCGGGCGCAGGCCGCCCAGGCTGAGCGGCAGATGGTCGATCTGCAGCTTCATCAGGCCGGAGACCTGGCCATGCCGTTCCGGACTGCACCAGACCATGCCCTCCGACCAGAAGGCGTGCTCGCGCAACTCGCGCACCGCCGGGTGGTCGTCGTCGCCGGGCGCGCCCGGCAGGGGCAGGTCGGAGGGGTCGAAGATGCGGGTCTCGCATCCCATCCGCTGCAGCAGACGGGCCGCCTCCTCGACGCAGAGCCGCGAATACGACCGCTCGCGCAGCGAGCCGTACAAGAGAAGGATCCGCGGCGCCGGGTCGGTCGGGCCCAATCCACGGGCGGGGTCGGCGGACAGATAGGCCGCGTCCAGAGCCGGCAGGTGATCCGGATCCGGCAGCGAACGCAAGCGGGCGAGGGTCATCAGAGGTCCTTGATCAGATAGGCGGCCGACGCCGGGCAGACGTCCGCGAACTCGCGGGTTCGCCGGATCGCGGGCGGTGCAGACGCCCGATCGGCGACGACGAAGCCGTGCCGGGCGAAGAAAAGCTCGGCCGTCGTGGTGAGCAGGTGAAGCCGTTCGCTACGCAGATCGCTCGCCATGGCCTCGACGGCGGTCAGTATGCGGCTCCCGATCCCTTGGGCCTTCAGGTCGGCGAGCACGACCAGGGAGCGCAGCAGGAGATCCTGCCCTTCCCCTTCCAGGCCGACATAGCCGGCGATGCCGCCGTGTTCGTGGGCGGCGAAGTATCGACCAGCGCCAGGCTCGGGCAGACCCGCGCCGCGCAGGGCCGCGATCAGGCCGACGTCATCCGCGTCCAAGAGATGCAGGACGACCATCAGGCCGCGTCCGCCGGCGGAGCCGTATCCGGGAACCAGCGTCGGCCCATCCACAGCGCAACTGACACCAGCAGGATCAGCACTGGCACCTCGACCAACGGGCCGATGACGGCCGCGAAGGCGACCGGCGAGGTCAGGCCGAAGGCCGCGATGGCGACGGCAATGGCCAGTTCGAAATTGTTCGAGGCCGCGGTGAAGGCCAGGGCGGTGGTGCGCGGATAGTCGGTCTCGATCAGCTTGCCCATCAGGAAACTGACCACGAACATCACAAGGAAGTAGATCGTCAGCGGAATGGCGATGCGCAGGGCGTCCAGCGGCAGGGCCACCACCTCCCCGCCCTTGAGGCTGAACATGACCACGATGGTGAACAGCAGGGCGATCAGGGTGATCGGTCCGATGCGCGGCAGAAAGCGCCGCTCGTACCAATCGGCGCCCCGGCGGGCGATCAGGCTGCGACGGGTCAGGAAGCCGGTCAGGAAGGGAAGACCAAGGTAGACGAGCACCGCCCCGGCGATGGTCCAGACGCTGACGTCCACCACACTGCCCTGCAGGCCGAACAGGGGCGGCAGGACGGTGAGGAAGATCCAGGCGTAGAGGCTGAAGAAAAGGATCTGGAAGATCGAGTTAAAGGCGACGAGGCCAGCGACATACTGGTTGTCGCCCCGCGCCAGCTGGTTCCACACCAGCACCATGGCGATGCAGCGCGCCAGGCCGATCAGGATGACGCCGGTCATGTATTCCGGCTGATCGCGCAGGAAGATCACCGCCAGCGCGAACATCAGCACCGGGCCCAACACCCAATTCTGGAACAGCGACAGGGCCAGCACCCGCTTGTCGGCGAAGACACGCGGCAGTTCCTCGTACCGAACCTTGGCCAGCGGCGGGTACATCATCAAGATGAGACCGATGGCGATTGGGATGTTGGTCGTGCCGATCGAGAAGCTATTGACCCAGGCGGGCAGGTCCGGCGCCAGCGTCCCCAGAGCCACGCCGAGACCCATGGCCACGAAGATCCACAGTGTCAGCCAGCGGTCGAGGAAGGACAGGCGACGCGGCGAGGCGTCCGCCACCGGGGTATCGATCATCGCTTCACCCGCTGGCCGGCGGCGTCGATGACGACCTCGCCGTCCTCCTTGGTGAAGGGCTTGAGATCATCGGCGGGCAGAAGATCTAGCACGGCCTCCGATGGCCGGCAGAGTCGAACGCCCATGGGACTGACGACGATCGGGCGGTTGAGAAGAATCGGATGGGCCTCGATCGCGTCGAGCAGTTGATCGTCCGTCAGGCCCGGGTCCCCGAGGCCCAGCTCGGCGAAGGGCGTGCCCTTTTCGCGTAACAGGTCGCGCAGCGGCGCGCTGGTGCGTTCGGCCAGCCAGGCGATCATGGCCCGCGACGGCGGGGTCTTCAGATACTCGACGACGTGCGGCTCCATGCCGACATGGCGGATCAGCTCAAGCGCGTTGCGCGACGTCCCGCAGGCGGGGTTGTGATAGATGACGACGTCCATGGGATCCTCAGGGGCGGCAGGGTGCGAGTTCGGCCAGTAAGGGCTGACACAGGTCCGCCCTCCCCTCGCAGCAGTCCTTAAGCAGGAACAGGACCAGCTCGCGGAACCGGTCCAGGTCGGCCCGGTAAATGATCGAGCGGCTGCGCCGCTCCGACCTGATCAGCCCCGCGCGGGTCAGAACGCCGAGATGGGACGACAGTGTATTGGCCGGGATGGCCAGATGGTTCGAGATCTCACCGGCCGGCAAACCGCCGGGTTCGTGGCGCACGAGGAGACGAAACGCCTCCAGCCGCGTAGACTGCGCCAAGGCGGCGAGAGCGAGAATCGAGGCTTCCGTTTCCATAGTTCCGAATTAGTCGAACTATGGAAGCGATCAAGCTCTCGCTTTCTTTTGATCAGGCTGACCGACGTCCCAGCCTGTGGATGCCACGGATGTAAACCAACTCCGCCAAGAGCTCGATCAGAGTCTGAGTGACGATAATGGCCGGGACCAGGGGGATGGCGCCGGGCACGACCAGGGCCAGCGGCAGGACCACGAGCGAGTTGCGGGTCCCAGCGCTAAAGGCGACGGCGCGGCCGGCTTCCGGCGTCAGCCGTGCGAGCCTCGAGACGGCCCATCCGATGAGCGGCGCCAGCACGGAGAAGGCGACATAGACCGGCACGACACTCAGGGTCCGGTCGAGGGTCTGTCCGAGTTGCGGCATGACCGCGGCGACGACGATGAAGAGCACCAAGGCCGTGGCCGGCACCGGCGCCAGGCCGAGACCAGACGAGACTCGCTCGCCCATTTTGCTGCGGGCCGCCCAGGTCTGGACCAGCGCCGCCAGAACGAACGGGATGGCGATCAGCCAGACGAAGGCGTGGATGAACGGACCTGGCTGCACATAGGCCGCCGCCTCGGCGCCGAGGAACAGACGCAGATAGATGGGCAAGAGCACCATCTGGGCGATCAGCAGCATCGGTGTCGAGGCTAGGAGCAACCGGGCGTCCGCACGACCCAGATGAGCGAAGGTCACGACATAGTCGATGCAGGGACAGAGCAGCACCATCAGCACGCCGAGACGGATCAGGGGATCGGCCGGCAGGAACTGCATCAGGCCCAGGACGAACAGGGGCACAGCGATGAAGTTCACCGCCAGCAAGGCGCCCAGGAACCGCAACTCCTGAAGCGCCCGGCCGAGGGCGGCGACCGGCACCTGCAGGAAGGTGACGAACAGCATCAAGGCCAGCGCCGGATTGATCGCTGATTCCAGCACTTCCGTGCGCGGTATCAGGAACCCGATGGCCGTCGCGACGATCACGGCGGCGAAATAGATCCAGACCTGTCGGGCTTCGAGGCCGTCGCGAAGTTCAGACGTGTTCATCCCGGATCCTGACTTCGCACTGCACCCCTAACGGGCGCGACCGCCCCGGCTGTCAAGCCTCGTCCTGCGTTCCGCGGCAAGAGGGTGGACCGAACAACTGGCGGCGTTCGAGCGGCGTCGGCGCACGCCCGTAAGCTCTGGCGCGCGCACCGCACTTGAGGGTTTGGCTTGGTTCCTACTCCGGCTAAGATGGGCCCCGGCGGGCCTTGACCGGATAGCCTTTGATCTTGAGCCAGGGGACGTTCTGCGTCGGCGGCGATCACGGGTGAAGACGTCGAGCTTCACACAGAAGTTCCCGGCCCGCCCCCTCCCCTCCTCACCAACGGGCGACGCTGAGGCGGCGCCATCGATCCTTCTCCGCCAGAGGCACCTCGGCCAGATCGGCGTGATCGCGCCACCGAGTGATCACGCCCTTCTCAACCTCGAAAACATTGATGGCGCGGACGTTCATGACGAGGCCACGGTTCGCGGCCAGCAGATAGAGGCTTTCGGCGATGACCAGCTCGCCCTGGGTGACGGACTTGAGAATGTGAAGTTCGAACAGCGAATAGCTTTGGAAGAGCCGACGCCAGAAGCCGAGAAGCGCTGTACGTCCGACGAGTTCGCCCGCGATGTCGAACTGGGCCGCGACCTGCTCCGACAGATAGGATTCGAGGCGACGCACATCGCGTGATGCGATCTCCCCGGCGAAAGCTTGGACGACGTCTCCGGGCATAAGCGACATGATCACCGTTCAGGCGCGCAATCATGATCCGATTCTCAGCGAAAAACTCGCGTATCGCGTGTGACCAACGATGTCACTCCGGTTCGATAACCCCGGCCCCCACCGCGACCGCGACGGCCTCTATCCGGGTGCGCACGCGCAGCTTCGAGCACACCTTCTCAAGGTAGCTGTCGACCGTGCGCGGCGACAATCCGAGGATGGCGCCGATATCTCCCGAACTCTTGCCGCGACTGACCCACAACAGGCACTCCAGCTCTCGCGGGCTCAAGGCGAAAACTCGAGAGCCGACATTCGGTTGGAGGTTCGGAGCCATGATTTCACTCGCGATTGACCGGTGAAGGCTGAACGGACCAGCAGCCACGAGCAACACAGGGGAGTTGCGCATTCTCCGCAAGAAAGTTGCGGAGAATCGACGTCGGACCCGCCGCCCCTTAGGATCAAAGCCAACGCCAGAGACTGATTGCCCCTGCTTTGGCGACCGCTTACACAGTCCGGCGTCGGGCGCCGTCAGATACGGGCGCAACTTGAGCCGGGGTCCGTCAGTGGCGGAGGCGGCGTTTCGCCCTGAAGTAGCGGGCCTCTTCGCAGAGGATTCCTCGCCCGACCCCTCCGCCTTGCACCGGGACTCGCTTTGATTCATTGTCGGCCGTCGGCGCTTGCGTCGACAGGGGCCGGGAATCCCCTGTGCGAAGCTCAATCTTTACGACCGCGCCTCGACGCGCGGCGTCCGTCCGCTGGTGACCGCGGCGCACCCCTGTGTGCGCCCGGTCGTGGCGGGCGCGCTCTCGGATTCCTGCCTCCTGAAAACCGGCTGGAGGCCGCCGTGAGCGATGTGAAGGAGATGAACCCGGACGCTGCGGCGAGCCTGAACGGGCTTTACCGACGCTATTCGGGGTGGCTTGGAAAGCGCCTGCGCGGACGTGTGGGCGTCGATGAAGCCGCCGATGTGGTGCAGGAAACCTACCTTCGCCTAGCTCCCTATCTCATCGAAGACATCCGTCACCCCAAGGCTCTGCTCCTTCGCGTGGCCCTCAACCTCGTTCGCGATGAACGGCGTCGGATGGCCCTCCGGGACCGGGCGATGCAGGGGGCGATTCCAATATGGGTCACAGCGGTCGACGCGCCTGTCGACCGGCTGCACCTCAAGCAGGTTCTCCTGACCATGCCGCCGCTGTATCGGGACGTCTTCGTCTTGAGCCGGTTTGACGGTATGACATATCCGGAGATTGCTCTGGCCCACGGGATCAGCCTGGCTACGGTTGAACGGCGGATGGCCAAGGCTGTTGAGCACTGCATGGCCCAACTGGACGTCTAAGGCACGAACGATGACTGCCGATAATGACCTGGACGTAAGACGACGCGAGGCCGCGTCGTGGTTCGCCACCCTCAACCAGAAGCGGGTGGCGGCTTCGGACATCACTGCTTTCAGTCAATGGCGCCGCACCCCTGCGAACGCGGAAGCCTATGCCCGGATCGAAACGATGTGGGAGGCGGCCGGGAGCCTCAAGGGCGACGCCGATATCGCCGCCTTGACTGCAGGGGCCCGCGCACGCGCCGACGCCTCGCGCAAACTGCAGGGCCGCCTCGCCAAAGGCCTTATACCGATCGGCGCCGTGGCGGCCGTCGCCGCAGTGGTTGTCGGCGTGACAATGTGGTCTGCCCGTCCTCTGTCCTATGAAACCGGGCTGGGCGAACGGCGGATCGTCGTCCTGGCCGATGGGTCAAAGGTTACCCTGGACACCGAGTCTCGCATCACCGTCAGGCTCACCGGCCGTCGCCGTGCTGTAGAGCTGGCGAGCGGCCAGGCCTTCTTCGATGTGGAGGGCGATCCCGCCCGCCCCTTCGTTGTTCGCGCCGGCGCGACCGACGTCACCGCCGTAGGAACCCGGTTTGACGTCCGCCGCGCGGGCGGCGGCGCGCAGGTGACGCTCGTCGAAGGCAAGGTCGATGTCGTAGACCGGGGGCAAGCCACGCCGCGGTGGTCCCTCGCCCCGGGCCAGCAGATTGTCACCGCCTCGCCTCGTCCAGCCGTCCGGTCGGTGGATGCGGCGTCGGAGACCAGCTGGACATCCGGCCGCCTCATCTTCGCCGGCGACACCGTCGAAGCCGCTGTGGCCGAGGTCAATCGCTACACCGCGTCCAAGGTCGTCCTGGATGCGCCCGCCATCGCCGATATCGCTGTCAGCGGCGCTTTCAACACGGGCGATGTCGAGGGCTTCGTGTCCGCGCTGACCGAGCTCTATCCGGTCGTCGCCGACCGCACGGCTTCCGGTCAGATCGTCATTCGTGACGCCCCCGCGAAAATTATGAGCGCGCGCTGAGGGGTTTTGCCGCGCCCCTTCGTCTCTTCCCCGAACCGCGTCTGTGCGGATATCCATTTCGGGGGATTATTATGCGTATCGGTCTCTGTTCGTCTGCTTTCGGAGCACTCGCTGTCGCGGCGGCAATGCCTGTCGTCGCCCAGGCGCAATCCCCTGCCGTCCAGTTCCGCGTCCCGGCCGGCCCGCTAGAAACCACTCTTCCGCTGTTCGCGGCGCAGAGCGGCGAGCAAATCCTCTATTCCACCGACCTCGTAGCCGGCCGTCAGTCTCCGGGCGTCAGCGGCGCGCTGCGGACCGATCAGGCGCTGACCGCGCTACTGCAGGGCACGGGCCTGAGGGCGCGGCGCACGAGCCCGAACACTCTGGTCGTCTTTGATCCTTCCGTCCGGGCGGAGGCAGCAGATGAGGCGATTGAGATCGACGAGGTGATCGTCACTGGCAGTTTGATCCGCGGCGTCGCTGACGGCCCGTCGCCAGTCATCACCGTGACCCGGGGCGATATCGACCGACAGGGGCATGGAACAGTTGCCCAAGCGCTTGCCGCCCTGCCCCAGAATTTTGGCGGCACCGGTAACGATGCCGCAATGAGCAACGGCGGCGACCGGACGGGTACGAACAGCTTTTACGCCTCGGGCGTCAATCTGCGCGGCTTGGGCAGCGATGCGACTCTCGTTCTGGTCAACGGCCGACGAATGGCGGGCACAGGAAACAAGGGCGACTTCGCCGATGTCTCCACAATACCGACCAGCGCCGTGGCCCGCATCGACGTGCTGCTCGATGGTGCGTCAGCGCTGTACGGAGCGGATGCCGTGGGCGGCGTGGTCAACATCATCCTGCGTGAGGACTATGACGGTGCCGAGACGCGGGTCCGGTACGGCGTCACCTCGGATGGGGCGAGCGATGAGCTCCAGATTGCCCACACCGTAGGGAGCCGGTGGTCGTCAGGCTCGGTCCTGGGCACCTATGAATACAATGACCGCAGCCGCCTGGCGGCATCCGAGCGGGACCGGGCGAACGACGCGGACTTGCGGCGGTTCGGAGGATCCGACCGGCGTCGCATCTTCAGCAACCCCGGCAACATCGTCGTCTTCGACGCCGCAGCCGGCGGCTATGTCCCCACCTACGCCATCCCCAGTGGGCAGAATGGCGAAGGCCTGAGCCCGAGTGACTTCATCGTCGGTCAGGGCAATCTCTACAATCACCGCGAGGGCCTGAACGTCCTGCCGGAGCAAAACCGACACAGCGCCTATCTGGTCCTCAATCAGGACCTAGGCGACCGCGTCTCGGTCAACGCCGATGTTCGCTATGGCCTGCGCGAGTTTGAGGCGGTGTCTCAAGGGTTTCCAACGACCTTCACCGTGACCGCAGCTAACCCCTATTTTGTGTCTCCGACAGGCGCGACATCACACATCATCGCCTATAATTTCGGCCGCGATCTCGGCAATCCGAGGATCGAAGGCCGCGCCGAAAGCCTCGGCGGTTCGATCGGGGCCAAGATCGATCTGGCAGGAAGTTGGCGGCTGGACACTTACGCCGCCTACGCGCGCGAATACGGTGAAAACTCGAGCAGCAATCAGCTGAACTCCACCTTCCTTCGCGAGGCGCTCGGCGCGATCGCTGACAATCCGGCGACCAACTACAGCGCACCGCGCGATGGCTACTTCAATCCCTTCGCCGACGGCTCGAACAGCTCGCCGGCAGCCTTGGCCTTCATCGGCTCCGGCTGGGCGCGCGGGGTCGGGGAGACGACGGTTTCGTCCGTCAACGCCTTGGCGGACGGGTCCCTATTCACCCTTCCTGCCGGGGACGCCAAACTGGCAGCGGGCGTCGCCTTCCGCCGCGAGACCTTCGAACGTCAGGACACAAGCTTCACATCAGGCGTAGCGCCGTCGGTCGGCGTCCCCGTCGCCTTCGACCGGGAGGTGGCATCCGCCTTCGCGGAAGTCCGCATCCCCCTCTTCAGTGCCGCCTACCGCCGCGCTGGATTCGAGAGGCTTGAGCTATCGATTGCCGGACGGTTCGAGAACTATTCCGACGCCGGTCAAACGACCAGCCCCAAGGTCGGGGTTCTGTGGCAGCCCTATTCGGAACTGGTGCTGCGCGCCAACTACGGCGAGTCCTTTCGCGCGCCGGCGCTGCGCGAGTTGAACGAGACGGCGGACCAGAGCCCAACGTTCCTCCCGCGCGGATCGCAACAGGTGCTGGCCGAAATTCTCTACGGCGGCAATCCCGACCTTGAGCCCGAGCAGGCCAAGAGCTGGACGCTTGGCGGAGACTATCGGCCAGCGGCCCTTCCCGGCCTTCGCGTGGGCCTAAATTTGTTCAGGATCGATTTCGACAATCAGATCGGTCAGCCCGCCTTCACGGCCCTGACCACCGCCCTTGCCAATCCCGCCCTGTCGGCCTTCGTTCGCATCATCGATCCGATCAACAACGCGCAGGACCGCGCCGACATGCAGGCGTTGCTGGATCTGCCGACGACAGCGCTTGCCGATCTGTTCCCCGCCGAGGCCTATGGCGCCATCGTCGATGCCCGGTTTGTGAACACGTCCAGCGTGCTGCTCAAAGGGATCGACGCCAATCTCGGCTACGCCTTCGACATCGGCGACCACGCGTTCGATCTCGACGCCAACCTGACCTATCTGGACCGGTTCGATACGCAGGCGACCCCGACCGCGCCCGTTCAGTCCGGCATCAATAGTCCCAACTTGCCGGTGGACTTCCGGGGGCGCGCATCCGCCAACTGGACCCATTCGGACTGGGGGGCTTCCGCAGCCATCAACTACGTGGATGGCTACCCTGACGCCACCGGGCGCCCCATCGGCTCATGGACGACGGCGGACGTCCAGTTCCGCTATGCACCTACGCATGGGATCTTCGACGGCGCGTCCCTGACGCTGAATGTCCAGAACGTCTTGGATACCGATCCACCCTTCTATGACTCGCCTGAAGGCGTCGCCTTCGACGCCGCCAATACCGGCGTGGTTGGCCGGCTTGTCTCTATCCAGCTGACCCGGAGCTGGTGATGAAGCTCTTTATCGGCCTCATGGCCGCGGCGACCATTCTGGTCCCCGCGAGCCCAATTCTGTGCCAGACGGCGTCTGCGCCAGCGCTTGATCCTTTCACGATCGACGACCTGCTGAGCCAAGAGGGCGTCGGCAACATCCGCATTTCTCCGGACAGCCGATGGGTCGTCGTGGAGCGGCAGGCTCCGTGGAACACCGCGAGCACCTATAAATACGACCAGTATACCGAGACCTTGCTGAGCCGGCTGGAGGTGTTCTCAGCAACCGACGGCGGCCGTCGCCACACCATTGAGGAGCCAGGTCACTCCGCAGGGTTCGCCTCGGGCCCCTTCTCGCCGAGCGGTGCTTCGATGGTCGTCTATCGCCTATCGGAGGGGGGATGGAGCATGGGCGTCATGACGCTCGCGACGGGATCCGTGCGATGGCTCGATCTCTCCCCAGAACTGGCGCGCTTTGGCGAGACTGTCGTTTGGCGCTCCGAGACGGAGCTTTTGGTCGCCGCCCGCAGGAACGGCGCGCTGCCCTATATGCTCGGCGTCTATGCTCAATCGGTCGTAAAACAGAGCGACCTTTGGCGACGCGCCGAAAGCGGACATTCGCCGTCGGCGATCTCCACGCCGAGTGGTTCGGCGCGCGATAGCCGCGATAAGGGGACGCCGCTCCAGCTTCTCCAGGTCAATCTCGCGACCGGCCGCGAGACCCTCCTCCTCGAGGGCGCGATCATCGACGTCTCGCTCTCGCCCGACGGCCGCTCGGCCGCCGCGCTGCTCGACGGGCCCGACATCCAATATGGCCTCGATACGATCTTGTTCACCGGCACGCCCAAACGCGTGCGCCGCATCCTTCTCGCCGATCTCGAAACCGGGGCGACGGTCGAACCCCTGCCCGATCAAGATTTCACGTCACACCTGCTTTCGTGGTCGCCGCGTTCCGATCGATTGATCGCCTTTTCCCGCCCCGTCGGCGGGCGCTTCGAGGCGGGGCGTTTCTGGCTCTTGGGTCGAGCCGGGCCTGCCACGCCGGTCGATCTGGGCGACGCCTCGCCCGCGATCAATGGCGACAGCCAGACCATTCCGATCGCCCGGGCCAGTTGGGACGGCGACCGCCCTGTCTTCGAGGTTCGCTTGGCGGACGGATCGAAGGCGTGGATGATAACCGACCGTAGCGGACGCCGCCGGACCGTGGCCCAAGTCGAGGATGGAGAAGCCCTTTTGAGCTTCGGCGGCGCCACCTTCATCAGCCGCAATAGCGGTCTGACCCCTTTCGGGGACGGTCGCACACCTGCCGGACTCCAAGGCAGTCTCGTCGATGCCGGGACATCGTCCGATCTGGGTGCACGGGCGACGCAGAACCCCACGGCGGAACGCCTCGGCCGCGGCGTCTTGATGGGTCCTGACGGGTGTCTGCGGCACGCCAGCGGCTCGGCACACTGCTTCGGCCGGCTCCCCGCTGACGAGACCGTAGCGGCCGCGAGCCCTGATACCGCCTTCATGGTGACCCGCCGGCGATCCCCGGGCGGCGCGACCCAAGTCCGACTGCGAACCCAAGCGGACGAGATCGAACTGGCGACTGTGAACGCCGATCTTGACCACCGCGACTGGGGGACTGTTGTCCCGGTCGATCATATCGGACCGACGGGTCAACCCTTGCGCAGTTGGTTGCTTCTGCCCACCGCCCCGACCTCCAGACCTCCCCCGGTGGCGGTGATCGCCTACCCTGGCCGGGTCTTCCCGGCCGCGCCTGCGCGGCTGCTACCGGGCGCCCTGAACCTGCACGTCAATCCGGCCATCCTGTCCGCTGCAGGCTACGCGGTGCTCATGCCCAGTTTGCCCGAGCGAGCCTCACCATCCTCAGATCTGGGCGCGCTCGGTCCGGAGCTCGCAGCGATCGTTGAGGCGGCATGCGCGGCAGGCCGATGTGACGCTGAACGCGCCGCCCTGATCGGGCACAGTTTCGGCGGCTACGGCGCCCTTCGCGCGGCGACGCAGACCGAGGCTTTCAAGGCGATCAGCCGCTCACGGGCTTGGGCCAGCGTCAATCCGGCGCTGCCGTAACGCCCGAGCGTCAAGGTCTCTCGACGGCCGTTGAACCGATAGTCGTAGCGGAATGAGATTGCGCCGCCCGTCGAGACATAGACGTACATGCCGTCCCTGTCGGTACTCTTGTAAGCCCTTGCTTTCGGTCGCAAATTCTTCAGCGCAGTGTCGGTAAGCACGGTATAATCGCCTCTCTCCGTCGGTCCTCGAAATCGGTCCCGCCAAGACGGCTTTTTCTCATTCATCTCAATGACTTGCTGGAAATGAATACCGTCAGACCGCGGCCCGATGTCAGGACGGTATGAGCCCGAGTCCGCCAGATCAATGCAGCGGCGTACCGTCGGCCAGTCCGACAAAACGAAAAAAGACCCTCCGAATGGCTCCGAAGGGTCTCGACAGAATTCACAATGTTGTCAGGCCTTTAGAGGCCGCTTCGGAAGCGATACCGAATGCTGCCGAAGGGTCGGGACTATTCCCACTCGATTATTGATCGAAAGCATAAAGCCTTGAAATATGGCAATTAAAAATATTTCTTGCGGCGATATACCGTCATACATCCTGGAAAATTGGCCGGCTTTTGAATTTATTAGATTTTTCCGAGATGCCCCGAAAAACCCTACTTTCGGGATCTATCGTCAAGCGAGAAACACAGGAAACAATCCGATCCGATCCATGCATTCCGCCGATTGCACGACGTAGCTCTATTATCAATGCGGCCAATTGTCAGGCGGGTCACGTCAGTGCCTTCGAGAGAGAATATCGCCATCTGACGCTACAGCATTTCAAGTGGACGACGGTTGCCTGGCCTAGGAAATGCCGCGTCGAGCGTCGCAAGCTGGGGGTCGGAAAGAACGATATCGGCGGCCGCGCGGTTCTCCCGCACATGTGCGACTGAACTCGCTTTCGGGATGGCGATGAGGCCATCGTGCCGCAACGTCCAGGAAAGTGCGACCTGCACAGGGGTTGCACCAACCTCGGCTGCAATTTTGTCGAGAGCGGGGTGCGTAGAAAGTCGTCCCTGCTCGACCGGACTATACGCCATGACAGGCACTTTGTGCTCGGCGAGCCAAGGCAAAAGGTCCAATTCGGGGCCCCGACGGACCAGATTGTAAAGGATCTGATCGGTCACGCAGCCCCCCCCGCCGGCAGCGACAAGCTCGTCCATATCATCGGTATCGAGGTTGCTGACACCCCAGTGCCGAATTTTTCCCGCCGATTTCAGCGTCTCCAATGCCTCCACTGTTTCAGTGAGCGGCACCGATCCCCGCCAGTGGAGAAGGTAGAGGTCGAGCCGATCGGTGCCGAGCCGCTTCAGGCTCGCCTCGCACGCACCGGCAAGGCGGGAGCGCGATGCATTCTGCGGATATGCCTTGCTGACGAGGAACAACTGGTCGCGAAAGCTGCCCAGCGCCTCGCATATCAGTGTTTCCGCCGCACCGTCGCCGTACATTTCGGCGGTGTCGATGAGCGTCAGGCCCAACTCGACACCGGCGCGTAGCGCGGCGATCTCATCGGATCGCCGCTCGGCACGTTCGCCCATCTTCCAGGTGCCTTGACCCATTGAAGGAACGACTTCCCCGCCTGGCAGCGTCACGCCTTTCATGTGCTTTCGTCCTATCAGATGTGTTCGGCTATTCGTTCGAGGGAGGCGGATAGGTAGATCCCCGCCACGCACAAATAAATATCGATACTTGGTGTCACAACTTTCCGCGGCTGTTCAAAAATCCTGTCGAGCGCTGCGGTCTCCCGGAATGGGATGATGATTTGGGCATGCGGACTTCGGTCGGAGTGGGCTTTGCTGCAGATCGACAGAGGCTTGTTGCAAGAACACCGAGGACGAGCTCGCTTCGACCATCACACCGCAGCCGGCCATCGATCGAGTGCCATTTTGGCGATGGAGAGCAGTTCGTTAATCGTAGCGCCGTCGCGCGCTTGAACGGACATGCCTTCCATGACCGTATTGATGAATTTGCCTAGGACGGCCGGATCGGCATCGGCCGCAAGCTCGCCCTGCGCGGCGCCGCGATGCAGACGCTCGATCAGGAGGGCCTCCGCCGCGATACGCTTGTCGCGCAGCAGGCATTCGATGGCGGCGGACGCCGGCGACACGGCTGCCGCTGCCGAATACATGAAGCAGCCGGCCGGCGTTCCAGGCTCCGAGAACGATGACGCCGCTCGCTCCAGCAGGCCTTTGACGGCCTCGAAGGTGGACAACGCCGGGTCGTTGATGGGGGCATAGAGGTGGACGCTGAACGTCGCGGCATAGCGCTCGATCACCGCCGCGAACAGCCCCGCCTTGTTGCCAAACGCCGCATAGAAACTGGCGGCGGCGACGCCAGTCTCTGCCACCAGATCGGCCATCGAAGTCGCCTCGTAGCCGCGCTGCCAGAACAGCCGTACCGCCTTGTCGAGCGCTGCGTTAGTGTCGAACACGCGAGGGCGACCTGCGCCGCGACGTGCTTTCGTCTCTGTCATTTCTGGCGCCTGATATGGAATGATCGATAAATAATAGCTTGAACCTCGTCGCTGACATCGATACAGAACGATCGTTCAATAATCAAGGAATGTCCCATGAGCCGCATCGTTCGAATCCACGAATATGGCGACGCCAGTGTCCTCAAGATTGAAGATTTGGCAGTGCCCGCGCCCGCGGCCGACGAGGTGCAGATCGCGGTCAAGGCGATAGGCATAAACCGCGCCGAGGTGATGTTCCGCAACCATGCCTACCTTCAGGAAGCCGAGTTCCCGAGCCGCCTTGGCTATGAGGCTGCCGGCACCGTCGTTAAGGTCGGCGCGGACTTGACCGGGTTTGCGGAAGGCGAAGCCGTCAGCGTCATCCCCCCGCTCGATATCGCGCGCTGGGGCACCTATGGCGAGGTCGCCAACGTGCCCGCCCGCCTCGTCGTCAAGCATCCGGTGGCGCTGTCGTTCGAGGAAGCGGCGGCCGTGTGGATGCAGTATGTCACCGCTTGGGGCGCGCTGGTGGAGCAGGCGAAGCTCGGCCAGGGCGATTTCGTCATCGTCACCGCTGCTTCCAGCAGCGTCGGCCTTGCTGCCTTCCAGATTGCGCGGATGGTCGGCGCGACGGTAATCGCGACGACGCGTACCGGCGCCAAGCGCCAGGCCCTGCTTGATGCCGGTGCACATCATGTCGTCGCGACCGAGGAAGAGGATCTGGTGGCGAGGGTGATGGAGATAACCGATGGTGCAGGTGCGCGCGTGGTGCTCGACCCGGTCGGAGGCCCGTCGTTCGAGCCGCTGACCGCGAGCATGGCGCGCGGCGGCATCCTGCTCGAATATGGCGCGCTCAGCGGCGAGCCGACGCCGTTCCCGTTGTTCTCCGTGCTGGGCAAGAGCCTCACGCTCAAGGGTTATCTCTACAGTGAGATCGTCTCGGACGACGCCGCCCTTGATCGCGCCAAGGCGTTTATCGTGGCGGGGCTGGAATCGGGCGCGCTCAAGCCGCAGATCGCGCGCACTTTCCCGCTCGACGCCATCCAGGACGCGCACCGCTTCCTCGAATCGAACGACCAGATCGGCAAGGTCGTCGTTACGGTCTGACCGGCAAACCTGGGGGAGCAAGCGATGGCTCCCCCCTCCCAGACACATGATCGGACCCTCAGCCCATGCCGTGGTTGCTTGCGGCGCAGGCTTGAGAGCATGACCGGAACCTCGCCCGATGAGAGAAACGCCCGTCTCAGTGCAGGATTGAAACTCCCCCCCTGTATAGTATGGTGAAGCGATTTCTCGGGAAAACGCGATGCCACATTCATCAGAGGACAAAAAGCGAGCCATCACACGCTTGCGGCGTATCAAGGGCCAGGCGGACGCTCTGGAACGCGCGATCGAAGCCGGGGCCGATTGCGCTCCCCTGCTGCAGCAAATTGTCGCCATGCGTGGCGCGACAAACGGGCTGATGGCGGAAGTGATGGAGAGTCACCTCAGGGAAACATTCGGTTCCGGCGCAGATCCGGCCCTCAAAAGCGAGGGTGGCGATCACGATGACGGCGTGGAGGGCGTAATGAAGATTCTGCGTACTTATCTTAAATGACGATTTCAGGCTCATTTTCTTGCCCGTGTTCTCTCGCACTTAGAAGCCAGCCCCTGCTGCCTTCTCTGGTTTGAGACCCTCGGTAGAACACCTCTTGTATACTGGCAGGGGGTATGACAAAGATACTCCCTGACAGTATGAGAACGTCGACGAATTTGCGATGGTGCAACGGCCTCGCACCGGCAATCAGTTTCCATCAACGAGGGTATCCCAACATGAAATCTCGCGCCGCTGTAGCCTTCGAGCCGGGCAAGCCACTCGAAATCGTCGAAATCGATGTCGCCCCACCCCGGAAGGGTGAAGTGCTCATCCGGGTGACGCACACCGGTGTGTGCCACACCGATGCGTACACGCTGGCGGGCAGTGATCCGGAGGGCGTTTTCCCGGTGGTTCTAGGCCACGAGGGCGCGGGAATCGTTGTCGAGGTCGGTGAGGGCGTCACCAGCGTCAGGCCGGGCGATCACGTGATTCCGCTCTACACAGCCGAGTGCGGCAAGTGCGATTTCTGCGTGTCGGGCAAGACCAACCTGTGCGTCGCTGTCCGCGAAACGCAGGGCAAGGGTTTGATGCCCGATGGCACCACCCGCTTCTCGTACAATGGCCAGCCCCTTTATCATTACATGGGCTGTTCAACCTTCAGTGAATATACTGTCGTCGCCGAAGTCTCGCTCGCCAAGATCAATCCCGAGGCTAACCCCGAACATGTCTGTCTGCTGGGCTGCGGCGTCACGACCGGCATCGGCGCAGTCCACAATACCGCCAAGGTCCAGCCCGGAGACTCGGTCGCCGTGTTCGGCCTTGGCGGGATCGGCCTCGCGGCGATTCAGGGCGCCCGCCAGGCGAAGGCGGGTCGCATCATCGCCATCGACACCAATCCGTCCAAGTTCGAGCTGGCACGCCAGTTCGGTGCGACCGAGTGCATCAACCCCAAGGACCATGACAAGCCCATCCAGCAAGTGCTGATCGAGATGACGGGATGGGGCATCGATCATACCTTCGAGTGCATCGGCAACGTCAATGTCATGCGCGCCGCTCTTGAATCAGCGCACCGTGGCTGGGGTCAGTCGATCGTGATTGGCGTTGCCGGCGCGGGCGAAGAAATCTCCACCCGTCCATTCCAGCTCGTTACGGGCCGCGTCTGGAAGGGGTCCGCTTTCGGCGGCGTCAAGGGACGTACACAGCTCCCCGGCATGGTCGAGGACGCCATGAGAGGCGATATCGATCTGGCCCCGTTCGTTACCCACACCATGGGTTTGGAGGAGATCAACGAGGCGTTCGAACTGATGCACGAAGGCAAGTCGATCCGCACGGTCATTCACTACTGACCCGCCGATCCCAGGCGCCTCTGGCAACACCAGTCATCGAGGAAGTTCCGGATGACCAGTCCGGTTATCTGGGGTGACGGCATTTTCTTCCCCCTCTTCCTCGACGCCGCCAACATCGACCGTTCAGTCGCGTTCTAAGACGCGGCGCTAGGCGCTCGGATTGACAGGCCAGCCGTCATCATGGCCCGACCCCGGCCATGATGAAGCGCGCTCTGGCAACTGGCAACGTGTCGCGATGCGGTAACAACCGCCGAAGTGCAATCGTTACATGCCGATAGCGGCACGGACCAGGGCCGCCTGGCCCAGGCGCTTACCAGCGGAGTGTGTGTGGCCTGGTCGCGCGACCCAACGGGAAAAATGGTTTTGTCGTAACCTTTGTCTCATGCTGGAAAAATATTTCAAAGGTTCCGAACATCGAGCCAGCCTGGCCGTTGGATGTATTGAGTCGGAAATGCATTCATCTGTTACCCCGACCATAATGAACCACGGGCCGCACGGGCGGATATGGCAGGAAGACCGAATTGAAGGACAAGGATATACACGCGACGACGCCCGCCACCGATCATGGGCATGCGGGACCGCCCGCTTGCGTGCAGGTTCGCGGCGCGCGCCAGAATAACCTAAAAAATGTGGACGTCGATGTACCGCGTGACGCCTTCGTGGTGTTCACCGGCATATCGGGCTCGGGCAAGTCATCGCTCGCGTTCGGCACCCTTTATGCCGAAGCCCAGCGGCGTTATCTGGAATCGGTTGCGCCCTATGCCCGTCGCCTTATCGACCAGGCCGGCGTGCCGGAGGTCGACACGATCGACGGATTGCCGCCTGCGGTCGCGTTGCAGCAGCAGCGCGGCTCGGCCAACGCGCGATCCTCGGTCGGCAGCGTGACGACGCTCTCCAGCCTGGTGCGGATGCTCTATTCCCGCGTCGGCGAATATCCGCGCCATCAGCCCATGCTCTATGCGGAGGATTTCTCCCCCAACACGGTCGCGGGGGCCTGCGCGACCTGCCACGGCATCGGCCGCGTGTATGACGCGACCGAAGAGACGATGGTTCCTGACGACAGCCTCACCATTCGCGATCGGGCGATCGCCGCCTGGCCGACCGCCTGGCATGGCCAGAACCTTCGCGATATTCTCGTTTCGCTCGGCTATGACGTCGATACGCCGTGGCGCGACTTGCCGAAAAAGGATCGCGACTGGATCCTCTTCACTGACGAGGCGCCGACGGTGCCGGTCTATGCGGGCCTGACGCCCGAACAGACCCGGACGGCGCTCAAGCGCCGCATGGAGCCGAGCTACCAGGGCACCTTCACCGGCGCGCGCCGCTATGTGCTGGAAACCTTCGCCAACACTAAAAGCGCGCTGATGAAGAAGCGCGTCTCGCAATATATCATCGGCCGCGATTGCCCGACCTGCAACGGCAAGCGCCTGAAGCGCGAAGCCCTGTCGGTCAAATTCGCCGGCCTCGACATTGCCGAGTTCGGCGACCTGACGGTGCTCAAGCTGAAGGACTTGCTGATGCCCGTCGCGCATGGCGAATATGGGGCAGTCTCCGACACCTCAAAGGGCCATGTTCTGGAAAAAGCGGTCCGCGATGCAGCGGTCGAACAACGGATTGCGGCGGGCGGCTCTGCGCACAAGAGCGCGCCCGACGTGCGCCGTACGCCCAATCTCTCCGACGAGAAGCGGATCGCCGCCCAACGCCTCGCCTGCGAATTGATCGAGCGGCTCGAGCCTCTGATCGATCTTGGCCTTGGCTACATTTCGCTCGACCGCAGCACGCCGACGCTCTCCTCCGGAGAGCTGCAGCGCTTGCGGCTTGCCACCCAATTGTCGTCACAGCTTTTCGGCGTGGTCTATGTGCTTGACGAGCCTTCGGCGGGGTTGCACCCGGCAGATGGCGAAGCCTTGCTCACTATCCTCGAGCGTCTCAAGGCGGCGGGCAACTCCCTGTTCGTCGTCGAACATGATCTCGACGTGATCCGCCGCGCGGAATGGCTCGTCGATGTCGGGCCAGGAGCCGGGGAGAAGGGCGGTGAAGTCCTCTACAGCGGGCCGATAGAGGGGCTTGCCGACGTCGAAACTTCGATCACCCGCCGCTACCTGTTCGCAGAGCCGCTTCGGAGTGAGCGCACACCGCGCGATCCCAAGGCATGGCTACGCCTGGAAGGGATCAGGCGGAACAATCTCCATGGTCTCGACGTCGAGTTTCCCATCGGCTGCTTCACCGCTGTCACCGGCGTTTCGGGATCGGGCAAATCCAGTCTTGTCAGTCAGGCTCTGCCCGAGCTTGTCACGGAACACCTCGGCGGCTCCCCCGTGGCCGCGGAGGAGGATATCGATCCGCTGCTCGATGTTGTTCAGAACGATACTGAAGGACGCATTATCGCGGGCATGGAGCATGTTCGCAGGCTGGTGCGGGTCGATCAGAAACCGATCGGCCGCACGCCGCGCTCGAACCTATCCACCTACAGCGGCATGTTCGACCATGTGCGACGGATCTTCGCTGATACGCCGCTCGCCCGCCGGCGGCACTACAGCCCGGGCAGGTTCTCGTTCAACGTCGCGCAAGGCCGCTGCCCTGTTTGCGAGGGCGAGGGATACGTCATGGTGGAGCTGCTGTTCCTGCCGAGCGTTTTTGCGCCCTGCTCGACCTGTCACGGCTCTCGCTACAACCCGCAAACACTCGAAGTCGAATGGAACGGGCGCAATATCGCCCAAGTGCTCGAACTGACGGTCGACGATGCGTGCGATTTCTTCGCTGGCGAGGCATCTGTGATGCGCTCCCTCGACGTGTTGCGGGAGATCGGTCTTGGCTATCTGAGGCTCGGACAGCCGGCGACCGAGCTGTCTGGCGGGGAGGCGCAGCGCATCAAGCTGGCGACTGAACTGCAACGCGCCCAGCGCGGCAACACGATCTACATCCTCGACGAGCCAACTTCGGGGCTTCACCCCTCAGATGCCGACCGGCTGATGCAACACCTGCAGGGCCTCGTCGACGCCGGCAATACGGTCGTAGTCGTCGAACATGACATGCGCGCCATCACGCAGGTGGATTGGATCATCGATCTGGGACCGGGGGCCGGGGAAGATGGTGGCCGTATCGTTGCCAGCGGAGTCCCTGGCGTCGTTGCGGAAGCGGAAGGCAGTCTCACTGCCCCCTATCTCAAAGCGGCGCTGTAGGTCGTAAACCTGACCGAACGGGCGTTCGATCAGGTGTATGTCAACCGGCCGCTGGAATGGGTCGAATCTGGAAGCGGGAGCCGACGATGTGTCAACGCGGTTGACGCGGTTTAGGGTTCGAGTGCCCGTCAGGTGCGCCGTGTTCGTCTGATATGCGGCGTAGCGGACGGCCAATCGCCGGCCATCCGCTACGCCTGTTTTGTGCGGAACTTCTCCAGGGAGCGGGCCCTCACATGGTTCGTCGAAACCGCCCCGTCTTAATTCCTGGCTGCGAGCCCAGCGCCCACACCTTCCGCGATTTGCTCAACGAGTTTGGCACAGAAGGCGGGTAAATCGTCGGGGTCGCGGCTGGTAACAAGGCCGTTGTCGACCATGACTTCCTCATCGGTCCATGTAGCGCCGGCGTTCTCGATATCGACCTTCAGCGTCGGGTAGGACGTCAAGGTGCGACCCTTAAGCACGCCCGCCTCGATCAATGTCCAGGGTGCATGGCATATCGCGGCAACCGGTTTTTTCTGATCGAAAAAAGCCCGGATGAAATCAACTGCCTCGGCGCTGCCGCGCAGCTTGTCGGCACCGACCGTCCCTCCGGGCACAACTAGTCCGTCGAAATCGTCGGCTTTGACATCGGAAAACGTCTTGTCGATAGTATAGCTGCCGCCCTCGTCAAGGTCGCTATTGACTGTGCGAGCCACGCCCGCTTCAAAACTGACCACGGTCACTTTGCCGCCAGCCTCCTCGATAGCTTGCTTGGGCTTCGAGAATTCTGGCTCTTCCGTCCCGCGGGGCGCGATCAGAACGGCAACTGATTTGCCTTCTAACGTCATAATCTATTCCCTATTCCGTTGAAGACTACGGTCAGGTGGTCGGCTTAAGCACGACCTTTGTCCATCCATCATCGCGCGCATCGAAATGCTTGTAGGCGTCTGGCGCCTGATCGAGCGGCAGTCGGTGCGAGATGATTTGAGCAGGATTGGCCCGGCCATGCTTAATGAGGTTCATCAGCCGCCGGTTATAATGCTTTACATTACATTGCCCGGTGCCGATCTTCTGCCCCTTGAACCAAAAGTTGCCGAAGTCGAACGCAATCTTGCCTTCCTTCTGGAGATCGTCTGGCGCATTCGGGTCTTCCGGAATGAACACGCCGACGACGCCGATGCCGCCGGTGGCCTTCGTGCTTTTGACGAGGCAGTTCATCGTGTAATTGCTGCGCTCCTTGCCGTGGCGATCGCAGCACTGGTATCCGACCGCCTCGACCCCGCGGTCGGTCCCGAGGCCGCCGGTTGCATCTAGGATTTGCTGGGCAGGATCGCCCTTGCGCATGTCGATCGGGATGGCGCCGATCGCCTCGGCCAGCTTCAGGCGATCATCGTGGGAATCGACCACGAAGATCTGAGCGGCACCGCGGATTTCGGCTGAGTGCGCGGCCATCAAACCGACCGGACCAGCTCCGTAGATCGCGATGCTTTCGCCGGGCAAGAAACCCGACAACTCGACGCCATGCCAACCCGTCGGAAAGATGTCGGAGAGCATGACATAGTCATCCTCCTTCTCCTCAGCGTCCTCGGGCAGCTTCAGGCAATTGAAGTCGGCATAAGGTACGCGCATCATCTCGGCCTGACCGCCTTGCCACGGCCCCATCTCGGCAAAGCCATACGCTGCGCCGGCGGTTCCAGGATTGGTCGTGAGGCAAAAACCCGTCAGACCGCGTTCGCAATTTTCGCAGAACCCGCAACCGACGTTGAACGGCATGCAGACGCGATCGCCCCTCTTGATACGATCTACGGCAGCGCCGACTTCGATGACCTCGCCAAGGTTTTCGTGACCGAAGACCCTGCCCTTCTCAAAGCTGGTACGGCCCTCGTACATGTGAAGGTCGGACCCGCAAATGTTGGTCGTGGTCAGCCGGATGATAACATCGGTCGGCTTTTCGATCTTGGGATCATCGATGGTATTGACGGAAACGTCTTTGGGCCCGTTGTACACGACAGCTTTCACGGATCTTCTCCTTTTGTAGCTCTGCTCTGGGCGTCATCAAATCGAGAGCTTGCTGATGATCCGGACCAGCGCAAAGGCGCATAGCATCGCATCTTTCCAACCGATGTCTGTCTCCTAAACCGCCTGATGCCTGAGCGGTTCCTTCCCGTTCGGCAGTTCTCGGATCGATTTACGGCGGCTTTTCGATTGCCTGGGCCAGGACGATCTAAAAAAGCGGCAGATTGATGACCTCAAGAAGTTCCTGCGAAACCAACGGCGCCATGATAACGCAACACATCAACGCCGACTTATCAGCAGCAGCATCAAAAGGCAGGATAAGCGCAAAAGACAAGGCCATCCACTATCGCGGATGGCCTGTCGTATTCTTCTATTTAGTTCCAGAGCCGGCCGGGCCGTCCATTCCCGACGGCAGGCGACCCTAACCGTGCAGTCGTACGGCAGCTTGGTGTGCCGACCGCTCCGCTATTTCGCGGCCAGCAGGGTGAACTTGTGAATCTGCGGCGGTTCCGAGAACAGTTCTTCCGCCTTCTCCATCAGCGCGGCGGCAACCTTGCCGTCAAGATGGGCCTGCCGATCCTCCTCTGTGTCGAACGTATCGAAGATCGCGTACGCACCGGGACCTTCCTCGATCGCATACCAGGTCAGAGTGCCCGGCTCGGCTTGAACGAGCGGCAATGCCGAGGTCAGGAAATTGGCGACATCGCTCTCTTTACCGGGTTTGGCCTTCAGTGGCACGTACAGCGCGAGTTTGGGCATTATCGACTCCTCAAGTTAAACGGACAGATATCATTCGGCAGAGTAACGGACGAGCGGGCCGGTACGTTCCCCATGAGGCGGAGCACACGCGGCCCCGCCTCCTCGTCGAAATCAGAACTGCTGTGCGGTCGGCCGGATGACGATCGCGTTGACGTCAACGTCATCAGGTTGTTCGACAGCGAACGCGATAGCTCGCGCCACCGATGCCGCTGGGATGGCCTGCTTGTAGAAGTCGAGCACCGTCTCGGCTGCCGTGCCAGACGTCGTGAACTTCAAATCGCTTTCGACGGCTCCGGGCTCGATCGACGTGACACGGACCTTTTCACCCACCTCGTGGCGCAAGCCCTCGCTGATCGCGCTGACCGCGAACTTGGTACCGGAGTAGACCGTGCCGCCTGGTGCGAAGACCTTGATGCCGGCGACCGAGCTCAGGTTGATGATGTGGCCGCTGCCCTGCTCGAGAAAGCCGGGAAGGGCCGCCGCGATGCCGTAGAGCGTACCCTTCAGATTGACGTCGATCATCTGGTCCCACTCGTCGGTGTTGACCTCGGCCATCGGACGGATCGGCATCAGCCCTGCGTTGTTGATCAGCACGTCGAGGCGGCCGAAGTCGGCAATGATTGCGGCGACGACGGACTGGACCGCCGCCTTGTCGGTGACGTCGAGCGCGTAGCTACGTGCCGTGCCGCCGTTTGCGGCGATGTCCGCGACGACCTCGTCGAGCTTGTCCTTGCGCCGCGCGGCGATGGCCACCTTTGCGCCGCGTTCCGCGAGAAGCCGCGCGGTTTCTGCGCCGATGCCGGTGCTGCCGCCGGTAATGAGAATGACCTTGCCTTCGATACCCTGGGTCATGACTGTATTCCTTCAAGTCAGTTGTTGATTTTTCGCCGGATCGCGGCTCCGCCTCAGCGGTAACCGCGTGGATGAATGAGGCCCAAGAGTCCCACGCGGAGTGCAGGTGCCAACAGGCCGATCATCCGCAACTCCTCTCTGTAGAACGGTTGTGCCAGCAGCGCCGTACCCACCCATTCTTCAGGCTTGCCCATGGCACCACCCTCAGGTCGCCGAGACGGGGTTGAGGACGAACGCGGCGCGCTCGGCCAGATCGCCGATCTGAGAGAGATAGTTCTGGAAGTGGGGCGTCTCGCGGTGGGCGGCGACCGCATCCGCGTCCGCGTACAGCTCGTCGAGCACGAAACGGTTCGGATCGCTCTGGTCCTGCCAGAGATCGTAGCGCAAATTGCCCGGTTCGGCACGGCTCGGCTTTAGCATGGCGTCGAGCAGAGCGCGCAGGCGGTCGACGGTATCCGCACGGGCGGTAAGGACGGCGACGATCTTCACGTTGGCGGTCATGGCACCGTTCCTTGTCTTGGCTATATCCGAGGGAGGGCGCACCCTGAGCGCCCCGCCGGTCATCCTCGTACTCACGCAGCGGCGCGATCGAGGGCTTCGATCAACGCGTCGGCCATGGCCCGGTCCGATGCCGGATTCTGACCCGTGATCAGCTCCCGGTCCACGACGACATTCGAAGCGAAGTTCCTGTCGGTGACAGAGACGTCGCCACCGGCCGACCGCAGCGCCTTTTCCATGTCGAAGTAGAGCTCGCCCTCCAGCACTTGCTCCTCAGCGATCTTCTCCTCGCTCGCCGAAAAGACTGTCATGCGGTAGCCCGCGTAGATCCAGTCTCGCGCCAGGTCGGCCGCCCCGGCGTCATCGCCTTCCTCCAGCGCCTTGCGGAAGGCCGGAGCATCCTCGAGCGCGGCGACAACGACCACCGGTCCGTGGCAGAGGAGCGCGGTCGGCTTGGCCGCTGCGTGGAAGTGACGGAGGATCGTGCCCGCATCGCGGTCCACCATGAGGTCGACGATGGGCGCGTGACCTCCCGGCACGAACACGCCAGCAAAGCCGTCCAGACCCTCGTCGACGACCGATTTCAGCGTACGCACGTCGTTCATCGCCGGGTGGCTGGCAAAAAAGTCCTTGGCGCGCTGGAATGCCGTCTCATCGCCGCCAAAATGATCAACCGAAACGGAGACGGCGTCGATGTGCGGCTTGGCCCCATTGGGCGTGGCGAGAACAATATCATAGCCGGCGTCGAGCAGAGCCAGCGCGGGGACCGCCGTCTCGTTGAGATACTGACCGACCGTCGCGGTACCGCCGCCACGCAGACCGATCTGCGTCGCGTTCGATCCAAGAACGAGAACCTGACCCTTGCTCATCTGAACCTCCATGTTCGCGGCGTCGATCACCGATGGACGCTAAATGGGCCTCGTTGACATATTCTAGAAGTTTATCTTTTTGATTTCAGATATAACGCTAACAGGATGACTGTATGCGCTACGATCTGAACCTGCTGCCGATCTTCGTCGCGTTGATGGAGGAGCGCAGCGTCACGCGGGCCGCCGAGCGCATGGGCATGACACAGCCCGCCCTGTCTAACGCCCTGTCGCGCCTACGACTGATGCTGCAGGACCAACTGTTCGTTCGTGAGCGCTACGGCATCCAGCCGACCCCGATCGCGCTCGAACTCTCACCGCTAATCGCCGAGGCACTCGCCCAGCTCGACGACGCGGTCCTCGGTCAGCAGGCCTTCGACCCCGCACAGGCCGAACGGCTCTTCACGATCGCGCCGAACGGCTATGTCGAGTTCGTCATCGTCCCCGCTGTCCTGGCGCGCCTGGAGAAGGTCGCGCCCGGCGTAAAGCTCCGCCTGACGCCTTACGGCAACGATCTTGTGGAAACAGGCGTCGTGTCGGGCACGACGGCGCTCGTGCTGGGCCGCATCGTCGATCCGCCCGACAACCTCGTCGTCCAGCACCTGATGGACGAAGGGCTCGCCTGCGCCGTCCGCGCCGACCATCCGGCCATCGGCGATGCCATGACGCGCGAGCAGTTTGAGACGATGAAGCACGTCAACATCGTGCCGCCTGGCCGGATGCGCGCCGGGCTGTTCCAGGCGCTGGCGCAGCAGCAGCTTAAGCGCGACGTCGCGATTTCCGTGACCAATTTCTTCGCGGTAGCCGAGATGGTGGCGGTGACCGACTACTGCGCCACCCTGCCCTCGCTCATCTGCAGGCGGCTGATGCACGACCCCCGGCTGAAGATCCTGCCCGCCCCGGTCGACCTCGGCAGCTTTCCCGTGGAAATGGCCTGGCACGTCCGCTACCGGCACGATCCCGCACACCGCTGGCTACGGGCGCTGATCGGCGAGGTCATCACCGACTTCAAGGGCAAGACGGCAGCGACAGCCATGCCGTCGCCAGCGTGATGGACGTCTGTCGGCCGCGCGACGCCGGTTGACTTCCGTAAGCGCCCCTGAAGGCTGAGGTTCCTCTTGCGCATTTCCACCGACGCCATCTCACGAAGCGGCATCGGCTCACCGCGGGCGAAGAGATACCGTCGGCGCATCCGATCATGTGTTCGGCCTCATGCCATTCATCGGCTACCGCTTCGCGACGCGCCTGCGCGGCCCGAGGGACCGGCGTCTGCATCTGCTGCCGGGCCAGGAAGCGCGGCTGCTGCTGGCCGCATGAGCGGCGATCCGGTCGCAATCGGGCATGTTGACGCCCATTGGGACGAACTGCTGCGTCTCATTATCTCGATCCGCAGCGGCACAGCCACCGCATCGGCGATGCTGCGCAGATTTTCCGCTTACCCACGTTAGAATGGACTGGCGCTGTCGGGATTAACAGGCCATCGATGAAGGCCTGAGGCATCGCAGACAACGTCGCGCAGATTGGCCGGCTCGCCCGTCGACCGCGCGCCGAACTCCAGCATCACACTGGGGGCGACATAGCCCGATCCGGTTGAGGTCGGTTCGTAGTCGATAAACAGCCGATCACCTTCGACGCGGATCGTCGCCGCCAGACCTTCCGTTGCCAGGGCGTCGGCGATCACTGGCTGCCCGACAGCGCCAACCCATTCTGGTAGCCGGCGACGAACCTCGCTGGACCAGCGCTTTTCCTCGCTTCGTGTTTTCGGCAGGCCCTCGCCATTGTCCCCGACCAGGTCAGGCGCGATGGCCCGGATGTCGTAGGTCAGATCCACATCTTCGGAAAACCGATGGATGACCTGATAGGCTTTCGACAGCGATGTGCCGCCCTTGAACACCAGATGCTCACCAAGCGGCGCCGCGTAGAGCGTGCTCAACGCCACACCACCCAGACGTCCTTTTCGAGCAGATGCGCGGGCCGCCCCGAACGATCAGCCGCGACGCCAAGGGCGTCGCGGCGATCCTGAGCCGAGAGGAGCAGGAAGGTTTTAGCCATAGGCCGCCTTCCCGACACTCTGCGCCAACCATGTCGGAAGCTGCGGCGCGGCCGCCACCAATTCGCCAAATGCACTGGGCGGCAGCTTTCGCTTCAATGTCCTGAGCGCAGTTTCGGCTTTCTCCGGGCCGAGCCAGGCCAAGGCCCGGACAGCCTCTCCCGCCGGCCGGTTGGCCAGAGCCAATTGCCAGCGCGGGGCATGGCGCAATTCCACGACCTGCTTGCCGAGATTCATCTTCCGGCTGCGCCCAGAAGTCAGATAGACCGAGCGAACCGGCACCTGTGTCGTTAGGCCAAGGGCGTTTGCGGCCGCGGCACCGTTCGAGACAATGGTCTCGCCACGCTGGCTGGCAAGGGCCTCCACAGCCTGTTCGACCGACGGCGCGCGCGTCCCGAACCGACTGGCGACCGGGCGGAGATAGACACCGCGCCCAGCCCGGATGAGTTGTCCGCGCTCGGTCAGACGCGACAAGGCCTGGTCCACCGCGGCGCGATTACCGAGATGGAGCAGCCCCTTAGCGGACACAGAAGCGCCCTCGGGCAGACCCGCCATATGCGACAGAATCTGTTCGGTCAGCCGTGTCATTGTCTTTCTCCTGTCAGGAACATACGCAGTTTTCTGACAGTTTTCAGGGAAAGCGCCTTCGGTGCGGAAAAGCACGGACAAGGGGGAAAGCCTTCCCCTGCGGTCGAGCCAAAGGGTCTCGCCCGACCCCTTCTGCGGGGAGATCCCCGCAACGCCCCCATAGAGTGAGAGTGCGGACGGGTTTCCCGTGACGGGTTGAGGGCTGGAGAAGAGGTTTCCGGCGCCCGTCGCGGAGAACCGCGATGTTCAGCAAAAACCACAGTGCCCGCGCCAGTTCAGGCCGGGCGAGCCTCTATGACGACATCACCGACAAGATCATCGCCGAGCTTGAGGCGGGCCGTGCGCCCTGGGTCCATCCATGGGGATCGGCCGCGGTCAAGGCGCCGCTCGCCATGCCCCGCAACGCTGCGACCGGACGGCACTATTCCGGCATCAACGTGCTCATCCTCTGGGGGGCGGTGATCCAGCACGGCTTCCCCGGCCAGAGTTGGCTCACCTTCCGCCAGGCACTGTCGCTGGGCGGCAATGTCCGCAAGGGTGAGCATGGCACGACCGTCGTCTATGCCGACCGCTTCACGCCGGAGGACGAGAAGCGCCGAGCCCGCGAGACCGGCGAGGACGCCGCCGCGATTCCGTTCCTCAAGCGCTTCACCGTCTTCAACGCCGCGCAATGCGACGGCCTGCCGGACAACATCGCCGCCATCGCTCCACCGCCGCCACCCGGCCTCATCGAGCCGCGCGTCGAGGCTCTGATCGAAGCGACGGGCATCGATTTCCGCATCGGCGGCGATCGCGCCTTCTATGTGCCGGCGCACGACTATGTGCAGGTGCCGCCGCCGCAGGCCTATTTCGAGCCGATCAACTGGCACCGCACGGCCCTACACGAACTCGGGCACGCCAGCGGTCATGCCTCCCGACTTGGTCGCGACCTGACCGGCGGCTTCGGCACGAAGAAATACGCCTTCGAGGAGTTGGTGGCCGAAATCAACGCCGCTTTCTGCTGCGCGTCCCTCGGCATCGAGCCGACCGTCCGCCACGCTGATTATATCGGCGCCTGGCTGGAGGTCCTGCGCGAGGACAATCGCGCCATCGTCCGCGCCGCCTCCCAGGCCAGCAAGGCGGCCGATTGGCTGCTCGGCTTCTTGCCCGATGCGGATGTCGGCATGGCCGGCCACGAACAGGAAGTAGCGTGATGGACACACATGGTGAAATCGGCCCACGCAAGGCTTAACAGTCCATTACTGACCTTGCTGTAGACTTCCCCCAGCCTTTGCAGGCAACAGGACGCAGTGGGATTCGAAACTCGTGATGGAAAACACCTTGGGGCCAGATAACGCCATATGGGATGATGGTGAATGGGTGAGCTGGGACGAAATCAATCAGCAAATTCAATATAAAGAGTGGCGCGCGCGCTATCCCAATGCCGACCTGTCGCTTGTATCTGTCTTTGAGTCGCTGATCGGCACCGCCGAGGAATACTACCATCTCACCGGCAGACACCTGCAAGTATATGGTGACATTGGCGAGCTGTATGGCGCAATCACCCATGGAATCAAGCTGCACCGCAATTACGCCAAGGGGTCCGATGGCCGTCTTGGCAATGACTTCGTTGAGGTGAAAACCATCACGCCATTCAAGAATTGTGATGTTGTCGAGATCAATCTTGAGCGCAATTTCAGCAAGATCCTGATCGTGAAGATCAACGCGGATTTTGAGGTGCGAGGCAAGTTGATCGACCGCAAAGCCCTCCCCAAAGGCAAGGTAAGGGGGCACCGGCTACGCATCGACTGGTCGCTTGTGGAAGCGTAGCCGGCGATAGCAAGCCGTACTCCGACATGAATGGATTGTGTGTGACCCAATTAATGGGAGGCCTCGCGCAGCGTAACGATCCTGAAAACCGGAAAGGCGGGAAAGCGGGTCTCCGGCTTCACGCTTTTCCGCTTCTGCGGCGCTGCCCTTCTTAGAGTGAGAGGGCGGCGCTTCGCTTCGTGACGGGTTGGAGGTCGAGAGAGAGTCTCCCGGCCGCCCGTCGCGGAGTAACGAACATGGCGAGTGCCATCCAGAAGATCACCCTGTCGTCAGCGCGCGACATCCCCTTCAACAAGCTGGTGCTGAGCCAGTCCAATGTCCGCCGCGTCAAGGCCGGCGTCTCGATCGAGGAAATGGCCGAGTCCATCGCACGGCGCGGCCTCATCCAGAGCCTCCATGTCCGTCCTGTCCTCGACGCCGATGGCGCGGAGACCGGAATGTTCGAGGTGCCGGCCGGCGGTCGCCGCTATCGCGCACTCGAACTGCTCGTGAAGCAGAAGCGTTTGGCCAAGACGGCGACGGTGCCCTGCGTCATCGGCGACGCCAACAGCGACATCCTCGTCGACGAAGTATCGCTGGTCGAGAACATGGAACGCGCACCGCTCCATCCGCTCGACCAGTTCCGCGCCTTTCAGGCCATGCGCGACAAGGGCATGACCGAGGAGGCCATCGCCGCTGCCTTTTTCGTCAACGTCACCGTGGTAAAGCAGCGCCTGCGCCTCGCCTCCGTCTCGCCGACCCTGCTCGAAATCTATGCCGATGACGGCATGACACTCGAACAGCTCATGGCCTTCACCGTCAGCCCCGACCATGCCCGTCAGGAGCAGGTCTGGGACGCGATCAAGGATAGCTGGCAGAAGGAGCCCTATCAGATCCGGCGGATGCTGACCGAGACCGCGGTTCGCGCCTCAGACAAGCGGGCCGTCTTCATCGGCATCGAGGCTTATGAGGCCGCGGGCGGCGTCGTGTTGCGCGATCTCTTCCAGTCCGACGACGGCGGTTGGCTGCAAGACCCCGTCCTGCTCGACCGTATGGTGGCGGAGAAGCTGAAAGCCACCGCCGATCAGATCGCCGAGGAAGGCTGGAAGTGGATCGAGGTCGCGGTCAGTTTCCCCTATGGCCACGACCACGGCCTGCGTGAACTCGCCGGCGTTGCGGTCGATCTGACCGACGAGGAGCGTGCGACCCGCGAAGCGCTGCGCGAGGAATATGACCGGATCGAAGCGGAATATTCCGAGGCCGACGAGTTGCCAGACGTGATCGATCAACGTCTCGGCGAGATCGAGCAGGCTCTGGAGGCCTTCGAGAACCGCCCCGTCAGCTACGATCAGGCCGACATCGCAATCGCCGGCGCCTTCGTCAGCCTCGACGCTGACGGCTCGCTGTCGATCGACCGCGGTTATGTCCGCGCCGAGGATGAGCCCCAGGCCGAGCCCGATGGCGAGGCGTCCGAGGGCGACCAGCCCGATACGCCGGCCGTCCAACGCGCGGTCATCACCATCGGTGGCAAGCCCGCCGAGCCCGAGGACGATGAGGAAGACGGCATCAAGCCGTTGCCCGAGCGTCTCGTGATCGAGTTGACCGCCCATCGCACCCTGGCGCTGCGCAACGCGCTGGCGGAACATCCGCACGTCGCCATGACCATGTTGCTGCACAAGCTTCTGAGCGACACCTTCATCCACACCAACCCGTCCGGTTGCCTCGAGGCCAATGTCCGCCACATCTTCTTCTCGGCCCAGTCCGAGGAATTGAAGGACAGCCCATCGGCGCAGGCGGTCAACGATCGCCACGAACGCTGGGGGGATCACATCCCCGCTGACGATCAGGCGCTCTGGGCATGGCTGACCGATCTCGATGACGGCACGCGCCTGGAGCTTCTGGCGCTTTGCGTCAGCTACGGCGTCAATGCGCTGTTCGAGCGTCCGAACCCCTATTCCGGCTCGGGCGTCAGCCAGCATGGCCTCGATGTGCGTCAGGCGCAGGCCGACCGGCTCGCACGGGCTACGGGCATGGACATGGTGGCCGCAGGCTGGAAGCCCACGGTCGGCAACTATCTCGGCCGCGTGACCAAGCCCCGCATTCTCGAGGCCGTCCGCGAAGGCGCCGGCGAGCGGGCCGCGCAGCTCATCGACCACATGAAGAAGGGCGACATGGCCAAGGAAGCCGAACGCCTTCTGTCCGACAGCGGCTGGCTGCCCGAACCGCTGCGCCTGGCGTCCATCGATGGCGATCAGTCTGGTCCCGACGATCAGGCCGATGCCGGCGAAGACACCGCCTTGCCGGACTTCCTCACCGAGGACGGCGAGGACGAAGACACCGACGAGGATGAAGTCCAGCACGCCGTCGCCGCCGAATAGCGCGGATCGCGCGGGGCGGCGCCGTTCGTCCCGCGCATCTCACCCCGATCTTCCACACCGCCCGGTCCCACGCTCGACAGCCTGCGCGGCTGTGCCGTGCGGGCCGGGCATTCTCGTCTCAGGAGCCTGTCATGGCCGACTATTTCACCCATTTCTCGTGCCTGCTCGATGTCGGCACGCCCGAGAACGCCGCACGCGCGCTCGACCTCTACAACCGCCTGTCCGAGGCCGGCGCAACGGAAGAACCGCCTTCCGAGGGCTTCCTCCTCTCGATCCAGCCCGAGCATGGCGGCACGCAGCTCTGGATGCACGACGACGACACTGGCGATCCCGAGCGCCTGATCCAGTTCGTGAAGCGCTGCGCCGCAGAGTTCTGTCTGACCGGCCGCTGGGGGTTTCAATATGCCAACACCTGCTCGAAGCCCCGGCTCGACGGCTTCGGCGGCGGCGCGCATGTCCTCGATCTCGCCACCGGGGAGACCGTGGACTGGATCTACACCGATGGCTGGCTCGGCCAGACACTCTCCGACGAGGGAGGCCCGCTATGAGCATTCCGTCCCATGCCCAGAGCAATTTTCAGACGCTGCTGCGCGCTGCCGGTGACGGCAACCTTGCGCTCATGGAATGCCTCGATGCCGTGACCGGCGCTCCGCGTTACGTCATCTGCGCGGTGGGGCGAGATCATGGTGATTTCGTCTTCACGCCCTTCGGCCACCTCGCCGACGGCAATCCCTATGACGCCTACCTGCCGCCCGCCCCCGGCGATCCTGGCGGCTTCATTCATCGGGGCACACCGGGAGAAGCGTCATGATGGACATCGACGCCATCTTCGCCGCCGATTCCGAGCGTCCGCCCGCCGAGCGGTCTCTCCCCTGGCTGGAAACCAGAGACGGCATCACCGTCGTCGTGGAACCCAAGCCCCATTGGGCCAGCGACATGCGGGCCTTCCGGGCCGAGGCTCGCGAATATTGCGCCTATGCCGATTGGACCGCGAACGGCGCGCGCGCCCGGTTCTTCGGACACATCGACACCAGCGGCGATGACCTAATCCGCAAGGCGCGCAGGCTCGTCGCCCGCGAGATCACCGACGGACACTGGGCCTGACCCCTCAAAGCGCCTCTGCCGCTCGGCCGAGGCGCTTTTTTCATGTCGGCAGCGACGTGTTCGAGAGTGAGAGGGCCGCCGGGACGGGTTGAGTCCGTGCGGTCGAGAGAGAGCGCCGTCCGGGCTTCCCGTTCCCGCTCTCCCGAGGTTCCGATCCATGAACATCATGTCGCCCGTAGCCGGTCCGGCTGCGCCCGTTGCCCGCGCGTCCGCCATCATCGCCGCCGCCCATCAACTCCTCACCCTGCTCGAACGCGGCCAGCGGATCGACAACGCCAATCTCCGTATCGCCATGGAAACGGCCTTCGAGGCTTCCGACACGAGCGGCGCCTGGGGCTGGAAGACGGCCTACGAAGCCTGTGAAGGCGCGACCGTCCTGTTCCTGCGCAAATACGGACGGGCGCTTTTCCGTAAAGCCGGCACTCCGGCTGCACGGCTTTCCGCCCTGTCGAAAATCACCGGCCTTCTGCCGACGCACACCCGTCGCTCCGAGGAAGCCCAGGCGCTTCAGCAATTCTCGACGCCGGTCCCGCTCGGCCTCGCCGCTATCGCGGCCGCCGCGATCACACCGCACGACATTGTGCTGGAGCCGTCGGCAGGCACGGGTCTTCTCGCCATCCTCGCCGAGATCAGCGGCGGCTCGCTGCTTCTCAACGAACTGGCGGAAACCCGCGCCGATCTACTTGGCCAGCTCTTTCCAGCCCTTGCCGTCACGCGGTGTGACGCCGCCCAGATCGACGACCACCTTCCGGCGTGCGCCGTCCCTTCCGTCATCGTGATGAACCCGCCCTTCTCAGTGATGGCGAACGTCTCCGGTCGGGTCGCCGACGCCGCTGCGCGTCATGTTGCTTCGGCCCTGGCGCGGCTTGCCGATGGCGGGCGTCTGGTGACGATCACCGGCGCCAACTTCGGCCCCGAGCAACCGGCCTGGCGCGACACCTTCGTTCGGCTTCAGGAGCGTGGCCGCGTCGTCTTCACCGCGGCGATCCACGGCTCGGTCTATGCAAAGCATGGCACGAGCATCGAAACGCGGCTCACCGTCATCGACAAGCTGCCGGCCGAAGACCCGGCCGCGTTTCCCCTGTCCGCTGGCCTCGCGCCCGACGTCGCCACACTGCTCGCATGGATCGAAGCGCAGATTCCACCGCGCCTGCTGGTCGCACTGCCTGACATCGCGCCGCCCGTGTCGGGTTCGGCGCCCCGCACCGTGCGGGGTTATCTCGCGCGCACCGCCACGGAGCGTCCGGCCGCACGCTCCACCATGGATCCGCAGGGCGTTGAACTCGCCTACGACACGATGGACTGGACGCCGCCGGAAGGCGCCCACCTCACGGATGCGATCTATGAAGAATACGGATTGCAGTCGATCCGCATTGCCAGTTCTCAGGCGCACCCCACCAAGCTCGTGCAGTCGGCGGCCATGGCGAGCGTTGCACCGCCCAAGCCCGCCTATCGGCCGATGCTGCCCGCGAACATCACCGATCTCCTGTCGGACGCCCAGCTCGAAACCGTCATCTATGCCGGCGAAGCCCATTCGGACTTCCTCACCGGCTCCTGGACCGTCGATGCGACCTGCGATCTCGTGCAGGCGGCCAAGCCCGATGCCGAAAACGCCGTGCGCTTCCGGCGCGGCTTCATGCTCGGCGACGGCACCGGGGCCGGCAAAGGACGTCAATCTGCCGGCATCATCCTCGACAACTGGCTGCGCGGTCGCCGCAAGGCAGTCTGGATCTCCAAATCCGACAAGCTGATCGAGGACGCGCAGCGCGATTGGGCCGCGCTCGGCATGGAGCGCCTGCTGGTCACGCCGCTGTCGCGCTTCCCGCAAGGGCGGCCGATCGCGCTGTCGGAAGGCGTCCTGTTTGCAACCTATGCCACGCTGCGCTCCGACGACCGTGGTGAGAAGGTTTCCCGCGTCCGGCAGATCGTCGAATGGTTGGGCTCCGATTTCGATGGAGTGATCATTTTCGACGAGAGCCACGCCATGGCCAATGCCGCAGGCGGCAAGGGAGAACGCGGCGACGTTGCCGCCTCGCAGCAGGGACGCGCGGGCCTTCGGCTCCAGCATGCGCTGGCCAACGCGCGCGTCGTCTATGTGTCGGCTACCGGCGCGACCACCGTCCACAATCTCGCCTATGCCCAGCGGCTCGGCTTGTGGGGCGGTGAGGATTTCCCCTTCGCCACCCGCGCCGAATTTGTCGAGGCGATCGAGGACGGCGGTGTCGCGGCCATGGAAGTGCTCGCCCGCGATCTGCGTGCGCTGGGCCTCTATACCGCCCGCTCGCTCTCCTACGATGGCGTCGAATATGAGCTGATCGAGCACGCCCTGACCGACGAGCAGCGGCTTATCTACGATGCCTACGCCAGCGCCTTCGCCGTCATCCACAATCATCTCGACGCCGCGATGCAGGCGGCCAACATCACCGGCAGCCCAGACAGCGGGGGAGCCACACTGAACCGCCAGGCCAAGTCCGCCGCCCGCTCGGCCTTCGAGTCCGCCAAGCAGCGTTTCTTCGGCCATCTGCTCACGTCGATGAAAACGCCCACGCTGATCCGGTCCATCGAACGTGACCTGAATGACGGCCACGCCGCTGTTGTCCAGATCGTCTCGACCGGCGAAGCGCTGATGGAGCGCCGGCTGGCGGAAGTTCCAACCGAGGAATGGAACGATATTCGCGTCGACATCACGCCGCGCGAATATGTTCTGGACTATCTGGCCCATTCCTTTCCGGTCCAGCTCTACGAGCCGTTCACGGATGGCGAGGGCAATCTGTCCTCGCGCCCGGTCTATCGCGACGGCCACCCCGTCGAGAGCCGCGAAGCTGTCGCGCGCCGTGACGAGTTGATCGAACGTCTTGCGTCTTTGCCTCCCGTTCCGGGGGCGCTCGACCAGATCGTGCAGCGCTTCGGCACAGATATGGTCTCCGAGGTGACGGGCCGCTCCCGGCGCATCGTCCGCAAAGGCGAACGCTTCGCCGTCGAAAACCGCGCGCCATCCGCCAACCTTGCCGAGACGGCTGCGTTCATGGACGACCTGAAGCGCATTCTCGTGTTCAGCGAGGCCGGCGGCACCGGCCGCAGCTATCACGCCGAACTGTCAGCGAAGAACCAGCGTCTGCGCGTGCATTATCTGCTCGAACCCGGATGGAAGGCCGACGCCGCCATCCAGGGTCTGGGCCGCACCAACCGCACCAACCAGGCGCAACCGCCGCTGTTCCGTCCGATCGCCACGAACGTCAAAGCCGAGAAGCGCTTCCTGTCCACGATCGCACGCCGGCTCGATACGCTGGGCGCGATCACGCGCGGTCAGCGCCAGACCGGCGGCCAGGGTCTGTTCCGGCCCGAGGACAATCTGGAATCGAGCTACGCCCGCGATGCGCTGCGGCAGCTCTATCTCCTGATCGTTCGCGGCAAGGTCGAGGGTTGCTCGCTGGGTCGCTTCGAGTCTGCGACCGGCCTGAAATTGACCGATGACAACGGCATCAAGGACGAGCTGCCGCCGATCACCACGTTCCTCAACCGCCTGCTGGCGCTGACCATCGAGCTTCAGGGCATCCTCTTTACCGCCTTCGAGCAATTGCTCGACGCCAAGGTGGCCGGAGCCATCGCCAGCGGCGTTTATGATGTCGGGCTGGAAACGCTGACGGCGGAGAGTTTCGTCGTCGCTGAGCGCACGACCATCTACACCCATCCGGCAACGGGCGCGCAGACGCGGCTGCTCACCATCACCGAGCGCCGCCGAAACCAGCCAACCACGCTCGATACGGCGCTCGACTGGCTCGACGATCCGCATGCCCGGCTGCTCATCAACGCGCGGTCGGGACGCGCTGCTGTCCAGGTGCCGGCGCCGTCCATCATGCTCGACGACGGCGAGATCGAACGTCGCGTCCGCCTGATCCGGCCGATGGAACAGCACCACGCAACCCTTGCCATGATGGAAGACAGCCATTGGCAGGAAGCCGCTCGCGACAGCTTTGCAGCGGTCTGGCAACGTGAAGTCGCCGAAGTGCCGGCCTATACCGATGGCGCCATCCACATGGTCAGCGGTTTGCTCCTGCCGGTGTGGAAGCGCCTGCCGAACGAGTCGACGCGCGTCTATCGGCTCCAGACCGATGATGGCGAACGCATCATCGGGCGGCGGGTTTCGCCCGCCTGGGCCATGAATGCCGCCTCGACGGGAACGGCCAACCTCAGCAGCGATGATGCCTACGCCGCTCTGGTGGATGGTCGCACCATCCTCGACCTGGCCAGCGGGCTCCAGCTTCGCCGCGCGCGCGTCATGGGCGCGAACCGGATCGAACTGTCCGGCTTCACCGACATCATGCGGGATCGCCTGCGCGCCTATGGCCTCTTCAGCGAGATCATCTCGTGGAAGCTGCGCTTCTTCGTTCCGGTCGATGCCTCTGGTCCCGCCATCATCGGCAAGCTGCTCGCCACCTATCCGGTCGAGCGGATCAGCGAGCGTGAGGCAGCGTGATGGCTCGGCAGGACGCTTCTGAACTGGCACACAGTCTCGGCCGCCAGGCCGAGGCGGTCTGCCGCCACTATCTCTCCAACGGCCACCGGCAGGGCAACTACTGGCAGGTTGGCGATGCTCGTAATGCCGCAGGCCGCTCCATGTTCGTGCGCCTGCGTGACACACCGAAGGGACCAGCGGGCAAATGGACCGACGCCGCCACCGGCGAACATGGCGACCTTCTCGACATCATCCGGGAATCGCTCGGCCTCATCGACTTCGCAGACGTTGCTCAAGAGGCGCGTACCTTCCTCAGCCTGCCGCATCCCGAACCCGAGCCGGCATCACGCCGCGGACTGGCGCCAGCGCCATCGGGGTCGCCCGAGGCGGCACGCCGTCTCATCGCCATGACGCAACCGATCACCGGGACCATTGTGCAGACCTATCTGCGCGGACGCGGCATTACGCTTTTGCACGGAACCGGAAACCTGCGCTTCCACCCCCGCTGCTACTACAAGCCCGACGATGGCCCGACCGAGACCTGGCCCGCCATGATCGCCGCCGTCACCGACCTCGCTGGCAAGATCACCGGCGCGCACCGCACCTGGCTTGCGCCTGACGGCTCCGACAAAGCCCCCATCAACACACCGCGCAAGGCGATGGGCGATCTCCTCGGCAATGCCGTCCGCATCGGTGCGCCCGGCAGCGTGATGGCGGCAGGCGAAGGTATCGAGACCATGCTGTCGCTCCGGCAGGTCCTGCCCGACATGGCGATGGCGCCGGCGCTCTCGGCAGCACATCTGGCCGCCATCCTGTTCCCGACGACATTGCGGCGGCTCTATATCGTCCGAGACGACGATCCGGCCGGTGACGGCGCGCGGGACATGCTGATCGAACGGGCGAACGCCGAGGGAATCGAGGCCATCCCATTGTCGCCGGCATTCGGGGACTTCAACGAGGATCTCCGGCGGCTCGGTATCGATGCGCTTCGGGCAGGCGTTCGAGTGCAGCTCGCTCCAGAGGACGTCGCGCGCTTCATGGATCTGGCCGCTTAGCCGGAAGGGGCTGACAGGTGGCGCGCAGCCCCCATTCCCGCAACGATGCGCCAGTGACGGCAAAAGGACCGCGCCTCGGCCTTCGAGAGGGCGATCGGCCATCAGCCGGGCCGGATCAGCAATGGCTGCGGCCGACGATTTTCCGGCGGCGCATGTCCACCCCACGCGGCAGGCCGCGCGGGGACCCCGAACCCGCGCCTTTCCATCGCGAAACAAAATCGCCGGCCTTCGCCATCCTCCGCTGGCGCTTCGGCCCTACGCTTCGCTCCGGGTGCAGGTCCGTCCCGCCCGACGGCTTCGTCGCCATGAAGGCCGCGACGGTCGCGGTCCTTGCCGACGGAGCATCCCATGAGCGAGCACGACGACTACGAACCACACCACGAGTCATCCCCGACCGACCATCTTATCCAGGACTTGCAGCTCCACGGCTATCGCCCCTCCGAAGACGAGTTGGACCAGCGCCCGCCACCGGAAGACCGCGTCATCGAAGGCGCCGTCGCCGACATCTTCGACGCCCTGGTCGCCACGATAACCGACACCAGCCTCGACTTCGATCTCCCCGATCTCCTCTGGTCGACCGTCAATATGTTCCACCGCGCCGTGGACCGCATCGAACAGAAGCTCGACGACAACGAGCAGGCGCAAAGGCAGCTTCAGCGCGAACAGGATGGCTCCGAGGTGAAGTCCCTCCAGCTCGAGCGCCTCATCGACATCGGCATGAACCTGATCGACCGCCGCGACGGCATGGAAACCTTCCGCGAAGCCGCCGCTGGACGCTACCTCGTCGCCACCGGCTCACCCTGGTCGCAACGCACCGGATCACGGGTCAACCATCGCAACCTCACCGCGTCGCTGATCGACAGCCGGGATTTCCTCGCCGCCAGGAGGCGCGCAGATACCGAGGTACTCGTACCCGCCGGCCCGAAGATCGCCTTCTCGGGCGGCGACACCGCCGATCACAAGCAGATCTGGGCCAAGCTCGATCAGATCCATACCAAGCACCCCGACATGGTGCTGCTGCATGGCGGCTCGCCGAAAGGCGCCGAAAAGATCGCTTCCCGCTGGGCCGACAGCCGCAAGGTGCCGCAGGTCGCCTTCAAGCCGGACTGGACGAAGCACGCCAAGGCCGCACCGTTCAAACGCAATGACCAGATGCTCAGCATCGTGCCGATCGGGGTCGTGATCTTCCCCGGCACGGGCATTCAGGACAACCTGGCCGACAAGGCCCGCAAGATGGGCATTCCGGTCTATCGGTTCGGCTCGGGCGGCGCGTAAGCGCCGCCGGGACCGGCCGCCTTGAAAAATGATAGCAATTTGTATATTATGCTATCACCGCTATCAAACTTGCAGGAGGGCTATCATGCCCGCAGTTACGATCAGGAATCTGTCCGACGCGACGCACCGCGCCCTCAAGGTGCGGGCGGCGCAGCACGGCCGCAGCGCCGAAGCGGAAATGCGCGACATCCTCGAAATGGCTGTCCGCCCCGATACGCGCCTCCGGCTCGGCACGGCGCTCGCGGAACGCAGCCGCCGCCTCGGCTTGACCAATGAGGATGTCGAGGCCCTCGACCAGGCTCGTGACAAGGCGCCCGCCAAGCCGATGAGCTTCGAATGATCCTCCTCGATACCAATGTCGTATCGGAGGCGATGAAGCCCGCTCCCGACGAGGCCGTGCGCGCATGGCTCGACGAACAGGCGGCGGAAACACTCTTTCTCTCCAGCGTCACCATCGCCGAGCTGATGTTCGGCATCGGCGCGCTCCCCGACGGCAAGCGCAAGGAGCGTCTCACCGAAGCCCTGGATGGGGTGATGGAACTGTTCGCAGACCGCGTCCTCCCGTTCGATGTCGATGCTGCACGCCGCTATGCGGATCTCGCCGTCAAAGCCCGAGCGGCCGGGAAAGGCTTCCCTACTCCGGACGGCTACATCGCGGCGATCGCGGCCGCCAAGGGGTTTGCCGTCGCCACGCGCGACAACAGCGCATTCGAGGCTGCGAATGTCACGGTCATCGATCCCTGGAAGGCCGGGCGCTGACATCCGGCCACCGGCAGCGCAGGTGAGGCCAGCCGATCCGGCGGCAACAGTTCTCGCGGCAAGCAGACAACCCGGTCTCCTGATCGGACGACCACCCCCGCTTCAAGACGCTGATCCTTGGGTTCAGCCGATGGCCTGACGCCATCAACCCGTAAAGGGTCGGACTACGCATAGCGTGCCGCCGCTCCGGCTTCGCCTGCACGGTGATTGCGGCCACCGGCCGAACTCTTCGGGCGCCTGTCAGCGGGGGAAGGACCTCCGCTCAAACAGGAGCCAGGTCGATGTCCTTCCAAACCGCTCAGGCCTTCGCCTTCAGCCTCGCTACCACCCTGATGGCGGCCATCGTCATCTATCGCGCCGGAGACGGCACGCTCTCCGTCACCCCGGCGTCGGAATATGATGGCGATGAAAGCGCCATCGTCGGCGAAATCGACCCCTTCGCCTCATGAGGCGAACCGGGTCGCGCAGTCGGCGGACGCTTCACGCTTCTGCTCCCCCCGCAGCTCGAATTCTGCTAATCTCGCGTGTGCGCCGTGGTGGTGGTGGAGGCGCATCCGTCTGACATTTGACGAAAGACACCACCATGATCTTCATCGGCATTCTCCTCAGCATCGCCGCCATCGGCTTCCTCTGCTGGCTCCTTTTCACGCTTGCGGTGTTCGCTCTTCCGTTCTTCGCGGGCGTGTCTGCCGGCACATGGGCCTATGGCACCGGCGCGGGCTGGCTCGGCGCGATTGTCGTCGGCTTTGTCGCCGCCGGCCTGACCTTCGGCATCGGCCAATTCCTGCTCGCCACCGTCCGTCCGACCTGGGCACGCCTGCTCATCGCCGCAGCCTTCGTCGCCCCGGCCGTCGTCGCCGGATTCCATGCCACCCATGGCATTGTGAAACACACCATGCCGTCGGAGACATGGCAGACCGTGTACTCGGTCATCGGAGCGATCGCGGTCGGCATCGTCGCCTTCGTGCGCATCACTGGAATGGCGGCCTCCGGCCCATCTGCCGAGCATGTGTCCCACGCCTAAACCCGCAGCGCCCATCGCGGCGGGATCCAGCGGCACATGCCTTTGTCCCCCACGCCATCTGGTCGCCCGATGGGGAAGCGGCATCGCGAAGCATCGGCTGCGCCCACCTGTCCCGGAACGATGGAGCGCGTCGGGGCGGCAACGACATCGTGGCCGGCAGACCCTCAGCGTCGAGGCGTTTCGTCAGAGCTGGCGGAATGGCGAAATACGCAGCGCAGGCCTGTTCGAGGGAGGTCTACGCCTGTGATCGCCGATCGGACTTCCCGGGCCAATGCGAAGGTCGCCGCCGTCTCCGCCGTCGATCCGTCCAGCACCCGCGCCAAAACGGCCTCTTCAATGGCCTGATCTGGCCGAAGGACGGCTTTGCCTCGAGCGCCTAAGCCACAACGGCTGGCCCCGACTTTCTTCCCCTGCCGGCTGCGCCGTCATTCCTCGCGAAACAACAAAGTCGCGCCTGCGCCATCCTCCGCTTTGCTGCGGTCGCAAGCGATGTGTCGTCGCTCGCCTCCGTCCGGTCGATCGCCATCGAGGCCGCAATGGTGCGGGCTCGAAACGGAAAACGGAGACTTACAATGGCGACCATCGGCACCTTCAAGAAGACCGGCTCGAACGAATTCAGCGGCGAAATCGTCACCCTCAGCGTCCAGGCCAAGGGCGTGCGCATCGTCCCCGACCTGCGCGCCAGCGGCGAGAACGCCCCCAGCCACCGGGTCCTGGTCGGCCGCGCCGAGATCGGCGCCGCCTGGTCCAAGCGCTCCAACGAGGGCCGCGACTATCTGGGCCTCAAGCTCGACGATCCGAGCTTCAACGCTCCGATCTACGCCAACCTCTTCGATGACGAGGACGGCGAAGGTTACTCGCTGATCTGGTCCCGCCCCAACGGCCGCCGCGCAGACTGAGGCGGCGTCACGAGGCCCCGGCCGAAAGGTCGGGGCCGCCTACCTGCTCAAATCGCACCCAATCGCAGATGCGTGCCCCAAATAGTCGGGTCAAACCGAAGGCGCGCTCTCCAGCTTTACTGCAAAAGCCAGCCCGCAGACCCTTCGCTTCACTGACGACAACGCCTCGATTGCCCGAATCAGCAAATCGGCGCCAGCACGACACGGCCCTTCGGCAACCTCTTTGAGCTGGCAGAAACGGGCCAATACGACTAAAATAGCCGTAGTTCTGGAGCGCGCGCCGGTTGCGATGGGAGGTGATCATGCATGATCACCGCCCGACAATCACGGGCCGCACGCGCGTTGCTGGGTTGGACACAGGAGACGCTCGCTGACAAGGCCCGCCTATCGCTGACCGCGCTCAAGCGCCTCGAATCCGAAAGCGGGCTCGATGTGTACGAGACGACGCGCGATCAGGCACGCAGGGCCTTGGAAGCTGCCGGAATCGTCTTCCTGTCGACCGACCGAGGGCAAGGAGTGCTGCTGGTTGATGATCGCGGAAACAAGCCGAACCGATCTACAGGCTTACGCTGACCTGTGGGCAGCCAGGCTCCTCATCATTCGCGCTGCCTCCATTTCGGATCAAACATGGATAATAGACGGGCAACGCATATTCGCCGAGTCTGCACCATGACCGCACCATTCCAGGACCTCGCGCCATCGGGGCAAGATCTCACCGACTACGACAAGTCGCACGCCAAACTATACATGCGCTTGCTGGATGCGGCCGCTGACGGCGCGCATTGGGAGGAAGCCGTGCGGGTGCTGTTCGACCTCGATCCCGCCCGTGAACCCGAACGCTGCCGACGCATCCACGACAGCCACCTCGAACGCGCCCGCTGGATGACCCACACCGGCTATCGACACCTCTTGCGATCGGCTCACCGCTGAGAGGTTTGCCCACCGTGATGCCGTTCTGACATCATGCAATGCCCTCCGCCGGGCTTCCAACACCCTCGTCGCGCCCCGAAAAATCACACGCTCGACTTACGCGCACCACGCGGGAGAGTTGATGCGATGAGGCCCGATACATCGAACTGGCGAGACGACCGCAGCTACGATTTCTTCGATACACTGCCGATCGAAGGTCTCGCCTGGGAGTGCCTTCGCAGATACCGCCCTTATCAGGACGATTACGCCAGTCTGGTCGATGCTGGCGCCGAGACTCAGCCGCTGCCTGACGACAGGCAGCAGCGCTGGGGGTTGCGATTTCCCCGCAAGACCAGGTCGTTCTGCCCTACAGCAACAGGTGGTGTGGTCGCCGCAGAGCGATCCCGCCGTCCTCTTTCTGACAGCACGGCCGAACTTTCTGCCGTCCAGCTCAAACAGCCTCGCCGACAGGTTCGCTGCGGGACGTGATGGCCCGGAAGGAGCCTATGCCGGTCTTCCCGAGCACGACCTCCAGCTACTCTTCCTACCCGGCATATCCGCACACGACCAGCTTGCGGCGGTCGTCCCCATCGATGACGACATCCTCGATCGCATCGATGCGCTGACACGCCTCGCGCGCGCCTGGCTCCAGCGTCCGCCATTGCGCGACACGCGCATGACCGCCGAGCAGCGCCGCCGCTTTCGCCTCAAACTTCGTGCTGCTGACGGCCGCATGAACGGCGCGACCTATCGCGACATCGCCATCGCAATCTATGGCGCGGCGCGCATCGATACTGACCCTTGGAAGACCTCGCCGCTGCGGGATGCCGTGATCGCCTTCGCCGAAGCCGGATTGGCCCTCATCGATGGCGGCTATCTGCACCTGCTTCGGCATCGTCGGCGCACCTAGCCTGCGCCAACAACAGGGGTGGGGAATTTAGCCATCCCAAGTCCCCCATCCATCCCGCCGGAGGTTCTCCGCCACCGTTGTCGCTGTCAGCCGCTGATCGCCAGCGGCCCCCAGAAACCCCACGGAGGCCCGCCCCATGCGACCCGATACCGCCGCGCTCCCGCCACGCTACCTGCGGACCAAGGAAGCCGCTGAATTTCTCAGCCTGTCTGCGCGCACTCTCGAAAAACACCGCACCTACGGCACTGGTCCGGCCTATCACAAACTCGGCGGGCGCGTCGTCTATTCGGTCGACGATCTGGAGACCTGGGCCGAGCGCGGCGCCGTGACCTCGACGTCCGATCCGCGCGGCTCCGTGCTTCCCGCAAAGCGCCAGACGCTACCGACCGGCCAGATCGCCGGCCGATACGCACGCTGATCGTGGCTGGTCCCTTTCATGGTGGTGCGTCGTCGTGACCCTTCGGAGCGTGGGCAGCTCGACCTGTTTCGCGCGCTTCCCGGCGACTTCGCGCCACGAGACGCGCAGGATCTCATGGCCTATCCCTTCTTCTCCCTCTCGAAATCACACCGCATAGCGCCGATCGACTTTTCGGCGGGCGGCGTCTCCATCCGGGTAGAGGCCGTTCCCGATCATGGCATGGCCACGATCTGGGACGCCGACATCCTGATCTGGGCCGCGAGCCAGATCGTCGAGGCCCGCGACGCGGGCCTGCGCACCTCGCGTCTGATGGCGGCGACACCCTATGAGATCCTCACCTATGTCGGGCGCGGCACATCCATGCGCGACTATCAGCGGCTCAAGGCCGCGCTCGACCGGCTGCAATCAACCACCATCTCGACGTCGATCCGCCAGCCTGCCGAAGGCCGCCGTCACCGCTTCTCGTGGATAAACGAGTGGCAGGAGCGCACGGATCGCCAAGGACGACCGGATGGCATCGAGCTGATCGTCCCCGACTGGTTCTACAAGGCCGTCCTCGATGACGCGCTCATCCTCACCATCGATCCGGCCTATTTCGATCTCACCGGCGGCCTCGATCGCTGGCTCTACCGCATCGTGCGCAAACACGGCGGCCGTCAGCGCGGCGGCTGGCGTTTCGACCTACGCCACCTCCACCTCAAATCCGGCAGCCTGTCGCCGTTCAAGCGCTTCGCCTTCGAACTGCGCGACATCGTGCGGCGCCAACCACTGCCCGGCTACATCCTGTCGCTCGAAGTGGAAATCGGCGGGCGCACGCTGCTGGCTTTCGAGCCACGGGCCGCCTGTGGAAAACCTGTGGACGGCCTCGTGCTATCGGGAACCCGACCTATCGGGCCATCGGGAACCCGAGGCTCGTGCCATCAGGAACCCAAGCCGGCCTTAACATCTGGAAATCGTGGGCGGATTCGCGCCCTTAACTTAGAGTCTAACCAAGAATCTAACATTGAAGAGCGCGCGCGCGATGTGGAAAACCTCATCCGCACCGCCGCAGCGAGCCTCCGCGCCGCCGGCAAATCACCGCGCAAGGGTGCTCCAGCAGCTCAGACGAGCCGGAAAGAGAGCGAACCGGCTTCCCCCGATCAGCTTCCGCTCCTCGATCAGCCTGGAGGTGCGCGATGATCGTCGCGTTCCTCAACCAGAAAGGCGGTGTCGGCAAGACGACGCTGGCGCTCAACCTCGCGGGCGAACTCGCCGGGCGCGGTCAGCGCGTCACCCTGATCGACGCGGACCCACAGGGCTCGGCCCTCGACTGGTCTGAGCAGCGCAGCCATGAGGGCCTACCGCGCCGGTTCGGCGTCGTCGGCCTGGCGCGCGACACGCTCCACCGCGAAGCGCCGGAGCTGGCCCGCGATGTCGACCACGTCGTCATCGACGGCCCGCCGCGTGTCGCAGCCCTCATGCGCTCGGCGCTGCTCGCCGCCGACCTCGTGCTGATCCCGGCGCAGCCGTCGCCGCTTGACGGCTGGGCATCGGCCGAGATGCTGGCGCTGCTCCGCGAAGCCCGCGTCTATCGCCCGGAACTGGTCGCCCGCTTCGTGCTCAATCGCTGCGGTGCGCGCACCGTCCTGGCCCGCGAGACCGCCGAGACCCTGGCCGATCACGATCCACCGTTGCTCGCCTCCACCATCGGCCAACGCATCGCCTTCGCCGCCGCCGCGCAGACCGGCCGCCTGGTCGCCGAACTCGCCGATGCGACATCGGCCGCGTGCGAGATCGCGGCCTTCGCCGACGAACTCTTGCGTCTGCGGATCGACGGGGGCGCACAATGAACGAACGATCCCCTCGTCGTGGCTTCGCCTCGCGCCCCGCCAATCCCGACCAATGGATCAAGGCTGCGGACAACGCACCACGCGCCGCTGACGTCGCTGCGTTCACCGCCAGGCTCACCATCGATGTGACGCCCGAACTGCGCGGACGGATCAAGATCGCCGCGTTCGGGCGCGGCGTCACCGTCGCCGACATGCTGCGCGAGCTGCTCGCGCGTGAATTTCCCTCGACACCAGGAGACCCCACATGACCGGCACTGCGGCTCCCCGCATGCGCGGCGGCCCGCTGCCGTCAGCGCTCCCCCATAACAGCATGACTCACGTCGAACTGACGTGGATCGAGAAGAAGATCGAATACTGGATCAGGTTCGGCCGTGAGGCGAATGAACAGATTCTCGACCGCCGCCGGCGTGTCGTCTCCTTCCGTCCGAACACCGTATTCGCGTTCGTGCGATGGGCGGCCAACGACTTCGGCACGATCATCTCGCGCATCGACATCGTGCGCGCAGTCGAGCCCGGAGAGCCCTACCAAACGCTGCCCTTCGTCCGGCCGGGCGGTGAAATCCTGCTCAAGATCGACGGATGGCCAAAGGTCGAAGACGTGCTGCGCCACGTCGATGCAATTGAAGCGATCGGCATCGAGGCGGACGCCGTTTCGCCGGAACACTGGCGTCACGTCCACAACCGGATGGCGGCTGGACATCAGCCGCGCCCCTATACGCTCGACCAGCATCGCGCCTTCCTCCTGCGCCGGAGGACGTGGTCGTGACGCGCGCCGGTCTCTTCCTCGTCATGGCTCTCGCGACCACGGGCATCAGCTATCCGGCGCTCACCCCGTTGCCGATCAAGCTCCTGTGGAACGCATCGGCGAGCGCCCCCATCGGCTTCTACACGATCGACGTCGATGGCCCTTTCGACGTCACCGATCTCGTTGCCGTCGATGCGCCCGAGCCGCTCGCGACCTTCATGGCCGAACGCGGCTATCTTCCCAAAGGCGTCCCGCTGCTGAAGCGCATTCTCGGCGTTTCCGGGCAGACCGTTTGCCGCTCGAACCTCTCCGTCACGATCGACGGCGTCGACATGGGCGATGCGCTGCCGCGTGATCGCGCCGGGCGCGACCTGCCAATCTGGCAGGGCTGCCGCCGTATCCCGGCCGGCGAAGTCTTCCTCATGAACTGGCAGGTCCGCGACAGCCTGGACGGTCGCTATTTCGGCCTGACCTCCACCGACCAGATCATCGGCCGCGCCGTCCCCCTGTGGACCGACGAGGACGGAACGGGCCGCTTCGAATGGCGCGCACCGACGCGATGAACACCTCGCCATCGGCGGGGGCGGCGCCCACCGATGGCTTTCCCAACGTCGCCGCAAAGGAAGTCATCATGCCTCAGATTGGTCAATTCACGCGCCAGGACACGGGCTTCGCCGGCAAGCTGGAGACGTTCACGCTCTTCCGCGATGTCGTCATCGTGCCGGCAGAGCCCTCCGATGCCGAGAACGCGCCGGATTACCGCGTTCACGCCAGCGACGATGGCAAAGCCGAAGCAGGTCCGGAAATCGGCGCGGGCTGGAAACGCACCGGCGAGCGCGCGGGCGAATACGTTGCCGTACTGATCGACGACCCTGCGCTGCCGCAGCCGATCCGCGCCAATCTGTTCCGCGACGATGACGCCGAGAACGCCTGGTCGCTGCACTGGTCGCGCCCGCGCGACCGCGCCGGGAAGGACTGACCGATGTCCGGTCCCCGTCCAGCGATGAGCCATCGAGATGCGCGCGGGCGGCATCGCGCCGTCCGACGCATGGCCTTCCTTCTCCTTTCCGGCCTGGCCCTCGCAGCAGGCGAAACGGACACCGCTCTTGCCCAGTCCGTGTCGGCTGCGCGCATGGTCGCTGGCGATCCGCACGCCGCCTTCGTCACCGAAGCCTCGCAGCGCTTCGGCATTCCCGAACACTGGATCGTCGCCGTCAAACGCGCCGAAAGCGCCGGCGATGTGCGCGCCATATCGTCGGCCGGCGCGCTGGGGTTGATGCAGGTCATGCCCGATACCTGGGCCGCGCTTCGCGTTCGCTATGGGCTCGGGCGTGATCCCTACGACCCGCGCGACAACATCCTCGCAGGCGCTGCTTACCTGCGTGAAATGTTCGACCGCTATCGCACGATCCCCGCAATGCTCGGCGCCTACAATGCGGGGCCTGGCCGCTACGACGAATACATCCAGACCGGCCGCGCCCTGCCCGCCGAAACGCGGGCCTACATCGCGCTGCTGGCTCCGCAGCTAGGCGCGACATCGCCGCCGAGCGCGCCATCGGTTGCGCCGCCACCGCCGCCGGATTGGCGAGAAGCGCCGCTCTTCGTCGTGCGTTCCGCCGACGCTCGTTCGGCAGCATCGCCATCGGAAAACGCGCGGTCGAACGACAGCCGCTCCTCCGTCGCGGCGCGCACTCCCGATACCGCCGAAGACTCGAACGCCCCGATCGTGGTCGCTCGCTCTGACGGGGGGACGCCCCGATGAGCTGCGGAAGTATCCTTCGCACTCTGTCGCATTCCGGCGTGACATGGAGGGCACAAGGGGGAGAGGCAGGCACAACAACCGCACGATGGCAGGATAAAAGGCCGCACATTGCGCGGCGGTCGGGCGGTTGTTTTTGCAAGAGGTTTTGGCGCGCTCCACACATTGCCGTGCTCATCGGCAATGTGCGCCTGACGCCTAATTGCCTGTATCAGCGTGATTTTTCGCACATTGCGGCCTTGCGTCATGGCCGATGACCACGAGTTTCGTGTTCGGCCTGGGCGCATCCGGTCAAACCGTGCGCAGTCGGCTCGGCCCTTCATCGCGCAGGCGCTGGCCGCCGCGAAGAAGGCTGGCGGCGGCGTCTCGCGCTCCGGGCGCGTCGCTCCCGCCAATCGCTCGCGCTTCGGCCGCGGCCAGCGCGCCAGCATCCAGGCGAACCGCCTCATCACTGCGCGCACGCGCGGCGCAGTCATCAAGGCCCGCGTCGTGCGGCACTCCGGCCGCACCGCGCCGCTCGGCACGCATCTCGATTATCTCCGCCGCGATGGCGTGACCCGTGATGGAGAAAAGGCCCGGCTGTTCGGGCCGGGAACGGAGGAAGCTGATGGCCGCGCCTTCGCCGGGCGATGCGGGGATGATCGCCATCATTTCCGCTTCATCGTTTCACCGGACGACGCCGTGGAGATTTCGGACCTCAAGTCCTTCACCCGCGATCTTGTCGGCCAGATGGAAAGGGATCTGGACACGCGGCTCGATTGGGTTGCGGTCGATCACTGGAACACCGAGCATCCTCACGTCCATCTGATCGTGCGCGGCGTCCGCGACGACGGCCAGGACCTCGTGATCTCGCGCGACTACATCAAGGAGGGCATGCGTGATCGCGCGCGTGACCTCATCACACAGGAGCTTGGCCCGCGCACGGATCTCGATATTCGCCGCACGCTCGAACGCCAGATCGAGGCGGAGCGCTGGACGCAACTTGATCGGCAGCTTGTCCGCGACGCAGGAAAGACCGGCGTCGTCGATGTCGCCCCGGAGGTCGGCCGCCAGCCCGACGCTTACGCCGTCGAGAAGGTCGGCCGCCTGCGCAAACTCGCAGCCCTCGGCCTCGCCAGTGAAGTCGGACCTGGCCAGTGGATGATCGACGATCAGGCTGAGGTGACGCTGCGCCAGCTCGGCGAACGCGGCGACATCATCAAGCGCATGCACCGCGCACTCACCGAACGCGGTATCGACCGCGGCTCGGGCAACTACGTCCTGGCAGGGGAAAGCCTCGATGTGCCGGTCATCGGCCGTCTGGTCGAGCGCGGCCTCGATGACGAGCTGAAGGGAACGGCCTACGCCGTGGTCGACGGCGTCGATGGCCGGACCCACCACATCCGCCTGCCGCATCTCGATGCGGCGGGGGACAGCGCGCCGGGGTCGATCGTCGAGCTGCGCACGTTCGAAGATGCTCGCGGCGAACGCCGCGTCGCGCTCGCCGTCCGCTCCGATCTCGATCTCCAGCATCAGGTGAACGCCTCGGGCGCGACCTGGCTCGACCGGCAGTCCATCGCCCGCGAACCCGTCGCCATGTCGGAGGGCGGCTTCGGCGCCGAGGTGCGGCACGCGATGCGACAACGGGCGGAGCATCTGGTCCACGAAGGTCTCGCCGAACAGCAAGGCCGCCGCGTCATCTTCAGTCGCAACCTGATCGAGACGCTTCGGCGCCGTGAGGTGGGCGCCGTTGCCGACCGGCTCGCGAAGGAGACAGGCCAGCCGTTCAAAGCGGCCGGCAATGGCGAATATGTCGCCGGCACCTATCGCCAGCGCATGACGCTCGCATCCGGCCGCTTCGCGATGATCGATGACGGCCTCGGCTTCCAGCTCGTGCCCTGGTCGCCGTCCCTCGAACGCCAGCTCGGCAAGCACGTCTCCGGGGTCGCCCGCGGCGACGGCGGTATCGACTGGAGCTTCGGCCGCAAGCGGGGGCTCGGCCTCTAATCACCTAAGAAGAAAGGACCGCAGCAATGTCCGCGACCAAAATCCTGTGGGGCCAGATCGCCGTCGTCTTCCTCATCGTACTGCTCACCACCTGGGCGGCGACGCAATATGTCGCATGGAGCCTCGGCTTTCAGGCGCAGCTCGGCGCGCCCTGGTTTTCCCTGTTCGGCTTGCCGATCTACTATCCGCCGGCGTTCTTCTGGTGGTGGTATTTCTACGACGCCTACGCGCCGGAGGTCTTCGCCAAGGGCGGGATGATCGCAGCGTCGGGCGGCTTCATCGCCATAGCCGTCGCCATCGGCATGTCGGTCTGGCGCGCCCGCGAAGCGAAAAGCGCGGCGACCTACGGCTCCGCCCGCTGGGCCGTAAAGGACGAGGTGAAAGCCGCGGGCCTGCTCAGTCCCGACGGTGTCGTGCTCGGCCGCTATGATCGCGACTATCTCCGTCACGACGGCCCCGAGCATGTGCTTTGCTTCGCCCCGACCCGATCGGGCAAGGGCGTCGGCTTGGTCGTGCCCTCCCTGTTGACCTGGCCGGGCTCGGCCATCGTCCACGACATCAAAGGGGAAAACTGGCAGCTCACCGCCGGTTTTCGCGCCCGGCACGGCCGCGTTCTGCTGTTCGACCCGACCAACCCCAAATCGTCGGCCTACAATCCGCTGCTCGAGGTGCGCCGCGGCGAATGGGAAGTCCGCGACGTCCAGAACATCGCCGACATCCTGGTCGATCCCGAAGGCTCGCTCGAAAAGCGGAACCATTGGGAGAAGACCAGTCATGCCCTGCTGGTCGGCGCCATCCTGCATGTGCTCTACGCCGAGGACGACAAGACATTGGCCGGCGTCGCCGCTTTCCTGTCCGATCCAAAGCGCCCGATCGAGTCGACGCTTGCCGCGATGATGAAGACCAGCCACCTCGGCGAGGCAGGGCCGCACCCCGTCATCGCCAGCGCCGCGCGCGAGCTGCTCAACAAATCGGACAACGAACGCTCGGGCGTGCTCTCCACCGCCATGTCGTTTCTCGGCCTCTACCGTGACCCTGTCGTCGCCGAGGTGACACGGCGCTGCGACTGGCGGATCAGCGACATGGTGGGCGGCAAGCTCCCGACCACGCTCTACCTTGTCGTGCCGCCGTCCGACATCAACCGCACCAAGCCGTTGATACGCCTGATCCTCAATCAGGTCGGCCGCCGTCTCACCGAGGATCTGCAAGCGAAGGCCGGGCGGCATCGCCTGCTGCTCATGCTCGACGAGTTTCCCGCCCTCGGCCGCCTCGATTTCTTCGAGTCCGCGCTGGCCTTCATGGCGGGCTACGGTCTCAAGAGCTTTCTGATCGCTCAATCGCTGAATCAGATCGAGAAGGCTTACGGCCCGAACAACTCGATCCTCGACAACTGCCATGTGCGCGTTTCCTTTGCGACGAACGACGAAAGGACCGCGAAGCGGGTCAGCGACGCGCTCGGAACCGCGACCGAGATGAAGGCGATGAAGAACTACGCCGGGCATCGGCTCTCGCCCTGGCTCGGCCATTTGATGGTGTCGCGTTCGGAGACCGCACGACAGCTCCTGACACCAGGCGAGATCATGCAGCTCCCGCCGACCGACGAGATCGTCATGGTCGCCGGGACGCCGCCGATCCGGGCGAAGAAGGCGCGCTACTATGAAGATGCCCGCTTCAAGGAACGCATCATGTCACCGCCGGGGCTGGCGCGGCCTGCTGAAGGTCGGCCCGACGATTGGAGCAAGCTGCCGATCCCCGCGCGCCCGGACATGACCGAAAACGCTGCGCCAACGACGAGCGGTGACAACGAAGAGGATTCCACCGACTCCGAACGTCGGCATCAGCCCGAACTCAACCGGGTGAACCCCATCGAAAAGAAGGCGCCGATCGACAATGAGTTTGAGATCGATTTGCCTGACGACACAGAGGACGACGCCGCGCGCAACCAGCGGCTGACCCGCGTCATGCGCGGCGTTGCCCGCCAGGTCTCGCTCGATCCCAATGACGGCATGGAGCTGTAGCACCATGCCCGGACGCAAGAAGAAGGTGCCGATTTCCGTATATCTCGACCCCGACATCATGGCGACACTATCGGACTATGCAGGCCGACGCGAACAACCGCTCTCCCTGATCGCCGAGGCCGCCATCGCGTCCTTCCTGTCGCCGGACGATGCGGAGCGGCGTGAAGCCGTGGTCGCCAAACGCCTCGACCAGATCGATCGCCGTCTCAACCGCATGGAGCGCGACATCGGGATCTCCGTCGAGACCATGGCCGTATTCATCCGGTTCTGGCTCAACACGACGCCGGCGCTGCCCGAGCCCGCAGCCCAGGCAGCGCGCGCCATGGTCGGGAAGCGCTACGAGGCGTTCATCGCGGCCCTTGGACGGCGCTTGGCCCAGGGACCGAAACTTCGGCAGGAGATCGTTGAAGATGTCGGCGAGTCGCCGTCCAGCCCGACAGAGAGCGATCCATAGGCTTCAGCGCGCGTGGATCAATAGCATCGCCCAACCGCCGTTCTCCTGTATTTGCACGCCACGCTACTACGACGATCGATACTTGTTGAATCAGCCTGATTCACGGCTCTTTTAATCACCCCGATCCGGGGACCGTCTTTTTCAGCCCCGTCAGAAAGCGGGGCCGAAATGACCACAACCAGCCAGAAGCCGGAGGCGTTCGCGCGCGGTGCGCGCATGCTTCGCACCGCGCTCGGCTCGACCATCACCCATTTTCTCGAAGACCCGGCCGTCGTCGAAATCATGCTGAACCCGGATGGCCGTCTCTGGGTAGATCGCCTCTCTGAAGGGCTGGCCGATACGGGTGAGACGCTGTCGCCCGCCGATGGCGAACGCATCGTGCGGCTGGTCGCTCACCATGTCGGCGTCGAGGTGCATCCGCGCAGCCCGCGAGTCTCCGCCGAGCTTCCTGAGACGGGAGAGCGGTTCGAGGGCTTGCTGCCGCCCGTTGTCGCCGCACCGGCCTTCGCCATCCGCAAGCCCGCCGTCGCGATCTTCACGCTCGACGATTATGTGGCCGCCGGAATCATGTTCGCCGACCAGGCGGCGACGCTACGCGCAGCCGTGATGGCGCGCGCCAATATCCTTGTCGCGGGCGGCACTTCCACCGGCAAAACCACGCTGACCAATGCGCTTCTGGCCGAGGTCGCCAAGACGGCGGATCGCGTCGTCATCATCGAGGATACCCGCGAGCTTCAGTGCGCCGCCCCCAATCTTGTCGCCATGCGGACCAAGGATGGAGTGGCCACGCTCTCGGAGCTGGTTCGCTCTTCGCTACGCCTGCGCCCCGATCGCATTCCCATCGGCGAGGTGCGCGGCTCTGAAGCTCTCGATCTCCTGAAAGCATGGGGAACCGGCCACCCCGGCGGCATCGGCACGATCCACGCCGGGAGCGGCATCGGCGCGCTGCGCCGCCTTGAACAACTCATCCAGGAGGCCGTCGTCACGGTCCCGCGCGCCCTGATCGCCGAGACCATCGATCTTGTTGCCGTCCTCTCCGGCCGCGGCTCCGCGCGCCGGCTCGCCGAACTCGCCCGTGTCGAAGGGCTCGGCCCGGACGGTGACTACGCCATCACCCCCGCAACCCTTGACCGCACAGGAGCCCCAACATGATCCGCACCACGATGCGCGTTCGCCGCTATGCCGCGACGGCCGCCGCCTTCACCTACATCAACCTCGTCCTCGTTCCCGCCGCCCATGCCTCCGGCTCGTCCATGCCGTGGGAAGCACCGCTCCAGAAAATTCTCGAATCCATCGAGGGGCCGGTCGCCAAGATCGTCGCCGTCATCATCATTATCGCCACTGGCCTGGCGCTGGCGTTCGGTGACACGTCCGGCGGCTTCCGGAAGCTGATCCAGATCGTCTTCGGTCTCAGCATCGCGTTTGCGGCGTCGAGCTTCTTCCTGTCGTTCTTCTCATTCGGCGGCGGGGCGCTCGTCTGATGGCGGCGGCGCTCGAACAACTCGACGCGGTGCCGGGTTTCACCGTCCCGGTTCACCGGGCGCTGACCGAGCACATTCTGCTGGGCGGCGCACCGCGCGCGCTCGCCATCCTGAACGGCACGCTGGCCGGAGCCGTGGGCCTCGGCCTGCGCCTCTGGCTCGTCGGTCTGCTGATCTGGGCCGTTGGCCATATCGCAGCCGTGTGGGCTGCAAAGCGCGATCCGCTCTTCGTCGAGGTCGGCCGCCGCCACCTGCGCATCCCCGCTCATCTGTCCGTCTGAGGAGGCGCATCGCCATGATGAATCTTGCCGAATATCGCCGCACCGCAACCCGACTCGCTGACTATCTGCCCTGGGTCGCGCTCGTCGCCGAGGGCGTCGTGCTTAACAAGGATGGCAGCTTTCAGCGCACGGCCCGCTTCCGCGGCCCTGATCTGGACTCCGCGGTCGCTGCCGAACTGGTCGCCGTCGCCGGGCGGCTCAACAACGCTTTCCGCCGTCTCGGATCGGGTTGGGCCATCTTCGTCGAGGCGCAGCGGCACGAGGCGTCGATCTATCCGGCAGACCTGTTTCCCGACGCAGCCGCAGCGCTCCTCGATGCCGAGCGCAAAGCCGATTTCGAGGAAACAGGCGCGCATTACGTCTCCGGCTACTATCTCACCATCACCTATCTGCCGCCGGCCGAGGACGCCGCGCGCACCGAAGCCTGGCTCTATGAGGGCCGCGAACGCGCTGGCATCGATCCGAAGGAAATCCTGAACACCTTTGTCGACCGCACCGATCGCGTGCTGGCGCTGCTCGACGGCTTTATGCCGGAATGCCAGTGGCTCGATAGCAGCGAGACGCTGACCTATCTTCATTCGACCGTCTCGACCAAACGGCACCGCGTCCGCGTGCCCGAAACGCCGGTCTATCTCGACGCGCTGCTCGCCGACCAACCGCTCACCGGCGGCCTGGAGCCGCGTCTCGGAACGGCGCATCTGCGCGTTCTCACCATTGTCGGTTTCCCAACCGCGACCACACCCGGCATCCTCGACGATCTCAATCGGCTCGCCTTCCCCTATCGCTGGTCGACGCGCGCCATCCTGCTCGACAAGACCGACGCGACCAAGCTGCTGACCAAGATCCGCCGCCAATGGTTCGCCAAGCGCAAAAGCATCGCCGCGATCCTGAAAGAGGTGCTGACCAACGAGGCGTCCGCGCTGGTCGATACCGACGCTTCGAACAAGGCGGCGGACGCCGATCTCGCCCTCCAGGAACTCGGCGCTGACTACGCCGGCCAATCCTATGTCACCGCGACGATCACGGTATGGGACAACGATCCCCGAATTGCCGACGAGAAGCTTCGCCTCGCCGAGAAAGTCATCCAGGGCCGCGACTTCACGGCCATGACTGAAACGATCAATGCCGTCGATGCCTGGCTGGGCTCATTGCCGGGACATGTTTACGCCAACGTGCGCCAGCCCCCGATCTCGACGCTGAATCTCGCCCACTTGATCCCGCTCTCGGCGGTGTGGGCGGGGCCGGAACGGGACGAGCATTTCGGAGCGCCCCCCTTGCTGTTCGGCAAGACCGAGGGCTCGACCCCGTTCCGGTTTTCTCTTCATGTCGGCGATGTCGGTCACACGCTCGTCGTCGGTCCGACCGGCGCCGGCAAATCGGTGCTTCTCGCCGTCATGGCCTTGCAGTTCCGGCGCTACGCCGGTGCCCAGGTCTTCGCCTTCGACTTCGGCGGTTCGATCCGCGCCGCCGCGCTCGCCATGGGCGGTGATTGGCACGATCTCGGCGGCGATCTCACCGAGGGCGTGGACTCCTCGGTCGCGCTGCAACCGCTCGCGCGCATTCACGACACGCCCGAACGCGCCTGGGCGGCCGACTGGATCGTCGCCATCCTGATCCGCGAAGGCATCGCGATCACCCCCGAGGTGAAGGAGCACCTTTGGTCGGCGCTGACCTCACTGGCATCGGCGCCGGTCGAGGAGCGCACGATCACCGGCCTCACGGTGTTGCTCCAAGCGAACGAGCTGAAGCAGGCGCTGCGACCGTATTGCGTGGGCGGCCCCTATGGGCGGCTACTCGACGCCGAGGTCGAACATCTCGGCTCGGCATCGGTGCAGGCGTTCGAGATCGAGGGACTGGTCGGGACTGGCGCGGCACCCGCCGTCCTCGCCTATCTCTTCCATCGCATCGGCGACCGTCTCGACGGCTCGCCGACGCTGCTCATTATCGACGAGGGCTGGCTCGCACTCGACGACGATGCCTTCTCCGGGCAATTGCGCGAGTGGCTGAAGACGCGGTCCCTTTCATGGTGGTGCGTCATCTTCGCCACGCAGTCGCTGTCCGACATAGACAACAGCAACATCGCCCCGGCCATCATCGAGAGCTGCCCGACAAGGCTCCTCCTGCCGAACGAACGCGCGATCGAGCCGCAGATCACGGAGATCTATCGGCGCTTCGGTCTCAACGACCGCCAGATCGAAATCCTCGCGCGGGCCACGCCCAAGCGCGACTATTACTGCCAGTCGCGGCGCGGCAATCGCCTGTTCGAGCTGGGCCTCTCCGAAGTCGGCCTCGCGCTCGCCGCCACCTCCTCCAAGACCGACCAGTCCGAGATCGCGCGCACCGTCGCCGAGCATGGCCGCGAGGGCTTTCTCGCCGCCTGGCTGCGCCTGCGCGGAGCCGAGTGGGCCGCAGACCTCATCCCTGACCTCACGAACCTCACCCCCCAGCAGCCCGAGAAGGAGTAATGACCATGAATACGCTTCGTACACGCCCGCGCGCGCTGTCGCTCGCGGCCTTCATCCTGGCGATACCGCTCGCCGCATCGCCGGTGCTGACCGCGCCAGCGCACGCGCAATTCGGCTTCGGCGGTATCGTCTATGACCCTACCAACTACGCCCAGAATGTCCTGACGGCGGCGCGTTCCCTCGAGCAGATCAACAACCAGATCCGCTCGCTTCAGAACGAGGCGCAGAGCCTCATCAACCAGGCCAAGAATCTCGCGAACCTGCCGTACTCGGCGCTCCAGCAGATTCAACAGAACGTCCAGCGCACCCAGCAGCTCCTCGGCCAGGCGCAGAACATCGCCTTCGACGTTCAGAACGTCGATCGGATGTTCCAGCAGCAATATGGCAGCGTCTCACTGTCGTCGTCGGACGCCAAGCTCATCACCGACGCTCGCTCGCGCTGGCAGAACACCGTCGGCGGTTTGCAGGACGCCATGCGCATTCAGGCCGGCGTCGTCGGCAATATCGACAGCAATCGCACGCAGATGTCGAACCTCGTCAGCCAGAGCCAGGGCGCGCAGGGTGCGTTGCAGGCGACGCAGGCCGGCAATCAGCTTCTCGCCCTGCAATCGCAGCAGCTCTCCGATCTGGTCGCGCTGATCTCCGCCAACGGTCGCGCCACGGCGCTGACTGACGCGGAGCGCGCGGCGGCGGCCGATCAGGGCCGGGAGCAGCGCCGCCGCTTCCTCACGCCGGGCGCGGGCTATCAGCCCGGCAACGCGCAGATGTTCGGCAACGGCAACTGAGGTCGCGGCCATGGACGGCAAGATGCTGGCCCGGTTGGGCGCCATCGTTTTCGTATCGTTCGCCGTCACGGCGACGGCGATCGAGATGACCCGGAAGGACGCGGCCCCTGAAATGGAGCGCGTCCACGCTGTCGAACCCAAGCGCGATGCGCTCCGCGAAGGGCAGCGCCGGTGCCAGCAGCTTGGCCAGGCAGCGGCGAGCGATACCGACTGCATGCGTATCTGGGCCGAGAGCCGTGATCGCTTCCTCGGCCGCGCCCCGGCGCCTGCCGTCCCAACAACAGAAGGACGGTGAACCATGGGCGGCGCAGGTGTCATCGACAATTTCCTCGGGGTCTTCACCTCTTACATCAACAGCGGCTTCGGACTGCTCGGCGGCGAGGTCGCGTTCATCGCCACAACGCTGATCGTCATCGATGTGACGCTTGCCGCCCTGTTCTGGAGCTGGGGCGCGGAAGACGACATCATCGCCCGGCTGGTGAAAAAGACGCTCTTCGTCGGCGTCTTCGCCTATCTCATCGGCAATTGGAACAACCTCGCCAAGATCGTCTTCGACTCGTTCGCGGGCCTCGGCCTCAAGGCTTCCGGCACCAGCTTCACCGCACAGGATCTGATGCGACCCGGCAAGGTCGCGCAGACAGGGCTCGACGCCGCGCGCCCCTTGCTCGAATCCATCTCCGACCTGATGGGCTGGATCGCGTTCTTCGAGAACTTCATCCAGATCGCCTGCCTGCTGTTCGCCTGGGCGTTGGTGCTGCTCGCCTTCTTCATCCTCGCGATCCAGCTCTTCGTTACCCTGATCGAATTCAAGCTGACGACGTTGGCGGGCTTCGTCCTCATCCCGTTCGGCCTGTTCGGCAAAACCGCCTTCATGGCCGAGCGCGTGCTGGGCAATGTCGTCTCATCCGGCATCAAGGTGCTGGTGCTCGCCGTCATCATCGGCATCGGCTCAACGCTGTTCAGCCAGTTTACGGCCGGCTTCGGCGGCGCAACGCCCACCATCGACGACGCCATGGCGATTGTCCTTGCTGCGCTATCGCTGCTGGGGCTCGGCATCTTCGGCCCCGGCATTGCTGCCGGTCTTGTCAGCGGCGGACCACAACTCGGCGCCGGTGCGGCGGTTGGCACCGGGCTTGCCGTCGGTGGTGCGGCACTCGCAGCTGGTGGCGCGGCAGGCCTTGCCCTGAAGGGAGGAGCGGCTGCGGTGTCCGGCGGCGCTGCCGCTGTTAGGGGCGGAGCGGCTGCGGCAGGCGGAGCCGCCGCGGCCTACAGCGTCGGCTCACTCGGCCAGTCCGGCGCAGCCGGTGTCGCCTCTGGTCTCGGCGGCGTCGCCCGCGCGGCCGGAGCAGCCACCGTGTCGCCCCTGAAACGCGCGACGGCCCGAGCCGCCGAAGGCGTCAAGTCCAGCTTCTCCAAAGGTGCGAAGGCAGGCTTCGGCGCAACGGGCGGCTCCTCGACCATGAGCACGATACCCGGCTCGGGCTCCGCAGGCGAAACCGCCGCCGCAGCGCCCCGCGACGGTCCGCCCGACTGGGCCAAGCGCATGAAGCGCCATCAGTCCCTCAGCCACGGAGCCACCCTCGTAGCGCACGCCGTCAAATCCGGCGACAGCCATGGCGGCGGCTCTTCCGTCAATCTCTCCGAAAGTAACCGCTCATGAGCCTCTTCAAACGACCCGCCGCCCACTATGGGAAATCGCCCGAACCCGAAACACCCTATCAGCGCGCAGCGCAGGTCTGGGACGATCGCATCGGTTCGGCCCGCGTCCAGGCCAGGAACTGGCGCATCATGGCATTCGGCTCGCTGTTCCTGTCGGCCGGCTTCGCCGCCGCGCTGGTCTGGCAGTCGGCGCGCGGCACCGTCGTTCCCTGGGTGGTGCAGGTCGATCGACTCGGCCAGGCGCAGTCCGTTGCACCGGCGTCGGCCGACTACCGGCCGACCGATCCGCAAGTGGCCTGGCATCTTGCCCGCTTCATCGAGCAGGTCAGAAGCATCCCGGCCGATCCGATCATCGTGCGCCAAAACTGGCTGCGCGCCTATGACTGGACCACGGATCGCGGCGCCGACGCGCTCAACGACTATGCCCGCACCAACGATCCTTTCACCAAGGTCGGCAAACAGCAGATCGCCGTCGAGGTTTCGAGCGTCATCCGCGCATCGGCGGATTCCTTCCGCGTGGCCTGGACCGAGAAACGTTACGAGAATGGCCAGCTCGCGGGCACAGAGCGATGGACCGCCATCCTCACCATCGTCATCCAGACGCCGCGCGACGCAGACCGGCTGCGCGCCAATCCGCTCGGCATCTACATCAACGCCATCAACTGGTCGCGGGAGATGTCCCAATGAGCACATCTCTGCGCACGTCCGGCTCTCAGGCTTTCCGTAAATCCGCCTTGGCGATGATGCTGATCTCGGCAACGATGCTGGCGGGCTGCGCGACCTTCAAACCACCCACCATCAGCTACGACAGTGACGTGCCGCCGCTCCCAGCTGTGCTGGCGCCGGTCACGGAACAGCCGCCGCGTCCGCTGCACACGCCTCCTGCCTGGACGGTCGCGCATGGTGGAACCGTCGCGAATACGCCGAGCGGCCGCGTGGAAAACGCCAATGCTGCGGCCCGTGTCGAACCGCGACGCGAGGGCTATTATAACGCCATTCAGATCTATCCCTGGAGCGAGGGCGCGCTTTACCAAGTCTATGCCGCGCCCGGCCAGATCACCAACATCGCGCTCGAACCGGGCGAAAGCCTGACCGGCGCAGGTCCAATCGCCGCCGGTGACACCGCCCGCTGGATCATCGGTGATACCGAAAGCGGTTCCGGCCTCTCGCGCCGCGTCCACATCCTCATCAAACCGACGCGCCCCGACATCACCACGAATCTGGTCATCACGACTGACCGCCGCATCTACATGCTTGAGCTGAGGGCGGAGGCGAAACCCTATATGCCGGCCGTTGCATGGGCTTATCCCGCGCTACCGGCATCGCAGCGCGGAACGGTCCCTGCGACGCCTATCATTCCCGCTGCCGCCGCTCGTCACTACCGCTACGGCCTCACCGGCGACACGCCGCCCTGGCGGCCGGTCGCCGTCTATGACGACGGCAGGCGTGTGTATGTCGAATTTCCACGCGGCATCGCTCAAGGCGAGATGCCGCCGATCTTTGTCCTCGGCACCGACGGCGAGCCGCAGCTCGTCAACAGCCGCATCTACCAAAACATCCTGATCGTTGACCGCATCTTCGGAGCCGCTGAACTGCGCCTCGGCAGCGGCAAGCAGCAGCAGACCGTCAGGATCGTGCGAACCGATGGGAAACCTGCATCATGAGCGACACCGACCACGACAATGTCGAACCGCTGGACCAATCGACGCCCGCCGTCGATACGTCATCGTCCATGCGCCTGCGGGCGGAACCTCCGCGTGTCACCCGGCTGTCGCGCAAAGTGCTCGCCGGCGTCGCCGCAGTTGCCCTCGTCGGTATCGGCGGCTCTCTCATCTACGCGCTCCAGACCCGAGATCCCGGCAAGAGCGCCGACGAACTCTATTCGACTGACAACCGCACCACGGCCGATGGCCTGGCCGGCCTTCCACGCGATTACACCGGCCCGGTCCTCGGCCCGGCGCTGCCTGGAGACCTCGGCCGCCCGATCATCAGCGCGCAAAATCAGGGGCATCCTGTCGTGCCGCCCGCCATGGCGGCGCCGGGGCCTGATCCCGAGGAACAGCGTCGCCTCGCGGAATTGGAGGCCGCACGCACCAGCCGAGTGTTTTTCCAGGCCGGTCCGGCCGCAACGTCGGCGACCGCTGGCCCGAATGTCCCGGGATTTGCCGGCGTGGGAGCTGGCACACAACCTGGTGCCGAGACGGCTCAAGATCGACAACTTGCGTTCCTCAATGCTCCCGTCGACCGCCGCACCATTGCGGCCGACCGCATCATGGCGCCCGCATCGCCCTATGTCCTCCAGGCGGGCGCGGTCATTTCGGCCGCCCTCATCACCGGCATCCGCTCCGATCTTCCTGGACAAGTCACCGCGCAGGTGACGGAGAACATCTACGATAGCCCGACCGGGCGCATCCTCGTCATCCCACAAGGCACCCGGATCATCGGCCAGTACGACAATAGCGTCCAATACGGGCAGAGCCGCGTGCTTCTCGTCTGGAACAGGCTCATTCTCCCGAACGGCCGGTCCATTGTGCTCGAACGTCAGCCCGGAGCCGATACCCAGGGCTATGCCGGTCTGGAAGACGGCGTCGATTACCATTGGTGGGATCTCGCCAGAGCGGCGGGGCTCTCGACGCTTCTGTCAGTCGGGTCCGAGCTTGCCATCGATGACCAGGACCGGCTCCTGCGCGCCATCCGCAATGGGGGCCAGGACACGATCAATGATGCCGGTCAGCAGATCGTTCGGCGCCAGCTCAACGTCGCGCCGACGCTGACGATCCGGCCCGGTTTCCCTGTCCGCGTGATCGTCACCCGCGATCTCGTCCTCGAACCTTACGGAGGCTGACATGACGAAATTGAAGCTCGGCCCGATCACCGAGGAAAAGCCGGTGAAGGCCACGCTGGAACTGCCCGCATCGCTTCACCGGGATCTCGCTGCATATGCCGAGCTGCTGGGAAGGCAGACGGGCCAGCCTGTCCGCGATCCCGTCCAGTTGATTGTACCGATGCTGGAGCGCTTCATCGCCACCGATCGCGGGTTCGCCAAGGCCCGGCGCGCGAAGCCCACGGGCGATGCCAGTTCATAAATCCACGCCCTGACGACGCGCCATCATCTTCGCCATGCTGACAAAGCGCCTGAGCGCCGGATTGTCGTTCTTTGGGGACCACACGCCGTTGAAGGGAAGGACTTCGCCGGTAATCGGCCGATAGCAGATGCCCGGCACATGGGCGGCCGTCGCCGCCTCGCTCATAACTGTAAGCCCGCTGCCGATCGCGACGAGCGTCAGCAGATTGTCGCGCCCGACAAACTGCGCCTGAATCTTCGGGTGATGGCCGAGATCCGCGACCCGATGGACCAGATAGTCATGGACCTCCTGGCCCGGCGGTACATCGCTGACGATGAAGGTCTCGTGCGCCAGATCATGCCACTTCACCTCCTCTTTCCGGGCAAGGGCATGTGCTTCCGGCAGCACCACGAAAACACGTTCCGACCAGAGATAGGTGGTCTCACATCGGGGCCACTCCAATGTCCCCGTCAGAAAGGCGATGTCCAACCGGAACTGCCGGATCGCGGCGACATGCTCCGCGGGATTGCCGTCAGCAACCTCGACATGCACGCCGGGGTGCTCAGCGGCGAAGGTCCGGAGAAGATCTTGCAGGAACCCCGAGGCCAGGGACGAGAAGATGCCCACGCGCAATTGACCTTCCGCGCCGCGCCCCACCGCGTCCACGATCTCCGCGCCTTCATTAATGTATCGAAGAACCTTCTGGGCTTTCGACAACAGCCGCTGTCCGGCAACGGTCAGGCATACACCGCCGCTGTGACGGTGAAACAGCGCAGAACCGAGTCCGTCTTCCATGTCGCGTATCCGGCGGCTGATCGTGGACTCCTGTACGCCCAACGCCACGCCCGCCTTGCGGAAACTCCCATGTTCGGAAGCCGCCACGAAATAGCGCAGATGTCGAAAGTTCATATTCACACCTGGAAATCGTCCGGGGAGCCCCCTTATCCCGAATGGCTGACAGAGACGCTGCGAGGCTTGCCAAAGCGATTCCCAGCGTGGCGACAAAGTTCATCGGCGTTCCCCGGTCACACCGGAGAACGCCGACCAGCTATCACTCTACGGATTTCTCTATGAATCCAAGTGTATTGGCATTTTCGACCAGCGTCCGAACCTTGGCGCGATCGAGACCATCAGGCACTTCAGCGTCAATCTCGAGCCGGATCTTCACCTGGCTGCCCGGGAGCGTGGTGAGCTGCTCGACGATTGCTTCGACGATCTGATGGATGTCTCGGGCCGGACGTTCCGGTGAGATCATCACGGCGCCGGAAAAGCGCGTCGGCTTCTTTTCCGGTTGCGGAGCCGAGGGCACGTCATCCGCGGGCTGCCCATCGGGCGCCGGCGTGCTGCCGCCGGTTCCTGGGGTAGCGTCGCCGGACCCAGGCTGCACGGGCGCCGGACGATGCGCCTCGGCCACCTCCGGCCTCACGATGACGCTATCGCCGTCGATCACGACCACGGCGCTTACCGCGCGCTCGATTGCCAGCCCCAGATAGGTGTCCGACTTCTCGTCCCATCGCTCTGCATAGGCGAAGGGGCCAGGCAACATGCCATTCACGGCAGCCTGCACAGCCTTGATCAGGACGCCTTGATCCTTGATGCGCGGCAGGTAGATGTAGCGGTTGAGATATTCGCGCAGATCTTTCAGCGACAACCGCGGCTTGTCGTTCCAGATATACTTCTGGAGGTCGCGGTCGAGGCGCGACGGCCCCAATTCCGTGAGCAGGCCCTCCTCGGCCACCAACTTCTTGCTGGCCCGCGCCAACAAACCATCCTGCGCCGGGATCTTGCCCGATACCCACTCCCAATCGGCCTGGGCGCTCTCCTGGGCGGGATAATGGAGATAGCACCACGCCTCCTTCAGGCGGGTCTTCATCGTCTCGTTCGCTTCGGCCAGTTTCGTTTTGGCCAACGCGCTATCGCTCTGGGTAAGGTTCAACCGCTCCGTGTCGCGGACGATCTCCCCCCACGCCAGCGAAGCACGAACAGCGTCTTTCAGATGGTCGAGCTGACGGCTTTCCGCGGCAATGAACACCAGCATGTTGCGATAGACGCGCGGCGTGCTGCCGCGCTGCGTGAGAATGTCCTTGGCCTCGACCAGCGCGTCAGAGCCATCGCGGCCATTGTGGGGATATTTGACACCCAGCACTACGGCGCGAACACCACCGGCTTCATCGGGTACTTCGGCCGACGAGGCTGGCGCGACCTGCACGGCATCGAAATGCCCGCGATCGGCGAGGCCATTCACATATTTCCCGAGTTCAGCGTCAATCGTCACATCGACCAGCGCCGCTTCGATCTGGGCTGCCTTATCCGCGGCAATGCGGTTGAGGCTGGCCGACATCGAGTACCAATAGCGGCCTAGATCGGCGTGCATGAACTTGGCCTGGTTGGTCAGCCGCCGCAGCGCGTCGCCGAAGATCGCCGGACGCTCGCCCGGTTGGACGACGCCAAGGTTGATCTGCTTGTCGTCGAGGCCGGTGTTCTGTTGCTGCGCCGTTGGCGCGGTTCCCATGAAGATCGCGCGCGCGACGCGCCGCGTCGCCGAATAGCGGTTCAGGTTGGGCGCCGACTGATCGACCTTATAGGGCGTGGACGTCGTGCCATCGACATCGCCGGCGATGATCGCCTGCCAGCTCACGTCGAGATAGTGGAGCAATTCCGGCTCCACGCGCGGCGAACTTACCGCCACGCTGCCGGGCATGATCATCACCGACGGGTCGGCGTTCATCCATAGCTCGTGAATCGCCTGCGCCATCAGGCGCAGCACGCCGCGGGTGCGCTGGAACTTTTCGAGCGAACCCCAGCTCGTATAGAGCTGGTCGAACAGTTCGGGATGGATCGGATACGCCTTCTCCAGCTTGCGCCGATAGTCCTCGTCCGCGCAGCCCTGAGGGAAATCGTTGGCATTTTCGCGGTAGAGTTTCGCGAACTGCTTCAGTGTGTTGTCACGGTGATGGAACTTGTCGCCAGGGATGTCCTTGAACAGCCGTCGCCGGACGATTTCATAGCTCTCCTCCTGACTCGCCGGACGCCATGAGGATTCCACGCGGCTGAAGGTCTGCTTGAGGCGCGCCAGAGCTTCCTGACCGCCTTCGCCCCCGACCTCGATCTGTGAGGCCGGCAAGGATGCGACGAGCAGGGTGCCAGGGCTGGCCTTGACGGCCTCGGTCAGCGACTGGACGAAGGACAGGTTCGCATCGAACGACCCAGACGGCAGCCCCTCGACCTTGTAGATCTGTCGCAGATAGGCGACCCATTCGTCGATCAGGATCAGGCACGGCGCATATTTCTTGAAAAGCGTCTCCAGCAGGTTCGAGCCCGGCGCGATGCCGCTGGCGTCATTCTCCGCGACCATGGCGAAAGCCTCGGCGCCGCCGAGCTGCCAGGCGAGTTCGCCCCAGGTCGTGCGGATTTTCCGGTCGCCCTCGGCATGGAGCACGTCCTGCGGCCCCCGCGACGTGCCGACGAGCACCGCACGGTTAATGCCTTTCGGCACGCTGAGCCCCTGCTTTTCGAGCAACTGGTCCAGGCCGGACAGGTCTTGCACCGGCGTAGGCCCCGCCATGTGATAAAGCGCCAGCATCGAGTGCGTCTTGCCGCCGCCGAAATTGGTTTGCAGTTCGACCACGGGATCGCCGCCGCTGCCCGACAGCCGCTTCGCAGCCCCGACCAACAGCGTGCTCAGGCCCTCCGTCAGATAGGTACGGCTGTAGAACTGACGCGGGTCTCGGTATTCCGGCGGTGCGCTCCCCGAATGCACCTTGGCAAGGTCGGCTGCGAACTCCGCCTGCTGGAACTCGCCGGTGGCGACATCCTGGTGTGGCTCGACGACTTCGCGCCACGGCAACAGTCCCGCCACGGTCTCGACCGAAATTTCAAGGCGCTGGGTTTTCCGTCGTTCCTCATTGCGCTGAAGCTCGGTGAACTTCGTGCGCAGGATGGTGTCGCGCATCTTGCCGAGCTGTTCGGCCGTCTCGCCGGCGCTGATCGCTTCCATCAGACGCCGCATGGAATCGAGCGCGCGTTCGGCATCGTCGTAGGTGAAGGTCTCGTTGTGCGAGAGCTTGTTGCGGACATCGCCCAGTTCATTGACCAGCGAGCGTTCGGCGCGGCCAAGCACCGCCTTGAACGCCTCGCTCCAGAAGCGATCCATCGCGTTGAACAACGCGGCTTGGTCCCAGCCAACCTCGCCGTTGCTGTTAGGGCGCAGGCTCGGCAGTTTCTCCAGAACCTGCACCTGCCAATGCCCCTTGAGCGAGGTTTCGAGCCGCTTTTCGACGAATGGGATCAGCGCCGAAGGCAGCAGCTCCATCCCTTCAAACACATATTGGCGAGTGCTTTTTGCCACGTTCTGTTCCCCCTTAAATATCCAGCCGGATCTGACGATCGCCGCGCGTATCGTGGATAGCCGCAGCAGCCCTCGTCAGCTCAGTCCAGTCGGCGATCAGAGCATTGTAGGCCGTGGCCTCCTTCGCATCTTTCCGCTTGTTGGCGCTGATGTCGTAGAGGCAGTAGGCGAGATCCTTCACGGCCTCGGCCTGAATGTTGATCTTCTTGCGCAGGACGGCGGTGTCGTGGGAAATACCGTCCTTCTCATGCTGTCGGACGAGATGCTGAAGGCACTCCCACACCGTCAGGTGGCGGTCGCCTTCCGGGTCCCAATCCTCGTCGAGTTCATCACGCGCGAGGATGCGGACCTTGCCGGCAGCGCTCTCGACAATCCCGGCGTGCTTGACGCTTTCGACAGAAATACCGCGCGCACGGGCAAGGTTGTCAGCGACACCGTAATCCCCCTTGCCAGTCCCGTTCTGCTCGAACCAGGTGATGGCGAACCGCGTGTCAGCGTCGAACTCACCCTGGATGCCGCCGAGATATTCGTCGAGTTCGCGGTTGATGAGCTGAAGCGCGGTCTTCACACTCATCGGGCTATCGTCGGATTCCAGAACGGCCTTGTAGCGCGAGAACACGCCCATTCCGGGGCCGATGGCGGATTGAGGCATATCAGCGGGGGCAATGTTGGCAGCTTGAAGCTCAGCGATTGCGGGAGGCAGTTCGCGCTTAAGTGCCCGGACAAACTCGGCACGGGTGATAACCTCAGCCGTATCCGCCTTCCTACGGCAAACAAGAACGACAGAATTTGCGAGGGCGTTGGTGCCCGAAGCGATCATGCGATTCGAAAGTTCAGTTCGAACCGGCCAAGTTCCAACTACAGAAAATCCAGCTTCTACAACGGCCTGCAAAAATGTTGCCCAGCCAGTCGAGCTAATTCCCTCTTGCTTAATCTCGCTTTGCTTAAATGCGTAGTAGATTGTCGCCGGCATACCGCTATCTGCATTTTCAGCCATTGCCCTAATAGCTTTTCTCATCCCATCTAAGAAATAATTCTCAGCATTCTGCTTTGACCCGTGACGATAGGGCGTTGCTACAAGTTCATCGGCCTTTGGCGTTGAAAGTATCCCCAATAGATCTGGGAAAACATTCTTCAAGGTGCGTCGAAGCCAAACATAAAAGAAATCCGAGAGGTCCGCATATCCGATATTATCGTAGTATGGAGGATCAGTGCTAATGACCTTTCCTGCCATTCTTGCGCCAGCCTCTCGCGCATCCATCTGAATCACTTGACCCAAAGATGCGGGGTGCAGACCAGAAAGGCTATTGGAGGTCCACTGAACTGCACCGGACAATGTCCCGGTTCCATTGAGAAGCACGTTCATCTCCGCAAAATCCCAAGTCATAGGGACTGACTGCCGAGCAAAGGTATTTCGCGTTGAGTCTCGTGCCGTAAACCAAGTGCAAATCGAGGAACCTCGGTCAGCGACCTTAGAAATTGCAAAGGCCAGATACATCGCAACCGCCTCCGCATAAGCTTTAGCGCCCGTACCGGAATCGTTTAAGCCAGCAGATTCTTCCAGCATTCCCGCAGAAAGTGCGTCGCGTTCAGCAATTGCACGGACTTCATTGGCAAGTTCGCAGAATGTGTTGAGCGCATTCAACTGACGATCAGTGAATAGATTGCCAAATGTTGTCAGGCCATATTCCACAGTCCAAAAATTTCGCGGATCATCAGGCAGGCTCGTTTCAGGCTCCCACGAAGACCTTACAGACAGCGCAAGTGCTTCATGTTCTGCTGTCGGTGCAACATACACTCGAGCAGTATGTCCTTCTGCAACGATAGCAATCAACGTCTGGCCAATCTGACCAGATTTTCCCTGTGCCTTCACGTATTCTGATGTGATGGCTGTGTCCGAAATTAGGCATCTAAAGTTTGAGCCACGACCTGCCTTTGTTCCTTCATTCGCCGAAGCGATCTCGGCCTTTGTTCCACCCTTGCGAATGCTATACTTGATCGTTTTGTTAACGCGATCAACAAGCGGCTCGATCCAGACCTCTTTGCCGGTCCGCGAACTAAGCATGAAGGTCGACGCTATTGGTACCCTTACGTCGCTAAAAGCAGGGTCTGGGCTAGGTACAGTGCGCGCCCATATCCAAGCAGCAACGGTAGCCTTCCCACCGCCGTATTCAGTCGGAAGGTCAACTTCCGGATAGAGGTGAGCCAAGCGCTCCAACGCCCTCTCGCGCATCCATTCGCCATAGTATTTGACGTCCTCTGCGAGCCCCTCGGCATTGCGATAGAACTGCCGGTCCTTGGCGCCCGGATGGATGGGCTGCCGGTCCTTGAACTTGGGCGGGATCTCGATCATCGCCTTGCCGATCATCACCGCGACCGGGTTCAAGTCCGAACCGTAAGCGGGCAGACCGAGACGCTGCGCCTCCAGCGGGATCGACCCACCGCCCGAGAACGGATCATAGACCGGCGGCAACTCGCCGCCGCAGCTCCTGCGAATTTCAGCGCGGGCGCGCTCGAGCACTTCCTCGTTGGTCGAGTTCTCCCACTTCACCAGGTCCTCGATGATGGCGAACAACCGCTTGCGTTCGGCCTCCTGCGCCTCGGGCGTGGGGAAGTTTTTCGGGTCGCTTGACGGATCATCCACGAGTTGGGCGAACAGCACGGCCCGGCACGCAGCCAGCGGTCGCCGCGCCCACCACAGATGTAGGGTGCTGGGGTGCCCATGCCGGATCGACTTTTCGCGCACCGACGCCGCATTGATCGCCTCCAGAGGGATCGCGACTTCAATGAGCTTTTTCTTGTACTTATTCTCGGACATCGGATTCTTTCTTACTTAAGTCGCGCGAGTATCGAGGTGTGATGGCAGCCAACCGACCAGAACATGCTGGTCTTCGTCCAACCACGTGAAATAGAGCCTGAAACAGAAGCGCTCTTCGCGGCTGTTGCCCTTTTTGAGATGGCGATCGAGCAGGAGCCGACTTTTGCCCCATCGCACCAGGTAGGTGTCACCATGTTCACCCCAGCCTGCGCCTGCGAAAGACGGTTGCTCGTCGATCCCCAAATGCATGCACTTCGCGTCATAGGCCGCTTTAGCGGCGTCACCGCCGTCCCGACGCATCGGCACGTAGAAGTCCCGTAGCAACAGCAGAGATTGATAGATCAGAGGGACATCGTCCAACTGCGACTTCTTTATCCCTTGGAATGCCCGGCTATGGAGCTCGACTGAACCCGACAGATGCTCACGACACCAAACCTCGAAGCCATCGAGGGTGTCCGGAAGTTCTGGTTCAGGCTGCGCGGATTGAGCCAGACGACTTTCGAGCAAGGAAATCCGATGCCGCAAAAACAGATTGCTCTGGCGCTGCTGCTCGGCTTGCTGTTGTGCTTCCTCACGCTCCTGATCAGCAAGAACAATATAGCTCTCTTGCTCTTCCTTGATCTGCTCAAGCGACGAGGTCAGATCACGAATTTCCTGTTCGGCGAGTGCCAACAGGTCGCGGTCCGACTCACCCTCGATGCGCGCGGTTTGACGTCGCAGTTCGCCCGCAACCCGCTTCGCTTCCAGGAACGGTGGCAATTGCCGCTGGCTGTCACCTCCACTTACCGTGCGGTTCAGCGTTTGGTTGATTAGGAATGCACTGTAGGCCTGTGGGCCACCTGCCCAATTGGCAATCCTGTTGGGCAAACCGAGAGGGTGCGCTGCCGCCTCGTCGAGCGCGGGATCAAAGCCTGGTCGATATGTCCTCACCGCCTGCCGGTAAACGGACAGAGCCTTGCCCACCTGATCGGTCAGCCGAAAACTCGCAGCTTGGGAGACTATCGCAACGTGTGCAGCTCCCGCGAGACGACGCGCAACGTCACGAGCTGGGATGATCGTATCCGCCCAGTTGGTAGAATTCTCTGGCAGCGAAAACACGATGACGTCGCTTCGACGCTGCCCATTCCAAAGCAACTTGCAAAGTTCATCCGCGTCATCCTCCGATTCGACCAGCATCGGTTCAGCGGAAATATTGATGCCATCGAGCCAAGCTCGACCCGATTCCACGACCTCCCTCACAAAACTGGGAACGGAAGCGTCGAACTCAACAAATTGCCCACGTGACACGCATTGCAGCCTCGTACCGAAAAGCACTCGCCCGTCGGCTTGTGGCGCCAAGGCGATTTCGGTCGTCCATGTGCGTTGCGGGACATTCTTGTCCGCATCATCGATGCGCGCAGCCCAATAGCGCGGCGTATCGATCGATATGGCTTCAGTTCGCTGCGACCCAATATCATCGATCACGAAGGATTTTCCGTCGTGGGCGGGTCCTGGTAGCGCTCGCCCTGAACGCCGCTCCATCCATCCGAGTATGGATTGCATCAGATCATTGAATGCTGAAGAATTTGATCCAGCATCGACCAGCAACGTACACTGGCTTACTGGCTGGATTGCCGGTCGCGGCAACCGGCTAGCAGTTAATCGCTGCAGCAATGACTCCCCCATGATCCTCTCCCCGGTAAGTTTCATCTTGGAGCTTCCGCACGTTCGAGCAGCCGCGGCAGGTGAAACTGGATTGCGGTTTCAAGGAACGACGGTTCCCGTTCCACAAGCGGGCCACGCACATAGCGTGGCGCGTGGGCGAAGCCTGCGTTGACGGAGACGATTGCCAGAATGAACTTCTCCGGCTCGTGTAGCGAAGTAATGACCTCCTGGCGCGTGACCATCACGCTGTCCGCGCCGTCGATGCGCCCCTTGACCTCGATGAAGCGTAGATGCCCCGACCTCGGATCATGGGACGCGATGTCGTAGCCGATCTTCTGGGCGGAGACGTCGGCCGGCTCGTTGCCCAGCGCGCGCTCGGCCGCCATGACAGCGGCCATCGCCGCAAGCTCGATCTCGCGGCGCGCGGCCGGGTCTTCCGCAAAATGGTTCGGAATGCTCGGCGCCTGGCGTTGTTGCAGCAGACCCCGGGGGATGACGACCATGCCGCCCCGCACACGCGGGGGCTGCGACGAAATGAAACGCTCCCGCTCAAGCTGGTCCATGCGGCGCTTCTGCCGATCCGCCAGGTCTTCGGCCCGGCGCTGCGCGTTCTGCCAGTTCACCCGCGTCTTCTTGCCAGCGCGCTCCTCCTCCTTCAGCTCGAAGGCGCGAGAGTCCCAGTAATTGATCTCCTTTTTGAGGCGGGCGCGCACCTCCTGCTCGACCTTCTCGATCTCGGGCAGACGCCGAGCCTTGACCTCAGCGACATGACCCTGGGCCAATTCGACTGTCGCAAACCGGATCGCGGCTTTCTCCAGATCAGTGGTCAGCCAACTCTCGTCCAGAAGGTCGCGCACGATGGCGACCTCTTCCGGCTTGGCCGGCCGCAAGTTCAAATGCGGCGCGATGCCGGCGTTGACGGTGTTCCCGGCCTTGTCGATCGCGGCGAACTGGAGGCGCTGCGAGATCACATGCGGTTTGCCTGCGCTGGTGACGCGCCCGTCCTGGACCGTATGCTCCAGCAGGAAAATCGCCGACAGCGCATCACCCGCATCGGTGTCGTCCACAAGGATCGCGCCCTGCCGCATGATCTGCTCATACTGCTCGCGGATCAGGCTGATCACGGCGTCGAGCAGCGGGTGGCCTGGACAAACGAAGGCGGCAACCGGCTGCTGGTTGATCTTGTCCTTCTCGAAGCAGATGCGCTCGTACTGTGTCTGGAGCGGCGCGCCGGTTCCGATCTGACGATCCCGCTCGCGGATGCGCACCGGGACATGCGTGACCTCCCAACGCCCTTCCTCCCGGCGTTTGATCTTGCCACCCAGATGCTGGAACGCTTCGACGAAGAAGCTCTGGATGTGGTGGGGCTGTAGGCGCAGCGCCTCGGCGCGCTCCATTTCGAGCCGCAATTCCTCGACCCTCGCTTCCGGCATGGTGTCGTTGGTCAGGGCGCGGCGGCGTAGCAGCTCGAGCAAGTGCGCCTGATCGACCGCACCATCGACCTGCTGGAAAAGACGCGCTTTCACGTCCTCCTGCTCGCCATACTGGATCGCCTCGAACAACAGATCCTTCAGCGCCACGCCGTCGAACAATTCGCCGAGCACGTCATAGACACGGCCACCCAGCGCCTCGCGCGCAGCTTCCAGTTTCTCCAGCAGCCGCGCGTAAACCTCGCCTTCGCGCGTATCGGCCGCGACGAGATTCCAGAGGTGGCAGACCTCCATCTGGCCGATGCGGTGGATGCGGCCGAACCGCTGCTCGATCTTGTTCGGGTTCCACGGCAGGTCGTAATTGACCATGAGATGGCCGCGCTGGAGGTTCACGCCTTCGCCTGCCGCGTCGTTGGCGATCAGGACCAGCATGTCCTTGTCCTGCATGAAGCGCTCGACGACCTTTCGCCGCTCTTCACGCGACACGCCGCCGTGGATCACCTCGACGGCCTCGGGGTTGCCAAGCCGCGCCCGGACCTTGTCGAGCAGGTAGTGCAGCGTGTCCTTGGGCTCGGTGAAGATGATCAGCTTGCGGCGATTGCCGGCCGCGTCGATCATCAAATCGTCGTCGAGGATACGATTGAGCTGACTCCACTTCGTGTCCACGCCCGAGCGTAGAACGCCGAGCGCCATCGTCTCCAGCCCCTTCAGGGTCTCGACTTCCAGGGCGAGTTGCTCGACCGTCTCGGCCGTCGTCGCGCCTGTCGAGATCAGGTCCTCAAGCTCGTCGATCTCCTCCTGGCCATACTCCTCGATGTTCCGCAGCATGTCGGCGTTGATCGCGGATTCCGATGCGCCGGCCCGGCGGCCCTTGGCGGCAAGGCGCGCTTCGCCCAGCTCGTTTTCCAGCCGCTCGCGGCGGCGCTTGAGGGACTGGTAGATGGCGGCCGGAGACGAGGCGAGACGCCGCTGAAGAATCTGCAAGGCGAAACCGACATTGTTGCGCTTCTTCCCATCGCCCTCGGCGAAGCGCTGCACGCGGTTCATCTCGGTGCGCACATACTCGGTGACAGCGGTATAGAGTGCGGCCTCCCCTTCCGAGAGCTGATACTTGACCGTGCGCGCCCGCCGCTCGGGGAACAGCGGCCGACCATCGAACTTGAGCAGTTCCTCCTTGGTCAACCGCCGCATCATGTCTTCGGTGTCGGCATAGTGGACACCGTCGCGGAACCGGCCCTCGAACCGATCGCCATCGAGGAGCGCCATGAAGAGCTGGAAATCCTCTTCCTTGCCGTTGTGCGGCGTCGCCGACATCAACAGCAGATGGCGGCAGACCTGGCCGAGCTTCTGGCCGACCTGATAGCGCCGCGTATATTTGACCTCCCCGCCGAAATAGGTGGCCGACATGCGGTGAGCTTCGTCGCAGATAATCAGGTCCCATTCGCGCGCGCTCATGAGCTTCTCCTGAAGCTCCTCGTTGCGCGCCAACACGTCGAGACGCACGATCAGCCGATCCCGATCGCTGAATGGATTGCCCGACCGCGAGTTCTCGATCATGTCGCGGGAAAGGATGTCGAACTCGAGATTGAACTTCTGGCCGAGTTCGTCCTGCCACTGCTCAACCAGGCTGCCCGGCGCAACGACGAGGCAGCGTTCCAGATCGCTGCGGGCGATCAGTTCCTTCATCAGCAACCCAGCCATAATGGTCTTGCCGGCGCCGGGATCATCGGCAAGGAGGAAGCGCAGCGGCTGGCGCGGCAGCATCTCGCCATAGACCGCCGAGATCTGGTGCGGCAGCGGATCGACCAGACTCGTGTGAATCGCCAGATACGGGTCAAAATAATGCGCCAGCTTGATGCGGTTGGCTTCCGTCACCAGGCGCAGCAACGCGCCGTCAGCATCGAACGACCACGGTCGGCCGTTCTGCTCGACCTCGAGGCGGTGCTCATCGTCGCGGTAAAGAACAGCCTCGGCCACAGCGCCGTTATGATCGCGGAAAACGACATTGATCGCCTGGTCGCCGATCCAGTCGACCGAAATCACATGCACAGGCTGCGCCGAAGCGACACCGCGCACGGACGCGCCGTTCTTTACCTCCTCAAGCCTTGCCGCCATTGCTCGGCTCCCCCCAGTCCTTCATAGCTGAAGCTCCGCCTTCTCAAGCGCCGCTTCAGTTTCCTTGCGGTTTATTGTTACGATGTGCTGTGTATGTGCGCTCTGTTTCGCAGCGTCACCAAGCAAACCCAGGCGCTTCAAAACATAAAAGAGCATGGCGTAGCGAACCGAGAGCACGCCATTTCCCTGGTCCAGCCCATAATCCTTGGCGACGACCTTCTTCTGGCTCGCCGTAAGCCCCGGATGGGGGCCGATGATGACATCGAAATAATTGTTCCAGAGCCAATCCCGATCCCCGGCCTCGCCGGGCTCGCCCTTCACACCGACGTCGAGGATGCGCGGCAGCAGGAAATCCTTAAACTTGTGTTCGAGGTGGCAATAGGCCCGCGCGTGCCAGCGGAAACCATCGTACCCGAAGGCATGCGGCGTGATCCGCCGCCAAGTGGGTTCAGGCCGCAACTTGTTCATCGACTGGTAGAAGACGTCGACTGAGGCGCCCTCCCGGCTCGCGTCGAGAACCTTCCGCAGAACCTTGATGTCGATGTCCCGCCTGGGGGTCAGCGCCACATCGGCGCTGGGAAGCGCCGCGATCCACGAGTCGCTCGCGGGCACAGCCCCTTCGGCAACCGAGCGTAGCTGCGACAGATAGATGTAGGGGTCCGGCTCAAGGAACCGCAGCACGAATTTTTCGGCGGCGACGTAGCGCTTGGCGCGGGTGTCGTACTCCATGTTGCCGGGCGCCCGCTCCTGATAGAGCGTCAAATCCTTGGAAGCCTGCGGAACCGACACGCCGAACACCTCGACAAGGTCGGCCCGGTTGATCGAGCCCTCCCAGAACAGCCGAAACTCGATGAACTCGAGTCGGCGTCCCACCCCCCACTTCAGCGCTGTCGCGGCTTCCGCCATGTGCCTTGCCTCGCCATAATGAGGATAAAAACTATATGGACAACCCATCGCAGTCCGTGTAATTAGTATTCCCATAAGGGGGATTCGTCAATGGTCTATCGGTCACAACCATCGGTGCAAAGCGTGCAGCGGCACAGCTTGATGGATCGGACCTCTGGCGCAGCGCACAACCCCAAGCAAAACCCGGAAGGAGGACGGCCATGACCATCGCGTATCGATCCACCTTGGTCGTTCACGGCCGCCTCGCCATGCGGGAGAGCCGCCTCGCGGCGGGGCGCGCTGGCCGGCACGGCCTCCAGATCATGTCCTTCGAACAGGCCGCCGTCCGGCTAGCCGGCGGTTTTGTCCGCGCGATCGATGACGAGAGTCTGCGCTCGGCCATCCAGGCGGCCCTGTCCGCCACGCCTATGGGCGAACTGGAGAGCATCAAGACGCTGCCCGGTATGATCGATGCGGCGGCTGACACGCTGCACAAGGCCTGGCGCGCGGGCATCGACCTTGCCGCGCATGTGGCCGATGACCATCCACGCCTCGCTGCCATCGCACGACTGGAGGCGGCCGTCCTCGACCAGCTTCCGTCCGGTATGCTGCGGCCACTCGACATCGCCGCCGCCGCGACCGAGCGCCTCGCCCATGCGCCAGCGGTCCTTGGTCCGATGGAGATCGTCGGGCTCACCGAACTCTCGCCGTGCTGGCGGCCGCTGCTCCAGGCGCTCACCGCCCATATCCCCGTGCAGTGGACGGCCGGCCCGAGGAGCGTTCCCGCATGGCTGGACGATACTGGCGTTACGATCTCACGCGCACCGGCTCAAGCGCCGGGGATCAACGCCGTCAGCGCGGCGACGGCCTATCACGAGGCCATTGAGGCGATGCGTTGGGCGCGAGGCCTGCTCGCTTCGGGCGTTGCCCCCTCGGATATCGCCATCGCGACCGCCTCGCCAGCCGACTATGACGATCATTTCCTGGCTTTGCGCGCGGACGCCAATATCGACCTGCACTTCGTCCACGGCGTCCGCACCGTCAGCACCCGCGATGGTCAGGCTGCGGCGGCGCTGGCCGACATCGTGGTCCGCGGTCTGTCGCAGTCGCGGTTGCGGCGGCTCGCGGCGCTCCGCCGGGACAGCGGACCTTTCGCATCGCTGCCCGAAGGCTGGCTCCGTGTCCTGCCAAGCGATGCGCCGCTTTCGACGCCCGGCGCCTGGAACCGTCTGCTGGCCAGGTTGGCGGCGGAGGATTGGCCGGATGGCGCCGACCATACCCCGGCTTTGCGCGAGGCGGTCGAGACGCTGGCGAAAGGGCCAGAGGCCGCCGGCGATATTGGCGAAGCCTTTCTCAAGGGCCGGGCGCTCACGATCTGGCGCAAGGCGCTGCTCGCCGGCCCCGCAGCCTCGGTCGATGCGACGCTCGAGACCCTGAAGCAGGACGACGGACTGGAAGCCTGCGTCTGCATCGCCTGGATGCCGGCCAGTGCGCTGGCGGCGTCGCCGCGCCGCTTCGTACGGCTGCTTGGCCTCAATTCGTCCCGCTGGCCGCGCGGGATCGCCGAAGACCGGCTGATCCCCGACCATATCATCCCGACACAGGTGCTCGATCCGCTCCCGGTCAATCTCGCCGACCGGCGCGATTTCGAGACGATCCTCACCACGACAGGCGGCGCCGTCGTCCTCTCACGCGCACGGCGCGACAGCGACGGGCGCCTCCTGGGTCGCAGCCCTCTGCTCGCCGGACATGGCGAGGAGACCTATCTGCGCCGCAATGCGACGCCAGCGCACGCCTTCAGCGAGACCGACCGCCTGATGGCCCGGCCCGAGGAATTCGTCGCCGATCCGCAAGCCGTCAGCGCGCAAGGCTGCTGGCGCAACTGGCGGCAGGTGGAGATCACGTCCCACGATGGCTTGGTGCGGGCTGACCACCCGCTCGTCCTCGCCATCCTCGGTCGGACCCAGTCCGCCAGTTCGCTGCGCCGATTGCTGCGCAATCCTCTCAGCTTCGTGTGGGTCTATGCGTTCGGATGGCGCGAACCCCAGAGCAGCGCCGAACCGCTCGTGCTCGACGCGCTCGGGATCGGCGATCTTGTCCACCTCGTTCTCGACCAAGCCCTGCGTGACCTCGAAACCGAAGGCAGCCTTGCCGCCGCCGACGCACAGACCATCGAAGCCGCCGTGGCGCGGGCCGCGCAAGCCGTCGCCGCCGACTGGGAGAGCGAGCGCCCGGTTCCGCCAGCGGTCATCTGGGGCCGCACCCTCGACGACGCCCGCGCGCTGGCCAGCCGCGCTCTGTCCTATGGCGATGACCTTCTGCCAGGTGCGCGTTCCTACGGCGAGGTTCCCTTCGGCGGCTCACCTCCGAAATCCGATGCGGAAACGCCGTGGGATGCGAGCGCGCCGGTCACGATTCCCGATACCGGCTTCAATATCGCCGGCTACATCGACCGGCTCGACATCGCGGGCGATGGCAAACGCGCCCTCGTGCGCGACTATAAGACTGGACGACCGCCGCGCGGCGACATCCGATTGAACGGCGGACGCGAGCTTCAGCGCTGCCTCTATGCGTTCGCGGTCAAGGCGCTGCTCGGTGATGACGTCACGATCAGCGCCTCGCTGCTCTATCCGCGCGATCCCGTCGATCTCCAGCTCGACGATCCCGAGGCCGTGCTCACTGAGATCACCGGCTATCTGCGCGCGGCACGAGCAAGTCTCGCCAGCGGCGCGGCCCTGCCTGGACCGGATACCGGCGGCGACTACGACGACCTCGCCTTCGCCCTGCCGGCCAACGCAAGCGCCACCTACTGCAAACGCAAGATGCCAGCCGCCGCGGAGCGGCTCGGAGAAGTCACTCAGGTCTGGGAGGCGGAATGATGAGCAACCTGTCCAAAGTGCTGAACGACGACAGTGCGCGTCGCTATGCGATCAGCCATTATGATCGCTCCATCCTGGTCGAGGCCGGCGCGGGTTCAGGCAAGACCGCCGTCATGGCTGGGCGCATCGCCGCCATGCTCGCCGAAGGCGTCTCCCCGCGCGCCATCGCCGCCGTCACCTTCACCGAACTCGCCGCAAGCGAATTGCTCTCGCGTGTCCGCGAGTTCGTCGCCGACCTTTCGGCCGGCGTCATCGCGACCGAACTGCGGGTGGCGCTGCCCAATGGCCTGTCGGAGGCCCATCGCCGCAATCTCACCGCCGCCAGTGCTGCGATCGACGAAATCACCTGCTCGACCATCCACGGGTTTTGCCAGCGCCTAATCAAGCCCTATCCGGCGGAGGCCGACATCGACCCCGGCGCCGGCGTGATGGATCGCAACCAGGCCGATCTCACTTTCCTTGAGATTGTCGATGGCTGGTTGCGCGAGCGCCTGTCTGGCGGACAAGGCGGCATCCTGGCCGAGATGGTGCTGCATAGCCCCGGCGAGACGGTGGCGCTGATCCACAAGATCGCGGAGAACCTGCGCCGCCGCCCCACGCTGGCGGCCCCGGCCGTCTCTCCGCTTGACGGCCACCTGACAGCGTTCCGGCAGGCTGCGGCGGATTTTGCCAGCTTCATGGATGGCACGGCGGCGGCAGAGCCGGAAACGGTGGCGATCGTCGAGCGGCTGGCCGGAATGGCCGCAGCCCTGGCGACCGCTCCCGACCCGGCGACGCCCGCGAGCCTAGTCCAGCTCCTGACCTCGCGGCCCCACCCGAACCTTTGCACCAAATCCGGCACCTTCGCGTCCTATCGCAAGAAGGGAAAATGGGCCACCTCCGCCAAACAGGCCGGTCTTTCCAAGGCCGACGGCGATCGACTGAACGATGCGGCCGAGATCCACTACACCGCCTGCTGCGATGCCTGGAACGCGCTTGTGCAGGCCGCCGCCGGCCATGCCCTCTCAGCGCTGATCGACGAGGCGCATCCCATCCTGCAACGCTATCGCCACCACAAGCGCGCCAGCGCCCAGCTCGATTTCGACGATCTGATTTTCGCCGCGCGCGCCTTGCTGCGCGATCACGATGCCGTGCGCCGGGCGCTGGGAGAGCGTTTCGCCCATGTCCTCGTTGACGAGTTCCAGGACACAGATCCCCTGCAAACCGAGATTTTCTGGCGTCTGTGCGGCGAGCCGGTCGATGGTGATGACGATTGGACGCGGTTCCAAATCCGGCCAGGTGCGCTCTTCCTGGTGGGCGACCCCAAGCAGGCGATCTATCGCTTTCGAGGCGCCGATGTCGGAGCTTATGTCCAGGCGCGCGACGCCTTCCGCGCTCAGGACGCCGACAGCCTTCTATCGATCTCGACCAATTTCCGCTCCTGCGCCTCGATCCTCACCTTCGTCAACGAGCGCTTCGAGGCAGTCCTTTCGGCCGATGGACAGCCGGGTTTCACCGCGCTCGACCCGTTCCACGATGACCGGGGCGGCGTTTGCGTAGCCGCCCTCGACATCGCGGTGGCCGACGAAAACGGTAAGGCCAGCGCCGAACAGCAACGCGACGCCGAAGCCGACGCCATCGCCGAGCTTTGCGCCCGGCTGATCGAAAGCCAGCCCATCATCGACCGCCGCAGCGGCGCCGAGCGCCCCTGCCAGCCAGGTGACATCGCCTTGCTGGCGCCGACCGGCGCGGAGCTGTGGCGCTATGAGGAAGCTCTGGAGCGGCGCGGCATTCCCGTGGCGACCCAGGCCGGCAAGGGTTTGTTCCGCCGCCAGGAAGTCCAGGACCTGATCGCTCTGACCCGCGTCCTGGCCGATCGCCGCGACACGCTCGCGCTCGGCGCGTTGCTGCGCGGGCCTCTGGTCGGCCTGTCCGAGGAAGAGCTGCTCGACATCATCTGGGGGCTTCCCCGCTCGGAAGACCAGCCTGACCGAATTCCACGCCTAGATCTCGGCATCGACCCGGCCGCCATCGCACACCCGCTCGCGCGCGAGGTCATCGAACGGCTGCAATCGCTCTCCCGGCGCGGCAACAGCACGACCCCGCACGAATTGCTTTCGCAGGCGGTGGACGTGATGCGCGTCCGTCCGCTTCTCCTCGAACGGCATCGCGGCCAGGCCGAGCGCGCGCTCGCCAACGTCGATCTCTATATCAGCCTGTCGACCGGCTACGCCGTGCGCGGTCTGCGCGCCTTTGCCGAGGCTATGGCGACAGCGTGGTCCGACGAGGCCCGCGCCGTCGAGGGACGACCCGATGCACAGGAGGAAGCGGTTGCGCTCTTCACCATGCACGCGGCCAAGGGGCTGGAATGGCCAATCGTCATTCCGATCAATACCATGACCGGCGTGATGGCGCCCGAAAGCGCCGTCCTCGATCGCCAGACCGAGACCTTCTATTGCCCGGTCCTGGGCGTCCCGCCCGAAGGCTATGACGAGGCGCGCCAGGCGGAAAAGGAAGAGCTGGACCGCGAACGCATCCGGCTTTGGTATGTCGCGGCCACCCGCGCCCGCGAGCTTCTCGTCCTCCCCCGCCTCGACACCACGCCGTCGAAATCGGCATGGATCGGTCTCGTCGATCTATCGCTCGCCGATCTTCCCAGCCTCGATGTCTCGCATCTGCCCGCCAGCCTCACGGCCGCGCGCACGGGAGTGGACAACGCCCAGACACGCGCGATCTTCGCCGCCGAAGCTGAAATCATCGCTGCTGCGCAGACGCGGCTGACCTGGCTTGCACCCAGCCGCGATGAAAGCGCCGCCGGGACCGTGCTCCGGGAAGAGGAGGCGTCCCTCTGGACCGGCTCGGCTGACGACCAGCCCCCCGAACTGGACGTCGTCGCCCCGGTGCAAGGAGGCCGGGAGCGCGGACTGATCCTCCACAAGCTCATCGAAGAGGTGCTGACCGGGGAAACCCCGGAAGCCGAGGCGGCGCTGATTGAGCGGGCGGCCGATCTCATCCGCTCGCTTGGCCGGTCGCCTGTCTCCGATCCAGCCACAGGGCTGTCGGCCGACGAACTGGCGGCCTGTGTCGCTCGCACTTTGGCCCTGCCTGACATCGCGGCCTTGCGACCCGGTCTCCTGGCCGAATTTCCCGTCTATGCCGCCCAGGCGAATGACGGCTTGGAAACCGCGACGGCCGGGATCGCCGACGCGCTGACAGTTGGAAAAGGTGGCCAGCCAGTCGTGGTGGTCGACTGGAAGAGCGACGTGAACCCCGACGCTCAGACGCTCGATCATTATCATGCGCAGGTGCGCGCCTATCTGAACATGACGGGCGCCGAGCGCGGACTGATCGTGCTGATGACGAGGGGAACGGTGATTGCCGTCTCGCCTTCGCCGCAGACCGTGTCGGCCTGACGGAAGGCGACCCGATGGCCTCCCGCACGCGTTCCAACGGCCCCAACCAGGACGACCTTTTCAATCCCGAGGTCGAACTGCTCTTGCCGGCTCGGCTTGTCATCGACGGCAAGGTGCTGGGGAGCCCGGTTCGTCAGTTGGCCGTTCCTGCGCGCCGGGTGCGTTGCCGGCTTCGCCCCTTCGCTATCCGCCGTGTCAAAGGTTACGAGACAACCCTGGAATCCGGCGAAATTCTAAAGGTCATCAGCGCAAAGACGGCCACGCCGCTGGAGGCCGATCTCATTCTGCTCGTGCCCGGCGCAACGGAGCCGGAACAGATCGTCGAAGCACTCGAACTGGGTGCAGGCCGGTGGATGAATGCTTTGCCGATCGGCATCGACACGCTGGATCGTTCCGCGCGCGTCGAGCGGCTCCAGGCGGTTTCTGCCTCCTGGATCGACGCCATTCATTTGCGCGAAGGACGGGCTGCGGCCGATGGTGTGCCGGCGCAGCCTGGCTTGCGGCGGCCCCAGATCGGCGCGCTTCATGCCGCGCTTGCTCATGCGACGCGATCGACGGACCCTGCCACCATCGTCATGCCGACGGGTACGGGCAAGACCGAGACTATGCTGGCGCTCAACGCCAACCGGCGGTTCGAACGCCTGCTGGTGGTGGTCCCCACCGATGCTCTACGCGAGCAGATCGCAGGCAAGTTCGAGACCTTCGGCGTCCTGAAACAGCAGAAATGTCTCGATGAGACCGCAGCCTTTCCGTTGGTCATGCGGCTCTCGCACATTCCGGCGAGCGAAGCCGAAGTCGATGAAATCTTCGACAGCGCCAATGTCGTCGTCACCACGATGCAGATCGCGGGCCGCGCCGAGGCGCCGGTGCAGGAACGGATGGCGGCCCGTGCCTCCGCACTTTTTATCGACGAGGCGCATCACATCGGGGCACGGACGTGGAAGTCCTTTCGCGGGCTCTTCGCCGAGCACGAGCCGCCCATTCCGGTAATCCAGTTTACCGCCACTCCGTTTCGTGAGGATGGCGGCCGCGTCGATGGGGAGTTCATCTACACCTACCCGCTGAAGAAGGCGCAGCAGGAAGGCTATTTCAAGCCGATCCGCTTCGAGGCCGTATTCGGGCTGGATCAAGCCGACGCCGACCGGGCAATCATCGACAAGCTCGGCGAAGTGCTCGCCTCGGACGTGGACGCCAGCCTCAACCATCTGGCGATGGCCCGTTGCAGCACCATCGAACGCGCCAAACACCTGCATAGCCTCTATGCGGCGGCCTATCCGGACTACCGGCCTGTCATCGTCCACAGCCAGCAATCGCTGAAGGAGCGGCGCGAAAATCTGGCAGCGTTACGCCGCTTTGAGAGCCGGATCATCGTATGCGTCGATATGCTCGGCGAGGGCTTCGACCTGCCCGAGCTGAAGATCGCTGCTTTGCACGATCATCACAAGAGCGTGGCGGTGACAATCCAGTTCGTCGGCCGCTTCACCCGCCAGGATCCGACCCTGGGTGATGCGACGGTGATCGCCAATACCGGCATCGACGATGTCGATCGCGCGCTGGCCAAGCTCTACGCCGAGGACGCCGACTGGAACGCGCTGGTGGAGGCGCTCAGTTCGGCAACGATCGAACGGCAGGTTCGCCGCGCCGAGATGTTCAAAGGCTTTTCGGGGGATCTAAGCGACATTCCGCTCCAGACCCTCGAGCCGAAAATGAACGCGGTCCTCTACCGAACGTCCTGTGACGCCTGGGATCCGTTCCGTGCGGAGGAACTCTACAATCCCGGCGTCTATCTCGGTATGAAACTGAACCCGCATCAACGGGTCGCGATCTTCGTGACTCGGGCTGAGGAACAGGCGCGCTGGACCTCGGCGCAGCAGGCAGTGAACGTCACCTGGGATCTGCACATGCTCCACTGGGATCAGGCCAGTGGCCTGCTCTATATCAGCAGTTCCGCCAAGGGACCGTTCGACCGCCTGGCAAAGGCGGTTTGCGGCGATACGACGCGCCGCGTGGAAGGCGAGGAGGTGTTCCGCAGCCTCCACGGTTTCAAGCGACTCATCCTGCGCAACCTCGGCCTCACCCACCATCAGGGGCGCGGCGTCCGCTATTCGATGTATATGGGCGTGGACGTCGCCGACGGCCTCGACAGCGCAAAATCCCAGTCGCGGATCAAGAACAACATCTTCGCCACCGGCTTTCTCGACGGCGTGCCGGCCTCACGCGGCTGCTCGGCGAAGGGCAAGTTCTGGTCCAGCGCCAAGGTCCATGACCTGACCGACTGGGTGGACTGGTGTCAGGATGTCGGCCGCACGGTGAACGATCCCAGCATCACGACCGACGGCGTCTTCAAAAGCGCGATGCGCCCCCACCAGATCAGCCAGCGCCCGGCTGTTCCGCCTGTGGCGATCCATTGGCCTGAATCTTTGATCACCCAGTTCGAGGAGCGGATCGAGATCTCGTTCGGCGATGAGCCCGTAACCTTCGCGGAATGTGATATCGAGTTGCTCGATAACGCTCGTTCGGGACCACTGCGCTTCGCCGTGCGGAGCGATGAGCACGCGGCCGAGTTCGAGATCGTCTTCAGCGACGGGCATGCCCGCTACCCCCAGCGCGCCGGCCCCAAGGCGACGATCAAGATAGGCAGCAAGGTGCAGACGCTTTCGGAATCCTTCGGTGAGGATTCGCCACAGATCGACTTCGGCGATGGCTCGCTGCTCATCTACAGCCATCTCTACACCCTGCCCGAAGGCGAAACGATCGAGCCATACCCGTCCGACAAGATCGAAGCCTGGGATTGGTCGAAGGCCAATATCCGCGTCGAGTCGCAAGGCACGAGCAAGCGCCCAGACTCAGTCCAACGTCTCGTCATCGACGCGCTGTTGGCGGACCCCGATCCCTATGATGTGATCTTCGACGATGATGGCAAAGGCGAGATCGCTGATGTCGTGGCGCTGCGAATAACCGACAGCGTCGTTTCCGTGACCCTGTATCACTGCAAGTATTCGGGCGCGGATACACCAGGCGCGCGACTCAGCGACCTCTACGAGGTTTGCGGCCAGGCTCAGAAGTCTGCTCGGTGGCGCGACCGGCCAGGCCGCATGCTTCAACACATGTTGAGGCGCGAAAAGATACGCCGGGACCGTGGTCTCAGCTCTCGGATTGAACAAGGCTCAGCCGCCGCGATCAAGAAACTCAAGGTCGGGTGGCAAGATCACCGCTTCGAGTTCGACGTCCGCATGGTGCAACCTGGACTATCCCGGCAAGCAATCGGTGAAGAAGGCTTGCACCTGCTTGCGGGAGTCGAGACCTATTTGCTCGAAACCCGCGCCATGAGGCTGAAAATTATTGGTAGTGAATGATGCCGTAGGGCATCGGCAATATTGTTGAGATGTAAGTTTTTATCACGCCGTGGGGGCAGGCTTCGTGTCATCTTTTGGGTTCACCTTTTTGTCGCGCAAGGCGCTGGGCCAGGCTGAGCAGATGATGTTCGGCGGCGCAGCGGGGGTGCGCGATGAGGTCGGATTCCTCATCGTCCACCAGCGCTATGCCGATCACTTCTTCCCCGGCACGTCGGTTCTGCACACACGGCTGCGCTACGCGCTTCTCATCCCCTGGCTTTACCAAAGCCTTCGGACGAAGCGCCCTGTCCCCAAGGACTTTGGCCAAGCCTTCTCCGATCTCGAACATGAGCTGACCGGCCGCCTCAAATATATCGATGGGGTGGGCGGTGAGAAAGATGGCGTGATCGGAGGCGAAGTCTTCCCCCGCGTGATCAGCCAGCCGCCAGCCTATGTCTATTGGACGGCTCTCGCTAAATGGGGACTGATCAGCGCCCGCCCTGATGGCCGGCCGTGGAGCCGCCCGGATATGGCGAAGCTCCTGGCAGCCTCCGGCAAACGCGCCCTCCATGACGATGACGGGAAGCCCTTCGAGACAGTGGCCTGGCCAATCTCGGGGTTGATCGATGCCCCCGGCGACTGGGATGGCGGAGGAAAGCTTACACTCGACCTTTTGCCGCCGGAGCAGATCTATCTCGCAACCAAGCTGCGCGCCGTTCGCTCGCCGACTGATCCGGGCGAGCCATCGCTCTTGTCGAAGCTGGTCGGAAAGCCTCTCGGCGAGGCCGATCACTGCTGGGACAGCGAAATTCTCGCACTTGCCGGTAAGGAGGCCGCCATGCTGAAGCGGGCCGGCCAGGCGGCGGCGCTGTCCGCGATTGGCAGGGCAATTTATGCGGCTCAGGTCGAGACACTCAAGGAAACACGCGACAAGCGACCACAGCCAAATTTGCACCGCGCCGCGCTGAAAGACGCAGTCGAGCAATGGGGCTGGCTGGCCGCCCGGCTGGATATGGACCTGTTTCTCGCCGAAATCGGGCACCTCCCGCCTGCGGTTGAGGGCGTTTTGAAAGAAACTTCGGCCTGGGTTCGGGCAAATAGCAAGGATCCGATGCCGCTGCTCGACGTGTATGCGCGGGCGGAGGTCAGCAGGAAGGATGATCGCGCGCGTCTCGCCAGCAACCAGTTCGGCGTCGATCGGCGCATGGAATGGCAAGGCGAGCGCCATGGTCGCGCAGAGCCGCTCCATTATCGCTGGGGGAATGTGAAACGGCTCCTGCGTGACCTGGAAGCTGTTGCATGAGCGATCGGCAAGCTTGGCACGGCCAACCCTACCTCGACGAACTGCGGCCCGGGCGATTGGAGACGGTCAAGCTCGCGTTGTTCGCGACCTACTCGGTCGACCTGTCTGCGGTCGCCGCGGCGTTGCTCGCCCTGATTGGTCGTAACAATGACAAGGGCAGTGGAACGGCCGTCGATTTTGCCGAAGCGATCGACAGGCTGCGCGATCACGTCAAGATCATCATCCAGCGCGGGCGGATCGCGCGCCCGGTCGCTCTCCCCCGGATCGCGGGCATCCTCGATCAGTTCATCGTTGAGCAACCCTACGATGAACACGAGCGTAGCTGGCATCCGAAGATTGCTTTGGTTGCCTATAACTGCCCCAAAGGGGAAACCCGCTGGAAGCTCTGGATTGGCAGCCGGAACCTCACGCGATCTCAGGATCTCGACGCCGGCGTTTTGCTGGACGGCAGCGAAAAGCGCGCGAAGGGGCGGGTTCGGCTCCCTGGCGTCGGTGCTCTCGGGAGCACTCTCGCACGCTGCGCATCGCGCGAGGATGCCGATGACATCTCGGAGCAACTGGAGGCGATCTGGTGGGATGCGCCAGACGGTTTTCGCCTACTCGGCCTCCTAAATGGGCTGGATGAAGGTGTTCCCTTGCCAGCGGGGCCGCCATCCGGCGCGGTCGATGGCATAACGATCATCAGCCCGTTCCTGTCGCCCGACTTTCTGAAAAAGGCGGGTAACTGGGGGGCGGCTGGTTCCAGGACGCTGATTTCGTCGATGCCGGCTCTCGCCGAAATAGCCAGCCGATCCAGAACCTCGCTGACGGATTTCTCGAAAATCCTGGCCTATGCGGCGCCCGACGTGCTTGCTGACGAGTCCACGCTCGCTCTGCCCGGCACCGAACCTGTGGCCGAAGATGATGTGGAGCCGGCGCCCCTTGCGCTCCATGCAAAGATCTTCTGCTTCCACTCGGGCGAGAAGACCATCTTGAGGGTCGGGAGCGCCAATGCGACCGAAAGGGCGTGGTCGGGGCGCAACTCGGAAATCATGGTCGAACTCGAGGCGGGCGAAGCGTTCGCTTCCGGCCTGGCGTTCCTGGTCGGTAAAGCGACGCCTGTCACCATAGAGGAACTCGCCGCCACGGACCTGCGCAGCACAAGTGCCGCCGATGCTCTGGAAGAGTCGCGCAAGATGCTCATGGCCTCCTGGGATCCGGTTCTGCGCCGCGATGGGGATTGCTTCTCTATCGACGCGCGAGCGGTTCCTTCGCTCGCCTACCCCGACCATGTGCTGCATGCCGGATCTGCAAATGGCGATCTGCTGCCTTGGCCGACCGATGCCTTCAACCTCGGTCTTGGATCGATCCCGTTGTCACTCCAGTCTGCCTTCATTCAGGTCCGGATAAGCGGCCCAGACGGCGCTTTACGATGGATGCAGCGCGTCACCGTCGATCCGCCTCTCGAAGAGCAGCGGGATCTAGCCGCGCTGGCCAGCCACATGGGGCTTCGCGCGTTTCATGACTGGATGCGTGCGATGCTCGGCGGCGACACGCTTCCGGTCGGTGGCGGTGCATGTGATGAAGATGTCGGATCGCGGGGCAACCGCCCCCAAAGCCTGGGTTATGACCGCCTCACATTGGAGGATATTCTCACGGCTTGGGCACGCGACCGAAAAGCCTTCGGCCGGGTCGATCGCCATTTTGCGCCCTATGTGGATGCGCTTCTCGCCCACGGCGAAAATCTGAGCGAAGCGGAGAGAGCTGACTTGAACGAACTCGCTCAGATCTGGGCCATCGCGCGCACCCGGCTTGCCTCATGAGCGCAAGATCGAAACCCTTCCAGGCCGCGACGGTCAGGGCTGCAACTGTCGCCCTGTCGGGAGGCAACCCGCTGCGCCGGTTCCTTGTCGCGGACGAAGTCGGCCTCGGGAAAACCGTCGTCGCCCGAGACACACTTGCGGCGCTGGCGAGCACAGCGCGCAAGTTTACCGTCTACTATATTACGAGCGGGCTCAAAGTCGCGGACCAGAACAAGGTCGAACTGCTGCGCTTCCTCGAGAAGGACGAAGCCAAGGACGCACTCTCCGTCATCGACCGCGTCGGTCTCATTCCGTTCGAGGAAAAGCGCAAGGGAAAGCTGCGGCTTTATGCCTTTACGCCGACCACATCATTCTCCAGCTCGCAGCGCCTTTACGGCGGAAAGGCAGTCGAGCGCGCGTTCATCAAGCTCCTGTTGGACGAACTATACCCCGGCCTGACCGCCGCCTTTCCTGAAGGCTATGTCGAATATGGCGCAACGTCCGGCTGGCGATGGGCGTGCGAGGAGGCTCAGGGCAAATTCGACAATGTCTCCGCCCTCTTCAAGGCGGCCTATGGCCGAGCGTTGCGCGCGGAATTTGGCAAGCCGGCCCGCGAAAACATTCTGCACGCGATCGATACGAGCAAACATGGTCAGAGCTTGGGCCGGATGCGGAAGGCGCTCGCTCAAGCCGCTCTGGATTCCGCCCCGCCCGATCTCGTAATTTTCGACGAGTTCCAATGCTATCGCGAACTGCTCAATGCAGGTGCCGATAATCCCCTGGCGCGTCAACTGCTGGCGGGAACAGATGGCGGGACGCCGCCGCCGATCCTCCTCCTGTCCGCCACGCCCTACCGTTTCTATGCCGAGCGCTGGGAAAGCGGCGCTGGGGCTGCCCCTCATGTCGAATTTTTCGAGATTATCGAATTTCTGGGCGGGTCGGCTGTACGCGCCGAGGCCGAATCCCAATTTCGTCGTTTTGGCGATCTGTTGCATTTGATCGGCCACCTGCCGCCCGATAGCCGCACGGCGGCGATCGAAGAGGCCCAAGCGCTCAAGCACCATCTCGAGGCGCTTCTCACTCCACTCATGTCGCGGACCGAGCGTCCGGTTTCCGACCATGCCGGAGAGCCTGCGCCGCCGTCCGTAAGGATCGAGCCCCACGATCTCGACGTCTATCGCCATTTCACCGACCATGTGTCGCCCAAGCTCGCAGGTAGCGCGATCGCCTACTGGCTGTCAGTGCCACTCCCTGCGCAAGCGTTGGGGGACCGATACCAGATTTCTCGCGACATAGATTTTCCGGCCACGCGTAGCGTCCCCCGGCTCGGAGTCACCAATTGCTTCAAGCCGCCCAAAGAGGGTTGGGGAAGCGCCAAGCTCCGTGCCCTCAACGGCCTTGTGCCAACGGAGGCCCTTGCCCTCCCGTGGGTGTTGCCGTCGCTGACTTGGTGGGCGCCTTCCGGGCCATGGGCAAAGGTAACGCAATCGCCCAAGATGCTGATCTTCAGCCGGTTCAGGGCCACACCGCAAAGCCTGGCAGCCCTTGTCAGCCTTGAGGTCGAGCGCAAATGCGTGGCGAAAAGCAATCTTCCCTACGCTGCCGCGTGGAAGAAACGCCACCTGAACCCGAAGCCGAACCAAGGCCCCACGCTCGCCCTGTTTCACCCGAGCCCTTTCCTGATCCGCGCTGTCGATCCCCTAGATGTGAAGGGCAAGGCTGCGATCAAGCAGATCCGGGCCAGGGCGCGGCAGCAGATCATTCAGGCGCTGCCCCCGTCCATCGCGCCGGAGGCTCCGAATGCGCGAAGCAACCGACGGCGCAAACCGGCGTGGGCGATCCTCGCGGCCATTGAGCGCGCGCAAAAGGCGCCGCTGGCTCGGGAGTTCGCGGCGGTCCAGAAGAACTGGGGTCGAGTCGCCCCGAAGGATGCAACACTTCAAACCTTGCTCAAGCAGCGCCAAGAGGCCGAGGCGATCACCTGGCTAAGCCGGTGGGAGATGGACGCTCTGGTGGATATGGCTCTCGGCGCCCCTGGCGTCGTGACGGGCCGAGCACTCTATCGCCACCTTCCTGAGCTTTTCGATTACCAGGAGCAGCATTTCGCGCGGCTTGTGCGCTTCTGCTGGACGAGGCTGCGCACCTATCTGGATCGCCCCGTTTTCTGGTCGATCTTGCCCGGTGACGACGCCACGCAGAAATATCAGAGTGCGTGCGTTGATGGCTGCCTGGAAGCCGTCCTCGACGAACATTTCTGGCTGCGCAAATCCAAGGTCAATCCTGATGGACTGATCGAGGATCTGTCGGCGGCGCTCGCAGCGAACGTGGGCACTTTCGGGTTCAAGGGCGCGAAGAAAAAGGACAAGATCCGTATCCGTTGTCACGCTGCGGTGCCGTTTGGGGGCACTGAGACAGAGACGCATCGGCAGGATCATGACGTCAATGAACCGCCACCGGCGCGCTCTGAGGAAATCCGCAGCGCGTTCAATACGCCGTTCTGGCCCCATGTCCTGGCAACGACCTCTGTCGGACAGGAAGGCCTCGACTTCCATAGCTGGTGCGACCGGCTGGGCCACTGGGATCTTTGTTCCAGCCCGGTTGACCTGGAGCAACGAGAAGGTCGCGTCCAGCGCTTCGGCGGACTGACTGTCCGACAACCGCTCGCCCGAAAACTAGGCGAGCAAGCGTTGGCGCAGGCACGCGGCCAAGCATCGTCGCCGTGGGATATTATCGCGCGCGACGCCGACAAGGCGTTCGCGGACGACAAAACCGGCCTCAGCCCCTGGTGGGCGATGAAAGGTGCGGAACTGAAGCGACATTTGTTCGCGCTTCCCCAAAGTCGCGATATTGATCGATTCGCAAAGTTGAGGACGCAGAGGCTGCTCTATCGCCTTGCTTTGGGGCAGCCGGACCAGGAGGATCTTGTTGATCTCCTGACCCATCACGACGTGGAAACGACGCGGTCGCTGCAAGCATTGACCCTCGATCTGTCGGCATTCTCACGACAGAAGCACCGCGATGAATAACGTGCGTGCCGGCCGGCGCGTCCGGCACGCACGTCCTGCTCATGCGGGGCAAGCGCCCCCTCATGCGGCTGGCTATATGTGGACCAGCCTGGTGGGCTTCATGCGGGTTCGCCGCCATTCCCACCACCATGCTTGATCCGCCCCACGGTGCGGCTTCTCCCATGGTCCCCGCGCTTATCGGGTTCGGGTCCCCATATCTGACTCAGGCGCCCGGCGTTTCCGCGATCGGGCCGAGCGTGTCGATCTCGGCGATCTTCTGAAACTCGCCGAGATAGTCCTGTTGATGGGTCGCCAGCCAGCGAACCACCCGGTTGTTCGCCAGTAGCTTGGCGACATAGCCGCGGGCGACGGTCAGATGCAGATTGTCGATGCCGTAGGTTTCCTCGACAGACTTCACCTGGGTCTGGAGCGCGGCCAACTCGCGTTCCATGCGGGCGATCTGCTGGCCCGAGGGCGTTGGCTTGCCTCCCCCTTTTCCTTTGCGGGCGGCGGCGAGTTGGTTCTCGGACGTCGCCGCACGCAGCGCGCGTGCAAACATGACCGTGAAGTTGTTCTGACCGATCATCAGGTCTGCGGCTTCGATCTGCCTGACCGACGTCATCTGGCGCAGGATGTCGAACACCTTCATCGAGCAGGGCGTATCCTTCAACATCTCGGCCGCCTCGGGGCTGATCCCTTCCAGAAGCCGGAAACGCCGCAGCACAGACTCGACCTGAAGGTTCAAGGCTGCGGCGATGTCGGTCGATGACACGCCCCGGTCCATTGCCCGCACGATCATCCGATGCTCCTGGATCGGCGGGATGCGATTGACGCGCTTGTTGTAGGTGTAGGTGTCGTCGTCAGCCGCAAGCAGGCACTCGACCTCGGAGATGCCGAGTTCCTTCAGCGCCTCAAGCCGCAGATGACCATCGAGGAGAAACCAGGTTCCGACATTCTTTTCGTCTGCCATGACGACGGGCGCTTCGATCAGACCGATCGCTTTGATCGAACTCAGCACCTGCGAATAGGATCGGCTCTCCCTGGCGCCGGGCGGCAACGTCTTCAGCGGAACGATCGCCGCGACGGGGATCGTCAGAAAATCGCGGTCGAAGCCAAAATGGATACGACCGTCATCCCGATCCTTCGGTTCTTCAGTCATGATCGTCTCCCGACACACGGGCCTTGAGCGCGCGTGGCATGGTCGCCAGCCCCTCCGCCCTCAACAGATTGATGAAGCCGTCATTGCCGAGCAGATCCTTCAGCGCCTCGACGACGAACAGCAGCCGGGTCTGGGTGAAGTCCGACTTTTTGACCAGCAGACGCTGCTTTTCCGCCTCCCGCTGATAGACCTGCATGAGATCGGCGGCCGTCATCCGACGGACGCCGGTGCCCTTTCGGCCCAACCGCCCGACAGGCAATCCACCCTTGCGCTGGCTGCGCATCCGCATTTCCAGCAGACGTCGAACCGCGGCGAGTTTCTTGCCCCGAAGCTTGCCGGTCTCGTAGGCGTCGAGGAGCAGGTTCTGCGCCTCTTCCGTTTCGGCTTTGGAAATCTCCATTGCCAAGGTGATCGGAATGAGCCCGGTTTCTACGGCGGACACCAGCCGTTCCTCGCCACGCTCGAGTAGCGACGCGATCATGTTCACCCAGGATGCCCCGACACCGATCTTCTCCGCGATGGCAGCGTCATTGTAACCGCGAGATCGTAGCGCGCCGATCTCCTTCATGAGATCGATGGGCCGCGGCGTGCGCCGGGCGATATTCTCGACCAGGCTCATGACGAGGCACTCGCTTTCGCTGGCCTCGATCACCACGGCCGGAATCTCGGTCTGACCAAGCATCTGGAAGGCTTCCAACCGGCCCTCACCACAGACGAGATCATATCTCGGCCCGCCTGCGCCATCGCGGCGGCTCACCGTGATCGGCCTCTTCAAGCCGATGGCTTCGATGTTGTTCACGATCTCCCGATGCTGGCGCTTGTTGCGTGCGCGAGGGTTCAGAACCGTGATCCGGGAGATAGGGATCATTTCGATCTTGTTCGGTCGAACAGCAGGCATCAGGCGGCCTCCCCAAAAGGAACAGGCGCGGCGATGTCATAGAGAAGCTCAAGGTCGTCGAAGCGGTAGGCATCGAGCGCGAGCGCATTCTCCTCTCCTAGCCGCAGCTTTTCGGAGAGCATGTCAATGCGGGGGAACAGATAGAAGTCGAACGGCGCGCGATTGGCTCTATCCATCCGCGCGACAATCGTGATGTCGGGCGCGAGCGAGGTATCGAAGTGCAGGTTCCACCGAAAGAGCCCGGTCGGCGTCTCGATGCACCGCGCGATCACCAACGAGACGCTGAACTCACCGTTGACGACTATCCGGTCGGCCTCGAGATCCTGCCAGGCATCGCTGCCCGTTGCCCGCAATCCGTCGAGCACCTCACGAAGAATACCGGGATGGAGCTTTCGCAGTTCGCGGTTGATTTCAACGTAGCGGTAATCGCGATCCGGCGTGAAGCCCACGAGACCGTAGGCGCGAAGCAGGCTGCCAAAGCGGGAGCTGTAGGCGCTGCTGGACGGCATCCCATCGGATTCGTCGATGACGATGCCGGAGAGCAAACCTTTTTGCTGATAAAGCGCCCTCAGAGATTGCAGCATCTCTTCGTTAGAGGGAGCCACAAAGCTGGGCGCCGGATGACGAGCACGCTGGTCAGCGGCGGACTCCGCAGCCGGACGGCCCGCGGCGCCGGCTGGGCGCCGCGGGCTCCTGGAATCACGCCGCCGGCGAGGTCAGTCGGCGCATCGATTCACCAGACAGCTGTATCCGGTGACTGGTGTTGACCATCCGATCGAGAACGGCATCGGCCACCATCGGATTGTCGATGTAGCCGTGCCAGTCCTTGAACGGGAGTTGGCCCGCCAGCAGGATTGAGGCCGATCGGGTTCGGGCGTCCACGATGTCCAGCAGGTGGTGCTTGCCCGACTCCGTCAGAGGCGTCAGGCCGAAGTCGTCCAGGATCAACAGGTCGAAGCGGGCGATCGCCGTGCGCAGGCGGTTCATGCTGCCGTCCTGATGGGCGATCGCCATGTCCTCCAACAGTTGATGGGTGCGATAGTACCGAACCGTCAGACCGACGCGGGCGGCATGACCGCCAAAGGCGCACGCCAGATGGGTCTTCCCGGTCCCTGTTGCGCCCGTCAGGATCAGATTTTCGGCTTGGCGCACCCAGGTACAGGTCAGAAGCTCGGCCATCTGGGCCCGGTCCAGGTTTCGTGCGGAGCGGTAGTCGATGTCTTCGGCCGCGGCAGGGATCTTCAGTCGGGCGGCTTTCAGGATGCGTTTCAGGCGACGGTCGTCACGATACGCCGCTTCAGCCTGCAAGAGGTGCATTAGCCGATCGTGGAACGGTAGATCGGCGAACGCCGGCGTGGCCGCGTGATGCTCGACCGCTTCCACCATGCCGTTGAGGCCGAGGTCGCGGAGTTTGTCGATGATGTGGGTGGTGTTCATGACTCGTCTCCGGCGAAATAGTCGGGACCGCGCACGTTCTCATTCGTCGCGGCAGCGGCTGTTTTGGGCGTGATGAAGTCTGCCGGGTCCGTGAACTCCAGATTCCGATCCAGGACATTGCGCACATGGGCCAGTCGGGGTTCGCCGCACCGCACGGCGCGGGCGCAGGCTGCTTCCAGCCTCACCGGACCGACGCGGTGCGCCAAGGCCCGAAACGAGCGATAGACGGCGGTCTTGGCCGCGCCGAAGAACGGACGCCCAGCTTCGCCCTGGACCACAGCCTGAACACCGGGCCCATGCAGACGGGACCATAGGACAAGATCTTCGTCCTCCCCCGCGCGCCGCGCCAAATGGTTAGGTGGCATATGGGCTGGATCAGTCGAGGCCTCGCCCGCTACGGCCAGGCGCGGGTGGACGCCTACCGGCTTCCCGTCGTGCCAGATCTCGACCGTGGCGGCGTTCGCGCGCACATCAACCCGCTGCCCGATCAGGGTATGCGGCGCCGAGTATCGGCGCTGATCGTGCATGACGTGATAGTCTGGTCCGAGGAGCAGCTGACGCCTGACCTCGAAGAAGGCGAACGGCTCCGCCTGGAGAGGCCGCAACGCCGGACGGTCCAACTGCTCGAACAGAGTGGTGCGAGACTCTCCCGGCGCGCGCCGCAGCGCCTTGGTGTTGAGGCGGATGAGCAGGCTGGCCAGCAAGGCGTTCATCTCACCGAGTGACATCGCCGGGCGATCTGCGAGGGCCAACCGCAACAGGCGCTGAATCAGCTTCACGCCGATCTCCACCTTCGCCTTGTGCGTGGGACTGTAAGCCTTGGCGGGGCGTGCGATCGTTCCATGATGGTCGCAAAAGGCTTGAAACGTCGGATTGATCTCAGGCGCCTGTCCGCGCTTGTGGGAAATCACAGCGGCCTTGAGGTTGTCGGAGATGATCACCTGCGGGACGCCGCCGAAGAACCGAAGCGCCTGCTCGTTCGCCCAGATCCAGTCGCCCGCACGCTGTGAACGGGTGACGCAGGCGAAGTTGTAGTCAGAGGCGGGCAGCACCGCGACGAACAGTTCGAACGGGACCCGGTCGGCGGGGTCATCGTCTCGCCCGCGCGGCCGAAGCCCGGCGAAATCGACCATCATGGTTTCGCCAGGCCGGTGGCGCTGTCGCATGATCGGATGAGCCGCCACGTTGTATTCTCGGAATTTGCGGCAGTAATCGCGATAGGAGATGGTCGGCTGGTCGCCCGCCGTCTCGACGTAGGTGTCGTGCAAATCCTTGAGATGGTGGCCGGCCTTGACCTTTACGGCCACGGCCGCCCAGTCTGGCTGCAACTGTCCAATGGCCATCGGCGCCGATCGGCCCGCATTGAAGAGGCGCATCAGATCGCTGTCAGAAAGTGCGCAAAGGCCTTCGCTTGTCAGGGACATCTCCAGGGCAAGCGAGCGGTAGCGAGCGACGGTCGTGTAGGAACAGCAGATCATGCGGCCGATCTGCCGATTGCCGTAGGCCGTGGTGAGGATGAGGCGCAGCAGGCCTCGCGGGTCGAACATGGAAGCTCCCGTTGTTCAATTCTTGATGATGGGAGCCTGAAAGGGGCGCGCGCGTCGGCGGTCTCCGTCGCGCTGACGCGACGGAGATTCCTTGACGGCGATGACGCTTTCGGGGAGATTGGCGGGGTCGCTGTGGAAACGACGAACCAATCTTCCGAAAGGGCCTGCGCTTTTGCCGAGCGCGGGCCTTTTCACTTTCAGGCGTGGATTGTGTGAAGCTTGATCAGGGGGCGGGCATGGCGGTCTCCTTGTGGTGATCAGCCGATCCACTGCGGTAGCGGTCAGGCCAAATTTCTTCCGGACGCTGTCCCAGCGCGTCGGCGATGGCTTGCTCGACACGCCGCGAGCGCCTGAAACCGCGCGACACTATGGACACCGTGGAGGGCGTCACAGCCAGCGACCGGGCAATGTCCGACAGGCTGATGCGTTTGAGACTCAAAGCGGACTTGATCCGTGCATGCCTTTTGTCGTCTATCATCGCCTTGGCTCCATCTTGTGCGGCTAAGGGACCATAGTGTGCGAAATACCAACACCGCAACCATCAATGATCCAGACCCTGGCATCGCCCGGCGGCTGATCGCCGTGCGGCAGCAAAGTGGTCTCAATCAATCCGCCTTCGCAGCCCGGCTCGGTTTCCCCCGCCGCACCTATCTGGGATGGGAGCGCGGTGAGTCTGATCCTCCGATCTGGCTGCTGGACGCTCTGCACCAGGAGTTCGGCATCGACCCTCACTGGCTGCTGCACGGCCCCGGTGATCGGCCACGCCAATATGGCGCCGGACTCGATTGGGCCCGGTTTGGCCGCCTGCTTGTGGCCGTAGATCGCGAGGCTCGGGCGGCGGGCCTGGCGCCGAGACCCGAACAGATCTGCGAGTTGACCCGCGCGGTCTTCGAAGGCGCGCCTGAAGATGAAAAGGACGCCATCGAACGTCTGGCGCTGACCTTCAAAACAATGAAGAACCGGAGTCGCTGACCATGGACGAAGACGTGCGCGTGGTTCCCTTTCCGAATCAGACGCAAACCCCGGAGGTTCAGCGGGAGGATGCCGTGGCGGACGCACTGGAACGGGTCGGCGATATCCCGGTTGCGAAGGTGGAGGCGGTCGCCGCACTCGAGCGAAGGCCGAACTGGCCGGCGATCATCACCTTCATAGCGATCTCAATGCTCTCGTTGTCGGTAGCGGTCTTTTCGACGGGGGCGGATGATGTCCTACGCATGGGCGCGGCCATGGCGTTGGTGATCTCTATTCTGACGGGCGGGCTGGCCGTTCTGTATCGCCATGCACCGACGTTCTGGCGGCCCGGCATTGAACATACCGATCGTGTTGTGGATGACGGCGTTCAATCGCCTACGCCGTAGTCATAGCGAGCACCATGGGCGACCAGAATCCGACTCCCCGTCGAAGCCCGCAGCCGGTTCCCTCGCAGGGCGGTCCCGCCAACTTTCCAGCCCCAGGAGGGCCGAGGCGCACGGATCCGCACAGGACGATGATCTCGTCGCCGAATCCGAGGTGATCGAGACATTTGTGAAGTATCCCTCGATCATCGCCCGCGCCGCAGGTCTCGCATCCGAGATCTGACTGGCGGAATTCGAGCAGGAACCGCAGATGATGGTCGCGCTGAGTGCGCCCGTGAGCTTCGGCAACCGCACTCTCATCCTCTTCGCATCGAAGTGGCTCCCTATCCCTTGACGAACGTCATCATATGGCGTCCGGAAGTTTAGTTCCCTAGCTTCACAAGCAAGGCTCAGGAGGGCGGCGGTGTCTAATCAAACGCATTGGGAAACCGTTTATCTGAACAAGGCGGTGGAAGAGGTCAGCTGGTATCGACCCCATCTTGAGGTTTCGCTACGGCTCATTGCAGACTCTGCGCCATCCGCCAGCAGCGCGATCATTGACGTGGGCGGCGGAGAAGCGACGCTGGTCGATGATCTCGTCGCGCAGGGCTACAGCGACGTCACGGTCCTCGACATCTCCCCGGCGGCGATTGACGTGGCGAAGTCCCGTCTGGGTATGTCCGCCGCCGCGGTGCATTGGATCACCGGCGACATTACGGCTGTTGAGCTGGAACCGGCTCGCTACGATGTCTGGCACGACCGGGCCGTCTTCCACTTCCTGACCAGCGCAGGCGACAGAGCCGCATATGTTCGGCAGATCGCCCGCTCTGTCAGGCCCGGGGGCCACGTGATTGTCGCGGCGTTCGGGCCGGACGGTCCGGACAAGTGCAGCGGCCTGGACGTAGTCCGCTACGACGCCGAACATCTTCACGGCGAGTTTGGGCCGAAGTTCCGTCTCCTGGACAGCGTTAGGGAGTTGCACGAGACGCATTGGGGTACGCATCAGCAGTTCATGTATTGCCTCTGTCGGATGGAGTGAGAGGCCAACCCGCCCCAGCGCGCCGCTTCGGCCCTGATCGGACTGAACGCCAGCGGCAAGGCCCCGGCCCTCGCCGTGCCGGTCGAGATTACGGTGCTCCAGTTCCACCCTTGTTCGCCGCCCGCCTTCGGCGATAAGACGAACCTCCCCCACGTCGCTCGATCACGCCCGATCTGTCTCTCGATATGCCAGCGCGGGGAGCTAAAAGCGCTATGTCGCTCGTCGTTTTCAAACCGCGCAAGCCCTCGACAGCCGAACACAGCCGCGGGCGGAGGCGCAGGGCCTCGGCGTCAAACGCGGAGATCGGTTCACATGGAGAGCTCATCATTTCACCCGTTCATCACCGCCCCCAGTTGAGGCTGGCCGGAGCAAGTTCACAGGAACGGCGCGCCCCATCAAAGGCGTGATACAAGTGAAGATTGATGTCGCCTGAGGACGACGAGATGCCTTCTACGAGCCCTTCTGCACGGCCAGCGCCGCGTTGACTCCCTGAGCCAAGTCCTCTGCGGGTCCCTTGCCCCAATAGTGGACGAAATAGAACGCGGGGGTCTCCCCAATCATGTGATTGTGCAAAGCCACGACATGGATGTCTCCGGCCCGTAACGACCGGAGCACCGGCTGCACCTCCTCAGCGGTCATGATGAAGTCCCCGGCCACAGTCGCCATCGCGGTGCTTCCGGAGAAGGCCGCCCACGTCGTCAATCCCATCGATCCTCCGACTTCGACGCCATGCATGCGACCCGTGCGCGGCAAGGTGAACTTGACCACGTCACCGTTCAGCTCGGGATCGACTTCGAAATAGCGCCGCAATGAAGCGACATCGAACTCTCCGGCAACGGTCGGGGTGGATCCAGGAAAGCGTCGTCGAGGTGTCGGCGTCTCCGCACGAACGGTTCGAATGGCGTCCCACACGGCCTTCACCCCGGTGGCCAGGTCGTGCGCCGGCCCCGTGCCGCCGACGTGCATGAAATAGACGGGCGGATCGTCGAAGATGAAGTGATTGTGAAGACCGGTGACCTCCAGGCCGGCGGCGAAGGCGGCGTCCATGGCGGCCGTGATCTCGTCCTCGAACACCACGGTGTCGCCCATCAGCATGACATGGTCGTCGCCGTGCGCTTTGAAAGCGGCCCAGGAACCCAAACCGGCGGCCGGCGCGAGGGGGGCGCCGTCCACTGTCACCGGGACGTCGGTTCGCGACCAGGCGATGCGCACGACACCGTCGGGAGCCACGGTCGCCTGGACGCCGGCCGCGGACGAGATGACCTCCCGCTTGTCGGATTGGGCAGCGCCCTTGGTCGCTATCGCCGTCGGCGATAGCGCCATGACTGCCAGGATCTGGACCATATGTCTGCGGTTCATCGCACGCTCCGTTTCGTAACTGATTATTCGATGCTTGGGGGACTTACGATAGTTGTAGTCGGCCACGCTTTAACTCGCCGGAGCGAAAAAGACCCAGCCCGCTAACCCGGCGGCGGCCAACGCGACCACGACGTTGAGCTTATTCTTCCATGTGTAGAGCAACGCCAAAGCGACCGCGAAGATAGACACGCCAATGATCAGATCCGGGACGCGCTGGGCTGTGACCGTCGCCAAGTCGATCGTCGTAGCGGCGATGAGGCCAACCACGCCGGCTGAGACGCCTGCCAAAAAGGCATGCAGCCGCTTGGCTTCCAGCACCGATTCCAAACGGTCGTAGAGGATCAGCGAAAATGCGAATGCCGGGAGGAATATTCCGACGGTCATGGCTACGGCGCCGAGCGGTCCGCCGCCGAAATAGCCGACGAAAGTTGCGAAGATGATCAGAGGCGCCGGCAGGATGCCCGACAGCGCCAAGCCATCCAGAAATTGGCCATCGTTCATCCAACCTTGACCCACGGCGTCGTTGCGAACGAACGGGATCGCGGTGTAGGCGCCGCCGAAAGTGAGGAGGCCGGCCTTTAAGCCGGAAACGAACAACAGCCAAACGGGCGCTTGGCCGGGGTCACCGATCGCCGTTTGGACCTCTGGCGTTGCGGCATCGGGCGCCAAGAGCATTACCAGAATCGTCAGAGCCGTCGCCCCGGCGGCGACAAGCGCAGCGAATACTCGCAGCCCGAGCGCCCATAGCGCGTAGATCGCCCCGGAGGCCGGAAGGGTGATCCAGAACGGAGCGCCGGCGAAGGCTGCCAGGCCGCAGATGATGGCGAGCATCCACAGGCGACCGTCCAGCAGGATATGCTTTCCGATCCGATGGACGGCGGCGACGATCAACGCGATCACCGCCGCCTGAATCCCCAGGAACGCCGCGCCGAGCGCTGTGTCGATCAGGGCGATACGGAAATAGAGCCATGACAGCGCCATCATGAGGAGAAAGCCGGGAAGCATGAAGCCCAGGCCAGCGAGGATGCCCCCGAGTCTTCCCTTGGCGCGCATCCCCAGGTGGACGCAGAGTTCGTGCGCCTCGGGGCCCGGCAGCACCTGCATCACTGCCAGCAGCCTGTTGAAGCGCTCGCTGGAGATCCAGCGCTCGTCGTCGACCAGTTCACGGCGCACCATGGCGATCTGTGCGACCGGACCGCCCCAGGCCAGCAAGCCGAACCTTAGAAACCGAATGAACAACTGCGCATGCGTCAGGTTGGGCGGCGCGGCCTCCGGGCGCGGTTCCGAGAGATCGACCGTCGTATTGATGTCCGTTCCGGCGCTCATGCCGCTAGGCCCGGAGTCGCGCCAGGGACCTCGTTCCGACCAGACCAACTTCCAGTTTCAGGTGACCAATCGCAGGCGACCCAGGTCATACCACCTCCTCAACTCGCTAGCTCGTTCACCTGTATCATTTGTGGTCATTGAATGATACAGCTTGTATATGATTTCGTTCCCCGGCTCGCGCGCCCCGTGGCTGCTGTTGATTCACCAACTGCCCGCCAAGCCCGCCTATCTGCGCGTCAAAGTCTGGCGGCGGCTGCAGGCGATCGGGGCGACTCCGCTGAAGAACGCCGTTCACGCGCTACCGCTTCGCGACGACACGGCAGCTCTGTTCGACGACCTGCTGCGCGAGATCACCGAGGGCGGGGGTGAGGCCATCATTTTGGAGGCTGCGCTGGTCGGTGGCTTGGGAGACGCGGACGTGCGAGCCCTGTTCGATGCGGTTCGCGATTCCGATTACGAGGACCTCGCCCGCGAGGCGCGCACGATCGACGACGGGCAGGTCGCCCGCGAGATTGTTCGCCTGCGCGCGCGTCTGGCCGAAATCGCGGCCATCGACTATTTCGGCACCCACGGCCGGCAAGCTGCCGAAGCGGCGCTCGCAGACCTGGTGACGCGCTCGACGCGGCACCCTGACGTCAGTTCGACGTGTCAGGCGGTGATCGCGACCGCCGACCTGAGACAGCGGGTCTGGATCACCCGGCGCGGCATCCATGTCGATCGTATCGCGTCGGCCTGGCTGATCCAGCGCTTCATCGACCCCGAAGCGACTTTCAAGTTCGTCGACGGCCAAGGCTACGAGCCTGCCGCGGACGAACTCAGGTTTGACATGGCGAATGCCGAGTTCACCCACGAAGGCGAGCGCTGCACCTTCGAGACGCTGCTCGTGCGGACACAACTCGACAATGATACCGCGCTGGTCGCGATCGGCGAAATCATTCACGACCTCGACATCGCTGACAGCCGCTTCAATCGGCCGGAGACGGCCGGCCTGGGCGCCCTCATCGCCGGAATTTGCGCCCGAACGGATGATGACAACGAACGGCTGGCGGAGGGAACCGCCGCGCTTGAACAGTTTTACGCCTATTTCAGCAGAGGGCGAAAGGCGTGAACTGCGAGCTCTGCATGAAAGTTCTCGTAACAGGTTTGACCCAAGGAGGCCGAAGATTATGAACCTCGGTATTTTCTACTTTTCGCTCGCAAGCTTAGTTGTCTCACCGGGATCGGGCGTGACTCAAGATGTTCCGCCTTCCGCAACCGGCTCCGCCCTTTTGGAGCAATGCAGACGCGGGGCGCCCGAGTGCGGAGCCTATCTGCAGGGTATGCTCGATGAGTTGATCGTCCGTCGCGCCGTGTGCGGCGCCCCGAGATATGACCGTCAGCGTCTCCGCCAAGCTTATCTGCGCTGGGCCGAATCAGAGACTTATCTCAGAGACAAGCACATGGCGGCCGGAGCCAACGAGGCGTTGACTAAGGCGTGGCCCTGCGCTCGGCAGATCGATCCCAGCTCCAGCTGAGGGCCTGTTTGAGCCTGCCGACTTGGGCATGCTCGACACGGGCGTGGGCGGGATTATCGCCCTGATCTTCCTGCGGTCGGCAATCCGTGTATTGCGCGAGGCGTTGCCCGCGCGGCCGAGGGCTGGCGCGAGCTGATACACCGGTTCTGTTCGCGCCGTTAGCGGACCTTCCGAACGTCAAGAGCTGACACCAAGTAAGTTGATCAGCGCCAAGATTTCTTCTGACTACGGTTCGATCCCGCGAACGGGCGACTGAGCTTTGTCGAATAGCTCTGTCGCCCGTTCACTACTGCCAAAAACATGCCCAGCGTGGCTCGAGGCGCCCACTCGTTCTGACCGCAGGAGTCCAGTTCGTTGGCGGTGTGCACTTCGTCGCTCAGCCGGAAGGAGCGCACACCGATGATGGTCCTGGCCGCCTCGAACAGTTCGCGTTCGATGACGGCCGCAAACGCATCCTGCGCCCTGATCCACATACCGGGATCGTTCCGGACGCGCTTCTTCTTCAGCTTGAAAGAGCGGCGGTTCCATACGTTGTCGCCGACATATTTCTCGTTGATGAGAATCTGGTGGACGGTTCCCCTGGTCCAGGGTCGCCCAAGGTCGGTGGAAATACCCCGCCTGTTGAGATCGGCCGCGATCTCGCTCTCGCTATACCCTTGATGGACGAACGCCCGGTAGATTTCGCGAACCAGATCGACTTCCTCGGCCGGGCCGAGTGTCAGAATCACGCGGTCAGTCTGGAGACTCTTCTGCTCGCCGCGTTCAAGACACCCCTTGATAGCGCCGTGCTCATCGATGAGCGTTCGCCGTAGTCCAAAACCCGCCGGGCCTCCCTGACGATACCCTTTCTCGATCAGGCGCCCCTGGCCGGCGAAAACCTTGACGGAAAGCTCACGGCTATATTCCCCGGCCATGGCGCTCTTCACGCCCTTGATGATGGCCGCGATCGGGCTTCCGTCATTCTCGAACTGTTCGGCGCAGTATTGGACACGAACGCCGGCGCGCTTGCAGATATATTCGTAGTAGGCGCTTTCGTCGGTGTCCTGGAAGCGCCCCCAGCGGCTCACGTCGTAGACGAGAATCATCTCAAAGTCGGCGCGGCCTTCCACGACGTCCGCGATCAGCCGCTTGAACGCATCACGACCATCGACGCTGAGCCCGCTCTTTCCTTCGTCGGCGTAGGTACAGACGATCTCGATTCCGCGCGCCTCGGCATAGTGCTTGATCGCGTCGGATTGGTTTTCCGTCGAATACTTCTGATGATCCGTCGACATGCGGACGTATTCGGCAGCCCGAAGAGGACGTTCGGGCTGCTCTGACCGATCATTATCGTAGTCTCTCCGGCTCATCACATTACGCCTCACGAACTTGCCTGCGGCGGTCCGGGCGACCTACCGCCGCAGCGCATGACGGGCCTCTGCCGTCACTCCGCACTGGAACAGTTTAGCTGCGGAGAAAACGGAAGATGTTGCCGAAAACGGGCAGGAAATTACCCCTATGGACTGGCGTTCTTGGCGGACGCGAAGTCTATGCGCGGACCATCGCTGAGCTGCTACGCAAAGAGCATGGCGACAGTCGCCGCGCGATTAAGCAGCTCATGCGCCAGACGGACGCAAGCGAGCGAACCGTCAAGCACTGGCTCTCAGGCCAGCACGGGCCGGACAGCGTCTATTTCCTGCGGCTGGTGGTCTCGTCCCCAGTCATCAGGGCCTTCGTTCTCGGCCTGATTGATGGGCCGGCAGCCATCCCGCTGACCGGGCCAGTGGATCGCATTTCCCTGGTCAGAGCGCGCGAAGCCTATGCCGCCGGGGAAGCCGCAGGGGGACGATCGGCAACGGGCGCGCGGAAAAATGTCCCTGAACGTGTCCCTGAACGCGACCCTATAAATGTCCCTGATCGGGCCGAACTCAACGAGCGGCAGCACTGGTTTCTCGACCGAGTCGCGGCAGGTCGAAGTGACGCACGGGATATTGTGGCAATGTGGGCGGTTAGCCTGAAAACCGCGCGTCGGGACATCGCCGCGCTCAAGGTGGCTGGTCTCATATGCTACGTCGGCTCACGCCGGAAGGGCCGGTATCGACGATCATCCAAATGAACCGATTGGAGGTCTGGCTGGGCGCGGCGATGGCCGCGCCTTATCCGATATGCACGCCAGAGCGCGATACTGTTCTACGCCCCTCAATCCGGGCTTTCTTTCAACGTCGTCTATCGACTTCTATCCGTCGAACCCAATGGCTGACGGAGTCCTCTGATGAAATCACAAGAACCTCTCGCCGTGACACGGACCATCCGGCGCCATGAGCTTCGGCAAATCGTCCCGTTGGCCGACACGACCATCTACGACATGGAGCAGCGCGGTGAATTTCCGCAGCGCTTCTATCTTACGTCTCGCTGCGTGGTCTGGGACCTCGCCGAAGTAGAAGCCTGGCTCGAGGAGCGCCGCCGCGCCTCGCGCGCGAAAACCGTGAAACGCGCACCCATGCCCGATGTCCAGCTTCGCAAGACCCGCACCATCAAACATCCGGCTCGGGCGTAAGCAGGTCCATTGTCGGCGGATAAAGGGTAGGCGTGTATTTCTCCCCCACGACCCAAGCGTCCACGATGTTGGACCATTCCTGAATCATGTGCCGGCGCTGATGCTCATATTCCGCCTTGTTGTAGATGCCCCGTGAGGATCGGCCATCCTCGTGCGCCAAGCACTTCTCGATCCAGTCGCTGTTGAAGCCCAGTTCGTTCAGCAGAGTCGAGCCGGTGCGTCGGAGATCGTGAACCGTAAAGGACTCCAGCGGCATTCCTTCCTTCTTGGCCCGCACCACCACCGCCGTCGTGACCCGATTGAACGTGGCCCGCGACATCGGCGCGTCAGCATCGTAGCGCGACGGCAGGACGTATTTCGAGTTACCGGCGCAGGTCTTGAGAGCGATGAAGATGTCGAGCATTTGCTGCGATAGATAGACGTTGTGCGCCTTCGAGCGCTTCATTCGCTCCTTGGGGATCGACCAGACGGCGTTCTCAAAATCGACCTCGTCCCAGACTGCATCCTGCAATTCGCTCTTTCGCACCATCGAGAGCAGAATCAGCTTTATCCCGAGACGGATCGTCGGCAGCGTCGGGACATGCTCAAGCTGTCCGAGCATGATGCGGATCTCCGCAGGAGATAGCGACCTGTCCTTCGGCACGAAGGTCGCGATCGACGATGGGCCAACCTCGTCGGCCGGGTTGGCGACCTTCTCCCCGTGCAGGATGGCGAAGGCGAAAACCAACTTCACAATGTCTCTGACGTGGACCGCTGTTGCCGGCGCCCCGCGTTCCTTTACCTTCGCGCACAACCCGCGCAGATCCTCTGGCAGGATCTCGGTTAGCAGTCGATTGCGAAACGCCGGGAGGATGTCGCGCTCGAAGATCGACCGCCGCATCGCGCGTGTACTGTCCGCCATCCTCGCTTCCTGAAGCCAGCGTTCACCGAACTGGCCGAAGCTCTTGGCTTCCTTGATCCTCCGCTTCTCGCGCTGCTTTTCCTGCGCCGGCGAGCGACCCTCGGAAATGGCGCGCTTGGCATCAATCAGCTTCTCACGCGCCCGGGCCAGAGACAGACCCGCCGGGCCATAACGACCCAACGTCAAGGTCTCCCGACGGCCGTTGAGCCGGTAGTCCAAGCGGAACACGATTGAACCCGAAGGTTGGACCACGACGTACATACCGTCACGATCCACAACCTTGTATAATTTATCTTTTGGTTTCAGTGCCTTGATAGCGGTGTCGGTCAGCATCTGCACCCTCCAGACCGGTCAAAAAATGCAGGAGAGCAACCAATTATACCGTCAGGCCAAAATTGCGCCACCTGACAGGATTTTATTTAGCACTTACAGTTGCTTAGGCCAAAAAATATACCGTCAGAAGCTCTCTTGCCCCTGACGGTATATGCGTTTTTCGGTTGAGACAAGACGCGCCATACCGCCGGCCATACCGTCAAACGGGAGGCTAACCCGGCGATAGATGCTGAAAGTCTCGGAGAGATTTTTTCAGCTTTTTCATTGTCTTATGTCGTATTATAGCGCAATTTCGGATACGCTCGGAGGGGCAAAAATTATTCCCACTCGATCGTCCCCGGCGGCTTCGACGTCACGTCGTAGACGACGCGGTTCACGCCCCGGACCTCGTTGATGATCCGTGTCGCGGTCTTGGCCAGGACGTCCCAGGGGAATTGGTAGAAGTCGGCGGTCATGCCGTCGGTGGAGGAGACGGCGCGGAGGGCCAGGACTTTTTCGTAGGTGCGGGCGTCGCCCATGACGCCGACGGTCTTGACCGGCAGAAGGACGGCGAAGGCCTGCCAGATGCTGTCATACAGCCCGGCCTTGCGGATCTCGTCCAGATAGATGGCGTCGGCCTGTTGCAGGGTCTCGACGGCTTCGGGCGTGATCTCGCCGGGAATGCGGATGGCCAGGCCCGGTCCGGGGAAGGGGTGGCGGCCCACGAAGGCGTCGCTCAGACCCAGTTCGCGGCCCAGGGCGCGGACCTCGTCCTTGAACAGTTCGCGCAGGGGTTCGACCAGTTTCAGCTTCATATAGTCGGGCAGGCCGCCGACATTGTGGTGGCTCTTGATGACGTGGGCCTTGCCGCTGGACGAGGAGACGCTCTCGATCACGTCGGGATAGAGGGTGCCCTGGGCCAGGAATTCGGCGCCCTCGACCTTGTTGGCCTCACGGTCGAAGATCTCGATGAAGACGCGGCCGATGATCTTGCGCTTGGTCTCAGGGTCCGACTGGCCCGCCAGTTCGCCCAGGAATTCCTTCGACGCATCAACATGCACCAGCGGGATGTTGTAGTGCTCGCGGAACAGGGTGGTCACCTGTTTCGCCTCGTCCTTCCGGAGCAGGCCGGTGTCGACGAAGACGCAGGTGAGCTGGTCGCCGATGGCCTCGTGGATCAGCACCGCGGCGACGGAACTGTCGACGCCGCCGGACAGGCCGCAGATCACCTTGGCGTCGCCGACCTGTTCGCGGATCTGGGCGATCTTCTCGTCGCGATAGGCGGCCATGGTCCAGTCGCCCTTCAGCCCGGCGATGCCATGGGTGAAGTTCTTCAACATCTGGTGGCCGCGCGGGGTGTGCATCACCTCGGGGTGGAACTGCACGCCGTAGAAGCGGCGCGTCTCGTCGGCGATCACCGCATAGGGCGAACCGGCCGAAGAGGCGACGACGTCGAAGCCCGCGGGGATGGCGACGATCTTGTCGCCGTGGCTCATCCAGACCGTCTCTTCCTCGCCGACCGGGGCCAGGTCGGCCAGCAGGGGCGAGGCTTTCTCGACGGTGATCTCGGCGCGGCCGAACTCGCGGGTGTGGCCGCCCTCGACCTTGCCGCCCAGCTGTTCGCACATGGTCATCTCGCCGTAGCAGATGCCCAGCACCGGCACGCCGGCTTCGAACACGGCCTGGGGCGCGCGGGGGCTGCCTTCCTCGTGCACGCTCTCGGGACCGCCCGACAGGATGATGGCGGCGGGGTTCATCCCCGCCAGAGCGGCCTCGGCCTTCTGGAACGGATGGATTTCGCAATAGACGCTGGCCTCGCGCAGGCGGCGCGCGATCAGCTGCGTCACCTGGCTGCCGAAGTCGACGATGAGGACCTTCTGGTGATCTTGAGGCGTGGTCATGGCGTAATCGAATCCGGGGAGAGTTGCGCGGGGTCTTGGCCTTGTGCGGCCGGGATTTCAAGGGCGGCGAGGCCGTCGGCCTCCAGCAGGGCGATCAGACGATCCAGGGCGGCGGCCAGGTTCTCGTCCACATGGTGCAGGGTGGAGGTCCAGTCCTCCAGCGCCTTCAGCTCGGCGCGGCCGTCCGACACGCCGCGCAGGGCGACCAGAGGCACGCCAGACGTCTGGGCCGACCGGACCAGGGCCCAGGTCTCCATGTCCACCATCTCGGCCTCGATGGCGTCATAGGCGGCGCCGGAGACGACGTTGGCGCCGGTGGACAAGGTGGCGGTCGGCACGCCGGGGATCGGGCACGGCAGGGGCAGGATCGCAGGCCGCTCCAGCAACGGGGTCACGCCCTTGGGGAAGCCCAAAGGGCTGGCGTCCATGTCGCGATAGGCCACCGAGGAGGCCTGATAGACGCAGGCGTGGTCCAGCACCCGGGACCCGCACGACCCCAGCGAGACGATCAGGTCCGGCAGGCCGCCCCCCGCTTCCAGCCGCGCCAGGGCGGCGGTCAGGACGACGGCGGCCTCCACCGGACCGACGCCGGTCATCAGGGGCTGGATGCGGGCGCGCAGATGGTCGCCGTATTCGGCAGGCGCAGCCATGACGTAGAGGACCGAAACCTCGCCGTGCCGAACCAGCCCACCCCCCATCAGGCGGCGCGCTGATAGACGGCGGCGAAGAAGCCGTCGGTGTCGGCCGAGGCCGGCGACAGTCGCAGACGCGCGCCGGACGCCAGTTCAGCGAACCTGGCCCGCGCGGCCTCGGTCAGTTGGGGCGCCGACAGGACGTCGGCGACGGCGACCGGGTGGAAGTCCGGATTGGCGGCCTCGAAGGCGTCGGCGCTGGCCTCGTTCTCGCGGGCCAGCATCGAACAGGTGACATAGACCAGACGCCCGCCCGGCTTCACCAGCTTGGTCGCCTGGCTCAGGATGCGGACCTGAAGCGCGTGCAGTTTCTCGACCTCTTCGGCCGTCAGACGCCAGGCGTCCTCGGGTCGACGCCGCCAGGTGCCGGATCCCGAACAGGGGGCGTCGACGAAGACCAGATCGGCCCGGCCGTTGACGGCTTCCAGCCCGCCGCCGTTCTGGCCGATCAGCACCAGCTCGGCCTCGACGCCCGCGCGTTGCAGGCGGGGGCGGATGTTCTCGAGCCGCTTGTTGACGACGTCGGAGGCGATCAACTTGCCCTGCCCCCCCATGGCCTGGGCCAGACCCAGGGTCTTGCCGCCGCCGCCGGCGCAATAGTCCACCACCGTCGCGCCGGGTTGCGCGCCGGCCAGCCAGCAGACGACCTGGCTGCCCTCGTCCTGGATCTCGAACTTGCCGGCCTTGAACCCGTCCAGGGCCTGGATATTGGGCGGCGGCTCGGACGGCACGCGCAGCCCCAGGGCGGACCAGGGCGTGCGGGCGACCGACAGACCGGCGTTACGCAACTCGACCTCGACCGCATCCACCGTGGCCGCCGCGTCATTGACGCGCAGGTCGATGGGCGCGCGGGGGGCCATCAGGGCGTGGGCCTCTTCGGCCCAGCGGTCGCCGAAGGTGGCCTTGAAATCCTCGACCACGAACTCGGGCAGACCGGCCGCGACCCAGCCCGGCAGTTTCCCCTGCCCCGCCGTGATCCGGCTGCGCTCCTGTTTCGACAGCGGTCGCGGGCCATAGCCGTCGCCCGAGTGCAGCGCCTCGATCTCTTCCACCGACAGGCCGTCGATGGCGTGCAGCGAACCGATCACCAGGGCCCGGCCGTCCTCGCGCCCGCCCATGATCCACGACAGGCGGCCGCGCGCCCGCAGCACCTTGTAGACATGATCGGCGATGGCCCGCCGATCCTTGGACCCGGCGTAGCGGTTGGCGGTCCCCCAGGCCTTCAGGACGGTTTCCGCCGGTTGGTTGCCCTGGGCGATGGAGTCCAGGACGGCGGCGGCGGCGGCGAGACGGGCGGCTGGGGTCAATGCGGACTTTCAGAGATCAAAGGAACAGGAAGGTCAGGACCATGACCAGTCCCGCAAGCGAGACCAGCCAGACCAGCGACCGGATATAGGGAATACCGAGGGCGTAGAGCGGCACATAGACGACGCGCGCCCAGAAATAGAGAGCCGAACCCCACACGGTCAGGGCGCTGGACGCCTCGATCACATGGGCGATCAGCACCGCGCCGATGAACAGCGGCAGGGTTTCATACAGGTTGGCCTGGGCGCGCTCCAGACGACCGGTCAGCGGCTTCTTCGCCGCCGGCGTCTCGTCGCGCGGACCCGCATTCCACTTCGAACCGAACTCGACCGTCCTCGCCCCGGCCGGCAGGAAGACCTGCACCAGGGCCAGGATCAGCGTCAGGGCCAGATAGGTCAGTTCGGTCGTCATGGCCTTATCCCTGTCTGTAGTTCGGCGCCTCGCGCGTGATCATCACGTCGTGGACGTGGCTCTCCCGCAGGCCCGCGCCGGTGATGCGCACGAAGCGAGCGCGCTCCTGGAAGTCGGCGATGGTGCCGGCCCCTACATAGCCCATGGAGGCGCGCAAGCCCCCGACCAGTTGGTGCAGCACCGGGGTGATCGGCCCCTTGTACGGCGTCTGGCCCTCGATGCCCTCGGGCACCAGCTTCTCGGACGAGACTTCCTTCTGGAAGTAGCGGTCGGCCGAGCCGCGCGCCATGGCGCCGACCGAACCCATGCCGCGGTACGACTTGTAGGACCGGCCCTGGTACAGGAAGACCTCGCCGGGGCTTTCGTCGGTGCCGGCGAACATCGAACCCATCATGGCCACATTGGCGCCGGCCGCGATGGCCTTGGCTAGGTCGCCCGAATATTTAATCCCGCCGTCGGCGATGACCGAAGCGCCCGTGCCCCTGGCGGCCCGCGCTGAGTCCATCACGGCCGTCAGCTGCGGCACGCCCACGCCCGCCACGATCCGGGTGGTGCAGATGGAGCCGGGACCGATGCCGACCTTGACCGCATCCGCGCCCGCGTCGATCAGGGCCCGCGTCGCATCATAGGTGGCGACGTTTCCGGCGATGACCTGCAGACGGTTCGACTCGCGCTTGATCCGCTCGACCACCTGGGCGACCGAGGCCGAGTGGCCGTGGGCGGTGTCGATCACCACCACGTCCACGCCCGCATCAGCCAGGGCCATGGCCCGCTCATAGCCCGCATCGCCCACGGTCGAGGCGGCGCCGACCAGCAGACGACCCTGGTCGTCCTTGGCCGCATGGGGGAAGGCCTGGGCCTTCTCGATGTCCTTCATGGTGATCAGGCCGACGGCCCGATAATCCTCGTCCACCACGATGACCCGTTCGATCTTGCGGGTTTTCAGCAGGTCGCGCGCCTCTTCACGGCTCGCGCCCTCACGCACCGTGATCAGGTCGCCGGTCGTCATCAGCGAGGCGGCCGTCAGGTTCAGGTCGTTCTCGAACCGCATGTCGCGGTGGGTCAGCATGCCGACCAGCTTGCCCGTGGCCGGATCGACCACCGGGAAGCCGGTGATCTTCTTGCGGGCCACGATCTCACGCACTTCGCCCAGGGTCGTCTGCGGGCCGACGGTGACCGGATTGACCACCATGCCGCTTTCATAACGCTTCACGGCGCGGACCTGATCGGCCTGCTCCTCGATGGTCATGTTCCGATGCAGCACGCCCAGGCCGCCGGACTGGGCCATGGCGATGGCCAGGCGGCTTTCCGTCACCGTGTCCATGGCGGACGACAGCAGCGGGATGTTCAGTTTGATGTCGCGTGTCAGCTGGGTCGAGACATCGACCATCGCCGGCATGAACTCGGACGGGCCGGGTTCGAGCAAAACATCGTCGAAGGTCAGTCCTTCGCGTATCTCCATAGGGAGTCTCCGTTTTGCGGGCCGCGTATAACGGTGCGGAGGGGGCCACGGCAAGGGTCTTGCGGCTTATGGGCCCGATAGATTTTATTGGTTTGCAACCGAGGGGGCCAATGACCATTCTTGCAACATGGTCGGCGTCCTCCTCAGCACCGCGCGCAAACTGGCTCTGAAGATCGCCAGCTATGGCGTCATGCACCTTGTGGTGGCCATTCTGGTGGCCTTCGCCATCACGCGCGACTGGCGTATCGCCCTGGCCGTCGGCATGGTCGAACCCTTCTTCCAGACCATCGCCTATTCGATCCACGACCGGGTCTGGCACCGGGTCGAACGCCGCCGCATGGCCTCCAACATCGAAGAGGCGGCCGAGGCCTTCACCGCCCGGCTCGACATCATGTCGCCGGACGAACAGACCCGCGTCCACGACCACCATGGCCACAGCCACGCCCTGCCCCGCTCGCTGAAACAGGTGGCGGTCAAGACCGTGACCTATGGCGTCATGCATTTCGCTGTCGCCGTGGCCGTGGCCTACGCCCTGACCCAGGACATCCGCACAGCCCTGGCCATCGGCACCATCGAACCCCTGGTCCAGACGGTCTTCTTCACCGTCCACGACCGCATCTGGTCGCGCATCGAACAGCGCCGCGCCGGCCGGCAGCCGGCGACGGCCTGAGCCTCGGCGGCGCGGATTCCGCCGCCTACCGCTTGTTCAACGCCACCAGAAACACCTCGGCGCTGTCCTTCCGGCTGGAGGCCGGCTTGACGTATTTGACCGTCTCGAACTCCTCGCGCAGTCGCGCCAGAACCCCTCCGGCGTCGCCGCCCTGGAAGTTCTTGGACACGAAATTCCCGCCCGGCCGAAGGGTGCGGATGGCGAAGTCGGCGGCGATCTCGATCAGGGCGATGATCTTCAGGTGGTCGGTCTGGCGGTGGCCGACCGTATTGTGCGCCATGTCCGACAGCACCAGGTCCGGCGCCCCGCCGATGGCGTCGATCAGTTGCTGGTCCACGCCCGGGTGGGTGAAGTCGGCCTGCAACAGGGTCGAACCCGGAATCGGCTCGATCATCAGCAGGTCCACGCCCGCCACCGCGCCGGCCCCGCGATTGACCGCCACCTGGATCCAGCCGCCCGGCGCCGCGCCCAGGTCGATGACCTTACTGCCGCGCTTGATCAGGTGGAATTTGTCGTCGATCTCGATCAGCTTGAAGGCCGCGCGCGAACGCCAGCCCTCGGCCCGCGCCTTCTCGGACCATTTGTCGGCCAGCTGGCGTTTGATCCATTGCTGGCTCGACATCGACTTGGTGTCGGCCGTCTTCATTTTGGTGCCCATGCCGCGCCCGGCGGCGGTGCCGCCCGTGGGCGGTTTGACCATCCGGCGGCGTTCTTGGGGCTTTTCGTCTTCACTCATCGTTCCCACATAGCCCCGACCGGCGTTGCGGGCTATGTCCCGCCTCAAATCAACCCCAAGAGGACGACCGAAATGGCCGACACCCTGACCTTCACCCTGGACACCGGCGACGGCGAAGCCCGCGACGTGGTCATCAAGCTGCGCCCCGATCTGGCTCCCGGCCACGTGGAACGCATCACCGAACTGGCCTCGGAAGGCTTCTACGACGGCGTGGTCTTCCACCGCGTGATCGCCGGCTTCATGGCCCAGGGCGGCGACCCCACCGGCACCGGCACCTCCGGCTCCAAGAAGCCGAACCTGAAGGCCGAGTTCTCGGCCGAGCCGCACGTGCGCGGCGTCTGCTCGATGGCGCGCACCGCCGATCCCAACAGCGCCAACTCGCAGTTCTTCATCTGCCTGGACGACGCCACCTTCCTGGACCGCCAGTACACGGTCTGGGGTGAAGTCGAATCCGGCATGGAACACGTCGACGCCCTGCCCAAGGGCGAGCCGCCCCGCGCGCCCGGCAAGATCGTCAAGGCGACGGTCAACTAAGACTCGTCCCACCCTCGAAACCGTATCGGCTCGGCCGATGCGGTTTCGAGGCCTGCGGTCTAGGAGCGGTCCTCGGCCGCGCCGTCGAACTGAACCGCCTGGGCGTCGCGCCAAGCGTCACGCAAGCCGTCCACCGGCAGGTTCGCGCCCAGCAGGGCCAGTTGATCGACCCACACCGTCGCCAGTTTGTCGACTGTGGACTGGCCCCAGCCCGGCGGCTGCTGACGCGCCCAGTTCTGCAAAGACTCCGCATTGAAGATCATCAGGAAGGCGCAGGCCACGAACAGGGTCTGGCTGGTCCACCGCCGCGCCCGCGACGCCTCGCCTTCTTCGTCCAAAGCCGGCGCCGGGGGAAAGGCGAACCGGCCCAGGGCGACCAGGGCGTTCTCGCGCGTCGGCAGGTCGTGGGCGTCGGCGGCGCCGATCCAGTCGCTGGACGGATCAGCCGCCACCGGTTCGTCCAGCGGCGGAAACGGCGACACCGGCGGATGCGACTGTGTCGGGAAGGGATCGACCGGGTCCGTGGGATCGCTCATCGTCGGATCAACGCCTCAGAACTGGAAATAGATGAAGGGCGCCACGCCCTCGGGGCGCATCGCCTCGACCAGCAGGATGGCCGCCCCGATCAACACACCGAGCGTCGGTGACGGCGCCGTCTTCAGCCGTTCGGCCAGCCCCTCGACCGCGCGCGGCGGCAGCCCATGCATGGCCAACCCGCCGACGATCAGCACCAGCACGAAGGGCGTCACCAGGCTGAAACCCTCGAACCGCCCCAGCCCGGCCAGCATCTGCATCGCCAGGTCAAAGGTCTCGGCCCGGAACAGGATCCATCCCAGACAGACGACGTGGAAGGTGATCAGGACCCCCAGCCAGGTCGGAATGACCTTGCGGTCCTTCACCACCGCACGACCGAGGCGCTCGACCACCTGCGCCCCGCCGTGCAGCGCGCCCCAGGCCACGAAGGTCCAGGCCGCCCCGTGCCACAGCCCGCCCAGCAGCATGGTGATCATCACATTGAGGCATGACGACCACAGCCCCTTCCGCCCCCCGCCCAGCGGCACGTACAGATAGTCGCGCAGCCAGCTGGACAGGCTGATATGCCACCGCCGCCAGAAGGCCTGCATCGAGGCCGCCCGATAAGGCTGATCGAAATTGCGCGGGAAGGAATAGCCCAGCAGGGCCGCGATCCCGATGGCCATGTCCGAATAGGCCGAGAAGTCGCAATAGATCTGAACCGCATAGGCATAGACCGCCGCCGCTATGTCGATCGCCCCATAGGCCGAGGGATCGAAGAAGACCGGATCCACCAGCCGCGTCGCCAGCTCGGACGCGATCACCGTCTTCTTGAACAGGCCCCAGACGATCAGCAACAGCCCATGGGTCGCCATCTCACGTGTCAGCCGCGGCACCCGCGCGAACTGGGGCAACAGGTCCGACGCCCGCACGATGGGCCCCGCCACCAGATGGGGGAAGAAGCTCATCAGCAGCATGACGTCCAGCAGGCTCTCGGCCGGCGCCGTCTTGCCGCGATAGACGTCGACCACATAGCTGACGCCCTGGAAGGTGAAGAAGCTGATCCCGACCGGCAGCACCACCTGCAACAGCGGCAGGTCCCGCTCCCAACCGAATTGGGCCAGCAGATCAACAGCCTGCTCGACGAAGAAGCCGTAATACTTGAAGAAGCCCAGGATGGTCAGATTGGCCGCGACGCCCAGGCCGACCCACAGTTTGCGCCGACCCGCCTGGTCGCTGCGCACGATCAGGGCCGCCACGCCCCAGTTCAGCACGGCCGAGGCGATCAGCAGCCCCACGAACCGCCAGTCCCACTGGGCGTAGAAGAACCAGCTGGCCAGCAGCAGGAACAGCTTCCGCCGTCCGTTCTCCCGATCCAGGCTCCAGCTGACCAGATAGACGAACAGGAAGAAGACCGCGAAGGCCAGGGTCGGAAACAGCATCAGTCCGCCTCCCCCTTGGCCGCCTTCCAGCGTTCATAGGCCCGCATCAAATCGTCGCTCAGCACCCCGCCGATCCACTCCGCCCCTTGGGAAGTGAAGTGCACCCGGTCGGGACGCATATAGGGCTCAGGGCTGGTCGCCAGCCGCTCCGCTGAACAGTCGCCCCCCATTCGTCCGTACCAGTCCCAGAAGGCGACGCCCGTCTCGCCCGCGACTCGCCGCTGCACATCCCGGACCACCGCCAGAGCCTCCGGCGCTGATCGCCCGCCGCACGGTCCGCCGGTTCCGGGCTTCAATCCCTCGGGCGCGCCGAGGATCAATACAGGCGCATCCATGGATCGGACTACCATCAGGGCCTGTCTGAGCCAGAGTTCATATTCGCGGGGGTCGAGGTTCGGTGCGAACCCCTCGTTCACTCCAAAGGCCAAGATGATCAGATCCGGCATCCAAGCCGCGAGTTCTAGCCAGGCGATACTGCTGTCGCGCAAGGCGAGGTCCTGCATCGTCGCACCCACGACGCCCAGGTTCGACACCTGTACGCCCGCAGCCCGTCGCGTCAGTCGCAGGTCGTAGAGCTTCAGACGCCCTGTCGGCCGGATATCGATTTGCGTCTGCGGCTTGTCGAATGTCGCCGTCTGGCATTCAGGTTGCCACACCTCGTCTTCGCGGACCGCGAAACCCATCGTCTGCGTTTCGGCGCCAGCGGTAAGGGTCAGTTCGCCGTCCGCCTGCCATGCCTCGCCGCAGATCTGGACCTGATCAAAAGCTCCGTTCGACTCGGCGGTGATCGTCATTGTTGCGCCGTCTCTGACATCGGCTTCGCCGCCGCTCAGGCCGACGCCTATCGGCATGACTCCTCTGGCCAGCACATCCGTCCGCATCGGCCAGTCGCGCGCCGTCACCTCGACCTGCATCGGTCCATAGCCGGCATAGGGCACGCCCGGCGGCAACACCCCGCGCCCACCCGCCCCGAACCGGGCCTGCATCCGCGCGCGCAGGGCGCCCGTGATCCGGTCCCCCGCCGTATGGCTGTCGCCGATTTGCAGGATATGGACGGGCCGGTCCCGCGTCCCCGCCTCGGTCGCCGCCAAGGCCTCGAACACCCCCTCCAGCGCCTCGACGCCGCAGATGCCTTCAGGACAGACCGACGCCCCCGGCCCCGGCGCGGGCATGGGCGCATAGGGAACCTCGGTCCCGCTCTGCATCCCCAGCATCAGCACCGCCGCCCCCACGGCCCCCAGGCTCATGGTCAGCCGGTCGTCTGCGGCCGGGCCGCCGCCGCATCCAGACCCGCGTCGCGCTTCAGCCGCTCCGCCACCGGCGCGCCCAGGCGGCGATAGCCGGCCATGGTCATGTGGATTCCGTCATTGGCCCGCATCAGCTGCGGCCGCCCGCTCGCGCCGGGGAGATAGGCCGCGTATTCGCCCGCCGCATCGGCCGTGACGCCGGTCGTCTCGATCAGGGGCACGCCCAGGGCCGTCATCCGTTCGCGCACCACGGTGTTGATCACCGCCATCTTGGCGTCGAACCCGGCCCGTTTCATCTTCGGCAGCCCAACCCAATAGACGGCCACGTCCCTGGACCGCATCAGGCCGACCAGATCGTCGATCCGCTTCCCATAGGCCGCTTTCCAGCCGGGCGTGCCGAAATCATGGATCACCCCGTCCAGACTGATGCCCTGGGCGTCATTGGTCCCGAACATCACCACGGCCGCATCGACGGGCGTCTCGCTCAACTGCCGCGCCGTCTTGGCCTGGATGTCCACATAGTCATAGCGCGACAGGCCGGTGGAGACCGCGCTGAACTGGGTCACAGTGACCCCCTTCTCGCCATGCAGATCACGGTACAGGGCGGCCCAGAGGCCGTCCGCCATCGAATCGCCGAACACGCCGATCCTCAGTTCGCCCTGCGCGAGCCGCGCCTTCAACGGCGTCACTGCGGCCTTCGCGACCGGCGCCGGCGCCGGGCTCTCGACCGGACTGGCGACCGCCGGCGGACTGGCCGAGGCGTTGGCGGTTCCGCCCAGCATCAGGGTCGGATGGCGCAGCCAACCGCGCCCGTCCGGCGTCAGCATCAGGCCGATCACGACCCCGACGACCAGGGCCGCCGTCAATCCGTTGATGCCTGCGCGCAAGACCGCCCCCGTCGAAAACAGGGTTAGCTATAGCTTAACGACCCCGCCCTGCGCCATGCCGGTCCCGTGTCAGGCGAAACGACAGCGACATCAGCCGAACCGCCCCTCGGCCCAGCGCGCGGCGAAATAGCCGCCGGTGGCCGAGATCGTGGTCAGAACCGTCCCCCAGATCAGGTCGATCACCGTCAGCTTGGTCTGCCAGATCTCCAGCGTCGCCTGGTTGGTCAGGTCGTAGGTGGCGTAGGCGACGAAGCCCAGCGCCGCCCCGTTGATCGCCGCCCGCGTCCAGCTTCCGTCCTTCAGGGCCGGGGCGATAGCCAGGAAGACCGTCCCGGCGATGGAGATCAGATAGAACAGCACCGCCGCCCTCATGTCCGGCTTATCCGCCAGGATCGGCCCCAGCACCGGCTTGTAGAACCGGTCGGTCATGGTGGTCAGCCAGACGGCGTCGATCACCGCAAAGGTGATCCCGGCGCCCAGATAGGCGAAGACATATTTGATCACGACAAGCTCCTCAGGCGGGTTTCAGGCGATAGTGGCTGACCGCCCAGGTGCGGCCCCCGTCGTTGCCGAACAGACCGGCGGTCGCCAGGTAGAAGCGCCGCCAGCGCCGGGTCCAAAGCCTGGCGTCGTCGCCATAGGTCTCGCGCATCAGCACAGCGATCCGCGCGGCGTTGCGATCCATATTGGACAGCCAGTCGTTGGCGGTGCGGGCGTAGTGGCCGCCGTTCCAGGTCCACTCCTGCTCGACCGCGAACAGGTCGGGAAACTGCCGGATCAACCCGTGGCTGGGCATGATGCCGCCGGTGAAGAAATGCTGGGCGATGAAGTCGCCGCTGTCGGTGTGATCGAACCGATAGGGGGCGTCGCGGTGGGTGAAGACGTGAATGAACATTCGCCCTTCCGGCTTCAGCCAGGACCGGGCCTTGGTCAGCAGGGCCCGCCAGTTGGCCATATGCTCGAACATCTCGACCGAGACGATCCGGTCGAACCTCTGGTCGGTGTCGAACAGGTTCATATCCTGGGTCACGACCGTCAGATTGCTCAGCCCCCGCGCCCGGGCCTGGGCCTCGATATGGTCCCTCTGGCCGTGGCTGTTCGACACGGCCGTGATCCGCGCCCGGGGATAGGTCTCGGCCATCCACAGCGACAGCGAACCCCAGCCGCAGCCCATTTCCAGAATGGCCTGACCGTCCGCCAGATCGGCGTGGGCGCAGGTCTCCAGCAGGGCCGCGACCTCGGCCTGGTCCAGCGTCTCCGTCCCCGTCGGATACAGGCAGCATGAATATTTCAGCCGCTCGCCCAGGCACAGGCGGAAGAACTCGGGCGGCAGTTCGTAGTGCTGACGGTTCGCCGCATCCGCATGTTCGGCGATGACCCGCTCGGCCATCTCGCGCGCAAACGCCGCCTCGTCATGCGGCCTGTCGCGATCCAGCCGCCGACGCGCCTCCGTCACCAGACTGTCGATCGCCGGGCGGGTGACGAAGTCCGGAAAGGGCGTGTCCTGCAGCTGGCGAATGGCGACATTGGTCAGGTTCATGCAGGCGCTCCCGTCAGATCACGAGGGATACGCTTTGGGACGACATTCGGATGCGACGCGATTGCCGCCGCGACCGCTTGCCCGCAAGATCGCTTCCGGACTATGAGCGGAAGACGCCGCGATATTCATCAGACGGTGAAAAGGGAGAGCGATGGGAAAGATCTATGCTGACGTCACGTCCGCGCTGGAGGGCCTGACCTTCGACGGCATGACGGTCATGTCCGGCGGCTTCGGCCTGTGCGGCATCCCCGAGAACCTGATCGCCGCCCTGCGCGACAGCGGCGTCAAGGGGCTGACGGTCATCTCCAACAACGCCGGGGTCGACGGCTTCGGCCTGGGCCAGCTGCTCGGCACCCGCCAGATCGCCAAGATGATCTCGTCCTACGTCGGCGAGAACAAGGAGTTCGAGCGCCAGTATCTGGCCGGCGAACTGGAGCTGGAGTTCAACCCGCAAGGGACCTTGGCCGAACGCATCCGCGCCGGCGGCGCCGGCATCCCCGCCTTCTTCACCGCCACCGGCGTCGGCACCCTCGTCGCCGAGGGCAAGGAGGTCCGCAACTTCAACGGCCGCGACTACGTCATGGAGACCGGCCTGATCGCCGACCTGTCCATCGTCAAGGCGTGGAAGGCCGACGAGCGCGGCAACCTGGTGTTCCGCAAGACCGCCCGCAACTTCAACCCGATGATGGCCACCGCCGGCAAGGTCACCGTCGTCGAGGTCGAGGAGATCGTCCCCGTCGGCTCGCTCGATCCCGACCACATCCACACGCCGGGCATCTATGTCGACCGCCTGATCCAGACCGTGTCCGAGAAGCGCATCGAACAGCGGACGGTGCGTCAGAGGGAGCCGGGCTCAAGTAGCGAAGCGGTAGCCCAAGGAGGGAATGTCTGATGCCCCGTACCCGCGAACAACTGGCCGAACGCGCCGCCCAGGAGCTTCAGGACGGCTTCTACGTCAACCTGGGCATCGGCATCCCGACCCTGGTGGCCAACTACATCCCCGCCGGCATGACCGTGACCCTGCAATCCGAGAACGGCATGCTGGGCATGGGCCCCTTCCCCTATGAGGGCGACGAGGATCCCGACCTGATCAACGCCGGGAAACAGACGATCACCGAGATCCCCGAGTCCTCCTACTTCAGCAGCGCCGACAGCTTCGCCATGATCCGCGGCGGCCACATCAACCTGTCCATCCTCGGCGCCATGGAGGTGGCCCAGAACGGCGATATCGCCAACTGGATGATCCCCGGCAAGCTGGTGAAGGGCATGGGCGGCGCCATGGACCTGGTCGCCGGCGTCAAGCGCGTGGTCGTGGTCATGGAACACGCCAACAAGCACGGCCAATCCAAGGTGCTGAAGGCTTGCACCCTGCCCCTGACCGGCACGGGCGTGGTCAGCCGCATCATCACCGACCTGGCCACCTTCGACGTCAAGCCGGACGGCGCAGGCCTGGAGCTGATCGAACTCGCCGACGGCGTCACCCTGGACGAGGTCGCCGCCAAGACCGAGGCCGCCTACACGGTGTCGCAGGGACTGAAGGCGGCCTGATCTTCGGCCGTTCCGGGGTCGCCCAATCGAACCTTGTTGGGTGATGACACGCCCGCTAGTGTCGATGACCCGCAGGTCCTTCGTGACCTCCGGGTGCGACCCCGGGCGCCCGCTCCCCGGCATCCGACGCCTCCAGGGGCGAGAACAGGCGACCTCCGTCCCATGGCGACTTCGCTCCAGGCGCGGCCCGCAGCCTCCGACGGCCCCGCCTTGCAGGAAGCGGCCGATCTCGACGCCCGTCTGATCGCGCGCCAGGCGGGCGACCGCCGCTTCGGCGCCCCGATCCACGCCTGGTACCCCGTGCGCGCCGCTCGGACCCGCACCGCCACGCGGGCTCAGCTCCACGGCGAATGGATCGACCTGCCGGCCACGGTGGCCCCGGACGCCGTCCAGACGACCGCCTGCGGCGGTTGGCGACTGATCAACCGCCTGGGACTGATCTGGGCCTGCCCCGCCGGCGCCGTCGCCCCGCCCGACCTGCCGTCACCGCCCGAGGCGCCCCTGGCTCTGATCGCCTACTCCAAGGCGCCTGCGCGTGCGGACTATGACCAGGCGGTCCTGGGTCTGCTGGACCCGGCCCATGTGCCGATGATCCATAACGCCTGGTGGTGGCGCAGCCAGGCGCGACGCACCAAGACCAAGAGCTACAGCCCCTCGCCCTTCGGCTTCACCGCCGTCGCGGCGGACGCCTTCGCCTCCACCCCCGCCTATGATCTGGTGTCCGAGGACCGCAAGGTCAGTATCGAGTTCCGCCTGCCATCGATCCGGCTTGAGCGCGTCACGGCCCGCGGGTTCGAACTGATCAACCTGACCACCGTCACCCCCCAGGCGGAAGGCGACGTCGTGATCCGCAACCTGATCCTCTGCTCGGTCGCCGCCCTGCGGTTCGGCAGCCCGCTGCTGTCGGCCTGGGGTCGGACCTTCCTGCGTCAGGACGTGGCCGTACTGGAGCGGCTGGAAGGCCGCAGCCCGCACCTGCCCCTGGTCTTCGCCGGCGACCCGGATCGCCCGTCCGCCTTCTACTTCGCCTCCAAGGCCGCCCTGCTCCGCGCCCAGCGCGACGACGCCCCCTACCGGAACCCGGTCGAAGCCGTGTCCCTCCAGTGGGTCACCTGAGCCGGGCCCCAGCCCTCACTTCGCCGACTGAATCGTCCAGTCGGCGATCTGGGTGTTGATGTCCCGCGTCGCCGTGTCGAAGGCGGCGACGATGGCCGAGATCCGGTTCTCACCCGCCGGCTGGGTCACAGTGAAGACCCGCTCCACCGACCGCCCCTGTTCGGGACGGATCGCCGCATCCCCGCCGGTGCGCCGCTCGGGCGTCGAACGCAGCTGGGCGCGAGCGGTGATCACCACGTCCGGCGTCGGCCCCGGCGCGGCGTAGCGCGCCTCGAACGTCGTCACCGTGACCTGCAGCACCAGCGGCGGCGTGCCGGGTTCGCGTCGGCCCAGGACGCGAATCTGGTCGGCCCGATTGGCGAAGGCCGCCTTCAGGCTGTCGTCGAACAGGGTCGCGGCGGGCGACACCCAGCGCGCGCCGCCGATATAGGCGGTTTCGGTCCCCGTGACGCCCAGGATCCGGTCGTCGCCGGTCGCTTCCGGGAACTCGATCCGGCGGATCGACACCGACAGGGAGGCGGGCGTGTCGCCCTCTGCCGAAGGGGCGTCCAGCGGCAGGCCGAACCGGTAGTTCTGCACCGGGTCCGGCGTGGACAGCAGCGAACAGCCGCCCAGCGAGACAACGACGCCGGCGACGGCGCCCAGTTGCACCAGGGAACGGATCACGGCTGCACCTCCAGCTCTTTCGATTGCGGTTTCCCGATGAAGTCGCGCGGGCTGGCGCGGACGTCGTCGATCAGGGCCTGCAGCGACCGGGTCGCCTCCTGCAGTTCCTCGATGGTTCCACTCAGTTGCGGCAGGCTGGACGTCGCGAAGTCGCCCAGCGGTCGCTCCAGCCCGGTGATCGAGCGGTTGGCCGAGGCGATGGCCGTGCGGGCCTCCGCCGTCGCCTGGTTGATGTTGGCGATGGCTTCGCGGCCGTCGGTATTGACGACGGCGCGCATGTCGGCCGCCAGCCCCTGATACTCAAGGATGGTGGCGTTGGCGTTCTTCACCGCCGCCTCCAGCTCGGCGAAGATGGCCTTGCGGGCCTCCAGCTCGGTCGTCAGGGCCTCGACGTTCTTCACGCTGGTCGAGAAGCTGCGGATATTGTCGTCGGACATGACGCGGTTGATGCGGTTCAGCGCATCCACCGTCTGGGCAAGCACCGTGCCCGAGCCGCTCAGAAGCTCGGCGATCGGCGACGGCTGGCTTTGCAGCACCGGCACCACATTGTCCGGATACTGGTCCTTCAGCAGGGCGCTGTTGGGCGAGCCGGCGGTGATCTGGATATAGTTCAGGCCTGTGATGCCCTGCGGCTCCAGCTGGGCGCGCGAGGTCACGCGCACCGGCGTCGTACCGTCCACGCGAACCCGGGCGATGACCTGGTCGCCGCGCTTGGTGTCGATGTTCAGGTCGGTCACCTCGCCGACGCGGATGCCGTTGAAATGCACCTCGCCGCCTTCCGACAGGCCATTGACCGGCCCATAGAAGACGATGTCGTACAGGTCATAGTCGCTGTTGAACTGCAGTCGGGCCAGCCAGATGGTGAACACCGCCAGCGCCGCCATAAGGCAGACGGTGGCGATTCCGACGGCGGCGTAGTGTGCGTCTCGTTCCATACTCGGCTCTCCTCAGGCCGCGGTCTTGGTAGCTGCGCGACCGCGCGGCCCCAGGAAGTATTCCTTGATCCACGGATGGTCGGAGCGTTCCAGCTCCTGCACCGTGGCCTTTTCGACGACCCGTTTGTCCGCCAGCACCGCCACCTCGTCGCAGATGGCGTACAGGCTATCGAGGTCGTGTGTGATCATGAAGACGGACAGGCCCAGATCGTCGGCCAACTGCCGGATCAATTCGTCGAAGGCCGCCGCCCCGATGGGGTCCAGGCCCGCCGTCGGTTCGTCCAGGAAGACCAGTTCGGGATCCAGCGCCAGGGCCCGCGCCAGACCGGCCCGTTTCTTCATCCCGCCCGACAGCTCCGCCGGCTTCAGATGATGATGCTCCGGTTTCAGACCGACCATGGCGATCTTCAGCTCGGCCAGTTCGTACATCACCGACTTGGGCAGTTTGGTATGTTCGACCAGGGGCGCCGCCACGTTCTCGAGAACGGTCAGGGATGAGAACAGCGCCCCCTGCTGGAACAGGATGCCGGTGCGCTTCTCGATATCCGCCGCCTGATCGTCCGTCAGGGTGGCGCGGTCGTAGCCCAGCACCTTGACCGACCCGCCCTCGGGCTCCTTCAGGCCGATGATGGTGTTCAGCAGCACGGTCTTGCCCGCGCCAGATCCCCCGACCACCCCCAGGACCTCGCCCCGTTTCAGGTCCAGGTCCAGGTTCTCGTGAATGGTCCGGTCGCCGAACTGGCTCAGCAGGCCGCGCACCTCGATCAGGTTCTCGGCCGGCTTGTCTTCCGGCGCGGCGGCCGCCGCCGTCGCATCGGTCATATGTCCAGCTCCAGGAACATCAGGGCGAAGACCGCGTCCAGCAGGATGATGGCGAAGATCGCCTGCACCACCGCCGCCGTCACCCGCCGGCCCAGGCTCTCGACATCCCCGGCCACCGACATCCCCTGACGACAGCCGATGGCGGCGATCACCAGGGCGAAGACCGGCGCCTTCACCAGGCCGACCATCATGTGCTGGGCCATGCTCCCGTCTTCGACCAACCGCTGGAAGAAGAAGGCCGGCCCCAGGTTCAGGGAGCTCCAGCACACGATCAGACCGCCCAGCAGGCCGCCGATCATGCCCATGAAGGTCAACAACGGCAGCATCAGCACCAGGGCCGCCAAGCGCGGCACCACCAGGGCCTGGAACGGATTGACGCCCATCACCTGCATGGCGTCGACCTCCTGGTTCATCCGCATGGACCCGATCTCTGCCGCAAAGGCCGAGGCCGACCGCCCCGCCAGCAGGACCGAGGCGATCACCACCGCGAACTCGCGGAACATGGCCACGCCGATCAGCTGGACCGCGAAGACCTGGGCGCCGAAGTCGGTCAGCAGGTCCACGCCGATGAAGGCCACGACCGCGCCGATGAAGAAGTTCGTCACCATCACGATGGGGATGGCGTCCAGACCCGCCCGCTCGGCCTGGCTGACCCAGGCGGGCCAGCGGATGCCGCCTGGATTTTTGGCGGCCTCGACCACGGCCTCCATCAGACGTCCCAGGAAGGCCAGGGACAGCATGGCCTCGGCCCCGAAATCATAGACGCCCCGCCCGATCTTGGCGAAGGCGCTGGTAAAGGCGCCTGGCTGCTTCGGCGGAGGCGAGCTCTTGCGCTCCAGGGCCTCGATCATCGTGTAGATGCGGCCCGCCTCAGGCCGCTCCGTCCACGCCGACTTGGGCACGCCGCAATGCGACGCCTGCACCAGGGCCAGGGCGCCGGCCGTGTCGAAACGGCCCAGGTCGCGGGTGTCCACGCTTTCGATCTTGCGGCCGTCAAGATCCTTGCCGAGCCGTTGCGGCAAACGGCCCAGGGCCGTCGTCGTCCAGTCGCCGACCAGGCGCAGCTTCGCCGTCCCGTCGCCGGCGTCCGTGATTTCGTAATCGGTCTGGCTCATCGCGCCCCGGAAGTCAGAACGGGAATCAAGCGACTTCCCAACCTATGAAGGGGACCGCCGAAAACCCGACACGCCTCATGGTCAAGCCCAAGAGGGAAGTCAACGCGCGATGACATTTGCACGGCGCTTTCCTTTCGCACTGTGTCGGACCTGCGTCCCCCATAGGATATTCCCCACCGCCACGCTGGCGCTACAACGGCAACGCCGCCAGACCGGATTCGTTCGTTCTTCAACCGATAAGGCGTCGCGCGGCGGTCAGATCCTCGACCAAGGTCCGCCGCGCCCCGGCCTGGGCGGCCCTGTCCGGCAGTCGCAGCAGATAGGCCGGGTGGACCGTCAGCATTCCGACTGATCCTTCGTCCAGGCCAGGGCCTGCCCCCTTTCCCTGGTCACCGCCGGCTCATGCAGAATGGGACGCCTCGGAAATCAGGGAGGCTGGAGCTCGGACTATCGCAGCAGATCCAGCAGCGACGTGCTGCGCAGCGAATTGATCACCTGCGCCGAGGCCTGGATCGCCACCTGCGCCATCTGCAGGTCGGTCACGGCCTGGGCCGGGTCATAGCCCGTCTTTTTCAGCATCATCTTGTCGAGCGCGATCTTCTGGGATTCGTGCGCTTCGAGGGCGGATTCGACGTGGTTCTGCACCAGACCATTCTTGGCGTTCTGGTTGGTCACGCCCTGATTGGCCTTGTCGAGTTGGGTCATCTGGGCGTTCAGGAAGGCCGTGACGCCCGCCCCCGGCTGGCCCGTCAGGGTGCCGACGCCCGTGGGCGTATAGGTCACGCCGTCGATGATCACCGGCGTGCCGTTCTGATAGGCCTGCATATTGCGGAACACCTCGGTCAGGGGGCCGCCGATTTCGTCCGCGAGGAAGCCGGTCTCGACCATGGTGTTCTCGTCGATGCGCGACTTCTGCTTCAGGCTGTCGTTCGCAAAGGTCGAGGCGGTCGAGGGGGCGGCGGCCAGATCGGCCATGGTCTTGGCCGTCGCCGGCGCGACGTCGCCACGCCCGCCGGAGAACAGATAGGAGCCCTGATGCTCGGCGTTCAACCCGCCCTGGACGTTCTGATAGTGCAGACCCAGTTCGGTCATCAGATTGGTGATGCTGCCGGCGGCCAGCCCATTGGCGATGGCCTCGCGGGCGCCCGTGCCGGCTTCGTAGATCCGGCCCATGGCCAGGTCCTGGGCGCTCAGTCGCGCCGCCGCGCTCTCGCCGGCGCCGATGAACCCTTCCAGCCGGGCCTGGGTCGAGGTCAGACTGGTCAGCTGTTCCGCCCCCCGGCCATAGCCGGCCATGTCGGTGGCGATCTTTTCGCTGCCCATTCGCTCCTGCGCCAATTCGGCGCGGCTCTGGGCCGTCATCAGATTCAGGAGGGCGGACTGATAGTTTCCGGCGGTGGCGACACGCGTCATTTCAGCATCCCGATCAGGGTGTCGTACATGTCCTTGCTCGCCTGGATCAGGCGGGCAGAGGCGTTATAAGCTTGCTGGAAGGTGGTCATATTGACCAGTTCCTCGTCCATGTTGACGCCTTCGGCCGAGGCGCGACGACTGTCGGCCTCCTGTGACAGGGCCGTCGCCGTCTCGCTGCGCGTCTTGGCCGCCGAGGCCTTGCCGCCGATGTCGCCGGCGAAGTCCGCCGCATAGGACGACAGGGTCTTGGTTCCGCCGCTGTTGCCGCCGGCGGAGGCGAAATTGACGTTCTTCTTGCCCGCGTCCGCCAGCAGAAGTCCGCCCCGACCGTCGTTCTTGCTCAAGGCCGGCGTTCCGGCGGCGGCCGACAGGTTCAACTGGGCCAGCGCCAGCTTGGCCGGGTCCTGCTGGATGTCGCTGCGGACGCTGTAGGCCCCCGCCCGCGTCGCGCCCGTACCGCCCAGACCGAACAGCTGCGACATGGACACGCCGGACGGATCCTGGGTCGTGCCGTCCTTGACCACGCTCATGGTGGTGGCGCTGGCGTCATAGGCCTTGAAACTCAATGCGCCCGAGGCGTTCAGGCTGAAGGCGCCGAACCGCCCCACGCCCGCGACCGGATCGTTCAGCGCGGACAGCAGTTCGCCCATGGTCCCGGTCCCGGCGGGAACCGCCACCGTGACGTCCCGCAGTCTCGCGCCGGACTCGCTGCCGATGCGGAAGGTCAGACTCTCGCCCGCATCGAAGCCGTGCTGCGACGTCAGGCTCAGACCGGTTTCATAGAAGGTCGGCGTCTTGGTGCTGACTAGGTCGTTCAGCCCGAACCAGTGCGAGAAGCCTCGACCGCCCTTGCTGCTCGGCGTCGTCGCATCGTCGGCGATGGCGATTCCGTTTCCGGCCTGGCCCTCGATCCGCAATTGTCCATTGAAGAAGCCGACCGTCGCCGTCCCCCCCAGTTGGGCGTTGACCGTCGCCAGGAAGGTCGTCGGATCGGCGGCCACCCCGTTGACCGTCATGGTCGCGCCGGAGAAGACGATCTCGGCCGAACCCTGGATCACGCCTGCGCTGTTCACCGTCGTGATCGTGGTCTTGCCGGTAAAGCCGGTCAGGGCGTTCGTCAGCGACTGGCCGGTGTTTCGTCCGGTCAGACTGGTCGGCGCGGGCACGGCGCTGTTGGCGTTGTGGGCCCGGTTCAGTTCGTCGGCCATCTTGGCCGTCAGTTCGCCCAGACGGGCGGCGGCGGCCGGGGCGTCGATGTCGCGCAGTTCGACCAGCCCGCGGATCTCGCCCGACGACACCCCGTCCAGCAGCGGCCAGCGCGTGCCGTTCGGTTCGGTGATCATGATGTCGGAGAAGGCCGTCGTCGCGTCCACCGTCCCCGCCGCCTTGTACGACAGGGTCGCATTCCCTTCGCCGACCAGGGTCGTGCCCGTCCCGGTCCGCAAGGTGACGCCCCCATTGGCCCGGGCCTCCACCTTGACGTCCATATATTTGGACAGTTGGTCGATCAGCGTCTGTTGGGCGTTCTGTGCGCCCGTCACGTCCTGGTTGATGACCGTTCCGGCGGCGATCGTCTTGTTGAGCTTGGCGATCTGTTCCAGCAGCGGATTGATCGTCTCGACCGCGTTCTGAAGCCGCCCGTCCGCTTCCTGGCGCGCCGCCTGGATCTGGGTGGCGATGCCTGCGGCCTCATTGAACAAGGCCTGGGTCTTGTAGATCGTGTCCTGGCGCGCGGCTGAAGATGTGGGGCTTTCGCCCAGGGTCGCATAGCTGGCGAACAGCTTGTCTATGTCCGCGAAGAAACCGCCGTCGCCGCTGGGATCGCCGAACCGGGTCTGGATCTGGTCGTACAGTTCATACCGCACGGTCTCGCGCGCCGCGTCCGCATTGGCGCTCATCCCCGCAGCCTGCAGGAACCGATCGGTCGCCAGCCGAACCCGCGCGATATCGACGCCGGCGCCATAGCCCTGGGTTACGGCCGCCGTCTGATCGACGGTCTTGCGCACATAGCCCGGCGTATGGACGTTGGCGATATTGTCCGACGTCACGCGCAACTGGGCCTGGGCCGTCTGGAGGCCCGAGGTCGCGATATTCATGATCGACGTCAACGACATGGACCGGCTCCCCTCGCCCCACCCGGCAAGCCCTGCCCTGCCATGCGCAGATCTTGCCCGGCCACGCGCCGCCGCCGCTCAACCAGAGCGTTGTTTTTAAACGACATCGCGGATCGCGCAGTCTTCATGGTCCGCGAGGTGCGCAAGCGTCGGGCCAACATGTCCGTCGCGACATGACGGAGGCCTGAGGACGTCGATTTCGATCCAGACGCGACGCCTTCCAAGCCGGGCAAAAAAGGGGCGAACGCACGGCAAGAAAGGCCCACGCCCGATGGCCGGCTTTCGGCAGGATCTGATTTTTCCCTTTTAGATCAATGAATATGCAACTGGCCCGCCCCTTGCGACGGGCTGTTGGAAGAACCAGGCGCAGCAGGCGCCGCCCAGCCCTGAAGGTCGCCTGCCTCTCATGCCGTCCGCATTCGCCATGTTCGCCTCCGCGCCTCCGGCCTCCGCCGGATCGGCCGCTGCTGCACCGGGCGCCACGGACAGCGAGACCGCCAGCCTGTTCTCCTCGAACCTGGCCGACGCCATCCAGGGCGTAAAAGCAGACGCCGCAAAGGCCGAAGCTGCACATCGGACGCCGGGCCGCCTCTCGCTCCCGGTGATCTCCAACCCGGAGATGGAAGCGGCCGAGACGTCCGACGCCTCTCCCGCCCTGGCGGAAGCGGTGGACGTCGCACCTGACGCCTTGATCGCCGTTGAAGCGCCGACCTCAGACGCCGCCCCCGACGCCGCGCCCGACACCGAACAGACGGATACGCCCGTCGCACCTTCCGACCTCGCGGCTGCGCCTCAACCTCCTCTCCCGCATTCGGCTCCTGTGGCCGCCCCCATTGTTGCGCCGACCACAACGTCCGAACCGTCGCTTGAAACAGCGGCTGCCGAGGACGCAAGCGTTGGCCAGACGACAGCGGCCCTTGAACAGGGCGCTGCGGCAGGCGTGACCGTTGAGCCCTCCGCTCAGCAGAACGCGACGGCCGCGACCGAAACCGCGTTGGTCGAGGCGACGCCTGCGCCATCGCCGATCCCGGACGCCCCCGCGCAGACCGCGATCAACAGCTCGGCAGAGACCTCCGCGCACGAACAGAGCCTCGCCCAGAATCACGAAGCGGCTGCGGCGGCGCCCGTCGCCCCTGATGTCGACCAGACACTCGCCGCTCTGGCCGCGCAGCAAGTCCACGCCGCTGCGTCATCTCCGCCCACCGCCAAGGACGGCGTGACGACGCAGACGTCTTTGCCGGAATCGGGGATGACGGGACAGGCTTCGGCTGACGTAAAGAACGCTTCAGCCTCGGCCCCCGACAAATCGGCCGTGGCGGCCGACGCCTCTATCGTGAAGCCGGCCGAAAAGGCGGCGACAAAGCCGGTCTCGGAACCCGTTCAATCCGCCGGCGCCAGCGCCGTTTCTCCCAAAGTCGAGACCGCCGCGCCGAAGATGGACGTAAAGGTCTCGATCCAGTCGGCCAACCTCGTGGCGCAGCCCGTCCAGACGGTCGCGGTAATCTCGAGCCTGGCGGTCGCCGAAGCGGTTAAGGCCATAGACGCCAAAGTCGAGGTCCCGACGGAACCGTCCGACACAGGGTCCGCGCCGGTCATCGCGACATCGCAACCGGCTGAAAGCGCGCCCGCCAAGGCGGCGACGACGCCCGTGACGAACGCCGCCCAACCCAACCCGACCTCGACCAAGCCCGCGCCCGCCGAGGCGAGCCAAGGTCAGAACGTGGCGCAACCCGCGCTCGGCGACCACATCGCCATGGCGGACGCAACGCCGCCCCCGGCCCAGAACGCCGCCTCGACCGAAGCCGCGCCGACCGGGACCGTTCCGGTCCTCGATGCGGCCATGACGTCGCTTGACCCGGCCACGCCTGTCGATGGCGCCACGGAAGCCCGCGCGCTCGATGCGGCGACGACCACGACCCAGACGACCAGCGCCTCGTCCCTGTCGCGCGCCACCGTCGAGACGACGGCCCATCTCGCCGCCCAGATCGCCCGCAAGCTTGAGGGACGCTCCACCCGCTTCGACATGGTGCTGACGCCAGAGGATCTGGGTCGGGTGGACGTAAGCCTGGAGATCGGCGCCGACGGCCGGCTCGCCGCACGCCTGGCCTTCGACAATCCGGCCGCCGCCGCCGAATTGCGCGGCCGCGCCGACGAACTGCGTCGCCAGCTTCAGGACGCCGGTTTCCAACTCGCCAGCGACTCGCTCGACTTCACCCAACGCGACACCTCGTCCGGCGGCGGTTTCGACCGCCAGCAGCAGCAGCACCAGAGCCTGTTCGCACGCGGCGCGCGCCTGACCGCCCAGGCCGATCTTTCCATTGCGCCGCCCCAGGGCGCCTGGACCAACCATTCCCAGACGCGCGACCGCGTCGATGTGAGGGTCTGACCCCATGGCCACCGCCGTTTCCTCCGTCGACGCCTCCGGCCGCCTGAACAGCGGCACGACGATGCTGGCCTCGAACTTCGAGACCTTCCTGACCCTGCTGACCACGCAGATGAAGAACCAGGATCCGTTGTCGCCGCTCGATTCCAACGAGTTCACCGCCCAACTGACCCAGATGGCCGGTGTGGAGCAGCAACTGCTGACCAACGACCTGCTGACCAGCCTGGTCGCGGCTCAGTCGGGCAATCTGAACAACGCCGCCGCCTATATCGGCAAGGAAGTGACCGCGGCCTGGTCCGCCACGACACTGAAGGACGGCAAGGCGGACTGGAACTACGAACTGGCGTCCGACGCCGCCGCCGCCACGCTGAAGGTCCTGGACAGCAAGGGCAAGGTCGTCTGGGAAGGTCCGGCGCCCGACAAATCCCAAGGACTTCACTCCTTCACCTGGGACGGCAAGACGAGTGGCGGCGAAGTCCTGACGGAAGGCGTCTATACGCTGAAGGTCTCGGCGATGGACTCCAAGAACGCCAACGTCGCCAGCCAGGCTCTGACCCAGGGCCGGGTCAAGGGCGTCGAAATGTATAATGGCGAACCGTACCTGGTGGTCGGCGAGACCATACTCCCCCTCTCGACCGTGATCTCGCTGAACGAGATCGCCGACAAACCGAGCAACGACGATACGGAGAATCCGGACGTCCCGACCGAGGAGGCGGCCGCATGATGCGCTCCGCCGCCTTCCCGATGAATTCCATTCAAGGAGCGTCTTCATGAGCTTGAACAGCGCAATGCTGGCCGGCGTGTCCGGCCTGGCCGCCAACTCCGCCGCCCTGGCGGCGATCTCGCAGAACATCGCCAACGTCAACACCGTCGGCTACAAACGCTCGCAGGGCGAGTTCCAGACCCTGGTCAACAGCCAGACCCGCGCCGGCGGTTCCTATTCGGCGGGCGGCGTGATGGCCAACACCCGGGCCTTCGTCAGCCAGGAAGGCCAGCTCCAGCGCACGACCGCCAGCACGGATCTCGCCGTCAGTGGACAGGGCTTTTTCGTCACCACGACCCAGGCCGAAAACGTCGGCGCCACGGACACCCGCCTGTTCACCCGCGCAGGCGCCTTCCGCGTCGACAACCTGGGCTATTTGAAGAACAGCGCCGGCCTTTACCTGCAGGGCTGGCCGGTGGATTCCAACGGGGAGATCGCGACCGACCCGTCCGACCTGTCGCGCTTGCGCTCGGTGAATATCGGCTCGGTCGGCGGCACGGCCGAGCCGACCACCCGCGTCCAGATCAACGCCAATCTGCGCTCGACCCAGGCCGTATCCAGCCCCGCTGCTCCCACCAACTACAACGGCGTCGAAGACGCCGCTGTTCCGCCAGTCAAGCACGACATCACTGTCGGCTATAAGCGAACCGGGGCCAATACGTTTGAAGTCACTTTGAAGTCAGGCATCACCAAGATCGTCGGCACGGCCACCTACGACGCGACCGGCGCCCTGACTGGCTTCGTTCCCAGCGCCGCTTCCAGCGCCAATGGATCGGCGACGGCGAACGCCACCACCCTGACCATCACCCCGACCAGCGGCACGCCGCCCGTCAACGGCACGCCCTATGCGATCGACTTCGCGGAAATCGGCATGGCGACGAACGGCGTCGCCCAGACCAAATACGACCCCTCCGTCAACTCCATGGCGATGTACAACGCCGACGACGACACGCCGGCGGGCGTCAAGCCGGACTTCAAGATGAACATCCCGGTGTCTGACTCCAAGGGCGGCCAGCGCAATCTTGAGATTCGTTTCCTGAAAAGCGCCGAACCGAACCAGTGGTATGCTGAAATCGTCTCGGCGCCGGCCGATGACGTAGTGACCGGCGCCCCCTACTCGAACGGCCAGATCAAGACCGGCCTGATCGCCTTCACACCCTCGGGCCGCCTCGATGTCGAGACCATGCAGAGCTGGCCCGCCGGCACGGGTCTGTTCGACGACCCGACCCAGGCGACCCTCTCCTTCCTGGAGTCAGACCCCAATAACACGATCGATCCCGCCGACCCGCTGGACAACGGCAAGGTCAAATGGGCCGACGGCCTGGGCATCGCCGCCCAGACGGTGATGCTGGACCTCAACACCTCCGCCGGCGGGCTCAGCCAGCTGAACACCGCGTCCGTGGTGCAGTCGACCGTCACCAACGGCACGGCCTTCGGCAATCTGAGCGAGATCACCATTGATGAAAGCGGCTTCGTCACCGCGATCTTCGACAACGGCGTCATGCGCCGCATCGCCCAGGTCGCCATCGCCACCTTCCCGAGCCCCGACAGCCTGAAAGAGGTGTCCGGCAACGCCTACGCCGTCAGCCTGGAGAGCGGCACCTTCAACCTGAAGGCGGCCGGAACCGGCGGCGCCGGCACGATCGCAGCCCAACAGCTGGAATCGTCCACCGTCGATCTGTCGGCCGAATTCACCGGCCTGATCACCACCCAGCGGGCCTATTCCGCCTCGTCAAAGATCATCACCACGGCGGACGAAATGCTCGCCGAACTGATCAACATCAAACGCTGATCGGCGAGTAAGTAAGCGTTAGTCTCAATGAATCGTCGTTCAAGCAAGGTTTACAAAATGGTTTGGGGAGGGACGGGTTTTATCAGTTCCTTCACCACGACCCTTAAACCGACCTTAGCGGGGGTGGCCTACATTCATGACACTACGGTGTTGGTGAAAGAGGCATAAGCCCATGTTGCAAGAGCGACGCCTGAATAGCAAAGGCGAACAATACGTGGTCGGACCGACTGGCACGCCCCTGACCCTGAACGATCTGCCGCCGTCCAATACGGACCGGTGGGTGATCCGCCGCAAGGCCGAGGTCGTCGCCGCCGTTCGCGGCGGTCTGCTGAGTCTTGACGACGCCCTGGCGAAGTACCGCCTGACGGCGGAAGAATTCCTCGCCTGGCAGAAGGCCATCGACAAATGGGGCATGCAGGGTCTGCGCACGACGCGGATCCAGAGCTACCGCTCCTAAGGGTTCCCCCCGAAGACGACGAGGGCCGCATCCGGCGACGGGTGCGGCCCTTTTCGTTGGCCGGCCTCGAAATCGCGCCGGTTCCGCACTAAATGGCGGCAATGACCCTGGTCGAAGACATCTGCCCCGTTCCTGACATTCGCCGCACCGACATGGATGCGGCGGTCGAGAGCGCGCGGGCGGCGGTCGGCCTGCCGGTCGGGGCGCGCGTCGTCGCGGCCATGTCGGGCGGGGTGGACTCCACCGTCGTCGCCGCCCTGCTGCACAAGGCGGGCTATGACGTCGTCGGCGTCACGCTGCAGCTCTACGACCACGGCGCGGCGCTGAAGAAGAAGGGCGCCTGCTGCGCGGGCCAGGACATCCACGACGCCCGCCTGGCGGCCGAGATGATCGGCATTCCCCACTATGTCCTGGACTATGAAAGCCGGTTCAAGGACGCGGTGATCGATCAGTTCGCCGACTCCTATCTGAAGGGCCAGACCCCGGTCCCCTGCATCCGCTGCAATCAGACGGTCAAGTTCCGCGACCTGCTGGACGTCGCCCGCGACCTCGGCGCCGAGGCCATGGCGACGGGCCACTATGTCCGCCGCGCCGCGGTCGGCAATCGCTCGCAGATGCGCAAGGCGATCGACCATTCGCGCGACCAGTCCTATTTCCTGTTCGCCACCACCCAGGACCAGCTTGACTATCTGCGCTTCCCCCTGGCCGATCTGGAAAAGCCCCAGGTGCGCGGCGTCGCCGCCGAACTGGGGCTGAAGATCGCCGCCAAGCCGGACAGCCAGGACATCTGTTTCGTGCCGTCCGGCGACTACCGCACCCTGATCGACCGGCTGCGTCCTCAGGGGCGCGAGGCCGGCGAGATCGTGCACATGGACGGGCGCGTGCTGGGAACCCACGCCGGCATCACCGACTACACCATCGGCCAGCGCCGGGGCCTGAACGTCGCCGTGGGCGAGCCCCTGTTCGTCGTCAAGCTGGAGCCCGAAACCCGCCGCGTCATCGTCGGCCCGCGCGAAGCCCTGCTGACCGCGTCCCTGACGCTGGAAGAAACCAACTGGCTGGGCGACGAAGCCACCATCATGGAGGCGGCCCAGGCGAACCTGCCGGTCCTGGCCCGCGTCCGCTCGACCCGCCCGCCCTCGCCCGCCCGCCTGATCCTGATCGACGATCAGGTTTGCGTCGTCTTCGACGAAGGCGAGGAAGGTGTCGCCCCCGGCCAGGCCTGCGCCCTGTACGACCCGGACGACCCCGACCGCGTTCTGGGCGGCGGCTTCATCCGCGACACGACGGCGGTCGCGGTCTGAGCCTCAACGGGCGTCGCGCCCGCCCTCGCGCGGGCGATAGTCCAGCCGCACGCGGAACTCGCGCGTCCGCCAGGCCGTGCCGGCAGGGGGCGGGGGAAAGGGCTCGGCGGCCCTGATCTGGCTCAGGGTCGCGGCGTCCAGCGCCGCTCGACCGCTGCTCGACAAGATGCGCGCGTCGCTGACACGCCCCCGGCGATCCAGGGTGAAGGCCACCGTCACCAGGCCCGTGACGCCCCCGGGGTGCCGCTTGTGCGTCTCCACCCAGCGCAGAACCTGGGCGTAATAGTCGTCGACCTGGGCGCCCCCGTTGGCGCCGGACGTAGCCGCCGCACCGCCCCCGGTCAGGCCCCGCCGCAGGTCCTGCGCCCCATCGGGTCCCGGTTCAGCTTCCGATCCGCCCTCCGCCTGAAACGAAACCAGCGGCTCCGAAACGGCGGACGTCAGGGCTATGGGCGTCGTTTGAAATGTTGGAAACAGGGTCAGCGACGGCCTGGGCGCCGGTCGGACGGGCGCGGTCTGGACCTCGGGTTCATGCGCAGCCTTGGGATGGTCGCCCCCCTTGGAAGCCGCCGCCTCTGTCGATCCATCGACACTGTCGAAGGCCGCGCGCGGCGACAGCGTCAGTTCGATCACCGGCGCCCCGCCCTGATCGGGCGTCGGCGGGTGAACAGACCCGACCGCCAGCATCGACAACAGACCCAATTGGACGACCGCAACGACCACCCCGGTCGCTGCCTTGGCGAGCGGAGATACATACTCAGGCGGCATGAGGGGCGCATAAAACCGGATTGCTGAGAACGCAACTGATAATGAGTTGCAATTCAATTTAGCCAGGCGTACCCCGCCTCCGCTCAGTGGGTTTGGGGATCATCACCATGCGTATCGCACTCGTTTCATCCGCCAGCGCAGCGGCTTTGCTGCTTGCAGGCGCTGCACAGGCTCAGGCGCCGGGCCAAACGCAGAGCCGGACAGACCAGGCCGACGCCGCCATACCCACCGTCGTCGTCACGGACGAATCCCGCGCCTCCACCGCCTACAGTTACGGCGCCGCGATCAACTCCGGCGAGACCACCTTCAGCGCTGAATCGGTTCGCGACCGCGCGCCCGGCTCCGGCGACGGAAATCAGCTGCTGAAGCTGGCTCCAACGGTGCAGTTCAGCAACGACGAGGGCATGGCGACACGCGAAGGCGTCCAGGACATCCGTCCGGCGCAGATATCAATCGCTGGCGCCAGTCCCTTGGACAACCAGTTCATTCTGGACGGGATCAGCGTGAACTCGCGCCTGTATAACGCCGGCAATCCTCTGGCTATCGATGAAGTCGCCGGGGGCTCGCCTCAGGGCGCTTGGGTCGATTCCAGCCTGATCGGAAAGATCACCCTGCTCGATTCTAACATCTCAGCCGAGTATGGCGGCTTCCTCGGCGGAGTGGTCGATGTAGAGACCCGCGCGCCGGCCGCAGTCTTCGGCGTCACCGCCTATTACGGCATGACCCGGACCGACATGGCCAGCTTCCGAATGCCGGATTCGGTCCGCCGCGAACTTGGCGACGACACGCCGGAAGCGCCTGATTACGAGAAGAGCCGTTACGGCTTTACCGTCGATCTCCCCGTCAGCGAACGGCTGCGTCTGCTCGCCGCCTACAGCTATTCCGACTCCGATGTCACCTATTATCGAAACGCTAAATACGTGGACCGAACCTTCGGCCAGTCCAGCAAGGCGGAGAATTTCCTGCTGAAGGCGGAGTACGACATCGCCGACGATCTGACCTTCGACGGCCAGATCAACTGGAGCCCTTATGAAAGCACCAATGCCTCTCTCGTCGCGATCAACGCCCTGATGTATCAACAGGGTGGCGGACTGACCACCAAGGGGCGGTTGCGCGGTCGGCGCGGCGACGCCGACTGGAGCGTCCAGCTCAGCTATGCCGATCTGGACAGCGGCCGCGAAGCCCCTGATGTCCAGTACAGCCTGCCGAGCAAGGCTAAGGAGATCGATTGGTGCACCAACCCCGCCTGCACGACCGGCGGCTTGGGCGACATCGACCAAAACCAGAAGGATTACGGGCTGAAGGCGGACTGGCGTCAGCCGTTGGGCGGCGGCGAGCTGAAGCTGGGCCTGGATTTCGCCCAAACCGAGGTGATGAAGAATCGCCCGCAGACCAATCACAACTGGCAAACTGGCGTCGTATCCTCTGACATTGTCTGCGCCGATCCTAACGAGGATTCGCTGACCTGTGTGACCGGTTCGTATGTCCTGACCCGTCATCAAGTCTATCAGGCCTATCGCAGCGAAACCGCAGTGCAAACCTACGGACTATGGAGCGAGTATGCCTTCGATTGGTCGGGCTTCCAGGTCCGGGCCGGCCTGAGGTACGATTATGAAACCTATCTCGAGAACCACAACATAGCGCCGCGCTTGTCGGTCGCCCGCGACCTGCCCTGGTGGGGCATGACGGCGACAATCGGGGCGAACCGCTACTATCGCCAATCCTTCCTGGGCTATGCGGTGCGCGAGAACGGCCTGCAGACCCTGCAGTATGAACGTGAAGCCGTCGACGGCGTCTGGGGCGACACATGGTTTCAGACTGGCGACACCACAGCGACCCGCTTTTCCCAATATGATCTCGCCACCCCGTATTCCGACGAACTGACTGCAGCCATCCAGGGCGATCTTCTGGGAGGTCGCTATCGGATCAAGGGCATACTCCGCGACGGCAAGGATCAGTTCTCCACGACGGCCGTCCGTGAGAACTATGTCAACGAACTGGGCCAAACCCGCTCACGGTTGGTGACCACGCCGAACAATGACGGGCACTCCGACTATCGCGGCCTTTCGCTAGAATGGAACCGAGACTTCGGACGTCATAGCCTTGCGTTGAACACCAACTTCTCGCGCGCCCAATCGACCAACCTGACTTTCTTCGAAGAAAGCGACGATCTCGAAGGCGCTGAGCTGGTCTATTACAACGGCCGGATCGTCTCCTTGTTCGAAGCCTTGTCCGACAACCAGCGCGAGGATTTCGCCTCGCCGATCGTCATCAATGCAGACTGGGGTTCGTCCTGGATGGGCGGGCGGGTCCAGACCAATCTCAATGCCCGCTTCCGCGACGAGTTTTCACGCGTCGAGGCGACCGGCGAGACCATGACCGTCGATGGCGCCCGCTACGCCGTCTATGGCCCGATCACTTACGACGCCTCCATCGACGCCAATCTGTCGCTTCAGGCCGAGATCGCCCGCACCCAGTTCGGCACGACGACCCTGGACCTGCGGGTCAACAACCTCTTCGACACGATCCGGAACAACAACTCGACCTCGACCAGCCAGCCCTACCAGCTGGGCCGCAACCTCTGGGTCTCGCTGAAATACAAGTACTGAAGACCTTGAAACCCGCCCGCGACATCACCGCCCTCGTCGTCGCCGTCCTCGCGCTTCATCTGGGCGTGGGGGCGGCGGTCTCGCGCGTCCAGACGCCGTCCAGCGACGCCGAGCTTCGCCTCGCCTACGCCGGCGGCCCCGAGACCTGGCCTCGCCCGCTCCTGCAAGAGGGCGCGACCTTCGCCGAGTTCGCCCCCCTGCCCCCGGCGCCCGAGCCGGCCGACAATCCGACCACGCCGGAAAAGGCCGCCCTGGGCCAGCGCCTGTTCGACGATCCGAAACTGTCCGCCTCGGGCCAGATCGCCTGCGCCTCCTGCCATGCGCGGGAACTGGGCTTCGCCGACGGCCTCCGCACCTCCTTCGGTCATGACCGCCAGAGGGGACGGCGCAACGCCCCCTCGGTCGCGACCGCCGCCTGGGCGACCAGCCTGTTCTGGAACGGCCGGGTCAGGACGCTGGAGGAGCAGAGCCTGCACCCCATCGTCGACGCCAGGGAGATGGCCGCCGACCTGCCGGCGGTCACGGCCCGCATCGCCGCCGACCCGACCTACGCCGCCCCCTTCGCCCAGGCCTTCGGCTCGCCCGAGGTCACGACCGACCGGATCGCCAAGGCCCTGGCCGCCTTCCAGCGCACCCTGAAGCCCCGCCCCAGCCCCTACGCCCGCTTCCTGGCCGGCCGGAGCGACGCCCTGAACGATCAACAGCTGCGCGGCCTGCACCTGTTCCGCACCAAGGCCGGCTGCGCCAACTGCCACTCCGGCCCCCTGCTCAGCGACCAGAAGTTCCACAATCTGGGCCTCAGCTTCTACGGCCGCGCCCGCCAGGATCTGGGCCGCTACGAGGTCACCCGCGACCCCGCCGACGTCGGCGCCTTCCGGACCCCGTCCCTGTTGAACGTGAACCGCACCGGCCCCTGGATGCACAACGGCCTGTTCCCGACGCTGGAGGGCGTGGTCGCCTTCTACGACGCCGGCGGCGCCCGCCCCCGTCCCGCCCTGGACCAGAAGGATGATCCCCTATTCCCGACCACCGATCCCTTACTGGTCAAACGGAACCTGGCGCCACAGGAGCGCGCCGACCTCGTCGCTTTCCTGGAAGCGCTTTAGCCTCAGACGGCGTAGACCCTCAGCCGATGCCCGTCCGGGTCGCGCGCCACGAAGCCGCGCCCGGCCTCCATCTCCATCGGCGGGATCAGGATGCGCGCGCCCCGGTCCCAGCAGTCGATATGGGCCTGTTCGACGGCGGCCGGGTCGTCGAGCGGGAACTCCAGCTCGCGCCCCTCGCCCGCATCGGCAGGGGCCCGCCGCATCAGGCCCAGCGCTCGACCCGAGCGCATCATGAACAGGGCGCGGTCCGGCCCCGCCATCAGGGGCCGGCGCCCCAGAAGGCCCGAATAGAAGCGGGCGCTGGCCTCGGGGTCGGCCACCGCCAGAAGAATGTCGTCGATGTCAGTCATGTTCGCCCTCCGCCTTCTACGAGAACAAACCTAGACCGGACTACTGCCAGTTCCTGTCAGCATGATCCCGCCTCACCCCGTTTTTCCTGCGCCTCGCGCCAGGTCTTCAGCAGGGCTTGGCGCGAGGTGGGATAGCGCGCCTCCGTCACCTCGGCCTCGACGATCCGGTCGGTGCGGAAACTGCGGAAATCCTGCCGCAGTTCGCACCAGGCCAGCAGCAGCCGGACCCGGTCGAAGAAGACCAGGGCGAAGGGCCAGACCACTCGTTCCGACGCCGCCCCCGCCTCGTCGCGATAACACAGCCTCAGCCGCCGCTCGGTGCGGATCGCCTTCCTCAGCAGGGCGGGATCGACCAGATCGGTCGGAAAGGGCGCGCCCGGCACGACCAGCAGGGCCGAGGTCTCCATCTCGTCGCGCAGGTCCGGCGGCACCACCGCCGCGATCCGCGCCAGCGCGCCCAGCGCCGCCTCACGCATCCGCGCATCGGCCCGGTCGGCCACCCAGCGCGAGCCCAGCACCAGGGCCTCCACCTCCTCCGGCGTGAACATCAGCGGCGGCAGCAGAAAGCCTGGCTTCAGCACATAGCCGACCCCCGGCTCCCCCTCGATCGTCGCCCCCTGGGCCTGCAGGCTGGCGATGTCGCGATACAGGGTGCGCAGACTGACCCCCGTCTCCTCGGCCAGCGCACGGCCGCTGACCGGCCGGCGACGCCGCCGCAGGGCGTTCAGAAGATCGAGCAGGCGTTCGGACCGGGACACGTCGCGATCCTAGCAGACCTGCTGCCAGAAAGCGGCAGCATCCATCTCTCTCAACCTCGTCGGGGGCGCCGACCACAACCCCTCCACCCGGGTCGAACGCCGCTTCACCGTCGCCGACTGGACCCGCGACGGCGAGGTCGTCACCATCCGCCACACCCTCCCCGCCTCGTCCACGCCCCGCTACATCCGCGTGCGCGGCACCAACGGCGCCGAGCTTGAGCCCACGCCCGACACCGCCGGCGAAGACCCCTGGAGCGACCTGTGGTTCAACGCCAACCCGGTGTTCCTCACGCCGGAGGGGTGATGGTCGCGGGTCTCTTGTGCCCCCTCGCGCCCGGCGGGGTTGTGCAGGCGGACTTCGAAGTGTAAACGCCCCACCTCCGAAGACGAGAGACCCATGTTCACCCACTACGTCCCCATGAATGCGCCCAAGGGCTTGGACCGACTGCCGGTCCAGGGCGAATGCGCATGCGTGAGGGGTAGGTAGGGAACGACCGGTCATCGACTTCGGTTTTCCAGCAACCCCTCCCGCCACCGGCCGGAGGGGTTTCTTGTATCCGCAAGCGACGTCTCTCCGTCCGGTCCGGGAGGATCACAGACAGAGAAGGAGACGTCGGCCATGTCAGGCTATGACGTGATCGAAGGCTCGGGCGCGCCGATCAAGGCGTGGACCCGAGGGGTGCCCATCGAGGATGCGGCGCTGAAACAGCTGAAGAACGTGGCCTCGCTGCCGTTCATCCACAAACACGTCGCGGTCATGCCCGACGTGCACTGGGGCATGGGCGCGACGGTGGGGTCGGTGATCCCGACCGTGGGGGCCATCATCCCGGCCGCCGTGGGCGTGGACATAGGCTGCGGCATGATGGCGGTGCGGACCTCGATCCGCGCCGAACACCTGCCCGACGACCTGTCGGCCATCCGCTCCGCCATCGAGGCCGCCGTTCCGCACGGCCGCACCGACAATGGCGGGCGCAACGACAAGGGCGCCTGGGCCGCCGAACCACCGGCCTCGGCCGTGACGCGCTGGGCCGATCTGAAGGCGGGTTATGACGCCGTGGTGGAAAAGCACCCTAAGGCGGCGCACCCGCGCGGCTTCGGCCACCTGGGCACCCTGGGCACGGGCAACCACTTCATCGAGCTGTGCCTCGACGAGGCGGGCGACGTGTGGGTGATGCTGCACTCCGGCTCGCGCGGCGTGGGCAACCGGTTTGGGACCTATTTCATCGAACGGGCCAAGCACGAGATGCGTCGCTGGCACATCAACCTGCCCGACCAGGACCTGGCCTATTTCCCGGAAGGGACGGACGGCTTCGTCGACTATGTGCGGGCGGTGTCGTGGGCGCAGAAGTACGCGCGCGCCAACCGCGAGGTGATGATGGACAGCGTGCTCGGGGTGCTGAAGGCCTTCTGGCCGGATCTGGAGACGACGCAGGAGGCGGTGAACTGCCACCACAACTACGTCTCGAAGGAGAAGCATTTCGGCAAGGACGTCTTCCTGACCCGCAAGGGGGCCGTGTCGGCCAAGGACGGCGAACTGGGCATCATCCCCGGCTCTATGGGGGCGAAGTCCTTCATCGTGCGCGGCAAGGGCAATGCGGACTCGTTCTGCACCTGCTCGCACGGCGCCGGTCGTGCCATGAGCCGGACCGAAGCCAAGCGCCGCTTCACGATCGAGGACCACGTCCGCGCCACCGAGGGCGTGGAATGCCGCAAGGACGCCGAGGTGATCGACGAAACCCCGATGGCCTATAAGGACATCGACGCGGTCATCGCGGCCCAGACCGACCTGATCGAGGTCGTGCACACCCTGCGTCAGGTGGTGTGCGTCAAGGGATGACGGGAGCCGGTTCCGCCGCAGGGTGGAGCCGGCTTTCGTCGTTCTGAGCCTAGCGAGGCCAGCGACGCAAAGGCTCGCCCTTACTCAAGGCCACACTCTCCGCATCGCCCCTTTGAGCGTCGATCACATGCTCTGGCCCGAAGGGCAGTTCCACCCCGCGCCACAGCCGGTCGTTCTCGGCGATGCTCTCAGGTTCGTTGTCGAGAAGACCGAGGTATCGCCCTTCCACTCTCTCTGAAACGACGACCCACATCCGCTCCACGGTCTCTTGATCGCCCTCTTCGCCAGTTGTCCCAATGCTGAACAACAGCTTGGCGAAGTCACCGACAACCAAGGCGGTCCGTATCCGCTCATCCGGAATTTCAAAGCTGCCCGGAAACTCCAGATGACGTTCTTGGGCATCCAACAGCTGCCACCCGTCATCTTCGATTGTCGGCCCTCGCATTTCGTCCCCTCGGGCGAATTCCTTAAGCCGCTTCTTTCGGCATCACATCCCCCACCGTTGGACGGTTCTCCGCGCGCGTCAGCACGATCTCCCTCGGCTTGACGATCTCGCCGCAGCAGCCGCAGGCGATGCGCGGCGTAAGCGTATGGCCGCAGGTCGAGTGGACCATTTCGATGCCGCAGTCGGTCTCGCCATAGACGTGTTTGGCGCCCCAGCCGTGCAGGGTCACCAGCACCCCGTACAGGTCCTTGCCCTTGGCGGTCAGCACATATTCGTTGCGCGGCGGCCGCTCGGAATAGGGGCGCGGCTCCAGCACCCCGTGCTGGACCAGGCTTTTCAGCCGCGCGGCCAGGACGTTGCGCGCCACGCCCAGATTGTCCTGCCACTGTTCGAACCGGCGCACCCCGTTGAAGGCGTCGCGGATGACCAGCAGGGTCCACGGATCACCGATCACCTCCAGCGTGGCGGCGATGGAGCAGCTTTGGCGGCTGTAGTCTGCGGTGCGTCCCATGCGACAAAAGTGACCCCGCGTCAGCCGCTTGGCAAGAGGGTTGCCAAACCGAACCCGCTAAGTCAGTCTTGTTTGGCAACGAACTGACGGACCTCCCGGTTCGCCGACCTTGTTCCTTTGACTGGCGGAGGGCTCTGCGCTCAAGTCGCGAAGCGTAGCGCAACTTGAAAACTAGCCTTCCGCCTCTTCTTCGCCTGACGCAGGATCGCGCCCATGGCCCATATGACGACTCCCATCTCCCTCGACGCCGCCCTGGCCTTCCACACCCTGGACGACGGCGGCCTGTCGGCGCCCGTGCCGGGTCATTTCTCCAACGGCCCTTCCGGCATGGCGCCGGAGAAGGGCTTCCCCTTCGGCGGTCTGTTGGCGGCCCTGTGCGCCCAGTCGATGCGTCAGGGCCTGTCCCTGACCGCGCCGCTGCGGACCCTGTCGGTCCAGTATCTGTCGGCGGCCCGGTTCGGTGAACAGGTCGCCTTTCGTCCGCGCCTGCTGCGCGGCGGCCGCAATGTCATCTATGCGGCGGTCGAGGCGGAACAGGACGGCCGCATGACCCATCACGCCACCGGGACCTATGGACTGGACGGCGACACCACGCCCCTGACCCCGCTTCATCTGCCGCCGCCTCCGCTGGACAGCCTGAACCCCGCCGCCACCATCCAGGGCCCGATGTCGCCCCACTTCGCCCAGCACGTCGAATACCGGTTCGACGGCGGCCCCAACATCCTGGGCGGCAATAGGGGCAAGCCGGTGATCGAGCGCACCTGGATGCGGATGGCCGATCGCCGCCCGCTGGACGAGGTCGGGCTCTGCTATCTGCTGGACGCCCTCTATCCCCCGGCCTGGACAGCCTCGTCCACGCCTGCGCCCATGACCACCGTCGATCTGCGCATCGACATCCTGACCGACCCGACGCCTGAAACCGCGCCCGAGGGCTGGGCCTTCTTCGAGTTCCGGATGCTGGACCTGGGCCTGGGCTGGACGGTGGACGAGGCGACCGCCTGGGGCGCGGACGGAACCCCGCTGGCCATCGCGCGACAGCGGCGCAAACTGCTCCCGCAACGCACGGCCTGACCCGGCGACGGTCAGGCCCTGTTCACCATTCGGCTGTAGTCTCCACATCTCACGAGAGACTCCTCCGATGACCGACCGCCGCCCCCTGCGCGCCGCCGCACTCCCCGTCCTGCTGGGGGCAGCCCTGCTACTCCAGGGCTGCGTCGTCGGCGCCGTCGTCGGCGGAACCGCCGCCGTCGTGGGCGGCACGGCCAAGGCCACCGGCGCGGTCGTCGGCGCCGGCTTCGACGCCGTCACCAACTCCGACGAGGAAACCCGCGCCCGCCGCGAACGCGAACAGCGCGAGTACGAGCGCGACCAACGTCGCTGCGAACAACGGCAGCGTCAGGGCAAGAGCTGCTGACAGGCTGAGCCACACAGCCTCATTCGGCCCCTGCGCGGGCGGGAGAGGTCGTGATACGGTCCTCATATGACCCCGACCGTCCTGATCCCCGGCCTCGCCTGCACGGCCGAAATGTTCACTGCCCAGACCGTCGCCCTGTGGCCCCACGGACCCGTCACCGTCGCCTCGACCCTGGAGGGCGAAACCATCGCCGCCATGGCCGCCGCCATCCTGCGCGACGCCCCGCCGCGCTTCGCGCTCGGCGGCATCTCCATGGGCGGCTATATCGCCATGGAGATCCTGCGCCAGGCGCCGGAACGAGTCATGAAACTGGCCCTGCTCAACACCTCGGCCCGTGCAGACACCCCTGAACAGATCGAGGCCCGACGCCTGCTTATCGAACGGGTCCGGAACGGCGAACTGGAAGCGGTCCTCGCCCAGGTCACGCCCAACCTGCTTCACCCCGCCCATCGCGACCGTCAGGATCTGATCGACATCCAGATCCGCATGGGCCGCGATGTCGGATCAGACGGTTTCATCCGCCAGGAAGCCGCGATCACAAAACGGATCGACTCTCGGCCACACCTCGCCGCCATCAGGGTCCCGACCCTCGTCCTCGTCGGCGACCGCGACCCGCTGACCCCGCCGGACCGCGCCCGGGAAATCGCCGACGCCATCCCTGACGCGAGCCTCGCCATCATCCCCGACTGCGGCCACGCCTCGACGCTGGAGCAGCCCAAGGCGGTCAATGCGGCGCTGGCGGAGTGGGCCTCCGCCTGAGGCGCTCCGTCGGCTGCAGCCCTGGCGATGGCGCCCGCTTTCGATTTAATCGATTGCACCCTCGCGTTGTCTGCGGATATCCAGAACAGGGGACATTGTAGGGGGACAGTTTGACCGACATCACCGAAGACGCGCCGACTCTGGCGCGTCCGCTTCATGACGCCTTGGGTCCAATTTCCGACCCGGACGAAGGCGCCGAGACCCTGGTCTTCTCCACCACGCTCCAGCCGTCGAAATTCCTGGGCCTCAGCCTGAAGAACGGCCTGCTGAACATCGTGACCCTGACCCTCTGGCGGTTCTGGGGCAAGACCGAGGTGCGTCGCCGCGTCTGGAGCGGCGTCCGGCTGAACGACGAGGCCTTCGAATACACCGGTCGCGGGGTCGAACTGTTCGTCGGCTTCCTGCTGGCCCTGGTCGTCCTGGGCGCGCCCTTGTTGCTGGTGGTCTTCGCCGGACAGTTCCTTCACCCAGCCCTATTTGGGCTGATGCTCATGCCCCTCTATCTGTTCATCTACTGGCTCTGGGGCTTCGGCGTCTTCAGCGCCTTCCGCTATATGGCCAGCCGCACCACCTGGCGCGGCATCCGATTCCGGCTCACGGGGTCCGCCGCCATCTACGGCGTCAACTTCCTTGGCTATCTGCTGCTTTCCAGCATCACCCTGGGCTGGTTCTGGCCGACCGCCGAGCGCAAGCTGTCGGAATCCCTTTGGGACGGACTGCGCTTCGGCGACCGCCGCCTGGCCTTCCGCATTGGTCGCGCCGAAAAGAAGGGCGTCTACGGCGCCTACGCCATCGGCTGGTTCGGCACGGCAGTGAGCTATATCCTGTTGGTTGTCGTCGTAAGCGGAGTGGCGTTCGCCCATCTCCAGGCTGAACCCGCTCCGACGCCCGATACGCCCGTACCGCCCGATGTTGTGGTCTTGCTCGGCGTCTATGCCGCCATGGCGGTTCTGGCGCCGATCTTCCTGCTGGTCTGGGCGCCCTACAAAGCCGCCATGCTGCGTTCGGTCGCCCATGGCGTGACGATGGACAGCGCCGGCTTCGTGCTGAACGTGAAGGCTCTGCCCCTGTGGTGGCTGACGGTCAGCAACATGTTCCTGATAATCGTCACCCTGGGCTTCCTCATGCCCTGGGCCCAGGCCCGGACGGCGCGCTTCCTGGTCCAGCGGCTGAAGTCGGCCGGCAAGGCCAAGGTCGGGCTGGCGCACCAGACCGGCCGCGGCCCCGGCTCGGGCGAAGGCCTGGCCGACGCCTTCGGCTTCTCGGCCATCTGAGATGGACGGCCGCTTCTACGACGGCGAGAGTGCCCGATCTCTTCCGGTCGTCGTCTCCGTGGACGCGGAGGCCGTCATCCTGTCGGTCGACGGCCAGGAGCGCCGCTGGCCGGCCAAGGGCCTGTCGGTGGCGTTCGAGGCGAACGAGGCCCGCCTGTCGCACAGCGCCGAGCTGGACGCCCGGCTGGTCGTGTCCCGATCCGACTGGACCCTGGCGGGCGGTCTGCTGGCCAAACAGACCGCCCGCCGCGACCGCTCGCGCGAGCGACGCCTGGCCGTGGCCCTCGCCGTCGTGGCGGCGGCCGTGACCGGCTTCGTCTTCATCGGCATACCGGCCCTGTCGGGTCCGCTCGCCCGGGCGACGCCGGTCGAATACGAGCGCAACATGGGTCGAAACTTCGACCTGCAGATGAGCGCCCTCTTCCCCAGCTGCGAGGGCGAGGCGGGCCAGGCCGCCCTCCAGACCATGACCGACCGGCTGGCCTCCAACGCGGACACCGTGTTCGACATCCGCATCCGCGCCGTCCAGGCGCCGATGATCAACGCCTTCGCCCTGCCCGGCGGCTCCATAGTCGTCACCGACGACCTGATCCGCGCGGCCGACACCCCCGACGAGGTCGCGGCCGTGGTCGCCCACGAGATCGCCCATGTCGAGAAGCGACACGTCATGCAGGCGGTGTGGCGCAGCCTGGGACTGGGCCTGATCCTCGACGCCGTGGTCGGCGGCGGCTCCGGCGCGGGCCAGCAGGCGGTGATCCTGGCCGGTCAGGCGACCGACCTCAGCTACGGCCGCGCGGCCGAACACGAAGCCGACGAACGGGGCCGCGCGCTCCTGCACGACGCCGGTTTCAGTTCAAAGGGCATGGCCGCCTTCTTCGACCGACTGTCGAAGATGGAGGATCAGAAGCTGGCCGAGGCGGCCGAGTTCGCCGCCACCCACCCCGCCTCCGGCCGTCGCGCCCGCGAGGCGCGCGAGGCGGAACGCCCCGGCGCCCCCGCCCTGTCCGCCGAGGACTGGCGTAAGGTCAAATCGGCCTGCAAGGCGGAAGACCCGACGCTTCGCGTGATCCGCCGCAATCTGGGCCTATAGGCTCAGCACGCACCGCTCGTTGATCGTCGGCCGCGCCACCTGCACCCGGCACAGGCCAGGCCAGGCCGGCTTCAGGGTCTTGGCGAACCACAGGCACAGGTTCTCCAGGCTGGGCAGTTCCAGCCCCTCGTGCTCGTTCAGCATGCCGTGGTCCAGCTGTTCCGCCGCCGCCCTCAGCGCCCGGTCCAGCGCGCCCAGGTCCGCGACCCAGTTGTGCTCGGCGTCCAGGGTCTCGGAACGGATCGTCGCCTCGACCGTGAAGGAATGGCCGTGGACGCGACGATAGATGCTGCCCTCGGGTTCGTTGGGGAAGTGGTGGGCGGCGTCGAACGTCGCCTGTTTGGTGATTTCGAAGACGGGCATTAGCGGACGCCGATATACTTGTGGGTCTGGACGCTCAGGCGCCACTGGGGATGGGTCAGGCAGTATTCGATGGCGGCGGCGGTGTTCTCCGCCTGGTCGGGGCCGTCCATGGGCTGGAGCCAGAACCGTTCGAACGCCAGGTGTTCGAACCGCTCAGGCAGGGCCTTGGGCTGCGGATAGACCAGCTTCAGCTCCTGGCCCTTGATCTGGATCAGGCCCGCGTCCGCCTTGGGACTGACGCAGATCCAGTCGATCCCGTCCGGCGCCGCCAGGGTGCCGTTGCTCTCGATGGCGATCTCGAAACCGCGCGCGTGCAGGGCCGCGACCAGCGGCGGGTCCAACTGCAAAAGGGGCTCGCCGCCGGTGCAGACCACCAGTTTCGGATCCCCTGCCCGTCCCCGCCACATCGCCGCAACATGATCGGCCAGCAGGTCGGCGCTCGCGAACTTGCCGCCGCCGTCCCCGTCCACGCCGACGAAGTCCGTGTCGCAGAAGCTGCAGACGGCGCTCGCCCGATCCTGCTCGCGCCCGCTCCACAGATTGCAGCCGGCGAAGCGCAGGAAGACGGCCGGCCGGCCCGCCTGCCCGCCCTCGCCCTGCACCGTCAGAAAGACTTCCTTGGCCGAATAGGTCACGCCTTGGCGCCTTGGGATGCGACCCAGTCTTCATAGCCCGCCGCGCGCAGTTCACAGGCCGGGCATTCGCCGCAGCCATAGCCCCAGGCGTGACGGTGCGTCCGGTCGCCCAGGTAACAGGTGTGGCTGTCCTCGATGATCAGTTCGACCAGAGCCTCGCCCCCAATCCGGTCGGCCAGTTCCCAGGTCTGCCCCTTGGTCAGCCACATCAGCGGGGTGTCGACTACCACCGGCTTGTCCAGCCCCAGCGACAAGGCCCGCGCCATGGCCTCCATCGTCTCGTGGCGGCAATCGGGATAGCCGGAATAGTCGGTCTCGCACATGCCGCCGACCAGCACCTCCAGCCCGCGCCGATCCGCCAGGGCGGCGGCCGCCACCAGGAAAATCAGGTTCCGCCCCGGCACGAAGGTGGTCGGCAGGCCGCGCGCGTCCATCTCGATCTTGCGATCCGCGGTCAGGGCGCTCTCGGCGATCCGGCCATAGCCGGTCAGGTCCACCACATGGTCGTCGCCCAGCCGGTCGGCCCATTGCGGCAGGGCCGTCTTCATCCCGGCGCGCACCGCCTGGCGCGCCTCCATCTCGACCCGATGGCGCTGGCCATAGTCGAAGCCGACCGTCTCCACCCGCTCGAACCGCTCCAGCGCCCAGGCCAGGCAGGTCGCGCTGTCCTGCCCACCGGAGAACAGGACCAGGGCCGATGTCGGAGACTTTTCCAGGATGACGCTCATGACGAATCTGCGGTCGGCCGGTCGGCCGCGCGCATGCACAAAGGGATGGGGACCCATATGGGTCAGGGCGGCCTTCTACACCAGAGGGGCGGACGGCGCAAAATCCGGGTGGCCAGTCCGCACCTGACGCCGCATTTCATCCACGAAACTTTTTGATCCAGCTTAACTAATCCGCAAGCGCTTCCGGTCAAGGTTGTCAGGGAGTAAGGAGTTCTGGGCAGTATGCCGATCATTGAGACCCTTTCAGAGCGGCCCGAGCCCATCGCCCCGTCCACGCTCGGCTGCGCGGTGCTTGCGCGTTTCGAGCGCGAACCCGACACCCTGGTCATCCCGGTTGTCGAGAATGGCCGTCCCGTGGGTCTGGTCGAACGCACCGCCTTCCTTCAGAAAATCGCCGGCCGCTTCGGCCACGCCCTTTACGACAACCGCCCCATCAGTTTCGCCATGGACGCCGAGCCTGCGGTCGTCGAAGGCGACACCCGGATCGACGCCTTCTCCGACATCATGTTGCGCGGCGGTCCCGCCGCCCTGCTGCGCGGCTTCATCGTCACCAGGAACGGCCGGTATCATGGGGTCGGCACAGCGGCGACCCTGCTCAAGGCCGCCACCGATCGCCAGCGTGAATACGACGCCCGGATGGCCGATCAGACCGCCATCCTCAACGACACCCGCGCCCAGGCCATCGCCGCCGCCCGCGCCAAGAGCCAGTTCCTGGCCATCATGAGCCATGAGCTGCGCACCCCTATGAACGGCGTTCTGGCCGTGGCTGAACTGCTGCGCCGCCAACCTCTGAACGAGGCGGCCCAGGCCCACGTCCAAACCATCGTCGATTCCTCCGAAAGCCTGCTGCGCATCCTTCAGGACGCGGTCGACCTGTCCAAGGCCGAGGCGGGCGAGCTTGAGCTGAACCCCGTCCCCACCCCGCTCCGCGCCGTCATGGACGACGTCCAGTCCCTGTGGGAGCCGCGCGCGTCCCAGGACGGCGTGACCCTGATGGTCGGTTACGAGGGCGACACCGAACTGGCGGCCGTCATCGACGGCGTGCGGCTGAAACAGGTGTTCAACAACCTGATCGGCAACGCCCTGAAATTCGCGCGCAACGGCATGGTCGAGGCCCGGCTCAAGGCCTGGGTCGAGGGCGACCAGATCCGCATGCAGGCCCGCGTCCGCGACGACGGCCCCGGCCTGGACGCAGACCGCGTCGATTCCGTCTTCGAACCCTTTGTGCACGGCTCGGGGCCTGACGGCGCCGGCCTGGGCCTGTCGATCTGCCGTCAGGTGGTCGACCGCATGGGCGGGCGCATCTGGGCCGAGAACAACCAGGGCCGCGGCGCCACCTTCGCCTTCGACCTGACCGCGCGCCGCGCCGTGGTCGAGGTCGAGACCCCGTCGAACGTGTCGGACCTGTCCGAGCTGAACCTCCAGTCCGCCCCGCACATCCTGATCGTCGACGACAATGCGACCAACCGCGTGGTGGCCCAGGCCCTGTGCGAAATGTTCGGCTGCAGCTCGGAACTGGCCGAAGACGGGATCGAGGCGCTTCAGGCCGTTCAGGAAAACCGCTACGACCTGATCCTGATGGATATCAAGATGCCGCGCATGGACGGCGTCCAGGCCACCCAGGCCATTCGCGCCCTGAACGGTCCGGTCAGCCGCATTCCCATCGTCGCCCTCACCGCCAACGCCGATCCGGAAGACGCCAAACACTATCTGTCCATCGGCATGGCCGCCGTGGTCGAGAAGCCGATCAAGCCCGAACGCTTGCGCATGGCGATGAACGCCGCCCTCTCGACGACCCAGGCCGCCGCCGATGACAGTGGCGAGGGCGATGGTGAGAGCGCCCAGGCTCCAAAGCGCCGCGCCGCCCGTCGCGCCTGACGCGCTTCAGGCCCTGGCTCAGTCTGGCCGGACCTCCAGCGCCTCCTCATCCTCCTCGTCGTAGCCCACGAGGCGCAACGCCCGCGCCTTCTGGCCGTTCAGCTCGGCCCATCGAAGCAGCCCCTCCTCGCGGCCGTGGGTGATCCAGATCTCGTCGGGCTTCAGCTCTTCGAAGGTGGCGACCAGTTCGCCCCAGTCGGCGTGATCCGACACCACCAGCGGCAGTTCCACGCCCCTCTGACGCGCCCGCGCCCGCACCCCCATCCAGCCGGACGCAAAGGCCGTCACCGGATCGGCGAAACTGCGGGCCCACCGATCCTGGATCGCCGACGGCGGCGCGATCACCACCTCGCCGCCCAAGGCGCCCTTGCCCAGACCCCGCGCCGGCAGGACCGGCCCCAGGTCGATCCCCTCGCGTTCATACAGGGCGTTCAGCCGCTCCATCGCCCCGTGGACATAGATCGGCCGCTCCCACCCCGCCTCGCGCAGGCTCATGATGATCCGCTGCGCCTTGCCCAGGGCGTAGGCGCCGACCAGATGGGCGCGTTCCGGGAACTGACCCAGCGACCGGACCAGCCGTCCGATCTCCTCCTCGGTCGGCGGATGGCGGAACACCGGCAGGCCGAAGGTCGCCTCCGAGATGAAGACGTGACAGGGCGTGGGCTCGAACGCCGGGCAGGTCGGGTCGCGCCGGCGCTTGTAGTCGCCCGACACCACCATGGTCAGGCCCTTCCACCTCGCCTCGACCTGGGCCGAGCCCAGCACATGGCCGGCCGGGACCAGCCGCAGGTCCACGCCGTTGACGGCGGCGGCCTCGCCATACTCCACAGCCCGCATCTGCCCCGCGAACTCGGCGCCATAGCGTTCGGCCATGATGGCCAGGGTCTGGCGTGTCGCCAGCACCACGCCGTGCCCGGCCCGCGCATGATCCGAATGGCCGTGGGTGATCACCGCCCGATCCACCGGCCGCACCGGATCGACGTAGAAGTCACCCGGCGGGCAATACAGGCCGGCGGGCGTGGGGTGCAGCAGGTCTTCGGGGCGGATCATGGGACCGTAACGCTCTCGACGCCGTCGGGTCCCCCCTCCATACAGGAGACGATCATCGGCTTCACGGGCGTTCCTTTCGCATGCAAGACAGTTTCGTCGACACCATCCTGCCCCAGCTGGCGACGGGGTCCGCCCACACCAGTGCGCTGGGCTTCGTCTTCGACGGCCTGCACGAGGGCGATCCCCGCATTCGCGTGCCCTGGCGGCCCGATCTGGTCGGCGATCCCGGCACCGGCGTCCTGGCCGGCGGCCTCGTCACCACCCTGCTGGACCACATCGGCGGCCTGGCGGTCTGGACGGCCATGGCCGAGTTTCAGCCCATCGCCACCCTGGATCTGCGGGTGGACTATATGCGCGCCGCCCATCCGCGCGTGGACCTGCTGGCCCAGGGGAAATGCTACCGGCTGACGCCGACCATCGCCTTCGTCCGGGCCTGGGCCTTCGAAGAAGACCCATCCGACCCGGTCGCGGCGGCCCAGTCCGCCTATGTGCTGAACCGCGCCCGCCCGCACCGGGAAAAGACGGCCGCCAGCCGTGAGGCCACGGCATGAGCGACCTTCTCGAACGCATCCCCTACGCCCGCTTCCTGAACCTTCAGACCCTGGTCAGCGGCGACGAGATCACCGTCATCCTGCCCTTCGCCGACCGGCTGATCGGCAATCCCATGCTTCCGGCCCTGCACGGTGGTTCGACGGCGGCCCTGCTGGAGATGACGGCCATGGCCCAGGTCGCCCTGGCCTTCCCCAGCCCGCGCCTGCCCCGCCCGATCAATGTCACCGTCGCCTATCTGCGCACCGGCCGCCCGGTCGACGTCTTCGCCCGCGCCAGCATCAGCCGCGCCGGCCGCCGCGTCGCCCATGTCCAGGCCGAGGCCTGGCAGGAAGCCCGCAGCCAGCCCATCGCCTCCCTGACCGCCCATTTCCTGCTGGACAATCCCTAAGCCTTTCAGCGGCTTCGGGCGGACGAAAACAGAAATGACACCCCGTTCGTCGAACAATCGGCGCTGAACACGCGCACGACCATCACGGTTAACAAGACTCTACCAAGCAAGGTTAATCCATGTTAAGCTTACATCTCTTGTAAACCTTGTTTTAGGGGCTTTCTATGGAACGGACCGAAGTCATCGCCAGCGTCGCCGGCGATCTCCACGCGACCGAACACGCGATCGACGCCGCCATCACCCAGGCGACGACGCTGGTTCAATCCTTCATCGGCGCCCGCGCCGCCCTGTCCCTTTCGCCCGTCGCCGCCACCGCGTCGCAGGCCAAGGCCATGGAAACCATCGCCGCCCTCGCCGCCGCCCGCGAGTCCATCGTCGCCTGCCACGCGGAACTCCAGAAGGATCACCGTCGTATGGGTTACGGCACCTACGCCATCGGTCCGGTTGGCAAGCCCGACGACTGGCTTGATCCCAAGCCTGTCAAGCAGACCGGCCACCTTCGCTCGGTCGGGTGAATTTTTGGTAAGCTTAGCGGACTGACATTATCGTTTAACCAGCAATGGTTCATTATCGCCCCCGTGCACTCAGTGCGGGGGCGATTTGCATGGTGAACATGGGTTATGCGGTCGTCGGCGCGATCTTCATGGTCGGCATGGTCCTTTTCGCCTTCATCAAGGGCGGACCGCGAGAACGAGTCGGTGCCGGTTATCTTCTTGCCGCCTGGTTCGCCTCACTGCTCGTTCAGGAGAACAACGGCTTTCGCGGATTGCCTATTGGGATGTTTCTCATTGATGCGATGTCCCTAGTGGTATTCGCCGCTTTAGCCTGGCGGGCGCATCAATCCTGGCCCGTATGGGTAGCCGGCCTACAGCTGATTACTGTCATGGCTCACATCATGATCCTGACGACGAAGACGATCCCCATAGCGTCGCTCTACACAGTGATGAACTTGATCGGCTATCTCATCATCATCTGCATCGGCGTCGGCACCTTCTGGGCCTGGCAGGAGCGCAAGGCTGAGGCCGAGTTTGCGTCTAGGTAGAAATTCCTAATCCCATCCCCTAAACTTCCCCGACTCAGTCGCGGGAACCCCATGCCCCTGTCGCACGCGAAACTCTGGAAGGCCGTGGACGCCCTGGCGCGGCGCGAGGGGTTGTCGCCGTCGGGGCTGGCCCGGCGGGCGGGGCTGGATGCGACCAGTTTCAATCCGTCCAAACGGTTCGGCGCCGGCGATCCGCCCCGTCCCCGCTGGCCCTCGACCGAGAGCATGACCCTGATGCTTCAGGCGACCGGCGTCTCCCTGGCCGAGTTCGCGGCCCTGGCCGACGACGCGCCGCCGACGTCCACGACCGTGCCCCTGCTGGGCCTGGCCCGCGCCGGCCTGGACGGTTTCTTCGACGACGCCGGCCTGCCGGTCGGCGACGGCTGGGATCAGACCGAACTGCCCCGGGTCAACGCCACCACCTTCAGCCTGCGGATCAGCGGGGATTCGATGGCGCCCCTGTATCGCGAGGGCGACCGTGTCATCGTCGACCGCGGCGACCCCGCCGTGCGGCGCGGCGACCGGGTCGTGGCGCGCCTGACCTCGGGCGAGGTGGTGGCCAAGGAGCTGACCGGCCTGACCGCCCGCGCCGCCACCCTGTCCTCGATCAACCCCGACTATCCGCCCCGGATCGTGCCCCGGCGCGAGATCGAATGGATGGCCCGCATCCTGTGGGTCAGCCAATAGAAAGCCCCGCCCGGCGAACCGGACGGGGCCAGGCTCAAACGGCGAACCGTGAGCCTTCGACTGTCCCGGCGGCGGAACCGGACGGGGCGTAAGCAGCCCGCCGCCGAAAACAGTCTTTCCGCAAGCGACCCTTAGCGGGTCACGTAATTCGCATTGACCCAACCGCCGCCGGCGATCTGGATCCAGTCGCCTTGCGAGGCGACGGCCGTGAACTGTTGGCCGGCCGACAGGCTGCCCGCCTGGCGGAAGCCGGTGCCGGGGCCGCTGCGGATGCGCAGGTTCGTGCCGGCGCGATAGGTGTTGGCGTTGGCCTGGGCCGCCGCGCGGGTGCGCTGCTGGTTGCAGCCGATATAGGAGCCGGCCGCCGCGCCGGCGCCGGCGCCGACCACGGTCCCGGCCGTGCGCTCGTTGCGCGCCAGGTTCGAGCCGACCACGCCGCCAACGACCGCGCCGATCAGGGCGCCCACGCGTTGACGACCGCCGGGGGCGTCGCAGTTGGTCACGCCATTGGCCTGGGCCTGGGCGGCCATGGGGGCGGCGGTCACCAAGGCGGCCAGCGCCGCAGCCGTGGCCAGACCCGTCTTCAGAAACTTGCTCGACATAACTCTATCTCCTGTCATCGGGCTTGCCGATGAGGAGACAATGCCCGGCCGAACCTGAAGGCTCCCGGAGCTTCGCCGTTATTTTCCGTTCATCTTCATCGACGCCGCCGCCCGAGAGCGGTTCGCGCCAAGGCCGATCTGGTTAGTCCGCCAGACGCCCGTTCGCCCCCGCCTCGATCAGGGCGATGGTTTGCGGCAGGCCGTAGATGGCCGCGAACGAGCCGAAGCGCGGCCCCTGGCTTGCGCCCAGCAGCACTTCGTACAGCGCCCCGAACCAGGCCCGCAGCGGCTCGAACGCGTGCGCCTTGCCCACCGCATAGACCTCGTTCTGGATCAGCTCGCCGTCCGTGGTGTCCGCCGGCAACGCCTTCAGCCGTTCCGCCAGATCCAGCAGCGCCGCCTTCTCCTTGTCGTCCGGCAGGCGATACGCCTTCGAGGGCTTCACGAAGTCCTCGTAATAGTTCAGCGCCCGGTCCATCAGCTGGTCCAGCAGCGGCTCGTTCTGCGGCGTCGCCTCGGGCAGATATTTGGCGAAATAGGCCCACAGCTGGTCCTTGGTCGAGGCGTTGGCCACCCCCACCAGGTTCAGCAGCAGGGCGAAGGACACCGGCGACGTGTGGGTCGGCGGGTTCCCCGCATGGATCGACCAGACGGCGTTGTCGATCCGCTTGGCCGGCTCCTGGGTCTTGTAGCTTTCGATGAAGGCCAGATAGTCGTCGATGGCGCGCGGAATGACGTTGAAGTGCAGGCTCTTGGCCGACTTCGGCGACTGGAACATGTACCAGCTCAGGCTCTCCGGCGTGCCGTACCGCAGCCATTCGTCCATCGTCAGGCCGTTGCCCTTGGACTTGGAGATCTTCTTGCCTTCGATATCCAGGAACAGTTCATAGTTGAACCCTTCCGGCGGCGTGCCGCCCAGGGCGCGACAGATCTTGCCGCTCTCGCGCACGCTCTCGATCAGGTCCTTGCCCGACATCTCGTAATCGACGTCCAGCGCGACCCAGCGCATGGCCCAGTCCGGCTTCCATTGCAGCTTCACATGACCGCCCGTGACCGGCAGTTCGGTGCGTCCGCCGGCCGGATCGTCGAAGACGATGGTGCCCTTGTCGACATTCCGCTCCAGCGTCGGGACCTGCAGCACATGGCCCGTGATCGGGCTGACCGGCAGGAAGGGCGAATAGGTCGCGCGCCGCTCCTCGCCCAGGGTCGGCAGCATGATGGCCATGACCGCGTCGAACCGCTCCAGCAGGGTCAGCAGGGTCGCGTCGAACACGCCGGACTTGTAGGTCTCGGTCGAGCTCATGAACTCATAGTCGAAGCCGAACCCGTCCAGGAACGCCCGCAGCCGCGCATTATTGTGCGCCCCGAAACTGTCGTGCGTCCCGAACGGATCCCGCACCCGGGTCAGCGACAGGTTCAGGTCCTCGCGCAGCATCTCCGGGTTCGGCACGCCTTCCGGCACCTTCCTGAGGCCGTCCATGTCGTCGCTGAAGGCGATCAGTCGCGTGCGCCAGTGGTCGCCGGTCAGGGCCCGGAAGGCGTTCCTCACCATCGTGGTCCGCGCCACCTCGCCGAAGGTGCCCATGTGCGGCAGGCCCGACGGCCCGTATCCCGTCTCCAGCACCACAGGCCGGCGCAGGGCCTCGAACTTGGCCAGGGCCTCGTCGGCCTTGCCCGCATCGATCAGCGCCCGCGCCTCGGCCCGCTCGCTCTCGCCCAGCCGCTTTTTCAGAACATGGGCCAGCAGATTGCGGGCTTGTTCGAACGGCCAGGACTTGGCCTCACGGGCGAGGATTTCGAGGTTCTGAAGCATGGCGGCGGTTTGCAGTCTGCAAACCGCCGGGTCAACCGCCTATCCTTCCACCCGCTCCGTCACCCTCGGGCTTGTCCCGAGGGCCCACCTGTCCGCGAAATTCGAACGATGACGGTTGGCAGGTCGTTAGTGCGGTCGCGTTCCAGCCCGTGTCCGCCGTGGGCCCTCGGGACAAGCCCGAGGGTGACGGGTTCAGGGTCATCGCCGTCCCACCGCCCAACTCACCACCGCCGCCCCGGCCGCCACGATGATCGCATCCTCGATCAGCCCGCTCTTCGTCTGCCCGATCCGCTTCATCGCCGTCTTGCGTCCCCGCAGCGTCAGATAGGCCAGGGGCACGGCCGTCCCCACCGCAAGCGCCGCCCCCAGCTTCTCGCGCCCGCGCGGCGCCAGGGCCGAGCCCGCGATCCCCGCGCTCATCACCCGCGCCAGCAGGCCCAGGAACACCGTCCGGTCCGGCGCCGACTTCATCTTGTCGCCGAACAGCTCGCCCACGCCCATGGCCAGACCGCCGAACTTGAACAGCGGATGATCCAGCAGCACCAGCCGCCCCGGCGTCTCCCGGTGCGCCAGCCGCGCCCCTGCAAGGGCCGCCATCGGCGTCATGGATCGGGCGCTGGCGACGGCGCCGATGAGGACGGAGGGAAGGAGGGCGAGGGTTTTCATGCTACCTCAACCCCGCAGGCGCGCGGAGGTTCACCGGCCGCCGCACTTGACCCCCCGCGCCCGGCATGGCCTTTGCCCCGCCGATGAAGACCGCCGATTTCGACTTCGACCTGCCCGAGGACCGCATCGCCCTGCGTCCCGCTGATCCGCGCGATTCCGCCCGGCTGCTGGTGGTCAAGGACGGCGCCCTGGACGACCGCATCATCCGCGACCTGCCCGACTTCCTGCGGCCCGGCGACGCCCTGGTCTTCAATGACACCCGCGTCATCCCCGCCCGCCTGTCGGGCGTCCGCACCCGCCCCGGCCCCGAAGGAGAGACCCTGACGGTCGCCGTCGAGGCCACCCTTCACCACCGCGACGCCCCCGACGTCTGGTCCGCCTTCATGAAGCCCGGCAAACGCATCAAGCCCGGCGACCGCATCCGCTTCGGACAGGAAGCCGACGCCGCCTGCGATCTGGGCCGCCTCGACGCCACCGTCACAGCCAAGGGCGACGACGGCCTGATCACCCTGAAGTTCGACCTGTCCGGCCCGGCGCTGGACGACGCCATCCGCGACGTGGGGGTCATGCCCCTGCCCCCCTATATAGCCGCCAAACGGCCCGAGGACGACCGCGACCGGTCCGACTATCAGACGGTCTTCGCCGAACACGACGGCTCGGTCGCCGCCCCCACGGCGGGCCTGCACTTCACCCCCGCCCTGCTGGACGCCATCCGGGCCCGGGGCGTCTCGACCCACGCCGTCACCCTGCACGTCGGCGCCGGCACCTTCCTGCCGGTCAAGGCCGATGACCTGGCCGACCACAGGATGCACAGCGAATGGGGCGAGGTCTCGCCCGAGACCGCCGACGCCCTGAACGCCGTCCACGCCGCCGGCGGCCGCATCGTCTGCGTCGGCACCACCTCGCTGCGCCTGCTGGAAAGCGCCACGACCGAGGCCGGCGAGATCCGCCCCTTCCACGGCGACACCGCCATCTTCATCACCCCCGGCTACCGCTTCCGCGCCGTCGATGTGCTGATGACCAATTTCCACCTGCCCAAATCCACCCTCTTCATGCTGGTCAGCGCCTTCGCCGGCCGGGCTGCGATGAAGACCGCCTACGCCCACGCCATCGCCGACGGCTACCGCTTCTACTCCTACGGCGACGGCTCCTTGCTGTTCCGGGGGGCCGAAAGCCACGCCTGACCGCCAAGCTCACCGCCCCGTTCGCGCAGGCGAACGGGGAGGACAGGCGATCGCGTCAGCGAGCGCCAGGCGGGGACGACTCGGTGTCAGAAGCCAGCAAGGGTCATCACCATCGTCAGAAGCGCCCCCTCCGTCACGGCGCTCTGCGCCGCGCCACCTCCCCCAAGGGGGGAGGAATGCGAACACCGAAATCCTCCCCCCTTGGGGGAGGTGGATCGCCGGCGAAGCCGGCGAGACGGAGGGGGCCCGAACGGCGCCAACTGTCACAATGACGCTGGTCCTGCCGTAACGATTCCAACCCCTTGCCAGATTCTCGCCCCGACTTCCCCGCCAGGGTTTCCCCACCCCCTATAATCCGCCTCGGTCTCGTCGCTTGGAGGGCTCGCTTGGCCTGCGACCTTGCGGCGGCGGGGGCGGATGGAACGGGAGCGGGGGTGCAATCCCTCCGCGCCGGCGGCGTCTCAAAACGCCGTTGGAGGGTCGAGGGGGATACTCGATCGCACTCGGGACGGTTCTTCGCAGGGACCGCCGACCCGTCGCAGGCTTATGGGGTTAGGCGATAAGACCGCCACCGCTCGGCGCCCCGAGCTTGCAGGCCAACCAACCGCGCGGGGCGTCAAACCTTCGTCGAAACGGTACTCAAAACACAAAACTCCGGGCGAAGGCCCGGCGCCCCGCCCAGCCCTCCATGAACTTCGCAGCGAAAGCGCGAAGATGACGCCGCATGTCTGTAGCCTTCCGCCGCCCAACCCCTTAAATGCCGCCTGCTGACGAAAACGAGCCCCCCTTGTCCCTCGACGACTTCCAAAGCGACCTTCCGCAGGATCTCCAGGACGGCCTGATCGCCGTTGGCGAGGCCGCGCGCGATCTGCGCGAGCCCTGGTGGATCTTCGGCGGGGCGGCCATGGCCCTGTACGGCCTGACCGACCTGCATGTGCCCGACATCGACGTCCTGTGCGCCCCGCGCGACGCCCGCGCCCTGCTGGCGGCGCTGGACGGCCAGGTCGTGGCCGATCCGGGCGAGGGCCTGTTCCGCTCGGCCGTCTTCGGCCGCGCCCCGGATCAGCCGATCCTGGTCGAGGTCATGGCCGATCTGGAGACCCGCGACGGCGCCGAATGGCGGCCGGTGGCCTTTACGTCGCGCCGTCCGGTCTTCATCGACGACGTCCCGCTGTTCGTGCCCGACATCCGGGACCATATCGCCCTCTACCGCCTGTTCGGCCGCCCCAAGGATCTGGCGCGGGTCGAACAGCTTGAACGACTGATCGCCTGATGCCCTTCCCCTTCGAGATTTCCGCCAAAGAGGGCCGCGCCCGCACCGGTGTGCTGAAGACCGCGCGCGGCGACATCCGCACCCCCGCCTTCATGCCTGTCGGCACGGCCGCGACGGTCAAGGCCATGACGGTGGACCAGGTCAAGGCGACCGGCGCCGACATCATCCTGGGCAACACCTATCACCTGATGCTGCGCCCCGGCCCCGAGCGGATGGAGCGTCTGGGCGGCCTCCACAAATTCATGGGCTGGGACAAGCCGATCCTGACCGACAGCGGCGGCTTCCAGGTCATGTCCCTGGCCGGGATTTCAAAGGTGAAGGAAGAGGCCGTGACCTTCTCCTCCCACATCGACGGCTCCAAACACGTCCTGACGCCGGAACGCTCGATCGAGATCCAGGCCGACCGGATCGGCGCCGACATCTCGATGCAACTGGACCAGTGCGTGGCGTATCCGGCCGAGAAGGACGCGGCCCGCAAGGCCATGGAACTGTCGATCCGCTGGGGCGCCCGCTCCAAGGCCCGGTTCGGCGAGCGGGAAAACCAGGCCCTGTTCGGCATCCAGCAGGGCTCGACCTTCGAGGACCTTCGTCGCCAGTCGTCGGACCAGCTGCGTGAGATCGGCTTCGACGGCTACGCGATCGGCGGTCTGGCCGTGGGCGAAGGCCACCAGGCCATGTGCGAGGTGCTGGACTACGCCCCCGAGATGCTGCCCGCCGACCGTCCCCGCTATCTGATGGGGGTGGGCAAGCCGATCGACCTGGTCGAGGCGGTGTATCGCGGCGTGGACATGTTCGACTGCGTCCTGCCGACCCGCGCCGGCCGCCACGGCCAGGCCTGGACCTGGGACGGCCCGCTGAACCTGAAGAACGCCCGCTTCGCCGAGGACCAGGATCCGCTCGATCCCGCCATCGACGGGCCGTCGTCGCAGTATTCCAAGGCCTATCTGCACCACCTGATCCGCGCCGACGAAATCCTCGGCAAGGTCCTGCTCAGCTGGCACAATATCGCCTTCTACCAGGCCCTGACCGCCGCCATGCGCGCCGCGATTTCGGAAGGCCGATTCGAACAGTTCCGCCGCGACTTCCATGCGCGGCATGTGTCGAACTGACCCCCGGAACCATTTGATGCGCGTCGAGAAGTCAGGCTTCCACGCCTACAACACCTATCTGGAAGAGCCGCCCCGCGACGCGGGGAACGAGACGGCCCTGCACCGCCACGTCATCATCATCGGCGGCGACAAATATTCCTTCTTCGCCCACTGGTCCGGCAAGTTCGCGCACAAGGGCGAACGGATCTCGTTCGACTGGGACTGGGACCGGACTGGCGAGTTCCGCAACATCGACAAATCCTCCTTCGAGGCCTTCACCAAGGAAGGCGCGGTTCAGATCAGAGGCGATCGCACCGACAAACGGCGGCCTGCCGGCAGACGTTAGATCCCGTCGATCGTGGGTCGAACGGCCAAGCCGCCCCTACCGCTTCGGCCGGAACCAGCTCGGCGCCGCCGGCGGGGCGCAGTTCCTCTGCATGCCAATCCCCTTCAGAAACGCCCGCCGCATCCGCCCCGACTGGATGGCCGACTGGACATGGCGGCTATGCTGATCGGCGCCGCTCAGGCGGCGGATCCAGCTTCGTCCGGGAATGAAATCGGTCGTCGTCCCGCGAATGGCGTCCAGGGCCGCCCTGGCCGCCGCATCGGCCGCCTGTTCGCTGCGGTACGAGCCGTCCTGGCGCGGCGGTTCGTCCGTATCCGGCCCCAAGGCCTCGTCCAGCCGCGCCACCTCGGCGCCGATGGTCGAGCACTGGTTCAGATTACGCAGGTCATAGGGATTGGCCTCGGCCTGCAACAGCACCGTCGGAATCAGCTGGCGCCGCAGGTTGAAATCGTCCAGCGGGGCGGTGACGGCGTCGCCCAGCCCCGCCCTGACCTGTTCCGCGCCGCTCATGGCCGAACGGCCGGCGTTGCAGCCGGCGAGCAGTACGGCCGCGAGGGCCAAAGGGAGGATCGGCTTCATCCGGCTCTTAGACCACGCACAGCCGTCGCGATCAAAACCCACTCGACCTTGGGCGGCGTTTATCCGCGATCAGGCGGCCAGGTCCTGCGCCATCAGCATCGCCCCATCCAGCCCGGCGTGCTCACGCTCGGCGGCCACCAGATAGCCGCCCTCGCCCATGACCACCGCCGATCCATAGCCGTTGACCCGGCGTCGCGCCGCCGCCTCGACCTCGATGATCAGGCCCGGCGTGGACATGACGCCGCCGCCGAACACGATCCGATCCGGCGCCCAGGCGAACACCAGGCCGGCGACCAGTTGCCCCAGATAATCTGCGACCACCGCCCGCACCTCATCCGCGTCTTCCAGGCGTCGCCCCGCCAGCCGCGCCTGAACCGCCGGCCCCGCCGCCAGCCCCTCGACGCAATCGGCATGGAAGGGGCAGGCGCTGGCCTGGACGTCGCCCTCAACCCGACGCACGAACAGATGACCGATCTCCGGATGCAGCGCGCCCTTCAGCGTCTGGCCGTCCACACACAGGCCGCCGCCGATTCCGGTGCCCACAGTGACATAGGCCACGGCCCGCGCCCCACGGCCCGCGCCCAGTCGGGCCTCGGCCACGGCGGCGGCGTTGACGTCGGTATCCACGGCGAAAGGGGCGCCCAGACGGTCCGCCAGAGTCCTGGACAGATTGAACCCGGTCCAGCCCGGCTTGGGCGTGGCCAGCATCAGCCCGCGCTGGGGCGAGCTCGGATCAACCACCAGAGGCCCGAAGCTGGCGACGCCCAGCCCGGCGACCGGCCGTTCGGCCGCCGCGGCGACAAGCGCCTCGACCGCCGCCTCAGGCCGCCCGGTCGCAAACCGACCCTCGTCCAGCACGACGCCCGCCGCATCGACGATGCGCCATACGATCTTGGTCCCGCCGGTCTCGACCGCGAAGAAGACGGGCTGGCTCATCGGGGGGGCTCCGCAAAAGGGAGAAATGGTACGTCCTCTCGGGCTCGAACCGAGGACCCTCTGATTAAAAGTCAGATGCTCTAACCAACTGAGCTAAGGACGCACCGTGCGACGTTCAGGACTGGCCCGAACCGTCGAAGGGCGCCTTCTGTTGCAATCCGCTCTTCCGGTCAAGACCGGGTCTGCTACTCAATGCGTATGAAACCGCTGAACGGACTGCGCATCCTGGAGTTCGACGGCCTGGGGCCGGTGACTTTCGCCGGCCTGATGCTGGCCGACATGGGGGCCGAGGTGCTGCGTCTGACCCGCGCGGCCTCGGCGGGCGCCCCCGTTTTCGCCGAGGTGGGCGGGGCCCTGCTGCATCGCGGACGGACCGCCGTACCCGTGGACCTGAAGTCCGACAGCGACCGCGAGCGGATCCTGCGCCTGGTCGATGGCGCGGACGCCGTGATCGAAGGCTTCCGTCCGGGGGTCATGGAACGGCTGGGCTATGGTCCCGAGGTTCTGCACGCCCGCAACCCGGCCCTGGTCTTCGGTCGGGTGACAGGCTGGGGCCAGACTGGGCCGCTGGCCGACGCCGTGGGGCACGACCTGAACTATATCGGCCTGTCGGGGGTGCTGCACGCCATGGGCGAGGCGGACCGCCCGCCGCCCCCGCCGCTGAACCTGGTCGGCGATTACGGCGGCGGGGCCATGATGCTGACGACAGGGGTGCTGGCGGCCCTGCTGGAGGCCAGGACCACGGGACGGGGCCGGGTCGTGGACGCCGCCATGACCGACGGCGCGGCCCTGTTGGGCGGCCTGTTCCAGGCCCTGCGCGGCCAGGGGCTGTGGGGCGAGCGCCGCGGAGCCAATCTGCTGGACGGAGGCGCGCCCTTCTATCGCTGCTACGCCTGTCGGGACGGCGGCTTCGTCGCGGTCGCGGCGCTGGAGCCGCGCTTCTACGCCGCGCTGCTGGCGGGCCTTGGGATCAATCCGTCCGAAGCGCCTCAGCATGACAGGACCGGCTGGGCCGTCCTGCACGACCGGTTCGCCGGCCTGTTCGCGGCGCGGGACCGGGACGACTGGACGACGCATTTCGCCGGGACCGAGGCCTGCGTGACACCCGTCCTCAGCCTGGCGGAGGCGCCGGATCATCCGCACAATCGCGACCGAGCGACCTTCCGGAACGGCCTGCCCGCCCCCGCGCCCCGCTTCGACGGCGCCGAACCGCCAACGCCGACCGTCCCGCCCCTGACCGCCCTGGGTGAGGCGGCCTGGAGCAAGAGGCGGGATGACCCCTGAAGTTTTCCGCGCTATGGGAACGAGGCGGCGCCGAGGGCGTTGCAACGGACGATATCCGGGGAACTATTTCTGATGAGACGCTCGATCTTCGTTCTGACCGCGACGGCGCTGGGCGCGCTGGTGCTTGCGGGCTGCGACGACTACCAATCGAGGTCGCAGGACGACTATGCCGACGCCCCGCCGGTCGAAGAACAGGCTCCCGCCGCCGAGGATTCGGCCGAGCCGGTCGTCGCGCCTGAAGTGACCGATCCGGCGCCGGCGCCCGCGCCAGCCCCCCTTCCGCCGGAAGAGCGGACGTCCGAACAGTCGGTTCAGCCGGAAAGCGAAACCCTGTTCTACTGAGGCGCGCCGCTTCGCCGCCACATCAGGATGCAAGGGCGTACCGAGACGCCGACTTGGAGTCCGCGCCCTTGACGAAAGCTAGAGTTTGACGTTCCGGCCCACCCTGTTTCTCGCTGCCCTGGCGACCTGCAGCCTTTCCGCCCAGGCCGCCTCAGCCGATCCTCGCGCCCAGATCCGCGGCGACATGGACGCCGAACTGCGCCGCATGCTGGAACGTGCGGTCGGCGAGGTGGATGGGGCCCCGGAAAGCCGTTTCGAAGCCCGCCGCCGCGCCCAGGGCGCCCTGTCGGCAGCCGAGGCCCTGCTGCGTTCCGAAGCCTATTACCAGCCCGTGCTGGAAGACGTGGTCGAGGGCGAGGATCGGCCGTCGGCCATCGTGGACGTCCAGCCTGGCCGCCGGTTCCTGCTGACCCAGCCCACGATCACCTGGACCGATCCAGCGCCCGACGCCGAAAGCGCCGCCGACGCCCTGAAGGCCATAGGCCTGAAGGCGGGCGCCCCTGGCCGGGCGGTGGACGTCATCTCCGGCGAAGGCCGGGCGGTCGCCACCCTGGTCCGCGACGGCTACGCCGACGCCAAGGCCGATCCGCGCCGCGTCGTGGTTGATCACGCCGCCTTCACGGTCGCCCCGGAATACCGCATCGACTCGGGCCGACTCGTCCTGCTGGACGGCGTGGTCATGCCCCGGACCGGTCGCACCAACCCGGCCTGGGTCGCGGGCCTGGCTCCCTGGACCGAGGGCGATCGCTATGACCCCGACCAGGTGGCCGAACTGGAACGCCGGCTGCTGGACACCGGGGTCTATGACGGGGTCGGCGTCGCCCTGGCGCCCGTCGACCAGACCAACGCCGACGGGCATCGCCCCATCATCGTCAATCTGCAGGACCGGCCGCGCCGCGTGCTGGAGGCCGGGGCCACCTGGTCCACGGCCGAGGGCGCGGGGGTCGATCTGATCTGGACCCGCTACAACCGGTTCGGCCGCGCCGACACCCTTCGGCTGGAAACACGGCTGGCCGATATCGACAGCCGGATCGGCGCCGACCTGTCCCTGCCCCACTGGCGCAAGCCGGGCCGGACGCTGAAGCTGAGCGCCGGCGTGGTCAAGGAAGACACCGACGCCTACGACCGCACCGCCCTGGTGCTGGCCGCCGAACTTCAGCAGCGGATCGGCAAGACCTCCTACTTCAACTATGGCGTCGGGCTGGACGCCGGCCGGTACAACGAGATCCGGTACGACTACACCTCCATCCCGCCCCGTGCGGTCAGCTTCGATCGGGATCTGGCCATCATCACCGGGCGGACCAGCGCCTATATCGACAACTCCAACGACCCGCTGAATCCGACCCAGGGCTGGCGCGTGACCGCCTCGGTCCAGCCGACCGCCGTGACCGGCCAGGACACGATCCTGTTCCTGCGCGGCGAAACCCAGGCCACGGCCTATCTGCCGCTCCAGGACGGGGCGCGCACGGTTCTGGCCGGCCGTCTCCGCATCGGTTCGATCATCGGCGGCGGCGAGCTGAGCGTGCCGTCGGACCGTCTGTTCTACTCGGGCGGCGGCGGGTCGGTGCGCGGCTACTCCTATCAGAGCGTCAATCCCAAACTGCCCGACCTGACCCCCCGCGGCGGCCTGTCGCTGTTCGAGACCTCGCTGGAGGTGCGCCGTGACATAGGCCAGAGCTTCCAGGCCGTGGCCTTCGTCGATGCGGGCGCCGTCGGCTTCCAGGAGACGCCGAACCTGACCAACATGCGGTACGGCGCGGGCCTGGGCGTCCGCTACAAGCTGCCGTTCGGTCCCGTCCGCGCCGACATCGCCGTGCCGCTGGACAAGCGCGAGGGCGATTCCGCCTTCCAGATCTACATCAGCATCGGGCAGGCGTTTTGACCGAAGCCCCGCCCGAAAACACGCCGGACGCCGCACCGCCGGAAGAATCGGCCGCCGAGGTTCGCAAGAAGCGCAGCCTGCTGCAGCTGTTGGCCCTGATCGTCGGCGGCGTGGTCGGCGGCCTGCTGGTGCTGCTGGTCATCGCCCTGATCGGCGGGCGGATGTACATCGTCTCGGACGGCGGGCGCGACCTGGTGACCGGCTTCGTCCAGGGCCAGAAGATCAGCCGCTATGGCCGGATCAACGTCTATGGGCTGAAGGGCGACCTGTTCGACGACTTCACCCTGGACCGGGTCACGGTGACGGACCGGGACGGCGTCTGGCTGGACGCCCGCAATGTCCGGGTCGACTGGTCCTACTGGCCGTTGATCACCCGTCGGTTCCACGCCACCGACATCAGCGCCGAGGTGATCCAGCTTGTTCGTCGGCCGGTTCTGGATGCTCCCAGCGGCGAACCCGGCGGCCCCCAACCGATCGACGTCGATATCGACCGCTTCTCCGCCAGGGTCGAACTGCTGGAAGGCTTCTCCAAGGAATACGGCCGCTGGAACCTGACGGGCGACATCGCCCTGCCGCGACGCGGGGCCAAGACCGCGACCGTCAACGCCGACAGCCTGAACCGTCCCGGCGACTATCTGCGGCTGGCGGCGACCTTCGGCGGCAAGCTGGAAGAGACCCGCGTCAATCTGCGCGCCAATGAAGCCCAGGGCGGGCCGCTGGCCGGATCACTGGGCTATTCGCCCGACCTGCCCTTCTCGGCCGTGGCCTTGGTGAACGCCGACATGGTCCACGCCAAGGTCCAGACCGGACAGTTCACGCCTCTGACCGTCGATGGCCGGTTCGGCGAAGACGGCTCGCGCGTCTCGGGCTTCTTCGACTTCAGCGGATCGGACCTGTTCGAACCCTTTGTTCAGCGCGTGGGCCGCACCGCCCGGTTCGGCTTCGCCATGGTTCCGGCCAAGGACAAGGCGTTCCAGGGCGTGGGCTGGAAACTGATGTCGGACAATGTCGCGTCCGAGGCGCGCGGTCTGATCCGCATGTCGGACCGCAGTTCGCCCGATGGAATCAGGCTGGATCTCCAGACCGTCTCGCTGAGCCGTCTGGTCGGGTCCGACGTCGGCGGGCCCGCCGCCTATTCGGGCCTGTTCAAGGGCGACGCCGAGACCTGGACCCTGGAAGGTCAGGCCAGCCTGCTGAACGCCAATCTGGCCAGCTATCGCGCCACCCGCCTGGCCGGTCCGCTGAACGTCCAGGTCAAGGACGGCCGGATCGATCTGGACGGGGACATCCGCGCCGTCGGCGGCTCGAACCAAGGGCTGATCGGCGGCCTGCTGGGCGCGACGCCGCGCGTGCAGATGGAGGCCGCCCGGATGAAGGACGGCGCCCTGTTGCTGGAAAAACTTGATCTTCAAGGCCAGGGGCTGACGCTGAAGGGCTCGGGCTCGCGCAATCTGCTGGGCGGCATGGGCTTCCGCGGCGATGCGCAACTGACCGACGCCTCGCGCATCCTGCCCGACGCCAAGGGCGCCTTTGGCGGTCCGGTCCGCGCCTCGTCGGCCAAGACCGGCGCGCCCTGGGTGCTGACCTTCGACGGCCGGGGCCGCAATCTGACGGTCGGGATGGACGAGCTGAACCGGCTGCTGGGCCGCACGCCCCGCCTGCAACTGACCGGCAAGCTGAATGGGAACCGGATCGAGGTGGATCGCGGCGAACTGACCGGAGCGGCGGGCCGCGCCGGGGCTAAGGGCCTGATCGAGACCGACGGCCGGCTGCGGCTGGCGCTGGACTGGAACGCGCGCGGCCCCTTCGCCGTCGGACCGGTCGAGATCGGCGGCGACATGAACGGGCGCGGCGCCCTGACCGGCACATTGTCCCAGCCGCGCGTCGATCTGACCGCCGGATTCGACACGGTCACGGCCGGCGCCCTGACCCTGACCCAGGCCGACCTGATCCTGAGTTTCCGCAAGGGCGCGGATGCGTCGGACGGCCGGATCACCGTGACCAGCGGTTCGAACTACGGCCCGGCCCGGGCGTCCGGGAACTTCTTCCTGGGCGGGCGGCGGATCCGGCTGAGCGATCTGGACGTCAACGCCGGCGGGGTGACCGCCCAGGGGGCGATCGCCCTGTCCAACAACGTCCCCTCCAGCGCGGACCTGACCTTCACCGCCCGAACCGGCGCCTTCCTGGCGTCGGGCGAGGCCAACGGCCGCATCCGTCTGACCGAAGGCGGCGGATCAGAAAGCGCCATCCTGGACGTCAACGGCCGCAACATCCGCCTGGCCGGCCAGAGCTGGAACATCCGCACCATCGACCTGGACGGCCGCGGCACGCTGGACAACCTGCCCTTCACCCTGGCGCTGGACGTCGGCGGCGGCGTCCCCGCCCAGTTCAACGGCACAGGCGTCTATTCGCGGCGCGGGGCCGCCCAGACCCTGACCCTGCGCGGCGGCGGCCGGGTGCGCGAGGTGGCCTTCACCACCCGCAGCGCCGCCATGATCACCCTGAACGGCCAGAGCCGGACAGCCCACCTGGACCTGGGTGTCGGCAGCGGCGTGCTGCTGGCCGATCTGCGTCAGGACGCGCGCACGGCGATCATCCAGGCTGACCTGACCAGCGTGGACCTGCAGACCCTGTCGCCCAATCTCCGCGGCCGCGCCACCGGGCGGGTCGCCCTGCGCGGCGCGGGCGACGACCTGTCCGGGGCGGCCAACGTCACCCTGGCGGATGTCCGCAGCATCGACGCCCCCAGCGGGCTTTCGGTCGACGGCCGGCTGGACGCGACCCTGATCAACAACAGCCTGACGATCAAGGCGACGGCGTCCGACGAGGGCGCGGTCCAGGCGGCGGCCGATGTCGTTCTGCCGGTCGAGGCCTCGGCCGCCCCGCTGCGTCTGGCCATCGCCCGCCAGCGGCCCATGTCCGGCAATGTTTCGATCAACGGCCAGATCCAGCCGATCTGGGACCTGTTCCTGGGCGGCGACCGCAGTCTGGCGGGTCAGGTGGCGGGCCAGGCGACCCTCGGCGGCACCCTGGCCGCGCCGCGCCTGAACGGACGGTTCGACCTGACCCAGGGCTCCTATCGCGAGAAGGCGGTCGGCCTGGTCCTGGGCGACCTGACCTTGAGAACAAGCTTCGACGACACCACGGCCCTGATCGAGACCTTCACCGCCAATGACACCGCCGGCGGCACAGTCGCCGGCCAGGGCCGGATCGGGCTGCGCGAAGGCTCGGGCTCGACGGCGCAGTTGAACCTCACGCGGTTCCGGGTCATCGACAACGATATCGGCGAGGCCCGCGCTTCAGGTCCGATCACCATTGTTCGCGGTCAGGACGGCAACATCCAGCTGTCGGGCCAGATGAATATCGACGAGGCCCGGATCGAGCCGGAAGTGCCCGGCGCCACCGGCATCGTCTCGATGGACGTGGTCGAGATCAATCGTCCCGGCGGCGATCCGGTCGAGACCGAGACCCGTCAACGCGGGCCGCAGATCGGCATGGACATCGCCCTGCGCTCGACCGGCGGCAAGGTGCGGGTCAGCGGCCGCGGCCTGAACGTCGTGCTCGACGTCAACGCCCGGGTGCGCGGCACCATCGCCCAGCCGCAACTGACCGGCACGGCCAATGTGGTGCGCGGCGATTACGAGTTCGCGGGCAAGCGGTTCATCTTCAACGACACCGGCCGCGTGACCCTGTCGACCGATCCGAAGCAGATCCGCCTGAACCTGTCGGCGACGCGCGAGGATACGGCCCTGACCGCCTCCATCGCCGTGACCGGCACGGCCGACCAGCCGAAGATCGCCCTGACGTCCACCCCCGCCCTGCCCCAGGACGAAATCCTGTCGCAGGTGCTGTTCGGCCGTTCGGCCTCGCAACTGTCGCCGTTCGAGGCGGCGCAACTGGCCGCCGGGGTCGCGGCCCTGGCGGGCGGCGGCGGCTTCGACGTGATCGGGAACCTGCGCGAGCTCGCCGGGCTTGACCGTCTGTCCTTCGGCGGCCAGGCCTCGGCCGTGACGGTCGCCGGCGGTCGCTACATCACCGACAACGTCTATCTGGAAGTCATCGGCGGCGGCGAAGGCGGGGCGGCGGTCAAGGTCGAATGGCAGCCGCGCCGCAACCTGGCCATCAGTTCGCAGTTCGGCGGTCAGGGCGACACCAGCCTGTCGATCCGCTGGCGCCGCGAAAGCCGCGAAGCCGGCCAGCGCACCGACCGCCGCCCGAACCGGAACTAAGCCTCAGCCGCCCGACGTGCCCCACGCGACCTTCACCTTTGGCCCCGCGACGGCTAGGGTCCGGCCGATGCGGATTCTGACCACGGACCAGGCCGTCCTCGACCACGTCGCCGCGCGACGCGAGGCGATTATCGGCCGCACCATCGACTGGGCGAACATCAACTCCGGCAGCCGCAACGCCGCCGGTTTGAACGCTGTGCTGGACGCGCTGGAGGCCGTAGCCAGGGCCCTGCCCGGCGCCGTCGTCGAACGGATCGCCACCCAGGGCTCCACCACCGTCGCCGACGACGGCTCGGTGCGGACCGAGGCTCACGCCGACGCGCTGAAGATCACCGCCCGTCCCGAGGCGCCGATCCAGGTCGTCCTGACCGGCCACTACGACACCGTCTTCCCTGCCGACAGCCGCTTCCAGACCGTCACGACCCGCGCGGACGGCGCCCTGAACGGCCCCGGCGTCGCCGACATGAAGGGCGGGATCAGCGTGCTGCTGGCCGCGCTGGACGCCTTCGAGACCCACCCCGAAAAGCACGGCGTCGGCTGGACCGTGCTGCTGAGCCCCGACGAGGAGATCGGCTCGCCCGCCTCGGCCCCGCTGCTGGCCGAACTGGGCGCGCGCGGCCATGTCGGCCTGACCTATGAACCGGCCTTGGCGGACGGCACCCTGGCCGGTGCGCGCAAGGGCAGCGGCAACTATCATCTGATCGTGACGGGCAAGGCCGCCCATGCCGGCCGCGCCTTCGAAGAGGGCCGCAACGCCATAGCGGGAGCGGCCATGATCGCCGCCGCCCTGCACGGGCTGAACGGCCAGCACGAGGGCGTCACCGTCAATGTGGCCAAGATTTCGGGCGGCGGGGCCCTGAACGTCGTCGCCGACAACGCCGTGGTGCGGTTCAACGTTCGTGTGCCGGACAAGGCCGCCGCCGACTGGATCGACGCCTCGGTCCGCGCCATCGCCGCCACGCCGCCGTTCGAGGGTCTGACCCTGGACCTGCACGGCGGCTTCACCCGTCCGCCCAAACCGATGGACGCCGCCCAGACGGCCCTGTTCGAGGCGGTGAAACAAGCCGGCGCCCTGCTGGGCCAGCCCATCGCCTGGAAGCCCTCGGGCGGCGTCTGCGAAGGCAACAACCTCCACGCCGCCGGATTGCCCAACATCGACACCCTGGGCGTCCGGGGCGGCGACATCCATTCGGACCAGGAGTTCGCCTGGCCCGACAGCTTCGTCGAACGCGCCCAGCTCAGCGCCCTGATCCTGTGCAAGATCGCCTCGGGCGAGATCGACGCGGCCAAACTGAAATCCCTGCGGATGGAAACCCTCTGAATGCTCGTCGTCCGTCCCGCCGGCCCTGCCGACCTCGACTATCTGCTGGAACTGGCCATCCTGTCCGGTCCCGGCTTCACCAGCCTGCCGGAAGATCCCGACGCCCTGGCGGAAAGGCTGGAGCTGAGCCAGGCCAGTTTCCGGGGCGAGGTGACGCACCAGGAGGCCTGGTACACCCTGATGCTGGAAGACGGCGACACCGGCGACATCGACGGGGTCGGATCGGTCAAGGCGACCGTGGGGCTGAAACGGCCCTTCTTCTCGTTCCGCATCGTCAACAACACGGCCTCGTCGCCGTCCCTCGGGGTCAAGCTGGATCACCAGACCCTGGTGCTGGTCAATGAATGCACCGGCTGGACCGAGGTCGGGTCGCTGTTCCTCAAGGCCGATCGGAGGAAGGGCGGGGCGGGGCGCCTGCTGAGCCAGTCGCGCTACATGCTGATCGGCGCCCAGCCCGAACTGTTCGCCGAAAACGTGCTGGCCGAGCTGCGCGGCGTCTTCTCGCCCGACGGGGCCTGCCCCTTCTGGGACCATGTGGCGCACAAGTTCTTCCCGATGGAGTTTGATCACGCCGACCGGATGAGCGGATCGACCGACAAGCAGTTCATCCTGGACCTGGCCCCGCGCCACCCGATCTATACCGAGCTGCTGCCCGAGCCGGCGCGCGCCGTGATCGGCAAGGTCCACCCCCAGGGCGTGCCGGCCATGGCCTTGCTGGAAAGCGAAGGCTTCCGGCCCAACGGTCTGGTGGACATCTTCGACGCCGGTCCGACCGTGTCGTGCGGGCGCGACAATATCCGCACCGTGCGCGACGCGCGCCGCCTGACGGTCGAGATCACCGACCGGGTCGAGGCCGAACTGCCGGCCCTGATCTCGACCGACAGCATCGCCGCCTTCCGCGCCGTCCGCGCCAAGGCGGACATCGACGGCGACACGGTTCGCATCGGCGCCGAGACCGCTGCGGCCCTGAAGGTGGGCGCAGGCCATACGGTGCGAGTGAAATCGTGACTTCCCCCTTCCCGCTCATCCCGGCGAAAGCCGGGACCCAGCGCTTTGGGCGAAAGTTGCGTGCAACAGGATTCCAGTGCTCATCCGACGCACTGGCGATGCGAAAGAACTGGGTCCCGGCTTTCGCCGGGATGAGCGGAGTATCTGTGCCATGACCCGTTTCACCTCCACTGACCCCGCCACCGAAGCCGTGAACTGGGAAGGCGAGGCCGCCAGTCCGGTTCAGGTCCAGGCCGCCGTCGACGCCGCCCGCGCCGCCTTTCCAGCCTGGGCCGACGCCCCACGCGCCGACCGCATCGACGCGGTCAAACGCTATCAGGCCGTGCTGAAGGACCGCGCGCCCCAGATCGCCGAGGCCATCGCCCGCGAGACCGGCAAGCCCCTGTGGGAGACGAAGACCGAAGCCGCCGCCATGATCGGCAAGGTGGACATCTCCATTCGCGCCTATGACGAACGCACGGGCGAACGGACCAGCGACACCGCCTTCGGCCGGGCGACGCTGCGGCATCGACCACACGGCGTCGCCGCGGTTCTGGGCCCGTTCAACTTCCCCGGCCATCTGCCCAATGGCCATATCGTCCCCGCCCTGCTGGCTGGCGACACCGTCGTGTTCAAGCCGTCTGAAGAGACGCCCCTGGTCGGCCAGGTGATGGCCGAGGCCTTCGCCGCCGCCGACCTGCCGACCGGCGTGGTCAACGTCGTCCAGGGCGGACGCGAGACGGGGGCGGCCCTCCTCGACGCCGGGATCGACGCCCTGATGTTCACCGGTTCGGGCGCGGCCGGCGCTCACTTCCGACGCAAGTTCGCCGACGATCCGCACGTCATCCTGGCGCTGGAGCTGGGCGGCAATAATCCCCTGGTCGTCTGGGATGCGGCGGACGCCGAAGCCGTAGCGGGCATAGCGGTGCAGTCCGCCTTCATCACCACGGGCCAGCGCTGCTCGTGCGCGCGGCGCCTGATCGTGCCGGAGGGCGCGCAGGGCGACGCCATCATCGAAGCCATCGCCGCCCTGTCCGACCGCCTGGTCTTCGGTCCCTGGGACAGCGATCCTGAACCCTATGCCGGGCCGCTGATCTCGGCCCGCGCGGCCGAGGCCGCGCTGAAGGCGCTGCAACAGCGGATCGACGCAGGCGCCAAGGTCATCCGCGCCTCCGGCCCTGTCGCCAACCTGCCCGGAGCCTTCGTCAAACCGGCCCTCATCGACGTGACAGGCGTCGATGTGCCAGACGAGGAAATGTTCGCCCCCTTCCTATCGGTCGTCCGCGTCCCGACCTTCGACGCTGCGATCCAGGCCGCCAACGCCACCCGCTATGGCCTGTCCGCCGGCCTGGTCAGCGACGATCCAGCCAACTGGGACCATTTCATCCGTCGCATCCGCGCGGGCGTGGTCAACTTCAACCGCCCCACCACCGGCGCCGCCGGCGACATGCCCTTCGGCGGCCTGGGCGCCAGCGGCAACCACCGGCCGTCGGCCTATTACGCCGCAGACTACTGCGCCTATCCGGTCGCCAGCTTCGAGGCCAACGCGGTCGCGAACATCGAAGGCGAGATCAAGGGGTTACGGTCGTGATTCCTTCTCCCCTTGCGGGAGAAGGTGGCCCGCGCAGCGGGTCGGATGAGGGGTTTCTCCCTGCCGGCCGCCTGCGTGACCCCTCACCCGCTCGCGCCAGGACGACGGCTTGCGCCGTCGTGCGCGACCTCCCTCTCCCGCAAGGGGAGAGGGCCGAATGACCCCCGCCGTCGAAGCCAACGCCGACGGGCTGATCGGGCCGACCCACTCCTACGCCGGTCTGTCGCCGGGCAATCTGGCCTCCAGTCTGAACAAGGGCGAGGCGTCGAACCCGCGCGCGGCGGTGTTGCAGGGTCTCGACAAGATGAAGACCCTGGCGGACCTGGGCCTGCCCCAGTTCGTCCTGCCGCCGCATGAGCGGCCGAACATTCCCTTCCTGCGCACCCTGGGCTTCACCGGATCGGACGCCCAGGTGCTGGAGCAGGCCTGGAAGGACGCCCCTGCCTTCGCCGCCGCCGCCTGCTCGGCCTCGCCCATGTGGGCCGCCAACGCCGCGACCGTGACGCCCAGCGCCGACGCCGCCGACGGTCGGGTGCATTTCACACCCGCCAATCTGGTCACCAATCTGCACCGATCGCTGGAGCACCAGCAGACGAAGCGGGCGTTGGACGCCCTGTTCCCGGATCCCGAGCGGTTCGCGGTTCATGACGCCCTGCCCTCCGTGGCCCATCTGGCCGACGAGGGCGCCGCCAACCATGTGCGCCTGTGCGCCGAGCATGGGGCGCCGGGCGTCAATCTGCTGGTCTGGGGGCGCGAGGCCTTCACGCCCTGGGACGGTCCGTACCCCGCCCGCCAGACGCGCGAGGCGTCGCAGGCCCTCGGTCGTCGCCACGGCGCCAGCGGCGTCGTCCTGGCCCAGCAGTCAAAGGCCGCCATCGCCGGCGGCACCTTCCACAACGACGTGGTCTGCGTCGGGGCGCGCGAGACCCTGTTCTTCCACGACCTCGCCTTCGAGGACACGGCCGGAACCCAGGCGGCCATCCGTCGCGCGGCCGAAGGCCTGTTCGACCCGATCTTCGTCGAGGTGTCGTCCGCCGACCTGCCCCTGGCCGACGCCATCAGCAGCTACCTGTTCAACTCGATGCTGATCCAGATTCCGGGCGAGGACCGCCTGACCCTGATCTGCCCGACCGAGACCCGCGACAACCCGCGCAGCCATGCGGTGGCGCAGGCTCTGGCCGCCTCCAACGGTCCCATCGGCCGGGTCCAGTATGTCGATGTGCGCCAGTCGATGCGCAACGGCGGGGGGCCGGCCTGCCTGCGCCTGCGGGTCGTGCTGACCGAGGCCGAGCTGGCCGCGACCAACCCGGCCATGCGCCTGACGGACGCGCTGCACGCTCGGCTCAAGACATGGGGCGAGCGCTGGTACCGCGACGAATTGCGCCCCGCCGACCTCGCCGATCCAGCCCTGCTGGACGAGAGCCGGAGCGCGCTGGATGAACTGACGGCGATTCTGGATTTGGGCGGCGGCTTCTATCCGTTCCAGCGGCCCTAGGCCGCGAACCGCCCGCCCTTGGACGCATAGGCCTGAGTCCCACGCGTGAAAACCTGATCGCTGGGCAGGACGGTCTCAATCGGCAGGTCTACCTGGCCCTTCAAGGCGTCATAGACGGGGCCGAAGTCCTTCAGCGTCTCGTCCTTCAGCGCTTCCAGGCTGTCGATGACGAAATAGACCTGCTGGAAGTCGTCGATCCGGTACAGGGTCCGCATCACCCGCTCCAGATCGAAACCCAGCCGGTTCGGCGACGGATCTTCCAGCGCAAAGACGCTTTCGGTCGCCGACGAGACGATGCCGGCGCCGTAGATGCGCAAGGCTCCGGCCTCCTGCATCAGGCCGAACTCGACCGTGTACCAGTACAGCCGCGCCAGGTTCGGCAGCATGCCCAGACCGGCGGCGCGCTGTCCGCCCTTGCCGTAGGCCTCCATATAGGCGGCGAAATCGGGGTCGGTCAGCATGGGCACATGGCCGAAGACATCATGAAAGATGTCGGGTTCCTGGAGGTAATCCAGCTGGTCCGGTTTGCGGATGAACTGGCCCGAGACGAAGCGGCGATTGGCCAGGTGATCGAAGAAGACCTCGTCGGGCACGAGGCCCGGCACGCAGACCACGGTCCAGCCGGTCAGGGCCTGGAGCTTGGGATTGATGATCTCGAAATCGGGAATGCCGCCTGCATTCAGGTCCAGCGCCCTCAACCCGTTCAGGAAGGCGTCACAGGCCCGGCCGGGCAGGATCTTCATCTGGCGGGCGTACAGCGTGTCCCAGGTCTGGTGTTCGACCTCGGTATAGGCGGCCCAGTTCTGGGGAATGGTCCAGTCGGCGGCCGCGCCCTCGGGCGGTTGTTCGAAGACATGTTCGAAGTCGGACATGGACGCTCCTCTTTGCCCCATCCTAACGCCCGGCGGGCGCCCCTTCCAAGTCTTCCTCAGTGAATGCCTTCATGCAGGGGGGCGTGATGGCCTTCGGCGTCGGTGGTGAACCAGCGCTGGGCGTCATCGGGCAGCAGGACGGACTGGCCGTCTTCCAGCACCCCCTCCGCCGCATAGGCGACGAAGCCGCCGTCCTCGCCCAGGGCGAAGACGCGGTAGAAGGGCTGGTCCGCCGCCACAGCGCCGGTTTCGACGGCGGGGCCGGCGTAACCGTGATCGACGTCCATCACCACGCCGCGAAAGGCGTTGTCGCGGTGACGAACGATCTGGCCGATGGCGAAACGGGCCGTGTGAACCTGGGTCATGAGGTCTTGTTACGCTGGTGCGGATGACCGGGACGCCCACAGGTCCGTTCATCTTCCTGACAGAATGGCTTGGCGCGGACGATCTTCGCGGGCTAGGCTGATCCGGACGGGCGCCGCTTTGGACCGCCCACATCGGAATGACGGCCCATGCCGGAGACCCACGGCGCGCCCCGACGGCGCGACGAGCGGTCCCAGCCTTCCCGCGAGCGGGATGCGTCGGGTCGGGACGCGCCCCTGTATGGCGCGCTCGATCTGGGGACCAATAATTGCCGGCTGCTGATCGCGCGGCCGTCGCGCGACGGCTTTCGGGTGGTCGACAGCTTCAGCCGGATCGTGCGGCTGGGCGAAGGCCTGTCCCGCACGGGGCGTCTGGACCCGCGGGCGATGGACCGGGCCTATGACGCCCTGGCCCTGTGCGCCGACCGGATCGTCAGGAAGGGCGTGGAGTCGGTTCGGCTGAGCGCGGTCGCCACCCAGGCTTGCCGCGCGGCCGAGAACGGCGCAGAGTTCATCGATCGTGTGCGCAAGGGCACCGGCTTGCGGCTGCGGATCATCGATCCGGCCGAAGAGGCGCGACTGGCGGTCGAGGGCTGTCTGAACCTGATCGATCCCAAGGCCGAGGCCGTGCTGATCATCGATGTCGGCGGCGGCTCGACCGAACTGTCCTGGCTGAAGCGGGAAGACGCCGATTGGAAAACCACCGCCTGGATGTCCGCCCCCCTGGGCGTCGTCACCCTGGCTGAGCGCCACCCGGAGCCGGAAGGCGCCGGCGAGGACTGGTACGAAGCCATGGTGAACGACATGGGCGCGGCCATTGCGGCGGGCGGGATCGAGGACCCAGCCATGATGGAGCTGTTCCTGGCGGACCGCGCCCATCTGGTCGGCACCTCGGGCGCGATCACCAGCCTGGCGGGCATTCACCTGAACCTGCCGCGCTACAATCGCGACCGGGTCGATGGGCTGTGGATGACGCGGAGCGAGTGCGAGGCGGCGGCCGAACGGCTGAAGGCCCTGGGCCCGGACGGACGGGCCAAGGAGGCCTGTATTGGACCCGATCGCGCCGATCTGGTCCTGGCCGGCGCCGCCATTCTGGAGGCCATCCAGCGGGCCTGGCCGTCGGAGCGGGTCCGGGTCGCAGACCGCGGTCTGCGCGAAGGCCTGTTGCTGCAGCAGATGCGCGAGGACAAGAAGCCGCCCAAGCGGCGCCGGCGTCGGCGGGGCCGAGGCCGGGGCCCTACGGCGACCTGAGCGTCAGCTCGCCGCCGCCAGCCGCACCGGCACGTCGATGTCGCAGACCGAAAAGTCCGCCCCCTTGGCCTGACGCGCCTGATCGACCAGGGCGCGGAAGGTCGGCGAGGCGGTGTTCAGCATCTGCACCGCCGGGCGTTCGGCGGCGGGCAAGTCCGAGGCCAGGCGGACGCGGGTCATCCGGTCGGGATCGGTGACGACGCCGTCCGGATTGGGGCTGGCTTTCAGGGCGCGCACGACCTCAAGCCCGACGACGACGCGGCCCCAGACGGTGTAGCGCTTGTCCAGGGCGGGGTAGGCCTGACGCATCAGGAAGAACTGGCTGTTGGCGGTGTCATTGCCCTCGTCGCGGGCCATGCCGGCGACGCCCGGGCAATAGAGGCCCCAGCCATGCACCTTGCGGTCGGCCGTCCCCGCCATCAGGGCGTCGGGCTGGGTCTGGACCGGGAGGGAATGGTAGAAGCCGATCAGGGCCCCGGCCGGCGCGGCGGTGGGGGTGAAGGCCATGTCCGGTCCGCGTCGGAAGGTGAACTCCGCCTTCAGGTCAGGATACCAGCTCTGGCCGTCGCCGGTCCCCAGGGGGTCGCCGGTCTGGGCCATGAACCAGTCGATGACCCGGTGCCAGGCCAGGTTGTCGTAGAAGCCGCGCGACGCCAGCAGCTTGATCCGCTCGACATGGGCCGGGGCGATCTCGGGCGCCAGTTCGACCAGAATCCGGCCCTTGGTCGTGTCGATGACCAGCAGATTGTCGGGCGCGACGGCGCGCCATTCGGTCGGGCCGGGCGGGGGCGGCGGCACAGCCGCCTGCTGCGCCAGAGCCGGACTGGCCAGCAGCGCCGCAAGGCCTGCCGCCATCAGCGTGTTTCGAATGGTCATCCCCCGGCCCTCCCCTCTATTTTGGCGATCAGCCGCCGACGACCTCGGCCACCGGTTGAACGTCGCAGATATTGAAGCTGCCGCCGCGCGCCGTGCGGGCCGCCGCGATCCGTTCGGCGAAGGCGGCGCTGGCCGGATTCAGCACACGGACGGTGGGCCGTTCGCCTTCCGGCAGGGCCGAGGCCATGCGGACCCGCGTCATGACGTCGGGGTTGGCGACCTTGCCGTCTTCGGCGTCGGAGCCTTTATTCAGCTTGTTCACCACGTCCAGGCCCGAAACCACGCGGCCGAAGGCAGTGTAGACGCCGTTCAACTGGTCCCGGTCGCCCATCATCAGGAAGAACTGGCTGTTGGCGCTGTCGGGCGCGCCGGCGCGGGCCATGCCCAGGACGCCGGGGCAGAACAGGCCGTGAGCCTCGACCTTGAAGTCGGCGGTGATCATCATCTGGGCGTCGGGCTGGGTCTCGACCGGCAGAACGCCGACCAGACCGCGCACGCCCTGTCCCGCGTTCGGCACGGCGACGAAGCCGGCGTCACGACCACGACGGAAGCTGAACTCCGCCTTCAGATCGGGCAGTTCGCTGCCGCCCTCGCCGGTGCCCTGGGGGTCGCCGGTCTGGGCCATGAAGTCGGGGATGACGCGGTGGAACTTCAACCCGTCATAGAAGCCCTGGTTGGCCAGGGTGCGGATGCGTTCGGCATGCGCCGGGGCGGCGACCGGCGTCAACTCGACCAGGATCCGGCCTTTCGGCGTGTCGATGACCAGCAGGTTCTCCGGGGCGACGGTGCGCCAGTCCGCAGCGGGAGCCTGAACCTGGGCTTGGGCCTGAGCTTGGGCCACAGCCGGAGCCTGGGTCGCAACCGACGCCAGAAGAGCGGCGGCGGCCGCCGCGATCACACCAAGACGCATTGACGCACTCATCCTCTGTTCTTGACCTTGTCCCGCACGCGCGCGGCGATGGCGGGGCTGACGAAACTGTCGATCGCGCCGTCCAGACGGGCGATTTCCTTGACCAGCCGCGAGGCGATGGCCTGATGCCGGGGATCGGCCATCAGGAATACCGTCTCGATGTCCTGATTGAGGCGCTGATTCATGGCCGTCATCTGGAACTCGTATTCGAAGTCGGCGACCGCGCGCAAACCGCGAATGATGACATTGGCGTTCAGCTCTTCCGCGAAATGCATCAACAAGGTCGAGAAGGGCTGGACCACGATATCGCCGCCCAGGTTCGCCACCTCGGCCTGGAGCATCTCGACCCGTTCGGCCGTGGTGAACAACGGCCCCTTGTCGTCGTTCTGAGCCACGCCGATGACCACCCGGTCCACCAGCTTCAACGCCCGTTTGATGATGTCGGTGTGACCGTTGGTCACTGGATCGAAGGTGCCCGGATAGAGTCCGATGCGCATGGCGTGTCTCCCCAGCCTGTCGCCTGCTGTTCGGCGTGACTTAGCAGGTGCGAAAGGTTCGGCCTAGCAGGCCGTTGGCGTGGAGGCGTGTCGCAAAAACAGGGTGACAAGGCGCCAAAAGCGCCAAAGCAGGCGGGTGGACGGCGGGGCGAATTTTGGCGTCACATCGGTCATCGCGCGATTTTACGCCCGCCGTAAACCCAGGCGCGCCGATTGCTGAATCTGCTGACGATGGATTTGATTTTACTGGATTTTTCTTGACGAATTAGGAGTGCGGAACCGTCAAAGGCAGCGGATTATTGGCGGCCCAGGCGGTTTCGATCACCGTCAGCAGGGTCGGATCGACGGCGAAAACCGTGTCGTCAACTGCCGTGATGGGACAGGCCGGCGTGGCGCTGTTGCACAGGAATGCGCCATCGAAGCCCGCCAGTTCGGACACATGCACCGGGCGGGTCTGCGACGATAGGCCCAGTCCAGCCAAGCCCCGCTCGATCAGGACCTGGGTCACGCCCGCCAGCATCGGCGCCTGGGGCCAGACGATGCGGTCCCCCTGGATGAAGCCGATGTTCCAGGTCACGCCTTCGGACATATGGCCCTGCTCGTCGACGAACAGGGCGTCATCGAAGCCCGCCGCTCGCACAGTGCGGCGGGCGCGCGTGGCGCCGAAGGTGGCGACATGTTTCAGGTGCGCCGGCTCACGCTCATAATGCACAGCCGTCACCCGCATTTGGGTGGCCAGGGGCGGCGGGGGCGGCGAGACGACGGTCATCACCTTCGGCCGCCCGACGAAGGACGGATTGCGATGACCGATCTCGGGCGAGAACAGGCTGATGCGCATCCAGGCTTTGTCACGGCCGGCGACCGCGAGCGCGATCAGGCGGCGGAACTCGGCCTCGCCGGGGCTTTCGCCGAACAGTTCGACGGCGGCCTGGCCCAGCCGGGCGAGATGCAGGTCGAGGCCCCGGACCGCGCCGTGCTCGACGCGGAAGGAGGTGTAGGCGCCGTAATTGACCAGGGCCTGGTGGGCGAGGTCGTCAGGGGTGGCGGGTTCGCCGTTGATCAGGATGTCAGACGTCATGGCCGCTCCCCTCTCCTCCTTTCCTTCTCCCGTGGGGAGAAGGTGGCCCGAAGGGCCGGATGAGGGACCGCCGGTGGGCTAGCTCGCACCACCGTTCCCCTCACCCTTTCGCGCAAGGACGACGGCTTCGCCGCCGCGCGCTCAAGCCCTCTCCCGGCGGGAGAGGGTCTTGGTTCTATGCTTCGGCCTCGCCGCCCTCTTCACTCGCGACGTCCGCCTCATCCGACCCGCCGCTTTCCGGCAGGCGTTCGACCGAGACGACCTTTTCGTCCTTGCCGGTGCGGAAGATGGTGACGCCCTGGCTGGAGCGGCCGACGATGCGGACTTGATCCATACGGGTGCGGATCATCTGACCGCCCGAGGTGACCAGCAGCAGATCGTCGGTTTCCTCGACCGGGAAGGCCGCCGCCAGGCGCGTGCCGGCGCGACCGCCTAGGCCGTGGGCCGTCAGGCCCTGACCGCCGCGGCCGGTGCGACGATACTCATAGGCCGAAGAGCGCTTGCCGAAGCCGGTCTCCGTGACCGTCAGGATGAACTGTTCGGCGGCGCCCAGTTCGGCGATCCGCTCCACCGTCAGAGCCGCGTCGGCGACCTCGTCTTCGGCTTCAGCCGGAGCCGCGACATCCTCTTCCGCCTCCGCGCCGGCCAGGGCCTTGCGCATGGCGTTGGCGTGTTTGACGTAGGCCGACCGTTCCTCCGGCGTCGCATCGACGCGGCCCAGGATGGCCATGGAGATGACCTCGTCGCCGTCTTGCAGGCGCACGCCCCGGACGCCGGTCGAATCCCGGCCCTTGAACACGCGCACGTCGTCGGCCTTGAACCGGATCGCCCGGCCCAGCGCCGTGGTCAGCAGCACGTCGTCGTCGGCGGTGCACAGGCCGACGCCGACCATGCGGTCGTCGCCTTCCAGCTTCATGGCGATCTTGCCGGCGCGGTTGACGGTGGCGAAGTCCGACAGCTTGTTGCGGCGCACGTCGCCCGAGCTGGTGGCGAACATGATGTCGTAGTCGCCCCAGGTCGTCTCGTCCTCGGGCAGGGGCAGGACGTTCATGATGCTGTCGCCCGGCTCGATGGGCAGCAGGTTGACGAAGGCCTTGCCGCGCGACTGCGGATTGCCCAGCGGCAGGCGCCAGGTCTTCAGCTTGTAGGCCTTGCCGTTGGTGGCGAAGAACAGGACCGGGGTGTGGGTCGAGGCGCTGAACACGCCGGTGATGGCGTCCTCGTCCTTCATCGTCATGCCGGACTTGCCCTTGCCGCCGCGATGCTGGGTCCGATAGGCGTTCAGGGCGACGCGCTTGACGTAGCCGCCGTGGGTGACGGTGACGACCATGTCCTCGCGCGGGATCAGGTCCTCGTCCTCCATCTCGCCGTCGCCTTCCCCGATCAGGGTGCGACGCGGCACGGCGAACTTGTCCTTCACGTCGATCAGGTCGTCGCGAATGATGGCCAGGACGTTCTTGCGGTCCGACAGGATGGTCAGGTGGCCCTGGATGGTGTCGGCCAGGCCGTTCGCCTCGCCGAAGATGTCGTCACGACCCAGGCCGGTCAGGCGCGACAGGGTCAGGGCCAGGATGGCGCGGGCCTGTTCGTCGGTCAGTTGCAGGCTGTCGCCGTTGATGACGACGCTGCGCGGGTCGGCGATCAGCTCGACCAGGGCCATCATGTCGCCGACCGGCCAGGGCTTGGCCTGCAGTCGCTCGCGCGCCTCGGTCGGATCGGCCGAGGAACGGATGATGTGGATGACCTCATCGATATTGGCGACGGCGACGGCGAGACCGACCAGGACGTGGCCGCGGTCGCGGGCCTTGTTCAGCTCGAACTTGACGCGGCGAACGACGACTTCCTCGCGGAAGTCGAGGAAGATCTGCAGCAGGTCGCGCAGGCCCATCTGTTCGGGCCGGCCGTGGTTCAACGCCAGCATGTTGACGCCGAACGAGCTTTGCATGGCGGTGTAGCGCCACAGCTGGTTCAGGATCACGTCGCCGGAGGCGTCGCGCTTCAGCTCGATGACGATCCGCATGCCCTGACGGTCGGATTCGTCGCGGACGTCGGAAATGCCTTCCAGACGCTTCTCGCGCACCATTTCGGCGATGCGCTCGATCAGGGTCTGTTTGTTGACCTGATAGGGCAGCTCGGTGACGACGATGGCCTCGCGATCCTTGCGGATCTCTTCCACCGAGGCGCGCCCGCGCACGATGACCGAACCGCGACCGTCGCGCAGCGCATTGCGCGGCGCGGTGCGGCCCATGATCTCGCCGCCGGTCGGGAAGTCGGGACCGGGCACGATGTCCAGCAGGGCGTCGTCGGTGACGTTGGGATCGTCCAGCAGGGCCAGGGCCGCATCCACGACCTCGCCCAGATTATGCGGCGGGATGTTGGTCGCCATGCCGACGGCGATGCCGCCGGCGCCATTGACCAGCAAGTTCGGGATCCGGCTCGGCAGGACGACCGGCTCCAGCTCCTTCTCGTCGTAGTTGGGCTGGAAATCGACGGTGTCCTTGTCGATGTCGGCCATCAGGGCGACGGCGGCCGGGGCCATCTTGGCCTCGGTGTAACGCATCGAGGCGGGCATATCGCCGTCGACCGAGCCGAAATTGCCCTGGCCGTCGACCAGCATCAGCCCCATCGAGAAGGGCTGGGCCATCCGCACCAGGGCCATATAGACCGAGGCGTCGCCGTGGGGGTGGAACCGGCCCAGCACGTCGCCGACCACGCGGGCGCATTTCGAATAGCTGCGCTCGGGCGTCATGTTCAGGTCGTGCATCGAATACAGGATGCGACGGTGAACCGGCTTGAGGCCGTCACGGGCGTCGGGAAGGGCGCGCGAGACGATCACGCTCATGGCGTAGTCGAGGTACGAACGCTTCAGTTCGTCCTCGATCGTGATCGTGGAAATGTCGGAGCCGCCGCCTCCCGGAACGATCGGAGTTGCGGCGTTTTCGTAGCTGTCGTCGGTCAAGGAAGCGTGGCTTTATGCGGCCGGAATCGGAACGTGATCCGCTGTGACGATTTCTAGCATTCCAGGGCCTCGGTGGCAAAGCGACGTCGCCGTGAAAGCCCGTCTCTGAAAGGACGTTCCACATGCGCTTCACGCCCCTCGCCGCCGCCCTCGCTCTCGCCGCCCCGCTGGCCCTCGCCGGAGCTTGCGCATCGACCGCCGACGCGGCCCAGATGCAGGCCGAACGCGCGCCCGTCGGCGCGACCGGACAGGCCGTTCTGATCAACGCCCAGGGGGCCAATATCGGACGCGTCGATCTGCGCCAGGGACCGACCGGCCTGGTGATCAAGGTCGAGGCCTCGGGCCTGACGCCCGGCTGGCACGGCATCCATATCCATGCGACCGGCCAATGCGCCGCGCCCTTCACCTCGTCAGGCGCCCATATCAACCACGGCGAGCCCAAGGCGCCGCACGGCCTGTTGAACGCCGCCGGTCCCGATGACGGCGACCTCCCGAACGTCTATGCCGGCGCCGACGGCAAGGTGAACGCCGAACTCTTCACCACCCGCGCGCGGATTTCCTCGGAAGGGCCCGGCCAATGGCTGTGGGACGCCGACGGGTCGGCGATCATCATCCACGCCAATCCCGACGACCACTCGAGCCAGCCCATCGGCGGGGCCGGAGATCGGGTCGCCTGCGCGGCGTTGAGCGCGAGCTGACGCCCTAACGCTCCTTCTCGGCCAGCAACCGCTCGATCAATTCGGTCTGCTCCTGCTGGCGCGCCGTCAGGTGTTCCACCTTGTCCAGCAGGGCCATGATCTCGATCTCGGCCTTCAGATTGACCTGGTAGTCGTTGCCGGCGTCCAGCCGGTCCTTCGAGGCCTGACGGTTCTGGCTCATCATGATGATCGGCGCCTGGGCCGCCGCGATCATCGACAGCATCAGGTTCAGGAAGATGAAGGGATAGGGGTCGAACGCATCCCGTCTCAGAACCAGATTGATCAAGGTCCAGGTCACGAGGAACAGGCCGAAGGCGATCAGGAAGGTCCAGGATCCGCCGAATTCCGCCACCCGGTCGGCCAAACGGTCGCCGAAACTCTGGCGGTCGTCGAAGGCCTCGTTCACATCCTCCGAGATCGGGCGGCGTTCGGCGGCGCTGCGAACGACGCTGGCCTCGTTCGCGGCCAGTTCATGCGTCTCCTTGCCCAGCCAGCGGCGGGAAACATGATCGGCGTCGAGAGGGGCGTGGGGCATGACGGATTCCTGAATCGCTCAGGAAACAGATCAAGCCTTGGCGGCCCCCGCGCGCAAGCCCCGTTCGGCCAGGGCGACCAGGGCGACCCCGCCCATGGTGATGGCCGAGCCGGTCAGGATCTGGGGCGTCAGCACGTCGCCCATCAAGCCCCAGCCGATCAGCATCGACACCACGGGCGTCACCAGAAGATAGGGCGTCACCCGCCCGGCCTCGCGCCGCTGCACCAGCCAGAACAACAGGGTGGTGGCCAGGACCGAGGAGACGATCCCCGCCCACAGCAGCGAAGCCCAGACCATGGGCGTGGCGGACTTCACCGCCGCCCACTGCCCGTGCTCGAACACCGCCGAACCGAAGGCCATGACCGGAAAGGCGCCGAGCGCCAGCAGCCCTTGCATCTTCAGCGGCGGGATCGAGGTCGTGCGCCGCGCGACCACCGTCGTCACGCCCCAGGCCGCCCCGGCGGCGATGGCGACCAGGATGGCCTTCCAGTCCTGAAGCGCATGGGCGTCCAGCGTCATCCAGGCCACGCCGACAAAGGCCACCCCCATGCCGACCAGGGCGGCCCTGCTCAGTCGCTCGCCCAGGATCAGGAAGGCGAACAGGGCGGTGAAGGGGATCCACAGCTGGTTGGCCACCGTCACGGGGCTGACGTCGGTCGCCATCCAGTAGGCGGTGTAGGCCAGACCATACTGGATCGGCCCGCCGACGATGACGATCAGCAGCAGGCTCCTCCAGTCCGGGAACGGCGGACGGACGAAGACGATCAGACAGGCCGTTGCGAGACCGAAGCGGATCGCCCCGACCAGCAACGGCGGCAGGGTCTCGGTCGCCAGCTTGGCCCCCGCATTGTTCACGCCCCAAACGACAATGATCGCCACGATGGCGGCGATCTCCAAACCGGTCAGGGCGTGGGGCTTGTGCGACGGCGGGGCGGGGGTGGCGGCGGTCATGATCCGGCTATCGCACGGCGCAGGCCTCGCGTCGGCTCACTTTGAATGAGCTTAGGTTTCCGGCTTAAAATTCAGGCTTGGCGACCATCAGCCAGTAGATGGCCAGGACGCCCGCAAACGCCGGCCAGCCCAGAGCGAACCACCATCGGAACAGGCGATGATAGGCGGGCGGCAACGCCGCCCCCTGCCCCGCCGCCTGCTCGGCCAGCTTCATCATCCGGTACTGGATCCAGACGACCGGCAGCCAGCAGACGCCGACGAAGACATAAAGCCCATAGGCCGCCAGCAGCCACGGGCTGGTCAGGGACCAGCCCTGCAGATGGATCAGGCCCAGGCCGCTGATCGGCTGGACCACCACGGCGGTGGTGGTGAAGACGAAATCGGCCAGGACGACGATGCGGCCGACCTCGGCCACCGTGCGGGCGTCGCGCGTGGCGTGGGCGCGCAGCATGAAGAAGGCGATGCCCGCCCCTGTGCCGAACAGGACGGCGCCGGACAGGATGTGGATGATTTTCAATGCGAAATAGAGGCTCATCGGCGGGCGTCCGTTGCGGCCACAAACAGGCACAGCGCCATCATCGGCAGGACCTTCAGCCACGGCCCCAAGGGGTCTATCCAGTAATGGGGCAGGCTGAGCGTGCCCGCGATCAGATAACCGATGGTGGCCAGACACATGAAGATCGCCACCCGCGCGGTCCAGGGCCGCACGAAAAGGGCCAGGCCCAGCACCACGTCCAGCAGGGCGCCCCACCAGGCCACCGGCCCGGCCCAGCGGCCGTAGCCGCCCTCGTGCAGAATGGCGACGGCGCCGTTCCAGCCCGGCCCGAAGCTGATCAGGCCCGTGATCAGCCAGAACAGGCCCAGGGTCAGGATGGAGATCGGGCGGACGAACCACAGCCGCGCGTGCCAGACGTCCTGGACCGAAGCCGGGGTCTCGGCCAGGAAACGCGTAAAGCCGCGCGAAGACACGCCCAAACGCTCGGCCCAGCCGCTGTCGTGGCCGGAGACGTCGTAGTCCATCTGTTTGATCGCGGTCGTGCGGATCGGCGAGGACCAACCCAGCCGACCCAGCAGGTCGCCGACGGCCAGGGCCGGCGCAGCCAAGGCGCGGGGCGCAGGCAGGACCGGCGCAGGCTTCAAACCGAGCCAGCCGCGATAAAGACGCACCGTCTCGACCATGGTCACCGCCTCCGGCCCCGGCATGTCCAGCGACTGACGCGACGGGGCGCCCGCTTTCAAGGCCGCGACGACGGCGGCGCACAGATCGCCCAGCGGGATCGGGCGGAAGGTCTGATCGCCCCCCACTACGGGGCTGAACAGAGGAAAGGCCGCCAGTGCGCGGATCAAACCCGTGCCGCCGAAGGCCGCCCGGTCCACCACCAGCGACGGCCGCAGGATCAGCCAGTCCAGGGCGCCGGCGGCGACCAGTCGTTCGGTCTGCGCCTTGGTGCGGGCGTAGTCGGTGCCGGCTTCTTCGTCCGCGCCGACGGCGGAGATATGCACCAGACGCCGGACGCCCGCAGCCTCGCACGCCGCGATCAGGGCGCGCGGGCCGTCGACATGGGCCGCGCGGGTGCTGTCGCCGCCGCCGTCCTGCAAGACGCCGACGCAGTTCACCACAGCCGACACCCCGTCCATAAGGGGCGCCCAGGCCTGGGCTGTCGTCAGTTTCGAAAAGTCGGCGACGATCCAATCGAAGCTCGGGGCGCGACGGGACGGTTCGGCGATACGCCGCGCCCCGGCCCGCACGCGCCAGCCCTCTGCGGACAGGGCCGCCGCTACGTGCGAGCCGATGAAGCCGTTGGCGCCCAGCACCAGCACGCGACCGCTCATCCCAGCACTCTATCCTTCAGATCGACGCCCGCCGGAGGAAGGGCGCACCAGGTCGAACCGGGAAACCGGCGACGGCGACGCGCCACGAAGTCATACAGGCGGTCGCGAATGAACCGTGGCGCGATCCGACCTATGATCGCCCACCGATAGGGTGCAGGCAGCTGGGCGGCGATGGCCAGGACGGCGTCGGAGCGTTCGCGCGCCACGCCGTCCTGGATCAGCAGCATGGTCGCCGGATCCTGGGGATCAACGCCGTAATGCATCAAAAGCGCCTGCCCCAGGGGCGACTGCGTCGGGGCCAGCCGGAACAGCCCGGCCCGGTCGGCCTTCAGGATTTTGCGCGCCGAGCCGGAGCACAGGGCGCAGTCGCCGTCGAACAGGACCAGGGGTCGGTCGTCCGGGAAGGCCGGGACGGCGGGATCCTCACGATAGCTGTAAGGCCCCCGCCCCATGGTTGGTTCGGATCGACCTTAGAACGGAATGTCGTCGTTCAGGTCGTAGCTTTCCTTCGGGCCGCTCGGCTTGTTGGCGCCGCCGGTGGAGAAGCCCGAGGAGTAGTCGTCGTCACCGCGACCACCACCGCCGCCGCCGCCGTAACCGCCGCCTTGCGAGCCGCCTTCCGAACGGCCGCCCAGCATGGTCAGCTCACCCTTGAAGCGGCTGACCACGATCTCGGTCGAATATTTCTCGACGCCCTGCTGATCGGTCCATTTGCGAGTCTGGAGCGCGCCCTCGATATAGACGGTCGAGCCCTTCTTCACATAGTTCTCGACCACCTTGACGATGTTGTCGTTGAAGATGACGACCCGGTGCCACTCGGTCTTTTCCTTGCGCTCGCCCGAGGACTTGTCGCGCCAGGTTTCCGAGGTGGCGATCGACAGGTTGGCGATGCGGTCGCCGTTCGGCATCGACCGGATTTCGGGATCGCGGCCCAGATTGCCGACCAGAATGACCTTGTTGACGCTGCCCGCCATGGAAACTTCCTTCTCGTAGGGAGCGGCGAGTCCCTCGCCCACTCCGTAATTCAGCCGGATGTCTTAGAGCCGCCGCCGATCACCGCCAGCCGCATTCGACATCAGACCCGCCAAACCGGTGGATTAACGAAATGTTCCACCTTTGTTCACGTCACGCAAGTCTCTTCTACGACAGCCCGGGCCCTACTTGGTCTCGGGCTGCGGCGCGGCGATCGCGATCGGGCGCCCCGTCTCGTCGCGCTGGATGGCGCCGGGAATGGCCAGACGGCCGTCGCCGGTGCGGGCCATGGCGAAGAAACGGCTGCCCGTCAGGGTCTTGCCGAACTTCACGCCCTCGCGGTCCACGAAGATGAAGCGGCCCTGATAGGCCCCCGCGACCTCCTGATTCGAGCCGCCCATGCGCAGGAAGCGCAGACGCATTTCTTCCAGCTGGCCGGCGCACAGTTCGATCTGGGCGACGTTCTCGCCCATCTTCTGCAGGCGCGGCGGCTGACCGTCCGGGGTGGCGACGAAATAGCAGACGCCGGGCTCGAACTCGAACTTCGGCTGGTTGCTGCACGCCGCCAGGACGGCGGCGGCGGCGATGACGGAAAGGGCGAGCACGCGCATCAGTTCAGACCCGGGAATTGGCAGTTGCGGTCCTGCTCCGCCAGAGTGCGGAAACGGCTGTTGTCGCCCGACTGTTCCACCCGGCGCGGGACGAGGCGAAGGGTCGTGTCGCCCCAGCGGCCGTACTGGGCGTCGCCCGGACGCACGCAGGTGCCGGCGTACAGGGCCTGGACGCAGGCGTTCAGGCTCATGCCGCTGGACAGGACGCGCCAGTCCGAACCGGAGTGACGCAGGCACTGGGCGCCGGCGGACGGCGCGGGCGCCGGATTGCTCGGCGCGGCGGCGCCCGGAGCCGGGCTCGGCAGGGGATCGGCCTGGGCCATCTCGACCGGCGGCAGTTCCGGCGGCGGGGCGAAGGCGGCGGTGGGGGCGGCCGCCAGGGCGCCCGTCTCGTCGATGCCGACATCCAGGGCGTCGGTCGCCAGGCCGTTGCGTTGGGCGCAGACGGCCAGTGTCGCCATGCCCACGAACTGGCCGTCCACGAAGCAGCGCAACTCGCGTGTCGGCTCCAGCGTCGGGGCGTCGGCCAGGTCGACGGTCAGACCGCCCCTCGCGGCCGGCGGGGCTTCCGGCGTCTTGTCGCCGCCGCCGGTGAAGATGAGCGCCAGCACCACGGCGGCGATGATCACCAGACCGGCGCCGATGGCGATGATGACGCGATTGTCGTTCGGAAGGGCCATGAGGGGCTTTCGCAACTGAAGCGCCCAATAACCCGGAACGCACGCCGGGCGTCAACCGCCTAGGCGCGCATGACGCCGATCAGACCGACAGGCGGCTCAGCGCGGCCTGGAAGTTGGCGAGTTGGGTCTGGTAGTAGGCGGTCGATGAACCTTTTCCGGTCTGGGTGTTGGTGATCGTCCCGGTCGAGGGCGCCAGCGACTTGTAGGCGGACCGGACGGCCGTCATCGCCTGGGCGATGCCCTCGTTCGCCGCCTTGATCGAGGCCGGATCGTTCAGGTTCAACAGGGTCGACAGATTCAGACCGAAGGTCTTTGGCGCATCCTTGTCCGGCTTGACGGGGCTGACGAAGCCGGGGGTCAGACCCAGGGCCGCCAGGGCGTCCTTGCCGACGGCGCCCGACGAAATGATGGCGCCTTCCCGGTTCGCCGCCGTGGATATCTGCAGCCGCTGGGTGACGGGTACGGCCTTCAGGTCCGTCACCACCTTGGCGTCCAGCTGGCGGCCCGAGGCGTTCACGATCTTCTTGGCCAGGGTCTCCAGCGTGTCCTTGGCCTCGATCGTCACGGTGACGGCCCGCCCGCCGCCTGCCGGCGAAATGCTGAACTGATCCCCGACCCGAGCGGCGGTGCCGACGGTCAGCAGCTTGGAGTCCGCCTGCATGATCTCGCCCTGCGGCAGCCCCAGCCGGTCCAGCACGCTGGAACCGCCTGCGGCGAAGCTCAGACTGGTCGGCTTGGCCTGGTCGTCAGCGGCGCGCCAGGTCTTGTTCTGCTCCACCGCGCCTGTCGCCAGGTCGATACGCGCCAGATAGCCCTGGGTCGGACTGTCCTTGGTCGCGCCCTCGGCCCGGTTCGTGCCGGTGATCCAGACCTTGCCGTTCTTGATTTCGACATCGGCGGCGGTGTCGTCGCCCGCCCCGCCGAAATAGGTCAGCCGGTCGCTGCCCGAAGCCTGAAGATCGGCCGACAGGGTGGCGACGAACACGTCCTTGCCGCCGGCGTGGGCGTTGGTCACCGTGCCGATGTCCAGCGCGGCGTTATTGGTATGGCCGGTCACGACGACCTTGCCGTTTTCCACCGATACGCCCGCGATTTCACCACTGGCGTAGCCCAGGTCGCGGGTCGAGGCCAAGGTCGGCACACCCCCTGCATCGAGGGTGAAGCGCCGCACGATGGCCTTCCCGTTCTCGACCCCGGCCGTATAGAGGTCTGAACCGGACACGGTCATCGCCTGGACGGAATCGTCGCCGGCGCTGCCGAACTGCAAGGTGGAGGCGTTCACCCCGGTGATCGGCCCGGTCACGGTCAGGGGCTTTTCCTGGAAGGTCTGCAGATAGGAATCCCATCCGCCCAGGGCCACAGTCCCCGACATGGCCGATTTGGACCGTCCCGCCACATACACCACGCCGTCCGCGCCGAAACTGACCTCCGTCGCCTCGTCGGCGGCCTTGGCGCCTCGGCGCTGGGTCCACAGTTCCTTGCCGGAGTCATCGAAAAGCGTGACGAAACTATCGGCGGTCGTGGGGCTGTCGCCGCTCTTGCCCGGCACCAGCGCCCCTGTGACCGAACCGGCCAGGGCCACGCGTCCATCGTCGTCGATGGCGATGGAGAAGCCGTTCGCGCTGGACGCCGCCCCCAACAGCTTGGTCTGCATCAGATTGCCGGCGGAATCATACTTCATCAGGGCGACGTCGCGCGTGCCCTTGATCGGCTGGGCTGCGTCGCCGGCCTTCAGATCGGCCACGACCCAGACCGAACCGTCCGGAGCCACGGCGCTGGCTCGCACCGCCTCGACGCCCTCGGGCATCTCGGTATGCCCGACCCGGCCCTCGACCCAGAACGGATCGTTTACGCCCTGCTGCGCGGCGGGCGCAGCGCCGCCGTCGGCCTGGAACTTCAATATCTGTCCCGCGCCGGCCTTGCCGACGCCTTGGGTCACATAGACGGCGTCGGACGTATCGACTGCCGCGAAACTGACCTTCTCGCCCGCGCCGCTCGTGACCTTCAGAGCCCATTGGTCCGGCCCGGCCGGCAGGGTGATGGTCTTGTCGCCGGACTTGATCGTCTTGGGCTCCGCGGGGATGTATTGCGTCCCGACCCGCGTCGCGACGCCGGCCGCCTCCAGCTTGCCGTTCATATAGTTGACGACATTGACCATCGACCGTTCGGTGGAGCCCATCTCGGACAGGTCCATGGCGACGGTCTGGCTTCCGGTCTCGGTCTTGGCCGTCATCGAGAACTTGACGTCGCCTTCGAACGCGGCGACCGGGCTTGTGGCGACGCCCTGGTGAAGCGGTGCGGTCGTGAAGGTCGTCGGCGCCCGCTCCAGCGCATAGCTGGTCTTGACCTTGGTCTGCGACACGCCCTGCACCAGGCGGACGTCCTCGAATTCGGCGGTCTTGAGATAGGCCGACATCTCGGCCAATCCCTCGCTGAAGCGTTTCGACACCTGTGCGGCTTCCGCAGCCGTCAATCCCTTGACGCTCGCCCGATCCGCCAGGGCGCTGAGGCTGTTCAGTCCCTGATAAAGGGCGAACATCTTGCGATAGTCGCTGGACGCGCCCGACAGGTCCAGTTCGACCGAACCTTCGTTTATGATGTTTCGTCCCGCCAGGGCCGCCCGCACCAGCTCGCTGGCCTTGGGCGCAGTCGCCGACGCGGTCGAAGCCCAGGGCGCCGTGGGCTGGGTCTTCTTTGGCTTGGCTGCAGGCGTGTTTGAGCCGATCAGCGACCCGGTGTCCGTCGTGATCCCGTAGAGACCCAGCAGATAGCTGTTGTTGATCATCTCACATGGCTCCGGCGATTACAGTGCGGCCGAGCCCGATAACGAAGTCTTAAGCCGCGACGTCAGTTCTTGAACAGCGACAGGATCATCTGCGGCGCCTGGTTGGCGATCGACAGGGCCTGGACGCCGAGCTGTTGCTGCACCTGCAGGGCCTGGAGACGGGCGCTTTCCTTGGCCAGGTCGGCGTCGACCAGATTGCCGATGCCGGCTTCCAGCGAGTCCGAAAGCTTGCCGACATAGGTGGTGTGGCGTTCGATCTGCTTGGCCTGCGCCCCCAGTTCGGACAGTCGTGAACTGGCCACGGTGATGGCGTCGTCGATCCGCTGCAGCGCGAACTTGGCTTTTTCCTGGGTGAGCAGATCAGGGGCGGCGTTCAGCAGGGTCTCGTCTTCTGGCGTGCCGGCATTGTCGGTCCAGGCGTCGATCGCCGCAGTCGCCTTGTTCGAGTCATACGAGTTGGCCGCCAGGCCCAGGCCGACAAGCGTCAGATTCTGACGCTTCATCGCAATGGTTTCATTGCCGTCCGCACTCGCCAGGAACGTCATGTCGGTCGTGGCGGCGCCGTCGAGAATATTGGCCCCGTCGAAAATCGCGTTGTCGGCGAAGGACTGCACCGACTTCAACAGCGCCTGGAATTCCTGGTCATAGGAGGCGCGCGTCGCGGCGCTCTGGCTAGGATCGGCTGCAGCGGTCGCCTTCTGCTTCATTTCCAGCAGAATGTCCGAGATCTGTTCGCCCGCGGCCAGGGAGACATCGGCGATCGAGGTCGCCCGGTTCAGGCTGGTCGTGACGGCTTCCAGAGACCCCTTGTCCGCGCGCTGTCCCTGGGCGACAGCCCAGACGGCGGCGTTATCCTTGGCGCCCTGGACCTTCAGGCCCGTATTCACCCGGCTCTGCGTCGACGCCAGCTGGTCGCTGGTGCGGTTCAGATTCTGCAGGGCGATCATCGCCGAGGTATTGGTGTGGATGCTGGTGGTCATGGCTTCAAGCCCCGGACGTTCTGTTCCCTGCAGGATTAACCATGAGTCGTGAGCGTATGGTTAACGGCGGAGAAAGCATGTTTGCGCCGCCCGGCGAGCCGGCGACGTTGGGTCCGCTTGACTGAAAGACCTCGCTAGATGGAGGTCTTCAGCAGATTTCCGCCCTTGTAGTCCGGGTCCTTGGCCAGATCCTGAACCACCTCTCGCGGCAGTTTCAGCACCACCTGGCCCGTAACCGGGTCGCTGATCGTATAGATGTAACGGCCGTTCTCAGCCGTCTCGATGGTCAGGCGGTAGTTGCTGGACTCGCCCTTTTCCTCGACTGCGGTCTTTGGCGACTGCGGCTTGGTTGGAGGCGAATAGGCTGCGAGGTCGGTGTTTTCGGAAGCAAAGATCTTTACCGGCGGTACGCTCGCGACATTGTCTACCATGGCTCCTCGCGCGGATGGACCGCGCCCTTCTAGGTTTGAACGAGAGCGAAGGGTCGGGACGGCGAGCGCCGTCCCGACCGATCATTCTTAGCGGAAGAGGCTCAGCAGCGTCTGACTGGCCGAGTTGGCGATCGACAGCGCCTGCACGCCCAGCTGTTGCTTGGTTTGCAGGGCGGTCAGCTTGGCGCTTTCCTTGGCCAGGTCGGCGTCCACCAGGTTGCCCACGCCGGCTTCAAGAGCGTCCTGAAGCTTGTTGACGAAGGTGATGCTGCGTCCCAGCGACTTCGACTTGGTGCCGAAATCGGACAGGACGCTGGTGAAGGCGGTGATGGCCGAGTCGACCGTGGCCACGATAGTGGCCGCGTCGCCGGCCACGGCCGCCGTCGTGGTCGCCACGGCGGTGTCCGCCCCCGCGATGGCCTTCAGCGTGTAGGAGGTCGAAGCACCCGTCTGCACGGTGATGGCGGCTGCGTTCGCCTTGTACAGATTGACGCCGTCGAAGGTGGCGCCCGCCAGCGCGCTGGCGATTTCCGTGCCGATGGCGTTGTATTCCGCCAGATATGAAGTCTGGGCGGCGCCGGTGGATCCGGCGATGCTGACCGCCAGGCCCTTCTGTTCTTCCAGCGCGCTCGTGATCGTATCGCCGGCGGCCAGGGCCACGTCAACGATGGATTGACCACGCTGGATCGAGCTGCGGACCGCGTCCTGGGACGCGGCGGCGGCGCGTTGCGACGTGGCGATCGAGAAGATCGCCCCGCTGTCCTTGGCCGAAGAGACCTTCATGCCGGTGTTGATGCGGTTTTGCGTCCGCTCCAGCTCCGAGCTGGTCTTGTTCAGGTTCTGCAGCGCGATGGCCGCGCCGTAGTTCGTATTGATGCTCGCCATTTTGGCGTTCCTTCTTCACTTCGTGATGGCCGTCGTCATTTTGGCGACGGGAGCGTTTTGCTCGGGGTTCAAGACCTATGGCCCGGCCGTCGAGACGACCGGGCCTCCGGGCCTTAGCGGAAGAGGCTCAGCAGCGTCTGGCTGGCCGAGTTGGCGATCGACAGCGCCTGCACGCCCAGCTGTTGCTTGGTTTGCAGGGCGGTCAGCTTGGCGCTTTCCTTGGCCAGGTCGGCGTCCACCAGATTGCCCACGCCGGCTTCAAGCGCGTCCTGAAGCTTGTTGACGAAGGTGATCTGGCGGCCCAGCGACTTGGACTGGGTGCCCAGAGTCGACAGAGCCGTCGTCGTCGCCGTGATTGCGGCATCGACGTTTGCGGTCGTGGCGTTGGCGGCGGTGACGCTGCCCGTATTCACGGCCGTGATCGCCGCATCGGCGCCCAGAGTGGTCAGGCTGTTGACGCCGTCGAAGGTGGCGCCCGTGATCGCCGAAGCGATTTCGGTTCCCAGGGCGTTGTATTCGGCCAGGTACGAAGTCTGCGCATTACCGGTGGATCCGGCGATGCTGACCGCAAGGCCTTTCATCTCTTCCAGAGCGGAAGTGATGGTGTCGCCGGCGGCCAGGGCCACGTCGGTGATCGACTGGGTGCGTTGCAGACCCGAGCGGACTGCGTCCTGGGACGCGGCGGTGGCGCGTTGTGCTGTGGCGATCGAGAAGATCGCCCCGCTGTCCTTGGCCGAAGAGACCTTCATGCCGGTGTTGATGCGGTTTTGCGTCCGCTCCAGCTCCGAGCTGGTCTTGTTCAGGTTCTGCAGCGCGATGGCTGCGCCGTAGTTCGTATTGATGCTCGCCATTTTGGCGTTCCTTCTTCACTTCGTGATGGCCGGCGCCGTTTTGGCGACGGGAGCGTTTTGCTCGGGGTTCAAGACCTATGGCCCGGCCGTCGAGACGACCGGGCCTCCGGGCCTTAGCGGAAGAGGCTCAGCAGCGTCTGGCTGGCCGAGTTGGCGATCGACAGCGCCTGCACGCCCAGCTGTTGCTTGGTTTGCAGGGCGGTCAGCTTGGCGCTTTCCTTGGCCAGGTCAGCGTCCACCAGGTTGCCCACGCCGGCTTCAATCGAATCCTGAAGCTTGTTGGTGAAGCTGATGCTGCGACCCAGCGACTTGGACTGGGTGCCCAGGGTCGATAGAGCGCCGGTGACAGCCGTGACGACCAGATCGACGTTGGCGGTCGTGAAGTCGGCGACAGCCGGCGTCGCCGCCGTAAACTTGGCCAGATCGGTATTGGCGCTGAGAGCGGCGGCCGTACCCAGAACCTTGGTGTCGGTCGCGCCCGTGCCGGTGCGGACCGTGGTGGTCGCGCCGGAGGCGGTGGTCAGCAGGTTGACGCCGTCGAAGCTCGCGCCGTCCAGAGCGGACTTGATTTCCACACCCAGAGCCTTGAACTCATCCTCGTAAGACGTCTTTGCCGCGCCGGTGGATCCGGCGATGCTGACCGCGAGGCCTTTCATCTCTTCCAGGGCGGAAGTGATGGTGTCGCCGGCGGCCAGGGCCACATCGACGATCGATTGACCGCGCTGCATGGAACTGCGGACCGCATCCTGAGCGGAGGCGTTGGCCCGCTGTCCGGTGGCGATCGAGAAGATCGCCCCGCTGTCCTTGGCCGAAGAGACCTTCATGCCGGTGTTGATGCGGTTTTGCGTCCGCTCCAGCTCCGAGCTGGTCTTGTTCAGGTTTTGCAGCGCGATGGCTGCGCCGTAGTTCGTATTGATGCTCGCCATTTTGGCGTTCCTTCTTCACTTCGTGATGGCCATCGCCGTTTTGGCGACGGGAGCGTTTTGCTCGGGGTTCAAGACCTATGGCCCGGCGGTCGAGACGACCGGGCCTCCGGGCCTTAGCGGAAGAGGCTCAGCAGCGTCTGACTGGCCGAGTTGGCGATCGACAGCGCCTGCACGCCCAGCTGTTGCTTGGTTTGCAGGGCGGTCAGCTTGGCGCTTTCCTTGGCCAGGTCAGCGTCAACCAGGTTGCCCACGCCGGCTTCAAGCGCGTCCTGATACTTGTTCACGAAGGTGATCTGGCGCCCCAGCGACTTGGACTGGGTGCCCAGCGTCGATAGAGCGCCGGTGACGGTGGAGATGGCGGTATCGATCTTGGCGGTTGTGGCGTCTGCGCGAGCCTTGCTACCGCCGCTGACGTCAGTCACGCCGGCGACGCCCAGAGGCGTCGTCAGGCTGTTGACGCCGTCGAACGAGGCGCCGGAGATCGCAGAGGTGATTTCCAGGCTCAGAGCGTTGTATTCCGCCAGATAAGAGGTCTCGGCGCTGGAACCGGCCGTCGAGGCCTGGATGCTGACCGCCAGACCCTTCATCTCTTCCAACGCGGTCGTGATCGTGTCGCCGGCGGCCAGCGCCACGTCGGTGATCGACTGGGAGCGTTGCAGACCCGAGCGGACCGCATCCTGGGACGCAGCAGTGGCGCGTTGAGCCGTGGCGATCGAGAAGATCGCGCCGCTGTCCTTGGCCGAAGAGACCTTCATGCCGGTGTTGATGCGGTTTTGCGTCCGCTCCAGCTCCGAGTTGGTCTTGTTCAGGTTTTGCAGCGCGATAGACGCGCCGTAGTTCGTATTGATGCTCGCCATTTTGGCGTTCCTTTCACTTCGTGAGATCCAACGCCATTTTGGCGAAGGGAGCTTTTTGCTCGGTGGGTAAGAAGCAATTGCCGGGCCAGAGGCGACGGCGAAATATCATCGTAACCTATTGAAAAGTCGCGTTTACTATTGATTTACCCTCCCTGGATGCCCGGCAATATTTGCCCACTACAGCCCGCACTTCGGCAAATTTTGCCGAGCTGAGCCTAAAGAGGTGGAGCGGCCGGCGGCCGACCGCGCCCCGAAAGAGACGCGCCTGAAGGCCGCCCTAGTTCCGGAAGAGGCTCAGCAGGGTCTGGCTGGCCGAGTTGGCGATCGACAGCGCCTGCACGCCCAGCTGTTGCTTGGTTTGCAGGGCGGTCAGCTTGGCGCTTTCCTTGGCCAGGTCAGCGTCAACCAGGTTGCCGATGCCGTTCTCGGTAGCGTCCTGCAGCTTGTTGACGAAGGTGACCTGACGGCCGACCGACTTGGACTGGGTGCCCAGCGTCGACAGGGCGCCGGTGATTTTGGTGATGGCCGCATCGACGACCGCCGTCGTCGCGGCTGCTGCGGTGATGGTCTGGCTGGTGATGGTGGTGATGTCGGTGTCCGCCGCCATGCCGCCGGCGACCGTGAAGCCGATGGCGGTGGTGCCGCCGCTGACGTCCTTGATCAGGTTCGTCGCGGTCGCGCCGGTCCACAGATTGACGCCGTCGAAGGTCGCGCCGGCCAGGGACGAGGTGATTTCAGCGCCCAGCGCGCGGAATTCGGTCAAGTAGGAGGTCTGGGCTGCGCCGGTGGAGGCGGCCAGGCTGACAGCCAAACCCTTCATCTCTTCCAAGGCGGCGGTCACGGTGTCGCCCGAGGCCAGGGCCACGTCGACGATGGATTGGCCGCGTTGCAGAGACGCCCGCACGGATTCCATGGCGCCCATGTTGGCGCGCTGGCCGGTCGCGATGGAGTAGATCGCGCCGCTGTCCTTGGCGGAGGAGACCTTCATGCCGGTGTTGACGCGATTTTGCGTCATTTCCAGCTGAGCGTTGGTCTTGTTCAGGTTCTGGAGCGCAATTGCTGCGCCGTAATTCGTATTGATGCTCGCCATTTTGGCCGCCCTCTTCACTTCTGTGCATGTACGACGCCGTTTTGGCGTCGGGAGCATTTTGCTCCGCCCTCCTAAGAGCAAAGGCGGGGCCAGGCTGGCACGGCGAGAAAACCGAGATGAACTTTTGATTTTGTTGAATTTTTCAAAGTCAGCCGCACGCTGACCCGGCATTTTCCGTCGCATGGCGGCAGAAGTTGCCGAGTCGTTTTTGCCGCTTTGCGGTCAGGGTCGCTCTTTCGCCGCCTCCGAGATCCGGGCGTCCTGCATGGCCCGCTCCGCCAGCAGGGTCTCGACCGCCAACCGCCTCGCCCCGTCGCAGGCCAGGATCTGGGCGCCGCGCTGCACATAGGCGGCGTCCAGGTCCGCGGCTGTGGGTTCAGCCGGCAAAACCGCCAGGGCGCACGGCCGCCTCGCCGCCTCCGGCAGGCTGAGCCGCACCGGCGCAACCGTCGAGGTCAGTAGCGAGCGCGCACAGCTCGCGGTCATGAGCGCGCAGACGGTCGGCGCGGCGGCTTTCCAGAGGGATTTCGGCGTCATCGGCGTTCCTGGCCTGTGCGACGGCGGTCGCGGTCGCGCGCGCCGCCGCCGTCTGCTGTTGTTGAAAATCATCGAGACGACGCAACTGTTCGTCCGCCCCCTCGCTCTCAAGACGACGCGCCGCCGTCTGGGCCCGGGCGTCACGTTCGCCGGACGCGGCCCGCGCCTCGGCCGCCGCCAACCGGCGCTGCTGCAGGCCCAGCGGGTCCCAGCGGAAACCGAGACCGCCCAGAAGCGCCGCCGCCAACCCCGCCACGACACCCGCGACGGCGAGCCAGCCGAGCGGCGTCAGCGCCTTCAGGATGGACACGGCCCTCATGGGAAGATCCTTCGATCCAGTTCGAAATGCGGGCCGTCGCGCAGGCTCTTCCAGTCGCCGCCCCAGACGATGGGGGTCTTCAACTCCAAAGCCGCCGCCTTGAAGGCCGAGGCGATGCGTCCATACAGCGGCCAGTCCCAACGGACCTGCCCTTCGACCAGGGCCGCCACATCGACGGCGTGGCCGCTCAGATGGCGAGACCTCAAGGTCCGGCTGGCTCCGGCCTGGACCAGAGCCGCCTGCCGTTCAGGCGATCGCAGCCCCTCCGTGATCATGAAATCAACAGGGCTGCGTGCGACCGCCGCCTCGACCACAGCCACCAGGGCTGGATGCACCCCCTTCAATCGCGCCCTTGAGCGAACGGACAACAGGCCGCTCATGGCCGGCCTCCCGTCAACCGCACCCGCGCATTGGCGATGAGCGCCACCAATTGCTCGGCCGTGGGCGCAACCAGATACAGAACCAGGATCAGGGCCAGCAGCCCCATCAGCCCATCGGTCATCTTGGGCAGCATCTCGGCCGGCATCCGCGCCACCGTCCGCATCAACAGCAGCCACAGGCCGACGCTGACGGCGAAGGCGTACAGCCTGCGCCACAGCCAGCGTCCCTCGGCCAGGGTTCCGTTCTGGGGCCGGATCGGATCCGGCGTCGTCGATCTCGTCATTCCTCGTCCTCCTTGTCGAAGATTTCGGTCGCGCACCGGCCGTCGAAGCCGGTCTGGGCGCGCCAGGCCCTGTCATTCAATCTGTCGGGGGCGTCCCAGACTTCGGGCTCCAGCACCTCCACAGGCTCGGGTCGGTTCAGCCGCCGGCTCATCCGACGGCCGTGAGTCGAACCACGCCTCCCCCGCCTGCGCCGCCCGCGCCCGACAGGGTCAGGCCCGCCCCCCCGCCGCCGCCGCCCGCACCGAACAGGGCGCCCGCGCCACCCGCTGTTCCCGCACCGACGGCGGAAGCGCCGCCCCCGCCGCCCCCGCCGCCGACCCAGGCCAGGTTTGGCGCCGACGACGCCTGCCCCGCCGCACCGGCCGCGCCGCCCGGCGCCTGACGGACCGCCCAGCCGCCTGCGCCGCCCGGGCCGCCAGACCGCGCTGTATTGGCTGTGCTCAACCCGCCGCCGCCGCCTCCCCCGCCAGGACCGTCGGGACAGGCGGTCTCGCCGCCGACGAAGGCCGTCGCCGTGATCGAACCGCCGCCACCGGCGTTTCCCGCCCGCAGGCCCTGACCGCCGGCGCCCCCCGCGCCTGCCGAAGCCGTTGCGCCGAGGCCGCCCGCCCCGCCTCCGGCCCGCAGCAACAGGGTTCCGCCCAGGCTCACCGCGCTCTGACCTCCCGCCCCGCCCAAGGCGCCCGCGCCTGAGCCGGCCGTCCCCGCCGCACCGCCCGCTCCGACCCCGACAACCAGGGTTTCGTTCAAGTCGGCGGCCGCCCAACAGGCCTCGCTCAGTCCGCCCGCGCCGCCGCCGCCGCCGCCGAAGCGCGCGGTTCCCGACGACCCCGCCATGCCCGATCCGCCGCCGCCGCCCCCGCCGACGCAGACCGCCTCGATCCACCGCGCCCAGGACGGCGGCTCATAGGCGCCGTCGGTGGTGAAGACCGTCGTCTCCCGTCGCGTCGCGCCCTTGTCGAATGCGATCCGCCCTGTTGCGCGATCCACCCCGAAGGCCCGGAGCCAGGTCGATCCGTCGGGACTCACCTTCAGGCTCAGGTTCTCGTCGCCTGCCAGGCCCAGTTCCGCCCGGCCGCCGTAGCCGCTCTGGAACAGCAGCGACAGGACATCCCCCGCCGCCTCCTTGTTCAGGGTCAGACGCAGGTCTCCGTCGCCGCCCTCGGCCACGCCGCGGGCGGTGAACAGGGCGGTGTTGGTCTTGACCGCCAGCGGATTGGCGGCGTCCGCCGTCGTGCCGAGGCCCAACCGCGAAAGCCCCTGCACTTCGCCCAGCCACTGTCCCAACGGGCTCCAGCCCTCTTCACTCCGCACCACCAGGACGGCCGTATCCAGCACCAGGGCGATCATCCCCACCGGCGCGGCCACGACGCTCCAGCCGCCGCTCTCGAACCGCATCAGGGCGCCGGCGGGCCGGCCGCTCCACGCCGTCCCTGCGGCGCCGTGCGGCAGGATGTAGAGATCGCCGTCGAAGGGGGCGTCCGGCTGGGTCGTCAGGGTCCGGCTGACCACCGCCGTCTGCAACAGGGCGTCCAGCCGCGTCAGGGCCGCGTTCAGGGTCACATGCTTCTGCATCTGACCGGCTGCGAGATAAGGCAGGGCTAGCCGCGCGGTGAAATCGTCGCTCATCAGGATCTCCGTTGTTGTCGGAGATCAGTCTGCAGGCGCCGCCAGATCAGGCGTGTTGAACGGCGAATTTGTCATTCAACCCACGGTATGAGTTGAAGAAAATCGCCGAAATTAGGTGATCAGGGCGCGGCTTGCGCCCGTAATTCAGTCGTGCAGATAGACGATGCGGCGCAGCTTCTTGTCGTTTCGAACCGTCTCCAGGTGGCGCTCGTGGTCGCCGCTGGCCCGGGCGTTGGCTTCGGAATCCTCGACCCAGTGGCTGGTCTCGATATCCTTCTGCAGCGCCTTGGCCGCCAACAACTGACCGGGGAAGAAGGTGTCGACCACGTCGCCGGCGATCGGCACCGTGCCCGTCGCCGTATCCACCGCCATATAGGCCGCCATCCGCGCCAGGGTCGCCGGCGACGCCTTGGCCCGCACCGCCTGCATCACCAGCCAGGCCCCGGTTCCGACCGTATAGACCGTACCCACCACCGGGACCCAGGTCAGCAGTCCGTCCATGCCGATGCCGAACGGTCCTATGCCGATCACCCGGTCGGACAGCTTCTTGATCCCCTCGACATTGGACCAGATCTTCTCGATATCCGTGATGGACCGTCTGGCCATGTCGCGCCTCTCCAAGCGTCGCCCTAACGCGGTATAGCCCACACCGTTCACCAAGAAAGGCAATAAGCCATGTCCCTGCTGAAGCCGGCGAGCAATGCGGCGGCCAGCCTCGTTCTGATCGGGCTGTCGGGCTTCGGCGTGGCTGGTCTCAGCGGGATCGGCCATCGATGGGTGGACATCCTGGCCCAGTTCACCGCCCCCGTGCTGCTGGCTGCGACGGTGCTGACCCTGGCCTGCCTGGTCCTGCGTCTGTGGCCGGCCTTCGTCGTAGGCGTGCTGGCCGGCCTTGTCCTGCTGGCCGCTGTCTGGCCCCAGTGGATGACGCCCCTTGGCCGTCCTCAACCCGACCAGCCGATAATCCGCCTGTACTCAGCCAATCTCTGGGTGGACAACACCGACGTCGCCGCGATCCGACGATCCATCGTCGACGCCGACGCCGACATCGTCGTTCTGGTCGAGGTCGGAGATGCGCCGTCGGACCGGCTCGACGAGGTTCTGGCCGGCTATCCCAATCGGGCGGTCATGGGCCGCATCGAAGACCCCAGCGGCCGGGCCCTGTCGATCGTCGCCTCGCGCTATCCGATCCAGGGCAAGCTGCCGTCGTTTCGCGACGATCTGGCGGCGATAGGCGCCGTCGTCGAAACGCCGATTGGGGCCGTCAATGTCTTCGGCGTCCACCTGACCCGCCCGTGGCCGTATCAGTATCAATGGGGCCAGATAAACCAGGTCATGGCCCTGACCGCACGACGGGAAAAGGCGGCGCCTCATCCGACCATCGTCGCCGGCGATTTCAACAGCGTGTCCAGCGCCCGGATCGGCCGTCAGATCCAGTCCGACATGAACCTGTCGCCCGCGCCCGGCTTCCCCGGCACCTGGCCTAGCCGCCTGCCCGCCTTCGCCGGCATCACCATCGATCAGGTCTATCGTTCGCCGGACTTGGCCCTGATCAGCCGCCGCATCGGCGAACCGACCGGGTCGGACCACTATCCCGTCGTCACCGAATTCACGCGGGCGAAGCCATAGCGGCCCTCAGCCGCCCCTCATGCCCGTCCGAGGGAAAATCATCGGCGATCCAGCCCGCCTCGAAGGCTTTCAGAACACGGCCCGTCTCCGGGCCCGGCTTCAGGCCCAGCCGCGCCAGGTCCCGCCCACCCACCGGCATTTTCGGCGGCGTCCACCCGGCCGCCAGCCGTCGCAAGGCCCCGCCGTCTCCGCCCGCCGCCTCGGCCCGTGTCAGCCGATCCTCGAAGGCGTCGCGGCCCAGCCGATAGATCGCCGCCCGCGCCTCGGCCTCGGTCATGTCCGTCGCCACGACCGGCCCCTCCGCAACAGCCGCCGCCAGCCGGTCCCGCGTCCCGTTCGACAGCCGCAGGCTCCCCGCGATCCTCACGACTGCGCCCTCATCCGCCGGCAACAGGGCCGACAGACGCAGCACCGGATCGCCCGTCAGTCCGCACATCGCCTCGAACAGGTTCAACGGCTGCGCCTCGGGCAAGACCTGACCCAGAACGCCCGTCTCGGCCATCGCCCGCACCGTGGATCGCGGATCGCGCGCCGCCAGCAGTTTCATTAATTCCTTGGACACCCGTTCGGCCGACAGTTGCGCCATCCCGGCCTTCAGCGCCGCGCAGGCCGCGAGCCCGGTCGCATCGGGCTGGCCCCGCCCGTACCAGGCCTGGAACCGGAAGAAGCGCAGGATGCGCAGATAATCCTCGCGGATCCGCGTCTCGGCCTCGCCGACAAAGACGATCCGCCCCTTGGCCGCATCCGCCAGGCCCCCGCCGGTCGGGTCGAACACCGTGCCGGCCGCATCGGCGTACAGGGCGTTCAGGCGGAAGTCCCGCCGCGCCGCGTCCTCGGCCCAGTCCTCGGTGAAGGCCACCACCGCGCGCCGCCCGTCGGTCTCCACGTCCCGGCGCAGGGTGGTGATCTCATAGGGTTTACGCTCGGACACCCCCGTGACCGTGCCATGCTCCAGCCCCGTGGGCACGGCCTTCAGTCCCGCGGCCTGCAAGGCCGTCATCGTCTCTTCGGGCCTCAATCGGGTGGCGATGTCGATGTCGTCCACCGGCTGGCCCAGCAGACTGTTCCGGACGCAGCCGCCGACGAACCGGGCGCAGTCGGGGCCGCCGGCCGCCTGCAAGGCCGCCATGACCGCCCGTGTGGCCTTGGCCTCAAGCCAGGGCTGCCCCCGCATGGACACGGTCATGCCGCATCTTCCTCGGCGGCGACCTCGGGCGCCGGCTCGTCGCCGTACAGCCGGACATGCAGCGCCTTCAGAATCCCGGCCGTCACGCCCCAGATATAGCGTTCGCCCCACGGCATGGCCCAGAACCAGCGCCGCAGTCCCTCGTCCATGTCATAGAAGTCTTGGCGGTGGTTGGCCGCATCCATCAGGAAGTCCCACGGCGTCTCAAACACCTCGGCCACTTCGGCCGGCGCCGGCGTCGTGACCGGCGCCTCGTGCAGCCAGCCGATCACGGGCGTGACCAGAAACCCGGTGCCGGTCTCATAGGCGTCGGACAGGCCCAGCACCTCGACCTTCGCCGGGTTCAGGGCCACCTCCTCGTCCGCCTCGCGCAGCGCCGCTTGCACAGCGGTCTCGCCAGGATCCAACCGACCGCCCGGAAAGGCGATCTGCCCTGTATGCCGCACCAGGGTGTCGGCCCGCCGCGTCAGCAGCACCGTCGCGCCCTCGGGCCGCGCCACCACCGGGATCAGCACCGCCGCCGGCCGCAACTCCCGCATCGGCCGCGCCGCCTTGGGGTTCAGGTCGAAGTCGGACCGCGCCGCCAGCCCTTCCGGACGCCAGGCTTCGACCGGGTCCAGCCGCTGGACCAGCCGGTTCCTCAAGGTCGCCAGGGTCACGCCACAGCCCCCAGGGAAAACGCCCGCCCGCCGGACCGCACAACCAGCCGCCCATCGACTTCCTCGGCCATCTCGACCAGTTCATAGAAGACCGAGCGCGCAATTCGCGCCCACAGGTCGCGCCGCACATGCACGCGCGGCGCCGGCTCGCCCGTCTCCGGATCGGTCTCCACCACAATCGCGTCGGCCTCGCCCGCCCGCACCTCGTCGCCGACGTCGGTGGTGAAGATCAGGTCGTCGCCCTCGCGCCCGACCGCCACGGCCCGGAACGGCAGATCCTCGACCGCGATCTTCAACTTCTCGACCGGCGTCACCAGATGATAGCCGTCCGGGTCCTTGCGCAAGACGGTCGAGAACAGCCGCACCAGCGCCTCGCGGCCGATGGGCGATCCCTCGTGCATCCAGACGCCGTCGCGTCGAATGACGATGTCGATCTCGCCGCAGTGTTCGGGGTTCCACAGGTGGACCGGCGGCAGGCCCCGCCCGGGCGCCTGTTTCGCCGCCTCGACGATCGCTTTCAGTCCCGGCTTCTGGTCATCCATGTGCGTCATATCGGACCATGACTTAGGCCCCGCCAAGGCCAGGCGAAAGATCAGCCGATGCGAACAGGCCCGGAGACGGTCTCGACGCCTGTCGCCAGCCACAGCACTCGACGACGATCCACCGGCCCCGGCATCTCGGCTTCGGGCGCGCCGACGAAGCCGAAACGTTCGAAATAGGCCCGGTCGCCGACCAGCAGCACCCCGCCGACCGCCAGGGTCCGCGCTTGGTCCAAACAGGCCTGCACTAGTTCGGCGCCCAGGCCGTCGCTGCGACTGGCGGCGTCCACGGCGATGGGTCCCAGGAACAGACCCGGCGTCTGACCGATCAGGACCGGCCACAGCCGTACCGAACCGACGATGCGGCCGTCCCGGCGCGCGACGAATCCGGCCGCTGGGCGCGAACCCTCGCGCAGTCGCTCCGCCGTCTTGGCGAAACGACCCGGCCCGAAGGCGGCCAGAACCAGGGCCTCCACGCCGTCGGCGTCGGCCGGGATCTCGGCGTCGATACGGCCGGCGACAGCGGCCGTCTGGGCAAGGGCGTGCGACATGGGCGCTCCAGAAAGAGGCGCGCGCACCTAGAACCAAAGCTGCGCCAAATCAAGGCGCAGTCTTGTGACGCTGGCGTCAGCCCAGCTTGGAAAAGTCCGGCGCCCGCTTCTGGGTGAAGGCCATGAAGGCCTCCATGGCTTCAGGACTCTTCATCTGCGAACCGAAGGCCTCGCCCTCGCGTTGCATCAGCGCCCACAGACCCTCGGCGTCGCGCATCAGCCGCTTGGTCTTGCGCAGGGAGTTGGGCGCGCGGGCCGCGACGCGGGCCGCAAGGTCCGCCGCCGTCGCCTCGACCTGATCGGCCGGAACCGCCCGGTTCGCCAGGCCCCAGGCCACGGCCGTCTTGCCGTCCAGCGGCTCGCCCAGGGCGAACATCTCGAACGCCCGTTGATGGCCGATCACGGCCGGCAGCAGCAGGCTGGACGCCGCCTCGGGCGCCAGGGCCAGGTTGACGAAGGGCACGGACAGCAGGGAGTCCTCGGCCACCACCACCAGGTCGCAGTGCAGCAGCATGGTCAGGCCGATGCCGACCGCCCGCCCCTTCACCGCCGCCACCAGCGGCTTGTCGAGATCGGCCAGCGCCTTCAGGAAGCGGAACACCGACATGTCGAACGGCTTTTCGGTCTGCGACCCTATGGCGATGAAATCGCCGATGTCGTTGCCGGCCGAGAAGCTGTCGCCCTCGGCGCGCAGCAGCAGCACCCGCACCGTATCGTCGGTCCGCGCCTGTTCGACGGCTTCGGACAGGGCCGAATACATGGCCTGGGTGATGGCGTTCTTCTTGTCGGCCCGGTCCAGCGTCAGGGTCAGGACGCCGTCGGCCAGTTGGGTGCGGATATGTTCGCTCACGTCGTTTCCTCGTCCCATTTGACGGCTGTCCACCAGTCGACGCCGTTCTCGTCGCGCGTCCGCTCGGCGCGGCCGCGCTTTTCCAGATAGTTCAGGTGCGCCTGGGCCTCGCCCGTGGCCATGCCCAGCACCCCGTCTCCGACCGCCCGACCGAACACGGCCGGGAAGCCGTCGATCACCCTAGACGGTTGACGCAACGTCCGCTCAAGCCGTTTCAGCGCGACCTCATGCCCGCGTTTCAGCGCGTCCAGCCTGGCGTGAACGCCGTGGAAGGGTTCGCCGTGCGCCGGCAGAACGAATGCGCCCTCGGGCAACAGGTCCCGCAGCTTCTCCAGGGAGTCCATCCAGTCGCCCAAAGGATCGGCTTCAGGCTCGGTCGGCCAGACCGAGATATTGGATGAAATCCGGGGCAGGATCTGGTCTCCGGCGATGAAGACATCATCCGAGCGCCGCCACAGGCAGACATGTTCGGGACTGTGGCCGGATCCGACCACCACGGTCCAGTCGTCCCCGTCGATCTGGATCACATCCTCATCCGACAGCCGCAGATAGCTGCGCGGCATCGGCGACACCCCCTTGGCGAAACCGCCGTAGTCCGCGCGCCAGCGATCGATCTGAGCCTCGCTCCAGCCCGCAGCGCGATAATAGCGTTCACCGTCTTCGGGCGCGTCGCCGCCCTCGGCCATCAACATCCGGGCGGTGACATATTCCAGCCGCGACATCAGCAGGGGCGCGCCACTGCGCGCGCACAGCCAACCCGCCAGGCCGATGTGGTCGGGGTGCATATGAGTGCAGATCAGCCGGTGGATCGAGCGCGCTTCCAAAGGTCCGGCCAGCGCCGCCTCCCACGCCGCCACGGCGTCCGGCGTCCGCAGTCCCGTATCAACGACCGTCCAGCCGTCGCCGTCCCGCAGGACATAGACGTTCACATGGTTCAGCTGAAACGGCAGGGCGAACCGCAACCAGAACACCCCGCGCGCGACCTCGACCGCCACGCCGGGCGCGGGCGCATCGGGCATGGGATAGGTCAGGCCTCGCGCCTCCATCCCCTGGTTCAGGGCCGCTGCATCGTCCGCCAAGTGCGTCTCCAATAAAAACGATCAAACCTTAGTCAGGTCTTGCCCACGCCGTCCACAGCCGCCTTGACCCCGCCCGATTAGACCGCCACGAAGCCTTCAGCCGTTCCCAACCGAAGGTGTTCCATGAAAGCCCGCATCGCCGCCGCCCTCGCGGCGCTCCTGTTCAGCGCCATATCGGTCGCTCCCGCCTTCGCGCAACAGCAGCGCGGCCCCGAAAACCAGCCCGCCACTGTTGAAGGCGGCTCGCGCGCCTCGGCCTCTCGTCAACGTCGCGAACGCCGCCCCGCCGCCCCGACGGCCGAGCAGATCCAGGCTGCCGCCCAGGAGCAGGCCACCCTGGCCAACACCGGATGCCAGGTCAGCGAATCCAAGCTTCTCGGCCAGACGACCGCCAACACCACAGTTTATGAAGTCGCCTGCGCCGCCGGCCCGGGCTTCATCATCGAAGCCAAGACCCCGCCCGAGGCGGCCAGCTGCATCCTGCTGGCCCATTCGGCCGAAACCCTGCGTGCGCGTGACCCGGCCGCCGACCCTGGTCCCCAGTGCACAATCGCCGCCAACACCGACACGCAGAAATTCCTGCGCGAATACGCCGTCCAGGCAGGCGTCGCCTGCACGGTCGACGAGGTCAAGGTGCTGGGCAAGGCCAACGACGGCGGCGTCATGTACGAAGCCGGCTGCTCCGACGGCGCGGGCTTCTGGCTCAAGCAATTGAACAATACCTGGACCAAGACCCCCTGCATCCAGGTGCTGGCTGAAAATGGAACCTGCGCCTTCACCACCTCGGCCGAGAACGCCGCCCTTGTGAAATCCTATTTCGCGGGTTCGGACGCCGCCTCCTGCGACGTGACCGAAGCCCGTCTGATGGGCCGCAACGCCAACGGCGTCTTCTATGAAGCCAAATGCGCGGCCGGCGACGGCCTCATCGCCCGCCTGAACACCGAGAACGTCGTGCAGCAGGTCTATCCCTGCGCCACCGCCCAGCAGATCGGCGGCGGATGCAAGCTGACGACGGCTCCGGCCGCCGCCCCGGCGCCCGCTGGCGGCCGCCCTTAAGCGACCACTGCAGACCAAACGAAGGGCCGCCGGAGCGATCCGGCGGCCCTTTTGTTTTGCGCGGCCTCTTTTCCGAAACCGAGACGCAGCCTAGCGTCGCCGTCATGCGCATCGCCACCTGGAACGTGAACTCGGTCAACGCCCGCCTGCCCACCGTGCTGGCCTGGCTGGAGCAGGCCGCCCCCGACGTCGCCTGTTTCCAGGAAATCAAATGCGTGGACGAGAAATTCCCGCGCGAGGCCTTCGAGAGCCTGGGCTATAATGTCGAGACCCACGGCCAGAAGAGCTACAACGGCGTGGCCCTGCTGTCGAAATACCCGCTGTCGGACATCCGGCGCGGCCTGCCCGGCGATGAGACCGATGAACAGGCCCGCTATCTGGAAGCCGTGATCGAGGCGCCCCGGCCGCTCCGGGTGGCGTCCATCTATCTGCCCAACGGCAATCCGATCGGGACCGAGAAGTTCGACTACAAGCTGGCCTGGTTCGAGCGATTAAACCGTCACGCCCGCGACCTGCTGGCCTTCGAGGAGCCGCTGGCCCTGTGCGGCGACTATAACGTCATCCCCGAGGCTGAGGACGCCAAGAACCCCGCCGCCTGGACCGACGACGCCCTGTTCCAGCCCCAGAGCCGACAGGCCTTCCGCGCCCTGAAGAACCTGGGCCTGGCCGACTCCCACGAGGTCGGCGGGGAGCCGGCCGGGACCTACAGCTTCTGGGACTATCAGGCCGGCGCCTGGCAGAGGAACCACGGCATCCGCATCGACTTCGCCCTGCTGTCGCCCCAGGCCGCGGACCGGCTGCGGGGGGTCGAGACCCATCGCGACGCGCGCGACATGGACAAGCCCAGCGATCATGTGCCGGTGGTGGTCGATATCGACCTGTCGGCCGGGACGGAGGCCTGAGCCATGGCGGAGGTCGTGCGGGTGATCCTGCTGATCGCCTTGGCGGCGGCCCTGCTGACGACCCTGGCCCTGGCCCTGTCCTGGTGGATGGAGCCGCCGCGCCGCATCCGCCGCGCCTTGCTGAAGGCCCTGGGCGCTCCGCCCGAGGTCGAGGCCGTTTCGCCCCGCGAGGGCCGGGCCTGCGCCCTGAACTTCGACATCGAACAGGTTGTCGTGCTTTGGGCCAACGGCGCCCACGGCCTGGCCTACGCCTTCGAGGAGGTCGAGGGCGGCGAAATCATCGTCGACGGCCATGTGGTGGCCCGCATCCGCCGCGGCGAGGCGCGCAAGTCGCTGGACGTGCTGGCGCCTGACGCCGAACAGGTGGTGCTGCGGCTGATGTTCGCAGACGCCCGCCATCCGGAGTTCGAACTGGCCCTGTGGGACGCCGCCTTGGCGGGCGAGACCGGCTCGCCCGGCGAGGCGCTGCGGCTGGGCCGGCGGTGGCTGTCGCACCTGGAAGCCCTGTTGAAGAGCTGACCGCCCCCTTCCGATTGGGCGGCGAGAGGTCTAGAACCCCCGCTCATTCCTATCGACACGCCTTTTTACGGGAGGCCGCCTTGGCCCGCCTATTCGACGCCTATGTCGTCGCCGACTGGACCGCCGCCGAAACCAAGAAACTCGGCGACACCTCGCTGTGGATCGGGGTGGCGAAGCGCGACGTGCGGTTCCGCCTCTATACCGAGACGCACAATGTCGCCACGCGGGCCGAGGGCGAGGCCCTGCTGGCCTCGATCCTGGCGGATCACAGGAAGCGCGGCGACCGGGTTCTGGTCGGTCTGGACTTCAACTTCGGCTATCCGGCCGGCACGGCCGCGCGGCTGAAGCTGGACGGAACCCCTTGGAATTCCATGTGGAAGTTCATCGCGTCCAATGTCGTGGACAAGGCTGACAATACGAACAACCGCTATCAAGTGGCGGCCAAGATGAATCGGCTGATGACGGACGAGGCCTGGCCGCTGTGGGGCGCGCCGGCGAAACAGGCGCAGCGCTGGCTGACCACGACCAAGCCGCCGGTCGGCGCGGGCGCCGACATTCCCGAGTTCCGGGCGACCGAGAATGCGGCGCGCAAAGGCAAGCTGCAGCCCAAGAGCGTGTGGCAGATGCACGGCGCCGGCGCCGTGGGCGGTCAGACCCTGGTGGGCATCCCGGCTGTGCGTAGGCTGTTGGAAAGCCTGGGGTCTTCGGGCGCCGTCTGGCCGTTCGGCACGGGCTGGCGCGCCCTGACGCCCGAGGATGTCGAGCCCCTGTCGGCCCTGGTGGTCGAGGTCTGGCCGTCCATGTTCGACGGCAAGCCCAATGAGGGCGAGTTCAAGGATCAGGCCCAGGTCCGGTCCACCGCCGAGGCCCTCGCGCAGATGGACGAGGCCGGCGATCTGGCCAAGGCCTTCGGCCCGCCCAAGGACGCCACGCCCGAACTGATCGCCCAGGTCGAGCAGGAAGAAGGCTGGATTCTGGGGGTCTGAACCTGGAGAAAACCTCGACAAATTCTGGAGAATTTGTCGAGGTTCTCGATATCAGGACAGGCGGTCGCGGAACTCGGAATAGTCGAATTCGCGGACCAGTTTCAGCGCGTCGGTGTCGCTGTTCCACAGGGCGATGGCCGGCAGCGGCACCCCGTTGAAGGTGTTGGTCTTCACCATCGAATAGTGGGCCTGGTCCAGGAAGGCGATGCGGGTTCCGGCGGTCGGCGCAGTGGTGAAGCCATAGTCGCCGATGATATCGCCGGCCAGGCAGGAGGGGCCGCCCAGGCGATAGGTCACGCCGCCCTCGGCCTCGTTCAGCATGGCCGGGCGGTAGGGCGCCTCGATCACATCGGGCATGTGGCAGGTCGCCGAGATGTCGGTGATGGCGATGGGCAGGCCGTTATGGAAGGTGTCCAGCACCTCGCCCACCAGTATGCCGGCGTCGAGCGCAATGGCCTCGCCCGGCTCGATATAGACCTGAAGCCCGTAGCGTTCGCCCAGGTCCTTCAGGAAGCCGACCAGGGCGTCGATGCGGTAGTCGGCGCGGGTCACATGGTGGCCGCCGCCCAGATTGATCCACTTCAGGTCCGGCAGCAGGGGCGCCAGCTTCGGCTCCACGGCGGCCCAGATCCGTTCCAGCGGCTCGAACCCCTGTTCGCACAGGGCGTGGATGTGCAGGCCGTCGACGCCGTCCAGGTGCTCGGGCGTCAGTTGCGACACCGGGAAGCCCAGGCGCGAGCCCAGCTGGCAGGGGTCATATTTGGCGACCTCGCCTTCCGAATGCTCCGGGTTCAGCCGCAGGCCGATGTCGAACACCTGGCCCTCGGCGCGGGCGGCGGCGATCAGGTCGGCGAAACGGGCGATCTGGTCCGGGGCGTTGAAGATGACCGTGTCCGACAGACGCAGGATCTCGGGCAGGTCGGCGGGCTTGTAGGCGGGGGAATAGGTGGTCAGGTGGCCGTGATAGAACTCCCGCGCCAGCCGCGCCTCCCACAGGCCCGAGGCGCAGACGCCGTCGAGGTATTCCCCGACGACGTCGGCCAGCGACCACATGGAGAAGGCCTTCAGGGCCAGCAGGACCCGGGCGTTGCCGCGCGTCCCGACGTCCTGAAGGACCGACAGGTTGCGGCGCACCGCGACCTCGTCGACCACGAAGGCGGGCGACGGGACGCGGTTAAGATCGAACCGGGCGAAGCCGCCCGGTCCGCCGGCCTGGGTCTGCATGACCATGGGCGTATCCTCAGAAGTCCAGCGGAGCGGACAGTTCCTCGACCGTCCACGGCAGGCCGTGCTTGTTCAGCATGTCCATGAAGGGATCGGGATCCAGCTGCTCCATGTTGAACACCCCCTCGCCCTTCCACTGGCCGGTCAGCATCAGGGCCGCGCCGATCATGGCGGGGACGCCGGTGGTGTAGCTGACGGCCTGGTTGCCGGTCTCGGCATAGGCTTCCTGGTGGTCGCAGATGTTCTTGACGTAGACCGTCTTGGCCGCGCCGTCCTTCTGGCCGGTGGCGATCGTGCCGATATTGGTCTTGCCCTTGGTGATCGGGCCCAGCGACGAGGGTTCGGGCAGCAGGGCTTTCAGGAACTCGATCGGGATGATCTCGCGGCCCTGGAACATCATCGGCTCGATCGAGGTCATGCCGATGTTCTCCAGCACTTCCAGGTGCTTGAGATAGGAGTCGCCGAAGGTCATCCAGAAGCGGATGCGCTTGATTTCCGGATAGAATTTGGCCAGCGACTCCAGTTCCTCATGATACATGAGGTACATGTTCTTGGGCCCCACGCCCTCGAAGTCGAAGGTCTGCTTGTGCGACAGGGCCGGACCCTCGACCCACTGGCCGTCGGCCCAGTGACGCGACGGGGCGGTCACTTCGCGCAGATTGATCTCGGGGTTGAAATTGGTCGCGAACGGCAGGCCGGTGTCGCCGCCGTTGCAGTCCAGGATGTCGAGCGTCTCGATCGAATCCAGCAGGTGCTTCTTGGTGTAGGTGGTGAAGACCGAGGTCACGCCGGGGTCGAAGCCCGAGCCCAGCAGGGCCATCAGACCGGCGGCCTTGAAGCGGTCCTGATAGGCCCACTGCCACTTGTATTCGAACTTGGCCTCGTCGCGCGGCTCGTAGTTGGCTGTGTCGAGATAGTTGACCCCGGCGGCCAGGCAGGCGTCCATGATGGCCAGGTCCTGGTACGGCAGGGCCAGGTTGACGACCAGGGCGGGCTTGACCGCCTGGATCAGGGCCGTAGTCGCCGCCACGTCGTCGGCGTCGATCGCCGCCGTGTCGATGGTCACGCCGAAGCGCGACTTGACGGATTCGGCGATGGCGTCGCATTTCGACTTCGTCCGGCTCGCCAGGGTGATGTGCGAGAAAATGTCCGCGTTCATCGCCATCTTGTGGACGGCGACCGAACTGACGCCGCCGGCGCCAATGACCAGCACCCTGCTCATGTGTGCTTCTCCTGAAGACTGAAATGCTCTGGCGACATCGCCGCCCGTATAAAGGGCGGGGCTCTTAGCACGATGATGACAGGACCGCTAATGCGGGGAGATTCATGCCGGATTCGACGTGTTTCTTATATCGTCGCCGTGCTCTTTCTTCGGCATCCTTGGGAGCACCGACGGACAACTGGATAAGGCCGGGGATCGGCAACCATCGGCCCTCGCCAGGCGGTCTGGCGTAACCGTCACGTAAGGCGACGGTCGCCGTTATTTAGTCGCCACCACCTGCTTTCGCGATCTTACAGGCTTGCGGGGGGCAGACTTAGGCTTCGGGCTCTGCACGGGCTCGGTACGGAAGTTGAACGTCGCGCCCACGTGCGGCGAGCGGGCGAGTACCGTCTCCATTTCCCGACGCAGCTTGTCGGAGCGGATGTCGTATTGAACGGTCGTGTTCATCTGGGCTCCTCTCACAAATACCTGCTTAGCAGCAAAACGCTTAACATAATATGGGGATGCGTAGTCGTCACGCCGAGACTTCTAAGTCGGGAAAATCGTCAAACCTCTGCAGCTTGACGCCTTGGACACCGGACAATCTCAGGCGAGCACCGCCAGCCTGATCCGCCCGCCTGTCAAGAGTCTGACGGGGATCAGGAGCGAGGGTCAGGGCAAGCAGTAGCCCGTGATGGTTGGCCGGTAGTGTGAGTGATTCCGCCGCAGCTCCCGGTTCCTTCCAGAGCGCGATCTCACACGGCGGCGACTTGCCCGGCGGCGTCGAACGTCGGATCATACCGAGCGAGGTCACAGTAAGAACCGAGCATCCGGGATCCTCGGCGAGTACGGTGGCATAGCGCCCAGGCCAGCGGCTCTCCCACTGAGGTCCATCCATCAGAAGGCCGACCAACAACGTGGGTCCGACCGCGTTGATGACGGGCATGACCGGGTCGAACCGCGCCAGATCTTCACAGACGAGGGTAGCGATGGTGGCGCCAGGACGGATGACGCTAAAGGCGCAGCTGCGGTTGGAGACGTCGATACATTCCCACCAGTCCCGCTCGGGATTGAGGGCGTAACCGAAGCTATACCGCTTGATCTGGTTCTGCTCGAGCTTCCAGCGATGGTGTTTGGGCTGACGCCAGCGATGGGCCATTTCTCCGCCAAAATAGCGCACGGTGTAGGCGCAGTTGCGCTCCCTGCCGTCGGCGTCATGGTCGAGGATGCCAGCGATGAACAGTTCAAGCTCGACATGTCGCGCTCCGAGCGCAGCCGCCACTTGTTCGATCGTCTCGCCGGCGAGCGCCAACTCGGGAAGCACGACAGCGTGCACCGTTCCGCTTTCGCGCTCAGCCTCAACGATCATCGCCGACAGAAACGCGACCACCGTGTCCGCGTCTAGTCCGCTGCGGACCAGCCAAGGCTGGGCAGTGCTGAAGAAACTGTTCTTCGGATCGTGGGGGTTCTCGACGGGATGGAAGTCGCCACCCTCGAGTCGGTATGGAAACGGGATCAGCAGGGTGTTGAGGTGGGGCGTCGCCGTATCGGCGGGCGCGGCATAGAGCCAACTTGTCGCCACTAGACTGGAGGGCGGGAGCACCGCTAGGTGATTACTTGCCGAGCGCAAGGTGCAACCGACGCTTGGCGTGTTGGTCTTGGGCTGGACGCACAGCACCGAGGGCGGAACTTGCCAGCAAAGACTGCCCGGTAGGTGCGGCAGCCCAGGGTCGATCCCCTGCTGCTTTTCCGCTAGGGCCTGAAAGACGATGTGGGAATAGGCACCGAGGCCGCCGGCCGGGGGCTGGAAGCCGACGCCCGAACAGGCTTCGTCAGCAACGGCGAGCATCAGCATGATATCCTGACGCCAGTCCCGACGATACTCGCGGGCGTTCATCACCCGGTTCCACGCTTCATGGATGGGCTCCGGCGTGAATAGATTGGAATTCCAGAGCTCTGCAAGCCGGGTCACCTCGGCGAGGTGCGCGTTGTCGAAGACGTAGCCTTCGGTGTCCCAGCCCGCGTTGAATGCGTACTCGGCATAGACGCCAAGCTCCTCGGCGCACAGAGCGGCGAATGCGAATAGGTCCGGCGGCCACTCCGGTGCCGTCGTGGAGCCCAGCCCATCCGTGCCTTCCGGGAAGAGGCGCTTCCTAAGGCGCTTAAAGTCAGGTTTGCTTGCCATGGGCCTAACCTACACGCGATTCGGAGTACAATCATGCAACGCCAGAAGGCCGTCCGGTCCTCCGAAATCACACTCATGATGCTGGGGCCTCATCCCGAGGAACACTCTCCGGTTTTTGATGCGGCGGAGATAGTCTGGGTCCACAGCTATGCGGCTACCAACGCGAAGGGCGAATATCATGTCGCCTTTGGTATAGGGGACGGGATGATGCTGACAGAGGTCGCAAACGCGGCGCTCGAGCGGGCATCCCTTTTCGCTACTGATCGAACCAAGCTCTTCGTCCAGCTTGTTGATCGACGCGATACAGCCGCCAGACGCGTCACCCACACTTTGCGTGACGCCGAGCCCGGATCGCTCGTCTTCATCGGCTTCCGCGATTCCATGCTGGTGGACGCCGGAATGGCGGCCCTGCACGCCGATCCCGCTATAACCGTCATAGCTCCAGACGGGACGGCGATGCGCAAGCTAACGGCCGCAGATCGGATAGGCATCCGAAAGGCAGCAGCTGTGATCCAGGGAGGCATGCCCGCGCCGCGTCGAACGCCGGTACTTCGCCAGCAGGTGTTCAGGGCGCGTCTCGGTGATCAAGAACGACTGGTTGGTGCTGCCTTAACCTTAGGACCGGTGACCGCGAGGCACCTCGAGCAGATCGCGGAGCGTATCGGCGGTGGCCGCGTATTACTAGTGGAGGTGCTCAGTCCGACCAATGGATCGGAGGGGCGAAGTTCTATCTCGCTCAGCGAAATACTGGCCGAGGACCAAGCCGAAGGAGTGTTTTCAATGATTCACGCCGCAGCTGATCTAGCAACCTATCAGTCAATCATTGCTGAGTTCAAAGCGGCTGGTTGGCCCACGGTACGCGCAGTCGGCGTCGGCGCGCCGATGGAGGTCAATATCATGCGTGCGAACTGGACAGTTACAAAAGAGCCTTCCGAACCACCGTATTGATTTGACGCCGCCAACAGACATTTCCGCAAAGCTCCTACCTAGCCCTCTACCCGATCAACGCCCGCGCCGCCGCCCGCGCCTCATCGGTGATCTCCGCCCCCGACAGCATCCGCGCGATCTCTTCCTGACGCCGCGCGTCGTCCAGGGCCACGACGGTGGTGGTCGTCATCCCCTCGTGGTCGGCTTTCATCACCTTCCAGTGGGCGTGGCCGCGGGCGGCGACCTGGGGGCTGTGGGTGACGACCAGGACCTGGGCGCCGGTGGACAGGCGTTTCAGGCGCGAGCCGACGGCCTCGGCCACGGCGCCGCCGACGCCCTGGTCCACCTCGTCGAAGATCATCACCGGCTGGCGCATGTCCTCGCGGCTGGCCAGGGCGGCCTTCATGGCCAGGGCGAACCGGGCCAGTTCGCCGCCGGATGCGATGGCGTCCAGCGGGCCGAAGTCGGTTCCGGCGTTGGTGGCGATCTGGAAGCGGACGGTCTCGACCCCGTCGGGGCCGCGCCGGCCCTCGATCGGCTCCAGCGCCACGCGGAACCGCGCGCGCTCCAGCTTCAGCGGACCCAGTTCGCCCATGACGGCGGCGGTCAGGCGGTCGGCCGCCGCCTCGCGCGCCGAGGTCAGGAAGGTGGCGGCCAGGTCGTAGGATTCGGCGGCCTCGGCGGCCTCGCGCCCCGCATTGGCCAGGGCCTCCTCCCCATCCTCGATCAGACGCAACTGCTCGCGCAGGCGGATGCGTAAGGACGGCAGGGCGTCGACCGTGGTGTTCAGCTTGCGGGCGGCGGCGCGCAGGGCGAACAGCCGTTCCTCGGCCTTGTCCAGGCGGCCGGGCTCATAGTCGAAGGCGTCGGCGGCGGCGTCCACGGCGGCGACCGCCTCGGCCGCCTCGACCATGGTGCGGTCGATGGCCTCGACGGCGGCGGACAGTTTGACGATGACCGGATGGTCGCCCTCGGCCCCCGCCTGGCCGGCGCGCTGGCGGGCGTGTTCGACGGCGCGAAGGGCGGCGCCCAGTTTCTGGCTCAGCTTGTCGCCGCCCAGCTGGGTGCGAGCGTCGGCCAGGTCGGCGATGGCTTTTTCGGCGGCGCCCAGCAGGGCGCGTTCGCCGGCCAGTTCGGTCTCCTCGTCGGCGCGAGGGTCCAGGGCGTCGAGTTCGGACAGGTTGAGGGTGATTTCCTCGACGCGGGCGGCGGCGTCGGCGGCCTGGGCCTTCAACTCGGCCAGTTTCGCCTCGGCGGCCTTCAGCTTTGTCGAGGCGGCGGCGACGGCCTGGAGCTGGGGCTGGAGACCGCCATAGGCGTCCAGCAGGCCTCGGTGGGTGCGCCAGTCCAGCAGGCCGACGGTCTCATGCTGGCCGTGAACCTCGACCAGGGCGGCGCCGATCTCGCGCAGGGCCGTGACCCCTGCGGGCTGGTCGTTGACATAGGCCCGGCTGCGGCCGTCGGCGTTCAGCACGCGGCGCAGGATCAGGTCCTCGCCCGGCTGGACCTCGAATCCCTTTTCGGCGATCAGGGCCAGCAGGTCGGGATCGTCCGGGGCGCTGAAGACGGCGGTGGCCACGGCCTGTTTGGCCCCGTGGCGCACCAGGCCGGCGTCGCCGCGCCCGCCCAGGGCCAGACCCAGGGCGTCCAGAATGATCGACTTGCCCGCCCCCGTCTCGCCCGTCAGCACGGTCAGGCCGGTCTCGACGTCGAGATCCAGCACGTCGACCAGGACGACGTCGCGGATGGAAAGGGCGGTCAGCATGGGCGCACGCGATTCGGCATGGGGCGCAGTCTAGCGCGCGGCGGCGTGAAAGGAATCAGAGACCGGAGGCCCGGCGCAGGGCGGCGTTGATGCCCGATTGCCAGCCCGGCCCCTGGGCGCGCCAATGCTCCAGCAGATCGGCATCCAGACGCAGGGTGACCTGTTGTTTGGGCGCGTCGGCCTTGGGGCGGCCGGGGGCGCGTTTGAACTGGTTGAGGATGTAGTCGGGCAAGACTTCACGTGCGGGGCGGAGTTTGGCCGCGCGCTCTGCGGTCAGCTCCGGCGTATCGTCGTCGTCGAGAAAGGGCTCAGTCGCCGCTTCCGACACCCCTTTGTTCTCGGACATATCTCCGCTCCCGGTCATTGGCCTTGCGCAGACTGATGGCCCGCACCCTTGCGTCTCGAACCGTGAAGGCCAGAACGTGCAGCCGCCCGTCCAGTTCGCCATAGGCGATCCATCTGGGTTCGCCGTAATCGAAGCGATCATCCACCTCGATCAAGGCTTCGTCCATCTGGATTTCGTCGGCTCGCAACAGCGAGACGCCGTGCTTGACGATATTGACTGCATCCTTCGCCGGGTCGAAGACGATCATTTATGTAACTACATAAATTCGACCGTCAAGGGGACGATCAGCCGGGGATGATCCGCTGCAGCCAGGATTCGCGCTTGGCCTCGGGGGCTTTTTCCGGAGTCTGGCCGTTTTCGGTCAGCAGGGCGTAGGCCTCGGCGTACCAGGGGCTGCCGGGGAAGTTGTAGCCCAGGACGGCGCCGTTGCGGGTCGCCTCTTCCTTCAGGCCCAGCTGCAGATTGACCTCGACCAGGCGGTACAGGGCCTCGGGCGTGTGGGAGGTGCGCTGGAACTCGGGGTTGGCGATGACGGCCTTGTAGCGGTTCAGGGCCGCCAGCGGCTGGTTGGCGCGCTGGTAATAGCGGCCGATGTTCATTTCCTTGCCGGCCAGCTGGTCGTTGACCATGTCGATCTTGACGGCGGCGTCGCTGGCGTAAGGCGTGCCCGGATAGCGGCGAGCCACGTCCTTCAGCCCGGCCAGGGCGGCGTTGGCGTAGCCCTGGTCGCGGCCCACGTCGGTGATCTGTTCGAAGTTGCAGACCGCCTTCATGTAGAAGGCGTAGGCCGCCGAGGGATTGCCCGGGAACAGGGAGATGAACCGGTCCGAAGCCGCGATGGCGTCCGCGTAATTATTGTTCTGATAGAAGGCGTAGACCTGCATCAGGATCGAGCGGCGCGCCCAGTCCGAATAGGGATGCTGGCGTTCCACCTCCTGGAAATAGTCGACGGCGTCGGCCCAGCGGCGCTGTTCCAGGCGCTGGTAGCCGGTGTTGTACAGGGCCTCGACCGGCCGTTCCTCATAGGCGAGCTTGGGTCGTGCGTTGCCGGCGCAGCCCGCGATTGTCATTGCGGCGGCGGCCGCAGCCATCAGCACCAGGCCGGAACGGATCTTGGAAACGGACAAGGATGACCCCATGACGAGCAAAGACAGACCCTCGGCCTGGCTTCGGAAACGAACGCGGCGTTCTCTAGCACCCACGACCGGACCGCGCCATGCCGACGAAAACTCTCCGCACACGACTTGCCCTGCCCGGCACCGCTGGTAAAGAGCGCGCCAACCGACCGCCGTTCATGGGGGTCGGATGACGGCGAAAGGATGACCAGCCGATGAAGCTGCTCTCAGGCAACTCCAACCGCGGCCTCTCTCAGGCCATCGCCGACCATCTGGACGCCCCCTTGACCAAGGCCCAGGTCAAGCGGTTCGCCGACAATGAGGTCTTCGCCGTCATCGAGGAGAACGTCCGCGGCGAGGACGTCTTCATCCTTCAGTCGACCAGCTATCCGGCCAACGACAATCTGATGGAGCTGCTGATCATCACGGATGCGCTGGTGCGCGCCTCCGCCCGTCGGATCACGGCCGTCATGCCCTATTTCGGCTACGCCCGTCAGGACCGGAAGACCGGCGGCCGCACGCCCATATCGGCCAAGCTGGTCGCCAATCTGATCACCCGCGCCGGCGCCGACCGGGTGCTGACCATGGATCTGCACGCCGGCCAGATCCAGGGCTTCTTCGACATTCCGACCGACAATCTGGTCGCCACGCCGGTCCTGGCCCAGGACATCCGCGAGAATTATGCGCGGGGCGACGACCTGATGATCGTCTCGCCCGACGTCGGGGGCGTGGTGCGCGCCCGATCGCTGGCCAGCCGCCTGAACGCCGACCTCGCCATCGTCGACAAGCGTCGCCCCAAGGCGGGCGAAAGCGAGGTCATGAACATCATCGGCGACGTCGAGGGCCGAAGCTGCATCCTGTTCGACGACATCGTCGATTCGGGCGGCACCCTGGTGAATGCGGCCAAGGCGTTGATTGATCAGGGCGCCACCGAGGTATCGGCCTATATCAGCCACGGCGTTCTGTCCGGCCCCGCCGTGCAGCGCATCACCGACGGGCCGCTGAAGGAACTGGTGATCACCGACTCCATCGAACAACCCGATGAAGTCCTGAAGTGCCCGAAAATCCGCAGGGTTTCCGTGGCTCCGCTTATCGGTGAAGCTATCCGGCGGATCGCCAACGAAGAATCCGTGTCGAAGTTGTTCGATTAATCTTCGGCAAACCACTTTCCTCACGTTATAAGCGGCTTCAAGTACACGCCCCGTCCGGGGCCATAGTTCTGTGGACGCGCCCCTATGCCCAAGGCCTTCATGACCCGCGGCCTGTCGATCGCCGCCCTGGCAGCCGCTGTTTTCCTGGCGAGTTGCACCACCAAGGAGCCAGAGGCGCCCCCGCCTGCCCCGCCGCCTCCGCCGCCGGTTTCGCTGAACGAGGGCGTGGCCCAGGCGGCCTCGATCTATGTCGCCTTCCTGCGGGAGGCCGAGACCATCCAGCCGGGCGGCTTCCCGGACGCCGAATCCATCCAAGCCGCCATCCGCAAGGGCGCCTCGTATGAGCCGGCCCAGTTGTCGCGCGGCCTGATCGCCTACGGCTCGATCATCGCGCTTCAGTCGCCCGAGTTCGTGGCCGGGGTGCGCCAGTTCGCCGCCGATCCCGTCCAGCGCCAGCAGATGATCGCCCAGATCGTCGCCGATCCGGCCTATGCCGCCACCCTGCCCGGCGCCGACGCTGCGGCGGGCCTGATCACCGCCACCATCGGCAAGGACGCCGTCGCGATGCGCGCCATCGCCGAGGCCGTCGAGGCCGACGCCTATACGGTTCAGGAACGCAACGATCCGCGCCGTCGCTGGGCCGTCACCCACGTGCCCAACCGCGAAGTTCGGCTGGAGGGCGCCAAGACCCTGTCGGCGGCGACCATGCTGCCTTCCGGCGATGAATCGAGCCGTCTGTTCACGGCCGCCAACACCGGCCAGGGCCTGTCGGTCGAGGCGTCGCGCAAGGCGCCGCCCTATACGCCGGCCCTGACGCGGTCGCTGGCCATCGCCGCCCTGGCCGCTCTCGGGGCCGCCGGCGACGAGGCCCGGGCCAATACCGACGCCCTGGTGGTCGAGACGAACAGCGAATTCTGCCTGAACATGTCCAAACTGATGCTGTTCCAGTGCCTGGCCGCCTCGCGCCCCGCCTATGAGGACATGTTCTGCCTGGGCCGTCACGTCGCACGCGACCTGGCCACCTGCACCACCCAGGCGGTGCTCACGACCTCGATCACGGTCGGCGATCCCGAAGAAACCAGCACGCCCCCCGCCGCGGTTTCGCCGGTTTCGGTCACCCTGACGCAGACGCCCGCGCCGTCGCCGACGGCCTCGCTGAACACCTCGCCGTCTTCGTCGCGCTAAACCCGTTCAGACGGACGAAGGCCCGCCCCGAGCGATCGGAGCGGGCCTTTTCCTTGCGCGGGACGGCCTATTCGTAGCCGTGAGCGGCCTCGTTGATCACCTGGGACGGCATGGACGAGAAGTCCACGGCGATCGGCTTGGCGACCTTGGCCTGATAGGTTCGAAGCACATGGGTCATGCGACGGCGCACCTCGCGTTCGGCCTCGGTGCCTGTGTCGAGCGCCAGGGGCGCCAGGCAGAAGTCGATAATGGCTTCGGTTCGGGTCAGCGGTTCCATGGAGGTTCCTTTCCTTGAGCTGAGGGGGCCTTAAGCCGCGTGGGTGAACTGGGCCGTCTCGGTCGAGTCCTTCAGCGCCGTCGTCGAGGACGTGCCGTTGGAGATGACCGTGGCGACCTGATCGAAATAGCCGGTGCCGACTTCGCGCTGGTGACGCGTGGCGGTGTAGCCGGCGGCCTCGTTGGCGAACTCGCGCTGCTGCAGTTCGGAATAGGCCGCCATGCCGCGATCGCGATAGCCGTCCGCCAGCTCGAACATCGAGTTGTTCAAGGCGTGGAAGCCGGCCAGGGTCACGAACTGGAACTTGTAGCCCATGGCCCCCAGCTCGCGCTGGAACTTGGCGATGGTGGCGTCGTCCAGCTTGGCCTTCCAGTTGAAGGAGGGCGAGCAGTTGTAGGCCATCAGCTTGCCCGGATGCTTCTTCTGGATCGCCTCGGCGAACTTCTTGGCGTCGTCCAGATCCGGGTGGGAGGTCTCCCACCACAGCAGGTCGGCGATGTTCGCGTACGACAGGCCGCGCGCGATGCAATGATCCAGGCCCGTGCCCTCCTTCAGGCGGAAGAAGCCCTCGGGGGTGCGGTTTTCGCGGTCGATGAAGGGCTGATCGCGCTCGTCGATGTCCGAGGTGATCAACTGGGCGCTTTCGGCGTCGGTGCGGGCGACCGTGATGGTCGGCGTGCCCATGACGTCGGCGGCCAGACGGGCGGCGACCAGATTGCGTTCATGCGCCTGGGTCGGGATCAGGACCTTGCCGCCCAGGTGGCCGCACTTCTTCTCGGACGCCAGCTGATCCTCGAAGTGGACGCCGGCGGCGCCCGCCTCGATGAAGGCCTTCATGATCTCGAAGCTGTTCAGCGGGCCGCCGAAGCCGGCTTCCGCATCGGCGACGATCGGGGCGAACCAGTCGCGCTTGGCGCCGCCCTCGGCGTGCTCGATCTGGTCGGCGCGCTGCAGGGTGCGGTTGATGCGGCGGCACAGTTCCGGCGCGGCGTTGGCCGGGTACAGCGACTGGTCCGGATACATGGCCGAAGCGGTGTTGGCGTCGGCCGCGACCTGCCAGCCTGACAGATAGATGGCCTTCAGACCGGCGCGGACCATCTGCATGGCCTGGTTGCCGGTGACGGCGCCCAAGGCGTTGATGAAGGGCTCGTCGTGCAGCAACTGCCACAGACGGTTGGCGCCGCGCTCGGCCAGGGTGTGGGTGATCGGCACGGAGCCGCGCAGGCGCAGAACGTCCTCAGGGGTATAGGGACGCTCGATGCCGTCGAAACGGCCGGCGGGCGAAGGAACCAGGTCGGCGAAGGTGGTCATGGTCGAACTCGGTCTCTGAATGGCGCGGCCGCAGCCGCCGTCTCGGAGACAAGAACACGCTGAAGTCACGAATGACACAGTGTCTAAGCCCGTATTGATGTCAGTTTGTCATATCATGACTTTGCATAGTCAGTCATAATGTGACATTCTCCGACCATGGAAATCGCCGCCGATCGCAAGCTTTTCCTCGGCGCCCGGCTGAAGCGGCTGCGGCGCGACCTGGCTCTGACTCAGACGGCCATGGCGGCCGACCTGGGCGTTTCGCCCAGCTATCTCAACCACATAGAACGCAATCAGCGGCCCGTTTCGGCCCAACTGCTGCTGCGATTGGCTGAGACCTATGACGTCGATTTGCGCAGCCTGAACCAGGGCGGGGCGGCGGACGAGGCACGGCTGGGCGAGGTTCTGGCCGACCCTCTGTTCGCGGGCCTGTCCCTGCCCCGTCACGAACTGGTGCAGTTGCTGGAAGAGGCGCCCGGCGTCGCGGACGCCATGCTGCGCCTGTACCAGGCCTTTGACGACGGCCGCGCCCGGGCCCGCGCCGCCGCCGAGAACGGCGAAGGCCTGGTGGACACCAGCCCGGCCGAATGGGTTCGCGAATATATCCAGTCGCGCGGCAACCACTTCCCCGAACTGGACCAGATGGGCGAGGCCCTGGCCGAGGCCCTGGCGGCCGAGGCGCCGGCCCACGCCGACGGTTTCGAACCCGCCGCGCGCCAGCGGCTGGCGGCGAAACACGATCTGGGCGTCCGCACCCTGCCGGCCGAGGTCATGGTGGAATGGACCCGCCGCTACGATCTGCACCGCCGCCGCCTGCTGCTGTCCGAGGCCCTGGGCCCGTCGTCGCGCGCCTTCGCCATCGCCTATCAACTGGCCCTGGCCGAGCAGGGCCCGGCCCTGAACGCCATGGTCCAGGCTGCGAACGCCCCGGACGGCCCGACGCGATCCCTGCTGAAGGTGGCCCTGACCAATACCCTCGCCGCCGCGATCCTGATGCCCTATGCCGCCTTCCAGCGCACGGCGGAAGAGACCGGATATGATCTGGCGCGGCTCCAGGCCCGGTTCGGGGTCAGCTATGAACAGGCGGCGCATCGGTTGACCACCCTGTCGCGGCCGACGGCGCGGGGCGTGCCCTTCTTCCTGATGCGGGTCGATCAGGCGGGCAATATCTCCAAACGCTATGCCGCCGGCGCCTTTCCCTTCTCCCGCTTCGGCGGCGCCTGCCCGCGCTGGCGGCTGCACTCGGCCTTCCGTACGCCGGGCCGGATCATCACCCAGATCATCGAGACGCCGGATGGCGGGCGCTGGTTCACCTTCGCCCGCACGGTCGAACGCCAGGGCCAGGACGGCTATGGCGACGCCCACGACCTGGCCGTCGGCCTGGGCTGCGAACTGCGCCACGCCCCCCGTCTGGCCTACGCCCACGGCCTGGATCTGGAACGGCCCGAGGTCACGCCCATCGGTCCGGCCTGCCGCCTGTGCCACCGCCATCCCTGCGCCGAACGCGCTGCGGCGCCCATCGACCGGCCGCTGGCCGTGGACGACTGGTCCAAATCGGTCAGCCCGTACCCGTTCGCGGCGATGTGAGTTCACAACCACTCATAGTTGTGACATGGTTGAGTCATGGCCGATCACGTCCTGACCCTGCCCCTGACCGACGCGGCGCTTGAACGGCTCAAGGCCGCTGCGCGCGCGGCGGGGATAACGCCCGAGGCCTATGCCCTCGCTGTCCTGGACAAGGCGCTCGCGAGCGGGCGTGACGCCCCCTCCGGCGACTTCGAAGTTCGAGAGAAAGATGCTGCCTTCGTCGTGGACAGCCCAGAGCCTTGGCCTCCGGCCACGCCTTACGACACCACCGAGGCCAAACGTCGGCTGGCTGAGTACGACCGCACCGGCAAGTTCATCGAGTTCGAGGACTGGGCGGCGGATTTCGAGGCTGAGATCGAGGCCATGTTGAAGGCCAAGGCTTGAAGATACGGCTTTCGCTTGATGCGATTCAGGATCGCCGACGGGTCATCGGCTTTCTGCGGGGCGTCAATCCAAACGCCGCCCGACGAGCAGGCCATACCATCACCCGGTCCATAGGCCAGCTGGCGGAGACCCCGATGATCGGGATCGAACTGGACGGTCTACGCCACCTCTACATCCCCTTCGGCGCCAGCGGCTACGTCGTCCAATACCGCGTCGATGCGGACGCCGTCGTCGTCGCCCGCATCTTCCACGCCCGCGAGGACCGCTGAGGCCTCAGTGGCTCAGCAGAAGCCAGGACTGGCTGCGGTTCAGCAGGGCCTGGGTGACGCCGCCCAGCACCCATTCCCGCATCCGGGAATGGCCCCAGGCGCCGGCGACGATCAGATTGGCGCCGGTCTGTTCGACAAGGGCCAGGATGCGGTCGCCGGCGGGGCGTTCGTCGCGCACCTTGGCCTCGCTTTCGGCGACGACGCCGTGGCGGCGCAGCCAGGCGGCGACGTCGGCGACCCGCGCGGCGGCGGCGGCGGCGTCGGCCGAGGCGCAGATCTCGACCACCTTTACCTCGCGCGCCTGTTTCATCAGCGGCAAGGCGGCGGCGACGGCGCGCTGAGCCTCGCGCCCTTCCTTCCACGCCACCAGGACGACCCCGTCGACCGGCGCGGCCGAGGCCCGGGGCGGCGCGACCAGGACAGGCCGGCCGATGTTCATGATCAGGTCGCCCGCGTCCGGCGCACGATAGGGCAGACGCCCGGCGTCACGCCCCACCAGGATCAGGTCGGCCGCCCGCGCATGGCGTGCGACACAGGAGGCGGGATAGCCGGTCTCCGCCCGCCATTCGTGATCTATGCCGGTGTCCTTCATGGCTTCGAGGAAACGGGCCTTGGCGGCGGACAGTTCGCCGTCGGCCTGGTCCCGGCGCAGGGCCAGGATTTCACCGGCCATTCCCCCGGCGACATAGGCGTCGACCAGCGGCGGCTCGGGCTCGCTGACGGAGATCCCGATCAGGGTCGCGTCGTGAATGGCGGCGAGATCGCGCGCGAAACCGATCCGCGCGACATTGTCGGCCTCGTCATCCACATAGACCATCAGGCTCGCATAGGTCATGGCGGTGCTCCTTGTTGCCGGAGTCTGGATGCGCCCTTCGGCCCCGTCCCGCCTTGATCCGCGTCAAACCGTCAGGTCAGGATCACCCGGCCGTTGTCGAGGCGGAAGGCGACGCCGGTGCGCTGGAACAGGCGGGCGATGACGGCGGAAGGATTGGCGACGCCCTGGTCCAGCATGGTCGAGATGTCGTTGGCCAGGGTGGGGTCGCGCGACAGGCGGGTCAGGGCGCCCAGCCATTCGTCGCGGCTCAGCACCCCGTCGTCATTGTCGCGGCGCTGAAAATCGGCGACCACGTCGAAGAAGTCGCCGCCGCCCGCGCGTCGTTCCGCCGCTTCGATGACCAGGCCCCAGACGGCGCCGCAGGCGTAATAGGCGCGGTTGTCGCCCCGGTCGCCGGCCGAGGCCACGGGCTTGCCCGCCGCCAGGGTGATGCAGTCGTCCACCTCGCGCTGCAACTCGGCCCGGTCGTCATAGGCGGGGTCGATGGCCTTCAGCGCGCGCACCGCCATCAGGTCGGCCCCGCCCTCGGTGATCCAGGCCTCGCGGGCGTACTGGTATTTCAGCCCCTGAGAGCCCAGCCAGAAATGCGCCGCTTCGTGACCGATGAACCAGTGGGCGCGGGCGAGGGCCTGGGCGTCGGGGTCCAGCACCCCCTCCCCTTCGAAATTCATCGAGATCAGACCCGGCAGAACGCTGCCGCCCATGCTGGACAGGGATTTGGTCGGGCCGGTCCAGCTGACCATCAGGGTCGGCGCCTCGCCCTGAGCCCGACCCAGGCGCTGGGCGTAATAGGCCATGACGCGGGGTGTGAAACCGGCCAGTTCATCGCCCAGCCAGCGCGGCAGACCGGGATCGATGACGGTGGTGATCCCTTCGCCCCGGCGGGTCGTGGCGTCGCCGAACAGGACATAGGTCTGGGCGTCAACGGCCGTGACCTGGGGCGCGCGCTCGCCCTTGAACAGCACCGGGCCGGCGCGGTCACGCCAGGTCACGCTGGCCGGGCCGCCGGGCACATCGACGCCGTTCAGGTCGCGCGGCAGGGCGCGGGCGACGGCGGCGGACTCCAGCGGGATGACGTCGAACTGACCTGAGAACAGCGCCACCGTCCCGTCCGAGAACACCAGGGCCGGATCATACTCCGCCTCCAGATCGCCGGGGCGCGGCGTCATGGCGATGCGGACATTGCGCGGCACAGGGCCGCCGTCGGTCGAGCGCAGCACGTCGTAATCGCCGATCCGCTCCAGCACGACGCTCGGCGTCTCCACCCGCCACCAGGCCGGCCGCCACGGCTGGCGGCTCTCGCGCAACAGGGCCGAGCGGAAGAAGGCCCAGGCCGGGGCGTCACGATCCAGCACATACTCCGCCGTCCAGCGATCGCCGTTGCGTTCGACCGACACGTCGACGCGGCCGTCTCCGGCCATGCTCGGGTCTTGCGACGCGACGACGGCGGGCGAAGCGCAGGCCGCAACGGTCGAAAAGCCGACAAGGGCGGCGCATATGAGGGCCGTCTTCAGACGCATGAAGTTCTCCAACAGGTCAGGCCTGCGATAGCGAGGGCCGGCGACAGCGTCACCTTAAGCCTTCTTCATCCGCGAGCCGCGTCCAGAGCGCGCCCGGCCGCCGCCAGTTCCCCGGCCATGACGGCCTTAAGCCGCTCGGGCGCCAGGATCATGGCCTGTTCGCCCCAGGTGAACAGGTGCCAAGCCAGTTCGCGCATGCCCGAGGCGCGGAACCGGACGATGACGGCGCCGTCCGCCTGATCCTCGAACGACTGGGTCGGGTGCCAGCGCCAGCTCTTCGCCTCGGCCGCACCCTCAGGGGCGATACGCAGCACCACGTCCTCGATCTCGTCCTGATAGATGCCGAAGGACTGGCTGGCGAAGACGCCCAGGTCGAAGTCGGCGGGCGGAACCGCCACCCCGTCCTGCGGGGCGACATGGCTCATCCGGTCCAGGCGGAAGGTCTGGATGCGGCCCGTCTCCCGGTCGGCGGCGACCAGATAGTTGGCCCGGCCGAACATGACGCCGCAGGGGGCGACGGTCCGCCTGCGCGGCTCGGCGCCCGGTCGGGAATAGGTGAAGCCCAGCGGCTGCTGCGCCAGCACCGCCCCGCGAATGGCGGTCAGCAACCCCTCGTCCGCCGACGGGCGCGGGCCGGCCTGGACGGCGATGGTCTCGGCCCGAACCAGGGCCTCCAGGTCCGGGGCCATCCGGTTCAGGGTGGTGGAGCGCATCGCCGCCTTCAGCTTGCGCTCCAGCGCCTCCAGCGCCGCCGCGCGGGCCGGTTCGCCGGCGGCGCGCAGGGCCGAGGCGGCCTTGGCCAGTTCCAGCATCTCGGTCGCGGTCGGCGCCTGTTCGAAGGCGGACAGGCCGCCGCGGATGCGCCAGCGTTTCGACGGCGGATCCGACACCTCCTCCACCTGGGGGAACAGCATGAGGACGGCGTCACGCATCCGTTCGGCGGTGCGGCGGCCGACGCGCATGTCGCGCGCCATCTCGTCGATGGTCAGGCCTTCGGCGCTGGCGGCCATGCGCCGCGCCAGGTCGATCACCATGGCCGCCTTGTCGTGTCTCACCGCCGCTCCTGAAATGATACGTCCGTTTCTGACGCAACAGTGCGCCATAACACAATCATCGACAAGAGGCCGACCGCTTCAGGAGATCATCAAATGGCTCGCTTCCAACCGAACACCGCCGTCAACGCCAACCGCTATCTGATCGTGCCGTGCGAGGCCGACGGGTCGTCAGATCTGGCCGTCATCTGGGATCGGCTGGAAGAACAGGTGGTGGACGTCATCTCCGCCGCCGCCATCGCCCGCTATTCGGACGAAGACGCCCTGTGGGACGAGGCGCGGTCGGACCCGGCGGAAACGCCCTGGCTGATGGCGGCCTGAACGCGGCCTCTTAGGGTTCAGGCCGCCTTGGGCTTGGTCCAGCGGTCGATCAGGCGCTGGGCCGGGCGTTCGACCCGATTGTGCGCCACGACCGCGACCACGACGATGAAGCCGAACAGGCCGAGCGCGAACAGGTCGTTCAGCCAGACCGAGCCAAAATCGACGCGCCGCCCGCCCGGCATCCAGTCCAGCTTGCGCGCGATGATCAGCATCACGGTCAGGATGAACATGTGGACCATGTAGATGGAGAAGGACCAGCGCCCCAGGGTCACGAGCGCCGGATGGTCCAGCAGCCGCGACACCCGTCCCTCCTCGCCCGCGAACACCCAGACCAGGACGACGAAGACCAGGGTGACGGCCACCGTCACCGGCCCCTCGGCCCAGGCCACAAAGAGGCAGACGGCGACGACGGCCGCGATCTCCAGCCCCGTGGCCGCCAGGCCCTTCAGGCGCGGGATGTTCATCCATAGACCCTGCAACAGGCAGCCCAGGAAGAAGCCGTAGACCGCGCGCGGCACGGCGAAGTCATAGGTGGTGTTCATCCAGCGCCGGGCGTAGCTGACCACCAGAACGCCGCCGATGATCGCGAGCACAAGGCCGATCCAGCGAAACCGCTTGGGCGCCACCAGCACCAGGCCGGCGAAGATCAGATAACAGGCCCATTCCGCGCTCAGCGTCCACGACGGGCCGTTCCAGGTCAGATGCGGATGGACATGCCAGGCCTGGATCAGGGCCAGATTGGTGAAGATGGCCCACACCGACCGGTCCCCGGTAAACGGCGCCGCACTATCGAAATGGAAGGCCAGCCGCGCCAGCTCCAGGCCGACATAGGCCGCCAGCATCAGCACATGCATCGGCCAGATCCGCCCGAACCGCCGGACCATGAACCGGCCGGCGTCCGCCGCCGTCTTCAACCGTGCGGCATAGGCATGAGCGATGACGAAGCCCGACAGGACGAAGAAATAATCGACGAACAGATAGGCGTGCTGGATGAAGTCCCAGCTCCGCCAGTGGCTGGCCACCGGCATGTGGAACATGACGACCAGGATGGCGCACACCCCGCGCAGGGAATCGAGCGCCTCGAAACGGCGATGGGCGACGGGAGCGGGTTTGGACAGGGCGTTCACGGACGCGTGATAGCGCCGGTCAAGCTCGGGCGATAGGGGTTTCGGTGGTGGGCGAGACGATGGGCGGCGCGCCCTTTAGCTTCATCTGCCTGCTTCCCCGGATGACGGAATATGAAGCTGCGCGCTCAACCCGTCATCCTGGGCCTCGTACCCAGGATGACGACAGTGGAGCCTCACAGCGCCTTCACGATCCCCTCGACCATCTTCTTGGCGTCGGCGAACAGCATCATGGTGTTGTCGCGGAAGAACAGCTCGTTCTCGACGCCCGCATAGCCCGAGCCCATGCCGCGCTTGATGAACAGCACGGTCCCGGCCTTTTCCACGTCCAGGATCGGCATGCCGTAGATCGGCGACTGGGGGTCGGTCTTGGCGGCGGGGTTGGTGACGTCGTTGGCGCCGATGACGAAGGCGACGTCGGCGGTGGCGAACTCGGCGTTGATGTCCTCCAGCTCGAACACCTCGTCATAGGGGACGTTGGCCTCGGCCAGCAGGACGTTCATGTGGCCGGGCATCCGGCCGGCGACGGGGTGGATGGCGTATTTCACCTCGACCCCCTCCTCCTTCAGCTTGTCGGCCATTTCGCGCAGCGCATGCTGGGCCTGGGCCACGGCCATGCCGTAGCCGGGCACGATGATGACCTTGGAGGCGTTCTTCATGATGAAGGCGGCGTCCTCGGCCGAGCCCTGTTTGACGGGCCGGGTCTCCTTGGCGCCGGCCGGACCGGCCGCGGCGTCCGCGCCGCCGAAGCCGCCCAGGATGACGCTGATGAAGCTGCGGTTCATGCCCTTGCACATGATGTAGCTCAGGATCGCGCCGGAACTGCCGACCAGGGCGCCGGTGATGATCAGGGCGATGTTCTCGAGCGTGAAGCCCAGGGCCGCCGCCGCCCAGCCGGAATAGGAATTCAGCATCGACACCACCACGGGCATGTCGGCGCCGCCAATGGGGACGATCAGGGTCGCGCCCAGCACCAGGGCGATCAGGAAGACGCCCCAGAAGGCCCAGGTCGCCGCGCCGCCGGTGCCGATCAGAATGCCGATCAGGAAGACCAGGCCCAGACCCAGGCCGACATTGATCAGGTGCCGCGCCGGCAGGATGATGGGCGCACCCGACATATTGCCGTTCAGCTTGGCGAAGGCGATGACCGAGCCGGTGAAGGTGATGGCCCCGATGGCGACGCCCAGCGACAGTTCGATGATCGACAGGGTCTTTATGCCCGTCCCGTCCTCGGACAGGATTCCGAAGGCCTCGGGCGCATAGACGGCGCCGATGGCGACCAGGCAGGCGGCCATGCCGACCAGACTGTGGAAGGCGGCGACCAACTGGGGCATGTCGGTCATGGCGACGCGCCGCGCGATCAGGGCGCCGGTCCCGCCGCCAACGATGACCCCGCCCGCGATCAGGGCCAGGGTGACGGCGTCCAGCGCCCCGGTGGTTCCCAGGGTCAGCAGGGTCACGCCGATGGCCAGGGCCATGCCGATCATGCCGAAGGTGTTGCCCTGGCGGCTGGTCTCGGGGCTGGACAGGCCGCGCAGCGACAGGATGAACAGGACGCCGGAAACCAGATAGGCCAGTGCGGCCAACGATGCGTTCATCACGCCCCTCCCCTCAAGACGTGCGCGCCAGCCGCCACAGGGCGGCGGCGATGAACAACGGGCCGATGAAGAACAGGGCCCATTCGAAAACCCCCAGCGGCCGCTCCTGGCTCACGACCCGGACCAGTATGGCCGAGAAGACCAGGGCGATGCCGCAGTCGTGCAGCCGCTGACGCTTCAGCGGCAGTTTCGTCCCGAACCAGCCGTACAGCCACAGGCCGAAGCCGACGCCGGTGGCGATCCATGAGCCGGTTATGGCGATCTGGGCGGGATCGATCATGCCGCGCCCTTGGGAGCCGGCCGCTCCTTCTTCTTGTACATGGCCAGCATCCGCCGGGTGACCATGAAGCCGCCGAAGATGTTGACGCTGGCCAGGGTCACGGCCGCCACGCCCGCGCCCTTGGCGATCCAGGCGCTGGGGCCGGTGACGTCGCCCGACACAGCCGCCGCCGCGATCAGGCCGCCGACGATGATGACGCTGGACACCGCATTGGTCACGGCCATCAGCGGCGTGTGCAGGGCCGGCGTCACGCTCCAGACCACGTAATAGCCGACGAAGATGGCCAGGACGAAGATGGCCAGGCGGAAGACGGTGGGATCGACATGTTCCATCAGCTTGCTCCCTTAAGCCCTTCATGCACCACGGCCCCGCCGTGCGTCACCACGGCCGCCTTCAGGATCTCGTCCTCCAGATCCACGGCCAGGACCCCGTCCTTGATCATCAGGCCCACGAAGGCCGTCAGGTTGCGGGCGTACAGGGCGCTGGCGTCGGCGGCGATGCGGCCGGGCAGGTTGGACCAGCCGACGATGGTGACGCCGTTCGGGGTGGTCACCACCTCGTTCAGCTTCGAGCCCTCGACATTGCCGCCCGCCTCGACCGCCAGATCGACGATGACCGAGCCCGGCTTCATCGAGGCCACATGGGCCGCCGTCAGCAGCACCGGCGCGGCGCGGCCGGGGATCAGGGCGGTGGTGATGACGATGTCCTGCTTGACCACATGGCTGGCGGTCAGTTCGGCCTGTTTGGCCTGATACTCGGACGACATGGGCTTGGCGTAGCCGCCGGCGGTCTGGGCGTTCTTGAACTCCTCGTCCTCGACGGCCAGGAATTTGGCGCCCAGGCTCTCGACCTGTTCCTTGGTGGCGGGACGGACGTCGGTGGCGGTGACGACGGCGCCCAGACGCCGCGCCGTGGCGATGGCCTGGAGGCCCGCCACGCCCACGCCCATGACGAAACATTTGGCGGCGGCGACCGTGCCGGCCGCCGTCATCATCATCGGGAAACCCTTGCCATAGGCGTAGGCCGCCTCGATCACCGCGCGATAGCCGGCCAGATTGGCCTGGGACGACAGCACGTCCATGACCTGGGCGCGGGTGATGCGGGGCACGAACTCCATGGCGAAGGCGGTGGCGTTGGCGCCGGTCAGGGCCTCGACCGTGGCCTTGTCGCGCCAGGCGTCCAGCATGGCGATGACGATTGCGCCGGGCTTGAGCGCGCTGGTCTCCTGGGCCGTCGGGCCGCGGACCTTCAGCACGATGTCGGCGCCGTCCAGCACCGCGCGGGTGTCGGGCTTCACCGCCGCGCCGGCGGCGGCGTAGTCGGCGTCGGGAATGGAGGAGCCCAGGCCGGTCCCGGCCTCGACCGTGACGGTCGCGCCCAGGGCGATCAGCTTCTTGACCGTCTCGGGCGTGACGGCGCAGCGCGTCTCGCCTTCGCGACGTTCACGGGTGGCGGCGATAGCGACGGCCAAGCGAATCCCCTTGTTCCTGTATGGGACGCGAGACTAGGCCGGTTCCGAAGACGCCGTCAAAGCGCGTCGTTATTGCATCGTTGCGGACGGGGGCTCAGTGGCCCGCGTCGGCCTTGGGCTTCAGGGCGAAGAAGCCGACGCCCCCCAGCACCACTGCGCCGACCAGGGCCGCCATCAGGTTGCCGCCCGGATGGAACCACAGGGTCAGGAACAGCAGCAGGCAGGCCACGGCCAACGAGCCCCATTTGGCCAGATCCATGAACAGCTTGAAAGTCGCCGCCTGTTCATTGATCTGCATCCCGCCCCGGACATAGGCGGTCGCGTCGGCGTCTGCCTCGGCGGTGGCGGGATTGTGAGCGTCGGCCATGAGAACTCCCTCGGTCTTGTCGTTGAGGCGACTATAGCGCGGGTTCAGCCGGGCGCCAGCCTCTCACCCCAGCGCTTCGAACTGATCCACCAGACGTTCCAGCCGCTTGCAGCCCACGCTCCAGAAGGCCGGATCGCGCGGATTGAGGCCGAAGGGCTTCAGCGCCTCGACATAGGTCTTAGCCCCGCCCCCGGCCAGCAGGTCGCGGTACAGGGGGGTGAAGCCCGTCGGATCGGCCCGCCGCGCCTCCATCAACGCCGCCACCAGCAGGTCGCCGAAGGCGTAGGCGTAGACGTAGAAGGGCGAGTGGACGAAGTGGCTGACATAGGCCCACCAGTGCTCATAGCCGGGATTCAGCGTCACCGCCGGCCCCAGGGAGGCGCCCATCTCGGTCAGCCACAGCTCGTTGATCCGCTGCTGCGAGACCTCGCCCTTCTGCCGCTCGTCGTGGAAGCGGGTCTCGAACCGGTGGAAGGCGATCTGGCGCACCACCGTGTTCAGCCCGTCCTCGATCCGCCCGGCCAGCAGGCCGCGCTGCTCGCGCTTGGGCGCCGTCGCCAGCAGGCGATCAAACGTCAGACCCTCGGCGAAGATGGAGGCGGTCTCGGCCAGGGTCAGGGGGGTGTCGGCCAACAGGGTGCCCTGGTCCGCCGCCAGGGTCTGGTGCACCCCGTGGCCCAGTTCGTGGGCCAGGGTCAGGACGTCGCGCCGCTCGCCCATCCAGTTCAGGAAGACATAGGGGTGGCGGTCGGCGGTGACCGGGTGGGCATAGGCGCCCGATTGCTTGCCCGGCCGGGCGCGGCCGTCGATCCACGGCTTGTCGAAGAAACCGGCGGCGCGCTCCGCGAACTCGGCCCCAAGGTCGGAGAAACTGTCCAGAACGATCTCGCGCCCCTGGCTCCAGGTGAAGGCGCGCGGGGCGGTGGTCTCGATCGGGGCGTTGCGGTCCCAGTGGTCCAGCCGCGCCTTGCCCATGGCCTTGGCCTTCAGCGCATAATAGCGGTGCGACAGCTGCGGATAGGCGGCGGCGACGGCCTCGGCCATGGCGTCCACCGCCTCGCCGTCGACCTCGTTGCCCAGGTGGCGGCTGTCGGCGGGGCGTTTGAAGCCGCGCCAGCGATCCTCCATCGCCTTGTCGGCGGCGACCGTGTTCAGCACCAGGGCCAGGGTCGGGGCGCGGGCGGCCAGGGCCTCCGACAAACCCTCGGCGGCGGCCTTGCGGCGCGCGGGCTTGGGATCGGACAACCGGTTCAGGGCCTCGGCCAGGGTCAGGCTTTCATTGCCGGCTTTGGCCCGCAGAGCCGCCAGCTGTTCGTCGAACAGGCGCGGCCACTGGGCCGTGATCGGGCCGCGTTCGGCGATGAAGGTCTCAAGCTCGCTGGACAGTTCGTGCGGCTTCATCGCCCGCACCCGCCGCAGCCACGGCCGCCAGCGCGATGCGCCTGCGTGGGCCTGAAGCGCGGCCTCCAGCGCGGCGTCGTCGATCTGGTTGATCTCCAGCGTCAGCCAGACGGTCGGGGTGGCTATGGCGGTGATCTTCTCGCGCACATCCGCCTCGAACCCCTGAGCGCCCGCATCGTCGCGCGCCGTCGAGGCCGCCAGGAAGGCGTAGGCGCCCAGGGCGCCCAGGACGTCCGAGGCCTGTTCATACAGGCTGATCGCCCGATCCAGCGCCGCGCCCAACGAAGCCGGATCGCCGCCCTGCCCCGCCAGCCGGCCTTGCAGGCCGTTCATCTCGTCCACCAGGGCGCGCGCCCGATCCAGGTCGGCGGCGATCCGGGCGTCGTCGCGCGAACCATAGAGGTCGGTCAGGTCCCACAGAGGGGCTTCCGCAGGGTCGGACTGGGAGAGGGCTTTAAAGGGGGCGTTCATGCCCGCCTTTGTGGGGGCGGCGCGGGCGCGATGCAACGGCCGCAAGCCGCCAGACGGCGAGAACCGAACGTCGCAAGGAAAGACCTCAATCTGGAGATTCACCATGACCTATCGCATCGAAGCCCTGCCCCTGGCGCCCTTCGTGCCCTATTTCGCCATGTCCGATAAAGACTTAGCCACGGTCGGCGCGCGCCGGTGGGTCGCCGACGCCCCCGGCCGCGCGCCCTGCCGGGTCAGTCTGCGCGACGCCGACGCCGGAGAGGCGCTGGTGCTGGTCAATCACGCCCATCTGACCGACCCGACCTCGCCCTATCGCGCCTCGGGACCGATCTTCGTGCGCGAGTCGGCGGTGGAACAGGCGCCGATCACCGGACCGGCGCCGGAGATGCTGACCAAACGACCACTGTCGCTGCGCCTCTATGACCGGCGCAACATGATGATTGAGGGGCTGGTGATCGACGGCGCCGATCTGGATGCACGGCTTGCCGAGGCGTTCGACCATCCGGCCCTGGACCAGGTCCACATCCATTTCGCCCCGCGCGGCTGTTATCTGGCGCGGGCGTGTCGGATCGAGGCGCCGCTTCCCTGAACACCCCCGATCCGGCTAGATGGCGCGCCCAGGTCGGGCTCCGAACCGGACAAAAGGGCGCGTCATGACCACCGAAGCGGCGAATATTCTCGGCACGGGCTGGGGCGGGACCACGCCGGACGGCGACCGCCGCCGGATCGCCATCGTGCGGCTGACGGTCGGCCTGGTGCAGGGCATCGTCCTGTACCTGCTGCTGCGCGCCACCGAGGGCGACAGCGCCAGCTGGTCGCAGCGCCATCCCGACCTGTTCGCCCCGGCCCTGCTGACCGCCCTGTTCCTGCCCGCCGTCCTGCTGTCCGGCGTCGGCAAGCTGAGGCTGTGGGTCTATGTGGTCTGGAGCCTGATCGCAGGTTTGGTGCTGGCCCTGCTGGCCTGGCACGACATCGCCCGTCAGGCCGACGGCGCCCGCGAGGCGACCTTCCCCCTGTTCGTCTTCGCGGCGGCGGCCCTGTTCATCGCCCATCATCTGGTCGTGCCGGCAGACCGCGAGCGCCGGCTGGCGGCCTCCTACCCGGCCTATTTCGACGCCGCCTGGATGGCGGGGGTGCAGGGGGTGCTGTCGGTCGGCTTCGCCGGCGCCTTCTGGCTGCTGCTTCTGCTCGGGGCCAGCCTGTTCAAGATCATCGGGCTGAGCTTTCTCAGCGACCTGCTGCAAGAAAGCTGGTTCTCCCTGCCGCTGACCGGCCTGGCCTTCGCCACGGCGGTGCATCTGACCGATGTGCGCGACGGTCTGATCCGGGGCGTGCGGACCGTGGCCCTGATGCTGTTGTCCTGGCTGCTGCTGGTCATCACGGTGCTGGTCGGCGGCTTCCTGCTGGCCCTGCCCTTCACCGGCCTGGACGGCCTGTGGGAGACGGGCAGCGCGACGGCCCTGGTGTTGTCGGCGGCGGCCGCCCTGATCGTGCTGATCAACACCGCCTACCAGGACGGCCGTCCCGACCATCGCCCCCCGGTGGTGCTGCGCTACGGCGTCCGGGTCGCCTCGGCCCTGATCGCGCCCCTGGTTGGCCTGGCCTTCTGGGGCCTGGCCCTGCGCATCGGCCAGCACGGGCTGACGCCGGATCGGATCATCGCCACGGCCTGCGCTGTGATCGGCGCGGTCTATGGCCTGGGCTATCTGTTCGCCGCCGTCCGCCCCGGCCCCTGGATGAAGCCGCTGGAGCCGACCAACATCCTCGCCGCCGTCCTGTCGGTCGCGACCATCCTGGCCCTGTTCAGCCCCCTGGCCGACCCGGCGCGACTGTCGGCGGCGGATCAGGTCGCGCGGCTGGAGCGCGGCGCCGTGACGGCCAAGGATTTCGACTACGAATTCCTTCGCTTCGACAGCGGCAAGGCGGGGCTTGCGGCGCTGGATCGGCTGATGCGGTCGCCGGATGCGAAGACGGCCGAACTGGCCCGCGTGGCCAGAGCCCAAGAGGTACGATCAGGCTATTCGGTTGAGGAACAGGCGGAACGGGTGAAGAGCATCCGCATTCAGCCCGTCCCCGGCCAGATCACGCCGCCCAGCTTTACCGCCCAGGAGACGCTGCAGGACACCCTGATGTACGTTTGCGGCGGCGACAAACCCTGCCGGCTTCGTACGCTCGATCTGGACGGCGACGGCCGTGCGGAGGTTTTGCTGGCGACGTCCGGCGCCATCTTGACCTTCGCTCAAGACGCCGAGGATCAGTGGGTACAAAGCGCGCAATATACCGCCGTGTGCACGCGCAGACCGGCGGATGATCTGACCAAGCCTTTTGCCGAGGCCATGACCGTCGCCCCCTCCAGCCTGCCCGACCTCGTCATCGGCGGTCAGAGATTGCAGGCTCAACCGCAGATCAGCTGCCCGCCGCCGACGCCCCGTTAACCCCCCGGTCACCACGCCCTCTCACCCGATTTTCACCTCGTCCCCCTAGAAATCGTCCCGAAACGGGCCAGTCCGCACCACGGGCGGCCTATCGGTGATGACAAGGGGCTCCCATGGCCAAGACCGTTCTGGTGGTCGACGACGATCCGACCCAGCGCCGCCTGCTGCAGGCCGTGCTCGAACGCGACGGCTACGCCGTGGTCCATGCGGCCGGGGGCGGCGAAGCCATTGACCGCATGCTCCGGGGCGGCGGCGCAGACATGCTGTTGCTGGACATGGTGATGCCCGAGATGTCGGGCCTGGAATGCCTGGCCGAGCTGCGCAGCGCGGGCGTGACCACCCCGGTCATCGTGCTGACGGCCAACGGCGGCATCGACACCGTGGTCAAGGCCATGCAGGCCGGCGCCCAGGACTTCTTCGTCAAGCCAGTCGGACCCGAACGTCTGCTGGTCGGGGTGCGCAACGCCCTGAAGATGACCCAGTTGACCGCCGAGGTCGGCCGGCTGACCAAACGGGCGCAAGGGCGCGCCAGTTTCGACGATATCATCGGCGACAGCGCCCCCATGCGAATGGTCAAGGCTCTTGGAACGCGGGCCGCCAAGTCGTCCATTCCGGTGCTGATCACCGGCGAAAGCGGCGTCGGCAAGGAGGTCATCGCCCGCGCCCTGCACGGCGCCAGCGACCGGGCCGGCAAGCCCTTCGTCGCCGTCAACTGCGGCGCCCTGCCGGCCAATCTGGCGGAATCCATCCTGTTCGGTCACGAGAAGGGCGCCTTCACCGGGGCGGTCGACAAGACCCTGGGCAAGTTCCGCGAGGCCGACGGCGGCACCCTGTTCCTGGACGAGATCGGCGAACTGCCGCTGGACCTTCAGGTCAAGCTGCTGCGCGCCCTGCAGGAGAGCGAGATCGATCCCGTCGGCGGCAAGCGGCCGGTCAAGATCGACGTCCGCATCGTCTCGGCCACCAATCGCGACCCGGCCCAACAGGTCAAGGACGGCGCCTTCCGCGAGGATCTGTTCTACCGCCTCAACGTCTTCCCGATCGAGGCCCCGTCCCTGCGCGACCGCCGCGAGGACATCCCGGCCCTGGTCGATCACTTCATCGCCCGGTTCAACGCCGAGGAAGGCAAGCGGATCGTCGCCTGCGCGCCCGAGACCCAGGCGATGCTCCAGGCCTTCGACTGGCCCGGCAATGTGCGCCAGCTCGAGAACGCGGTGTTCCGCGCCATCGTCCTGGCCGACTCGCCCTTCCTTCAGCCCTATGATTTCCCGTCCATCTCGGGCGTGGTGGCGCCGATGCCGGAGGCGACGACGACTCCGGCCCAGACCGCCCCTTCCTACGCCGACCTGCCGCCCCTGCCGGAACAGCCGATCCGCATCCTGGACGACCGCGGCCATCTGCGGACGCTGGAAGACATCGAACGCGACCTGATCCAGCACGCCATCGAGGTCTACGCCGGCCACATGAGCGAAATCGCCCGCCGCCTCGGCATCGGCCGCTCCACCCTGTACCGCAAGGTCCGCGAACAGGGGCTGGAAGGGCAGCTGAAGGAGGCGGGGTGAACGCCTCCCTCTCCCACCGGGAGAGGGCTTGAGCGCACGGCGGCGTAAGCCGTCGTTCTGGCGCGAAAGGGTGAGGGGCACGGTGGTGCGAACTGGCCCACCGGCGGAACCCTCATCCGGCCCTTCGGGCCACCTTCTCCCGCAAGGGGAGAAGGAAGACATCACTCTTCCTTCTTCCTGCCCCACCGCCGCTTAGGCTCCTCGCCCTTGGCCTTGGCGGTGATTTCTTTCAGCTTGCGGCCTTGCATGGCCGACAGGGCCTGACCAGGCGCGCCCTTTTCAGGGTCGGCGAAGGCGCGGCCGTGGGTCTTGACCCGCTCGCCGACTGAATCGAGGAACTCGCCCTCCCATTCCGACAGAGAAACGCCCGCCTTCTCTGCCGAGCGGCGGGCGCGTTTCAATGCGTTCAAGGCCGCGCGCTTGGCGGCCTCACGCTGGATTTCGAACGGGCTAGGCAGCGGCTTCTTGGGCGCGCTATCGCCCTTCGGGCTGCTTGAACGCGTCTTGAAAGCGCTATCGCCCTTCGGCCCGCCTGAGCGCGAAAGGCCGCCGCCGGGCTTGAAGGGGGTGCGCTTCAAGCCGGGTCAGTCTCAGATCTCGCCGAGGGCCGACAGATAGAGGTCCAGGATGGCGTCCTCTTCCTGGCGCTTGGCCTTGTCCTGCTTGCGGATGCGGATGACCTTGCGCAGGATTTTGACGTCATAGCCCTCGCCCTTGGCCTCGGCGAAGACTTCCTTCATGTCCGTCATCACGGCCTGCTTGTCTTCCTCAAGGCGTTCAAGACGCTCGATGATGGAGCGCAGCCGGCCCTGGGCCGTCGCGGTCAGAACATCGGACGAGGCGTCGAAGGCGGCGTCATCGGCCATGGGGAATACTCCAGAAATCAAGCGCGGACGCTAACCACGCCCAGCGGCGTGGCTCAACCGCCGAACACGAAAAAGGCCGCGGACAAAGCCCGCAGCCTGTGGATCGTCAGAGCTTTTGTCGCGCTGTCGCCCTTCGGGCGACCTAAGCGCGGCCCTGCGTGCGCACGCCGCCCGAGCGGCGCGCCGCGAACGCAGCTTAGCCCTGCTTCGCCTTGAAGCGCGGGTCGGTCTTGTTGATGACGAAGACGACGCCCTTGCGACGCACGACCTTGCAGTCGCGGTGACGGGTCTTCAGGGACTTGAGCGAGCTGCGGACCTTCATGGTCGGACGTCCTGAGAGAAGCCAATAAGAAAGCCGCTGATCCGGTCGGATCGCGGCGGAGGCGGTCGTATAGAGAGCGGTCTTCCGAACGTCAACCCGCTACAAGGCAAATGCACGGAAAACCCAATCCCCGCCTGCCCGGCGCGGCGATCCCCGACCTGTGCTCAAGTAGCGCAAAGCGCGATAGCACCCAAAGAGATGTGCTCAAGCAGCCCGAAGGGCGGTAGCACCCAAAAAAAGATGGAGGCCTGACCTCCGAGTCGAACGGAGGGTTTCCGGGGTTGCACGCCCGTCGCGTCGCCACTCCGCCATCAGGCCGTCAGAGGACCCTGCGCCAATACGCCGCAGTTCGTTAGCGCGTCGATGAAATTGAGGGTTAACGACGTCAATAGGGGAGTCTCCCGGCGCCGCTTTCGCGCCACAGGCGCTTTGTGGCGCGTGAAAGTCATTCGCGCGGATGTCATTTCACCTATTACCTCGGGGGCTGTAGTCTGAATCTCATGCGCTTTTCCTATCGCCTACTCCTCATCTGCTGTGTCGCCGCCTGCGCGCCGATGCTGCCCGAGCCGCCCGTCAATTTGCCGACGCCGACGCCTGACCCGGGCGCGCCCGTCGCGGCGCCGACGCCCGCGCCCCAGACGCCGCCCCTGGCCGCCTATGACCAGCAGGGGTTCGAAGGCTGGAAACAGGGATTCCTGGCGCGCAAGGGCGGGGGCCGTCGCGCCGACTACGAACGCGAACTGGCCGGGCTGACGCCCGACGCCTCGGTCGTGCGGCTGGACCGCAATCAGCCCGAATTCTCCAAGCCCGCCGGCGCCTATATCCAGAATGCGGTGACGCCGGTGCGAATCGCCCAGGCCAAGCAGCGGATCGACCGCGTGCCGTGGCCGGTGGTCCAGCGCTTCGGCGTGCCGTCCGAGATCCTGGTCGGGGTCTGGGCTCAGGAGAGCGCCTTCGGTCAGGTCCAGGGCGACTATGACGTCATCCGCTCGCTGGCGACCCTGGCCTATGACGGCCGCCGCCGCGACTGGGCCGAGGCCCAGCTGAAGGACGCGCTGGACATCGTCGTCGACGGCCGGCGCGAACGCGAGGGTCTAAAGGGCAGCTGGGCCGGGGCCATGGGCCAGACCCAGTTCATGCCCGACAACTATCTGCGCCTCGGCGTCGATCAGGACGGCGACGGCAAGGTCGACATCTGGGGCGACGACGCGGACGCCCTGGCCTCCGCCGCCAATCTGCTGGCCCAGGCCGGCTGGAAGCGCGGCCAGGGCTGGGGTTACGAAGTCGTCCTGCCCGCAGGCTTCAACTACGCCGAGGCCGAAGGGCCGAAACACAACTGGGCCCACTGGGCGGCCAGGGGCGTGCGCCTGTCCCAGGGCGGCACGCCGAACGGCGCCGAGGCGCTGGAAGAGGCGACCATCCTGTTGCCCCAGGGCGCGAACGGCCCGGCCTTCCTGGCCCTGCCGAACCATTATGTGATCCGGCGCTACAACAACTCGGTCTCCTACGCCCTGGCCATCGGCCTGACGGCGGACGGGATCATGGGCAAGCCCGGCCTGACCAAGGCCTGGCCCAACGACGCCTCCATGTCGCGCGAACAGCGGATCGGCGCCCAGGCCGCCCTGACGCGGCTGGGCTATGACACTCAAGGGGTCGACGGGGTCATCGGAACCAACACGCGCACGGCCCTGCGCCGCTGGCAACAGGCCAACGGCCGCATCGCCGACGGCTATCTGACCGCCGCCCTGGCCGACGAACTGATCCGCAAGGCGAACTGAGGGGCGACTTTACCTCCCCGCGCGCGAAGGCGCGCGGGGAGGACAGGCGATCGCGTCAGCGAGCGCCAGGAGGGGGCGACTCGGTTTCTGAAGCTGGATCGGTCATCACCACTGTCGGAGTCGCCCCCTCCTGGTCGCAGCGCGACCGGTCCTCCCCGTCGGCCTTCGCCGACAGGGAGGTGAAGTTCGCTCAGGCCGCCTTGTCCCAGTTCAGCACCACCTTGCCCGACTGGCCCGACTTCATCGCCTCGAAGCCTTCGCGATAGTCGGCGTAATCCAGCCGGTGGGTGATCAGCGGGCTCAGGTCCAGGCCGGCCTTCAGCAGGCCCAGCATCTTGCGCCAGGTGGTGAACATCTCGCGGCCATAGACGCCCTTGATCGTCAGGGCCTTCAGGATGATCGCGCCCCAGTCGGTCTCCATGGGTTTGCCGGGGATGCCCAGCATGGCCATGCCGCCGCCCATGATTAGGGTATCGACGCACTGTCTGAAGGCGATCGGCGAGCCGGACATCTCCAGCGCCACGTCGAAGCCGACCTTCAGGCCCAGCTCCTTCATGACGTCGTGGATGTCTTCCTTGGTCGTGTTCACGGTGCGCACGCCCGGCGCCACCTTCTGCGCCAGCTCCAGCCGGAAGTCGTTGATATCGGTCAGGACCACGGTGCGCGCCCCCGCGTGGCGGGCCACGGCGGCGGCCATCATGCCGATGGGGCCGGCGCCGGTGACCAGGACGTCCTCGCCCAGCAGGTCGAACTGCTGCGCCGTGTGCACCGCATTGCCGAACGGATCCAGGATCGAGCCGATCTCATAGGGCACGTCGTCCGGCAGTTCGATGACGTTGAAGGCCGGCGCCACCACGAACTCGGCGAAGGCGCCCTGGCGGTTGACGCCGATGCCGCGCGTCTTGGGGTCCAAGTGGAAATGGCCGGCGCGGGCCGCTTCGGAGTTCAGGTCGATGACATGCCCCTCGGCCGAGACGCGCTGGCCGATCTTCAGCGGGCGATCCACATCCTTGCCGACGGCGACGATCTCGCCGGCGAACTCGTGGCCGGTGATCATCGGGGTCGGGACGTTCTTCTGGGACCACTCGTCCCAGTTCCAGATGTGGATGTCGGTGCCGCAGACGGCGGTGCGATGGACGCGGATCAGCACATCCTCCGGTCCCGCCTCGGGGATCGGCGCGTCGATCAGTTCCAGGCCGACGCCCGGGGCGGTCTTGGCCAGGGCCTTCATCGTGTCGGTCATAGTCTCAACTCCCTGAAATCATGGCCTCGGCTTGTTCCGAAGCCCGCGGCTGAGGCCCCACGCCTCCTCACCGCTTGTTCTTCGTCGATGGCGCGCGAAGAGGGCTAAATGACGCCCAGTTCTCGTCCCGCCTGCGTAAACGCCGCCACCGTGCGGTCGATCTGGTCGAAGCTATGCGCCGCCGACATCTGGGTGCGGATGCGGGCCTGGCCGCGCGGCACGACGGGGAAGGAAAAGCCGATCACATAGACGCCCAGCTCCAGCGCCCGCGCCGCGAAGTCCTGCGCCAGTTTGGCGTCGCCCAGCATGACAGGGATGATCGGATGTTCGCCGTTCAGCAGGTCGAAGCCCGCATCGGTCATGGCCATGCGATAGCGGTGGGCGTTGGCCGACAGGCGGGTGCGCAGGGCGTCGCCCTCCACCCCTTGAGCGATACGGATGGCCTCCAGGCTGGAGCCGCACACGGCCGGCGCCAGGGCGTTGGAGAACAGATAGGGCCGCGCCCGCTGCTTCAGCAGTTCGACCACCGACTTCTTCGCGCAGATGAAGCCGCCCATGGCGCCGCCCAGGGCCTTGCCGAAGGTGCCGGTGACGAAATCCACCTCGACCCCGTGATGGGCGAAGGATCCCTTGCCTTGCGGACCCAGGAAGCCGGTGGCGTGACAGTCGTCCACCATGATCAGGGCGTCGTACCTGTCGGCCAGCACCCGGATCTGATCCAGTTTGGCGATATAGCCGTCCATCGAGAAGGCGCCGTCGGTGGCGATGATGATGTCGCGGGCGCCGGCCTCGCGGGCCTCCTTCAGGCGGCTTTCCAGCTCATCCATATCCGAGTTGGCGAAGCGATAGCGCTTGGCCTTGCACAGCCGCACCCCGTCGATGATCGAGGCGTGGTTCAGGCTGTCCGACACGATGGCGTCGTTCTCGCCCAGCAGGGGTTCGAACAGGCCGCCGTTGGCGTCGAAGGCGGCGGCGAACAGGATGGCGTCCTCGAAACCCAGATAGCCGGCGATGGCGGCTTCCAGCTCCTTGTGGATCTCCAGGGTGCCGCAGATGAAGCGGACCGAGGCCGTGCCTGCGCCCCACTTCTGCTGAGCGGCGATCCCGGCCTGGACGACGCGTTCGTCGCCCGCCAGGCCCAGATAGTTGTTGGCGCAGAAGTTCAGCACGTCGCGGCCGGCGACCTGGATCACCGGCCCCTGACGCGAGGCGATGATGCGTTCGGGCTTGGTCAGGCCCTGGGCGTCGATCTCGGTCAGTTCGCCGGCGACGCGGTCATAGAAGCTCTGGGTCATGGCCGCGACCTACGCCGATTTCGACCGGGATTCCACCCGTCTTAGGTCGCCATCTCGGGGTCCGCCTCGGCCCGGATCGGGCTGACGCGGATCTTGCCGCCGCACGGCTGGAACTCGAAGGGCAGGCTGACGGCCGCCGTGTCGCCCGGCGCTGTGGCGCGCAGGGTGGCGACGCTGGGGCAGGTCTTCTGCATCGTCTCGTCCGGCACGACGTTCCACGCCACCTCGAAATAGGCCTTGGCCCGGGGCGCCAGTTCGACCGGCGCCGGCGCCTGGCCCTGACGGAAATAGCTGCCGGGGCTCTGGTCGGCGCGGATTGAGGTCAGGGGCCGCCCCTGCCCGTCCAGCAGCGTCACGCCCGGATAGCCGGTCAGGCTGCACGCCTGGGCGCCGAGGTTCTGGAGGCTGAAGTTGCGCACCCGGTTGCCCGCCCCGGCGTCGCCGCCCTCGGCCGCCAGCTTCAGCTGCGGTCCCTTGCAGGGCGTGGACGCAGGCAGGACTCCGCCCGGCGCGGGCGTGGTCGTCTGGCCCGGCAAGGCTTGCGGAGCCGGCGCGGCGGTCGCCGCCGTCGCCACCGGCCGCGCGCATTGTTCCAGCACCGCCACCCCGACCTCCTCGTTGGGGCCGAGGCGGCTCAGGGTCGCCTTCTCCTGGCCGTCGCGGGGGGCGGTCCACCATTCGACGCCCGAGCCGACATAGCGGGCGCCGCTGGCCGCCTCGACCGAGCGCAGATCATAGGTCCGCCCCTTGTAGGCCAGTTGCGCCGTGGCCGTGTCGGGATAACGCGCCTCGACCATCGCCCCGCTCTCGCAGGCGTAGCCGACAGCCGGAACGGCCGACGCGGGCGCCGGCTGGGGCTCGACCGGGGCGGTCGGCTGCTCCGGCTCCGCCTGCTGACAGGCGGAGACCCCGGTCAGGGCGGCGAGGACGACGAAAGCGGTCAGGCGGCGCATCATGGTCAGGTCTTCCATTGGCAAACTTAACGGCGAAGCTGGCGAAAGGCTCCAGCGATCAGTGCGCGCCTTTCGGCGTCTCCATCAGCTCGATCAGCACCCCGCCCATGTCGCGCGGATGCAGGAAGACGACCGGCGTCCCGTGCGCCCCGATGCGCGGCTCGCCCGTGCCCAGGATTGTGACGCCCTTGGCCCGCATCTCGGCGACGGCGGCGTGGATGTCGGCGACCTCGAAACAGACGTGGTGCTGGCCGCCCTTGGGGTTCTTGGCCAGGAAGCCGACGATGGGGCTGGTGTCGTCATAGGGTTCGATCAGCTCGATCTGGGCCGTCGGGGTGTCGATGAAACAGACCTTCACCCCCTGCGCCGGCAGGTCGAACGGCTCTCCGATCTTCGTCGCCCCCAGAATGTCCCGATACAGTTTGATCGAGTCCGCGATGGAGGGCGTGGCGACCCCGACATGGTTCAGGGCGCCGATCATGCGGTCTCCTTAGGCGCGGGCTGAGCGTAACCCAGCCGCTGGTTCAGCTTCTCGATCAGGTCCACCGCCGTATCGGCGATGGCCGACCCGGGCAGATAGACGGCGGCGGCGCCCATATCGAGCAGGGGCTGGACGTCCGACGGCGGGATCACCCCCCCGACCACGATCATGATGTCAGGCCGGCCCAACTTCTCCAGCTCGGCCTTCAGCTCGGGAACCAACGTCAAATGCCCCGCCGCCAGGGACGAGGCCCCCACCGCATGGACCCCCTTCTCGACCGCGTCCTTCGCCGCCTCGGACGGAGTCTGGAACAGGGCGCCAGCGGTGACGTCGAAGCCCAGGTCGCCATAGCCTGTGGCGACCACCTTCTGGCCCCGGTCGTGCCCGTCCTGGCCAAGCTTGGCGATCAGGATGCGCGGCGGCCCGCCGTCATTCTCGACGAAGGTCGCCACCATCTCGCGGGCGCGAGCGAAGCGGGGATCGGCGCCGGCCTCCTTGGCGTAGACGCCCGACACGGTCTGGACCGTCGCCACATGGCGCCCAAAGGCGGCCTCCAGCGCGTCGGAGATTTCACCCACCGTCGCCTTGGCCCGCGCCGCCTGCACCGCCAGCTCCAGCAGATTGGCGCTGCCCCGCGCGCCGTTCGTCAGCGCCTCCAGCGCCGCATCGGTCGCCGCCTGATCCCGCTCGGCCCTCAGCCGTTTCAGCTTGTCGATCTGGGCGGCCAGCACCGCCGCATTGTCGACCTTCAGCATCGGAATATCGTCGACGACGGGGTTCAGATATTTGTTCACCCCCACCACCGTCTGCTGGCCGGTGTCGATCCGGGCCTGGGTCTTGGCGGCGGACTCCTCGATCCTCAGCTTGGGGATGCCGGCCTCGATGGCCTTGGCCATGCCGCCCAGGGCCTCGACCTCGGCCATGTGGGCGCGCGCCCGTTCGGCCAGTTCGTGGGTCAGCCGCTCGACATAGAAGCTGCCGCCCCACGGATCGATGACCTTGGTCAGCCCCGTCTCCGACTGCAGCAGGATCTGGGTATTGCGCGCGATCCGGGCCGAGAAGTCGGTCGGAAGCGCCAGGGCCTCGTCCAGCGCATTGGTGTGCAGGCTCTGCGTCTGCCCGCCCGCCGCCGCCATGGCCTCGACCATGGTGCGCGGCACATTGTTGAACACGTCCTGCGCCGCCAGGCTCCAGCCCGACGTCTGGCAGTGGGCGCGCAAGCTCAACGACTTCGGATCGACCCCGCCCTCTTTCCGCACCGCCTCGGCCCACAGCAGGCGGCCGGCCCGCATCTTGGCCACCTCCATGAAATAGTTCATGCCGATGGCCCAGAAGAAGCTCAGCCGCGGCGCGAACCGGTCGATCGGCATGCCCGCCGCCACGCCCGCCCGCAGATATTCGATCCCGTCCGCCAGCGTATAGGCCAGCTCGATATCCGCCGAGGCCCCGGCCTCCTGCATATGATAGCCGCTGATGGAGATGCTGTTGAACTTCGGCGTCTCCTGCGCCGTCCAGGCGAAGATGTCGGCGATGATCCGCATCGAGGGTTCGGGCGGGTAGATGTAGGTGTTCCGAACCATGAACTCCTTCAGAATGTCGTTCTGAATGGTCCCGGTCAGGGCCGCGTGCGGCACGCCCTGTTCTTCCGCTGCGACGACATAGAGGGCCAGGATCGGCAGCACCGCCCCGTTCATCGTCATCGACACCGACATCTGGTCCAGCGGGATCCCGTCGAACAGGGTCCGCATGTCATAGATGCTGTCGATGGCCACCCCCGCCATGCCGACGTCGCCCTTCACCCGCGGGTGGTCGCTGTCGTAGCCCCGGTGCGTCGCCAGATCGAAGGCGATGCTCAGCCCCTTCTGCCCCGCCGCCAGATTGCGACGATAGAAGGCGTTGGATTCCTCGGCGGTCGAGAAGCCGGCGTATTGGCGGATCGTCCAGGGATTGCCCGCATACATGGTCGGATAGGGCCCGCGCACGAAGGGCGCGAAGCCCGGCAGGCCGTCCTGATGCTCCAGCCCCGCCAGCGCCTCGGCGCCGTATGCGGTCTCGACCGTCAGGCCCTCGGGCGTCAGCCACGGGTCGCGCGTCGGCCCCTGCCCGGTCGCGTCGAGGTTCAGGGCGATCTTGCTGAAGTCGGGGAAACTCATTGAGCCGCCTCCTCGAAGGCCGCCGCAAATCGGATCGGCGTCAGGGGTTCGCAGACCCGCTCGACCGGCGACGGCGCCGCGTCAGCCGCTTCGACCGGCGCCGGCCGCACGTCCGCGTCCACATATTTCGTCACCCCGATGATCTGGGCTGCGCCGTTCGCCAACGCCGCCTCACGCAAAGCGCGGGCGCGAGCGATGCGGGGCTGGATCACCGACCCCTTCAGGGCCTCGACCAAACCGCCCTCGGCCTCGATCATCTGGAACTCGGCCCAGCCGGCCTCGGCCAGATCCCGCGTCCGGGCGTCCAGATACCAGCTGCCCGCCGCCGGATCGTCGACCCGGCCCAGATTGGCCTCCTCCATCAGCACCAGCTGGGTGTTCCTCGCCTGCCGCCTGGCGAAGGCGTCGGACCGTCCGGTCGCGCGGGTGAAACCGTCCAGCACCACCACGTCCGCGCCCCCCACGGCGCCCGCAAACCCCGCCGCCGTGAGCCGCAGCAGATTGGGCCAGGGGTCGCGCGCCGCCAGCATCCGCCGCGACGACCGCGCCTCGATCACCGCCGGCGCTTCAACGCCAAACCCTCGCGTCAACGCCGCCCAGATCAGCCGCATGGCCCTGAGTTTGGCCAGGCTGTCGAAATATTCCGCATCGACCGACAGGCCGACGACCGTGCCGCGCAAGGCCGCCTCGACCGACATCCCGGCGTCCACAGCCGCCTTCGCATGGGCCACGACGCTTGAGGCCGCAAAGGCCAGCTCCTGCGCCGCCGATCCCCCCGCCTCGTGCGCCACGCGCCCGCCGGCCAGGAAGAAGGTCGCGTCGGGATAGGCCCCCGCATGGCGCGCCGCCGTATTGGCCGCCAGGCTCAGATGCTCTTCCACCGAACGCGGCGCCCCGCCCGCCTCGGCGAAGGCCGAAATCACGTCCATGTGGAACCTCAGCTTGGCGCGCGGCGAGCCCTTGGCCACGACGGCCAGGGCGTTGGCCGCATCCGGCCCGTCGATCCCGGCCTCCAGCGCGACCGGCGCCAGCTCCAGAGCGACGCCTTCCAGCGCTCGACCCAGCGGCGCTGAATCCGCCAGCACCCGCCCCTTCAGCACCACCGAGGCGGCCCCGTTCTCCAGATCGGTCAGCACGGCTTCATTGACCGCCTCGGGATCATCCCCCTCGACCAGGGTCCGCAGATCCCAGGCCCGGCCTTCGGAATCGGACGGACGCGGGGCGAAGATCGGCTGAACGCCCGTCGCCCCGGCGTACAGCGGCCGCGTGACCAGCTGGTCCGCGTCGAGGGACATCAACGCCTCAATCGGCCGATCCTTCAACGCCTTCTGGGCCGCCTCGCGCCATTCGAGGGGGGTGGGGATGGGGAAGCTCATGCGCCCGCCCCCCCTTCTTCTTTCGTCATCCTCCGGCAAGCCGCGCAGCGGCGCAGACCGGGGGACCCAGCGGCGCGCGAAAGCGCGAACCTGCCGCACACGCCGGCCTGCCCGTCGAGGCGCTGACGCGCCGCCCTGCGGGCTTTCGCCTTCGCTTCGCTACGGCGCCGCTGGGTCCCCCGGTCGCTCCTGCGGAGCGCCGGAGGATGACGAAAGAGGAGAAGGGCAGGCATCACCCGAACTCCACCAGCACGTCATCCGCCGCCACCGAATCCCCGTCCTTGGCCCCCACGGCCTTCACCACCCCGTCGCGCTCGGCCTTCAGGATGTTCTGCATCTTCATGGCCTCGATGATGGCCACCGTCTCGCCGGTCTTGACCTCCTGGCCGACGACGACCGGGATCGACACCACCAGCCCCGGCATCGGCGACAGCACCATCTTCGAGGTGTCCGCCACCGCCTTCTCCGGCAGGCGCGCATACAGTTCGGCGACATGCGGCCGCAGCACCCGCACCCGCGCCCGCACCGCCCGGTGGCGGATGTCGAAGCCGTCGGCGACGCGCTTGACCTCGGCGGTGAAGGGCTCGCCGTCCAGCTCGGCCTTGAACTGGGCCAGGCCGGGCCGCCAGTCGATGTCCGACAGGCGGATGTCGCCCCCGCCCGTCAGGGTCAGGATCATCTCCTCGTCCTCGTCATAGGACAGGCCGACGCCGTGCGGGGTCTTGTCGATCATCACGATCCAGTCGGTGCGGTCCGACGGATCGCCGTCCTGTTCGGCGATCACCTCGTGCATGGCCAGGGCCGAGGCGATCAGGATCCGCTCCTGCTCCACCGTCGGCCGCAGGCCGTGGAAGCCGTCCGGGAATTCGTCCTTGATATAGCTGGTCGACAGTTCGCCCGACTTGAACCGGTCCTGGTCCATCACCGCCGCCAGGAAGGGCACATTATGCCCCAGGCCCGACAGATGGATGTCCTCCAGCGCCCGGGCCATGCCCGTCACCGCGTCCTCGCGCGTCTCGCCCCAGGCGCACAGCTTGGCGATCATCGGATCGTAGAACATGCTGATCTCGTCGCCCTCGCGGACGCCGGAATCGTTCCTGACCGTATAATCCCCCTGATCGCCCTCTTCCGGCTGCTCGTAGCGGACCAGCCGCCCGATGGACGGCAGGAAGCCGCGATACGGGTCCTCGGCATAGATCCGGCTCTCGATGGCCCAGCCGTTGATCGACAGATCCTTCTGCTCGAAGGCCAGTTTTTCACCCCAGGCCGAACGGATCATCTGTTCGACCAGATCGACCCCGGTGATCAGCTCCGTCACCGGATGCTCGACCTGCAGCCGGGTGTTCATCTCCAGGAAGTAGAAGCTCTTGTCCTGACCGGCCACGAACTCGACCGTGCCGGCGCTGTCATAGTTCACCGCCCGGGCCAGGGCGACGGCCTGGGCCCCCATGGCGGCGCGGGTGGCCTCGTCGAGCAGGGGCGAGGGCGCCTCCTCGATGACCTTCTGATTGCGGCGCTGGATCGAACATTCGCGCTCGAACAGGTGGACCACATGGCCGTGCTTGTCGCCCAGCACCTGGATCTCGATGTGGCGCGGGTCGATGATGAACTTCTCTAGGAAGACCCGGTCGTCGCCAAAGGCGTTCAGCGCCTCGGCCTTCACCGCCGCAAACCCCTCGGCCATGTCGGCGTCCGAATGGGCCACGCGGATCCCCTTGCCCCCGCCGCCGGCGCTGGCCTTGATCATGATCGGATAGCCGATCTGGTTGGCGATCTTGACCGCCTCGTCCGGCGTCTCGATCAGCCCCATATGCCCCGGCACGGTCGAGACCCCCGCCTCGGCCGCCAGCTTCTTGGAGCTGATCTTGTCGCCCATGGCCTCGATGGCCTCGGGGTTCGGGCCGATGAAGGCGATCCCTTCGTCCCTCAGCCGCCGCGCGAACCCGGCGTTCTCGCTCAGGAACCCAAAGCCCGGATGCACGGCCTGCGCCCCCGTCTGGCGCACCGCCTCGACGATCTTATCCGCCAGCAAATAGGACTGCGCCGCCGGCGCCGGCCCGATCAGCACCGCCTCATCGGCCATCTCGACCGCCAACGACCCGGCGTCGGCCTCCGAATAGACCTGCACGGTCTTGATGCCCATGCGGCGGCAGGTCTTGATGATCCGAACCGCGATCTCGCCCCGGTTGGCGATGAGGATTTTAGAGAACATTCAGGCGGTCCTTGAGGGCAGCGAGGGCGTCGGACGGAAACGGGAGGCGACAAGACCGGCATTACGCCAGTAAGTTTGGCGGGCTGTAGTTTGGCGGCGGGTCGGGTCAGCGAAATGGCGTCTTTTATTTGTGCGACGTGCGGGAAGGTCCACAACGGTCTTGCCGCTCTCACTTTCCATGCGCCCGCGCCTTATGACTGGGCGACACCCGAGGAACGCGCGGGAGACTGGGTTCTTCAGAGTGACTTCTGTCGGTTTAAAGACGTGGATTTCTACGTTCGCTGCGTTCTTGTTCTGCCCATAATCGGCAGCGATCAAACTTTGGAGTTTGGCGCCTGGTCCACGCTCAGCAAAACCAATATCGACCGCTATTGGGACACCTTCGAGGATGCCGACCAGTCGAAGCTTGGAGTCATGTTCGGCTATTTCGCGAACGCGATACCGGGCTACCCGCAAACGACTGCACTGATGTGCGATGTCGTTCCGCAAGATGATCGGCAGCGCCCACTCATTAAACTGCACGAGGCCGACCATCCGCTGGTTCATCACCAACGAAACGGCATCAGCTTCGATGAAGCGATGGCCTACTATCACGCACATATGGCTCAGCACTGAAACGGCTCCGGGTTTCATCACCTAAAGCGGAATATTGTCGTGCTTCTTCCAGGGGTTCTCCTGGACCTTGTTCTTCAGCGTCCGCAGCGCCTTCACCAGCCGCCGCCGCGTCCCGTGCGGCATGATGACGTCGTCGATATAGCCCAGGCCCGCCGCCACGAACGGATTGGCGAACCGGTCCTTGTACTCCGCCTCGCGCGCGGCCAGGGCCGCCGGGTCGCCGGCCTCCTTGCGGAAGATGATCTCGACCGCGCCCTTGGCGCCCATGACCGCGATCTCGGCGGTGGGCCAGGCGTAGTTGACGTCGCCGCGCAGGTGTTTCGAACTCATCACGTCATAGGCGCCGCCATAGGCCTTGCGCGTGATCAGGGTCAGTTTCGGCACGGTCGCCTCGGCATAGGCGAACAGCAGCTTGGCCCCGTGTTTGATCAGGGCGCCATACTCCTGCTTGGTCCCCGGCATGAAGCCCGGCACGTCCACCAGGGTCACCAGCGCAATGTCGAAGGCGTCGCAGAAGCGCACGAACCGCGCGGCCTTGCGGCTTGAATCGATGTCCAGCACCCCGGCCAGCACCTGGGGCTGGTTGGCGACGATCCCGACCGTCTGGCCGTCCAGCCGGCCGAAGCCGCAGATGATGTTCTTGGCGAAGTCGGCCCCGATCTCGAAGAAGTCGGCCTCGTCGACCACCTTCAGGATCAGCTCCTTCATGTCATAGGGCTGGTTCGGATTGGCCGGGATCAATGTGTCCAGCGACGGTTCGTCCCGCTCGGGCTCGTCATAGCTCTCGCGCACCGGCGGCTTTTCGCGGTTCGACAGCGGCAGGAAGCCGATCAGGCGGCGCACCTCCGACAGGGCCTCCAGGTCGTTCTCGAACGCCCCGTCCGCCACGCCCGACTTGCCGGCATGGACCCGCGCCCCGCCCAGGTCCTCGTGGCTGACCACCTCGTTGGTGACCGTCTTCACCACGTCGGGGCCGGTCACGTACATGTAGCTCGTGTCCTTCACCATGAAGATGAAGTCGGTGATGGCCGGCGAATAGACGTCGCCCCCCGCGCACGGCCCCATGATCACGCTGATCTGGGGAATGACGCCGCTGGCCAGGGTGTTCTGCAGGAAGATGTCGGCGTAACCGGCCAGGCTCTCGACCCCCTCCTGGATCCGCGCCCCGCCCGCGTCGAACAGGCCGATGATCGGCGCGCCGGTCGTCAGGGCCATCTTCTGCAACTTGACGATCTTGGCCGCATGGGCGCCCGACAGGCTCCCGCCGAACACCGTGAAATCCTTGGAGAAGACATAGACCAGCCGCCCGCCGATGGTGCCGCGCCCCGTCACCACCCCGTCGCCGGGGATGCGCTGCGTCTCCATCCCGAAGTCGTGGCTGCGGTGCTCGACGAACATGTCGGTCTCCTCGAAGGAGCCCTCGTCCAGCAGAACGTCGATGCGTTCGCGCGCCGTCAGCTTGCCCTTGGCGTGCTGGGCGGCGATACGCTTTTCCCCGCCGCCCAGTTTGGCGGCGGCGCGACGGCGCTCCAGTTCTTCAAGGATGGCTTGAGTCATGATCGGTTTCGGCCTTGTGTTCGAACGGCAAGGAGTGGCGGCTTCATCGCAAAATGGCAAACGCAACTTTGCAAAAGGTGCGGAACTGCGCGGACTTGCAAAGGTGGGAACGATGAACTGCAAACTTGCGAATGGCTGAGAAGCTTTTCCTGGGCGCCAAGCTGCGCAAGCTGCGCGAGGCGCGCGGCTGGACGCTGGAGGCCTGCGCCGAGCGGCTGGGCCTGTCGCCCTCCTATCTGTCGCAGATCGAGACCAATCAGCGCCCGGCCACCGCCCGCGTCCTGATCGCCCTGACCCGCGCCTTCCACATCGACGCCAGCCTGTTCGATCTGGAGGGCGACGCCCGCCTGATCGCCGACCTGCGCGAGGCCACCACCGACATCGCCGGCCCGGTCAGCGGCGGGGCAGAGCCCCCGACGGCGGCCGAGCTGAAACAGGCCGTCGCCAACACCCCGCGCCTGGCCCATCAGTTCCTGGCCCTGCACCAGGCCTTCCGCCAGCTGGACGAGCGGGTGAAGGCGCTGGACGACACCCTGGGCCGCGACGAACTGGGCGCCCGCGTCGCCCTGCTGCCCTATGAGGAGGTGCGCGACTTCTTCCACTACCGCGACAACTACGTCGACAGCCTGGATACGGCGGCCGAGGCCCTGGCCGCGGCGGTCCCCCAGGACGGCCCGATCGAACGGGCGCTGGAGACCCTGCTGGCCGACCGGCACGGGGTCCGCACCGTCTATGTCGCGGGTCAGGAGGCCCTGCGCCGCTATGATCCGGCCAACCGGGTGCTGACCCTGGACGCCTGGCGGCCCGGCGCCACCCGCTCCTTCCAGCTGGCCCACCAGTTGGCCCTGTTGTCCTTCCGCGACCTGATCGAGACCGAACTGGACCAGGCCGCCTTCCGCACCCAGGCCGCGCGCGACGTGGCCCGCGTCGGCCTGGCCAACTACGCCGCCGGCGCGCTGCTTCTGCCCTACCGCGCCTTCCTGGAGGCCGCGCGGGCGGAGAAGCACGACATCGACCGGCTGCGCACCCGGTTCCAGGTCAGTTTCGAACAGGTCTGCCACCGGCTGTCGACCCTGCAACGGCCCGGCTGGCGCGGCGTGCCCTTCTATTTCGCCCGCGTCGACATGGCCGGCAACATCACCAAACGCCACAGCGCCACCCGTTTCCAGTTCGCCCGCTTCGGCGGCGCCTGCCCCCTGTGGAACGTGCACGAAGCCTTCGCCACGCCCGACCGGATCGGGGTGCAACTGGCCGAGATGCCCGACGGCTCGCGCTACATCTCCATCGCCCGCAGCGTGTCCAAGCCCAGCGGCTCCTACCTGGCCAACGACCGCCGCTACGCCCTGTCCCTGGGCTGCGAGGTCGAGCACGCCGGGTCTCTGGTCTATGCCGCCGGCCTGGACCTGAACGGCCCCGCCGCCCGGATCGGCGTCAGCTGCCGCATCTGCGAGCGCACCGACTGCACCCAGCGCGCCTTCCCCCCCCTGGACCGCGCCCTTCACGTCCCCGAGAACGAGCGCGGCGTGGTGCCCTATGTGCTGGATGGCCCGCGCCCGGACCGCTATTGATCGGGGCATGACCTCACACGCACCCATCGGCGTCGCCGTCGTCGGCTACGGCCTGGCGGGCCAGACCTTCCACGCCCCCCTGATCGCCGCCACCCCCGGCCTAACCCTGACCGCCGTCGTCTCGTCCCGCCCTGAAGCCGTCCACGCCGACCTGCCGGACGTCGCGGTCCTGCCCAACCTGGACGCCGCCCTGGCCCGCGACGACATCGGCCTGATCGTCGTCGCCACCCCCGACGCCCTGCACGCCGAACAGTCCATCGCCGCGCTGAAGGCCGGCAAGTCGGTGGTGGTGGACAAGCCCTTCGCCGCCACGCTTGAGCAGGCCGAAGCCGTCGCCGCCGTCGCCGCCGAAGCGCCCGGCGTGTTCAGCGTCTTCCAGAACCGTCGCTGGGACGCCGACTTCCTGACCCTGCGCCGCCTGATCGACCAGGGCGACCTGGGCGAGATCGCCGTGTTCGAAAGCCACTACGACCGCTTCCGCCCCACCGTCACCGACCGCTGGAAGGACCAGCGCGACGGCGGCGTCTGGGCCGACCTGGGCCCGCACCTGATCGACCAGGCGGTGCAACTGTTCGGCCCGCCCCTGGCCGTCTACGCCGACCTCCAGGCCCAGCGGGTCGGCACCACGGCCATCGACTACGCCCACGTCCTGCTGCGCTACGACCGGCTGCGCGTCATCCTGAACATGAGCCACCTCGCCGCAGAGGCTTCGCTCCGCTACGTCGTCCACGGCACAGGCGGAAGCTTCATCAAGCACGGCCTCGACGCCCAGGAGAGCCAATCCAAAGCCGGGCTCCGCCCCGGCCACCCCGACTGGGGCCTGGACCCCTCGCCCGGCGTCCTGACCGAACAGATCGACGGCCAAACCCTCCGCACAACCCCCACGCCCGAACGCGGCGACTACCCCGCCTTCTACGCCGCCGTCCGCGACGCCATCCGGGGTGAAGGCCCGCCTCCCGTCCCCGCCGCCCAGGCCCTGACCGTCATGCGCATCCTCGACGCGGGTCTCCGCAGCGCCGCCGAGGCCCGCGAGGTTTCGCTCTAGCTTTTCTTTCGTCATTCCGGGCGAAGGGCCGCTTGGCCCGAAGACCCGGAACCCAGCGGCGCCGAAGGCGAAATGGGTCCGCCGCTCGATGTTCGAAGGTCAGAGCCCGCGACAGGTTCGCGCTCTCGCGCGCCGCTGGGTTCCGGGTCTCCGCTGCGCTCCGCCCGGAATGACGAAAGCGTGGACGCCCCACCCTACCGCGAGTTCATCCCCCCGCCTCATTCCCGCCCCAATCCGCTACGCATGTAGCGCTACAGGTGTAACGTCAACAGCCACGGGAACAGCCTCATGATCGAATCCCTGCCCCGCCGCGAACGCGAGGTCTTCGAGACCCTGTGTCGGCTCGAGAGGGGCTCAGCCGCCGCCGTCCGCAACGCTCTGTCCGACCCGATCAGCGACTCCGCCGTCCGCACCCTGCTGTCGCGGCTGGAGGCCAAGGGTCTGATCGAACGCGCCCCTGGCCCCGACGGCTATGTCTACAGCCCGGTCCAGCGCACCGAGGCGGTCGCCGCCGGCGCCCTGCAACGGATGATCGACACCTTCTTCGCCGGCTCGGCCGCCAGCGCCGCCACCGCCCTGCTGGGCCTGGGCCAGAAGCTGACGCCGCAAGAGGCCGCCGCCCTCGAACGCATCATCGACGAATCCGTGGAGCGCGAGTCGTGACCTGGGCCCTTCTGCTTTCGCTCCTGGTCAAGTCCAGCCTGATCGCCGGCGCCGGCCTGGCCTGTTCGCGCCTGCTGGCCCAGCGGCCGGTGGACCGGGTCGACATCCTGCGCGGCGTGACCTGTCTGTTGCTGGCCCTGCCGGTGATCATGGCGGTCCTGCCGTCGCTGGAACTGGCGCTTCTGCCCGCCGCCGAGCCGCTCGTGACGCCGCAAACCCTTCCCATGTGGCAGGGCGAGGTCGGCCCCGTCGCCGGGGTCGAGATCTCCGGCGCCCTGCCCTGGCCCACCCCCGCCCTGATCGTCGGCCTGATCTGGCTGATCGGCGTCGCGGCGGTCGCCGGACGGCTGCTCTTGGGCCTGCACACCCTGGACCGCTGGACCCACGAAGGCCGCGCGGTCAAATGCCCCGCCTGGCGCACCGCGCTGGACACCCAGACCACCGGCCGACCGCCGCGCCTGATCGCCAACGACCGGCTGTCTGGCCCGCTCAGCTGGGGCGCCGCGCCCGGCGTCATCCTGGTCGATCCGACCAGTCTCGCCGAACGCCAGGCCGCCCCGGCCATCCTCGCCCACGAACTGGCCCATCTGCGGCGCAAGGACTGGGTTTTCCTGGTTCTGTCGCGGCTCAGCCTGGCCCTGTTCTGGTTCAATCCCCTGGTCTGGGCCCTGCACCTCGACCTGGTCGCCCGCTCCGAAGAGGCCGCCGACGCCGACGCCCTGACCACCGTGGACCGTCAGGTCTATGCCCGCGCCCTGGTCCGCCTGGCCGCACATCCCGTCCCCCGCTCCATTCCCTGCGCCGCCAGCCCCATGGCCGCCGACGCCCGCACCTTGAAGACAAGGATCGCCTGCATCATGTCGAACACGCCGTCCCGCCGTCGCCCGCTGACCGTCGCCCTGACCGTCGCCGCCCTCGCCGCCGTCGCCACGCCGCTGGCCGCCCTGGAGCTGAGCCGTCAGGACTGGGCCAACCCGCCCCCGCCTGCCCCGCCGGAACCGCCCACGCCCCCGTCGATGGTCGTCGCGCCCCCGCCTGCTCCTCCTGCTCCGCCTGCTCCTCCTGCTCCGCCTGCGCCTCCCGCTCCCCCGGCGCCGACCATTTTCAGCTCAAGCTCCACCTACACCTACAGGGGCGCCCCCTTCCCGGAAGCGGATCGCGCCGCAGCCGACATCCGCGCCGAAGCCGATCAGGCCCGCGCACGCGCTGACGAGACCCGTCGCGGCGCCGATCAAGCCCGCGCGCGAGCCGATGAAAGCCGCGCCCAGGCCGAGATCGCCCGACGCGGCGCCGACCAGGACCGAGTCCGCGCCGAGCTCGCCCGCCTCGCCGGGGCCCAGGCCCGCGCCGCCGCCGCCCAGGCCCGCGTCGAAGGCGAAAAGGCGCGACGCATGGGTGAACAGGCGCGGCTCCAGGCGGCGAGCGCCCGCGTGGACGCCCGCCGCCAGATGGCCCAGGGCGCCGAACAGATGCGCAAGAGCGCCCAGGACCTGCGGTCGGAGGCCGTCCGCCTTCGCGACCCCGCCTATCGCGCCCGCCAGATCGCCGAGAACCGCACGCGCGGCAACCGCGTCACCGACGCCGAACTCCTGGCCGTCGCCGCCAGCCTGCCCGCCCAGGCGGACGAGATGGACCGTGACGCGGCCCGCTTGACGCGCGACGCGCGCCGTCAGGATTGATCCGGACACGACCCTATCGCGAACCTTCACGACCTAAGATTGACTTCGCCGCCCAGATGCGACACTTTAAGGTTGCACACAGGGAGCAAACACTATGTCAGTCATCGTTACGCTTCACATCTTCTCTGGTCGTCCGGACCCGGTTTGGGAATTGGCGGAAGACCAGGTGCTTCAACTCACGGAACGGCTCCGATCCACGCAGGAGCGGTCACTTCTTCGCCCCCCCGGCATCGCCGGCGCCCTGGGCTATCGGGGCTTCAGCATCCTCAGCACGGGCGAGAAGGCGCTGGATTCGCACATCTTCGTCCACCAGGGCCTGGCCGAGATCGGTGGCCTCAATATCTCGCTCAACCTCGGATCGCCCGAAACCGAACTGTTCCTGCTCGAAACCGGCCGGGCGGCGCTTCCGGACGATCTCTACGACTATGTCTCGGAGGAAATCGGCGGCGAGGGTTTTAAGGCGGAGGCCGCGCCCACGGTGTTCGCCGCGCCGCCCTATGATCCCGGGAAGTGGAACAACAACCCCTACATCATGGCGAACAACAACTGCTACAACTACGCCAACGACAAGATCACCAACAGTTTCGCACAGCCCGGGCGCGGGTCCGGTCAGATGTACACGACGTTCAGCTGCGACAACGTCGGCGCCGCCTCGCAGCGCGACGGCCAGATCCTGATCCCCAATCCCAACGTCACCCCGGCGGCGGGGCAGATCATCTGCCTGGTCATCTGGCCCGGAAATGACTTCCACTGGTACCGAAGGGACAGCAACGGCCTGTGGTCTCACAAACCCGGCAGCACGCCGGCCAAGAACACGGACAACTCCGGAAACCTGATCCAGAGCCCGGCCACCTGCAATCGCGGCCCGTATGTGAACCTCTGCAGCTATTTCAACAGCATTCCCGCCCAAACCCAGATCTGGTGAAGAGGGCGTGGCGCCTGGACGGCTCGGGCCTTCGTCCCGCGCCGTCCAGGCCTCAGCCTTGGGTCAGCCGACGAAATGACCGACCCGCCCTGACGGTCCCAGAACCCAGAGGTCGTATCGTCCTCCATCGGGCGCCAGCGCCCATACGCCCGTCAGGCTCTCGCCCGCCCCCGATCGCAAGATCGGGGGCGGGGCGGCGCTTCGTCTTCAGATCAGTAGGAGTAGGCCAGGCGGACCAGGAAGTTCCGACCGGGCTCCATATAGTCCTTCTGGTACGAGGGGCTCTCGCCCTTGGTGGTGTAGTAACGATGGCCGTCCAGGATGTTCTGGACGTCGAAGTCCATCGTCAGACCGGGGCGGAAGTTGTAGCGCGAGTGGAAGTCCAAGCTCTTGTTCGGCTGGACCCATTTATCGACGGCGTTGTCGCGCAGGTCTTCGATATAGGCGCCCTGGTACTGATAAGACAGGCGGGCTTCGAAGCCGTATTTCTGATAGGTCAGAGAGGCGTTGTAGATCAGATCCGGCGCCTGGATGAAGGAGATCGACCGACCCTTGCGATAGTCCAGGCCGGTCTCCGCCTCGCTGACCTGACGGGTCAGGTTGGCCTCGACGCCGAAGCCGTCGAAGGGCGCGCCCATGCCCTCGAACGACTTGATCAGGTTCAGTTCGACGCCGGTGATCTTGGCCGTCTCGCCGTTCTTGGGTTGGCTGATGGTGATCACGCCTTCCTGGGTGTCGGCGTCGACCGCGCTGCCGTTGGTGAAGATGAAATGGTCGATCTTCTTGTGGAAGACGCCGATGGAGACCAGGCTGGAACGGTCCGGGTAATATTCAGCCGAAACGTCCAGGTTCAGGGCCTCGGCCGGTTTCAGATCGGGATTGCCGCGGCTGATCGAGACGATGTCGCCCAGGGTCTGGCCAGGACGCGGCGGTGCCCGGCCGACGCTGACGCCCCGCGAGATATTGCTGAACTCGGGCCGGGAGAAGCTGGTCCAGATCGCGCCGCGATAGACGAAGTTGTCCGACGGGCGATAGACCGCCGTCACGCTGGGCAGGACGTTCGTGTAGTTGCTGTCGGTGTCGCCGAAGCCGGTCTGGGCCTCGTCCTCGATCCAGTTGGTGTTGCTGACCTCGGTGTGCTCGACCCGCACCCCGGCGACCACGTCCAGATCGTTGAACTGGAAGCTGGCCAGGCCGTAACCGGCGTAGATGGTCTCTTCGCCGCTCTTATCGCTGGAGCTCAGATCAGCGTAGGAATAGGTGACCGGATTGGCCTTCTGGGCGGCCTCAATGGCGGCCGTCACCCGATCGCGGTTCAGGATGGCGCCATAGTAGTAGCGGCCGTTCAGAACGGAGCCGACCTCGCGGTCGATCAGACCCGACTGACCCAGGCTCTTGCCCTCCAGGGGCGTGTTGTCGAACGAACCGCCCCAGATCGGGGTGGCGTCGTATTCGCGCTCGGACCGCAGGACCTTCACGCCCGCCTTCAGATGACGGACCACGCCTTCCATCTCATAGACAGCGTCGAACTTGAACGCCGTGCGCGCGTCGGTCTGCTTGTCGCGGCTGCGGCCGCCCCCGTCATAGGGCAGCAGATTGGGATCGTTCTGCGCGTTCTGGGCGAAGGCCGGCAACTGCGGCATGGGGAAGCGGGGGTCGTAGGACGACCACAGCAGACCCGTCTGATTGAACGGCGCCGAACAGGCGTCGCAATTGTAGCCGATCGAGAAGCTGTCCGGTCCGCCCTTCTCACCCGCGCTGTAGCTGAGGTCGTAATCAAGGGTCAGGCGGTTCAGACGGCTCTGGCCGCCCAGGTTGATCGTGCCCAGGGTCGAGACCTGGTCCAGGGTCTGGAAGGTCCGCGCGAACTGGAAGGTCTCGGGCTTCCACACACCGGAACGACCGAACAGCGACCAATAGGACGAGCCCGAAATGCGGTCTTCATCGGTGATTATACCATCCCCGACCATCACCTCTTTACCGTCAATGATCTTTTTGATGGTGAGTTTATCGACGATCTGATCGGTGGTGTAGCTGTAGACGCGGCCCTTCTCCTCGTCGTAACCGACGATGGCGTTTTCCGGCTGAATCAGGCTGGTGTCGTCCAGATTTCTCTGCTGCAGGCGCTTGGTCTTGCGACTGCGGAAATCGGTGTAGTCGTTGGTGCCCGTCCGTTCCAGACGGCTGTACTGGCCGCGCAGATAGAAGTCGTTCGCCTGACCTTGATAATCCAGCGAGAAGTTGCCGCCGAAACGCTCCTGTTCGATACGGCGGTAGTCGAGGTCGATCCCCGGCAGATACATCGAGCGTTCGTCGATCGCCTCTTCGCTGTCCTTGCGCCAGCGATAGGGCTCCCACTCGCCGTCGTTTTCGGTTTCTTCGTTCAGGCTGTTGCTCTTGCCGTAGTTGAACGAGACGAAGGCGCCGAAACGGCTGTCGGACGACAGGCGGCTGGCGAAGTCCATTTGGATCTGGCCAGAACCGTCTTCTTCGCCCTGTTCCTGGGCGCGGTCATTGACGCCGTAGCTGAGGAAGGCGCGCGCAACCGGCTTGGTGAAGTCGAAGGCCGTCGGGGTCTGGAAGTTGACCGAGCCGCCGATGGCGTCCCCGTCCATGTCCGGCGTCAGGGTCTTGGAGACGGTGATGCTCTTCAGACCGTTGGGCGGCAGGACCGTCATCGACATCTTGCGGCTGTCGGGGTCGGTCAGGGCGACGCGGACGCCGTTGATCGAATAGGCGTTGAAGGTGCCGGCCAGCCCTCGGACCGAGACATATTCGCCCTCGCCCGTTTCCTGGTTCACCACCACATTGATGCCGGGCGCGCGCGCCAGGGCGTCGGCGACGTTGGCGTCGGGCAGTTTGCCCAGGTCGTCAGACGAGATCACGCTCGAGACCACGCCCGACCGGCGTTGGGCCTCGATGGCGTTGGCGGTGCTGAGACGCTGACCCGTGACGACGACCTCGTCCACCTCGGCCGCTGCAGGGGCCTGAACTGTCTGGGCGTGGGCGGACGAGGCCGCCAGAACGGCGGAACCCGCAAGAAGGACCGTGCGCAGATCGGCGCCGGCGAAGATTTGACGATGAACGGCCCGCGCACGGGCGATGACATGACGCGACATGACTGTCTCCATTGATCCTGATGTGATTTCGGTTCGACCGATCAGGGTCGGCGCAAGGCAGCCGTCAGCGATCAGCGACGCGCGTGCGCGCCCTGTCGGTGTCGATCACCCTGTTGCCCCCCCGGCCGATCGTGTTCGGCTGTAACGACGCCGCTTCAGGCGACGTCGGTCATTCTCTCGCTGGTCCGCCTATCCGGACCGGCGACGATTGAAACGCTCACTCATTCAACAACCCCCATGCGTTGAAATGAAAACTAGGCTTCCGCCCTGCGGTTGATCAGGTCGCAGAGAAGCTCGCGATAGGCCTCGAAGCCGTCGACCTCGACGCCCTGGGCCTTGCCCAGTTCGTCGTAGCGCCGCAGCCGCAGCGCGGCCTCGGCCGCCGGCAGGGCCATGAATTCGTCCACCTCGGCCGGGCTCATCGGCCCGCCCTGCAAGGCCAGGCTCTGAAGCGAGGCCGCGCTGAGCCGATCCACATAGCCGGGCGCGGTGGCGGCCAGACAGCGTTTGGCCGCGACGTGCAGCCGGACCGGCTCGGTCACCTCCGGGCCAAAGGCGCGCGACAGGTAGCCGGCGCTGATATGTTCGTGGCGGGTGTCGATGCCGCGGTCGGCGGCGTCCTCGCCCGCCTTCTGCATCATATGGCCGACGTCGTGCAGCAGGGCCGCCGCCACCAGGGCCGGCGGCGCCCCATCGACGCGCGCGTGATGCGCGGTCTGCAGCGCATGCTCCAGTTGGCTGACGTCTTCGCCGTAATGCAGTGCACCCAGTCGGCTAAACAGGTCCGACAGTTCGGTGAAGAAGGCGTCGGCATCCACGGGAGAAGTCATCGAAAGTCCGTCTGTAAACTGGGTCGAAATCGGGTGGGCGGGCGTGGCGTCGGTCACAGGCGCATGCGTCCGATGGCCGGGTCGGTGCGGCTGGGACGACCGGTCTCCACATGACCGGCCAGGCGCTGGATGAAGGTCGGATCGTCCGCCAAGGTCACGGTCAGATCGTACCAATGGTCGCTGCCGCGCAGATCCCAGACCGAATGCGCCGCCGTTCCGGGACGAAGGGTCAAGCGGCGGCGCGCCTCCCCTTCGGACAGGGGATAGGCGGCGTCCATGTCCAGCACCGCCTGCGCCGTCCCCTCCTGCGCACCGGTCAACTCGACGGTCAGAAGACCCTTGGCGTCGGTGGAGATCGTCACCTGGGGTTGGGGCCGCGTGGCGTCGCCGGCGAACCGACGATAGAAGCCGTTGGGACCGTGAACCGTCAGATCATAGACGCCGGGCCGGCCGTCGTTCCAATGTCCGGCCGCATAGGTCTCCCCGGATCCCAGGGTGAAGCGCCACGGCCCCGCGCGGTCGGTGTTGTCGAACACCTGGAAGACCGCGCCCGTCCGCCCGCTGTTGACCAGATCGATCAGGACCGCCCCATCCGCGACGCGGGCCGCGGCGGCCAGGTCATAGGGCAAGGGACGTGCGCCGCGCTGGGGGCCGTCCTGGAAGGCCGGCGTCTGGCGCTCCGGAATCCGCAGACTGGGCGCGGCCTTGGAACGGGCGACGCGCTGCATGTAGTCGGCCGTGGCCGGCAGGGACAGGGCCGACCAGTCCTGGTTCGGGCGCGCGAAGTCGAAGGCCGAGGTCAAGTCGCCGCAGACGGTCCGACGCCAGTCGCTGATGTTCTCTTCCCTGACACCGAAGCGTTTTTCCAGGAACTGAAGCGTGGAGGTGTGATCGAACACCTCCGAACAGACAAAGCCGCCACGGCTCCAGGGCGAAACCACGATGGCCGGCACCCGGATGCCGAGGCCCAGCGGATGGGCGCCGTGGTGGGGCCGTTCCGTATCCTGCCCATAGTCCTTGGCCTCGCCGGCGACGGACACGGTGCTGTACCCCTGGTCGGGCGTCAGCGGCGGCATGGGCGGCTGGACATGGTCGTAGAAGCCGCCGGCCTCGTCGTAGTTGACGATGAAGACCGTCTTGGAAAACACCTCGGGATGATCGACCAGGGCCTCGATCAACTTGGCGCAGACATGCTCGCCCTTGGACGGCTCGGCCGATGGATGTTCGGACAGATCCGCCGCCGTGACGATCCACGACACCTGGGGCAACCGCCCGCCGGCGATGTCGGCGCGGAAGGCCTCCACCAGCTGTTCGCCGTCCGAGCGGGTGCGATCCGCGCCGGTCTTGTCCTCCGACACCCAGGCGCGGCCGCGCTGATACAGGGGCGAGTCCTTCGGGCAGGGCCGGAACGGCTTGAAAACCGACAGGATGTTGTCGCCGAAATTGTCGTATTCCTGATAGACCTTCCAACTGACGCCCGCCGCCTGGAGCCGTTCGGCGTAGGTGGTCCATTCGTGCGGACCGCGGGCCATCGGCCTGTCCTCGGCCATGTCGGCGCTGGGCGTCTCGTCCTCGCCGTAGTTGCTCATCTCCGGATCGCCGCCGACTTTTCCGCCGCCGTTGCATCCGGTCCAGAGGTGCAGGCGGTTCGGATAGGTCTGGGTCAGGGTCGAGCAGTGGTAGGCGTCGCAGACGGTGAAGGCGCCGGCCAGGGCGTAGTAGAAGGGCAGGTCGGAGGCCTTGTAATAGGCCATCCGCTTGTGCAGCTCGAGCGAATGGCCCCACTGGTCATAGCGGCCGCCGTTGACGATGGTGATCGCCGCCGTATGGCCCTGATCCGCGCCATCGACCGTATAGGCGTTGGTGGTGCGGGAATCGCCGTGGAAGGGGGCGACGAAGCCGTCAGGATGCTCGGCGCTGGGCTGGCGCCAGACAGAGGCTCCGCCCGGCAGGCGCTGCGGCCGGGGGTCGCCGAAGCCGCGCACCCCGTTCAGGGCCCCGAGATAGTGATCGAAGGCGCGGTTCTCCTGCATGAAGATGACCACATGCTCGACATCCATGATCGTGCCCGTGGCGTTGTTGGCGGGAATGGCCATCGCCTTGCGCACCGTCGCCGGCAACAGGTTCAACGCCGCTCCAGCCGCCACGCCGCCCAGAGCGCCCCGCAGGAAAGACCGCCGATCATTTGACATGGATCAAATCCCCCTCTTCAATTTTGGTATAGACCAGATAAAGGGATATCTTCGGCGAAGTTTTCGTGAAGCTTGAGCGGCGAATGTCTGAACCGTCAGGGGGCTGATCCGGTTCACTTGACCCCACAGACACGACTTCTCATCCTTCGGTGGGGCGGGAATCGACCGTCGATCGAGCGATCCCATGACTCAGCCGGACAGCCTTCACTATCTCGGAGTGCGCGACGCCATCGCCACACGGATCGCGGGAGGAGAGTTGAAGCCCGGCGAACGCCTGCCCTCCGAACGTCAGTTGCAAGTGGGCGGCGGGGTGGCGCGCGGCACGATCCGGGAGGCCCTGTTCCAGCTGGAGGCCGAGGGGATCATCTATCGCAAGGACCGCAGCGGCTGGTACGTCTCGCCCCCGCCGGTGGTCTATGATCCGACCCGGTGGGAAGGCTTCATGTCCTATGTCGAGGCCCAGGGCCGCCGCCCGGAGACCGAGACCCTCAGCAAGACGGAAATCGCCTGCACCCCCGCCCTGGCCCCCATCTTCGGCCGCCCGGTCGGCGCGCCGATGTATCGCATTCGCCGACGGCGTTCAGTCGATGGCCGCGCCGTACTGGTGGAGACCATCGTCGTCGACGCGGCCCTGGCCCCGGACCTGCTCAGCCACCCGCTGGACGGTTCGCTGACCAGCGTCCTGAAGTCCGCCTATAATATCGCCGTGGCCCGCAACCGGGTGGACATGCAGCCGTGCGCCCTGACCCGCGGCGAGGCCGAGGCGCTTCAGGTCAAGTCGGGACTGCCGGGGCTGAATGTGGTCCGCACCAGTTATGACGCCCAGGGTCGCGTGGTCGAGTTCGACCGCGAATACTGGCGCCACGACGCCCTGAAGATCAGCGTCGATATCCGGGTGCGTTAGGAAAGGCCGGCGCGTCGGGCCGCCTCGGCCTCCAGGGCGGGGATCAGGTCGGCAACAGTGCCGATGACCAGATCGGCGCCGGCGTCACGCAGCCGGTCGGCGGCGGCCTTCAACAGAACGACGCGTTCATCGCCGTCCAGATCGGCCAGGGCCTGGGCGGTCAGACCGACCATATTGCCTGAGGCGGCCACGCCGATGGTGAAACAGCCGGCATTGCGCCCCTCGGCGACGCCCACCTCCGCATCGTCCACCTTGACCACGCGCGACAGGGGCCAGACGCCCAGATCGGCGCAGGCCTTGTAGATCATCAGCGGCGAGGGTCGCCCCTCCGGCGTCTCGTGGGCGCAGACCACCAGGTCGGGTGCGTACCCCTGAGCGGCGGCGCGCGGCAGGATCGCCTGCATCATCTCGCGGGTGTAGCCGGTGCAGGACGCGATCTTCAGACCCTGGCTGCGCAGATGCGCCACGGCGTCCGCGGCGCCGGGGATCAGATCCGCCGTCTCCTCGGCCAGACGGATCATCGGCGCCTGGAGTTCGGCCATGACCTGATCGACAGCCTGCTGGTCCGGCGCCGCGGCGTGGGCCGCCATCCAGGCCTGGTTGATCCGGGGCTGTTCGAACAGGGCGCGGACGTGGTCGGCCTTGGCCCGGCCCATGTCGCGGCGGGCCTCCTCTTCACTGACGGGCGCGCCGAGGACGGCGAAGGCCTCCATCAGGGCCAGCACCGGGGCGCGGCTGCCGAAATCGACCATGGTGCCGGCCCAGTCGAAAACGACCATGTCGAAGCTGTCGCGGATGGAGGTCATGGTTCGAACGTCTCCTGAAACAGGTCTGCGATCACCTCTTCGCCAAAGGCGAAGGCGGTGGAGGCGCCGTTGCCGGCGGTGATGAGGGCGAGGCGAACGCAGGGGTGCGGCGCGGCGACCAGGTCGGCGTGCGGACCGCGGGCATAGGTCCCCGTCCAGCGTTGCAGGACGGGCGGCGCGGGCCGGCCGGTGGCGGCGCGCCATTCATCCAGGATCAGTTGATCGACCGCCTCGTCGGCGAACGGATCGGGCGTGGCGGCGTCGTGATGGCTGTCGCCCACGACCAGGGCGCCGTCGGCGTCCTGCACCGCGATCAGGTGGACCCCCTCGGCCAGGGCCCGGCCCTGCTCCGCCTCCAGCCGCGTGCGCAGGGCGGCGGCCTCCGGCAAGTCGGCGTAGCCGCCGTAGCGAACCAGACCCAGGTCGGACATGACCGGCGCCGGCAAGTCGAAGCCAGGCGACGCCAGCCGCATCATCTGCAACTTGCAGCGCGCCAGGCCGGCGTCAGCCAGGCAATCCGGGAACAGGCTGACCATATCGTCTCCGGGACAGACCACCACCCGCGCGGCCTCCACGACGCCCCGGCCCGTGACGACGCGCGGCGGCTCGACCGCCTGGACGACGGTCTGACGCAGAAACTCGACCCCGAAACGCCCCTCCAGCCACGCGGCCAGTCGCGGGATGGCCGTGCGGGAGTCCACACGCAATTCATGGGGGCTCCAGAGGGCGGCGACCGTGTCGGGTCCGGTCGTTTCCGGCGACCGGGCCCGCGCCTCGTCCGGCGTCATCAGCCGACAACCTTCGCCCATCTCGGTGGCCATGAAGGCTTCCAGCACGGCCGCGGCCTCGGGCCTGCGCACGGGCAGCCAGAGGCCGTGTTGCAGGATCGGCACGCCCGCCTCGCCCGCGACCTCGTCCCAGACGGCGCGGCTGCGATGCGCGCGGCGCCACACCCGGCCGCGCGGCTGGCCGGTGACTGTGACGAAACCGAAGTTCCGGATCGAGGCGCCGTTCGCCTGGGCGTCACGGTCGATCACCACCACCGAAAGGCCGCGCCGTGCAGCGGCCAGGGCGCAGGCCAGGCCGACGATTCCCGCCCCCACCACGGCGACGTCGTACCGTCCCATCATCCCATCATCCTCGTCATTCAAGCGTCGCAGCAGTGGTCTAGACCACGTGGGTGCAACAGGATGATGTCAAACGATGAACCGGATGCGGCTCTGGCTGGCGAAGGCCAACCCCGTTGTCTTTGTGGCGTTCGCGGGCCTGGCGGGATTTTGCGCCTATTTCTCCATGTACGCCTTCCGCAAACCCTTCACCGCCGCGACCTTCGATGTCGTGGCAGGTTGGGATTTCGCCCTGGACTACAAGATCGCCCTCGTGATCGCGCAGGTGGCCGGCTACGCCCTGTCCAAGCTGATCGGGATCAAGGTGATCGCGGAGATGCGGCCCGAACGCCGAGCGGCCGCTATCATCCTGCTGATCGGCGTCTCCTGGATCGCTTTGGTCCTGTTCGCGGTCGTGCCTGCGCCATGGAATGTCGCGGCCCTGTTCCTCAACGGTCTGCCGCTCGGTCTGATCTGGGGCCTCGTGTTCGGTTTCATGGAGGGGCGACGCACCAGCGAGGTGCTGGGGGCGATCCTGTGCGCCAGCTTCATTCTGTCTTCCGGCGTCGTGAAATCGGTCGGCAAGGCCTTGATGGAGAACTGGCAGGTCAGCGAGTTCTGGATGCCGGCGGCCGTCGGGGTGGTCTTCATGCCTCTGCTGGCCGTTTCGGTGCTGGCCCTCGCCACCCTGCCCGCGCCCAGTCCCGCTGACGAAGCCGAGCGCGTGGCGCGTCGGCCGATGATGGCCAGAGAGCGCGCCGCCTTCCTGGCCGCGCACTGGCCGGTGCTGCTTCTGCTGGTCGCCGCCTATGTGATGCTGACGGCCTTCCGCGACCTGCGCGACAACTTCGCCGCCGAAATCTGGCAGGCGCTGGGCTACGGCGACGCCGCCTCGGTCTTCACCGCCAGCGAAGGGCCGGTGGCGGCCCTGTCGCTGGTGGCGATGGGCGTGTTGATCGCGGTGAAGAACAACGGCCGGGCCCTGCTGTTCATGCACGGCGTCATTCTGGCCGGGTTCGCCATCCTGGGCGCCTCGACCCTCGCCTTTCAGCAGGGCCTGCTGTCGCCGATCGTCTGGATGATCGCCGGCGGCGCGGGCCTGTACCTCGCCTATACCCCCTTCAACGCCATGCTGTTCGACCGGATGATCGCCTATTCGGGCACGGTCGCGACCGCCGGTTTCCTGATCTATGTGGCCGACTCCACCGGCTATCTGGGCAGCGTGGCGCTGCTGCTGTTCAAGAATTTCGGCGCTGTGGATCTGCCTTGGCTGCCCTTTTTCGTGGGCGCCGCCTACGCCACCAGCCTGGCCGGCCTCATATTGGTCGGAGGCGCCGCAATCCTGTTCCTGCGAGGACGTGGAGATGGATCTCCCTCTCCCAAGGGCTCGGAGGGCCAAGAGCGCCCCTGAGGGCGACGGCGGTTAAACTAGTCGTGGTCTTCATCCACCGGCTGGTGAGTGAAGCCTTTGACGCCGCTCAGTGGTTTGGCGTCGCGGCCGATCTCGACGTCGCTTTCGGCATAGGCGACCAGAAGGCGCGCCAGGTCCGTTAATGCGCTTTCGTGGATGCGTTCATAACCGTGGCTGGCGTCGATGCCGAAGGTGACCAGGGCCGTCCGGATGTCGGCGCCCGATTCCAGCGCCGAGGCCGAGTCCGAGCGGTAATATCGAAAGACGTCCTTCTGGTGCGGGATGTCATGCTCGCGCGCCAGCTGAACCAGTTTGCGCGACAGGTGCCAGTCGAACGGGCCCGTCTGGTCGGCCATGGCGATGGTGACGCCGAACTCGGACGAGTTCTGGCCCGGCGCGGTCGTGCCGTTGTCGACGGTGACCATGGCCGCCACGTCCGGGATCAGCACGGACGAAGCGCCCAGCCCCACCTCCTCGGCGATGGTGAACAGCCACCAGGTGTCGACCGTCGGGATGCGCTCCTCGCGGATCATGCATTCCAGCGCGGCCAGCAGGGTGGCGACCCCCGCCTTGTCGTCCAGATGGCGCGAGACGATGAAGCCGGTGTCCATGAACTCGGGCTGGGGGTCGATGGCGACGATGTCGCCGACGTCCACGCCAAGCGCCAGGGTGTCGTCCCGACCATGGGTCACGGCGTCGATGCGCAGCTCGATCTGGCGCCAGCTCACGGGCTGGGTGTCCACCTCCTCGTTGAAGGTGTGGCCCGAGGCCTTCAGCGGCAAAATGGTCCCGCGCCAGGCGCCGCCCTCGGAGAAGATCGTGGCCCGCGCGCCCTCGGCGAAGCGGGACGACCAGTGACCGATGGCCACCAGCTCAAGCCTGCCATTGTCCTTCACCTGTTTGACCTGGGCGCCCAGGGTGTCGACGTGGGCGACGATGGCGCGGGCGGGCTTGGCGGTCCGGCCCGGCAGCCGGGCCCGGATGGCGCCGCGCCGGGTCAGCTCATAGTCGAGCCCGAGCCGCTCCAGCTCGCGGCACAACTGCCACACCGCCTCGTCCGTATAGCCGGTGGGGCTGGGCGTGTTCAGAAGGTCGGCGAGGCGGGACTTGAGATAATCGAGATCGATCGCAGGACGGGCCAAGGGGCCTCCTTCAGACGTCGGCCCGGACCACGGCGCGCGCCGAGGTCGGGGCGGACAGGGGAAACAGCAGATCGACGAAACGCTCGGCCGTCGGCTGGGGTTCGTGATTGGCCAGGCCGGGGCGTTCGTTGGCCTCGATGAAGGCGTAGTCGGCCTCGCGCGGCGACTTCACCATCAGGTCGACGCCGGTGACGGGGATGTCGATGGCGCGGGCGGCGGCGACGGCGGCGCGGATCAGGGTCGGGTGCACCTCCTCCGTCACATCATGGATGGTGCCGCCCAGGTGCAGATTGGCCGCCTTGCGCACCAGCACCTCCGCCCCCTCCGGCGCGACGTCGTCCAGCCGATAGCCGGCCTCGGCCAGCGTCCGCTCGGTCTCGCCGTCAATGGGAATGGTCGATTCCCCGCCTGTGGCGGCGGCGCGGCGACGGCTCTGGTGCTCGATCAGGGCGCGCAGGGTGGAGCGACCGTCGCCGATGACGCGCGGCGGGCGACGCAGGGCGCAGGCCACGACCTTGTAGTCGATCACCACCAGACGCAGGTCCTCGCCCTGGACCTGTTCCTCGATCAGCACCTCCGAACAGATGCGACGCGCGCGGACCAGGGCCGTCTGGACCTCGTTCATCGTCGTCAGGCCGACGGCGACCCCCTGGCCCTGCTCGCCCCGCGCGGGCTTGACCACCAGGGCGCCGAACCTGGCCAGGGCGGTGTCGATGGCGGACGGGTCGCCGGGGTCGATCCGTTCGGGCACGCGCACCCCGGCCGCCTCGACGATGCGCCGCGTCATCCGCTTGTCGTCGCAGATGCTGAGCGCCACGGCCGAGGTCAGCTCCGACAGGCTCTCGCGGCACCGCACCGACCGGCCGCCCCAGTTCAGGCGGAACAGCCCGCCCTCGGCGTCGATGATCTCGGTATGGATGCCACGCCGCCGCGCCTCGTTGACGATGATCCGGGCATAGGGGTTCAGGTCATGGTCGTCGGTCGGACCGACGAACAGGGCCTCGTTGATCGGATTCTTGCGCTTGACCCCGAAGAAGGACACGCGGCGAAACCCCAGCTTCTCGTACAGGGCGATGGCCTGATCGTTGTCGTGCATGACCGACAGGTCCATGTGGGCCAGACCCTGGGTCTTGAAATGCTCGGCCAGACGCCGGACCAGGGCCTCCCCGACACCCGGCTGGGTCGCCTGGGGATCGACGGCGAGACACCACAGGGACGAACCGCATTCGGGATCGTCGAAGGCGCGGACATGATTGACCCCCGTCACGGTGCCGATCACCGCTCCGGTGGTCGTGTCCTCGGCGACGAAATAGGTCAGGGTCCGGTCGTCGCGATGCGACCAGAAGAAGTCGGGCGGCACCGGCACCATCTTGCGCTTGGCGTAGATGTCGTTGACCGCCTGGGCGTCCATCTCGGACGTCAGTCGCCGGACGGTGAACCCCCTCGGCTGGCGGCGGCTGGCGCGATAGGTGGCCAGTTCCAGCCGATAGGTGTGCGACGGATCCAGAAACAGCTCCTGCGGCGCCTGGGCCAGCAAGACATGCGGATTGCGGACATAGAAGGCGATGTCGCGGCGGTCCGGCCCCTCGGCGCGCAGGGCGTCGACCAGGGGCTCGGCCGTGTCGAAGGTCTGGGCGAACAGCAGCCGCCCCCAGCCGCAGTCCAGCACGGCGTTGGGGCTGGGCCCCTCCCCCGTCCGCACCGGCGGCTTCAGCCCCTCATGACGCAGCCGCTTGAGCCGGTGCGCCTTGGACCGTTCAGGTCGGACGTCAGACGCCATGCTGTTGCATCCACATCTCGAGCACGGCGACCTGCCACAGCTCCGAGCCGCGTAGGGGCGTGATATGTTCGGTCGGATTGGCGAACAGGGTGTCCAGATAGGCCGTATCGAACAGGCCCCGGTCGCGGGCGGCCTGATTGGTCAGGGCCTCGCGCACCATCTCCAGATACGGGCCCTGGATGTATTTCAGCGCCGGGACAGGGAAATAGCCCTTCTTGCGGTCGATCACCTCGGACGGGATCACCAGACGCGCCGCCTCCTTCAGCACCCCCTTGCCGCCTTGGGCCAGCTTGTGTTCGGGCGGAATTCGGCCGGCCAGCTCGACCAGTTCGTGGTCGAGGAAGGGCACGCGCGCCTCCAGACCCCAGGCCATGGTCATATTGTCGACCCGCTTCACCGGGTCGTCGACCAGCATCACCTGGCTGTCCAGGCGCAGGGCCTGATCGACCGGCGTATCGGCGCCCGGTTGAGCGAAATGGGCCTCGACCAGAGCGCGGCTGACGTCAGTGTCGGCCATATAGGCGCCGTTCAGCTGGGTCTTCAGCGTCGCATGGCTGCGGTCGAAGAAGGCCTTGGCGTAGGTCTCGACCGGATCGGCCGCCTCCAGCATCGGCGGGTACCAGTGATAGCCGGCGAACACCTCGTCCGCCCCCTGCCCCGACTGCACCACCTTGATGTGTTTCGAGACTTCCTGGCTCAGCAGGTAGAAGCCGACATTGTCATAGCTGACCATCGGCTCCGACATGGCCCCGATGGTTCCCGGCAGGGCCTCCATCAGCCGCTGGTGCGGCACGAAGATCTGGTGGTGCTTGGTCCCATAGTGTTTGGCGATCAGGTCGGAATAGACGAACTCGTCGCCCTTCTCGCCATTGGCCGCCTCGAAGCCGACCGAGAAGGTCATCAGATCCTTCTGGCCCAATTCCGCCAGCAGGCCGACGATCAGGCTGGAATCGACCCCGCCCGACAGCAGCACGCCCACCGGCACATCGGCGACCATGCGGCGCTTCACCGCCTCGCGCAGACTGTCCAGCACCCGGTCGCGCCAGTCCTCGGCGGTCAGGGCCGCGTCCTCGGCATGGCGGGTCATGTCGGGCTGCCAGTACAGCCGGTCCTTCGCCGTCCCGTCCGCCTCGATCACCCGGATCGTCGCCGGCGGAAACTTCTTCACCCCCTTCAGGATGGTGTGCGGCGGCGGCACCACGGCGTGGAAGGTCATGTAGTGGTGCAGGCCGACCGGATCGATGGTCTTGTCCACGTCCCCCGCGGCCAGCAGGGCGGGCAGGGTCGAAGCGAACCTCAGCCGCTTGCCGCTTTCGGCCAGATACAGCGGCTTGATGCCGAACCGGTCGCGGGCGATGACGGTGCGGCCGCTGTCGCGTTCGTGCAGGACGAAGGCGAACATGCCCTTGAACCGCTCGACGCAGGCCTCGCCCCAGGCCTTCCAGGCCTTGATGATGACCTCGGTGTCGCCGTGCGAGAAGAAGCGGAAGCCTAGCCCCTGCAGCTCTTCGCGGAGTTCAGGATAGTTGTAGATGCAACCATTGAAGGCCAGGGTCACGCCCAGGTCGGCGTCGACCATCGGCTGCTGCGCCGCCTCCGACAGGTCGATGATCTTCAGCCGGCGATGCCCCAGCCCCACCGGGCCGCGCATCACTATGCCGGACCCGTCCGGTCCACGGGGCGAGAGCGCATCGGTCATGCGTTGGACAGCCCCGGCGTCGGCCGGCCGTCCATCGAAATTGATCTCGCCGCTAAGACCGCACATGGGTCCTCCTTGAATTGTGGAAGCAGCGTGTACAAATGGTTCGTGCACGAAAGAGTTCAACCGGATGAGCGATATTTCTCCCGACGCGGCCGAAGACCTGTCCACGTCCCTGCTCCGCTCGGTGCGCCGGATCGCCCAGGCGATCGACGTCCGGTCGCGCGAGATCGCCCGGCTGACAGGCCTGACCCTGCCGCAACTTCTTGTGCTGCAATCGATCCGCGCGATGGGCGAGGTGAGCACCAGCGCCATTTCGCGCGACGTCTCCATGTCGGCGCCCACCGTGGTGGCCGTTCTCGACAAGCTGGAGGCCAAGGGGATGGTCGTTCGCTATCGGTCCAGCATCGACCGACGTGTGGTTCACGCGCGCCTGACCGAGCCTGGCCGCCAGGCGCTGGCGGCGTCGCCGGGCCTGCTGGGCCAGAATTTCACGACCCGGTTCGACGGCCTTTCGCGCATGGATCGAGAGACGATGACCGCCGCAGCGGATCGCCTCGCCACGATGATGTCCGTCCGTAGCGCCGCCCCCGAGGATCCATCCTCGACCTGACCCGGCCCCGCCGAATGGCGAGACCCGGCCTTACCCCGGCCGCCACTCGCTGAGCCCCTGGCCTTGGGCGTCCTCGAAGGCGACCCGGTCCAGTTGGACCGCGCCGATACAGACCGGGCGCTGATCCGGTCCGGCGGCGCGACAACGAATGGCGCGGCCGTCCGCAAAGGCCGTCATCCGCCCCTCCAGCACCAGTCGATACCCGTTCGTCGGCGCGACCGGGGCCTGGTCGCCCTCGGCGCGGACGGTGAATTCATAGGCCCGGCCGTTGCGGCGGCCGAGGCGCGAACCGTCTTCCTCGAACACGGCCGCCAGACCAAAGGTCTGGGGCGAGACCGCCGTCGCGCCGTCCGCCGCCGGATCGCTCGGAACGCCCGGACAGCCGTCCGTGCGCAACCACGGGCGCGGCAGCCAGAACCCCTCGGCCGCTTCCCAGCTGTCGGCGCCGCCCGCGACCATCGGCGAACCCGTCCAATCGGCCGGCGCCAGGGTCAGTTTCAGGCTCTTGCCCTTGTCGCCCCAGGACCAGGCGGCCAGCCCGTCGCCCCCCGGCGCCCCAACCGTCGACCGACCCGCCGGCGCGGGCCCGGCGCAGCCGAAGGCCTGACGGATGACGAAGCGGCGACCGGCCAGGGTGGCCCCGCCCGGGTCCTTGCCGGCGGCAAAGGCCGAGGCCGCGACATCCATGGCCTGCAAGAGCCCGGTCCGGTCCAGCACCGGCGCGGGACCGATGGCGACGACCGGCGGCGCGCTGACGGCCGGGGCCGGCGGCGGAGCGGGGGCGGCCTCCTCGCGCTGGCAGGCGGCGAGGAAAACAAGGGACGCCGCAAGCGCGACGACCGACGGGCGAGGCGACACGGTCGGTTCCAGCATGAATCCACCCTAGCATGGGTTCGCGCTTTCGGGGGCCATCGTGCGAAAAAGGTTGACGAAAGCTACGGAGACCGGTCTGCACAGGGTCATGACCTTCGATCAGATCGCCGCCCTGGCGGTGCTCATCGGCGTGGTCGGCGTGCTGATCCACGGCAAGCTTCGCGCCGATGTCGTCGCCCTGACTGGAGCCGCCGTCCTGCTGCTGCTGGGGGTGGTGCGGCCGGTCGAGGTGCAGAGCGCCTTCGCCAGCCCCGCTGTCATCGCCCTGGCCGGCCTGTTCGTCATCGCCTACGCCATCGAACTGTCGGGCCTGTTGGGCCTGCTGATCCGCCAGGCCACCCGACTGGCGGCCCGGATCGGGGCCATGGGCATCTGGATCGTCATCGGCCTGTGCGGCGCCGTCGGCGGTTTCCTGAACAATACGCCGGTGGTGGTGCTGGCGGCGCCGGTGATCCGCGACGTCGCCCAGTCCCTGCAGTTGTCGCCCAAGCGGTTCCTGATGCCGCTCAGCCATGTGACGGTGATGGGCGGCCTGCTGACCCTGATCGGCACCTCGACCAATCTGCTGGTCAACGACATGGCGCGCAATGCGGGCCAGCCGGTCTTCGGCCTGTTCGAGATCACGCCCGTGGGTCTGTTCATCGCCGTGATCGGCGGCCTGTGGCTCTATTTCGTCGGCGCGCGACAGCTCGGCCGGTCGGTGGCCAAGGACGAGGCCCAGGCCGCGCGCCTGGCCGAGTTGGAAGGCGCGCGTCGCCGCGCCGAGGCGGAGGCGGCCGGACGCCGCCGTCGCGCCCTGCCCTTCGGCCTGCCGCGCCTGGGGGAATCGCGCAACCAGTCGGACGGCTCGGGCGACGCCCATCTGGGCGACGTCGCCCTGTTCGGCGCGGCGGATCGCCCCTTCCGGCTTCGGCCCGCGCTGATCTCCCTGGCGATCTTCGCTCTGGTGATCGCCTCTGCCGCGCTCGGCTGGGCCCCGATCGCGGCCTCGGCCTTCGCCGGGGCGGTGGCGCTGATCCTGCTCAGGGTCATCACCCCCGAAGAGGCCTATGCCGGGCTGCGGCCCGAAATTCTGCTGCTGATCGCGGGCATGGTGGTGGTCGGCACCGCCATCGAGGTGACGGGCCTGGCGTCCGCCGGGGCGGACCGGCTGATCGACGTGATCCGGCCGATGGGACCCCTGGGCGCGCTGATCGTGCTTTACGGCGTGACCCTGTTCGCGACGGAGCTCCTGTCCAACGCCACCGTCGCCGTGTTGATCACCCCCATCGCCGTGGCCCTGGCCGAAAGCCTGGGCGTCGATCCCCGCCCGTTCCTGGTGGGCGTGATGATGGCCGCCTCAGCCGCTTTCGCGACCCCGTTCGGCTATCAGACCAATGTGCTGGTCTTCAACATGGGCGGCTACAGCTACATGGACTTCGTCCGTGTCGGCCTGCCGTTGAACCTGGTCACCTGGGTCGCCGCGATGATCGCCATCCCGGTCTTCTTTCCGTTCTGACCCGACCAACGCGCTTCGGCGCCGGTCTGGCGGGCACGACGCATGGATCCTTCAAGATCTGGTGCGGGCGGCCGGGGTCGAACCGGCAAGGGCTTGCGCCCGGCAGATTTTAAGTCTGCTGCGTCTACCAGTTTCGCCACGCCCGCGAGCCGGTCCGGCTCTATAGCCAGAACCGGACCGTGTGGCCAAGCGACCTAGTGTGCGGCCGGCGTCGCTGTCGTCGTCGCCGGTCGCATGGCGCGGAAATCGACGTCGGAATCGGCGATCAGCCAGAGCAAGCCCGCCCAGGCGGCGACGTTCTGGCTCAACTGCGCCGGGTCGATCTTGTCCAGGGTGTCGTTGGCGGTGTGGTGCAGGTCGAAATAGCGGGTCCCGTCCTGCGCCAGACCGAAGAAGGGCACGCCCAGCGGCCCCATGGGCCCGACATCGACCCCGCCGTCGGTCTCGACCTGGTCCGACGCCAGGACGCCGAGCGGATAGAGGACGCGGGTCGCCGCCTTCTGGAAGTCCGAGCCCTGGGCGCCGGCGGGCAGGCGCAGCGCATAGACCCGGTCCGCGCCGAAGTCGCTTTCGCCGGCGATCACGTGTTTCTCCAGGGCGGCGCCCTGGTTGCGGGCGTAGACGCCGCCGCCGTTGCCGGTCTGGGGCGTGGGCTGGGCCACTTCCTCGGAGCCGTAGAAGATCACCCGCAGGGTCCGCGCGGGGCGTCTGCCGCTGTCGGCGATGGCCTTGGCCGCCGCGACCGTGATGGCGCCGCCCGCCCCGTCGTCGATGGCGCCGGTGCCCAGATCCCAGCTGTCCATGTGCGAGCCCAGCACGATGACCTCCTCTGGCCGGGTCGCGCCAGGCAGATCGCCGATGACGTTCTGGCTGTGGGTCTCATAGGTGCGGGCGGTCGAGGTCAAGCGCATCCGCACCGGCTCGCCCAGGGCGATCAACCGGCTGACCTGGTCGGCGTCCGGCGCGGACAGGGCGAAGGACGGAAGGGTCGGCTTGCCGTCGACATAGCGGGTGGTGCCGGTGTGGGGCATGCGGTCCTCGTCCGATCCGACCGAACGCATGATGAAGGCCGCCGCGCCCTTGGCCGCCGCCACGCCGGGACCGGCGCCGCGCACCCGGGTCTGGGGTCCGTATCCCGAGCCGTCCTGCATCGGGTGCATCTGACCCAGATCGACATAGACGATCTTGCCGCGAACGGTCGCCGGATCGGCCGCCTGCAGGTCTTCAAAACTGGAGAATCGCACCACGTCCGCCTCGACCCCGCCGCGCGGCGTGGCGGGCGAATGGCCCAGGGCGGCGGCGACCAGCGACTGGGCGTTCCTGCCGACGATGGCGGCCGAGCCTTCGCCCCGCTCCCAGCCGACCAGCGGGAATTCTTCGATGCGGACGTTCTGGAAGCCGTGGGCGCGCAGATAGTCGGCGGCCCAGGCGGCGGCGTCCTGCTCGGGCTTCGACCCGGCCGGCCGCGCGCCGAAGCGGGTGGTCAGCTGGGTGACATAGTCCAGGGCGATGTTCGACGTCAGCGCCGCGTCACGAACGGCGATGGCGCGCTCCACCGTAACTGCGTCCTGGGCCCTGGCCAGCGGAGCAACGGCGGCGACGAGGCCGAGCGCGAGCGCGCTGACGGTCAGCAGACGGAAGGACATCGGCAGGCTCCAGACTCGGGGAAGAGCCGCAGCCTAGAAAGACTCAGCCGTTCTGGAAATAGGGTTCGACCAAGCCCTGCAGTTTGACCGTCAGGGCCTTGCCCTTGCGGTCCACCCGATTGCCCAGCGCCAGCCGCACCCAGCCCTCCGAGACGCAATATTCCTCGACATTGGTCTTTTCCTCGCCCTTGAAGCGAATGCCGACGCCGCGTTGCAGCACGTCCGCATCATGGAAGGGGCTGGAGGGATCGACGGAGAGGCGGTCGGGGGGCGTGTCGGACATGATCGTTCGGCGGCTCGGATATCGGGAAGGCGCGGTGATAGCCGCGCCCGGCCCTCATGCCAACCGAAACCGGCGATCAGCCCATGTAGTGATGAACAGCGGCGCCGACCCAGATCAGCCCCGCAGCGGGCACGACCAGGATCAACACCCGTCGCAGGCGGTGCGCGATATACAGAACCTCGCCCATCATGGCGGACACCCTCGATATGATCGTCGCCCTGTATCTGGGCGTGAGGGATATGATCCGCCAGTAGGGTTATCGTCGGGAAATCGTCAGGCTACGCATCAATGCGGATGCGCCTACTGCACCGTCTGGCGCGGCGGGGCGTCTGTAGCGGCAGGCTTGTAAGGCTGCGGGCCGGCGGCGGGCGCGGCGGCCGGGCTCGCCGCAGGTCGGCTGGCAGGGCGGCTGGCGGGCCGACGGGCCGGCTGGCGGGCGGCGGGACGAGGCGTGGGCCGCGCCTGGGGCGCTGTCGCGACGGCGGGCGTGGGCGAAGGCGTTGCGGCGGCGGGCTGGGCCACAGGCTGTGCGGCCGGGGTCGCGGCGGGCGGCGGCGTCGCGGCTTCGGCGGCGGCGGCGCGGGCGGCCATCTGCTGGGCCTGGAACCGGGCGGCCAGTTTCTCGGTCAGTTCCTTGGCCTGGGGCGCCGTCATCTGGGCCATGATGGCGGCCAGGGTGCGCGGACGCATGGCGGCGGCGACGGGCAGGCGGACCCGATCCTCCAGGCTGGCCATGACCGGCGCGGCCTCCTTGGGGCGCATGGCGGAATAGACCTGGACCAGCCGATCGATCTCGGCCTTCTCGCGCTCGTCGACCTGGCCCAGCATCTGTTTCATCTCGGCCTTCAGCGCCGCTAGGGCCTGAACCTTGGCGTCCAGTTTCTGCTCGGCGGCGACCATCAGCGGCAGGGTGGTCGCGAAATCCTGGTCGCGCGCGTCCAGTTCGGTGCGGCGCTGCGACAGCGACTGGATGATCTTCAACTCGGCCGGCGAAATGCCCGCCTGCTGGGCCAGTTGTTCGGGCGACAGGGCGCAGGTGCCGGGCAGGGCCGGCTTGGCCGGGGCGCCGGCGGCGGCCGGCGCCTCTTCCGCCCAGGCCTTGGCGCCCTCGAACAGGCCGGGCGCGACGCCGACGGCGCGCACCGCGACAACCCCGCCAATGGCGACGGCGATCAGGGGCAGAAGGCGGGGTATGCGAGCCATGAATGGGGTTCCGAACTCAGGCGGCGAACAGATCGTCGTCGAGATTACGACGCGCGGCGTTGAGGCTTTGTTTGGCGGAATGGTTAGCGGAGCCGACGGAGGTCAGGGCCTGGACGATGGCGGCGACGTTGTCGCGCCCCGCCGGCGCCCCGGCTCGCGACGTCGCGGCGGGGCCGGACATGCCCTGAATGCGCTGGGCCAGGGCGGCCATGCGCCGGGCGCGCTCGTCATCATCATTGACCACGGCGGCGGGCGAAGGCGCGGACGCGACCGGCCGAACGATTTCGGGGCGCGGGGCCGTCTCTTCCTGTTGCAGCCGCAGCGGCGCCGCGACGGGGGCGCGGGCGATCAGGGCTTCCAGCTGTTGCTTCACCTCGCGCGCCTTGATGATGCGGTCGTGCAGCAGGTCCGTCTCCTGGCCCGAGGCGCGCAGGGTCGCCAGGGCGGCCTCGGCGCGACCGGCGGCGGCGTTCAGTTCCGTCACCGCCTGGGCGAAGGCGACCTGCCCGGTGCGTAGGGCCGACAGCTTGCGTTCCAGCTTGATCCCGTAGCCCACCGCCGCGACGAGCAGCAGCATCAGCACCGCATCCATGATCATGCCGGTCATCAGCGGGGTCCTCTTATGCGGGCGGCGATTTCCGGGTTCACCGGGCCTTCGATGCGGACGGCGATATGCTGACCCTTGCGGCCCATTCGCCCAGTCGTCAGGGGGATGGCGCCGGCGCGGATCGAGACTTCCGAATCCGGCGTGGCGTTCAGCATCATCGTATCGCCGACCTTCAGGTTCAGCACGGTGGACAGGGGCATCATCTGCTCGTCCAGAACGGCGCGCACCTCAGTCTCGGTCGTCCAGAGCTCGGTGGCCAAGTGGCCTTCCCAGATGTTGTCGCGGCCGAACTTCTCGCCCATGAACTGCTGCAGCAGCATTTTCCGGATCGGTTCCAGCGTCGCATAGGGCAGAAGAAGCTCGATTCGCCCGCCGCGGTCTTCCATGTCGATGCGAAGCTTGATCAGGATGGCGGCGTTGGCTGGCCGGGCGATGGCGGCGAAGCGCGGATTGGTCTCCAGCCGGTCCAGGTTGAAGGTGACGGGCGTCAGGGGTTCGAAGGCCAGGCGGGCGTCGTTCAGCACCACCTCCACCATCCGCTGCACCAGCACCCGTTCGATCGTGGTGTAGGGGCGCCCCTCGATCCGCAGCGCCGCCGTGCCCCGACGACCGCCCAGCAGCACGTCGACGATCGAATAGATCAGATTGGAATCGACCGTCAGCAGACCATAGTTGTCCAGCTCCTCGGCGCGGAAGACCGCCAGGATCGCCGGCAGCGGGATCGAGTTCAGATAGTCGCCGAAGCGGATCGACGAAATATTGTCCAGCGACACCTCGACGTTGTCCGAGGTGAAGTTCCGCAGCGAGGTCGTCATCAACCGCACCAGGCGGTCGAACACGATCTCCAGCATCGGCAGGCGTTCGTAGGAGACGAGCGCCGAATTGATGATGGCGCGTATGCCGGACTTTTCCGAACCGTCGTCGTCGCCCAGGTCGAAGCCCAGCAGGCTGTCGATCTCGTCCTGGTTCAGGACGCGTTCGGACAGGGCGTCCGCCGGATCGCCCATGCCGCCGAAGGAATCGAGCGCCGTATCGGTCATGCCTACTGCACCAGCATTTCTTCGATCAGGACCGCGTCCACCTTGCCGGGCGCCGCGACCAGATTGACGCGGCGCAGAATCTCCGCCCGAAGCTGGTAGGTGCCGGCCGAGCCGCTCAGATCCTCGGGACGCAGTTCGCGCACGAAGCCGGTGAACATGTCCTGCAGGCGCGGCATCTCGGACTGAAGATGCGTCGCCACCTCGGCGTCGTGCATCTCCAGCGTCAGCTTCAGCTTCAGGAAGGTCGGCCGGCCGTCGGCCGACTGGATGTTCATGACCATGTCCGGCAGGGTGTAGAAGGTGACGCCGTCAGGCCCTTCGCTGATCTTGCCCAGAGCCGGATCGGCTTCGCCGCCTTCGGCGGGCGCGCCGTGTCCGCCGCCTTCGGCCTTCTTCTCTTCCTTGCCGTGACCGCCCTTTTCCTCAGCCTTCTCCTCGCCGTGACCTGCGGCGGCGGCTTCCTCGCCATGGGCCTCGGCCGGCTTGGGCTTCATCAGGAAGAAGGCCGCCGCGCCGCCGCCGCCCAGGACCAGCAGGGCCACGGGCGCGATGATGAACAGCATCGGCAGCTTCTTTTTCTTGGGCGCGCCCTCTTCGCCCTCGGCCGCGTCCGCATCGACCGACTTGTCGGCGGGCGCATCGGCGTTCGGGTCGCCCTTCTTCTTGCCAAACTTGAACATGCGCTCGCCCCGGAGAATCTCATGGGGAGGATCGGCCCGGCTTGGTTAACGCGACGTTTACAAACGGCAGTTTTTGCCGGGCGTCACCGGCCTCCCGCCCCCTCAAACCGCCATTCCTGCTGGATTAACCCTGTTGGCACGGTCGTTGCGAGGGAGGAATCGAAGGAGCACGCCACTCGTGGAAAACGCCGCCTATATCGGATTGTCCCGTCAGATGACGCTGCGCCGCGAACTCGACATCGTGGCCAACAACGTCGCCAACGCCGACACCACCGGATTCAAGGTCGAACAGCTGATGGTCGGGACGGAAGTGGGCCAGCGCGCCCGCAACGACTCCATCCGCCCCTCGGCCAGCTTCGTGCTGGACAACGGCGTGGGCCGCGACTTCGGCCAGGGCTCTATGTCCGAGACCGGCCGCCCCCTCGACTTCGCCATCGCCGGCGAGGGCGCCTTCTTCACCGTTCGAGACGGCGCGGCCGGCGAGGCCTACACCCGCGACGGCGCCTTCACCATGGATCCGGAAGGCCGGCTGACCACCAAACAGGGTCAGGCCGTGCTGGGCGGCGGGGCGGAGATCGTGCTGGACCCGGCCCTCGGCGCCCCCTCCGTCGGCGCAGACGGCACCATCACCCAGAGCGGCCAGATCACCGGGCGCCTGTCGGTCGTCCGCTTCGACACGCTCGGCGTGCTCGAAAAGGGCGGTGACGGCCTCTATCGCAACGGCTCGAACGTCCAGCCGGTCGAGGCCAACGACGTCCAGATCCATCAGGGATCTCTGGAAGCGTCGAACGTCAATTCGCTGACCGAAATCACCAATCTCATCGAGATCAGCCGGGCCTACGAAAGCATCACCCGAATGATCGAGAACACCAATGACCTGAGCCGTCGCGCCGTCGAGCGCCTCGGCAAGGCCGCTTAAGGGAGAGCCGGACAATGCAAGCGCTCAGAACCGCAGCCTCGGGCATGGCCGCCCAACAGCTGAACGTGGAGGTCATCTCCAACAACATCGCCAACATGAACACGGTGGGCTTCAAGAAGCAGCGCGCCGAGTTCCAGGACCTGCTGTACCAGAACGTCGAACGGATGGGCGCGCAGTCGTCCAGCCAGGGCACCGTCGTTCCGACCGGCATCCAGATCGGCGCGGGCGTCAAGGCCGGCGCCGTCTATCGCGTCACCGAACAGGGCACGCCGGCCCAGACCGGCAACGATTATGACATGGCCATCGACGGAAAGGGCTATTTCCAGATCACCCTGCCCTCGGGCGAGATCGGCTACACCCGCGCCGGCAACCTGCAGGTCAACCAGGAAGGCCAGATCGTCACCGACGACGGCTATGCGCTGCAACCGGCCGTCACCATCCCGCAGGACGCGACCGACGTCACCATCTCCAAATCGGGTCTGGTCCAGGTGACCCAGGCCGGCCAGACCGCGCCGACGACGGTCGGCCAGATCGAACTCGCGACCTTCTTCAACGAAGCCGGTCTCGAGGCCATCGGCGACAACCTGCTGCTGGAAACGGCCGCTTCGGGCGCCGCCAACATCGGCACGCCGGGCAGCCCGGGCTTCGGAAAGATCCTGCAAGGCTACACTGAAGCCTCCAACGTCGACTCCGTGGCCGAGATCAGCGCCCTGATCATCGCTCAACGGGCCTACGAGATGAACTCCAAGGTCATCTCGACCGCCGACAACATGCTGTCGGTGACCGCTCAGGTGAAAAGCTAAGCCATGACCCGTATCCGTCGCGCCCTGGTTCTCGCCGCCGCCCTCGCCGCCGTTTCCAGCGCCGCATGGGCCGGACCGGTTTCGCTGAAGTCCAATCCTGTCGATGACGACGGCCGCGTCACCCTGGGCGACATCTTCGACGGCGCCGGCGCCGCCGCCGAAGTGGTCGTGGCACAGCGGGTCGGCCCGTCGGTGGTGATCGAGGCCGGCCAGCTTCAGGCCCAGGCCCGCCAGGCCGGTCTGGACTGGACCAATCCCAATGGTCTGCGGCGCGTCGCCGTCCGCCGATCGACCGGTCCGGTTTCAGCCGCCGCCGCCCAAACAGACCTGCAGGCCTCTGCGCCCCAGAACCGTCCCGTCTATCGTCCGGCCGGCGGCGGACAGCAGGTCATCGCCCGCAACGACATGGTGCGCGTCACCTATCAGGTCGGCGGCGTGAACCTGAGCATCATGGGCAAGGCCATGCGCAACGCCGCGCTGGGCGAGCCCGTCGCCGTCCTCAACACCGCCTCCAACCGCGTCATCGACGCCGTCGCGTCCGGTCCGGGCCAGGCTGTCGCCGGCCCCGCCGCCGACAGGGTCCGCGCCAATCCTCAACAGTTCGCCGCCCGCTAGGGGAATCCGTCATGCGCAAGATCCTGATCGTCGCCGCCGTCTCCGCCGCCGCCTCGCTCGGCGCCTGCTCCACCGCCATCGAGGCCGTGCGTGGCCCGGAACTGGCCCCCATCGGCTATCCGGCCGCGCTTGTGCCGGCGCAACAGGCCTATATGGCCGACCCCAGTCTGCGTCAGGAAGCGACCCCCGCCAGCGCCAACAGCCTGTGGCGCGTCGGCGCCCGCACCTTCTTCGGCGATCAGCGCGCGCGTCACATCGGCGACATCCTGACGGTCAGGATCGATATCGACGACCGGGCCCAGACCCAGAACTCGACCCAGAGGGCGCGCTCGAACACCTCCGCGAACGGAGTCTCCAACTTCTTCGGCCTGGAGAGCAGCCTGGGCCGCGTCTTCCCCGGCGGCTTCGACCCGGCCAACATGGTCGGGCTGGAAGGAAAGACCAACGCCGCCGGTTCTGGTTCGGTCAACCGCTCGGAAAAGGTCTCCCTGACCGTCGCCGCGGTGGTCACCGACGTCCTCGCCAATGGCAACCTGGTGATTCAGGGTCGGCAGGAAGTGCGCACCAATCGCGAAGTCCGCGAACTGACCGTCGCCGGCATCGTGCGACCCGAGGACATCTCGTCGGCCAATTCGATCAATCACACCCAGATCGCCGAGGCCCGCATCTCCTACGGCGGTCGTGGCGACATCAGCCGGATGCAGGCGACGCCGGCCGCCCAGAGCCTGGTGGAGCGGTTCAGCCCGTTCTGATCCACTGATGCCGCTCGGCCACAGGACGACGGCGGCTCAAGCGGAGCCGTGAACCCTTGATGCGTAACCGCGTTTGTTCGTCAGACGCGAGTATTCACATGTTCAAGGTTCTGATCCCCGCCGCCGCCGCTGTCGCCCTGGTCGCCTTCGCCGCCAGGACGCAACCGCTCGACGCCTTCCCACCCGTCGAGACGCCGACGATGAGCTGGCATCTGAGCCATGAAGGCGCGATGGCCAAGCTGGCCTACGGGGTCGAGAACTCGGACCAACTGGCCCTGATGGTCACCTGTTCCCCCGGCGACGCCGCCGCCGTGGTCTATGGCGACGTCCAGCCGGATACGCCGCGTCTGATCGCGGCCTCTCACGGCCCTGCGCCCCTGGATCCCATGAGCGGCGGAGACGCGACGGAAACCCGCCTCTCCCTGCAGGACGCCAGCCTGACGGGGCTGGCTTCGCGCGGCGCGATGCGCGTGCAGGGCGACTCCGGGCGGTTCGTCCTGAAGGCCGGCCCGGATGAGCGCCGGATGATCGCGGGCTTCCTTTCCTATTGCGGATCGTCGCGCGCTTGACGAAATGGGTGGAGACGCCATTTCGCGTCGCCATCAGCGGGGGCTGATCCATGAACCTTGTTCTCGCGGTCGCTCTGGCGGCGGGCCTGCAGGCGGCCGCCCAGCCGCCTTCACCCCCCTTGGCCTGGACCTGGACCCTTTACGAGAGCGAAGGCCCTGTCGTTCTGGCCAATGAGGTGACCGACACCCCGGCGCTCAGGGCCACGCTGCAGTGTGCGCCCCGATCCAACGTCGCGACCGTCACTCTCTACGACACCGACGCCAGGTCCGCGCCGGAGACCCAGCCCGGCTTCGCCCGACTGACGTCCGGTGCGGCTTCGACCACCAGCGCGGCGCGAATCGGGCGCGGCGGAAGGCTGGAGGTCACGCTGCGCACCGATCATCCCCTGTTCGCGGCCTTTGTCGGCTCCGGCGACATGGCGATCATGACGGGCGACCGGACCGGGGCGGTTAAGGTCGAACGCCCCCATCTTGCCAAGCTTCGCCGCTTCGCGGATCGTTGCGCCGGATAGGAACACCGATCATGCGTCTGCTGAAGCCCTTGTCGTCCCTGCTCGCCCTGTCGGCCCTGGCCGCCTGCGCCACGCCGGCGCCGGTCTCGACCTCCATGGCGGACGCCGGAGCCCCGGCGCCGACGCCGAACTATGACTGGCTCCTCAACCAGGAGGCCCGGGAAAACACCCTGGCCTACGGCGTCGCCAACAGCGACGAGGTGAAGCTGAAACTGTTCTGCGGCTCCGGCTCCGGCGCGCTGGAGCTGGCCGCCGTCCTGGAGAAGCCGTCGCGGCAGCTTCATCTGGAATCCGGCGGCGACACCGAAAACTATCCGGCCACCTCCGAAGACGCCGGCGTCACCGACGGCCACTACGCCGAGGCCAAGGCCCGCACGCGCGATCCGGTCTTCCAGCGCTTTCGCCGTCTGGGCTGGATCGCGGTCTGGGATGGCGACCGGCGGCGGACCTACGCCGCCCACCCCCAGACGCGCGCCGACATCGAACGCTTCTTCGTCGCCTGCGACTGATCCCGACGGCTTGACGCGCCCCGCCGGCTCGGCTTGCCTGTACGGGCTGTTCTGGAGGGCGTCATGAAGATCTCTTACCTGGCCGTCGCGGCCCTGCTCGCCGCGGGGTCGCCGGCGGCGGCCATGGCGCAAGCCTCGGCGACGCCGGCCCCCGCCGCCCTCGCCCCCAGTCCGGCTGACGCCGCCCTCGACGCCCTGATCGTCGATTACGAGGCCTATCTGAAGTCGATCGACCCCTTCGCCGCCAGCAGCGAGGGCGACGTCGAGGCCATGGGCCGGGTTCCCGACCTGTCGCGCAGCTTCGAACTGGCCCAGCGCGCGCCGCTGGAGGCCTTCGTCGCCCGGCTCGGGGCCATCGACCCGGCAAGTCTTTCCCACGCCGGCGGCGTCAACCACGCCTTCCTGCTCTACACCCTGAACCGCAGCCTCGAGGGGCTTGATTACGACACCTCGCGCCTGGCCTTCGACAGCGAGGGCGGCCCTGGAACCTGGGCCCTCTATATCGGCGGAAGCACCCGCCTGAACTCCGTCGCCGAGGCCGAGGCCTATATCCGCCGCATCCGGGGCTTCGGACACATCTACGCCCAGACCACCGACAACGCCCGGCGTGGCCTGGCCACCGGCCTGGTCCAGGCCCGTTCCGTGACCGAGAGCGCCCTGGCCGGGGCGCGCAACGACGTGGCGATCACGCCCGACGCCGAGCCCCTGCTGAAACCCTTGTCCACCCTGCCCCCGACCGTGTCCCAGGCGGACAGGGATCGTCTGACGGCCCAGGCGGCGGCGGCCGTGGGACAGGCCATCGTCCCGGCTCGCCAGGCCTGGCTGAGCTTCCTCGAGACCGAATACCTGCCCAAGGCCCCGGTCGAACCGGGTCTGGGAAACCGCCCCGGCGGCAAGGCAATGTACGCCTATCTGGTGCGGGGCCACACCACCACCGACCTGACGCCGGACCAGATCCACCAGATCGGCCTGTCCGAGGTCGCCCGCATCCGCGCCCGCATGGATGTGGAGATGAAGGCGTCCGGCTGGACCGGCGACTTCGCCGGCTTCCTGAACTTCCTGCGCACCGATCCCCAGTTCTACGCCCCGACGCGCGAGGCCCTGATCGAGAAGGCGTCGGAGATGGCCAAGCGCGCGGACGGCGGCCTGCCCGCCCTGTTCGCCACCCTGCCCCGCCTGCCCTACGACGTGCAGCCGGTCCCGCCGCAGATCGAGGACAACTACACCACCGGCCGCTACAACGGCGGTTCGATGCAGAACGGCGTCGCCGGCCATTATGTGGTCAATACGTCGAAGCTGAACCAGCGCCCCCTGTACGAACTGCCGGCCCTGACCCTGCACGAGGCGGTCCCCGGCCACCACATCCAGATCGCCCTGCAGCAGGAGGCCGAGGGCCAGCCCTATTTCCGTCGTCAGGCCAATGTCAGCGCCTTCACCGAGGGCTGGGGCCTGTACGCCGAATATCTGGGCGAGGAGATGGGCTTCTACCGCACGCCCTATGAACGGTTCGGCCGCCTGTCCTATGAGATGTGGCGCGCCTGTCGCCTGGTGGCCGACACCGGCCTGCACTGGATGGGCTGGACCGAGGAACAGGCCCGCGCCTGTTTCCGCGACAACTCGGCCCTGGCGCCCCACAATATCGAGACCGAGCTTCAGCGCTACATCGGCTGGCCGGGCCAGGCCACGGCCTACAAGATCGGCGAGATCCGCCTGCGCGAGATCCGCGCCCGCGCCGAGCGCGAACTGGGGTCGAAGTTCAACATCCGCACCTTCCACGACGCCCTGCTGACCGAAGGGCCGCTGCCGCTGGCCCTGCTGGACCGGCGGATGGATGCCTGGATCGCGGAGGAGAAATAGGACCTTCCCCCGCTCGCGGGGGAAGTGTCAGGCCGTGGCGCGCAGCGACACGCCTGACGATGGGGGAAGTCTTCTGTTCAAACGAGACTCCCTTCTCCGACCCTAGTCCGCTGCGCGGACGCCGGGCCACCTCTCCCGCAAGCGGGAGAGGGTCTCAAGCCCACCCCGGAACCGGCAGGCCCTTCGATGTCAGGAATTCCGGATTGAACAGCTTCGACGCATAACGCGACCCCGGATCGCACAGGCAGGTGACGATGGTCTTGCCCGGCCCGATCTCGCGCGCCAGCCGCACGGCGCCGGCGATGTTCACCCCGGCCGATCCGCCCAGCGACAGGCCTTCGTACTTCACCAGATCGAACAGGATCGGCAGGAACTCGGCGTCCTCGATCCGATAGGCGTGGTCGGGTTTGAAGCCTTCCAGATTGCCGGTGATCCGCGCCACCCCGATCCCTTCGGTGATCGACGAGCCCTCGCCCGTCATCTCGCCCTTGGTGTACCAGTTGAACAGGGCCGCGCCGGCGGGGTCGGCCAGGGCGATGGTCACCTCGGGCTTCTTCTCGCGCAGATAGGCGGCGACGCCCGAGATGGTGCCGCCCGAGCCCACGGCCGAGACGAAGGCGTCGATCTTGCCGCCCGTCTGCTCCCAGATCTCCGGCGCGGTCGTCGTATAATGGGCGTCGCGGTTGGCGGTGTTGTCGAACTGGTTGGCCCAGATCGCCCCGGCCTCTTCGCTCTCGTTCAGTTCAGACGCCAGACGGCCCGAATAATGGACGAAATGATTGGGACTGGAGAAGGGGGCGGCGTCCACCTCGACCAGGCGCGCGCCCAGCGACCGGATGGCCGACTTCTTCTCTTCCGACTGGGTGCGCGGCATGACGATGACCACCGGATGACCCAGAGCCGCCCCGACCAGGGCCAGGCCGATGCCGGTGTTCCCCGCCGTGCCCTCGACGATGGTCCCGCCGGGCTTCAGCGCGCCGGACGCCCGCGCGCCCTGGACGATCGACAGGGCGGCGCGGTCCTTGATCGAGCCGCCGGGGTTCATGAACTCGGCCTTGCCCAGGATTTCGCAGCCCGTCTCGTCGGACAGGCGGTTCAGGCGGACCAGCGGCGTATGGCCGATCAGGTCGATGACGGACGGTGTGACGGACACGTTTCAGCTTTCAGGCGAGGTCGAACGGGAGGGGGATCAGGCGGCGACCTGACGCTTGCCTAGGTGGATGCCGCACTCGACCTTGTCCATCCCCGGCCAGCGTCCGGCGCGCGCCTCTTCGTCGTCCTGAACCGCGCGCGTGCACGGCCAGCAGCCGATGGAGCGATAGCCCTGCTCGACCAGCGGGTGGCGCGGCAGGTCGTGCGCCTCCAGCCAGGCCTCGACGTCCTCGGCGTCCCAGTCGGCCAGCGGATTGATCCGCAGCACCCCGTCCAGCACCTCGAACGGCTTCAGCGCCGCCCGCGTCGCGGCCTGGTAGCGTTTGCGCCCGGTGATGACGGCGTTGAACCCAACGGTGGCGTGGGCCAGCGGCCGCACCTTCCTCAGGTCGCAGCAGGCGTCGGCGTCGGTCCGCCAAAGGTCGTTGCGCGCGTCCAGGGTCGCCTTCTCGTTCGCATCCGGCGTCACCAGCCGGACGTCGGTCAGGCCCAGGGCCTTGGTCAGTTGGATGCGATAGGACAGGGTCTGGAGGAAATGCTGGCCCGTCTCCAGGAAGACCACCGGCACGTCCCGGTCCGTCTCGGCCACGATGTGCAGCAGGGCCGCCGATTCCGCCCCGAACGAGGATATGGCGCCGACGCGCAGGCCCAGGGCCGGATCCAGCGCCGCCTTCAGGATCTCCGACGCATCCTTGCCCGCCGTCTCGCGGTTCAGCCGGTCGGCCAGGGCTTGCAGATCAGGGTCGTTCGACGCCGCCCGCCGCCTCTGCCAGATGGTCGGCGCCGGATCGACCGCCGGCTGGTACGACCCGCTGAAGGCCTGATCCATCCGCGCCCAGGCCGCCGTGTCCACGCCCGGCGCCAGCTCCACCGCGTCAAAGCCCGATCGCCGCAGGTGCCGCGCCTGGTCCGGCAAGACCTTGCCCGCCGCGATCAGCCGCCCGGCATAGCCCCGCTCGCGCAACACCGCCGCCAGCGAAAAGCCGCGCCCGTCGCGAAAGGCGTCGAACTTCAGCACCAGGACGTCGGTCGCGGCGGCGGCCGTCTCGACCTCCTCCAGCGGCGTGGTGACCGACAGCCGCGGTCCGTTCTGAACCCCTTCAAGCGTTTGCAGCATCGAGCGTCTCATAGATGGCGTCGCGGAAGGGATCGGGTCCGACACGGCGCACCGTGTCGATGAACCGCTCGCCCTCGGCGCGGATTTGCAGATAGCGATCCAGGGTCCGCTGTATGGCGGGCGCGACCTCGTCCGCCGGCAGGCTCTTGCCGACGATGTCGCCCAGGGACGCCTGTTCGTCGGGCGAACCGCCGACGGTGATCTGGTAGTATTCCTCGCCCTTCCGGTCGACGCCCAGCACGCCGATGTGGCCGACGTGGTGGTGGCCGCAGGCGTTGATGCACCCGCTCATATTGATCCGGACCGGCCCCAGCCGCTCCTGATAGTCCATGTCGGCCAGCCGCTTCGACAGGGCCTGGGCGACCGGAATCGACCGGGCGTTGGCCAGGCTGCAATAGTCCAGCCCCGGGCAGGCGATCACGTCGGTCGCCAGGTCGGCGTTGGCGGTCGCCAGTCCCGCCGCGTGCAGCGCCCGCCACAGCCTCGGCACATCGTCCAGCTTCACATGCGGCAGGACCAGATTCTGCTCATAGGCGGCGCGCAGTTCGTCGAAACCGTATCGCTCGGCCAGATCCGCCACCGCGTCCATCTGGTCCGCCGTGATGTCGCCCGGCACCCCGCCGACCGGTTTCAGCGACACCACCACCGAGGCGTAGCCCGCCTGGCGATGACGCCGCACATTGTTCCTTGCAAACCGGGCGAAGTCCGGATCGGCCAGCAGAGCGCGGTCGAACGGCGCGCTGGCCTTGGGCAGATCCTCGAACGGCGGCGGGGCGAAATAGGCCTTGATCCGCTCGGCCTCGTCTTCCGGGATCCGCAGATCTTCGTGGCGCAGGGTGGCGTAATGCTTGTCCACCTCCTCGCGGAAGGCCTCCAGCCCCACCGAAGCGACCAGGATCTTGATCCGCGCCTTATGGATATTGTCGCGCCGCCCCAGCAGGTTCCAGGCTCGCAGGATGGCGGTCAGATAGGCCAGCAGATCCGCCGCCGGCACGCTTGATGCGATCTCCTGCCCGATATGAGGCAGACGCCCCTGCCCCCCGCCGACGAAGACGCGGAAGGCGGTCCCTCCATCCTCGCCGCGCACGATCTGCAGCCCCACATCATGGGTGCGGATCGCCGCCCGATCCTTCTCGGCCCCGATCACCGCGATCTTGAACTTGCGCGGCAGGAAGCTGAACTCCGGGTGGATCGTCGACCACTGGCGGATGATCTCGCACCAGGGGCGCGGATCCTCGATCTCGTCGTCGGCGGCGCCGGCGAAGACATCGGTCGTGGTGTTGCGGATGCAGTTGCCCGAGGTCTGGATGGCGTGCATCTCGACCTCGGCCAGGTCGCTCAGGATCGCCGGCAGGTCGGTCAAGGCCGGCCAGTTGTACTGGATGTTCGTCCGCGTGGTGAAATGGCCGTAGCCCTTGTCATAGGTGCGGGCGATATGGGCCAGCTGGCGCATCTGCCGGCTGTTGAACGTCCCATAGGGAATGGCGACCCGCAGCATATAGGCGTGCAGTTGCAGATAGACCCCGTTCATCAGCCGCAGCGGCTTGAACTCGTCCTCGGTCAGGGCGCCCGACGCACGACGCGCCACCTGGTCGGAAAACTCCTCGACCCGTTCACGCACCAGGGCGTGGTCGAACTCGTCATAACGATACATCAGGCGGACTCCCGCACCAGGCTGCTGCCCACGGTCGGCCCGGTCGCGCGGATCCGCTCCTTCAGCCGGTCCCGGCCCGAGGGCGTGCGGTCCTGCACCTCGACTAGATAGGGATTGACGAAGATGTCCGGTCGCCCGGCGACCTCGGCCAACACGATCTCGGCCGTGGCGTCATCCAGGGTCGAGGCCTGGTCGAGGCCCTCCACCGGCTGATTGTCCACGCCCGCATAGATGACCCGGCCGTCCGACAGGCGGTTGGCGGTCACGATCTTCACGCCGCGACCTCCGCCCGCACGTCCAGCTGGGCCGCCGAGAACGCCGCCGTCTCGCCGACAAACAGCAGGGCCGGCCCGCTCAGGTCGGCGCCGCGCACCAGGGCGCCCAGCCCGTCCAGACGGCCGGTCAGAACCCGTTCGTCCGGCCGGCTGCCGTTCTCGACGATGGCCACCGGGGTCGAGCCCAGACGGCCCGCCGCCATCAGCTTGGCCGCCGTCTCCTCGGCCCGGTCCACCCCCATATAGATGGCCAGGGTATGACTGGGCCCAGCCAGTCGGGTCCAGTCGGCGTCGACGCCGCCAGGCTTGGCCTGGGCCGTCACGAAGGTCACGGCCTGGGCGTGGTCGCGGTGGGTCAGCGGAATCCCCGCCGAGGCCGCGCAGGCTAGGGCCGCCGTCACGCCCGGCACGACGAAGACCGGCACGCCCGCCGCCCGCATCGCCTCCAGCTCCTCGCCGCCGCGCCCGAAGACGAAGGGATCGCCGCCCTTCAGCCGCACGACCCGATGGCCCGCCTTGGCCTCCGCGATCATCAGGGCCTCGATCTGGTCCTGGGGCACCGAATGTTCGCCGCGCGCCTTGCCGACATACAGGCGTTTGGCGTCGCGCCGCGCCCGCTCCAGCACGGCGTCCGGCACCAGGCGGTCGTGAATAATGACGTCGGCGTCCTGCAGCACCCGAAGCGCCTTCAGGGTCAGCAGCTCCGGGTCGCCCGGCCCCGCCCCGACTATGTGGACCACGCCCTGTTCCGGCGCAGCCGAATTCAGCAGACGCAGCATCTCGCGCCGCGCCTCAGCCGTGCGGCCTGCCGCCGCCAGATCGGCCGCCGGTCCCCGGAAGGCCTTCTCCCAGAACCGACGCCTAGCCATGAAGTCGGGCACATTGGTCTTGACCGTGTCGCGCAACTCGCGCGCCAGCCGGGCCACATTGGCCAGACCCGCCGGCAGCACGCCCTCGATCCGCGAGCGCACGTCGCGCGCCAGAATGGGCGCCGATCCGCCGGTGGCGACCCCGATCACCACCTCATCCCGGTCAATCAGGGCCGGGGTCTGGAAGTCGCTCAGATGGGGCTTGTCCACCACATTGACCTGGGCCCCCGCCCCCCGCGCCAGGGCGCCCAGCCGCGTCAGCTCATCCGCATCATCCAGCGCCATGAAGACCAGCCGCGCACCCGCCAGATCGTCGGCCTCCGGCGTCCGCAGCACCGGCTCCGGCGCCGTCAACGGCGTCTCCATCTTCGGCGGCGCGCCGTCGGGCGCGAACCACAGCAGCTCGGCCGGCGTGTTCAGAAACAGTCGCAGCTTGGCCAGGGCGGGCTCGCCGCCGCCTATGATCACGATCTTGGCGGCCTCAAGCGGAATGGAGGCGAGAAATACACGCATCGTCTTGCTTTCAGGGCCGTCATCAGGGGAAGAAGGGACGACGGCAGGATGCGAACCATCGGCTTCCCCGCCCAGACCCGCAAACCAGATTGCCTTTGTCGCGCTGATAGGATTTCTAACGGCGATGGCCCGTTCCCTGCTCCCGCTCAACGCCCTCCGCGCCTTCGAGGCCGCCGCGCGTCACCTGAACTTCTCGCGCGCCGCCGACGAACTGTCGGTCACGCCGGGCGCCGTCAGCCAGCAGATCCGCCTGCTCGAGGACATCGTCGGCGGCCCCCTGTTCGTGCGCGAGGCGCGCGGGCTGCAGCTGACCGACCTGGGCCGATCCTCCGTCCCCCTGCTGCGCGAGGGATTCGAGCGGCTGATGGACGCCTCGGCCCTGCTGCGCGAACCGCCGCGCCGCAAACAGGTGTCGATCAGCATCGCCCCCGGCTTCGCCTCCAAATGGCTGATGCCGCGGATGGACGACTTCCACGCCGCCCATCCCGAGATCGAGCTGTGGATCTCCGCCGACATGGAGCCGGCCGACCTGACCGAGGGCAAGGTGGACCTGGCCGTCCGCTATGGTCCCGGCGACTATCCCGGCCTTACTGTGGACCGGTTGATGACCGAGACGGTCCTGCCCGTCTGCGCCCCGTCGCTGATGGACGGCGAACATGCGATCCGCAAACCCGCCGACCTGGTGCGCCACATTCTGCTGCACGACATGTCCAACGACGGCGACCCCAGCCGCCCCGACTGGGCCATGTGGCTGAAGGCGCGCGGCGTGCGCCACCCCGACCCGCGCCGCGGTTCGCGCTTCAACCAGTCCAGCCTGCTGATCGAGGCCGCCGTCTCCGGCCGCGGCGTCGCCCTGGCCAAACGCACCCTGGCCCAGGCGGACCTGGCCTCGGGCCGTCTAGTCGCCCCCTTCCCGGACGGCTCGGAAGCGGTCGGCTTCGCCTATTCCGTCGTCCAGCCCCGCGACCGCCCCCCCTCGCCCAGCGCCACCGCCTTCGTCGCCTGGCTGAAGCGGCAGGCGGTCGATCACGACAATACGATGGGTCAGCTTTAGGTCGCCGCAAACCTTGACTCCGGCGGCGGCCGGACCGACACGACCGCCCCATGATCACCCGCTATTCCCGCCCCGCCGCCGCCGCCATCTGGTCGCAAGAGACCAAGTACAAGATCTGGTTCGAGATCGAGGCCCATGCGGCGACCAAGATGGCCGAACTGGGCGTCATCCCCCAGGACGCGGCCGACGCCATCTGGGCCAAGGGCAAGGATGCGAGCTTCGACGCCGACCGCATCGACGAGATCGAGCGCACCACCAAACACGACGTCATCGCCTTCCTGACCCATGTGGCCGAGATCGTCGGCGACGAAGCCCGCTTCCTGCACCAGGGCATGACCTCGTCGGACGTGCTGGACACCTGTTTCGCGGTCCAGCTGGCCCGCTCGTCGGACCTGTTGATCGACGGCGTGGACCGGGTTCTGGCCGCGCTGGAGACCCGCGCCAAGGAGCATAAATACACCCCGACCGTCGGCCGCAGCCACGGCATCCACGCCGAGCCCGTGACCTTCGGCCTGAAGCTGGCCGGCTATCACGCCGAGTTCCAGCGCGCCAAACGCCGCCTGATCACCGCCAAGGAAGAGATCGCCACCTGCGCCATCTCCGGCGCCGTCGGCACCTTCGCCAATGTCGATCCGGCCGTCGAACAGTACGTCGCCGACAAGATGGGGCTTCAGGTCGAGCCGGTCTCCACCCAGGTCATCCCGCGCGACCGCCACGCCGCCTTCTTCGCCGCCCTGGGCGTCGTCGCCAGCTCGGTCGAACGCCTCGCCATCGAGATCCGCCACCTGCAGCGCACCGAGGTGCTGGAAGCGGAAGAATTCTTCGACAAGGGCCAGAAGGGCTCGTCGGCCATGCCGCACAAGCGCAACCCGATCCTGACGGAAAACCTGACCGGCCTGGCCCGTCTGGTCCGTTCGGCCGTGACCCCGGCGATGGAAAACGTCGCCCTGTGGCACGAGCGGGACATCAGCCACTCGTCGGTCGAGCGCGGCATCGGTCCCGACGCCACCATCCACCTGGACTTCGCCCTGCAGCGTCTGGCCAATGTGGTCGAGCGTCTGAACGTCTATCCCGAGAACATGCAGGCCAATATCGACCGCCTGGGCGGTCTGGTGCATTCGCAACGCGTCATGCTGGCCCTGACCCAGGCGGGCATCTCGCGCGAGGCCGCCTATGCCGCCGTGCAGGAGAACGCCATGAAGGTCTGGCGCGGCGAAGGCGCCTTCCTGGACTTCCTCAAGGCCGACGAACGCGTCACCCTGCCCGCCGAACAGCTCGAGGCCCTGTTCGACCTCGGCTATCACACCAAGAATGTGGACGTGGTGTTCAAGCGGGTGTTCGGCGAGGGGTGATCTTCAGTATTGAAAATCGCACCGATTTTCGTACTCTATCACTATGCAACGGGTCGAAGCCTCTGTCGCGGTCAGCGTCTCTGACCTGAAGAAGAGCCCCAGCGCCGTCATGGACGACGCGGCGGGCCAGACCGTGGCCGTGCTGAACCACAATCGGGTCATGGCCTATATGGTCCCCGCCGCCGCCTACGAGGCGATGGTCGAACGCCTGGACGATCTGGCGCTGATCGAGACCATCCGCCAGCGGCAGGACGAGACGCCGGTGCGCGTCTCGCTCGATGCCCTTTGATCTTCAGTTCCTCCCCTCCGCGCTGAAGGAGTGGGAGAAACTGGGCGCGCCGGTTCGGGCCCAGTTCAAGACGAAGCTGGCCGAGAGGCTGGAATATCCGCGTGTTCCGAAGGATGCGCTTCACGGGATGCGCGATCACTACAAGATCAAGCTGCGCGACGCCGGATATCGGCTGGTCTATCGGGTCGAGGACGCAATCGTCACGGTGACCGTCGTCGCGGTGGGCAGACGCGACCGCAGCCAGGTGTATCGGGACGCGGCGCGTCGGCACGAATGACCAAACACGCCTTCTCCCCCGTCGTCGATGCAGACGCCTGCCTGCTGATCCTCGGCAGCCTGCCCGGCGACGCCTCGCTGAAGGCGGCCCAATACTACGCCCACCCGCGCAACGGCTTCTGGCCCTTGATCGGCGGCGTGCTGGACGAGCCCCTGACCGCCCTGCCCTACCCCGACCGCCTGGACCGGTTGAAGGCGTGCGGCGTCGGCCTGTGGGACGTGATCGCCTCGGCCCAACGTTCCGGCAGTCTGGACGCGGCGATCAAGTCGCCCGAGGCGGCCGATCTTCGCGGACTGATCCAGAGCCTGCCGAAACTGCGCGCCGTGGCCTTCAACGGCGGCCTGGCGGCCAAGCTGGGAAGACGGATCCTCGCCGACCTCGACGGCGTGACCCTGATCGATCTGCCGTCCTCCAGCCCCGCCCATGCAATATCCTTGTCGGCAAAGGCGGCGAACTGGGCCATACTGGGTGACTTTCTCCCGGATAAGCCTGCCGCCTGATGATCCTGACCCTTTCCTGCCCCGACCGCCACGGCATCGTCGCGGCCGTGTCCGCCTTCCTGCTGGAGCGGGACGCCAATATCTCGGACGCCCAACAGTTCGGCGACGCCTCCAGCGCCACCTTCTTCATGCGGGTGGTGTTCGAACCGGCCGACGGCGACGCCCTGGCCGCCATCCACGCCGCCTTCACGCCGCTTGCCGACCGTTTCGCCATGGACTGGACCCTGCGAGGACCGGAGCCGCGCAAGGTGATGATCCTGACGTCCAAATTCGATCACTGTCTGGCGGACCTGCTGTACCGCTGGCGGATCGACGAACTGCCGATGGAGGTGACGGCCGTGGTCTCCAACCACCCCCGCGAAATGATCGGCCATGTCGATCTGGGCGACCTGCTTTTCCACCATCTGCCGGTCAGCGCCGCCGACAAGCCGGCGCAGGAGGCGGAACTGCTGCGCCTGATCGAATCCACCGGCACGGAACTGGTCGTTCTGGCGCGCTACATGCAGATCCTGTCCGACGATCTCAGCCGCCGGCTGGAGGGACGCTGCATCAATATCCACCACTCCTTCCTGCCCGGCTTCAAGGGCGCCCGCCCCTATCACCAGGCCCATGCGCGCGGGGTGAAGGTGATCGGCGCCACCGCCCACTATGTCACGCCCGACCTAGACGAAGGCCCTATCATCGAACAGGATGTAGAGCGGATCAGCCACCGCGACACGCCGGAAGATTTGATCCGTAAAGGTCGTGATATCGAACGTCGAGTTCTGGCCCGCGCGGTGCGACGCCATCTGGAAGATCGCGTTTTGCTGCACGGCACAAAGACGGTCGTGTTCGAAGACTGAACGGTCAAGCTGCGCTATCTTGTCGCGCGACACGCATCCTTTAGGTCATGCCGAACGTAACCTTGTCGTGACCGCAACAAAGCGGGCCAATAGGGAACGAAACTCCATGACCAATATTCGCACGCTCATGCTCGTCGCCGTATCCGGCGGGGCGCTGATGGCGCTCGGCGCCTGCAACAACAACGAAACCACCACGCCCGCAGACTCCACCGCCATGGCCCCGGCCGAAGGCGCGGCCATGGCCCCGATGGCGGCCGATCCCATGGTGGGCGGCGCGGCCATGAGCCCGAACGAGACCATCGTCGCCAATGCGTCCAAGGCCTCGAACCTGTCCACCCTGGTCGCCGCCGTTCAGGCCGCCGGCCTGGTCGAGACGCTTCAGGGCCCAGGCCCCTTCACCGTCTTCGCCCCCGACAACGCCGCCTTTGACAAGATTCCCGAGGCCACCCGCACCGCCCTGATGCAACCGGCCATGAAGGCCGATCTGACCAAGATCCTGACCTATCATGTGGTCGCCGGCCGTCTGACCGCCGCCGACATCGCCAGCCAGGCCCAGGCCAACGGCGGGACCGCGACCCTGGAGACGGTTCAGGGCGAGGAACTGAAGGTCGCGGCCGGTCCGAACGACACCTGGGTCATCACCGACGCCAAGGGCGGCAAGTCCACCATCACCCAGGCCGACGTGGCCCAGTCGAACGGCGTGGTCCACGTCGTCGATGCGGTTCTGATGCCGTAAAAAATAATTACAGTCCGGTCGGAACGGGCTGAAACCAAATCTCGCGCGCCGTGTTCTTCAGGGGCGCGAGACGCACAGTACGCCGGGTGAGACATCCCCCAACGTCCCCGGCAAAAAGAAAGGGCCGCACTTTCCCCCGGGTGCGGCCCTTTCGAATTCTCAAACCCGCCCTTAGGCCGGGTGTCTACTCCCCGGCGCGAATCTGCTCGCGCGCGATGGAGGCCAGTTCGTCGATCTTGGAGCGAATCTCGCCTTCCGACACCGACAGGCCCGAGGCCTTGAAGTCGCCGGCGACCTTGCGGAACACGTCCTCGTCGCCGGGCTGCTCCATGTCGGCGCGCACGATGGCCGCCGCGTACTGGTCGCTGCTTTCAGCCGACAGGCCCATCTTCTCGGCCGCCCACAGGCCCAACATCTTGTTGCGCCGGGCGATGGCCTTGAATTCCTGCTCCTGATCGAGGGCGAACTTGGCCTCGTAGCCTTTTTCCCGATCGTCGAAGGTCGTCATGTCGCTCAGCATAGCTCCGAACGCCCCGCTAACCTCGGGGCAAGCGCCGTCTATAGCCCGACCGCGCCTGAACGCAACATGACTTCCGTCGCATCCCCTCCTCCTCCCTCCCGCATTCCGGTTTCGCCTCATTTGTATCGGAGGCCGCGTTCGGCTAAGGAGTCGCCGAACGAGATTGACTGCCCGAACGATTCCGAAACGCGCCGCCAGGACCGGGTCTTCCCCTTTCCATCATGGCCGCGCGATTTTTGTTTTTGGAGGGCGCCCGTAGGCCGGGACCGGAATATGAACAGCAAGCGCAAGAAGATTTACGAAGGCAAGGCCAAGATCCTGTACGAAGGACCCGAGCCCGGCACCCTGATCCAGTACTTCAAGGACGACGCCACCGCGTTCAACGCGCAGAAGAAGGCGGTCCTCGAAGGCAAGGGCGTGGTCAACAACCAGATCAGCGAATTCATCATGTCGCGCCTGAACGGCATCGGCGTGACCAACCACTTCATCAAGCGCCTGAACCTGCGCGAGCAGCTGATCCGCGAAGTCGAGATCATTCCGCTGGAAGTCGTCTGCCGCAACATCGTCGCCGGCTCGATGAGCCAGCGTCTGGGCATCGAGGAAGGCACCCCCCTGCCCCGCTCGATCATCGAATTCTACTACAAGAAGGACGAGCTCAACGACCCGATGGTCACCGAAGAGCATATCACCGCCTTCAACTGGGCCTCGACCCAGGAACTGGATGACATCCTGGCCATGACGGTGCGGGTGAACGACTATCTGTCGGGCATGTTCGGCGCCGTCGGCATCACCCTGGTCGACTTCAAGATCGAGTTCGGCCGCATCTGGGAAAACGACTTCAGCCGCGTCATCCTGGCCGACGAAATCAGCCCGGACAGCTGCCGCCTGTGGGACGCCACGACCGGCGAGAAGATGGACAAGGACCGCTTCCGCCGCGATCTGGGCAATGTCATCGAAAGCTACACCGAAGTCGCGCGTCGACTGGGCATCATGAAGGGCATGCCGACGGTGATTCAGGGAGGGCTGCACTAGTGGCTAAGGTCAAGGTTCACGTCTTCCTCAAGCCCGGCGTCCTGGACGTCCAGGGCAAGGCCGTCGAAGGCGCCCTGCAGGGTCTGGGCTGGACCGGCGTGTCGAACGCCCGCGTCGGCAAGCTGATCGAGTTCGACCTCGACGGCGTTGCAGACCCCCAGGCCGAGGCCAAGAAGATGTGCGAGCAACTGCTCGCCAACACGGTGATCGAAGGCTACCGCATCGAGGCGGCGTAAAGCCGCCGCCTCATCGGCACAGATAGTCCCGCGTCAGCGGCACGGCCTCCGGCCGCTTCGTCAGCTGAAGCTGGAACACCATCTGGCCCAGTTCGCGAAAGGCGACCTCGCTGACCGCGAGATAGAATTCCCACATCCGGCAGAACCGCTCGTCGTACATGGCCCGGGCCTCGTCGCGGCGGGCCAGGAAACGCGTGCGCCACGCCCTCAGCGTCTCGGCGTAGTGCAGGCGCAACACCTCCATGTCCGTGACCCACAGGCCGGCGCGCTCGATGGCGGGCAGCACCTCGGACAGGGCGGGGATATAGCCGCCGGGGAAGACGTATTTGCGGATCCACGGCTGGGTGCGGCTGGGCGGCCCCTTGCGGCCGATGGAATGGATCACCGCCACCCCGTCGTCAGTCAGCAGCCGCGCGACCGTATCGAAATACGCCTGATAGTTCGGCGCGCCCACGTGTTCGAACATGCCGACGGAAACGATCCGGTCGAACGGCTCGTTCAGGTCGCGATAGTCCTGCAGCCGGAAATCGGCTTTGTCGGCCAGCCCCCGCTCGGCCGCCCGCGCATTGGCGGTGCGGTGCTATTCCGTCGACAGGGTGACGCCGGTGACATGCGCGCCCGCCTCGGCCAGCGACAGGCCCAGACCGCCCCAGCCGCAACCGATGTCCAGCGCCCTCTGGCCCGGCGACAGCACCAGCTTGTCGATCAGCCGCCGCTTCTTGGCGACCTGCGCCTGCTCCAGCGTCGCCTCGGGCGTCTCGAAATAGGCGCAGGAATACTGCAGGTCGGCGTCCAGGAAGAGGCGGTAGAAGTCCACCGTCAGGTCATAGTGGTGATGTACGTTCGCCCGGGCGTGGGCGCGGTCGTTGGCCTGTTCGATCGCCCGGCGCAGACGCCAGCCCGGGCCCAGACGTCGCGACGTCTTGGCCAGTTGGGAGGCGGCGAGCGCCAGGAAGTCATAGATGGACCCGCCCTCGATCCGAAGCGCGCCGGCCATATAGGCCTCGCCCAGTTTCAGCTCGGGGTTCGAACCGATCGCCAGCGCCGTCCGCGCGTCGTCGATGACGACGGTCAGTTCCGGCGTTCCGGGACCAGCCGTCAGCGTGCGGCCGCCAGGAAGCCGGACGGCGATCGACCGTGTCCGGAACGTCCTGTCGATCAGGGACTGAAGCATCCGACCCGCCTTGGCTTGACCGCATCTGCATTACAGCTAGTGACAGAATGTCGCAGTGCAACGCCCCGGCGCCCGACGCCGTTTAACTGGCGATCACGAAACGGAGAGACGTCGATGACCTTCACCCTCACATCCCGGGATATTCAGGACGGCGGCGTCCTGCCCGACGCCCAGGTTCACGCCAAGGGGAACACTTCGCCGCACCTCGCCTGGTCAGGCGCGCCCGAGGGGACCAGGAGCTACGCCGTCACCTGCTATGACCCCGACGCCCCGACCGGTTCCGGCTTCTGGCACTGGACCGTGGCCAACATCCCCGCCGATGTGACCGAACTCGCAACCGGCGCCGGCTCGCCCGGCGGCCATCTGCCGCTCAGCGCCGTCCAGGGGCGCACCGACTACGGCAAGGCCGGCTTCGGCGGCGCCGCTCCGCCCCCCGGCCACGGTCCGCACCGCTATATCTTCACCGTCTTCGCCGTGGACGTGGACCGGCTGGACGTGACCGCCGACGATTCCGGCGCCGTCTTCGGTTTCAACCTGCATTTCCACACCCTGACCAAGACCTCGATCACGGCGACCTACGAAAACCGCGGCTGAGGCGTTGATCCAAGGAGGAGGCTCCTTATGTTGCATCGCAATATTCCCCTCCCCCTTTACGGATAGCTTTCATGGCCGCTGGCGGCGCCGTCGTCGATTCCGACGTCACCAACGAACCCATGACCGCCGGACGGGTGGCTCTGGTGCTGGTCGCCCTGGCCATGGGCGGCTTCGCCATCGGCGTGACCGAGTTCGCGGCCATGAGCATCCTGCCCGACTTCGCCGCCGGCCTGAGCGTCGACGCCCCGGCCGCCGGCCATGTCATCAGCGCCTACGCCGCCGGCGTCGTGGTCGGCGCGCCGATTCTGGCCGTGCTGGGCGCACGCAGCCCGCGCTGGCTGCTGCTGATCGGCTTCATGGCCCTGTTCGCCGTCGGCAACGGCCTGTCGGCCCTGGCGCCGACCTATGAATGGATGCTGGTCTTCCGCTTCCTCAGCGGCATGCCGCACGGCGCCTATTTCGGCGTGGCGGCCCTGGTCGCAGCGTCGGTCGTGCCGCTGCATCTCCGCACCCGGGCCGTCTCGACCGTCCTGATGGGTCTGACGGTCGCCACGGTCATCGGCGTGCCCTTCGCCAATATGATCAGCCACGCTTTCGGCTGGCGCTGGACCTTCGCCATCGTCAGCGTCCTGGCGGTGACCACCATGGGTCTGGTCGCCCTGTTCGCCCCGCGCGACCCGGCCCATCCGGACGCCAGTCCCGTGCGCGAACTGGGCGCCCTGAAGCGGAGCCAGGTCTGGCTGACCCTGGGCGTCGGCGCCGTCGGCTTCGGGGGCATGTTCGCCGTCTACGCCTATCTGGCATCGACCCTTCAGGCCGTGACCGGCGTGGGGCCGGAAATCATGCCCTGGGTCTTCGCCGTCTTCGGCGTCGGCATGTTCCTGGGCAATATCCTGGGGGCCTGGGCCGCCGACCGGGTCGGCTTCCCGGCGGCGGGCGGCCTTCTGCTGTGGAGCGCCGCGGCCCTGGCCCTCTATCCCTTCGCCGCCCCGCACCTGTGGGCCGTCATGATCGTCGTCTTCCTGATCGGCGGCGGCGGCGGCCTGGGCTCGGTGCTGCAGACCCGGCTGATGGACGTCGCCGGCGACGCCCAGACCCTGGCCGCCGCCCTGAACCACTCGGCCTTCAATACCGCCAACGCCATCGGCCCCCTGCTGGGCGGCATGGCCATCGCGGCCGGCTACGGCTGGACCTCGACCGGCTGGGTCGGCGTCGGGCTGTCGCTGGGCGGCTTCGCGATCTTCGTGGCGGCGTGGGCGGAGGGACGGAGACGCGCCGCGTCCAAGCGTTTGGCGTAACCACAGTTTATGGTAGTATGAACTCATGGCCGACGTCACCAACGACCTCATCTACGAAGTGCTGAAGTCCATGCAGACACGCCTGGACCGGATCGACGGCAATGTCGCCGGCGTGAGAGGCGAACTTCAGGCCATGCGCCTCCACCTCAACGGCCTGAACCAGGACGTCTCCAACCTGTATCAGATTGTCGATCGTCAGGACGCCCGCCTCGGCCGGATCGAGACCCGCCTCGGACTTCTTGAACCCGCGCACTGACATTTCCCGAAAACGGTGCTAGAGGCCCGCGCCATGAGCGCAGCCGTCATCGTCTTCCCCGGTTCCAACTGTGATCGCGACTGCAAGGTCGCCGTCGAACGCTCCACTGGCGAGCCCGTCTCCATGGTCTGGCACGCCGAGACCGAACTGCCTTCGGGCCTGGACCTGATCGTCATTCCCGGCGGCTTCTCTTACGGCGACTATCTGCGCTGCGGCGCCATGGCGGCCCAGTCGCCGGTGATGCAGGCGGTCAAGAAGGCCGCAGACGACGGCGTCGCCGTGGTCGGCATCTGCAACGGCTTCCAGATCCTGTGCGAGGCCGGCATGCTGCCCGGCGCCCTGCTGCGCAACAAGGGGCTGAAATACGTCTGCAAGCCCATCGCCCTGACTGTCTCCAACGGCCAGACCCGCTTCACCGCCGGCTATCAGGGCCAGCGCGAGGTGGTCATGACCCAGGGCAACGGCGACGGAAACTTCTTCGCAGACGCTGAGACCCTGGCCCGGATCGAGGGCGAGGGCCAGGTGGTCTTCCGCTACGTCGAGAACCCGAACGGCTCGGTCAACGACATCGCCGGCATCCAGAATGCGAGCGGCAATGTGCTCGGCATGATGCCCCACCCCGACCGCGCCTTCGAGGCCGAACTGGGCTCCGCCGACGGCGCCGTGCTGTTCCAGAGCATTTACGCGGCGGCTTGACGGCAATCTGTCGTTGAGGCGAAGTAGCGCAATGCTTCGCTCCATCTCCGCCGTCCTGTTCCTTTGCCTGTCATCCTCTGCAGCCTGGGCTCAAGAGGCCTCGCAGCCCCCCGCGCCGGGTGATTCCGCACGGGAGGATTGGACCTTGGCGCGTCTTCCCGAGCACGACGCCGTGGTGGCTGCCATTGGTTTTACGTCCGGCCTCAATCTCATCGCGAGGTGTCAGGGCGGCGTGTACGATCTGATGATCAACGGCCTGCCGGACGCGCCCAAGAATCAGCCGACACGAGAGCTGGGGATTCAGGTCGGCGATGAAGGCGAATCAAAAACGACAGTCTGGACGGTAGGATCGCAGCGAACGATGGCGTTCAGTCGCATCCCCGCCCTGGTCGCGCGGGACCTGGCTGAAGGCGGAAAGCTGCAGGTCGTGATTCCGGCTGACCGCCCGGGTGGTCCGCGCACCCGCTACGTCATGGATGTAGAGCCCTCCAGCCAGGCCATCGCCGAAACCCTGACGGCCTGCGGCCGCCCTGTCATCGACCCGCGCGAGGAGCGTGCAGATCAGATCGAAGGCAACGGCCAGGACGGGCTGCCCGCCGCCGTGATGTGGCGGACCATGCCTCGCCCCACCTTTCCGGAATCGGTCAGGGGCCGAAGCCCCCGCATGGGCTATGTCGTGCTTTCGTGCGTCGCCGAGGACGACGGCGGCCTGACCGAGTGCGTGACGGAGAGCGAGCAACCGCCCGGCTACCATCTGGGCTTGGCGGTTCAAAGATCTCTTCCGCGCGCGCGCCTGAAGCTGACGGACGAAGCCGCGGCCAGCGGGCGGCCTTTGGCAGGCCGCCTGATCGTGTTCAGCGTGAACTTCATAATGGAAAACTGACGGATCTTCGGCCCGGTCAGGTCCCCAGCTTCGGCGTCGCCCCGCCCCCGGCGTCGATGGCGTCGAACAGGGCGCGGATCAGCCCTCGCTCTTCCTCGGTGATCTCGGGCTTCCAGACGTCGAAGATCAATATCGTCCGGTCTTGGTCGCTGTCGTTCCAGGCCTCATGCTCGATCGTGTCGTCGAACGCCCAGGCCTTGCCTTCCTCCCACTGACGCAGGTCCGACCCCACCCGGAACCAGGATCCCGGCGGCGCCACAAGCGGCAGGTGGCAGATGAGACGGGTGTTGATCAGGCCGTGATGCGGCGGGATGCGCGCGCGCCGCCAGTTTCGAGAACAGGATCGACGGCGACCGCCCGGGAATGATGCTCAGCGGCGCGGCCTCCAGCGCCTTGAGCGTCTGCGGGCACCGCGCGGCGACCTCGGGAACCACCGCGCCGTCCTTCCACAGGAAGACCGCGCTCCAGGAGGGGTTTTCCAGCATCCCCGCCTGTCCGCTGCGCGGTCGGTTCGAACGGTCCTCGACATAGGGTGCGAACAGGGCGGGTTCCGCCAGAACCGCCTCCAGTTCGGCGCGGATGGCGGGCGCCGCCGCCTCGATCTCCGCCAGCCAGGGCGTATCGGCGCGGGGCTGGAACTGGACCTGCGGCAGGCCCGGAAACAGATAGAATTTCGGCTGCTGGTGATACAGTGGCTTGCGCCCGGTCAGCAGGTCGAGCGACAGGGCGAACCGCGCGCTGGACTGGGCTTCGTCAAATCCGCGCGCCTTGATCCCGGCCAGAAGCTCCTCCTCGAACCGGCGCCTCATGTCCGCCAGCGCCTGTTGCACCCGCCGCAACTCGCCCTTCAGTTCGGGATCTGCGCCGCGCTGTTGCGCACTCGCCAAGGCCGCGCCGTAAAAGCTCGAGGCGGACCGCGCATCGCCCCGGGCGGCCAGGGCGTCGCCCTTGAGAATGGCCCCCAGGACATTGCGTCCATCGACACCCAGCACCCGCTCCGCCGCCGCGAGCGCCGCGTCGGAATCTCCGCCCGCTCTAGCGGACAGGGCGTGCTGAAGAAGGGTCTCCAGAGCGACAGGGGCGTCTGCGTTCATGCGCTGCATGAACGACGATCATCGAACCGCCGTCAAGCAGACAGGGACGCGCTCACTCCGGGCGCGCCGCCTGTCCGTTCTCCAGGTCTTCGTCCTCGTCGGCCGTGACCACGCCGCCCGGATCGCGTTGGGCGGCCAATTCGCGGGCGCCGACGCCCTGACCGTGTTCGATGGCGAGATTGGCTTCGACCTCGTTGGTTTCGAAGATGGGTGTTTCGTCGTCGCGGTCAGCCATGGTCATCTCCAGTTCGTGTGGGCTTGAACAACCGACCACACGACAGGCGGTTCCTCTAGCGCCCCAGGAAGGGGTCCAGACTGGCGCGCGACAAGGGACGAAAGACCAGGAACCGCCCATCGACCGTCAGGGTCACCTCGTGCGCCTGCGGCCGCTGCAGCAGCGCCGGATCGTCCAGCGACACGGCGCGACCCGAAGCAATATGTCGCGCGTCCAGGGCGGGCGTGATCGGCCTGCCGTTCGCCGCGGCCAGGGCCGACAGAAAGCGGCGCACCTCCAACGCCTGCTGCTCGGGCGTCAGCGCCTGGCGAACGCGCGCCCAGGCGTCCTGCGACGGCTGGGTGAGAACGACGGTCGCTCCACTTGTCTGGGCGTGGCCCACGCCTGCGACGGCCGATGCGGCCATGGCGGTCAGGCAGAAAATCCAGCGTCCGGCGGCGTTCGTCATGCCCGATGACAAGCAGCACAGAGGGCGTGGCGCAGGCAAGCTTCACTTTTCACGTTGCAACGGTGAACCTTACCACCGTCCGGCGCGTACATTCCACCTGAACACCGTCGTATCGGAATCCGCATGTCCTCGATCCTTCGTCCCACGCCCGCCCAGCGGACCCGCCGACTGGTGGTGCTGGCCGCCGCCGTCTTCGCCATCGTGGTCCCGCTGGTCCAGAACCTGGCTGGCCTGGGCCTGACCCAGGCCGAGTTCGCTGCGGATGGAAACAGCACCTTGCGGGTCGCCGGCTACGCCTTCTCGATCTGGGGCCTGATCTATCTGGGCGTCCTGGCCTACGCCGTCCGCCAGGTCCTGCCCCAGACCGGCGAGAGCCCTCTGATCAACCGGATGGGCTGGCCGTCGGCCGTGGCCTTCTTCGGCATCGGCATGTGGATCGTCGTCGCCGCCCTGAACCTGAAGGCGGCCAGCGTCATCGTCATCTTCGCTTCGTTGATCGCCCTGCTCGCGCCGCTGGTGGCCTATTCGGGCTCCATACGCGCGCTCAGCCGAACGGATCGCGACCGACTGCTGCTGGTCTGGCCCCTGGCGGCGCTCGCGGGCTGGCTGACAGTGGCCGCGCCGCTGAACCTGATCACCACCCTGACCGCCTTCGAGGCCCTGTCGACGGCGTTGTCGCCAAGCGCCTGGGCCATCCTGGCCATCATCGTGACCACCGGCGTCGCCCTGGCGGTGACCGCCAGCCTGCGGACCCTCGCCTATCCCCTGCCCACAGCCTGGGGCCTGCTGGGCGCCTTCGTCGCCGAACAGACCGACAAGCCCGCCGTCGCCTTCACCGCCCTGGCCGGCGCCATCGTCCTGCTGGTCGGCGGGGTGCTGCTGGCCTTCCGGCTGAAGCCGGGGGTCGAGCGTTAGGGCTTCTTGCCGGGCGTCACGGGCGTATCAATCGCCGCATCTTCCCCGGCGCCGACGTCAAAGGCGCCGGCCTCCTGAAAGCCGACGCTGCCGATTCCGGTCGCCTGTCCGGTCAGCCGCTGCCGACGGCTGATCATCGCCTGCTCGGGCGCGGCCTTGTCCATCTCGCGCGTCATGGCGGGATCATTGGACCGATCCATCTGCTGGCCGGTGGCCGGCGTGACCTTTGTCGAGGGGGTGGAGGACATCAGATGCCCTCCCCCTCGTCTTTGACTTCGGCTTCGTTCTGGGCCTGCTCGGCCATGGCCGAGGCGCCGGCGTCGTCGGCCGCAATCTCGGGCAAGTCTTCATCTTCAGGGGTCGCGGCGGGGTCGATGGGGGTGTCGGTCATGGTGAACTCCGTGTTGCTACACACGAAATGACGCCCAGCCTCTGGACGTTCCCCCCTACTCAGATCGTGATCGCCACGTCCGTCTTCGAAAAGTCTTCGCCCTTGAACAGCAGGGGCTCGCTGCTGCTCAGGCTCAGCGCATAGGCGAAACAGTCGCCATAGTTCAGCCGCGCCGGACGCCGCCCCTTGCCGAACCGCACCATGGCCTCGCAGGCGATCCGCATCTGCGCCTGATCGACCGGGACCAGATCCAGCCGGTACTCCTGTTCAAGACGATCCAGCACGGGCCGGGCGTCCACGCCGAGCCGGGACGTCAGCACCGCCGCCAGTTCCGCCCAGGTCGCGACACTGACCCGGCGCGTCGTCGCCGAACGGATCCGTTCGTCGAACGCGGCCGCTTCCGGCTCTCTCAGAACAATGGCGACGAAGGCCGAGGTGTCGACGACCATCAGCGCGGCAGACCGTGCTCGTCGTACATTTCGTCGTCGACTTCCTGAAGAGAGCGACCGTCGCCGGGCGGCAGGGTCCGCAGATAGGCGAACAAGGCCTCGCGCTTGCTCGCCCGCTCCGCCGCGCCCTCTTCGGCGGTCAGTTCCTTCCAGGTCTTGTCCAGGGCGATGTCGATGGCCTCGGTCAGACTGACCCCCAGCCGCTCGGCGACGGCGCGCGCCTTGCGCTCCGTCTCGGCGCGCTTGATGCTGAGGCCCATTCTAGAACTCCCAAAATACTGTCTAGAATATAGCCTATCGGCCCATCTGCGGCTAGAAGCCCCGCCCATGACCGCTCCTCAAAAGACCATGGCTGAATTGGCCGCCGAATACGGCCTGGCCCCGAATGAATATCAGGTCGTCCTCGACCGGCTGGGCCGCGAGCCCAACCATGTCGAACTGGGCGTCTTCTCGGTCATGTGGTCCGAGCACTGCTCGTACAAATCCTCCAAGATCCACCTGGGCAAGTTCCCCACCACCGGCGACCGCGTCATCTGCGGCCCCGGTGAGAACGCCGGGGTGATCGATATCGACGACGGCGACGCCTGCATCTTCAAGATGGAGAGCCACAACCACCCCTCCTACATCGAACCCTATCAGGGCGCGGCGACGGGCGTGGGCGGCATCATGCGCGACGTCTTCACCATGGGCGCCCGCCCGGTGGCCCTGCTGAACGCCCTGCGCTTCGGCGACCCGTCGCACGAGAAGACCAAACGCCTGGTCAAGGGCGTCGTCTCCGGCATCGGCGGCTACGGCAACTGCGTCGGCGTTCCGACCGTGGCGGGCGAGACCAATTTCCACGCCGGCTACAACGGCAATATCCTGGTCAACGCCATGTGCGTCGGCCTGGCCAAGGCCGACAGCATCTTCTATTCGGCCGCCCCCTCAGCCGGCCTGTCGGTGGTCTATTTCGGCTCCAAGACCGGCCGCGACGGCATCCACGGCGCGACCATGTCCTCGGCCGAGTTCGACGATGAGTCGGAATCGAAACGCCCCACCGTCCAGGTCGGCGACCCCTTCGCCGAGAAGCTGCTGATCGAGGCCACCCTCGAACTGATGGCCTCGGGCGCCGTCGCCGCCATCCAGGACATGGGCGCGGCGGGCCTGACCTCCTCCTCGGTCGAAATGGCCGGCAAGGGCGGCGTCGGCATCGAGCTGAACATGGACGCCGTGCCCCAGCGCGAAGAGGGCATGACCGCCTATGAGATGATGCTGTCGGAAAGCCAGGAGCGGATGCTGGCGGTCCTCAAGCCCGGCCGTGAGGCCGACGGCGAACGCATCTTCAAGAAATGGGGCCTGGACGCCGCCACCATCGGCGTCACCACCGACACCGGCCGTCTGGTGCTGAAGCATCACGGCGAGACCGTGTGCGACGTGCCTTTGGCGCCCCTGTTCGACGACGCCCCCCTGTACGACCGCCCCTGGGTCCAACCGGAGCTGCAACCCAAGCTGAACCCCGCCGACGTCCCCGCGCCTGAGAACTGGGCCGATGCGGTGATGAAGGTGATCGCCTGCCCCGACATGGCCTCCAAGCGCTGGATCTGGGAACAGTACGACCGCCACGTCATGGCCGACACGCTTCAGGACTCGGCCACCGGCGCCGACGCCGGCGTGGTCCGCGTCCACGGCACGGACAAGGGGCTGGCTGTGACCAGCGACTGCACCCCCCGCTATGTCCAGAACGACCCCTATGAGGGCGGGAAACAGGCCGTGGCCGAGGCCTGGCGCAACCTGACCGCCGTCGGCTCGCGCCCCATCGCCATCACCGACAATCTGAACTTCGGCAATCCGCAGCGCCCCGAGATCATGGGCCAGATCGTCCGCGCCATCGACGGCATGGCCGAGGCCTGCCGCGAGCTGTCCTTCCCCGTCGTCTCGGGCAACGTCAGCCTGTATAACGAGACCAACGGCGTCGCCATTCCGCCCACCCCGACCGTCGGCGCCGTGGGCCTGCTGCCCAACTATGACGTGGTCACCAACTTCTCGACCATGGCCGCGGGCGACACCCTGGTCCTGATCGGCCAGACCGTCGGCGAACTGGGCGCCTCCATCTATCTGCGCGAGGTCCTGGGCCGCGAGGACGGCGCCCCGCCCCCCGTCGATCTGAAGCTGGAAAGGAAGACCGGCGACTTCGTCCGCGACCTGATCGAGGCCGGCGACCTGACCGTGGTCCACGACCTTAGCGACGGCGGCCTGATCGGCGCCGCCGCCGACCTGGTCCTGGCCTCCGACGTCGGCGTGACCCTGGACGCCTCCAGCGCGGCCCACGCCCACATCTTCCTGTTCGGCGAGGATCAGGCCCGCTACCTGGTCGCAGTCCCCGACGCCGACGCCCTGATCGCCAAGGCCCAGGCCGCCGGCCTGCACGCCTCGGTCGTCGGTCAGGCCGGCGGCGACGCCTTCGCCTCCAAGGGCGACAAGGGCGAGCTGTTCAGCATCCCCGTCGCCCACCTGCGCGAATGGCACGAAGGCTGGATGCCGGGCTGGTTCGGCGACGCCGCATGATCCGCGCCGCCCCGCCGATCGCGCTGCTCCTCGTGCTAGGGGCCTGCGACGGCGGCGGCGATCCGGTGCAGCAGGCGCTGCGTGAAGCGTCGGCCGCCAACCAGGCGGCTGCGACCCGCACCACGGCCGAAATGCAGGCGGCGGCCCAGACCGCGGATCAGACTGCGGATCAGGCCTATGTCGCCAAGATGATCGCCAACCACGAAAGCGCCGTCGCCACGGCCCGGGTCGCTCTGCGCGACAGCCGCGATCCGGAAATCCGGCGCATGGCCCAGAGCGTCGTGGATGCCCAGACGCGCGAGATCGCCGAGCTGAAGGCCTGGGCGCCGACCGTCGCTCCGGCGAACTGAGCATGGCTAAGGGATCCTATCTCGGCGGCGGAAAACGGGCGGGTTCCCCCAAAGCCAAAGCGACGCCGACTGGACGCTCTCGGGAGCGGACGCCGGAGCGGCCTGTCGGACGCTCGCAGTCCAAGCCTTCACAGATCACCAGAGACGAACTGAAACACTTCGCCTTTCGTGATCGATCCAAGGAGGCGTTCCTGGATGAGCTCGACCCTCTGCTCCGTGCCTGTTTCAAGAGCGGCTTCACCAGGCCCAACGAGGTCGCCGGCCTGCTGAACAAGGCGGGAAAGAAAACCGCCTGCGGCCAACCGTGGACGCCTCACCTTGTCTGGGGTCTTCAACGCTTTCTGTTCGAGCGGCGCGAAAAGAAGAGGGCGTCTCAAACGGCTCCAGCGGCGCCGTCGGCCCCTGTTTCGAAGCCCGCGACCTCAAGCCAACGCGCGAAGGATCTGGCCGCTGAAGACATGGCGCGACTGCTGGGCGCCATCGACAGGACGTCGCCTTCTCGTTGACGTCGTGCTGGTCCACTATGCTTCATGAACGCACGCACCAGATCGAGCGTTTACGGACCCGCGCCTGGCTGACGGGCGATTTGCATAGGAGCGTCTTATGGACGCGACGACGGCCGACACCATCTTCCGCCCCGCCATACCGCCTCGACGGACGGGCAAGCCCCTGTCGCTGCTGCCCTTCCTCTGGATCAGTTGGCGCGACCCCCTCCGTATGTGGTCCGAGCGGCACTTCACCGAGCCGCAACTGCACGGCAACAGCGCCTTCGGCGAGATCCTGGTGGTCAGCCACCCCGAGGGCGTCCGCCACGTCCTGACCGAGAACGCCGCCAACTATGAAAAGGGCGACCTGCAACGCCGCGTCCTGGGGCCCATGCTGGCCGAGGGCCTGCTGCTGACCGAGGGCGACGTCTGGCGCCGCGCCCGCCGCATCCTGGCCCCCCTGTTCACCCCGGCCAAGATGGCGACCCTGAACGCCCGCATGGCCGAGGTCTGCCAGGCCCGCGTCGCCGGCTGGTCCCTGTCGCCGCGCGGGCGGGTGCTGGACATCGACTCCGAAATGTCCGGCCTGACCTTCGACATCCTGTCCGCCACCATGTTCTCGGACGAGTTGGGCGGCGAGGCGCGCGGCTTCGAGCGCGCCCTGAACCAGTTCCTGGCCAATGGCGCCCGCATTGATCCGCTGGACGTCCTGGGCGCGCCGGACTGGGCCCCGCGCCTGGGCCGCCTGGCCAGTTTCCGCTCGGCCCGCTTCTTCGAACAGCGCGTCACCAAACTGGTCGAGGCCCGCCGCGCCCGCATCGAATCCGGCGACGCCCCGCCCGAGGACCTGCTCAGCGCCCTGCTGCTGGCCCGCGACGAGAACGGCGGCCCCGGCTTGAGCGACGAAGAGGTCGCCGCCAACATCCTGACCTTCATCCTGGCGGGGCACGAGACCACGGCCCGCGCCCTGGGCTGGACCCTGCACCTGCTGTCGCGCCAGCCCGAATACCTGGCCCGCCTGCAAACCGAGGCCGACGCCTTCGACGTCTCCGACCCCAAATGGGCCGACGCCCTGCCCTGGACCCGCGCCGTTCTGGACGAGACCATGCGCCTGTTCCCGCCCGCCCCGACCATGGCCCGCAAGGCCCTGGCCGACGACGAGATCGGCGGCCAGCCGATCAAGGCCGGCGCCACCGTCATCATCTCGCCGTGGATCCTGCAGCGCCACAGCCTGCTGTGGGACGACCCCGACGCCTTCAGGCCGGAACGCTTCCTGCCGCAGAACCGCAAGTCCATCGACCGCTACGCCTACATCCCCTTCAGCGCCGGTCCCCGCGTCTGCATCGGCGCCGCCTTCGCCATCCAGGAGGCGGTGATCGCCCTGGCCTCCATCCTGCGCGCCGCCGAGATCGAGCCCGTCACGATGATCGAACCCCGGCCGGTGCATCAGATCACCCTTCGCAGCCGCGAGGCGATGCGGTTGCGGCTGCGGGCGCGCAGACGCTGACGATTTCGGCGACGGATTTCCCGACCTGGAGCGTTTGACAGTCGGTCTCGCCGATCAGGCGAGCCCTCGCTGGCTAATTATCTCCGGGGATCATCGCGCTGCGCACCGCCATTCTGCTGCCTCCGGGCTCGCTCTTCTCCGAGGCCCGCCCCAACTCCATGGAGACGGTCGTGCGCACTCTCGCCCTCTTCAACGGAGACGCAGACACGCGAATTTTCTGCCTGGAGGGCGCCCTGGATCATAATGCGCCGGGCATGGTGACCACCCTGCCGCGCCGCAATACACAGCAAGGTCTCATCGACGCCTTGCGCGATTTCGGGCCGGATCTGATCGAACACCACCAGCAGGTGAAACAGGCCCTGTCCGTATCGTCACGCTTCCCCCAGGCCGTCCATGTTCTTTATCGGCATAATGCGCTGAAGCCTGCGCGCCATCGGATCGACCGTTGGCGCTACGCGGCCCGATATGGCCGAATGGACGGCTTCATCTTCGTCAGCGCCGCCGAGCGGAACGCCTTCGCCCGCACCTATCCCCGCCTGGCCGACCGCGCCTACGCCCTGCCCAACCCCATCGACGCGGCCGCCTGGTTCGCCTCACCCGACGACCGGCAGCGGGTGATCGCCTTCGCCGGTCGGGCCATGCCGGAGAAGGGTCTGGACGTCCTGTGCGCCGCCCTGCCCGCCGTACTCGACGCCCACCCCGACTGGCGTGCGGTGCTGATGCTGAACGACTGGGACAGGCACGCCGCCTGGGCCGGGCCCCACCTCGCCCCGCTTGAGCGATACGGCGCCCGGGTCGCCGTCCTGCATTCGGCGCCGCTGTCGGAGGTGCGCGACATCATGAAGACCGCCGCCATCGCCCTGACCCCCTCGGTCTGGGACGAACCCTTCGGCCTGACGGCGGTCGAGGCCCATGCGGCGGGCGCGGCCCTGATCTCGTCCGGCCGGGGCGGCCTGCGCGAGGCCAGCGGCGACCACGCCCTCTATGTCGACGAGATCACGCCCGAAAGCCTGGCCGAGGCGATGGAGCGCCTGATCCGCAACCCGGATGAACGCACAGCCCTGGCCCGCGCCGGACAGCGTCATGTGATGGACGTCCACTCACCCCGACAACGGTCCGCCGAACTGAAGCAGATCCGCAAGGCGGTCGTCCTGTCGGGACGTCGCCTCGCCGCCTGACGCCCAAGGCGGCGTGCCGAGCCCCGGCGGATGCGGATACGGCTGGAAAATCTGTCACATCGCGGCGATAGAGCCGGGCTCCAGTTCGGGGATTTTCGATGACCACGCTCGCCCTCTCCCGCCGGTCCATGCTCGCCGCCTTCGGGGGCGGCCTGGCCCTGTCGAACACCGGCCCCGCCCTGGCCCAGGCCGTCTTCGACGTGAACCCCTTCCGGCTGGGCGTGACCGCAGGCGACCCCCTGCCTGACGGCTTCGTCATCTGGACGCGTCTGGCCCCCGACCCTGTCGCCTACGGCTCGGGCATGCCCAAGGCGCCCGTCGCAGTGAAATGGGAAGTCGCCGCCGACCGCGGCTTCAACACCGTTGTCCGGTCCGGCGAGGCGGTCGCCCGGCCCGAACTGGGTCACTCCGTCCATGTCGAGGTCGAGGGACTGGAGCCCGCCCGCCTCTATTTCTACCGCTTCCAGTGCGGGACCGAGCGCAGCGGCGTCGGCCGCGCCAAGACCGCCCCCCTGGCCGGCGACGCCGTCTCGGCCGTCCGCTTCGGCGTCGCCGGCTGCCAGGCCTATGAGAGCGGCTACTACACCGCCCACCGCAAGATGGCGGAAGAGGATCTGGATTTCATCTTCTGCTACGGCGACTACATCTACGAAGGCCGGGGCAACCCGATCTACCAGTCGGGTTCAGGCCCGCAGGACAACACCCGCGTCCACCTGGGCGGCGAGATCTACAGCCTCGACGACTATCGCCGCCGCTACTCCCAGTACACGATGGACACGGATCTTCAGGCCTCGCGCGCCTCGGCGGCCTGGTTCTGCACCTATGACGACCATGAGGTCGACAACAACTGGGTCGGCGACATCGATCAGGACGGCGCGCCGCCTGAAGTCTTCCTGCTGCGTCGCGCCGCCGCCATGCAGGCCTTCTACGAATTCATGCCGATGCGGAAGTCGGCCTTCCCGCGCGGCGCGGGCATGCAGGCCTATCGCCGGGCCCAGTACGGCGACCTGCTGGACATCGCCTTCCTCGACACCCGCCAGTACCGCACGGACCAGCCCTGCGGCGACCGCTACAACGCCACCTGCCCCGGCATAGAGGCGACGACGGCCCAGGTGCTGGGCGACGCCCAGGAGGCCTGGCTGCTGACCAATCTCGACCGCTCGAAGGCGCGCTGGAAAGCCCTGGCCCAGCAGGTCATGATGATGGACCTGAACCGCAACACCTCGGGCGGCCAAGGGGTCAACACCGACAGCTGGGCCGGCTATCGCGTGCCCCGCAACCGCCTGCTGCGCCACATCCGCGACCGCCGCATCGACAATGTCGTGGTCCTGACCGGCGACGAGCATCAGAACTACGCCGGCGGCCTGTGGCTGGACGGCAGCCAGCCCGAGGGCGCCCCCATCGCCGTCGAATTCGTCGGCACCTCGATCAGCTCCGGCGGCGACGGCTCGGACCGCGGCTCCGACTACGACCGCTTCCTCTCGGCCAATCCCCAGCTGAAGTTCCGCAACACCCAGCGCGGCTATCTGATCTGCGAGGCGACCCCGAACCTCTGGACCACCCAGTTCAAGGTCCTGGACAAGGTCTCGACCCGCTCCGGCGCGCTGACGACCCGTCAGACCTTCGCGGTCGAGGCGGGCTCGAACACCCTGACCACGGCGTGATGACCTCGCATAGGCTGTAGCCTATGGACAGGATATAGCCTCGAGGCTATATAAAGACATGCCATGGGCCGTCAGCAACCATGATGACTTCGACCCGGAGTTCGACGCCCTCCCCGTCGAAGTCCAAGACGAGCTTCTGGCGATGACGGCGCTCCTGGAAATCTATGGACCGGGTCTGGGCCGACCCCACGCCGACACCCTGACCGGGTCAAGGCACGCCAACATGAAGGAACTTCGGTTCAAGGCGGCGGACGGGGTCTGGCGGGTGGCGTTCGCATTCGATCCGGCGCGGCAGGCGATCCTGCTGGTGGCCGGCGACAAGGCGGGCGTGGCCCAGAAACGGTTCTACAAGGGGCTGATCGCCAAGGCGGACAGCCGGTTCACCAGCCATTTGAAGGCGTTGAAGGAGACATAGGATGGGTCGCACGCGCGAAGAGATCATGGCTGCGCTGCCCGAGGCCCGCCGGGCGCGCATCAACGCCCGCGCCGCCGAACTCGTGGGCGAAGTGGAAGGCCTGAAGGCGTTGCGCGAGCTGGCCGAACGCAGCCAGGAGCAGATCGCTCAGGCGCTTGGAGTCAAACAGCCTTCGGTGCTCAAGATGGAACGCCAGGCCGATCTCTATCTGTCCACCCTGCGCCGGTTCGTCGAAGCGGCCGGCGGAACCCTTGAACTGCGCGTCGAACTGCCTGGAAAGGGCGTCCTGCACCTCACAGGCATGGGCGACATCACCCACTGAGTAAGGATCCGCCTCGCCCAGGAGAGTGCGGCGACTTCTCCCTTGCAGATTAGAGAACCGGCACCGCCTGGCTCAACCGTCCGCCGACCCGGATCGGCTCGACCCGCGTCGCCAGCCCGGTCTTGTCGTCGGTTTCGACAAACACGCCGCACACCGTCGCCGGACCGGACGCCGGCATGTAGCGCCCGCCCGAGATCCGGGTGGTGAAGCGGCGCAGCGGCTCTTCCTTCTCGTTGCCGATGACGCTGTCATAGTCGCAGCAGCCGCCGGCGTCGGTCTGATAGGCCGTGCCGCCGGGCAGGATCTGGCAGTCGGCGGTCGGGACGTGGGTATGGGTGCCGACCACCAGCGAGGCGCGGCCGTCGCAGAAATGGCCCATGGCCATCTTCTCGCTGGTCGCCTCGCAGTGCATGTCCACGATCACCGCATCGGCCACGGCCCCCAGGGGCGCGGCCGCCAGCTCGCGTTCGACGGCGCCGAACGGATCGTCCATCGGGTCCATATGCACCCGGCCAAGCACATTCATCACCAGGACGGTGCGGCCCGAATGGGTCTCGAACAGATTGGCCCCGGCGCCCGGCGCATCCATCAGGCGCGGATAGTTGGCCGGCCGGATCAGCCGCGGCTCGCGCACGATATAGGTCAGGGCCTCGCGCTGATCCCACGAGTGGTTGCCCAGGGTCAGGCAGTCGGCGCCCGCCATGAACAGCTCGCGCGCCGTATTCTCGGTGATGCCGAAACCGCCCGCAGCGTTCTCCGCATTCACCACCACGAAGTCCAGCTTCAGGTCGCGCTTCAGGCCCGGAAGATGATCGCTGATCCCGTCACGGCCGGACTTGCCGATGACGTCGCCGAAGAAGGCCAGTCTCATTCGTGTACGCCTTTACTAGGATCCGACCAGTGCTCGACCCTGAGGCCGGCTACACGCTCGAATTCGCCGATGTTGCGGGTGACCACGGTCAGTCCCTGGCTGCGGGCGTGGCCCGCGATCTGATAATCATAGGGTCCAATGGGCCGCCCTTGGCGCTCCAGCACGGCGCGGATTTCCGCCGTGTGGCGCGCGGCGTCCTCATCGAACGGAAGAATTTCCAGACGCGCCAGAAACGCCTCCAGCAAATCGCGTCGGCGCGGGTCGGCCAGCTTGTTCGGGCCGACCGCCAATTCCATGACGACCACCGTCGAAACATGCAACGGCGCCTGTTCGCTCTTCAGACGATCATTCAGCGCAGCGCTGCGGCCCCGCAGAATTTCGATACAGATGCTGGTGTCCAGCATGAAGCCGGTCACCACTCCTCCCGCTTCTGCATCTCAGGCTGATCCCGATCCGGCCAGTCTGGAATGCCGGGCCGGTCGAAGAAGTCATCCCACAGGGCGTTGACCGGCACCAGGCGCAGGCTCTTGCCCTCTTTGATGACGCGCAGCTCTTTCACGTCATCCGGAAAGGCGGCCGCCTTGGGCAGGCGCACAGCCTGCGAGCGGTTCGACTTGAAGACTGTGGCTTTCAGCGGCGGGCTCATGAGTTCGCTATCGGCCCGACTAACGTATATGTCAATGGGATATGCCGAAATCCCGATACCCCGCCTCGGTCAGCACCCCGTGCAGCCGCATGTCGTGCGCCTCCAGGCTCAGCGCCTCGACCGCCTGTCCCGCATAGGCGAAGCCGACCCGGATCACCTCGGGCCGCGCCGCAAAGGTGCGGTCGTAAAACCCGCCGCCCTGCCCCAGCCGTCCGCCGACCGCATCGAACGCCAGCAGTGGCGTCAGGATCAGATCCGGCTCCAACACCTCGGCCAGCGGCAGGGGCGCGGGGCAACCTGCGGCGTCCATCTCCAGCGGCTCGCCCGGCGACCAGGCGCGAAAGATCATCGGCGCATCCCGTTCCAGCACCACCGGCAGGCACAGCCGCCGCCCCGCAGCCTCCAGCGCCACGGCCAGGGCCTCAGCGTCCAGTTCGGACCCCATGGCGCTGTACAGGGCCACCACCTGCCCCGGCGGCAGGGCCTCGGCATGGTCGGCGGCGCGCCGGGCGGCCATCGGATCGGCCTCGGCCAGAGCCTTTCGCCGCGCGCGGGCGGCCGCCCGGAGTTCATGCTTCTCAAGGGTCATGCCGCGGGCTTACACGCCCCATCCGGTTCCGCACAGAGACCATGCCCCTCGCATGCCGGACTCGCTCAAACAGCGAGCGACCGCGTCGCGAGCGGTAGCGACAAAAATCGCTGAAGCAGCGAGCCGCCGCGCGGCGAGCGATAGCGCAAAAAAGAGAGAGGTTGGCGGCGCCGCAAGAACCGTGAAGGGCGTTTAAATCCTCTCGAACCTGGGTAGCCAGGTGGGCTCCATATGCCCAGGCCCTCGAGCCCGGACAGGGACAGATCCCTTTGAGTGAATTAAGGTCGCGAGGAAATGTATGCCTTCGACGAGGGCCGCAGCAGGACCCGCCATCAAACAAGATAGGCGCTGCGCCCCGCCTTCTCAAGCGCCGTGATCAGATCGACCGTGATCAGATAGATTGGGCGATCTTCTCGATCCGCGCGGCCACGGCGTTCAGCGCCTCGGCCACCCCGTCGCTGGTCGGCGGCGCGGCGGCTGTCTGCGGCGCAGGACCCCCGCCCCCGTTCAGGCGCGCCTCGTGCAATTCGTCCGACAGGATCAGGGCCGACATCAGGAACAGCCGCAGGTCCCCCACATGACCCACGTCCTGGGCCACCTGGCGCACCTGATTGTCGAATTGTTTGGCCAGGATGCGGACCCGCTCCTCCTGCCCGTCGGCGCAGCCCACCGCATAGGGTCGGCCGTTCACCTCCACCGTCACCGTCGCCATCAGCGGGCCTCGCTTTCGGTCTCTTCGTCGTCCTGATCCAGCACCTCGCGCACGGCGGCGGCCGCCCGGGCCAGGGCCTGCGACGCCTCGCGCCCGGCCACCTCCAGCTCGGCCACCCGCGCCGCATCCGCCCCGTTCCCGGCTCGGGGCGCGAACAGGTCGTCGTCGGCGATCGCCGGCGCGGAGGCCGGGCGAGCCTTCAGCTCCAGGATCTTGCGTTCAAGTTCGGCCAGGGCCCGGTCGATACGGGCCCGTGCGGCCGTGGTGGCGTCTGCCATCGGTCGCTCCTTGTAAATTCCGTATAGAACCCGAGGACGCGCCGGGGTAAAGCGGCGCGCCCCTGAATTTCCGCTTCCGCCGAAAGGTCTTCCCTCGTGACCGACGTCAAATCCGCCCCCAAGGCCACGCCCCAGCAGATGGCCAACGCCATCCGCGTCCTCGCCATGGACGGCGTCGAACAGGCCAAGTCGGGCCACCCCGGCATGCCCATGGGCATGGCCGACGTCGCCACGGTGCTGTTTTCGAAGTTTCTGAAGTTCGACGCCAGCCGCCCCGACTGGGCCGACCGCGACCGCTTCATCCTGTCGGCGGGCCACGGCTCGATGCTGATCTACGCCCTGCTGCACCTGACCGGCTACAAGGCCGCGACTAAGGAAGAACTGTCCAACTTCCGCCAGTGGGGCTCCAGGACCGCCGGTCACCCGGAATACGGCCACATGCCCGGCGTCGAGGTCACCACCGGCCCCCTGGGCCAGGGCCTGGCCACCTCGGTCGGCTTTGCGATGGCCGAGCGTCACCTCGCCGCCAAATACGGCGAGGACCTGGTCGACCACCGCACCTGGGTCGTCGCCGGCGACGGCTGCCTGATGGAAGGCGTCAGCCAAGAAGCCATCGCCCTGGCCGGCCGCTACAAGCTGAACAAGCTGACCGTCCTGTGGGACGACAACGAGATCACCATCGACGGCAAGGTCTCCCTGTCCGACACGACCGACCAGAAGGCCCGCTTCAAGGCCGCCGGCTGGGCGGTGAAGGCCATCGACGGCCATGACATGGACGCGATCAAGTCCGCTCTCAAATGGGCGACCCGCCAGGACAAGCCGACCCTGATCGCCTGCAAGACCAAGATCGGCAAGGGCGCCGCCACCATGGAAGGCAGCCACAAGACCCACGGCGCCGCCCTGGGCGCCGCCGAGATCGCCGCCACCCGCCTGGGCCTGGCCTGGGATCACGAACCCTTCGACATCCCCCAGACCATCGCCGACGCCTGGGCCAAGGTCGGGCGTCGCGGCGCCAAGGACCGCAAGAAGTGGGAGGCCCGCCTCGCCGCCTCCGGTCAGGCCGCCGACTTCACCCGCGCCATGAAGGGCGACCTGCCCGAGGGCGCCTTCGACGCCCTGAACGCCAAGATCGCCGAACTGATCGAGACCCAGCCCGCCCAGGCCACGCGCCAGTCCTCGGGCGCCGCCCTGGACCAGGTCTTCGCCGCCATCCCCGAACTGATCGGCGGCTCGGCCGACCTGACCGGTTCGAACAACACCTTCGTCGCCGGCACCCCCATCCTGGACGCCCCGTCCTATGAGGGCCGCTACGTCAACTGGGGCATCCGCGAGTTTGGCATGGCCGCGGCCATGAACGGCCTGGCCCTGCACGGCGGGGTCATCCCCTACGGCGGCACCTTCATGGTCTTCTCGGACTACAGCCGCCCGGCCATCCGTCTGGGCGCCCTGATGGGGGTCCGCGCCATCCACGTCCTGACCCACGACTCCATCGGCCTGGGCGAGGACGGCCCCACCCACCAGCCGGTCGAACACCTGGCCGCCCTGCGCGCCATCCCCAACCTTCTGGTCTTCCGCCCCGCCGACACGGTCGAGGCCATGGAATGCTGGAAGATCGCGCTGGAGACCAAGACCGCCCCCTCGGCCATGGCCCTGTCGCGCCAGAAGACCCCGGCCGTCCGCACCGTCGCGGGCACGGAAAACCTGTCCGCCAAGGGCGCCTATGAGATCAAGCCCGCGTCGGGCGAGGCCAAGGCCACCCTGTTCGGCACCGGCACGGAACTGGCCCTGGCCCTGAAGGCCGCCGAAACCCTCGAGGCCGAAGGCGTCCCGACCCGCGTCGTCTCCGTCCCCTGTGTCGAACTGTTCGAACAACAGGACGCCGCCTACCGCGCCTCGGTCATCGGCCGCGGCACGATCCGCGTCGCCGTCGAGGCCGCCATCAAACAGGGCTGGGAAGGCTTCATCGGCGAAGACGGCGCCTTCATCGGCATGACCGGCTTCGGCGCCTCGGCCCCCGCCGAAGTCCTCTACGACAAGTTCGGCATCACCGCCGACGCGGTGGTCGCGGCGGTCAAGGCCCGGCTCTAACCCCTCTCACCTCCCTCTCCCTCTGCGGGAGAGGGAGACCGCGCACGGCGGCGAAGCCGTCGTCCTGGCGCGGTCGGGCGAGGGGTCGCACCGACCGCAAAAGTCCAACATCCACCGACCCCTCATCCGGCCCTCCGGGCCACCTTCTCCCGCAGGGGGAGAAGGGACGTTGGAGCAGACGATGAATCTCGGCACCCCCCTCTCCGACACCGCCATCCGCGTCATGCTCCTCGGCTCGGGCGAACTGGGCAAGGAGGTCGCCATTGAGCTTCAGCGGCTCGGCGTCGAGGTGATCGCCGTTGATCGCTATCCCAACGCCCCCGCCATGCAGGTCGCGCATCGCAGTCACGTCATCCCGATGACCGATCCCCAGGTGCTGAACGGCGTCATCCTGGCCGAGGCCCCGCACATCATCGTGCCCGAGATCGAGGCCATCGCCACCGAGGTCCTGGCCGATATCGAGGCCGCCGGCCTCGCCGTCGTCATCCCCACCGCCCGCGCCGTGCAACTGACCATGAACCGCGAGGGCATCCGCCGCCTCGCCGCCGAAGAGCTGGGCCTGCCCACCAGCCCCTACGCCTTCGCCGGTTCGGCCGAGGAACTGGCCGCCGGCGCCGAGACCGTCGGCTACCCCTGTTTCGTCAAGCCGGTCATGTCCTCGTCCGGCAAGGGGCAGTCCTTCGTCGAAAGCCGCGACGAAATCGCCGACGCCTGGACCTATGCTCAGGATAGCGGCCGTGTCGCCGGCGCCCGCGTCATCGTCGAGGGCCGCATCGACTTCGATTTCGAGATCACCCTGCTGACCGTCCGCTCGCGCGCCGCCGACGGCTCGACCCGCACCGACTTCTGCGCCCCCATCGGCCACCGCCAGGTCAAGGGCGACTATGTCGAGAGCTGGCAACCCCAGGCCATGACCCCCGCCGCCCTCGCCGCCGCGCAGGACATCGCCGGCAAGGTCACGGACGCCCTCGGCGGCCCAGACAACAAGGGATGGGGCGTCTTCGGCGTCGAACTCTTCATCAAGGGCGACCAGGTCTGGTTCTCCGAGGTCTCGCCCCGCCCCCACGACACCGGCCTCGTCACCCTGGCCAGCCAGACGATGAGCGAGTTCGCCCTCCACGCCCGCGCCATCCTGGGCCTGCCCGTGGACGTCACCCAGCGCGAGCCCGCCGCCAGCGCCGTCATCTACGGCGGCATGGAGGCGCAAGGCGTCGCTTTCGAAGGCGTCGCCGAAGCCCTGTCCGTCCCGACCGCCGACCTGCGCCTTTTCGGCAAACCCGAAGCCTTCGAGCGCCGCCGCATGGGCGTCGCTGTCGCCCGCGGCGCCGACACGGACCAGGCCCGCGAACGGGCGCGCGAGGCGGCGGGATGCGTGAAGGTGGTGCGGGGCTGACCTCACCGCCCCCTCCGTCACGGCGCTCTGCGCCGCGCCACCTCCCCCAAGGGGGGAGGAATGCGAACACCAAAATCCTCCCCCCCTGGGGGAGGTGGATCGCCGGCGAAGCCGGCGAGACGGAGGGGGCCCGAACGGCGCCAACTGTCACAATGACGCTGGTCTCACCCCAGCGATTCCAACTCCTTGCCAGATTCTCGTCCCGACTTCCCCGCCTGGGTTCGCCCACCCCCTATAATCACTCCCGGTCTCGTCTCTTGGAGGGCTCGTAAGGCCTGCGACCTTGTGGCGGCGGGAGCGGATGGAACGGGAGCGGGGGTGAAATCCCTCCGCGCCGACGGCGACACATGGTGCGCCGGCGGAGGGTCGAGGGGGATACTCGATCGCACTCGGGACGGTTCTTCGCAGGGACCGCCGACCCGTCGCAGGCTTATGGGGTTAGGCGATAAGACCGCCACCGCTCGGCGCCCCGAGCTTGCAGGCCAAC